>Ga0335085_10000005_pt1 | contig 965776 bp, 864 predicted proteins | sample Lox_Sample_45_FD_206712 | JGI IMG/M metagenome (GOLD analysis project Ga0335085, IMG submission 206712) | Soil microbial communities from Loxahatchee National Wildlife Refuge, Florida, United States - Lox_Sample_4.5 | ecosystem: Environmental > Terrestrial > Soil > Wetlands | place: USA...
GCGACGGCGTTTTTGAGGAGAGTTTTCTCGATGGCCAGGAAGCCGAGCGCCGCCGCGTAGCGGCACAAGGTCGCGAGCGAATCACTGTCCATCTCGTTGAGCCACCCTTCGGGGTCGTTCTGGACAACCGCGATGTCTTGTTCGTCCATCATGGAAAAGCGATGCGCAGCACGCGAAGGAGCGTTGCGATGCTCTCCAGGCCGCGCGCCCTGAGCGCCGCCGCGTCCTCGGCGTCGCCGTCGGGAAGAACCATCCGAGTCAGTTCGTAGCGGAGGCCGATCAGCGCGCCGATCAGATGACTGTCGATGATCAGGCGCCCCGCGGGTTTCAGCCGGATACCCAGCCCTTCGATCTCGCACATCGCGACGATCAGATCCCGCAGGGCGCGGCGAAATTCATCCGCCGGGGCGAATTTGAGCGCTCGGTCTCCCCGCGTTCGGACGACGTCCTCCAGCTGTCGAAGGAAGTCGCTCCACGAACGCTTGATGGGCAGTTCCGGCCCGGAGAATTGCTCCAAACGTTCTTCGCAAAGAATGTTCATGGCCGCCGTCCCCCGCGCCGCAGCGCGACATCGAATCCAGACTTCTTGCCCGCCGCGATTTCGACGGAGGAGAGCCGCGGTTCCTTCGAATGTTTCTCGCCGCGCCGCGCGCGCCGCTCGCGGGATTTTCTTTTCTTCAACAACTCTTGTCCCCTTCCTGGCTCAGACTAGGCGGAAAGAACACGCGCCTCGTTCCGTGCCTCTCGCTGGTTAGGTTGTCCATCCTCACCCGCAGCTCGCGAACGGCGGTCTGCGCCTGCCGCGCGAAGCGCTGGGCGAGTTCGCTGTCCGGCGCTAGCTCGTGCGTCAACGCCGCGGCGCGGTTCAGCACATCGCGCGCGTCGAGCAGCAGGCCGGCCAACTCAGCGTGCTTGGGCGTAGGCGCGTTCGGCATCTCGGCGCGCCAGGAAGCTTCGCGTTGCACGCGCGCCGCGGCGGTCGCGGTGGTCGATTCGTTCATCTCCATCTCTCCTCTTCTCGAAATTCAAAACGGAAGCTCGCTGTCCGGGACCAACATCCACTGCCTTCCGACCTTCTTGAGCAGCCCCGCGGCGGCCATTCGCTTCAGCGACCGCTCGACGTTTTGCAGCGCTGAGCCGAGTTCCTCGGCCAGCTGACTCTCCGTCTTCTCGCCCGCTTCCAAGATTTCGTAGATACTCTCCTGCATCTCCGAAGCGAACTTCCGGTAGATACCGAGGCACTTCCACGGCGGCGCGGCGTTCCCGGAGAACTCCATCTCCAGTAGATTCCCGAGCGTCGTATCCTTCCCGGTCACTGACAAGAGGCGGTTGCCCTCCTTGTCGGCTCCGAGCACGATCAGGGAATCGGCGGAGGCGGTGAGGCCGGTAGTGCCGAGGATCTGGTCGATCGAAGTCACGTCGCCCGTCATCGGCTTCCGGGTATGGTGGACGACCACGATCCCGAGCTTCCACTTCAGACTCAGGTCGCGGAGCGCGCCCATCTCGTTGTAGTCCGCCCTGACGGCGTCGATGTTCGACTTTCGCATCAGGCAGGCGCGCAGAAACGTGTCGATGACGATCGCGCCATAGGGCCGCCCCTCTTCGCGAGCTGTCTCAAGCCGCGCTTCGAGCCGGGAAATGCCGTCGACGTCGAGCTTGAGATCGAAGGCGAAGTCGATGTTGCGCCGCGCCGGCTCGTCCGCGAAGACCTGGTCGAGGCGGTTCTGCATCCGGCGCTCGCTGTCCTCCAGCGCGAAGTAGAGGACGCGCGCTGGCTCAGTCGGGAATCGGCCGAGGAACTTCGTTCCGTTGGCCATCGCCACCGCCGCCTGGAGGACCCAGTACGATTTCCCGCGCTTGGGGCGATCGGCGAGAACCGTGACCCCCTCGCCGGGGATCATGCCGCTCACCAACCAGACGAGCGGCTCCAACGTCCGCCGATGGAGGTCTTCGGCGTTCTCGACCACTGTAGCTGCCGCCGCTGCTACCGATTTCGGAGTGGCGGCCCGCTTCGGATCGGGCGGCGGTTCGGCGAGCGGCGCCGTTGCCTCCACCAGTTCGCGAAACTGCTCCGCCTTGCCGCCCTGTTCCGTCCATTCCGTGAAGTCCTTGACCGCGGTCATAGGTTCACGATCCGAACTTCGCGGGCTACCCCGATCAGATTCCGCGCCACCTGGGCAGCGTGGTTCTGGCCCGGTTCGTCCTGGTCCGGCACGATGATGACGCGCTTGCCCCGGAAATGTTCGCTGAACTCCGGCCGCCATTTTCCGGCGCCCATCGGGTTACAGGTAGCGACGAGGCCAAGGCGTTCCGCGGTTTCCACGTCCTTCTCGCCTTCGAAGATGAAGACCTCGTCGGCGGCTATGACTTTGGGCAAACGATAGGGGACGAGGCGAACGCCGCGCAGCGCGCCTTTGCCCGCCCTCCATCCGCCCTGGCCGTCGGGCGAACGTTGGAAGAAACCCTTGGGCTCTGTCCGTACACATTGAAAGAGAGTGTTTCCGTCTTCGTCTTGGTAGGTGTATTCGGCGACCACGCGCCGCCCGTTCTTCGTAGTTGGCTGGCGGCCAAGAATTCTGTCGATCTCGGCCAGCGCGTCAGCGAGCGAGCAGTTCGAAAGCAGGGAGACGAGATCAGGCAGACCGCCGCCGCGCTTGCATTCGGAATGGCAGCACCAGGCGCCGGTTTGGACGTTAATCGAGAAACTGTCGCGCGTGCCTCCATGAATCGGGCACGGACCGCGAAGCTCGGCGCCACTTTCGCGAAATTGGTCTATCGTTGGAACGAACGCGCGCAAGACGGCGGCGGTATCGGCGGGCGCCACGGAGACGCTCACAGATACACCTCGGGCTTAAGGATGGGATTCGGTTGGAGGGAATCGAAGGGAGGGAGTTTAAGGCGGGACAGACCTGTAGCGGCCGCCGGGAAGACCGATGGCAACATGAGCGAACTCCTGAAAGCTGAACGAGCGAGGCGAGATCCAGCCCCGGCTCGAACTTCAGAAATTCTGCGTTCGGGTTCGGTCGGCCTAGCCGGGAACCCGCCCGCGCCTCGTTCGAGCAGGAGTTGCTCTCTGATTCCAGGATACACCCACGTGTTTTACGGTCCAGGCCTTGCAGCCATGCGCGTGAACGAATAATCAATCAGTTAGGCGAATCGCTCACGGAGGACCACGGCGAGCGTCGAAAAGAAAATTGTGAAAACTCCTCGGGGGGTTGCCTTGTGTCCATCGCGAGATGGATAAGGTGGATAACCTGGATAGTCGGATAACCCGGATAACCTACGGGACAGCGAACGCCAGCTTACCCGTGTAGGCCAGCTTATCCGACTTATCCGGTTTATCTACCCTGCTTCAAGATCGAGATGGAAATTGCGGTGTCGGTTACGGGGCGCACCGACCGCGCGGACGGCGCGCCGGGGACGCTTCTCGGCGCGCTCGGCCCCACCATGCCACCCACGGACCCCGGGCGCGGGGTTCGCTACCCTTCGGACGCTGGCCGCGGTCCGAGGGCCTCGGACGGCACTGCGCGGCCCTGTTCCAAAAGGGTCCTCGTCGGCGGCCCGCCTATGCCCTTGACTCCGTTGGCGCGCTTCCGCTGATTTCGGACGCTGTTCCAAGGAACCTTTTTGGAACGTATAATAGACCATGCGCACAGCACTGTACTTACGCGTTTCCACCAAGCCGGCCAAGAGCCGCAAGCCCACTCCCGGCGAGCAGACCGTCGAGAACCAGCGGATCAAGCTGCGCGAGTTCGCCAAGGCGATGGACTGGACGATCGTCGCCGAGTACGAAGACCGCGAATCGGGCGCCAAGGCTGGCCGTCCGGGGTTCACGGCGCTCATGGATGCAGCCGCGCGGCGCGAGTTCGACGCCGTGCTGGTGTGGTCGCTCGACCGCTTCAGCCGGGAAGGGATCGGCAAGACGTGCGACCACCTGAAGCGCCTCGCCGGATACAGAGTGGCGTTCCGGTCTTACTCCGAACCGTTCCTGGATACCACCGGCGACTTCGGCGAACTGGTAGCGGCCATCTTCGCCTTCGTCGCTTCGTTCGAGCGCAAGCGCATCATTGAGCGCACACTGGCTGGAATGGAGCGCGCGCGGCGACAAGGAAAGTTGATCGGCCGCCCGCGGTCCGAGGTCGACCGCGATTTAGTCTTGCGTCTCCACCACCAGGAAGGTGTTAGCATTCGGCGAATCGCGAAGGAGCTGAAGACGAGCGCGACGACTGTACACAGGCTGCTGAAGACTTGATGTGGCTCGCCCGGCCATAGGGGGATTCGATATGGTAAATCATGGACAACGAACAGGCTCTCGAGAAGATCACATGGCAGACTTCGAAAAACAATCCCCAGCTTTTGTATCAACTCGCCGATCTCAAGCGTGACCTAGCCAACAGCGGTCGGCAAGTGGTTTCCGAGTCCGATTTGATTGAATCCGAGGAAGACGGGGTGAAAGTTGTGAAGGTTACTCTCCTATGCCGCCCCCCACTGTACGAGTACGGGACGATTGAGATGAGAGGCGGCAGCGTGTTTGCCTTTACTGATCCACGCTCACGTAAACCTCTCGGAACCCTAGCGCTGTACCCCTTCTTGAGGGATCTATTTAACGCCGGCTGGCAACTCGACGGGGTTTTGCCAGAATTCAAAACCGAGGGGGAGTATGAAATCAAGCTCCGTCGGCCCAAGAAGGTTGATAACGGCTGACCTCGCTAGCCAGGAAAAATCCCAATTGCGTTCCTCAGTGCAGGCGCTCAGTTACGAATCGTTGAACCCATCGAAGCATATCCTGGACATCCTGATGGCGAACCTTGTCAAAGTGCCCATGGTCAGCGCTGTTTCTGAGATCGGCCTTAGCCGTGATTTCCTTTTGGATGAGTTTGTCGTACACGACTTTTCGCGCCAGTTCGGTATTCAGAACCTCGATGCCTGCCTTCGACGTATACGAGATGCCATTCCTGTCACAGAGCTTTCGTAGCGTGTCCTCAAGCACGGCTCCTGCGAGCGAAGCCGCAGCCTGGGCGTACCCATTCGATAACAGGCATTCGGCTTGAGCCAGGAAGTCGCTCAAGAGGTCAGCGCGGACGAGATAACGAATTTCGACAAGACAGCCTGCTTTGTAGTCCTTGTGCGCCGCCTCCAAAATCCCAACGTAGTCCTTCATGTACCAACTGTTTGCCGAGCTCCGTTTATCTTCTGAAATCGCGCGGATGGCTTGGGAATGACTACTTTCCGACCCGCACACACGGTTGATCAGGTTTGATGCCCGAACCCGGAAGCGCTGATAGTCGACGTTTGAAGGGAAGTGATAGTACTGATTCTCGTTCGGATCGAAACCTGACCGCTTCAGGATGTCGTGACCCTCCTTCAAGAGAGCGTCGAATTGTTCCTCGATTTTTTGATCCGTCGGAGTCATCGCCGCTTATTCCTGGAAGAACTGTACGTGCCCACAGTGGCTGCAGAAGTACGCTCTTGTATTGAGGGTGACTGGGACTCCCAGTTCCTTAATGAATTCTTGGCCGCGCCATCGAAGAGAGTTTTTCTGTTGGTAATAACCCTTCTTGCAAACAAGGCACCGCCAGCTCGTATCGCCATCGGATCGTCGGTCGAGTCTGGCTATTCTGCCTATCGCTTCGTCGACCAGAGACTTCATAACCGTGGTGTTTTGCGCGCAGTCGGCGTCGTTCCGCACGATGCACTTTGACAAGACGTAGTTCACGATGGGCATCGCCGGGTCGTCGGGGAATAAGTTCACGAGATTGTACTCGGGTCGGTCGTACTCCCAAAAGGGGAATCCGTTGCGCCCGGCGATCATCGACCAGAGGACTTTGCCCAGCGGAAAGATATCCAGCGATGGGTTGATTTCATCTATCGACAACTGGACCGGCTCGTACGCCCAAGGAGCCATCCAGTAGTGACTTCCCACTCTCTCGTCATAAGTATCGGTCAGCCGAGTTCGCTGGGCATCTGCAAAGAACACGATCCCGAAATCACCCAGCACCAGCCGCTCATCGGTGGCGACGAAGATATTCTCGGGCTTGATGTCGCGATGAATTGCCCCCTGCCTGTGGATAAGACCAACCGCTTGGATAAGCGGCTCGAACGCGAGCAGCGCCTCCAAAGCGCGGCCCTTGTACCTTCCCAGATGACTGTTCAACGCCCCGAGTGGGTGGTACTCGGTCACGATGAAGCCTTTATCTTTATTGTGATGAAGCAGCTTCAGCAGCGCTGGATCGGCCGAGATGTTTAGCGCGTTGATCTCGATAGCTAATCGGCCATAGGCTTTGGCGCGCACCGAACCGTTTCCGGGTATCTTGAATACTTTCAAGGCGCCCAGTTCATCAGGCTCGTCGGGACCACCAACCTCGACGATCAGCTTCGCAAGCTCCGCGTAGGTCATGGGCATATTCCCGTTGATTTGCCTGAGTGCATCACCAATTCTACGCTCAGACGCCTGAATAGCGGAGACTTTCTTGGGACTGCGGGCCTTGTACACAGTCCCCTGACCGCCTTCGCCGAGCGGCTCCAAGGTCTGCCATCCATCGTAGTCGGCCATCAGTTTTCACGGTAACATAGTTAGTCGAAGATGTTTTGGCCTTGTCACTGTGCCTTATTGTGCCTTATGGACCCGAATCTGCAGGGACCTGGCAGTCTTCGGTATCATTTGTTTTCTACGAGTAAGGATCTGTCGGGACTCGCGAGGATACCCTGGTTCGGATTCAGGTTCTAGTTCTCGCAAGGGAGTGGAGGTTCAAGTCCTCTCATCCGCACCAAATACGAAGGTACAGACGGCGGGTGGCTTTGCGCCTGCGTATCGTTAGAGAGCCAATGAAGAACATCAGAAGGCTCAACATGGTGAGCCGGCAAGCGGAAACTTGGCGGCCGCCGTTGTTCAGCGCTTCGAAAAGCCTTCTCTCTCGACTGACATTCTTCCTCCGGCTATGCTTCGATCTACAGGCCGCCTCCATCTGGCGGGACTTGGCCGCGGATTTGCCGGACGCCCGGGGCACGGTGGTGGACGTCGGCTGCGGCGCCCAACCGTACCGCTCGATGTTTCACCCCGATGTCGAGTACACCGGCATCGATACTGCCGACGCGCAGGCTCACTTCGGCTATGCGGTACCGGAAACGAAGTACTTCGAAGGGACAACCTGGCCGCTGGCAGACCGTTCCGTCAACTACATACTTTGTACCGAGACCTTGGAGCATGTGCTGGACGTTCGCGGTTTCCTCAACGAGGCGGCGCGCTGCCTGGCGCCTGGCGGAAGAATTCTTCTGACTGTGCCTTTCTCTGCGCGATGGCATTACATTCCCTATGATTATTGGCGATTCACGCCGAGTTCGCTCGACGCATTGCTGAGCTCAGCTGGTTTCGTGGATGTGCGCGTGTATGCCCGCGGGAACGCTCTCACCGTGGCTTGCTACAAGACAATTGCCCTGATCTTGCTGTTAGCAATGCCGCAAAACAAGAGCGCGCTCACGCGCATTGTGCTCCGTCTGATTAGTCTGCCTTTCTTGCCGTTCTTCGTGTTGCTCGCGGTGATTGGGCAAATATCGCTCCTAGGCAAAGGCGGCGACGATTGCCTGGGATATACCGCCGTCGCGACCAGGAACGGGGGCTGAAACTCAGGTTGCAACCGCCGCCAGCGCAGCCAGCACGCTCGCCGGGTCCAATTGCGATTCCCGACGGTGATATTTTTGGGAGCCGTAGAGGCCGGAAACGTATCCCTGCGCATAGTGGTGTGTAAACCGCCGAACCGTCACGGATGCGAGCATCAAATCATGGCTGATCATTTGCCCTAGGCCGCCAGTGCTGACGTGTTCCTCTACGACGGCAAGATGTCCGGTGCGCTGAACGTCCTCCAGGAAACCAGAAGGGATGTTCCCCAAAGGCAGCTCGCTGATCAACCAGACGGATGGCCGTTCCTCGCGGGACATCTTCGTCACTTCGCGGACAATGCCGCCGACCAGAGGACCCGCGACCAGCAGCGTCGCGCTATCGCCCTCCACCAGATGACGCCACTGTGCATAAGGCGGGGGATCAAAGCCATCGGGCACCTCCGAGAGTCCTAGCCGCAGGTACGAGGGGAACGCACAGGTCATTTGAGTTTCGATGATCGGCCCGAGGTCCGAATCGAACGCAGGAATGAACACGCGCATGTTGGCGAGTGTGAGAAGGACGCCGTAGTCTTCCAGCGCGTGATGCGTGCTGCCCATGACTCCATAGCCATAGCCCCCGCCGTTGCCTACTAGAGTGACCGGCAATCCCGGCAGCGCGATGTTGTTGCGGATCTGCTCGAACGGCCTGGCATAGACGAAGGGCGCGATGCTGTATACCCAGGGACGGAATCCCGTATGGGCCAAGCCTGCCGCGACGCACACCATGTTCTGCTCGGCCACGCCGGCATTGATGAACCGCCGGGGCATGGAAGCGCGCAATGGCTCGAGCGCCTTGAATCCGAGATCGCCGGTGAGAAATACGAACTCGGGCCGGGCGCTGTGGCGCATCAACTCCCGGCAGAACGCGTCGCGCATGCTTCCAGCACCTCTCTTTCGGCCTGCCGGTATTGGGATTCGGTCATGGGGAGGTAATGCCACTCCAGCTTATTTTCCATGAAGGATACGCCGCATCCCTTGACGGTGCGCGCCACGACGACACGCGGCCCGGCAGCTGTTCTGTCCAGCGCACCGCAAATGCCCGCGCAATTGTGGCCGTCAATCTCCTCCACCTGGAGATTAAATTCCCGGAATTTTCCGGCCAGTGGCGCCAAATCGGCAACCTCGCTGGTAGCACCGAAGCCTTGCAGTCCATTTGCATCCACCAGGATGACGAGATTCGACAGGCCTTGCTGCACGGCGAAGATGATCGCCTCCCAGGACGAACCCTCGTTCCACTCCCCGTCCGAGGTCAGGCAGAACACTCGCCCAGGGGCATCCTTCAATTTCTTCCCCAGCGCGACGCCGGCAGCGAGCCCGACTCCGTGCCCCAGGCTGCCCGTCGCAAACGGAATCTCGGGAATGCCGTTTGGCGGCGGATGTCCGCTCAACCGCGTGGCGTCCTTGTGAAAAGTGCGCAGGTCTTCCTCGCTCAGGGCTCCCGTGGACCACAGCGTGGTGTACAAAGCACCCGCAGCGTGGCCTTTGGAAAGAATGAAAGTATCTTCGGGCCGCAGGATTTGATGGTACAGGCAGACGAGCAAATCGAGCGCCGAGAGATTCCCGCCGATGTGGCCCACACCGCTCTCGAAATGCATCCGGAGTAGTCTGAGCTTGACGCGGCTCACAAGATCCGGAAGATTTGGGCGGTCGGCCGGCATGCACTCAGATTGCCAGAGCGGTGCTGAGGTTGGCAAATGGAAGGTCCGGACAAGGTAGCTTTCAGAGGCCAGCCCTCGGATCTGTCTTGCGGCGATTAGCGTCCACAAGGGATGATTACACATATGCCCGGTTCCAAGACGACGAACGGCGAGACGTTTTCGTCCTCAGGATCACGCTTCGAGAAGCACTGTCGCGCGTTCGTCGACTATTGGGCGGAAATACTCACGCGTCATCCTTACGTTTTCTTGGTTCTGGTATCGCTCGCATACTTCTTAATTACCATCTATCGGGCTCAGCGCAAGTTGTTCTGGTTCGACGAACTATTCACCTTTTACATCGCGAGACTGCCGGACCTGGGCTCGATCTGGGCTGCTTGCAAAAGCGGCGCCGATTTTAATCCTCCGCTGCTGTACCTTCTGACGCGCTGGTCGCAAGCCGTATTCGGCGCAGCGGAGTTGGGCACGCGGATGCCGCAAATCGTCGGATTTTGGTTGTTCTGCTTATGTCTATATCGCTTGGTGTCGGTTCGCGGCGGTGTGCTGGCCGGATTCATTGCGCTGCTCTTTCCATTAACGACGGGGGGCTATTGGTATGCCTATGAAGCGCGATCCTACGGCCTGGTGCTTGGTTTCTTCGGACTGGCACTAATCTGCTGGCAGGCGCTAGCGCAGGGCTCGGCACACCGCACGTTGATGCTAGCTGGCCTCACTGCATCCTTGACTTGCGCCGCCCTTTGTCACGCTTACGCCTTTCTACTGCTCGTCCCGCTCGGCTTGGGTGAGCTGGCGCGAACGATCCTGCGCAGGCGCTTCGACTCATTGGCGTGGTGCGCGCTTCTCTTACCCCTGGCCGTCTTGATAGCGATATTGGCGCCTCTGTTGCGAGCGATCAGGGCCGCACACATACCACCCGCTTTGCCTTCTCCTGGAAACACGATCTGGAGCGGTTGGGACCTTTCTCTTGCGCCTCACTTCGCCTTGGCGGTTGTGCTGCTGCTCGCGGCGCAATCGCTGTGGGTGGCCGTTTCATCAACAGGCACTCGGAACCAGTCGGCTACCAATGGATCCCTCGCCGCGCATGAGATCGTGGCACTCGGCGCGCTTCTGGGTACGCCCCTCTTCGTCTTCATCGCGACACGCGCTGCAGGAGTGCCGTCTTTTGGAAGATATTCGCTGATTGCGATGGCAGGTTTTGCGTGTCTACTCGGCGCGGCCTGCACGCAGGCCCGTGCGACGGGTCTGGCAGTTGTTCTAATTAGCCTGCTTTTCTGTGCGGGTGCGTTCTGGCAGTTCTATCGTGGAAGCTTTGTGGTCGAACCGAGCACGAGACTGAAAGTCGCGACGCGGGACGCCGGGGACGCTTTTTCATTCAAATGGCTGACGGCGTCGGCGCCGGGCGATGAGCCTATCGTTCTAGCGGACGACTTGGAATTTGCTTCCATGTTCCACTACGCGCCCGCGCCGATCCGTTCCCGCTTCGTCTTCCTGGTGCCGGATGTCAATGGTGAAGGCTACTCGCGACTTCAGAGTTGCTGCGGCGCACCGGGAATTGTGATGTCCACAGCAGCGTTTCTGGCTGCGCATCGCAGCTTTTTCGTTTACGGCACACTGAACAGATTGGCCTCGCAAGCCGTGAAGTTCCGGCGGAAGGGTGGTCAGATCACGATCGCAGACTGCCATAAGGGGCGCTGCTTGTGCCGGGCGGTGTTTCTCCCGGCGCAATCCGGAGTGACTGAGGACCCAGCCGTGACGAACACCCACCTAACGCATGAGCAACTTTAGTCTTCCTGCCGGCCATTCCTTCTCCGGGATCGATGAGAAAGTGCGCGCCCTGCAAGGGCCGATTCTGATCCTCGGCGCCAGCGGCTTTATCGGCGCCAATCTCATGCGGTTGCTGACGCCGCTGCGCCCCGATGTCTACGGCACAACTACCCGGGTTCCGGCCTGGCGCCTGGAAGATCTGCGCCAGGACCACGTCAAGGTGGTGGATCTGCTGGTCGATTCCAACCTGGATCAGCTCCTGGATTCGATTCAGCCGCGGACAATCTTTGACTGTGTCGCCTACGGCGCCTACTCGTTCGAGACCGACGCCGCGCTGATCTATCAAACGAATTTCAACCTCGCGGCAAGGCTGTTGTCGCGCCTGCGGCAACGCAATATCGCGGTGTACGTTCATGCGGGCAGTTCCTCGGAATACGGCGATAACGCGGGCGGCCCCGTTGAAAACAGCTTCACCGCTCCCAACAGCGATTACGCGGTCTCGAAAGTGGCGACGGCGAATCTGCTTTATTATTATGGCAAGAAACTGCACTTTCCCTGCGCCAACCTCCGGCTCTACTCGGTGTTCGGCGCCATGGAGGATTGGTCCAGACTGATCCCCGCCGTAGTGCGCTGCGGGCTGGAACACACGTACCCGGAATTCGTCAACCCGGAAACCTCGCGTGACTTTGTGTTCATCGACGATGCGTGCGAAGCCTTTCTCGACGCGGCGCTTCACCTGCGGCCAGACTCCTACGGCGAGTCGTTCAACATCGGCACAGGAAGGAAGACGACGATCGGCGAGGTCGCCGAAATCGCGCGCGAGATGTTCGGCATCGATGTCCGGGCGCAATTCTCTCTGGAGGGCCGGAAATGGGACGTGAGCGATTGGTACGCCGACGCGAGCAAAGCGGCCAGCGTCATTGGATGGCGGCCGCGCATCGATTTTCCGGAGGGCCTTCGCCGCACCGCGCAATGGTACGCCGCGCTGCCGGACAAAGCCAGATACCGGCAGGCTTCCAAGCAGTTCGGCCTGGATACCCGGCACAGCGTTTCGGCCATTGTCGCCTGCTACAAGGACCAACAAGCCATCCCGATCATGTACGAACGGCTGCGCAAGACGTTCACAGAACTGAATGTCGACTACGAGATTATTTTCGTGAACGATTGCAGTCCCGACGACTCCGAAGAAGTCATCCGAAAGATTACCCGGGATGACCGCCGCGTGCGCGGGATCTCCCATTCGCGCAACTTTGGCTCCCAAGCGGCATTCCGCAGTGGTATGGCAATCGCGTCGAAGAACGCGAGCGTGCTTCTGGACGGAGATCTCCAGGATCCTCCCGAGCTGATTGCTGAGTTCGTGGCGCAGTGGCGTAAGGGCTATGACGTGGTCTACGGCCGGCGTGTGAAACGTGAGGCGACGCTATTGATGCAAGGGGCGTATAAACTCTTTTACCGGGTCTTTGACAAGTTCTCCTATATCCGCATCCCGCACGACGCGGGTGACTTTTCGTTGCTGGATCGGCGCGTGGTGGAGGCCCTGCTGCGTTTTCCGGAGCGCGACTTGTTTATACGCGGCATCCGCGCCTATGCGGGTTTCAAGCAAATGGGCGTGGACTACGTCCGTCCCGAGCGTATGTTCGGGACAACCACCAACAGCTTCTGGAAGAACATCGGCTGGGCGAAAAAGGGCATCCTCTCTTTCAGCTACGTGCCGCTGACCGTTCTCAGCGTTACAGGGTCGCTGTTGTTCGGCATGACGGTCGCCGTGATGGTCATACAGATCATTGCCCGGCTGCTTTTCCCGTCGGCGATTCCGCGAGGCTTAACGACAGTATTGCTGGCCATACTGTTGTTCGGCTCGCTGAACATGCTTGCTCTCGGCGTCATCGGCGAGTATATTGCGAAGGTTTTTGAAGAAGTCAAACGCCGTCCTCACTATTTGCGCCGCAGTATCATTCGCGACGGTGAGATTCGCGCCGCAGTTCTGGGCGACGAAAATGATGGCTCCGTGTAGTTCCCGCGCGAACGCTATAGTATACTGAGCCTTTCGATGTTTGTTACGAAGCCCAGGCGTGCGGATAGTCGCCTACCCGACGCCACGCTCCCCCAAACATCCCCACGTGAAGTCGGCGGCCGTATTCAACACACAATTGTTCTGTTTTTTGCCGTTCTGCTGCTTGTTTATTACGGCGTCGCGCTGAAGTGGTCGATCAAAGAAGTCATTTATTACATCGCGGGCGTGGCGTTGCTTTGGGGACCCATCGCCGCGCTTCTTTACGGGACGCTAAGAAAGGCAATCGAGGATGCCACGGTACGCTTTGCGTTCAGCGCCGCAGGCAGTTACACGCTGACTACGCTTCTGTACTTCGCGGCTGCAGTGCTGCATTTAGGTTGGCTTTTCGTCGCGGCGCTGATGGCCGCCGGGGCGACGGCTGTCTGGCTTGCGCGATGGGAGAAAATCCCCATTCGTTGGCCGCGCCTGGACGGGGTGTTGTTCGTCATTGTCGCCGGTAGCCTGGTTACGACGATTCCGTACAGCACCGTGCTTAGGTTGCAGCCGTCCGGAGACCGAGTCGTGACCGGAATTGTCGACCAGTTCTACCATGCCGGGCTTGAATACGAATTGAGCCGCAATGTGCCGCCATCCCAGGCCACGATTCGGGGCGCGACGCCGGAACGCGCCTACCACATGTTTTCGCATCTGACGGTCGTATTGTTGCGGAAAGTCACGCGCCAGCCCGATATGCTCCGCGTGCATTCTGTTTATCATTACGCCGCAATCACCGTTCTGATCTGCCTCGCGATGTATGGCATCGGCTTTCTGTTGACGGGAACGCCGTTGGGCGGATATGTTTGCGCATTTCTTCCATTCTTGACTGCAATCGCGACGCCGCCGATCATACCGAACGTGCCGGGCTACTTCTTCTTCACGATTTTGCCCCACGCGACGAGTTCGGTTTTCCCGACGCTGTTCACGTCCCCGCAAATGTATAGCGGCATCGCGGTGATGTATGGAGTCCTGCTTGGCTTTGCGGCCCTCGCGCGGGCTTCCCGGCGAGCTGCCTTAGTTCTCGTCTGTGGCTTGATGGTGGCCGCACTCTTTCGGTTCCGCGTGCACTGCTGGCTGGCCGCGATGCCGATCTTTCTCGCTTACGTGTCGGTCATGTGGTATCGCACGAAACGCGCGGTTTGGCTCATTGCGGCGGCGCTCGCTATCTCCGTCAGCGGCCTCTTATATGTCGAAATGTTGCTTCCTGTGTACATGCGCGGGACTGCGGAAGTGCATTTCGGGCTTAGTCCGATCTCGGCGATTCCCCTTTACCGCTCGTGGCCGTTTGCAACGTTCGTTCACCGGATCCTGCAAGAGCTGCTTCCGGCTGGACTGTCTATTGGCGCTTGGCAGATCGCTTGCCTTACGAACTTCACGATCTGGAATATGCTTGGCGTTCCATTGTGCGCCGCGCTCGTCTTTGGCCTTCGAATCCTGAAGAAAAGCCGTGCTGCGAACTACTATTGGTTTACGCTCGGCATGATCGTCGTTTCGATGATTTGCGCCGTCTTCCTGAATGCGGGATACGACAAATACTCCGTTTCCGCCCAGTTTGCCTATCATGTCGGCTGGTACGCTCTGCCCGTCGGCGGCGTGTGTCTGGCGGCGCTGATTTCGCGTCTCCAGCAACGCGGTAAATTATCCACTGCCGTTCTCGTGGCAGCGGCGCTGATTTGTGGGATCGCGTCGCCGATTAGCCAGCACTTGATCTTAGGCCACTTCTCCATCAATCACGGCGTGATCCAGGCGGCGAGCTGGGATGCCTTTGAATTCCTCAGGGAGAGGACTCCGGGCGAGTCGATCGTCATGTCCACCTGGCCGCTCGACCGCAAACGCGTTACGATTTCGGGCCTGGGTGGCCGCAGCGCCTACTTGGATTACACGCCCAACCCCGTCAACGATCAGGCGCTCCGGCTGAATCCACAAGACCACCGCGCTCGTGTTCTGAAGGAACTGGCGGCCGCGCCTGACCCGGCAACCTATTGCTCGGTGATCACTGCGACGCCGATCACTCACGTGCTCGAGGAACCTTCTGACCGGCTGATGCCGAATTTGCCCTGTTTGCGCCTGCTGTTTACCGGGCGCGACGGGGTCACTTCGGTATGGCAGGTGGTCCGGCCTTGACGCTCTACGCTTCGATGACGAGTTCCAAGGTCGAATGGGTGGAGCGATGTTGCCCGCTGTGCGGACCTGGCGCTGCAGCGCGTGTGTTCGCCGAGAGCAACATCGATCTCAGCCGTCTGGACCAGTTCGCGTTTGCATCCCGCAAGTTGCCAGAATACATGCATCCGCGGCTCTGTGAATGCACACATTGCCATTTGCTCTATGGCAATCCGGTGTTGTCACAGGAGTCGATTTCGGCAGGGTATAACGAGGCAGCCTTTGACAGCGGGATGGAAGCGGAACAGGCAAGCCGAACCTATCAGAAGCTGATCGAACGCATCTTGCCGCTTTTGCCGGATCGCGACGCAGCGCTGGATATTGGCACTGGCGACGGTGTATTTCTCGAGCGGCTGATGGAGAGTGGATTCTCCCGGGTCCGCGGTGTCGAGCCTTCAAGCGCGCCGATCGCGGCCGCTAAACCCCATATCCGGGGACTGATCCAGAATGGCTTGTTCGACCCCGGCGCCTTCGAGCCCGCAAGCTTGAGCCTGATCACCTGCTTTCAAACGATGGAGCACGTCTGGGACCCGCTTGGCGTCTGCCGCGGCGCGCACCGTTTGCTGAAAAAAGGAGGCGCGCTGGTCGTAGTCGTCCACAACCGCCAGGCGATGTCGGCGCGAGTGCTGGGCCGCAAGTCGCCGATCTTCGATATCGAACATCTGCAACTGTTTTCGATTCCGAGCAGCCGGCGGTTGTTTGAGCTTGCCGGTTTTTCAGGCGTGCAGGCGAAGCCGATTTGGAATCGCTATCCGCTGCATTACTGGATCAAGCTGTTTCCGTTTCCGCCAGGAGCGAAACGGGCGGCCATATCGTTGGTGAAGAAGGTCCCCTTTCTTAAAGTGCCGATCCCCGTGCCCGCCGGGAACCTTGTCGTGTGGGGCTTTCGGGATGAGTAGGGACCGCCAGTCAATTGGTTCCGAAAGCCAGCAGCACGTTGCCAGGGATGCCGCCATTGCGCGGATAGCCGGACGTAATGAAGACCGTGCCGCCGACGACTACCGCGCCCGGACCATCGATCGACCCGCCTTTGGCCTTGACTCCGTTCACGGTGTCGAATTCGCGCGCGGTGTTGAAGTCCCAGAGCACGCGACCGTCTTCGGCGGAGTGCGCGCGCAGATGCCCGTCGACTGAGCTGGCGAAGACGACTCCGGGGATGGCCGTTACGGCGCCGGGTTGAGACGGACTGCAGCCGGACGGCGCATCCTCCGCGCAGGGCATCGGCGTAACGTGCCACGCCTGGCTGCCGTCGGCTACGCGTAGCGCCGTCAGACCGCCACCCTTCTTCGGATCGACGACAAAGCGGCGAGTATCGAGAGGATTCTTCGGGCTGGTGCGGACGACGTCGGATACCGACGCGAAAACCTCGCGGCCATCGCTGGCCATGCCCCACTGGACGCCCCCGTTGGTGCCGCCGATGCCCACGCGCATCTGCCAGACGATTTCGCCTTTCTTTGCGGGATCCAATGCGAACACGATGCCTGACTTCTGACCGGCCAGCAGCAGTTGGCGGCCATCCGGCGCGGTGGTCAGGATGGCGGAGGAGCCGAAGTCGAAGTCGGGGCCGCACTTGCCCGACTCGCTGCGGCAGGTGCCGTTAAACACGTCCGCGGCGGTGATCTGCTTGGACCATTCAATGCGACCGCTGGCGAGGTCCAGCGCCATCACGGCGTCACTGGTGTCGGTGGCAGGCTGCGAGTAGTTGTCGCCCGTGGTGACGTAGAAGACACCGCGTTTGGTATCCAGAGTGGGCGTAGACCAGACTCCGGCTCCGGATGGTCCGAAACGCGGGACGCCTTGCGCGTTCTTTCCGGTTTCGTGGGGAGGCGGCGTCATGTAAGTCTTCCACAATTGCTTGCCGTCGCGAATGCGCAGTGCGACGACGCTTCCACGGAAGGTGCAGCACGGATATTGTGCATCGGACGACCGGGTTTCTTCCCAGGAGGCGACGGGGACATACGCCGTACCTTTGTAAACGAGGGGCGCTGCCGTGAGCCGTGTGGAATCGTGGGTTTCGATGTGCTGCTTCCACAGAAGCTTACCGGTTTCAGCGTGGAGTGCGTAAAACCAGCCGCTCATGTCGCCAAACAGGAGCGCGTGGCCGCGGCCGAGCGGCGCTGCAACCGGGGCCGACCGTACGGGACCGTTCGCCTGGAAGGTCCACTGGATGCATCCGCTATCGGCGTGCAGTGCGTAAATCACTCCGCCGGCGCTGCCAACAAAAGCCTGACCATCGATGACCGTGGGCGGCGCGAAAGCGGTGATGTCGCCGTCGAAGCCAAACGCCCATTTCAGCTTCAGCTTGCGAACCTGGTCGATGCTCAATTGGGCCGCGGCGGCGGGCTGGAAGCGCGCATTATCGGAGCCCGGACTCCATCCATTCCATTCAAACTTCGGCGCGGCATCCAGATGCACGCTGCGGTCGGAACAGAACGCTGCGGCGGGCGGCCCGGAAACAGGCGCGTTGGTTCCCAAATAGGATGCAACCGCGATCTTATCGTCCCGATTGATGGTGAACCCGATTGACTGCATGGCGCCCGTTTCGAGCGCACGCAGGATCCGGGCCGAGGGCATTTTCTCGAGCGCGCTCCGCGGCGGTATGCGCGGATTGGCTTGATTGTGGCAGCCGGAGCAGCGTTTCTGGTAGACATCGGCGCCGGAAGGGCCAGCGGCGAGGACCGCGACAGGCAGAAAGAGCAGGAAGTACCGCATCCGGAAGTACAGTATATCGTTTCGCGACGTGCGCGCGGCTATTGGAGCCGGCGGCGGCGTTGGTATTCGCGAAGTTGTTCGAGCTGTCCGCGCACCATCGCGTTAGTTGGATCGAGCTTCAGCGACGTCTCCAGATTCGCGATCGCCGTGGCATCGTCCGACTTGCGGGTGTAGGCGAAGCCGATCAGCGCATAGGTCTTGGCCGACTGCGGATTGAATTCCAGGTTCATTCGGAGCAGGGCAATGGCGTCGTCGGGCTTGGCCTGCACCACGCGCTGGACCATTTCGAGTAACACGTCCTCACTGAAATCGTAAGTATCGCGACCGTAGAACTGCTTCCTCAGATCCCGGTATTGTTCGGCTGCGGCCGCGCCGCCCTTGTCGATGACGGTTCGCAGGATGATCGCGGCGAGAGGCTGCGGGATGGGGACTCCGCGATGGCAGGTGACACATTCCACGTGGGTGGTTTCATTGGGAGGCTTGCCGGTGGCCGCCTGGATCTTGGCGTTCAACTCCTGGGTCATGGCCATCATGGCGCGTGCGATGTCTTTCTTGGGCTCCGGCTGGCTGCTGCCGCGCGGCGCGGAATGACAGTAATTGCACCCGACACCCAGCGCCTTCGAGACCGCCGCCATGTCCATGGTTTGGGCGCGGAGGAGCGGGGAAGCGAGGGTGAGCAGGAGTGCGAAGCGCCATTTCATAAGCCCTGATTATCGTGGAACGCGGCATTGCGGTCAAATCGAAACACAGATGTTTACACTGGAGATATGGGCCGGTTTGATTCGACCGTTGAGTTCTATGCCAAGTATCGCGAGCCGTACCCGGCGGAGTTCTTCCGGCAGGTGGCGGAAAAGCTGGAATTGCACGGCAGCGAGCGGCTGCTGGACACCGGATGCGGGCCGGCGCAACTGGCCATTGGATTCCAACCGTTCGTGGGTTCCTGCACGGGGCTTGATCCGGAGCCGGAGATGATCGCCGCCGCGCGCGAGGAAGCGGAACAAGCGGGCGTACGGCTGGAGCTGATTCAGGGGCGAGTCGAAGATTTACCCGCCGACGCTGGCCTTTTCAATCTGGTCACCGTTGGCCGGGCGCTGCATTGGTTCGATCGGGATCGGGCGCTGGAGACGCTCGACCGGATCGTCGCTCCTGGCGGGGCGATCGCGATTTGCGCGGCCATTTCGCCGCGCTCCGCGGTGAATCCGTGGGGGGCGCGTTTTCACGAAGTCCGGATGAGTTGGGCCGATCCTCCCGACGAGTCCTGCTACCGGATCGATTTTGAAAAATGGTTTGACGGAACGCGCTTTCAGGGGGCGGGCCGTGTGGAGGTGATGGAACGGCGGCAGGTGACAGTCCACGACCTGGTGCAACGGGCGCTGTCGATGTCGAACACATCGCCCGCCGTATTGGGCGACCGCCGGGCGGATTTTGAAGTTGTGATGGCGGAGGCGCTGGAGCCGTTTTCAGCGAATGGGATATTGGAAGAAACCGTAGTTGCCGGCGCGCTGATCTTTCGCTGATACCGGGCGCTAACACCGAGTCATGAATCTGCTCATTCGAGTGCAGTTTCCGCAAGCTCATCGGCTTAGGCCTGTGATAGCATGTGGAGCAACCAGGAGTGTGATATGTGCAACAAAAGAACTCTGATGCTTCTGTTGGGAGCCACGTTGGCCACGTTACCCGTTGCCGCGCAGATCGATCCGTCCGGCGAATGGGCGCCGGTTTTTGACGAAGATTTCCTGGAACGCATCCCGGGGCCGGACATCGGCGACTACCTGGGGCTGCCGATCAACGACGCCGCCCGGCTGCGGGGCGATAGCTGGGACGCGTCCCTGCTGACACTGCCCGAGAATCAGTGCCGGCCGCATCCGTCCGACTATGCCTGGCGCGGGCCGGCCAATCTGCGCATCTGGAAAGACGTGGACACGACAACGCAGAAGGTGATCGCGTATCATACGCACATCTCCTGGCAGGCGCCGGAGCGCACCATATGGATGGACGGCCGCCCGCATCCGCCCGAGTACGCGCCGCACACCTGGCAAGGTTTTTCCACCGGAAAGTGGGACGGCGACGTGCTGACCATCTTCACGGATCATTTGAAGGAAGGCTGGATCCGGCGCAACGGCATCCCGCGCAGCGAGAAAGCGACCGTGACCGAGCACCTGTTCCGGCACGGCGACCACCTGACCGTGATGGTGATCATCTACGATCCGCAGTACCTGACGGAGCCTTTCGTTCGAACCACGGACTTCACCTTTGCGCCGCGCCAAGAGATCGCGCCGTATCCTTGCGAGCCGGTGGTGGAGATTCAAAGGCCCAAAGGAACTGTGCCGAACCATCTGCCGGGCGAGAACCCGTTCCTGCAGGAATTTTCGAACCGGTTCAAGGTTCCGTATGAGGCCACGCGCGGCGGAGCGGAAACGATGTATCCCGAGTACGAGAAGAAGCTGAAAGAAATGCCAGTGCCATCCGGCGCGTCAGCCGCCAAGTAGATCGGAGCAAGCCGATGAAGAACGTTTTGTTGAAAGCGGCCATTGCGCTGCCCCTGTTGGCGGCGCTGGCGAGCGCTCAAGAGGCCAAGCCCGCCGAGCAGCATCCGGGCGGCGGCGAGGTCCACATTCTGAAGGTCCAGGGCAACATCTACATGCTGGTGGGAGCCGGCGGCAACATCGCAGTTTCCGTTGGCAATGATGGCGTCCTGCTGGTGGACACAGGCCTCGCGAACATGAGCGACAAGGTGATTGCGGCCATCCGGACCCTGTCCACCAAGCCGATCCACTACATCATCAACACGCACGTGCATGCGGATCACACCGGGGGTAACGAGGCGATCGCCAAGATCGGGACGACCATCGTCGGGGGAAACGTGACGGGTGATATCGCCGATGCGGGGCAGGGGGCTGCAGTGATCGCGCAGGAGACTGTTCTGGACCGCATGAGCGCACCGACGGGCAAACAATCCGCGATGCCGCAAGGCGCCTGGCCCACTGATACCTACACGGAAGAGAAGAACATGTACTTCAACGGCGAGGGAATCCAGATCATGCATCAGCCGGCGGCGCATACCGACGGCGACAGTCTGGTATACTTCCGCCGGTCCGACGTCGTCGTAACGGGCGACATTTTCACGCCCGAGCGATATCCCATTATCGATCTGCAACGGGGTGGCAGCATTAATGGGATCATCGCCGGGCTGAATCATTTGATCGACATCACGATTCCGGCGTCGAAGCAGGAAGGCGGGACGTACATCATTCCGGGGCACGGACGGCTCTGTGACCAGGCCGATCTGGTGTTTTACCAGGAGATGGTGACGATTATTCGCGACCGCGTTCAGGCTTCGATCAAAAAGGGGATGACGATGGAGCAGGTGGTGGCGTCGAAGCCCACGCGGGACTACGATCCGGTGTTCGGGGCGACGACGGGGTTTTGGACCAGGGACAAGTTTGTGGAGGCGGTGTACAAGAGTCTCAGCGGGGAGAAGTAACTTCACCCGGTTGGCTCGAACTGCGTGACTTGCACGACGCGCAAATCGCTACACTGCGCATCAGATACACAGGCCGCGATAGCGTCTGAAAACTCGTCAAGCAACGCGAGTCCCCGCTCGTCATAATCGTTTTCGGCTTTCAGGCGCAGCCGCTGTCCGTCCCAGGTGCAGCTGACATTCTGATGCCATGGCCTGTGTTCGAACTCTTCGGCGACATCGACGGCCGCCTTTGGGCCCGCGGCGCCGGGAAGGCCCTCACATTCGAGGACAACACGGTACATGCCGAAGCCATCCTACTTGGCTTCGCAGGGGGTCGGGCTCCACTTGGAGCCGTCCGGTTCCTTCTTGAAGTGCGTGCTGGTGACGAACTCCTGGTTGAGATATTTCGGATCGTCGACGATGGTGGTCACGATCAGCCAGGAATCGCCGTTTGGCTCGTTGGTGCGGTCGTAGTATTCGGTTAGGACCGTGTTGGCGCTGTAGGGAACGCCGTTCTTGCGCAGGTAGCCGGGCTTGAGATCCGTGGTGACCACCTTCAGCGCGCCGCCCATGGCTTGGGGGGGAGCCGACGACGCACCGGAGCCGCGGCGGGCAGGCGCCAGCCGCAGACCGTCCCAAGTGGCGTCGGAGTAACCCTGCCAGCTCGCCGCTTCGTGCGCCGGCATTTTGGCATTGAAGTGGAACAGGCGCGTCTGGGTGCCCGCGTCGGTTTCGACCTTCAGCGTGTTGTCGTCCTGCCAGGTGATGTGGACTCGTCCGGGCACGCGCATCAGGCCGGCGGCTCCGTAGGCTCTGCACTGATCGCCGGCGGCGGTGTCCTTGGCTGGATCCCAGGTGTCGGCCACTTTGCGGCCTTCCTGGTTCAAAGGCACGCTTGTGTAATCGCCCTTGGCCGGAGTCACCATGCGCCAGCGCCAATCTTCCGTGACGATGGACACCCAGTAGCCGGTGAGATCCTCAGGCGCTACTTCCTTGGCGGGCCGCACCTGTTGCGGCGGCGGAGGTCCGAACTGGGCGCGCAAGTAGGTGGGCGCAGAAAGCAGAAAGGCTGCGCCGGCTGCCACAAGCAGCGCGCCGCGCCGGGTCATCAACAAACGAGTCATCCTTGCCTCCAGCGTTCCCCGCATCCGGGCAACGCATTTCATCATACTGAACCGGTTCGTCATCGTGCGGAACAGGGCGTGGGATGCCACTTCGCCCCGTCGGGTTCCTTCTTGAAGTCCGTGCTGGTGACGAACGGTTCGGTGAGATACTTGGGATCTTCCACGACGGTGGTCACGGTGAACCAGATGTCGCCGTTGCGCTCCTTGTGGAGATCATAATACTCTTTCAAAACTGTGTTCTCGCTATAGGGTGGGCCGTTCTTGCGGAGATAACCGTCGCGTAGGCTCGTGGTAACCACTTCCATCGAGCGCCCATGAGTGCCCGCGCGGGTGGCGCCTAGTCCGAATCCTGGGAATGCTGTGCCGCGCACGGGCCGCTCCCAATTCGCGGCTGAATATCCTTGCCAGGTGCGCTTTTCGTCCGCGGGCGGTTTGCCGGTGAAATGGAAGAGCCTGGTTTGCTCGCCCGCGTCCGTCTCGATCTTGAGAGTGTTGTCGTCGGCCCAGGTGATGTGGAGGCGTTCGGGCACGCGCATGATGGCAGGCGCGCCGTAGGCTTTGCATTGCAAGCCGCCGGCCTGGTCCTTGGCCGGATCCCAGGCGTTGCCGATGCGGCGGCCCTCGTTGTTCAGCGGGATGCTGGCGAAGTCGCCATGGATCGGCGTAACCATGCGCCAGCGCCAGTCCTCCGTCACGACGGAGACCCAGTAGCCGGTGAAGTCGACAGGCTCGGCTTGCTCGGCCGGTTTCGGAGGCTGCGCGGGTCCTCCAGGTCCTCCAAGACCCGGTCCTTGCGGAACGCCTTGCGCGAGCATGCAGGCTGGAATCATCAGAGCCAGTGCGATGGTTCCTTTCATGGCTTTTTTTCGCTGAGGCTCTTATAAACCGCCTCTACAAATTGGCTGGTGGTCCAGAAGCCCGTAGTGGCGCCGTATTGCGTGTCGTAGTCGCCAGTAAGGCCGGCTTCCTGGACTTGCGCGAGCGACTGGCCTCGCTTGATGGCGTCCTGAATGCGATCGCGAATGACGGTGACCATGTTGCGGTATTCCACCACGTCGGCTTCGTCACAGAGGCGCCCGTGACCCGGGATGACCACCGTACCGCCTTCTTCATACTTGGTTGGCACCGTGATTTCGAGAATGCGGTTCAGCCCTGCTATCAGGCCCTGCACGCTGCCACCACGCTCCAGATCGATGATGGGGTAGTGGTCGGGCGTGAAGATGTCGCCGGTGGCGAGCACATCGGAGCGGCGAAAGAAGACGATGCTGTCGCCGTCGGTGTGCGCATTCGGGATGTGATAGACCTTGATCGCCTCGCCGTTCATGAAGAAGTCCTTGAACGGGGAGAAGTATTCGTCGTTCGGCCACTCGGCTTCGGGGATCTTGGGTTGATGGTCCGGCTGCGGGCCGGTCATGCGATTCAGAACGTTGGACTGGGCGACGATTCTAGGGGCGCCGATGGAAGTTCGAGTCATTCCAAGCTTGGAAAACGCCGCGTTTCCCCCCGTATGGTCCGTGTGGACATGCGTGTCGACGATCCAGCGGATGGGTCCATCGGACAGCTTGCGGATCTCGGCCATGGCCAAGGGGACAAGCTGCGCGAAGCCGGTGTCGACGAGCATGATTCCGTCCTTGCCGACTTGCACGGAGATGTTTCCGCCATCGCCGATCAGGACGTAGACGTTGCCCTGGACGTGGGCCATGCGAAGGTGGGCGTGGTCGGGGTCAGGAGGGCCGGGAGGACTTTGCTGCGGCTGCTGGCCTTGGGCGAGCGCCGCAGTCGCGCACAGCACGAGCGCGGTACTGCGGAATTGGGAAGGGCTGCGCATGGTTACTTGGAATCCACCATGCAGTCGAACAGGGAAGTGCACTTGCAGTAACGGGTGCAGTGATCGGGAGGATGGTATTCGTTCTTGATTTTTTCCTGATATTCGGGGTACAAGGTTTCGGCGCCGCCGCGGGTGGCTTCGTAGGGCAGGCCGTACCAATCGGCGAATTCGTGCAGGAACGCATTCTTGCCGGGCAGATGATTGGGCACGGTTCCCTCAGGCTTGGGAACCTCGTGCTCGTACTCACAGCCGAACACACCGATGTTTTGGCCGGGGTCGAGCGACCAGTTGTCGCTGCGGACCAGCGGCTCGGTGAGGTATACGGGATCGTCAATCACGGTGACCACAGTCAGATAACCATCGTGCCGCATCCAGTGCTCGGTGAAGACGGCCTTGTCGCTGCGGGGGATGCCATTGCGGCGCATGTAATTGACCTTCAGATGCGTCGTGGTGATAGTGAGCATGTTGCCGTCCCATTCGCCGGTGGAGAAGCCTTGCCAGGTGTGCTCGGCATAATCGGGCGGATGCGGGCGGCCATCCATCCAGATGGTGCGCTCGCTATCCCAGGCCAGCATGTGCGTGTGGAAGGCGACGAGCTTCTGCGAAGTCTGATCGATTTCGCGCCAGATTCGCAGGTTGCCCAGCCCGCGCATCGAATAATCGGCGCCGTGCGGACGGCACTGGTATTCGGTCACCACGGAGATGCGGTCGGCGTCGTAGGTGTCGCCAGCCATGCGGGCGGCGCTATTGATGGGCAGTTCGGTGTAATCGCCAAGCTCGGGGCCGGGAAGCCGTTCCGGCCCGTCCTCGTGATACAGAGGTGACCACTCACCCGTGAAGTCGACTTGAGCCAGCGCCGGCACGGCCACCAGGGCCGCGAGCACAAGAGAGAATCCCGCGCGCCGGCATGGGCGAAGGTTACGCACTGTCACGCTCCATTAGAGAAAGATCGGGCGCCGCGGCTCCGCGACGGCGCCACCTTGTGAGCCCGTGCTAGCGGACTACGCCCTTCCAGTTCCAGCCGTCGGACGGCCGGGTAATGCTCTGCATGCGGATGCGATGGTCGTCGGGGTTGCGGCCGGGATTGCCGGTAATGACGACGACGTCGCCGGGCTTCAGCGATTCACGCGTGACACCCTCACGGCTCAACTGGCCGCCGGCGCCCCATTCCACCGCCCAGGTCTGCATCGTACCCTTATCATCCGGCGCCTCGACGTGAACGAAAGAGTGCGGATTGCGATAGAGGAACTGAACCAGCTTGCCTTGAATGGTGATGGTTTTATCCTCGAAATAAGTGGCCGCGAACGAGTGGTGAGCAAACGTCGGCACGCTCAGAGCGGTCCCCGCCGCGATCAACAAAAGCAACAGTTTGTGTTTCATAGAGTTCCTTCCAGGTTTACCTCAATCATAGTACGGCGCTACGTATTATATGCGCCTAGTGTTTCTCACTCAAGCTCTTGTATACGGCCTCGACGAATTGGTCGGTGGTGCCGAAGCCGGTGTCATGGCCGTAACGAGCATCATAGTCCATCGTAGGACGGCTGGCCTTGATTTGGTCGAGCGTCATGCCCTTTTTGATCATTGCCTGGATACGGTCCCGGATGATGGTCACCATGTCGCGATATTCTATCAACTCCCAGCGGTCGCAGAGGCGGCCATGGCCGGGAATAATGTACGTTCCGCCTTCCTCATCGTGTTTGGGGATGGCAAGATCCAGGAGGTGATTCAAGGCATCGATCTCGCCCTGAATGCTGCCGCCGCGCTGCAGATCGATGAAGGGATAGCCCGTAGTCACGAAAATGTCGCCGGTACTGATCACATCTGAGTGGCGGAAAAAGACGATGCTGTCGCCATCGGTATGCGCCGCTTTGTAGTGCAGGATTTGAACCGGCTCGTCATTGAAGAACATCACCTTGCGGTCTCCGAGGAACGTGTCGGTGGGCCAGGCGTCGGCCGGGAAGGGAGACTTTTCGCCAGTGGGGGCGCTCATGCGGTCCAGAACGTTCTGGTGCGCGATGATGGCTGCGCCCTTGGAGGCATCGGCGATGTCGCCGGTGACGTTCGCGCCCGTGATGGTGACGCCGAAATCGTGCAGCTTAATGTTGCCGCCCGTGTGGTCCGGATGCACGTGGGTGTTGATGATGTATTGGAGCGGCTTGTGCGGCGACAACTTTTCGATGGCCGCGATGACCTTGTCGGCCATATCCGCCAAGCCGGTGTCCACCATCAGGACGCCCATGTCGCCGACTTGCAGGGTGATGTTACCACCGGCGCCGACGAGCATATAGACGTTGCCTTGCACATGGAGTACGTGAACCTGGCCGTCGTTGGGAACCGGATTTGGCGCTTCGTTCTTGATGGCGTGCGGTGTGACCTCCGCCTTTGCGAACGGGTCCGTGGGCTCTGCGGGCGGGTCCTTCAGGACCTTCATGTACTCGGGGTACATCGTGTCGGCGCCGCCCAACGCGGCTGGCAGCGGCAGGTGGTACATGTCAGCGTACTCATGCAGGAAAGGGTTGTGGCCGGGCAGGTAATTCGGTACGGCGCCCTTCGGCCGGCCCTCAACTTCTTCAACTTCTTCGCAAGGATAGAGCCAGTTTCCGCCAGCCTGAACGTTAAGAAGGAAATCCTGGGTTTTGATGAGCGGTTCGGTCAAATACACCGGATCTGTCACAATGCTGACGTGGGTCAGGTGGTTGCCGTGGCGGATGAAGTGTTCCACCAGTGTGGCCTGATCGCTTTCCGGCAACCCATCGCGACGCACCCAGCCTTGCTTGATGTGGGTTGTATAGACGGTTAGGATATTGCCTTCCCATTTGCCAGTGGAGAAACCCATCCAGGTGTGTGCGGCGTAGGCCGGCGGATGCGGGCGGCCATCCATCCAGATGGTGCGCGTCTGCTCGTAGGTGCTGATGTAGTTCTTGATGGCGATGATCTTTTGCGACTGAGGGTCCTTCTCGTTCCAAAAACGCATCTGGAGCGGGCCGCGGTAGATGTAGGGAGCCACGTGTACCTGGCACTGATGTTCGGGCATGGTGAGGCGGGAGGAATCCCAACTTTCAGCCCAAAGGCGCGAACCATCGCTGATGGGAAGACCGGAGTAGTTGACCAGTTCGGGACCGGGGATGCGTTCGAGAAAGTCTTCGTGAAGCAGGGGGCTCCAATTGCCCGACAGGTCAAGCCCGACGTCGGGAACGAACTGTCCAATCACGCCCTGAGCAAATGCGGGCGGAACCAAAGCGAGCGCGGCCACCAGAGCCGCTGCATACAGAAGCGAGCCCAAAGCCCTGGCTCGGCAGACATTGCCCATTACACTCTCCTAAAAGTCGCCAGTCCTGCATGCAAGCGTGTCGCGACGAGGTGCGCCTATCAACGGAACGCTTGCTTCTGTATCATTGTAATTCAAAAACTCGGGACCCGGCGCCGGGTGTTTTCTTCTGCCCGAAGGAACTTGATATTCTACCCTGGTGTCGGCGTATATAGTGGACGGAAAGGTTACAGTCTAACGGGAGGCAATGTATGCAACAACTAGGTGGCTTCGTTTTTGCGGTTTGTTTGGCTGCTACGGCGGCCGGTCAGGCCCCGGATGCCGGCAAAGACGCAACTCCGCGCGCGAGTGCTCTGCCGGCGGACATTCATCCGGACTCGCTATCCCGGTTGCCCGAGGTAAAACGAACCGACCTGGACGCAGATGGCCAGCGGATTTATGACTATATCGCCGGGCCGAACAAGACCTTCCCACCCACGGGGCCGGCGGCGGTCTCCATTTACAGCCCGAAGGTGGCGGAGTCGATCCAGATGCTCAACCAGTACCTGAGATTTCACGGTGTTTTGAGCAGGCGAGATACAGAATTGGCGATTCTCGTCGCGGCGCGCGAGTTTGACCAGGCATACGAATGGACCGGGCACGAAGCGGCGGCGCGGAACGCCGGGGTGGACCAGTCCATCATCGACGTGGTGAAGTACGGCAAGGACGAGACGGGACTTTCGGACAAGGACACGCTGATCATCCGCTTCGGCCGGCAGTTGTTTCGCGAGCACAAGCTGGATTCGGCGTTGTTCGCCAAGGCAGTGGATCTGTTCGGCCGGCAGGGCACGGTGGAAATGGCGACCGTGATGGGCGATTACGCGATGGCGGCGATCATGCTGACCGCGGCGGACCAGCACTTGCCGGCGGATCGCAAATCGACGCTGCCGCCGCGGTGAACGCGCCGGACTAGGCGGAGGGCAACGTAGGCGCCGGCGTGGTGAGAAAGCTCCGCATGGCGTGCCAGAAGAGCTGGCGGTTGAGACCCGAGACCACCGAGTGTGCCATACCGGGCAGAATGACGAACTGGCGGTCACCGCTGGGCAACTGGCGATAGAAATCCACCAGATCGTCGACGGTTGCGATGCCGTCGTATTCGCCGCGGATGAGTTGGACTGGCGCGAGGACCTTCTTGGGGTCGACGACGGGCAGGTTGGCAGTCATGTCCAGGTAAGTTCCCGTGGGCACCTGATCGCCGAACTTCAGTTCCTGGTCGGCCAGATAGTCGCCGAGCGCGGGATCGGACGTGCCCGGCTTGTCGCGCGTGAAAATGCTCTTGATCATGGCTCGGTCGCGGAGCCGCGTGTTGTGCGTGCGGTAGTAGTCGAGCTGCTTGGCGCGCTGCGCCAGGGTGGGCGAGCCTTCGCCTTTGTAAGTGAAAGCCGAGAGAACCAGGCGATCGATGCGCTCGGGTTTGGCCATCGCGTAGGCGCCCGCGCGCAGACCGCCGGAAGATTCGCCGAACATGTGCATCTTTTCGCGGCCCGTCGCGCGGACCACCACTTCGACGCCGGCCTTCAGATCTTCGACGCCGCTGGCGATATCCGAGTTACCCGAGGTGCGGCTGGAGCGGCCGTAGTTTTCGTGGTCCATTGTCCAGACGTCGAAGCCATACTGCGCGAACGTATTCATGACCGAGTATTCGCCGTGGCCGGGGACGGTGAGGTCGAAGCTGTTGCGCGAGGAGATTGAGGAGCCGTGGACAAGGAACAATACGGGCAGCGGCGCCTGTCCGGGCTGAGGAGCACCGGCGCGCTTACGGAACATGTACAGCGAGACCTCGCCTTTCTTGGCCCAGTATTCGTGGCTCCAGATGGCGGCGGAAGGCTCTGCTTGGCTCAATCCGGTCAGCAAACCAGAACCAGCAAGGCCTGCGAGCACGTTACGGCGGGATGGGCTGGACATATCAGTCAATGAGGCTATCACCTCGAATTGCCACGAGCAAGCCATCGCCGATTGGTGTATTCTCCGAGGAGTCGCTATGTATACAACCAAACGCTTTGGTGCTGCAGGCTGGGTCGGCCTGCTTCTAGGGATCTTTAGCTGCGCTCCCGCCTGGGGGCAGACAATACTGTCCGGCGATTGGAGCCCGGTTCATTTCGAGGACTATCTCGAACGCATTCCCGGCCCGGACTTGGGCGATTATTCGGGCCTTCCGATCAACGATTCGGCACGGCTGTTTGCCGAGAGCTGGGACGCATCGCGCTTGACACTCAAAGAGCATCAGTGCCGCGTGCACATCTCGCCGTACATCTATCACGGCCCGCTGCACCTGCGGATCTGGGAAGAGAAGAACCCAGAAACGCAGGAGGTGATCGCCATCAAGAACTATATCAGCACTTATGAACAGACGCGAACCATCTGGATGGATGGGCGTCCGCACCCGCCGAGTTACGCCCCGCACACGTTCATGGGATTTTCCACCGGCAAATGGGAAGGCGACGTGCTGACGGTTTACACGACGCACATCAAGCAGGGTTGGCTTAAGCGCAACGGAGTGCCGGAAAGCGACGAGGCGACGATGACGGAGCATTTCCTGCGCCACGGCGATCATCTGACGCACGTCACGCTCATCTACGATCCTGTGTATTTGGCTCAGCCGTTCATCCACACGGATGACTTCATATTGGACAAGGAAGAAAAGGGCGGCTGGCTGTGGCCTTGCGAAGCCGTGGAAGAGATAACCACCCGGCCCAAGGGCGAAGTGCCCAACTATCTGCCGGGCGCGAACCCGTTCCTGTACGAATTCGCCGACAAGAACCATCTTCCACATAACGCAGTGCTGGGCGGGCCGGAGACCATGTATCCGGAATATCGTTCGGTGATGGGAACGGCGCCTGTGGATGTTGAGCAGGCCGTTCAGCCGCAAGCGAGCGAGGCGGCGCGGCCGCAGAATCAGAATTTCGACAACGTCCAGATGCACATCCTGCACGTGCAGGGCAATGTGTATTTACTGGTGGGCGCGGGCGGCAACACCACGCTGCAGGTAGGCGATTCGGGCGTGCTGGTGGTGGATACCCAATTCGCGCCGCTAGCGGACAAGATGCTGGCGGCGATCCGGACACTTTCGAACAAGCCGATCCGGTACATCATCAACACGCACGTGCACGGCGATCATATCGGCGGCAATGAGCGACTGGCCAAGGCCGGAGGCGGTTCGGCTCGGGAAGTGACTTTGGTGAACACGCCGGGCGAAACGGCGGCGTACAGCGTGCAGATTATCGCGCACCAGAACGTCTTCGATCGCATGAGTTCGCCTGGCAACGGCCAGAAAGCGCTGCCGGAGGATGCTTGGCCTACCGACACGTATCTCGGAACAGAGAAAGAACTCTTCTTCAACGGCGAGGCGATCCAGCTATTTCATCCGCCCGCCGCGCACACGGATGGCGACAGCATCGTGTTCTTCCGCCGGTCCGATGTGATCAGCGCTGGAGATATTTTTGTGACCAACGGCTATCCGGTGATCGATCTGGAACGCGGGGGCGGTCTCGAAGGCGAGATCGACGGATTGAATCACATTCTGGACCTGGCGATTCCGGCGCATCACGAGGAAGGCGGGACGTACATCATTCCGGGGCACGGACGCATCTGCGACGAGTTCGATGTTCTGGAGTATCGCGACATGGTAACCATTGTGCGCGACCGCATTCAGGCCATGATCAAGAAAGGCATGACACTGGATCAGGTGAAGGCGGCGCACCCGACGCACGACTACGATCCGCGCTATAACACGCCGGGCGGATTCTGGACGGCTGACAAGTTCGTGGAAGCGGCGTACAAGAGCCTGACAGCCAAGAAATAGCCGGCGCTAAATCACTTTCGTCGCGCCGCCGTCCATGTCGATCAGCGAGCCCTGCAAGAAACGGCCTTCCGGGCTGACGATGAAGGCAACTAGCGCGGCGATGTCGTCCGGTTCGCCGATGCGAGTGGTGCGGGCGTTCTCGATGATTTTGCGTTCGGCAGTAGCGACGTCAACGCCTTGTTGCGCGGCGGTGTTCTCGAGGATGCGGCGAAAACGGTCCGTGCGGATGCTGCCGGGGTTGACGCAATTCACCTGAACGCCGTCGCGGATGCCGACTTCGGCCATGGCTTTCGTAAAAGACAGCAAAGCCGCGTTGACCGAGCCGCCGATGGTGAATAGAGCTCCAGGCATGCGCCCGCCGACGCCGGAGATGTTCAGCAGCGAACCGGCTCGGGCCTTCAGATGCGGCCAGGCGGAGCGGGTGAGCCGCATTGCCCCGAAGAATTTCAAAGCGAAGCCGTCAGCCCAATCGGCGTCGGTGAGGTCGAAGAACTCCCCGCGTTTGGTGGCGCCGGCATTGTTGACGACAATATCGATCTGACCATAGGTTCTGATCGCGAAATCGGCCAGATTCGCCGGCGACTCTGTTTCGCGCAGGTCGGCGGGAAAGGCTGCTGCACGCCACCCCGCGTCTTCGATTTCGCGGACGGCTTGTTGCAATAAGTTGGCGTCACGCGCGCACAAAACCACTTGTGCGCCTTCACCGGCAAGCCTCTGAGCGATGGCGCGCCCGATGCCGCGGCTGGCGCCGGTCACAATCGCGGTCTTTCCGTTTAACCGTTGGTCCATGATTCCTTTCCTGTTGCGGATCTTCACTAGAGTATCGCCACAGGTCAGGTGTTCGAAGGTATGCTTGGACGAGTGAATCCAGCAGCCACGCAAACGGCGCGAGCGCGGCAGTCGAAGCTGATGCCCGTGGTGCGCGTCGCGGCGGGCAACGCGCTGGAGATGTACGACTTTCAGATCTTCGGCTACTACGCTGCGGCCATCGCTGCAACGTTTTTTCCTACAGGTAGCGGATTCAGTTCGCTGATGTTGGCGCTAACCACCTTCGGCGCCGGATTCCTGATGCGGCCGTTGGGCGCGATCGTGCTTGGCGCCTACATCGATCATCGCGGGCGGCGTGCCGGTCTGCTGCTGACGCTGGCGCTAATGGCCTTCGGAACTTTGTCGATTGCGTGCCTGCCGGGATATGCGGTGCTGGGTATCGCCGCGCCGCTGCTGGTGCTGGCCGGCCGCCTGGTGCAAGGTTTCTCGGCAGGCATGGAATTAGGCGGCGTCTCGGTTTATTTGTCCGAGATCGCGACACCGGGGCGCAAGGGGTTCTATGTCGCATGGCAGTCGGCGAGCCAGCAGGCGGCTGTGATGCTTGCTGCGTTGCTCGGAATTGCACTGTCGTCCACACTCAGCTCCGGCCAGATGCTGCGGTGGGGCTGGCGGGTGCCGCTGCTGGTGGGCTGCCTGCTAATTCCATTCCTGTTGTTGATGAGGCGATCGCTCGAAGAAACGGAAGACTTCCGTTCGCGGCCGCGGCCGCCGCGCGCATCGGACGTCGCGAAGATGGTGGCGGCAAACTGGCGGCTGGTGTTGCTCGGCATGATGATGTCCACCATGACGACCGTGTGCTTTTATCTGGTCACGGTTTACACGCCGACTTACGGGAGTTCGGTCCTGCATCTCGCGGCCACGGGAAGCCTGGTGGTGACGTTGTGCGTGGGAGCTTGTAATTTCATCGTGCTCCCGCTTTCGGGTGGACTGTCGGACCGCATCGGCCGGCGGCCGATCCTCATCGGGTGCACAGTTGTGGCGCTGCTGACGGCTTATCCGGCGCTCTCCTGGCTGGTCAGCGCGCCGTCGTTTACGCGACTGCTGATCGTGGAGCTGTGGTTTTCGCTGTTCTATGCAACGTACAACGGCGCGATGGCGGTCTATCTGACGGAAATCATGCCGGTTGAGATGCGCGTCTCCGGCTTCTCGGTGGCGTACAGCCTGGCGACCGCGGTCTTCGGCGGATTCACGCCCGCTATTTGCACATACCTCATTCATGTGACCGGCAATCGCGCTGTACCGGCAGTTTGGCTGTCGTTCGCGGCGGCGTGCGGCCTCATTGCGGCCTTGATGCTCTCGCGGCGGCGTAGCGCTTGATATGCTTCACAAGTGGGAGGTGTTCTGTTGAGGACTCATCTTGCGCTCGGGGCAACTGCGGCTCTCCTGTTGACAGCCTGGTTGTACGCGCAGCCCAGCCCGGCTGCAGAAACGTCGGTCAAAATCAACGGCAAGGCTCTGAAGATTGACTACTCGGCGCCATCCATGCGCGGACGCAAGATCTTCGGCGGCCTGGAGCCGTACGGCCGCGTCTGGCGCGCGGGGGCCAACTCGGCAACCGCGTTTCACACCGACGCCAACCTGGATATCAACGGCCTGGCCGTTCCGAAGGGCGATTACACGCTGTTTGTCTATCTCGATCCGAAGCAGTGGCAACTGGTCGTGAGCAAGGCGACCGGCGAGTGGGGATTGGATTACGATCAGAGCCACGACTTGGGCCGCGTCAAAATGGACATGAGCAAGCCGCCTGCGCCGATCGAGAAGTACAGGATGACGCTGTCGAGCCTGGGCGGCAACAAAGCCAAGTTGGAACTCGCATGGGAGAACACCATCGCGTCCGTGACAATCACGGTGAAGTGAATCAGCCGAGGAATCCCAGCTTGGACGTCGTGAAATTGGCCAGATTCGGAAAGACGGTACTGAGGGCGCTGCCGGGAACTCCGAACCACGAGCAGAGCGTCGCGCCGTATTGATCGACGGACGTTGTTGGAATCCAGCGGCCACGGACGTCGGCGTCGTTCGCTCCGCCCAGTTCGAAGGTTGGGAATTGGCCGTAAATCTGCCCGCCTTGCACTGCTCCTCCGAGTACAAGATGGTGGCTGCCCCAAGCGTGATCGCTGCCATCCGCGGTGGTTGGCTGAAAAGTGCGGCTGAAATCGGACTCGGTAAAAGTGGTCACGTTTTGGGCGAGGCCGAGCTCCTGAGTCGCGTCGTAGAAGGCTGCCAGCGCCTGGCTCAACTGCGGATACAGGTTGTTGTGCGTCTCCAGTTCGCCGGCGTGCGTGTCGAAGCCGCCCAGCGAGCAGAAGAAGATTTGGCGGCTCATGCCAAGATCGGAATGTACTTGGATGATTTGCGCCACCTGCTGAAGCTGCGCGCCCAGGCCGGTGGAAGGGAACTGCGTCTTAAGCGCGGTGGTCTTGGCCAGCGCGGCTTCTAAAGCGGAAGCGTCGGCGATACTGTTCGTCATGGTGTCGTTGGCAGCCTGGACGAGGGCGACGCCGGTATCGGTAGTCAACAGGCTATTGAGAGCGTTCCAGCGCGCTTGCGACACGGCCGAGGCATTGAATCCTTTAAGGGTCAGGGATTTGCCCGGCGCAATTGCGACTGGCTGCGTTTGGAGGCCGGAGCCTTCCAGAGAGTTGCCCGCCAGCGACACGAACACGGGAAACTTCGCGGAGTTGATGTTCTGCGACGCGATGTAATCCGCCGCGCGGCCCGCCCAGCCGGTGGAGCTGTGGCCCTGGGCGACTGAAGTCTGCCATTGCAATTGTTGATCGGCGTGGGAGAAGAGATTGAGCGGGACCGGCGTCTGTTGGCTCTGATACTGCGATCGCGTGAGCGGCTGAACGAGCGAACCGACGTTGGCGACGACAGCCAATTCTTTGCTCGAAAACAGGCTCGCGACTTCGGCGAGCTTCGCGTGAAACGTGAACGGCACGTTCGCGACGCTGTAGACGGTGGGCGTCAAATCGCTCCCTGAAAGCGCCAGGCTTCCCCGAAGGGACCGATAGGCCTGGTAACTGGTGTCATCCATCGGAATGATCGTGTTGTTGGAGTCGTTGCCGCCGTAAAGGAACACGCATACCAGCGCGCGGTAGTCCGGGGCGCTTTGCGCCAACGCCGGCAGCAGGCCAAACGGGCGCAGGGCGAGCGTTCCAACCGAAGCCGCGCCGATGCGAATGAAGCCGCGTCTTGAGAGCATCGAGGTTCTCCTATTGAATGATTTGGTACTCGCCCGAAGTCAAAACGACGTACAGCGCTGCTTGTGCTTTGCCGAGCGGGGTTGCGGCTGCGTTGACCGCGTTGCTGACGGCCTGTTGCAAGGCGCTGGACATTGAGCCATGCAGGAAGACGGAAGCAATGTAGCTGAGCAGGGCCGGGGTGTTTCCAGCGAGTTGGACGAACGGCGTCAGATTGACTGTTGTGCTTTGATCGATCTTGCCGTACAGGATCGCGTTGACGATGTCGGCGCGCTCGGCCGCCGTTTGGGTCGAATAGATCTGAAATTCCGGCCCGAGAAGCCCCTTTTCAGTGCGGTATTGGGGAGAGAAATAACTGAACACGCTCGGGGCGACGAACAGATTTTCGCTCAGTAGTGATGTGTCGTAGAAGATGGTATTCGAGGAAGTGATCGTGGCGCTAAGGCCACGCAGCAGATTGGTCACGAATAGAATCGGCTCGCGGAGGTGACCGAAGTTCGGATTCACGGCCGCGTTCGGGTCGTCCGCGGCGCGGGCTTCCGGATCCGTGAGAATCGCGGTGACGACGGCGCGCAGGTTGCCGCTGACGCCGTTGCCATCGTTTGAGAAGACGCTGGATACGCGCTGAATGTATTGCGGGCTGGGATTGCTGGTGACCAGGTGTTGAATCAGCTGCTCACTGACAAATGGGGCCATGGTCGGCTGCGCGATCAGAGCATCCAGGAGAGAATTCAGATCCTGTTCAGCGGTTTGGCCGGCCGGTAGCGTCACGCCGCCGAAGATCGTTTTCGCCGTAGTGTCGTGTTCTGATTCGACGGGAATCAACTGGCCGTAGAAGTACGGCGGATTGTTGATGTGTGCCTCTGCGCCCGGCGCGGTCGGATAGGTCCAACCAGTCAGGACCTTGGCCATGTTCACCACTGCCGTTTGGTCGAATGTGGGAACGGGATTCTTGTTCTGATCCAGTGCCGGCGTACCGTCCGGATTGAGTTGGGTCAGCCCGAGCGTGAACAACTGCATCAGCTCGCGCGCGTAGTTTTCATTTGCCGAAGTGTTCTTGGCGGGGTCTGCCTTGTTGTTATTGGCCATATTGAGAAAACGGCCCATGGCTGGATTGAGTGTAACGGCCTTGATCAAATCGCGGTAGTTGCCGAAGGCGTTGTCGCGAAAGATGCGCCAATATGGCGGAAACGCGTAGGCGTCGGGCACGCCCTCAAAGGAAACCACCCAAATCTGACTCAAGGCGAACGCGACTCGCTGCCGCAATTGATCGGGCTGGTTAACGGCATTTCGGAAAAACGCCGCTTGCACAGGGTGAAGATCCCGGTTCGGCTTGCCGGTGGAATCGAGAATCGGCTGATTGGGGAGGTTGGATGTGTTCATCGCGAACTGCGTGATCAACCAATTGCTAAACCCGGCTTTCTGCAGTTCGGCGATGGAGGCGGGCATGGGTCCCCAGGTGGCTTGATCGAGGAAACTGGCGGCGGCGCGTGCGGACACCGCCTGAGCCAGCGTTTGGCCGAAGACAGGCGTGGTGTAGACCATTGCCGCCAGCAGGAGAGCACATGAGGATCTCATTGATGAACCTCCCGATTCCAGTCTCTAGTGAGAACACCATTCGGGCGGCAGAGTGTCGGAGAAATTCGTGAAGTCTACTTCATCAGTAGCAGCGAAGCGGTGGCGCCGGAGCCGGGGTCGTACACCAGGTCCAATGCCTTGATCGATTTCAACTTCTTCGTATAAGGGAAGAACAGGCAGCCTTTAACGGGTTTTTCGATGCGCCCTTCCGGCAACGCAGCGTTTGTGACCGCTTGATCGATCGGCAAGCCATGATCCGGCGTAATGCCGTAGGGACTCTCTCCGTTCGGATCTTGCGGCATCGGCCTGGGCGGGGCACCGGTCGGATCGCCGGGGAAGCGGCCAACCACGGGCGGCGCGCCTATGACCACACCTGCATCGCCGATCCCGGCCCCCGCCGTTAACGTAGGGTGCGATTGCCAATCCGGATACTGGATCGACGCTGCAACGGCGCCGGGGGAGTCCGCGTAGACGAGCGATTTCTTGCCGTTGATCCGCAACATGAACTGGCCGCTCGAAATGTTGACGTGCTCCCGCGCACCGGGCGCAAGAATCACTTCAACGACGAGGTAGTCCCGGGCCCAATACTCGCCCTTTTCCAAGGGGATGTTGTGAACCAGGTATTCCGCGCCGATTTCAAATCCGGGAAATTGCGTGTGGGCCGGATAATCGGAAGGCTTCGAGCGCGGCGGCGCATTTTGAGCCGCGAGAAACGGCGCGAGGGCGAGAGCCAGCGGAAGCACCCGGGCAACCACGCCCCGAGTATAGCGCGCCGGGCGGATGCTGACGATCCCGGCATATCATGTATGGAGCCGGATGGACACCAAAACTTCTCCTGTTGTGCAAGCGAGCAGAGCTACTTCCCGTGGCTGGATGATCCCTTTCTGCGCAACCGTTTTCGGGATGATGACGCTGCAAATGTCGAGCCTGGGCTTTGCGCCGCTGCTGCCCGCTATTCAGAAGGACTTCGGCATCAACTATTCGCAACTAGGCCTGTTCACGGGTTTGTACGGCCTGGTGGCCATTGTGGTGAGCCTGCCGGCGGGCGTGCTGGCGCGGCATTTTGGCGAAAAACGCATCCTCACCGGCGGGCTGTTACTGGCGGTAGCGGGCCTTTTCTTCCTGAGCCAAGCGCCGGGGTTCGCGGCCGGACTGAGTGCCCGCATCGTCTGGCTGATCGGGTACCGGTTGGCATTTGTCACCGTGATGATGGCCGCGGCGGTGACTTCACCGGCATCGCTCAAGAGCATTACGATGGGCGTGCTGGGTGCGATGTCGTCGCTGGCGTCGGTGATTGGCGCGCCGTTTGGCAGCGCGATCGGCGAAACATTCGGCTGGCGGCACGGAATGATGGCCTACGCGGGGATGGCCCTATTAGGCGCCGTGGTGTTCTGGGCGTTGTACCGCCGGCCAAGCCATGCGGCAGTTGATCCGCAGGTAGAACGTGCGCGGCCGGAGCATGGTACCGCGCGATCGGCCTGGAAGAATCCGGTTGTTTGGGGCCTCGCGGCATTGGGTCTGGCCAACGTGGGCGGATTCAGCTCTACGTTCTTCGTCCCGTCCGCCCTGAAAACTGTCTTTCGGCAGGATGCCATGAGCGCGGCCTACGTGATCAGCGCGGCCTACATCGCTGCGATCTTTCTCAACCTCCTGGTGGGCTATCTGGGGGACCGATTCAACCGCTGGAGCGTGCTGACTGGTGTGATTGCGGTTATGATTCCCGCGACCCTTGCGATGACAACCGGCGAGCTTCGCGTCTTCCGGCTGGCGACGGTTGCGATCATTTCCCTTGGGCTGGCAGCGACGAATCAGATTTACGCCATCGCCGGGGAACTGCTGCCGGCGCGCGAACTCGGCCCCGTAATGGGGATCGTCAGCCTGGGGTCCGGCGTATTCGGGTATGCCGGGCCGCAGGCGTTGGGTGTGCTGCGGGACTGGACCGGCGGTTTTTCAGCGGGCTGGGTCTTCCTGACGGCGGCGTCGACGCTGGCGCTCGTCGTAGTAGCGCTCTCATGGCGCCGGAGTAGCAATGCGGTGGCAGCGACCGCAGCATGACGAGCCTGGAATCGAACCCGGCGTACGCGAGGCTAAAGCATGCGTACGAGAATCCATTGGCGGCGGCCCTCGAAAAGCACCGCGCCGGTGTTCTCGTGGCGGGCTACACGTCGAACACCGTTCCCTGGGAGCTCCTGCGGGCCGCAGGCTTCTTTCCGGTTTTGCTGCAGGCCCACACCCGGGAGACGCCTCACGCCGACGCATACATGGAGCCGGTGTTTACGCGGCGCATGCGGAGCTTGTTTGAAGGCCTGTTGAGCGCCAAATGGTCGTTCCTCAAAACGCTGGTTATTCCGCGAACGTCGGAACAGGAACACAAGCTGTACTTATATCTGAGCGAAGTGATCCGGCAGGGCGACGGCGGCAGCATGCCGCAGCCGTACCTATTCAACCTGCTGCAGACACGTTCGGTGCAGAGCCGGGCCTACGGATTGGAGGAAACGAAGAGTCTGTTCGCTCATTTGGCGGGAATCATCGGGCGGGAGGCAAGGCGAGAGGACTTGGTGTCGGCTGTGACTGAGTCGAACGCGGCGAGGAGCGCAGTCAGGCGGCTGCTGCGATTGCGGAGAGGTAAGAGCCCCAGGCTGGGCGGATCCGAGGCTCTGCGCTTGATTGGCGCCTGGTATTTCATGGATCGTAGCGAATACTCAGCGGAAGCCGAAGCTCTTGTCTCTCAACTTTCCCGGCGCGCGCCTCTTCAAGGTCCGCGCATCCTGATCAAGGGCGCTTCGCTGGATCATCCAGCGCTGCACGAGGCCGTGGAAGCCGTGGGCGCGGTGGTAACGGCGGAGGACGACTGGTGGGCGTCGCGCGCGGTGGGCAGAGATATCCGAACCGCCGGCGACCCCGTTCGCACCATCTTCGAGAAGTACTATCTGGACGCGCCCAGTCCGCGAACGTTCCCGCACGGTACGGCTGACCGGTGGTTTCAAGCCGCCGTGCTGCGCGATATTGATGGAGTTGTGTTTTACCTTCCTCTGGAAGACGATGTGCTGGGCTGGGATTATCCCCGGCAACGGCGCTGGCTCGAGGAACAAGGCATCCCGCATCTATTGATTCGGGACGACGCGCGTAGTCTGTCCGGGGAAACGCGGCGATGCATTGGGACATTTGTTGCCGGTTTAAGCCGCGCGCGAGGTAGCCGATGACGCAACAGGCTCTTCCTCGCCCGCTCGAAGATGTCACGGTCTTGGATTTGACGCTCGCCCTCGCGGGCCCGTTTGCGACGCTCCTACTGGCGGGACTCGGCGCGCGGGTAATCAAGATCGAGAACCCGATCCACGGCGATCATTCGCGGAGCAATGCCCCCTACCTCGGTCCCGACGGCGTGAAGATGGTGAAGGCGACGCCGGAAGATGTTTCGCTATCGGTTCTCAACCGGCTGCGCAACAAGCTGGGCGTGACACTGAATCTGAAGAGTCCGGAGGCACGTGGCATCTTCGCTGATCTTCTGCGGAAGGCCGACGTGGTCGTCGAGAACTTCAGTTATGGAACGCTGGACCGGTTAGGCTGCGGATACGAGTTTGGCCGAACCGTAAACCCACGAATTGTTTACTGTTCGATCAACGGCTTCGGAAGTGAGGGAGAGCCGGGGGCGGGGAAGGCAGTCGACACGATTATTCAAGCGCTCAGCGGCATCATGTTCACCTCCGGCGCGCCGGACGACCCGCCGATACGCGTCGGAGTGCCGGTGGCAGACCTCGGGGCGGCTCTGTTCGGCGTCATCGGGCTGCTGGCGGCGCTGCATCAAGCTAAGCGGAGCGGGACCGGTCAGCATGTCGACATTTCGATGCTGGGTTCGGTGACGTCTCTGGTTGCGTGCGAGAACTATGAGGCGTTGATCGAGTGCGGCATTCCAGTGCGCAGCGGACAGACGATGCCGCGTCTGGCGCCTTTCGGGATCTATCGCGCGCGGGACGGGTACGTCGCGGTGTGTGCGCCCACGGACAACTTCGCCCAGCGGCTGTTCCAAGCCATGGGCCTCCCTGGGCTAAACGATGATTCGCGGTTCCACACGCGCGACCTCCGCGTCAAGAACGTCCGGGAGCTGGATGCGCTCATCGGCGGATGGCTGGCCCCGCTGGCAAAGGCCGACGCGGTTGTGCGACTCGAGGCCTGTGGCGTTCCGGCCGCTGAAGTCCGCGAGCCACAGGCCGCGGTTCGTGATCCGCGGGTAATCGCACGAGGTGAAACCGTTCCGCTGGAACATCCCAAGTATGGCGCCGTCGAGGAGCTCTATGGGATGGGCTTGCCCATTCGATTTTCCGGGGCGAGCGCGGGCTACGATCAGCCCGCACCGGAGCTGGGCGAGCACAATGCGAAGGTTTATGGCGAACTGCTGGGGTATTCCGCGGAACGCATCGCGCAACTGAAAGCGCAAGGCGTGATCTAAGCGATGGCGTCCGCTAACGAAAAACAACTGGAGAGCACGCGTGCGGCGGCCGAACATCAGAAAACCTGGTTCGCTCATTTGCGTCAAACCGTCTTCGCCGAGCATCAGCCGTATGCGATCGTGCAAGCCGACATGCCGTTCGAATTGTTCGAGGTGATGGACGTGCCGGTGGTCAGCAACCAATGGTGGGCGGCTCTGATCGCGGCCAAGAGGCTTTCGGAGCACTACCTGGACGGCCTGAACGCGCGCGGCTACCACGAGGGACTCTGCCGCTATTGCAGCCTGGGGCTTGCCTCGACGTTGGAAGCGGATCCGGAGCGCGCGCCTTGGGGCGGATTGCCGAAACCGGCGCTGCTGGCCGCGCGGCTCACTTGCGATTGCATCCAGCGCGTCTTTTCGAATTGGGCGGAAGCATTTGAGGCGCCACTGTTTGTTTTGGAAAATCCAGGGGCGCGCGTGCTGCCGCCGCGATGGTGGGAACTGAGCCGCTACCGATGGGAAGAACTGTTCGAAGCGATTCGGCTGGATCTGATGGAGCAAGATCTGGAAAACCTGGTGCGCGTCTTGAAGAAGATCACCGGCCGCAAGTTCGATAGGGAGCGCCTGAAGGCCCTGATGGAGGGCGTCAACCGGCAGGAAGAGTATTTCGACGAAGTGCGCGAGCTGATCTGCCGCGCGCCCAAAACGCCGGTTCGCATGAATGAACAGGTGCAAAACGTGATGACTGCCCAGTGGCACCGGGGCAGTGTGTGGGCGGTGGAGCATGCGCGGCGCTTTCGGGATGAAGTCCGGGCGCGCGTGGAGCAGGGCGTCGCGGCCTATGCCGGCGAGCGTGTGCGTCTCATGTGGATCGGCGCCGGGCTGTGGCACGATACGTCGTTCTATACAGCTTTTGAAGAGGATTATGGCGCGGTGTTCGTATGGTCGATGTACCTGGCGTTCGGGCCGGACGGCTATATCCGCTATGGGCTGGACGCGCCGATGCGCGCGCTCGCGAGCCGGATCGTCAGCATGAACGAGCAACTGCATAACCCGCCTTGGGCGAATGAGTGGATGGTGGATCAAGCGAAACGGCACCGGATCGACGCTGCATTGCTGCTCATACCGCTGGGAACACGCCCGTCGATCTCCGGGAGTTTCTTTATTGAACGCGCGTTGGAGCAGGCCGCCATTCCGGTATTAAAGCTATGGGCCGACATGGTAGATAGCCGGGGTTGGGACGGCGAAGCAGTGCGCGCGCAAGTAGGCCGCTTTCTCGAAGAGCGCGTGAGCCGCCGCCCGGGTCCCGTTGACAACCCTTAGCCGCTTCCTAGAACATGGTACGCATGAAAATCCAACTTACATTTGCCGCCCTGTTTGCCGCGATGCTGGCATCGGTACCCATGCATGCACAAGACCCTGTCGTTGCCGCGCCTGACGTCGAAGCTCTTTTTCACAGCAAAGACAAGAAACTCGATCGCAACAAGCAGGCCGCATATCACATCGAAAAGGACCTGCTCGAAGCGAATCACTGGAATGAAGCTGACAAATGGCTGACCGAGCGATACATCCAGCACAACCCCAACGCACGGTCGGGCCGCGCCGGCGTGGTCGCGTTCTTCTCGTCCCGGAAGCCAACTCCCGTTCCGGAACACCTGGGAGCCAAAGTGACTTTTGTCACAGCCGAAGGCGATTATGTGACCGTGGGCACCGTAGCCGAGCGGAAAGACGCGAGCGGCCAGCCGTACACGACTACCTGGTTTGACACCTGGCGCTTCGTCGACGGCAAGGCCGACGAACACTGGGATTGCGCCTTGAAGGGCCGCTAGTCGAATCAACGCGGCCCTGCACCGCGCCGTTTGCCAGCGCTACAATCGATCATTCGCATGAATCGGATAAGATCGATCTGTTTGCTGGCAACACTTTTCCTTCTTTCGCTTTCCGGGCAGCAGCCGAAAGCGCGCATTAATCCGACCGTGAAGCAAATCGTCGATGCGATCTCCGAGGATCGGATTGCCGCGACGCTGCACAAGCTGCAAGGGTTCGGCACTCGCTATGTCTTGTCGCCGCAGGACGACCCCACGCACGGCATTGGCGCGGCCAAGCGCTGGATTCACGACGAGCTGCAAAGTTACAGCCCGCGCCTCCAAGTCAGCTATGAAGACTTCACCGTAAAGAAAGGCGCCCGGCGCGGACAGATTATTCGCGACGTAAATCTGTCGAATATTGTCGCCATCCTCCCGGGAACGACCGAGAAGGACCGCTATGTTTTGGTCACAGCGCACTACGATTCGTTGGCTATAGTCCGGAAGCAGTATACCGGGGAGGACCAGACGGTCGCCGAAGCCGTGCGGCAGGGCGTCGACGAAGCGGAAGAACGGCGATTCTTGAAGATCCTTCCGCGGGACCGGGAACTGGCTCCGCTCGATTTTGAAGCCACCGCCGATCAGCCCATCGCACCCGGTGTCACCGACGACGGAAGTGGGACGGCAGGCGTGATGGAACTCGCCCGCGTCATGAGTCAATACCAGTTCTACAAATCCATCGTGTTCATCGCGTTCGCCGGGGAAGAGATAGGCTTGAGCGGTAGCCAGGTGTACGCGAAACAGGCCAAGAAAGACGGGATGCGGATCGAGGCGGTGCTCAACAACGACATCATCGGCAGCGACATGTCCGGCAACGGGCGCTGGATCACGAACGTTCTGCGTGTATTCTCGGCCGGACCCGACGACGGCGCGACGCGGGAACTGGGACGTTACACGAAGTTGATCGCGGAACGATATGTGCCGTCCATGCAGGTTGAAATGGTATTCCGCCGCGACCGGTTTCTCCGCGGGGGCGATCATACACCGTTTGTCAATCAAGGCTACGCGGCAGTGCGTCTCACCAGCGCGGCCGAGAACTACGACAATCAGCACTCGACCACGGACACGTTCGCCAACACGTCTGTGCCTTACGCGACGCGCGCGGTGCGCATGAATGCCGCCGTGCTGTCGAGCCTTGCGCTCGCTCCCTCGCCTCCGGTTCTCAATTGGACCTGGCAATCGGGACCGAATAAGGGCGGCCACGTACCGCTGCTGTCGCGCGGAAAGTCCGGATATGACGCGGTGCTGCATTGGATGCCGAACCCGGAGCCCGATCTGGCAGGCTACGCCGTACTGATGCGGTCGACCACGTCTCCGGTGTGGGAACGGGAGACCTGGGTGGGTAACGTCAATACTTACACGTTTCCGAATGTTTCCATCGACGACGTGGTCATTGGAGTGAAGGCGGTGGATCGGGACGGGAATCAAAGCGTCGTTTCCTGTTACGCCGAACCGGTCCTGCCGTCCCAGATCACACCCGCGGAGCAGAAGTAGGGCGTCAGAGCGAAAAAACACGGAAGGAATGCCGGTGGACCAGCGTCTAAGCGTTGTTAACATGGTGCTGGACGCGCACGACCGGGAAGTCATCGAGGCCTGCCAGCGTGGCGACGCGGATGCATTCCGGCTGCTGTTCGAAACCTATAAGGACCGTGTCTATTCCATCGCCTTGCGCTATTCGGGAAACCAAGCCACGGCGATGGACATCGCGCAGGAGACCTTCCTGAAGCTGCTTTCGCGTATAGCGGACTTTCGCGGCGAAGCCAGCTTTGATTCTTGGCTGTACCGGCTGGTGGTGAATTGTTGCCTGGACCATCAGCGGCGCAGACGCCGCCTGACGCCTTTTCTGGACGGTCTGCTCGACGCAGTTTGCACGTCCGCCGAAAGCGCACTGCACAAGCTGATGCGTTCCGAACGGGATCAGCAGGTACAAGAAGTGGTGAAGAAGCTGCCGGCTGAGCAGCGCATCGTGGTGGTCCTCCGCTACACCGAAGGACTGTCGTACGACGAGATCGCGGAGGTTCTGGGCTGTTCGCCAGGTACCGTGGCCTCGCGTCTGAATCGGGCGCACAAAGTGTTGGGGCGGCGTTTGTCGCATCTCCGCGAGGTGTGTGGAGGCTTTCATGGATAGTCACTGGCTGGAGCCGGCCTTGGAGCGGGACTTGGCCCGCGTCAGCGCGCCGGCGGAGTTGTGGGACCGCGTTCAGTTGCCCCGCCAACGGAAGTCAAAGCGTCCGGCGATGCGGCTGATGTGGGCAATGGCAGCTGCCGGACTGGTTCTGGCCGTGCTCGGTCTCCGGGGCAGCCGGACTTCGCTGGAACTTCGTTCTACATCCCCGGCCGAAATCGAGGCTTGGGTAAAGGTGAACAGCGGACTGGACCTGGCAATCGCGGCGCAACCCGCGGCTTCCGTGCAGTTGCTCGGCGCGCATATCATTCCGGGCGCGAATCCGGCTGTGGAAGTCTCGTATCGCGCTGCGGGCTATGACGCCAGGTTGGTGGTCTCCAAGGATTCCGGCGTCCCGGCCCGCGCCGTGCATGCCATCACGCACCCGGAGTGGCTGATGAAAGGACAGCGTTACCAGTTGAGCTGCGCCGATCCAGCCGGCCTACAGGCCGCGTGCCTGCTCTGTCATCCAGGCGGCGGGCACGATGTCACTCTGAACTGATCCCACGATCCGTTAGGGGCACGCCCTTGCGCACAAAGCGATTGTAACGGCCGGAAGGCGATAGATTACGGCTGCACAAGGCGGTGCTATTTTCCGTTCCGGGAGCTGCTGGGCGGAACGATGCCTTCGATCCGCATGTAGGTCACCAGGTTGCCGTAGTGTTCGTTGGTGTGCGCAACGTTGAAGTCCAGCATGCTGAGGCGCGTGATCTTCTGGCCGCCGAAGCCCGGCATCAATTCCATGGCCTTCGCATCGGTCATCTTCGAGTAGATGGCGTCACAATAGCCGAACGCGGTCTTCAGCGCGCTCGCGATTTCGGCCTTCGTCTTCGCGTTCTGCTCGAAGTCCTTCTGTTCGTGATCACCGACGGCCGCTCCGCAGAACTCGTACTGGCCATCGGCAACGTGCGCCAGCAACTGCCCATAAGTGCGAACGCTGTCAGTAGGCTTGAAGGCGTATTTGTCTTCAGGCATCTTCTCGGCCGACCGCAGAATGTTCTGCTTGACCATCGTGTAGAAACCCTTCGAACTTTCCACCAGCGGATTGCTCCCTCCGGCTTGAGCCCAGGCAGTGGATGCGGCGAACAGTATGATGATTGGCCAACGCACTTGGTGGTTTCCTCCCGTGTTGTAAGGATCAATTTTAGCAAGTCTCGCGGGCGTGCCAATGTTTCGGATGGCTTACCAGGCAACCATCGCGTCTTCGAACAGCGCGCTTAATTCTTCCGGGCCGGCCGGGCGCGGCGAGAGTTTGGTGACGCGGTGTTGCGGTAAAGTTCCTTCAACAAGCTTAGGGATATCGGACGAGGTGTAGCCTAGTTCGCTCAGACCGTTGGGCGTCTTCAATTTCTGCATGAACCAGGTAATCCGCTCCGCCAGGATGCGTCCAGCATCTTCTTTGCGGCATCGGGCGGTCTCTACGCCGAGCGCCTCCGCAGCCTCCAGATGGCGTTCTGGGCACGAGGAAGCCGTGAAACGGAATACCGCTGGGGCGTTCAGAATCACGGAGAATCCGTGCGGCACAAGTGGATGGTCGACCGCGTATCCGGGCGTCCGATAATTCTTCACCATGCCGGACACGGGATACGACATGCCATGCGGGAGATGAACGCCCGCATTTCCAAATCCCATCCCAGCGTAAGACGCCGCCAGCAACATATTGGAGCGCGCTTCGTCGTCGGCGGGGTCGTCGACGGCACGAACGATATACTTGGCCACCATTCGTAATGCCTGCAGTGACCAAATGTCGCTAATGGGGTTCGAGCCTTGATATGCGGGCCGTAACAGCGGTCGCTCTGGACGGGGCCGGCCCGAGTAGGGAATGGCTGTATATGATTCGATAGCGTGGCTCAGGATGTCCAAGCCGCTCGAAGCCGCCACCTGCGGCGGCATGCTGCGCGTATTGTCCGGATCCAACAGACCGAGGGTCGGCTTCAGCCGCCGGCTCGCGATCCCCGTCTTGGCGTGCATCCGGCTCAGATCGAAAATGCTGACGCCAGTGGTCTCGCTGCCGGTGCCGGCCGTGGTAGGAATCGCAAACAGCGGCTTCAGCGGTCCTGGGACCGGCAGTCCCTTCCCAATGGGCGGATTCACATAATCCAAAAAATCGGAGGGCGGATAAGTGGTGTAAAGGTTCACCGCTTTGGCTGTGTCGATCGTTGAACCGCCGCCCACCGCCACAAAAGCGTCGTAGGGTGCCTGGCGCGCGAACGCGATCGCGTCTGCGAACGATTCATCCGTAGGTTCTACGCGCACGCGGTCGTAGAGCACGTGTCCAACGCCGGCATCGTCCAGCGCTTCGAGTACGGCCTGTACCGGAGCCATTTTGGCCAGCAACGGATCGGTGATCACTAGCACCTTGCGGGCGCCCTGGTCCGCCAAGTCCATTCCTACTTCCCGTGTCACTCCGGCGCCGAACCGTATGCTGGACGCCGCCATTTCGAATGCGATTTCGTGAGTCATCTCCGATGACGATGTTAGCAACAAACCGGTGGGCGGCGAAGCGTCATAACGCTGGTTCGCGTAAGCTGTATGCCATGGTTGAAACCAAGACGGCCCCCTTTCGAGCCGACCACGTCGGTAGTCTCCTGCGTCCGCCCGAATTGCTGAAGGCTCGCGACGATTATCAGCATGGCCGCATGTCGGCGGCCCAGCTGCGGAGGGCGGAAGATACCGCAATTCGCGAAGTGGTGCGCCGGCAGGAGGATCTAGGTCTACAATCCATCACCGACGGCGAGTTCCGGCGCAACTCCTGGCATCTGGATTTCATAAGCCAGATCGGCGGCCTTCGCCAAAGTGACGAACTGATGACCATCCATTTCATCAACGAACAGGGCGCCGTTGAGTACCGGCAGCCGGTGCCGCGGGTGGAGAACAAGCTGCAACTGGAGCATTGCATCTTCGGCGAAGACTTTCAATTCCTTCGTTCGATCGCCCGCGCCACGCCCAAGCTGACGATTCCGTCGCCTAGCGTATTGCTTTACAGCACGCCGGTAACTGCCGTGAACAGCGGGGTCTATCCCGACGTCGGCGCCTTCCATGCGGATGTGGCGCGGCTCTACGCAAAGGAGGTCGACGCCCTTGGCAAAGTGGGCTGCACCTACCTGCAGCTCGACGACGTAATTCTCGCCATTCTCAACGATCCATCACGCCGTGCAACACTCACCAGTCTCGGCTTGGACGGCGAACACGCTCACCTGGCCTTTATCCGCGTGTTCAACGAAGCGTTGGCGCACAAACCGGCCGGTATGACCGTTTGCACGCACCTTTGCCGGGGTAATTTCCGCTCCGCCTGGAGCGCCTCGGGCGGGTACGATCACGTAGCCGAAGCTCTATTCGGCGAACTGAACGTGGACGGTTACTTTCTGGAGTACGACGACGCCCGGTCCGGGACTTTTGCGCCGTTGCGGTTCCTCCCGCGAGGCCGTAAGAAAGTGGTGCTCGGCATTGTGACTTCCAAGCGAGCGGCTTTGGAGAGTAAAGACGCTCTCAAGCGGCGAGTCGACGAAGCAGCGAAATATGTCCCCCTCGAGCAAATCTGTCTGAGCCCGCAGTGCGGATTCTCGTCCACCGTGGAGGGTAATGTGCTGACCATCGACGAGCAGTTCGCAAAGCTGCGCCTCGTGGTGGAGACTGCTCGCGAAATCTGGGAAGACGCATAAGGTCGCAGCGCTTCCGCCGATCGCGTAATCTAGAGTCGATGGTAAAAACGCAAGCTCCTCCCTTTCGCGCCGACCACGTCGGCAGCCTTCTCCGTCCGCCCGAACTGCTGCGAGCGCGCGAAGACGAAAAACAAGGCCGCATCAGCAAGGCCGATCTGCGCCGCATCGAGGACGCGGCGATTGGTGACGTCGTCAAAAAGCAGGAGGATCTTGGCCTAGAAGGCGTCACCGACGGCGAGTTCCGGCGCGCGTCGTGGCACATGGATTTCCTCTATCAGGTGGGCGGTGTCGCCAAAGTACAAGGGAGCAAGGCGGTTCAGTTCCGCAACGAACAAGGCGTGATCGAATTCACTCCATCCGCGCATCAGATCCAGAGCAAGCTCCATCTAGACAAATGCATTTTCGGGGATGACTTCGCGTTTTTGAAGTCCGTGGCGAAGGCCACACCCAAGCTCACCATCCCCTCGCCCAGCATGATGCACTACCGCAGCGGTCGAGCGGGGTTGGATCCTGCGATTTATCCGGACATCGACGAGTTCTGGCACGATCTGGCTCAGGTGTATGCGCAGGAAATCGCCGAACTCGCCAAGCTCGGCTGCACGTATCTGCAGCTCGACGACATCAGCCTGGCGTACCTCAACGATCCTGCGCAGCGGGAAACCGTCAATAAATTGGGCGAAGACGGCGATCACGCGCACATCCGCCACATTAACGTGATCAACGAAGCCGTGGCGGACAAGCCCGCCGGTATGTCCATCTGTACGCATCTGTGCCGTGGAAACTTCCGCTCGTCCTGGGCGGCTTCAGGTGGCTACGACCATGTCGCTGAAGCGCTGTTCGGCGAGTTGAAGGTGGACGGCTACTTCCTGGAGTATGATGATGCGCGCTCAGGGACCTTCGAGCCGCTGCGTTTCGTGCCCAAAGGCAAGAAGATCGTTCTCGGTTTGATCACCACGAAAAAGGGCGATCTGGAGAAGAAAGACGACCTGAAGCGGCGCATCGACCAGGCTGCCAAGTACGTGCCCCTCGATCAGCTCTGCCTCAGCCCGCAGTGCGGCTTCTCTTCCACCTTTGAGGGAAACGCGCTCACGATGGATCAGCAGTTCCAAAAGCTGCGCCTGATCGTCGAAACGGCGCGCGAAGTCTGGCCGGAATAGCCGGCGCAGCTATTGTCTTAACTCGGCGATCATCGCGTCCACCTGCTGGATGGCCAGGCCCCCGGCCGCCCAGTGGTAATCACCGGCCAGCACTTTTGAAATTTCTCCCTTGCTCTTGCCTGCATGCACCATGCCGCGGATGCGTTCGCGCATGGCTTCAAAACTTGCGCGCCATTTCAGCACGCCTGCGCGATCCGACACCGGCCCGTGGCCGGGAATGGCTACGTCGAAGTCCAGCTTGAGCATTTCATCCAGGGTCTTGGTCCACTCCAGGGCGCTCCCACCATTGGCATAGTCGATGAACGGCTGCGTCGGGAACGTCAAAAACAAGTCGCCCGTGTGGATCAATCTATGCGCGGGAAAGTACAGAACCGCGTCGCCGCCCGTGTGACCGCGTCCGAAATGGAAAGCTTGCACTTCCTTGCCGCCGAGGTGGACTTCCATTTGGCCGGAAAACGTGATCCGTGCGAGGCCGGGCTGCTTGAGCAAGACCATACTTGCGCGCGCATTGCGATGCGAGATCACTTCGGCGTTAATCCCCAGCATCCTGGCGTTGCCGCCCGCGTGGTCGTCATGCTGATGGCTGTTTAGCACGTACTTGATGGGCTTGTCGGTGAGCGATTTGACGGCAGAGATGATTTCGTCGTGATTTCGATCGAACATGTCGTCTACCAGAATCACGCCTTCGTCGGTCAGGTAAATAGCGACGTTTCCCGCGCCGACGCCCTTAGTCACGCCAAATACGTACAGGTCGTCATTGAGCTTTCGAAGACCCAAGGGCGGCGATGGCTGAGTTTGCGTGTACGTAATCCAGGCACCCGCCAATGCCAGCGTCGCGGCCGACGCACGTACGAGGAGTGTGCGGCGCATGCGGGTGACTCTATCACACTTCTTGTAACCTGAAAGCATATGCGTTTGCTTGTTATGTTCGTTGGTCTGACGGCGGTCCTGTACGCTGAAGGTGTGCCGGAGTGGGTTCAGAAGAGTAATCAGAACGCACAGCTACTGATCAACGTGGTTGCGAAGTATTCGCCGGAGAGCGCAGGCGAAAGCGGCGTTGAAGGCTTGGACGACCAGATCACTGTCCTCTCTTCCGATCTGCCGGAGCGATCGCGCCGCGACTTAGTGGCAGCGCGTAAGGAGCTGGATACGCGCCTTGCGGCAGAGAAGGACCCGCTTGTCCGTCAGGATCTGGAGATCTTGATCGCGGCGGCGAATCGGATGGTGCGCTCGTCGGAGACTTCCGAGCGCCGTCTGCTGCCGTATAGCGACGTCGCCGGCACGGTGTTCTACGGAATGCAGACACTGCTGGCCGACCAGGTTGCGCCATCGCGACGCGCCGCGGCCGTGACGCGGCTCCGTAAGTACACCGGCCTGGAGCCGGGCTACCAGCCGATGATCGCGATGGCCGAGCAGCGCTTTCGGGAAAAGCTGCAGACGCCGGACCTGCTCGGACCGTCTAAACTCGAGGTGGAAAAAAATCTCGAAAACACCAGTGCCTATCTCAACGGCATCGGCCTGCTGCTCGAAAAGTATAAGATGCACGGTTATCAGGACGCTTTCGCCAAGCTGAAGGACCAGCTCACTGCTTACGACAGCTTCGTCCGAAAGGAAGTGCTGCCTAAAGCCCGCTCCGATTTCCGGTTGCCGGCCGACCTGTACGCCATTCAGCTCGAGGATTTCGGCATCGATTACACGCCCGCCGAGCTGATGCGACTGGCGCATCAGAGCTTCACCGAACTGCAGGGACAGATGCAGACCCTGGCGTCCAGGATCGCCAAAGAACGCCATCTGCCATCGTCGGACTATCGCGACGTAATCCGGGAGCTGAAGAAGGACCAGATTCCCGGCGTTCAAATCTTGCCGCACTATGAGAAACGGCTTGCAGAAATCGAGGAGATCCTGCGCCGCCAGCATCTGATCACCCTCCCGGACCGCCCTGCCATCATCCGCCTGGCTTCTGCCGCCGAAACCGCCCAACAGCCGGCCCCGCACATGCAGCCGCCACCTCTGATGAACAATCGCGGCGAGCGCGGCCAGTTCGTGCTTCCGCTCGAAACCACGGGGCAGGGAGGCAAAACTCTCAAGTACGACGATTTCACTTTCGCGGCAGCTTCCTGGACACTCACCGCGCATGAGGCGCGTCCGGGCCACGAACTGCAGTTCGACGCCATGGTAGAGCGCGGTGTCTCGCTGGCGCGCGCCATGTTCGCCTTCAACAGCACCAACGTCGAGGGCTGGGGTCTGTATTCGGAATGGTTCATGCAGCCCTATATGCCCGACGATGCGAAGCTGGTTTCGATGGATTACCGCCTGCTCCGCTCTGCGCGCGCGTTCCTCGATCCAGAGCTGCAGGAAGGACAGGTAACGCCCGATCAGGCGATGCACGTCTTGGAGAACGATGTGGTTTGCTCACCGGCATTCGCCACCGAGGAAGTGGAGCGCTTCACTTTCCGTATGCCTGGACAAGCGCCTTCCTACTTCGACGGCTTTACGCGCCTGATGGAAATTCGCAGGGCAGCCGAGCAAGCACTCGGTCCAAAATTTAACCTCGAGCGCTTCCACGACTTCGTTCTTTCCGAAGGTCTGTTGCCGCCGAACCTGCTGCGCAAGGCTGTGATGGACGACTTCGTTGCACCTCAACTGGCATCGCACTAGGGATAAACCGAACCCCGATATAATGTTGGGGCGACGTTGTGGTCAACGCAATCGTACAGGAGACAGCCGTGAACAAGCAGATGTTTGACAAAGGCATGAGCATCCGCCGCGATATGTTCGGCGCCGACCTCGCCGACAAGACCTGGGCGGCCGCCGACGATTTCAACCGTCCGCTCGAGGAGCTGGTGAATTCCTACTGCTTCGGAGAAATCTGGACCAGACCCGGCCTGGATCGCAAGACGCGCAGCATCGTGACCCTTTCCATGTTGACCGGTTTGAACCGCCCCAATCAAATCCGCGCGCACGTACGCGGCGCAATCGCCAACGGCGTCAGCAAGGAAGAGCTGAAGGAATTGTTCCTCCAAGCCGCCATCTACTGCGGAGTGCCGGCGGCTGTGGACAGCTTTCGCATCGCCAGGGAAGTTTTCCAGGAAATGGGGATCTGACGGATGCCGGATGCCCATGCTGCTTGAACGCGGCAACGCAGTCTATGGCGTGGCTCTGAATTTCCGCGCGTCTCTGGAAGCCTTGGACGGCCAGCTTTACCAGGATCCTTACAAGAAGCCGCCTCAGGCGCCGATTCTCTACATTCGCCCTCACACTACTTGGAACACCCATGGCGCTGCGATTCCACTCCCCGCCGGCGTCGAAGCACTCAAGATGGGAGGAACGCTGGGTATCGTCATCGGGCGCACGGCGTGCGGCGTCAAGGCACAGGACGCGCTGGATTACGTCGCCGGTTACACGGTTGTGATCGACGCCAGCATTCCCCACGCCTCCTACTACCGGCCCGCCATTCGTGAGCGCTGCCGCGACCGGTTCTGTTCCATCAGCCTCGCCATGGCCGAGCGCAATGCGCTGCCCGATCCCAATCAAGTCGAGGTTCGCATCCACATCAATGGAGAGTTGCGTTGCACCGCGTCCACGCGTGACTTGGTTCGGCCCATTGAGACGCTGCTCGCGGATGTCACTGAGTTCCTGACCTTGCGGCGGGGAGATATCCTGCTGGCCGGTGAGCCGCACGACGCTCCCTTGGCTCGAGCGGGCGACCATGTGCAGGTTGACGTCGACGGCTTCGCGTCGCTTCGTTGTGAGGTTGCTGCGGAATGAAGCACGCCCGCGTGGCCTACGCCGGCGCAATCCACGACGCTGTCGAAGTAAGCGGGCGGTTGCGCTTGCCTTGCGGGCGCATTGTGGCCGAAGACGAAGTGGTGTGGCTGCCGCCCCTCGAAGGCGGAACCATCTTCGCCCTCGGTCTCAACTACGCCGATCATGCCAAGGAGCTTGCGTTCAAGGCGCCGGAAGATCCGCTGGTGTTTCTGAAAGGTCCACAGACACTCTGCGGCCATCTCGGCCAGACCGTGCGTCCCGCCGACGTCAACTACATGCATTACGAATGCGAACTGGCCGTTGTAATCGGCAGAACGGCCCGCAATGTCCAACGCGGCGACGCGTACCACTATGTCGCCGGATATACGGTCGCCAACGATTACGCCATTCGCGATTACCTGGAGAACTATTACCGTCCCAACTTGCGGGTGAAGAGCCGCGATAGCGCGACGCCGATCGGCCCCTGGCTAGTGGATGCCGCGGACGTGTCCGACCCGATGAATCTGCGCCTGCGCACCTTGATCAACGGCCAGGTGACCCAAGAAGGCTCGACGCGCGATATGATCTTCGACATCCCTGCGCTCATCGCGTATCTCAGCAGCTTCATGACGCTGGAACCCGGTGACGTGATCCTGACAGGAACGCCACAGGGCCTCGCTGATGTCCGAGTCGGAGACGAAGTGGTAACCGAAATTGAAGCGATCGGAAGCTTGAAGAACACGATCGTCGCCCCTCCGGAGGAATCTCATGTTGGATGAAAGCAGCATTCTAGATGCGGCCCGCCGCCTGGACCAGTCTGAGAGCACGCGCACACAGATCCGGCAACTCTCGCTGCAATATCCGGAGATGACCATCGACGACGCCTATGCCGTGCAGAAGGCCTGGGTGACACTCAAGACCAAAGCCGGCCATCCTATTAGGGGCCACAAGATTGGCCTGACGTCCAAGGCCATGCAGTATTCCTCCAACATCAACGAGCCCGACTATGGCGCGCTGCTCGAGAACATGTTCTACGCGGACGGTTCCGAGATCCCCATCGATCGGTTTATCGTTCCGCGGGTTGAAGTCGAGTTGGCCTTCGTTCTCGGCAAGCCGTTGCAGGGCCCGGGCTGCACGATCTTCGATGTTCTTAGCGCTACAGAATACGTTACGCCGGCGGTTGAGATCATCGACGCGCGCATCCAGCAAGTGGATCCGGACACCAAGGTCACTCGCAAAGTGACCGACACTATTTCCGACAACGCCGCCGGCGCGGGACTCATCTTGGGCGGGCGCCCCTTCCGCCCGCTCGACTCGGACATGCGCTGGATCTCGGCCGTCTGCTACCGCAACGGCACTATAGAAGAGTCGGGCGTTGCCGCTGCGGTGCTCAATCATCCGGCCAACGGTGTTGCTTGGCTAGCCAGAAAGTTATCGGCGCACGATGTTAGCCTCGGCGCGGGCGAAGTCATCCTGGGCGGATCGTTCACGCGGCCCGTACCCGCGCGGCGCGGCGACACCTTCCACATCGACTACGGTCCCTTCGGCTGCATCTCTTGCCATTTTGCCTAACGGTTTCGATATGCCAATCAAGAAAAATACCTTTAAAGCTGCTCTCAAGAACGGACAGGCGCAAATCGGCCTGTGGATCGGATTAGCCAACTCCTACACCGCGGAGCTATGCGCCGGCGCAGGTTTTGACTGGCTGCTCATCGACGGCGAGCACGCGCCCAACGACGTCCGCTCCATACTCGGCCAATTGCAGGCCATGTCTGCTTATCCGGTGCATCCGATTGTCCGCCCAGTAATCGGCGATGTCCCGCTCATTAAACAGCTGCTCGACATTGGCGCGCAAACGTTGCTAGTCCCTTTGGTCGAAACTGCCGAGCAAGCGAAACAGTTGGTGGCGGCGATGCGTTATCCGGGGGCTGGAATCCGCGGCGTTGGACCATCTCTAGCGCGCGCTTCGCAATGGAGCCGCATCCCGGACTATGTCCACACCGCCAACGACGAAATGTGCCTCCTGGTGCAGGTGGAGACACGCAAAGGCCTCGACAATCTCGACGCCATCGCTTCTGTTGAAGGCGTGGACGGCGTCTTCATCGGGCCATCGGATCTATCCGCCGCGCTCGGTCATCTCGGTAATGCGAACCACCCCGAAGTGCAGTCCACTATTGAAGACATGATCCGCCGGATCCGTGCAGCCGGCCGTGCAGCCGGCATTCTGACACTGGACGAGGGCCTTGCGCGGCATTACCTGTCGCTCGGAGCGCTGTTCGTCGCGGTCGGTCAGGACGGTAACCTGCTGATGCGCGCCACAACGGAATTGGCCCGCAAGTTTAAAAGCTAGACCATGCGCGGAGCCTGGGAATCCAACGCGGCACGTTAGCGCAAAATTGTTTGTACTGCTCGCCATAGGTCTTGCGCAGCTTCGGTTCTTCGTAGCCGAGAACGAAGAGGTGAAAGGCCCCCCAAACCATCGCCGCGTACGCAAGCAGATCCACGTTGCCCAAAAGCAGCCCCTGGCCAACAATGAGCGACAGAACCGCCACATACATCGGATTTCGGACGTAGCGGTACAAGCCGGTCGCAATGAGCCTCCGCGTCGGGAAGACGGGTGCCGGCGTGCCGAGCCCTTCGAGAGCAAAGCGCGCGAACGACTCCAGCAGCACCATCGCCCCGCCGGCAATCAGCGCTACCCCAACAACGCGAAGCAGAAACCACCCGGCGAATGGCGCCTGGAACCGCCAGCGGGAAATCCACCACGGTATGAGGCCCGCGATTGTGCCTGGCGCGATGACTAGGAACGCGGCCGTCGCGAGCAGTGCCGGTAATCGCCGCCGGCCTAGCCTAATCACCCGCGGCTTGCATTCGCGCCACTGGCGCCGGCGCTGCTTCGAAGAACAGCGCGTAGACGACGCCGCCCAGCGCGGCCCCGACAATCGGTGCCACCCAGAAGAGCCAGAGTTGCTGAAGCGCCCAACCACCGACGAAAATGGCCGGGCCCGTGCTCCGCGCCGGATTGACGGATGTATTGGTCACCGGAATGCCGATTAGGTGAATCAGGGTCAGGCCCAGGCCGATCGCGATGGGCGCGAATCCCTGCGGCGCACGCTTGTCCGTGGCGCCGAGAATGATCATCAGGAACATGAAGGTCAGCACCACTTCGGCCGCCAAGCAGGCGCTCAGCGCATAGCCGCCCGGTGAATGTTCCCCATAGCCATTGGAAGCAAACCCGCCCGCCAGGCTGAACCCCGCCTTGCCGCTGGCAATGAAGTACAGCACCGCGGATCCGGCCAAGCCTCCCAGCACCTGCGCAATCACGTAGGCAGGCAGTTCCGATAGTGGAAACCGCTTGCCTACCACCAGCCCGACCGTAACGGCCGGATTGATGTGGCACCCCGAAATATGCCCGATGGCGAACGCCATGGTCAAGAGCGTCAGACCGAACGCCAGCGCGACGCCGACAAAACCGATTCCCAATCCCGGAAAAGCCGCGGCCAGAACAGCAGCGCCGCAGCCTCCAAAAACAAGCCAAAATGTTCCAATGAACTCGGCGACCGACCGTCGTGAAAGTGACACGCGATTGTCCTCCTCAGCTGGATTTTTCCTCCCGTCAGAGGCTGACCAGATCCTATCACTGTTGCGTGTCGCTTGAACCGTCCTGTGATCGAGCTTACCGCACGTACGCAGGCAACCCCTGCAATTGCGACTCCTCCACTTTTACCCAGCCGCCGTTGAAGGCCTCCACCACGCTGCCCTCCAGGAACCAGCTCTTCGGCGCCGTGCCCCCCCACAATTGCTGCCGCCGCGGATCATTGATATGCCAACGAATCGGCTCGAAATCCGGATCCACTGCCAGATAGTCGGACGTGAAAAGCTCGATGCGATGGCCGTCGGGGTCGCGCAGGTAAAGAAAGAACGCATTGGTGATTCCGTGCCGCCCCGGGCCGCGTTCGATCCGGTCGGTTTCGAAGGCCCCTGCGAAAATGTCGCAAGTTTGCGAGATCCTGCTGCCGTCGGGCATCCAGTAAGCGAAATGATGTAGCCGCGGCCCATTGCCGTTAGTCGTAGCCAGATCGTGTGCGTGGCCTTTGCGCTGCATCCAGGAAGCCCAGATCCGTCCCTCGTCATCCTCGCTGTACTCCGTCAGCCGGAAATCTAGATGCTGCCGGTACCAGTCCGTCAGGCTCTTCACTTGTGGCGAAAGCACATTGACGTGGTCGATGCGCTGGATGCCTGGTCCGCGATGCAGATCGAAGCGCTGCAGCAGCCAGGGATGTTTCACCGACTGGAAGTAGAAGGCCACGGGAAACCCGAATGGGTCCTGCATCCGCAACAAGCGCGGCCGGTCTTGTTCGGTCTCCCAACGATAAGGCAGCCGCTGCTCCTCGGCGATCTCCGCGATTTCATCCAGCGCCGCTTCCGACCCCACCTTATACGCCAGTTGCTTCACGCCCGGCTCTGGCGCCAGCTCCAGCTTCAGCGTCCACTCGCGATCCTCCATGCCGCGCAAATAGAGCACGCCCTCGCTCTCGTGCAGAACATTCAGTCCCAGCAGATCCACGTAAAAATGCCGCGAAGCGGTGAGGTCCGTCACGTAGAAAACAGCGTGGCCGATGCGAACGACATGGGGAACAGACATAACAGTCTCCTGGAATCACCCGAACTTGGGAATTGGAAGGGTTCTTAGCGGAACCGCAACGTGCTTAAGTTCAGTATAGAACTCAAACGAGTGCTCGCCACCCTCCCGGTGCGTGCCGCTGAACTTCATGCCGCCGAACGGTGTGGGAAGATGCCGCACGTTATGGCTGTTGATCCAGGTCATGCCGGCCTCCAACGCCAGAGCCATGCGGTGCGCGCGCGCAACGTCGCTGGTCCACACATACGATGCCAGGCCGTATTTCACGTCGTTGGCTTTAGCCAATGCGTCGGCTTCATCTTTGAATGGAATCGCCGTCAGCACCGGGCCGAAAATCTCCTCCTGCGCGATCCGCATATGATTCTCGCCCGTGAACAGAGCAGGGGAAACATAGTTCCCCTCTGCGCCCACGCGCTCGCCGCCCACAATGAGCTTCGCCCCCTCCTTTTTGCCGATTTCGACATAGCCCAGCACGCGATCGCGATGCTCGGGATGAATGAGAGGCCCCACTTCGGTGCTTGGATCGAGCGGGCTGCCCACGCATACCCGAGCCGCGCGCGCCGCCAGCCGTTCCACGAACGTGTCGAAAATCGATTCCTCAATCAGCGCGCGCGAGTTCGCCGTACAGCGCTCGCCGTTGAAGCTGTAAATCTGAAACACGGTCGCATCCAGCGCCCGATCCAGATCGGCATCGGCGAAAATCACCGCCGGAGACTTACCGCCCAACTCCAAAGACAGCCGCTTCAACTGCTCGGCGCCGGTCTTCATCACGATGGACCCGGTGGTCGTCTCGCCCGTGAACGTGATGAGCGGCACCAACGGATGCGCAACCAGCGGCGCACCCGCTTCTTCGCCATAGCCTTGCACTACGTTAAACACCCCAGGTGGCAGGTCAGCCTCTTGAATGATCTCAGCCAGTTTCCAGGCTGTCAGCGGCGACCATTCGGCCGGCTTCAGAATCACCGTGTTCCCTGTCGCCAGCGCGGGAGCGATCCGCCACGTGGACAGCATCATGGGCGCATTCCAAGGAGTAATGATGCCGCAAGGTCCCACCGGCACGCGCAGGCTGTAATTCAGCCAGTCGCTGTCCACCGGATAGGTGCGGCCGTCCATCGCTTTTTCGGCGTACTCGGCATAGAAACTGAAGTTCTCAGCGGTGCGCGCGATTTGCGCCCGCACAATTTTGAGTGCCTGCCCGGCGTCCAGGCACTCCACGGTCGCCAGTTCATCGCCGTGTTTCTCGATAAGCGCCGCGATCTTCAGCAGAAATTTCTTGCGGTCCTTCGCCTTGCCGTGCCCCCACTTGGCGAACGCAGCGCGGGCTGCGTGCGCCGCGCGATCGATGTCCTCGGCGTGACCTCGAAATGCCCGCGACAAAACCTTGTTGGTTGACGGATCCAACGTCTCGAACACTTCACCGCGCGCGCCGTCCACCCACTGGCCGTTGATGTAATGCTGCACCGTCGCGAGGCTCAGTTTCCTCCGCATTTCTTCAATAAAATCGGCACTAATGCCGGTAACCGGCGATGCTGTAGTCATTCTTGAGCGCTCCGTATTGGTTGGACGCCTTCAGTATAAGTCCAAAGTTCCATTTGTAGCCGATTGTTCATCGAGCGAGTGCTCCCCCTATGGCATGCTGGAGAAATGACACGCGCGAAACGGCTCACTCTCGGCTTACTGGCAGTGATCGCAATACTGTGCGCGGCGCCGCCCGAACGCGCGCAAAAACCCAAACTGGTGCTCGCGATCGTAATCGATCAGTTTCGTTACGATTACCTGCTTCGATTCCGCAACGATTACAACTCCGGGCTGGAGCGCCTGCTCGAACATGGCGCCGTCTTCACCGATGCCCACTACCTGCACGCCACGACGGTGACGGCCGTCGGTCATTCTACGTTTCTGAGCGGCGCCACTCCTTCCGAGAGTGGCATTATCGCCAACGAATGGTTCGACCGGGAAACGGGTAAGACCGTTACCAGCGTCTCCGATCCGAAAACAACGCTCGTCGGCGGAGTACCTGGCGAGCGCGGTTCTTCGCCGCGCCGCCTCTTGGTCAGCACAGTCGGCGACGAATTGAAGATGCAGGGCGGCGATTCCAAAGTCATCGGTGTCTCCATCAAGGACCGCAGCGCCATCTTGCCAGCCGGTCACACGGCTGACGGCGCCTATTGGTATGATCCCGACTCCAATCACTGGGTCACCAGCACGTACTATCGTGCGGAGCTTCCGGATTGGGTCCGTCAACTGAATGACGAACACATCTACCAGCGCTATGTCGGAGCGAAATGGCTCCCGCTCGATACTAAAGGCAGCTCCGCGGCGCCTTTCTGCACGATGACGGCGGGAACGGATGTGCGCTTCTGCGGCAGCCTGGAAGCCACGCCTTGGGGCAACGAAATGATCGAAGAATTCGCCGAGCGGGCCGTCACCGGCGAGAATCTCGGCCACCATACCAGCACCGATATCCTGGCCGTGAGTTTCTCCTCCAACGATTACGTCGGCCATGCCGTCGGCCCCGACGACCCCGCTGTGCGCGACATCTCCATCCGCACGGACCGCGAGATTGGCAAGCTCCTCGATTACATTGACCAGCACGTGGGCGCCGGCAACACGTTGGTCGTTCTAACGGCCGACCATGGCGTCGCTCCAGTCCCCGAAGTCAACCAAGCTCGGCACATGCCCGGTGGACGCCTGTCGGAGGCGCGCTTAAATCACGACATGGAAGACGCACTCACGAAACGCTTCGGCCCGGGCAAATGGATCTCAGCTGCTTCTGCGACGATGCCGTATCTAAACCTGGAGTTGATTCACCGCCACAAGCTCGACCCCGCCGAAGTCGAGCGAGTGGCCGCCGGCGCGGCAGCCTCGGAAGACCACATCGCGCGCGTGTATACACGCCAGGAATTGGAAAGCGGCCGCGTGCAGCAGGACTCCATCGGTCGCGCGATCAGTCTGGGCTTCTACGGCCCGCGCTCTGGCGACCTCTACATCCTTCAGGAACCGTACTACTTGTTCGAAGCCACCGGCACTTCGCACGGCACGCCTTACAACTACGACACCCACGTCCCCCTGATCTTCTTCGGAGCGCACATCAAGGCGGGTACTTATCGCGAGAGTGTCGCGGTGAACGACGTCGCCGCCACTCTGTCCCAGGTCCTGAGCGTCCAGGAGCCGAGCGGCTGCATTGGCCACGTACTGCGCCAGATCATCCAGTAGAGGCGGCGGCCGGCTCCATCAGGTTGCCGCAGTATGATTGATGCATGCTCTTGCGGCTGTGCATCACGACGGCAGCAGTAACTGTAGCCTTGTTCGCTGCCACTGACCCTTGCGCGGACTCGCGCGACCTTCGCCTGATCGACGGCCATATCGTTACCATGGACGCGCGCAACTCCATCGTGTCTGCCGTGACCATCCAGAACGGCGTGTTCGATACTGTCGGCGTCAACCGGTCTCATAAGCTCAGCCCCTGCACGAAAGTCATCAACCTGCATGGCCGCACCGTTGTCCCCGGCCTCATCGACGATCACAATCACATCGTGCTTCTGGGCCTGCGGCCCGGCCACGACACACGGCTAGAGACCGCCGCTTCCGTCGCCGACGTGCAAGCCATGTTCGCGGCTCGCGCCAAAACCGTCCCCGCAGGCCAATTCATCACAGCCATGGGCGGCTGGAATCCGCTGCAGTTTGCTGAAAAACGAATGCCCACTCTGGCGGAACTGGACGCCGCGGCGTCGAATCATCCGATCCTCATGTTCCTCGCGTTCACGGGTCCGTCCGTCACCAACACACTCGGCAAGGAATTCTTTGAAGGGAAGGGAATTGCCGTGAGCGACGCCGGCCTGATCGCCGCTAACGCACCCTCTGTCGCCGCACTCAACGCCCTCCGCTCGATTCAAACGTTCGACGACAAAAAACGCGGCACACTGGACGCCATGGCCTACGCTGCCAGCGTTGGCGTCACCACCAGTGCCGACATGGGCGCATTTGTCATCCCGGGCTTACCCGACATCCAGGACTCGTTTGTTTTCGACGGCCTCGCCAGCGCCGACCCGTTCCACATGTATGACGCCTTCCGGGCGCTCAACAAGGAAGGCAAAATGTCCATGCGCCTTCGCATCTTCTTCCTCAGCATGGATACTCAGCCCAACATCCCCCTGCTGACCGAACGCATGCTCAACGCCTTCGACGGTTTTGGCGATGACATGATGCGCATCTCCGGCATTGGCGAGTTCGCCACTGTCTGGCCGCTGTTCGGCCCTATGAAAGCTCCGCCAAACTATGAAGCCGCTCTAATGGCGGTGGCCAAACAGGGATGGGCCTTCCAGCAGCACACGCTGTCGCTGGCCGAAGACCAGCTGACGGCCGACACTTTCGAAAAGGTCAACGCCGTCACGCCCATCGCTAGGCTGCATTGGTCCGTCGCGCATACGCCCAAGATCGATCAGGCTACGGTCAATCGCCTCAAAGCCGTTGGCGCCGGCATCGCCATCCATCCCTACGAATATCTCGCCGGACGGCCCGGCGCAGGCCCACCCATGCGCATGATCGTCGATAGCGGCATCCACGTGGGCGCCGGTTCCGATTCTGCCCAAATCTCCACGCTCGATCCCTGGTTGATGATCTATTACATGGTCACTGGTAAGAACTCCGCGGGCGAATTGATCAACCCCGGCCAAACCCTTACGCGCATGGAGGCCCTGCGCCTCTACACCGCCGACAACGGATGGTTCTTCCACGAAGAAGACCGGCTTGGTTCGATTGAGCCTGGTAAGCTCGGCGACGTGGTTGCACTCAGCGACGATTTCCTCGATCCGGCTAAAGTCCCGGACGAGTCGATCAAGAAGTTGAAATCCGTTCTGACGGTGGTCGATGGCCGTGTCGTCTACGACGCTATAAGATGACGGCGGGAGCAAGTCATGACAACGAATCAGCACCGCATTCTCACCACGCACGTGGGCAGTCTGGTGCGGCCACCCAAACTGGCCGAATTCTTGAGAAAGATCGAGGACGGCCAGCCGTACGATGAGTCAGCCCACGCAGCCTGCCTGCGGGAGTCCATTGAAGAAGTGGTTCGCCAACAGGCCGAAGCCGGCGTCGACATCGTCAGCGACGGCGAATTCGCCAAAACCGGCAACTGGGCCTGGTACATCCACCAGCGCATTTCCGGATTCACCGAACGCCCCGCCACTCCCGAAGAAATGAAGGACCCGCTCATGACCATGAGCCGGGGCCGTGACTTTGCCGACTTTCCCGAGTTCTACGCCGAATACTTCCCCACCCAGGGATTTCGCGTGCGCCCGCCAGACACCGTGAACGCCTGCACCGCGCCGATCCGCTACATCGGCCACGCGCAAGTGCAGCGCGACATCGCGAATCTGAAAGCCGCGGCCGCAAAGGTCAAGGCAATTGATGCCTTCCTCCCGGTCGTCGCCCCGGCCAGTGCGTATCCGATCTACAAGAACGAATACTACAAAGATGACGAAGCCCTGATGTTCGCCCTGGCGGAAGCGCTTCGCGAAGAATACAAGGCCGTGCTGGACTCCGGGCTGCGCGTCCAGATCGACGACGCGTTTATTCCCTGGACCTATGAGCGCATCGTGCCCCCAAAAACTTTGGCCGAGTACCGCCAGTGGGTTGAGCTTCGCATTGACGCGCTCAACCACGCGCTGGAGGGCCTGCCGCAGGACAGAATCCGTTATCACATCTGCTGGGGCAGTTGGAATGCGCCGCACACGCACGACGTCCCGCTGAAGGACATCGTCGATCTCCTGCTCAAGCTCCGCGTCGGCGGCTACCAGTTCGAAGCGGCCAATGTGCGCCACGAGCACGAATGGAAAGTGTGGCAGACCGTGAAGGTTCCCGAAGGCAGAGTGCTGATCCCCGGCGTCATCAGCCACACCACCAACGTCGTGGAACATCCCGAACTGGTCGCGGACCGGCTCATCACGTTTGCCAACATCGTCGGCCGCGAGAATGTCATGGCTGGCAGCGATTGCGGATTCGCCCAGAGCCCCTTCACGCGGCGCGTCCACCCGTCTATCCAATGGGCGAAACTGCGCGCTCAAGCCGAAGGCGCACGTCTGGCGAGTCAAAAGCTCTGGGGCAGAACCTCGGCCGCCTGAGCTTACCTAGACGGTGACTGCGTACCCGACGGCATTGCCGGGGAAGACGCGGTCCCGCAGAGGTTTGAAGCGCGGGTCCGCTCGCAGCCCGTCCAATTTCGGGTCTACGTCCATCAGGAAGAACATCACCGAATTTTCCTCGAAGGCGCGCTCCAATTCGCGAAAGGCTTCGTCTCGCCGTCCTAGCGCGTCCTCGAGCAGGGCCATGTAACAAGCATCGATGTATTCGCTCGCACGCCGCTGCTCCAGGTTGGCGAGGATTTCCAGAGCCTCGCGCTGCCGCCCATTCCGGGCCAGGCATCTTGCCTCCACCGCGCGCAGCCACGGCAGGTCCGGCGACATGATTCTTGCCATCTGGTATTGCGCCAGCGCGTCTTCGGTCCGGCCCAGGTGCTCCAGGGCCTCGCCATAGAGCATGCGGCCCATGTACAGGTACGGATGTAACTCCAGCGCCCGTTCGCCGCAGGCAATCGCCAGATCGAATTCCCGGCGGCAAAGCCTTACCAGGATCTCGTGCGCCGGAACAGTGGGCCACAGACAGTGAGCGCCGCTAGCCTGATGAAGCACGGCCAGCGCATCGTCCAGACGCCCCATGGTCGCGTACAACATGGTCAGGCGCACGTATACTTCCGGCGCATCCGGTTTCTCGCGCTGGGCCTGCAGCAGCTCTGCTTCCGCCTGCTTTGCCTTGCGCTCGAACAGATGCAGCCCGTGGGCGCGGTCCGCCCGGAGCTCCGGCGTCAGGCCGCACAACGCTGCGGCGCGCCCGTGCGCCTTCAGGAATCCGGCGTACATTTCCCGCGGCGAACGCATGCAATACGTCCCCAGAAGCAGATACGACAACGCCAAACCTTCGAACGCCCGAAAGTCGTCGTCGGTCTCTTTGGCCGCTTGCTGGAAACAGAGCAGCGCCTTTTCGAATCCCTCGCGCGTCCGCCGGCTCCAGAAATGCCAGCCCCGCTTCAGCAATTCGTCCGACTTCGGCACTTCCAGCCGGTATCCCAGCTTCGGGCGATAGCGAATCCAGCCCCCGTATTCCCCCAAAACCTTCTTCACTTCGTTGATCGTGACGGCCACGGTATGTTTCGAAACCAGGTTGCCGTCCCAAGCCTGGTTGATCATTTGTTCATAGCCGACGTGTCGGCCGTTGTTTTGGATTAAGGCCCGCAGTGCATGCAAAGCCTGTGGACGAAGTTCCAGTTCTGTACCATCTTTTAAGAGCCGGCTGCCCGCAACGTCCAGGCGAAACGGCCCGAATGCAACCTGTTCCATATAGATCACCCGTTACCATCTAGCGTCAAAATTGACGACGTTTTGACTTCAGTGGTGCGGATTATATCATACAATCGCTTCAATTGAGCCACCGTTGCATGCGTGGCGTTTGTGGGTGAGAGGCTAGTACTGCTGAGGCTGGACGATTACCAGCTTGCCTCGAAAGGGTGAACAATGTATTCAACGATACTGCTTCGTTCGCGTTGGATCGCGGCCGTACTGTTGGCTGTGCTCCTGGTTTCCGGTGGCCCGTTGCTTCTGGGCCAGTCGGCCGGTACTTCCGGCTTAGGAGGAACCGTTACGGATCCTTCCGGCGCCGCCATTCCCAACGTCACTGTCACTCTTACCAACAACGGCACCGGGCAGACGCGCTCGGCCACAACCGGTACCGATGGCAGCTACAAGTTTACGCTCCTGCCGCCAGGAAACTATAAAGTGACGTTCGTGGCCATGGGCTTCAAGACCTCCGAGGTCGCATCCGTTCAGCTCAACGTGACTGAGACTCCGGCTCTAGATCGCTCCCTGGAGGTAGGTGCGCAAACCGAGCAGATCACCGTCGAGGCTGCGGCCGAAACACTCCAGACGCAAAGCTCGACGCTCGGCACCGTCGTCAATCAGCAAAGCGTTCAGGGACTACCGCTTGCCAGCCGCAACTACACCCAGATCCTTGGTCTGGAGGCTGGCGCCAATAGCGGCGTCAATAACGCTACCGCGCTCGGCAAGGGCACGCTCGACATGGCCGTCAACGGGAATAGTATCGATCAGAATAATTTCCAAATGGACGGCATCTCGGTGATCAACGCGTTCGGCGCCGGGCTCGCGACCGACTCGGGCATTTACGTCGGAATCCCGATCCCCAACCCGGACGCAATCCAGGAGTTTAAGGTACAGACCTCCACCTACGACGCCAGCTACGGACGCAACCCCGGAGCTAACGTAAATGTAGTCACCAAGTCGGGCACCAACGCGTTCCACGGCACCCTCTTCGAATTCTTCCGCAATAGCGACCTGAACGCGAATAGCTTCTTCTACAATCGCGACAACCCCGACAGTAACTCCACCAGACAGGTTCTGAAGCAAAACCAGTTCGGCGGATCGTTTGGCGGACCCATCAAGAAGGACAAGCTGTTCTTCTTCGGCAGCTATCAGGGAACGCGCCAACGCAATGGAATCGCCCCGGGCGGTAGTACGGCGCCCATCTTGCCCCCCATTCCCTCGGGCGACCGCTCGAGTCCCGCGTTCCAGGCCGCCTTGGGCGCGGCCATGTGCCCCGCCAATCACCCTGGCAACCCCAGCTATTTGACCGGCTTCGGCATCTTTCCTTTCCAGATGCAGATGGCCTGCGACGGCTCCAATATCAGCCCGGTGGCCATGAATATCCTGCGCGTGAAATTGCCGAATGGCAGTTACTATATGCCCGGCTCCACCAATGGCGGTTTCCAGCAGGCCAACTACAGCATCCCTTCGATTTACACCGGCAACCAATACCTCGCCAACGCCGACTACCTGATCAATTCCAAGAACACGCTGGCCATGCGGTACTTCTTCACCGAGGACCCCCAAACCACGCCCTTCAGCATCTCCACGATCCCCGGAACGCCCTCTAGCTCCTACTACGCGAATACCGATTCGTCCGTCAAGCTGACAACTCTCGTCACCAACACGTTTATCAATGAGGTGCATGGGTCTTTGGAGCGCAACATCGCCAACGGCAGCGACACAGCGCCTTACACGAATCAGCAGGTCGGCATTACCGGTATCGTTCCTCAGGAGACTCTTCCGCCGGCCACCATCATTGTCGGCGCTTACAACATTGGCGGCACTCTCGCGCCTTATTACGGCCCCGCAAACCAGATCCAATGGGGCGACCAGATCTCCTGGTCACACGGAAAACACACCATCCGCGCCGGATTCGAGTACGAATTCCTGCAATGGAATCTTTCATTCGCCTCCTTGCTGCGCGGATTCTTGATCAGCCCCGGGTTCAACGACTGGCTGATCGGACGGGCCGGATGCGGCGACCCAAGCTGTTTCGGCAACTACTCGGGTGGCACCACAGGCGCTCCCTTTGGCACCTGGCTCCAATGTCTGTTCTGCGTGCGCAGTGGACCCAACGGGATTATCCACGGTTATCGCGAACGTGATATGAACGCCTTCGTCCAGGACGATTGGAAGATCAGTTCCACATTTACGCTAAATCTCGGCGTCCGCTGGGAGTACGATGGCGCGTTCGGCGATCACTACGGCAACCTGACCAACGTCTGGCCAAGTCTGCTGCAAACCGTACCCAATCCCCCGACTACCTCTCAACCGACCGGTGCCAGCTTGATCGGCTACGTAGTACCGTCCAACTTCTCGGCGCATTATGGCAACCCGCCCGATGGTGTTAAGACGGTGAATAGCGAATTCCCGGTCGAGAATTCTGTTCCGCTCAGCGACTTCGGACCGCGCCTCGGTTTTGCCTGGCAACCGCTGGGCAGGAATGGAAAGCTGGTCATGCGCGGCGGCTTCGGCTTGTTCTTCGACCGCGTCGGAAGCAGCAAGTTCGTGCATGCCGTAGAGCAGGGTAATCCATATGCCTTGACTCTAGACTACGGCGGAGGCGCCGCTGTTCCTTACAGTCTCGCCAATCCGTTCCCGTCCACGCCGCTTGGGTTCACGCCCCGGTTCTTCAATCCGGCAAATAACGCAACGTCCAGTTTGAACACGCCGTTCTACGAGACCATCCACACCCCACTCACACGACAGTACAACCTCGGTTTCCAGTATGAGTTCCTGCCGCGCTGGGTGTTGGAGGTGGGCTACGTCGGCTCCAGCGGCATCAATCAGGCCAACTACAACCACAACTACAACCTGGCTCAGATCGCCACTCCCAGCCACCCGGTCAACGGCGTGACTTCCACCACCACCACGAATGCAGCGGCCCGCGTGCCTTATTTGGGATATCAGGCCATCGGCCTCCAAGGCACCGCATACGACGCGACGTATCACTACAACAGTATCCAGGCCACCGTAAGAAAACAGTTCTCGCACGGACTCACCATGCAGGCCGCCTACACTTTCAGCAAGGACCTGACCGAGATCCAGCAATGCGCCGGCGGCTGCATCGGAGACGGCCAGACAAATTCCAACAATCCCGCGGACCTGCGGCAGCAGCTAGGACCCGCGGCATTCTCCCATCCGCAGCGCTTCGTCTTGAGCTATAACTACGAACTTCCGTTCGGCAGCCCCCAGAACGCCGTGCTGAGCCATCTGGTCAAAGGCTGGTCCATATCCGGCACAACCATCGCTCAGAACGGTACACCGCTCACGGTCAACAACACCAACGGCGGCACCGCCTATTATGGCAGCGCCAACCCAGGAAACGGCGAAGGTGGCAGTGTGAGAGGACAACTTTGCCCAGGCATGACTTACACCACGATCAAGTCTTCCGGCGGCGTTGAGTCACGGCTGGGCGGACCTAGTGGCGGGTCCGGCTGGTTTGTCCCCACTGCGTTCTGTGCGCCACCGGCCATCAATCCCGACGGCACTCCAACTTCCGTCGCAGCATGTCCGAGCTGCGCCACCTTGTTTGGCGACTCCGGCGTTGGCATCCTCCTGGGGCCCGGTCAGTTCAACTTCGACGTCTCGATTCTGAAGACCACCCCGATCACCGAGAAACAATCGATTCAGCTCCGCGCTGAATTCTTCAATGCGTTCAACCACCCCCAATTCGCGAATCCCGTTACGACCCAGAACACGCCAGCCACGTTTGGAGTTATCCAGGGCACCTCAACGAACCCGCGGATCATTCAGTTCGCGCTCAAGTACATCTTTTAGCGCACGGGTTTAGGGCTGGCTGTGAACCGCACGGCCAGCCAACCCACCCCGGCGTCCGGCCCCGAAATCGTTAAGCTTAGGATCGCTGAATGGCTCGTGGAGTTGCATGCAGGGGGACCCTTCCTGGCATTGCAGGTTCGAACCTGGTCTGGCCAAGTCTTCGCCCTTCTTCGGTCGGTAGGTGCATATGCCTAGGCGCAATAAGCTCAACGGGACCTATGACATCCAAGAAGTTAGCCTGTGTGAGCTCGTTTGCCATGAGGGCGCTACTGGGTTCGTTTTCTCGTATTCCCTACCGGCTGTCCAGCCTTTTGGGGACACTTCGAGCGCCCCACTTTGGTATCAGTAGTAATTCCTGACACTACGAATCCGCTAGAATTGCTTCTGTTTTGACGCCACTTCCCTAACGTTCCAGCATACAATCGCCTCATTGGGTTGCATGCAGGGTCAGTCCGAGAGAGTTCTGCACATCGGCAGAGGTACGCCGACGCCCAACCTAAAAGGGATGATATGACACTTAAGAAGTTGCTCCGTGCGCAGCTTGTCTTGGCCGCGACGTGCGCGATAGTGGCCGCTCTTTCTGCTCCTTCACTTCATGCCCAGTCGGCCGGAACATCCGGCTTGACCGGGACCATCACCGATCCATCCGGTGCGGCGATTCCCAATGTGACCGTGACCATTACCAGCAATGACACAGGTCAGTCTCGCACCAGCACTACCGGATCGGACGGGTCCTACAAGTTCACGCTGCTCCCTCCCGGCAACTACAAAGCCAGGTTTGCGGCAACGGGTTTCAAGACCGCCGAGGTTGGCTCGGTAACACTGAACGTCACCGAAACACCGACTCTCGATCGCACCCTCGAGGTTGGTCAACAGAGCGAGCAGGTCACCGTCGAAGCGACGGCGGAAACGCTGCAGACTGCAAGCTCGACTCTCGGCACAGTAGTCGGAAGCACCACCGTAACCGAACTGCCTTTGGCGAACCGCAACTTCACGCAGATTATCGGATTGTCTGCCGGCGCGAATGTGCCTGTCAACGACGCCACTTCGTTGGGCAAAGGTACCCAGGACATCAGCGTCAACGGCGCCACCCCGGGACAAAACAACTTCCAGATGGACGGCGTGGCCATCCAGAGTATGGCCAGCAGCGGAAGTGCGAACGACAATGGCATTTACGTGGGCATCGCGATCCCCAACCCGGATGCGATCGCTGAGTTCAAGATCCAGACGTCCACTTATGACGCCACCTACGGCCGCAACCCCGGCGGCAACGTGAACGTTGTCACCAAGTCCGGCACTAACACCTGGCACGGCACGGCCTTCGAGTTCTTCCGCAACGCCGACCTTGACGCCAACAGTTTCTTCTACAATCGCGATACCTGCCGCACCACGTTTGCCGGTCAGTCTTGCCCCAAACAAGTGCTGAACCAGAACCAGTACGGCGGGGTGATCGGCGGCCCCATCAAGAAAGATAAGCTGTTCATCTTTGGCAGCTACCAGGGAACCGGGCAGAGGAACGGAGTGGACCCGGCTGGATCTTCCAACATTTCGCTCTATCCCATCATTCCTTCCGGCGATCGTACCTCCCAGGCGTGGGTGCAGCAGCTCATTACCGCGAACTGTGAACTCCCCTCGTTCGGCCCTCCCGGCCCGAACGGAGTACTTCCCTGCAACACTCCCCCGAGCCAAGTCAGCCAGGTGGCACTCAACATGCTGAATGTAAAGACCGCTGGCGGCGCCTACTATTTCCCCACGCACAACTCCTTTGGCGATCCGATCAGCTTCAATACGCCGGCGTTGTTCCACGAAAAGCAAACGCTGATCAATGGCGACTACATCATCAACCCCAAGAACACTCTGGCCATGCGGTTCTTGTACAGCTCCGATCCCCGCACGATACAGTTCAATACGCCCATCGGCGGCGCACTGCCGGGAGCTCCGGAGCAAACGAATTACTCAAACACAAACGCCGTGCTGAAGCTGACCACCATTGTGTCGAATACGCTGGTCAACGAAGCTCGCGGGTCCTTTCAGCGCCTCTTCAACCAAGCGTCAGATGATGTGCCCGCCGGATGGACGCCGCAGAACCTGGGCATCACCCCCATCGTACCCAGCCAAACCCAGGGGCCGCCCATTTCTTTCCTGATCAACGGTTTCGGCGTCGGCGGATTCCTGGAGCCCGTGCTCAGCCCCACCAATCAATTCCAATATGCGGATCAGATCTCCTGGTCGCACGGGAGGCACACCATTCGCGCCGGATTTGAAATCGAGAAAGCGCAATGGAACATCGATTTCGCCGGCCTGGAGCGTGGCTGGCTCTTTATCGGAAGCTTCACCAACCTCCTGGCTGCCAACAATCCTGGCAACATTTTCCAGTGCCTGTTCTGCGTATCCAGCGGTCCCGTACAGGCCGGTGGCATCATTCATGCCTACCGCGAGACCAACATGAATTCATTCGTTCAGGACGACTGGAAAGTAAGTTCCAAGCTCACCCTGAACCTGGGAGTTCGCTGGGAGTACGATGGCACGTTCGGAGAAAAGTACGCCAACCTGACCAACACCTGGATCAGCCAGTTGGCCCCCAACTCCGAGGTGCCGACTTCGGCCCAAGGTCTGCCCGCCAATTACGCTGGTTGGGTCACAGCGGGGAACTACCTGGCTCACTACCCGCCGCCGCCGGATGGCGTTCTGGTCAACAAGAGCGGAACGGGCGCCCTGCGCGAACATCCGCCGCTATCCAATTTCGCTCCGCGGTTCGGATTTGCCTACCAGGCCATGGACAAGCTGGTCATCCGCGGCGGCTTCGGACTCTTCTATGATCGCATCGGCGCCGATCGTTTCGTGCACGGCGTCGAACAGGGCAACCCGTATTCCACGACGCTCGACTACAGCGGTAGCGCGGCTGCGTTCGCTACCATTCAGAATCCGTTCCCGAACCTGCCCCTGGGACAGTTCGTGCAACGTTGGGCGAATCCGGCCACATCAGCCAGTTCCAACCTGAGCGTGCCGTACGTCAATGAAGTAATCCACACGCCCCTGGTCCGCCAGTACAACCTGAATCTCCAGTACGAATTTGCTCCCACCTGGGTATTGGAACTTGGATACGTAGGTTCCAACGGCATCAACTTGATGGATTACAATCACAACGCCAACACGGCACTGCTCGCAAGCGCTGCGAATCCAGTCAACGGCTTCACGACAACTACTACAGCCAACGTTGCCCTCCGCGTTCCTTACGTCGGCTACGCTCCGGCTGGCTTGCAGGGTACCTACTTCGACGGAATTTCCAACTACAACAGTTTGCAGGTCACCATCCGCAAGCAGTTCTCGCACGGATTGACGCTGCAAGGCTACTACACTTGGAGCAAGTCGCTCACCGACCTCACTGTCGATTCCGCGAACAGCAACAACGCCAGCTTTTTGATGCAGCAGTACGGCCCGTCGTATTTCAACCGGCCCCAGCGCTTCGTCGTGAACTATAGCTGGGATATTCCGTTTGGCAAGCACAATGGATTCCTGGGCAAGGTCACCGAGGGTTGGAACATCTCCGGTGTGACTACCGTTCAGGACGGTGCGCCCATGACCTTCGTCGACGGCGGCGCGGGCACTGCCTACGGTACCAACGGAACCGGAACCACCTCCGGGTTCGGGCGCGCCCAACTGTGCCCTGGAATGACCTACGCGAATATTGCGACTCCGGGTGGCATCGAATCCCGCTTAGGTGGCTATAGCGGCGGCCCGGGCTACTTCAATGCGAACGCATTCTGTGCTGCTCCCGCGATTATGCCGGACGGCGTCACCGTCACGTCCCAGGCGGCCTGCCCGACCTGCGCTACTTTGTTCGGCAACAGCGGCATGGGCATTCTTCTCGGGCCGGGCCAAGCCAACTTCGACGCTTCGGTGCTCAAGACCACCCGAATCACCGAGAAGACCTCGCTGCAACTTCGCTTTGAGTTCTTCAACATCCTGAATCATCCGCAATTCGCCAATCTCGATCCCGGATCGGGCACCGGCGGAACGGTTTCCCAGCTGCCTCAGCCTCTCGTGGCCGGACAGGGGACGATCACCAATACCAGCGTGAACCCGCGCATCATCCAGCTCGGCGCGAAGTTCATTTTCTAAAGGAACCGGGGAACGCCCAGGGCTGATATACTGCACAGTTCATGGGCTTCGATTGGAAACTGATTTTGGCCGGCGGCGTCCTGCTGCCGGCCATTTTTGCGCAATCTTCCTCGCAAATCCCCGCCGGCGACTGGCCGACTTACAACCGCGACTTGAGCGGCCAGCGCTTTTCACCGCTCACGCAAATCAATACCAAGATCGTCAGCAGGCTCGCTGAGGCCTGGTCGTTCAACCTAAGCGAAGAGCCGGCGCCCGGCTCCACAGCGCACCCGAAGCCAGTCATTTCGGCCGCCACGCCGATCGTGGTAAGTGGCGTCATGTACCTGCCCGCCGGCAAGCGCGTGGTTGCGTTGGACGCGGATACCGGCAAAGAGATCTGGCAGTACGATCTCGCCAGCGGCACAGCCTCGCAGCGAGGTGTCGCCTATTGGCCCGGTGACAAGCAGAATCCGCCACGCATTCTCTTCACGTCCGATCAATACCTGGTCGCGCTGAATGCCAACACCGGCAAGATCGATCCCGGTTTCGGCAACGAAGGCAAGGTCGACATGGTGGTCCCGTACTCCGGCGTTCCGACCATCTATAAGAACATCGCCTTGATCGGCGCCAGCGTCGGCGAGGTGCCCATCGGCCCGGCGGGCGACTCGCGAGCTTACGACGCCCGCACCGGCGCGAAGCTGTGGGAGTTTCATTCCGTCCCGCGGCCGGGCGAAATCGGTCACGAAACCTGGCTCAATGACGGTTGGAAGGGCCGTTCCGGAGTGAACGTGTGGGGCTGGTATATGACGGTCGACCAGGAGCGCGGCATTGTCTATATGACTTTTGGGGGGCCTGCCGCCAATTACTATGGAGGCGACCGGCCGGGCGACAACCTGTTCGCCAATTCCGTGGTCGCCGTGGACGCAACGACGGGCAAACACAAATGGCACTTCCAAGTAGTGCATCACGATCTGTGGGACTCCGATCTTCCGCCCGCGCCCGGCCTGGTAGACATCGTCAAGGACGGAGAGAAGATCCCCGCGATCACGGTCGTCGGCAAGACGAGCTACATGTTCATCCTGAATCGCGTCACTGGTAAGCCGGTATTTGGCGTCGAGGAGCGCCCGGTTCCCAAAGGCGACGTCCCTGGCGAATGGTACTCGCCCACGCAGCCGTTCCCGCTCAAGCCACCGCCGCTGGCTCGAGTCAGTTTTAAGCCCGAAGACATCGTCACCGCGGAGGACACGACGCCTGAGCATGCCAAAGCCTGCCGCGAAGTCTACGAAAAGAACGGCGGATTCTACAACGCCGGTCCATTCACTGGTTGGATGTTGCACAAGGACGGGACGCCGCCGAAGAGCAATATCCAGTTTCCCGGTGGAATCGGCGGCATCAACTGGGGCGGCACCGCTACCGATCCCAACACCGGCTTCGTTTTTCTGAACACGCACGACGGCGCGCTTACCGGATGGATCGAGAAGAAGAAGGCGGGAGGCAACTACGGCCGAGGCACGGAAGGCTCGACGCAGCCCTACGATCGCGGGAGCGTAGATGGGCCAGGGCCTTACCACGGCTTTAGCGCCACCGTGAAGGACGCCAACGGCAAAATCATCGGAACCTGGCCTTGCCAGAAGCCGCCGTGGGCGCGGATGGTCGCCGTGAATGCCAACACCGGCGAAATCGCCTGGCAAACGCCGCTGGGTTTGGTGGAAGGACTGCCGCCGGGAAAGCAGCATGCAGGATCCGCGGGCAGCGCCGGGCCGATTGTCACTGCCGGCGGCCTGGTTTTCATCGGCGCTACCAACGATCATCGTTTTCGCGCCTTCGATTCCAAGACCGGCGAGGAACTTTGGGTGGCCGACGTCAAGCGTAACGCCAACGCGAACCCGATGACTTACTCGGGCAAGAACGGCAAGCAGTTCGTCGCCATCATGGCGATTGATTCACTGCACGTGTTCGCCCTGCCGTAGGCTAACGGCCGAGCAACGCCGCGGCTTGGTGCTGGCCCTGCGTTTTGGCGACATCCGCCGCGGACTGCCCGGCGTGCGGGCCTGCACCGTCATAACCCCGCAACTTTCGATCGGCGCCGCGGTCCAAAAGGTATGTCATCACTTGAAGATGGCCGCGATAGGCGGCGCTATGGAGTGCGGTCAGGCCATCGCGGCGGCGGCCGTTTACGTCGGCGCCGTGGTCCACCAGCAAGTGGACCAGATCGAGCACGGTGTCTTCGTCATCACTCGGATTGGGGACGTCCGCCGTGGCGGCCGCACAGCCGAGCGGCCGGATCTGGAGAAAGCTGTCGCGCGTCGGCGCATTGGGATCAGCGCCGTGCTCCAACAGGAATCGGGTGGCTGCCAGTTGTCCCCAATAGCAGGCGCCGTGCAGTGCAGTGCTCCCTCGCGGAGTGAAGGCGTGTACCAGTTCTGGGGCGGCCGCGACGGCGGGCTGCAAGCGATCGAGCATTCCGAGCTCGGCCGCCAGGAACGCATCCAGTAAGACGCCCCGTTGGACGAGAAGATCAACCACTCTCGCATGACCACCGAAGTGCGCGGCATGGACCGGCTGCGAGCCTAGCATGGTAGACGCAGCCGCCAGCGCCGGATCCTCGTCGAGGAGTGACGCGACTCGCGCCGCGTCACCCGTTTGGGCAGCCCGAATGATCTGCTGGACTTTGTCCATGCATACCATCTTACGAGCAGCCGCCCGCCTAATAGCGGGCCTGGACTCTGGCTGCAATCTCCTGTTTCCATTGCTCGGCTTCGTTTTCCAGCCGTGCGCGGCAGACTTCGGGCACTTGATCGAGTACGCGCTTCACGCTGGGCGGCTGCACGGGAGGTAGGATGCCGAAGCCCAGGGCCTCGGCCAGTAGGTCGGCGGCCTGGACCAAGTGCACCATGCGGAACTCGCGATTGTCGAGAGACGCGTGATGGCTGGCGACCACCTCGCTCAGTTCGAGGGGGAACAGCATCTTGCGCGTCAGCCAAGCACCGGCCTCGCAATGATCGATGTCAAACAGCTCGTGCTCCATCATGATGAGATCGAACTCCTCCTCGGCCGAAACCGCCAGCAAATTCGCGTACGGACCGGGATACTTCACCAGCAAAGCCAATCGGCCGATGTCGGCCAGCAAGCCGGCGACATAAGCGAAGTCCGAATCCATTTTGGCCGAGCGAGCCAGTTTTTCCGACAGGAAGGCAATGGCCAGGCTGTTTTGCCAACACGCCCGCAAAGCGTGCGTGCTCATGACTGGACTGACGTAGTCTTCCAGGGCGCGCGTCACCGTGATGGCCTTCACACGGTCCAGCCCTAGCAGAACAATGGCGTGCGAAATGGTTTTCACCTGCCGCTCCAAAGCGAACAGAGGCGAATTGGCCATCTGCAAGACACGTGTTGCGAACACCGGTTCGGCGGCGATCAAGCGGCCAACCTCGATGGTGTCCACCTCTTCCCTGGCTAACATGGCCACCAGTCGCGTGGCGACCACGGGAAATGGCGGGAGTTGATCTAGCGCCCAGGGCGGCGCAGCCGCCGGGCTTTTGCTGACAGGCTCAGTTTGAAGATTAGGCATACCTCGATGTTCCGTCTACACTTGGTGTGCGGACCCTCTCTAAAACCCTCATCGGCGGGTAACCGTTTTGTGTGAGGCGAAGGTTCCGGATACTTGGCCGATATGTAGATTAGCCATGTCGACTATAGGTGGAGAAAATCCGGCGGAATTGGATGCGTTTTTCCTGGGCTACCGGCTGGACGTAATCAGCCGCTGGCCGTCCTCGGAGCGGAAACTGGCGAACGCGAGAGCGATTTCACGGCGCCTGACCGCGATTGCCCGGTCCGCGCTTGTGCGCCCCGACATCGAGGATCTGCTGCATCTTAGCTGCGGCCTGCTGGACGACGTCTTTACGGCCGCCCAGCCTCCGGGCTTTGATCCATGTCTCAACACCACGGATGCCAGCCTCGCCGGTCGTCCGTCCACTGTCGGTCCTCTCGACCGCCTCGAGATGCCATTAGCCGACTGGTAAGAGCAGCTATTTGCGTCCAAAGATTGGCCCCCAGGTTCCATGGCGGCCAAGCTCCTCGGTTAGCATGGTCTTAGCGGCGCAATCTGGCCGGAGCAGGAAGATTGATGGGCGATTCCATGAACGTAAGGCATGGAGCAGTTCCGGCCGGACAACGGGGATGGAGGTTCCAGGTCTGGGCGCCTTCGGCCTCCCGCGTCGAGTTGCACCTGATCTCGCCCAGCGACCGGATTCTACTCATGGAACCAGCCGGAGACGGCTACTTCCGCGGGATCGCCGAAGACGTCGCCGCCGGCGCGCTATACTTCTACCGCCTGGATGGCAGCAAAGAGCGGCCCGATCCGGCCTCGCGATTCCAGCCGCAGGGCGTGCACGGCCCTTCGCAACTTGCCAGTAACTTCTTTGACTGGCAGGACGGCGCCTGGCGCGGGCTTCCCCTATCGCACTATATCCTGTATGAAATGCATACCGGCGCCTTTACGCCGGAGGGCCACTTCGACGCCATCATTCCTCAATTGAACCGATTGCGCGATCTGGGTGTTACAGCGATCGAGTTGATGCCGGTGGCGCAGTTTCCCGGCGGACGGAACTGGGGTTACGACGGCGTTTTTCCCTTCGCGGTGCAGAACTCCTACGGCGGCCCCGACGCATTGCGGCGCCTGGTAAACGCCTGCCATCAAAGCGGCCTCGCTATCGTATTGGATGTCGTCTACAATCACCTCGGCCCGGAGGGCAACTACCTGGCTGATTTCGGGCCATATTTCACGGACCGCTACAAGACGCCCTGGGGATCTGCAATCAACTTCGACGGTGCGGCGAGCGACGAGGTGAGGCGGTTTTTCGTCGAAAATGCACTCTATTGGGTGCGGGAATTTCACATAGATGCCCTGCGTTTGGACGCGATCCATGCCATCTTCGATCAATCGGCGTATCCATTTCTCGAGCAACTGGGCGACGCCGTGCATAGCGAGGCAGAACACCTGAATCGCCACATCCATGTGATCCCGGAAAGTGACTTGAACGATCCGCGGTTCGTGCGTCCCAAGGTTGTGGGCGGAATCGGACTGGACGCGCAGTGGAACGACGATTTTCATCATGCCCTGCACACGCTTCTGACCGGCGAGCGCAGCGGCTACTACGCGGATTTCGGCAGCGTCGGGCAGCTTGCCAAAGCATTCCGGGAAGGGTTTGTGTACACCGGCGAGCATTCGTCGTTCCGCCGGCGCCGCCATGGCGCTCACTCTAGCGATGTCCCCGCGCAACGTTGGGTGGTGTTTTCACAGAACCACGATCAGGTAGGGAATCGCGCGACGGGCGACCGTCTAAGCAGCTCGTGCCCGTTTGAAAGCCGGAAGCTTGCGGCAGCTCTGGTGCTGCTTTCGCCATTCCTTCCGCTGCTGTTCATGGGAGAAGAATACGGGGAAACAGCGCCGTTTCTGTATTTCGTCAGCCACTCCGACCCCGCGTTGATCGAAGCGGTCCGCAATGGCCGCAGAGCCGAGTTCGCCTCCTTCGCTTGGGAGGGCAACGTTCCGGATCCGCAGGCGGAGGAGACGTTTCTTCGCTCCAAGCTGGATCGCCGGCTCTCCGGTGAAGAGCCGCACCGTACGCTACAGGCCTTCTACGCCGAGTTAATCCGGCTGCGCAAAACTACGCCGGCACTGGCGCTGCTGAGTCAGCATCATATGGAGGTCACCGAGCAAGATCGCGTGCTGTGCGTGCGGCGCTGGAGCGAGGATGATGAAGTGCTGGCGCTGTTCTCCTTTTCCGGCCTCCCCGCACGGCCCAAGATTTCCACATTGGGGCAATGGCGCACCTTGCTGGATTCGGAAGCGCCCCGCTGGCGAGGCCGAGGCACCCAAGTTCCCTCGGTGCTCGAATCCGTCACGCGCTTGGAGCTGGAACTGGCGCCCCAATCCGCGGTCGTCTTGGGCAGAACAACCCGCGAGGCAGCGCCATGACCCCGGCCCGCGTCCCGGTGTCGACCTACCGGATTCAGTTCACCAAAGACTTCCGCTTCCTCAACGGACGCGACGTTGTGCCGTATCTGCATTCCTTAGGTATCGGCGACATCTACTCCTCGCCTCGCTCGCGCGCGCGTCGCGGCAGCTCACACGGCTACGACGTGGCCAATCCGGCACGGGTGAATTCGGAGTTGGGAACCGACGAGGAATTCGACGATCTGTGCGAAAAACTCCGGCACTACGACATGGGCCTTCTGCTGGACATCGTGCCGAACCACATGGCAGCCAGCAGCGAAAATCCGTGGTGGATGGACGTTCTCGAAAACGGCCCGAGTTCGCGCTTTGCTCACTACTTCGATATTGACTGGAACCCCACCACGACCAAGGCCGCCTTTCTACAGGAGAACAAAGTCCTGCTGCCGGTGCTCGGGGACCTGTACGGCAGCGTTCTGGAGAACCAGGAACTTTCACTGCGCTTGGACGAGACCGGTTTCTTCATTCGCTTTTACGACCACCAATTCCCCATCGACCCGCGAACCTATCCGCCGATTTTGCAGTATTGCGCCGAACGTCTGGAGGCGGAGCTGGGAGCCGGCAACCCGGCGGCCGTGGAACTGCGCCAGCTTCAGGAGATCGCCGCGCGGATGCCGCCCAGAACGGTAACCGCTCCGGATAAGATCGAGCAGCGCTATCGAATTGCGCGCAAGCTCAAGAAGAGCATTTTCCTGCTCTATCGCGACCAGCTAAACGTGCGCATGATTCTGGATGCGGCGCTGCGGGATTTCAGCGGCCTCAAGGACAACCCTGGAAGCTTCGACCTGCTTCATCGGCTTCTGGAGGATCAAGCCTATCGTCTCGCGTTTTGGAAGATCGCTTTCGAGGAGATCAACTACCGGCGCTTCTTCGACATCAACGACCTGGTGGGGTTGCGCGTGGAGATACCCGACGTTTTCCAGGCACGGCATGAAATCATCATCAAGCTGGTCAGCGAAGGAAAAGTCTCGGGACTTCGTATCGACCACATCGACGGTCTGCACGATCCGCAGCTCTACCTGGCTTACCTGCAGAGTGCGGTGAGCGACGCAACTGGGCAGCCATTCTACATCATTGTCGAAAAAATTCTAGGGCGGGACGAATCCCTGCCGCCGGATTGGAGCGCGTGCGGAACCACCGGATACGATTTCGCCAACGCACTCAACGACCTTTTTGTCGACTCCACCGGCCTGCGGTTGCTGCGCCAGACCTATGCGCGATTTACCGGCGAGGTCGTTCCGTTCGCCGAGATCTGCTATGCCCGCAACAAGCAGGTTTTGTGGAGACTGTTCGCCGGGGAGGTGAACGCATTGGGTCACCACTTGGGGAAGCTAGCCGCGCAGGACCGGCACGCGCGCGATGTGCCGCTGTCGGAACTGATGGTCGCTTTGATCGAAGTTACCGCGTGTCTTCCCGTGTATCGCACTTATATCCGCAGCTACGAGGTATCCCCTGGTGATCGAGCCAGCTTGACCCAGATTCTCGACCTGGCACGGCGCCGGACCACCGAGAACGAAGTCGGGACACCCGCATTCGAGTTTCTTCGGCGCGTGCTGCTGCTGGAGCCGGAGTCGTACGCGCAAGACCAGAAAGGCGAATATCTGCGATTCGTCATGCGGTGGCAGCAATTCACCGGCCCGGTGATGGCCAAGGGTCTGGAGGACACAGCGTTCTACGTACGTCATACACTGATCTCGATGAACGAGGTCGGCGGCGACCCGCTGCGCGAAACCGATCCGTTGGATGCTGCCGGCTTCCATGCCTTTCAGCAGACGCGGGCGGAATGCTGGCCGTACTCCATGAATACAACGTCGACGCACGACAGCAAGCGAAGCGAGGATGTCCGCGCCCGAATCAATGTGTTGTCGGACATTCCCGCCGAGTGGGAGAAGCACCTGTACCGCTGGCGCCGCTGGAATCGGGGAGAAAAGCAGCAGATTGAGGGCGTCGCGGCGCCGGACCCGCACGAAGAGGTGCTCATCTACCAGACGCTGCTAGGCGCTTGGCCGCTGACCGCCGAGGACTCCAACGGGTTTCATGACCGTCTGAACGCGTTCCTGATCAAGGCGGTGCGCGAGGGTAAGACACATTCCGACTGGCTGCATCCCAACGAGGGATATGAAAGCGCGCTGCTCAAGTTTCTGGACGGGATTCTCAGCGGAGAGGCAACCGCGCGGTTCCGCGACGACTTTTCCAGCTTTCAGGAAACAATCGCCTGGCACGGAGCGCTGAACGCGCTCTCGCAGGTGTTGATCAAGACCACGGCGCCCGGCGTTCCGGACTTCTACCAAGGCTCGGAATTGTGGACTCTGAATCTGGTAGATCCGGACAATCGCCGCCCGGTCGATTTTGCAAAACACGCGGCCCTCCTGGAGGAATTGCGCCGGCAAACGATCGACGGTCTGGCTGCGCAGCTCAAGGATATGTTGACGAACTGGAAGGATGGACGCATCAAGCTCTATCTGACCGACCGCGCCCTGGACTTCAGGCGCGCGCACGCGGACCTGTTTCGGGATGGCGCTTATGTTGCCCTGGCCGCCGAGGGATCGCGAAGCGGGAACGTCTTCGCCTTTGCACGCCGCAAGGAAGAACTCTGGTGCCTGACGGTGGCGCCGCTCCGTACGGCGGATCTGACCAAATCGAAGGGCGCGCCTCTTGGGAAGGCGGTTTGGCGGGAAACCAGCTTGCTGCTCCCCGAGGACGCGCCGGTACATTGGCGGAATGTGCTGACCAACGAAGCGTTGACGTGCGTGGCTGGCTCGCGCAAGAGCCTGCCGCTTGCCGCTATCCTGAAGAAGTTCCCAGTGGCGCTATTGGTTTCAGAAGACCCGCCGGGGATAAGAGGCGCCCGAAAATGAGTGCAACCATGCCGCCGGACGCGGCCTTGACCCTGAACCGTTCTACTAAGGCTTTGTTTCGGCCGTTCCTGTTGGGCACGGTCGAACTAGCCAATCGCATCGTCATGGCGCCGATGACGCGCTCGCATTCGCCGGGCGGCGTTCCTGGCGCCGATGTCGCCGCCTACTATAGGAAACGCGCCGAGGGCGGAGTCGGCCTCATCATGACCGAAGGCACTTTCGTTCCGCACCCGTCGGCCGGCTTCGATCCGAATGTGCCGCGCTTCTATGGCGAAGACGCCCTGGATGGTTGGAGGCAGGTGTCCGAGCACGTCCACGCCGAGAATGGCCGCATCTTCCCGCAGCTCTGGCACGTCGGCTTAGTGATCCGTCCCGGGCAGGAACCGGCGGCGGGCGTTAGAGCGGTAGGGCCTTCGGGTCTTGCCAAACCGGGCGAGCGGATCGCGGGGCCAATGAGCCAAGCCGACATCGACGCCGTTGTGGAGGCCTTCGGCAAAGCCGCGCATTCCGCCCAAGCGCTGGGCTTCGACGGCGTGGAACTTCACGGCGCGCACGGCTACCTGATCGACCAGTTCTTCTGGGAAGGCACCAATGAGCGCAGCGACCGGTATGGCGGCGATTTGGTGTCGCGCACGCGGTTTGCCGTGGACGTGATCCAGGAAGTGCGGCGCCGCGTCAGCCGGGATTTTCCCGTCGTGTTGCGCTTCTCGCAGTGGAAGCTTCAGGACTTCGACGCCAAGCTGGTGCGCACACCCCAGGAATTAGAAAGATTCTTGAGGCCGCTCGTCGATGCGGGCGTGGATGCATTTCATTGTTCTACGCGCCGTTTCTGGGAGCCCGAATTCGCCGGTAGCGAGCTGAATCTGGCCGGATGGACCAAGAAGCTCACGGGCAAGCCTGCCATCACGGTGGGTTCCGTCACACTGACCGACGAGTTCGTGCGATCCTTCCGCACCGACGAAACCACTAGCGTCTCCGGTATCGACAACCTGCTGGACCGGTTGGAGCGCGACGAATTCGACCTGGTTGCCGTAGGCCGCTCGCTCATCGCCAACCCGGATTGGGCCGACATTGTGCGTCGCGGCGATCTCAGAAAACTGCGCCCGTTTCAACGGGGCGTTCTCGCCGAGCTGGTTTGATACTTTCGCAGGATTGGTTTTATTAGGCTATTGGACGGCCACCGTGACTTTGCGGGTGGTCTCAATGCCGCCGATCGAGACCGTGATCGGAACATCACCGGGCGTTACGTCCATCGGTATGGTGGCGTTGATCTGAAACACGCCAGTCGGCAGAAGCGGCGCGGCTCCGTCGTATGTGATCTCGGCCGTTTCGCCCCCGAACTTCACGATGACGGGCGCCTGCGTGCTGGAGTAAGGGGTCGAAATTTCGAGCGCGCCATCGGGGAGGGCGGGCGTTGTCACGCCTTCTCCCGTGCCGAACAGCACCACGATCGAGCCGCGCGCCGCTGGATTCGAATCGCTGTTCAGGGAGAAGTCTTGGTTGAAAATCGCTCCCTGGCCGGAACCGCTGCCGTCATGCGTGGAAAGACCGAACGCGCTCGGCGCGACGGGCATGCTGATTGGATCAGAAAGGACGCCATCGACATCTACCGTCACCTGTACCGATGTCTGTTTCGCGACATTGTACGGAACAAAGACGTTGATCTGGTTCGGGGTGCGCGCTGTGATGGCGCCTTCATTGCGGGCACCGAAATACACGTGAATGTTGTTCAGCGCCCTGGGGATTACGTTGTTTTGCGGCGATGAGACATCCAGTCCGGACGGCCCGAAGTTGGTCCCGAAGATCGATACCAGTTCGCCTGGTGCAATCGCTGTGCCGGCGAGGCTGGCCGCGTTGACGATGCCGCCTGCAGAAATGACCGGCCTCACCATTGGCGGCGACCCGTGGATACGACGGATCCGGCCTGTGTTGGCATCCAGCACGTACAGGTCGCCACTGGGCGCGAATGCCATGGCCGAGGTCCCGATGTAGGCCGATTCGGCTGGCTCGCCGTCGCCGTAAGACGAGCAGCAGGACGCGCCAAATGGAATCTCGCCCTTATACAAACCAACCAAAGACCCCTGCCAAATGTTGGAGGATGCGCCCACCGCAAGTGCACTCACGGGCGGAATAGCAGTGCCCGCCACCGTTCTTTTCAGATCCGGCGAATAACGGTAGATTGGGTGGTCGAAGAGGCCCTGGGCCGGACCGCAACAAACGTAGACGTTGTCTGATGAATCGATTGCAATAGCATTGTAGAAGACCGGGAAAAGAGAGTCGACGCCCGTCACAGTGGCGTTGTCCGGCGTTGATCCCGGTGAGATCCTGAAAAGGTGTCCGAAATACGACGAGTAGTAAATGTTGTCTTTGGAATCGACCGCGATCTGAGGCGAAATGCCGTCGGTTGGTTGACCGACAGCCGCCACTTCGCTGATCATCCCCGCCGTCGACACCTCGTATACATGACCGGTGGTGGCAGAGTTGGCAAAAAAAACCTGACCTTGCTTATCCACGGCAATGCTGAAGACTCCAGCGAGTTGCGTCGTTAGTGCCGGACCGCTGGCTTGAATTGCCGAACATTCCGCCGTCCCCGCAATCCTCGAAACGACGCCTTGCGAGTCGATTTTCTGGATCACGCAACTCTGGCCGACGTAGAGATTACCGGCGCCATCGAAAGCAATGGAATTCGGCTGAACGAACTCGGCATCCAGGGCTTTGGTCCCGTCCGCCGCCGGCCGCGCGTTCTTCGGAGCCAATGTGGTTATCGTAGCTTGGCTTGTCAATTGCCGCAGATGGTAGTTCTCGGCGAAAGTGATCGTGCCGCCAGGATCGATCACAAACCCTGAACCAGCGGTGGCAATCAGGTAAGTCTGCAAAGCGGGACCTGTGCCTTCGATTCCCGAACTCGTCGCAGTACCCGCGAGGATATTGACAATCCCGTCCGTACCGACACGCCGGATAATGAATCCAGTACTTTCGATTGTCCCCACTGGAGTCATGGTGAACGGTCTTTCCTCGGTATAGACGTCTCCTGAGGAATCCGTCGCAAGACGAATGCAGTTGCTGATCGGAGCGTTGAGGGCTGGCCCTCCGTTGCCCATGTTGGAAGCTGTCCCGAATCCGGCAAAGTTGTGAAGAATTCCGTCCGGAGAGACATAGAGTATGTGGAACCCGTCCGACAGATAAAGATTCCCCTTTTGGTCCGAAGCTATCGCGGTAATAGAGCTAAATTCAGCGTGCGTAGCCGGAGTCCCGTCAACATCCCCGGAACAAGTCGGGCATCCCGCGTAGGTCCCGATTCTCCCCGCTGGAGTGATCCGCCGGACGCGGGCGCCGTCTTGGTTGTGATCGGCGATGTACACGTTCCCGGATTTATCAACCGCGAGATCCTCCACGATCCCCACCTGTGCTTGATTGGCGGGGCCGTCCGCTCCCAGTATGCCCATGATTCCGGTGCCTGCCACGGTCGTAATGACTCCGGACGGATCGACCCGCCGAATTCGGAAGCTGTCGATGTCCGCGAAGAAAAGATTGCCACTGGCATCATATTTGGGGTATGCTGGCGAATTTAAGACCGCGTGCGTAGCAGGCCCGCCATCGCCTCCGTAGCCAGGAACTCCGACGCCCGCGATGGTTTGAATCGTGCCGTCCGCGTTGATTCGGCGAATCACGCTGGTTGTGGTATCGCAGAAGACCAAGTTGCCCTTTAGATCCCGCGTCACGCCGGTGATCGTCCCGAACGCAACATCTTGCGCCGAAACGTCGGATGGAACGACACCTCCGGCAAAAGTGTCGATCGTAATCTGACCGGATGCCGAAAATGAAGACAGAGTAAGGCAGAAAAGAACCGTAAAACAACGCGAATGTGGTTGAGTCAAGCTCCTAATTATATCTGCTTCTCCAGTAGCAACAACGCGGTCCTCCGGTATATCGGGACGCACCTGCGGCAAGAGCGCATGATCGGTTGACGCAGTCGTACGCCAGGTTATAGAATCGCGCACGGTAGCGGTCACCGGCCTAAACGGCGTCCCATCAGGCACAATAGTTTCTGGAGGTTCTCCGGCATGAGGTTTCGGTCTACGGCTTTGGGTGTGAGTGTGGGACTGCTTCTGGCCTCTCTGCCGGTCCTGGCGCACCATTCGTTCGCCGCGGAATTCGACATCGCCAAGCCGATTACGCTCAAGGGCAAGTTCGTCCAGATGGACTGGGTGAATCCGCACTCCTGGATTCACGTCGAGGTGGCCGGCCCGGATGGCAAGAAGGTGACGTGGTCCTGTGAAGCGCTACCGCCGAACAGTCTTTTCCGGCAAGGCTGGCGAAAAACAACCTTGAAGCCGGGCGACGACGTGGTGATCGAAGGCTTCCAGGCCAAGGACGGTACCGCAACGATATGGACGCGGTCGGTGACGACGCCCGATGGACGGCGTTTGTTTGCGGGCAACGCGGATGCGCTGCCGCCGGGCGCTCCCGCGGCTCCCAAGCCGGAAGGAAAACAGTAGGTGGTCCGGTCAAAGTTGGCGATTGTGGCCGTAGTGCTGTGCGGCGTCCTGGCCAAGCCCCTCGCCGGCCAGGCATCCGGCTCTTATAAGGCGCCGCGAACTTGGGATGGGCACGCCGACCTACAAGGCATCTGGCAGGTGCGAGACACCGCGGCGGCCTTCGATCTCGAGGACCACGGCGGCGCTTTGGGAATTCCGCCCGGGCGCAGCGTGATCGCGGAGCCTGCGGGCGGCAAGATTCCTTACAAGCCCGAAGCGCTGGCCCAGCGGCAGAAGAATTTCCAGAATCGCGAAAAAAGCGACCCTCTGAACAAGTGCTACATGCCCGGCGTCCCGCGCATCACTTACATCGACTTCCCGTTTCAGATATTCCAAACGCCCGGCTACACGCTGATCGCCTACGAGTACATCCACATTTACCGCACCATCTTTACCAACGGAAGCAAGCATATCGACGGCCTGGACTTCTGGAATGGCGACTCGCGCGGCCACTGGGAGGGCGACACCCTGGTGGTGGACGTCAGCGATTTCAACGATCAAACCTGGCTGGATGCCTCCGGCGACTATCACAGCGGCGATTTGCACGTGGTGGAGCGGTACACGCGGACCGGTCCGGATACGCTGCAATATGAAGCCACGCTGGAAGATCCGAAAGTCTACACGAGGCCCTGGACGATCCGGCTGACGCTCTACCGCCATGCGGAGCCGAATTTCCGGCTGCTTGAGTACGAGTGTCAGGCATACTCGGACGAGCAGGCCAAGGCTAGTAGATAAGCCATGAGATTTCAGAGCTGGATCACCACTGCGGGAGTCGTTTTCGCGCTCTGGCTAGCGCCAGGAGCAGCGGCGCAGCAGCAGCAACCCGCTCGGGGACATAGCACCAAGCGCGCCGGAGAGCCTCGTCGGGGACCTCGCGGAGCCGCCACGGCGGCGAGTCCTGCCAGCGGCAACGGCGCCGCACCGGCCTTTTTCGCTCCCGGGCCGCCCCACGTGCCTGGCGGGCCGGTGAGACGCTTGCCCGACGGCCATCCCGATCTGCAGGGCTTTTGGAATGCCGCGAACAACGGCGGCGCGGTGTTTGAGATTCAGAATCACCCCAAGCCAAAGCCTGGTGTGCCGCCGGGCATGGGCGCCATCATCGACCCCCCGGACGGCTACCTGCCTTATCTGAACTGGGCTGCCGCGAAAGCGAAGAACACTTTCGAGCACGACTTGGCGGACGAGCCGGAACTGCATTGCTACATGTCCGGCATTCCCAAACAAATGTACGTTCAATTCGGCTTTCAGATTCTTCAGCCGCCGGGCTATGTGGTCATGACCTGGGAGTTCATGCACTCCTACCGCATCATTCCGACCGACGGCCGCCCCCACATCCCAGACAACATCAAGCTATTTGAAGGTGATCCGGTGGGCCGATGGGAGGGCGACGTACTGGTCGTGGACACCACAAACCTGAATGACCGTACCTGGTTTGACACGGTCGGCAATTTCCACAGCGACTCCGAGCACGTCGTGGAATACTTCCGGCCCGTGGATTCCAATACCATCAAGTACGAAGCCGCCGTTGAGGATGAGAAAGTGTTCACGAGGCCCTGGAGGATCGCAATGGACTTGTACCGTAACACCGAGCCCAATTATGAGCAAATGGAGTTCGCCTGCATCGAGGGCAACCAGGATGTCAAACACTACACCAAGGACAAGGGCGGCGCTGCCGACGTCAAACTCAAGTAACGACACAGGGACAGGGAGTGCCGGCAGCTGGCCATGGCCGGATTCTCTGGATGCGGTCGTAGCGGCGCCGCAATATCACCGCATCGTGTTGGAGAATGACCGCGTCCGCGTCCTGGACACGCGGATCCCGGCAGGTGAGATTGTTCCGGTGCATACGCATCACTGGCCCGCGATCTACTATACGATTGTCGCGGGCGACTTCATCCGCCGAGATCAGGAAGGCAAAGTGCTGTTCGACAGCCGCAGCGTCCCCGGCCTGCTGACGGCGCAGGAGGGAACCTGGATGGAATGCCTCACGCCGCACTCGGTGGAGAATGTCGGGGCAAGAGAGATCCACCTGATCAGCGTGGAGCTGAAGAAGTAGCGCCTTCCCTGCGTTAGCGCCCTGCCAGCCCTTGCGTCAGCTCGATGCGGGTTCCGACCGGATCAATAATAAAGGCGATTTTCAAGCCGATCGCCGGCACGTCGCGGAATGGCATATCCATCTTCATACCCTGCGCTTCCAGTTGCTTGACGAACGGCTCCAGATCCTTCACCTCGAAGCCGATGTGATCCAGGGTACGGCCTTTGGTGGGAGCTGCGGCTTCCTTTGCCTTGGAGAAGTCCACTTCGGCTGATGGAATCTTGGCCGACGGATAGTTCCTACGCTGGGATTTTTCCGCGCCAAAGGTCTTGATGTACCAGGCCTGCAGGCTGTCCTGATCCGTCGTCGTGAGGTGGATGTGATGGAACGCGACTGGCGTCGCGAGCGAAGTATTCTCGAAGAATTCCACGTGGATTTGATCCGGGAAGTTCGCCATGATCTGCCTGTTTTCAGGGCGGTCGAATACCATGGCGACATGCGCGGCTTCGAGCTTCGACTTCAATACCGCGTAATCCTTCACCAGGAAGCCGATGTGGTTGACCGTGGAACCATCGGTGCCCTCGGTGGCGTTGGCCTTGGTCACGATGATGAAGATGCCGGGCAGCTTCAGGAGGTTCAGCGGGCCGGCTTTGGTTGACTCCGCGCCCAGGACATCGGTCCAGACCTTGATCTGCGCGTCCGGATCGGGCACGGTCAAGTGGATATGGCCCATCGACACGCCGGCCGCGTTCGGGGCGGGGAGTTGAGCGAATAACGAGGCGGCAGTGGCCGCGACTAGAAATAGCCAACGCATGCGCGATATCCTATCACGGATCGCCCGGGCCGGAGCCGCGGCTTAATGCCGGATTTACTCGCCCCAGGAGCGTTCGAGCATGCGCGAGTATTCGCCTGAGGAATAAAGCTCGAAATGGAAATCGCGAGAGGTCACGCTGGTGAAGGGACGTTCTTCCTGCTTGACCTGAAAGACGTGATCGGCGTAGCGGTAGTAGTTGCGCACGAACTCGTCCGAGAGAACCTCACGCGATGGCGCGTCGGCAAACAGGCACTGCAGGCCGAGTGCACGCGTGAAGATGGACTTAAAGTCGGCGACGCCCCATTTTCGGAGCTTGGACTGGACGGCGGGGGGTGCGTCTTGAATCAGGAGCGCGGCGATACTCTGAGAGGTAATGCCGCTCGGCAGCCCGTCCTGATGGCGCTCGACAAATTCCAGGCATTGTTCGATCCAGCGCGCCACATCCCGGCCAACGTAGAACAACATGCGCAGCTCGGAGTAGCGGCCGTCCAACAGAGCGCGGTCCAGCTCTTCGCGCGTGGCTTCGCCTTGCGGCAATAAGCCCTGTAACTTCAAGTTAGCGCGAGAGCTTTCCACCAATTTGCCCGGCCCGCCGGCGTCGGCGAAGGGGTGCAAAATCAGCGGTGGCAGCGTGCGAGCGTCCAGGGCAGGTGCGGTTCCAAATGATCCAAATCCCATATCTGAGCTAAGTATGCAACCTTACTTGCGTTCCGTCAGTAGTACCTTGGCTTCAATCGTTTGGTCCCCCCGGAGGACCTTCACAAGTACTATTTGACCAACGTGACTAGCCCGAAGCGCATAGGTAAAGTCATATAGATTTTGGGTGGGCTTGCCATCGAACTCGATCAGGACGTCGCCACCCTTCAGGCCGGCCTTGGCGGCGGGCGAACCGGGCCGGACATCGGCAAAGCGGACGCCATTAGGCACCTCCGTGAAATCCGGGATACTGCCGAAATCGGGCCCGTAGCCGGAGCCGCCTGCGCCATGCGCGTGCGCATCAGCGACTGCGCCGGGAGGTTGGGTCTCGGCCACTCGGACGAACTTGGGACGGGGGGAGCCGTCGGTCAGGTGATCGGCTACGTCGGCCACCAGATCCAGCACCCGCACCGCGTCGGGAGCGTCGATCTTATCCCAGGTGTCGCTGGGCTTGTGATAGTCGGCGTGAAGGCCGGAGAAGAAGAAGAGCACCGGCACCTGCTTGGTGGTGAAGGAGGTGTGGTCGCTGGAGCCGTAGCCGGCCCGCTCGGTGGCATCCGCTTGGAAATCGTGCTTGGGCGCCAACTGCTTCAGCAGATCGGCAAAAGTGTTTCCGGTGCCAACGCCGCCGACGTAGATCCTGTTTTCCCGGATTCGTCCGATCATGTCCATATTGATCATGGCGACGGCGTTGGATAGCGGCAACTCAGGGTGGTTCACGTAATAGGCCGATCCGAGCAGCCCAAGCTCCTCGCCGGCGAACGTGAGGAACAGAATGCCACGCTTATGATGCGGCTCGCGTGAGAACCAGCGCGCTAGTTCGATGACGCCAGCCGTCCCGGAGGCGTTGTCGTCAGCCCCGGGGTGAATGTGCCCCACGAGCGACGGCGCCATGGAGAACTGCTCGCCCAAGCCCAAATGATCGTAGTGAGCGCCGATAATGACGTATTCGGAAGTGTCGCCGGGCAGGTACGCGCCGACATTGTGCACAGTCTTGACTTCGCGCGTGATGTCCACGTCCAAATCGAGTTTCAGCGAATCCGGCAGCGCGAACGATTCCGGATGCAGATCTTTGTCGATGCCCGCCTCGATTTGCGCCAGGTTCTTGCCGGCAAGGCCCAGCCATTGGTCGGCGACATTGGCCTTCACCTGAATAAATTCGATCCCGGCGTTGGCCGGACCGGCGGTGGCGCCGAACTTTTCCAAATCGTCGGCGTCGTTGGTATGCGCCGCGACGTCGTTTACCATCAGCACGGCTTTGGCGCCATGCAGCTTGGCGTTCACGGCCTTGCTGAAGATCTGCGAATGGGCCGTATATACTTTGCCTTCGAAAACGCTCTTTTCGTCGAACTCCTGCGGCTCGTGCCGGAGCACCATGACGATCTTGCCTTTGACGTCCAGGCCCGCGTAGTCGTCGTAGTTGTATTCCGGCGCCGTGATCCCGAAGCCTGCGAACACGATGCCGCCCGAAACATCGCCGGCCGAGGAAAGATTCAACGGGATGAAATCCTTCTCGAAGTGAAGCTGCGCTTCTTTCTGACCTTCGGAGTATTTCAGCGTATTGTTCTGGCCCAGGCGCGCGCTGGTGGTGACTTCAAAAGGCTGGTAGTAATTGTCGCCCGCCAGAGGCTTCAGATTCAAGGAACGAAACTGATCGCGAATCCAGCCGGCGGCCACTTCCAGTTCAGGCGACCCCGTGGCGCGGCCGCGCATCTTGTCAGAAGCCAGATACTTGATGTAGCCCAGGTACTCCGTGCTGCTCATGTCAGCAGCAATCAGAGCGCCAGCGAGCGCCAGGAAAACCACAAGCCTTATACGCATGTCAACCTACTTGAGCGGCGACGGGATTTTGATTTCGCAGCACTTCTCATCCGCGGCATTGGCAGTCGTCCGCTGATAGTTCAGTTCGCCGTTGATGATCTGCTCGATGTTTTTCCAGGGATAGTTGCCGATGAGGCGGCGGCCGTTGACGAATAAGGTCGGCGTAGCGTCGACGTGCAGCGATTTGCCCTCGGCCGTGGAGGCGTCCACTTCGGACTCGGTGGCCTTGGTGTCGATGCAGCGGCCGAGCTGGAGGGTGTCCACGTCCTTTGCGCTCTTTGCAAAGTCCAGCACCTTGTCCTTCAGATTCTCCGGCTTAATCTCTTCCTGGTGTTCGTAAATCCAGTCATGAAACTGCCAGAAGGCCGCAGGGCTTTGCCGGTAGACGCAGCGGCCGGCGATGGCGGCGGGCTTGGCCCAGGGATGAATAGCTTCCAGCGGAAAATCCCTGAAATAGACTCGAACTTTGTTGGGGAACTTAGTGGGGACGTTGTCGCGCAGCGTCTTGGCTTCCTCTTTGCAGTTGGGGCATTCAAAATCGCCGAACTCCACAAGTGTAACGGGAGCGCCGGCCTGGCCGAAGCTCGGTGCGGCATCGGTCTTCAGCTTATTCAGGTCCTCCTGGAAGGGGTTCTCGGCGAAATTGTAGACGTAGCCGCGGAGGATGTGCTGGCCATCCTTGGTGACGTAGAATGTCTCGTCCTGGCCGCGGTCGCCGTAGGTGAAGTGAACGTCCACCTGCAGCAGATCCGGGACGGACGTCGGCTTGGGATCGTCGACTCTGATTTGCACCTCGGGAATCACCGCCAGCAGATGCCGGACATAGGCTTCCATTTGAGCCTTGTCGAGGGCGGACTTGGGCTTCTCCTGCGCGGGAAGCAACGCGGCGCACAGCACGGCGGCGAAGAGAAAACGCATATCCAGATTGTAGCGCGTGACCGGGAGCAGATTGGCTCCCAGCCCCGGGCGTTTGTCAGGCGGAGATGACGTCCTTCAGGTTGTTTTGAAAGTACTCCTTGAGCTTGGCTTTGCCCCAAGTCGAAATCAGCCCATCCACGACCTGGCGGGCGGTGAAGTTCTCAAAACCGGAGCCGAGCACGGATTCGAGCAGAGGCTTGGCAACGGCGTGCAGCCGATCCACGCTCCAGTTCAGAACGTGGCTGACTCGAGCCTGCGTTATCTTGGCCGGAATGGGCGCGGGGACCTCCGAAACCGCGGTCCCGCACAACGGGACGATAGGAAGGGTCTGGTGTTGCTGAGGATCAAAAGCGCTGATCGCGGCGGAACGCGATTCGGCCGTAAGCTTGTCCAGGCCGCCGGCGATGATTGGGTTGCTTACGGCGAGCCGGAAGTGATCGCGCAGGAACTTCTGGCAGTTGCGCCGTCCCAGTTGATAGTCGTGCGCGCGGAAACCTCGTTCAAAGAAGCCGCCAAAGGCGCCCAGAAGACTGCACTGCAGCGCCGCTTTATCGGGATGTTCGAAATCCGAGGGCGCCAGAACGAAGCGGCTGGAGGAAGCACCGCCCATCACGGCCCCTAACGACTCGCCGAAAAAGCGCGATTGGGAAATGAGCGTGTTGAGTAGATTTGGCAGCATTCCTAGAACGCCGCTGTTCTTTGGGAAATCGTACCGGTCTTCGAACGGAGCCATGGCGGGGAAAGGAGCCACCGTGAGAACGGCGCAATTGGCCTGATCGGCGGGCTGTGGATTCTCCAGATCGCCAGTCTGAGAATTCCTTTGCGCCAGCGGATTGTGGATCGCGAGAAAATCGTGCGCCAGTTCGAAGGGATCGTTGTCGGTTAGGCCGCCGTCGACGTTGAGAGTCGTGAAAGGGTCGCTGGCGTGGAGCGGCCAATGCGGCGGAACCGCTTGGGGTTGTTGATTGGCTATTGGCTCCCAAGGGGAGTTCAAATAGTCCTGTGCGCTGCGGCTGAGCTGCCGCGGCGCTAAAAAGAGCGGAAAAGCTCCTGTCGCCTTGGCGGTTTCTTTGAGCAGCGGCCACGCTCCGGCATTCGATCCGGCAGGTAACGGCTTTGCCGAGGACGACAGAGGACTGGCCGTTCCCTGGACCATCTCGAATTGGACTTTGTCGGCGTAATAAGCGACATCCTCCTCAGCCGATCCTTGTCCGGTGCCGCCCAGCAGGAAGGGAACGCCGCGCACATTGGTGACAGTGAGGAACAGCGTCAGCGATTTCGAGATGTAGGGTCTGGCCACCTCCGGGACTGGGGCTAGCGCGTAGTCCGCAATTTCGTCAATGATGGTTGAATCCAAGAGCGAAATCACGTTACCATCCGCAAGATCCCGATCCTGCAGCAGCGGCTCAATGTCGATCCTATTCACCCAACTTTCATAAAACCGGTTTGTCGTGTCCTTTACAGTCAGGTCCGCAGGATTGCGGATGTGCTGGAACGCTCCCTGCACCATTGTTGCTGCGATGGCCGCGCACATTCCGCCCGCGGATGCCCCGGAAAATACGTCAATGGAGACATCGTGCAGAGGCACCACCGGGTTCGGTGCGCTTTTGGCAGCGTACCATTGCTCTAATGCCTCCATCAGAAAGTCCATGACGCCCGCTGTGTAGGCTCCGGCGGAAATCGCCCCCGCCATGTTGATTCCAAGGTGGAAAGTTCCGTCCTGTAGACTCCATTTCTGTGCCATGAATGCTCCTTGAGCGCCGTGAATCGCGTTCCTTCACGTCGGAATGGCCGGCAGTATAAGAAGCGGCGCCGGAGCGCCTGGTCCGCCATCAGTTATTCAGCTTTCAATGCTTCCACCGGATCGACGGCTGCTGCGCGCCGGGCGGGCAGATAACTGGCCAACACCGCGGCGGCCACAAGGACGACCGGCACCGAAAGGTAGGTGAGCGGATCGAGCGGGCTGATGCCGAACAGCAGCGACTTCATCAACTGCATGAGGCCGGCTGCCGCCGCGAGGCCCGCGAGCACTCCAACGCACGCAAGCTTTAGCCCATGGCGCACAAACATGGTCCTCAGCACCGCCGGTTGGGCGCCAAGCGCCAACCGGATTCCGATTTCGCGCCGGCGCTGCGAGACGGCATAGGAGATGACTCCGTAGATGCCGACGATTCCCAGAATCAGCGCCATGGCGCCCGCGATGGCCAGCATGACGAGCGTGAAGGATGTTCGCGCGAGCGACCGGTCGTAAACCTCCTGCATCGTTCGCATCGACGCGGCCGGAAGACTGGCATTGACCGACCACACGGCCTGGCGGATCTGGTTCAGGAAGCCTTCCGTACCAGTGCGATCGCTGCGGATCACGAACGTCACAACCCGTAGCGCGTTGAGCGGCGTGGGTCCAAAGAAATTGTTCATCATCGAAGGCCAGTAAACGATTTCGGGCGCCGGTTCGTGGACGCCTGTTTCAGGCACATCCTGCACGATACCGATCACTTCGTGCCAAGGCATGTTCGGATACTGGCGGATCCGTTTTCCAAGCGCGGCGGAGGCCGATCCCCACAGCTCGCGGGCAAGGTTTTCCGAAATCAATACCACGGGACGCAGACCCTCGACTTCGGCCCAAGTCAGCTCGCGGCCCAGGACGAGTCGCGTACCAGCGGCGTGAAAGAATCCCGGCGAAACGTACTTGAAGAACCGCAGCGGCGGGATTTGACCTGGATCGTAATTCTTGCCTTCAGCGAAGATGTTGTCCCAGTTGGGATCGAATCCCTCCATGGGCATTTCGCTGGCGAACCCCACGGCGCTCGTGCCGGGAATCGCCGCCAGCTTGTCAAGAACGTCGCGTTGCGTGCGAAGGACTCGCCGGGGCTCAGCGATTAACGAGTCGGGAATAGCGATACGTAGGGTTTCAAGATGTTCCGGCGCTGTGAATCCGGGGTCTACGGTGCGTAAAGCCTGGAAGGTGCGGATCATCAAGCCGGCACTCACCAGCAGGACCAGCGCCAGCGCCACTTGGGCCACGACAAGGAGATTGCGCGTGCGATGACGTTCGCGGCTAATGCTGGCTGTCCGCCCGGAGCTGCCGAGAGCCATGGAAATGCGAGGCCCGGCGTATTTCAAAGCAGGAATCAATCCAAATACAAGGCTGGAGAGCAGGGAAAGGACCAGGGTGAATGCGAGCGCCCTTGCGTCCAGCGAGGTCTCATTCAGGCGCGGCAGGTTGGCCGGGCCGATGACTCTTAGAAGTTGGAGGCCGCCATCCGCCAGGACCATTCCCAGGGCCCCTCCCACCAGGCCCAGCATGAGGCTTTCGACAAGCAGCTCGCGAACGATGCGTCTCCATCCGGCACCGAGCGCCGCGCGCACGGCCAGTTCCTGTTGCCGCGTCTCCGCCCGCACCAGCAGCAGGTTCGTCACGTTGGCGCACGCGATCAGCATCACCAGGCCGATGGTCCCCATCACCACCCACAGCATGTCGCTGATATTGCCGACTACATCCTGCTTCAAGGCTCGGAGAGCGGGGGTAATCTTCCAGGTCTCATAAATGTGACCATTGGTGCCGGGGCCGTTGGACCAGGAGTTCATCCAGACGGGCAGGAGCCGCGCCAGGTCGGCGTTGGCTTGCGCGATGGTGACGCCCGGCTTCAACCGGCCGACGCCGTTGAAGCCGAAACCCGCCAGGATAATGTTGCCGCGCACGAAGGCTAACGGCGCGATCAAATCGGATTCGGCGTTGACTACCTGGAACCCGCGGGGCATCACGCCGACGATTTCCAAAGATCGCGAATCGACCGCGATGTTGCGCCCAATCACGGAACGGTCACCGCCAAAGCGCCGCTGCCAGTACCCGTAGCTCAGCATCACGGTGCCCGGACGGCCTGCGAAATCGAAAGGGACAGAACCACGCGGAATCTGGTCTTGCGCGTTGAGGGTGCGTCCGAGAGCCGGCGCGACACCCAGCGCCTGCAGCACGCCGTCACTCACCCAAACGACGCGGACCTGTTCGGGTTCCGCCAGACCGGTTACGTTGGCCGCTCCGGTCACCCATACGCCCAACGACTGGAAGGTGCGGTTATGTTCGGCATAAGTGAAATACATGGAGGGCGACAGGTGCAGGCCGTCTACGAAGCTTGCGAGCCCTGCGGCGCCGGGCGCCAGTTGCCGGAGTGCGACCAACTGGCCGGCCTTGGGATAAGGCAGCGGCCGCAATAACACGCTGTTGACGACGCTAAACACCGCCGTATTAGCGCCGATTCCGATCGCGATCGTCAACAGGGCCGCAGCAGTGAAGACGGGATTGTGGCGCAGCGCGCGCAACGCGTAGCGCACGTCGCGGGCGAGGGTGTCCAGGAAGACGATCGTGTTCATGCGATAAATCTCCTCTCGAATAAGGGTGCTGTTGCCGAATTTCCGGCGGGCCGCGGCCCCGGCTTGCTCCGGGGGCATGCCTCGGGCGATGTTTTCGTCGGTTTCGATCTGGACGTAGGACTCCATCTCTTCGGATCGTTCCCGGTCCCATCTCGCCCGGCGAAAATAGCGCGCGAAGCCCATGATCTGTTATTCCGACGCGGGCTTAAGCACGCGGCCGATCGCTCGAACCAACTGTTCCCAGCGCGTGGTCTGCGCAAGTAACTGCTTTCGGCCTGCTGGTGTCAGCCGGTAGTACTTTGCCTTGCGATTGTTTTCCGACGTGCCCCAAAAGGATGCAATCCAGCCGCGGTCCTCCAGCCGGTGCAGAGCAGGGTAGAGGGAACCGTGCTCAATTTGCAGGACGTCTTCCGAACGCTGCTCGATGGCGTGGGCGATCGTATGCCCATGGGCAGGGCCAAGGACCAGCGTCTGCAACACCAACATGTCGAGCGTACCTTGCAACATCTCGCCTTGAATCGAAGAGCGGGGTTTGGACATGGGTCTCAGTATACTCCACTCGATCGTCTACCTAAGGGCATACCCGTAATACGGGCACAATCCGATTTCGTTCCGAAAAGTTCAAAAGATTGTCGACTGGTCAGGTCCGGCCGCGCAGCCGGGCGATCTGGCGGCGATCCCGTTTAGAGGGCCTGCCCTCGCGCGATTCCTCAAACTGGGGCATGGCTTTGCGCTGTTCGGCAAGCTTTTCACGCAGTTCGCGGCTGGCGTCCGTCTCCCGGTAGAGCGTCTGGGCGACGGCGGCCGGTCCGCGGATCTCGCTGAGCAACAAGACTTCCACCTGAAATTCGGCGCTATCGTTCTTCACCCGCAGCAGGTCGCCGACCCGAACCTCCCGCGACGGCTTGGCGGGCTGGCCGTTGGAGTCAATCCGGCCGAGGTCGCAGGCCCGCGCCGCCATCGACCGCGTCTTGAAAAACCGGGCCGCCCAAAGCCATTTGTCCATTCTCATGCCGGCCATCGGATTACAGAGCGATGCCGGAGTACATCACATAGACGCCGGCCAGGGCGAGCAGCGCTCCGCAAACCCGCGCGGTCCACTCACCGCCGGGCGCAGCTTTTTCGAGCAATAGCAGCACGGTGATGCCGGCCATCCACAACAGATTCATGACGCCCGCGGCGAACGGCAGCAGCATCAGCATCCAACAGCAGCCCACGCAAAACAGACCATGTCCGGCGCCCATCCGGAATGCGCCGGCCGCGCCCTCTCGCCAGTCGCTTAGAAGAAAAGTCAGCGGCGACCGGCAGTGGCGCAGGCACGCGTTCTTCATCGGCGTCCACTGATATACGCCCGCTGCCATCAAGATGGCTCCGGCGAATACGGGACTGGCGGCGGACATCATCGGCGACAGCATCGCCTCGTGGTGCAAGACCTGCTGCAGCAGGGCGCAGGCGGCGCTGAAAACGATCCACACCGCGAAGTAGCCGGCAATGAAAAGCCCCACCGGCGTCATCGGCGCGTGCCTCGCTTGCCTGTGGACTTGCTCGGCCCGAAAGACCAGGACAAAAGGCAGGGTCGAAGGCAGCATCATGGCGACCATCATCACCGTCCACATTGCAAACAGCGCGCCCACATCCATCGACATGCGCGCATGGCCGGCCGCCATGCGAACCATGTAGAGCCAGGCGACCGCGGTGATCACCGCCGAGCCCGCCAACAGAATGATCCGGTCGCGGTTTAACGGCCAGATGCTCGGTCCCGGCACGAGCTTAGCTCTGGTAGGTGAAGGGCGAATACATGCCGTTGCGGTCCGACAGGGTCCATTTGTAGCCATGGTCCTCGTAGCGCAGCCCCTTGGACTTCGCCACAACGACCGGATATCCAGGCGAGATGCACAGCGGATGCCCCGTGACGGTGACTTCCGCACCGCCTGCGCCCGTCAATGCCTCGATCTCAACCTCGGCGACGTCGCCGACCTTCAGGCTGCCGTGCTTACCTTCGCGCTCAAACTGGATCGGCACGCTCGCGACACCCAACACTTGGCCGATGTGTCCTGCTAACCGCGCCGGATGCCCGCCGCCCTGGCCGGAGAAGATCGTGAGCAATCCGTTCTTTTGTTGTTCGGTGGCTCGCTCGTCCAAGTACAGCGCGGCTTTCCATTGGACTTCATGCATGACGCCGGGCGAATCGACCGCGAGGGCCACATTGAGACCGGAGAGGTCAACCGCACCATACTTACCGGAGTCGATGTGCCAGCCAACGACCACGGTACAGTCGCCTTCGGTTGGCGTACTCAAGAACACACACGGACACGCCGGCTTACAATTGCAGGATTCCAGATACTGCCCGGATACTTTCCAGGCTTCAGCCATAACTACGCCTCCTATTTCTAAAGCGTCTGCGCCCTACAGTATACTCCTCACTCGCCGCGAACGAGATCGTCGTAGGTTTCGCGCTTGCGAATGACGCGTAAGCGATCGCCTTCAACCAGGATCTCGGGCGGGCGGGGACGCGCGTTGTAGTTTGATGCCGCGACGAAGCCGTATGCGCCCGCCGTGCAGATGGCCAGCAGATCGCCTGGCATCACGTTCGCCATTTCGCGTCCACGCGCCAGGAAGTCGCCGGACTCGCACACCGGACCAACCACATCGGCGGTAATGGTTCCGGCCGGATTCTCGCGCAGCGGGATGATCTCGTGGTGCGAGTGATACAGTGCGGGACGAATCAGGTCGTTCATGGCCGCGTCGACGATGACGAAGTGCCGCTCCCCATTGCTTTTGCGATACAGCACGCGCGTGAGCAACACACCGCCTTCGGCAACGATCGAGCGGCCGGGCTCGATCAGAATTTCCAGGTTGTGCCCCGCGGTCTCGCGGCACATGGCGCCAATGAATTCGGCGATCGAGGGCGCCTGATCGCCCGACTTGTACGACACACCGAGCCCGCCGCCCAGATCAAGCGTGCGAATGGGCAGGCCGCGCGCCCGCAGCCGCTCCACCAGCGCGACCATTTTGTCGAAGACCTCCACCATCGGCGTGATGTCGGTAATTTGCGACCCGATGTGGCAGCTCACGCCTTCCAGCACAATGTTGGGCAGCGCGCGGGCGCGTTCGTAAACGCCTTCGGCTTCCGAAATATCGATTCCGAACTTGTGCTTGCGCAGGCCGGTAGAGATATAGGGATGCGTGGCCGCGTCGACATCCGGGTTCACGCGAACTGCAACGTTCGCCTTCACACCTAATCGGCCGGCGAGCGAATCGATCAGCGCCAACTCCGGCTCGGACTCGCAATTGAAGCTGCGGATGCGGTGTTCCAGCGCGTAGTCCAGCTCCTGCGCCGTCTTTCCGACGCCGGAGAAGATCACGTCCGTTGGATCCGCGCCGGCCTTCAGCACGCGAAACAGCTCACCGCCGGAGACGATGTCGAATCCCGCGCCGGCCTCGGCCAGCAGCTTCAAAATGGCGAGATTCGCGTTGGCTTTCACCGCATAGCAGACTTTGTGTGGCACCGCACCAAACGCCGCGTCATAAGCCTGGAACCGATCGAGAATCGCGGCACGCGAATAGACGTAGCAGGGCGTGCCTTCGCGGCGCGCGATATCGGCCAGCGCAACCTGTTCCAGATGCAGCGTGTGCTCGCGATATTCCATCAACGGACTTTCAACACGATCAAGGTCTGGTCATCGTCGGTCGGCGCTTCGCCTTTGAATTCGTCGAAATCCGCCAGGATGGCGTCCGCCACCACGTCAACCGGCTTGCTCCATAGCTTACGCAGCGTTCGGCCAAGACGCGCGCGGCCGTACTCTTCGCCCCCGGGATTCCGCTGGTCGGTGATGCCGTCCGAGTGCAGGACAACCAGGTCGCCCGGCTCCGCATCCAGCGTCACTTCGTCGTATTCGCGATCATCCAGCAGACCCGCCGGCACGCCCTCAACTTTCGGCTTGATAATCTCGCCCTTCCGGCAAATGATGGGCGGCTCCGAGCCGGCATTGGCCATAACGAAGCGGCGTTTCTCGCTCTCCCACACCAGCACCATCAGCGTCACGTATTGCGCGACGACGATGCGTTCGCGCAGGACGTTGTTTAACAACTTGAGAAGGGCCGCTGGGTTGCGGCGGCGATGCGTGAGCGTCCGCAGCAGCCCGCTGACCATGGCGCCATAAAGAGCCGAAGCCGCGCCCTTACCGCTCACGTCGCCAAAGGCGAACATCGTGTCGCCGTCGCCGTACTCGAAGATGTCGTAGACGTCGCCGGTGATCTCGCGCGCCGGACGCATGCGGATGGTCGCGTCCAGGCCTTCGATCTCCGGCGCCTCGCGCGGCAGCAGCACGCGCTGCACGTTGTGGGCGGCCTTCAGGTCCCGGTCCATCCACTGCTCCCGCTCCGCGATCTCTTCGTAAAGCCGTGCGTTTTCCACGGAGCTGGCCACCTGCGGCGCCAGCAGCGCCAGCAGCCGGGCATGATCTTCGGTGAAATAGCCCATGCGCTCGCTCTCCAAATTCATGACGCCCACCACGCGGTCCTGCACGATGAGTGGCACTGCAATCTCGGAACGAATCTCGGGATGTGATGCGATGTAACGCGGATCCGCCAGCGTGTCGGCCACGCGGACGATTTCCCGCGATTCGGCCGCCGCGCCGGTAATCCCTTTGCCCAGCGGAATATTGTCCAGGTTCACGCGTTGGTCATAGCGCTGGCTGAAGCGGTGCCGCAGTACCTTTAACTCCGGATCCACCAGCAGAATGCTGAAAGCATCGTAGGCCACCAGCGTGTGCATGGTGAGCGCGATTTTGCCCAGCAGTTCGTCCAGATCCAGGATGGAGCTGAACTCTTGCGACAGAATCGCCAGCGTCTTGAGCGTGCGGTTTTGACGATCCACACGGCGGTAAAGGCGCGCGTTGTCGATCGACGCCGCCACCCGCGACGCGATCAACTGCACCAGCGCGCGATCCTGTTCGCGATAGGCGTTCAGCCGCGTGGATTGCAGATCGATCACGCCCACTAGCTTGCCGCGGGCCAGCATGGGAACGGCGAGTTCGCTGCGCACCGCGTCCAGAGCGGGCAGATAGCGCGAGTCGCGGCTGACGTCGCCCACCAGGATCGGCTGACGTGTCGCGGCCGCTATCCCCGTGATGCCTTCGCCTAGCGGCAGCACCAGGCTGCGCACCACCTCCTCGCGATGGCCGATCGAGTAGCGGATGGTCAGCCCCTGACGCAGCTCACTGTAAAGCAGGATGGCGAACAAGTCGTATGGCACGACTTCCTTCACCACCGCGGCGACATTGGCCAGAGTGCGCTCCAGGTCCAGCGATTCGGCTGTGACGGCCGACACTTCCAGCAGGAAGTCCAGCAATTCGGCGCGTTCGTGGAAGCGGACTTTGGCTTTGCCGGTGGGCGCGGTCATGCTTGCCCCGCTCCCTCTGTCTGAGCGGCGAGGGCCGCTTCGATGATGGCGACGCTTGCGCTGGCGCCGATGCGGGTCGCGCCAGCGGCGATCATTTTGCGCGCGTCGTCCAGAGTGCGGATGCCGCCCGATGCCTTGACACCCATCTCCGGCCCGACCGTGGCGCGCATTAGCTGCACGTCGTGCACGGTGGCTCCGGACGGTCCGAACCCGGTTGATGTTTTGACAAAATCCGCACCAGCGGCCTTGGCGAGCTGGCACGCAGTGGTCTTCTGCGCATCATCCAGGAACGCATTCTCCAGAATGACCTTTACAATCGCGCCGCCTTGGTGCACCGCCTGTACCACCGCGGCGATGTCGGCTTGGACTGCATCGAGATCTCCGCCGCGCAGCGCACCGACGTTCTGCACCATATCGATTTCCTGTGCGCCGGCCTGTAGCGCGGCTTCCGTCTCGGCCACCTTGGCCGCCGTCAGCGTCGCGCCGAACGGAAAGCCGACCACCACGCAGGTTTTCACAGGCGACCCGGCCAGCTCCGCCGCCACCAGCCCGGTCCAATACGGATTCACGCACACGCTCGCGAAGTTGTAGCGAAGCGCCTCGCGCGCGATCCGTAGGATGTCCTCCCGCGTGGCTTCCGGCCGAAGCAACGTGTGGTCGATGAGACGCGCGAGACTGGGCGCGGATATCTGCATAAACACAGGAATATCAGTGAGTTCGCGGGGGAATCGAAGACCATAATAACATAGCCTAGTCCGCAGTCGGATGCAGCGTCGGTTATCCTATCCACATGGAACTAATTTTCGAGATTCGCGACGCAGAAGAAGGCGGGTACAGCGCCCGGGCGCTCGGTCATGCGATCTTCACGGAAGCGGATACTTGGGAAGAACTCCGCAAGAATGTCCTTCAGGCCGTTTCACTGCACTTTGAAGAGAGCGATGTTCGCCCGCAGCTCGTGCAGTTGCACTACGTCAAGGACGAGTTAATACCCGTTGAAGCCGCATGAAGTTGCCGCGTGGCGTGGCCGGGAACCGGCTAGTCCGGGCGCTTCAACGTCTTGGCTACGATCCGCCAAAAAAGAAGCCACGTTCGCTTGCGCCATCCGGGACCACCGGCTCACGTGATCACCGTTCCGCTTCACGCGCCGCTGAAGTCGGGAACACTGCATAGCATCCTCTCGGAGGTCGCGCAGGAGCGGTCGGTAACGATGGATTCCATCGTGGAGGAACTCTAGTTCACTTCGGAAGGGAAGTGCAGTTCGTCTCGAAATCCAGGGTCAGTTGGATCTGCCTGCTGCATCGGCTGGAAACTTCCAGTCCTTGACCGCCGCCTCCGCGGCAATTTTAAGCAACGGGTGCCCGTTTAGAATTCTCGTGTCTAAGACCTCACCAACCTCATTCACTCGGGCCTCAATTGTCACTTGACCGGGGGTATTGGTGAGCCGGGTTAGCGGAGGGTACTTGGGGAGTGGGAAGAAGGTCGGACGGAAAGGAGAGCTGCTAATTAGCTCAGTTGTCGGCTTGGGAGCTGGGATTTGGGACTGGCGAAATAACTCAGAGAGCTGGTCGGGAGCTTTGTCGAATAATGAATCGAACCGGCCGCCCTTTAGCTTGTCGACCAGGGCGTCCGACGGCGGTTGCGCTGGTGCTTCAAGAGAATTCGGGACGGGGAAGATCGCCTGTTCCAGAACGTTGCTTCCTAGTGCTTGATCCAGCCGGACCAACAGTCTCATTGTCCACGATCTATGCTGGGGCGTCCTCGGCTCCGGATCGAACATGTCTCGATCCAAAATGTCCATGCGTATGCGGCGGCTCCGTTCTCCACAAGCGACTTGCATTATGACCTCCGCTCCGCTAAAAACTAAGCACTTCTTGCATCGCTGTCGCTCGCGGCGCAGGTCCGTTTCGGGAATAGCGCAGGGGTTCGTTCTGCCTAGTAAATCCGCCATGCTTTCCGGAATCTGCGCCAATGCTACCTCGACCTTCGCAGGCTGTAGGCATACATTTCCCTGTGGCGTGAGCCTGACTCGCTCAACGAAAGCACGGCCCTCTGCGGAGTGAAGAGAAAATATCTCGTAAAAATCCATGGACTGAAGACGTCAGACCTCATGGAACCCGGCGCAGTTGGCGCTGTGGCTTAATGAGAGACATGGACCTGCATGCGATTCGGCTCGAAATTCCCGCGGACGGCAACATCATCGTGGGCCAGAGCCACTTCATCAAAACCGTCGAGGACATCTACGAAGCCATCGTCAACAGCGTTCCGCAAATGAAGTTTGGCATCGCCTTCAACGAAGCTTCGGGCGCCTGCCTGACGCGTGTCGACGGCAACGACGACGAGCTGAAGAAGATCGCTACGGATAACGCCAGCGCCATCGCGGCGGGCCACGTATTCGTCGTTGCGCTGCGCGGCGGATTTCCCATCAACGTCAAGAACCGCATCCTCGAAACGCCGGAAGTCTGCGCTATCTTTTGCGCCACGGCGAATCCCGTTGAGGTGATCGTCGCCGAGACCCAGCAGGGCAGAGGAGTGCTCGGCGTGGTCGACGGCTCCTCGCCGAAAGGTGTCGAAAAGCCGGAAGACGCCGAATGGCGGCACGGTTTCCTGCGAAAAATTGGATACAAGAAGTGAAGCTGCTGGTTGCACTACTGCTGATTCTGCCCGCGGCCGGACAGAACCGGTTCGAACAGTTTGATCGCGATCTGGCCCACGCCGCCGCGGAGCTGCACGCCTCGGACTTGCGAGCGCAGGTGAGCGAGCGTGGCCGGGTAGTGTGGAAGCGGGGCGCGGTTGATGTGCCCGTCCGCACGGTGTCCGTAGTGACCCAAGAATTCGAGGGACAGCGTATCGAATGGTGGTTCCAGGCAAACTGCCTTCGCATGGACCTCACCGCGAAGGGCCTGATTGTTTGCGCTGATTCGAAGTCGCTGACCGATGCGCCGCGCCTGGAAGACGGAAATATCCTCCGCTCCTCGATCGCGCTAGGTTTCATCAAGGATGTTGTGGGGCTGCCGGTTTCCGACCGCGAAGAGTTGATCGCCGGCGCGTTCGCGGCGCTTTATCTTGGCGATCGTACTTCTAGCGCTGCGCTGGTGCACCAAGCCTTGGACCAATTTCCTGAACTGGAATCAACACCGGACGTAACGCTGCTCTATTTGTTCTCCCACTTGGGTCTTCCGGAGACCGAAGCTTCCGCAACTGCCGTCATTCGCGAACATCCCTCGCTCCCCACCGCTTGGTTTTACTACGGCACTTATCTAGAAAACGACAAGCGTTATCGCGAGGCGGCCGCGTGCTTCCGCATGATCGTCGATCACCAACCGCCGTGGCACAACTGGACCGTGGCCGCAGCTAAGAAAGAGCTGGCGGGGCTGCCGTGACGCCGGCTTCCAGCGGCAGCGACGCTACCGCGTCTACGCCGGCATCGTCCCGCACCGTGAAGTGCACCAGCGCGTAGCCCGCCAGCGGCAAAAGCGCGAACACGAAGCAGATCGGCTCGAAACCGTAGATCTCAATCACCCTCGCGAGCGGCGTCGAGACCACAGCCTGCATCAGGCCATACGCGAACACCAGCGTCGAAACGGCGAATCCAACGCTTCTCGCGCCATAAATGTCGATGGGCAGCGTATAGTGATTCACGCTCCACGCGGCTACCAGGAAGAAGCTGAGCGAAATGCCGGCGGTAGCCAGCGCGGGCGTGGGGAGCAGGGGAATCGCGGCGGTTCCAAGCAACAGCAGGGCGGCAACGAAACAAGCCCGCTTTCGTGCCGCAACCGGTGTCATGCCTCGCCGAACCAGCCCCCAGGAAACGCTGCCGCCCAGCAAACCGCCGAAGTAGGCCGCGATCGGCGGAATCCAGGTGTAGGCGCCCGCTTGGAGCGGCGTCAGATGATGCACGTGAATCAGATAGGTCGGCGGCCAGTTGCTCCACAGGCTGTATATGGTCATGCCCAGCATGTTGGCGACGATCAGCGCCCAGAGCTTGGGATCGGCGAACAGCCCGAACGACCGGGCCGCGGTCTTGGCGATCTCCGGCTGCCTCGCCGGCCGCACCGCGCGCGAAGTGGCGAGCCAAACTGGAATCCACGCCAGGCTGAGCAGGGCCGCCGCGAAAAACGTCCAGCGCCAACTGTACTGATACGCAAAGAACAGGGCAAAGCGAGGCGCGAGTCCCGCACCCAGGCTTAGGCCGAGCTGACTCATCGCCTGGCCGACAGCCCGCTCCTTCGGCAACAGGTACATGCCGATCGCCTTGGTGACAGCCGCGATCGCGCCCGCTTCCGCGACGCCCAGCAGCGCGCGCCAAACCAGCATCTCGCCGACGCTATGCGACGTGCCCGTGCCGAAGCTGGCGATGGCCCAGAGCGCCACCCCGATGGTCGCGCCGCGATTCAAACCCGCGCGGTCCACGAACCAGCCCATGAACAGCGCGCTCACCGCGTAAGAGATCGAAAAGACGGTCAGCAGCAGCCCGTAGTCGGAATACGTGAAGGGAAAATCGGGCCGCGTGCGCCAGATATCCACCATCGTGGCCAGCACCTGCCGGTCCAGGTAATTGAGTACCGACGACAGGATGAAGACCAGAATCGCGACCCAGCGGGCGGGGATGCGCGTACGCACACCGTGATTGTAACAGCGGCTATTGCTGCAATTGCGCCAACTGCGCCTCCAGAACGTCCAGCACGTTGGCCGCGTTCGACGCGCCATCCATCGGTAGCCGCAGCACCCCCGCAGGCGAAAACTGCGCGCCGTCCGTGTGGCTCACCAGACTCATCAGCCGGACCGGATCGACGTGCGCTTCCTTGTGGAACTTTACGTTCAACACGCCCTGGCGCCGGTCGATCGCTTCAATTCCAAGCCGCTGCGCCAGGCTCTTGATCGTTGAGAACTTCAGCAAGCTGCGCACGGCGTCCGGCGCCGGTCCATAACGGTCTTCGAACTCCGCGAGAACCTCGGCGGCGGCTTCGGGCGTCGCTGTGTCGGCGATGCGCTTATAAGCCCGCAGCCGCTGGTGCTCATCCGCGATGTACTCGGGCGGGATGCGGATGTCCAGGCCCAGATTCAACGTCGCATGCACCTCCAGCGGCACTTCTTCGCCCTTCAGCTCGTGCACCGTCTCCTCCAGCAGCCGGATATACGTGTCGAAACCAACTGCGCCGATGTGCCCGTGCTGCTCGCCGCCTAAGATATTGCCGGCGCCGCGCAACTCGAGATCGAGTGCGGCGATCTTAAACCCCGCGCCCAGTTCAGAAAACTCCTTCAGTGCGGCCAGCCGCTTGCGCGCAATCTCGCTTAGCTCCGTATCCGCCGGCACCAACAAATACGCATACGCGCGCCTATTCGACCGCCCGACACGCCCACGCAACTGGTACAGCTCCGACAAACCATAGCGCTCGGCGTTCTCGATGATCATCGTGTTCGCCAGCGGAATGTCGAGGCCGTTCTCGGCGATCGTCGTGCACACGAACACGTCGTACTCGTGGCGCATGAAGCCTAGAATCGCGTGCTCCAGCTCCGCCTCGCCCATCTGACCGTGTCCCACGCCGATACGCACATTCGGCAGTAGCTCCTGAATCGACGCCGCGCGATTGTAAATGCTGTCCACGCGATTGTGAATGAAATAGACCTGGCCGCCGCGCCCGATCTCCTGCTCGATCGCGGTGCGGATCAGCTCCGGATCGAAGTGCGCCACCACCGTATGAATCGCCAGCCGGTCCTTGGGAGGCGTCTCGATCACCGACATATCGCGCAGCCCGACCATGGACATGTGCAGTGTCCGCGGTATGGGCGTCGCACTCATCGTCAGCACATCCACGTTGTGCTTCAGTTGCTTGATCCTCTCCTTGTGCCGCACTCCGAAGCGCTGTTCTTCATCCACTACCAGCAACCCCAGGTCGCGGAACTTCACGTCTTGCGATAGCAGGCGATGCGTGCCGATCACGACATCCACTTTGCCTTCGGCCAGCGCCTCCAGCACTTCGGCGATCTCTTTCTTATCGCGAAACCGGCTCAGCATCTCGATGCGCACCGGGAACGAAGCGAAGCGCCGCTTGAACGTTTCGAAATGCTGATAGGCCAGCACTGTTGTCGGCGCCAGTACCGCGGTCTGCTTGCCGTCTCCGAGCGCCTTGAACGCCGCGCGCATGGCCACTTCGGTCTTGCCGTAACCGACGTCGCCGCACAGCAGCCGGTCCATCGGATGCCCGCTCTCCATGTCTTTCTTGATCTGCACGATGGCCGAAAGCTGATCCTTCGTCTCGGTGAATTCGAACGCGTCTTCGAACTCCCGCTGCCAGTTGCTGTCCGCCGAATAACGGAACCCCTCGGCCATGCGCCGCTGCGCGTATAGTTTCAGCAGCTCGTCGGCCATATCGCGCATCCGCGCCTTCACGCGCGACTTGGTACGCTCCCAGGTGACGCCGCCCAGCCGGTCGAGCGTTGGCGCGTGCCCTTCGCCCGCGCCGCGATATTTCTGCACCAGGTCCATGCGCGTCAGCGGCACGTAGAGCTTGGCTTCGCCCGCGTATTCCAGCAGCATGAAGTCGCCCTTGTTGTCGCCTTGCGCGATTTCGCGCGTGCCCAGGAACCGGCCGATGCCGTGCGTCTGGTGCACCACGTAATCGCCCGGCTTCAGATCCGCGATGTCGGCCGTGAACGCCGCTAGTTGCGACTTGCTCGGCCCCGGCTTGGCGATCAAATCCGACGGATCGAACAGATCCTCAGCGCCGAAGACAGCGATGCGGTCGTTGGGAAAGACGACGCCGCGCCTTACGAGGCCTTTCACCAGAAACGTGCTGGCGGCCTCGCCGGCGACATACGAGCGTTCGGCTAAATACGGCCGCGTGGCATCCGCGGGATCCAGCCCCAATTGGAACGGCACCCGGTATTCCTGGAAAATGTCCGCCAGCCGCTCCAGCTCTCCGGAGGACTGCCCGAAGAACACGACGCGATAGCCTTGCTCCACCAGATTGCGCGCCTCGGCGATCACCGCCTGAATGTTTCCGTGAAAGGCGAGCGATGGTCTTGAGGCTGTTGTGGCCGCGCCTAGCGGCTCGTGGCTGGTGGCTAGTTCGAGCTCACGGAGCGCTAGTTCGGCGTTGGCCTCTAACCTGTCACGCAGCTCGGGCCAAGTGAAATAATTCGCCTCCGGCGGGCAGGGCATTGGCCGCCCTGTGCCCGTCTCCTCCAGCCGCTTCCATAAACGATCCGCCGCCGACGCGATGTGTTCCGGTTCATCCAGCACCACCAGCGGATTCTCCGCGAGCGCGAACAGCGACCGTGCGCGCGGCCGCACCAGCGGCACCAAAAACTCCCAACCCGGAAACGGATCGCCCGGACTCGGCACATCCACTTCATCAGCCAATTGCCGGAACAGATCCCGCGACTTCGGATACTCCACCAGCGGCAGCAGCGTCGCTTCCGCCACCTTGAGCACCGACCTCTGCGTCTCTACATCGAACCGCCGGATCGATTCGATCAAATCACCGAACAGCTCCACGCGCACCGGCTTCGACGACTCCGCCGGAAAAATGTCCAGAATGCCGCCGCGCAGCGAGTATTCGCCGACCATCTCCACCGGGTCGCGCTTCTCGTAGCCGATGCTTTCCAGGTGCGCCAGCAGATCCTCCAGCGGAATTTCCTCCCCGACGCGCAGCGTGAGGGCGAGTTGGCGGTAGAACTCGGCCGACTCGGTCCGAAACAACGCCGACGCGACCGGCGTGACGGTAATCGACGCCTTGCGCGACGCCAGCCGCCACAGTCCAATCGCGCGCTGCTCGCTGATCTCGCTGTGCGGCGACATGCGCTGGGCCGGAAGCACGTCGAGCGCGGGGATGGTCTGGGGCCGCGGCAGGTCGCCGGTGACCAGCAGCTCGAAGAACGTCTCCACCAGCTCGCTGAGCGTGTCGGCTTCCTTGTTGCCGTCCACCACAACCACCATGTTCCGCTCAGTGGCCTGCCACAAAAGGACGATATAGATCGCCTTGGCGGTAGTGGTCAACCCGGCCAGCGACAGCCGCGCCTGCGGATCACGCGTCAGCCGCCCGGCGACGTCCTGAAAGGCCGGATCGCGGGCCAGCGATTGGAACAGGTCGCGAATAGCGGGATGTGTCACGGATGCGGACGCGGGGAGACCCGGCGATTACAGATTGGCGTTCGCCCTATTTTATCGTGGCGCGCGCCAACACCTCTTCCAGAATCCCGGTGGTCGAATAGCCCGGCTCCAGCGGCAGCGCCAGCACCTGGCCGCCGGCGGCTTCCACCTCCTCGCGCCCGGCAATGAAATGCGCCCAGTCGGCGCCCTTGATCAAGACGTCCGGCAGCACAGCCGCGATCAGCTCGCGCGGCGTGTCTTCATCGAAAAACGTCACTGCGTCCACCGCCTCCAGCGCCGAAGCCAGCTCCGCGCGCTCGCCCTGCGAAATCAGCGGGCGCGTCGGACCTTTCAGCCGCTGTACGCTCGCGTCCGTATTCAACGCCAGAATCAGCACGTCGCCCCGCGACTTCGCGCTCTCCAGCAGCCGGATGTGCCCGGGATGCAGCACGTCATAGCAGCCGTTGGTGAAGACCACCTTCTTACCCGCGCGCTTCCACTCAGCCCGCGCGGCGATCAGTTCTTCTCGCGTGTAGATTTTGCCCAAAGCTCATTCTAACGTGGTAACAATGGAAGCCGGCCCGGCTCGCCTTCAACGACATGCGTCTGGCAGGGGGCTTGCACGTCAACAAAAAGGAGGAGTGACCATGTGGCTGCTCTGGACCATTCTCGTCGGCCTCATCGCCGGCTGGGCAACCGGAAAAATCATGAAAGGCTCCGGCTACGGCGCGCTGATGGACATCGTGATCGGAATTTTGGGCGGCGTGATCGGCGGCTGGCTGCTGGGCGTGATCGGCCTCTATCCCGGCGGCGGCCTGATCGCCCGAATCCTGGTGGCGATTCTGGGGGCGGTGATCCTGGTGGCGCTGGTCCGGACGTTGAAACGGGTGGCCTGAGGGCCGCGCGATGCACTACCGATAACGTATATTATGTAACCTTTCAAGGTAGTGGGTCAGTTTGAAATTTCGGACTTGCCAGCGGCGGTGAGACGGTAGCGCTTCCTGAACCTTTCCAAGAGTCTTTGATCTACAAGTCTATGAATGCGTGCCTGATTCTCTCCGGTTACCTGAATGAGGCCACCGAGGTCCAGTGCAAGTTCAAGCAGTTTCCTGTCGTCTGAGTTCATGGCTCGTATTTTATCACCCCCAACCGTTGGGTTCAATCGATAAATATTTGATTCTAAAGGAATACAAGTTGTATTTTGCCGATTGAGGCCTATCACCTTAGGCCAAGCCACAGACCTTCCTTTCGGCCTCACTTGAATTGGCGCCGAATCTCCTTTCGCGCTCTGCTGTTCAGTCTCCTCTCCCCGAGTAGTACACTTGACCATCAGACTGACGCCACAAGCTGCATTAGCCGCCCTCCTCCTCGTCCAACTCTGTTCAGCTCAACCCTTCTGCTCCCAGCCCGAAAACCCCGCCTTCTCCCATTACAAAAAACTCGACGTCTCCGACGGCTGGTTCGAAGTCTACCAACTGCCCGGCCGCGTCTATGCCTTCTACGAACCGCGCCAGGATCAGCAGGTCCTGTCCTACCTGATCCTCGGCAACCAGCGCGCCCTCCTGTTTGACTCCGGCCTCGGCATCAGCCACCTCAGCGCCATTGTCCGGCGTCTCACTTCCTTGCCGGTCATCGTGCTCAACTCGCACACGCACTTCGATCACGTCGGCGCCAACGCCGAGTTCTCCACCATCTACGCGGTCGACTCGGCCTTCACTCGCCAGAACGCCCAAGGCCATCCGAACTCTTACATGCTGAAGAACGCCGGCCCCTCCGAAGCTTGCCCCCCGCTCCCCTCCGGCTTCGACTTCGCAAAATATACCAGCAAACCGTTCCGCATCACGCACACCATTCACGAGGGCGAGATCATCGACCTCGGCGGACGCCCGCTGGAAGTTCTTCTCACGCCCGGCCACACGCCCGACGCGCTCTGCCTGCTCGACCGCAGCGCGGGAGAACTGTTCACCGGCGACACGTTCTATCCGGACGAAATCTGGCTGTGGTGGCCGGAGACGGATCTGAACGCGTATCAGCAATCGATCGAGCGCATCGCGCGCCTGGCGCCGTCGTTGAAAGTTCTGCGGCCCGCGCACGCCGCGCCCGAGGCCGATCCCTCCATGCTCGCGAAAGTCGTCCAGGCACTGCCCAAGGCCCGTAGCGGCAAGATGCACTACAAGACCGAGCCCGGCCGTCGCGTCTACCAGTTCTCCGGATTCTCCATCGCGCTAAGCGATTCCAGATAGCCCTACCGGTATCCAGATCCATTTCAAGCTGAGGATAAGCTCGCACACTTCGCACCGGTGGAAGCAATTCCCGGTTGTGTGGGAGATAAAAAGAAGGCCCGAACCCGCTGGGAGAAGCGTGTCCGGGCCGAGGGAAGAAACTAGGGAAACGTCAACCGCAAACCGTGTTTAGCGGTGCCCTCCGCCATGACCGCCGCCGCCCGCGTGGCCGCCGCTGGAATGCCCACCGCCGCCGGAGCGCCCGCCGCCACTGAAACCGGGCGCGCTGCGATAGCCACCACCATTGCCGCCGCGCGGAGCCGAAAAGCTCGGAGCGGAATTGCGCGGCGCTTCATACCGTGGCGAGTTGCCGCCGCCGGATCCGCGCTGCGAAACGATCGGCGGGCTCAGCCGTACCGGGCCGCCCGCGCCTCCAAAGCCGCCGCGATACGAGCCAAATCCGTTGGAAGACCCGCCCGGACGGAACTGCGAATTGGGCGTGGTCCCGTGAATCGGCTCTCCGAAGCGGCTCCAGCCGTGTGCCGTCGATGCGGCGCCGGTTCCTTCCTGCCGGAATCCACCCGTGCTGAAGTTCGACCGCGAAAACTGCTGCATGCCCCGCTGCTGCTGCTCAAAGTTGACATGGTCCACGCGCGGCGTCTGCATCCGTCCGGCAAAGTTCTGCGCACGCGCCTGCGGGAAACTCCCGCTCACCGCACGATTCGAAAAGCGCAGGCTGGAACGGTCCGGCGAAACCGGCAGAACTCCGTGCACCAGGCCCGCATCGCGAATCTGCGCGCCGTTGAAAGCTGAGTGCTCGCCTCCGCGGCCGAATCCAGCGGCGCTCACTCCGATCACTCCGCCGTTCACCCGCGCATTGCGATACACGTTGGTGATGTTGACGTTGTTGACAATGGTCGTGCGGGCCCCGAACACGCCCGAGCGGTATCCGCCGTAGAAGCCGCGTCCCCACCACGGATGGAACGTCTCATACGGGGCCAAAGCCACCCAGCCGACGTTGCCAAATCCAAACCCGACGCCCACGCCGACTCCCCCGCCCCAGCCGAAGAATCCAATGTAAGCCGGAGCCCAGTAAGGATGCGCGTAGACCGGCCCTGGATACCAGCACCATCCGGCTGTGCCAAAGAACCAGCGGCCGTAGTGATACGGCGCCCAGCCCCAGGGATCGTAGCTCACCCAGGTCCATCCATAGTAGTCTTCCCAGACCCAGTGGCCGTAGCGATAGGGCGCCCACCCGGGCGCCACCGCCGGCTGCCAGACGTTTCCATAGGTCGGATCGTTTACCCATTGGCCGTATTGGTCCAGATCCTCGGCGCCGTATACATCCGGGCTGACGTATTGATAGCTATGCGATCGCATCAGGCTGCGGTCGCGATCCTGGTTCCAGCGATCCCACTCGTCTTGCGGGATCGCTCCTACGATTTGATATTCGGGATCCGATGCCGGCCCGCGCGCGTTCATCGTCTGTCCGGGCGCCAGGCGCTCGCTGCCGTGCGGGCTGTCGACCTCCGCCTCGCCCGCCCGCACCGTGACTTCCGATGTGCCGTCTTCCCGCACCGTGATGCGATACGTCCCTTCGCGCATCGGGCGAACCGCCACGCTGGGCGTGTCCAACTCCACAGGCATCGTGCTTTCGCGCAGAATCCGGAACGTCACCGTGCCGGACGCAATTTGCAGTTGCGAGCCCCGGGTATCCAGCGCGGGAAACCGCACCTCCGCATTGGGGCCGATTCGAATCATGTTGGCGTGGTCCAGTTGAACCTCAGCGCGCGCTGAGGAACCGGTCAGCAGACGGTCGTCGGCCATCAGAGGCGCGTTCAGCGCTGCCGCCACAACATCGCCGGAATCGCCGCGCCGCACCGAAACGTCTCCATTTAGGAGGCTGATGCGGGCGACTCCCCTGCCTTGCTCGTATTGTCCGTCCGGCTGGTTAGCCTGATCGGGAGGAGGCGGGCCATTCGGATCCTGGGCGAAGAGCGCCGCGCCGATCGCCGCAGTGGCCAGGAATACTGTGAAGACGCTCTTCATCTGCCGATCCATGTTCCGCCGCTGTAAGGGCAATCTGGAGACCAACCTGTAACCGACAGATTTTCCTATATTTCCCTGACTGGTCGCTCGTTGCTTCCCTGGCCGAAAACCACCAGCCCTGATTGGAAAGGGCCGAATGTTGTATTACAGCCGGTAACCCGCTAAACTACAGTTAATTTGTGGGACGCAACCACAGTCAATAGCTCCCTGCCTGAAGTGCATTCCACCGTCGGCACGGGCCATCTGTCCGTGTGGAAGCGCATGTTCGCCTTCGCCGGACCAGCCTACCTGGTGAGCGTCGGCTATATGGATCCCGGCAACTGGGCCACCGATCTGGAAGGTGGCGCGCGCTTTGGCTATGAGCTGCTTTGGGTCCTGGTCCTGTCGAACCTGATGGCGATCCTGCTCCAGACCCTGAGCGCCCGGCTCGGAATCGTCAGCCAGCGCGACCTGGCACAGGCCTGCCGCGAGACTTACCCGCGCCCGATATCTTATGCCCTGTGGTTCCTCTGCGAGATCGCCATCGCGGCCTGCGATTTGGCCGAGGTTTTGGGTGCAGCCATCGCCCTCAACCTGCTGTTTCACATTCCCCTGCTTGTAGGCGTGCTGCTCACCGCGGCCGACACGCTGCTGCTGCTCTGGTTTACGCGGCTGGGCATCCGGGTGATCGAGGCGTTTGTTCTGTCGCTCATCATGATCATCGCGGCCTGTTTTGCGATTGAAATCCTCTGGGCCGGCACCCCAGTACTAGGCGACATGGCGCGTGGAGTAATTCCTCATATTTCAGCGCGTAACTTATACATTTCCATTGGCATTCTTGGCGCAACCGTGATGCCCCACAATCTCTACCTCCACTCCGCTTTGGTCCAGACGCGGCGCATCGGCAAGAGCCTGGAAGAAAAGCGTGTCGCCTGCCGTTTCAACCTGATTGATTCAACTATCGCTTTGAATGGCGCACTGCTCGTGAATGCCGCAATCCTGGTACTGGCGGCCATGGTCTTCTTCCGGCGCGGCATCGTCGTCACCGAGATCCAGCAGGCCAATCAACTGCTTTCGCCCTTGATGGGAACGACACTGGCCAGTCTTTTGTTCGGCGTGGCACTGCTTTGCTCCGGTCAGTCTTCCACGTTAACCGGCACCATGGCCGGACAGATCGTCATGGAGGGCTTCCTCAACATCCGTATGCGGCCGTGGCTGCGCCGCCTGATGACGCGCACTCTGGCCATCATTCCGGCTGCTTTCACAGTTTATGTAGCGGGTGAACATGGAACCTATAATTTGCTGATTTTAAGCCAGGTTATCCTGAGCATGCAGTTGCCATTCGCAGTGATTCCTCTCATCCACTTCACCAACAACAGCCAGCGTATGGGCGAACTCGCCAACCGCGCCTGGGTGAAGGTGCTGGCATGGGCGGCTGCGGCTTTGATTCTCGCGCTGAACATATGGCTGGTAGCTTTGTCTCTGCACGATTGGCTGCAGGGCGCTGGCCCTTGGAAAGGCTGGATCGAGCTGGGCGTATCGGTTGTGCTAGCTCTTCTGGTGCTTCTTCTGGCGTGGGTCAGCTTTGAGCCGGTGTTGTCGCATTGGTTGCACCGGTTTGGACGCGCTCCCATTGAACTGCCTCAGTCGGTGGCGACCGATCTGCCTAGCCCCATCTACCGCAAGATTCTGGTTCCCCTGGACCACAGCAGTCGCGACCGCGAGGCTATCGCCCATGCCGCCGCTATGGCCAAACAACACAACGCCAAACTCTTCTTACTCCACGTTGAGGAAGGTGTTACGAGCCAGGTGTTTGGACCGCTCGCTGACACTGCGGAAGTGGAAGCCGGCGACCTCTATCTGCGACAGATCGTGCAAGCCCTGGAGAGACAGCAGATTCCCGTCGAAATGATAGTGCGGCATGCGCGCGTGCCGGACCAGGAGATTGTCCGGTATGCCGAGGAGCTGAAGCCGGACCTGGTGGTGATGGGGGCTCATGGACATAAGGGCTTGAAGGACATCGTTTTCGGGACTACAATTAATGCAGTCCGTCACAAATTGAAAGCGCCGCTGTTGGTGGTCCGGGGAAACGACTGAACTGCGGTAAGGGCGGGCAGCCATTGTGTCGAAGCGATACAGTCGGAGGAATCGCTCGACTGCATGTCTTTTTGTTTCAGTGACATGAGTTGGTGCATGAGTTGCTAGTGCGTTAACGAGAAACGTTACATGCGCAGATTGTTCATTCTGTCGTTGCTGGTCGCCTGTTTGGCGACCGTCGACGGGTCTACCCTGCAGCAGCTCAGTCTCAGCGACATGATCCTGAAGTCCACGCTGATCGTGCGCGGCACTCCTCAATTGAACTACTCCCAGTTTCGCGGTTCCATCATCTATACCCATTACACGGTGGAAGTTTCCCAAGTTTACAAGGGACTGGTCCGGACGAGGCAGGTGGACTTCGCGGTTCCCGGTGGAATCAGCACGGGAATGCGCCAGGTCTTTTCAGGCATCCCCGGGATCGTGAATGGCAAGGATTATGTCTTCTTCCTATGGACCAGCAAGACCGGTCTGACGCAGATCATTGGACTCTCCCAAGGCTTGTTCATGGTCAGCAAAGATACTACCGGCCATATGATTGTCCAAAGGCCGGCGGCCACTGAGACTATGCTGAACGCAGCAGGCCAGCCAGTAGCGGATTCCGATCTGCAGATGAACCTAGGCGACCTGATCAACAAGATCTACGTTGTCTTGCGCGGAGGCGGGCAGTGAGACGCCGGAGTGAGCTGGCGCGGGCGGCCGTTCTCGTAGCGGCTTGCTGTCTACTGGCAGGTTCCAGCTCCGCGTATTACTACTACACGTATTTCAACAGTTCGACGTCGCCGTATACGCCAATACCTGCCAGATTCGACGTTAGCTCGTTGCCGAACAATACCGTTCGGTTCTTTGTTTCAGATCAGGGACCGACGGCATTGGCCCCCGGAGACAGCTTCCAGGCTTTGATCAGCGAAATCCGGGCTGCCGCCGGAAAATGGAGCGGCGTGAGCACGTCCAGCCTGCGATTGGGCTATGGCGGGCTCTATTCAGCCGGAACGACGGAGTCGGCGCCGGGGATCCGCATCGAGTTCTCCGACGATATCCCGCCGGGCCTGCTCGCGCTCAGCGCGCCGCAGAGCTTCGGGAACCTGGTTCCCGGCCCGAATGGCAGCGGGGGCTTTATCCCGGTGGTGCTATCGGTGATGCAGCTCCCCAAGGACCTGAGCCAGAGTGCGCTGGGGCCGAGCTACAGCGAGGCATTCTTCGTGACGCTGGTTCACGAATTCGGCCATACGCTGGGGCTGCAGCATACGTTGGCATCGAGTGTGATGTCCACGCTCCGGACCAGTGCCGCCACGAAGGCAAATCCGCTGGGCGCCGACGACATCGCGGGCATTTCGCTGCTGTACCCGGCGGACGGTTATCTCGCATCGGTTGGTAGTATCAGCGGAACTGTGACCATGAACGGCACAGGCCTGAATCTGGCCTCCGTGGTGGCGATTTCGCCGAGCAATCCGGCGATCGCGACGCTGACGAACCCGGACGGGACTTTTCAGATCAACGGGATTCCGCAGGGCGAGTATTTTGTCTACGTGCATCCCCTGCCCGCTCCGGTACTGGGAGAAGGCAGTCCGGATAACGTATTTTACCCGCACAATTCCAACGGTGTTTTCCTGCCGCCGGATACGGGCTTCGCGACGCAGTTCTATCCCGGAACGCTCGATCCATCCCAGGCGCAGGTCATTCCGGTGACGGCGGGCAATGTGTCGGCTGGAATCAATTTCAGTGTCGGCCCGGCGGGGGCGAACCCAGTCTCCTCGGTGCGCACCTATAGCTACACTCAGAACACTTACGTGCTGGGCGCGCCGCTGGTTCTTGGTGTTCAGACGCCCATCGCCGCGACGGGCGTGGGTCTCCTGCAGTCGGACAACACGCTGGCTCCCGGGCTGAACGTCAGCATGTTGGGATCGGCCGCGCAAATCAGCAATCTTCGGCCGTATCCGCCGCCGACGCCTTATATCGCCGTGGACGCCATGCCGGTTGTCCCGGCGTTCGGACCCAAGCATCTGCTCTTCCGCACCCCCGGCGATCTGTACGTCCTTCCGGCAGCTTTCACGGTGGTGAACACGCCGCCTCCGGCTATTAGTGGAACCGCCGCGACGACGGATTCTCACGGAAACCGCGCGGTGGCTATCGCCGGGCAGCAGTTCGGGCCCAACACCAGGATCCTGTTCGACGGCTTGCCGGCAACGATTCTGCTCCAGGCACCGAACGGGCTCATGATTGTGACGCCTCCGCCGGCGCCGGCTGGTTACACGGCCTCCATCGTCGCGCTGAACCCGGATGGACAGAGTTCGTTGTTTCTAAGCCCGACGGCGCCGACCTATACCTACGATGCCTCGTTTGCCGCAGCCGCAAATACGCAGTCGCTCACGGTGTCGCCCAAAGAGCTGACCCCCGGCGGAGATGTGACGGTAGACGTGCAGGGCTCGAATACGAACTTCATCGATGGGCAGACGACGATTGGCTTCGGAACCAGCGACGTGCTGGTGAAGCAGGTCACGGTGCTGAGTCCCACTCATCTGACCGCGGTGGTGACTCCGAGCGCAACGGTATCGACCAGCGGGATCAATGTGACCACGGGCCTCGGCGTGATCTCCCAGGCGCTCGGCGAGCAAGTGACCACCACCGATTCCAACCAATAACCCTGGGGCCTGCCGCCTATTTCGTCTTGCTGAGTTTGCGGAAGTATTCCGCGACCGCGTCGGAGTAGCCGGGCGGGACGGTTTCCGATCCGGCGCTGCGGACCTGGTCCGAGGTTTTCTCATCCAGCTTGCGCCGAAGTTCCAACTCCAGGCGTTCCATGCCGGGAATCACTTCGTGGCTGAGGCGCTGCGAGAGCTCGGCGTCGTTGCTGACGAAGCCGGGATTGAGAGCCTGCAGTAAGGAGGTATAGTCGCCGGCGAAATCCGGGTTCTGGCGGATGAAGTCGCGGATCTGGTTCAGGTCGCGGAACGATTCGCGATAGGCACGGTCGAGCGGCACTTGGTCGTTACCGTAGAAGCCGCCGCCATTCGGCATTACCGGACCGCCTCCACCGTTGGGAGAATAGCCGGAGTTGGGGCTGTATTGGCCGCCATTCCCCTGCTGCCCGTTCTGGCCCTGCTGGCCATTCTGAGCTTGTTGCCCGTTCTGACCAGACTGACCTTGCTGCCCTTGTTGCCCTTGCTGGCCTTGGCCGGACTGGCCTTGCGAATTGCCTTGCTGGTTGCCCCGCTGCAGTGTCCCCGGCTGGTAGCCGCGCTGATTGCCGCGTTGATCGCCACCGGGCTGGTTGCCCTTGCCTTCGCGCTGGGCCAACTGCTGCATCCGCTCGCGCATCGCTTCGACTTGAGCCAAAGCGCGTTGTAGGTCGGCGTTGTCCTTGCCGCCGGCGCCGGCTTGTCCCTGCTGCTGACCGTTCTGGTTCTGCAGGGCGGCCTGCGCCTGCTGGAGCTGATCGCGCAGGTGGTTCAGACCAAGCTGCACGTTGTTCTCGCGCACCCAGGCCGAGGAGCCGTAGCCCTGGCGGATCCATTGCGCGCTCTGGCGCATGTGCATTTCGAGCTCGTTCTGCTGGGCTTCCCCGAGCGCATCGCGGAGTTTGTTGCCGACCGGGTTCTGAGCGCCGGCCAAGCTGCGGGCGGTATCGGCGATTCCCTTTTCCAGATTTTTGAGCTTGTCGGCCATCTGGTTTTTCTCACTCGCCAAGCGATCAGCCTGCTGCTGCGACTGCAGGGCCTGCGCGCCGAAGCGCGGAGTCTCGGTGGGCGCGGATCCGACCATTTGACGCAGCTTGTTCTGTGCGTCGGCCTGCTGGTCGGCGAGCTGGCTAGCCTGGCGGGAAAGATCGCTGAGTTGTTCGGCGGCGTTCTGATGCTGCATGCCATTCAACATGTCGCGCGCCTGCTGGAGACGCTCGGCGGCGCGGCGCTGCCCGGCTGCGTTCTGCTCGGAATTGCCGCTTTGCGGATTCTCGGAGTTCCGCATATCTTCCAAAGCTTTTTTGAGCTGGTCGATGGCCTGTTGGAGCTGCGGTCCGGCGATGGAACCGGTGCCGCTTTGTCCGGGCTGTCCGGAAGCCTGGCCAGACTGCTGGCCTTGTTGCCCCTGTTGCCCTTGTTGGCCCTGCTGGCCTCGCTGTCCCTGTTGACCCTGCTGTCCCTGTTGACCTTGTTGTCCCTGTTGACCCTGCTGCTTCTGCTGGTTCTGAAGCTGTTCCATCTGCCGCTGCAGCTGCTCGGCTTCGCGGCGGAGCATTTCCTGCTCCCAGCGCTGGCGGAACGGCTGCTGCTGGTTCTGCTGCTGCGCCAACTCCTGCTGGCGGCGGGCCAATTCAGCGAGCTTTTGGAGCGCTTTGTCGATTTGCTGTTCGCGGCTGTCGGAAGCCGATTGCTGGCCGGTTTCGTATTGGTTCTTTTCGCGGTCCAACTCGAGATCCGCCAGGTTGGCCAGATCGCGGCCCATGTTGCCCATGGCTCCGCCACCACCGCCCTGAGCGCCAAACGCTACCTGAATATCGCGGAACGTGGCTTCGGCGCGGAGGGCGTTTTGCAGCGCCTTCTGCTCAGGCGGCATGGCATCGTTCCACTTCTGCGAACGGATCTTCTCGGCGGACTCAAGCATGGCGGTGGAGGCATCTGTCATGTCTTTCGCGAAACTCTTGAACTGGGCGTTCGTGTCGGCCAGCTCTCGCGCCTTCATGCGGTCGGCGAGCGACTTGGCTTGAGCCGCCAACTTGGCTTGCTGTTCGGCCAGGAACTTGGCATCGTCAGCCGCCACGGACGGATTCTTGGAACCGTTCTTGAATTCGTTCCAAGTGGCCGCGATGATGTCTTTCTGGCGCTGCGAGATTTCCTGCTGCTGATCCCCGCCACCACCACCGCCTCCGCCGCCGGCCTGGGCCTGCGAGTAGTTGCGCTCGAACGGGTCCGCCTGGACGAAGAAGATATCCGTCTTGGTGGTGTTGCGGGCGTCCTTCGCAGTGGCGTACAGGCTCACCAGGTCGCCGGGTTGGAGTTTGTAAGTCTCGAGTGCGATGACGTACTTGCCGTCGGCGGTCTTCGCGCCTTTCTGGGAGAGCATCGGAATGACCTTCTCCGGCCCGCCATTGACGGTGTAGTGCAGGCTGACGTCATTCAAACCGAAATCGTCATTGGCGTCGACGGCTACGGTGACTTCTTCAATCGGGTTGACGTGCTCGTCGCGGTTGGGGCGCTCGATCTTGACGTTGGGCGGATTGTCCTTGCGCGCTTCGATGAAGTAGTCTTCAGTGAGGCGCACGTTTTCGCCGCGGTCGATGGCGGCTACATGGTACATGCCGTCCTTGTCGAGGGACACGCGAGCGGTCAGCCAGTTCCCTTCTCCAGGCTTCAACTCAATCTGCCGGTCGTCGTTCAGCATGAGCACGCCCTTGTTGAGCGGCCGATCCGTCTCGATCGCGACTTCGGCTTCAGTGCCTTCGACGGCGCGCAGATCCCCGCCTGGATCCTCGACGGCGTCCTTCATGCCGGTCCAAGACGGGAAATGATAGGTGACGCGAATCTTCTTGACGGCGGGCAGATCGACGACGCGCAAATGATAATGCTTGGATCGAACCGCGCCTGCCTCGACGTAGTATTCGACGTCGTTCGGAAGGCTGCTGAACAGGAATTCGTAGGTAGACGCCCCAGGCGTGGGCTGCATGTCCACCTCGTCCCACTTCAAAGCGCCTTTGTACTGCGCGTACAGGTGGACCTTGGGTGCATCGAAGCCGAGCAGTTGCGCGGTGACCACCTGATCGGCCTTGCGGCGCACGGTGCGGTCGCCAGGATTCACAGCGATATCGTAGAAGGCCCGGGTGCCGGCTTTCGGCGCGCCAGCCCATAGGAGAGACGTTCCGTAGCCCAAATAGCCGGGGCCTGCCAGGATCAGCCACAACAGGACAGCGACGGCCAATCCGGCCGAGGTAAGGAATCCGACGATGGGACCAGTGGGCGCGATGCGATCCGGCTGGCTGGTTTCGGCCACGCGCATGGCGTCACCGGCGAGAAGCTGCAGGAACGGGTCCGACGGATTGGGCTTCTCGGCCAGGGTCAGCAGGCGCTCCTGGAAGTCCGGAAATTTCTCCTCAGCCTGGCGCGCGGCATTGCGCCGGTTCATGGTGAGCAACGGGATGACCAGCCCGAAGGCGATGGCAACCGCGATGGAAAGAAACAGAAGAAGGCGTGCTGACAGGAGACTGGCCGGAGAGAAGGCGTAACGGTTGATGATCCAGACCAGAACGACGGTCACCACCAGGGCCGAGACGGTGACCAGGGAGGTTCCTTTGGAAAACGCGAGGAACCGCAAGCGGCTTTCCAGGCGCCGCAGGTAGCCATTTAGCTGATCGAGGGCGTTCAAGCTGCCTCCTTCTCCACCGATAAGTATCGGCTGGCGATCAATGATTCAATTATGGCGGTTATCAAAACCAATAGCAAAGCGTATCGCCAGAGGCTCCAAGGCCGGGTTTGGTTCTCGCCGGTTGCGCTCGCGTCGGTGGTCTGAGGGCCCGCTCCGGTGTTGCGCCAAAGGTCGAGGGTCTCTCGCGGGATGGGGGTCAAATCGGACTCGCGGCGGTCGGCGTGGACAGCCACCATCTCCTGGCGGCCGTTGGCGCGGTGAATCTCGTAGTAGCCTTCGCGCGTGACTTGCAGGGTCTGGGCCGTGGTTGCTTCCTTGAGCGAGAGCGGATGCTTGCCGTCGGGATCGACCACGTCGATGGCGGCGCCTTGCTCCTTGGCGGAACGGAGTTGAATGTAGGAATCGACCGTGAGATCAGCGGACTGGTCCTGCTGGCCGCCGAGGTAGCGGGCGGTTTCTTCGACAAAGGGAACGAAGCAAGTGTGCAACGGCAGATCGTTGGCGATGTTGTCGAAGGTAGAAGTGAACACCAGCACGCGGCCTTCGCCGACCTGCTTTTCGAGCAATAGAGGCGCTTGGTTGGTCAGGCTCGCGATGACGCGCGACTGGCCGGGATCGACGCGGACGACCTGATAGAACTGCACGCCGGCCAGCTTGTTCGTACGGCGCAAGGCGGGATGCTCGGTGTCGGCGGTGGCGACGGTCTGGAAGAGGCTGGTATCGCGACCCGAGTAGGCGGAGCCCTGGATGATCTGGCCGGAAACCGGGACGCGCTGCATGGCGGCCGAGTCGAATCCCAGCGCGACTAGCAGCGAGCCTCCGGCGGAGACGTAGGCGCGCAGATTGTTTTCCAACCCCGGCGGCAGCGCTCTGACGTCCGACAGAACCACGAAGGCGTACTTGGAAAGCGACTGATTGGCGGCCTGCTCGACGGCGAGCGGCTCGAGGACAAAGCCCGCGTCGGTCACGGATTCCAACGCGGAGCGATAGTACAACACATCGCGCTCCTGTCCGCCAGTGTGCAGGAACAGGACTGGATGTGGATCGGTGCGCTCGACGGCGAAGTCAAAGCGGTCGTCTTCGTGCAGCGAGTCGCCGGGCTCGATGCGAATCTCGCCTTTGTGGAAGCCGTGCGGCGAATCGAGCGAAACGAACTCGACCGAGGCGCGGCCGTTCGGTGGGATGTCGACGGACTTGCTTTCGAGCACTTTGCCGTCGAGCACGAGCGAGACGGTTCGTTTCGCGGCAGACGCCCCGGCCGGCTGCCCGACGCTGGCGATCACGGCCTGGACGCGGGCTTTCTTGGGATCGTAGATCTTGCCGGGCGCGTTGACGCTTTCCACTAGCCAGTTCGGCTCCTTGGAGTCGGCTACAGAATGGAAGACCAGCTTAGTGTCGCCGGGAAGGCGCAGATCGGCGAAGGCGGGAGGGAGCGACGATTTCTGCATGTCGCTGGCGAAGTGTACTTCCAGAGGGACGCGGGAGGATTGGGCGATCGTGCGTAGCGCGCGAGCGAATTCGCCGTAAGAGCTGTCTTCGTCGGAGGGCTGAATGGATTGAATGGCAGCCTTCAACTGATCGGCCTCTTCGACAGGCTGCGACATGAAATGGACGCGTGAGCCGATGGCCAGCACCTGGCCGCGCTCGCCGGGATTCAAATTCGACACCGCGCTCAGCGCTTCCCGCTTGGCGTTCGCCAGGTGATCGTCATAGCGCATGCTGAACGAATTGTCGACCGCGACGATCAGCATCTTCCGGCTGCCGGCGGCCGCGGCGGAACGGTTCACGAAGGGATTGGCGAACGTCAACGCAATCAGCACCAGCAGCGCGACGCGCAGGGAGAGCAGCAGCAGGTAGCGCAGGCGGCGGTGTTTGATGGAGCTTTGCGTGCGCCGCTCGAAGAACATCAGGGAGCTGAACGGATGCGGAGTGCTTTTGTATTGCCGAAGCAGGTGGACCCACAGCGGCAATCCGACGGCAGCCGCGCCGGCGAGAAACCAGGGCGCCAGAAAACCCACGCTACAGCCTCCCTTTGCGGATCACGAAGTACTCGCGCATGGCGTCGTCGAGCGGGCGATTGGTGGGCAGCAGTTGATAATCAATGTTGGCGGCGGTGGCCTTTTCCCGGAGCGCTTGGATATGGGCGTCGATCTTGGCGCCGTATTCCTCCTTGGTGTACTCGGGAGAAACTTCGATGGCGTCGTCGGTTTCCATGTCCACCAGAAGAGACGGTTCTTTCAACTTCGGACGAATCTCCTCTGGATCGAGGACGTGGAACAGGATGAGATCGTTTCCGTGAAACCGCAACGGCTGGACGGTCTTGATCACGGTTTCCGGGTCTTCGTAGAAATCCGAGACCACGACCACAATGCCGCGGCGGCGCAGAAATTGCTGGAAGTGAATGAACGGCCGCGCGAAGTCCGTGCGCGTGCCCAGTTCCGCATTTTCGATGGCGTGAGCGACGCGCATGAACTGGCCCTGGCGCGTCGAGGGCTGGACGTAGTTGCGGACGTCGTCGTTGAAGATGATGACGCCGGCGGCGTCGCGCTGCTGGTTGGCGAGGTACGCCAGAGATACCGTCAGGTAGCGGCCGTAATCCAGCTTGGTGATGCCGTGCGAGCTGTAGCCCATAGAGGCGCTCGAGTCGAGCATCAGCGTGAGCTGGGAGTTGGTCTCGCCGCGATAGCGCTTGAGATAAGCACGTTCCGTGCGGGCGTAGACGTTCCAGTCGACATGGCGCAGATCGTCGCCAGGCGTGTAGGCGCGGTATTCGGCGAATTCCTGGCTGAAGCCGAAGTCGGGCGAGCGATGCAGGCCGGCGACAAAGCCGTCGACCACGGTTTTGGCGACCAAGTCCAGGTGCGAAATACCCGCCAAAAGCGCCGGATCAATGAACCGGGTTGGTGTGGATGGATGCATGTGCTGCCAACTGCCTTCCGCTGACTGCCTGCTGTCTACTTGCTATTTCGGTTCGGGCATCCACTCCAGGAGGCGCTTGAGCACGGCGTCGGAATCCAGACGCTCGGACTCGGCATGGAAGTTGAGCAGCATGCGGTGGCGCAGAATCGGGGCGGCGAGCTCGCGGATGTCCTCGTAGGCGACGTGATAACGGTTGCGCATCAGGGCGCGCGCCTTGGCGGCCAGCACGACGAACTGAGCCGCGCGCACGCTGGCGCCGAAGTTCACGTACTTCTTGACGAAATCGGGGGCTTTGGCGTCGTTGGGCCGCGTGGCGCGCACCAGCTCGACGGCGTGCCGTGCGACGGTGTCGGCGATCGGGACCATGCGCACCAGTTGTTGAAAGTCGAGAATCTCGTTGGCGTTGGTGACGGTATCCGGCTTCGCCACGCGCGTGGTGGTGGTGAGATCCACAACCTTCACCTCGTCGTCGGCCGAAAGATAATCCAGCACGGTGTTGAACAGGAAGCGGTCCAGCTGGGCTTCCGGCAGCGGGTAGGTGCCTTCGAGCTCGATCGGGTTCTGGGTGGCCAAAACAAAAAACGGCGCCGTGATTTGATACTGGTGGCCGCGCACGGTGCAGCTCAGCTCCTGCATGGCTTCGAGCAGCGCGGACTGTGTCTTGGGTGGCGTGCGGTTGATTTCGTCCGCCAGCAGGACGTTGGAAAAGATCGGCCCGGGCACGAAGGTCCAGGTGCGGTGGCCGGTAGTGGGGTCTTCTTCAATGATGTCCGTGCCGGTGATGTCGGATGGCATCAAGTCCGGCGTAAACTGAATGCGCTTGAAGACCAGTCCGAGTGTCTGGGCGAGCGTGCGAACCAGCAATGTTTTCGCGGTTCCGGGCAGACCGGTGATGAGGCAGTGGCCGCCGACGAAGAGGGAGATCAGCACCTGTTCGATCACCTCCTCCTGTCCGACAATCACCTTGCGCACCTCGCGGACGATGCCGCGCTGGACCTCCTGAAAGCGATCGATTCGTTCCTTCAGCTCCGCTGAATCGGCGATTGTGGATGGAGTGGTCATGGTTTATTTCGCGATTTCTAAAAGTAGTTTTTGGGCCGGCTTGAAACCGGGAGCGGCCTCGAGCGATTGGAGCACTTCGTCGCGCGCTTCCTCCACACGGTTGGCTTTCTGTAGGGCCTTGGCCAACTGATAGTGGGCACCCGCCTGATCGAGCGGTTTGAGGGCGAGGAGCGCCTGGTACTCGCGGATTGCCCCCGTCAGATTATTCTGTGCGAGCCAGAGATCGCCCAATCGTTTGTGCAGCTCCTGATCTTCGGGATAAATGTAGTTTAGACGATTCAGGGCCGCGGCGGCTTTCGCTGGTTCTCCGGCTTGCTCTTCCAGGGTGGCGAGCTGTTCCACCAGCATCGGGTCGCGCCCGCCGGCTTGGCTGTATTCCTCCAGCTCTTTGCGCGCGTCGGCCTGGTCGCCTTTGGCGGTGTAGGCGTCAGCCAGCAGCTCGTACACGCTGCCCACCTGCACGTAGTCCGGGTAGTCGGCTTGAATCGCGGTGCCGATCCGGATGACGTCGTCGTATTTCTTGGCGCGCGAATCGGTGACCATGGTTTTGAGCTGCTGCTGCCATTCTTCGAAGTGGCCGACGGTGCGGCCAACGCGCTTGTCGAGCCACGCCATGAACTCTTTGTCGAAGTCCTGGGTGGAGATGCCCAGCACGTTTTTGAAAACGTCGGGCGTGGATACCAGCTTCGCGTAGGCGTGGATCATGTCCAGGATCTTGGGGTAGCCGTACTTTTCGGCGATGTAGGTCAGGATCTGGCCGCCCTGATAGTAGGAGACGATCACCTGCGACGGATAGCTGGGCCGTATGAAGCCGCGGTCGAGCTCCGCCACGGGTAGCAGCATTTTGTGCTGCATGGCGTGGATGGATTCGACATCCAGGCCGTCGCCCCAATCCGGCGAGGCGGCGGATTCTTCATAGACAGCGAGACCTTCGGTGAACCAGCGCGGCACGCGGTTGTTCGTGGCCTGCAGCACGTAGACATGGCTCATCTCGTGGCGCAGCGTACCGGCCCAATGGAAACTGCCGGGCGGGCGGCCAGACGGGCTGTCCATCGCGACGACGGAGGTGAACGTGACGCCGAGAGCGCCCAGTCCCGGCATGCCCATGGTGCGAACCGCGAAGTCTTCATGGTCCGGATAAACCTCCACCTCGACCGGCCCGTTCAACTTCATTTGGTACTTGTTGTTGTAGTCCGCGATATTCTTTTCGATGGCGGCCTCGAAGTAAGGACGCAAAAGCGCGGCCTCCTTCTTATCCAGACGCAGGACCATGTTGGGCGTCTTGAAGGTGACGAAGTTGCTGTACTTGTCGAGCAGCCGGAGCGAGTTCACAACTTCGTAGCTTTGGTAGTTGTTGTTGTAGCACTCCTCCAACTGCTGGCGGGCCTCGGCATTCTGGCCCAATTCCAGAAGCGCCACTCCCAGGTGCGCGCGCGCTTCCCACAGGCGCGGCTTCAGCTCGATGGCCTTGCGATACGCCTTGATCTCTTCGTCGTAGCGCCGGTTGATGAAGAAAAAGTGACCGACGGTGGAGTAGGCTTCGCCGTAGACCGGGTTGACCTTGAGGATGCGCCCGGACCATGGCGAATCGGTTTTGTCGTGCAGAAGATCGAGCGACAGGTGGATCGCCATGGCATCCAGGGCCTCGGGAGAAATGGCGAGCGCCGCGTCGGCTTCTTTGGCAGCCCGGTCCTCGTCACTGTCCTCCAAGGCGAGAAACGCCAGCTCTTCGTGTGCCTGGTAGAGTTTGGGGTCCAGTTGAGCGGCTTTCTCAGCGTCTTCGACGGCTTTCTTGCTGAACCCTTCGGCCTCCACCTGGGAAAGGCCCAGATAAGCCTCCGCGTTCTTCGGATCGATGCCCAGCGCTTCCTTAAACAAGCCCGCGGCTTCCTCGTTGTTAAAACGCTCCTGGAACAGCTTGCCCCACTCGACGCGGTACTCGGCGTTTTTGGGGTTGTCCTTGATCACCTGGCGAAATACTTCGTTGGACTCTTTGAAGCGCTCGACGCCCCACAGGCCTTCGGCGCGCAGGAAAAGATCCGAGCTTGCTGCCAGGCGCGTGAAACAGGCCTGGGCTTCGTCGAGCTTGCCGTGCTGGCGGAGCCTGCGGCATTCCTCAAGCGTTTGAGCCTGGACCGCGACCACGAGCGCGCCAAAAAGCAGCGCGGTTAGCACCTTCATTTGTCTAACTCCGCTTGTGTCTTGGCGAGCTGGATCAGCAGCGCCTCCAGCTGCTTCTTGTAGTCCGCGGGCGGAATGGCAGCCTTTTCGTACTTCAGCTTGTCGATCTGCTCTTCCAGCTCGTCGCGCTTGGCCAGCAGCGCTTTCTTCTCGGGCGTATTGGCCTCAGCCGACGTGGTGCCGATCCGCAGCAGAGCGAACTGCGCGGCCTTTAAGCCCTCGCCATTTTCGGGCGACGGTTTACGCTCGCCCTCGCCTTGCCCCGTGTCTTCCAGCATGGGATGCTCGGTGGCCAGACGCTTTTGCGTGTCGTAGAATTGAGCCGTTTTGGTTTCGGCGTAAATGAACGCTTCGAGCGCCGAGATGGTCTCGTTCTTGTCGGTGTCAGAGGTAGGATCGCGCATCGCCTCCACCCAGAAGCGGGCGAAGACGGTGGCGTTCTTTTCGTTGCCGCTCTTGGTGGCGGTGATCACCACGCGGCTGGGCTTTTCGAGCGCCATGCGCGAGGCGCCGCTGGCGCTGGTCATGTTGACCACCAGTTGCCGCGTGCAGGGGATGCGGTCCAACAGCGACGCCAGTTCGATGGCCGAGATGTCCGGGCCCGGCAGATTCATTTTGTAATCGAAACCATCGAAGCTGCCGTGGCCGATCAGCATGAGCACGAAGGCGTCGCCGGGCTTGGCGTCGCGCGCCACTTGCGCGAGCGCGCCTTGAACCGCTGCCTTGGTGGCCTGTGCGCCGTAAAGTGTGGTCGCCTTGACGTCGGAACCCGAGGCATGGACCAGCTTGTCGATTTCCTGCGCTTCAGAGGCGAAGCGTTGCTCGTAGTCGGGCTCGCCGCCCAAACCAGCGACGGTGACGTAGTAGGTTGTGGCGTGGAGCGCGGCGGCGCCCGTCAGGAGCAAAACAAAGGAAGCGAGCTTCCTCATACCACGCCCCACTTCCGCCGCAGCAGCCATTCGCCGCAGCATAGCAACAATACCAGGAAGAACACGGCCGGCATATCCCAGAGGTCCTTGGTTTCACGGACGGTGATGCCCGCGTCCGAATAAGAAATTTCCTCGCCGAGCCGGCTGACTTGATCGGGCTGATAATAGCGCCCGCCGGTCTCGGAAGAGAGTTTTTGCAGCAGATCGCGATTCTGTTCGAGATGGAAGTTTTCCGCCACCCCGTCCTCGCGCCGGAATGTGACGACGCCGCGCCCGAGTTCCTGCTGGCCGCGCTGCGCGACCACCTCACTGACGTAGGAACCAGGCTTCGCGGCGTCCCAGTCGGCGGTGTACACGCCTTGTTCGACGGAATCCGGACGCAAATCGATAGTTTGGGAATTGCCGTCGGGCCCGAGAATGTGCGCCTGAACCTGAGCATCGCTGGTGGGCAGATAGGTGGTATCGCGAACCTCGGCGCGCAGGTGGACGTGGCCATCGTCATAGAGCACTGGGCGCGTCGTGGTGGTGACCACGCGCGTGGGTGAGTCGCTCACCAGCCAGCGCAGCAACTGCCGCCAGAAGATTTCGTGGCTCATGTCCTGGACCGGCTGCAGCATTTGCCAGCGCCAGTCGCCGCCCGTGGCGAAGACGGCCGTGCGTCCGCGCCCGTATTTCTCGGTGATCAGCAAAGGCAGGGGTTTCCCGCCCATCACGGTCATTTCCGCCAGCACCAGCGCGCCTGGCTTCGGTTGGCCGGCTTCCTGGAAATTCATCAGATAAGGCAGCTTTTTCCAGCGCTCCACGTTGGCGTCCGGGCTGTCTTCGATCCGCGTGATCAGGCTGTCGCGGCCAGCCGGGGTGAGCCGTGGAGAGGCCGGCTCGATATGAAACGTATTCTTGTGGTCCGGTAGCTTGACGGGAAGAAGGTCGGAAAACGGGGGCTTGTCGTAGCCGCCGTCGGCCAGCGATGACCGGCCGCCCAAAAACAAAAGGCCACCGCCCCGGCGATCCACGAACTGCTGAATCATCTCCTGTTGCGCGGCGGTGAAGTAATTAGCTTCCACGCTGCCAAGTATGATGCCCTGGAAAGCGAACAGGTCCTCCACTTTTGTGGGAAAACCATCCTTCAGCTCGCCTTTCGGCGCATCCGGCGGAACCTGTACGTACAATTTGTTCTGCGTGGTGCGGACCACGCTGTAAAGATCCAGGTTCTTGTCGTCCTCCACCGCGCGGCGCAGGAACTTGTAATCCCAGCGAGGCTCGCCTTCCATATAGACCACCCGAGGCTTGGCGTTGTCTACGTAAAGGACGCGCGTCAAGGCGTTATTGTTTTTGTTCTCCTCTTCCGGAAGCACGTCAATGGAGAACTGGAGGTTCTTCACGCCAGCGTCCCCGGCGTTAAAGAGCACCGACTCGGTCTGGGTCGTGCCGTCTGCGGCAAGAACGACGTCGCGGGAAGCCAAAATGGCTCCGCCGTCCCTCACGGCTAGCCGGGCTTTGGCGCCCTTCATGCCCCATTGATGGAAGCTCACCTGGGCGTTCAACCGGGACTTGGCCAGCGACCGCGCGGGCAACTGCACGTCGGTCACTTCGATGTCGTGCGCCATCCGTTCCCGTCCGAAGCCGACGGTATTGATCGGAATCCGCTGGCGTTTGATGTCGGAGATCGTTTCCAGATCGACGCCGCCGGTATTGTCGGCGCCGTCGCTCAGCAGCACCACCGCGCCGATGGGCAGCGTGGCGGAGTCCGCCAATACTTCCTTCAAGCCGTCACCGATGTGCGTGGCGGGCGCACTGGCGTTCAGCTGGTTGAGGTTGTCAATCCGCTCCAGATGGTCGCCCAAGCGGTAAAGCCGTACCTGAAATTTTGCGCGTAAGCTCTTGAGCAGTCCATCGTTCAGGGTTTTCAGAACCTGATCTTTGCGCGACTGCCCATCTTCCTGAGCGGCCATGCTCTTGCTGTCGTCGATCACCACGGCGACGATGTTCTGCTGCGGCCGCAAAGTCGCGATGCTCAGCGCCGGCTGCCAGAGCAGGACCAACAACAGGCAGACCAGCAGACTTTGTAGCAGCCATACCACGGCGGTGCGGGGCCCTCGAATCGTGGATGCGATGCTGCGCCGTCGACGCCAGATGACCCAGCCAAGCCCGCCGGCCGCCACAGCTAGAAGAGCGATCAGGGTCCAGATCGGCCATTCCCCCAAGAACACGAGCGTGCCCTTGGCGAACACGGTGGGCGGGTATTTGAAGAGGAACTCAAACATCGGACCGGAACGAGATGGCCAAGCTCGCGCGTCCAGCGCGCTCTCAGCATACCACGCTGCTAGTGTTAGGTGCCGTCACCCGCGGGCCTGGTTACAGGAAATTACAGAACCAGATATGGGCTATGAATCCCGCCCGGCTACTGCGCCACAACGCCGTTGAAATGAGACACCACGCCATTCGACTCCAAAATGTGCTTTTCTCGCATGAGTATGATTCAATAGAAAATAACTCGTCGATGGTAACGCTGGGATTCAAGTTTCGCAGAGATGTCAGGGCGCTCAACCGGCGCATCCGTGAATGGCGGATGATTGCCAAGGGTGTGCTGTCTACCGATCATCCGGTCATGGCGCACATCATCCCCATCCGGCGCTGTAACCTTTCTTGCACCTACTGTAACGAGTACGACGATGTATCCAAGCCCGTGCCCACCGGGACCATGATCAGCCGGCTGGACCGGCTGGCCGCGCTCGGCACGACGATCATCACCTTCAGCGGTGGCGAGCCGCTGCTGCACCCGGACCTGGATATGCTGATTGCGCACGTGCGCAGCCGCGGCATCCTTGCCGGGATGATCACCAATGGCTATCTGCTGACGCCGCAGCGCGTCAAGCAGTTGAACGAAGCCGGGTTGGATCACATGCAAATCAGCATCGACAATGTGATGCCGGACGACGTGTCGAAGAAGAGCCTGAAGGTGCTGGACAAGAAGTTGCAGATTCTCTCTGAGCATGCGCTGTTCCACGTCAACATCAATTCGGTGTTGGGCGGCGGCATCCACAATCCGGAGGATGCGCTTACGGTGGGCAAGCGGGCGCTGGAGTTGAGCTTCACCTCCACGGTGGGAATCATCCACGACGGCAGCGGGCAGCTCCGCCCGATCAGCGAGCGCGAGCGCGCCGTGTTCCTGGCGATGAAGAGCTTCGAGAAGAAGAATTTCTCGCAGATCAACGGTTTTCAGGACGACATCGCCAACGGCCGTCCGAGCAATTGGCGCTGCCGGGCGGGCGCGCGATACCTGTACGTCTGCGAGGACGGCCTGGTGCACTACTGCTCGCAACAACGCGGCTATCCGGCCAAACCCCTGCATGATTACACGGTCGATGACATTCGGCGCGAGTATCTGACGGCGAAAGGCTGTGCGCCCATGTGCACCGTTTCCTGCGTGCATCAGATCGGCTACTTCGATTTCTGGCGTGATCCGCAGACGCTGGCGAGCACGGTTCCCGCCGAAGGCGAAAAGCCGCTGGTGCAAATCCAGTCTACCGGGCGTTGATTTCCCTTTTTGCTGACGCGCGCGGTTAGTCGAGCGCTTGATCCAGGTCGGCGATGATGTCGTCCACCGCTTCGATGCCCGCGCACAAGCGCACCAAGCTGTCGCGGATGCCCATGCGCTCGCGCTGCTTGGGCGAAATATCGCGATGCGAGGCGATGGCCGGATACAGCATCAGGCTATGAACGTCGCCGAGCGAAGTACCGCGCACGATCAGCTTCAGGCGGTCCATGAAGTGCAGCACGTCCTCCTTGCCCGCGTCTTTGAGCTCGAACGAAACCAGCGCGCCGTAGAGGCCTTCCGGCAACAGGCGGCGGATCACGGCCGCGTCCGGATGTTTCGGATCGGCGAGATAATACACGCGGTCGATCTTGGGGTGCGAGCCGAGCCAGGCCGCAATGCGGCAGGCGTTCTGGCATTGCCGCTCCACGCGTAGCGCGAGCGTCTTGATGCCGCGCATGGTGAGATAGCTTTCGAACGGACCGAGCACCGGTCCGACGGTGCGCGAAAGCGCGCGCACAACTTCCGTGTTGTCCTTATCCGTGACGATGATGCCGCCCAGGACGTCGCCGTGGCCGGCCAGAAATTTCGTCAAACTGTGAACGACGATGTTGGCGCCGTGGTCGAGCGGGCGCACCAATAGCGGCGTCGCGAACGTTGCGTCCACCAGCAGCGCCGCTCCGGCCGCGTGGGCCAGTTCCGCGATGCCATCGATATCGCCCACACGCAGCAAGGGATTCGAGATGGTCTCCATCAGTACACAGCCCGGCTTGCACTCCGCGATCTTCTGCCGCACCGCGGCCAGATCGCAAATATCCACGAAGTTCACCGCGATGCCGAGCGGCTCCAGCACGTTCATAAGCATCGAAGTAGTGGCGCCGTAGAGAGCGCTCGCGGCCAAAACCGATTTGCGCCGGTCCGTCAACGCGGCCAAAATGCCGATGTGCAGCGCGGCCATTCCAGACGAACAGGCCAGCGCGCCGTGGCCGTTTTCGAGCTCGGCCACCAGTTCTTCGAGAGCCGCGTTGGATGGATTGTCGTAACGCGAATAGGAGCAGCCCGGCTCCTCCTGCGCCAGCACGCGGTCGAGCTGCGCCGTCTGTTCGTAAATGTAGCTGGTGGCTGTGTGGATGGGCGTGGCCGAAGGAATCGCTCCTCCGGAACGCGCCTTCCGGTCGCCCGCGTGCACAGCTTTAGTTTCGAACTTCATCACTCATTTCCTCTTCCAGCGAGTACCTTCTTTAGTGTCCTCCAGAATGACGCCGGCTTCCAACAGCTCCTGCCGGACCTGATCGGATCGCGCGAAATTGCGGCTTTTCTTAGCTTGTGCACGCTCGGCGATCAGCCGCTCGACGTCGGTGTCGGATAGCCCGGTCTCGGTGCGCGTTGGTTCGAGCACGGCGAAAATGCGGTCGAAGCGCTCCAGGAGGTCGATCGCGGCAGCAGTATTGCCGGCACGGAACTCGCCGGCGTCCATCGCCGTGTTGGTCTCCCGCACAAATTCAAATACGGCGGCTAGCGCTTCGGCGGTGTTCAGATCGTCATCCAAGCCTTCTTCGAACTGATGCAAAGCAGCCTGCGTTCGTTCGGCGATCTTCTCATTGGCGCCCTCGGCGAACCTGTCCGTCTCCAGCCGCAGCTTGAAATTGCGCAGCCGCTCGATCGCTACGGCTGCGGCCTTCAGCCCGTCGAAGGTGAAGTTCAGTTTCTTGCGATAGGGCACCGAGGCCAGCAGATACCGAACTACCTCCGGCTGGAAGCCCTGTGCTCGCAGATCGCGCAGCGTGAAAAAATTGCCCGCCGATTTCGCCATCTTCTGCGACTCGACGTTCAAGAACTCGGAGTGCATCCAGAAACGCGCGAACGGCTTCGAGGTCAACGCTTCTGACTGCGCGATTTCATTTTCGTGATGCGGGAAGATCAGATCCACACCGCCGGCGTGAATGTCCAGCGTCGCTCCCAGGTACTTCATCGCCATCACGGAGCATTCGATGTGCCAGCCGGGACGTCCCGGCCCGATCTCGCTCTCCCAGAAGGGCTCGCCTTCCTTGGGCGCCTTCCAGAGAACGAAATCGCGCGCATCCGTTTTGTCGTACTCGTCCACATCGACGCGCGCGCCTGCGCGGATGCCACTGAAGTCGTTGTGCGAAAGCTTCCCGTATCCAGGAAATTTCGAGATCCGGTAATACACCGATCCGTCGCTTGCGTACGTGAACCCGTGCTTGCCTAATTCCTCGATGGCCTGCACCATCTCGGGGATGTGTTCCGTGGCCTTCAGCATGCGCTCGGGACGTTGCAGGCGCAACGCCGCGGTGTCCTCCAGAAACGCTTCGGTGTACTTGGCCGTATATTCGGCGAGCGACTTGTGCTCGGCGGTGGCGTTGCGGATAATCTTGTCGTCCACGTCGGTGATATTCATGACGTGATCCATCTGATAGCCGCGGTACAGCAGCCAGCGGCGCAGGATGTCCTCAAACGTGAAGGTCCGCAGATTTCCGATATGAGCGTAGTTGTAGACCGTCGGGCCGCACGTATACATACGAACGGTTTTGCCGTCCAGCGGCTCGAAGTTCTCCACACGCTGAGTGAGAGTGTTGTAGAAGCGAAGGGCCATTGAGAGATAGACGTTTAGATGAAAGCTTCATAGTAACTCAGGCTTGGACCTTCATCCCCATGCGACCAGAGATTTTGTCCAGCCCAGGAAGCGCTCGCGCACCAATTTCGCGCGCGGAAACAGGCGCTGCAAGTCTGCCGCAGACAACAGTCGCACCGAAAGCAGGTAATGGTCGATGTAGAACGTGCGTTGGTCTTCGGGCAGCCGGGTTATCGCGCTCCACACGGAAAACTTCCGAAGCACGCCGGCCTGCCACCGGCGCGGCAGCCAATGCACCAGCGGCGTCCAGAGATGCTGTTCCACCGGAAAGCGCCGGTTGGGGGTCTGCACCCAGTATTGCCGTCCGACGCGGGCGATCTCGGCGGCGAAGCGAGCCTGATCTTCGCGGCTGCCGACGTGCTCGATGACGGAATTGCTGAAGACCAGATCAAACGAAGAGTCGGCAAAGGGCAGACTGATTCCATCGCCCAGCACGATCGACGCCGCCGGCCCGATCTCGTGCTGAGCGCGGCTCTGGTTCAAAAAGACTACGCGCGGCATGACGGGCGCGAGGCGCCAGATGTCCACGGTTCCGCCGACGTCGAGCACTCGCGTCTCAGAGGTGAGGCCGACGGTGCGGGCCAGTTCGGCCATTCGGCGCCGGCGAAAGCGCCGCTGAAGAGCGTCCAAAAGCATGCGGTGCTCTTCAGCGTAGCGCGCCTTGCTTACAGCATGAGTCGCCGTCCCTTACATTGAAATAGTGCGCTTCGAACTCCAAGCCGTCTGCCCCGACACCGGCGCCCGCGCGGGCCTCATCCACACCGCGCACGGCGTTATCGAAACGCCCGTCTTCATGCCCGTCGGCACACAAGCAACCGTCAAAGGCGTCATGCAGCGCGACCTGGCTGGCGAGCTCGACGCAAAGATCATCCTCGCCAACACCTATCACCTCTTCCTTCGGCCGGGCCACGAGCTGATCCGCCAGCTCGGCGGGCTGCACAAATTCATGTCCTGGCCGCGCGCCATCCTCACCGACTCTGGCGGGTTCCAGGTCTTCAGCCTGAGCGACCTGCGCAAAATCACCGACCAGGGCGTACTCTTCCGCTCGCACCTGGACGGCGACCAGCATCTCTTCACGCCCGAATCCACCGTCGACGTTCAGCTCGCCTTGGGTAGCGACATCATGATGCCCCTGGACGAGTGCATCGCCTACCCCGCCAGCCACGAAGCCGCCAACCAAGCCATGCAGCGAACCGTACGTTGGGCGAAGTGCGCGTACCAGTACCAAAGACGCCGCGCCGAAGAGACTTCATCGTACTCGGCACTTTTCCCCATCGTGCAAGGCTCTATGTTCGCCGACCTCCGCCGCGCCTGCACGGAAGAACTGCTGGAACTCGACGCGCCCGGTTACGCCATCGGCGGGCTCTCGGTCGGCGAACCACGATCGCTCAGCATGGAAATGACCGAGGCCACCGCGCCGCTCCTGCCCCGCGACCGCCCGCGCTATGTCATGGGCGTCGGCATGCCAGAGGAATTACCCGAATATGTCGCCCGCGGCGTGGACATGATGGATTGCGTGCTGCCTTCGCGCAATGCCCGCAATGGCTGCCTGTTCACTTCCGCCGGCCGTGTGGTTATCAAGCAGGCGCGTTATCGAGACGATGCCGGCCCGATCGACCCGCAATGCTCCTGTTATACCTGTCGCACCTATTCGCGGGCCTATCTCCGCCACCTTTTTCAAGCCGGCGAAATGCTTTTCCCGGTACTCGCAACGCTGCACAACTTGAGGTACTACCTTGACAGGATGCGTCAAATCAGGCAGGCTATACTGCTTGGGAGCTTCCGAGCTTTCTTGGACGAGATCCGTGGCTCGGCGGTAGAATAAGGTAGCTTCGTCCGCTGTTGCACTTCTTTATTCCACTTCCCAGTGTTGACTCGGCTGATTGAGAGCCGGACTGGCTATTTCAGTGAACATGACATTATTCGCTCTCTTGTTGCAGCAATCCAGCGGGAGCAGCCCAGTGATGGGCCTCCTGCTGCCGTTGGCCCTGGTGGCCATTTTTTATGTGCTGGTGTTCATGCCGATGCAGCGGCAGAAGAAGCAGCAGGCGCAGATGTTGAAGTCGCTCGAAAATGGCAACGTGGTGCTCACCTCCGGCGGCATCGTCGGAACCATCGTGACTATCAACAGCGATGATACGCTAATATTGCGAGTGAAGCCGGACAATGTGAAGCTGCAGGTCTCCCGCAGTTCCATCACCAGCCTGGTCACCGAGGAGAAGAAGGCCTAGCAGAATCGAACGCCGGCTGAGCCGTCAGCGCGAGCAGGACTGGAAGTAACAGGACATGAATCGCAACTTCAAGATCAGATTCGGAATCATCATCGTGGTGGTGCTGGTGTGTCTGTACGGCATCATCGGGCTGCCCAAGTCCAAGGACGAGTTGCTCGCCAACTGGCACAACAACATTCACCTGGGGCTCGATTTGAGCGGCGGAACGCAACTGGTGATGCAGGTGCAGCTGCAGGATGCCTTCAAGGCCTTCGCCGACAATGCGATCGACCGCATGAAGCTGGAACTGCAGAAGGACAATATCGCCTTCAGCGATGTCACCCGCAACGATCCCAATACGCTGGAAGACGCCGGCAAGATCGAGATCGACGTCAAGGGTGTCCCCAGCGACAAGAGTTCGACGTTCCGGAACACCGTTAACGATCAGTTCCAGGAATGGATTCTGACGCCGGTGAACTCCACCGACTATCGCTTGACCATGAAGCCCACCGAGGCCTTGAAGCTGCAGCAGGACACCATGACGCAGACCACGGCCACCATCGAGCGGAAGATCAACGCTTTGGGTTTGACGGAATCGTCCGTCCAGCCCACCGGCCGTAGCGATGCCGAGGCCGAACTGCTGGTGCAGCTGCCCGGAGTCGACGACCCGGCCCACGTCAAACAATTGCTGCAGACACAGGCCGTCCTGGAATGGGACGACGTAAAGCAAGGCCCCTTCTCTTCCCGCGAAGACGCTCTCGCCAAGAACGGCGGAATCCTGCCGCTGAATACCAAGCTGGTGCCGACCGCCCTGCGCAGCGGCCAGCAGAGCTGGTATTTGGTTTCCCGTACTCCGATCGTTCGCGGAACCGACATCCGGGATGCATCGGCCGCCCAAGGCGAGCTGAACCGCTGGGAAACGAATTTTGTCCTGACCCAGGACGCCGCCAAGCGCTTTGAACGCTACACCGAAGCCAACATCGGACGGGCGGCCGCCATCGTGGTGGATGGGATTGTCATCAGCGCGCCGACGATTCAGAGTAAGATTAGCGACACGGGCCGTATCACCGGCGCCAGCAGCCAGGAGGAAGCCGCCGACCTGGCGTTGAACCTGCGCGCCGGAGCGCTTCCGGCTGGCATAAAGTATGAGGAGGAGCGCACGGTCGGTCCGTCGCTCGGCGCCGACTCCATCCGCGAAGGTTTCCGCGCGGGTATCGCCGGCTTGGTGGCCGTGGTGTTTTGGATGTTGTTTTACTACCGGCGCTCGGGCATCAACGCCACGCTGGCGCTCGTGTTGAACGCGGTAATCCTGATCGCCGTGCTGGCTTATTTCGACGCTACGCTCACGTTGCCTGGCATTGCCGGCATCATCTTGACCATTGGTATGGCGGTGGACAGCAACGTGCTGATTTTCGAACGCATCCGCGAGGAGTTGCGCACTGGAAAGGCCGTGGTGGCCGCCGTCGACGCCGGCTTCTCGAAGGCTTTCTTGACCATTATCGACACGCACGTTACCACCGTGGTATCTTGTGCGTTTCTGTTTATTTTCGGAACCGGCCCGGTGAAGGGCTTCGCGGTCACTCTGGTGATCGGCTTGATAGCCAACCTCTTCACTGCGGTCTTCGTGTCCCGTACGATTTTTGACTTCGAGCTATCCGGCAAACGGCAGGTGGCGGCTCTGAGCATCTAGGAATTTACCAGGAGCGGGAACTCTTTCCCGCCCGCCGGTGTCTAACTTTGCTAGATGCCGGTGTTGCGATTGCTTACATGGAATTATTCAAGAACACCGACTACGATTTTCTCGGCAAGAAGTGGCCGTTCATTATCCTCTCGCTCATCCTCACGGTGGCAGGTCTGGTGAGTTTGGCTGTCAAGGGAGGCCCGCGCTACGGCATCGACTTCCGCGGGGGAGCGCTGATCACGGTTACTTTTGCCCAGCGCCCGCCGGTCGATAAAGTCCGCGCCGCGCTATCGTCCAAGCTGCCCGTGGAAGTACAGGAAGTATCCGGCCAGAACGAAGACATCATCGGTATCGACGTCCGCGATGACGCCGCACTGCAGAGTGCGCGCCAATCCATCGTCACCGCCCTGACCACCAATTTCGGCCAGCCCGCGAATGGGAAGTACAACATCAACGGGAGCGGCGCCGCCGCCCTTGCCGACCGCCTCCGCGATCCGCTTCAAGCCGCTTCCGTGGGCGTTCCGGACCAGCAATTGAACAGCCTCGTGGCCAACATCATGGAGTACCGGAAGGAGCATTCCGGTCTGATCCGCAACCTCGACGATCTTCGTTCCGTGCAGGGTGTCACGCCACAGATCCTCAACGTGATTAAACAGCAGTGTTATGCCGACACCGTCGCCGTGGTCGGCACCGAAGTGGTGGGCCCCAAGATCGGCGCCGAACTGCAGCGCAAAGCTTTCCTGGCCGTACTGTACGCACTGGGCGGCATGCTGGTGTACATCGCGTTTCGTTTCGAATGGATCTATGGCGCCGCCGCCGTGATCGCCGTCTTCCACGACACCATCATCACCATCGGGTTCTTCTCGCTGTTCAACAAGGAGATTTCGCTCACCGTCGTGGCCGCTCTGCTAACCCTGGTCGGCTATTCGATGAACGACACGATCGTCACTTTCGACCGCGTTCGCGAAAATCTCAAGATCATGCGCCGGGAGCCGCTGGAAACCATCATCAACAAGAGCGTCAACCAGACCTTGAGCCGCACGGTTCTCACCTCGGGTTTGACCCTGTTGACCGCCCTGGCTCTGCTGTTGTTTGGCGGCCAGGTACTAAATGGTTTCTCTTTTGCCCTGGTGTGGGGTATTATATTTGGTACTTATTCATCGGTCTTCATCGCAAGTCCGATCGTAATCTTCGGGCAGGGGCTGCTGGAGAGCCGCAAGCGCCGCGGAACAGTTCCAGCGGCGGCCCGGAAAGAGGTGGCCGCGCAGCCACCAGCCAGCGCTCCCAAGTCCGACCCCGCACCCAGGCCCGGTGCTTCCAAGGAAGGAGCCCGACGGGGAGCCGCCAAGGTGAAATGAGCTGTCAGAGTGTGTATGATATTTTCTACGCCGATTGGGCGCTTGCAACTTTATGGGACGAGGTGAGGCATGTTTGATCAAACTTTCGTAAGCACCGCGAGAACGAACAAGAGCTGGTCGGTGTGGCTGTCGTTCGCAGGCCAGGTTGGGATCATCGGAATTCTGATTCTGATTCCGCTGATTTACACGGACACGCTGCCGCGCGCGCAGCTGACCAGCTTCCTGGTTGCACCCCCGCCGCCGCCTCCTCCTCCGCCCCCGCCGCCCCCTCCCGCCCCCAAGATCGTCAAGGTCATTCCCCGTCAGTTTGACGCCGGCCGCTTGATGGCGCCCAAGAGCATCCCGAAAGAAGTCGCCATGATCAAGGAAGAGGAACTGCCTCCGCCGTCCTCGGGCGTCGTGGGTGGTGTCGTCGGTGGAGTGCCCGGTGGCGCGCCAGGCGGCGTGATCGGCGGCATTCTGGGCTCGGTCGGAGCGGCTCCCCCGCCCCCGCCGCCCGTCGAGGAGAAGAAGAAGGGACCGTCCCGGATTCGCGTCGGTGGCAACGTGCAAGCCGCCAACCTGATCCGCAAAGTGACGCCGCTGTATCCGCCGCTCGCCAAGCAGGCGCGCATTCAGGGTGTGGTGCGCTTTACGGCGATCATCGGCAAGGACGGCACCATCCAGAATTTGCAACTGGTCAGCGGTCACCCGCTACTGGTCGAAGCGGCGCGGCAGGCCGTGTCGCAGTGGCAATACCGGCCGACCCTCCTCAATGGAGAGCCGGTCGAAGTGGTTACTCAGATCGAAGTCAATTTTACGTTGAGCCAATAGAAGTATAAATTCAACTCGCAGGAGAACAAGATGTTTCTACAATTACCGGTTTTGGCGTTCCTGCTCTTACAAGAGCAGTCAGCGACCAGTTTTGACGTATTGGGCATGTGGGGGAACATGGGATACGCGGCCAAGGCCGTCGTCATCCTGCTCTTCCTCATGTCGGCCTGGTCGATCGGTGTCATGATTGACCGCGCCATCGCCTACAATGGCGCCCGCAAGCAATCCCGCCAGTTTGCTCCGGCCGTGGCCGGCGCGCTCCGGGAAGGCAAGCTGGACGAAGCCATCAAGATCGCGGACCGCTACAGCAAGAGCCACCTGGCCAAGGTGGTCGTAGCCGGACTGCAGGAATTCCGCGCTCACCAGTTGAGCACGGAGATACCCGGCGAGGAAATCGAGGCGTCCCGCAGAGCGCTGGAACGCTCCGAGGCCATCGTCCATGCCGAACTCAAGCGCGGCGTCAGCAGCCTGGCGACCATCGGTTCCACCGCTCCGTTCGTCGGACTGTTCGGCACCGTGGTCGGCATCATTAACGCGTTCAAGGGCATCGCTTCGCAGAAGTCGACTGGCTTGGGCGCGGTCGCGGGCGGAATTTCCGAAGCGCTCGTCACCACCGCCGTTGGTCTGTTCGTCGCCGTCCCCGCCGTTTGGGCGTTCAACTACTTCACCAATCGTATTGAAGCGTTTGACGTCGAAATGGGCAACTCCAGCTCGGAGCTTCTGGATTACTTCCTGAAGCGCACCCAGCGGGCGGGAGCCGCGAAGTAGCTTTTCGCACGCGAGTTGAATTCCACTTGGGGCGTGGGTCCTTCAAAGCCTCGCGCCCCGTGGCTCAAAGGAGTTTGAAATGGAAAAAAAGACGGCTCCACCTCCGGTAGCGGACATCAACGTAACGCCCATGGTCGACGTCATGCTGGTGCTGCTGATCATCTTCATGGTCATCACGCCCATGCTCACCAAGGGCGTTCAGGTGGACATGGTCCGCACCAAGAACGCAATCAGCATGCAGGCAGCTGACAAGGAAGACGCCATCCTGGTCGCCATCACCCGCAATGGCGCCGTGTTCCTCAGCCCGGGCAATGTAAAGGTGACGCCGGATCAATTACCCGAACGCGTCCGCGATCTGCTCACCAACAAAGTGGATAAGACGGTTTATATTAAGGCCGACGTCCGCACCCGTTATGAGGTGGTAGAAGACGTCGTCGACAACCTTCGGGCAGCCGGCGTGAACGATTTGGGACTCATCACCGAAGCAATTCCGCAGGATAAGGCCAAGATGGCGGCCGCAGCAGCAGCTGCCGCCGCAACAACGAATCCGCCTGCGAAGTAGGATTTTAGAAACGAGGTAATTAGCTATGGCAATGGCAGTGGGCGGCCCCAGCGGAGGGCCACGAGCAGACATCAATATGACCCCGCTCATCGACGTGCTGTTGGTGCTACTCATTATTTTCATGGTTATCACGCCCCTGACGCCGCATGGTCTGGAGGCGCTGGCGCCGGAGCCCCCGGATAAGAAGAACCAGCCCCCGCCCGACCAGGATCGCACCGTGGTGATCGTGATCGACAAAGACAAGAAGATGCACATCAACAACGAGGACACCGACATGGACAAGCTCGGTCCGCGGTTGGAAGTCATCTTCAAGACTCGCGCCGAGCGCGTGGTCTTCGTGAAGGGCGATCCCGATCTGGAGTATCAGGTAGTCGCCAAGGCGATTGACGTCGCCAAGGGTGCGGCTATCGATAAGATCGGCTTGATGACGCCAAAACTGGAGGCGGGTAACTAGCAGAATTGGCCTTCGCCGCGGTGCACCCGCGGCGGAGCCGCTCTAATACGACTATGAAGAGCACACTATTGGTAATTGGGGTTGGAGTGGTGCTTCTGGCCGCCACCGGCTGCGACAAACTCAAGTCGCGCGACGCCCTCAACCACGGCGTACAAGCCTACAAGGCAGCCAAGTACACCGACGCCGTCGAATATTTCAAGACCGCCGTTCGCCTGGATCCCACCAACAGCAACGGCCGCCTCTATCTGGCCACGGCTTACATGAGCCAGTGGATTCCGGGCGCGCAATCTCCGGAAAACCTGCAACTGGCCAAAGAGGCCAAAGACGAATTCGGAAAGGTTCTTGAGAGCAAGCCTAACGACACCACGGCCCTGGCGTCGCTGGCGTCATTGAGCTACCAGGAAGCCTTGGGCATGCCCGATCTGGACAGCAAACTCAAGAAGCTCGACGAGGCCAAGGAATGGTATCTGAAACTGGTCGCCGCCGACCCTCAGAACAAAGAAGGTTACTACAGCCTGGCCGTCATCGACTGGGCCAAGTGGTATCCAACCTGGATCAAGGCCCGCGCCGACCTGGGCATGAAACCCGAAGAGCCCGGCCCACTGAAGGATAAAAAGGTCAAGGCCGAGCTTCAGTCGCAGTACATGCCGGTCCTCGACGACGGAATCAAGAACCTGCAGAAGGCCATGGACATCGACCCGCAATATGACGACGCGATGGCCTACATGAACCTGCTCATCCGCGAGAAGGCCGATTTCGACGACAACAGCGACGACTATAAGAAGGACGTCGCCCAGGCCGACAACTGGATGCAGAAGTCGCTTGATACCCGAAAGTTGAAAGCCGCCAAAGCCGCCGCTGCGGCAGCTCAGAACGGTATCACCACCGACGAGAGCAGGTAAATTACAACAGCCGGATCGGCTTGGTATCCATCTCGATGACCTGGCCGATCCGGTAAGCCCCCTCATAGCTCCGCTCCAACGCCGCCGCATCCCCTTCCGCCAGCGCGATCAGCAATCCGCCTGACGTCTGCGGATCATACAGCAGATCGTCGAATTCACTTGCGCCCTCGACGCACTCCGCGACGAACTCCCGATTGTTTTTGAGCCCGCCCGGAATCGCGCCCTGCCTGGCAGATTCGACGGCGCCGGGAAGGAACTGCACCGCCTTCGGATCGATCTCCAGTGTCACTCCGCTGGCGCATGCCATTTCGCGCGCGTGCCCCAGCAAGCCAAACCCGGTGACGTCCGTGCAGCCGTGAACGTCGAGCCGGAGCATCGCCTCGCAAGCCTGCCGGTTGAGCTTTAGCATGGACTCGACCGCCGCCTCAACATCCCCTTCCTTCGCGATCCCCTTCTTGAGCGCGGTGGCAATCACGCCCGTGCCGAGGCGCTTGGTCAACACCAGCGCGTCGCCCGGCCGAGCCCCCGCGTTGCTCTTGATGCGGTCCGGGTGAATCGTCCCGGTGACCGCGTAGCCGAACTTCACCTCTTCATCCCGGATGCTGTGGCCGCCTAGCAGCGCACAATCCGCTTCGTGCATCTTCTCTGCCCCGCCCTTCAGGATCGCTGCCAGTTCGTCCAGATCGCCCTTGGCCGGCCAGGCCAGAATCGAAAGCGCCGACATCGGACGCCCGCCCATCGCATACACGTCGCTCAGCGCATTGGCCGCCGCGATCGCGCCGAACGTGTAGGCGTCGTCCACGATTGGCGTGAAGAAATCCACTGTCTGAACCAGGGCACACTCCGGCGTCAGTTTGTAGACGCCGGCATCGTCGGCCGTCTCAAACCCGACCAGCACGTTTTCGTTCGCCCAGCGTGGGATCCGGGCGAGCACTTGGTCCAAAACCTTTGGACTCAGCTTGGAAGCTCAACCGGCCGCGGACGTATGCGCGGTCAGCTTGCCTGGTTTCGTGGAAGCCACCATCTCAGGATACAAGGGGATGCAGGAAATGCGCCAATCGCCGATATATCGATCGTGCGCAGTCTCTACAATTGGGGACGCCTCGTGCTGGCCGCCAGCGGCGTCAGCATCCTCTTCCTGCCTGGTCTGTCTCCGATGCGCATCCTCTATATCCTTGCGGATCAGGAAGCGAATCCGGCTGCGCTGCATGGGCTCGTGTTTCTGCTCGTCTCCCAGGTGGCCGCCGGCACGCTCGCCATCATCGCCAGTCTCATGCTCAAGACGCCGCGGCCCGGCTCCGTTCGTCTGGGACGGATCGCGGCGCTGGCGCTCATCGTCTTCGGCGTCCCGTGGTTGATTCTGCCAGGTCTCTTCGTCCTCTACGCCCTGATTCATCCGCCAGGGGTCTCTACGCACTCCACAGCGGCTGCTCGCGGGAAATCGTTGTGGTGGTCGTCCATCTTCGGCGGCCCGGCGCTCATCGCTGGCTGGGGCTTGGTCATGAGCCATGCGCCGTCCTGGGGTCTGCCTGCCAGCTCGCTAGGCAGCAGCATCATTTGGGTATGGTTCTGTGGCGAGTTCATCGAAATCACTGTGCATGAGTTCGGCCATACGCTGGCGGCGTGGGCCGTCGGCTTTCGCGTGCGGACTATCTGCATCGGGCCGTTGACGCTCTGGAACGAGCCTGGTAAACCCCGCCGCGTTCAGTTCCAATGGCAGCGCCTGCTGATGGTGCAAGGCGGCTACGTCGGTTGCATTCCCACATCCGAAGAAGGCGTGCGGCCCAATATGATTCTGGTGGTCCTGTGCGGGCCGCTGATCGCCATCATCGCCGGGATGGGCCTGTTCTCGCTCGCCTTGGCTTCACCCGGCACGGCCTGGGAGAGCCATTGGGACGTGCTGGCAGCCGTGGCCCTACTCTTCCTGGTGGATTCGCTCGCCAATCTGATCCCGGCCGGCAATCTCGACGGCGCCCACTTGCTGCACCTGATCCTCTGGACGGAACGCGGCAAGGCCTACGTCGCATCACTGCGCACGGGCAAGCTGCGCGAGGACGCCAAGGCAGTCCGCGGTTCGGGCGATCTGGAAGGCGAGCTAGCGCTGCTCGAGCGTGCCCTGCGCGAATCCGTCGATGGCGGAGAACGGCGGCCCGAAGCGCTTGCCTCACACTACCTGGCGCTCGGGTTCGGGCTGTTGCGCGTTCAGCGCTGGACTGACCGCCGAGGTCAATCTGAAGAAAAGCGTCGAATACGTAGAGTCCGGTGCTTCCGATCCCGCGCTAGACGCCAATTCCTGGATGGGCCTGCACAGTGTCTATCACGCCACGCAACGCGCGGCAGACGCCGAACGCGCTTACCACGCCTCCGTGGCGGCCTTCCGCAGAGTCCTGGAACGGCGGCTGCCTCCCGGCGTGGCTTCTTCGGTTCACGGCGTCATCGGACGCATGCACGTCGATCAGAATCAACTGGACGCCGGCCTGGACGAGTTGGACCGCGCCCTCGAAGAGCTTCCTTCCGGAGCCGCGCACGAAATCGACCGTGCCATTCTGCTGCGCAGCCGCGCCGAGTGCGACTTCCTGATGGGCATGCCTGATCGCGGACTGGAAGATACGGCGCAAGCCGCCAAAATCCTCCGCGCCGCGCTTGCCCGCGATGCGGAAGCTCCCAAGGCTTTAGGCGAGCTCGGCGCCCTCGGCGTAGTGGTGTGGAAGTCAGGCCGTTGGGAGCGCGCGGCTAGCCTGGTGAGAGAAGCGGCAGAAGGCTTCCATGCCCGCGGCCTCACCGCGCGAGCTTCCGCTCAGCGGCTCATGCTCTCCCTCATCCTCCGCAAAGCCGGGCATCTGGACGAAGCGCGGTCCGCCCTGCCGGCAAAAGACAACGTGTCTGCCTCCAAGCTCGAGAGCTGGCTCATGGCACGCGGTGAGATCGCGCTACTGGGCGGTAGGGTAGCGGATGCGATCGAGGACTTCCAGCAGGCGCTGTCCCTCGCTCGCCAGGTCTCCCGCCCGGACCCGGTTCACATTGCTGCAACCGAATGTGCGCTGGCCGAGGCATATCTGGATGCCGGGTGGGATCAGGACGCCGAGACTCTGGCCACATCCGCTGGGGCGATTCTCCGCGAGGCCGCGAATCCGGAAGAGTGCCGCTTCCTGCTCACGCTCGCGCGCTTGCGTTGGAAGCGCGGAGAGGACGGCACTACGCTCTGGCGTCACGCCCTGGAAACGATGCGGAGTGCTCCATTGATTGAACCCGCCACGCGCGCCCGGTGGCTGGAACAGGTTGCGTCCACGCTCTCGCGCGCCGGGCGCCCCGCTGAGGCGGAAGAAGCCCGTACCGCCGCCGCCGTGGATTGGGACCGGCTGGGCTGCCCGCTAAAAGCGGTACAGCATCAGGTACACGACGACGCCGGTTACGCTCACGTACATCCAGATCGGTAACGTCCAGCGCGCGATGGCGCGATGCCGCTCAACTTTCATCCGTAGCCCGCGTCGAAGCGTGATGATGGCCAGCACTGGGACGGTGACCGCCAGAATCGTGTGCGTCGTCAGAATGGTCAGATAGACGCCGCGAATCAGACCGGTCTTCTGGTAATACACAACGCCGGCGTTGAAGTGGTAGATCAGGTAGCAGGTAAGAAACACCACCGACACGCCGAACGCGGTCAGCATCACGCGCCGATGCGCATCGATGCGCTTCTGGCGGATGAGCACATAGCCGATGGCCAACAAGACCGCGGCTGTGCCGTTGAGCGCCGCGTTGACCGCGGGCAGCGCGTGGACGTCGATCAAGTGCGGTCCCGAGCCAAATCGCGAATGTCCGAGATCAGCTTGGGAATCGAAGACGGGTCCGAGGTCTCGTAATAGGCGCGAATGCGGCCCTGCCGGTCCACCAGAACGAAACGCGTACTGTGCTGCAGCGAGCCGTCTACGTTGCCCAGCTTGAACGCGTCACGATCCAGCATCTGCAGCGTCGCTACCGGCCCGGTCAGGAAAGTCCACATGGCCGGCGACGCTCCATGCACTTTTGCGTAATCAGCCAGCACCGCCGGCGTATCGTTCTTCGGATCCACGGTGAACGAAACCAAGTGCACATCCGGCACCTTGAGCACGGCTTGCTGCACGTCGTGCATTTGCGATGTCATGCGCGGGCACGGGCCCGGGCAGGTGGTGTACATAAAATCCGCTACCCAGATTTTGCCGGCCAGTTCCTGGCTGTGAAACGGCCGGCCATCTTGAGCGGTCAATACGAAGGACGGCACGTCGCCATAGACTTCCAACGTCGTGCGATGCATCGAGCAGGCGCCGAGCGCCAGAGAAAGCGCGGTCAATACAACAAATTTCATTTCGGTCGATCCAGCAACATCAGACTGAAAAGCACCGGAAGGTACACGACAGACGCCAGCAGAACGCGGCGCGCTTGTTGCCTTGTGCGTTCCGTCCGGATCTTCAGTCCGGCATACAGAAACAATATTCCCAGGACCAGCGCTCCGTACAAATACAGATCGCCGGTCATGGCGAAAAACTTAGGCATCAAGCTGATGGGGATCAAAGCGAGGGAGTAGAGCAGAATGCGCCGCGCGGTGGACCGGCCGTCCGGCTCGACCACGGGCAGCATGCGGATGCCGGCCCGCGCGTAGTCTTCGCGGTACATCCAGGCGATCGCATAGAAGTGCGGGAATTGCCACAGAAACAGAATGGCGAACAGGACCCAGGCTTCCCAGGTCAGCGTGCCACTGGCGCCGGCGAAACCAATCAGCGGCGGCATGGCTCCGGGAATGGATCCAATGGTGGTGGAATGCGGGGACCGCTGCTTGAGCGGCGTATAAACGAACAAGTAGCACAGAAGAGTAAACAGACCCAGCAGCGCGGCCAGCAGATTCGCGCCTAGCCACAGCTCCACGAAACCGGCCAGCGAAATGAAGATCGCGAATGCCAGAGCCTTACGTGCGTCCAACCTCCCGGAGGGCAGCGGGCGTGCCTGTGTGCGCTTCATCTTGGCGTCCGCTTCGCGCTCGTACCATTGATTCAGCGCGGCCGTGCCCGATGCAATCAGACCCGTCCCGAGAATTGTATGGAACAGCGTGAGGAGGTGCCAGCCGACGCGCGCGCCGAAAAAGTAACCGACGCCCGTGCTCATGAGGATGAGCCATGTGATTCGCGGCTTAGTTAACGCGATGTAGTCCTTCATCCAAAAGCCGACAAGGCTAAAAGCTTGATCTATTAAGGTACCACAATCCGTAACGGTTGGGCCGGATATTTTACGGTTTGAGCGCAATTGCGCCGGGCGGCTAGCTGGAGGCGGCAGCGCCTTTGAAGCTTTGATCGGCTTCTTCCGCCGTGGCAAACTGCGGCAGCATGCTGTCCACCTTGGTGACGTCCAGCAAAACCCGCACCCGGTCGCTGACGCCGGCCACCGCGAACTTCGAGCCGGTCCTCTGGCTGTGTGCCCAGGCGCTCAGGATGACGCCCAGACCGGCCGAATCAATGTACGGCACCCCGGTCAGGTCCAGAATCAAATTCTTCAGATCCGGCTGCCGCACGGCGCTTTGAAAGTCAAAGAGCGTCGCCATGGTGAGCGGGCCTTGCAACTGAAGGATGGTGGTGTCGCCAGTCCCGGCGGTTCGCCGCACGTCGAGTTTTTCCATGGATGTGATTCTATAATGCCGACATTGCAGCGCGGTTACAAGTGACTGGCCGTAACATGTTCATTCACGCCCGGTGTATATTGAAGTGTCTTCGGGAGAATCCATGCCTGACCTAACCATTCTGATCCCGGTGCTGATCATCGTGATCTACTTTCTCTCGTGCATCAAGATCTTGGCGGAGTACGAGCGCGGCGTCATCTTTACTTTGGGCCGCGTGAAACACCAGGCCGTAGGTCCAGGGCTCATCTTTGTGCTCAAGCCCATCCAGCGCATGGTCACCTTATCGCTGCGGGTCGAGGCCACCACGGTGCCGCCGCAGGACGTCGTCACGCGCGATAACGTCACCGTGAAAGTGGACGCTGTGGTTTACTTCCGCATCGTGGATCCCATTAAAGCCGTGCTCGAAGTCTCCAACTACCTGTACGCGACTTCCCAAGTGGCGCAGACCACGCTGCGCAGCGTGCTGGGCGAAGTGGAATTGGACGAACTGCTCAGCCAGCGCGAAAAGCTCAACCTTCGCTTGCAGACCGTCCTCGACAGCCACACCGGACCGTGGGGGATCAAGGTCACCGTCGTGGAAGTCAAGCAAGTGGATCTCCCCGAACAGATGATCCGCGCCATCGGCCGCCAGGCCGAAGCCGAGCGCGAGCGGCGCGCCAAGATCATCCACGCCGAGGGCGAGTATATGGCCGCGGAGAAGCTCGCCATGGCCGCACGGGAGATTCAAACGCAACCCGTGGCCATTCAGCTCCGCTATCTGCAAACGCTGGTGGAAATCGGCTCGGAGAAGAACACCACGGTTGTCTTCCCGTTGCCCATCGATATATTCTCATCTTTAGCCCGTGCTCTAGATACCTTTGCCGGGAAGAAACAGGAAGGCTGACCTTTATCTTGCCGAAGAACGACGAAGGCGAATTTGAACTGGTACTGGGAAACCGGCAACTGATCAGCGTTTTCCTGATCGTTGTGATTCTCCTGGGCGTGTTCTTTTCCATGGGCTATATCGTGGGCCGCAACTCTGCCTCCGCCGCTCCCGCCGAGACCGCCCGCAATGATAAAGCGCCGCAGCCGGAGACGGCGCCAACTCCGGATACGTCGGCGCAGCAGCCCGAGCCGGCGGCTTCTTCCCAATCGGACGCTCAACCCGCCGCGACGACGACACAACCCGAAACAACTGCACCGCCGGAATCGAAGCCGGCGGAATCGAAACCGGCGCGCGCCGAGAAGGCTGCCCAAGAGCCGAAGCCCAAACCAGCGCCCGCCTCACCACGCGCCGCCACCCCTGCGCCGGAGCGCGCCTCAGTAACCGGGCAACCGCCGGCTGGCGACTATTGGCAGGTGGTGGCTACCGCACGCCCGGACGCTGAGATCATCGCGGAGACCATCTCCAAGCGCGGCTTCCATGCTGTCCTCGCCCCCGCGCCAAAGGAAGGCATCTTTCGCGTGTTGGTCGGCCCTCTCCCGGATGCCGCCACACAGGCCAAGACGCGTACCAGCCTCGAAGCGGCCGGATTCAAGAATCCCATCCTCAGAAAGTACTGAGTTGGCGTTCGCGCTCGCATGCGGTCGATAACGAGGTTTCTCGACCCGCTCATCAACTTCACCCTTGCCTTGCTCTCGGCTGTCCTTCTGATCCTCACTTTCCCGAACCTGATCTTTCCAGGCTTCGGCATGGCGTTCCTGGCCCCGGTTGCGCTGGCTCCGTTGCTGATTGCATTGGCGCGCGAGCCGCGCCCGTTGTGGCGCCTGATCCTGGGCGAGTTCGCAGGCGTCGTTTACTGGTTCGGTATCTGCTATTGGATTCAGTTCGTCCTCGAATTCCACGGCGGCATGGGCCATTGGGGAAGTTGGGGGACGTTTGCGCTGTTCTGCGTGCTGAAGGCCCTGCATCTGGCGCTATTCAGCCTGCTCGCTCCCGTGGTGCTGGACACATCCTTCGCGGTTCCAGCCGTCGCGGCTCTATGGACCGGCATCGAACGCACGCACGGCACGTTCGGCTTTGCGTGGCTCGCGCTCGGTAATGCCGGCATCGATATGCCCCTGCCTCTGCGCCTGGCTCCCATTCTGGGCGTGTACGGCCTTTCGTTCGTTTTCGCGGCTACGGCCACAGTCGTCGCACTGCTGGTGCTGCGGCGCGGGCGGCGCTACCTGTACTGGCTGCTGATCGTCCCCGCATTGCTCGTGCTGCCGGGCCCGCCCGCGCAGGAGACCGCCGTTCACCACGCGCTCGTGGTTCAGCCCAATGTCCCCGAGGAGGAGCAGTGGACCTATGCCACTGCGGGCGAGGAGCGCGACCACCTGATCATGGAGTCGCTCGAATCGTCGCTGCACTCGACTGAACAACTCATCATCTGGCCCGAATGCCCCGCCCCGCTCTACTACTACATGGACCGCAGGTTCCGGGAAGAAGCCGAGAATCTCGCGCGGCTCGCCCATGCCTATTTCCTGTTCGGCACGATCGGCCAAACACCCGAGGGCGCGCCGCTCAACTCCGCCGTGCTGCTGCGGCCGGATGGCAGCCTGGTGGGCCGCTACGACAAAATCAACCTGGTCCCCTTCGGCGAGTATGTGCCCAGGGTCTTCTGGTGGGTCAACCGCGTCACGCAGGAGGCGGGCGATTTCGTGCCGGGCAGCCGGATCGTAGTCTTTCCCTTAGACGACCGCCGCGTGGGCGTCTTCATCTGTTACGAAGCAGCGTTCCCCGACGAAGTGCGGCAATTCGTGAAAAACGGCGCCAACCTGCTGGTGAACATCTCCAACGACGGTTACTTCGGACGCAGTGCCGCCCGCGAGCAGCATCTCATGATCGCCCGCATGCGCGCCGCCGAGAACCAGCGCTGGCTGATCCGCTCCACCAACGACGGCATCACGGCTGTCATTGATCCAACCGGCCACGTCGACGAACGGCTCCCCATGTACCAGGAGACAGTCCAGCGAATGAATTTCAGCTATCGCTCGAAGACCACGTTCTACACCGAATATGGAGACTGGTTCGCCTGGGGCTGCCTGCTGGCTGGCGCCGCGGCTCTAGTCTGGTCGCAGCGGCCGCACTACAATCCGCACGCGCCCGCGGCTAAGTCCGAAGCTAACCGTGGCGAATCACCAAAACGTCACCGTCCTTGACGATGTACTCCTTGCCTTCCAGCCGCAGCAGGCCTTTTTCGCGCACGCCAGGATAGCCCCCAAGATCGATTAGCGCCTGCCAGTTCACCACTTCGGCGCGGATGAACTTCTTCTCGAAATCGCTGTGAATGGCGCCCGCGGCCTTCTGCGCGGTGCTGTGCATGGGAATGGTCCAGGCACGCACTTCGGTCTCGCCGGCGGTGAGAAACGACATCAAACCGAGCAGCGCGTAAGTGGCCGAGATCAGCCGCTCGAGCCCCGATTCCTTCAACCCGTAGCTCGCCAGATATTCCCGCGCCTCTTCCGGTGAAAGCTCAGCCAGTTCCGCCTCGATCTTCCCGCAGATGGCCGTGACGGCCGTGTGGCTGCGGCCCGCCAGCGGCCCCTTGCGATATTCCTCCTCGATTTCGTGCATCCGCGTCGCGTCTTCTTCGCCGATGTTCAACACAAACAGCATGGGCTTCTGCGAAAGAAACTGGAAGCCGCGGATCAGTTTTTCTTCGTCGGGCGACAGCTCCAGCGTGCGTAGCGCAGCGTTTTGCTCCAGCGTCGCTTTGCATCGTTCCAGCAGCGCAAACTCATGATCCAGCTCCGGGCTCTTGATCTTCTTGCGGTCTTTCTCCAACCGCTCGAGGCGCTTTTCCACCACCACCAGATCGCTCAGGATCAGCTCGGTCTCGACATCTTCCAGATCCCGCAGCGGGTCGACGCTCCCCTTCTCGTGCGGCACCGTGTCGCTCTGAAACAGCCGCAACACGTGCGCCAGCGCGTCGGCCACGCGCATGCTTGCCAGGTAACTGGGGTCGCGCAAGGCTTCTTTGGAGATGGCCGGGAAATCCAGGTACTCCACGGTGGCGTGCGTGATCTTGGGCGGCTGAAAAATCTTCGCGAGCGCGTCCAGCCTTGCATCCGGCACCTTGGTGACACCCACGCGCGCTTCCATTAATCCGACGCGCGTGGCTTCGTGCACTCCCGTCAGAATCGTGAACAGAGATGTCTTGCCGACCATGGGCAGGCCGATAATTGCTGTCTTCATTTGTCCTTGTTGGTGCCGGCGCGCCGGATTACAACGGCACTTCCACCAGCGTCATGATTTCCTGCAGAATGCGCTCGGCCAGTTCCGTGCTGCGCTGCGCCAGCGATGTACGCGGATTGACGGCCACGCGATGCGCGAACACCGGAATCACCAGCCGTTTGATGTCGTCGGGGATCACGTAGTCCCGGCCTTCCACCAGCGCCAGGGCCTGCGCTGCCCGGTACAATGCTTGCGCTCCGCGCGGGCTGACGCCTAAAGCCAGCGACTCGTTGCTCCGTGTCTTCTCCACGATCCCGAGCATGTAGTCCACCAGACTCGCGTCCACGCCCACCTGCCCCACCTGCTCCTGCAACTGCAGCAGTTCGGCGCTCGACAGCACGATGCGCGCGTCCTCGGCCTGTCCGCCGCCCGAGCTTCGCACGATTTCCCGCTCGGCTTCGCGATCCGGATACCCGATGCGGATGCGCATCAGAAACCGGTCCAACTGGCTCTCCGGCAGCGGGTACGTGCCGTGATGCTCGACAGGATTCTGCGTTGCTAGAACCATGAACGGCTGCTCGAGCGCGTGCGAACGGCCCTCGATGGTGATCTGCATTTCGTTCATCGCTTCAAGCAGCGCCGACTGCGTCTTGGGCGTCGCGCGGTTGATTTCGTCCGCCAAGAGGAAATTCGTGAAAATTGGCCCCGGCTTGAACTCGAATTCCTGGCTGTGCGCGTTATAAATCGTGACACCCAGCACGTCGCTCGGCAGCATGTCGCTGGTGAACTGTAGCCGGTGAAACCTCGAGTGCACGGCCCGGGCCATGGCCTGTGCGAGCGTTGTTTTGCCGACACCCGGTACGTCTTCGATCAGCAGGTGCCCGCGCGCCAGCAGGCACACGGTTGACAGGCGCACCACCTCGGGTTTCCCGCGAATGGCTGTGTTGAGCGACGCCTCCAGTTCGTTTAGTTTGGATAGCGCCGCCGGCGCGGCAAGCATCACAGCTATTGTACCGTGTCGCTTTTGCGGAATGTCGTTAATTGCGCTGCGTGGAACGGCCGTCCTCGAGTAAGCGGTCTCCCCGGGCGGTCTCGGCCGCTTCCTCGGCCTCAGCCCAATCCACGCCCTTGGCGGTGACGGCATAGCGCCCGTTATCGGTTCGAGCCACCAATCCGTTTTCCTTGAGATACCAAAGGCTGAATTCCAGGTGCTCCCGCGGGCATGCCAGCAGGTCCTCCAGTTCCATCAGGGTCATGGCCGGCTGAGCCGGCTGATTCCGCCGTGCCGTATACAGCAGGTCCAGGATGCCGCGCCGCTTGGCCTTTTCAGCGATCTTGCCTACGGCCGCCTCGCGCTGGTCGAACAGCCGCCACCGAACCTGGCGGTAATGGTGCAAATTGACGTCGTAAGCCGCCCGCTTCTCGGGATCGCTGAGGGTCTTATACGCCTCTGTGACCGCACGGAACGCCGATTCGTCGCCGCTGTCCGCGTTGTCCGGATGATAGCGCTGCGCCAGCAAGCGATACACGCGGTGAATCATGTCCGGATCCGCGTTCGGGCTGATTTGCAGAATCTCGTAATGATCCGCCACGGCTTCCCCCGGAGGCTTCGCTGCCGTAACAGTCTCGTACTCCAGACCCGCCCGGTAGCCTTCGCGGATCGGCTGGCAGTGCACAACACGCACTCGCGTTTCGCCGCGTCCCTCTATCCCGTGAATCAGCAGCGTCCCATTAGGCTTCAATGCGACGGGCGTCTCCACGGTGATTCCGGCGTCGTTCGAATCTACCAGCTTCGCCCGCACGACAACGCTCGACCCGGGTACATTCAGCAACGTAACCCACTTCGGTTCGCCAAAAGAGATCGTCTTTAGCCGCGGTTTCTTCCGCCGTTCTGAGGCTTGTGACATGAGTGTTCGCTTCCTTCCCTCATCGGCACGGAGCGGGCAATATGTTAGCCTTGCTGGTTTGAAACCCGACATCCCGCCCGAACAACTCGAACGCATTCAGCCGCTTGTGGACCAGCTTCTTACCCTGCTGCGCCGCCAGGCCCTGACCCTCGCGCCGGATGCCGATTCGGCCCTGATCTATAAGCCCGAACCCGAGGAACAGCCGTGACCATCCGGGAAGCCGGCGCGGCCCTCCGCTCGCGCCAAATCTCCTGCGCGGAGCTGACCGAGCGCTCGCTGGACCAGATCGCCAAGCTCAACCCGCGCCTGAACGCCTTCATCACCGTCACCGCCGACGCCGCCCGCGCGCACGCCCGCCAGCTCGATCGCGAATTGGCGTCCGGAACTGTTCGCGGCCCGCTGCACGGCATCCCCATCGCACACAAAGACATCTTCTGGACCAAAGGCGTCCGTACCACCTCCGGCTCCAAGATCTACGCCGATTTCGTGCCGGACTCCGACGCTGCGGCGGTCGCAAAACTCCAGGCGGCTGGCGCGGTCACTATCGGCAAGACGGGCCTGCACGAGCTGGCCTACGGCATCACCTCCGACAACCCGCACTTCGGCACAATTCGCAACCCCCGCGATCCCCAACACTCCCCTGGAGGGTCCAGCGGCGGATCGGGCGCAGCCGTCGCCGCGGACATGGCGTTCATGGCCACCGGTACCGACACCGGCGGATCCATCCGCATCCCGGCCGCGTTCTGCGGCGTTACCGGCCTGAAGCCGACCTATGGCCTGATCGACCGCTCAGGCGTCCAGCCGCTGGGCCTGAGCCTCGATCACGTCGGCCCGCTGGCACGCACCGTGGACGACGTCCGCCTGGCATTCGAAGCAATGGCGGCGGGCGCGCCGCGCAAACCCGCACTTGCCCGCATGGAAGACATCCGCATCGGCCTCCCCGAGAACTTCTATTTCAACGAAGTCGCGCCCGAGGTCAAAGCCGCCATCGAACGCGCCGCACGCCGCGCCGAACAACTGGGCGCGCGCGTCACCCCGGTCCGTGTCCCTGACATCGAAACGCTGAACGCGGTTGGCTTGACGATCCTGCTCGCGGAAGCCTCCGCCGTCCACGAAGCGCACCTCGCCCGCCGCGCCGACTTCGGCGCCGACGTTCTCGCCCTCCTCGACCAGGGCCGCCTCGTCCCCGCCACCGACTACGTCAATGCCCAGCGCCTGCGCAAGCGTTTCCTCATCGAGTTTCACTCCCTGTTCCGCAACATCGACTGTCTGTTCACTCCCGCCGTTCCCATCACCGCGCCGCGTATCGGACAGACCGAAGTCACGCTCGAAGGCCGCGTCTACAACGTTCGCATGGTGATCACGCGCTTTGCCCGCGCTTTCAACGTGCTTGGATTCCCGGCCCTGGCCATGCCCTGTGGCCGATCCCGCGAAGGCCTTCCCATCGGCCTGCAGATCGCCGCCCGCCCGCACGAAGAAGATCTCCTGCTGATGCTGGGCGAGGCCTTGGAAGAGCCGGTCATTTAGCCGGGAATTGGCCTGCTAAACTGGCATTTGGCCGCGTCCTTCAAATCCGCCGCCTTGTCCGGCGAGCCGGCGCCGCTCGCCAAGGCGATCGCTGATCTGGCTCGAACGGCCCCCTGGCAGGACGCGCTCGCCTGGTTCGTCCGTCAAAAGCAGTGGATGAACGACCAGCACCTGCAGCTTTGCCGCATCCCGGCGCCGACGTTCTTCGAGCAGCGCCGCGCCGAATGGATGCTCGCGCAATTCCGCGCCTTAGGCTGCGTCGCGCGCATCGATCGCGCCGGCAACGTCATCGCTCACCCTCTCGAGAACCGCGACGGCCCCTACATCGCCCTCACCGCGCACCTGGACACCGTGCTGGCACCGCGCAAGGACGACGAAGTTTACTTGGGACCCGACGGCCGGCTTCACGGCCCGGGCGTTTCCGACAACGGCGCCGGACTCACCGCTCTGCTTGCCATCGCGCGGCTGGTGACCTCTTCGCCGGATCTGGCCGATGCCTGCCGCAACCTGCTATTCATCGCCAACATCGGCGAGGAGGGCGAGGGCAATCTCAGCGGCATGCGGCACCTGTGCCGCCAGTCCAGTACCGGCGCGCGCATTCGCGCCTTCGTCATTCTGGACGGCCCGCACACCGATCACGTCACCTCCCAGGCCTTGGCCAGCCGGCGTTTCGACGTCACCGTCAGCGGCCCGGGCGGCCATAGCTGGAGCGACTACGGCGTCGCCAATCCCGTCCATGCGCTGGCGCGCGCCATCAGCGCATTCACCGAGCAGCGTCTTCCTACCAACGGCAGCCCGCGCTCCTCTTACAACTTCGGCATCCTCGAAGGCGGCACCAGCATCAACTCCATTCCCGCGTTGGCACGCACCAAGGTCGACATCCGTTCGGAAAGCGCCGCCAGGCTGGACGAAATCGCAGCCGTTCTCACGAATACGGTGGAACGGGCCATCGAAGTGGAGAACGATCGCGCTACCGGCGGCAAAGTCTCCGGGAAAATCAGGGAAATTGGCTCGCGTCCCGGCGGCCGCCTGCCTGACGACGCATATATTCTCCAGGCCGTTCGCGCGGCGGACGCGCACTTGGGTATTCGCTCTCACCTCGACTGCGCTTCCACCGACGCCAACATCCCGTTGTCCATGGGCCTGGCAGCCGTCTCCATCGGCGCTGGAGGCCATGGCGGCGGCGCCCACACGCCCCAGGAGTGGTTCCATCCGGAAGGCCGTGAGCTGGGCCTCAAGCGCGTCCTGCTGACCCTCGCGCTGCTGCTGCACGATCTGGAAAGCCGCGCCGACTCCCGGAACGGTGGATGAGCAGCGGCCAACGCCCTGCCGGCTGGATGGTCGACCTCAGCCTGGTTGGCGTCAGCCTGATTTGGGGCGCCACCTTCGTGCTGGTCAAGCAGGCCCTGGCCGACGTCTCCACCCTTCTGTTCCTGACGCTGCGCTTCACGGCGGCCGCGGTTGCTTTAGCCGTGATCTTCCGCGCCGAATTTCGCACGCCCAACCTCCGCCGCAGCCTGCTGGCGGGCCTGACTGCTGGAGTGTTTCTCTTCAGCGGCTACGTGCTCCAGACCTTCGGCCTCAAGCACACCTCCGCATCCAAGGCCGGCTTCCTCACCGGTCTCTACGTTCCTCTGGTGCCGCTCTTCGGCGGGCTGGTCTACCAGAAACTGCCGCAGTTTGCTGAACTCGCCGGCGTCGCGACCGCATTCATCGGAGTCGTATTCCTAACCGTAGAGCGCGACATCTCGAGCATCGGCCTGGGCGACGTTTTGGTGATCTGCTGCGCGGCCGCCTACGCCTGCCACATTTTGATCCTGGGCCGGTTCGCGGCGTTCCTCAACATCGGAATCCTCACGGTCGGTCAAATTGCGGCCGGAGCTGCTCTGGGCGCCGCAACCTTCTGGTGGGCCGAGCCGGTCCACATCCACTGGAGCGCCAGCCTGTGGATCGCCCTCGCTGTTACCAGTCTTCTCGCTACCGCCCTCGCTTTCCTGGTGCAAACCTGGGCGCAGCGTTATAGCAGCCCCACCCGAACGGCGCTGATTTTTTCGCTCGAGCCGCTGTTCGCCTGGCTCACATCCTATCTTGTAGCCGGCGAAGTACTTTCCCGCCGCGGCATGGCCGGGGCCGCGCTCATCCTCGCCGGGATTCTGCTGGTGGAGCTGAAACCATTGCGCTTGCGGCCACATCCTTCAGCTAAGTAGTGGAATGTGTTCGGACGATTCATATATAGTGTTATAAGGGCTCCCATAGAAAGGCGAAGGTAACGGCCATGCGGTGGTTTCAATTCATGCGGCAGCAGAAATTGCTGTCTCTCAGCCTGCTACTGGTCACACTCTCCATCGGGATTGTGATCGGCACGCTCCTCAATACAGGCGTGCATGCGGCTCGCGGCCAGGTTGCGGCCCCCGATGCTTCCCCACTCGTCGTCCCCAGCGCCGTGCAGCTCGGCAACGAGTTCACCAAGCTCGCCAAGAGACTGGAGCCTTCCGTCGTCTATATCACCGCCGACTACACGCCCAAAGTCGCCGAAAAGCGCGACCCGCAGGAAGGCGGACAGGATCCGAGCCAAGGCAATGGCAATGGCGACGGCCTGGATCTGTTCAAGAAGTTCTTCCATAACGGACCTTCCACCGAGGATCTGCCGCCGCGCGCATTCCGGCAGGAACAGTCCGGCACCGGCTTTATTGTTGACAAGAACGGCTACATCATCACCAATCACCATGTGATCGCCAAAGTGGACCACATCAAAGTGAAGCTGCATGGCGACGACTCCACCGAATACCGCGCCCGAGTGGTGGGCATCGATCCGGAGACCGACCTCGCAGTGATCAAGATTGACCCGCAGCGGCCGCTGCAGCCCGTGACCATCGGAAATTCCGACGCGGTCCAGGTGGGCGACTGGGCAGTGGCCATCGGTTCACCCTTTGGCCTGGAAGCATCCGTTACCGCCGGCATCGTCAGCGCCATGGGCCGCGACATCGGCGGCGCATTGCAATTGCAGCGTTTCATCCAGACCGACGCCGCGATTAATCCGGGCAACAGCGGCGGCCCGCTGCTCAACATCCGCGGCGAAGTGATCGGCGTCAACACCATGATCGCCACACAGAGCGGCGGCTACCAGGGCATCGGCTTCGCGCTCCCCGTCAACATGGTGGCGCGCGTTTATAACGACATCATCCGCACCGGCCGCGTTACGCGCGGCTCCATCGGCATCGAGTGGTCCAAGGCCGACGACAAGCCCGAGCTCTTCAAAGCGTTGGGAACCAGTTCCGGCGTGCTGATCAGTAAAGTGCAGAAGGATGGTCCGGCGGACAAAGCCGGAATCAAAGCGGACGACATCATCATTGCCCTCAACGGTAAGCCGATCAAGAACGGCGACGATCTCGTTTCCCGCGTCTCCGAGACTCCCGTGGGCAATTCCGTGGACGTAACCGTCGACCGCGACCGCAAGCACATGGAGTTCAAAGTCACCATCCTGGACCGCGCCCAGGTCTTCAAGGACCGCCCTGAGTTCGCCGAGTTGCGGCAGGATACGCCCGAATCGGACAAGGCCGAAGAGCAGCCGCAATACAAGTTCGGCATCAAGCTGCACGTGCTCACCGACGCCGAACGCACCTCCATGGGCCTGGATGCCAGGGCCGGCCTCCTGGTACAGGGCGTCGACTCCGGCTCGTTCGCCGAGGACATCGGGCTGTTCGAGAAGGACGTCATCGTGGCCATCAACCGCCAGCCGGTCAGCACAGTGGATGACGTGCGCAAGATCCAAGCCACGTTAAGACCCGGTGACGCGGTGGCCTTCCGCATCATGCGCTCGAGCGGCACCGGACGCGGCCGCGCTCCGCAATGGACCACGTTCTTCGTCTCGGGCACGCTGCCAGTGCAATAAGTAGTCGCTGTCATCTCAGCAATTTAGCCCGTGACCATTGGCACGGCCCGCCCCGTCCCTAGTACCAGCGGGCTAGACCACGCCTGATTTCCCCGTCAGCGAAAACCCCAGCCAAGAACTAGGGGGAATCGCTAATGGTACGCCAAACCGTTCCCCGGTACGATCAGTGTGGGGCAACACATGACCGTACCTCGGAGACGCGCCACACAAAGCGGCAACACCATCCTGGAACTTGCCCTCATCATCACGCCTTTCCTGGCCATCACGCTAACTCTGGTCGAGCTGGCCCTGCCCATTTTCAAGAAAAGCACCTTCGAAAGCGCCGTGCGTGAGGGCTGCCGCTATGGCATCACCTTCCAAACCACTTTCAACGGCACCACTTACGGCAGTCAAACGGACGCGATCAAGGCCGTCGTGGAATACAACTCCATGGGCTTTCTGAACAGTACCAACGCCAACCTGATTCACGTCAACTATTACAATTCCGCAACGTTTGCCGACGTGACCGGCAGCGCCGGCGCAAATGCGGACGGCAACATTGTGCAGGTTTCTGTCCAGGCGTATAGCCATTCTTGGATCGCTCCGGTCCAGTGGATTTATGGCAGCACAACCTTCGGGCTCAACAACACTTCGCTTTCCATCAGTGCGGTATCGGCTGACCGGCTGGAATCGCTGCCCGTCGGATCCGCCCGGCCGACCCCGTAGTCTTCAACAAGGCTCCAAGCATATGCGCAAAGAAATCAAAAGATCGAAGAAGGAAGAAGGGCACAGCGTCCTGGAGTTCGCTCTCGTGGCGATTCCGACCATCTTCCTGATGCTCGGCACGGTGGTCATTGGTATCGATCTCGGGCGCGCCGTTCAGGTGTTCCAGATCTGCCGCGACGCCGACGCAATGTACGTTCGCGGAGCGCCCCTTTATTCCACCTCGGGGCAAAACTTCCTGGTTCAGCTTGGGCAGAACATGAACTTGCAAACCAGCGGCGGCGACGGGCTCGTCACCCTGTCCAAGATCCAGTTCATCCCCGACTCCTCCTGCGGCACGCCACCCGCTGCGAACTGTACGTCCGGCAAGTACGTACTCGTGCAACGGATCATTGTTGGGAACACTTCGCTTCCCGGTACCCACTATCCGACCGCCGGAGCCGTTACCTACGACAGCCTGGACCAAGTCGCAAACTACACGACCGATCCGAATGCCGTGGTCAGCAATTTCTCCAGCAGCCTGCAGCTCAAGCCGAATGAAGTCTCCTACGTCGCAGAAACGTACTTTCAAACCACTTCGGTGAACTTCGGAAGCGAACAAACCAGTCCGGGAATTTACTCTCAGGCGTTCTTTTAAGGAGAAGGTATGGCCATGGATCAACATCGTTCAACGCGGCGGAAGGGCGAGCGCGGCTATTTCGTCATGAGCATGTGGATGATGATGATGGTCTGCGTCATCATTCCCATGATCGGACTGGCCGTGGACGCCGGCATCCTCTACACCATCAAAGGGAAGCTACAGGAAGCCGTGGACGGAGCATCGCTCGGCGCCGCGCGCAGCCTGAACCGCTCCCTGGCCATTGCCGATCAGGAGGCGGACGCGAGTGATGCCGCCGTCCGCTATTACCATGCCAATTTCCCGACTGGCTGGATGTCCGTAAGCCCGGTCAACGATCCGACGGTTACTTGGCCGACATCGTCCAATCCTGCCACCGCCATCATTCACGTCCAGGGTGATATCGACGCGCCCACTTGGTTCATGCGGATTCTCGGTTTCAACTCGGTTCATTTAACTGCCGTCGGAGAGGCCACCCGCCGCAACGTCAACGTGCTGATGGTTCTCGACCGCTCGGGGTCACTCGACACCAGCGGTTCCTGCGTTCCGATGGCCCAGGCCGCCCAAGGGTTTGTCAATTTGTTCTCGGATAACCGGGACCGGATGGGAATGTTGACCTTTGGCACTTACTACAACCTCGACTTCCCGTTCAATTACGACTTTCAAAGTGGTTTGACGACAGACTTGAACAGTCTGTCTTGCGTGGGCTGGACCAACGCCGCGGCCGCGTATTGGAAAGGCTATCAGGCGTTGAAAGCATTGGGCGACCTCAACGCGCTCAACATCATTCTGTTCTTTACCGACGGCCAGCCGAACACGATCACATTCGGTACCGTCGATGGCGGTAGCGGGCCTCTGCTCCCTTTGAAAGCCGGAAGCTCCTGCACCGCAACACCGGGCTTTTCCGGCACCGTAGGTGGAAACGCTGACGGCGTCTACAAACAAACCATCGCCACATACCCGGCCCCCGCCGACGCAAATCCCTACGATGAGGTCGTGATTGATTCCTCCTATGGTTGGAACGGCGGTTGTTCCTTCCACAGCGCAGTCGGCCGGTCGATCTCATCGGATGTGTCCTACCTGCCGAGTACTGATGCCTTTGGAAATTCAATTAGCACAAGCCTTCTAGGCGGAACGGGCTTCCCGGCCTCCGTTACCAAGAGCGGCGGAAACGTCCAGGTCACCTCTGGCAATGTGACCAACGGAGGAACTAACGCCCTGGACAATGCAGCGCAGCGCGCACGGCAAGACGCCGCCGCTGCGAACATGCCGTTCATCGTCTACACCATCGGCCTCGGTAACGCCCCCGGCGGCGTCAATAACGAACTGCTCAAGCGCATCGCCAACGATCCCACGGCGCTGGCATATCAATCGGCGTACAGCGCTGGAACATATCTGTACTCGCCCGACGCGGCCCACTTGGCCGCTGCCTTCGCGGCCATCGCCGACGACATCATGCGCATCTCCAAGTAAGGCGCTTCCCTGGGAGCCTAATGCACCCGGCGCCGCCCTGTTACAATTGAGGCAATCCTCCTCAGGACCGGGTAAGCGCTTTTTCGGCCGGGTGCCCCATGGATCTGGACCAGCTGCATACATTTCTCGAAATCGTCCGCTTGAAGAGCTTTTCCAAAGCGGCGCAAACCTGCTACCGCACGCAGCCGGCCATCAGCGCCCAGGTCCGCCAGTTGGAGCAGGAACTGAACACCACGCTGTTTGAGCGCCTGGGCACCAAGATCTCGCTCACTACCGCGGGCCGGATCTTCGCCGAATATGCCGAACAGATCCTGGAGCTGCGCCGCCGCGCCCAGGACACCATCAACGAGCTGGACCGCGTCCCCCGAGGCGAACTGGTGATCGCCGCCAATGAAGCCACCTGCATCTACGTGCTGCCTGCGGTCTTCTCCGAATACAAGAAGATGTTCCCCAACGTCCAGCTCTCCGTCGACCGCGCCTACGGTTCGCGCGTGGTGGAGGCGGTGCTGGAAAACCTGGCCGACTTCGGCATCACCCAGCTACCGGTCCAGGAAAAAAAGCTGCAAGTCGCCCGCATTCATTCCGATGAGATTGTGTTGCTGCTACCTGCGAAACATCCGCTGGCGGCCAGGAAGTACGTGACCGTCCGCGATCTGATCGGCCAGCCTTTACTGCTGCCCAAGTCCGGCACCACCCGTGCGCGCCTGAATTCGTGGCTGGAGCCGGTGGAAGACGAGATGCAAATCTCGATGGAACTGGACTCGACGGAGATGATCAAGCGCTTCGTCATGGCCGGCCTTGGCTGTTCCTTCCTGGCGGTCTCCAACTGCCGGGAGGAAATGGCGGCCGGAAAGCTGTCGGCCGTCTCGCTCGGTCCGGATCCAATGGTCCGGAAGGTGGGTCTGATTTACCGGAAAGACAAGGCGCTCTCGAAAGCCGCTTTGGGGTTCATTCAGGTTATACTGGAACACGCCGGGAGCGATGGCTCCGCGGTGGCTACCCCCAAGCTGCCCGAAGCGGTGTCGTCCTGAGCTGGAGAAGGAATGCCATGTCCCGCGTCACTTTGAAGAGCTCAACGATCTTCATCTCGGTCGGCGATAAGACCGAAGTCTACCGCTCGGTGGCCGACGTGCCGCCGCAACTGCGCAAGAAGCTGGAACAGTCCACCAACGGCATCAATTCCGCGACCATCCTGATCGCGGACCGCAAGGGGAAAGAAGAAATCGTGCGCGCCATCCGCGGGCTGCCGTCCAGCCTGCGAGCGCGCATCGCAACGTCCTCCAAGGAGGAAGCTCGTCCGCAGCGCCGTTCCCGCATTCACTGGGCCGCGCTCTGGCAGGATTGGGCCGAGTTTCTGCTGCCGGCCGCCATCGGCGTGGCCGTCTGGCTGCTGTTCACCACCAAGTAAGCCCGGCTATTCGGCCTGCGCGTAGTTCGCCAGCTTCCGCCGCAGCGCGTCGGCGGTACTGCTATCGGGCGCCACGATCAGTATGGTGTCGTCGCCCGCCAGCGTTCCCACGATCTCCGGCCAGTCCTCTTTGTCCAGTGCCACCGCCAGCGCGTTGGCGTTGCCGGGCGAAGTGCGCGCCACCACGATGTTTTGCGCCGCGCGAACGTCGCGAAGGAACTCGGCGGCGACGGTGGCCAGGTCCGGCCCGCCTGACGGCGCCACCTGGCGGTAACCCTCCGGCGTCTTCAGCAGGCCGAGTTCACGGATGTCTCGCGACAGCGTGACCTGGGTGGTGTCGACGCCGTAGCTCAACTTCAGTTCGCGCGCCAAGTCCTCTTGCGTCAGGATCCGTTTGGCGCGGATCAGCTTCAAGATCTGGCCTTGGCGAAAGGTCTTGTTCATTGCTTCGAACGGGCCAGGCGCGCTTCGGCTTCATCCAGGGCGCGCGCGACGGTGGCGGGGCCGGTGCCGCCGGGGATTTCGCGCGTCTTCATGCCTTCGCTCGGATGCAGCAGCGCGGCCATCTCCGGCGTGAACTCCGGCGCGAATGCCGTCAATTCCTCCGCCGTCCAGTCGAGCGGCTTCTTGCCCTGCTGGATGCTCTCAAGAACTAACTTGCCTACCAGTTGATGCGCGCGATGGAAGGGCGTGCCCGAGCGCGCCAGAGCCTCGGCCAGATCGGTGGCAACGACCCAGCCTTCGTCGGCGGCGTCGGCCGGTTTGCCGGGATGCAGCCAGGTAGATTCGATGACCGCCTGCATCATTTCGAGCGATGCCCCCATTTGCGCCGCCGCGTCGAACAGCGGCTCCTTGTCTTCCTGCATGTCGCGGTTGTAGGTCATGGGCAGACCTTTCATGGTGACGAACAGCGAAGTCAGATCGGCAAACACCCGGCCACTCTTGCCGCGGATCAACTCGAGCGAGTCGGGATTCTTCTTCTGCGGCATCAGGCTGGAGCCACTGGTGACGCCGTCGCCCAGTTCCAGCCAGCCGAATTCGTCGCTGGAATACAAGATCCAGTCTTCAGCCAAGCGGCTCAGGTGCAGCATGCTGACCGACGCCGCGTATAGGAAGTCGAGCGCGAAATCGCGGTCGGCCGAGACGTCCATGCTGTTGCGGGTGATCGCGGCGAAGCCCAGGTCGCGCGCGATGGCCTCGCGGTCAAGGGCGAAGCCGCTACCAGCCAGCGCGCCCGATCCGAGCGGCATCACGTCCACGCGGGCGCGGGTTTGAGTGAGGCGCTCGTGGTCGCGCGCGAACATTTCGAAATAAGCCAGCAGGTAATGCGTCCAGAGCACGGCCTGGGCGCGGCGCACGTGTGTATAGCCGGGAACGACGGCGTGCGGATGCTTGCGCGCCATCGCCACGAGCGCGGACATTACGCCGGTCAAGCGTGCCTGAATGACATCGATCTCATCGCGCAACCACAGCCGGACGTCGAGCGACACTTGCTCGTTGCGGCTGCGCCCGGTGTGGATTTTGTCGGCCAGCGCGCCCACGCGCTCTTTGAGTTTCCGGATGACCAACGTGTGGACGTCTTCGTCGGTCGCGTCCTCGAAGAACGCCGGTTCGCGCGCTTCGGCGCGGATTTGCTCGAAGGCCTCCACCAGGCGGGCGGATTCCTCAGCGGTCAGAATGCCCGCACGCTGCAACGCACGGGCGAAGGCCTGAGAACCGCGGCAGTCGACGTCAACCAGCTTTCCGTCAAAGTGCAGCGACCCGGAAAAGCGCTCGAAGACCTCGGACGGCCCGCTCGCAAATCGACCGCCCCAGAGTTTCATTTGCCCGATTTGGCCGCTTGCGCGCGCACGCGGATCGGCAGGCCGATCAGGTTGATGAAGCCCTGCGCGTCTTTCTGATCGTACTCGGCGCCCATGGTGAAGCTGGCAATGTTCAACGAGTAGAGCGAATACGGTGACTTGCGGCTCACCGGCTCGACGTTGCCCTTGTAGAGTCGCAGCGTCACTTCTCCGGTGGTGGTTGCGCTGGTGGCTTCGAAGAACGCGTCCAGCGCCTCGCGCAGCGGCGTGAACCACAGGCCGTTGTAGACCAGTTCGGCGTAATCGAGCGCGAGCTTCTGCTTGTAGTGCAGCGTGCTCCGGTCGAGAGTGAGCGCTTCCAGTTCCTGATGCGCCTGCATGATCAGCGTGCCGCCGGGAGTCTCGTAGCAACCGCGCGACTTCATGCCGACGAAGCGATTCTCGACCAGGTCGATGCGTCCGATCCCGTTCTCGCCGCCGATCTTGTTCAGCGTTTCGAGCAAGCTGACGGCCGAGCCGCGCTGCCCGTTCACCGAAGCAGGCCGTCCTTTTTCGAAGCCGATGGTAACGTCTGTTGGCTTGTCGGGCGCGTCTTTGGGACTGCGCGTGAGCATCCAGATTTCGTCCGGCGCGGCGTTGGCCGGATCTTCCAGCGCGCCGCCTTCGTGCGAGATGTGCCAGATGTTGCGATCGCGGCTATAGATCTTGGTAGTCGTCGCCGAGATCGGGACGTTGTGCTTGGCCGCGTACTCAATGGCGTCCTCACGCGACACGATGTTCCACTCACGCCACGGCGCGATCACGGCCAACTGCGGGGCGAGCGCTTTGTAGGTCAACTCGAAGCGGACCTGGTCGTTTCCCTTCCCCGTACAGCCGTGCGCCAGCGCGTCACAACCGGTGGCTAAAGCGACTTCGACCTGCCGTTTTGCAAGCAGGGGTCGAGCAATGGACGTGCCCAGCAGGTACTTGTGCTCGTAGATGCCGCCCGCGCGCACCAGCCGCCACAGGTACTCGCTGACGAACTCCTCGCGCATGTCGGCGATGTGGACCTCGGTCGCACCGGTCTTGCGCGCCTTCTCTTCCAGGCCCTTTAACTCATCTTCGCCCTGGCCGATGTCGCCGCAAACGGCCACGACTTCGCACTGATAGTTCTCCTTGAGCCACGGAATGATGATGGATGTGTCCAGCCCGCCCGAGTAGGCGAGCGCTACCTTTTTGGGTTTCATAATTAGGAAATAGGATGCAGGCTAGGAATGAACGCTAGCCGATCAACATCAATAGTAGCGCCTTCTGCACGTGCAGGCGGTTTTCGGCCTGATCGAAGACGACCGACTGTGACGACTCGATGACGTCGTTGTGCACCTCTTCGCCGCGCTTGGCGGGCAGGCAATGCAGGAACACGGACTCGGGCGCGGTATGCGCAAACAATTCCTTGTGAACCTGGTAGGGAGCGAAGTCCGCGAGGCGCTTTTCCTTTTCGTGCTCCTGGCCCATGCTGGCCCAGACGTCGGTGTAGACGGCGTTGGCATCGCGCGCGGCTTCGACCGGATCGTTGGTGATGGTCAACTGCGCGCCCGCGACGGCTGCGAGGGCTTCGGCCTGCGTCACGATGTCGGCGTCGGGCTCGTACCCGGCGGGCGTCGCAACGGCGAAGTTCATGCCGAGCCGCAGCGATGCGAGCATCAGCGAATGCGCGACGTTGTTGCCGTCGCCGACGAAGGCGAGCTTCAGGCCTTTCAGGTCGCCGAATCTTTCCTGGAGCGTGAAGACGTCGGCCAGCGCCTGGCAGGGATGGAAGCGATCGCTGAGCGCGTTGATGACAGGCACGCTCGACCAGTGAGCCAGCTCATCGATGGTCTTCTGCGAGAAGGTGCGCGCGACAATGGCGTTGGTCCAGCGGTCGAGGTTGCGCGCGACGTCCTTGAGAGGCTCGCGGTCGCCAATGGGTCCGACGGTTAAAACCGCATCGCCGCCTAATTGTTTGGCGGCGAGTTCGAAGGTGAGGCGCGTCCGCAGCGACGGCTTTTCGAACAGCATGCTGATGTAGCGGCCGGTGAGCGCCTTGGCGAACCGCGAGGGCTGCGACTTGAGCTGGTGCGTGAGGTCGAGAAGCGCCAGCAGTTCCTGTTGGGAGAGATCGAGATCGCGGGTGAAGTCGCTGGCCCCGATCCTGGGGAGCGATTTGGGGGGCGGCATTCGTTTGACCGGCTTGAGCGAAGTACCAGCAGACGGGGGCATGGCGGCGTTCACCTCCTTACGTGGCTCAAGTCTCGGAGTGAATGATTATTCACTCACATGAATAATAATACAGAAATTGGGTTCGTTTTGTCAAACGGAAAGTTGTTGAGGCGGTGGGAGTTGGAAGACGGTGGGTTCGTTTGGTAATTTTGCCCTTCACGATCGGACTTTCACGTTCCGGTTGACACTTGCCACCTCTCTCGGAACCGGGAGTCCTCTCTGTTGATCAAGATTTCAAGCCCAACCAGCGCAACTGCTCCGATTGTTTCAACCGCCATCCCGGTCTGATCTCCATGCGAGTGTCGCTTAAGAAAGATACTCGCGCCCCACAGGATCACCAGATTGACAATAGACAAGACGATAAGCCACGTCTGCCTGGATGGTCTTTGCCATGGTCTGAGCCGACGGATCAACCTTTCCGGGTAGTAACGCCAACTGTACCAGGTAAAGGCATTTCCAGCTGGAAGGACGATCAGAGCGATAATCCAAGCGGTTCGGACCGGCTGGTCCAGACTGAAAAAAATAAACCAAGCCCCAAGTACGGCAGCCAAGTTCCCGATAACAGTGCGCCGAACGAGCCATCTACGCACGACTCCCTTGGTTCCTTCGTCCAGCGGCTTCTGCTGCGGCGCCACGCCGTCGGTGAACCGATAGCCGCAGTCGCACCTGAGCGTCCCAGCCGGACTCAGCAAGGTGCACCTGGGGCATTCGAGCGGCGTGCTGGGGGACTCGACGAGGTTCATCTGGTTCCTCGAGAACATTTTAATACCCGGGCGGCGCACTCAAGGCCGGCTCCTTCCGAACCGGCCGTCGGCTGTGCAATCCTAGATGCAACTTATGCACAAGGCTACAGTCGGTTTGCTACTGATTTCGGCCTCGTCGCTGATGGCCCAGTCGAGCGGGTCCATCACGGGGACGGTGGTTGACATCGGCGGGGATCCGGTCGCGAATGCGGTGATTCTGGCGACAAACGCGGAATCGAAGGCGGTCTACAAAGCGACTACGGCCGCCAAAGGTCAGTTCACGCTCACGCAATTGCCTGCGGGCAAGTACGTGCTATCCAGTTTCACGCCGGGATTCAATCCTTTCGTGCGGCCCAACGTCGAAGTGGAGGCCGGGCGGGAATTGCATCTCGACCTGCATTTCCTGGACGTCCAATTGAACACGCTGGGCGACGGGCGCGAGTTTTTTACCGCGATCGATAGCGGTCACAAGGCGCCGAGCGGTCCAACGCCGCGCACCGCGGACGGCAAGCCGGATCTCACGGGAGTCTGGTATCAGCGCAGAGTCGTTGACGCCGGCAAGCCGGAGCCGAAGCCGTGGGCCGCGAAGCTGATCAAGGAGCGCGCGGAGAACTTCGGCAAAGATATGCCGCAGACCTACTGCATGCCGCTCGGCCTGATCGGCAACACGCTCCAAATGTGGAAGCTGGTGCAGACGCCGGCGCTGCTCGTAATCATGATCGAAGGCGAACTGCCGCGCCAGGTGTTTCTCGATGGCCGCGGGCATCCGAAGGATCTGAATCCGTCGTGGTTAGGGCACTCCATTGGACACTGGGAGGGCGACACGCTGGTGGTGGACACGGTCGGATTCAACGACCGGTCGTGGCTGGACATTCAGGGCCGTCCGCACACCGAGCGAATGCATCAGATCGAGCGCTACCGCCGTACGGACCTGGGGCACATGGAGATCGAGATCACGATCGACGACCCCGGCGCCTACGAGAGGCCGTGGACCACGCGGTCGGTCGCGGATCTGGCGGCGAATGAAGAATTGATGGAGTACGTCTGCACCGAGAACGAGCGGGACCGGGCGCACATGGTCGGCAAGTAGGTCGCCACTTTTTTCCCCTGCATCCTTTCGCGGTCCGGCTTCATCCCAAGGAGCGGACTCTAGTAAGCCAATCAAAATAGCAGAGGAGCAATCATGGGAAAACTCGAAGGTAAGGTTGCGGTGGTGACCGGCGCATCCAAAGGGATCGGGGCCGCTATCGCGGAGGAACTGGCCAACCAAGGCGCTGCGGTGGTCGTGAATTACGCGGCCAGCGCGGGCGCGGCGTCGGAGGTAGTGGCAAAGATCCAGGCGGCGGGAGGCAAAGCGAAAGCGATCCGCGCGGACGTGAGCAAGGCCGGCGAGGCGCGGCAACTCATTGACGCGACGCTCAAGGAATTCGGGCGAGTCGACGTCCTGGTGAACAACGCGGGGGTGTTCGATTTCAAAGGGCTGGCGGACGTGAATGAGGAACATTACGACCGCATGTTCGATCTCAACGTGAAGGGGCTGTTGTTCGCGACGCAAGCGGCGGCGAACGCGTTTGACGGGCGCGGCGGATCCATCATCAATATCAGCTCCATGGTCTCGGTGGGCGCCATACCGGGAGCTTCGGTGTACAGCGCGACGAAAGCCGCGGTCGATTCGCTCACGCGGACGCTGGCCGCCGAACTCGGCCCCAAGAATGTTCTGGTGAACTCGATCCTTCCTGGACCGGTGGAAACCGAGGGCACGCGTGCGATGCCCAACTGGGACGACTTTCAGGCTCAAATGATTCCGCGGACGCCGCTGGGACGCATCGGCAAGCCGCGGGATATCGCTACGATCGTGTCGTTCCTGGCTTCGGACGAAGCCGGGTGGATCACCGGGCAAATGATTCCCGCTGCCGGCGGATTGCGAGCCTGAGCAGCGCGCTGGGATTTTGAGGAAGATCCGAAACTTAATCCGGTGATGCGGAGTCAAACGAAAAGAACGGGGAGGCGATCGAGTCCTGCGCGGGCCGCCGTGCCGTCGAGCACCCCGCATCGGCCGCTCTCCCTGATCACCCGTCGTGCAGCCGCCCTCCACTGGCGTGCCATCGCAAGAAGGAGGAATGATTCGTTTTCGATGGAGCGACGCGACTCCTTCGGATCGGCCAGTGTTTCTGCTGGGCTCCGGCCGTTGCGGTTCCACGCTGCTGCAATCCATTCTGAACAGCAACCGGGAGTTCCTGATTTGGGGAGAGCATAACGGGTTTCTGCGCCAACTTGCGGAGGCTTACTACCGGGCAGCGCATCCGCATTTTCCGGCGGCAGATTCGTTGGGCGTGCGCGAACGCGAGAAGCGGCTACGCGATCCGGACCGCTGGATCGCGTGGGACAACCTTTGCGGCCAAGACGATTTTCGAAACGGGTTTCGCGCCTTTCTTCGTTCGATGTTTGCCGATCCAGAGGGCAAGTGTCCGCGTTGGGGGTTCAAGGAGATTCGCTACGCCCTCGATGCGGACGACAACTCCCTGCGGCTGCTGGCCGAATTCTTCCCGGAAGGGCGATTCGTGATCCTGATTCGCAATCCAATACAGACTGTGTTCAGCATGATCGCTCACTGGGTTTTGGTAGAACCCGGGGTTTCGCTCGGCGCCGCCGAACTGGATGAGCAGATTCTTTCCAGAACGGTCACCTGGACCGAACAGTACATGCAACTCGGCGCGTTCTCCGGGGCGCACGCATCGCGCTGCACCAGCGTCCAGTACGAGGAACTGCATCGTCGGGAGACGTACGCGGCCCTGGCGGATTTCCTGGAATCTTCGTCTTTCGACTACCGGGCGCACCTTCATCGGGTGCATGGCGCCGCCAACAAAACGGGTGCCGCGGTTGGCTTGCTTCGGGAGCGGATCGAGCTGCTTCGGCCGCGCGTGGAGGAGATTGCACGGCCCGCCCTGCTTCGATTCGGGATCGCCGCGAGCGCAGCGGGAATGCGCTAGATCGTCCGGGACCGGTGGGCGCTTGCGCCGCCGCACGCTACACTATCAACAGCCCCCGGAATGAAGATCTCGGCCGCGATCATCACCTTCAATGAAGAACGGAACATCGCGAGGGCGCTCGAAAGCCTGAGGTGCTGCGACGAAATCGTGGTAGTGGACAGCGGGTCGACCGATCGCACCGTGGAGCTGGCCGCCAAGCTGGGCGCGCGCGTGATCGATATGGCGTGGCGCGGCTACGCCGGACAGAAGAACTACGCGTCCGATCAATGCACGCATGACTGGGTTCTGTCGCTCGACGCCGATGAGGCGCTGAGCGAGGCGCTGGAAGGCGAGATCTGGCAGATCAAGAAGAACGGGCCGGCGTTCGACGCTTACACCATGCCGCGGCTGGCGCAGTATCTGGGCCGCTGGATCCTGCATTCGGGCTGGTATCCGGACCGGAAGATCCGGCTGTTCGACCGGCGGCGCGCCAAGTGGGTGGGCGAATATGTACATGAGTCGGTTGTGGCGGAGGGCACAGTCGGACACCTGAAATCCAACATTCTGCATTTCACTTGTAATTCGCTGTCTGAACATTTGAAGACGATGGACCGCTACACGACGCTAGCTGCCGAGCAGTTGGTGGAGCAGAAAACCCCGGTGGGTTGGCCGGATCTGGCGCTCGATCCGGCGTGGACGTTCTTCCGCACGTACGTGCTGCAGCGCGGCTTTTTGGACGGCTTCGAGGGGTTGGCTATCGCGCACATGGCCGCGCTCTACAATTTTCTGAAGTACGCCAAAGCCAAGAACATGAGCCCGCGAAGGTAGCTTTGGTCATTCTGCATATCGACACCGGGAGCGGAATGCGGGGCGGCCAGTGGCAGGCGTTCTACCTGCTGCGCGGGCTGGTGGAGGCAGGACACAGCGTGCGGCTGCTGGCTCCGGGCGGGTCGCCGCTGCTACAGGCGGCGCAATCGCAGCAGATGTACGCGCGACGGCTGCATTGGATGGCGCTGGCGGGTGCGGTTTCCGGCGCGGACCTGGTTCACGCGCACGACGCGCGGGCGCACACGCTGGGTGCCTTGCTTCCCAAGCCGCTGGTGGTTTCCCGGCGGGTTGCCTTTCCCGTGCGACGCGGGCTTCTTTCGCGCTGGAAATACGCGCGCGCAACGCAGTACATCGCCGTTTCCGAATGCGTGAAGCAGGAGCTGCTGGATGCCGGCGTACGGAACGAGCGCATCAGCGTCGTTTACGACGGCGTTCCTACTTACCCGGAAGAGACCGGGGAGGAGCGCACGCAAGTGATCGCGCTAGACTCCGACGATCCCGGCAAAGGCAAACGGATCATTGAGGAGGCCGCCGCACTGGCGGACATCCCGGTGCATTTCTCACGGAACCTGCCGCGCGATCTGCCGCGCGCCGCCCTGTTCGTTTACATCACGGATTCGGAAGGCCTGGGATCGGCAGCGCTGCTGGCCATGGCGTACGGCGCGCCGGTTCTGGCGAGCCGTGTAGGCGGGCTCCCGGAGGTTGTGCAGGACCACGTCACCGGAGTATTGACCTCCAACGAGCCGGAAAAGATAGCCCGTGCAATCCGGCACATGCTGGACGATCGAGCGCAGACCGCTCGGATGGCATCCCGCGCCCGGGCGCGCGTGGAAAGAGACTTCAGCATCCGCCGGATGGTCAGCGGGACCGTCGGTGTTTATGAGAGGATTCTGAGTTGATTCCCGCGTTGATTGCCGCGCTATTCGGTCTGCTCATCGGCAGCTTTCTGAACGTGTGCATTTACCGCTTGCCGCGCGACCTGTCCGTGGTCCGGCCCCGGTCTTATTGCCCGCAATGTGACGCCAGCATCGCCTGGTTCGACAACGTTCCGCTGCTGAGCTATCTACTGCTGGCCGGACGATGCCGCAAGTGCGGCCAGCGCATCCCGGCGCGTTACCCGGTGGTGGAGCTGCTGACGGCCGCGGCGTTTGGTTGCGCGGTTTGGTTTTTGGGGCCAACTGCGGCGGCGGGCAAGTATTGCGTGTTCGCCGCCATTGCGATCACGCTGCTGTTCTCGGATCTGGAAGAACGGATTCTGCCGGATGAGTTCACCATCGGGGGCGCAGTGGCGGGCATCGCGTTCGCCGCTTTTGTGCCGCTGAGTACCGGCCCCGTCGCGCTGCTGTTCTATTCGTTGAAGCATCCGCGGCTGATTTCGATGGGCGAAGCTTTGTTCGCCGCCGGATTCTGTTCCGGCGCGCTGTGGCTGGTGGGCGCGCTGTACCAGAAAGTGCGGCACCGCGAAGGGCTGGGCTTCGGCGACGTAAAAATGGTGGCGATGATTGGCGCATTTCTGGGAATTCAGGGTGCGCTGCTGACGCTGATCGCCGGATCGCTGCTGGGCGCGATTGTCGGCCTGTGCTACATCTGGTTCACCGGCAAGGACGCCTCCACGTACGAGCTGCCGTTTGGGACTTTTCTCGGCGTGGCCGCGCTGGGCGTCGGATTCTTCATCGACGTGATCGCGGTCTGGTACACGAAGCTCGGCACATAGCAGCTACGATAAAACTGTGCGGCTGACCTGGTTCCTGCTGCTGACAGCAGCGCTCGCGCGCGGCGCCGAAACCGAAGATCTGCGGTCGGTTCAAGCAGTGTTCCAGAAGCAAGACACTTCGCTCGATTGGATTGAGGTACTGGATAAAAAGCCGATCGACGCGTCGGATTCTCTGATGTTGGTGGGAGCCGCGCCGACCGAACCGTGGCGCAGCACTTCGCGGCGCGTGCCCGTTTATCCCAAAGAGCAGATCGGTCTGTTTGTGGTTTCGGGCGAGACGAATCAAGTCCAGTTGCTCCTGGACAGTTTTCCTCTGAGCAGCGTGGTGATGGAGCGGCCCAAGCTCGAACTGGCTGGCGGAGGCACGGCGTATTTGCACTTCTACTCGTCGTACGGTTTCTATCAGGGGAGCATCAAGTATGTTTTCGACCTGACGAGCCATCGGCCTTCACAGAAGATCCGCTACAGCATCCTGGCGCTGACAACGGTAACGCGCGAGCGCGAGACGTTGCTCTACCAGGCTTCGTCGTACGGAGGAGGCAGCGAGCCTCTTCCCGGATGGACCGAACGCCAGTACGTGATCACGATTGAGCCGCGCGGCGGCGATTCCGTGCCGGATTACCGCATCGTGGATGCCGCGCCAAAACGAGACGCCGCTCCGTCCGCACTGACGCCACTGCGGCTGGCGGACGGCCAGAAGGTGCTGGTTGTCCACACCTCTTCACCCGATCAGAGAGCGCAAGCGGCAGGCGTCGAGCTTACCGCGAACTCAGGCAGGAAGCTGTTCTTTCCGCTCCCCATTCCGACGCAATCGCAATATCGCGCTCTGCGTCCGAAAGCGCAGAGAGCCGAGAACCTGGAGAACGACATCGGACCGTACGCCGTCGCCGGTACGAAGCTGTGGTTCGCCGACACGTTTTACGATGGCGAAGGAGTCTCCGGGGTGGGCGCCATCGGGAGCTTCGACGCCTTGACGCATGCATTCGAGATGCGCAATCTGCCGGAGATAGCGGCTTGGTCCGGATCGGCACTGGTTGTGGATGGTCGCGACCTGTGGGTCGGATTGATGGGGAGGCCGGAAGGCGCGAACTACGGCGGCGGATTGCTGCGCTACAACATGGACACGGGAAAGGTGACGACCTATCCGGTGCACGATTTGATCTACACGCTGGACATCATCGGCGACACGCTGTATTGCGGCACTTCCCGTGGGCTTTACACGGTTCGCGGCGGCAAAGTCACGCAGCTGCGCTTCGAGCCGGATGTCAGCGGCACGTTGAGCATGCTGGCGCGTGAAATCCACTGAGCGGCGGGCTGGCGGCGAGCGTGGGAGTTATGCTCGTTAGTTGGCTGCGCTGCTGATCTTCGCCATCACGTATCTCGTCCTGGCCGTGGGCAGACTGCCGGGTTTTCGCGTGGACCGGACCGGCGCGGCGATCATCGGCGCGAGCTTCATGGTGGGTGTGAACGCCCTGTCGCTCGAGGAAGCCTACCGCGCCATCAATTTCGACACCATTATTCTGCTGTTCGGGATGATGATCGTCGTCGCGAATTTGCAGCTTTCCGGTTTCTTTGAGTTGGTAGCCGAGCGCGTGGTGGAGCGCGCGCGAAGCCCACTCGTTTTGCTGATCGCAATCGTGGCGGTAGCAGGGTTCTTCTCGGCCTTCTTTGTGAACGACACCATGTGTCTGGTGCTGACGCCGCTGGTGCTGGAGATCGCGGTGGCGCTCCGCAGAAATCCGGTGCCGTACTTGCTGGCCGTGGCGATGGCGGCCAATGCGGGCAGCGCGGCGACCATCACCGGGAATCCACAGAACATGATGATTGGCAGCTTCTCGGGTATAGCATATCGGCATTTTCTGGCGACGCTCGCGCCGGTAGCGGTGCTCGGGCTGGTACTGGCGGTGCTGGTGATCTTTGTGGCGTACCGCCGCGAGTTCATGACGACAGAGTCTGTGCGGGTGGCGCAGCGGACCGTCCAAGTAGATCGCTGGCTGATGTGGAAGTCGCTCATGGTTTCGTTCGCCATGATTGTGATGTTCTTCGCGGGCTGGCCGGTACCCAAGGTGGCGATCGTGGCCGGGGCCGTGCTGCTGATCTCGCGGCGCGTGAGTCCAGAGAAGGTGTATCGCGCGATCGACTGGCCGCTGCTGGTGATGTTCGCGGGCCTGTTCATCGTGATCGCCGGGGTTGGGAAGACGTCGTTGGAGCAGGATCTGGCGGTGGTCGCGGGGCGGCTCCATCTGGACAATGCGTTTGTGTTGAGCGGGCTTTCGGCAATGCTGTCGAACGTCGTGAGCAACGTACCCGCGGTGCTGGTGTTCAAGCCCTTTGTGACGCAACTGGCCAATCCGCAGCGAGCCTGGCTGGTGCTGGCGATGGCGTCGACGCTGGCGGGTAATTTGACGGTAGTGGGTTCGGTGGCGAATCTGATCGTGATTCAGCAGGCCCGGCACAAAGTGCAGATCGGGTTCTGGGAGTATTTCCGGGTGGGCGCGCCGTTGGCGGTGCTGACGATTCTCGCGGGCTCGGCATGGATCACGTGGCGCGGCTACTGACCTTTTAAACATTTCCACAGGGAAATGCTCTATCCTGGAAGCGTGGCAAACTGGGTATTTTTCGTCGCCGGCCTGATCGCGGGCGGCCTGATCATCGGCCTGTGGATGCGGGCAAGGCTCGTGCGGCTGGAGGCTGAGCGGCGGTTCGCCGACACGGCGGCGGCGAGCATGCGCGACACGTTCCAAGCGCTGGCCGATGCCGCGCTGCGATCCAATCAGAGCGCCTTTCTGGAAGCGGCGCGGGCGCAGATGACAGGCGATCAAACCGCCATCCAAGGGGTGGTCCAACCGTTGAATGAATCGCTCAACCGGTTGGATACGCAGGTGCGCGAGTTGGAGCGCGCGAGGGAGAAGGCTTTCGGCAGTCTGGGCGAGCAACTGCAAGCCTTGTCACGGGAGACCACGACGCTGGCGACGGCGCTGCGGTCGCCGCAAGCGCGCGGGCGTTGGGGCGAAGTGACGTTGCGGCGCGTGGCGGAACTCGCCGGGATGGTCCACAACTGCGATTTTCTGGAACAAGAGACGCGCGATACCGACGCCGGGCGTATCCGGCCAGACATGATCGTACGTCTGCCGGGCGAACGCTCCATCGTAGTGGACGCCAAGGTGCCGCTGACGGCTTATCTGGATGCGGCGGGCGCGGGCGATGAAGCGTCGCGCAGGACGGCGCTCGCGCGGCACGGGCAGCAGGTAGCCGAGCATGTGCGGCAGCTATCGAGCAAACAGTATTGGAGCCAGTTCCAACCCGCGCCGGAGCTGGTAGTCCTGTTCCTGCCGGGCGATCATTTCTTCAGCGCGGCCCTGGAGAGCAAGCCAGAGTTGATCGAGGAGGCGCTGGCGCGCAAGGTCGTCATCGCGACGCCGGTGACGCTGATCTCGGTGCTGAAGGGCATCGCCTACGGATGGAACCAGGAGCAGTTGGCCGAGAATGCAGAGGAAATCCGGCGCGTGGCCAGCGAACTGTACCAGCGCGTGGAGCAAGTGCACAGCCACTATGCCGACACGGGGCGGATGCTGGAGAAGACGGTGGAAGCGTACAACCGATCGGTGGGGTCGTGGGATCAGCGGCTGGTGCCGTCGCTGCGGAAGATGCGGGAACTGGGCGTCGCTGGTGGCGAGGAGCCGCAAGCGCCGGAGCAAATCGATTTGCTGGCGCGCAGACCGAGGGCTGTGAGCGGGTTTTAGGGCTATTGCCCGAACGACATATCGATGATGTCGAAGCGGAAGCGCTCGGGCGGAAGGAACGAAACTGGTGAAGGGCTGAGTTGCGCCCAGGTGTCGAACGCGGTCGAGGCAACGCTGGAGTTTAGGTAGAACAGGAACTGGTTCGAGAAGCAGGATATCGGCGGCGGCTGCCGGAAGGTGAGGCGCAGGCCGACGGCCTTTTCGAACTGAACAGCCTCGGTCTGGGTGGCTTTATCTTCCAGAAGCATCACGAAGCTGGAGCGGCCCGCATGCGGCCAGACGTCTGGACGCAGCAGGTTGCGCAGTTCCAGGCGGGCGCCGAAAGTGATCTCGCACTGGCGGATCCATTCCAGGATGCTGTCGCCCCACTGCCATTGGGCGATGAAGCGGAGGTACTGGTCGGCCAAGTTGATGGCCAGGTCCATTTTGCGGCGATCCATCTCGAGGTCTGCCGCAGCGCCTTCGATTGCAGAGGCGAGGGCGGAGGGAGCGATCATGTCCTCGGCATCGATGAGATCGTTGGCCATCCCAACGACGCGGTCCAATCGCTTGACGTCGGGAGTAGTGCGAACCAGCAGCGGCGGCAGTTCGTGCGTTTTCTCGCCGGGGACTTCTACGAACTTTCGGTCTCCGATAATATCCATATGTCGGACCTAGCTATCTTATCGACGACGGAGGCGAGAACCTTCACTCTAAAGGACGCCGGCCGGGTGTCACCCGTTACAGCGTCCGGGGGCCCGGGGGCGGCCCGTTTACATTAAAACAATTTTGCAATACTTGTAGGATTCTGTAAAGAGGGAGTTTGCTGGCGAGCGGCGAATGAAGTACTGCGACATCAGCTTGCCCGTGCCGCTCAGCCACGGGTTCACCTACCGGCTGCCCGAGACGCTATGGCATCGGGTGCGGCCGGGCTGCCGGGCTTTGGTGCCATTCGGAAGCCGGAAGCTGACCGGCGTGGTGCTGGCGCTGCACGATACGCCGCCGGCCGAAATGGCAAGAGACGGATCCGTGAAGGAAGTCCTTCGGTTGCTGGACGAGGAGCCCGTCCTGGACGCCGAACTTCTGGCGCTGGGCCGGTGGATCGCCGATTACTACTGCGCGCCGCTGGGCGAGGTGCTGCGCAGCATGACCCCCCTTTCGGGTGAGGTCCGCAAGACCAAACTGTACTCGCTTACCGATGCGGGGAGGGACGCGGCGCGGCAATTACTGCTGAGCGTGGATGAAGACGATCCGGCGCTCGAGGTGCTGCGGCTGCTCGAGCATCGGCCTCTTTCCGCGTCCTATTTGAAGACCAAGCTTCCGGCGGCGGCGAACGCCATCCGGTCGCTCGAAAAGAAAGGCTTTATCGCGATCGAGGACCTGCAAGCCGAGCGCGATCCGCTGCGGGCGTCGGCGGCACGGCTGCGGGCGTCGTGGCTGGCGCGTGCGTCCGAGGACATGAAGCTGACCAAGCGTGAGCGGGAGCTGCACGCGTTTCTTGAGTTGCATCCGGGGACGCATAACCTGGAGCAGCTTGAAGCTTCGGTAAAGGGCGCGAGCCAGGCGGCGCGATCGCTGGCGCGGCGGAAGCTGATCCGGCTGGAACCCGAGGCGCCTACCGGCATGTTTGCGGCGTCGGCGCCGCCCAAGACGCTCAATCCGCATCAGCTCCTGGCCTATCAGGAGATCGAAGAGGTGCTGCGCGGTGGGAAGTTTCACACGTTTCTGCTGGAGGGCGTGACGGGATCGGGCAAAACGGAGGTGTATCTCAAGTCGATCGATGCATGCATCGCGCTGGGCCGTAGTGCGTTGTTGCTGGTGCCGGAGATTGCCTTGACGCCCGCCGTGGCCGGGCAGTTTTTCCAGCGCTTCGGCGACCGCGTGGCGATTCTGCACTCGGCGTTTCATGATGCCGAGCGCGCGGAGCAGTGGCGGCGGATTCGCGGCGGGCAGGCGACTGTGGTGGTAGGTACAAGGTCGGGCGTGTTCGCGCCTGTGCAGAATTTGGGGCTGGTGGTGATCGACGAGGAGCACGACGGGAGTTACAAGCAGCAGGAGACGCCGCGCTATAACGGGCGGGACGTCGCGATCGTGCGGGCACAGGCGGCGGGAGCGGTGGTGGTGCTGGGTTCGGCAACGCCAAGTCTGGAGAGCCGCTACAACGCCGAGCGCGGCAAATACACGCTCATTCAGTTGCCGGAGCGCATCGAAAGCCGGCCGATGCCGGACGTCGAAGTGATCGATATGCGGCAGGAGTTTCTAGAGACGCGGAAGCTGGCGACGTTTTCGCGGCGGCTGGTGGAGGCGGTGACCGAGCGGCTGGCCAATCACGAGCAGACCATGCTGCTGCTAAACCGGCGCGGCTTTTCAAGCTTCGTCGCCTGCCGGGCCTGCGGGGAGCGGGTGGAGTGCGTCAACTGCGCGGTGACGTTGACCTATCATCGGCGGGATCGGCGCATGCTGTGCCACTACTGCAATTACGCGCAGAAGGTGCCCAGCGTGTGCCCGAAGTGCGGCAGCGAGTATCTGCAGTTCATCGGGACGGGGTCGGAAAAAGTGGAAGAGGAGCTGCATCGCGACTTCCCGACGGCACGGATCGCGCGGATGGACCGGGACACCGTCAGCGGCAAGCGGCATTTCGAGAGCATCCTGCACGGGTTTCGCGAGGGCGATTTCGACATTCTGGTGGGCACGCAGATGATCGCCAAGGGCCACGATATTCCGAACGTCACGCTGGTGGGCGCGGTGTCGGCCGACATCGGCCTGGGGCTGCCGGATTTTCGCTCAGCCGAGCGCACGTTTCAGCTTCTGACGCAGGCGGCTGGGCGCGCCGGGCGCGGGAACCTGCCGGGGATCGTGCTGATCCAGACCATCAATCCAGAGCATTACGCGATCCGGTTTGCGTCCGAACAGAATTACGAAGGCTTTTATCAAAAGGAGCTGCAGTTTCGGAAGCTGATGCGGTATCCGCCGTTCGCGGCGCTGGCCAACGTGCTGGTCCGAAGCCAGCGGCAGGAGCAGGCGTTGGAGATGAGCACGGAACTGGGGCGACTGCTCGATCCCGCCCCCGAGGGCGTGAAGGTCCTGGGGCCGGCCGAAGCGCCGGTGCCGAAGTTGAAGAGCGAGTTCCGGTATCAGTTGTTGCTAAAGGCGGCGAGCCGGAAGCGGTTGAATGAGACGCTGCGGGACTTGCAGCGGTTCGCGATGGATCAGAAGTGGGCGCCGACGGGGTTGGTTATTGATGTGGACCCGCTGACGCTGTTGTGACGAAGTTGCGCGTCAGCGTGCTGACGCGCGGGCCGGGGAGGATGATGCCGGCGAGGTTGAGGGGGTCGGCGTTGGAGACTTCGGCGCTTTCAGCCTCGGCGTTGGAGCGGCGAAGGGCACGCAGGAGGTCCAATGCTTCGGGGCGGGCGAACTGCTCGCCGCTGAAGCCGTCGACGAAGCGTCCGCCGCGGATGTCGCCTTGGGCTTCTTTGCGGCGCAGGACGGGGAGAAGATCGCGCCAGGGTGGCGATAGCGTTTCGCGGGCCAGCAAGTCGCGGAAGATGACGCCCCAACGGGCTAGCAGCTGATCGGCGAAGGCCGCGGCGCGGGCGCCGTTGGTGATCGTGGCCGTGGCGTGCCGGACCAGCGCCCAACGGCCGGCCGCGTGACGGGGACGCGCGTGCCTTCCCCGCCCTTCTCCGCGGCGGCGCTTGGGATCGACCAGCGCGCGTAAGTTTTCGAAGCCGTCGGCGGTGACGATTCCGGCGGCGACCAGTTCCCAGAGGCCGTCTTCCACTTCACTCGCGAGACGTCCGCTGCCGCGGACGAGGTCATTGAAGAATGATGCGCCGCGCTGTTCGAGTTGGGCGAGGACGTCGGCGGCGGCATGGGATAGGGTCGGCCGCTGGGACTGGCTTTCGAGCCAATCGGCGCTCTCGCGCAGGAACAACGCGATTGGCGCGGTGCGAGTCGGCCGCACGCGGCGCGGCTCGGGATCTTCAAAGGCGGGATGCGGCGACAGGCGCGCCCACATGACTTCGCCGGAGAGACAAAGCTGATCCAGAAAATCCGGCTCGTAGTGATGGACGCGGCGTGCGAGAACCTCCGGCTCCCAGGCCGCGGCGGAGATCTCGTAGCCCTGCAACTGGCGGATGATTTGCAGCGTGCCATCGACGCCGTGCAGGCGGCTGCCAAGCACCACGTGCTGCCAGCGATGCAGGAAACGCTGGAATTGAGCAGCGGTGACCGGCTCGATTTCGCGGCGCAGCTGGCCCAGGGTCAGGCGATGGATGCGCGCCAGAATGCGGCGGTTACACCATTGGATTTCCTCAGAGGCGAGCTCACTGTTGAAGCGGCCACGCATGACCTGGCCGTCGGATTCGAGCTGCAGAAGAGCCTGCTCGACGGTGTCGCGCGGGAGTTCCAAGCGTTCGGCAAGCGCGGTGGCGGTGACCGGCCCGACCGAATCCATCCAGCCGCGGACGATCGGGAGCGGCTCGTCTTTGAGATGCAGGCGCTCGGTGGCGATCCAGAATTTTTCGAACTGGTGTGCGCGGCCGGTGGCGGCGAGTTCGTTGAACCAGGGCTGCCAGGGCTCGGCGGCGGGGAGCCGGATCAAGGTAAGAAGCGCATCGTGTAATTCGTCGGAGTCGCGAACGTCGGGCCAGGATTCTGCGGTGACGGTCGCGATGGCGGCGGGATCCAAGATGCCTGCGCCGCCGGAGAGGTCGGTGCGCAGAGTTCGGCGCAAGACTACGGCTCGCGCGCGGCGTTCTTCGAGCGGCGCATCATCGAGATAGGCGTATGGATTGGCGTTGAGAATTTCGTGCGAGAACGGCGATGGCTCCGCGTTGTCGATGGCGACTTTGCGGATGGCGCCGCTTTCCATGTCTTCGAGTATTCGGCGCAGGCCGTCGAGATCCATGGCCTCGTGCAGGCAGTTGTCGATGGTTTCGTTGACCAGCGGGTGATCGGGGATGCGGATTTCGCCCGTAAGATTCTCGGCGCAGGCGACCTGGTCTGGAAATACGGAAGCCAGCAGATCCTCGGCGCGCATACGCTGGATGGGGGGCGGAACCTTGCGGCCGCCGTTGAAGCGCAGAATCGCCAAGGCACGGGAAGCATTCCAACGCCAGCGCGCGGTGAACATGGGCGCTGCCAGCATAGCCTGGGTTAACACGTGCTCCACGCTTTGCGGCTTGAGGAATTCGAAGACCAGCTCCAACGGAAAAGCGTGCTGCTCAGTGAGCGAGATGTTGATGCCGTTGTCGGTAGCGGCGGCTTGCAGTTCGAAGTTGAAGGACCGGCAGAAACGTTTGCGAAGCGCCAAGCCCCAAGCCCGGTTAATGCGCGAGCCGAACGGCGCGTGGATGATGAGCTGCATTCCACCGCCTTCGTCGAAGAAGCGCTCGGCGACGACGGTCTTCTGCGTGGGCAGCGCGTTGAGCATCGCGGCGCCGGCTTCGACATAGGCGATGGCTTGTTTGGCGCCCGCTTCATCGAGACCGCACTGTTCGGTGAGAAAGCTCGAAGCTTGTGCCGGGTGGTTGGTGATTTCTTCGCGGACGTTCGATACAGCTTCCGAGAGCTCGAAAGTCCGGCCGGGGGCTTCGCCATTCCAGAAGGGAATGTTGGGAGGTGCGCCCTTGGCGTCTTCCACGCGGACGCGGCCCGGCTCGACGCGTTTGATACGCCAGGACGTGGTGCCAAGCAGGAAGACGTCGCCGGCCAGGCTCTCGACAGCGAAATCCTCGTCGACTGTGCCGACGGTCTTGCCGTCCGGCTCGGCGACCACCATGTAATTGCCGGTATCCGGGATGGCGCCGCCGGAAGTGATCGCGGCCAGCCGAGCTCCACGTCGGCCTCGCACGCGTCCGTTCACCTGATCGCGATGGAGGTACGCGCCGCTGCGGCCGCGCTGCGTGGCGATGCCGTCGGACAGCATCGTGATGATGGTGTCGAATTGGCCGCGCTCCAGATTGCGATAAGGATACGCGCTGCGTACCAGAGCGTACAGATCGTCTTCCTGCCAATCGCGGGCGGCGCATTCGGCGACGATCTGTTGGGCCAGGATATCCAAGGGCGCGGCGGGAATCTCCAGGCGGTCTAACTGCCCTGCCCGGATGCTGCTCACCAGCGCAGCGCATTCGATCAATTCGTCGCGCGTGGTGGCGAAGAAGCGGCCTTTCGGTTCGGCGCCGACCCAATGGCCGGACCGGCCGACGCGCTGGAGAGCAACGGCGATGGAACGCGGGGATCCGATTTGGCAAACCAGATCGACGGTTCCGATGTCGATGCCGAGTTCGAGCGAAGCGGTGGCCACGACGGCCCGCAGCTCGCCGCTCTTTAAGCGTCCCTCGGCGTCCAGGCGAAGCGCGCGCGACAGGCTGCCGTGATGCGGCAAGACCATGTTTTCACCCAGGCGCTCGGCTAGAGCGTGCGAAACGCGCTCGGCCAGGCGCCGCGTGTTGACGAACACCAGCGTGGTCCGGTGCATCAGGATCAGCTCGGCCACGCGATCGTAGATCTCCGCCCACATTTCGTTGCTGGCAACGGGACCAAGCTCATCGCGCGGCACTTCGACGGCCAGTTCCATTTCGCGGCGGTGGCCGACGTTGACGATCTGGGCATCCGGCGAGAGGAATCGGGCAACCGCTTCGATGGGATTTACCGTGGCCGACAACCCGATCCGCTGGGGGGCATTCCGGCCTTCCGAGGCTAAAGCGTCCAACCGGGCAAGCGACAAAGCTAAATGCGAACCTCGCTTGTCGTCGGCCACGGCGTGGATCTCGTCCACGATGACAGTACGCGTGGTACGCAGCATCTGGCGCGACTTTTCGGCAGTCAACAGAATATAGAGCGACTCGGGGGTGGTCACCAGGACGTGCGGGCGGTGCTTGCCCATCTGCTGGCGCTCGGACGCCGGCGTGTCGCCAGTGCGTACGGCGGTGCGAATCGGGGCCAGCGCAATGCCGCGGCGGCGCGCCAACTCGGAGATTTCGGCGAGCGGCACTTCCAGGTTCTTATGAATGTCGTTGCTCAGGGCCTTGAGCGGCGAGACATAGACAACTTCGGTTTCATTCGCCAACTCGCCGCAGCGGGCGGCGCGCACCAGGCGGTCGAGACAGATCAGAAAAGCAGCCAGCGTTTTGCCGGAACCGGTTGGCGCGGAGATTAATACGTCGCGCCCGGCATGAATTTGCGGCCAGCCCTGAATCTGCGGCTCGGTGGCGGAAGAAAATCGCGTGCTGAACCATTCCGCGACGAGCGGGTCGAAGGCCGCAAGGATCGATTCAAAGGGGACGTCAGGCATCGCGGTCACCGTTCATCAATCTGCCATCAGAGGCTGCTACCATTAGACCTCACCCGTCAAGTTAGGCGTTTTGTGGTAACCTGAACAGGTTACCCGCGAAGGCGAGGCAACGCTTGAACTTTTTGAGGGGAAATCATTGACGGGATGGTTTCTTAGAGGATGAAGGTTCGGCTCTTTTATCGATGCACCCGCTGCGGATCGTCGTCGTTCCGCAGGTCACAGACTCGCACGCTCAAGGAGTCACTGTTGGGGTACATCGGTGTGCATCCGCAGCGCTGCCACATGTGCCGGCGCCGGTTTTTTCTGTTCAAGCCCACGAACCTGAAGGCTTTTCTGTCGGCGCTCGATGCGCCGCCGCAAAGCGAACGGGAAACCAACACCAGGCCGATCGCGGACGCCAGCGACGCGTAGCCTTTTCGAAGGGTCACTGGAAATCCCCGCAGTGACGGTTCCGTAGTAACGCACTGTACGCCTTCTAACTAAGGACTCTCGTACTAGTACGCACCTTCCGAACTGTTCGTCTTGCATCAGAGATTTCTCGGTGTACAATACGGCCATGGGATTGGCGTTAACGGTTCGGTATAACCTCACATTCTGGTAAGGATGTGAGATTTCCAACATAACCGAGGTGATTTAGATGACCCTCAGTCCCAGTGTGCTCGGCACAGGTGCGGTGATTGACCGACCCGCACAGGAGCACGCGGAAGCGATCACCTCAGTCTGCCCAGAGGAACGACACAGTTCGCCGCTCGCTCGCCCGCTGAGCCCGGACCAAGAGCGGATCTGGTCCTTGCAGGAATTAAATCCGGACGTACCGGTCTACAACGAGTCGGAGGCTGTTCGTTTGAGCGGGGAGCTGGACGTGGAAGCTCTGGAGCGGGCTCTCCAGTCGATTGTGTCCCGGCATGAAGCGCTGCGCTCGACCATCCAGGCAATCGACGGCCGGCCGTATTCAATTGTCCACGAAAGTTGGTTGCCGCGGCTGAAGGAAGTCGACTTGAGCGCACTCCCTTCCCTTCAACGCGAATCGGAAGTGCGGCGGCTCTTGATTGACGAGCCGCGTGCCCCCTACCGCCTCGCGGAGGAGCCGGGAATCCGGGCCACCCTGCTCCGGCTGGGAGATCGGGATCATGTCTTGGTCCTGATGATGCACCACATCCTCGCCGGCTGGAGTTCCCAAGGCGTTTTCTGGCAGGAGTTGTCGGCGCTTTACCGCTCATTCGCGCGGGGGATATTGGTCGCGCTGCCCGTCCGGCGCGTAAGCTATGCCGCCGCAGGAAAACGCGAGGAGTCCGCGCGAGGCAGTTTTGAAGAAGATCTGGCGTTTTGGGAGGAGAATCTGCGTGGTGCGCCGGCGCTGTTGGAGCTCCCGGCAGACCGCCCACGGCCGCCCGCGAGGTCGTATCGCGGCGCTCGAGAACGCTGGACGCTGAGTCGAAAGCATACGCAGGCGCTACGGAACCTCGGAGAGCGCGAAACTGCCACGCCATCCACCGTTCTCGCGGCCGCATGGAACGGCCTGTTCTACCGCTATACAGGCAGCGAAGATATCCTCCTGGGCGTTCCAGCCGCGGATTGGGAAGAGTCGCAAAGTGCGACGGGCTCGATCCTGAACGTTCACGCTTTGCGAACGCTGTTGTCCGGGCAGATGGCCTTTCGGGAACTGCTGGCCCACACGCAGAAAGGCCTCCAGGAGTTGGATGCTCACCGTTCCGTGCCCTTCGACCAGGTTGTGCGGAAGCTGCGTCCTAAGGGTAATCCCAGTTATTCGCCTTTGTTTCAGGTGATGGTGGTCTGGCGCGACCGGGATCAGCAATTGGCGTTCATCGGACTGGATGGCGTGGAAGTAGAGCCGCTCGTTTCCGGAAGCGGAACTTCCAAATTCGATCTGGCTCTGTTTGCGACCGACGCTGGCGATGAAATCTGGCTGGAAGCCGAATATAGCACGGATCTTTTCGACCGGGACCGCGTGCTGCGCATGTTTGGCCATCTCGAAACGCTGCTCGAAGCCGTCACGTCCGACTCTAGCCGGCGGCTGGACGACGTGCCGCTGCTCACGGCAGCAGAGCTCCAGCAGCTCTTGATCGATCCAAACCGGACCGAAGTCACTTGGCCGGACCAGCGCTGTCTGCACGAACTGATTGAAGAGCAAGCCCGGCGCTCGCCGAACGCGGTCGCGGTGGTGTTCCAAGCGACGCAGCTCACCTATCGCCAACTCAACGAGCGGGCGAACCAGCTGGCTGGACGTCTGCGAGCACTCGGTGTCGGCCCCGGAACTCTGGTCGGCATTTGCCTGGAGCGGTCAGCGTCGATGGTGGTGGCGCTGTTGGGGATTCTGAAAGCCGGCGCGGCTTATCTACCGCTGGATCCGGCTTATCCGGCAGACCGGCTGGCTTTCATTCTGCAGGACGCAAAGCCGGCGGTGCTGGTAACGCAACCGCGCGTGCGGGAGGCAATTCCCGCTTATGCGGGCCAAATCATCGATTTGGATTCTGTGCTCGCGCCGGAGCCGCAGTTTGTGCCGCTGCCGGTGGACGGCGGCTTGCGGCGAGATAGCGATCTGGCTTACGTGCTGTATACGTCGGGCTCGAGCGGCACACCGAAAGGAGTCCAAATCTCTCACCGGGCTTTGGTGAACCTGCTGAGGTCCATGCAGCAGGAACCGGGGATCTCGGCGGACGACACGCTGCTGGCAGTGACCACATTGTCGTTCGACATTGCGGGCCTGGAATTGTTCCTGCCTCTCATCCGCGGAGCGCGCGTGGTGATCGCTGCGAGCGAGGATGTGGTCGACGCCCGGCGCCTTGCGAAGCTGATGGAGGAGTGGCGCGCCAATGTGATGCAGGCGACGCCGGCCACTTGGCGGCTGCTGTTGGAATCGGGGTGGTCCGGCGACAAAAGCCTGACCATACTCTGCGGCGGCGAGCCCTGGCCCGCGGAACTGGCCTCGCAGCTTTTGCCGCGTTGCCAGTCGTTGTGGAACATGTATGGTCCAACCGAGACCACGATCTGGTCGTCTGCCCGGCGGGTGCAACAAGACGAGCCTGTATTGATCGGTGCTCCGATCGCCAACACGTCCTTTTACGTGCTGGACGCTCACCGCAGGCCCGTGCCCATGGGAGTGCCCGGCGAACTGTATATCGGTGGAGACGGCCTGGCCGAGGGTTATCTGAACCGGCCGGAACTCACGGCCGAACGATTTGTCGGTAACCCGTTCAGTCAGGATCCGAAGGCGCGGCTGTTCAAGACGGGCGATCTAGTGCGGCACAGGCCCGGCGGCGGGATCGAGTTCCTGCACCGGATCGATCACCAAGTGAAGATCAGCGGTTTCCGGATCGAGTTGGGTGAGATCGAGGCTTGCCTGGAAAACCATCCGGAAGTTGCTCAGTGCGTGGTAGTGGTTCACGAAGACGGCCAAGGCGAGAAGAGCCTGGCTGCTTATCTGGTCCCCCATTCGCAGCATGCCCCACGTATCGCGGCGCTTCGCGACTTCCTGAAGCAAAAGCTGCCCAATTACATGATGCCGGCGACGATTGTCATCGCGAACCAATTGCCGCTGACGCCGAATGGAAAAATCGACCGGAAAGCGTTGTCCCGGCGGGATAACGGTCCGGCAAGCGCATCGCGAGCCGAGTCCGTCACTCCGCGCACGACCCTGGAACTTGAGGTGGCGCAAATCTGGGAAGAGTTTCTGGGAACCCAGGTCAGCAGCGTCGATGACAACTTCTTTGAGCTGGGCGGCCGTTCGCTCGCGGCCGTGCGTCTTCTGACCAAGGTGAATACGGTATTCGACGCAGGCCTCACCATTCCATCTTTCCTGAAGGCTCCCACGATCGCGGGCATGGCGCAGCTTCTTCAACAAAAGAGCGCAGCGATTCGCGAACCGCGTTTGATTCCCTTGCGGGCGGGCGACCGGCCGGGAACCGTTTTCCTTCTCGGTTCGGGAGTCGGCATCTGCAGGCTGGGCCAAGCGCTTGAGGGGCCGTCTACGTTTGCCGCGGTGGTTCCCTTCACCGTTTCGTCCTCGCAGCAGTCCACCCTGGACGGGCACCCAGGCGTTCCATCGCTCCAGCGGATAGCCTCCGTGTATGCCGATCTCATCCGAGGCAGTCTGGATGGCGGGCCGTGTGTGCTGGTGGGCCACTCTTTCACCGGTCTGTTGGCCTTCGAGATAGCGCATCAGCTCATCAGCGAGGGGCACTGCGTCGATATGGTCGTGCTTCTTGACGCCTGGGCCAAGGACGTGCCCTGGTGGTGGAAGCTGAAGTCTCTGTCGCCGGCTCGGGTGTGGTCGAAGTTAAACCGGATGCTCTCCGGGCTATCGCGGTTCACGCATGCGGGTGGACCGTTTCCCGGCGCAGCGCCGCAGAGTTCGTACCTTTCCATGGACGAAATGCCCTGGGACACTTTTCAGCGCCTCACCCGAAACGCCGTGAAAGGCTACCGGCTCTCGCCTGTGGAGACCCGAGCTGTATTATTCCGGGCCACGGAGAGTCACAAAGCGCACCTGCACGCCTTCGATCCGCATTTAGGATGGGATGGTCTGTTCGCAGGTGGAGTTAAGAGCATTGGAATGCCGGGCGGCCATTCCACCATGCTGCTCCAGGAGAACCTCCCGGGACTTGCGGGACGGTTTCAGGAGCATCTCGACGAGCTCGCAGCGGAAAACGGGTTCGGCGCCGAGGCGATCTCCGCAGTCGACTTTCCGTTGGCGGCCGGCGCTTAGGCGAGCAGCGTCGCGCGGATTCACCCGGCTCTCAGCGGGCATGCTTCAGAATCGCGCCCGAGATTGCGGGCAGCGGAAGTACCTGGCCGGCGGCGCCGCGTTTGATTGCCTCGTTCGGCATCCCAAACACAACGCAGGTGGCCTCGTCCTGGGCGATGGTCGAGGCTCCGGCTTCTTTCATCTCCGCCATCCCGCGGGCGCCATCGTCGCCCATACCGGTCAGAATCACTCCCACCGCGTTCGCTCCCGCATAACGCGCCGCCGAGCGGAAGAGGACGTCGACAGAGGGGCGGTGCCGGCACACCAGCGGCCCGTCCTTGATTTCGACGAAGTAGCGAGCGCCGCTGCGCTTGAGCAGCAGATGGTGATTGCCGGGCGCAATCAAGGCGCGGCCGCGGATCACGCTGTCGTTGCTTTCCGCTTCCTTGACCGAGATCTGGCAGATGCTATCCAGACGGTTGGCGAAGGCGCGGGTGAAGACCTCCGGCATGTGTTGCACGATGACGATTCCGGGCGCGTCCGGCGGCAAGGCTTCGAGCAGGGCGCGCAGCGCTTCGGTGCCACCCGTGGATGCGCCGATGACGACGACTTTCTCGGTGGTCTCCACCATGGCGCCGGTGGGGCGGGAGAGAATCGCGTCGGCGGTCAGCTTCGGTTCGACGACGCGCGAGGGGGTGTGAAGATGCAGGCGGGCTCTCGCGGCGGCCTTGACGGCTTCGCAGAGTAGTAAAGCCGACTCTTCAAGGAATTGTTTGGTGCCGACCCGCGGCTTGGCGATGATGTCCACAGCTCCGTATTCGAGCGCCCGGAGCGTGCTTTGCGCGCCCTCCTCGGCCAGGCTGGAGCAGATAACCACGGGAATCGGATGCTGGCTCATGATCTTTTGCAAGAAGGTCAGGCCGTCCATGCGCGGCATTTCGATGTCCAGCGTGATGACGTCGGGCAGTTGCTCGCTGATCCGGTCGGCGGCGACGAAGGGGTCGGCCGCGGTGCCGATGACTTCGATGGCTGGGTCGTCGGAGAGAATGTCGCTTAGAGTCCGGCGAACGACGGCTGAATCGTCGACGATCAGAACGCGCACCTTGGATCCACTCATGGCTCGACCTCCCCGAGTCTTTGAGCGGCGAGCTGCTCGCGCAGCACGGCATTGTCGCTCCAGGATGCCAGCCGGTAGACCAGCACATCCCCGGAACTGGTGTGAAACTGAATCCGCCGGCCGCGCACGCCGCCGAGATCAGAAGACCGGACGATGAGCCCTTCTTCGGCCAGGACCTGGATCGCCGCCTGGCAATTGACCGAGCCGACGGTGGCCCGTCCGGCGCGGGCGATGGGAAGGACGTCCGCTCCGCCGAACAGTTTCACTTCCAATTCATCCCGGCGCACACCGAGAGCATCGAACCTCTGGATGAGATAGCGGATGCTGGAGTCGACGTAGCGATGGCCTTCCGCGGGGCTCGATGCCAGCGTCAACGGCGGGCAGCGAGGAAGGATGCCGTGGCACATCGCGCCAGCGCCCAGGCGAGCGCTCCAGAAGGTAGCGCTCACGCAAGAACCCAGAATCGTTCGCAGAATGGCCGGCTCACGCGCGAGATACACTTCTCCGGGTTGAAGGTCTACCTCGAGCAGGGCGGGACCCGTGTCGTCGCTCATTGCGCCTTCCTGTATACCGAGGCCGCCGCCGGGACCAGGGGCAAGTCCATGCCTTGCAGCGACTCGGAGTGGCCCGCGAAAAAGTAGCCTCCCGGAATGAGCTGGCGCACGAGTTTCTGAAGGATGCGAACCTGAGTGGTCCGGTCGAAATAGATGATCACATTCCGGCAGAAGATGATCTCCCGCGGCTCCGGAAGCCCGAGATCGGCGTCCATGAGATTCAAGCGGCGAAAGTCAACGGCGCCCCGCAATTCGGGAACGACGCGCACGAGGTCCGATCCGCGGTCGCGGCTGCGCATGAAATATTTCCTGCGAAGATCACTGGGGACCGGGTTGATCTGCTCGGATTTGAAGATGCCCATCCGTGCCTTTGCCAGCACGGCCGTGGAAATGTCGGTGGCAAGAATCTGATACCGGAAGCCGGGGCGGCCCTGTGCGTATTCGGCGAGGACCATGGCCAAAGTGTACGGTTCCTCGCCGGTGGAGCAGCCCGCGCTCCATAAGAGCGAGTTCCGGGCCACGCCGTGATGGGCGGCCAGCTCCGGCAGAGCTTTGGAAATCAGGTAATCGAAATGGCCGGCTTCGCGAAAAAAGTCGGTCTTGTTGGTGGTGACGACGTCGATTAAGTGGACCACTTCACTTTGGCCATGGTTTCCGTTAAACACGTAGCCACAATATTCCGAGTAGGATGAAATATTCAGGTCCTGCAACCGGCGCTTGATGCGGATCTCCAGCATGGTCTTCTTTTCGTCACTCAGGTTGATCCCGGCCTCCTGATACACCAATGCACGGAGCCGGTTGAAGTCCGCCTTGGAGAGGCTGTCAGTTTGTGTGTTCATGCGGGAGGTGAATTCAGGCAGGGCCGGCCACGTTCAGCCGGCCCCGCTAGCTTTCAGGCAACGACTTCGGCTGGAGCGCGGTTGACCTCCGAGCCCCGCACAGCAGCGAGTTCCTCGGCCGAGAAGACGCGGTCGATATCCAGGATCATGATGAACTGCGTGTCGCGCTTCCCCATGCCGTGGATGAACTCGGTCCGGATTTGGGTGCCGATCTTGGGCGCGGGTTGAATCTGTTCCGGCTCCAGGTCGATCACCTCCTCCACCGAGTCCGCCAGGGCGCCGATCACCGTCGATTCACCCTCCAGATTCACCTCCACCACCACGATGCAGGTATTGACGGTCTTGTCGGTGCGGGACATTTCAAAACACAGGCGCAGGTCGACTACTGGCACGACGTTGCCGCGCAGATTGATGACTCCGCTCATGAAGTCCGGCGTGCGCGGAATTTTGGTGATGGTGCTGAATTCAAGCACCTCACGCACTTTGGCGACGTCGATGGCGAACACTTCGTCGCTCAGCTTGAAAGTGAGATATTGGCGGGTTTCGGTAATTGCAGTAACGCTCATGGCATTGTTCCTTTCGCGTTCCGAGGACGGCGCGAGCCCTCTGTGGGACCCGCGCCGCGCCGGCTAGTAGCGCTCAAACTCCTTGTCAACCGCGTCGCCGTTATCCCGCATTTTCAAAGCCACCCCGCTCTTGGCAGGCTTCTTGGGAGCAGAGGCGGCGGGACCGTGTGTGACGGCCTCCTGCAATTTTTTGAGCGGTGCGCCGGATTTGACACCGGCGGAACGGGCCGCCGGGGCCCGGTTTTCGTCTCCCGTGTGGAAGAACCCGATGGCGCTGACCAACTGGTCGGACTGGCCGGTGAGCTCTTCGGTGGTGGAGGCCATCTCCTCGGCCGCGGTGGCGTTCTGCTGGATGACCTTCTCCAGTTGCTGCAGAGCTTTGTTGATCTGCTCGGCGCCGGCGTCCTGCTCCTTGCTCGCGCCGGTGATCTCCTGCACCAGCTCGGCGGTCTTCTGGATGTCGGGAACGAGCTTCGCCAGCATCTCGCCCGCTTTCTCCGACACCTTCACCGTGGTACCGGAAAGTTGGTTGATCTCTCCGGCCGCCTTCTGGCTGCGCTCGGCCAGTTTGCGGACCTCGGCCGCGACGACCGCAAAACCTTTCCCATGTTCACCTGCACGTGCGGCCTCGATCGCCGCATTTAAAGCCAGCAGGTTGGTCTGCCGCGCGATCTCTTCGATGATCGAGATCTTGTTGGCGATTTCCTTCATGGCCGCCACCGCTTCGAGCACGCACTTTCCGCTCTCCTGAGCGTCCTTGGCGGATTTGGTGGCGATCTTATCGGTTTGCTGCGCGTTGTCGGCGTTTTGCTTGATGTTGGAGCTCATTTCCTCCATGGAAGAAGAAGCTTCCTCCGCCGATGCGGCCTGGGCGCTGGCGCCGTTGGAGACCTGCACCGAAGCCGTGCTGATGGCCTGGCTCGCCGAGGCTACTTCACCGGCTATGGACCGTATGTCGGTAACCGTGCGGGTGAGGCCGCTGACCATGGCGCTCAACGCCTGCATCAGTTTGTCCTGCGCCGAGCGTTCCCGAATCGTGACCGTGAGGTTGCCCTGCGCGATCTCCTCGGCCGCTCCCGTGACGTCGTCCATCGCACTGATGAGCGTGTTCAGATTGTTCTTGATGGTGTTGAATTCGCCATGATAGGTGTCGGTGATCTGCGGCGGCAGGTCGCCTTTGCTAATGCGGTCCACATAGTTGGCGGCGACATTGAGCGGCGTAATCACGGCGTCCAGAATCGCGTTGACGCCGCGCACGATGCCGGCGTAGGCGCCCTGGAACTCGTCGGGCTTGCCTCGTTCGGTGAGCCGGCCTTCCTTGGAGGCCTCCGTGAGCCGCGCCAACTCTTTCTGCAAGGTCTGGACCACGACGGCCACGTTGTTGACGGCCTGCTTCATCTTTTCGTGGTCGCCCTTGTAGGTCTGGGCGATCAGTTCGTCGATTTTGCCGCCCGAAATCTGCGCCAGGATGCGGTTGCCTTCGCCGATGGGCAGCAGAATGGCGTCCAGCATAGCGTTCATGCCGCGCACGATCTCGGCGTACGCGCCCTGGAAGTGATCCGCTCTGCCGCGCTCGGAGAGCTGCCCTTCTTTCGAGGCCTCTGTTAAGCGCCCAAGTTCTTTCTGCAGCGACTGCAGCACGACGCCGACGTTGTTGACGGCCTGCTTCATCTTTTCGTGGTCGCCCTTATAGCTCTGCGCGATCAGCTCGTCGATCTTGCCGTTGGAAATCTGGGCAAGAATGCGGTTGCCTTCGCCGATGGGCAGCAGGATGGCGTCCAGCATGCCGTTGACGCCGCGCACGATGTCGGCATATGCGCCTTGGAAATGCTCCGGCTTGCCGCGCTCGGCCAGTTGCCCCTCTTTGGAGGCCTCCGTGAGCCGCGCCAACTCTTTCTGCAAGGTTTGGACTACCATGGCCACGTTGTTGACGGCCTGCTTCATCTTTTCGTGGTCGCCCTTGTAGGTCTGGGTGATCAGTTCGTCGATCTTGCCGTTGGAAATCTGGGCAAGAATGCGGTTGCCTTCGCCGATGGGCAGCAGGATGGCATCCAGCATGCCGTTCACGCCGCGCACGATGTCGGCGTAGGCGCCCTGGAACTGCTCGGGCTTACCGCGCTCGGAAAGCTGTCCGTCTTTGGACGCCTCGGTCAAGCGCGCTAGTTCCTTCTGCAGGGTTTGGACCACGACGGCTACGTTGTTGACCGCCTGCTTCATCTTTTCGTGGTCGCCCTTGTAGTTCTGGGCGATCAGTTCGTCGATTTTGCCGCCCGAAATCTGCGCCAGAACGCGATTGCCTTCGCCGATGGGCAACAGGATCGCGTCCAACATCTCGTTGATGCCTGCAAGCATCTGGCGATGAACGCCCTCGAACTGATCGGCGCGGCCGCGTTCCTGGAGGTGACCCTGACGGGAGGCCTCGACCAGGCGCTCGATCTCTTCGAACACACGCAGGGTCTCCGCGTCGGCGGCTTCGTGACCGGCGCCGTTGCGCTTTCCGTGAGCGGCGCCATTCTCCATCACGGTTGTGCCGCCGTTTGCGGCGTGTGATGTCTTTCCATTTACTTTGCGTAACATTGATCCTGTTGTCCTTTCGGGTGAAAATGCTGTTCTACGTTGCGCCGCCTGTCCGTGCCGGGTAAGCTCCCGGCGCCGGAGCGCTCTGAGGCGGTCTGGATTACGTTGTGCACCAGGCGATGCGGATCCAAAATGAGGGCCACAGTTCCATCGCCGAGAATGGTGGCTCCCGATACTACTTGGACGTTCCGGCACAGCCGGCCCAAGTTCTTGATGACTGTCTGGTGATCCCCGAGCACTTCATCCACGGCGAAGCCATATAGCCCGTGCTCGGTTTCCACGACCATGATCTGCTCGCGGTCCGGCCGCGCCGCGTCCATTTCGAAATACTCGCTGAGCCGGATGTAGGGGATGAGTTCGTCCCGCACGCTGGCTAGATGGCTGCCGTGCGCGGCCTGGATGTCTTCGCGCGTCAGCTCGACGCATTCCAGGCTGTTGGCCAGTGGCACGACAAAGTGCGTGGCGCCCACGCGAACCAGTAGGCCGTCGATGATGGCCAGCGTCAACGGCAGGCGGAGCGTTACCGTAAGGCCCTGGCCAGGACGGCTGGCAAGCTCGATGGAGCCGTGCAGCGCCTCCACGTTCCGGCGCACCACGTCCAGGCCCACACCACGGCCGGAAACGTCGGTGATTTCGCGCGCCGTCGAGAAACCCGGCGCGAGAATGAGGGAATAGATTTCCTGCTCAGAGAGCCTTGCGCTGCTTTCAACGAGGCCTTTCTCCACCGCCCGGGCCCGTAAGGCGTCGGCATCCAGGCCGCGGCCGTCGTCGGTGACGCGAATGAGAACGTTCGCGCCCGAATGCAGCGCGGAAAGGTGAATGCGGGCGGTGGGACGTTTGCCCGCCGCGCGGCGCGTTTCCGGAGTCTCGATGCCATGGTCCATGCTGTTGCGGATCAGGTGCACCAGGGGATCGTTCAACTGATCGATGACGGTCTTGTCCAGTTCGGTTTCGGCGCCCTCGACGGTCAGCTCCACGTCCTTGCCCAGATCCACTCCCAGGTCGTGCACCAGGCGGCGGAAGCGTTCGAACGTGGCCCGCAGGGGCAGCATGCGGATGCTCATCGAGTTCTCGCGCAGCTCGCTGGTCAGCCGCTCCACCGACTCGGCGACATCCAGCATCCCCGGGTCGCTGGACCGGGCGGCGGCCTCACTCAAGCGGGCCTGCACGGTCACCAGTTCACCCACCAGATTGACCAGCTGATCGAGCTTGGCGGCCGCTACCCGGATGGAAGCGGCGGCCTGCGCGGTTGCGTTTCGCACCGGCGCGCGGGGGCCGGCAAGCACGGCCTGCCTGGCGTGCGGCTCGGGGGACAGCGGTTCGATGACGAGTTCGCTGTCATCCTCGACGAAAATGAAGACGTCGCGGATCGCGTCCCGCCCGGCCGCAGTGGCCAGCGTCATGTCCCAGGCCAGATAACAGCGCTCCGGCAGGATCTTGCGAAGCGGCGGAATGGCCGAGGTGTCGGCCGCTACCCGGAGCTCGCCCAGTTGACGCAGCTCGTCCAGCAACAGCAGCGGATTCGTGCCGTTCACCAGCACATCCGGATTGGGCCGGAAATGAATGCGCCACTCCCGCACCGGCCCCGTACCGTCGCCAGAGGCGGGCTGAGGGGGCGGGCTGGCAGGCCGTGCGGCGGAAGCGTCCCCCGCGCCGGTCAATTCATTGACACTGGCCAGGATCTCGGCCGCGCGGGATTGATCCGCCGTACCTCGGCCGGCGGCCTGCTCCAGCATTGCCTTGATCTGATCGCTGGCCGCCAGCGCCAGGTTGGTCAGCCCGCTCGTGACGGCCAGTTGCCCCGTGCGCACGCGATCGAAGGCCGTCTCCAGGTGGTGCGTGAAGCCGGCCAGATCGTCGAAGCCGAACATCGCGCCCGATCCTTTGATGGTGTGGAGCGCGCGGAACGCCCGGCCCACCAGTTCGGGATCATCGCGCTTGTCGTTCATCTCCAGGAGCGCCAACTCCAGTTCCGCAATCAACTCGCGTGCTTCCTCGAAGAAACCTGCCTGGAAGGCGTCCATTATCCCAGCACCTTCTTGACTACGGCGAGCAGCTGCTGTGCGGTGAACGGCTTGACGATCCAGCCCGTAGCGCCGGCCGCCCTGCCCTCCTGTTTGCGCGACTCCTGCGATTCGGTGGTCAGCATAATGATCGGGAGACCTTTGCACGCCGGGTTGGCGCGCACACACCGGATCAGGCCGATGCCGTCGAGCGCAGGCATGTTCAAATCCGTGAGCACCAGGTTCACCGGATTGGCCAATTTCGCCAGCGCATCTTTTCCGTCCACGGCTTCGATGACGTTGTAACCCGCCTCGGAGAGCGTGAACTTGACCATCTGGCGGACGCTGGCCGAATCGTCAACGGTCAGGATGGTCTTGGCCATGCGCTACTCCGCCGCCTGGCAGCCGGGAAATGCAGGAAAACCGGCATCCCGAGCGATGCCGTCCGCCTGGTCCGATAGCCGCTGGACGATTCCGGGGCCGTTCCCGCGTTCACGGGCCGCGGCCCAAACCAACTGTAGAACCGTGATGTCGATGCGGCCGGCGCGTTCCAGGTTGAGCCAGAGCTCTTTTCCCGAAGCGATTCCTTCGATCAAAAGGGTCTGAAGTTCCGCGGCCAATGTGACTCCCACGTCGCCCTCCAAGCGAATCAGCCAGCAGCTTTCGCCGCGATCGACGGAGAGACCGTTTCCAGTGGCCGCACACAAGTTGTCCAGCGCCCCGGTCGTAGCGGCCGAGAAAATCGAGATAGAGTCCTCAGACTGGCTCAAGTCAGGTTGCTCCCCAAGGTGTCTTCCGGCTCCGCGGCTCCTGAGCCGGCGAAACGGCCGGCGGAAAGTTCCACTCCCATGCGGGTGGAATCCAGGTGCGCGACCCGGCCGATGCCCCACGACGAGAAAGGCTTTTCTGGCTGGTCCGGCAGCTCAAGCTCGACCGTCACCACTTCGTTCAGTTCCAAAGAAGCCGGACCATCGATCTGCAATCGCATGCCGGAACTGCTGATATCGATGGCGGTCGCGTAAACGCTTTCTCCGTTCTCTTTGCGCAGCAGCACCTGCGCACTGAGCGGATAGCGCGGTTCCTTCCGCCGGTCGCTGGACTTTTGATCCATTCCTCTATCTGGTGGTATAAGCGCCCCCAAATTCTCCTCATCGGTTCGCGGGCCGGTAGTATGACCTTCTGGTCAAGAGAGCCTGGCGCGATTGCGGCCGATATGGAAACCGTTGACGCCTTCGGTATGGATGGCGGCGGAGGAAACGAGCAGAAAGTGAGCGGTGCCACAGTATTCCGTAAGATCCACAGCCGGCTGGCGGCCGTCGGTCTTGGATTCCGCGCGGCCGAGCCGGGCTGGCGGAAAGCTCTCGAACAGGTAATCGAAGATCTCGAGAACCTGAATCGGTCCACGGAGCAGGATTTCCTGGCTGTCGGCCAGAAACTGATGGAGTTCCGGTCGGCCGCGCGTCAGGTGTCCTCCGACATGGAGGCTTTGAGCGAATTGATTTCCAGCCCAGCAGGACAAGCAGCCTGCCAGGCGCTGACCCGCGTTCTGGAACACACGCAAGCGATGGATGGCCGGCTGGCGGAAACCGGAGCGGCGCTCGAAAGCGTGCGGGCTCTTTCCGGCCGCTTGCAGCATGCTTTCTCGGCTCTATCCAACAGGGTCATGGTATTTCGCACGCTGTGCACGCTGACGCGCATTGAAACCGCGCGCTTGGGCGGATCCGGCGTAGATTTCGGAAATCTGGCCGAGGAAGTGCAACCTTTGTCCGAGCAAATACAGTCCAGCGGCGAGGGCGTGCTGAGAGCCGCCGCGGTGCTCGATCAGGGAGTTCATGGGGCGCTCGCCGGCGGCGCGGAACTTCGGGCCAGAGAGCTGAAGGATCTGCACGAGATCAGCACGAACGCAATGCGCAATCTCAGGTCCTTTGAAGAGCGCCGGGAACGCGCGCGTGGCGCCAGCGCCCAACAAGCCGTCCAGTATGCAGCCGTCTGCCAGGCAATCGACGATCTGGTGCATTCGCTTCAGTTCCACGACATCACGCGCCAGCAGGTGGAACACGTAATAAAAGCCCTGCGGGCGCTGCGTTCCGAGGATACGGTGCCGGCCCGGCCGGTTCTGGAGCTGCAGAGATCGCAAATGTCCAGCGCCGCGCAGGTGTTCGCTTCCTCGGTGGGGCGGATTGAGGCCGATCTGGCGGGCATTGCGTCGCGCGTCGGGGAGATGGCCGCGGCAAGCCGGGTCCTGCTGTGCGACTCCGGCGACGACCAGAACGTTTTCTTCCTGGAGATGGAGGAGCGTTTCACTTCCATTTTGAAGGCGGGACGCGGCTGTAGCGGGACCGAAGCGGAAATCGGAGCTACAGCGGCGCATCTGAAAGAAACGATCGACCAGATGCGGGCGTCGGTCGCAGGGATCGACCGGACAGAGATCCAGATCCAGCGCATTGCGATTAACGCCACGCTGCGGGCCACTCAGCTCGAAGCTTCCGGAGACGCACTGGGGGTTGTCGCGGAGGTCATGCAGCGGCTGGCAACCGAGTCGAACCAGAACACGGAGGCCGTCGCCGTAGTGCTCGACTCGATGCGAAACGCCGCTGATCGGATCACGGGGCCGGAAGCAACAGCGGCGCCGGATACGCCCGGGATCTTCGGCGAGATGCAGTCGGCCATCCTCGAACTGCACTCATCGAGCGAACGGAGTTTCAGCCGGCTGAACCAGATCGCATCCCTGGGCGCGCGGCTGGCCGAGGATGTTGGCGCGCTCCGCAACGGCTTAACCGCGGGGGGGCTGTTTGAACGGGTGGCACTGCGGGCGCTCGAAGAGCTGGAGCGCATCGGAGCACTGGCCGCGAGCCAGCATTCGCGAGCCCGCGATGGCGCCCCGGCGACGGAATTAGCGAGCCTGGCCGGGCAATACACGATGGAACGCGAGCGCGACGTGCACCGTGCGGTGGCGGAGGGTGCGGCGGCACCCCAGGCTTCCGCCGAAGTGCCGCAAGCCGTCCTGGACGGCGGAGATTTTGGAGAGAATGTGGAGCTGTTTTGAAAGTCGAGGAGGTGCAACATGCCGGATGATCCTGCTAATACGATGTTTCTCTGGACCAACGATTGGGCCGTCGGGGTGCGGGAAATCGACGCGGACCACCAGCGCCTGTGCGCCCTAGCCCAAAGCATGCACCGAGCCATGCTGGACGGAAGGAGCAAGGCGTTCGTCGAAGAGCTCCTGGCGCGCCTGCTCGACTACACCGACTACCACTTCACCCATGAAGAGCGGCTGATGGCGCGCATCGGCTATCCCGAGCTGCGCCAGCACCAGCGACAGCACGAAAAATTGCGCTCGGAAGTCAGGGCCATGCAGGCGCGAGCGGCGTCGGGCGAAGTCACCATGACGATTGAGGTGATGCTGTTTCTCATGAATTGGCTCAGGCAGCATACCGCGGCGAGCGATCAGCGGATCACCGCATATATGAAGCGGAGTTCCGTCGGCCCGGCTACGGGAAGCGAGCAAGCGTTAGTGCGCTGACAAGCCGGGCTGCGCGGCGGTGCGCCAATAGGCAGGTAGATCCGGCTTGGTCTCGCGCAGGATTTCCAGAATCGCGCTCCGGTCCTGCGGGGTCAGACGCGCGAACCGCTCGCTCGTGTCCTTGCCCGTGAGGACATCGAACAGCTTTGAGTAGACCTGCTGTTTGGAGGCGTCCGGCAGCGCGTCGAAGGCCGGGTCGTAAATCATATAGCTGAGCGGATATTTGAAAAGCCGGGTCTTCAAATCGAAGTCGCGCAGAGACCGCCCTTGTTTGTCGCGCGGGCCACGGGCGGGGAAAGTCCTGGTAAACGTCGATACGCCCGCCATCGGCTCGCGCATGGGGGCTTCGTCGGCAAAAAGCATGTAGGCCACCAATTCGTTTTCAACGAAGTCGAGCCGGTCGTGCTCCTCCTTCAGCTTGCCGTCGGCGATCGCGATGCGCGTCTCCCAGCCCAGACGCGTGATGAGATTCGTGACCCGCGTCTGATGCTCCAGCGTCATGAGCGCGACCAGATCGCTGGTGGGCTCCAGATAGGCGCTGGTGTCCAGGCGGCCGGCCAGGCTGGTCAGGTTCCCGGTGTTGCGGAGATCCAGTACGTCCGGCTGGTCGGGATTGGGCGCGACGGCGTTGCCGCGATCCTGCAGCGCGCCCGACGTCCCTGTGACGTACCAGCCGCCCCAGCGCTGATCGAGCGGCGTGCGGCTGTCGACGATTACGGCAGCGGCGGCGAACCGCGGCGAACCGTCCGGCGCGGGGATGACGGAGGTGGCCAGCAGGCCGGGGACGTTCAGCGTTCCCGGAATCAGGTGGCAGGAGATGCATTGATCGGTGCGGCGCAAAAAGCTGGGCTTGTCCGTCTTTTCCCGTTCCAGGGTGTAGAAATTGACGCCCTGCGTTGGATCGGTTGCGGCGAATTCCATTAAGTCGCCGTCCTGGACGAAGCCGACCGCGACGTTGTCGTTGAAATACAGCGCTCGTGGCTTTTTGGGCGAGATCTTCGGACCCTGAAAGCTGGTCTTCGAGAACACGAGCATCTGGGAGTCCGTGTTGACGTTGAGATGCTTCAACAAGCTGGGAAGATATCCCCACTTGGGATCGTAATCCAGCTTGACCGTGCCGGAATCGATCTTCTGCTGCAGTTTCGCAATCGGGTCGTTGGTCGGGCGGGCGGGATATTGAATGGCCGCGTGATCGTACGGGATGTACGGATAGTCGATCGCGTCGTCGTGAGCCGCCCAAGCGACGGTAGCCACCCAGACGAGGGCCACGGGCAAAACCAGCTGGAGTTTCATTCCTACTTCAACTCTATGTCAGACGCGACGCCCCCGCTGTGACTTAGGTCACGCCGTGGTACCTGTAATAGACGATGGACAAGCCAGCCGCGCTCGGCCGCACGGTACTTTTCGGCAATCTCAATCCGCAAGAATTGCAGGAGCTCGCGGCGCTGGCCCACACTCGGGAACTGGCGCAGGGCGAAATGCTGTTTCTGGCGGGCGAGCCGGCGGCGGGGCTGTTCGTGATCGCATCCGGTCGAATCCGCGCCTTTCGCGTGAACGCGCAGGGGCGTGAACAGACGATCCATATCGAGCAGGAGGGCGCCACGCTGGCCGAAGTACCGGTGTTCGATGACGGAGTTTATCCAGCAACAGCCACGGCCGAACAACCTAGCACCGTCTTGTTTTTGGAGAAGGGAGACGTGCGGCGGTTCATGCTTGCTCATCCTGCAGTCGGCCTGACTGCTTTGAAGCTAATGGCGGCGCGCCTGCGGGGCCATGCCGAACTGGTGGACGCTCTGGCGCTCCAGCAGGTAGGCCAGCGATTGGCGCGATTGCTGCTTTCCGAGGGCCGGGCGCGCGGCCAGCGCACCGCCGCAGGTGTGGAATTTGATCTGACGCTCTCCAACACGGAACTGGCAAAACGCGTCGGCTCGGTTCGCGAGGTTGTTTCGCGAACCTTGACGCGGCTCGAACGCCAGGGGTTGATCGCGCAGCCCAAGGGTTCGAACAAAGGAAGACGCCGCTTGGCCATCACCGATGAAACCGGGCTGGCCCGGTACGCCGAAGAAGAGACGCGCGACGGGTAACTTCTGTAACAGCGGGTTTGTAAACGTGCGCGCTCTCGTGCGTCTAACTTCCAGATGCGGGTTTCGACATACGCCTCGGCCGTCTTGCTTTTGTTCTCAGCGCTTCCCGGACTCAGTCAGTCCGCTGACAGTAACGGTGATAGCGGACCCGCGCCGCAGCAGAACGGTTCCGTTCTCAGCGTGCAGCCGGGCAGTGAAGCGATCAAGCCGAAGGACCGCTTCGACAACACCGGCTATCTACATCCCTTTGTCCGCATGCCCCGGTTCGTGCTGGAGGATCAAAAGACAATTTGGACCAGCCCGTTTCACACCAGCAAGAGGGACTGGAAATGGTGGGCGATTTTTGGCGGCGCCACCGCCGGACTGATTGCCGCCGATCAACACATCGCGAAAGCGGCGCCCAACAATCCCACGCTGGTGCATCTCGGGAATGATTTTTCCTATCTCGGCGCGCCGTATACGCTCATTCCCGCTGCCGGCGGGATGTATTTTCTGGGTAGCTGGGCGGGCAACGACCGTGTCCGCGAAGCCGGAATGCTCTCGTTTGAGACTTTAATCGACGTCACCGTGGTGCAACTCGCCGTGAAGTCGATTACCGACCGCGAGCGGCCCAACGAGGGCCAGGGCGAGGGCCATTTCTGGGCGTCCACCAGCCCGCGCTACAACTCGAGCTTCCCTTCCGGCCACGCGATCGAGACGTTCGCACTGGCGTCGATCCTGGCGCACGAATATCACGATAAGTTGTGGGTGAAGATTCTGGCGTACGCTTATGCCGGAGGCGTGGTGGGCGCGCGCCTGGCCGCGAATCAACATTTCCCTGGCGACGTCATGGCGGGCGGCGCAATGGGATGGTTCATCGGCGATTACGTGTATGGGCGGCGGCACGATGCGGAGTTGGATCCGAAGGAGAGCATGCTGAAGAAGGTGCTGAAGCACGTTCAGATTTCGTTTGCGGGGGATTAATCCGGCCTAACTGCCGCGTTCGAACAAAAGAAGATCCTGTAGGCCGTAGCGTGTCGGCCCGACCACCCGAAGATCGCACCGCGATGCGACTGCATGCACAAAGGATTCCGTGTAGGCTACGGCGTGAGTCGGGTAATCCGCGCGGCTCAGCGCAGCGTTTTGAAGCACGCTTCGAAATTTGATGCCTCCGTGGCGCTGGAGCCCCTCCCGTGCTTCGGCAAACGTGCTGCACAGAAAGAACGTCGCGTAGACGCGACCTTGGGGCGCCAGCAATCGCGCAGCTTCTTCCATATAATGTTCCATGTCCTCTTCCAACATGTGGGTGAAGACAGAAATGAAGAGAATTAGATCAAACGCGCCGTCGTTAAAAGGAAAGACATACGAGGCCGGGGCGCCTCGTCCGCCAGGATTGTAGGAGGGACTGGCGCAATCCGCGTGGAAGAAACAAAATTGAGCGTTACGCGAAGTGATGTGCCTCTGGCACCATCGAATGTTGGACTCGTCAATATCCATGCCTTCGTAGCAGATGCCCAGCGTCTGCAGGTCTCGATCCACTGCCATCGCATACGCAACTCGGCCGCATCCACAGCCCACGTCCAGGATACGGCTGCCCTGGCGTAGTAAACCCAAGACTCGAAAATCGTCCAGAAACCAATGCCCCACGTCATCGAAATCGGAGCCCCCGACGAAGGATCGTAATGAATAAGGCGGCCAATGGCCCCGTCCCGTGAGGGCTCGAACAATAAGGTCAGGCACGTCCAGCAACAACCGATGCGCCCATCGTCGGCTGATGAAGCTCCGCCGCAGCTGGGTAATTGAGTTCACGGTGCGACTCTAACATGTCCATGTTGCCGCAGGCCCGCGGTCTCCTGCCGCGCTCGCCATATCCGCTCAAGAGGACCAGGGGTAGCCGGGCTACTGTGGGCCAGAGGTCTGCTTCGCGTCTAAAGAGTCTTCGAAAATCTCTGCCAGTTGTTCGCGTAGGCGCCGGGGGCCACCCGTGGACAAAGGATGATAGAAGACGCCATGACCGCCCCCGCGAAACTCGAGAACCCGGCGAGGGTTTATTTGGTAACGGACCACCAATTGTCCCGCTTCGCTGTAGAACTCAAGAATAATATCTTTCCGGAAGCTGGCCGGTGACACTTGCGCGCCCGGATTCGACCCGTAACTCGAGACGGAGTTGGCCCAGTTACTGAAGGATTGGTCCTGAGTTATTCCACGGGTCAGCGTGACGTCGTCGAACTTACTCCGCCCGGTCAGCTTGCGAGGCGACAAGCCGCCGTCGTCGCCTTGCCGATACTCAGCTGGGTCGGGTTCAGAAAGAACCGCCGTAACCTGGCCGGCCCAAGCGCTAAACGATGGATCCCCAGTGACCCCGCGGTCCAACGTGACGGGTTCGTAGGTAAGCCCGCCGGGCGATTTGAAGGAGGTGGAAGGGTCGTCGCCAGGCCTGTGGCGAACCACTTCCGGTGGAACCAGACCCGTCACCTTGCTGCCGAAGTAGGTGTTGACGCCATCCCACAGGAAGAGTGTGTAGTCCTTGTAAGGATCGGGACGCGTGGAGCGGAGCGAGGTAGGCACGGGCGAAAGCTCCACTCAGTCAATTATATTGGCGCACGCACTGAGCGCAATGGCACACCTGGTCGCCAATTTCCTTGCGCGAACCGGCTGGGCGAGCGAACGCTAGGACCGAGTTTTGGAGACGAGCTTGCACTCGCACGGCATGGGATTCTATGCGGCGGAGCAGTCTCACGGCAATGATTCTCGTGTTATCCAGCGTTACAGCGAAGCCGGCCGAGCACTATAAGGCGCATCCGGTAAAGAAGTATGTAAAGAATACATTCAGCCCATTCGCTGTACTGCGGGCCGGGGCTGGGGCAGCCATAGAACAAGCGCGCAACGTTCCGCACGAATGGGGCCAGGGTGCAGGAGGTTTTGGCAAACGCCTTGGATCGGCTTTCGGCAAACACCTTGTTGACAACTCTATTCACCTTGCCGTGGCAGAGATGCGGCACGAGGAGATCGGATACCGCCCTTCCGGCAAGAGACATTTTGGGCCGAGATTGAAGTACGCACTTGTCAGCACAGTGGTCACTCGCAAGACCACAACCGGGAAGAAGACTGTCGCGACCGGAGAACTTGCCGGAGCATTCGGGAGCGGAATCATCTCGCGCGCTTGGCAGCCTGCCAGCACGCGATCAATCGCGCTCGGCTTCGGTTCCGGCGGCATCACCTTAGGAGTGGACGCAGGAACACACGTGCTTCACGAGTTTTGGCCGGATATAAGGCACCCGCATCGCCATCGTCACTATCGCTCATCCAGGGCCGGATAGGGAATGCCGCTGAGGCTCTGGCGGACAGGCAGGCGGCGCCAGCACAAGTATGAGCTGCGTTCCGAGTATTCTCAATTCGCGTGGTGTAGACTGGCGTAATGCATCAGTTGCTGTGCGCGGTTTTGACCCTCGCGTTGCCTGTAGCAGCCCTAGCCAATGTGAATGGCAGCGTTCTGCTTCAAACCAACATGGCGCTGAACCTGGAATCGGGCGCAGTGTCGTCCTCTGGCGGCGACTTTCTGTGGGACGGGAATAATCTCACGCCACAAGGCGTCGCGAAGATCGGGGGCCCGCTTCACATCGGGGCGACGGACTTCGCCGACTCGAATCAATCGTTTTGGGCCAACTACCAAAGCGAGGCAAATTCCAAAGCCATCCCGGCTGCCAAGCTGGTTCCCGGCGACGCGGTGATAGTGGTCACTACAGCGGGGCATTTGGGAGCAGCCTTTATCGCCTCCAACAGCGGCGGGACGATATGGTTCATGTATGTGACTTTCGGCGTTTCAGGTTCGGCGAGTGTGCCGGTAGTGGGATCGGTTCTGAACAACTCCAGCCTGACACCGCCGCTGCTGCCCAACTATGGCGTTGCACCGAGCAGTATCTTCCTGATCACAGGCAGCAATCTTGCCGATCCGGGACAGCCCATGCTCCAGTCGAGTTCGTCGCCAGGCATTCCTCTCACTCTGAATGGGACCAGTCTCACCGTTGTGGTGAACGGAGTCACTACACACCCGGGGCTGTATTACACAAGTCCCGGCCAGCTTGCGGCGGTGCTGCCGGCGGCCACTCCGGTGGGCAACGGAATCATCACGGTGACGCATAACGGCACTACCAGCGCGCCTGCGCCGATTCAGGTGGTGGCGAGCGCGGTAGGAATCAACTACTTTCTGTACAACACTGGGGTCGCCACCGACGCCCTGACCGGCGCAATTTTTACCTTCAACAGCTCGGCCACGCCGGGCGAGATCATCACTCTGTGGACCACCGGACTCGGCGCCGATCCATCCGATAGCGATACGACGTACACCTCGACGCCGCACGTCATCCATACTCCGTTGCAGGTTTTCATTGGCGGGCTGTCAGCAAGCATCCTGTATCAGGGAGCGTCGACATATCCGGGAGTGGACCAAATTAATCTAACGATACCCAATGCGGTAACGGAAGGCTGTTGGGTTTCCATCGTGGCGCAAACCGGAAACATCATCAGCAACGCCGCAACGCTGCCGATTCACAAAGGCGGAGGCCCGTGTCTGGACCAGGTGACGGGCCTTACGGGCAATCAGGTTTATCCGCCGCAGGGCCAAACGCTCAAGGGCGGATTGCTGGCGCTGGGGCAATCGACTTCGACCTCCAACAATGGCACGCAGACCGTCAGCAATACTACGGACGCGGCGTTTGAAAAGTACACGGGCCTGTATAGTCCCGGACAGCAAGTATCGCCCGGGGGCTGCGTAGTCGGCCCGATTATCCCCAACGTGCCATCCTCTGTCACAGGACTGGACGTCGGATCGATCACTCTGACCGGGCCCAACGGGCTCTCGGTGAAGCTTGGGTCACAGGGCGTTCCTGGTGCATTCTATTCGACGTTATCTTCGACTGCGATTACGTCCGCAGGAGGAATGTACACGTTCACCGGCTCCGGCGGTAAGGATGTGGGTGCGTTTACAGCCGCGCTGAATCTATCCAGCCCGTTGTTCACCGTGACCAAACCGCCACCAACGACGGTCGACCGAACACAGGGCTTGTCCATATCGTGGAGCGGCGGAAATCCGGGCACTTACGTCGCGATCACCGGCACCTCGACATCCACGGGCCTCAACGTCATCGCGGGCTTCACCTGCGTGGCGGAGATCGACCTGGGGCAATTCACCATCCCGTCTTCCATTCTGCTAGGCCTGCCCCCCGGCAAAGGCGGCACCGCAATGCAGAATGACATCTACTCGCAATTCACAGCCTCAGGACTCGATTCAGGCTTGATTGGCGCGGATATCAACTTCCATCCCGGCGCAACGACTTTTCAGTAGTGTCGCCGCGGAATCGAGCATTCGAGGTTCTGGCGGAGAGGGGGGGATTCGAACCCCCGGTAGAGCTTTATGGCCCTACGACGGTTTAGCAAACCGCTGCTTTCGACCACTCAGCCACCTCTCCGGCGCTTTGGTAGGTCTTAACCGGATGGTATCACAGCCTCTTACGCATTCTCAAAAGTCCACTGCGGCCGCTGGCGTTAGAAGGAACGGCAAGGAATGGAGAATCCATTCAAAGACCTTCGCATGCGCATGGCTTTGGCCTTTGCCGCTTTCCTGATTGGGAGTGCCTATTTCGCGATCGTGCATCATGTGCTGATTGGGAGAAAAACAATCGGAGAGGTCCCGCCGGCCGTGGGCGTCATCTTCGGCAGCATTTATGCGGTCGTCGCTGTGGTTGTGCTGAGGTACGCCCCTAAGGTGTACCGAAGAAATGCGGCACGAAAAAGTCAGTGATTCGCTCGACCACGTCGATCAAACACCTACTTAGCACTTGCCAATAGAAATGATCAAACTCCGTAGGAAGCAGCGCCGCGAAGGTTCAAATTAAAGAGAAAAACGCGTGTTCGAGTGAATGTTTCTGGAGCAACTCCGATGAGTGTTGAAGAAGCGCCCAGGACTAACCCATATGTTCCAAACTCGCATGCTCAAAGTACTGTTTGCCGCTGCCGCAGTGGCTGCATTCTCCTCCGCCTACCAACCTGGAACCGTTGAAGTACTGGAAGTCGACAATTTCCACGATGGAACCAACCGCACCCGGTTGTTCCAGCGCACTCCGGAAGGGACCGTCGAACTGCGGGAAAATTCTGCAGACCATGCCACCCTTACCGCGCTGGTCCGCGAAGCTCACGGGGCTGTCCTGCGGCCCGAGGCACCGGCGGGAACTTGCAGCGCTACGGGCCAACAGAATGCTGCGATCATTCTCGTGTCCTTCCCCAGCAAAGCGCTGCTGTCTTCCGTTACCCCCGCGCTGGTGCGCTCCAGCTTTTTCGGGGCCGGAAGGACCGTGGACACATTTCTGCGGGAGTCGTCGTTCGGCAAGACATCGATCACGGGCTCTGTCTTCGGGCCGTACGTGCTCGATGCCGATTACTTCGACCAGCCGCTGGCTGTGCGCGACGCGGCGGTGCGCGCTGTTTCTCCGCACACGAACCTGAAGCAATACAACCGAATCATTGTCGTAGCGCCGCAGGGACAGACCGGCATGGACTCGGGCGGCATGGCGCTGCTCGGCTGCGGCCAGATTGCGTCGCCGCAGGGCGAGCTGAATGCCTCATCCATCTGGATGGGCGCGGAGAGCATGGTGGCCGCAAAGACGATCGTGGATATCGCCACGCACGAGCTCGGCCACGCGTTCGGCCTGGAGCACGCTCGCTTTGCCGACTACGGCGTCGACGTCCTGGGACCCGCCGGCCAGGCTCCCGCGCCGTGGGACGCGGTGCACGAGTACGGAGATTCGTTCTCCAGCATGGGCCGGAACTCCGCCCAGTGGGCCGCGCCGCACAAGGCGCTGCTGGGCTGGCTCAGCAGCGGGACCAACTATAAGAACGTGACTGCCGCGGGACACTTCACTTTGTCGCCTTACGAAAAAACCGGCAGCAATCAGGTAGTGCGCGTGAGCCGCAACGGGGCGGCGGGTAGCGACTGGTTGTGGCTCGAATATCGCCAGCATCAGGGCACCTTCGATTCGACGCTGCCTTCGGCCGGTGTTGCCGGTCTCCTGGCGCATTACACGGATCCGGCGTTGACCGCCACGCTGGAGGGGCTCGATCCGGCGACGTACGCCAACCTGGTCAACTTTCATCCGTCCACATTCGCGAACGACCCTGAGTTGCACCCCGGCGAGACATGGAAAGATCCCTACGGCACTCTGAGCCTCACGGTGAGTTCGGCCAACGCGTCCGGCCTCACGGTAGTCGTCTCTTATGCCGCGGCGCCGGTGTGCCCCGCCTCCGTCGGTGCGGCGCAGGCATTCAGTGCATCCGGAGGAACGAGTGCCGTCCCGGTCACGGCGCCAGCGAGCTGCTCGTGGACCACTTCCGCGTCGGTTCCCTGGATCAGCGTTACCTCTTCTGGCTCCGGAAGCGGGAATGGAAGCGTCACGTTCACGGTCGGGCAAAACAACAGCATGGCGCCGCGTTGGGGCAAGATCACCGTAGGTAAGGCGTTTGTGATCGTCACTGAGGCCGGCGCTTCGGGAAGCTGGATGACCCTAAGCCCGGAAACCGGCGCGCTTCCCGCCGCCGGCGGAACCGGACAGATCCAGGTGGCAACGAATGCCCCAGATCTTTCGTGGACCATGGGAACGGACGCCGCGTGGATTACCGATGTCGAGTGCTCCTGCTTCCTCGACGTTGGTCCCGCGACCATACGCTACGTCGTGGCGGTGAATACCGGGCAGGCCCGGACAGGCCACATCAATATCGGAAGCCAGACGTTCACCGTGAACCAGGCGGGCAATGCGGCGCCTTCCACGGTTACCTTCACGCAGCTTTCGCCGCCCGATGCGCCTCCTGCGCGCCTGGAACAGGCGATGGCGCCGTTCGGGCACACCGGGCAGGCCATCCTTTATGGCGGCGCTTGGGACGGCAATTTCAACGCCGTAACCTGGCTATGGAACGAGTCGAATTGGACCGCGTTGAACCCCGCGAACAACCCCGGCCTGGTGGCTCAAGAAGCCATGGTGTACGACGAGGCGCGCGGCAACATCGTGTTGTTCGGCGGAATCAGTGGCACTACCTTCGCCGCTACGAATGAGACCTGGATTTGGGACGGCAACAACTGGACCCAAATGCATCCGGGCACCAGCCCTCCGGCGCGTTGGGGCCATGCGATGGCCTATGATGCCGTGTTGGGCAAGACGGTGCTGTTCGGCGGCTACGGGGATTTTGGCGACATGAACGACACCTGGACCTGGGACGGCACGAATTGGGCGCAGGTGGCCACCACGGTAAGCCCGCTCCCGCGGGACGGTCATGCCATGACGTTTGACGCGGCTCACAGTCAAATCGTGCTCTTCGGCGGCATGCTCAGCACGGGCACGCTGACCTGGTATGGCGACACCTGGTTATTCGACTCAAAGGGATGGCATCAAGCTCTGACGCCAACTCCGCCGGCGGCCCGATTCGGCCACTTGCTCGCGTATCATCCCGCTCTGAAATCCGTTGTGATGATCGGCGGCTACGGTGGCAAGGACGTCACCGCCAATACCTGGAACTACGATTTCCTCCGCGAAACCTGGCTCTGGAACGGCAAAGAGTGGACACAGCAGTTTCCCGCCATCCAGCCAGGGCCGGCCTACACGATTACGGCGGCCTACGATGACACCAAGAACGCTCTAACGGTCCATGTGGGCGACGACCTGACGTGCATCTCGCGGGGGCCCAAAACGTACCTGCTCACCGCAGCAACGACCCAGTAGGTTGAAAAGGGACGCGTCCCTTACTACTTCTTCATAAAAACTTCAATGTGCTGGCTCTTGGGCACCAACACGCCCTTCGACACCAAACGAAACCCGTTGGCCTCCACTTCTTTGATCAGGTCGTCCTGATCCAGCCGGATGTGCTGCACCGCGCGGTTCGGATCGCCGCCGCCGGCCCGTGCTTGGTTATCGCGTCTGCGGTGGCCGTAACGGTTAGAGAAGGGCTAAATAGGAAGCATTCGACTATAGAATAAGGGCCAGACAACTCTGGAAGCCTACGCGCTTGGAAAGGATGTCACGACATGGCTCGATATTGTTGGTCGCTTCTTGTCGTTGCCTTGTTGACCCCTGGCTCTTGCCTTGCGGATGGAATTAATCTCATCGTAAACGGCTCTATCAACGCTACAGGTACTGTGGGTTACGTTTGTGGTGCAGGCCTCCCGTGCATAGGAGACGTCATTGCCGAGAGCTCATTGACGCTGGCAGGCACCAATACGGAAGGGAGCCTGTCGAGATCGGGACAGACTTCGGCCTTGCTGGCTACCCTTTCGATGGAAGTAAACCAATCTGTGACGGTGACCTCCGGCGCGTTTGGTGAACTTGGCGACCTGATCCAAATTACCCTCTCCAATTTCGAGACCCCCGGTGGAGCTTTGGGCGGGGGCGCGAATACTCTGACCAGCTTCTGGTCGACTTCGATCAACAACGACATCGCGGCGACATTCACTCTCAATAGAGGAACCACGGTGAGTCTAGGCGCCGGCGGTACTCCGGGATTCTCTCATGAGTTGCTGGATTCGGCAGGAAATCCGGTTAGACAACTTAAGAGGCCCCTCTCCTATTTTCTTGAAGCCGGGAACATATGAGCTCGTGGACGACTTCACTGGACAGATCGACGGACTTGGTTTCAATAACCCGATTGGAGTGCAGACTGATACGGCATGGGTCTTTATCCCCGCGGTTCCCGAGCCTCAATGGTCGTCGGCGATATTAGTGCTGTTGGTGGCTCTTGGATCTTGCGCCTATCGGCTCCGCACAAACCGTACTACTTCTTCATAAAAACTTCAATGTGCTGGCTTTTGGGCACCAGCACGCCCTTCGACACCAAACGAAACCCGTTGGCCTCCACCTCTTTGATCAGGTCGTCCTGATCCAGCCGGATGTGCTGCACCGCGCGGTTCGGATCGCCCCCACCCGGCATCGCGCCCGGCCTCTTGTAGTACTCGACGATGATGAGCTTGCCGTCCGACAACAGGCTGTCGCGGATGTGGCTCAGCATGGCCTCCGGATAATCGAAATGGTGATAGACGTCCAACACTAGCGCGGCAGACAGCGTGTCGGCCGGCAGCTTCGGATCTCGGTCCGTGCCCAAAACGAACTCCACGTTCTTCAACTGGTGCATCTGCACGTTCGACTTCGCCTTGTCGAGAAAGTCCTGCTGGATGTCCTCGCCGATCACGTGCCCCTTGTCGCCGACGGCCTGGCTCAAGTAGGGCAGCATGAACCCTACGCCAGTGCCGATGTCGGCCACGCTTTCGCCCGGCTTCAGGTCCATGGCAGCCACGATGTCGCGGGGCCGCTGGCGCTCACTGCGCTCGGGATCGGAAAGCGCCTTCGCGACAGCGGCGCGGCCCTCCGCCGTCTTGTAGCCTTGGTTGGCCTGCGTCGCTACCTGCGGCAGCGCGGCCACGGCGCAGATCAATAACAAGCACGCCAGTTTCTTCATAACGATTTCTCCATGGGCATCGCGAAGGGCGGCTCCACCAGAAAGTCGTGCGTCGACATTTCCGCCAGAGCTTCGCGAATGGATTGCTCCGAGGTCGGTTCCACGGTGATGACGAACGGCAGGTCGTGCCGGTTCTCGGCCGGAAGCTGCAGCACCGCCTCCAGGCTGATGTTTTTGCCGGCCAGCACGCGGGCCAGGCTGGCGATAATGCCCGGCCGGTCCACCACGCGGAAGCGCAAGTAATACGCCGCGTGCTGCTGCGTCACCGGCAGCGGTTTGTACTCGCCCAGGCGCTCGTGCGCGAACGGCGATACGCGCTCCGGACTGCCTGCGCGGATCTCGCGCGCCACGCGCATCAGGTCACTCACCACCGCCACTCCGGTAGGCGCAGAGCCCGCGCCCCGGCCGTAATAAAACGTGTCCGCGCCATATTTGCCGCGCACCCAGATGGCATTATACGCGCCCTGCACGCTGGCCAAAATGGTGGATTGCGGGATCAACGCGGGCCGCACCGAAAGAATCAGCCCCTCGGCCGTCTGATGCGCCGCGCAGATTTGCCGGATGGTATGCCCCAGTGTGTGCGCGTACTGAAAATCCAGCGGCAGAATCCGCCGGATGCCCTCTGTATAGATGTCGGACGGCGTGATCTTCTCGCCGAACGCCAGCGCCGCCAGTAGCGCCAGCTTCGAGCGCGCGTCGTAGCCGTCCACGTCCGCGCTCGGATCAGCCTCGGCGTAGCCCAGCCGCTGCGCTGCGCTCAGTACGTGTTCGAAGGACGCTCCGTGCTTTTCGATTTCGGTAAGGATATAGTTGCTGGTGCCATTCAGGATGCCGTAGAGCGCCGTGATACGGTCGCCCGAGATCCCCTCGCGCAGCACGCTGTGGATCGGAATGCCTCCCGCGACGCTCGCCTCCATCGCAAGGTTGATGCCGGCCGCAATGGCGCGCTCCCAGATTTCGGCGCCGCACAGCGCCATCAACTCCTTGTTGGCCGTGACCACCGATTTCTTATTCGCGATGGCCGCATCGATGATCTCGCGCGCGACGGACGTGCCGCCGACCAGCTCGGCAACGATGTCCACCTCCGGGTGCGCCACCACTTCGCGCCAGTCCGCCGTCCGCAAGGCCGTCGACACGCCCGCCGGCAGTTTCTTACTGGAAATGGACGGACTGCACAGAGCCTTTACGCGCAATTCGAAGCCGAGCTTCAGCGCGATCTGCCCAGCGTTCTCGGTCAGGATCGCGAGCGTCCCCATGCCCACATTGCCCAGTCCGACGATTCCCACGTTCACCGCTTGCATATGAGGCCATTATCGAAGATCCGGCCAGGACTCACAACGCGTTTACAGCCGATGGCCGCCGGTCCCCCTGTTTTCCCCCAACTACATCAAGGCCGTGCTTCGTTAGAATAATCGAAACTGACGCGCATGAACATGAAAACGACCGGGAGACTCTACATATTCGGATTGCTCATTGAGGCGCTCGTCCCAAAGTCCATGTGCTGCTGGATATGGCAGTGAAACAGCGTCAGGCCCGCTGGTGAGAAGGCTGGTGAAAACTGCGTCGGGGACGTCGCTCAGAATACAGGAGGGCCCAGGCGCTTGCTGCTCGAACACTGGCTCCTGGTTTGGCGCCGAGCTCAAATGGCTGCAAAACGAAAGTTTTCCTCGATTCCCCACTCTTCGTGGCAACTCGCGAAGGATGTGGAATCTTCCCTCCATCACTGCTCCCGCCGCCATCATTGCCGTCTGCTTGCGTCAAGGCTGAGCTATGCCCGAGATGATGGATATATGGCGAAAAGACTGGAAGACGTGAAAGAATCAGTTACTGCCTCCTGCGCAAGAACATCCTGTCGCCGGAGACTACGCGATGCGAAAAGGGTCTGCGAGGAAGCCACAAGAGGACGCGCCTGCGACGCCAGGCAAGAACTACATAACGCCGGACGGGTTGCAGCGTCTCAAAGATGAGCATCGGTTTCTGCTCACCAGGGAACGCCCGGCCGTCACGGAGGTGGTAGCGTGGGCTGCGAGCAACGGCGATCGCAGCGAAAACGCCGACTATCACTACGGCAAGCGGCGACTGCGCCAGATCGATGGGCGCATTCGCTTTCTCGCGAAGCGAATCGAAGCCGCCGAAGTAGTGGACCCGCAAGCTCCCAGAGCGGCTCAGGCGGCCGCGAGGGCATTCTTCGGAGCGACCGTGCGCTATGCCAATGCCGCGGGCGCGGAGCGCGTGGTGAGCATCGTGGGCACCGACGAGGTCGATCTCAGCCGCAACCACATCAGTTGGGTGTCGCCGCTGGGGCGCGCCTTGATGAAGTCGGCAGCGGGCGACCGCGTACTTCTCCGAGCGCCGGCCGGTGCAGAATACCTGAGCGTGCTGGAAGTGCGCTACGAGCGCATTTCTGTGGAACCCTTCCGTGAGCCGCCTGGAGCCGAGGCCTCGGCGAAGGGACTCCCTCGCCGGCGCCAATCCACCTGACGCCAAACCCACCTGACAGCGACAAGGGCTTCGGCACGTGCCACGGTCCTGCCTACGATCCACGTCCGGGTGCGCCACCACTTCTCGCCAGTCCGCGGTCCGCGATGCTGTTGAGACGCGGGCACCTTCGACACAGCTCTATCGCTTCCAGCCAACCGCAGCATAGGCGACAACTCGGTCATGTGGATTTCAGAACTTGGAGAAATTAGGAAGTAGGACCGAAAAAGATCGCCTAACTTCTGCAGCAAGGTTCTGTGAACTGCGAGGCCGCGTCAACCTCTTTGAGCCATCGATTTTGCAACCGACTCTTGCAATACGCAAGGCCCAATGTTTCCAGCTTTCTCGCCAGATGCAAAAGTTATCATTTATGAAACTGACACGGCTTCAGCTCAGCCGATGATGTCTGCCGCTGTAAACTCGCTCGCCACCTGCCCATCGATCTCGTGAAATAACCAGCGCAGAGGCTCTCGCGATTTGCCCTCTGTGCATCCGTCGATGATGTTGAACGCGAGAAACAAGCTCCAATCCTTTATCGCAGCAATGAGGTTGTTGAATCGCTCCGGGTTATATTTGCCCTTCGCCTCAAATTGGCGGTACAAAGCAAATGGCTCATCGTGGTACTGAACCATGGCGAGCAGATCACTATCAGGGCAGTATTCGGCAAGAAACGATCTCGCGAGCGAGGCATGGCTCATTGGATCGCTAATCGCCACACCGACTTTCGCGTTCGCCTTAAAGCTGTCATGCGTGTGAATAATTAGCTTCAGCTTCCAATAGTCCTGATCGCTGAGCTTCGAACGGAGTGCTTCAAGGTTCCCCTCAATCTCGGCAATGTGTGCTCGAACGGTTCCTTCCGGGTGACCTTCCCTGGCTTCGCCCCAATCGAGATTGGCGACGTATTGCGGGTCTAGAACCATTGAGTTGAAGATGGATCGGTAGTCGAGCATGAGAATCGCGGGTACGTAACTATCCTATCCGGACCGGCCCGTCCAAAACACAACAGCGATCGGCGTTCGACTTGTGCAAGGGACCACTCAGCTGCGTAGTTGTGTCACATGGCTGAATAACGGCCTACCCGCCGATCTGCCCATCCGCGCGGGCGAGCTGGCCCCTCACGGCACACTCCGACCGTAACCCGCTCAAACGTTGACACCACTTCTGCGTTTAATCACGCCTCCCGCCACAACTACTTACACCATTCCCGCCGCCATCTCTTCCTTCCGGCAGCCGTAATCTGGTTTGGATGGACCACTGGATTGCACGAATGCGAAATTTCCAGCACGGCAAAATTACCAAACGAACCCAATCCCAAAATCGAACAGCGCGCCGTCCCCCTCTTTGGGGTTCAGCACGAGTTTCAGCCGGCTTCCCCGCTCCCGCTTGGCCTATCATGAAAAGGGCGCAAATATGAAGCTTCCCACTCTCCTTCTTCTCGCCGCCGCGCTGGCCATCCAGGGCCAGCAACCAGACGAGCCGCCTCTCTTTCCGGAAATCCCGCCGCACGACGTGCGGCTTCCCAACGGAAAATTGCAACGCGAGGAAATTCTCAAGGCCGATTACAAAAAGACACTCGAGGACGCCCGCGCGCTGTCCAAGTTAGCCGACGAATTAAAAGCCGACCTGGAGAAGAACGACTACAACGTGCTGTCCATCGCCACGCTCAAGAAGACCGACGAGATTGACAAGCTCGCGAAGAAGATCCACGATCGGCTGAAACGTTATTGATATGTTACGCTGAAGCGTCTGAACGGAATGGTTCCCACAAGAGAAAAAGCGCAGTTGATGAGCGCGTCGGAAATCGACCGCACCCTGGTGCGGCTGGCGCACGAGGTTCTCGAAAAAACCGAAGACCTGCATAAGCTGGCCTTCATCGGCATCCGCCGCCGTGGCGTCCCACTGGCCGTCCGGTTGGCCGAAAAGATCCGCAATCTGGAGAAGCTGAACGTTCCTGTCGGATTTCTGGATATCAATCTTTACAGGGACGATCTTTCCACCGTTTCGGAGAAACCCGTTCACAGCGCAACCGATATTAATTTCCCCGTCACGGGCAAGGATGTCGTGCTGTGTGATGACGTGCTGTACACGGGCCGCACCATCCGCGCCGCTTTGGACGCTTTATTCGACAAGGGGCGCCCTGCGCGCGTCCAGTTGCTGGTGCTGATCGACCGAGGCTGGCGCGAACTGCCCATCGAAGCGCGCTACGTCGGCCGCATGGTGCAGACCAGCGCCAACGAGATCATCGAAGTGAAGCTGAACGAAATCGATCACACCGAAAAAGTGCTGCTGGTGGAGAAAACCTGAGGGCGCTCCATGGCGGGTGGATTGCTGGGAATCGAATCGCTCGAGCGGACCGAGATCGAAAGCATTCTGGACCGGGCCAAAAGCTTTCAGCCGCAACAGAGCGCCAGCCGCAAGTCGGACTTGCTGCGCGGGCGCATGATCGTTAACCTGTTCTTCGAAGCCTCCACGCGCACACGCACCAGTTTTGAGATTGCCGCCAAGCGGTTGGGCGCGGACGCCATTTCGATCACCGCGTCCGGATCCAGCGTGACCAAGGGCGAATCGCTGGTGGACACACTGAACACGCTCGGCGCCATGCGGCCCGACGCGATCGTGATGCGGCATGCCGCCTCCGGCGCGCCTCATTTCCTGGCGCGCTACCTGCCGACGCCCATCATCAACGCCGGCGACGGAACGCACGAGCATCCCACCCAGGCGCTGCTCGATGCGCGCACTATTTTGGACCGCCGCTCCACGCTGGAGGGACTGAAAGTAGCCATCATCGGCGACATCGCTCACAGCCGCGTGGCGCGCTCCAACCTGTTTCTGCTGTCGAAGTTCGGCTCGCGGATCGTGCTGTGCGGTCCGGCGTCGCTGGTGCCGCCTGAACTGGCTCAGCTCGCCGCGGGTGTGACGATTGCGCATCGGATCGAGGAGGCCATCCGCGAAGCCGACGTCATCATGATGCTGCGGGTGCAACTGGAGCGCCAGCATGAAGCGGCTTTTTCGGCCAACGAATATTTCCAGTTCTACGGCCTGCGGCTGGAGCACATGTCGCTCGCCAGCCCCGACGCCATCGTGATGCATCCCGGGCCCATCAATCGCGGGCGTGAAATTTCGTCGGAGGTAGCCGACTCGCAACGCTCGGTGATTCTGAACCAGGTGGAAAACGGCATTTCCGTGCGCATGGCCGTGCTGGAGCGCATCCTGAGCAATTAGTCTCATGCCGAAACTTCTCATTCGCAACGGCCGTGTGATCGACCCCGCCAGCCGCCTGGACGCGGTGCGGGACGTGGCCCTGGACAACGGCAAGATCGCCGCCGTCGGCGAGAACCTGGACGCTACCGGCGCGGAACAGTTCGATGCAAGCGGCCTGATCGTCGCGCCGGGCTTCATCGACATGCACGTACACCTGCGCGAGCCTGGTTTCGAGTACGCCGAAACCATCGAAAGCGGATCCCGCGCAGCGGCGGCCGGCGGATTCACCACCATCTGCTGCATGCCCAACACCTCGCCGGTGAACGACAGCGCCACCGTAACCAGCTATATCATCGAACGCGCCGAGCGTCATGCTGTTGTAAACGTGCGGCCCATCGGTGCGATTACAAAAGGCAGCGCGGGCGAAGAGCTGGCGGCCATTGGTCTGATGAAGCAAGCCGGGATCGTGGCAATTTCCGATGACGGCCGTCCCGTCATGAACGCGCGCGTCATGCGCCGCGCCATGGAGACCGCGCGCTCGTTCGGCCTTCCTGTGATCGACCACTGCGAGGATCTGAACCTCAGCGCGGGCGGCGATATGAACGAGGGCGTCCCCAGCGTGCGGCTCGGGCTGCGCGGCATTCCGGCGGCGTCGGAAGACGTGATGGTGGCGCGCGACATCCTGCTGGCCCAGCTCACTGGTGCGCGGTTTCATGTGGCGCATATCTCATCGCGCTACGCGGTGGACATGGTGGCCGCCGCCAAGGCTCGGGGCTTGCCGGTCACCTGCGAGGCTACGCCGCATCACTTCGCTTTGACGGATAGCTCGATGCCGGACTATGACAGCAATTACAAAATGAAGCCGCCGTTGCGTTCCGACTGCGACGTTGGCGCCGTCACCCAGGGCATCGTTTCCGGAGCCGTGGACGTCATCGCGACGGACCATGCGCCGCACGCCGGCAGCGAAAAGATGCAGGAGTTCGAGAAGTGTCCGTTCGGCATCCTGGGCCTGGAAACGGCAATCGGGCTGGCGTTGGAGAAGCTGGTGCATCCTGGCAAGATTCCGCTCATGCGCCTGGTGGAGCTGTTCACCACCGGCCCGGCTCACGTGTTGAACCTGGACCGCGGCACGCTCGCCGTGGGAGCGCCGGCCGATGTCACCATCCTTGATCCGGACCGAGCCTGGACCTACGATGTGAACCGCTCGGCATCCAAGAGCCGCAACTCGCCGCTGGACGGCCACACCTTCCGCGGCGGCCCGGTAGCCACGATCGTCAACGGCCGGATCGTTTGGACCGCTTCGCAATAGAGTACAGTTACTAAAGACAGACATTGGACCCATCTTTTCGTCATCGCCAGATTGAGGGCGCCCAAGGCCGCGCGGGCTGCCTGTGGTACCTGGTCGCCGCCATTGTTCTTTTCGTAGCGGCGCGCTGGCTGTGCTCCTGGGTGATCGACTACCAGTGGTGGCAGGAGATGGGCCAGGTGCACACCTGGTTCAGCATTCTCACCTACAGCCTGATCCCGGCCAGCGCCGCCACTGTGCTCGGTTTCGTCGTTTTCTGGATCACGCACGCGCGCGCCCTCAAGCATGCGGGCACCGGCCTCGGCGAGCATCCACTTTACGCGAAGCTCGCGACGGTCGCGATCTTCTTTCTGGCGTTGATCATCGCGACGGCCACGCTGGACACCTGGACCGTCGTCCGCTATTTCGGCGGCCGTGACCTGGGCGGCGCGGCCACCGCCTGGCGCGATCCGGTCTTCAACAATCCGCTGTCGTTCTACTTGTTCAAGGTTCCGTTCTACTCGGACTTGCTCGGCTTGCTGCTGGGCATCGTATTCGTCGCGGCCCTGATCTATTGGCTCACCGCGCGCGGCTGGCAATTGCGCGGCAGCGTCGGCGACTTGCGAAATATGCAGGAGTTCAACCTCGCCGAGTTCCGCTTGGTGGGCGCGCTGGAGAGTAAGTTCCTGCGCGGAATGGGCGCCGTGTTCCTGCTGGCGCTTGCCGTGCGCTTCTTCCTGGGCCGCTACGGCATGCTGCTGAACGAACACGGCAGCTTCATGGTGGGGATCGATTACGTCGATCAGAACGTCTCCCTGCCCTTGCAGTGGCTGGTGATCGCCAGTTGCGTCGCCGCCGCCGGATTGCTGGTGGCTGCGCGATGGAAGACCGCCCTGATCGTACTCGTTGGCGCGATCCTGCTCCGCAACATCGTCCCGCCCCTGGTCGCCACCGCTTACGTCCGTCCGAATGAGATTTCCATCGAGCGGCCGTACATCCAACGCCACATCGAGGCCACGCGGTCGGCCTTCGGCATCGACAAGCGCACCGCCGAGATGGAATTCACAGCGCAGCCGGATCAGAAAGTCGACTTCAATCTGCATAAGCCGCTCCTCGACAACGTGCGGCTCTGGGATTGGCGCGCGTTTCACGACACCATCACGCAGCTGCAGCCCTACCGCCCGTACATTTATTCGGACACGGACGTCGAACGCTATACCATCAACGGCCAGCTTCGCCAGGTGATGCTCTCGCCGCGCGAAATCGACCTCAGCCAGCTCGGCGACGCGCGGTCGCGCTGGATCAATCCGCACTTTATTTACACCCACGGCTACGGCATCGTCATGGCGGAAGCCAATCAGGTTTCCGAAAACGGCCTCCCGAATCTCATTATTAAGGACGCGCCGCCCGAGATTAGCGAACCCGGACTGAAGCTCACGCGCCCCGAGCTGTACTACGGCGAGAATGTGCAGAGCGAGGTGTTCGTGCACACCGCTCAGCCGGAGTTCGACTATCCTTCCGGCGACCGCAACGTGGAAAACCACTACGACGGCAAGGGTGGTTTTCCCATTTCGTCACTGCTCATGCGGACCGCGGCGACCGTGGCGAATGAAGACATCAATATCTTGCTCACCAGCTACCTGACTCCGGACAGCCGTATGATGATTCACCGCAATGTCACCGAGCGCGTGAGCACGCTGGCGAATTTCCTTACCTGGGATTCCGACCCGTACCTGATTCTGACCGATTCCGGCCGCCTGGTGTGGATCATCGACGGCTACATGACCTCGAGCTTACATCCTTACTCGCCGAGCGTCGATCTGGAAGGCGTCGGGCCGGTGAATTACATCCGCAACTCGGTGAAAGCCACGGTCGACGCCTACGACGGGTCGGTGCATCTGTACGTTTTCGATCCCGATGACCCGCTGCTTCAGGCATACCGGAATCTTTTTCCCGATCTGTTCGAGCCGTCCTCGGCCATGCCCGCCGATTTGCGCCGCCACGTCCGCTATCCGGAGACGATCTTCCACATCCAGGCCGATATCTACCGGCTGTACCACATGCGCGATCCCGACACGTTTTACAACAAGTCCGATGCGTGGGACACGGCGAAGTTCACCAACGAGCAAGGCGGCACTCCCGGCCCGGTGGCGCCGACGTATGTTGTGGCCACACTTCCCGGAGAAACGAAACCGGAATTTCTGCTGCTGACGCCATTCACGCCGCGCAATCGCGACAACCTGATCGGCCTGATGATCGCCCGCTGTGACGGCGAGCATTTAGGAGAAAAAGTCGTACTGCTGCTCTCCAAGCAAGAGATTATTCTCGGGCCCATGCAGGTGGAAGCGCGCATCAATCAGGATCAGAACATCTCGAAGGATCTCACGTTGTGGAACCAGCAGGGCTCGCAAGTGCTCCGCGGGCAGATGCTGGTGCTGCCCATCGAGCATACCTTCCTCTATGTAGAGCCGATTTACATCCAGGCGTCGCAAGCGAAGATGCCGCAGCTCAAGAAGGTCGCGCTCGCGATGGGCAACAACCTGGTGTACGCGGATAGCTATCCAGAAGCGTTGGCGCAATTGGCGGGCGAGAATGTGCAGACAGCTCCTTCGCCCCCGCCGTCCCCACAGCCAGCCGGGACGACAACCTCCAGCACGCCCGCGGCGCCCGCTCCGGACGCACGAATCATGGAAATCCGGCGTCACATGGAGCGTTACCGCGAACTGGTCTCGCAAGGCAAGCTGTCCGAGGCCGGCAAGGAACTGGAAGCGATCCAGAACCTGGTCCAGAAATAACTAGTCGGCGAGCCCTGCCAGCGTCGCGCTAACTTCCCACAAACGTTTTGCCGCATCGTCATCCTGCGCTGCGGGCGACGGCCTTGCGGGCTTCGAGTTGTAGAAGTATTCGCCGGTCGTCTGCGCGACATCGCTGGAAGAAGCCAGATAGACCATAGTCTGGGCCCCTTTTTCAGGGGTCATGGCAAAGACTTTGAGCACGCGCAATATGCCGCTCGAGACCGGTGCACTGCCGTCGTCGCCGAAGCGCGTCGCAACAAAGCCGGGATGTAGGCTGTTCGCAGTGACCCCGGTTCCGGCCAAGCGCCGAGCCAGTTCGCGCGTGAAAAGAATGTTGAGCAGCTTGGAGAGTCCGTAGGCCTTGAAGCCGGCATAGCCGTGCGACGACTGCAGGTCGGCGAAATCGAGTTGGCCGCGAACATGTGCACGGGACGACGTATTGACGATGCGGGCCGGCGCCGAGGCCACCAGGCGGTCGCGAAGTCCGTGCGCCAGCACAAAGTACGACATATGATTCAACGCGAAGGTCATCTCCAGTCCGTCTTCGGTCAGGCGGCGCTCGTAGAAGATGGCGCCGGCGTTGTTCATCAGAACGTCGATGCGTGGCTCGGCCGCGGAGATCTCGCCGGCCACGCGCTTCATTTCCCTCAGCCGCGATAAATCGGCGTAGTGAATGCTGTGTGATTGTCCGGGAGCAATGCCCCGCAACCGCGCCAACGTTGCTTCTCCGCGTGCCTTGTCTCGCGCCACCAGCACGATCCGCGCGCCCATGCCGGCCAGTTGCTCCGCCGCCACCTGCCCGATGCCCGAAGTGCCACCGGTGATCACCACCACTTTGCCCTGCATTGCTGCCGACAGTGTACCAGACGGCCGCGATTGCCCGGCCCGCTCCGCCTCGCCGATAATTGTGGAGCATGCTCGTGCAACGCATTTTGCCGGCGGCGCTTGCGGCCTTGATTCTTACCGGCTGCCACAAGCCGCCTCCGAAGGTGGTCGTGCCCGCCGTCTTCCGCGTCCGATTCGACACTTCCAAGGGACCTTTCGTCGTGGAAGCGCGCCGCGAATGGGCGCCGCACGGTGTCGACCGCTTCCACGAATTGGTCCGTATCCATTACTTCGACCAGGGGCGTTTCTTCCGTGTCGTGCCGGGCTTCATCGCCCAATTTGGGGTCCACCGCGACTTCAGCGTCCACGAAAAGTGGCGGGAGCTGTTCATTCCCGATGATCCACCTGTTCTGAAGAACCTGCGCGGAACACTCGCCTTTGCCATGTCCGGCCCGCAGACACGCGCCACCGAGATCTTCATCAATCTGGCCGAGAACGCCGTCCTCGATCAGCAAAGCTTCGTGCCGTTCGCCAAGGTCGTCGAGGGGATGAACGTGGTGGACCAGTTCTACGCGGGCTACGGCGAGATGCGCCCCGAAGGCAAATACATCGAACCGGGCCGCGTTGAAGGCGAGGCGAACGAATACCTGGTGCAGCGCTTCCCGAAGCTCGACTACACCATCAAGACCACATTCCTGCCTTAGCTAGCGTCTCCAGGCCTGCACGAGCAGGATCGCGCCGATCACCGCCAGACCTACGTAGACACACTGCAGAAACCGGTGGCCGCTCAGACGCCGGTTCACCAGCCGGCCCAAGACAACGGCGACAAGGACCAGCGGAAGCGACGCCACATAGTAGCCGCTGACGGATCGGGTCCACAGGCCCGCGATCCAATAGCCGGCCATGCCCACCAGGCTCGCAATCAAGAAGTAGCCCTGCAACGTCGCGCGAAATTGAATCGGCGTCCAGCGTCGTAGCACGCCATACATCACCAGCGGCGGGCCATTCATTCCGTATGCGCCTCCTAGCACACCGGAGCTGAAACCGAAGAGCCAGGCGAGCCGGTCGTGTTGCAGCTCACGCTGCTGGCGGGTCGTGAGCGAGTACAGCGAGAAGCCGAGAATCACGACCGCCAAGATCGTCTTAACGATGAATTCGGGTGCGGCCTTGAGCAGCAACAAGCCCAGCGGAATGCCGGCGAGCGCGGAGCCTGCCAGCCAGCCCGCGCTGCGGACGTGAACGTTCCGCCAATCCTGGAGCACCACGATCGCGGCCACCGTAATGGACACCAGGACGGCGACCGGCGCGGCCACTTCCACCGGCAGAACCAGCGCCAGGAGGGGGACCGCCACCAAGGCTTCGCCGAATCCGAATGCGGAGCGAATTAGAGTTGCTAGGAACAGAACGGCCAGGACGTGCAGGGTGGTCGGGCTCGCGAGAGTCGGAATCACGCCGTGAAGATGTTGCGGCTCGCGTCGATCTTGCCGTAGATCAGCGCCCCAATGACGCACAGAGCGGAGGTCACGAAGAAAGGCACGTTCCAGCTATAGCCTTTGACGAGATACGCCAGCAGCGCGGGCGAGATGGCGCCGCCGATGTTGCCGCACATATTCATGACGGACGCCGTGGATCCGGCAAAATCGCCGCCGATATCCAGAGGAATCGCCCAGGAAACGCCCACGGTCAGTTCCAGGCCGCCGAATGCCAGGCAACTAAACGCGACGCACGCCCGAGGGTCGGTGGTGAGTGTCGCCGGCAGAATTCCGAGCGCCGCAATCAGGAACCCGGCGATGCCTACAATCCGCCGCGAGCGCGTCACCTGGCCCGTCCAGCGAAGAATACGGTCCGAGAGCCAGCCGCCGAGCAGATCACCGAGTGTGCCCGCCAGCAGCGGCAGGCTCGCGTAGAAGCCCATCTGCGCCAGTGTGAAACCGCGCGACTCTTTCAGATAGGTCGGGAACCAGTCCAGGTAAACCGCGAGCGCGTATTGGTAGCAGAAATACATCGCCGCGAGTTGCCACAGTGTGCGGCTCGACAAAATGCGCCGCCAGGGCACCGCCGCACCGGCCTTCTGCCGGGGACCACCCGTGGCGGAGTGAATCAACTCACGCTCCGCCGTGTTGACGCCGCGGTGCTCATCCGGGGTGTCGCGATAGTAGAACAGCCACAGCGCGACCCATACCAGCCCCAGGACGGCAAACGTCAGAAACGGCGCACGCCAGCCATACCGCACGATCAGGAGGACCACCAACGGCGGAGTAACGGCAGCGCCCAGCCGCGAACCGGCGTGCGTGATCCCTTGCGCGAATCCACGCTCGGCCGGCAGCATCCAGCGCGAAAGCGAGCGCGTGGCGATGGGAAACGCGCCCGATTCACCTACGCCGAAGATGAACCGCACCACCACCATGGATGCCGCGCTCCATGCCAGCGTGGTCAACGAAGTGAAAACGCTCCACCACGTGACGATGATCGAAAGCGCGCGGCGCGGACCGATCTTGTCGCCGAACCAAGCACCCGGTATCTGGAACAACGTGAAGCCCCAGCGGAAGCTGGCGAGAATCCATCCGATGGTGATGAGCGAAAAACCGAACTCAGTGCGAATCGCCGGAATCGCCGATGCGATGATCGTGCGATCCATGTAGGTGATCATGTAGATCGCCACGGTCATCGCCAGTACAACATGGCGCACGCGCGTGGGACGTTCGGGCGTTGTGGCGGCGCGCAACGGGGCGGCCGCCTGCGGGGATTGCGCGGGATTCACGTTTGAGCTCGGACCCGAGTCATCATATCATTGCGCCGCGCTTATCCGGCCGAATCGATTAATTCGTCCCAGCCGAGAGCGTGGCCTAGAGCGCGCTTTAATTCGGGCTGACGCCGGGCCGAAAGCTCTCCAATGCGCTTCATCAGGGACGATTTCGGAATCGTCCGGATATTGTCACAGTTGGCGACGCACTTTCGCGCCAGTCCCTCCTGGCGTCCTAACAAGACTTCGACTGCAATGTGACGCACCGTAGAGGTGACCTCCACGGCCAGGAACTTATTGAGGTAAGAATAAGCCCGATCACGGCTCAGCAGCACAACCGGGCGCCGCCCGGCAGGCTGAGGCAGAGAGGCCCACCAGATTTCGTATTGCTTCAAGGCTTCCACTCTTCGGCGCTGGACCAGTCGTCTGCTTCGGCTTCGGAGTCGGGCTGTTGGAGATATGCCTGGCGCGTACGTTCTTCTTCCGCCTCGCGGATGGCCTTCCGGATGGCGCCCCGCACGAATTCAGCGCGCCGGCGTTTGGCGGCTGGGGCTACACGATTCAAGGCACGGTAGGTTGGATCATCGAGTTGAACCAACAACGACTTCATATACTTCGACTATATCAAAGTTTTATATAGTCAAATCCCTCTGCGGCGCGACCGCGCTCCCCGGCTTCCGCTATCGTGCCGCGTGCAGCACAGCCCCGCGGGCTTCCTGCGCGGCCGTAGTGAGATAGTCGAGCGCGGCGGCCACACCGCCTTTGGAGTGCGGAACGCCAGCTACGGCCAAACCCATCTCGACTCCGCTCAGTGTTCCAGCCAGCATCAGATCATTGAAATTCGCCAGATGACCGATGCGAAATACCTTGCCCGCCAGCTTGCCCAAGCCGCTGCCGAGCGCCATGTTGAACTCGTCCAGCACGACCTTGCGGAACTCGTCGGCGTTCGAACCCGCCGGCATATAGACCGCCGTTACCGAGGTGCTGTATTCGGCCGGGTTCAGGCACACAACCTCCAGGCCCCAGACCTTCACCGCGCGCCGCGTGGCCTCGCCATGACGGGCATGCCGCGCGAAGACGTTGTCCAATCCTTCTTCATGGATCATCGCCAGCGATTCCTTCAGCCCGTATAGCAAGTTGGTTGCCGGCGTGTAAGGGAAGAAACCGCTCTTATTGTTGTTGAGCTGGGCCTGCCAATCCCAATAGGATTTTCCGAAACGCGCCGTCTTGGCGGCCGCGAAACCCTTTTCGCTGACTGCATTGAAGCTCAGGCCGGGCGGCAGCATGAGACCCTTTTGGGATCCCGCTACGGCCACGTCCACGCCCCATTCATCGTGCCGGTAGTCCATCGACCCGAGCGACGAAATCGTGTCCACCATCAGCAGCGCGGGGTGTCCCGCCCGGTCCATCGCCTTGCGCACGGCGGCGATGTTATTCGTAACGCCGCTGGAGGTCTCGTTATGCACCGCCATGACCGCTTTGATCTGGTGCGTGCGGTCTTCGCGCAGCTTCGCTTCCAGATCAGCGGCATCGATGCCGTGACGCCAGTCTCCAGCCACGAAATCCACGTTCAGGCCCAGGTTCACCGCCATCTCTTTCCAAAGCGTGGCGAACTGCCCGGTTTCGAACATGACAACTTTGTCACCCGGTGAGAGCGTGTTCACAATCGCAGCTTCCCAGGCGCCGCTGCCGGAAGAGGGAAAGATGATGACCTTACCGTTGGTCTTGAAGATGGACTTCAGCTCATCCAATAGCTCCAGGCCGAGGCGGCTGAACTCGGGGCCGCGATGATCGATGGTCGGGCGAGCGATGGCCCGTAAGACCCGGTCCGGCACGTTCGTGGGGCCGGGGACTTGAAGAAAGTGACGTCCACTAGTGTTAGGCATAAGCGACACTCCTAGTGTCGCGCAGATGCCCGGTTAAATACAAAACGATCGGCGCGGCTATTTCTCGTCCTTTTCCGAGCAGGACGAGCGGAGCCACTTGGAACTGAAGTCCGTGGCGGTGGTGGATGTGCGCTCGCCAGCCGCCATGTTGATTTGCATTGTCCCCTTGATGTTCTCCGAATCGACGGCCTCCACGCGTACCGTGCCCGTCTGTTTGCCGCCGCCGATCGCGCATTCGAAGTGCACCTCCTGTTTGCTCGAATTCGAGGTGATCACCTTGTGCGTGCATTCTTTGGGCTGGTTCGTCAGATCGTAAGGCTTGTCGAGTTTCTCTCTAGTCATGCAGCTTCGGGATATAGTCGTGCGCGGTGCTTGCGCCGCGTGAGCTTTCATGGCCGCCTCGACTTTGGCACGCTGCTCGGGTGTCAGCCGGTTGAGCATGTCCGGCGGAAGCGCAGGCATGCCGCTCATCTGGTTGCGTACCGTGGTTTCCCAAAGCCCAGTCTTGACGTCGAGGGGATGAAAATTGTCAGCGCCCCACGCCGTCACCGCCAGAACGGCCGCCCCCAGCAAACAAATCGTCTTCATCATCAGCCTCCATCAACGGATGAACCCGTTCTTTCCAGAATAAAACACATCGGCAGACGGGCGTTTTTTCATTAGTGCGGCGCCGGGGTCAGGCTGGCTCGCAGCAGCTCGAAACCGAACTCCAGGGTCATGCGCGCGGCGCGCGCGGCGTTCAATTGCCGCGCGAACACCCAGAGCATGCGCAGCGCCTCACGATGCAGCCGGAGGGAGTTTAATTCTCTCACGGTTCCGCGGGCGGCCTGTTCCAGAACCCAGCCTCTGCCCTGCTTCTCCAATTCCGCCGCTGCTTCCCGCTCCGCCTGCGCGTAGGACCAGTCGGGATGACGGAAAGAAACAACAGCAGTCTGCGCGCAGACCACCTGCTGCCAGCGGCGGCTCAAGCTCATTCCCCCCGTGGTGAACCGGTAGCGCAGCAACGGCGCCGGGATATTCGCTAAACGGTAGGCCTTCCCCGCCCGTAGCCACAGGTCGTAATCTTCCGAGTTCTTGAACTCGGCGCGATAACCGCCTAACGCGAGAATTGAGTCCCGGCGCAGGATCACGGACGGATGATAAATGCAATTCCTTACCAGAAGCGTACGCACGATCTCGTCATGCTCCACGGGTAATTGCACCAGGCGGTCGTAGCGCGGCTCGCGGCCCATGTGATAAGCGAAGGAGCCCGCTACGGCCACATTCGGGTGCTCGCGCATAAACCGGACTTGCGTGGAAATCCGTTGAGGCAGCGCCATATCGTCCTGGTCCATGCGCACGACGAGGTCAGCGCGCGACTCTCTGAGACCCTCGTTGAGTGTCGCCGAAAGACCCATATTCCGCGGATGAAACAGGGCGCGGACCCGCGCATCCGCCGAAGCGTAGCGGCGAATTACGTCCGCTGAACCGTCGCTCGAGCAATCGTCGATGATCAGGAATTCGAAATCGTTCTCGTCCTGGCCCAGGATGGACTCAATCGCCGCCGGCAAATATTCCCGGCCATTGTAAACGGGAAGCAGAACGGAACACTTCATTCAGGCAGTGACGATGCCGGCGCGGATCTCATCGCGGCGGGCCGAAAGCATGCCTTCGATGCCCGAGCGTAATTCGACGCGCGGCGTCCAACCGAACTCGCGCTCGGCTTTGGCCGGGTTCAGCACCACCCAGTCTGCCAGCCACTCGCCATGCTTAGCGTCGGTCTGAATCTGCAGCGGCTCGCCGTGCAACTCCTCGATCATCCGCAGAACATCGCGCACCGAATGGCCGCGGCCGCTGCCTACATTGACCACGGTAAACGGCTCACGCGGCCGCGCAGCCAGCTCAGCCATCGCGCAAAGGTCGTCCAGGTGAACGTAATCCCGCACGTTATCGAGATTGCCGAATATCCGGACCGGCCGGCCGTGCAACACATCATTGATGGCCACGCCGATCAAACCTTGCAGCCGGTGGCGCGGCAACAATGTGCCGTATCCATTGCCCGCGCGCAGAACCGTGGCGGTAAGGTATCCTCGCTGCGCCGCCAAGCGCAGGTAATGCTCGGCGGCGAGCTTCTGGATGCCGTAGGAGGAAAACGGCAAACATGCATCGGTTTCCCGGTAAGGAACCCGGTCCTGCTTCGGCCCGTACACTGCCCCACCGCTGCTGAAATACACGATGTGCGGCTTCGTTCCCAGATCCTTCACGGCTCCCAACAAATTCAGCAGCGGCACCAGATTCACTAACGCATCGTTGGGCTGGTCGTAGTCGGAATTTACCGGCGTGTTGGTATGCGCCAGATGATAAATGACGCGCAGATCGGCCGCAAATCGCTCGCAATCGGCGCGGGAATGCAGGTCGCCCGCGACCATTTCGGCGCCTTCGGCAGCCTCGATACCCGATGCGCTACGGAAAAGCAGTCGCACATCCGGGCATTTGCGAGCGAGCAGATGCCGTGTCAAATAGGAGCCGATGAAGCCCCGCGCGCCTGTGATTCCAATCGACATCCGGAATACGCTCATCGTAGCCTATCGTTCCGTTTGATCACAACAACACTCGGTGCGTTCGCGTGTTAGACTTTTTGGCTAAGGCAGAAAATGACTACCGACCGGCCTGTTGCCGCGGAAAGTCTCCGCGAAAAGCAGGCAGCGACCAATCGGAAACCGTTTGAAAACGCCGTGGTCGCGGCCGTAATTGTCTTGTTGTTGGCGCCTAGCGCCGTCTGGATCGCGCGCGACCATTCGGTATGGCCGTGGGATCAAGCCTGGTACGGACAAGTTGCCACGGACCTTTGGTTCGCCGCAACGCACTCGCTCCGCGCCTGGCAGATCACCATGTTACATGCGATCGACATGAAGCCGCCCGCCATCACTTGGATCGGGCAATTCTTCGTTCCCTTGCGGGGCGTCTTGGGCTCGGTCGAGAACGCGCTGCTATTTTCCATCCTGGTCACGCAAGGCGCGCTTTTGTGGACGATTTTCAAGATCGGTGAAGCCGTATCGCGTTCCAGGTTCGTTGCTTTCACCGGGGTGGTCTTCGCCGCGGGCGCGCAGGCCTTTGTCGGGCTGTCGCACCAAATGTTCGTCGAGCCGCTGCAGGCTCTTTGCGTGGCCTGGGTGGTGTACATCGCCGTGATGTGCCGCGAGTGGCCTGTTGCCAGAAGCATCGTGCATCTGGCGAGTGCGTTGCTCTTGGGCGTTGCAGCCAAAACAACCACTCCCGTGTACTGTCTTCTATTTCTGATCTACATCGGCGGAATCCTGCTTAGCCGGCGATCCAGGCCCAACTTCCATGCCGAGTGGAGGCATTGGCCCTCGCGAATTTTGATTTGCCTGTTCGCACCCGCCGCCATCGCCACCAGTGCCTGGTACCTGTTCACTTTTCGGGCGGCATGGCGCCACGCACGCGACTCGTCCTATGGCGACCTTGCACTGCATTACGGCTTCCGCGCCGCGCTGGGACAGAAGCTCGTCATCTGGACGCGCCTGTTCGATCAATCGCTCCTGTACCCGTTTCTCGGGTGGGGTTTTCTTGCCGCAGCGCTGCTCGCTGCCATGTTTGTTCTGAGGTCGTCCCAGCGAAGGCCGGCGCCAGCGGCCATCCTGCTCTGGCTGAGCGCGGCTCAATCGGCTTTGCTGCTGCTGATTTTCGCCTCCAACATTACGGTCGACGCCCGCTACATGTATGCCCTCGTCGTTTTTGTCGTGCTTCTGTTCACGGGGCTGTGCGGTTCGGTTCCTTCCCGTTGGGCAATCGCCGCGCTGCTCCTGATTTGCACGATGCAATGGGGGGCTACCAACGCGGTTGCTCTGGGCGCACGAGGAATGTTCGCCAATCAATTCGGGAGGCTCGTCACCCCGCAGCCGGACCCGTCGCAATACGATGAACTAACGCGCGCGGTCCAGCGGACGTCTCTATCCAACGAGTGGACGAACGTGATCGGCGTGGAGGAACCGTGGTTCAATGCCAACTCCGCGGAGTTTTTCGCCGCCGAGCAGAGCCTTGTCACCGGAGTACGCAGCCACTATATTGCGCTTGGATACGCCCAAAATAGCGTGGACAGAGCCATGCACCGGATCTTCTCCTATCGCGCGCACTACATCGCCACGCTGGATGAGCCACATCAAGAACCGCGGCCCAATTACCTAAACCTTGTTGCTCTGCCGGTTCTACGCGACATGAAGAGCGACTCGCGTTTTCAACAGATCCCCTTTTCAAGCAACAAAGGCATCCTGCTATTCGAACGGCGTTAGGAATTGTGGAGGCGATGACAGGCACGGCCGGCGGCGACGAGTTGGATCCGGCGTATTTGGAAGCGTCTCTGTTTCTGTCTCGCGCGCGGAGTTTGGAACTCTATAAAGCCGCCCTCGAATCCGCGCCTCTGCCCAATCCCGCGGCTCCGGCAGTCCTTCTCGCGATGCCCTATCTCAAGGAGGGCGGCGCCGAAGCCAGCCTCAGCGGATTGTGCGGCGAGTTAAAGAAGGCCGGATTCCGGATACTCATCGTGACTACCGAACCGTCCCGGACTTTTCCCGGAGATACGACGTCCTGGTTCAGGCCGCACGCGGCGGCTATCTATCACCTTCCCCGGCTTCTCGAGGCCGGATACTGGCGCGCGTTCGTCTTTTATCTTCTGCGCCAGCATTCTGTCCAACTGATCTGGCAGGCGGGATCGTCTTATTTTTACGACCTTCTGCCGGACCTCAGGCGTTTCTTCCCGGGCATCGCGGTTGCAGACCTTTTGTTCAATCCGAGCGGTCACGCCGAGACGCACCTCAAGCACAGGCGTTTCATTGATCGAGTGATTGTCGAGCACGATGGCATGAAGCAGTGGCTGTCCAGCCGCGGCGTTCCAGGCGGCGCAATCTCGATAATCCCCAACGGAATCGATCTGGACCGCTACCGGCCGCTGCCCCGCAAGGACTGGCGCACGGCGCAATCCCGCACGGCCGGCCCGCCCTACGTGATTGGATTCTTCGGCCGGTTTTCCGCGGAAAAAGGACCGGACATCTTCCTTCGGATCGCACAGCGCTTCAGCAATCGCACGGATCTCGAGTTTCTGTTGTGCGGCTCGGGGCCCGATGAGGCAGCGCTGCGTTCCCAGTGCGCTGCGCTCGGGGTCGAAGACAAGGTCCACTTTTTGGGCTTCGTGCCGGCGCGCGATTACCTGCCCTGCTGCGACCTTACAGTTGTCCCATCGCGCATCGACGGCCGCCCGAACATCGTCATGGAGAGCCTGGCCATGGCCGTTCCCGTCGTAGCCAGTCGCACGGGCGGCATCCCGGAGATGGCGCTGGAGGGAGAAGGGACCAGGCTTTGCGACGCCGGTAACATCGAAGAATTTCATCAGGCTCTCGAGCAACTCGTCGACGATGCGGCGACGCGCCGCCAGCTCGCTAACACTGGACGCCTCTGGGCCGAGAAACATTTCTCCGCCGCTTTCGCCGGCGACAGTTATGCCGCAACGTTCCGCGCGATGATTCAGCAACGTCACACCGACGCTCGCCCGATTTCTGCGGAGGAGTTGCTGGCGGCGTCCGAACTACCGCAGCTCGGCTCGGACACCGCGGTTCCTGGCGCCGTCGCGGCGCTCCTTCGTTTCATTCGGTCCGTCTTATCGCCCCGCGAGGCCGCCGGTAATCTTCGGACTCTGGCGCTTTACTGGAAACTCCGGCGCAACACCGCGGCTTCACGCGAGCTTGCGGCTTTGTTCGACGCCGCCTATTACACCGCCAACTGCCCGGATGCCGCGGCCTCCGGAATCCGTCCGCTGTGGCATTATCTGTTATGCGGATTCTGGCAGGGCTACGATCCTTCGCCGCAGTTCCATACGCGCTATTACCTCACTGCATATCGGGACATCGCGCACACGGTGGTCAATCCGTTGCTGCATTATGTGGCCGCGGGCCGCGCGGAGGGCCGCACCGGTCAGCCGGACTATGACCTTGCCTGAGCTGCGCCGTCACCTGATCAACGCGGAACTGCTCTCGTGGCAGGCCTGGATTCGTCATCCGGCGCGGTCGATGGCGCGTCTCATTCCGCTACGTGCCAAGGAAGCGATCAACCAAGCAGCCGGGCGGCCCATATTCGACTTGTCGTTTTACCTCCAGTTTCAGCCGAATTCACTGCCGGCCTTCCACATTGCCATCGATCGAATCGAGTATCTGCCGCCACCGGCTGGCGTGAAGCGCGTGACTTTGGTGACGCCGCATCTGGGCCCAGGCGGTGCCGAGGCGGTGCTTCTAGAGATTGCCTCTGCACTCTGCGGCTCCGGCTTTGAGACCCTGCTGATCGCCACTCATTCGCGCGACGACCGTTGGCGGCAAAGATGGGACGCCAAGGTCGCGCATGTGTACGACCTTGCCAGCGCGGTACCGGTAGAGCACAGGGTGGCCGAAGTTTGTTCCATCGCGGCGAGCTGGAATTGCAACTTCGTGCTCGTGCAAAACAGCCTGTTTGGTTATGCCGCACTGCCTCCTATTCGCCGCCTCTTACCGGACGCGAAGCTCATGGATGTCGTGCATAACGTCGACGAGTCCTGGGATATCGTCGCGGCGACCGCATCGGTCGCGCATTGCCTCGATGTTCGCGTGGCCGTGTCCGATCTGGTTCGCCGCCGGTTGCTCGCGGCGGGGACTCCGGAGGATCGAATCCACCTGATAAGCAGCGGCGTCGAGCTCGACCGGTTCCGGCCGGCGCCGGTTCACTCAGGCCCCGAACAGCAAATCCTGTTCGCCGGCCGGCTGGACCCGGTGAAGCGTCCTTTGCTGCTGGTGGACATCGCCGCCGAACTCACGGCGCTGCGGAAAAAACGCGACTTTCGCTTCATTATCGCGGGCGATGGGCCCGAAGAAGAGCCGCTGCGCAATCGAATCCGCGAGGCTGGTCTGAATGACGTCTTCGACCTACGCGGGCAAGTGCACGACCTGGCGCATCTCTACGCCGCCTCCGATGTCGTGATCCTGCCATCGCGCAGCGAAGGCGTGCCGCTGGTGATTTTGGAGGCGCTGGCGAGCGCACGGCCCTTGATTGCGTCGAACGTCGGCGGCATTCCGGAGGCGTTGGACGCAAGCTGCGGCTTTCTCATTGATCCGGCGCCAGATGAAGCCGCGGCGTTCGCACGCGCGTTGACCACACTGCTGGATCAACCAGAGCTTCGCGCGCGAATGGGAGCGGCAGGCCGCCGCCAGATTGAAGCCAACTACGACATCCGCCGCTCCCGCGAGGCGTACGCCAGCTTATTCGACTGACCTTTGTTTAGGGAACTAGGGCGCGTCCGTTTCCGTTTCCGACACCAGACGATCCACCGCAACTACGTAGATCGCCATTTTCCCGTCGCCGTCGCTCTGGAAAAACACCCGCTGGCTGTTGGGGGAAAACAGGAGCACGACTTTCCGCGGATCGCTGGCGCGATGCTCGCATAGTGTCAGCTCGCGTTTCACCGAACGGACCAGCAACAGAATGTACGGCGACGCTTTGCTGGCGCTCGCGCCGACGAACACGCTCGCGTCTGCGTTGCGGTTGAAGGTAGCATACTGAGTGGTCTCTGAAACCTGGCGATCTTCGTTCGTGTCGGGCGTGAATTCGCGAATGTTGTGGAGCTGCTTCGGGTCGGTTGGCAGGTTGAGATACAGCACAGTACGCCCGTCGGCCGACCAAACCGCATTTCCGAGCCTCCCTGGCGCCACGCGCAACTTCCTGTTCTGCGCGCCGTCATAGTTCACCAGCCAGAGATCGTCAGCGCGACGATACAGCACACCGGCACGCTTGGGGCGCGGCTGCGGATCGGAAATGGCGTCAGGGGATTCAGCGAGCGTCGTGCCCGCGCCCGTCCGCATGTTGATTAGCCGCAGCCGGCTGGCAGCTCCGTTCTGCTCCACCAGGGCAGCGTAAAGGCCGTCTTCGGAGAGACTGAAGCCGCGGCCAAACTGAAAGCCCTCGGCGGCCCCGTAGACCGCGCGGGCTCGCACCGCATTGAGCCGCGACAGGTACAACGACCGCCCGGCGAGATAACAGAGCTCGCGATCATCGGGAGTGAGCGTGAGGGAGTCCGGCGCGAGTCCTTCCGCGTCGGTGAGCAGGTGCGACTGCCCGTTCTTCAAGTCCATTCGATAGGCCTGGACGGAACCGGAGCGGTCGCTCGCGTAAATCAGAAAGTCGTTGTGCCGCGAGATACAGTGGCTGTACGGAGTCGCTAGCCAGCTCTGATGCGCGGGGTCGGTGAGCCGGACAATCTTGAAGTCGGTGGCTTCATCGGTAAAGCGCTTCACCTCGGACGGAAAAACCTGTCCTTTCTCCGCTCCCAGCAAGTAAGCGCCGGCACTGGCTAGCGAAGAAACGAAAAAACGGCGAGTGAAACTCAAGTTGGCTAGTTGTGACTGGTCTGATAGTGCTCTTTGAGGAGATCGAGACCGAAGTCGCCGTTAAAATCGCGCCACACCGAATGAATATGATTGGCGTGGTCCTGCGTGTCGTCGAATTCAATAAGGAACGCGGGTGACTGGATGCGGTAGTAGTGTCCCTCGCCGGGTTGCTCGCCGCCCGCCCAGGCGAAATACAGGTTGCCGTTGGCTTTCTTGATCTGCTCTTCGCGCATCTGCGCGACGGGATCGGGCATGTTGTAGCAGTATTCGTCCAGCAGATTCTGGAAGATCTCGCGCTGGTGCGCGGTCATCTTGGAGGCTTCCAAGCCGCTGGGCTGGCCTTTCAGCGCGGCTTTCCGCGATGCCTCGGTGAGGATCTCCTTGGGCGCGTCGGCGCTAACAATGGCGATTTTCTTTTGCTCCGGCGTGAGGGATTGGACCAGTTCCCTGCCCAGGTCTTCTTCACGCCCCAGCACGCGCAGGCCTTTGCGCGGCCCGTCTTTGATTTCGGCCGGGTTGGTGCCGAAGAAGCTCGGCGCGTCCTGAATCTTACCGTCAACGACCGTGAAATTCTGGCTGATGTGGTGGCCTTCCACGCGGTAGCCCCAGGTTCCGCTTGGCACAGGCTCGCCGAAGACACTGAAGAAGTAACCGTCGGGATCGCGCTGCGGCCCGGAGCCCTTCTCCATCCGCTTGAGCACTTCATCCAGGCTCATGATGCTGACGGCCTTGATGTAGCCGCGCTGGCTCAAGCCGGCCGCGAGCAGCGCGTGCGCGAGTTGCTTCTGTTCTTCTGTCATGTCGCGCAGCGGGAGACCTTTGCGGACGCGCGGGATGTAATGCCAGTTGAGCCGTTCTTCGTCGACGAACTGGAACGTGGCGCGGGCGCGCTGCTCCGGATTCAGCGAGTTGAGAAACGCTTTCGCGGCGTCGGCCATGATGGCCGAAGAATGCATACGGGTGTACGCGGACGTGAGCAGGACCAGTCCGAGAGTGATAGCGGCAATGCGGAGCGCGGCAGTTTTCACAGCGGTCTCCTTTCGCGTTACCAGCTTACATCACGGATGGCGGGGATTGGTGGCTGGTGGTTGGCACTACGCCGGAAGGCCGTGTGGACGCTTCAACCGGGGAAGCATCCTGATTGAGGTGCCCGCTTTCTTCTGAGCCAACCGAAGTTCGTAGATGCTTTGTAAGTTCAGCCAAAATTCCGCGCTAGTGCCGAAGAAGTGGGCCAAACGCAAGGCTGTGTCTCCCGTGATGGCGCGCTGTCCGTTCAGAATCGCAGTGATGCGGTTCGTCGGCACGTCGAGTTTCCGCGCCAGTTCCGCCGCGCTCATGCCGAGTTCTTTCAGTTCTTCGGCCAGGTGTTCGCCTGGATGTATCACAGTCAATGCCATGGCGTGCTCCTAATGATAGTCAACGATTTCCACGTTCGTGGGTCCCTGGGTTCCGCTCGGCCACTCAAAACAGATCCGCCATTGATCATTGACGCGGATACTGAACTGGCCTTCACGATCGCCCGATAGCGCTTCGAAGTGATTCCCCGGCAAGACCGCCAGGTCCCTGACCGTTGCGGCGGCTTCCAGCCGGTCGAGTTTCAAGCGCGCCGACCGTTCAATAGCCGAGAAAGCCTTTACCCACTTTCCGGCCGCGAAGTCTCGAGTGTGCTTATCCCGATAACCGAGGATCACTCATTAGGATAGCGATCATTACGTGTTACGTCAAACGTAACGAACGCGGCCGGAACGGTTGAAGGCCTAGTCGAACGGCAGGTCGCGTTGCGAATGGGCCGCCACGGCCGACGTTGAGCGCGCGAGATAAGGATAGGGATTCACCGGGATACCGTTGATGCGCACTTCATAATGCAGGTGCGGGCTGGTCACGCGGCCGCTCGCGCCGGACCGTGCGACCACGTCGCCGCGCCGAACTTCTTCGCCCGGAACTACGTCGAAGCGCGACAGGTGGCCGTAGTAGGTCTGCAAGCCATTGCCGTGGTCGATGATCACCAGCTTGCCGTAGCCGCTTTCCCAATCCGCGCGAACCACAACGCCGTCGGCGGCGGCATGCACCGGTGTACCCATAGGTGCCTGCAGGTCGACGCCTTTGTGAATGGCGCCTTCACCCGAAAACGGATCCGTACGCGCGCCGAAAGGACTCATCAGCCGGCCCTCCACAGGCCACAAGCTGGGCCGCACGTGCGTCTGCCATTGCTTCGGATAGTTGTGGTAGATGGTGGAAATCGTCGCGGACTGCAGGAAATTGTACTCGCTGAGCGACTCGCGGAAGGTGGGTTTCAAGGTTGGGCCGCTGGCGACATCGCCGGACGTTTGCGGGCGCTTATTCAGCCCGTAGGCTACCGAGACTTCGCTGGCGAACGTTTCCAGCGTGGCCAGTTGCTCGCTCTTCTGATTGTTCACCCGCTGCAACTCCTGGTATTTTACGCGCAGCGAGTCCACTTCCTGGCGCAGCGAATTATAATGCGCTACTTTCCAACTCATCCGCAAGTAGCTGGAAAGACAGGCCAACATGGTCACGAATACGAACAAGGAAAAGACGAAAGCTGCGTACACTGCCTTATGAGGGACGTGGATGCGGCGCAATCGTCCGTGAAGCGAGTGCGCTAAGACAACCACAAAGTAAGGCTGGTTCGGCATGGATCTCCTAAGATTGATTCGGCTCGACCCAGGAGAATCTACAGAACGCGGGGGCCGTAGGCCGGAGAGTACCAACTAGAAGACGGGTTCTAGTATTTGAAACAAAGGCTAAGGATACTTCATGCCCTGGACAAGTGTCAATGGAGCGTAATAGTAATCTGTCTTACCCTGCCCCGCCCTTGCGCTTGACATCGATGTTCAGTCGCTTGATCTTCTGATTGAGCGTCGACAAAGGGATGTTCAGCTTTTCGGCTGCCTCGGTCTGGCTCCAGTTGGCGGCCTCCAGGGCTTCCACGATCTTGCGGCGCTGGAAGTCGGCCACTACTTCGAACAGCGAGGCGTCGGGCGACAGCGTGCCGCTTTCGTCGCGGCGGATCCGCACGCCGCCTTCCTGCAGAATGGCCTCGGGGAGAACATCCACCGGGACGGTGGTCTGCGAGGCTAATACCACGGCCCGCTCGATGGCGTTTTCCAACTCCCGTACGTTGCCGGGCCAGTTGTAGTCCAACAGCAACTGCATCGCATCGGGCTCGAAGCGGAGCTGGCTGCGGCCGTCGTTGTCTAAGAACTTCTCGTTCTCGCGGCTGAATTTATTGAAGAAATGTTCGATCAGCGGCGGGATGTCTTCCTTTCGGTCACGCAGGGGCGGGAGAGCCAGATTGATCACGTTGAGACGGTAGTACAGATCCTCGCGGAACTTGCCTTCGTCCACCAGCTTCTTCAGCTCGGCGTTGGTGGCGGCGATGATGCGCACGTCCACTTTGATGGTTTCCGTCGAGCCGACCGGCATGAACTCGCGCTCCTGAATCACGCGCAGCAGTTTGGCCTGCGTTTCGGGACTGATGGTGCCGATCTCGTCGAAGAAGATAGTGCCTTTGTTGGCGGTCTCGAAGTAGCCCTTGCGCGATGCGATGGCGCCGGTGAAAGCGCCCTTGACGTGGCCGAACAAAGCCGACTCCAGCAGATCGGCCGGCACCGATCCGCTGTTCACCGGCACAAACGATTGGTCGGCGCGCGGGGAATTGGCGTGGATGGCTTTGGCAATGAGCTCCTTGCCAGTCCCGGTCTCGCCGGTGATGAGGATGGTAGCGCGGCTAGGGGCAACTTGCGCCACCAGGTCCAGAACGCGGAGCATCCGGTCATTCTTGGCGATTATATTGGGGAAGCTGTATTGCTTGAGGGCGCGCTTGAGCTGGGTATTCTCGCGCTCCAGGCGGCTGTGCGCGATCATGCGCTCGATTTCGATCAGCAACTTCTCGTTGTCCCAGGGCTTGGAAAAATAGTCGTTGGCGCCGTTCTTGAGCGCCGTCACCGCCACTTCGACCGACCCATAAGCGGTGATCATGAAGACGGGCGTTTCGGTGTCGCGCTCGCGGATCTCGCGCAGGACTTCCATGCCGGAGCGGTCCGGCATCATCAGGTCCAGCAGGATCAGGTCATAATTGGCAGCTTCGGCGCGCTGCAGGCCGTCGCCGCCGTTTTGGGCCAGATCGACGCTATAGCCTTCCATGCAGAGCAGGGCTTCCAGGCTCTCGCGGATGTCTCCCTCGTCATCCACCACCAGGATGCGGCCTTTAGGGAGAGGAGAGACCGGTTCGTCAGGCGGAAGTCGATCAGGCATGTACCGGTTTTCTGACTAGCGGAAACTCCACACGAAAACGGGAGCCGGCTCCAAGGCGGCTCTCTACCTCGATGTTACCGCCATGCTCGCGCACGATGCCGTAGGTAACCGCCAAGCCCAATCCGGTGCCTTTGCGCGCGCCCTTGGTGGTGAAGAACGGGTCGTAGATGCGGGTCAGGTTTTCCGGCGCAATACCCTGCCCGGTATCTTTGACGTCCACGCGCACCACTCCCTCTTCGCACCAGGCCTTGATGGCCAGCGTACCGCCGGAATCCATGGCGTCGCGAGCGTTCAAGAACAGGTTGAGGAAGACCTGCTGCAGCTTACCCGAATTGCCTTTGATCACGGGCAGCGGCGGCAGCGTGTCAACCTGCACTTTCACAGAGGACTTGCTCAACTGGGGCTCGATCAGCGCCAAGGTGTCCTGGATGATGCGGCCCAGGTCCACTTCCACGAATTCGGTGGTCGCAGTTCTGGAGAAACTGAGCAGTGAATTGACGATTTCGCTCGCACGGAAGGTTTGCTTGGCGATCTTATCCAGCAGTTTAGACTTTTGGTCGTCGCCGGAGATCTGCTTGGCGAGCATTTGCGCATACGTGGAGATGACTGCCAGGGGCGTATTGACTTCGTGTGCCACGCCAGCAGCCAGCAGCCCGATCGAACTCAGCTTGTCGGCCTGGACCAGGCGGCGCTCCAGTTCGTCGCGGTCGGTAATGTCGTCGAAGATCACCAGGCGGCCGATCTGCTGCATGTCTTTGGACACCAGCGGCGCGATGGCCAGATTCAGGATGTAGGTGGGCGGCTGAGGGTGCCCATTGCCATTGCCGTTCCCGTTGCCATGGCCATTCGCCCCTGCGGGCGGCCGCAGGACAAACTTGTAGACATTGTGGACGCCTGTATCGCCGCGGACCTGGTCGAGTTTTTCGCACAACTCGTGCGGGAACAATTCCGCCAGGCGACGGCCTACGGCCTCCTGGCGCGAGATGCCGGTGAGGCGCTCGATTTGGGTGTTCCAGCTCTCCACCCGGTCGTCCAAATCGGCCGCGAGAATGCCGACGTTGATGGATTCGACGATGTTCTCGCTGAACTCCTTGAGCCGCTCGTATTCCTCCACCTTGTGCTGCAGTGACCGGTACAGCCGCGCGTTTTCGACGGCGATGCTGACGTAGCCGGCGAGCGTGGTGAGCAGCTCCACATCGTCGCTCGACAGAAAGTCACCTTTGTCGGTGCGGCTGAGCGCCAGATAGGCGATGGTCCGGCCCCGCACCGTGCAAGGGAAGTAGTAGGTCAAATCCAGATCGGCGATGGTGCGCCGGACCGAAACCGGCCACTCATGAGAAACGACGTCCAACAGGTGCCGGGTGCGCTCGAAGAAGAGATACGGCGGTCCAGGGCGCGCGCTCAGAAAGCTCAGATCCAGTTCCTGAGCTGTCCGGTTGCCACGCTCCTTGCGATTTCCCAGCGTCATGTGCAGGCGGAACTGGTCTTCATTTTCGCCGGACAGGAAGAACGCCACGTGCTGGATCGACAGCGTGTGAACCAGCCGGTCTGCCACCGAGCGCAGCATCTCGTCCAGGTTGGTTTCCGAACCCAGTTCGCGCGCGAACTCGATCAAGGTGCGCCGGTAGTCGTAGCGGTCCTTATAAAAGAAATACCGGTCCAGTTGTTCCTGCAACCAGTCGCGAATCGGCTGGAAGATGAACGTCGCGAACAGGATCAGGCCAACGATGGCGGCCGCGCTCAAGCTCTCCGGCTGGGCGAACGAAAAGATCAGGCCGTAGAAGATGCCCAGGACAACCAGTGTGGCCAGCGTATAGACGTAGCCTTGCTGGAAGATGATGTCGACGTCCATCAGGCGGTAGCGCAGGATCGCGTAGGCCCAGGTGATGGGGACCAGGATCAGCGACAGCACGGCCATCTTCTGGTAGTGGCCCGGCAGCGCGCCCACTAGATAAGGAATCGCGTAGATCACCGTGAACGGGACAATGCCGAGGAGCGCGCCATTGCGCAGGTACTTGAGCTGGCGGCGCACCAGGGGGTCTTCGGCGTGCGGAGTCTTGAGAACCAGGACGGCGGTACCGGCCAAGTATAAGCAGCACAAGAACAACAGCCAGACACGATCCAGGAGCCAGTTGACGTCCACCGGCGATGCCGCCACGCGCAAAATGCCCTTGGCTACCAGCACATAAACCGCTAGCAGCAGCGCTCCGGGAACGTAGAGCAGAGCACTGGCCGCGCGGGCAGAAAACCACTTCGGCCGGTCTGGAAAGACAAGGCAGAAATGCAGGAACAGCGTCGGCGCCAGGATTCCCGCCGCCACATTGCCCCAATAGATGGCTTGATCGAAAGCATTCAATTTGCCGGTGAAGTGGAAGGTGGATAAGACAAACGAAGCCAGACAAAGCACGAAGAAGTGAACCGACCGTGGCGCTCCGACGCGGCGGTAGTAGACAAACAATCCAATCAGCAGGTAGACCAGTCCAACCGCGTACTGATAATACGTGGACCGGTCCACTACACTTTCGCCGACGATGACCTGGGCCGAAACCGTGACGTTGCCCCGACGCAGGGAGTATTTCGCCGGCAGATAGATGCCGACGCGCTGCAGGTCCTGGGGAACGTCGACGGTCTTGGCGATCAGGTGCCCCGCCACTTCCAAGAGAACGTCGCCGGCGTGGATTCCAGCGTTATACCCCGCGCTGCCGGGGGTTACGTGTAGGGCGACGACCTGATTTTGTCCCGCCGCACCGGCGCGGTCGACCCATGTGACGCCGTCGTCCGGCAGGCGGTAGAGGCTTTGCTGGCGGAAATTGATGATTGCGCAGCACACCGCTCCTACTGTGAGTACGAACAGCAGCGCGCTGACAAATTGGGTCTTCAGGTCCCTCAAACAGCCGCCTCCGCTACGACTTCGTTAGGGCACACTTACCGCTTTCCCCTTTTTGCGACACTTCGTGAGCATTTGACATGCCAGCCCTGGGCCGTAGGCTTTACTCTTGAGAATACAAGATTTACCATACCGGTGCCAGTCCCGGGACTGCCCACGGAATCTGTTTTTCGGGATTTGCCACTACTGGAAAGTGTATGGTATCTAAAAGACCGAAGTGGTTCATGAGACTGTACAATGGTAAGGGGCTATTGACAAGCTACCCCGATGGGCTTAACATCAGTTGTTCGAAGCTGGTCCGTTTGCCAGTTAACAGCCGCGAATAACGAAGCTGTGGTCAACGTATGACCTTATTTCAAATTGGCGAGAAAGTCGTGTATCCCAACCACGGGATCGGAACGGTAGAGAATATCAGTTCGCGCTCGTTCGGCGCCCAGTTCGAGCGGTACTACCTCCTCCGACTTACCTTCAACAGCATGACGGTGATGGTTCCTTTTTCTCACGTCCAGGAGATCGGACTCCGGCGGGTGACCCGCAACGGGGAAATTGCCCGGGTGCTGCAGTTCCTGGCAGAGGGCAGTGCGAAAGGTAAGGCGGATTGGAAGGACCGATATAAGGAAAACTGCGACAAGATGCGCCATGGCAGCTTGTTGGAGATCGCCGAGGTGTTGAAGTCGTTGCTGGTCCTGCAGGCCGAGAAGCCGCTCTCGTTCCGCGAGAAAAAGATGCTGGATCGCGCCCGGCACATGCTGGTGACCGAACTTTCAATTTCCCGCAGTTTGGCCGAATTCGACGCCATCCGCGTGCTGGAGGGCGCTCTCGGAAAGGCGTCCTTGTCGTTGCCGGCGGCGGGATAACCAGTCCGTCCGGGCTCCTAAGAAGAACCTCTTAAAACTCTTCGAGTTGTAGGCACAATTGCCTACCTTCCCTAAGCAATTTACTGCGTGGTAATTCCCTTGTTGGAGTCCTAACATGGGAACGAGAACGATTAGGCCTTCCAATGAGGTGTCGTTACTGTAAAGTTCGGCTGGCGCCACTCCGCAGTCTGACCGACGGCGAGTTCTGCTGCGATGACCATCGGCACGCCTACGCGCAGGAACATCCCGAGGCCGAGAGCTCGGTTCCGGAACCGGAAACTACTGCGGGTTTGATCGAACTGCAAACCAATCTAGGGGCGGCGGAATCTGCAACTCCAGCAGTTCCCGCACTTGCGGCGCTACCGGCGGAGTTTACGCCAGATCCGGTTTGTGTGAGCAGCGAGGTTTCGGTCCTGCAGAAGCTGCCCGACCCGGATTTGCTCTTGCCGCTCGACCTGGCTGCCCAGGTCTTCAACACTGCCGAAGAGCTCCCCTGGGAAGCGGCGAACGGCTTGGAATTTCCGGGCGCGCCGCAACTACCCGTGGCCGACATCGAACTGGCTCAAATCCCTTACGAGCCCATACCGGAATTGCCTGCCGGGCCTGTGGCGGAGCCTGAGCCGATTGCCAGGCCGGCTGCCGCCTTCGAGGCGACTGTAGCGGATGCCGCTGCCGAAGAATATCGGGCAGCCCCGGCCTACGAGACCGAAGAGGGATCTTCCTTCCAGCCCCTAGAAGGTGAGGCCGCCGAAGACCTGCCGTTCGAGGAGGAAGAGTCCGGAGCTGCGCGGTCCCATCCCGCACGCGAGATGGCGGCATCCTGGCGGTGGCTCAGCACCGCTTGGAAGAGCGCGCCGCGCGATCTGAAAGTGGTGACGGTTCTCATTCCCTTGTTGATGGCCGTGGCCCTGAGCCCGACGGTGCCAAAGGTGAAAGTGGCGCTGCCCAAAGTAAGCAACGGTGACGTCCAGCAGGTGCAAAAGGCGTTTTCCGAGCGTTGGAAGTCGCTGAATCAAACGATTTCCAACCGCGCGGCCGTCGCCTTCGCCGATGACTTCCGCAGCGGGCTGGATGCCTGGGAGAGCCGCTCCAATCTGACCCGGAGCTGGTCTTACGACGCCGCCGGATTCGTGCGGCCGGGTCCGCTGGCTTTATTCAAACCCAGCATGGATATGACCGACTATCGCTTCGAGTTTCTCGGCGAACTCGACCAGAAGGCCCTGGGCTGGGTGTTCCGCGCTCAGGACTTGCAGAATTACTATGCCATGAAGCTGGTGGTGGTCCGGCCCGGGCCTCTGCCGCTGGTGCACCTGGTTCGGTATGCGGTGGTTAACGGAAAGGAAGTCTCGCGGGTGGACCGGCCGCTGCCGATGACCGTCCGCGCGGACATGATGTACCGCATCCTGGTGGACGTGCACGGAGACGACTTTACGGTCATGACGCAGGGTCAAGTGGTCGATTTTTGGTCCGACAGCCGGCTGCGGCGCGGAGGAGTCGGTTTCTTCTGCGGCCGCGGCGAGCGAGCGCGCCTGCGCTGGGTGGAAGTTTCACATCAATACGACGCACTGGGGAAACTGTGCGCTTATCTTGCGCCCTACGGTATGGAGGGCAGAAATGGAAATATCAACTGATTTATGAGCCAAGCCAAATTAAACGACTCGAACAAGCCAGCCAGTCTCGCGAAGGCCGTTTCGCTGCATCTGGAAGGGAAGCTTCCCGAAGCGCTGGATGAAATCAACCGCGCGATTGAAAACGGCGACGCCAGCATGGAGATCTTTTCGGCCAAAGCCCAGATCCAATTTGAGCTGGAAATGTTCGAGGAGGCCGCGCAGAGCTATGCCAAGCTGCTGAGCATGAATCCCCGGCACGCCGGCGCCAACCTGAACATGGCCGTCTGCCTGGAACGGCTGGGACGCTGGCAGGAAGCTCTGGAATTCTTCGAAAAAGCGGCCGAAGTGCAGCCGGACCGGGTGGATGCCCGGCTTGGCTTGGGTATCGCGCTGCTGCACCTGGACAAGGCGGATCAGGCGGCCGAATACTTCGATCAGGTTCTGGCCAACCAGCCCGATCACACCACGGCATTGTTTGGCAAGGCGGTCACGCTGCAGCTGCAATGGCATTTCGACGAAGCGGCGCGAATCTACCAGCAGATTCTGGCACAGAATCCCAACTTCGAAGAGTGCCTGATCAACATGGTCACCATCGGCATGGCGCGCAAGGACCACGCGATGATTTCCGATTACTCCGAGAAGCTGCTGACGCTGCGGCCCAACTCGCAAACCGCGCTGGAGGGCCTGGCCACATGCGCGTTCGCCGCGGGCGATTATCAAGCCGCCCAGCGCTATTGCGCCCGGCTGGTGGAGTACACTCCGGAAAGCTTCGACCGCTGGTTCAACCTGGGCGTGGCCGAGCAGAAGATCGGCAACCGCGAGGAAGCCGCCAAGGCGTACGCCGAGGCAGTGCGCATCCGTCCCGACGCCAGCCAGGCCTATGTCAACCTGGGCGTGATTTACCAGGAAGCCGGCGACCTTCCCAAGGCCCGCACGGCATACGAGCGCGCCCTCGAGATTACACCGGATCAGCTGGAAGTGCTGCACAACCTGGCCGCAGTTTATGACAAGCAGGGATCCAAGGACGAAGCCGAGCGGCTGTACACGCGGCTGCTGGCCAAGAATCCGGACCTGGAAGACGTTTCCTTCCGGCTGGGCTACCTGCGCCTGGAGCGCGGCGACCACCGCGGCGCGGCAGAGGCCTTTCGCGCCTGCGTCGAGAAGCGCGCGGATTGGCCGGAAGCGCAACTGAACCTGGGCATCGCCTGCTGGAACATCGCCGATCACGAAGGCGCCGGCAAGGCATTTGAAGGCGTGCTGGCCGCGAATCCCGAATCCATCGACGCACTGCGCGGCCTGGCCGCTCTGGCCGTGGAGCGCAACGACTTCGATCAAGCTCTGGATTATCAAGCCCGGCTTATCGAGAAGGGCGAACGCAGCCCCGAGCTGTTCTACAACACCGGTCTGCTCCTGCAGAAATCCGGCCAGTTGGACGACGCCGTCCGGTTGTACCGCGAAGCGCTGACCGAGCGCGAGCAGTTCCCTGAAGCGCTACTCAATCTGGGCCACGTGCTGAAGAGCCTGGGCAAACAGGACGAAGCGCGGGACTGCTGGAAGCGCGCCTTGGAACAGAAGCCGGACTTGGCCGAGAATTACTTCGGCAAGGCCAACTAAGCCGCTCTCTCAGGGCCAGAACAACAGGCACAGAAACAGCACCAGCCAGATCCCGCTCAAGAAGTGCCAGTAGAGGGCGGTGGTGGCGGCTCGTCCGCGCTGGCGTCTGAAATCCAGCAGCACGACTTCCGGCCGGACTCGCGCCTTAATCAGCAGGTAGCAGAGCGCGATCATGCCGCCCAGCAGGTGCAGGCCGTGGGCGCCGGTGATCACATAAAACAGCGAGCTGTGCGGATTTCCACGCAACACGTTGCCTTGGAGCATCAACTCGCGCAGACCGAGGAGTTGCGATCCCATAAAGGCCACGCCCAGCGCCAGCGTGACCGCGAGCCAGCGCGTATATCGCCAGCTATTCCGCCGCTCGAAGGCGCCGCGCGCCATCTCGATCGTCCAACTGCTGGCCAGGATCAGCGCCGTGCTGAGCCACAGCCAGTGCGGCGCCTGGATGTGCCGCCAGTGGCCTGGCAAGCGGGCGCGCGCGTGATAGGCCACGCCCACGGTCGCAAACAGCATGGTTACCGAGACCAGCAGGAAGCGCATGGCCAGCAGGCCAGCGCCCGGGACGTAGTTACCGCCGGGATCCGGTCCGCCGCCGTCGCCCCAGCCGCCGTGGTCGCCGGGGCCGGAATGCGGAGGTTTGCCCCCATTCCCGTCGGCTAATTTTGGTTTCTCGGTCTCAACCGCCGGGGCCATGTTCTTAAGATAGCGCCGCGGGCACTGGACCGGCGTGGTTCGTGATATCAAAGAGGGTATGCCTGAACTCAGCCGAAGAGAATTTGGCGGCGTGCTGCTGGCCCTGAGCGCCGTCCCGCGCCATCTTCTGGGAGCCAGCGGGATTGAACCGGCCCTGCGCGCGGCCCTAGCCCGAAGAAAAATCCCTTGCGCCACGGCGATGGTGGCTACCGCCGGCAACATCACTTATTCGGGAGTTTTTGGAACGCGCGATTCCACGTCGGGCGTGAAGGTGAACCTCAACTCTATCTTTGCAATCGCGTCCATGACCAAAGCCGTCACGTCTGCGGCCGCCATGCAACTGGTGGAGCGAGGAAAGCTGAAGCTGGACGAACCGGCCGCGAAGCATCTTCCTGAACTGGCAAGCCTGAAGGTGCTGGCAGGCTTCGACGCGAGCGGCAAGCCGATTCTCCGGCCGAATCCCAAGCCATTGACACTGCGGCTTTTGATGACACATACCTCAGGCTGTGTTTACGACACTTGGGACGCCGACATGCTGCGCTACGAGAAGGCCACCAACGCGACGCCAGTGTTGGGCAGCGTCGCGCCGCTGCTTCCGTTAGCCTTCACGCCGGGGACGCGCTGGCAGTATGGAACCGGCATGGACTGGACCGGGCGGCTGGTGGAAGCGGTCAGCGGGCTCACGCTGGAGCAATACTTCCGGCGGAACATCCTGGATCCGCTCGGCATGGCGGACACGACCTTTATCCTCCCCGCGGACAAGTTCGATCGCCTGGTCGCCCGGTATCATCGCGGGCCTGACGGAACCCTCAAAGAGGACCCTCGGACGATGCCACCGGCACCCAAGGCGTACAACGGAGGCGGCGGTCTTTACTCGACGGCTCCCGATTACGTCCGGTTCATGCAGATGATCCTGCGGAAGGGGCGCGGCCCCGGCAAGGAACAGATCCTGCAGCCGAAGACGGTGGAAATGATGTCGATGGACCAGACCGGTGGGCTCAGCGCAGGAAAGCTGAAAACCGCGCGGCCTGACATTTCGAGCGACGTCGACTTCCATCCCGGCGCAAAGGATGGATACACCTTCGGATTCCTGATCAACACCACAGCGTACGAAGGTGGCCGGTCAGCAGGCAGCTTGGCCTGGGCCGGCGTTTACAACACCTTCTACTGGATCGATCCGAAGCGGGGCATCTGCGCCGCGCTCATGATGCAGTTTCTGCCGTTCGCCGACCGCGAGGCCGTCGCCGTTCTGCGGGATTTCGAACACGCGGTGTACGCTGCCTGAAAAGCGCTACTTCCACCCCATGCGCTCGCGCAGCGCCGTGATATGCGCCACGTGATGACGGCCGTGCCAGGCGTAAAGAGCAGCGTTCTGGTCGAGGCGCACCGGTCCCAGTTCGGGATGCCGGAAAGTGCGCCACCATTCTTCTTCGCCGAGCGATGCGAGCAGCGCAACCCAGCGCTGGTGCAGGCTTTCTAAGAGCTGGAGGGAAACCTCCACCGGCGCCGTCCGGGCATCGGACAGCAGCGCCCATCGGTCTTCAGCGTACGGCTTGATCACCGGATCGTCCTCCGTCAAAGCCAGGCGGTAGCGGACATAGCTGTTCAGATGGCTGTCGGGCACATGATGCACCACTTGGCGCACGGTCCAGCCGCCGGGCCGGTAGGGAGTCTCCAGTTGGGCCTCGGACAGGCCGGCGACGACTGCCCGTAAGCGCGCCGGAGCTTCGGCGATCTCATCGATGAAACGCCGCCGGTCGCCGGCGCTAACGACCTCCGGAAACTGGAATTTTCCGATTGGATAGCGAAGATCCGTTGTGTCCATTCCCCTTAAGGTACCCGAAATGCCTGCGGCAGCCGGCAATATCCTCTGGTATGCTGAGGCAGAAAGTGTTCAGCCGGCATTACAGAAAAGTCAAGGCGATTTTCGGCGCCACCGATGTCCTGTTGATTTCTCTTGCTTTTGCGGCGGCGTACCAGACGCGCCTCCGGCTACCCTTCGAAAAAAACTTCTACATCGACTTTCCAGTATTCGCGCTGTTACTGGTTCTCTCGGCGCTGTGCTGGGTGGCCATCGGGTACTGGTTTGAGGTTTACGAGAAGTTGGATTCGGCCCATCCCAGCGTGGTGCTGCGCGACACGTTCCGGCAGTGCGCCCTGGGCGCCATCTGCCTGGTGACTTTAGAATTCCTCCTTCGGCTGGACCTCAGCCGCTCATTCGTTGGGCTGTTCGCCGTGTACACCTGGATTCTGTTGTGCCTGTTCCGCATCAATGCCGCGCGGGTGATCGGAGGGCTGCGCCGGGAATTCGGGACCGCGCACTACGTGATGGTGGTTGGTTCCGGCGAAAACGCTCGCCAGCTGGGTGAAGCTCTGGAAAGATCGTCCGATTACGGCATCCGGCTGATGGGATTTCTGGATGATGAACCCGGCGAGATCCATCTGTCCCAAGCATACATGCAGTTTCCGCTCTCACGGTTGCCGGAGTTGCTGCGGCGCCAGGTGATCGACGAGATTATCTTCGCGGTGGACAGCCGCCGGCTGGGCGACATGGAAGAGATATTCCTAATGTGCGACGAAGAAGGCGTGCGCACGCGCGTGGTGGTGGATTTCTTTCCGCATGTCAACAGCCAGGTCTACCTGGATCGGCTGGGACCTACGCCGCTACTCACGTTTTCCGCCGCTCCACACGACGAGATCCGCCTGTTGGCCAAGCGCATCACGGACTTCGTTCTGGCCGCGGCGGCACTGGTATTGCTGATGCCGTTCATGCTTCTGATCGCGCTGCTCATCCGGCTGACTTCGCCGGGGCCGGCCATCTTCAGGCAAGAACGCTGCGGCTTGAACGGCCGGCGCTTCGTGTTTTACAAGTTCCGCTCGATGTGCGACAACGCCGAAGAGCTAAAGGCCTCCTTAATGCACTTGAGTCACAAATCGACTGCCTTCAAGATTCCCAATGACCCCCAGCTCACCGGCATCGGCCGGATCTTGCGCAAATTCTCGATTGATGAATGGCCGCAGTTGTGGAATGTAGTGAAAGGCGATATGTCGCTGGTCGGCCCGCGTCCCGCCGTGCCCGAAGAGGTGGATCAATACCAGCGCTGGCAACGGCGGCGCTTGCGCATGCGGCCGGGCTTGACCTGCCTGTGGGCGGTGAATGGTCGCGACACGGTGGACTTCGAAACCTGGATGAAGATGGATATGCAGTACATCGACAACTGGTCGCTGGCTTTAGACTGGAAGATCATCCTGCGCACGATCCCGCGCGTTCTTACCGGAAGGGGAGCGCACTAGGGCCGGGTTCCGGCTTGGCATCATTCAAATAGGACAAACATTATGGAACTGGTTCCAACCCAAGAAGAAGTGGTCCGCCTGTTGCGCCGCACTGGGGCGATCCGGGAGGGTCATTTCGAATATCCCAACGGCCTGCACGCCAATGAGTACATGCAGGTGCAACTGGCGATGCGCTACTTTCAACACGCCAAGGTACTCAGCGTGGGTTTGAGCCGCCTGCTGCGGGCCAACCCTGAGATCCGCGCGATCATTCCCGAGCTTTCCATCGTGTCACCCGACACCGGCGGCCTTCCTGTGGCCTATGGCATCTGCGAGGCGTTGCGCGCGCACCAGGTCTATTGGGCGGATCGCAAGCAGGAAGGCGGGCCGATGCAATTCCGCCAGTACCTGGAGCAGGTTCCCGGTGAAAAGGTGCTGCTCGTGGATGACATTCTGCGTTCGGGCCGGAATCTTTCCGAGCTAAAGCGGCTTGTGGAGTCCACCGGGGCGGAGGTCGTGGGTTTGGCTGTGATTGCTTATCAGCCGACGCCGAAAACGCCGGATTTCAGTCCCCTGCCCTTCTACTATCTGGCAAAGCTGGATGCCACGTACTACATGGACGCCGGATCGTGCGACCTGTGCAAGCGCGGCGTGCCGGCCGAGAGGGTTTGGGTCTAAAGCGTCAGTGGGGGAACGCTGGGTTCAGCGTGCCCTTCGCCCTGGCGATCGGGAGCAGCGTGGGATAGAACTGGACGAAGGTGTTGTCCACCGCGCCTTTCGTTGGATGGCACGTATAACAATCCTGGCTTCGCGGAATCATGCGGCCGGTAGCGGATTTGCCGAACGCGAAAAAGGCCCAGCCGTTGCCTGGGAAGCGGGCCGAGTCCTTCACCTCGCCCTCGATGGCGATCAGATCGCTCTGATAATGGCCGCCGTTATTGATGGATCCCTTGCTGATCGAGCCGCGGATCTCGAGCAGCAACGTGGTATGCTCCGGCCACTTACCGGTCGCGAGAAACGAGCGATAGGCGGCCGGACTCGCGAAAACGTTGTCAAACATCGGCGCGCGGTCGCGATTGGCTTCCGCCGCCGGTCCGTACGTCATACCAAGGCCCGAGCTCAGCCAGACCCATTCGCGGTAGTTGGCCGGAAGCTCGAGCTCGTCCTTGGCGTTGAAGCGCGGCCCGGCGGCGTCTTGGGCGCTCGCGGATACGAGCAGTATGACTCCTAGAAAGAATCGGGGAAGTCTATTCGGCAATCGTGATAACAGGAGCATTCGACATTCTGCCATTTACGAAGATCGCCAAAGGTTGGTCGCCCGTGGGTACTTGCGGAACCACGAAGTTCGTCTGATACAGTCCGACGAACTCCGGCGTGAGGCCCATGTAGGTGACTTTCGCATTGACTCCACCTACGGTAACGGAGTGATTGTTGGTGATCGGCGCGATCGAGTCGGGCGCTGCCATACCGGTCATCAACGCTGCAGCCGGCGTCACCGGTCCGCCGCCGCAAAAATACGCCACCAGGGTGTCGCCCACGTGCGCCGGAGCGTTCGCGGCGTTGACGCTGCCGTCCTGATTCACCACCACACCGCGATTGTTGCCGTAAACGAAAATGCCTGGAGACACGCCCGTCACGTTGACCGCCACAGCGTTGCTTTGCACGCCGCCGTTGGTGACGATGACGGTGGCAAGACCTGGCTTGATGTCCGTGGGTATCTCCGCGTTGATCTGGCCTGGCCCTGCGTAGTAGAGCGGCGCATTCTCGCCGTTGACAGTCACGCTGGTTGTTCCCAGGGTATCGGGCAGCGGCAAGGTGCTGGCTTGTACCGCGCCGGCTGCAAGGTTTTGGCCGAAGATACTGAAAATGGTGGCAGGACTGCTGGCGTTGGGCTGGAAGCTCGCGGCATTCACCACGGCCTGCCCGGCGTTCACGGTCACAGCGTGTCCCCCGCCGGAAAGTAACAGGCTTGGGCTGGACGCAATCAAATTGAAGTTGTTGATTCCCCCCACGACGCTAAAATTGAACACGTATGACACCATGTTGGCGCTGTCATTGAGAGTGGCCACACCCTGGCAATTCGATCCCATCGAATATTGTCCGCCGGCGTTCACTGTTGTAGCGGTTGTGCCGTTCGCCACACTCCAGGTGGCGCTGGCATTCCCTATCCCGTCGAACTGGAAGAGTCCTGTGACGTCCGCAATGCCGGTCACGTTGGTACCTGTGAGCACAAACGCATTGGCATTGAAGGCAAACGGCCCCGTGAGCGTGGCCAGGATGCAGGAAGTGGGAGAAGCCGTCCCGCCTCCGTTGACCACCGCGCCATTCGCGTTCCCTGTTACGGCGAAGACATTGCCGTTATTCCACGCTGTGAGGTTGAGAACCGTGCCGCCCGGTAGCGTGAGGGTACCCGCACAGTTTGCGGCCAGGCTATAGGTAGCCTGGAGCGACTGGGCCTGATTGGTTTGCGCGTTCGAATTAAACGTGACGTTGATGGTAGCGTTGCCATTCCCGTCCAAAACGGCCGTGCCGATGTCTTGACCGACGGCGCCAAATGTTCCGTTTGTCACGGCTCTCGAGTTCAGCGTGAAGGCGTAAGTCTTGTTGAGCGCGCTGTTGCCGCATCCGCTGCTCTGTTGCCCGGCCAACTGTGGGATGGACGCGGACGCCAGGAGGCTCAACCATAGGAATCTACGTGTCTGAATGATCATTTTCACACTCCTGAGCGAATCGAGGATCAAGATGTGGCGTGTCCGGAACCCGAGAAAATCAAGGCAGGGTTGGAGGCAATAAAATTGAAATTGCTTCCGTTGCCCACGACGACGAACGAAAAGACATACGTCGCGTTATTGGTGGAGTCGACGACGGTTATGCCGCCCTGGCAATTGCTCCCCACCGAGTACTGCCCCTTCGCATTCACCGTTGTGGATGTGGTCCCGTTGGCGACGGTCCACGTGGCGGTGAGATTCCCCATGCCGTCGGTCTGAAAGAGCCCGGATATGTCCGCAGCGCCGGTAACGGTGTTGCCGCTCAACCCAAATCCATTGCCGTTCAGCACGAATGTGCCAGCGCCGCCACCGTTACAATCGGCGGCGATCTGCGTGCCGCTGCCGGTTACCGCTTGACTGTTATTATTGCCAGTCATCGTGAATCCACTGGCTTGCGCGTACACAATCAGGTTGAAGGTGAGCGAACCGGCAGTCAGGGTACCTGTACAGTTGGCGTTGATGCTGTAAGTTGCCTGGGTAGTGTTCGCCGTGCCTGCGGCCGTGTTCGAATTGATCGTGGTGTTGAAGGTCGCGTTGCCGTTTCCGTCGAAAGCCGCGGTGCCGACCTGTTGTTGAACGGCGCCGAAAGTTCCAGCCGTCACCTGTCTTGTGGCGATCGAGATCGCATAAGTTCTGTTGAGCGTCGCGTTACTGCATGTTGCGCCGCCGATCTGGGGCTGCGCCATCAGTGACACCCCAGAGAGCGCACCGAGTAGAAAGATCCATCTCCGTTGAGGTCCGGACATGGGGCTGATTCTACCACCCCACCGCCCCTCTTAGAAGCTCCGATCAGGCACAATAGTCTACTATAGCTACGCACCCCGATGACCCTTCCCATCGAGTTTGACAGCGGCGTGTTGGCGAACCTGGCGGAGGCCACCGCGAGAGAATGGCTGGAAACCAACGGCATCGGGGGTTTTGCTTCGTCCACGCTGCTCAACCTTAATACGCGGCGCTACCACGGATTGTTGGTCGCAGCCACGCACCCTCCGCTCGGCCGTTCGGTGCTGCTCTCGAAACTCGAACCCGTGCTGGTCTTGGAAGGCCGGCCCTATGAGCTGGGCGTCAATCAATACGCCGGCGCCGTTCATCCGGAGGGACATCGTTTCCTGAAAGCTTTCCGGCTGGACCCGTTTCCGGTTCTCACCTATGGCGTCGAAGATATCGGGATCGAGCAAACTGTCTTCCTGGTCCACGGCGAGAACACGGTGGTCGTACAATACCAACTCTTGGGCGAACTGCGCGGCCGGAGCTGCTCGCTGGAGATCCGGCCGCTGCTCGCGTTTCGCGACTACCACGGCACCACGCACGCCAATGAGGTGATTCGCCGCGAAGTGGTGCTGCAGTCCGGCTTGGCAACCGTAGCGCCCTATCCGGGCATGCCGCGACTGCATTTCGGCCACAACGCCGAGTCCCTGGACGCAACCGGGTTCTGGTACTACGATTTTCTCTACGAGCGCGAACGCGAGCGCGGCCTCGACTACCGCGAGGATCTCTACGCGCCCTTCCTGCTGCGCTTCGATCTGACCCAAAACACCTCCGCGGCGGTGATCGCCTCCACGCTGCCGCACCAGGCCGAAGAAGCATTTTTGCTGGAAGAGCAGGAAATCGAGCGCCGAACCGAGGTTTTGCGCTCCACTCCTTCCGCGGATGACTTCGTCAAGCTTCTCACCGCCGCTGCGGACCAGTTCATCGTCGCCCGAGCCGAGCAAAAGTCGGTGATCGCAGGTTATCCGTGGTTTGGCGACTGGGGCCGCGACACGATGATTTCGCTCGCCGGCCTCACACTCGCGACCGGCCGCCATGAGGATGCTCGCAACATCTTGGGCGGTTTCGCCGGATATGTCGACCGGGGCATGTTGCCCAACCGTTTCCCCGAGGCGGGCGAAGCGCCAGAGTACAACACCGCGGACGCGACGCTGTGGATGTTTCACGCCGTCCATGAATTCCTGCGCTACACGAACGACTACGCGTTTGTCCGCGATCACCTCTACCCGGTCCTGGCCGAGATCATCTCCTGGCACGAGCGCGGAACGCGTTACGGGATCCGCTTGGATGCCGACGGCCTGCTTCATGCCGGTGAGCCAGGCGTGCAGCTTACCTGGATGGACGCCAAGCTGGATGATTGGGTGGTGACACCGCGTATCGGCAAGCCCGTGGAAATTCAAGCGCTTTGGTACAACGCCTTGCGCGTGATGCAGCATTTGTCCACCACGTTCGCGCGCGACGAGGCGGGGCGGTATCAGGCCTTGGCGGAGCAGACACGCGCGCACTTCCTGCCCGCCTTCTGGAACGAAGCCAGCGGTTGCCTTTACGATGTTATCGGCGCGAATGGACCGGATCCTTCCGTGCGTCCCAACCAGATTTTCGCCGTCAGCCTCCCGTACCCACTGATCGAGGGCGATGCAGCGCTGCGTGTGGTGGACGTGGTCGAGTGGGAGCTCCTCACTCCTTTCGGACTGCGAACGCTCTCGCCGCGCGACCCCAAGTATCGCGGGCGGTATGGCGGGAACCAGCTCAGCCGCGACGGAGCCTATCATCAGGGTACGGTGTGGCCCTGGCTGCTGGGCCCGTTCCTGCAGGCCTATGTCAAAGTACACGGCGGCGCAGCCGAGGCGCGCCAGCGGGCCGACCATTTTCTGGACGCCATGCGGGGACACCTTATGGAAACGGGCCTAGGCCAGATTTCGGAAGTGTTCGATGGCGACGCGCCGCACCGGGCCGGGGGATGCATTGCCCAAGCCTGGAGCGTGGCCGAGGTGCTGCGGACCTATATCGAGGACATCCAGGGGCGGCGGCCGGGGCCGGTGGATTGACGCGCCGGTCTTACCGGTCGCGCCGGCAGTTCACCATTTCTTCCAGCCTCTGCACCACGTCCTCCAGAGCCTGCGACTCCGCGCTGAGCCGCTCGCCGACTTCGGCGCTCTCGCTGGCGTTGGCTGTGCTTTTTTCGGTCACAGAGCGCATGCGCGCCATGGCCGAACCGATCTCCTGCAAGGCCTGCGCCTGCTCGCGGCTACCACTTTGAACCTGATCGGCCAGGGCTGTCACCGCCTCGGTGCCTTGAGCGATAGAGCGGATGTGCTGGGTAAGTTCGTCCAGCCGCGTCTTGCCTTGCTGGGAGCGATTGATGGATTCGCCGATGAGATCGGCCGTCTCTTTAGCCGCCCCTGAGGCGCGCTGTGCGAGTGCCCGCACTTCATCAGCCACCACCGCGAATCCCATGCCGGCCGTTCCTGCCCGGGCTGCCTCCACGGCGGCATTCAAGGCCAGCAGGTTGGTTTGGAAAGCGATTTCGTCGATCGTTTTGATGATTCTTGAGATCTGCTCGCTCGACTCGCCAATCGCGTTCATGGCCTCGCGCATCTGCTGGAGTACGACGTTGGTATGCTGCATCTCCCCATGCACCTGCTGGATGAGCTGGCTGGTCTCAGCGGAATGGGCGGCATTCTGATTCGCGGTCGCGTTCACCTGTTCGCTGGTGGCCGAAGTCTCCTCAATTGAAGCGGCCTGATCGGACGCGCCCTGCTCCACGGCGCGGCTCGCCTGGCGGACTTTCTCAGCGTCTTCCAGCACCCGGCGCGATCCTTCGCTTAACTCCCCAGCGAACTGACGCAGCAAACGGTTAATCTGCCGGATCGCCAGAATGAGAAACACCGCACACGCCAAGCTGACGGCCAGTAGGACCGCCATGGTCCAGCGGGATCGTGCCACGTTGCTTGCCGCCAGGGTCTTCGAAGACGCGCGCAATCCCTGTTGTTCCGCTTCCAGCTCGCCGGCGGCTTTGTCCACTTGTTCCAACAGCGGCACCATGCGGTCCGTCACCAAACCGTGCCCGCCCGCGAAGTCGCCCTTCGAAACCAGAACAAGATACTGATCGAAGTGCTGTTGCCACTCTTCGATGGCGCCGCGAATCGTCTGCGCCGCGCGGCGTGACCGGTCGCTGTGCAGGAGAGGCTGTAGTTCATCGGCGTCCTTCGACGCTGCCGTGGCCAGCTTAGCGAAGTTTTGCCGGTGATCCTCTGCCGCTCCGAACGCATGGCAGGTGGAACACTCGCCCAGCCCTTCGGTCGTCTTGGTCTCCTTGACCTTGACAACATGGCTCACGGAATAGGAAAACTGCGTCGCTGTGGAGAGCTCTTTCATCTCGTGCAATTTCAGCTTCACGGATCCGATCAGATCCGCGACTCTCGCGTCTTCGTTCACCGCCGTCCCCAGCATTCCGCCCAATCGGCGGATCGTATCCAGAGACGACCAGGTCAATAGCCCAGTCAGGACCAATACAACGCCAAAGCTCATGGCTAACTGTTGACACACGCTGAGTCGACGCACGGACACTCTCCTTTGGACGCGCTGGGCGCCCTCTTGTTTTCTTATCGGCACGACAGTGGCAATGCTCTTGCTGTGGCGGCTCTCGGGGCGCCACAATTCGATAAGCTGGATGAAAGGGGCTGTCCGTTTGTTCGCTTCGGCTTTGGTTACTTTGGTCCTCGGGGCCGGGATTCTCGCGCCTGTCCCGGCTTACCACGTCGAGCGCACGCCCACCGCGGACGGGGCGGAGCTGATCACAATCTTCGGGCACCAGCACGAACCGACATCCGGAGCCCAGGATGTGGACGTCCCCCTGGTCGCCATCCTGCGCGACTCGTTGGGCGACAGCGATCCGCGCAACGACCGGTTGCGTTACGTTTGGATCCTGACGCGCACCCGCCCCACGCCTTGGCAGCGCGCCGTCTCGGCCTTATCTTTCGCCTTTTTCCGCCCCGGCAGCCAGCACCGGGCTCACCGCGTTCCCAGTCCGGTGCTCGACATGGCCGCTCCAGCGAAATCCGTGCTGGGCAATCTGGCCAGCGACAGCCTGCAAGCCTTGCAGCTGGATCCCATGGGCATGCCAGTCCGGTCCACGACCCGCACCTACCGGTCCAATTCCAGTGACTATCGCAAACTGCAGATTTTCCAGGCGCTCGGAGCGCTGGACGATTTCAAAAGCCGTGAGGACGCGCAAAACGTCTTATCGGACGCCGAGTTGCGCGAAGTTTATTCCCGGTTGAGCCTCTCCACCCGAACCTTCGGCGGCTTGGTCCGCGAGCGCTCGCTCTCCGCTTATTTCGACCAGCAAGCCAGCCAACTTCAGGAGAATCGGGGGCACAACTGGGAGCTTCTTCGCCAGCGCGCCGAAATGTCCGGCTTGTACTTCGAGCCGCTGGCGCTCGCGGGCAGGACCCCCAGCGCGGCTGTGCTGTGGATCGCGCGCGAGGATCTCGCCACCCGGCAGAAGCAGCGTTTTTCCGGCCAGTTTCTCGGGATTGCCAATCCCTGGACCGACGACCGGCTGCTGCATTGGACCGGTTACACCGAAGTCCGCTATTTCGACTCCGACAATCGCATGGCGCCGCCGGACGCTCCCGGCGCACAGGCTCGCCAGATGATCCCGCTGGCGTTCTACAGCCTGGATTATCCCCGGGTGCCGCTGCTACTGGCCGATTTTCGAGACAGCCTGAAACCCAAGCGCCGCGAACTGGTGCGGGAGGGCGCCGACAGTCTGTTGACCGGCGTGTTCGGGATCACCCGTTACGGCAATTTCTCTTTCCTGGCCGCGGACACCGCGTGGAGTTTTGTGCGGAGCCGCCACGGCGCCGCCAACAACCGCACCGCCCGGCTGCAGGCATACTCCAAGGCTCGCGAGTTTCTCGCCGCCGACAGCAGCCTTAGCGCCGGCCTGAAGTCGGAACTCTCACGCCGCCTCGATCATCTCGCTCTCAATCCTCTGGAAAACGGCGCCTCCGCCGAGGCCACCGTGGCCCGCCAGCAGTATGCGGCGCTGCTGGCCTACGCCCAGTCCCGGCGAGGGCTTGCCGCTAAGCTCGAAAAGGATCGCCGCAAGGAACTGGAGGCGTACACGCGCTCCCCGGGAATCCGGTTGCTTTCGGGTGTCGCTCGCATCCTTACCCGGGGCCCGCATGTCGACCCGGCACATCCCAATCCCGCGGTTCTGGCCGGTTTGGATTCCTACCGGCGCACGGATAGCGAGCAGCAGTTCCTCAGCCGGCTTCTGGCTTCCAGCCCAAGGCCGGAGGTGGTTTGGGACGCGGATGCGGTCCGCGACTCGGTAGAGCGATTGTCCGCGGAACCTGCTGCCGGGCCCCAGGTCCCCCGCCTGATCGGGCAAGTGTTCGAGCGTTCGGCCGACAACGAGCTACGCGCGGTTTGCCTGCGCGCCTTGGAGCGCTTGAATACAGATCGCGCCAGTTCCGGATCGCCCTGCCTCAAGTGCGTCGCGGCGCACGAAGAACTGCTACGCCTTTCCCTCGACCCCAACACGGCCGAATCGTGGCGCGAATTGTCCCGGCTTTACCTGCACGGCGGTGCCGTAACGCCCGAGGCCGCGATCGCACACGGCGAATGAAGCGCGGCGCCCACTTTGCGGTTGGAGCCTTATTTGCCCTGCTTGCAGGCCCGCTGGGCGCCCAAGTCAATCGCGTCGTCATCGTGAAGCTCGACGGAGTGCCCGAGAGCGTGTTGGAGCGCGAACTCGCGCGCGTCGATCCGATCACCCACAAAAGCACCCTGCCCTGGATTGACCGCGTTTTCTCGCAAGGCGGCACGCGCCTGGACAATTTCTACGTCCGCGCCATCAGCTTGTCGGCGCCCTCTTGGTCGCTGCTCGACACCGGGCAACATTTGCAGATTCGCGGAAACGCGGAGTTCGACCGTTACACCTACCACGTCTACGATTACCTCAACTTTTTCCCCTTCTACTTGGGCTATGCACTGTCGCATAAAGTTGACATGCCCGGCGTCGAGGTGTTGGACGACCTCCACATCCCGTTGCTCATCGATTACTTCCCGTATACAGCCACCTACCAAGGCTTTCAGCTCTACCAGCGCGGGGTGCGCTGGAAAACTCTGCAGCACAGCTTGCAAAACCGCTTCTCGCACGGCCTGCGCGACTTGTTGGACGAATGGACCATCGGATTTGAACTCGGCAGCAGCATTCAGGACCAGACTGAGCGGGAGTTGATTGCCAAGCTGGCCGACCCCAAGGTGCAATACCTGGATTACTTCACCGGTGATTACGACCACGTCGCCCACAGCACGCCCGATCCGGCCGCACAGCGGCTGGCGCTTCAGCGGGCTGATTCCCTGATCGGCCGTATATGGACTGCGATCGAAGCCAGCCCGCTCGCCGACAGCACCATGCTCGTCGGCGTCTCCGATCACGGCATGAACACGGAGCCGGGCGTTTACAGCCAGGGCTTTGACCTGGTCCGCTTCCTGGGGAGCCGTGCCGGGGGCGGCCATCACGTCGTCACGGATCGCCATCCCCTCACCGAATACAAGCTAAAAGGCCTGGATCCTTTCGTCTCCGAAGTAGTGACGCCGAGTGAAGATTCGCTCTATTTGAAAGGCGAGGACGGCGATTATCCCACTGCCCTGCTGGACTTGGATGGCAACGAGCGCGCCGCAGTGTATTTGCGCAACTCGGACCTCAACACGCTCCACATTTTGTTGAACGAACTGAACCGCCCCGGCCTTGCGCCCGCGGCGCGCCGTGCCGGCATTGCTGGATTCTTCAGCATCATCGGTCGGCATCGCGCCGCCTGGCAGTCTGAGGTTTTGCGCATCGATGAGGAACTATCGGCGCTGCGGCGGGCGATCGAAGCCAAGCGCCTGGAGGTGAAGGCCACGCCGAAGAAATGGACCGCCGCGCAGCGGGACGAAGGCTTGGATAAAGCCGCCCGCCGTCTCACGGTGCAACTTGAGGCTTGGCGCGACCAGGAACACGGCTACTCAGACTACGCCGCGGCTCTTTCCAAGCTGCTGGCGCTCACCCCGGCCGATTTCGAACAACGCCGGTTCACGGCCGCCGATCTGATCCCCAAGCGCGCCATGGGCGACGCCAATTCGGTTTACGAACTGGAGAACTACGTTACCGGCCCTCGCCCCGACGGCCTGGTTGCCGCCGCTGACGGCTCGCTCGACTTCGAGCGCAGCTTCCAGCACATCAACTACCTGCCGCTGCTCGAGAACCAGTCCGTGCGCAACAACGTGCAGGCGGCCGTCAGCTCGCATCCGGTGGACTTCCTCGCCATGCGCATTCCCAGAACGGCGCTCACTCTGCCGCCTGAGGACGTCCCCGACGAAGACCCGGTCTGGCTTTACGGCGGCGAAAACCGTCAAGCGCTGATCCTGGCGCGGCACAGCCCCACCGGGCAACTCGAACTTCGCTATCTGCCCGTTCGCGAGCTACGCCAGGACGCCGGCGGCGCCATCCGCTTCGATCGGTGCGACGCCGCGCCAGGCTTCCCCCTCAAGATCTTCGAGGATCCTGATTTCGTGGTTCCGGGCGATGATCGCGTAGACTGGCTCAACGCCTGGCACTCCGATTTGGACTGGCTTCGCGCCGTCCACAAGACTACTTATTCCGACGGGATCCTGGCCCTCCACGAACAATTTCTGCGGACATGGCTGCCGGAAGGTAAATCCCCGGACGCCGCCCTGCTCAACCAGTTCAAGGAGCGTCGACGCCGCCTGGCCGAACCGGACTTTCTGATCTTCGCCAACGATCACTGGAACTTCAACGTGCGCGGATTTAACCCGGGCGGCAATCACGGCTCATTGCGGCGTATTTCCACCCATTCGGTACTGATGTTGGCGGGCGGCGCCGCCACCGGCATTCCGCGACATTTGGAAGTGCAAGAGCCTTACGACAGCCTGAGTCTGGTTCCGACCATCCTGGATTTAATGGGTAAGCACAGCGAAGCGGCCAGACTTCCAGGCCGCCCCATTCAAGAGGTACTCCAACACTGAAGCACACCCAGTGCGCCGGTTGGCGAGCGGTGGGAGGCTGTCCTACGCCCCGGCGCCGTCTGGGTGTGCCTATTCGTGCGCTGAAGGATGTGCAACTCCCGTACCATCGCCGCCGGAACGGCAAAACCACAAGATAGCAGCGTTCGCTAGTTCGAGCCGCGTCAGGCCACCCACTCACTGGCATAGTTGATAGCGCCGGAATCCTCAGTTCCCTGGCGGAAGCAGGGGTGATTCTTGAAGTCTCGGTTGGCCATCCGCGCCTCGCGGCCCTGTTCGGACAGCGCGCCCATGCCCCGCAGTTCCTACCGGATGGCGTTCTGGCGCTCCGGAGGCTGGCGCGAGGGTGTCCAGCTGGCCCGAGATGAAGCTAACGGCGAGCCGAGCGCCCTCCTCGCTCCGGTGCGGACATTCCATTTTTCTCTTCCCCTTCATGCCATGTGCGCCAAACGCGCGCGCAGCGCTTCGTAGGCTCGGAACAGCAGCGACTTCACCGCCGATTCCGAACAGCTCAGAACAACCGCGATTTGCGCGTACTCCATTTCTTCGTATTTGTGCATCATCACCGCGGCGCGCTGTTTTGCCGGCAAGCTTTGAATCGCCCGCCGGATCTCCCGCAGCTTGGCCTGGTGCACCAACTTTTCCTCAACCGTCCTCGACCGGTCCGGCACCTGCATTCCGGCGCCATCCGGAGTCTCTTCGTCCAAACTCCGCTGGTGCTTCTCGCCGCGTCCGTCCCGGATGCAGTTCAAACCCAGGTGCGTCGCAATGCGGAACAGCCAGGTGGTGAACTTCGCGGCCGGCTGGTAGCCCGACCGCGATTTGTAGACGCGCAAAAACACTTCCTGCGCCAGTTCCTCCGCCACGGCCTGGTTCTGCACCATACGGAAAAGGAAGTGAATCACCGGCGCACGATGCCGCTCCAAAAGCAGCCCGAAACTAGCCTGATCACCGTCCCGCAGGCGAACCATCAACTCAGCATCCACATCCGCCGGCTCCGTGAATCCTTTTACATGGTTAACCCGCCGGCTCCAGGAAGGTTGCGGTGCGTGAGAGTCGATCGCGTCCGAAGTCATGCCGCCTGAAGCTCACGACGGCAATTTCCCGCGCAGGTTTACACGGCGTGGCGCTATTCGCGCTTCAGCGACCGTTCCATTAGCTCGCGAATGGCGTCACGCGGCGAGCGGCGTCCACTGAGAATCGCGTCCATCTGCGATGCGATTGGCAGATCGACGCCGTGGCGGCGTCCGAGTTCCACCCCCGCTGCCGTGGTCTCCACTCCCTCGGCGATCATCTGCATCGAACCGACGATGTCCGTGAGTGGCCGCCCCTTGGCCAGCTCGATGCCGACGCTGCGGTTCCGGCTCAGTTCGCCGGTGCAAGTCAGCACCAAGTCCCCTAAACCCGCCAGGCCCGACAAAGTTCCGGGGCTTCCGCCCAGTGCCACTGCCAGCCGGGTGATTTCCGCCAACCCGCGCGTGATCAGCGCGGCGAGCGTGTTGTTGCCTAATCCCAGTCCTTGGCAAATTCCCGCTCCGATTGCGATGACGTTCTTCAGCGCCGCGCCCAGCTCAACGCCCACCGGATCATCGTTGGTATAAAGCCGGAACGTGGGGCCGGAGAATTCAAGCTGAACAGACGCCGCTAGCGCGGGATCGTTGGATGAGATCACTACCGCTGTTGGCTCGCCGCGCGCCACCTCGCGCGCGAACGTCGGGCCGGAGAGAACTGCGACGCGCGGCGCGAATTTCTGCCCGATCACCTGGCGCGCCACCTCCGACATGCGCGCCAACGTCCCGGCTTCCAGGCCCTTGGTGGCGCTGACGAACTGCATCTCGGGATGTAGATGCGGCAGCATGGCCTGATACAGGCCGCGGGCGAAGCGTGACGGCATCACGCCGAGTATGATTTCCGCCCCGTCAGTGGCCTCCCGCAGATCGGCCGTCGGCTCGACATTACCGGGCAGAGAAAATCCCGAAAGAAACACATCGTTGACGCGGGAGGCGCGCATGCGCTCCACCAAGTCAGTTTCATGAGCCCACAACTGGATGCGCTCGAACCGCGGTGCAAGGACAATCGCCAGGGCCGTCCCCCAACTCCCCGCCCCAATAATGGCCACCGAATGGCTCATCCCCGTTTGCGAGCCAAGTCCAGCACGCTCTCGGTCCCCGACCGCAACCTTGCGATGTTCGCCTGATGCCGGTACACAATAAACGCACCGGCTATGAGCGCGGCGAAAATCTCGATGACTGGCGGATGCTCGATGAGCCACACTGCCAGCCATAGCCCACCCGCCGCGATAATCGACCCCATTGAGATATGCCGGGTCGCCGCCACGACAATCACGAATAACACCAGCACCGCGGCCATGGGAACGGGCGTCAGATACAGAAACGCACCCACGAAGCTTGCGACGGCCTTGCCGCCTTCAAACTTCAGAAACACCGGATATGCGTGTCCGGCCATCACGGCCAGCGCAGCCAGGCTCATCCACACCGGCGATGCGCCGCTCAGCCGGCCCGCCAGCCAGACGGCGAAAAATCCTTTGGCGATGTCGAGCACCAGCGTCACCGCGCCGATGCCGCGTCCCGTGGTGCGCAGCACGTTCGTCGCCCCGATGTTGCCGCTGCCCATCGAGCGCACATCCGCACCGGTCTTCCAGCGCACCAGAAGATATCCGAAGGGGATGCCGCCAATCAGATAAGCAACCACCAGAGAAAGAAACGAGATCATTTGACTTGGAAAGGATACTCAGAAAGTTTCGTATAGATGGATCCGGCCGATCCGGGCTGGCTGCGGTACAAATAAAAGCGCTCAATCGAGAATGACCCGAACTCGACGCTTTCCAGTTGTGCGATCGCGCTGCGCAGCGCCTGCAAGGGCACCGGGTCCTTGATACGCGCCAGCGTCAAATGAGGTGTAAATGGCCGCTCTTCGGCCGCGATTCCCACAGGCTGCACGGCAGAGTCAATGTCGCTCGCCAGCGCGGCCAGTTCCCCGCCCGCGTGCACGGCCACCCAGAACACGCGCGGATGGTGCGGGTTGGGAAACCATCCTAGTCCCTTCACTTCCGCCGATATGGGCTGCCGTGGCGGCATCGAGCGCAGCGCGGCTTCCAATTCCGGCAATTTCTCTTCGGGAAACTCTCCGATGAACTTCAACGTCACATGCAGGTTGTAGACCGGGCTCCATTTCAAATGCGCAATCGGCCGCAGATGCATCAGCAATCGTTCCAGCCGCTCCCGAACCTCTTCGGGCAAGTCGATCCCGGTGAATAGCCGCATGCTAACCTCCTAGCATACAAGAAGCAACCGGCATTCCCCTCTCTCAACTGCTCGCACAAACCAAGGTGCTGGACCGCAAATTCTACGCGCGGCCAGCAACCGAAGTGGCTCGCGATTGTTTGGGAAAAATTCTGGTGCACGGCAACGCCGCGGGCCGCATCGTGGAGGTGGAGGCATATCTGGGCGTCGATGACCGCGCGGCGCACGCCTGGAGCGGCGTCACCAATCGAACCCGCGTGATTTTCGGCCCGCCCGGCCACGCCTACGTCTATTTCATCTACGGCATGTACGAGTGCTTGAACTTCGTGGCCGAGCCGGAAGGAATGGCCGGCTGCGTTCTGATTCGCGCCTTGGAGCCGCTGTCCGGACTGGCACTCATGCGCCGCCGGCGTCGGACTGCAAAAGGGATCGAGGACCTGGCCAACGGGCCCGGCAAACTCACGCTGGCCATGGGAATCACACGGGGGCTCAACGGCGCTGATCTGGTCGGCGGGCCGCTTCTGGTTCGCCGCCTCCGTCGCGAGCCTCGTTTCGATGTCGCGGTAACGCCCCGCATCGGCATCCGGCACAATGCCGACTGGCCGCTGCGCTTCCTGATCGCGGGCAACCGCTTCGTCAGTAGGGTCAAGACTTAGCCAGCAGAGCGTCCACTTCCGCGCGCGATGGCGCCGAGGTTTGAGCACCGGGCCGGGTAACCGAAATCGCCGCCGCCGCGTTCGCAAATCGCAACGCCAGCTCCATTTCGGCGCCCTCTGACAACGCAACCGCGAGCGCGGCGTTAAAGGTGTCGCCAGCCGCAGTGGAATCCACGGCTGCGACGCGGAATCCAGGAACGGCGAATGTCCGATCGGGCCCGCAGTAGACGCAGCCCTGTTTGCCCAGCGTCACAACGACCGACCGGGGTCCAAGTTCCTTGATCCGCTGACCGAGCGCGACGGCGCCGGCTGCATCCAACCGGCTTTGCGGCAAGCCAGCGAGCAGAAAGGCCTCGCTCTCATTCGGAGTTGCGATGTCCACCAGTTCCAGGATCTCCTTGGGCAACGCCCGCGCGGGCGCCGGATCGAGGATGCAAATAGCACCGGCGCGGCGAGCTTCTCTGAGACCCGCAGTAACCGTTTCGAGCGGGACTTCGAGTTGCAGTAATACACAACGTGCGTCCGCCAGCGCCCAGCGTTGCGAATCCACATCAGCGGAGGACAGGGTATTATTGGCGCCGGGCGCAACCGTGATTGCGTTCTCGCCCGCATCATCCACTTGAATGCAGGCCACTCCAGTCGTTTCGCCCGTAGTTTCAAGCACCGCGCCGATGTCGACGCCCGCGCTCGCCAGATTTTCCTTGAGTGCCGCACCGAACCAGTCGGCTCCAACTCGCCCCAGCATCCGCACCACAGCCCCGTTGCCTGTGAGTTTTGCGGCGGCATACGCCTGATTCGCGCCTTTACCGCCAGGGATGGTGCGGAAGTTGCGCCCCAGAATGGTCTCGCCCGGCAGCGGTAAGCGTTCGACAGCCAGCACGAAATCCATGTTCAGGCTGCCAACCACGACAATAGGAGCCGCCATAGCGCTTTAGTAACTCGCCGTCCCGATCAAAGCCAGACCAGCCACATATCCGGCGAACATCAGTGCGATCAGCGCCTGAGTGCTCTTCGACGCGCCACTGAATTCCCGCCAGATGAAGACGCCCCAGATGGCGGCCACCAGCGTCGCGCCTTGCCCGAGCGCGTACGTAATTGCCGGTCCCGCCACGCCCGACGCCAGCACGTTCAGGCTCAACGCGAGCATCCACACGCATCCGCCCAGCAGTCCAAGCGAGTGCAGACGGCCGCTGCCGCGGAAATAATCGGCGTAGGTGACCTTGCCCGCGCGCATGAAGATCGTATTCACAGCCACGTTGCTGGCCACCAGTCCCACTGCAAACAGGACTAGCGCCGTGTACGGCGTCAGCAAGCCCTGCTGAATCGGGCGCGTGCTGAAATCCGGCGAAATGGCGGCGGCCAGCTGCGGGTAGAAGAAGCCCATCAGACAACCGGCTACCACGGAAAACCCCAACCCTCGCACACGTTTCGCTTTCAAGGTCTGTTCGACGCGCCGGTGCGCCAGCGCCGACATCACCATGGCAAAGACAATTAATGCCACGCCTGCAATTAAGAGCACAGCGTTGCCCTTTGGCGCTTGAACATAACTCTTGACGGTTCCGATCACTAAGGCGAGGCCCACGCCGACGGGAAACGCAACCGCCATCCCTGCTGCGTCAATGCCGACCACCAGAAGGATGTTCGATACGTTGAATAGGACGCCGCTTGAGATTGCCGTCCAGCTCGCACTGCGCGAGGCGCTTCTGAAATTCTCCAGAAACGGCATCCCGGCCGGGCCGGCGTTGCCCAATGCGAACGCGAACAGCAGGGAGAACAGGAAGACCCCGATCGCGAAATCCCAATAGAAAAGCTCGAACGGCCATTGATCTTTGCCGCTCAGCTTCTGCGTATTCGCCCACGAGCCCCAGCCCAGCATCGTAACGATACAAAACAGCACGGCTGTGCTGAGATCGTGCACCACAAACACCGCGGCTTATGCCTCCCGTAGTTCCAGATAACAATTCGGAACAGCGGTAGTATAGCAACCCCGTGACAACGCTCGTCGCCAAATCTATCCCGCTTTTTCAATCCTTTCCCCGGCTATGAGCGTCTGATGGGGTTCACTCGGCAGTACGCTGGCAGCAAACGTGATGTCCCGACGCCTCCAGCCCGATGACCAGGCCGCCGCGCTGCTTCATCATGCCCGTTCCGCCACCCCGTTCTGCTCGCCCGACGGCGAGCCCTGCGCCAGCATTCCAACCAGCATCGACGCGCGTCACGTCCTGCCGTTGCGCTCGGCCGCCTTTCGCGACTGGATTACTGCAAATTACTACAGCGAGCATGAAAGCGCGCCATCGCCAGCCGCTCTGCGCTCGGCGCTGCGCACGCTCGAAGCCCGCGCGCGTTATGGCGATCTGCCGGCGCAAAAAGTCGACCGCCGGCTCAGTTTCGAAGGCGACGCCTTCGTGCCGTCAAAGATCATCCTCGATCTCGCCAACACAGCCGGTGAGACACTCGAGATCACTTCTCGGGGCTGGACGATCGCGGAGAATCTGAAGCACTCCTTTTTTCGATCTCCGGCCGCGCTCCCGCTCCCCCGCCCCTCTCAACCATCCGATGCCGGGCACAATTCCCTGGCTCTTTTTGCGGATTTGTTCCGCCTCACCGGCGCAGAACGCGCCCGCGTATTGGTTTGGCTTGCCGCGGCGCTTCGCCCTCTTGGGCCGTACCCGATTCTGGTGATCCAAGGCGCCATGGCCAGCGGCAAGACGACGCTTGCGCGCGCGTTGCGCGCTCTGATCGACCCCAGCACCGCACCGGTTCGCCGAATGCCCGAGCGTGACACCGACCTGGATCAGCTTGCGCGACGCAACTGGATTCTGGCGTTCGATCCAGTGCGCCGGCTCCCGACTCGCATTTCCGAAGCGCTGTGCGCGTTGTCCTCTGGCGAGGCCGTCGACTTCGCGCAGCCCGATCACCGCGACCCGCTGGTTTTCGAGTTCGCTCGTCCAATCATCCTGGTCACTCCGACCGACGAACGGCGCGGCGGCTGGGCGCGATCGCACGCCCTTACTAACCGGACGTTGACGGTCTCGCTACCTCAACTCGCCGCTCCGAGCCGCAAGTCCGATCTTTGGGGCGCCTTTGAAGCGCTGCGTCCCGCCGCTCTCGGAGGGCTCGCCACCGCGGTCTCTGCCGCGCTCCACAACATTCGGGACACCGACATCGGCAACATCAACCGCCTGCCGGACTGCGCGGCATGGGCGGCGGCGGCCGCTCCGGCTCTCGGACTCGAACAGACGGGCATCATCGAGGCCGTTTCCGATTCTCATTCCGCCGCTGCTCTCACTCGCGGTTAAACTAGAGGGATGCTACTCCGGAAGAGCCCAGGCTCCCTTCTCCTCGCATCCCTGTTCCTCGTGTTCGCAGCAACTGCGGCGCGCGCACAGGTGGGAACTCCCGCCCAATCGTTCCATGCCCAGTTTATTGATCTAAACCGCCGTATTCTGGACATGGCCAAGGACTGGCCGGCCGACAAATACGGTTACCGTGCTACGAAAGACGTCCGTTCGTTCGGCGAAGTCATCGTGCACGTTGCCAGCGGGGATGTCTACGCCGCCAAGGCCGGACGCGGAGAAAAGGTCGAGTGGACCGAGTTGGACCCGAAGAAGTACAGCGGCAAGGCCGCGATTGTCGCACTGCTCGAAAAGTCGATCAATGACGCAACCGCCACACTGAAAGCCACGCCGGACGACCGATTCACCAAGACCGTCCAGCCGTGGCTCGCTGTCATCGAACACGCGGGAGAACACTACGGCCAGCTTGTGGTTTACTACCGCAACAATGGAATGGTGCCGCCCGAGTCCCGCCCCAAGAAATAGCTCAGACGTTGAGAAGATGCGCCATGACCGGCGCTGAATTCAGCCTCGCGACGGCCAGCGCGTACCATCGCAACTGGCGTTCGTAACGCTCGCGATTGGGCGCGATGTCAGCGTCCGTCTTGAAATCGACCAGGCGCCACCGGCCTTCCTCCTCGATCGCCAGATCGATCACGCCTTCCAACACACGATTCCCTTCCAATTTCAACAGAACAGGCAGTTCCCGATGGCAGCGCACGGCCTTGCGAGCCCGCTCCAGCAAGTCATGCCCCAGCGCCCCGGATGCAGCGCGGGCCGCGTGCTCGATTTCCTGCGCCGTCGCGCCCTGCAGGCGCCCATGAATATCAGCCAGGCCGGCGAGCGCCTTGTCGTCTGCATCCAACGGCGCATCGCGCAGAATCGTGTGCACCAGCGTGCCAAAGCGCGGACCTGCAGGGCGTCCGGGCTTCCTTTCCACCGAGTTGAACATCACCTCGACGGCAAAGTCCTTGGGCGATTCCGCCGCCTCGGTCGCGGTGAAGATATCGAACTCCCGCGCCTGGCCTGCATCGTTCATCTGCTCCCGCGCCTCGGTCCACGCGCGGTAAGCAGTCATACTGGGCGATTCGCCTTGCCCAGCCTCACCAGTCAGGATTTCTTCCTGTCGCAACCCGAGACTCGCGGGCGCCGCCAGTTTCAGTGCCCGGGGGTCCCACCAAACCACGCCATGGGGACCCTGCTGCGGTGCATGTAGGCCCGGCTGCACGGATTGCTCCTCTTGGACAAAGTACGGCCGGTCGATTACTGACGCTTCGCCAAACTTCGGACAGCCATGCGCCTGAATCGCGTTTCGATATCGCTCCCGCGCCGGATAGATCGCTTTGTTCAGCGGGCTCAGCCAGCCCTCCAGTTCCTCATCTCCTACCGCCGGAACTACAAGCAAATCGCGCGCGCGCGTTGCCGCCACATACGCCACTCGAACGCCCTCAGCGCGCTCGCGCATTCGCTCCTCGGCGTCGTGCTCGCGCAGTTCCAACGGAGCACAGCGCAGCAGCCGCGTCGCGCACAACCGCTGGCGGGCGTTGACGAAGCGGTCCGGATCGCCGGCCGCGATGTGCGCGGTCATATCGGCCAGAATCACGACGGGAAACTCCAGCCCCTTGGCCGCGTGCACGGTCATCAACCGGACACCTTCCGCACCTTCCTCCAGAACTGGCGCCTCGGCCGATTCAGCCCTTTCCGATTGCGCCTCGAGTTCTTCGACAAATCCCCGAAACGAAATGCCGCCGGAGAGTTCAAAGCTCCGTGCCAGATCCGTGATGCGGTAGACGTTGGCCAGCACCTGATGCCCGGCGGGACGCAGAGCGAAGCCGGCGTGTGCCCGCGTCGCTTCCAGCAGCGCGTTCACCGTGTCGGCGATGGGCCGCCGGTTGCGCGAGCGGTGTAAATCGGCGAGCAACTGCAACGCCTCGACAATCGGCCGAAACTCCGCCGGCAGCGACTCCCCCAGCGTCCGCAACGGATGCAGCCTTCCGCCTTCATGATGAAACCGCAGCAAGAGGTTGTCGGGAATTGCGAACAGCGAGCCCTTCAGCGTCGCGAAGACCGACAGCTCGTCGTCCGGCCATTCGATCGCCGTCAGCGCTGTACGCAGCGTCTCCACCTCCTCGCGGCTGTGAAACGATTTCGACCCAACCAGCAGGTGTGGAATCTCGCGGGCTTCCAGCGCGCGCACGTACTCACGCGTGATATCGCGGCCATAGTTGGTGAACCGGCGGAACAGCACGCAGACATGCTTGGAGGACACCGGCACAAGCTTGCCAGGTTCGTCCAGATCGCGCACCTTCCATTCGCTCTCCCGCACCAGCCACTCGACGAACGCGACGATGGTTTCAGGCAGGCAGCCATCGATGGCCATGCGAGAAAGCCGGGTGCTCCCGTACGGGCGCGGCGCCGGCAGCGCCACCAGGTAGGGTTGGCCTTCAATCGGCGGCGTGTTGCCATATAGCGGCGCATAGGCCGCCTGCCCGGAAGCAGCATCATCCTCCATCTCGGAATGAAATGCCGCGTTCACGCACTCCTGGATGGGCCGCAGCGCTCGAAAGCTGGTGGTCAGTTGCAGGATCCCAACGCCACGCGCACCCAGCGCGTCGCGAATGGCGCGATACAACACCACGTCGGCCCGCCGAAATTTGTAAACCGACTGCTTGGGATCGCCTACCACAAAAAGCTTGCCCGGCCTAGGCGTTACTTCCAGCCAATTCGATTGCGCGGGATCGTCGGCGGCCAGCAGCAGCAGGATCTCGGCCTGTAGCGGGTCGGTGTCTTGAAACTCGTCGATGAAGATGTGGGTGAAGCGCTGCTGAAGGTAATGCCGGACGCCCGGATTGCCGCTCACCAGATCACGCGCGAGCATCAGCAGGTCCAGAAAATCGAGCTTCCCGGCGCGGCGCTTGAGCTGGTCATAGCGCATCACCAGATCCCACATCTCGGCGCGGAGCGTGGACGCCAGATCGGCGCCGGCCGCCTGTTCGAATGCTTCCAGTTGTCCCAGGAAGTGCTCCCGCGCGGCCAAAACCTGCTCGCGAGGAACTCCCTCGGCGAAGAAACCCGCGCCCCTTTGCGAGTTCTTTTTTAGATCTCGCAGAAGCCCGATGAAAAGGCTTTCCAGCGTGTCGTAGTCGCGCGCCCCGGCAGCCTCCGCACGCTCGATCCAATGCACCAGCGCCAGAGCGGGCCGCAAAGCCTTCACCAGGTTGTCGCCCCGCTTTTGGCATCGTCCCGCGGCTTCCGCGATCAACCTCGCCTGCTCCACCAGGCGGTCCACTTCCCGGTCACGGTCAAACTGCACCCGCCGCCAGGGCGCGGGATGGTCCCGCCACTCGATCAGCTTCCAGGCGGCATATTGAAGCTGCTCCGCCGGCGGCAGCCCGTCCACCGAATCCCGCGAAGCGAGCCGGACCAAAGCGCGGCGCAGGCCCGGCGCGCCTTCACCCAGCTTCTGCTGCATCCACGCCCGAAAGGCCCGCTCGTAGATCCGCACGGCCTGCTGCTCGGAGAGCTCTTCGAAGCCGGGATCGACCACGGCCTCCACGGGACGCTCGCGCAGGATCTGCGCGCAGAACGAATGAATGGTCCCGACCGAGGCTTCCTCTAAATGCTCCAGCGCATTTTCGATGTTGACTCGCTCGGCTGGACTGGCCGCCGAATCCCGCGCGCGGTCCAAATCCTGCCGCAGCCGCAATTTTAATTCTCCCGCGGCCTTGTTGGTGAACGTGACGGCTACCATGCGATCGATGGTGGTGACACCTTCGGCCAGCACCCTCACGATGCGCGCCACCAGTTCAGTGGTCTTCCCCGTGCCCGCCGACGCTTCTACCAACAGGCTCTCGTTCAGCGAGGTCCGGATGCGCTGGCGCGCCGCTAGATCGTCGAGCTGGGGTTCCAACGTCGGTGTCATGGCTGATGGCGGATCTCAATCAGCGGGTCTAACCGTCCGGGTTCTTTTCGTCTCACGCGCTGCTCCTCATATGGACCGCAAACCGCCCTGTAGTCGCACAGGCTGCAAGCACCGGTTTGTGGCGCAGCCGGGAGAAAACCTTCTTCGATACTTTGGTCGATGATGCGGAGTATCCGCTTCAGCCGGTCGCGCGCATCGTCAGCCACAGGAATATCGATGCGCGAGAAATCGCCTCGCTGAGTGCAGAAGAAGAGACCGCCGGACTCAACGGGCTTTCCAAGCAACTGCTCGGCGGCGAGCGCGTAAAGCAAGGGCTGGAGCGTCGCGCCCCCTCCCACATATTGCGGACGGCTCGGCGGCGCCTTACCAGTCTTGTGATCGGTGACGCGCAGGATATCGCGCGCAGCGTGCTTTTCCACCAGGTCGATGGAGCCTCGCACGCGGACGCCGCCCAAAATGACGGCCTCTTCGGGCGTGCTGGCCGGGTCGCGACGCGAGTCGGGGGGAAGGCCGAAGCCGAACTCGAAGTGGACCGGAATCCATCCCGCATCGGCAACCGCGGCCTGCTGAAGCCAGCCGCGCAGATCCGTCCGCAGTCCCTCGACGGCGCTGTTCCAGACACGCGAAAGCGCCGGCGCCAGATCGTCCTCGAACCGCGCGGCCACGCGATCGAGCACCCGATCGCACCGATCCAGCGCTTCCGCAAGCCGGGCCGGGGAAACCGGCAAAAGCTCCGCCGCCTCGAGTTCCCGGAATAGCTCAAACTGGACGGCGTGGAAAAGCGCGCCGCGGGTCAGCGGGTCCATCTGTTCGAGCGGTACCGCGGATTCGCGCGGCCGGAATTGAAAGATCGCGTGTAACAGGAAACGATACGGGCATGCGGCAAAGTGCTGGAGCGCCGACGGCGAGTAGCTCCGCCGCGCGAGGCGCTGCGTTTCGAGCGCGGCGAGCGTCGCCTCATCGGGATCGACCAGGCCGTCTGCCGATGACCAGAAGTTGCGCCAGCGCCGGCCGCGGGTGCGCAAAGATCGCGCCAGGGCCCCGTCGAGCTCCATCAGATACCGGGCGCTGCCCTTGGCCTTAGCGCCGCGCAGCTTCAGCGCCGTTTGCAGCGATGCCAGATCGTACTCGGCGTCGTCGATCGCCACGCGCGCGTCAATCGGAGAGGGCCAATCCAGGCGTGCCGGGGCACTCCGTGCGGCCCGGTCTCTTAACTCCCGTACCGAAGGCAGCCGTCCTTCAGCTGCGCGCACCACTTCCAGCGCGTAAAAAGACGGAACGCGAGCGCGGGCCTGCACCACATCCATGCGCGGATAGGACACGACCAACGCCCGGTCAGCCGAGGCCGCAGCGGAGCGCAGCAGCATGCGTTCGTTAGTGACGCGCGCGCTTTGCGTGTCAAGCCCGGCCGACAGCTTGGCCCGGTGTTCGTCCAACAACAACGGGTCTTCGAAAGAGCGCCGCGGAAACAGTCCTTCGGCCAGACCCGGGACAAAGACTACATCGAAATTGCGGCCGCGGGCTTCCTCGATGGAGCCGACAAACACGCGCCCGTAACGGCGCAGCGTCGGCTCGGCGCGCAGGAATCCCAGCCGTTCCGAGAGAACGTCGTAGACTTCATCCAATGTGACCGGCCCGACGTCGCGCATTGGCTCCAGTTCGCCGAGAACAGCGAGTACCGATTCCGGACGCCGCAGAGCCATTTGAGCGACCTCTGTCAGCCGGTCCAGCCAACCGCCCCAGTGCGTTGATCGCGGAAGGCCGCCGAGAACATCGATCAGCGGCAGGGCGAAATGTTCCAGATTCTCTAATTGCTCGATTCGCCGTTGGATGTGCTGGCGGTACGACTCATCTTCGGAGTCGAGATCGCCCAGCTGGGCCTGGAATTCGGCACGCAGGCCGCGCAAGCGGCGCGCCCAGCGATCGCGCCCGCCGATGACAGCGGCGTCCACCAGTAGCTTTTCCCAGCCAGCCGGGACGGTCAGACGAACTTCTTCGCGTTCCGTTCCTTCGGCCTCCTCGCCTGGAGGTGTGGAGGAAAAACTGGCGAGAATCTCGTCATCCGGCTTGACCCACAACGGCGGCTGCTTTTGTGGCGCGCCGTTCCCGTCGAGTGGCGGCACTTGGCCGAGCGATAGATATTCGGCAAAGCGCGAAGCGGAACAGCCCTCGCTTGCGCAGGCCAGTAAGGCGAGAAACGCGCGGCCCGCGGGATCCGGACGCGCGGCGCCGCGGCTGAAGTATCCCGCGATTCCTGCCCGTCGAAGCGCCTCCAGCACCAGCGGCTGGTATTGATCGACATTGCGCAGCAGGATCGCGATGCGATCGAACGGAGTGCCCTGTCCCGCCAGCGCATGAACGCGGCGAGCGATCTCCACGCACTCGAAGCTTTCGCCCGGCGCGGAGAACAGCAGCTCCGGGTCGGGCGGCGCAGCCGGCGGCGTCAAGGGAGAGAACAGGAACGCACGCACGCGGTCGAGCGTTGTAGCCGCGGGCTTCGCATCCAAATCTTCGGCCGTCACGCCGAGCACGGATTCCAGGGATCGGATCGAGTGTTCATCGTCCGTCACCGCCGTAGCAAGAACCGCAGGTGATTTCGCCGCCAGCTGAGCGATCAACTTCTCGTGAGCGGGCGACTCCGGCGCGATTCCCAGCAACACCAGCGGAAGGCTGGTGAAGCGGTGACGGCCCTCGGAAGCCTCCTCGGCCGCCAGCCGCAAGAGTGTCGGCAAATCCGCCAAGGAGCGTTCACGAAGCTCCGCCTCGTAGAGCTCCAGCAGATGAGCAAGGTCACGGCCCGGCGCGCCGGTCCGGGCCAGATCCGCCGCCGGTAGGTCGTGCAGCCGAAGCTCAGTGATCGTCTTGGCTGCCGCGCGCGCAAACCCAGGCATCCGCGCCACTGCGTCAAAGTAAGGAAGGTCGCCAGAACGCTGCGCCGCGTCGACGATGCGAGCCGCCAGCGCCTCCATGCCCAACCGCGAGATCGGCGCCAGCCCCAAACGGCCCACGGACTGCGCCGCCAGGTTCGCCGCCAGTTGGGTGAGCGTCAGGGTCTGCACGCCTTGGCAGCCCGGCTGAACTGTTCGCAGCAAAAATTCGTGAGCGGCCTCGCGCGTGGTTGCAGCCACCAGAACTTCGGCGCGCCCCTGGTCCAGTAAAAACGCGGCCGCGAAATCGAGCAGGCGGGCGTTGGAACGGGACTTTACGAACGTGCGCCGGGCCACAGACAATTATAGGAATTATGGTTCAACTGACGTGGTAGGTCAGCGAGCGGCGCTCCGTGCTCGACAAACGAAACTCATTGTTGTCGCCGGCACGGTTTTCGACAATCTTCTCGATCCAATTGCCCTGCGCGTCGTACTGATAGCGGAAGCGGGCCTCGGAGCGCGTTCGTGTCTCCTTCGTGGGGCCTTCGGAAAGTTGCCCGGTGTCCGAGATGCCATATTCCATGTGCTCATCTTCGTCAACTTCGCTGATTTGATCGCCGTGGCTGTTATAGGTCCATTGCCGCCGGTACTGGCCGAGCAGACCCATTTCACTAATACTCTCGATTCTGTTTCCCATGCCGTCGTAACGATGCAGTTGACGCAGGGGATGGCCGTCGTCTCCGAACATGGTGTGAATCGTCTCCATCTGTGCGACGCTCATCTGCGACTGCGTCTCGGCCGGGAACAGGAACGCAAGTTTGCTCTGCGCCTCTTCGACAAGATTCCCAGCCTGATCGTAACGGAAATCGACGCGGCTCAGCAGAACTCCTGCTGCGTCATGAAACAACACTTCGACGGGGTGTTCGCGTTCATAAATCTTGGTGACGGTCGCCGCTCCCGGCGCGGAAAAAATGCCGACTGCGCCTTCAACGCCCCACCCGTTGATTGTGGGTCCGCGCGGATCGACATGGAAAATCTTCGCTTGCCGTCCCGCGGAAGGATATTCGTAGCTCTCCACCACTCGCTCGCGCCCATCGGCATTACGGGCAATCCGGCGCGTCAAGCGGCCCGCATCGTCGTATTCGCGAATCTCCCGGTTTGATTCTCCAACCAGGCTCTGCGTCCGGATCGCCAACAGACGCCCGTTCCCGTCGTATTCGTAAGTGCTCGTCCACTCCGACCCGTCCGGATTCCTGTGCCAGCGCTGTAGAAGCGCGCCGTCGGGACGAAACTCGACCATCGAAACGTCGCCGCCAGTCTCCGGCTCACACCTTTCCGTTCCGCAACGCATGAATTGCCAGGTGCGCTCCAGCCGGCAGGTGTGCACCGGCCCGCGCAGATTCCAGCGTTCACGGTCGGACGGCATGCAAGTCCAGCATAACGCTGCGCCACGGATAACAATGTTCCAAATCGAGATATGATCGCCCTATGATTTTCCGAAGTCCTTGGCCCGACATTGAACCAGCGCTCGATTCGGTTTGCGACGCTGTGCTTGGTGCGGCCAGGCAATTTGGCAACAAGCCGGCAATTATCGAAGGTGATACGGGCCGGACGCTGTCCTACCAAGACTTGGTGGAACGATCCGAACACGTGGCTGCGGGCCTGGCCTCGGCCGGTCTGAGGCCCGGTCAGGCGCTCGCGCTGGCGCTGCCCAACTCCATCGAATTCGTTCTCACCTGGTATGGAACATTGCGGGCGGGAGGCTGGGTTGTCCCGATCAACCCGCTCTACACGGCTGCAGAGACGGAAGTCCAGATTCGCGATTCCGGCGCGCGGTTCGCAGTCACCGTCCCAGAACGCGCCGCGACGCTGACTAGTCTTGTCGACCACCTTTATGTCGCGGGCGGCAATTGGAGCGAATTGGAACGCGGCTTGGCGCCTCCGGACGTACGCATCCGCCCCCAGGACCTGGCGGCACTGCCTTACTCCAGCGGAACGACCGGCAAACCCAAAGGCGTCATGCTCACCCATGCAAATATCGCCGCCAATATACGACAGCAGTCGGCCTCGTGGCCGCGTTCGGACGACGTCCTGGTCAACATCTTCCCGCTCTATCACGCAGCCGGACTGAACGGGATGCTGAACACATTCCTGTGCGCTGGCGCGACCATTGTGCTGATGCGGCGCTTTGACCTGGCGAACTACTTGGCTCTCAGCGAGCGATACGGCGCAACGATCCTCGGTGCTCCGCCGCCAGTGATCCTCACACTCACGAAGTCTCCATTATGGGACGACTTCCGCCTCGACCCTCTGCGGAGGGGATTGTGCGGAGCCGCTCCTCTCGGCGCCGAGTTGCACGAGTCCTTCGAGCGGAGAACCGGCGTGTCGCTTGGACAAGTGTGGGGAATGACTGAAGCCACCTGTGGGATTGCGTCTGCGCTGAACGCTCCGGGACAGCGGAAATTCGGCTCCTGCGGCCATCTCCTGCCCTCGTGCGAGGCAAAGGTCGTCGACGTCAGCTCGCAGCAACTTCTTGGATCCGGCGAGGCCGGCGAGATTTGGCTGCGTGGGCCGAACATCATGAAGGGCTACTGGAATCAGCCGGACGCTACGTCGGATACCTTGGCTCCCGACGGCTGGATGCGTACCGGCGACATCGGCTACTTCGATGCAGATGGCTGCGTGTTCCTGGTAGACCGCGTCAAGGAGCTGATCAAATACAACGCGCTGCAGGTCGCTCCGGCGGAGCTCGAAGACGTCATTCAATCCCATCCAGCCGTCTCCGATGCCGCAGTGGTTGGCGCGCCCGATCCGTCCGCAGGCGAGATCCCCATAGCCTTTATTGTTAGAAAGGAAGGCGCGGTCTTGGAGGCCGAGGAATTGATGCAGTATGTTGCCGCGCGCGTAGCGCCGCACAAGAAGATTCGTGGCGTTCGCTTCGTCCAGCAGATTCCTAAGTCGCCCACCGGGAAGATCCTGCGGCGGGTTCTGAAGGAGCAAGTGCACGCCGAGCTGGCTGCCAACGCCTAGGATTCCTGGCTCATGAGGACTCCTCGCGATGAGATAAGATGCATTCCATGACTTTCTGGCGTGCCTTGCTGATGCTCTTGTCGGGTTTGACCGCCACGGTAAGTGCGCAACAGGCCGCGCAAGCCGTCATCGACAACCAATGGGTGCACGTCGTCCGCCTTAAGCAAGGTGCACACGAAAAGTCGACAATCAAAGAGACCGCTCCGGCCGTCCTGGTGTACCTGACCGACGTGCATCAGCGCGTCACAGGCGTGGACGGTAAGACGCACGTACTCGCGCACAAGGCGGGCGAGGTGGCTTATCTGACGGCGCCAGCCAGCGCGGAAGAAAACCTCTCGGGCCAGGCCACCGAAGCGGTACTGATCGAATTGAAGCCGGGCGCGCCGAAGTCCCCGCCCGTTGCGCTCGATCCCGTGAAGATCGACCCGGCGCATCACATCGTTCTTCTAGACAACGATCGCGTGCGCGCGTTCCGAACCGTCCTGGAGCCGCACTTGAAAGGTCCTGAGCACGAGCATCCCCACTATGTCGTGGTCTATCTGACCGAGCTGCACACCACCATGAAGCTCGCCGGCGGACGAACTATCGACAATAGGCGGCAGCCGGGCGAAATCGCCTGGCGCGATCCACTGAAGCACATCACGGAAAACATCGGCGATCACACCGCGATGGAAATTCAGGTCGAGATCAAGTAGCGGCGCTACCGTTTGCGCCGCGCACGCTGCCAGTGGAAGTACCCCAACATGGTCTTGGCGTCGACGATCTTGCCCGCGGTCATCGCCGCTTCGATCTCCTTCGGCGTAAACCAGCGCGTTTCGATGCGTTCATCTTCCATGGGTTGGGCTTTGCCTTCGGTTAAATCCGTCGCCAGAAAAATCGTCATCGTCTCGGCGACGTATCCGGGGCTGGGATAAAACAGAACAAGCTTCTGCCACTTTTTCGCGCGGTATCCGGTCTCTTCCACCAACTCGCGCTTGGCGGCTTGCAGCGGCGTTTCGCCTTCGTCCAGGCGACCCGCGGGCAGTTCCCACAGCTTGCGCCGCGCCGGCAGCCGGTATTGCTGGACCAGCAGAATGCGGTTCCGGTCGTCGACGGCCATCATCACCGCGGAACCGTGGTGGTGTACGATGGCGCGCCGGATCTCAAAGCCGTCCGGGTCGAGGGCATGCTCCTCGGACACAGAAAACAGATCGTTCTTGTATTTTTCGACGGAAGAAATGATTTTCATGATTTGCGGATTGCTTTTTCGAACTCCGGCAGTGGCAGCGTGTTCAGCACGTCGCGAGCTTCCAACCAACCGCGCCGCGCTGTAATCACCCCGAATGGCATGTTGATGCCCAGATGCTTGGGATGGTGCGCGTCGGTGGAGATTGCGAATTTTGCGCCCAACGCTCTGGCGGTGCGGACCATCGCGCCCGGCAGATCCAGGCGCTCCGGGCTGCCGTTGATTTCCAGATAGATCTGCCGCCGCACCGCTTCGGTAGCCACGCGCTCAAAATCGAACGGGTACGGATCGCGATTCAACAGCAGCCGGCCCGTGGGATGGCCCAGCACACGCACCGACGGCGACTCCAGCGCTCGCATCAGCCGGTCCGTCATTTCGGCCGCTTCCAGGTTCATGTGGCTATGGACGCTGGCCACCACGATGTCCAGCTCAGCCAGTGCGTCTTCGGCCAGATCCATCGCGCCGTCGCGCCGGATGTCGCACTCCAGACCCGAGAAGATGCGAATGCCGAGTCCATCCTGGTTGATCTTTCGAACCCGTTTGGCAAACTCCACGGCGCGCTTTTCATCCAACCCGTTGGCCATCGCCAGTGCCTTGGAATGATCGGTAATGGCGACGTACTGATAGCCGAGCGCGCGGGCCGCCTCGGCCATCTCTTCCAGCGTGGCGCGGCCGTCGGTTTCAAGCGTGTGCATGTGCAGGTCGCCGCGGATGTCGCCCAGTTCGATCAGCTTCGGCAGCCGGCCTTCGAGCGCGGCCTCAATCTCGCCCGAGTTTTCGCGGAGCTCCGGCGGTATCCACGGCAAGCCGAGCGCCTCGTACACCTGTTCTTCCGTTTCGCCGGCCACGCGCTGCTCGTTGTCCACGCGGAACAGCCCGTATTCATTCAGCGTCAGGCCTAGCTTCAACGCGCGGCTGCGCACCAGGATGTTATGTTCCTTGCTGCCGGTGAAATATTGCATCGCCGCACCGTAGCTTTCGTGCGGCAGCGCGCGCAGGTCCACCTGCAAGCCTTCCAGACCGTACTGAATGCTCGCCTTGTTCTCGCCTTTGCCGAGGACGTTGTGCGCCTTGGGGTGCATCACGAAACGCTCCAGCGCAGCCACGGCGCCCGGGCCAGTTGCCAGCAAGTCGAGATCCCCGATGGTGTCCTTCCCGCGCCTCGAGCTCCCCGCGGGCGTAATTTGATCCAGGCCGCCGGATTCGGCCAGATACGGAATCAATTCATCCGCCACCTTCTTACCAAAACTCAGCAGAAAGCGTCCGGTGCGCTGGCGGTATTGCGCAATCGACTTCAGCACCTTCTCTTCCAACTTCGCGCCCATGCGCGGCAGCTCGCGCAGCTTCTGCTCTTTGCAGATCCGTTCCAACTCGTCGATGGTCGCAACTTTGTAGTGCTGGTACAAAAGCGCGATGCCCTTGGGCCCGAGCCCCTGAATGCGCAACAGCTCCAGCAGCGTTGGCGGGTAAAGCGCCCGCAGCGCATCGCGCTTATCAAAGGACCCGGTCTTGGAAATCTCGCCCAGCGCAGCTCCGATGCCCTTGCCCACGCCCGGAATATCGGTGACTTTGCGGTCCTCGCTCGCCAGGATATCCTCAACGCGCTCGGGGTAGCCTTCGATCGCCGAAGCCGCGTTGCGATACGAGCGAATGCGGAAACCGTCTTCGCCAGCAATCTCCATCAGGTCCGCGGTCTCCGCCAGGATCCGCGCGATCTCACGATTTTCCATGCGTCCTGCTGGAGATTGTAGCGAGGCCGTGCGGCTCCACGTGGACCAGCACATCCGCTACCCAATCCAGTTGAGCTTTTACCCGGTCGCGTACCTGCGTGGCGATCTCATGGGAATCGTAGACGCTCATCCCCGGATCCACCTCCAGGTGCAGGTCGACATGCCACTGCAGCCCAGTCTTGCGCGCGAAACACTTCTCAATGCCCAACGCGCCCGGCACGCCCAACGCTGCTTTCCGGACTTCGCGAAGCGCTTCGGGATTGGGCATGGTGTCCATGAGCTGCAGCATCGTGTCGCGCACCACGGCCGCGCCCAGGAAGATGATGATCAGGCCCACGGCCGAGCCTCCGATGTGATCCGCTATGGAGAACCGGACCGGATTCACCAACGTGATGCTCAGCCCCGCCAGCGCTGTAGTTCCGGAGAGTACGTCCACGGCGTCGTGCCAGGAATCGGCGGCAAGTCCGGCGCTGTGAATCTTCCGGCCGTAGTGCCGCTTCGCGACGCTTCCAGCACTCTTGATGACGATCGATGCAATCAGTGGCCAGATCGCGTACGCCGAGGGAGCGTGCTCGGCGCGCGTGGCCAGGCGGAGCGACTCAAACGCGATGAGCGATCCGCTGCCCACCAGCAGCATGCCCACAACAAGAGCGCTGATCGTCTCCAACCGGCCGTGTCCGTATGGATGCTCGGCATCAGGGGGTTTCGCCGCCATCACGAGCCCCAGCAGCACCAAACCGGAAGCCAGCACGTCGCCCGCCGATTCGATGCCGTCGGACACCACCGCTGTGGAGTGGCCGTGCAGGCCGATGGTGATCTTCGCAACCGCCAGCCCGGCGCTGATCAGCATGCTGGCGATGGCCACGCCGCGTCCGATGCGTTCGGCCGTCAACGGCGCCTCTTCTTGTTGTGGACCAGTTCGTAACTGCCTTGAACCAGCCCCTCGATCTCCTTCCAATCCAGTTTGGTGTTGGCGCGCAGCGAGACCCAGCCATGCTGCCCTACATAAGGCGTACGGTAAAAGCGGCCGTCTTCGAGAAACACCGGCTGCATGTTCTTGCCGACTTTCACGCAAATCGACAGCACGCCCTTGTAAGTTTCCAGCACCATGAACGTTTTGGTTCCTACTTGAAACGTCGGGTGCCCGAAAGTGGTCGTCTCGCTTGTCTTGGGCAGGGCTAAGCAGATTTCACGCAACCTGGCCAGTATCTTCTTCTCGTCCATCAGCGATCTCTACCAGCGTACTTGATGCGTGCCGGTCTTCGCGAGAAGGCAGGGGCCGGCCAGCCGTCACATACACTATCTCTTGGTGTGGAAACGGCCAGCCATCGTAATCTTGGGCGCCGTGTTTGCCGGCGCAGCGAGCTTTTTCGAGCGGGACGTGATTCGCGGCGTGCCGTCGGAGCACTCGCTTCTGAACGTCGAAAGCATCCTGGCATTGGCGTTTGTGGCCATTCTATTGCTGCGTTCGCATCCAAATCCGGCGACCGCGCAAGGGGGCGCCAGAGCCTGGGCCGCCGCGCTGATCACCGGGCTCATTGCTTTGGCCTTTGCAGGCTCGCTCCGCAGCCCTTTTCTCTTTGACGACTACACTCACATCACCGATGCCGCGGCGTACACGTTTCACGTCGCGGCGGTGCAATTTGGTCCAGTCGCCCATCCACCCGGCCTCTTTTTCCGGCCATTTGGCTTCTTTCTGTACTGGTTGAATTATCTCTTCGCGGGCTCAAACCCCGTTCTTTGGCACGCGACCAGCATAGCGCTGCATATCACGTCGAGCGTTCTTGTTTACCTGCTCTGTGGCGCAATTGGACTGCCCCGCTTGCCAGCCTTGGCTGCGGCGTCTCTTTTTGCGATCAACGGCACGACGGCGGAAACCGTGGCCTGGATCGACGCGCGGTTTGACCTGATGGTTACCTCGCTGGTCCTCGCGAGCTTGCTCTTGGTGTGCCGCTATCTGCGAACTGTTCGCCCAGGCTGGCTTGCCGCTGCGCTCTTTGTAGCCGCCGGCGCGATGCTAACCAAAGAGACAGCGTTCTGCCTGCCGATCCTGATCGCCTGCCTGGCATTTTTCCAGCCCGCTAGTGAGCGGCGCCGCATCTGGACCACCTCCGCCTGGATGGCCGGACTTGCCACCGCCCTGTTCGCCTATCGCTGGTGGGCGCTTGGCGGCATTGGAGGCTACCGCGGCCCGGGCGGCACTCCCGGCATCGCACAATTTAGCCTGGTGCATGCGGTCAATGGGCTGCTGCTGCGGGAATGGGCGATCCTGTGTTTCCCGTTCAACTGGTCGCTCGATCGGGGCCCGTTATCGAGCTGCGCACTCGCGGCGATCCCACTCATTTTGGCAGCGTGCGCATTCACGTCCAAGGCGTCTCGAAGCCGCCTCGCGGGGTGCGTTGCGCTAGTCATCGCCGCCTCGCTTCCCGTGCAGCACTTGCTACTCATGGGTTCAACCTTGGCTGGAGCCCGCAATCTCTACTTGGCGACGGTGGGCTGGGCCCTGCTCTGGGGCTTCGCGCTGGATGGAATGAACCGCCGATCCGCAACCTGCATCGCCGGCCTGTTGCTGGCTGCTCAGTTCGTAATCCTCCAACACAATCTGGCTGCCTGGCGCGACTCGGCCGAGCTCGCGCAATCCGTCTGCACTCAGTTCGGACGGACCGCAGCGGCCATGCCCGGCGTCCTCGTCGTGCGCGGTTTGCCGGATACGCGAAACGGCGCCGTCTTCCTGCACAACGGATTCCCGCAATGCGTCGAAATGAACAGCGGTTTTCCCGCCGCGCGGATCTACATTCAGGAGCCCGGCCAGTTGCGTCCGGCCTGGGCCACCCACGAGTTCGTTTGGAACGCCGCGCTCAGCCAACTGGAGGAAACAAAGTCTGAGTAGGACACTAGGCCGGGGCTCGTCTCGCCCGGATGGACATGGAAGCACGCGGGGCTGTCACCAAAGGAAGTCCACATCGCTCCAGAAGCGATTGAAACGAAGGATCGTCGCGGAACGGATCCCACTTGGGCTCGACGGTAAGAAACACCATATGAACATCCCGGTCGAGACGCGCTTTTTCCAGCCATTCATACACAGCGCCGGAATCTCCGAGGCCTGCCTGGAGCAGCGCGACGTTATAGGGCGGAACAAATCGGGTCCGCGCAGTTTCGAGCAGCGTCCGCAGCACCTGCTGCGCTTCGGTGCGGCGGCCCAAGCGAGCCAGGGTGTAGCCTTTTAGAGACAACGCTTCCGTATTCCCTTCCGAGAGCTGAAAGGCCAGATCGAGTTCCGGCAGAGCCGCGGCGACCCGGCCGGTCTGTTGGTAGACCTTTGCCAGAATGAGGTGCCCCAGCCAGAACTCGGAGTGCAACGCTAGTGCATGCCGCGCTTGCTCTTCGGCGTGCTCGAACTGCCTGGCCTGGAAAGCCAATTGTCCGGAAACAGCGCGCAACGCGGGAGACAAAGGATCCAAACGGAGCGCATTCGCCATCACCGCAAGCGCCTCGCTATGACGCCCGAGATTGGACAGGACGTGGGCCAGGAAGCGGTGCGCCGAAGCGTAACTCGGGTTCAGCGAGATTGCCCGCCGCAAGTCCTGCTCCGCACGCCGCCAATTCCAATCTAGCCAGAAGCCCACCGCGCCCGACGACGTGCACGCCTCCGCTAAGCCGCTTTGGAGCCGCATGGCTTCATCCGCCGCATGCCGGGCCTTGGCCCAAAGCTCCGACGGATCGGCGTCGCTAGTGACCGGGAGAACCGCGTAGGTGTCCGCAAGCCCCGACCAGGCGAGCGCAAAGGAAGGATCCTTTGATACGGCCGACTCGAAGAATTCGATGGCGCGGCGAAGAGTGGTGGGCCGGATCTGGTTCCAATAGTGCTTGCCCCTCAAGTACAGGTCGTAGGCATCGGGGTCAGACGTGGTTTCCCGCACGTGAGCGACTGCCGGCCGTTGCGCGAGGCCGCTGTGTATACGTTGCGCGATCGCACGTCCGAGTTCTCCCTGCAGTTGCAGGGCGGACTGAGCGTCCCGATCGTATTGATGATTCCACACCTGGGCCTGATCCCGCGCGCGAATCAATCGGGTGGTCACCCGCACTGCTTCCGCGTCGCGCCGCAACGCGCTCTCCAGAAGGTAGTCCACGCCCAACTCCTCGGCGATTTGCCGCGCTGTTTTCTTGGTGTGCTTATAGCGCATTACCGACGTCCGGGCGATGACGGCCAATTGCTCCGTTCCTAAAGCGGCGATCGTCTCCTCAGTGAGTCCGTCGCTTAAATATTCCTGGCTGGGGTCCCCCGTCAGATTCTCAAAGGGCAGGACCGCGATAGAAGCGCTCCGGGCCGGAGCTGAGGGATCCGCCACAATCACCGAGCCGATAAACCGATAGCCCTTTCCGGGAACCGTTTGAATAAAGGCGGGATCTTTTGGCGAGTCTTTCAAGGCCTGCCGAATTTTGCGAACGGCCGTGTGGACCCCGTTCTCCGCATCGTGGAATACTTGACCGCCCCAGAGGTGTGCCGCGATCTCCTCCCGCGTCACCAGCGTTCCCCGCCGTTCCACCAGTAACAGCATCAATTCCATGGCCAGCCGCTCGACGCGCACCGGCCTGCCGCGGCGCCGCAATTCGTAGGCCGCTACATCCAGCTCGTAGTTACTAAACTTCAAAACCACGTCGGGCCAATTCTACTATGGATTCGCGCACTCAACCACTTTCGGATCAGTGAAATAGCCCTACAGAAAAGCTTCAGAACTTCTAAAGACCGGCTCCATGGCCAAATTCCCCGGAAAACGAGATCCTTGCCAGGGAGGAATGAGCAATGAAAGCTACGATGTTGATCCTGCTCTCAGCCGCAATAGCCACCTGGGCGCAAGGTCAGGATTTTGTCATCCAGCCGGTCTGCACCAACGCCACACTGGAGGGGACTTTTGGATTCACCGTGACCGGAACGAGGCCGTCCGCTCCAGGCGGTCCGGTTGAATCGGTTGTGGGAGTCGCCCTGACCCACTTCGACGGCAATGGCAATTTGACGCAGACGGACAACATTCACGGATCGATTACCGGTGTCGCGGCGCCTGATCGCCAGGGCACCGGCACCTACTCGATCAATGGGGATTGTACGGGCACGATGAAGCTGATCAATTCAGGCGCGCCGCCACTCACCCTGCGCATCGTAGTGGTCGACAACGGCAATGAGGTGCGGGCCGCGGTGGTCGATCCGACCGCCACAGTAACACCGGGCACGCCAGCGCCGCAGGTTATGGTGACCAGTAACGGCCGGCGCGTTGTGACGCGTTCACGAATCACCGGCGTGCTGTTCCCATACGGGCAATAGCAGCACGGCTTATTGCGATGCAGTGGTGGTCTGCCCGGCGTCGGCCGGGGCGTGGCGGACACACTTATGGGGGCCAACTTCCTGCACAACGGCTTCCCGCAATGCGTCCAGATGAACAGCGGATTTCCCGCCGCGCGCATCTATGTTCACGAGCCAGGCCAGCCTCGGCCGGCCTGGGCTGCGAGCGAATTTGTCTGGAACGCCGCCCGGAAACAGTTCAAAGAATCCCACTGATCCCGGGCCGCCCGGTCCGCGAATGAGGCTACTTTACGTAGAGGTAAACGCCGGACGGGCTTGTAGCGTCCCCTATTTTGAGCACTACCGCCTGTTTGCCGGAAGGCGTGCCGCCTCCCAGATGCGCGTTGATCTGCATCAAGCCGACAAACCCCGGCGCCGCGCCTTTATAGTCCAAGGTTGCATCCACACCGCCAATGGTTACCGTCACCGGTAGGATCGGCATGGCCAACGGCGGGTTCCGCGGAGCGCCGGTAACGCTCGCCGGACTGGTAAGTCCTCCGCCCGTCGCGTACATCACGAATTCCTGACCCTGCGCTATCGGCACTTGCGCGGAAACTAACTGGCTTCCAAGCACCGCAATCGCCAGGTCGCTATTGGGTGGGTTGTTCGTGAACAGCCCAGGAGCGCTCGAAGCGAACGGAAGGGTCAGTTGATTCGAAGACTGCTCCTGATATGCGACTTCCACCAAAGTTGTCACCAGAGTCTCGTAGGGAATCTGCGCGTTGATCTGCGTCTTACTGACGTAGAACAATGGCGCCGGTCCGAATCGTGTGTTTACTTGCACACCGGCGAGACTCGTCGGGAGCTTCCCGTCCACCAGTTGCGCGCCGACGCCCGGATCCGGACCCAGGTTGTCTCCAAAGATCGATACGATCTGGCCCGGCGCGACGGCGCCCGACCCGAAGTCCGCCGCATTGAGCACGCTCGAAACCATTGGAGCGCCTTCCGAGTCCTTGCTGCACTGCAGCAGTTGCAGGTAAGGCATTCCGGTGGATGAGGAGCTGGTGCTTCCGGAAATATGATACGTGCCACTGTTGGCGAAGCCTTCCGCGCCCCCCCCGAATGCGAGGATCGCCTGTCCGGGAATCTTAACCGACCCGCTGTAAGACAGGCTATGCGCCCGGTCCTCGCGAGGCTGCAACGGCGGTCCGCCAAAGGCTCCGTAGGGTTGCTGCTCGGCGACGGGGAAACGCCCCTCAGCATCCTGCAACTCACTCCATCCCGTGGGGCAGCGCAGGCCTTCGTAGAAAATCGCCGTTCCCCGCGGAATCGGACCCGGCTGCGGCGCATCCTGCTTCTGGCAGGCCAGCAGTTCGACATAGGGAAGATTGGCGCTGACCGCGTTGGACGTGGCCGAAATGGACTTGGTTCCTCCGGTTGCCAGGCTATCGTTACAGCACCCGGTAAAGGCGATGTAGCCGTTGCTGCCGGTGTTGATGGAGGTGCTGATGCTGTGGCTGTGGGTGCGGTTCTCGCCGTCCTTGAGCGGCGTATTCACCGCGGCAAGAACGCCGTTACTGGGCGCGACCGGCACGATCGTTCGTCCCTGCGCCGGCGCGTAGGGAGCCCATCCTGCGGGACAAGATAGAGCGTGGAAATAGGAGACTGCGAGTTGCGGTATGGGATCTTGAGCCAACAGCATCGCCGGCAGCAAGAATATGACGCGGGAAGCTTTCATTGGCCGCTCCCCCCGGTGAATTCGCAGGTCAGGAAATCGTAGAACGGCAAATTCGAACTGCCCGACGCCGACGCGGAGCCGGTGTAGGTTCCATGGGCCGCGCCGTCGGTATTGCTGCCTCCGTTGGCTGCCACAATCGATTTCGAGCTCAGTGAAACCTTGAAGCTAATGCTGTGATCGTGTGTTGGTGCTGCCTTTGGATTCATTGGCGCCGCAACCGTTTCGCCCACGCTTCCCGGATCGGCGGTAGCGACAATCATAAAGCCGTGCTCCTGGAAAAGCTCCCAGCCGTCCGGACACTGCTGCAGTCCGACGAAGAAACTAACCATATTGGCCGGCATTGCTGCCGGCGAAGACGCCTTTGGCACGGTAAGGGTCGCCTTAGGCGGTTTCGCGGTACAAACTGTTGCGATAGCGATAGCGAGTAGGCTCGCGATGACGATCGGCCCGCATGGGCGGATCCATTGTTTCATTCCGAATTTCCTCCTTCTGAGTCACGCACGTTACTCGTGCATTATACAGAAGGCAGGGTATGTATTTTATTTCACAATCACTTAGCGAGCCCTCAGTGGCTCGCGGACGTGCCGCTTCCCTCCGGCGGTTTGTTGTCGGTGCGGACCACCACGATCGTGAACTTCGCCACCAGCGCCGAAATCGCCCCCAGCGCGGCAAGCAGCGGCGCGAGAACGGCCCCCACAGCCGCCACCGTCACCGGTATCTCCATAAACGTGTTGCCATGCTCATCTTTCACGATGATCCGGCGCACGTTGCCTTGATGGATCAGTTCCTTGACCTTCCCCACCAAGTCTCGCCCCAGCACCTGGATCTCTTCGATGAAGTCCTGAAATGCCACTCTAGTCTCCCATTCAATGCTACGAATCACGCCGGCGTCAGGTTCCGGTTACCCGCAATCGGAGTTTACCCTAGCCACCTTAGTCGCAGGGGGCGACGGCAGCCGACCGAAGCCGGCTAGGAGGCGGCCCGGGCCATCCAGCAGGATCTGGACGGCCAAGTCCTGGGCCACCAGCTCGCTTTGGCAGCCCTGGCGCGTTCCATCTCGACGTTCGGCCAGTTCGACGCGGATGCGCTCGCAGGGTGGCTGGAAGAGACGTACCAATCCTATCCCGGTTTTCCAACGCTCGTCATCGCCAAGACAGAAGGCGTTCCTGTCGCGGCGGAACCCCGCCAACTGGCCAGCGGCGCGACACTGCGCGACCGAAACGATTTTCAGAACACCGTCACAACGGCAGCCATCATCTCGCAGGTCACGATCGGACCGTTATCCCGCGAATGAAATCGTATTCCCGGCGACCCGATTCCGCTGTCGGATTTGATCGCCCGTTACGTCGAGTATTGCCAGGACATTGCCGGCCAGATTGTCGCCCGCTTGTAAAGCGTCCGCCCTCAGTTCGCCACGCGCCAGGGCGAGAGATTCGTCCAGCTCTCTGAACCTACATACTGTGCTGGCGCGGGCAGTGCAGCCGCAAGCAGAAGCAAAAGCCGGACGCGTGGCATTCCTCATACTCATCGCGCCCCCACCGCCTTCAAGAAAGCAATTAGCGCTGCGGGGTCGTCCGTTATGATTCCGTCAACGCCGGCATCAAGGAGTTTTTGCCAGTCCTCCGGCGCATTGGCGGTCCAGGGGACAACTTGAAGGCCGGCCAGATGCGCGGCTTCCACCTGCACGGGCGTAACCAGCGGAAACATCGGCGAGACGATGCTCGCTTCCGCCGACCGCGCCGTTTCTACAAATGGCCGCAGCTCGCCTTCCCACAGCGCGGCCAACCGGATCGCGGGCGCGAGGGCGTGCATCGCTCGCAACACCCGGAAATCGAACGACAACACCGCTACGCTCGACTCCATCGCGTGGCCCCGAATCTCATCCAGCACCAACCGCGCAAAAACGTCCGGCGGCGGCGTCAATTCCGGGTGCTCCGGAAAGCTCTTGATCTCGATATCAAGCTGAACGTTGCCCTCGCCGGCGAGCCTCAGCACCTCAGCCAGCGTTGGAATTCGCGCGCCGGGCACCGGGCGCTGCCGTGCGAAGCGCGGGTTCACCCGCGAACCGCAGTCGTATTCGCGCAGCTCAGCGAACGTCAAATCGCGAATGGCGGCGCCGGGCTGCGGCCCCGCGCAGATCTCGGGGTTGATGTGCGGGTCGTGTGTGACCACAACTGCGCCGTCCTTGGTCACCGCGACGTCCAACTCCAACGCGTCCGCGCCCGCTTCGATGGCGTACGAGAAGCCTGCGAGGGTGTTTTCGGAATAGACGGCCCGGGCGCCGCGGTGGCCGTGAACCAGGATGCGGCGTGTCGCGGTCACCCGCTACAGTTGCTCGTCCGGCGATTTCGGCAGCAAAGCCTCGAACTCCGGCATTTCCGCGTCCGAGGCGTCCGAGGCTTCCGCTTCTGCCGTTTCCGGCGCCTCTTCTAGGCCTGCTGCCGCTTCGTCCTCAGAGCCCGCGCTCACTGCAAAGGCGGTTGTTTCCGGCGGTTCCTCCGGCTCTGCCACCGGCTCAGTCTCGCCGGCCGACAGCGGCACTTCGCATTCGCAGCAATCACTGCAGCGCTTACAGCGCTCGCAGCGGTGGTTCGCGCACGCGTCTTTGGTGCAGTAGGCGCAGATCTCCGTGGAGGCCTCGCCGCAAATGCTGCAAGTGAAAATAGCTGGATTCGCGATCATTAGCGCGCCACCTTACTGCGTTTCGGCGAAGTTTGTCGGAACAGAGCAGCGCGGCAAGTTTGCGCTTCGCGGTCGGCGATCGTGAATTCCTGCTCTTTTTGCGCCGCCAGATCTTGGACATACTGCCGCAAATGATCGCGATTGGTGCTGTTCTCGTTCACTACAAGCTGCAGTTGTCTCGCCAGATCAGGACTTTGATACTTCTGAAGGCCCTGAATCAACGACCCGAGCGTCGACTCCATGGCTTGCATGCGGAAGTATGTGTCCAGCCCGAGCGTCAGCCGTTCCGGCTGCTGCGAAAATGCCGCGCTGGAATTCAGGAGATATTTCAACTCCGCCTGCGCGGCTTTCCACTGTACGGCATAGGTTTGGGGGGCGCCCTTGGACACCCAGCTCTCCGGGTGCACTTGATCCATCACGGGGGTGAGATGTTGGGCTTGTAGGGCCAGACTCTGCAGTAGCTTCTGGACGTCCCACTCCGTTGCAACGCTGGCATCCGAGGTCTGAGCCTGAACGTATCCGAGGGAAGCAGTCAAAAAGCAGAGCACACAGACGGACTTCATCCTGTTGTTAGTGTTGCACAGTTCACTCAGGATTCGAACGCCGGACGCCTGCTACGGCGGGGGCGCCGCAGTCGGCGTCGATGTGCCCGGGGGAGGAGCCTTCGGTGGAGGCGGAGGCGCGCCCTGGCCGTTGGTACCGCACCCGCCGCAACCCGGAAGGCTGACGCCGCGGCCGGGCTGAGTGATGGCCACGCGATACGCTGCATCCCCTATACCGTGCAGGATGCGCCGCCACATCTCGCCCTTGTCGATCACGCTCTTGGCCAGGGGCTCATCGCGGTAAACACGCAGGGTTTCGCCCTCGTTCACGATTTTGGGACTGCCCGGTTTCAGCGCGTGACGAACCTCGACCGAGCCTTCTTCTACCGATACGATCGTGGTCTCATCGTCATCGTCCACGCTAACATCAAAGGTCGTTCCGCGGACAGAAATAACGGCCGTTGGGGTCACCACCCGATTGGGGTTCGGCTGGCCTCCCCACCTCTGGATGTGTATTTTCACGCGGCCGACGAACATGTCCAGCAAATCGCGCAGGCTGCCCGGATTCTTGCGGAAAATGATGTTCGAGTTCGGATAGACCTCGAAAGAGCTTCCGTCGGAAGTTTCAAAACGGGCGAAGCCGTCCGGACCCGTGATGATCACCTGCTGGGCCTGGACGAAATCACCGGCATTCAGCGCCCAAGGCTGCGAATCCTTCAGCACGGAGACCTGGCCCGTCAACGAGACGACCCTGGCGGCGGCTTCCTGGGAGGCAGGGAATAACTGAGCGAAACACACAGGCGCAGCTAAGGCGGCTACCAGCGTGCTTACCAGTCTATAGGTGCCCCTTCTCCTCATAAAGAAACAGACGAAACTAGCCGATCCCACACTAAAGTACTATGTGGAGTATTACTTCCCCCGCCAGTGACAACTCAGTCTACCATCAAAAGTGCGTAGCAAGAAGGTGTCCGTTTGCAATAGATCTGACGAACTGGCTTAAATTCAATCTCTTCGAAGGGATCGGCTGAGTCAAGGGGTTACAATAGACTCGATCTATGTGTCGTAGCGCCACAATCCGGGTGATAACGTTTGCGGGGTCGCTGGCGCTGGTGTGTTGGTACGGCCAGGCGCAGCAAGCTGGTATTGGATGGCGGCGGGTCGGCACCTCGGCCATGGAGATCGGCCTCCCAGGGTTGGCGACGGGCCCGGTGGACCGGGTCTGGTACTCCGACGACGGGGCCATCCTCTATGCCCGGACAGCCTCGGGCCGGATCTTCCAGACCAAGGATCTCGAGCAGTGGCGGCTGACCGGCGATCCTAGAATGACGGTTCCGCCAGAGCATTACGCCCCCAACTACCGGACACCCGAGCCGCTTTTCAAGCTGGCGAACCAGCCGGCGGGCGCGAGCCGCTTGTACGGAATCGGACAAAACGCCTACCGGTCGGATGACGGAGGGCAGAGTTGGTCCAATCTGACAGCCTACAAAGGGCACTCCGTACTGGGCGGAGGGCTTTCGGCCATAGCTGTCTCGCCGCGGGACCCCGACGAAGTGGTCGTTGCCTCGAATTGGGGCGTTTGGCGATCGGTGGATGGCGGTTTGTCCTGGAGCGGTCTGAACGATTTCCTGCCGAACCTTCCCGTTCGTCGCTTCCTGGGGCTGCCCACCGGAACCCGGGGAATTCGGATGTCGGTCAGCCCGGGCGACTTCGAGATCGAGTGGGCGCCGGGCGAAAAGACCGCTTGGCGGCCGGCCGATGGCCTCGAGGTCCAGCGGGAGGAGAACATCAAATCGGCCTTGTCCCAAGTATTGGGTCGATCGATCACCGCGATTGCCACCGCGAAAGACTACATTTATGCAGGCGACTCGGACGGACGTCTCCGGGTTTCCTCCGACGCCGGCGCCACCTGGGGAGTTCCGTTCCGCTTGGGCGATTTCGGCCGCGTGGAGTCAATCTGGGTGGATCCCAATGACCCGCGCGTGGCCGTGGCGGCCCTGGGCGCGAAGAACAGCGCCTCAGCCAATCCGGGGAAACCTGCCTACGTCCTCAGAACCATGAACGGCGGCGGATTCTGGGACGACATTACTGCTAATCTCCCCGACACCGCAGCGGCCCACGGGGTGGCTGCCGATCGTGCGAGCGGCGCAATCTATGTGGCCACGGACGCGGGCGTTTTCTACACGACGACGGATCTGGGCGCGGCCGGCCGGCCGGCGGCCTGGACATCCTTAAGCCTTGGACTGCCCGCGGCTCCGGCCACCGATGTGAAGCTGGACGCCGGCGGCAATCAACTTTACGTGGCCGTGGAAGGCTACGGAGTGTACGCAGCAATCGCGCCGCATCGGCTGCGCGATCCACGCATTGTCAATGCGGCGGATTACAGCGCACGGCCCGCGGCGCCCGGGGCCTTGCTGAGCGTGTTAGGGGCGCGGGTGGAATCCGCGCGCACCGGCGACACGACGGTCCCGGTATTGGATGCCTCCGAAACCGCTTCGCAGATTCAAGTGCCGTTTGAAGCCAAGGGAAGCACGGTTACTCTTTCCCTGGACGCGCCGGGCGAAGGCCGGCTCACGTTCGGCCTGCCTCTGCAGAGCGTATCGCCGGCCATTTTTGTCGACCCCGAGGGGACTCCTTTGATCATGGACGCGTCCAGCGGAGTGCTTCTGGACGCCAGCAAGCCCACTCACGCCGGCGCGCGCCTGCAAATTCTCGCTACCGGACTCGGCCGCGTCACGCCGGATTGGCCCACCGGATTAGCCGCTCCGCTCAACGATCCTCCGCAGGTGGCCGCCACGGTGCGCGCTTACCTGGACGGAGCGCCCATTGACGTAACTCAAGCCACGCTCGCGCCGGGCTATGTGGGCTTCTACCTGATCGAAATTCAGCTGCCGCGGCTCACCAACACAGGCCCAGCGGAGCTTTACCTGGAGGCGGAAGGACAGCAGAGTAATCGCGTACGGCTATACATTCAGCCGTAGGCGTCACTCGCCAACTGATGCCGCAATTTTTACTCTAATGCTTCCAACCTCCTGGCGACGGCTCCTCAGTCTCATCCGCATCCTGCTCGGCATGAGCTGTCTCGCCATAGAACTGGTCTCCTCCAGCTTCGTTTGGACCGACACCGTCATCCTCTTCGCGGTGTATATCATCTACGCCTGCGTTGCATTGTTCTGGCGCAGCTTGGAGGATTCCGGCTACCCGACGCTGGCCTTGATCCTGGACTTCGTATTTTTCTTCATCTCGGCGATCAGCGGCTCCACCTACAGCTATTGGATCAGCTCCGTGTTTTACGCCTACGTCATTCTGGTGGCCGTCATGCTGCACCCCTGGTGGAAAACAATTGCCGTCGCCGGAGCTTCCATTACGCTTTTGTATGTTGTTCCAACGCTGCACTCTGCCGAATTGCTGCGGCCGGCACTGATCGCGGCGGGCATCCTGGGCAGCGTGCTGGCGATCCAGCGCGAATATTTGGAAGAACGGCTTTCCAACGCGTCGCGCCAGACGGTGCTGTACCGCTACGACGCCGAAAAGGCGCGCGAATCCGAGCGCCAGCGCATCGCGGCCGACTTCCACGACGGACCCCTGCAAAGCTTTATCAGCTTTCAAATGCGGCTGGAGATCATTCGCAAGCTGCTCGCGCGCGATTTGACCGCCGCCACCGAGGAACTGCTGCAACTCCAGGAGCTTTGTAAGGGCCAGGTGAACGAACTGCGGGCCTTCGTGCGAAGCATGCGCCCGGTGGACGTCGAAGGAAGCTTAAACGCCACCCTGCGCCGCGTGGTGGAGCAATTCCAGAAGGACAGCGGGATTCCAGCCACGTTCGTGAGCGCCGAGTTCCTGGAGCCGTCCGAGCCCGAGATTTCGCTCGAACTGCTGCAGATTGTCCGCGAAGCCCTCTACAACGTCCAGAAACACTCTTCGGCCTCCCGGGTTGCGGTGAGTGTCGCGCGATCCGATAGTGTTCTGGAGATCATGATCGAAGACAACGGCAACGGATTCCCCTTCAGCGGACGCTATACCTTGGACGAGCTGGAACTGCTGCGGCTGGGCCCCATGAGCATCAAGCGGCGGGTGCGTACGCTGGGCGGCGACCTGACACTGGATTCCAAGCCCGGCCAAGGCGCGGGACTGAAGGTCCGGCTCGCTATCTGATGCGAACCACCTGCGTGGTTCTTTCCCTCTCCGTCATTGTTGTGTGCGGAGCTGGATGCGGGCGCTATCGTGATTTCACCTTGCCCGAACAACCTGGCGGACCGGCGGTGAGCTGGCGTTGGGAAGCGCGTCCCGATCCTGTATTGAAGCGCGGCAGCCCGGGCGAATGGGACGCCGTTGACGTCTTGAATCCCTCCGTCATCCGCCAGGGCGACGCTTACTACAATCTTTACTCGGGCTTCGACGGCAAGGTTTGGCGCACCGGCTTGGCGGTCTCGGCAGACGGCCTGGTCTGGCAGAAGGAAGGCCAGATGCTTTCGCCCGATCCGCATACTTGGGAAGCCGGCGCCATCGCCGCAAATGGATCAGTCATCGCCGGCGATCGCGGCGGCCTGCTTTATTACTACCAGGCCGGACAGCCGAATCAGATCGGCCTGGCTCGCTCCACCAACGGGCATTCGTGGGAACGCAACGGCCCGCCGGTGCTCCCCCCGGGACCGCGAGGCAGTTGGGACGAGCAGGGCGTCGGCGATCCGGACGTCATTCGCATTGGCCAGCGCTACTACATGTTCTTTCTCGGAATGGATCGCGCGCGGCGGCAGCGGCTGGGTGTCGCCGTTTCAGACGATGGCATCACCTGGTCCAAGCTGCGCCGCAATCCGATTCTCGAATTGGGCGAATACGGCGCGTTCGATGAAAACGGCCTGGGCGAGCCGGCCATCTGGACCGCGCACGGATATTACTGGATGCTCTACACCGGCCGCGATCGCGGCGAGATGCGGCGGCTCGGACTGGCCCGTTCCCGCGACGGCGTGAACTGGGAGAAGCTGCCGCTGGTTATTGCCGGCGATCAAGCCTGGGACTCGAAAGTGATCTGTGATCCGACTGTCGCCGCCAACGGGGACCACGTCACCGTTTGGTTCGGCGGCGGCGATATTCCGGGTCCGGACCATAACATTCACGGCCAAATCGGCGTGGCCACGCTAGTGCCCGCCCGCAATTGAGTACGCTAGAGCTATGGGCGCCGCTACCCTCATCCCGGTGGCCGAGTATCTGACCACCACTTACGACCCCGACCGCGAGTACGTCGACGGCCGGATCGTGGAGCGGAATCTGGGCGAGAAAACACACAGCACTATCCAACGAAATCTCATTCTGTTCTTTGGCACTCGTTCGAAGGAATTGGGTCTCAAAGTGTATCCTGAACAGCGCGTGCAAGTCAGTCCCGCGCGCTTCCGCATCCCGGACGTGACCGTGGTCGAGACCTCTCAATATCAGGAAGAAATCTTCACCTCGCCGCCTCACCTGTGCATCGAGATCCTCTCCAAGGACGACACCATGGAAGACATGCAGGAGAAGATCGACGATTACCTGCGCTTCGGCGTTCCCTACATCTGGATCATCAACCCGCGCCTCAAGAAAGGCTATATAGTCACAAAGTCCGGAATGGTGGAGGCCGCTTCAGGTATCCTCGAAACCCAAGACCCTGACGTGAGTGTCCCCCTCGCAGCCCTGTTCGAGTAGAGCTACTGAAAGCCGAAAACTAGAGTCTTCCACCGCGAGGCTGTAATCTAGTACAGCATGCGCATCGGGATCACGTGCTATCCAACGTATGGCGGAAGCGGCATCGTCGCCACGGAACTGGGTCTGGAACTCGCCAATCGCGGCCACGACATCCACTTCATTACCTACGCCAATCCAATCCGGCTGGATCCGGGCACGCCCCGCATCTACTATCACGAAGTGGAAGTGTCCACTTATCCGCTGTTCCAATATCCGCCGTACTGCCTGGCGCTGGCGTCCCGCATGGCCGAGGTGGCCGACGACTACGATCTGGATCTGCTGCACGTGCACTACGCGATTCCGCACTCCACCGCCGCGCTGCTGGCCCAGCAGCTCACGGCCTCGCGCCGCCGTCTGCCGTTCATTACCACGCTGCACGGCACCGACATTACGATCGTCGGCATGGATCGCTCTTATTTCCCCATCACTAAGTTCTCCATTGAAAAGTCGGACGGCATTACCAGCGTCAGCCAGGACGTCTGCCGCCAGACTTACGAAGTGTTCGGCATCCACAACGACATCCGCGTGATCTACAATTTCGTGAACACGGACATCTACCAGCCGCTGGAGAGCCGGCCCAGCGGCGAAAAGAAGTTGATGCACATTTCCAACTTCCGGCCTGTGAAGCGCGTGATGGATTGCATTCGCATCCTCGCCGAGGTGCTGCGCGAAACGTCCGCCCACCTCTATATGGTGGGCGACGGGCCGGACCGTCCCGAAGCGCACCGCCTGGCGCGGGAATTAGGCCTGGAGAGCCACGTCACGTTTCTGGGTAAGCAGGACCACGTGGAGCGCCTGTTCCCCGAAATGCACGTGCTGTTGATGCCGAGCGAAATGGAGTCCTTCGGGCTGGGCTCGCTCGAAGGAATGGCCTGCGGCGTCCCTCCAGTGGCGACGCGCGTCGGCGGTCTGCCGGAGCTGGTCACTGACGGCGTGGATGGATTCCTCGAACCGGTTGGCGACATTCAGGCGCAGTCGGCGCGCGTCATCCAGCTGTTAACCGACGAAAACCTGCACGAACGAATGGCGCAAGCGGCCCGCCGGACCGCCGTGGAGCGCTTCGCCAGTTCCTCGATCATCCCGCAGTATGAGCAGTACTACGAGCAGGTCATCGCCGCCGCTAAGGCAACTTGAACGGCCCCGTAACGCAACCGTGGAATAGATTCGAATATTCCGGCTGGATCTCGTAGTTCTTCCCGTTCAGGTTGACGGTGTTATAGCCGAAATTGAAGTCCTGGCATTCATCGGCAATCTCCGAGCCGAACAGCGCCAAGTCGAAGTGATTCCACCAGGCGTCGCCATCCGGGTCGGTAATCGTCTCGAACGTCTCGTGCGAAAGTACGTCGGCGGTGGAATCCACCAGCAAGCCATTCGGACTGGGCGACTGGACCTGGCATCCCGGCACATTCTGGAACGGCTCCACCGTGAGAAGTACGTGCCCGATGTCGGAGAAATCCACGCTGGCGTGATAAGCGCAGAAGTAAAACGTACTGGGGTTATCAGGCGAGTAGCATTCCAGCGGCGAGCTTCCAGTGAAACATACATCCTGTCCGGGCGGAAGGAAGATGTGATAGACGTGATGGTAACCGGTGCCGAAGGCCGCGGCGCCTGCATGCGCGATCGCGATAATATCGGCGTCGTACAGCACGGGCGGCAGTGCGCCGGTCAGCAGTCCCCCAGTGCCCACGGTGTAACGGTCGTTCGCAAAGGCACCCACGTAGGAGTCCGCAATGTGAATCATCTGGCTCTCGCCGAGGTCGTTCAGGAAACTCGCGGGGGTGCCCCAACAGTTCGGCAGGCAATTCACGTAAATGCCGTGGGACTCCGCGAACGTCACCACCGGGCCGTGCGACGGATCGCTTACGTCGCCAGGGAAAAAACCCGACGGCCCCTTGAAGTTGGAGTGCTTCCCCGCGGCGAAGAATTGGCCGACCGGTTTTTCCGTGATCCACATAGCCTGGCGATTCACTCCGGACAGTCCTAAGGCATGCACCGAAGAAGGGGACGTGGACGCGGCGGCCGCCTGGTCCGTCGCCGTGACCGTGATGTTTTGCGTTTTTTCATGCGCGGCTGCTCCAGCCAGTGAATTAGCCAGCGTGAGCGCGCCGATTACCAAATAAGTCCCGAATCGATAAGAATTCGTCATGCGGTCCTCCGTCTCGCAAGCGCCGGCTTTGAATGAAGGTTTCGCCGGGCGTTCATCGAGAATAAACCAACTCACCGGTAAGTTCAATACTATTGCTTGTGCCAGCGAATTATGCTAATTGGAATAAAGCCCGCGTGTCACAAAGTTACTTCCCGGAGAGGTCCTCGCCCATGGCCGCCAAGTTCATCGCCTTCCTGCTCCTGTGCGCTGCTTTGCACGCTCAGGAACTGAAGCCAGTCATCGACAACGATCGAGTCACCGTTTGGGATGTCCAATGGACCAAGGGCCAGACAAATCCGGCTCGCGGGCACGATACCGACGCGGTTGTGATGTGGATTGCGGGGCCAAAATTGCGAACCGCGTCTTTCAGCCCCAAGGGCGATCCACGGAATGAGCGCAGCTCCGCGGACAGCAACCCACCGCGTTCGCTGATTATCGAGCTCAAGGATCATCCGATGCCGCGATACGAGAACAAAACCGGCTACCCGCTGGCGTTTCCGCGCCCGCACGTCAGGAAATTACTGGAGAACGGTCGCGTCGTCGTTTGGTCCTACCGCTGGAATCCCGGCGAGCCGACGCCCATGCATTTCCACGACAAAGACGTGGTGGTGGTCTATCTGGAGGACACCGCCCTGGTCTCGACGACGCCTGACGGCGCGAAGAAGCTAAATCAGTACAAGGCGTTCGACATCCGGTTCAACAAAGGCAATCGCGCGCACACCGAGTCTCTGGACCACGGCAATGGCAGCGCGATGATGATGGAGCTGAAGTAGCGCCTGACACCGCCCCGCCGGAACGACCTACTTGGCTTTTGGTTTGGGCAGGAGAAAGCGCACAGCCGTCGCCTTCGCCTCCGGCTCCAGCTTGCGCACCTTACAGGTAAGTTGCAGCGCCGTGGCCGAGGAAACAACCCGCGTGACATTTTTCTCGGCATCGAGGCCGGCGAGCACGATCACGTCCGGTGAGGGAACGAAAATCTCGAGCACGCGAAGCGTCTCGATGCCGTTATGTAGAAGGATCACTAGTTCTTCATTTTCCTTGGCGGCCCTTTGCATGGCCTGCAATTCGGCCAGAATGACGCCGCTGATGCTTTCGGCCTCGTGACCTGCAGGAATATTTCCGGGCACCTGCGCTTCCTGGCCGGCAAGGACCTCTTTGACCTGATTGCCAATCGCCTGCTGCGCGATTTGTTTCGCAATGTTGCCAAGCGGCATCGCTTTGATGCTAACAGATCCCGCCTTTCATAAGAGATTCATCCGACTGCAACGAGATCGTCGTGATCCGCTGTTAGATTGGCATGAAGCTGAGCCCCCCACAGCAGTAATGAGGAGGCCGCAATGTCTAACGAAAGGTGATCACAATGAAAAGCAAGGCCGTCATGCTCGGCTGCTTGGCCGCAGCCGCGATCAACACGCTGTATGCTGCCGAGGGGCTCATTCCCGGCAACATGCCGCATCTGGACCATGTCTTCGTCATCATGATGGAGAACCACAGCTACAGCCAGGTCCTCAACAATCCTAACGCGCCATTCACTACCCAGGAGGCAAACCTCGCCAACAGCGCGACGAACTTTCTCGCCATCGGACATCCCAGTTCGACGAACTATCTGGAAGTGGTGGGAGGCTCCAATTTCGGCGTGCGCAGCGACAACCCTCCGGACTGGCACAACATCGAGTGCACCCCCAACCTGATTTCGGGAAAGGTTAACACAGACACTCCCTCCAGCGGTGCCGTCTGCCCCATTCAGGGAGTGGGCACGGATGCCGAAACGCCTGCCATTGACACGACCAACGAAACCAGCGGCCCTCCGGGCTTGCTCAGTCTGGACGGCGTTCAATCCATCCCGGCCGCCGCCAACACCGCTGGCAAGACCATCGCCGATCAGCTGGCGGAGACTGGCAAGTCCTGGAAGAGCTATCAGGAAAGCCTGCCGTTGCAGGGCGCCGACGGCGTCAACTACAGTGACGGAGTCTACACCACCCTCACCGATTTCACCAAGATCACCCCGGCTCTCACTCCTCCCCTGACCTCCAGCGACCTCGTATATCTGTACGCGGCCAAGCACGATCCGTTTGTTTATTTCGCCAGCATCCAGGAAGGCTTGATTCCGGGCAGCGGCATGGACAACATCGTGGGTTTCGACGCTCTCTACAAGGACCTGGCCACCGGCGACGTCCCGACGTTCTCGTTCATCGCCCCCAATCAGTGCAACGATCAGCACGGACGCGGCAATGCCGGTCCCTTCTGCGCCTATGATCCGAACGATAACGGCACTCAGGCTGGACTGAACCCGGCTTTGATGGCTGCCGGCGATGTAGCGCTGCGCCGCCTGGTGACGGCGATCAAGCAATCGCCCGTTTGGTTTCAGAGCCGCAACGCGATCGTGATTTTGTGGGACGAAAACGACTATAGCATCGCTCCCAATATCAACCAGGTTTTGACGATCGTGGATACCAGCTACGGCGTGCACGGCATACAGAGTTCAAAAGCCTACAATCACTTCTCGCTGCTCAAGTCCATCGAAGGCGCCCTCGGTTTGCCCTGCCTGAACCACGCCTGCGACAGCAATGTGAACGTGATGGCGGACCTTTTCGCCAACGAGCCGTAAGAACTGGGGATCCTCGTGGGGAGGGCTCCTTCCCCACGCCCTAATTATCAACAAGATAGACCTCCTCCGCCGGCTTCCGGAACTTTTCCAGCGTGAGTGGGGTCTACTTCATTAACGATGCTCGATGTTTGAGCTAAAATCTGAGTAGACGGCTGTGGCGGACACTACTGTTGGTCTACATATTGACGGCTGCTTGTTCTCTTTCGCCGAAGAGGATGCACTGGTTGGGGCATTGTGCCGGGGCGAAGAAGAGGCCTACGAAATTCTGATTCAGCGCTTTCAGCAGCCGGTGTACAACCTGGTGTGCCGGTTGATGAGCGATCCGGCGGAAGCGCCCGACATCGTGCAAGAGGTCTTTTTGAAGGTCTTCCGCAACATCGGGTCTTTCCGCGGCGGCAGCAGCCTGAAGACCTGGATCTATCGGATCGCGGTCAATGAAGCATACAACCACCGGCGCTGGTTCTCGCGGCACCAGCGGCAGGAAGTAGCGCTGGTAGCCGAAGAAGGTGCCGCGAATTATGAAGACAATCTGGCGGATCCCGGCCGGTCCCCCTACGACTACGCCGCGGATTGCGAAACCCGTGCCTTGCTGGAGCAAGCGCTCGACAAGCTGAATCCGAGGTTTCGCGCTGCCGTGGTTTTGCGTGACATCGAGGATTTGAGCTACGAGGACATCGCCTCGGTGTTGAACGTTTCTCTGGGGACCGTGAAGTCTCGCATCTTGAGAGGCCGCGAGGCATTGCGGAAGGTTCTGGAAGGACGGTTGGAACGGGAGGCGAACGTCGCCGCCTGGCCGAGCCAGCCGTTGACGGAATAGTATGGAGTGCTTTGCCGTTCGACGCCTTGCGTCGGCTTACATGGATGACGCGGTTTCCGACCAGGATCGGAGCGCGGTGAGACTCCACCTGACTTCCTGCCCGGAGTGTGCATTGGAGTCGAGGAAATATCTGGAACAGCGCCAGGCGCTGCTGTCTCTGCCCCAACGGACACCTCCTGCAGACTTGACGGTGCGGCTACGCGTAACCGCTTCGAAGGTGCGTGCGCAGTCGGCGCGCGGCGCCGGCCGTTGGAGCCACTGGCGCGACGGTCTCGAACTCACGATTCGCAACTTGATGCGGCCCGTGGCTTTGCCCGCGATCGGGGGCTTGTGCTCCGCGGTATTCCTGTTCAGCTCTCTGGTGCCCACGTTCCAATCCGCGTTCGCCTCCATCTCGCCGGGTGATGTTCCCACCATGCTCAGCACGCAGCCGATGCTGAAGTGCACCGCGCCGATTGCCTTCGGCGACGGCGACGCAGTAGTCGATTTGCGCCTGGATGATCAGGGTCGGATTGTGGACTACACCATCGTGAGCGCCCCCGGCCAGCAAAGCGACGAATTGCGCCGCAATATCGAGAACAGTCTGCTGTTCACCGAATTCTGGCCTGCGACGACCTTCGGCCGCGGCGTGGCCGGCACCATCCGTATCTCATTCCGCAGCAACAGCCGCATCGACGTCCGGGGCTGAACTCGGAGTAGCTATCAGCCCGCATCGGTCACCCGCGTGTCTTCCGCGAAGGCCGGGATCACCTCGCGAGCCAGTAGATCGGCGGTTCTTAAGGCCGCGCCCAACGGCAGCGTGCCGAACGCAACGCCGCACACCAAATAGTTAATACGTGCCGTCGCCACCTGTTCCCGGATGTAATCCCTGGCTCCCGCGGCTGTCCCGGCGAACCCGAAGCCGGCGCGCTGATAGTCATCAAACGCATTCGGCAAGTCGAGCGGAAACGGAACACCGCGCTGCTTCCACAACCGTTCCATGTTTGTGCGCCAGGCCGGATAAGCATGGCAAGCCGCGGCGCGGGCGTCAGCGTCGGTTTCGGCCAGGACCATGTGCCGGGACGCGCCCAGGAACGGCAGCTCAGCCTCTGCCTTGCCGAGACGTCCCCACTCGGCGCGATAACGATCGTTGATGCGGCGCAGCACCGGTGCAGGAAGCAGCCCAATGACGTTCACGTTGTTCGCCGCCGCCCACACACTCGTGCCGGGATTCGAGATCCCGTACCACAACGGCGGATGCGGACGCTGCACAGGCTTCATGACCATGGGCACGCGGTCCAGCCAGTAGAACTTTCCGTTGTACGTCAATTCGTCGCAGCGAAGGCCCTGAAGAACGATCTCCAGCGTCTCCTGGTAGCGCGCCATCGCTTCAGAAGACTCTACTCCGAACAGGCCGACCTCGATCGGTGAGGCTCCGCGCCCGATGCCCAATTCCAGGCGTCCGCCGCTCATCTGATCCAGCATGCAGATCTCTTCGATAAGCCGCAGCGGATGATACAGAGGCAGCAAGAACACCAAAGGCCCGAAGCGTAGCCGGCGGGTACGCTGCGCCGCAGCCGACAGAAAGACCGCGGGTGATGGAGCGAAGCCGAGCGGCGTGCCGTGATGTTCCGCCATATGGTAAGAACGGAAGCCGCCGCGATCATAGGCCTCCATCAGCCGCAAGCGATTCTCGAAATGTTCTGTAAGCGGCACACCGCTGTCGTCCAAGTGATCGAAGATGCCAAACTGCAATTTTGTTTCTCCGGGTGAGCGTCGCAAATCAGTCTATCGCAGCACTGTGCGCTGGGGGCGTGGCAAGATAGTCGCTTGGGACGGCGCCTGGGCCAACACTTCTTAGTTCGGCAAGAAATCCTGGAGCGCATCGCAGTAGCAGCGTGCCCGGAAAAGGCCGGCACAGTGGTGGAGATCGGGCCCGGCCGTGGATCGCTCACTTCAAATTTGCTGGTCCGTGCCGAGCGCGTGATCGCGATCGAAGTCGACCCAGTCCTGGTCCAATATTTGCGTGCTGAGTTCCGCAACGAACCCCGCCTCACCATCCTGGAAGCCGATGTCTTAAAGACCGGCCTCGCGCAGTGGGGCGCGGTCACGGTGGCAGGAAATCTGCCGTATTACATCACATCGCCGATTGTCGAGAAGACGCTCGCTCTCGGCCCGCTGCTCGAGCGCGCGGTGTTCCTAGTGCAGCTCGAAGTTGCCGAGCGCCTGACCGCGCACCTAGGCGTTCGCAATTACGGCTTCCTCAGCGTGCAGACGCAGCTTCTCAGCACGCCGGAGCTGATGTTTACCGTCCCGGCCAAGGCGTTTCGCCCTCCACCCAAAGTCGACTCGGCGGTCGTCCGGTTGATCCCGAGAACCGGTCCGCCGCCGCAGGACCGGAAAGCCTTTCTCGAATTCGCCAGCCTCTGCTTCCGGCAAAAGCGCAAAAAGATCCGCAACAACCTGCTCGGCCGTTACGACAAGGCTGTGCTGGATGCAATCCCCGCCACCGCCAAACGCGCCGAACAGCTCTCCATCGAAGAAATGCAGGCACTCCACGCGCAAGTGGTAGGCTCGTCCCCGCGTCCTGTATCCTGAGATTTCATGCTGCGCGTTCGCTTTGCCCCATCACCCACCGGGTATCTGCACATCGGCAGTGCCCGGACGTTCATCTTCAACTGGCTGTTCGCGCGCCACAACCAGGGGACGATGGTCCTCCGCATTGACGATACGGACGTCGACCGCAACACGCAGTCCTCGCTCGATTCGATTTTTGACGGCTTGAAGTGGCTCGATATGGGCTGGGACGAAGAGTATCATCAGTCGCAGCGCGGCGATTTGCACCGGCGGCTGGCGTGGCAGATCCTTGAAAAAGGCCTGGCCTATCGCGACTTCACGCCGGCTTCGGCGGACGCAGAAGAAAAAGGCTACGATGGCGGCCCATGGCTGTTCAATGCCGCGATGCGCGAACTGTCGCCTGAAGAGAGCCAGCGGCGTGCCGATGCCGGCGAGCCTTTCGTACTGCGTTTTCGCGTTCCCCGCGAGACTTCTCGCGCCGTTGAATTTCAAGACGCCGTCTACGGCAACCAAGCCAAGCTGCCCGCCGATATTGAGGACTTCGCGCTCCTTCGCAGCAATGGCGTCCCGACTTATCACATGGCTTCGTGCGCCGACGACGTCGACCTGCGCATTAGCCACATCATCCGCGGCCAGGACCATCTCACCAACACCTTCAAGCACGTGCTGATCTTCGAAGCGCTGGGCGCGGTGCCGCCGCAGTTCGCGCACTTGCCGCTGTTGATCGCGCCCGATGGTTCGAAGCTATCCAAGCGCAGGCACGGACCGGTGGTCAGCGTGCTCACCTACCGCGACGCCGGCTTCCTCGCGCACGCGTATGTCAATTTCCTGTGCCTGCTCGGCTGGTCGCCCAAAGACAACCGCGAGCAGTTGACGCGCCAGGAACTGGTAGACGCTTTCTCTTTCGAAGGCATCCAGCGCCACAACGCCGTAGTCAACTTCACCGACGAAGATCCCATCGATCCGAAAGCCATGTGGCTGAACGCCGAGCTGATCCGTACGCTGCCGGTCGAAGTTTTGGCCGAACAGCTTCTGCCATTCGCCTGCGCCGCAGGATTTCGCGTCGAGCCGGGTAAGATGCGCCAAGTAACGCCGCTGATCCAGGAACGCATCAAGACCTTGCGCGACGTCGTCACGGTCGCCGACTTCTTCTTTGTCGACCAGCTGCCGCCTTACGACGCCGCGAAATTGATTCCGCAAAAGGGCGATCGCGCCTTGGCTTTGCGGGTGCTCGAAAACGGGCGCGAAATTCTAGCCGTCGCCGAGTTCACCCATGCTGGCCTGGAAACGAGCCTCCGCGCCGGCGCTGACCAACTAAGAATCAAAGCGGGCCAGATGTTCCAGCCCATCCGTGTCGCAGTGTGCGGCCGCAAGAACGCGCCTCCGCTATTTGAGACACTGGAAGTGTTGGGCCGCGAAGCGTGCCTGCAGCGCATTGCCCAAGCCATCGAGCTCGTTTCGCGCAATCCTGAAAAGCAATGACCAATCCGACAAGCGAGCCAGACGCCGCTCCGGCGCCATCTAATTTCATTCGCGAGATCATCCTCGCTGATCTGAAAACCGGCAAGTACGGCGGGCGCGTGCACACGCGCTTTCCTCCGGAGCCGAACGGCTACCTGCACATCGGTCACGCCAAGTCCATCAACATCAACTTCGGCCTGGCGAAGGAATTCAACGGCAAATGCAACCTGCGCTTTGATGACACCAATCCCGAAAAGGAAGAAGTGGAGTACGTCGAATCGATCATCGAGGACGTCAAGTGGCTGGGGGGCGATTGGGAAGGCCGCATGTTCTATGCGTCCGACTATTTCGACCAGCTCTACGAATGGGCCATCCAATTGATCAAGGCCGGCAAGGCTTATGTGTGCGATTTATCAGCCGAGGAGGTGCGCAAGCAACGCGGCACGCTCACCGAGCCTGGCACGGAAAGCCCCTACCGGAACCGCAGCGTCGACGAGAACCTGGATCTGTTCACGCGCATGAAAGCGGGCGAGTTTCCCGACGGCGCCCGAACGCTGCGCGCCAAGATCGACATGGCCTCGCCGAATCTGAACCTGCGCGACCCCATCATGTACCGCATCCTACACGCCGAGCATCACCGCACCGGCGACAAGTGGTGCATTTATCCGATGTACGACTTCGCGCACGGCGAGTCGGACTCCATCGAAGGCATCACGCACTCCATCTGCACGCTGGAATTTGAAGACCACCGGCCGCTCTATGACTGGTACGTAGAACAGCTCGGTATCTATCATCCGCAGCAAATTGAATTCGACCGCCTGAACGTCACTTACACGCTGCTCAGCAAGCGCAAGCTGCTGCAGCTCGTGCAGCAAGGCCGCGTGCGCGGCTGGGACGATCCGCGCATGCCCACCATCAGTGGCCTGCGACGCCGCGGCTACTCGCCCGAAGCCATCCGCAACTTCTGCCGCCGCGTGGGCGTGTCGAAAACCAACGGCACCACGGAGCTCGGCCTTCTCGAATACTTCCTACGCGAGGATCTGAACAAGCGCGCGCTTCGCGTAATGGCCGTGCTGCGCCCACTGCGCGTTGTGATTGACAACTACCCCGAAGGCCAAGTGGAGCACATGGAGGCCGTCAACAATCCGGAGGACCCAAGCGCCGGAAGCCGCACCGTGCCGTTCTCCCGCGTCCTCTACATCGAGCAGGACGATTTTCGGGAGGATCCTCCGAAGCAATATTTCCGGCTCTCGCCGGGCCGCGAGGTCCGCTTGCGCTACGGCTACTTCATCACTTGCACCAGTGTCGTGAAGGACTCAAGCGGCAATGTTGTCGAAATTCACTGCACCTACGATCCGGCCACGCGCGGAGGCAACGCCCCCGACGGCCGCAAAGTGAAATCGACCATCCATTGGGTATCCGCCGAACACGCCATCGACGCCGAAGTACGCCTCTACGACACGCTGTTCACGCGCGAAGATCCGAATGAAGTCGAGGAAGGCCAGGACTTCACCGCCAACCTGAATCCGAATTCCCTGGAAGTAGTCACGGGCGCCAAATTGGAGCCGAGCCTGCGCGGCGCGAGTCCCGGCAGCCGCTATCAGTTCGAGCGCCTCGGCTATTTTGCGGTAGACCCCGACAGCACGCCAGACAACCTGGTCTTTAACCGAACCGTAGCACTGCGCGACACCTGGGCCAAAATCGAGAAAAAATCCAAATGATCATCCTCGGACTCAGCGGCATTCCCAAGGATGCCGCTTGCGCGGTCCTCAAGGACGGCGAAATCGTCGCCGCGGTCGAAGAGGAAAAAGTCGCGCGGCAGTCTCGCGCCGGGTCGCTGCCAGAGCCGGCGATCGCCGCCGCATTGCAGGTAGCCAAGCTCACCCCCGCCGATGTCCAGTGCGTCGCGCTCGTCCGACCCTTCGCGCAGGATATTCATATCGCTGTGCGCTCTCATTTTCCGGGCGCCCAGGTGGTGATGGTGGAGCATCACATGGCGCACGCCGCCGCCGCCTACTTCCCTTCGCCTTTTGAGGACGCCACCGTCCTGACCTTGGACCGCGACGGCGATTTCCGCTCCGCCGCCCGATGGCACGCCTCCGCGAACCAGCTCCAACTGGAGCGTGACGCGTATTATCCCGATTCGTTGGGCGATCTGTACGGCCGCGTCACTGAACTCCTGGGCTTCAGCGCCGGAGCCGACGAGCATAAAGTGCAATGGCTTTCCACAGCGGATTCCGGCGAAAAATACCTGCCGTTGTTTGAAGAAATCCTCGGTGGCGGCGACTGGCCCTGCCTGAATCGCAGCTTCTTTGACGCGGACCGTCTGGACGGCGGCGGGTTCAGCGAGAAATTCTATGCGCGCCTGGGCCTCGCCGATGGCGCCGACGTCCCCAGCGATATGCATGCATCGCTGGCTGCCGGACTGCAACGCGCCCTCGAGAGCATCGTCTTGCGCATGGCCGGGCCTGGCGGCAAGCTGTGCGTCGCCGGCGGCGTGGGCTTCAATGCGCTGCTCGTTAGCTCGCTCGAACAATCCAAACAAGTCTTCGTGCAGCCGGCTGCGGGCAACACGGGCAGCGCGCTCGGCGCCGTGTTTTATGCCTGGAACATCCTGTTGGGCAATTCGAAGCGCGCTTCTCTGAACGATCTCTGCTTCGGTCCAGGTTACAACGCCGAAGAGATCAAAAGGGTGCTGGAAAACTGCAAACTGCGCTTCCGCTATCTGATGACCACCGATGAGCTGCTGGACCGAGCCGTGCGCGAGCTGAACGCCGAAAAAATCATCGCCTGGATGCAGGGCCGCATGGAGTTCGGCCCGCGCGCCCTGGGCAACCGCAGCATCCTGGCTTCGCCGCTCAACCCCTACTCCACCGAAAACCTCAACATCTACATCAAACATCGCGAACCATTCCGTAAATTCGCGGCCTCTGTTCCCGCCGAAATCGCCAGCGAATATTTTGACGCCGGCCCGAACGCCCGCTATCTGGCCACCGTCGGCCGCGTCCGCCCGCAGCATCGCAACACCTTCGAAGCTGCTGTGATGGGACAGGACCTGGTGCGCGTCCACGCCGTGCATCGCGACGACAACCCGCTCTATCATCGGCTGCTGCATGCGGCCGGTAAAGCCACCGGCCTCCCGGTCTTGTATAACACCAGCTTCAATCTGTTTGGCGATCCACTGGTCTGCTCTCCGCGCGACGCCGTGCGCAGCTTCTATTCCTCCGGTATCGACACGTTGTTCGTCGGAAATTTCGTGGTCGAAAAGTAGCTCCCCACACGCACCTTACAATAGAGGTAGATGCAGGCCCGGTTCATCGTCCTCGCCAGCCTGATTCTTGGGTGGGCGGGGCACGGTGCAGCGCAGGATCGGTTGGTTGCGCAGGGTTACGACCATTTCTACAACCTCGAATATGATCAGGCCATCGCGGATTTCAAAACCAACATCGCCCAACGCCCGGATGATCCGTCGGCATGGAACCACCTGGCGCACGCCATCCTGTATCGCGCCATGTATCGCAGCGGCGCGCTTGAAAGCCAGTTAGTAACGGGTTCCAATCCGTTTCTGCGGCGCGATAAAGTCAAAACCACCTCCGACGAAGATCAGGAGTTCTACAACGTGATTAACAAATCCATCGGCCTGTGCCGCGCGAAGCTCGGTGCAAATCCCGATGCGGCCGACACATTTAGGGCCATGGGCGTCGCGTACGGACTGCGTGCCAATTACAACTTCCTGGTCCGCAAATCCTGGACGGACGCGCTTCACGACGCCAGCCGTGCGAACGACGTGGTCCGCAAGGCGATCCGCCTGGAGCCCAGCGATGTCGACGCGCGCCTGATTCCCGGCGTCTATGACTACGTCGCCGGCAGCCTGCCCTGGGGCTATCGATTCTTGAGCTTCCTCGCCGGCTTCCACGGCAATCGCGAGCGCGGCATGCACACGCTCGAAACCGTGGCGCGCGAGGGCACAACCGACAACGTGGACGCGCAGATCCTCCTGATCGCTATCTACCGCCGCGAGAAGCGCCCAGCCGAAGCTCTGCCGCTGCTCAACGATCTCATCCCGCGCTATCCGCGCAATCATCTGCTGCGCTTCGAAGTCGTGCAGATGTACAGCGACTTGGGCGATCGCGACAACGCCATGCGCGAGATCGACCACATCTGGATGCTGCACCGCGAGGGCGCGCCCGGCTATGCCGACTTGATGTCCGAAAAAATCGATTACCTCGAAGGTAATTTTCTATTCTGGTACAACGATCTCGATCGCGCCGAAGCGCATTTAAAGAAGGTTACTGCCAAAGCGGGCAGCCTGGACCTCAATACCGCTATCATGGCGTGGATGCGCCTGGGCCAAACCTACGATCTCGAAGGCCAGCGAAAGGTGGCTGTCGCGGCATACCGGGAAGCCGTCGCAATGGCGCCCAATTCCGAAGTTGGCAAGGAGTCTCAAAGATACATCGGCCGCCCCTATAAGCGCGCTCAGCCTGCGGTCGCCGCTGAATCCGCGCAAGCGAGAAACTGATTTGCCCAACCACCTGATCGCCGAGAAAAGTCCCTACCTGCAACAGCACGCCCACAATCCCGTGGACTGGTATCCCTGGGGCCCGGACGCTTTCGAGAAGGCGCGCCGCGAAGACAAGCCCATTTTTCTTTCGATCGGTTATTCAACCTGCCACTGGTGTCACGTCATGGAGCGCGAGTCGTTCGAAAACGATGCCGTTGCGACGATTCTCAATCGCTCCTTCGTCCCCATTAAAGTGGATCGCGAAGAGCGTCCCGACGTCGACCGCATTTACATGACCTTCGTCCAGGCGTCCACTGGCAGCGGCGGCTGGCCCATGTCGGTCTTCCTGACGCCGAACCTGAAGCCATTTTTCGGTGGAACCTATTTTCCTCCCGACAATCGCTATGGTCGCCCCGGGTTCGGCGTGATTTTGGACCGGATCGCCGAAGCCTGGAAGCGCGATCGCGATCGAATCGAGCAATCCAGCAACGATGTCGTCGGGCAACTGGTGCAATGGACATCCGCGCCCGCCGCCGGCGCCCCGCCGGACAAGACCATTCTGGACGGCGCCTTCCAACATTTCCGCCGCATGTTCGACTCCGCGCACGCTGGCTTCGGAAATGCCCCGAAGTTTCCCCGCCCCGTCGTCTTCAATTTCCTTCTGCGCTATTACGCGCGAACTCGCAGCCAGGAGGCGCTCGACATGACGCTCGAAACGCTCCGCGCGATGGCCAACGGCGGCATGCACGACCAGCTCGGTGGCGGCTTCCATCGATATTCCGTCGATGAGCGCTGGTTCGTGCCCCACTTCGAGAAGATGCTGTACGACCAGGCGCAACTCGCAATATCCTACCTGGAAGCCTTTCAGATCACACACGACCCGTTTTACGCGCACATCGCCCGCAGCACGCTGGATTACGTTTTGCGCGACATGACGCATCCCGATGGCGGGTTTTATTCCGCTGAGGACGCCGACAGCGTCATCGATCCCGCACAGCCCAAGGTGAAGGGCGAGGGCGCGTTCTACGTGTGGACCGCCGGCGAGTTGCGCCAGGCTCTGGGCGACGATTTCGCGGCCTTCGCGGCATCGTATGGCGTCGAGGAAAAGGGCAATGTCCAGGATGACCCCCACGGCGAATTCCCCGGAAAGAACATCCTCTGCGTCCTGGAGCCTGCTCCCGAACAATTGGTAGCGGCCAAGGCAAAACTCCTCGAGCTTCGCTCGCACCGCGTGCGCCCGCATCTGGACGACAAGATCCTGACGGCCTGGAACGGCCTCATGATCTCGGCATTCGCCAAAGCCGCGCAGGTGCTGGACGACCCGCGCTACCTGTCCGCCGCACAGCGCGCCACCAGCTTCCTTCGGAATCGCATGTACGACGCGTCCTCCGCCATCCTGCAGCGACGTTTCCGCGACGGCGAGTCCAAGATTGATGGCTTCCTGGACGACTACGCGTTCTTCGCCAACGCGCTCCTCGATCTCTACGAAGCCGATTTCGACCCTACTCATCTGGAAACCGCAGTCGCCCTCGCCGTCAAGATGCGCGAACTGTTCGAAGATCCCCAGGACGGCGCGTTTTTCAGTACAGCCGTGGGCGACCCGAGCCTCGTCCTGCGCATGAAGGACGATTACGACGGCGCCGAGCCTTCCGGCAACTCCGCCGCATTGCTCGTCTTGCTCCGACTCGCACACCTGACCGATCGCGCCGATCTGCGCGAAGCCGCCGACCGCACTCTCCGTGCGCTTGCATCCAAGATCGCTGCACAACCTGTTGCCGCCCCGCAAATGCTGGTCGCCCTCGATTACTGGCTCGGTCCCCGCCGCGAAATCGTCATCGCCGGCGAGCCGCACGCGGCCCTCACTCGTGACTTCCTGAGTCATGTTCACGCCCACTTCCTGCCCAACACCATCACGCTCCGAACCGGCGCCGACCTTCCCCGCGAGCGCCTCGCCCGCATCTTCCCCGCAGCCGCGAACATGGAACCCGTCGCCGGCCAGCCCACCGCGTACGTCTGCCAGGACTACGTTTGTCAACTCCCCACCATCGAGCTTTCCAAGTTCGACGAGTTGCTACAATAGGTCCGAAATTCAAAAACTACAACTGACTTAAGGAGGATTCATGGAAAGACCTGGAGCCACGACGATGAGAGGAAACCCGCTGACGCTGCTCGGCCCGGAGCTGAAGCCCGGCGACAAGGCGCCCGATTTTGAAGCCGTCGGCGATGGACTCCAGCCCGTGAATCTGGCCGGGACCGGAGCGACCGTTCGCATCTTCAGCGTCGTCCCGTCTCTCGACACGCCCGTGTGCGACGCCCAAACCAAGCGCTTCAACGAAGAGGCTGGCAAGCTGCCTGGCGTGAAGATCTACACCATCAGCATGGATCTGCCGTTTGCGCAGAAGCGCTGGTGCGGGGCCTATGGCGTGGACAACGTCAAGATGCTTTCCGACCATCGCTCCGGCTCGTTCGGTGAGAACTACGGCACGCTCATCAAGGACATGCGCATCGAGAGCCGCGCGATCTTTGTGCTCGACCCGAACAACACGATCAAGCACGTCGAGTACGTGAAAGAAGTGGCCGATCACCCGAACTACGACGCCGCGCTGAACGCCGCCCGGTCGCTGGCGAAGTAGGCGCTAACCGCGCGGCGATAAACGGCCCGCGATGAAAGCACGATACACAGTCGCGTTGTTTATCGGATTGTGCGGAGCATGCTCTGCGCAACAACAGTCCGCCTCGGAACTCATCCGATTTCTAACGTTCCAAACTGATCGACCAGACAAGCTGATGGCGGAAATGGGCCTCACGAGCTGCGGAGTACCCGCCAATGACTTTGATGCAGCTACTTCGCTCGTGCAACTTGGCCCCTCCGCGATCCCCAACATCGAGCAAGAGCTCAGAGCGATGCAAAAGCGCGGCGATCCGGGCCTCGGAGCGTCTTGGATCGAAATCGCATACGCCCTGATTAAAGGGCCCGCTGCCTTCGAGCTCTTTCGCGAAATGGAACAGGACCCGAAGTTTGGCTCCGATCAGCAGGGCGGCGATGACACGGCCCGCCGCCAATTGGACCGAGCGATCGCTCTATCGTTCAATCTCACCTCGTTCGTATCCGCCCCAGCCGCCTCGAAGACGCAATCCGAACCTGGACCGCAATCCGAAACTGGGCTTTTGCAAATCATGTGTCGTGCCTCAGAGCCGCGGGAGGCGCTGGACTACCTGATCCGGGATTTTGAGAGGAGCGATGGTTTTCTGTCTGAGGCTGAGTTAGGCCCGGAAGCGAAGACCGCACTGGAGTCGCTCCAGAAAGAAAAGACGTGGAGCCAAATGCGAGCGGAGCTTCTACGAAGCAAGTCAGCCGGGGACATCGCCGTGGGCTATCGATTCGAGCCGTCCGGACGCTGGTCTGAGCCGGACGCCTCCCTGATACGAAACAGATTTGGCCATGACACCCCGGAGCACGCCGTGCTGGCGACGCAGTTCACGACTCGCTCCGGAGCCGATTGCGGAAGCTACAGAGTTAACTTCGAGCTCACTTCGGCTCCCCGACGGTTCCCCTCCCAAAACGCTTACCTGGTCAACAACTCCGACCTCGGTGGACTCCTTCAGGTGATCGCCGCCTGCCTCGCGAAGAACTAGTGACCTAGCCGTCGGAAGCTGCCTTGGTGTGTTCATTCGGCTGGTATCCCTGGCAAGTCACCACCGGCAGCCGCGGATACTTTGGAAACCGGGCGTCCGTCTTCGAACGCTCGCACAAGTAGAACACTGACCCGCGATCTGACGTGACGCGCCGCACGTTGACGCACGTCGAGCACAACCCGGCGCGTTCCACATCCCGATCGGCCTGCTTCGTCATTTTACGCTCAGAGCTGCGATAGCATAAGACTAGACCAGATTTGGATGAACGCCAATATCAATTCGAGTGGGACGAAATCAAAGCAGCGGCGAATGTACTTAAGCACGGCATCTCGTTCGAACTCGCATCCACAATTTTCGCTGACCCCAGGCTGCTTACAGTGGCGGACCTGGAGCACAGCGCGATCGAAGAGCGCTGGTTTTCAATTGGCTTGGCAAACGACGGCAGAATGCTCTCTGTCGCATATCTCTGGTCAGAGTTCGAGCCACCCATCACAAAAGTCCGTCTCATATCCGCGCGCCGAGCGACCCCAACAGAGATTCGTCACTACCAGGAAAGCCAATGAGCAACCAACCCATAGACGAAAACGGCATACCTGCTGAAATAGACTTCGGCATAGGTGTCCGCGGCATCCATCACATCCCGCCCGATTCCAAGGTCTTCCTGCCCGCTTCCATCGAGCGCAGCGTTTGGCAGTACTTCTCGGATAAGGCCAAACGGAACGGCGTCGAACTGTCTGAACTGCTTACCGACATCCTGAAGCGGGACATCGAGATCAATGAGGCATTGAAATAACGCAACTTCATTGCTTGGAGACGGAGAGTATGGCCGGCATCGGGTCAAGCCGGTCTGTCGTCGTATCCCCTTTCTGAGATTCAACAGACGCTCGAACTGTTTGCAGGTATCTGCGTAAAACCGGAAACGCGGTTTCCCTGGTGGTCTCCCCGCGCCAAATCGCGAAGCACGCTAGAGTGACCCATCCAATAGGGAGATCAAGATTCTCATTATCACGATAGACCGAAGTTATCATCGCGGCGAGATCAGAGAAGTCTCTCCGCGTCGAACCTGGGTTTAGGGCGTACTTTTCGGGTGCCGTCGGACCGTTCACCTGCCGGTGAAGTGACCATCCCTCAATAATGCCCTCGAGGATTCCCTCTTCCCACATCGCTGCCGCCGACCGCTGGACTTGCGCGTCGGCATACAACTCTCCAAATTTTCTAACTATGATCATTTGAAGCTCGTCTCTAGCCTTGATGTCGCCCGTGGTAACGACCCCGTCCGGCCTAAGGGGCGGAATTGCAGGCAATTGCTTTGGCATCTCCGGAAGCTGGATTCCGGCTTGGGAATACTTGTTCCAATGCCGCCCGTTGAACAGACCAAATGTGAGCTCCGATTCCTGCCCAAGCGCGGATACAGCGCTAGTTAAAACTAACAGAGCTGCGATCCCGCAAGACTCGATCGATCGTGAGAATCGATGTATTCCCATCCTTACGCCTCCGTGTTGCGTTGCTTCGCTATCTTGATCCGATCTCTTGGTGCCACCGAGGAAACAACATCGACGTTCGCACTCGTAATCCAATCGCTCTCGGGAAAAGTGGCGCTTACTGCCCAATTGTAAACTGGAATGAGGCAACTGCATCAAGGAGGGGCTGCCTATGGATCAAACCGCAAGGGGAGGAGAAGACAGGATCACCTTTGCGCTTGAAGGGCGTCAGTGGATGGAGTGATCTCCTAATCACGGACTTTACGACGATATCGGAATGTACGACAAACGAGCCGGAGTCTACCAGCCGCCCAAATCTGCTAACCTAATCACTTAAAGCGCCTTCGTCCGAATGCCCGCTCGCATGAGCGAAAGCTTCATCCTGCAGACCTATCCGTTTCGAGAAGCCGACTTGATCGTCAGCTTCTTCACACGCGATCAGGGAAAGCTTCGGGGCGTGGCCCGGCGGGCGCGCCGGCCCAAAAGCAGCTTCGGGTCCGGCCTGGAACGGCTGTCGCACGCGACGGTCGCCTACTTTCAGAAGGAGAATCGCGAGCTGGTTAGCCTCAATTCCTGTGACCTGTTGCAGTCCCAATTCAACCTCGCCGCCAACTATGAAACGAGCGTCGCACTCGACTACCTGGCCGAAGTTACCGAGCAGTTACTGCCGCCCAATGAAACCAACGAGCGCCACTTCCGCCTGCTGATCGCTGTGTTGGACTATCTGCACGCGGGCGGCAACGTCTGGGCCGCCGTCAGCTACTTCGCGCTCTGGGCCGTGCGTCTGGCCGGGTTCCTGCCCGAACTGCGCGCCGGGGCGGAATCGCGATCCATTGCCGACGAAATGCTGGTCACGCCCATCGCGCAGCTCACCCCGCGCGAATGGACCAAGGAAACCGCGCGCGACCTCCGCCGCCAGCTCAACCGCCTGATCGAAGACCACGTGGAGCGCAAGCTACGTACACCCTCGATCCTGGAGACCGTATGAGCACCGCCCCGACGTTCCAAGAGACCATCTTCCGCCTGAAGAAATACTGGTCCGACCGCGGCTGTATCATCCAGGAGCCCTACGACGTCGAAGTCGGCGCGGGGACCATGGCGCCGGAAACGTTCCTGCGCGTGCTTGGCCCAAATCCCTACAACGTCGCTTACGTCCAGCCGAGCCGTCGCCCCGCCGACGGCCGCTACGGTGACAACCCCAACCGCCTCTACAAGCATCAGCAGCTCCAGGTGATTCTCAAGCCCGCGCCCGCCGACGTTATCGATCAATACCTAGGTAGCCTTGCTGCCATCGGCATCGACCTCCGCAAGCACGACATCAAGCTCGAAGAGGACAACTGGGAAGCGCCCACGCTTGGCGCCTGGGGCATCGGCTGGCAGGTGATGTTGGACGGGTTGGAAATTAGCCAGTTCACCTACTTCCAGCAGTGCGGCGGCTTCGATCTCGACCTCGTCCCCGCCGAGCTGACCTACGGCCTGGAGCGCATCGTTGCGTTCCTGCAAAACGTCGAAAGCGTTTACGACATCGAATGGACCGCCGGCGTCAAATACAGCGACGTCCGCTTCCTTGACGAGCGCCAGTTCTCCAAATACAACTTCGAGCTGGCCGACGTGGCCATGCTCTGGCAGCTCTTCGACCTGCACGAAAAGGAGTGCACGCGCCTGCTCAAGGAATCCGACGCGGTGTTGCCCGCCTACGATCAAGTGCTCAAGTGCTCCCACGTCTTCAACCTGCTCGATGCCCGCGGCGCCATCAGCGTCACCGAGCGCGTGGGCGTGATCGGCCGCGTGCGCAGGCTGGCGCTCGGCGTCGCCAAAGCCTGGATCCAGCAGACCGTGCCGGCCGCGGAGTCCGTCCCGTGAGCATTCCTTTCCTGCTCGAAATCGGCACCGAAGAGATTCCCGATTGGATGATCGTCCCTGCATTGAATCAGTTGCAGGACACATTTCAAGCTTTGCTGGACCAGGAAGGTTTGGGCGGAAAGGTCACATCAGTCGACGCGACGCCGCGCCGCTTGGTGCTGCGCGCGGAAGGATTGCTGGAACGGCAGCCCGATGTCGAGGAGCTGGTCCTCGGTCCGCCCAAATCTGCCGGTGCCGGAGCTGCCGCTGGGTTCGCCAAGAAGATGGGTACGACACCCGACAAACTTGGTGCCGAGACGACAGCCAAAGGCGAGTACCTCAGTTTTACCAAACGAACCCAAGGCCAGGCGACGGCTGCTATTCTATCCCGCGAAATCCCCAATCTGATTCTTGAGATTACATGGCCTAAAACCATGTATTGGAATGGGAAAGGCTCGGAGCGATTCATCCGGCCAATCCGCTGGCTGGTGGCTTTGTTTGGCGATGCCGTTATACCTTTCGAGATCGGCGGCATCCATTCAGGCAACACAACCGTAGGCCATCGTATACTCGGCAAGCCGTCCATGCTGGTTACCATCGCCGACTTCGATGAACGGCTCCGCACCGATGGCGTCATCCTTTCCGCCGACCAACGTAAACGAAAAATCGAAGCCGAAATCGCCGGACTCCTCGCGGACAAGAACCTTGAACTGAAGGCCGATCCCGACTTGCTGCACACGTTAACCTACATCACTGAGTTTCCAACCCCGATCCTCGGCAGCTTCGACCGGTCCTATCTGGCGCTGCCACAGGAAGTGTTGGTTACCGTGATGCGGCATCACCAAAAGTATTTGTCTGTGGAAGATGGCTCCGGAAAGCTCGCGCCGCACTTCATAGCTGTGATGAACACCAACGCCGATCCCGACGGCCTGGTCCGCCACGGCAACGAGCGAGTCCTCCGGGCCCGTTTCAACGACGCCCGCTTCTTCTGGAATCAGGATCAGAAGAAGAAGCTGGCCGAACGCGTCGACGACTTGAAGAACGTCACCTTCCAGGCCAAACTTGGGTCGTATTTTGAGAAGACCGAGCGCGTCGTTGCACTAGTCAAAGAACTGGGCGGCGACGAAAACGCCCAGCGCGCGGCCCGGCTCGCCAAGTGCGACCTGACCACTGACATGGTAAAGGAGTTTACAGATCTGCAGGGAATCGTCGGCGGTCTGTACGCCAGGGCACAAGGTGAGGTGGAGGATGTCGCCCAGGCCATCTACGACCACTACAAGCCACTCAGCATGGAGGACGCAGTCCCCTCCACGCTCAACGGCTGCCTCCTGAGTCTCGCTGACAAATGGGACACCCTCACCGAGTGCTTCAAAGTTGGGATGGCGCCCACAGGCTCACGCGACCCCTTCGGACTCCGCCGTGCGGCGCAAGGCATCGTGCGGATCAGCGCCGAAGGTGATGTCAACTTTGACTTGCCTCAACGCGGTGAACTGGCTGATTTCATGCGCGACCGGGTCGAGTACTACTTCCGCGATGTCCGCGGCTTCGCCTACGACGAAGTCCGCGCTTGTATGGCCGCAGGCTGGAGCGATCTGCTCGATCTCCAGCGGCGCTTAGGACGAGTCCAAGCCATCCGGCCGACGCCCGACTTCGAGCCCATCGCCGCCAGCTTCAAGCGCATCAAGAATATCTTGAAACAAGCTTCGTTTTATAACGCCGGCCCCCTCGACGCCGCCTTGCTCGAGGACGGGCCCGAGCGCGATCTGTACACCGAAGTGACCCGCACCAAGGGCCAGCCGCTGGAATCCAGAATCGGGCCGCTCCGTCCGAAGATCGACCTTTTCTTCGACAAAGTTCTGGTGAACGCGCCGGATGCCAAAGTCCGGCTCAATCGCCTCACCATGCTTCAGAACCTTCTTACTGAATTCTCGGAGATCGCTGACTTCTCCGAGATCGTTACAGAAAGGCAAGCCTCATGAAAAAATACGTGTACGCATTCGGCGGCGGCAAGGCCGACGGCGACGGAAAAATGAAAGACGTGCTCGGAGGTAAAGGCTCCGGGTTGGCTGAGATGAGCCGCGCCGGCGTGCCGGTCCCTCCTGGCTTCACCATTTCCACCGAAGTCTGCAACATCTATTTTCAGAACAACAACTCGCTCCCGAAGGACATTGAGGAAGAAATCGCCCGGGCGCTCGCGAACCTGGAAGGGCAGATGGGCAAGAAGCTCGGCGGCGCGGACGATCCCCTGCTCTGCAGCGTCCGCTCGGGCGCCAAGTTTTCCATGCCCGGCATGATGAATACGATTCTCAACCTGGGCCTGAACGATCAGTCCGTGGAAGGCCTCGCGCGCAAGAGCGGCAACCCGCGCTTTGCCTACGACTGTTACCGCCGCTTCATCCAGATGTTTGGCGAAGTGGCGCTCGACATGGACATGCACAAGTTCGATCACATCTTCGACGTGCGCAAGAAGAAGACCAAGGCAAAGCTCGACACCGAGCTTACCGCGGACGACTTGAAGGCTATCATCGAAGCCTACAAGGCGCTAGTGAAGAAAGAAACCGGAAAGCCGTTTCCTCAGGACGCGCGCACACAGCTCGCCATGTCGCGCGACGCCGTCTTCCGCTCCTGGTGGGGCAAAAACGCCACCAACTACCGGCGCATGGAGAAGATCCCGGATGATCTGGGCACCGCCGCCAACGTGCAGGCCATGGTGTTCGGCAATATGGGCGAGACTTCGGGCACGGGCGTCGGCTTCACACGCGACCCCGCGACCGGCGAAAAGGTTTTCTGGGGCGAGTTTTTGCTCAACGCGCAGGGCGAAGATGTGGTGGCCGGGATCCGCACGCCGCATCCCATTGCCGATCTCGAGTCCATCATGCCGGACGCCTACCGGCAGCTCCGCGACATCACCAGCAATCTCGAAAAGCACTATCGCGACATGCAGGATTTCGAGTTCACCATCGAAAACGGCAAGCTGTACATGCTGCAAACGCGCAACGGCAAGCGTACCGGCGCGGCCGCGCTGCGCATCGCCGTCGAAATGGTGAAGGAAGGCTTGATCGACAAGCGCGAAGCCGTCCTGCGCGTGGCGCCGCCGCAGCTGGATCAGTTGCTGCATCCGCTGTTCGACGCCGCGTCGCTCAGGACGCTGACCAAAATCGCCAACGGCATCGATGCCTCGCCCGGCGCGGCTGTTGGACGGGCTGTCTTTACGGCAGATCAAGCCGTGGTGGCGTCCGAGAAGGGCCCGGTCATCCTGATTCGCAAGGAAACCACGCCGGATGACATTCACGGCATGGAAGTGGCCGAGGGTGTGCTGACGGCAGTCGGCGGCAAGTCGAGCCACGCGGCCGTGGTCGCACGCGGCATGGGACTGCCCTGCGTGGTGGGCGCGGGCTCGCTACACATCGAAGAGCACAAGAAGCAGTTCACCGTGAAGGCCGGCACGAAGGACCTTGTCGTGAAAGAGGGCGACTGGATTTCGTTTGACGGCACCACCGCCGACGTGTATCTCGGCCAGGCCAAAACGAAGGAGCCGGACCCCAACTCACCGCTGTTTGTCGAGTTCATGAAGTGGGCCGACGAGTATCGCGGAAAGTTCGGAGTGCGCGCCAATGCCGACATCCCTCGGGATGCCAAAGCCGCCCGCGCGTTCGGCGCCGAGGGCATAGGTCTCTGCCGCACCGAGCACATGTTCTTCGCGGCGGACCGCATCCCGCACATGCAGGCCATGATTCTGGCGGAAGACGAAAAGACGCGCGACAAGGCACTGCAGAAGCTGCTGCCCATGCAGCGCAAGGATTTCGCCGGACTGTTTGAAGCCATGGATGGCTACCCGGTGATCATCCGCACACTCGATCCGCCGCTACACGAGTTTCTGCCGAAGCGCGAGAACCTGATGGTGGACATCGCGCGCCTGCCGCATGCCAGCAGCAAAGAAAAGAAAGAGATGTCGGAGAATTACGGCATCAAGGTCGGCGAGCTGAAGAAAAAGCTGCCGGACCTGCTGAAGCGCGTCGAGGACCTGCACGAGTTCAATCCGATGCTCGGCTTCCGCGGCTGCCGCCTGGGCATCGTCCACGCTGCCATCACCGAAATGCAGGCCCGCGCCATCTTCGAAGCCGCCGTGCAGGTGGCCAAGAAAGGCGTGAAGGTGATTCCCGAGGTCATGATTCCGCTGGTCGGCTTCCAGCGCGAACTCGCCATGCAGCGCGAGATTGTCGACCGCGTCGCCAAGGAAGTTCTGGCCAAGGCCGGCATGAAAGATCTGAGGTACATGATCGGCACCATGATCGAGATCCCGCGCGGCGCCGTCACCGCCAACCAGATCGCTGAAGTGGCCGATTTCTTCAGCTTCGGCACGAACGACCTGACGCAGACCACGCTCGGCATGTCGCGCGACGACTACACGAAGTTCTCGAAGAAGTACGAAGAGCTGAAAATCTTCAAGGCCGATCCGTTCCAGACCATCGATCAGGAAGGCGTCGGCAAAGTGATCGAGATGGCGGTGAAACTCGGCCGCTCGACCAAGCCGCGTCTTGAGATCGGTATCTGCGGCGAACACGGCGGCGATCCAAGTTCGGTGGAGTTTTGCTATCGCGTCGGCATGGACTATGTGTCCTGCTCGCCCTACCGCGTGCCCATCGCGCGGTTGGCGGCGGCTCAGGCGGCTATCGCGGGCGCGGACCGCACCGAGACCATGCGCACGGCGTAGCGCTTATTGCTGATCCGGAGGCTTCTCACCGGGACGATACAACGTGGGGGGCTTCCGTTTCGGCTTCTCTGCCGCCGCCTCCTTCTTCTTTTCCGATTTCTCTTTGTCGCCGAGCAAGGCCTGCTTCTCTTCGGCTTCCTTCTTGTTTTGCGCGGCTAGCTGGCCGGCGCGCTGGTGCAGGTCTTCTTCGGACAGTTCTTTGCTGTCCGACGTGGTGTCAATGGCGTTCTGCAAAACGAATTCATACCGCGCCATGTCCTTGGGCGCGGAATCTGCGACCTTTTTCAGCGTCGCCAGCATCTCGTTTTCGGCGGCAGTCACTTCTTTCATCCCCAGGGTCAGGTCGACCTTGCGCTCCAGCGCGTCATCGGACACCGTGTCGATGGCCTCGATGATGTGCGTGTAGTCCTCCAGCGTGTCGTGGATCAAGGCGGAGCGCCCGGGTTTCTCCTTGCTCAGGTATTGCTGCAACAGGGCCAGGCGCTGGCGGGCGAACTCGACGTACAGCTTCAGGCGCTCATTCGGCTCCTGCGCTTCGCGGACCTGATCGACCTCGTCCGACGTCAGGAAATCGCGGTTCTGCGCGAACGCACCGGCCGCGAAAATACAAACCACTGCCAGAATTCGCATGGCTACTTCCTCTTGCTCATGATTTCACCGAGCAACTCGTCGTGGGTGCCTGAGACCTTCTTGATGACGGCGTCCACCTTGGACTGGGACTCGTAATCCACTTCGTCGCGCAGGGTGGTGAGCCGGCGCAGTAGCGCGCTCAGTTTCAGCTCGGCCCGCTTGTAGTACCTGCTCTTGCGCGGCGTAGTATGGGTTTGCTCCAGCGATTGATAGCACACCGCCACCGAATCATCCACTTCGGCCAGGGCCGCGGTCAACGCCTTGTCGTTGTTGGCCTGAGACGCCTGATGCGCCTCGTCGAGGGCCTGGTTCGCATTCTGCAGCGCCAGCTCCGAACGTTTGTTGAGATCGGGCTCCGATTTGACGGCGCCCAGATCGGCAAAGGCGAGAAAGATAACGAGCGCGAATGTCACTTGTTCACCTCTCTTTCGAGAAGTTTGGCGCGCTGGCGGGCTTTCCATTCCTCATCCGGAAACACGCCGTTACTCATGGACAGAAATCGCCGGTATGCTTCCAGCGCTTCTTTTTTTTGGTGCGTCTTATCCAAGACAATAGCACGCAGGTAGACGTGGCCAGGCTTTTCCGCGTGGAGAGCCGCGATCCGGTCGAGCGCGGCCAGCGCCGCCGGGTAATCTTCAGCCATCACCAAGACGCCCGCGAGTTCACTCCATGCTTGCGGTGAGTCGGGTTTGAGCTGTGTAGCTAACGCAAATTCGTGCGCGGCCTCCGGGAAGCGGCGTTGATCGCGAATGATCCGGCCATGCAGCATGCGAATGTCGAAACTCTTAGGATCGGTCGCGAGGATCTGCTCGACCACTGGCAGCGCCTTATCTGGCTGGTTGTTTTTCAGATAGGCTTCGCAGAGCGCGGCGCGGTTGGCCTCGGTGGGCGACTTGGCGACCGACGCCTCGAACGGAGGAATGGCATCGGCAGCGTGGCCGGACGCGAGCAGCAGCTCGCCCAAGCGCTCCAGAGCGCCGGGATTGTCTGGGAATTCCCGGTAGATCGCGATTGCTTCGTCGGGCTGTCTGGCGGCCTCGTAGAGCGTGGCCAGCTCCAGCAGGTCATTACGGTAGTTGGGATCCAAACGGGCAGCGTTCTGAAAATGGGGCGCGGCATCGGCGAGCCGATTCTGCTTGACCAGCGCGTGCGCCAAGCCCAGCTCGGCTTCGGGTGACTTGGGATCGAGCGCCAGCGCCGTTTGGTATGCCTGCTCGGCTTTGGCGAAATCGCCCGCGCCCAGCAAAGCCGACGCCAGATAGTAATTCGGGCGATATTCTTTGGGCTTCTGCACAACCGCGGCGGTGAGATAGGGCAAGGCCTCGGCCGCGCGCTTCTCGCGCAACAGCGAAATACCCAGGTTCAGTTCAGCCGGATAAAGATCCGGCTTGAGTTCCAGCGTCTTCTTGTATTCGGCGGTTGCGTCGGCGTCCTTGCCGAGCAGGCTGTAGGCGAGCGCCAGGTTGAAGTGCGCGCTATAGTCCTTCGGATCGGCCGCAATCGCTTGCGAGAAATCGCCGACCGCGGCGTCGTATTGCTTGGCATCCAGCGCTTTGAGGCCCTGCTGGGCAAAGTTGATTTGAAACGCGAGGAGCAGTACCAGCGCGGCGGACCACATATACGCTGTTTCTATTTTCCCGCAGAAACGGTTACTTCGCCGAGACCAGGCGCGCAATCCCGAAGGCGGCGGCCGCGGCCAGTCCGCCGATGATGGCCGTCCGGAAGGCGCTGGCGCCGCGGGGCATGCCGGTGTAATGGCCCTTCACCGCGCCGAAGATGGCCAAGGCGAGGATGGTCGCGATGACCGAAGCGATGAGCGCCGAATAGGCCGAGGCCATCAACATGTAGGGCGCAAGCGGGATGAGGCCGCCGGCGATGTAGGCGCCTGCGATCGTAACTGCACTGCGCACGGCACGCTTGGGGTCCGGTTCCTCCAGTCCGAGTTCGAAGCGCATCATGAAGTCGACCCATTGCTTAGGCCGCTGGCGCAGCGAGTCGACGATGGGCACCGCTTCGGCGTGCGTGAGTCCGTAGCTTTCGAAGACTTCCAGAACCTCGTGGGCTTCCACTTCGGGGAGCTCGACGACTTCGCGCTCTTCGCGCCGGAGTTCGCTCGCGTAGTGATCGGCGTCGTTCCTGGCAGCGAGATACCCGCCCAGCCCCATGGCGATGGAGCCGGCGGCGATTTCAGCCAGACCCGCGACCACGATGATGCGCGTGGTGGTATCCGCGCCGGAGAGCCCGGCCGCCAGCGCGAAGGGCACGGTGAGTCCGTCCGCCATGCCGATGACGATGTCGCGCACAAATTCCGATGCCGTGAAGTGCGACTCCACGTGCGGGGTTTGGGGCATATCGTTCCAGTATCGCGCACGATGGTCTTTCCTTCGGTGGCTCTAGCGGCTCTTTTGCATCTCGACCACGAGCTCCCGGTAGTTCCCCTGCATCTCCCAGGTGCCGGTGTAGCCAATGGGAAGCACCAGCGAGTCACCCGGCCGATACTCGTGCTTTGTGCCGTTGGGCTGGGTGAGAATGAGCTTGCCGCTCAGGACGTAGACGAACTCATCGATGTCGGTTGGCCGCTTGCGATGATTGGTTTTGGCCGGCGTTGACTCGAAGACGGAGACTCGCAATTCCTTGCCCTGGAAGAGTGTCGCCATGCGCATGTTCAACTCGCCGCTAACGAGGATGTCCTTGAAGGCGTCCGGCGGAATCGCCGGCAGACCGAGACCCGCTAACTTGTCGCGGTCGAGCGTCACCGGCGCAACGCTGTCATCGGCCAGCGCCCTCGTGCCGCCAGAGATGGCCACGCAAAGCAAGAGAGCGCTGAACAACGCGCAAGTGGATAGCTTGCTCATAAAGATGTTCCTCCTACTACTTCGCCGGTTCGATCCGGATGAGCGCGCCGGCATTTTCAGCGGTGAGGATATAGAGCAGGCCGTCGGGCCCCTCACGCACGTCGCGAATCCGCTGTTCGAGCTCGCGCAGCATGCCCTCCCGATGCAACTCCTCCCACTCGGTGTTGAAATCGACGCGCTCGAGATGACCCGAGCGCGGCACCTCGCCCTGGCGCATGCCGCCGATGAAGAGGTTGTTCTTCCAGTTCGGGAAGCGATCGCCCGTGTAGAAGGCGAGGCCGGAGGTGGCGATGGAAGGCACCCAGAAGATGACCGGCGGCTCCATGCCTTCGCGATAAGGGTTCGTCGATACACGCGGGCCGCCGTAGAAACGGCCGTGGTTCACCACTGGCCAGCCGTAATTCTTGCCAGGAGCGAGAATATTCACTTCGTCGCCGCCGTTGGGCCCGTTTTCGCATTCCCAGATGGCGCCAGTCGCGGGATTGATGGCCAGACCAAGCGGCACGCGGTGTCCCAACGTGTAGATTTCGGGACGATATCCAGCGCGCCCAACGAAGGGATTGTCTGGCGGCACGGTGCCGTCGTCGCGCAGGCGGAGGATCTTGCCGGCCAGATCGTTAGGGTCCTGAGCGCGCTCGGCTTGGGGCGGATCGCCGGAGGCTACCGACATATAAAGCATCCCGTCGCGGCCAAAGATGATCCGTGAAGGCATATTGGCCTGCACCGCTGAAAAGAGATCTTCGAATCCAGTGATGGCCGATCCATTCCAGCGTCCCCGGCCGAGCGTGACTGTGCCGGGGGCGTTCGGACTCGTGTTGCCTGCCGCAGGCGGCTTGACATAGGTGAAGTAGATCAACGAATTTTCCGCGAAGTGCGGGTGCAGCGCCATGTCCATCAACCCGCCGATGCCTTTGGCATAAATGGGCGGCAAACCGGCGATGGGCTCAGGCTGCAGTACGCTGTTGCGGACCAAGCGCAGACGGCCCGGGCGCTCGGTGACGAGGATATCGCCGCCGGGAAGGAAGGCGATGCTGTAGGGCTGAACAAGCCCCTTGGTGATGACCATGCGAAGGTTCCGCTCAACGCCCGTATCGAGTGCGATGGGACCGTCCGGAAGCTCCGGGGAGGGCCACAGGATGGGCTTCGGCGTAGTGCCGGTATTGACCGCCTTGCCCACTGGTTGTTGCGCTTGCAATAGTGCGGCCAGGAAGGTGGCCGCGCTCAGGATCCACAGAGACCGTTGGCGGGACTTCATGATTCCCGATTGTACAGCAGCGGGCGGCAATGGAAGCACGGCGGCGGGAGACTTGCGGACTAAGTCTTTCTACCGATTCCTTTCCCGAGAGCCCATCTTTATACTCAGAGTTGATGCGGCGCGTGATTTCGACGCTGTTGCTCGGCACCTGCGTGTTGTTCGGGCAGACTGCGCCGACTCCTCCATCTCTACCGCATTGGCTGGTTCCTTACCCGGGCGCCTCGGCAGCCACATCTGCTTCCTCGACGCTCGTGGAGAACTCCTACACGGCCGAGGCCAAACCGGAAGAAGTGTCCCAACACTACACCAAGCTGTTCGCAACGAACGGCCTTACTTTCGTGTCGAACTTCGACGGCTTCGGGACGTCGATCCGCGCCTCGGCGCCGGAATGCGATCTCCTGATCAAGATCCGCGAATCGTCTTCCGGAACCGTCGTCAAGGAAAGTTGCGCTTCGAAGGAAGTTGCAGCGCAACCGCAGGCTGAATCCGGCAGCGCGGTTGTGGTTACGAACGGAAGCGGCATTCACGGCGCTTATGGTGCGGGAAGCCGGGGTGCGGCCTCCGGTTACCACCTGAAATCCGCTGAAGAAATCAAGCAGTACAACGAAGAGCGCATGCGCGAGATCAAGGCTAAGCGGGAAGCATTCGAGCGGGAAGCCAACGCAAGCATGCAACGGTACGACACGCCCGTTTATCCGCAATCTCAAACGCCGCAGGCGCCCCCAGTCGCGAATCTCACGGCCCCAGCCGCTCATTATCACGACGACGCACCACCGCTTGTGTGGCCATCCTGGCTGGTAGCCGTCAATGGCGAGCATCTGTCGGAGTCAACCCGATCCAGTCGTGGACCCGAGTCCTCGCTTTCGCGCAAATATCAGACAACCGTCCCGATGACCGAATTGCAGCAGTTCTACAAACAACGATTAACGCAAAGCGGATTTACGGTTCGTAAGAGCTTCATGGCGGCAGGCAGTACCTCGTCCGGTGTGAAACAGAACGCCTCAGGGGAGGTGGAAGGAGATCGCCCGGAGGGCAGCGGTATGAATCCGCCGACCACGACGGTCAAGATCAGTTTCAGCCGTAACTACCTCAATGAACCGATCACGGTCTGGATCGCCGTGTCGGTGAGAGGCAGCTTCGGTCGATAGCGCGACATCCTGCAGCGCGGACTGATAGGATGCAATGCATGAGCCGGTCCGTTTTCCTGGCACTCTTCAGTTGCAGTGCGCTCTTTGCGCAGGCGTCGAATGCGCTGGTATCGGAAGCGAAGTTCCCGTGGACCGTCGTACGCGACAACCTGCTCAAGATGGCCGAGAAGATGCCTGCTGAAGACTACGGCTTTAAGCCGACGCCCGAGATCGAAAGCTTCGCGCAGCGGCTGGCGCACATCGCCGGCGCGAATCTGTTCGTTTGCCAGGGAGTCATGGGGCACGAAACTACGTTCTCTCGTCCGAAAGCGGCTTCTAAACCGGAGCTGATCGCCCTGCTGAAGCAGTCGTCCGCCGCCTGCGATTCGGCTTTCGACTCGCTCTCCGACGCGGCGGCGATGGAGAAGATCAACTCGCATCTCGGGGGACCAATCCCGCCCGAGCCAACGCGGACGAAACTTGCCACCCTGAACAACATGGTCCGGCACTCCAACGAAGTGTATGGATACATGTGCGTTTATCTGCGTTTGAAAGGCATCGTGCCGCCATCCAGTGCGCCGGAGTAGGATGCCGCTCGATCCTGAAGATTGCCCGCCCGTTTCCAGCGAATCCCGCCGTAACCCTTTCGCAATTTACGCGTCTTAACTTCCAATATGCTCCAAGACCTTCGCATCGGTGTCCGCATGCTGCGCCGCAACCCTGGATTCGCCGCCCTGGCGATTCTGTGCCTGGGGCTGGGAATTGGGGCGACCACGTCTGTGTTCAGTTGGATCGAAGGAATCCTGCTGCGGCCATTCCCCATGGTGGCGAACCAGGACCGCCTCGTTGCCCTGACAGGAATGGACCGGAACGACCGGGACGATGTTTCCTGGCCCGACTTCCAGGATTTGCGCAGGAGCTCAACGACGGTTGAGTCGTTCATCGCCGAGCACATTGGCCGTGCGACCATGAATGTCGGCTTTCGCGCCGAAAGAGCAACGGGAAGCGTCGTTTCATCAAACTACTTCGAGGCGCTTGGCATCCGCCCAATTCTTGGCCGCACCTTCAGTCCGAGCGAGGACGTCGGGCGAAACGCGCACCCGGTCGTCGTGATCAGCTACCAAATGTGGACCGATCACTATAAGCGCGACCCGGACATCATCGGCAGGACGCAGATGCTGAATGGCGTCAAATACACGATCATCGGTGTCACACCGGCGGGTTTCTATGGGACCTTTGTCGGCTACTCGTGGCAGTTCTGGGTTCCGGCGTCGATGGAAGAAGCGTTCGAGGGCGACGGCTACAAGTTGGAGAATCGAGGCGCGCGCTGGATCGAGGGCTTTGCGATCTTAAAGCCGGGCGTGACGATCCAACAGGCTCAGGCGGAAATCTCGGCCGCCGGCGCGCGCCTGGGGGCTGAATATCCGGCGACCAATCGCGGATTCAACTTCAGACTGTATCCGCTATGGCAAACGCCGTTCAATAACGCGGGCACCCTGCTCCCCACTCTGCGCATCGCCCTGGTCGTCGCCTGTCTGGTGCTCTTGATCGCGTGCGCAAATGTGGGGAACCTGCTTCTGGTTCGGTCCTTCGCAAGGAACCATGAGATGACGGTGCGGATTTCGGTGGGAGCGGGGCGCGCCCGATTGCTCCGGCAGCTACTGACGGAGGGGCTATTGCTTTCCGCCGGGGCGGCCGTGTGCGGGCTCGTGCTCGCGTACTGGTGCCGCGACTTGTTGAAGATCCTGTTCGCGCCGCCGGCGCCAGGTGTGCTCATTAGTCTGCCCGCCGAAATGGATTGGCGAGTGCTGGCGGTCAGCGCGGGCGTCTGCTTGATCGCAACTGTTCTGTTTGGATTGGTTCCGGCGCTCCAAGCGAGCAATATCGATCTCGCTGGCGCTTTGAAGTCCGATTCCGGCGGCGTGGTTGGGGGCAGCGGAAAGGCGTGGATCCGGTCCGGACTAGTGATGGCGCAGGTGTCGCTCAGTTTCATCCTGTTGGTGGGGGCTGGGCTGCTGCTGAAAAGCCTGCAGGCCATGCAGACCTCCGACGTCGGCTTTGCGACGCAGGGAGTGCTCTTCGGCAATGTGGACCTGGTTGCGGCCGGCTACGATTCGGCGCGCATCCGCAATTTTCAGGATCAATTGCTGGATCGTGTGCAGGCAATTCCAGGCGTCGAGTCGATGGTGTGGTCCAAGTGGGTGCCGTTCTCTTATCGCAGTCCTGCTTCATCCGCGATCGTCGTGGAAGGATACGAAGTTGCTCCGGGTGAACAAAACGTCGTCGAATACAACGAAGTCGGGCCGGGCTATTTCGCCACTACCGGCACCGTGCTCGTGGCCGGTCGCGATTTCAGTCTGGCCGATAGCCCGACAACGATTCCGGTAGCGGTGGTGAACGAAGCCATGGTTCAGCGGTTCTGGCGCGGTGAAAATCCGGTTGGAAAACGATTTCAAGCGCAGGGCCGGTGGCTGCAAGTGGTGGGGGTCGCGAAAACCGCAAAGTATGACAGCATGGTGGAGAACAGCAAACCATTTTTCTATACCGCGCTTCGGCAGGGCCAACCTGGAGGTATGAATTTCCAGATCCGAACGCGTCTGGGGCCGGAAGCAATGGCCAACGCCCTGGCGCGGGAGATCAAGAGCATCGACGACAACCTGGCGCCAGGCGAAGTGATCACGATGCGCGAACAGGTGGATCGCCGGACCTGGAGCCAGCGCGCTGCGGTTACCTTGCTGGGAATTTTCTCGGGCATCGCGTTGCTGTTATCGGGCATTGGACTGTACGGCGTGATGTCCTACGCGGTCTCGCAGAGCGGGCGCGAGCTTGGCTTGCGAATGGCGCTCGGCGCCACCGGATCCGATCTGTTGCGAATCGTAATGCTCAAAGGAATCCAGGTGACACTGGCAGGGATCTGCGTTGGCGGCGCCGTCGCGTTGGGCTTGACACGGCTAATGGGCGATCTGCTGTATAAGACGAGTCCATACGATCCAGGACCGTTTGGAGCAGCATTCGCGACCATGGCGGTCGCTGCCGTTGCTGCCTGCTTGTTCCCGGCCTGGCGAGCGATGCGAACGGACCCGGTGCGGGCGCTTCGCGGCAATTAGGAGGCCGCGGTGAGCAACTATCTCGCGCAGCGCTTCCCCGATTGCCAAACCGGGCGCGCAGCTTCTTCAGGCCCGCTCGCGCTGTCGCCGCGACCTCCGGCGAATACCGCCCGATTGCCTTGTCGAGATACGCCTCTTCCGCAGCCATTTGCAACCTCGACTTCATATGCAGCACTCCCCGGGGCACACCCGCGCAGTCTATTATGAATGAGAACTGCTACTGGAGAAAATCGATGAAGAACCTTTACAAAATCACAATCGCGGTACCCGCCCTGCTGCTGGCAAGCACCGCACTCGCCCAAGTGAAGTTGGACTCGGTGCGAATCGGCGCGAAAGACACCGTCGCAGTGGCCAAGTTTTATGAGTCCGCGTTTGGCATGCAAGAAGTCAACCGCATTCAGGCGCCCACCGGACCGGAGATTTTTGTGAACTTCGGTGCGACGGCCGACGCGGCCAAGGCCAACAAGAGCGGACCGATCGTGATCATGCATCGCGATTCCGACGACGTCAAGGACCCGATTCCGCATGTGATCCTCGACATAGACAACATGCCGTCGACCGTCGCGGCTATTAAGGCGGCGGGTGGTTCCATGGCCACCGAACCGCGTCCGTTCCGCAACACCGGCATTGTTATCGGCATCGCGATCGATCCGGCGGGCAATCGCGTTGAGCTGATTCACCGACCGTAACGTTTAGCCCCCGGCCGGCCGATGATCATTACAAAACATTAGTGTGGGTATTTGTGTCTGCGAGGGTCGCCGATCGCGGCGCCCTGGAACAAATCTGCCCAAGAATGCGTTGTGGATGATTGGAGGCTCTTGTGGCGAAAGTTCTAAGAGTGGTTCTCGGTCTGGGGCTAGCCGGCTTACTAACCTCGGCGATGGCGCAGAAATTCCCATTGTGGGAGCGGCTGCTGCAGTACTACGGCGGCAAAACCGACGCGACGCCGGTGCCCTCGATGAAAATGGGCAACCACATGCAGATGTCACTAAAAGGCAAGTCGCAAACGGGCGATGAACAGCGTGCCAGCGAGATCGTGGCCGCAGCTCGCGAAGTGGTTGCGCATTACGCCGACGTGAACACGGCGCTGCGCGACGGCTACAAGCCGTTTTATCCGACGGGCAAGATGGGCGAAGAGGTCCACTACACGAACTATCGCTACGCCCGGCTTGAGCAGCAGCATGTCGATTACGGCCGGCCGGGATCAATCCTGTACAAGCGTACGCCGGAGGGCATGCAAGCCGTCGGCGTCATGTACACGGCAGCACAGGCTGCCAGTGCGGAACAGCTGAATGCGGTCGCGCCGCTCAGCATCGCGACCTGGCATCGGCACGTAGACTTCTGCGGCACACCGCGAAACGTGCCGCTCGCCGAGACGTTCGGGCCGCAGGCGCAGTTTGGGCCATCCGGGAGCATTCACACCGAAGCGGCGTGCCAGCAAGCAGGCGGGCTTTGGATTCCCGTTGTTTTCGGCTGGATGACTCACGTTTATCCCAATGCCAAACCGCCCAAGCAAGTCTGGGCGGGAATGGACATGCCGATGGAAGCCAACACCGATACGCCGAAATAAAGAAGTAGGCGTCCGAAGGCCGCGCGGCGTCAGGCGTCGGGCAAGCGTTCAAATACGATGTGCCGCTGCATTTCGCCTGGAAATCTTAGCTTCACGCGATTTCCGGAAAATTCGTAGTGGCGCACCAGGTCGACCCCGATCAAGCCGGGGCTCGCGGCGGCTTGCAGATGATGGGTTATGGTCTGTTTGGCTTCATCCACGTCGTAGGTGCCGAAGTACGTCATCAAGCCGGAATTCATTTCGCGGTATTCTTCGAGCGTCGGCATCCTGGGGTTGGCGGGCGGCTTACGCCCTTCATTGTAGAGCAGCACCCAAACGCGCCCGGAGCGATCCCACGAAATGTGGCCGCGTTGGCGAGGCGCGACCGGAATTTCGCTGCCGTCCTTGTCTACGTTGTACTGTTTGATGCATTGCCAAACTCCGAAGAATTGCTCTCGCGCTGAGGGCCCCGCGCTCAATTGCGCTGCCCCTGCTAGACCGAGGAGCGCCAAAACATCACGTCGCTGCATGATTGAGACTCCCTTTGCAATCGAGTCTATCAAAGACACCGTCGCGCGCCATGCGTCACTTTGCCCCGGCGGGAGGCGGTGGCGCTGGTGGCGGCGTTCCGCAGTCGCGCGTGCAGCGCGGCGGAATGGTGAACTTGTCCTTGATCTTGTCGCGGAATTCCGGATACATCGTGTCGGCGCCGCCGAGCGCCGCTTCCTGCGGGATGTGGTAGATCCTGTCCATCTCGTTCACGAACGGATTCTTGCCGGGAAGATAATGCGGAACCTTGCCCTCCGGCACGCCTTCGTATCCGATGATGCAGGGCGGGCCGCCAGGAGAAATGGGCCGCGGAGTCAACAGGTACGTGCGGGTGATGATATACGGCTCCGTCAGATAGACAGGGTCTTCTTCCACCAACACCAGTGTCAGCATGTCACCGTGGCGGAAGAATGTGGTGGTCAAAGTGGCCTCGTCGCTGGTGGGCGCGCCATTGCGGCGCAGATACCCGCTCTTCATGTGCGTGGTGTAGGCGGTGAGCACGTCGCCATGCCACGTACCGGTGGTGAAGCCGGTCTCCAGGTGTGGAGCATTCTTGGATGGATGTGGGCGGCCATCCATCCAGATGATCATGTCGGCGCGGTCCTCCCACGCGCCGATATACCACGCGATGATTTTACCTGTCACGGGATCGTTCTGGCTCCAGATCTTAAGACCGAACGGACCGTCGGCGATGTGCCACTGCGTGTAGAACCAGCAGGTGCGTTCCGGCATAGAGATAACGGACTGCGTGTAGCTGAGAGCCTTTGCGCGGCCGGATTCGTTGAATGGAAGGCCGGTGAAATCGTCAGGGTTCGGGCCGGCGCCGCGCTCCATCGCGTCCTCGTGATTCTTGGCGGCCCAGGAGCCCGAGAGATCGACTTCGGCCAGGGCCGGGAGCGCGAGGCAAAGAGAAAGTAGAAGAGCAATTTTCATGTGATTACCATCGCGAGGAACAATCGGTGGGTTTCCATCCGGTATTGCCGGCCAGCTTCTTGAACTGCGAACTGATAATGAACGGTTCGCGGAGATAGGTCGGGTCGGTCACGGTGATGGTGACCACCAGCAACTGATCCCCGTTGCGCTCACGCAACATGTCGTAATACTCGCTCAGCTCTGCGCTCTCGCTATAGGGCACGCCGTTCTTACGGAGATAGCCAGCTTTCAGATGAGTGGTTGTGACCTTGAGCGATCCGCCGACGGTCTTGGGGCCGTCGCGCTGAAAGTCCCACTCGGCTACGGAGTCGCCTTGCAGCGTGTGCGCGTCGTCCTTGGGCTTCCAATCGCCGAAGTGAAACAGACGGGTTTGCTTGCCGGCGTCGGTATCCATCCGCAGCGTGTTGTCGTCCTGCCAGGTGATGTGAAGGTGCTCGGGCTCGCGCAGCAGCGCCGGCGCGCCGTAGGACTTGCACTGGTCGCCGGCGGCCTCATCTTTGGCGGGGTCCCAGGTGTCGGCAATTTTGATTGCCGCGGGCGTCATCGGAACGCTTTGGTAATCGCCCTGGCGTGGTGTGACCATGCGGTAGCGCCAGTCCTCGGTAATGATCGACACCCAGTAACCGGTTAGATCGATGGGCGCTGCAACCTTAGGATCCTTTGGCGGAGGCGGCGGGCCGCCCGGAAACTGAGCGGCGAGCGGGAGCATCATCAGAATTGCCAGCGCGAGTGATTTCGTTGAATATCGCATGATCTTCACTTCTCCGCCGTAATACTTTTGTAAACCGACTCGACGAACGCGTCGGTGACGCCCGGCCCGGCACCGTATTCCGTCTCGTACGGCTTGGCAGGATGCGCTGCTTTGATCTGCTCGAGCGTCATGTCGTGTTTGATCATGTCGGCGATTACGTCGCGCACGACCACCACCATGTCGCGGTAGTCGACCACCTCCATTTGTTCGCAGAGGCGGCCGTGGCCGGGAATGACGAACGTTCCGGGTCCTTTATAGATGAATGGCGTCGGAGGAATGGCCAGTTCGATGAGCTTGTTCAGCGCATCGATTTCACCCTGGATGCTGCCGCCATCAGCGAGGTCGATTACCGGGAAACGGGTTGTGTCGATGACGTCACCCGCGACCACCACATCGGAGCCGCGGAACAATACGAAGCTATCGGCGTTGCTGTGAGCCGCCGGCTGGTAGAGGACTTCGATGCCTTCGTCGTTCATGCGCAGCGTGTAACGCTTGTTGTAAAACGCTTCGGTGGGGAGCGCGTCGTCAGGAAAGGGAGCCTTCTGGCCGGTGGGAGCGCTCATCCGCTGCAGGATGCTGTCGTGCGCGAGAATGGACGCCGCGCCGCCGTTGGTCATCGCGTTGGTGAACGTCGCATTGCCGAGCACGTTAGTGAAGATTGTCTTGCCGGCTTTGGAGAGCTTCGCGTTGCCCCCGACGAAATCGCGGTCGGCGTTGGTGTCAATCACGTAGCGAATGGGCAGCGGGGTGATTTTCTTCAAGGCAGCGAGCACCTGGCCGGACGCCTCTTCGGTTCCCGCGTTCACCAGCACCACGCCGTCGGAGCCGATCTGAACGGCGATGTTCCCGCCGGCCCCAGCGATCATGTAGAAGTGCGGACGGACCTGAATCACGTCCAATGCGCCGTCTTCCGGTTCGGCGGCGCGGCTGGATCCAGTGGTCAATGCCGCGACCGCAAGAGCGGCCGCGATGAAACTGACATTGCTGAAGCGCATAACTCTGGCTGGCATCGTATCATCTGGCGAGGCACTTCGGGCACGGAACCATTGCATGCAGGACTGTGAGCATCTGACCGAAGGGCGGAGTATCTGCAATGGGAATGTAACCGGCACTTCATGAACCTCTAATCGTCTTCGCGTACGATTGGCACCAGGTTTCAATCCAACAACCAGGAGAATCTGACCTCGTGCACTCGATTATCGCGCGTACTTCCTTGATTGCCGCAGCGCTCGGGCTATTGACCGCCTCGCATTGCCAGGCCCAAATCACTTTGCTCGCGGCGGGAGAATTGGACGGATCCCGCGCGGGTTCCCTCGCCGATCTCTCCGGACTCCACTACATGCTGGAAAATGGCGCACCGGCGAATTTGCTCGGCGGTTTGGGCTCAGCACTTGCATACGCAGGCGGCTATACGTTTCTTGCACTACCAGACCGCGGGCCGAACGCCGTGAGCTTCGATGCATCGATTGACAACACGGCCAGCTACATCAACCGTTTTCACACCATCACGATGGACTTGAAGCCTAACACTGAGGGCGCGGGGCTGCCGTTCACACTGATCCCAACTCTGCGCGCCACGACTTTGTTTTGGAGCCTGACGCCGCTCGTCTACGGAACTGGCGAGGGCTTGGGCGTGGGGTCTGGCGTGCCCCCCGTCAACAATTTTTTGCAGCACTTCTTCACGGGACGCTCCGATGACTTCGATCCGGACCAGAATTCCGGCGATCCCAAAGACGCCCGACTGGACTCGGAAGGGATCCGCATGTCCAACGACGGACTGAGTGTGTTCGTCTCCGACGAATACGGGCCCTATGTATATCAGTTCAGCCGGTTCACTGGCGTGCGCATACGCTCGTTCCAGTTGCCTTCCTCTTTTTACGTGAGCAGCTTGAGTCCCGTAGGCGCTAACGAAATCAGCGGCAATACTTCGGGGCGAACCGCCAACAAAGGGATGGAGGGTCTGGCGATTACTCCCGATGGTAAGACCCTGGTGGGTATCATGCAGAACGCCCTCATTCAGGATGCCAACGCAGGCGCCAAGAAGTTGCTGCGCATCGTTACCATCGACATCGCCTCCGGCCACGTCACTCATCAATATGCCTACCTGTTGACCACTGGGTCAGGCGTCAGCGAAATTTGCGCGTTGAACGAGCATGAGTTCCTCGTCGACGAACGCGATGGCACGGGGCGCGAAAGTAACAACGGCGACGCCGGCAACGCCGCTGTCGTCAAACAGCTCTTCAAAATCAATTTGTCCGGCGCCGTCGACGTGAGCGCGATGGATGGGCCCACGGCGGCGATGAACGCGGTGGGCAAAACACTGTTCCTGGACGTCGTCAAGGCGCTCACTGACGGTGGGATCGCCGCCGACGATATCCCGTCCAAAATCGAGGGCGTCGCATTCGGACCGGATATCAAGCAGGGCGGCAAGACGCTCCATACGCTGTGGATCGCCAACGACAACGATTTCATCGCAACCACCGAAGACCCGAGCGGCAACCCGCTGCCCAATCCGAGCCAGTTCTTCGTCTTCGGCCTCACCGACGCCGACCTGGGCGGTTCGACATTCGTTCCGCAGCAGCTTCGGGGACTGCCGCCGCTCGTCTGGTAAGCTGCTTCCTATTCTTGGGCAGGTGACTGATATATTCGAAGGCGTGGTCAAGAATCGCTCCGTACCGACCGACGTCGTGCTGCCGCATATCACCTATTCCAACGTCCCGCGTGCGCTGGATTGGTTGACCACGACCTTCGGGTTTGTCGAAAATTTCCGCTACGGCCAACCCGTTCAAGGCGCGCAGATGCATCTTGGTGGCGCATGCATCATGCTCTCGAGCGCGCGACCAGGGCGTGTGAGCCCGATCGAAGCCGGTCACGCAACTCAGTCGCTGACTGTTTTCATCGAGGACGTGGATGCGCACTACCAGCGAGTTAAATCGACTGGCGCGAAGATCCTCGAGGAACTCCACGAAACCGAGTACGGCGAGCGGCAATACGGAGTAGAGGACCTGGAAGGCCACCACTGGCTCTTCTCCAAGCACGCTCGCGACGTAAGCCCCGAAGAGTGGGGAGCAACGTCTCCCAGCGTTACTTGATCTTCTTCATCCAGGCCAGGATGGGACCGGAAACGGTTTTGTCTTTCGTGCCGATGGAGAAGACTTCCGACATATGGCTTTCGCCCTTAGCCACGAGCAGCGTGGGACAGTGCACCGGACCTTCCTTGCAAAGTTCATCGTGCAGCATTTTGTTGAACGGAACCGCGCCGCCATCGACAGCGGGATTCGCGCCAGGATCGAGTTCGGCGCTCGCCAGCATGATCTTCAGAGAGGTTTTTTTCAACTCCGGCAGGCTGGAACGCGCCAGACGGGTGGCAGCGTCAACAGGAGGACCACCAAACCCGCGCGGCGGACCACCAGCGGGACGGCCAGTGGCTCCTGGAGGCGGGCCGAACGGTGCATCGGGACCGCCGGGCTGGCCTTCGGTGCGACCGGGCAGCGCGCCAGCTGACGACATGGCACCGCCCTTTTCGCCACAAGTCTTTCCGGCATTGGCGAGCATCGCGAAAGGATTCGATCCGGGCGGAGGCGGCGGCAGCTCGAGCGGCGCGATATCGAATGCGGCCGGCGACATAAAGATCACGCCCTTCACACCCACGCCTTTCGGCCCCCACAGTTCGGGCCGGCCGATGTAGGTGCCCAGCGGATTGTTGCCCGCCGAGTGCGCCCAGATGATCATGTGATCGGGATTGCCGTGGTACTTCGCAATGTTCGCCTGCACCCACTGGATCATGGCGGAGATGTCTTTCGCGCCGCCGTCCCAAGTGCGGCTGGCGTGCCGCTGCATGTTGACGCCGACCATGCCGTTCTCATTCGCCCAGCGCATGATGTTGTCGTAGAACGCGTTGGCTTCCACGTCTTGCAGCTCTATCTTGTTGCCCGCGCCGCCGGGAACGTAGATCAGAACCGGGCGCGACGCCGGGCCTTTGTCGGCGGTGAAGATGTCGACGACGTCTTTAGGATCGGAACCGAAGGAGACGTCGCGCGCGATGGTGATGCCCGGATAGAGCGGCGTTACGCTACTGCGGATATCGTTGGCCGGCATGAGCGGCCTGTAGAGTTTCGCGGTGCACGGCGGATCGACGATCTGGCCGATCTTCACCAGTTCCTTTTCAATGTTGGCCGGAACCTGCGCCTGGGCCAACGCGGCCCAGAGCGAGAGAGCCAAGAACGCGCCGGCGAGGCGCCTAGCTTCCAATTTCACTTGCAATCCTCCTTCAGCGTGACTGCCACCGCCATTCATCATACTGAATGAAGCCCTTCGCGTGGATGCGAGGGTGCGTTTATTGACGCATGTCCGGCGGCTTCAACGTCCGCCAATGCGATCTAAACCCGCTTTTGACGACATAATTCTTGCCCGCTCGGTTGAACACCAAAACACCCACGGCGCGGCCTTGCGAAGCATCCAGGGGGCCCAGCTCCAAACGCCGGGCAAGACCGCGCGAAGAGGCCTGGAACCGTCGAACGCCGGAGTCGGTTGTAGCGGCGAAGGGGAGCAAAACTCCCTCGGTATTCAACGTTCGCAACCTTACTTCGACGATGAGGCGGTTGGACATGTAGTCCCTTTGCATCTCGACGATGCGCCCGCTGACTCGAGCGCCTGCCTTCACGAGGATTTTGGAATCCCGGCCACGGATGGGCGAAACAAGCTTGGCAAGGATCAGATCACCAGCGGCTGCCACGGTCGAGTCGATGGGTTCCGTGAACGCCAGCTCAAACGGCAAGCCGGGCGGGATGAGCGGCGCGCCGGCCGCGGTCTCGTCCTTTTCAGCAGCGGATTGGCCCGGCGCCGCCGGTGGATCGAAGCTCAGCGTGGATTCGCCCACGAACTCATGACAGGCGAAGTAGACCGCATGATTCTCCGACTCATCGACGGGGCCAAATATATCCAGGCTGGATTCGGCGGCCAGAAGAAAATCACCGCCGCCGATATGCAGGTGGCGATAGTCAATGGTCTGGGTGCCCTCGCAAGCGTCGGTGTGGGGAGGAAGAGCGTCGTGCACCGTCAGGCGAACCAAATCCAAAGTATTGGCGTCAGCCAGAAAGATGCCATCATAGGGCACCCGTACGTGCTGGCCGCGGTCCGCGCCATAGTAGTACTCAAACGTGCTCTTGTTGATTGGAACCCGGTATCCGAATTCAGCGAGCACGCGGCCGCCGATGGTGCGGTCGCCGTTATAGGTGAACTGCGCGCTGTTGGTGCCGAAAATGACGGAGAGAAAAGATACGAAGGACCCCGTGGAAACGGCGCCTTCACGCACCAGGTCGAACAGGCCGCGGTCATCGAAGCGAGTCTGGCCGACCCACGAATACATCTCGTTGGTATGGCTGAGCTCCTCCTTGCTGGCTCCGACTGCTACGTCGAGGCGAAGACGGTCGGAGATCGCGAGGCGGCGTTTCCATTTTCCAGCCTTCCGTGCGGCGGCCAGTGCGTCACAGGAACGACCGTGCCCTTCGTTGAGTTGGTATTGAGCCCGGTCGATGGTGACTGTGCACATATACCTGGGAAGCTGGCTCACCGAATCCATTACCTTATGACTGATGGCGATGAGCAGATCCTTAGGATCGTCTTGCGCGCTTAGGGCGGCGGCCATCAAGAGCAGCAGAAACAGGCGCTTGCCATAAGCTTCCAATTTCACTTTTCGCCCCTTGCGTGTAGCTGCTGCCGCCATTCATCATACTCGAAGACGCGCTTTCAGCTGCCATCCGGATATCCGCCGCGGTGGAGCACCATAGGGAAGTGCGGCAGCGTCTTGGGCTTGGGGACCTTGGCGCGCCAGCCGTCCGGGTAGGGCTCCAGGCCGCGGAACAGAGGCGATGACGAGGCGGTTGCGCCTCCAACCAGCTGTGTAAGACAGTCGCGCATTTCGGAGATCGTGTCCTTGCCAAAGCGCGCCTGCCAGCGCTGCTCGTTAGCGCCGAGCAGATTTCGATGGGCATCCTGGGCGTCGCGGCCTTTGGGTGTAAGCCGGGCGATCTTCGCGCGCGTGGCACCGGACTCTTCTTCGACGACTGCAACGCCCCTCTTTTGGAGGAAACCGAGCGCCATGGCGATCGCTTCCTTCGAAACGCCCGAGAGCAGCGGAAGGTCGCGAACCCGCACGCCGTTCTCGTCGAGCACTCGCACGACGTTGGCGCTGACGGCGAGCGACAAGGCCGACTCGCGCTCAAACTCAATGGCGAACACGAGCAGGGCGCGGGCGAGGAGCGCCACGAGCGGGAGCGACTGCAGGTCGTCCTCGTTCGAGCCTGCCTGATCTGGCGCGCGGCTGACCAGCCCGTACCCTAAGATCGGGAGGCAGTCCGGAAGCGTCAGATCGATGCTGCTGACCAGCGCCCGCAGACTATCCTGAAGCCGATCGATCTGAGCGGCGCCAAAGCACGAGCGCCAGCGCTCTTCAACGACACCTAACAGAGGACGCCAGATCTGCTGGGCCATCCGGCCTTTGGGCGTCGGGCGAATCAGCCAGGCTGAGGCCGGCGATTTGGGCCGTTCGTCGGATGGATCCGGTCGAACGGTGATATAGCCCCAGCGCTGCATGCCGTTCAAGTTCGTCTTGGTGCGCGCGAGGCGCGCCAATTCACGCGCTGTTATCCCTTGCTCTGTAATGAACCGCATGCAGGTCCACCACATCGCCGCCGACACCAGCCAGGGGCCGCCGGTTGAGCCGTGCCGCGAGGTGCTATGCGGCGCCTGATGCTCAAACTCGTTGTCGAACTCGATGGTGAACGCGACCCATACTTGGGAAAGCAGGGTTGGCAGCGGCAGGCCACCGCGTTCGGATATGTTTTGACGAGAAGTCACGACTCACGCGCGGCGACGAACACGCCCAGGCCGATCATCATTGCTCCGGTCGCACGCCGCTGATTTCTGCGCGCACGGCGGGAGGCGAGCAGTCGCTCTCCGATCGGTCCGGCGAAGATGGCTACCACGATATCGGCGCATGAGTTCAGAAGAACCGTGATCGCGCCAAGCAGTAGGAATTGGGCAAATACGGCGCCGGCTTTGGCATCCACGAACTGCGGAATGAAGGAGAGGAAGAAGAGCGCGGTTTTGGGATTCAACAGTTCGGTGAGGACGCCCTGCGGGAACGGATGGCCCGCCGGCGGTTTTCCCCCGATGGAATCAGGCTCGCCCGCGGTTCGAATCATGCGGATTCCTAAGTAAATGAGATAGGCCGCGCCGGCCCAGCGAACTAGTTGGTAAGCGACGGCGGAGGCTGCGAGGATGACCGAGAGTCCGAGGCCCGCAGCAAAGACGTGTACAAAACCGCCTGCAAATGTTCCGAGCGACGAAAGAATGCCCTCGCGTCGTCCGCCGGCCAGGCTACGCGTGAGGACGTACAGGATGCCAGGGCCGGGCGTGATGGCGAGCAGGATCGAGGCAGAGAGAAAGGCGAGGAAGGCAGGAAGATGCGGCATTTGTTCAGTGTACGGCCCTAGCGAAGCCCTCGAAAAGACCTTAAACGGCTGGGGTGTCGGCCGACCGCGTCCGATGAACGAGTGAGACTCTATGCAGGTCATTACGATTGTCGGGATGGCGCTCTGCTTTACGGTGCTCTACTACCGCATTCGGAAGGCGCGCTCCGGCCCTAGAAGCAGCACCAAGCGGCGTTTCAAGACGCTTCATCTATTGTTGGGCGCGATCCTGGTGTGGCTGGTCATCAGTATGCACTTGCGGCATCTGACGAACGCGCTGAGCGGCGAGCCGCAGGCTCCGGCGTCGACGTGGGACCGGGTGGTCCAGACGCTGGATGCGTTGTTTTGATGCCTTGTCCCGAGCGCGCGTGTTGGCCGCAAGGTTTATGAGGCCATCTGTAAAGAGGCCTTTTCACCGAGGGCGCGCTCAATCGTCGTAAGTTCGCAGACGAATGAATCTACCGCTACTGCTTCGCTTCGCGTCTTGGTCAAACCAAATGACTTCGAAGTTGATTCCTTCTTCCACTTGAGTCGGCCACCGAGGCATTTTGAAGCATACCGTGGGCGCGACCGTTTACCGCTCGGCCTTGGCTGCGGGTTCCGAGCAAGGACACTTAAACTACATTAATCTTCTATTCATGAAATCCGCGGTCTTGCCGGCTAGAATTTTGTCATGCGAGCCCTCCTGTTTTTTCTTACTGCGGCGGGTACCCTATTGGTCGCCCAAGAACGAGAGCAGGAACCGCGCCCCGCGATGGTACGGGCAACTGGAGAAGCCATGGTCTCCGTCCAACCGAATCACGCACTGGTGCGACTCGCGGTGATCTCGAGGGCTGGAACCACCGAGCACGCCCGCGCGAGCAATGCTGAGCGGGCCACGCAGGTGATCGCTCGTGTGCGCGAGGCTCTGGGCCAGGACGCGGACATACAAACAAAAGACTACTTGCTGACTCACAGTGAAACGGACGGGTACGTTGCTCGCAACATGATTGAGATACAGGTACATGACCCGGCGCTCGCGGGCAAAGTTATCGACGTTGCGACTAGAGCGGGAGCGAATGTGATTAGTGGGATCAACAGTTCCGCCACGGATGACCAGAATGCGCGGGCAGAAGTGGTCAGGGAGGCGGCAGAAAAGGCACGATCCAATGCCGAAGCATTGGCCGCGGCCCTTGGCCTGCGTATCGTGCGAGTGATCTCAGCGGAAAGCTCGGAACCGCCCGCTCCGACGTCGGTGCTTTCAACAGTCGCTGTGTCAGCCAAACGGAGGGCCTCGGCGATAACACCACTGGAAGCGAGCGCGGTGGAATTTCGAGCCCGGGTGACGGTGACCCTTGAAGTAGCGCCGTAGCCCTCACCGCGCGGCGTTGGCAGCGAGTTCCTTCAGATATCTTCCTGTATAGGAATTCTTCGCCGCGGCGATTTGCTCCGGCGTGCCTTCGGCCACGATCTGGCCGCCGCGTTCGCCGCCTTCCGGGCCGAGGTCGATTACCCAGTCGGCGCTGCGGATCACGTCCAGGTTGTGCTCGATGATCAGGATGCTGCCGCCGCTTTCGATCAGGCGGCGGAAGGCGGCCAGCAGCTTGGCGATGTCGTCGAAGTGCAGGCCGGTGGTTGGCTCGTCGAAAATGTACAGCGTGCCCTGGCAGGTAGCCTGCGACAGGTGCGCGGCCAGCTTGACGCGCTGCGCTTCGCCGCCGGAGAGCGTCGTCGCGGATTGGCCCAGCCGCAGATACCCGAGTCCGACGTCAACGAGAATCTTCAGCCGGTTCACCAGCCGCGGCGTTTCGGAAAAAAACGACAGCGCCTCCTTGACCGTGAGCTGCAGCACTTCGTGAATGTTCAGGCCTTTGTAACGAATATCCAGGACCGCGCTTTTGAAGCGCGTGCCCTTGCATTCCTCGCACAGCAGCTCGACGTCGGCTAGGAACTGCATTTCGACTGTGACCGTGCCGTCGCCCTGGCAATTGTCGCAGCGGCCACCGGGGATATTAAACGAAAAATGTCCGGAATTGTAGCCGCGTTTGCGCGCGTCGGGCGTGGAGGCGAACAGCTCGCGGATCAGGTCGAAAGCCTTGATGTACGTCACTGGGTTGGACCGCGGCGTGCGACCGATGGGGGATTGATCCACCAGCACCACTTCGCGCAGCAACTCCGCTTTTTCGACGCGGCGGGTGGTGATCTTTTCGGCGCGCGGCGCGAGTTCCTCCAAGCCTTCGGGCGCGGGCTGGCGCAGACGCTGCGTCAGCGATTGGTAAATGACATCGTGCACCAGCGTGGATTTTCCGGAGCCCGAAACTCCGGTGATCGCGACCATCATGTTTAGTGGGATTGCCACGTCGATGCCCTTCAGGTTGTGAGCGCGAGCGCCGAAGAACTTCACGACACGCTTGGGATCGATGGGCCGGCGGGCGGTGAAATGCGCGGCTTCCAGTTCGCCGCGCAGGTAGCGCGACGTCAGAGAGCCATTGCCATCACCGAGAACCTTGCGATACGAGCCTTCGAAGACAATCTGGCCGCCCAGTTCGCCGGCGCCGGGACCGAGATCGACGATATGATCGGCCGAGCGCATCACGTCGGCGTCGTGCTCCACCACCACGATGGTGTTCCCCAAGTCGCGAAGTTCTTCGAGGATGTGAATCAGGCGGCCAGTGTCGCGGCTGTGCAGTCCGATGGAGGGCTCATCCAGCACATAGCAAGCGCCCACCAGTCGCGAGCCGAGACACGTCGCCAGCTGGATGCGCTGCGCTTCTCCGCCGGAGAGCGTGGACGACAGGCGGTCCAGTGTCAGGTAATCGAGGCCGACATCATTCAAGAACTTCAGGCGCTGGCGGACTTCCACGAGAATCTTGTCGGCGACGGCCGATTCCTCGGGCGCCAGCGTGAGCGACTCGAAGAACTCGTAGGCCTGCGCGATGTTCAGCCGGACCAGATCCGCGATGGTCTTGTCAGCGATCTTCACGTTCAGCGCGTCGCCGCGCAGCCGTGAACCGCCACAGTCCGGACACTGAGCATAACCGCGGTACCGGCTCAGGAACACGCGCACGTGGACTTTGTATTTCTTGGTCTCGACTTCGGCGAAAAAATCGCGGATGCCTTGATACACAATCGCCCGCTCTTCAGGCTTCAAATCGGCGAAGGGCACGTTCCAGCGCACCTTCGCGCGCGTGAGTTTTTTCAGATGCCCGGCATACCAGGAGTATTGCGGCTTGGTCCACGGATCGACGGCGCCTTCCTCGAGCGACAGGCCGGCGTCGGGGATGACCAGGTCCAGATCGTAGTCGATGGTGTTTCCGAAGCCCTGGCAGCGCGGACAGGCACCCATGGGATTGTTGAAGCTAAACAAGCTCGGCTCGGGCGTTACGAATTCAATGCCGCAGCGTTTGCAGGCGAATTTCTCACTGAAGCGTAGGGTTTGGGGTGGCGGGCTCGCGGGCGTGGCTTCCTCGAAGATCACCTCGCCGGCTTCGCGATAGCAAATCTCCGTGGTGTCCACCAGCCGCTGATGCAGATCGGGCGCGATGACAAAGCGGTCCACCAGGATGAAGACGGGCTCCGTGAAGTCGATGTCCAGCAGCGACTCGGGCGTGGAGAATTCGAACACGCGACCCTTTTGGTAGAGCCGGTTGAAGCCTTTCTTGCGCAGCTCGAAAAGGTGATCGCGGAGCGATTCGGTAGTCGTGCCGCCACGCACCGGGAAAAGCGCGTACCAGCGAGAGCCTTGCGGTTGTGCGAGCATGCGCTGCGCAACCTGATCGACGGTGTCGCGCTGCACTTGATCGCCGCATTTCGGACAATAGGTCCGGCCCACTCGCGCGTAAAGCAGGCGCAGGTAATCGTAGATTTCGGTCGAAGTGGCGACGGTGGAACGCGGGTTGCGAGTCGTGTTCTTCTGGCGGATGGCGATGGGCGGGGCAATGCCGGAGATCTCGTCCACATCCGGCTTCTCCATGCGCTCCAGGAATTGCCGCGCGTAAGCCGAGAGCGATTCGACGTAGCGGCGTTGGCCTTCGGCATAGACGGTGTCGAAGACCAGCGACGACTTCCCCGAGCCGGACACGCCTGTCACCACGGTGAGCTGATTGTGCGGAATCGCGAGCGAAACGTTCTTCAGGTTGTGGACTCGCGCTCCACGAATAAGTATGGATTCTTCCAAGGGATGCTTCAAGGAGAGCGGGCGCTGCCCCGCCTTCTACCATTGATTATCCCAGAAACAAAAAAGCCTCCAGAAGCCGCTTTACGCTGACGGCTTCTGGAGCTCCATTCTGGAGAAGGAAAAGTCTAAACCGCCCTTCTGCGCGGCCGGCACGCGGCGGTTGTGGCCGCGGCGTGCGCGCCCGAGGCAACAGCGATCAAGTCTCCGGCTCGCTGGCTCTGCCGCATGCGATCCGCGGCGGCGGCGAGCGTCTCGCTCAACGGCTGATTCCGGGCCTCCACGCCACCCCAGGCGATCCGGATGGAACCTGCCCGTTGCCCCCGCAGCTGGCATTCCCACAAGCGCATCGTGATTTGTTTCAACCGCTGAGGCAGGTCCTGTTCTTGCGGGCAGGCAATCAGAAATTCGTCGTAGGCCGTGCGGCAGCCAAATCCGCGTTCGCCCAGCAGGCCTGCGATGTCCTGGCTCACCGATCGCATGAGGGCCGGGCTATGCCACATGCTTCCGTCCAGATCGTTCACGCTAATGGAAACCGCGACTCCCGTAAAGGCGCGTTCGGAAGCGATCGCCTGTTGCCAGTCCGCTTGGTTCATCATTCCCCGTGGACAAAGCGCAGCATCGGAAGTGTCGTGGACGGATTCCCACAAGTAGGCGTCTATGGCGTGCTGAGGGCAGGGCGCGGGTTGTGGATCGACAACGGCCGGTGCTTCGGGCGGCGCGAGTTCGTGCCCGGCAGCAACAACCTCCGCGCAGACCGGCACCGCCGTCCGCATGGCCAAGGTGCTCAGCCCAGTGCTGGAGTGCATCCTTTGACCTTCGAAGCTGGCTCGGCGATGGCGCCCGCGGCCATGACCATGTTGCTGCGCGGCCGGCCGGAAGAAGGTTTTGCGCAAGAAATCGCAAACCACCACCATGGATACCGCGCACACCAGGAAAACCGCGATCAGCGTCATTTCGATGCTGTCGAATGGCATGACGAGTTTGATTTTACGGACGGGTGGAAAGGCAAGGAATAGGCGGAGGGTTTCAAAAGGGCGCGTACGAACGGTCAGCCCGGAACTAGAGCGAAGGTACTAAGGATTGCGGGGAACGGCTGGCCCTTACGGAATCGGCCAGGAAGAACGCTGTTGCTTCCGGCTGGGGGCGGGACCGGGGCCGTCATTGTTGGCGTGCGGCATGGGGTTGCGGAAGTCGATATCGGCGGTGTTGAATTCAAGCGGCCGGTCGGTCACCATCTCCACGGTAGTCCCCCGCGCCAGCACGGCTTCCGGCCCGCGGCTCAGAAGCACGCCTAACAGACCAGCCGTCGCGCCAGCTGCCGCGCCGATGCCTGCGCCTAAACCCGCGTGTCCAGCCGCCGCACCCGCTAAGCCGCCGAGCGTTGCGCCGCCGGCGCCGGCTTCACCGATTGTCTTCAGGTCACCGGCCTTGTCGCCCTCGCCTTTGATCTGGCCTTCGTTCTTGTTCAACGTTTCCGACGCCGTCCCGTCCAGGCTGCTCATGCGCGCCCGGAAATCGCGTGTGACGCCGTTGGGCAGCGTTAGGGAATCGAAGCGGATCCACAGCTCGCCGCGTCCCTTCACCCGGCCGGGCCGTTTTGTCTCCGTCACGGTGCCGGCGACGTAGCTTCCTGGGGGAATTACGACGTGGCCATCCACCAAAATCGGAAACACCGTCTCCAGATACACCCGGTCGCCGTCGGCGGCGGTCTTAGTGCTGATGCTGTTGATCATGCTGAGCGGGACTTTGGTGCCAGTGGGGACGACAAACTCTTTGGCTTTGCCGGCGTTGGCTTCGCGCGTCGTGATGGTTCTGTTTTCGGCGGGGCTCGGCGCGCCCGCGGCGCTAGACGAAGGAGTTGATTCTTGCGCACTCAGGGCAAGCACGGCAATCAATACACCCGGCGCCAGACGAAAGTACATAGTCGGGTCCCCCTCTCCAGTTTAAACGTGCGCGGGCGCCAGCGGGTTTCCGCCGGGGGGCCGGGCAGGCTCCGCTGACGCCCGCTTCCACGGTTCTTAGGAGCCCGGAACCATGATGTGGGCAGTGGTTGTGCCCGCGTTCATGACCCACGCGCCGCCCTCGGTGGGCTTGTCGGGGATTCCCAGCGACTGGGCCGTCGCGCCCGGCACCGCGATCGTCGTATGCTTGCGAGCGTGCTCTTGATCGGGACCCATCAGGTGGATCCATACCGACCCGAACTCGGGCTTCAGGCGGGTTCCATCCTTCTCGGCAGCTTCCAATGCCGCCTGAACCTCTTTCCTGTCGCCCTTGGCCTCGTACTTCAGGTTTTGGGCCACACGATCCAGGTTGGCCATGCTGGTGCACTCCACCGTAAACGGCGGATGGTTGGGGAAGCCGGACAGGTCATAGCAGACCAGCTTGTTGGTGCCCTTCTTCAACGTTTCATATGTGAAGTCGGACTTCCACTTGATGACGGTAGCGCCATCTTTCATTTGGGGTGGGGCGGCGAGCAGAGCTTTCTGAATGGCTTCGTCAGCGCTCTGTGCGAACCCGCCGGCCGAAATAACTAACGTAGCGAGAACGACCGGTAGTATGCGTTTCATCGTGTGATCTCCTGTTCATCCGCCTTGAACTTGCTTGTCACGCGAGCGCCAGCGGAATAACTTACATCAGAATGGATAGACGCGTTCCGCGAACAATAGTCTCGGGGACTGGGGTTTAGTATATCGCGTCGCGGCCCGCTACGGTTTAATAGAATTAACAGGGAGTTTCACGCCCGCAATGTTAATGGCGTCGCCCAGCGCGACACGCAACTCGGGATTGGCGCCGGTGGAAGCGGGCAGCCGGAGGTTGATTTGATAGAGCCCGGCGAAATTCGGACAAACGCCGGCGTAGAGAACCGCGCTGGGATCCACTGCGACTCCGTCGAGCAGCAATCTCAGGTCCGCCATGCGACTGAGGGGCGCGGCCGCGGTCGGCACTTCGCCGTATCCGACCGGCGGCACAACTTGCCCCAGCCCGGTCGCATAGAGGACCACGACGTCGCCCGGCTTGGCCGGATCGTCCGGAGTGACCACCGTGCCATCCGGCCGCGTCGCCACCGCGTTAACCAGATCCAACTGAAACAGGCCGGGGGCCGCGGCGGCTAACTGAATCGGAATGGCCGGACCCGCCAGACTATCGACCACCAGTTGCACGTTGACGGGTCCGGGTAAAAGGATCGACGGCACCAGGAAGTTCACCTGAGTCGGCGAAACGTAATACAAATTGGCCAGCAGGCCTCCGATCAGCACCTGAACGTCGGAAAGGCCCAGCGCCGTTGGCAGAATTCCACCTTGAATGTCGCTGGCTGTGAGGGCCCGGGTCGTGTAGGCCAGGTTCTTGCCGTAGACCGTCCCAATGGTATTGGGGGCCAAGGCCCCGGATTGATTGTCGGCGGAGTTGACGATGCTGGCGGCGGTATAGACGGGCGCTTCGCGAGGCTGAAGCGGTTTGGTGGCTTGGCCCCCGCAGATCGCTAGAGGCGCGAGCAGGAACAACACGGAACGCATGTATCGAGGTAGTGCGCCAGGACGGCAAAGAATCTCAATAACGCGGTACGGTGGGATCGATCTCTATACTCCAGCGGTCTATTCCGCCAGCCATGCTTTGGCAGGCTGCGACCCCTTGCTCGCGCAGCCACTGGACGACATTCAGGCTCCGGACGCCGTGATGGCACAGCACGATCAGCGTCGTCTCTTCGGCCAGCGCGTCCAATCGCTGTAGTTGCGCGGGCACTGTGCGCATAGGAATCAGCTCGGCGCGCGCGATGCGCGCCAATTGAAACTCGCCCGGCTCGCGGACGTCGATCAGCGCGATATTTTCGCCCGAATCCAGACGCCGGCGGACCTCGCGCGGCACGATCTCAAGCGGCAATAATTGATCTGGCAAGTTAGCCTCCATTGTCATCGTACCTGCATGCAAATGTTAACGCCTGAAACTACTTCGGTTGTGTTATCGTCATATCCGCTGGTACTTTCGACATGACACGAACCATTACTCTTACGCTCAATGGAAAGAAGCGGACCGACACCGTCGAACCCCGCCTGTTGTTGATTCACTACCTTCGCGAAACCGCCGGACTGACCGGCCCGCACATCGGCTGCGAGACTTCTTTGTGCGGCGCTTGCACCGTCCATGTGGACGGCAAAGCCATCAAGAGCTGCACCATGTTTGCTGTCCAGGCCGACGGCCGCCAGGTTCTGACGATTGAAGGTCTGGCCGCCGACGGGAAGCTCGATCCGATGCAAGAAGCTTTTTGGAGCGAGCACGGTCTGCAATGCGGCTTCTGCACACCCGGCATGATCATGACCGCCAAGCAGATTGTCCAGCGCAATCCCAATCCCACCGACGAAGAGATCCGCGACGGTATCGAAGGGAATCTGTGCCGTTGCACGGGCTACCAGAACATCGTGAAGGCTGTTAAAGCCGCCGCGGCAGCGAAAGCGTAAGGGGAGGACACTATGGCCACCACTACCACCAAGACAGAAACACTGGTTGGCAAGCGCATCAAGCGCCGTGAAGATCCGCGCCTCATCACCGGCACGGCCACTTACGTGGACGACATTCAGATGCCGGGCATGCACCATGCCTGCATCGTCCGCAGCCCGCACGGCGCGGCCAAGATCAAATCCATCAACATCAAGCCCGCGCTGGAATTTCCCGGTGTGGCCGCTGTCTTCAGTGGCAAAGATACCGAAAAAGTAGGACCGGTGCCCTGCGGCGCTTCTCTGCCCGGCCTCCGCGTTCCGCACCACCACATCCTGGCCATGGATCGCGTGTATTTCTTAGGACATCCGGTAGCTGTGGTCGTCGCGAGCGACAGGTACATCGCGCGCGATGCCGCCGAGGCAGTCGAAGTCGAATACGAACCGCTTCCGGCAGTGACCGACGTCGAGAAGGCGATTGCGCCGGGCGCACCCGCGGTGCATCCGGAATGGTCGGACAACATCGCCTTCAATTACCACCAGGATGGCGGCGACATCGAGAAGGCCTTTAAAGAGGCGGATGTTGTAGTCAAACAGCGGATCACCAGCCAGCGTCTCATCCCCACCGCCATGGAAACGCGCGGCGTGGTGGCCGAGTGGCTTGCAGGCGATCGGGCTCTCACGCTGCATTCCTCCACTCAAATCCCGCACTTGCTGCGCACGCTGGTGGCCCAGATGCTGGGCCTCGAGGAAAATCGTGTGCGCGTGGCGACGCCGGAAGTTGGCGGCGGGTTCGGCAGCAAGCTCAACGTCTACGCCGAAGAGGCGCTGATGGGCTTCGTGGCGATGAAGATCGGCAAACCCGTCAAGTGGATCGAAAGCCGGCGCGAGAATTTTCAGTGCACCATTCACGGCCGCGGCCATGTGGATTATTACGAAATCGCCGCCAAACGCGACGGAACCGTTCTGGGGATCAAGCTCAAGCTGATTCAGGACCTTGGCGCGTATCATCAGCTGCTGACGCCGGTGATCCCGACGCTCTCGGTTTTGATGATGCCGGGTCTGTACAAATGCCAGAACATTCGCGCCGACATCGTCGGTGTTTTCACCAATGCCGTGCCGACCGACGCTTACCGCGGGGCGGGCCGGCCCGAGGCCACGCACGGCATCGAGCGCATGATGGACGTGCTGGCGGTCGAGTTGAAGATGGACCCGGTTGACGTTCGCAGGAAAAACTTCATCAGCAGCGACGCGTTTCCTTTCGCCACGGCGACCGGCCTGATGTACGACAGCGGCAACTACGCCGCGCCTCTCGACAAAGCGCTGGAGGTGGTGGGTTATACGAAGCTGCGCGAGGAGCAGAAGAAAGCACGGGCCGAAGGCCGGTTAATGGGTATCGGCCTGTCCACCTACGGCGAAATCTGCGCCATTGGCCCGTCGCCCGCCACACCCGCCGGAGGCTGGGAAAGCGCCACGGTGAAGATCGAGCCTTCCGGCACGGTCACCGTCATGACGGGCTGTTCTCCGCACGGCCAGGGCGAGGAGACCACTTTTGCCCAGGTGGCCGCCGACGAGCTCGGCGTCGGACTCGATGACGTGCTGGTGGTGCACGGCGACACCGCCGTGGTCCAGTATGGCATCGGAACATTTGGGAGCCGCGGCACCGCCATCGGCGGCACGGCCATGTATTACGCCATCCAGGAGCTGAAGGAGAAGATCAAGAAATACGGAGGGCTGCTGCTGGGAAGCGACGATGTTTCGTTCGTCAACGGCGCCTGCGTGGATAACAAGACCGGTAAATCGGTGCCGCTGGCTCAAATTGCGGCGGCCTCTTACCGCGCCATGAAACTGCCTCCCAACACCGAGCCGGGTTTGGTGGCGACCTACTTCTGGGAGCCGCCCAACTTCACCTTCCCGTTCGGCGCGCACATCGTGGTCACGGAAGTGGACAAAGACACAGGCGCCATCGCCATCAAGCGCTACGTCGCGTGCGATGACAGCGGCAACATCCTCAATCCGATGATCGTGGAAGGACAGGTCCACGGCGGAGTTGTGCAAGGCCTGGGCCAAGCTTTATGGGAGCAGGCCGTCTATGACGATAACGGCCAGTTAATCACGGGAGAGTTGATGGATTACGCAGTGCCCAAGGCCAGCAACCTGCCCTGGATCGAGACCTCTCACACGGTCACGCCTTCGCCGGTAAATCCCTTAGGGGTCAAAGGCGTGGGCGAAGCCGGCACCATCGGCTGCTCACCGGCGATCGTCAATTCGGTAGTCGATGCGCTCAGTCCTCTGGGCGTGCGGCACATCGATATGCCGATGACGCCGGAGAAGATCTGGAACCTGGTTCAACAAGGAGGCAAGGCATGATCGCCCAAAACTTCGACTACACTGCTCCCGCGAGTTTGAATGAAGCTCTGACGCTGTTGGCCGGCGACGACGTGAAAGTGCTGGCGGGCGGCATGAGCCTGATTCCGCTCATGAAGCTGCGCCTGGCCACTCCCGGGCAGCTGGTGGACATCGGACGCATCGCGGACCTCAACTACATCCGCGAAGACAAAGGCGTGCTGCGCATCGGCGCTACCACCACGCATTACGAGGTCGAAAGCTCCGCCGCGGTTCGCTCTCGCTGCCCCCTGCTGGCCGAAGCCGCTTCCTTTATCGGCGACATCCAGGTGCGCAACCGCGGCACCATCGGCGGAAGCCTCGCGCATGCCGATCCGGCGGCCGACTACCCCGCTTCTCTTCTGGCCTTGGAAGGCCGCGTCGTCCTGGCAACCGCCAAGAAACAGCGCGAACTGGCGCTGAGCGACTTCTTCGTCGACACCTTCACCACTGCACTCGAATCCGGAGAAATCATCAAGGAAGTGGTTGTGCCTGTGGAAGATCAATCCGCCGGAACCAGTTACCAGAAGAATATCCAGCCCGCTTCCGGTTTCGCCATCGTGGGCATCGCCGCGCGCGTGCGCAAGTCCGGTGGAAAGGTCGCAATGGCCCGAGTCGGCGTCACCGGCCTGTCGGGTAAGCCTTATCGCGCCACCAACGTCGAAAAGGCCCTGGAAGGGACTGCGGGAAGCACGGCGGACATTCAGAAGGCGGCCGCGCTGGTGGCCGACGGCATCGACGCCAACTCCGATCTGCACGCCTCCGCTGACTATCGCAAACACCTGGCCCGCATCTATACCATGCGGGCTCTGGCGGCAGCCCTCTCGAGGGCGTCTTGAAGATCAGCGGCTCCTATACGGTTCCAGCCGCCCGCGAGCGCGCCTATCAGCTGCTGCAAGACCCGGCCGTCCTGGCGAAGTGCATGCCCGGCACGGATCATCTCGACAAAGTCGGCGACAACGAATACGAGATGAAGATGAAAATGGCCATCGCCAGCATCGGTGGCCTGTTCTCCGGCAAGGTCCGCATCGCCGACCGTAACCCGCCTGAAAACTTCAAGTTAATCGTCGAAGGCAACGGTAAAATTGGCTTCGTCAAGGGCGAAGGCCTCCTCACCCTATCCCCTCAGGGGGATTCCACCGATGTCAGCTATGATGGCGACGTCCAGGTGGGTGGGACGATAGCAGGCGTAGGACAGCGCCTGCTCGATACCACCGCCAAGATGATCATCAAGAAGTTCTTTGAGAAACTCTCGGAAGCTGCAGTACAATAAGGCTATTATTTAGAACAAAATGGCGCGGCCCATGGCATCGAGCCGCGCCAACCAGAGGAGGAGAAGGTAGATTGACTCACGCTTCTCTGTGTAATATGACGTACAGAAATCGGTTTTGGTTGCAGGTCCTGCTCCTCGTCGCAGCATCCGCCCCGATTTCCGCTGCGACGTTGATGGTGACCACGACCTCCGTGTCAGCCACGGTCGCAACACAATTGAACTTTCAACTGATGGCCAGCGGCGGCACGGCTCCGTATAACTGGAGTCTTGATCCGGCGTCGAACGGCGTCCCGGGCTTGATGCTGGGCAGCGATGGCATCCTCAGCGGCACGCCGACCACAGCGGGACGTTTCCCATTGAACGTCGAAGTCACGGATTCATTGGGCAACGGAGGCAAGGGCACGGTCTATGTCAACGTGGCAGCGTGCGTCCCGACGATCAGCAATACGACCCTTCCACCGGCGGATTACGGGGTGAATTACTCCGTTGCTCTGATGGGTAGCGGGTGCTACAGCCCTTATACATTCGTTCTTTACGACCCATTCCTGGCTTCGCCGCTCCCGCCAGGTCTGAATCTCAAAGGCAACATTATTAGCGGAACCCCCACACCGCTCGAAACAGGAGCCAAAACCACTAATGCGAGCTTCACGATCGCGGTCACTGATTCGAAAGGAAATACGGGAAACTCGCTGCTTCAGCTGACCATTAATCCGCCGCCCTCGTTTCTGACCCCTTCCGTACTCCCAAGTGGAAGCGTCGGAACGCCGTACACAGAGGCCATTCAGGTAACGGGCGGCACGCCTCCCAATGTTTTCTCAATGCTTGGCAACCCCACCTGGCTCACCATCAGCCCGGGAGGTTTATTGAGTGGAACGCCGCCATCGGCCGGCACAGTTATGTTCACCATCGGCGTGCAGGATAGTCTCGGAGGCCGGACCTCCTCGCAATTCCAGGTGACGTTTGGCAACTCGGTTCTGCTGGTGAACCCGGCCAGCCTGAGCTTCTCCGCCCCGGCGGGCGGCAGCGCTCCGCTCAGCCAGTCTCTTACCGTGGTTCCGAGTAGCAAAGCGGCGCTGCCGGCCGCATATCAGGTCATGGTGAGCACCGGACAGCAAATCGCTACGGCGGTTGTTCCCAGTTGGCTCAGCGTGGCGCCGGGTGCGGGAGACGCACCTGCCAGTTTGCTGGTGTCGGTGGATCAGGGCGCAATGCCCGCGGGCGTCTATAACGGCCAGATCAGCGTGCTGGATCCGACAGGCATCCCTTCGAACATCCCGGTGACTCTGACGGTAACCAGCGCTGCAGCCCCCGAGTTATCCGTTGTGCCTGGATACCTCCGGTTCGCCGCTCGCCTTGGGGCCCCGGGAATGTTGACACAAGACCTGTGGATCAGCAACAACGGCGGAGGATCGCTCGGCTTCACCGCATCGGTGACCGGCGGCAGCTCCTGGATCAGCCTGCAGCCAGCTTCCGGACAGACCACTCCAAACGCACCCACCGCGTTGCACGTAATCGTCAATACGCAGGGTTTGGGCATTGGCGCCTACCGGGATGTTGTGCACATCACCTCAGTTGGCGGTAACGTGGACGTGCCAGTCGCCTTGTTCGTTCAGGGCAACGGCCCCATCCTGGGAGTAGACACCACCGGCGTGCTCTTCCGGACGTTGCACGGCGACAGTTCCTCCAGCTCCCGCACTGTCGAAGTGTTGAACCTCGGCGATCCGGCTGCGCCGCTGAACTTTTCGTCCAGTCTGGCGACCAATGCGAGCTGGCTGAATCTCGGATCGGCCAACGGCGGAGTGCCGATGAGCGCGCCAACGGCATTGCCTCTGACACTGAGCCCGAACGCCTCGCAGCTTGCCCCCGGCACTTACTATTCGTTGTTGCAAATTACTGATCCGAATGCGCTCAACTCGCCGCAGTACGTGACCGTGGTTCTGGATGTGGAAAGCGCCGGCTCACCTTCATTGCCCGATCTTTCGCCAGCGGGCCTGTACTTTGTCGCCACTGCGGGCGGATCGAAGCCCGCGGGCCAGCGGGTCGCCGTCAACACCAGCAGTTCTTCGGCGGTAGCCTTTCAGGTGGCCCCATCCACGCCGGACAATAGCACGTGGCTCAGCGTTAACACGACATCGGGTAACGCTAGCGGAGCTCGCGCAGGGAACTTCACTGTAAACGTGAATCCTGCCGGCTTAACCCACGGGATTTACACAGGTAGTGTGAACGTGTCGATGTCCGGAACGTTGGCTACTGTCAACGTGACGTTCGTCGTGCTGCCGGGCGCCGCAATCACGGGCAGCGTTCGGCCGCACGTGAACTCGCCGGGGTGCACACCCGCCAAGCTGGCCCTAACCGAGACGGGCATGGTGAACAATTTCACGGTACCAGCCGGCTGGCCCGCCACTTTGATCGCTCAGCTCAACGACGATTGCGGTAATTCTGTGAACAACGGATCGGTCGTCGCGAGTTTCTCCAATGGCGACGCGCCGCTGACCTTGCGGGGCGATTCGCTGGGCAACTATTCCGCCACCTGGCAGCCCGGCGCCGTCTCAGCCCAGATGAGCATCACGCTGAATGCTACTTCCGGGTCGCTCCAGCCCGCCACCGCGTTGCTCACCGGAGGCGTCGCACAAAACGCCACCCAGCCGCCTGTGCTCGCCAACAATGGCATCGTCAACGCGTTTAACCGCGTCGCTGGGGGCGCCCTCAGCCCCGGCACCATCGTGGAGAGCTACGGTTCGGGCCTGGCGTCCGGATCGGGCTCCACAGGCGCTCCGCCCATTCCCGTCACGTTCAGCGGAACGCAGATGCTGGTGGGCGGCCTGGCGGCTCCGCTGTTCTACCTGAGCACAGGGCAGCTCGACGTTCAGGTTCCGGCCGAGCTGGCGCCCAATCAGCAATACATGGCCGTGGTGAGCGCCAATGGCGCGCTGACTTTGCCCGTCCAGATCGATACTGTGCCGCTCCAGCCGGGCGTCGCGGCGTATGCGGACGGCCACGTGATCGCGCAGCATGCCGATTACACGCTGATCAATGCATCCAGTCCCGCCAAGCCGGGCGAGGTGATCATCATTTACCTGCTGGGAATGGGGCCAACGAACCCGCCGGTAGCGTCGGGCGCGGCGGCGCCTTCGAGCGAACCCCTGGCTCGTGTCACGGCGCAGCCAACTGTGACGGTCGATGGACAAAAGGCCGGCGTCGCCTTCGCCGGCTTGACTCCCGGCTACTCGGGCCTTTATCAAATCGACTTCACCGTACCGTCCGGTGCGAACGCGGGCGACCTGGACCTGATCGTCTCGCAAGACGGGATCGCGTCGAATACCACAAAGCTGCCCGTTGCGAAGTAAAAGCGGAAACTCTGGCGAAGGCTCCAGGGGTTTCTGTTAAAATGGCGCAGCTCGATGCGACGACTGCTCCCAGCCCTTTTACTTAGCCTGTGCTTTACTGCCTATTTGCCAGCGCAAATCACTGTGAACTTGCAGTCCTTGCCAAATGGGGAGGTGAACCAGCGCTACGCTGCACAACTGCAAGCCTTCGGGGGAGGCGGCGAGTTCCAGTGGTCCCTCGAAAACGAGAGCGGAGCTTTGCCTCCCGGCCTTTCATTGGCAACAACCGGAGCGATCACCGGCAAGCCAACCGCCGCCGGGACGTACTCTTTCACCGTGGTTGCAACGGATCAGTTTCGGGCGACCGGCCAAAAACAACTCTCAATTGGGGTGTCGGCCATCGCCGTTCTTACTCGCTTCTTGCCAACGGCAAGTTATATGCAGCCCTATTCCGTAACACTGGCAGCGAGGGGAGGCAGCGGAGGACCTTACCAGTGGACGCTCCAGCCCCTCCCTGGAACCGCACACTTTGTCACGCTTCCTTCTGGGCTGGTCTTTGGCGCAAACGGAACCATTGCCGGGACCCCCACCGACGGAGTCGATGAAGGCGCCACATTCCAAGTCACTGCCTTGGATCCGATCACGCAGCAATCCAGTTTCCCGCAGACCCTTGAACTACTCAGTTCGATTTGCGCGCCCACAGTCACTAACGCAAACTTGCCGACTGGTGAAGTTGGCTTGCCCTACCTTCAAGCGTTCGACGTAGTCGAGCCCACAGGCTCGCACTGCACACCAGGAGAGACACCGCTGCTTTCGTTCGTCGATCCAGGCGACCTACCGCCCGGGCTGATGTTTGACCAGAAAGAAAAGCTGGCCGGAACGCCTGAGATTCCAGGAGAATATCAGTTCGTTCTTGCTATTGGTCTTTTTACAAGCACCCCGAATACTGTGAGTACTGGCATCGGAGACTCGCTCATCACCGTGTCGATCCTTCCTCAGCCAAGCATCAGCACGCTTTCGCCTCTGCCAGGTGGTGTGGTCGGGGTGCCGTATCCACCGTTTCAGTTCCAATTCACGGGGGGTGCACAGCCTTACCATTTGAATGTTTCCGGCATTCCGCCCGGGCTCACGCTGACTGGTGACGGTATCTTGAAGGGAACGCCGACAATGCCCGGAACCTTTTCGATCGGCCTGACGCTCACCGACAGCATGAACGTCAAAGCAGAGCAGAGCTTCTCAATCACAATCACCACTGCGACCCCCTTGCTACAGGCTGCTCCTTCCAGCCTGACGTTTTTCGGGGCCACGGGAGGCGACGCACCGGCGCCTCAAGTGGTTAACATCCTTCCTACCGATGGTGCTCCCTCGCTGGACAACTTCACGATCGTGATCGACGGCGGGACGGCAAACACACCGTCGCCTTCGTGGCTGAATGCACAGCTTGCAAGTGGTGCGGCGCCAGCGCGCCTCGTTGTGCGCGCTGACCAAGGTAATCTAGCAGCCGGAACTTTCTCTGGCCGCGTCCGTGTTCTTGACCAGGACGGCCTCAGCAACGACATCGCGGTGACGCTTAAGGTTGCGGACATACCAGTCCAGTTGGGAGCAAGTCCAGCGGTGTTGGGTTTTGCCGTGCGCCTGGCCTCGCCCGGCACCTTCACACAGGACCTTTTCGTCGCTAACTCTGGTGGAAATGGACCGCTAACGTTCAATGCTTCTGTAGCCGGTGGGAGCCATTGGATCAACATCACGCCTAGTTCCGCGCAAACGGCGCGAAACGCGGCGGCGCGTCTTCAAGTGAACGTCAATACAGCGGGATTGCAGGTCGGCAGTTACCGCGAGGTGATTCATCTTACTTCTTCCGCGGGCAGCGTTGACGTACCGGTGCTGCTGTTTGTCGCCGATGCCGGGCCCATCGTCGGAGTGGCCAGAACGGGGGCCTCGTTCCTGGTTCAACAAGGCGGTGGCTCGCCCAATAGCCGGAGTATTGAGATTCTGGATCTCGGCGACGCTACCTCGACCGTGCATTGGGCCGCTGAACTTATCACTGGCTCGGATTGGCTCAACCTTGGAGCAGCGAGCGGGTCTGCGACATCAACAGATCCTGGCGTCCTAAGTGTCATTCCAAAACCCGGAGCTATTCAAATGGCGGCCGGCACCTATTACGCCCTGGTTAGCATCTCCGATCCTCATTCCCTGAATTCGCCGCAGTACGTGACCGCCGTCTTGAATGTGGAGAACAGTTCTGCTTCGCTGGCGCCCGATCTTGCACCCTCAGGCCTCTTCTTTACAGGCAGTGCTGGCGGTCCTCAACCGGAAGCTCAAAAGCTGGCTGTGATCGGCGGCAGTGCTGCCGGTTCTCTACGGGCGGCTGCTTCGACCTTCGACGGGGCCGCTTGGCTCAGCGTCAGTTCGTCGAACGGCCAGCTCACCGTTACCGCTGACACCGCTGGCCTCTCGCCCGGTATTTTCACTGGAGAAATAAACGTTTTGACAGGCGGAATGCTGCGGACGGCGGGAGTTACTTTGGTCGTGCTGCCCGCTTCTGCCTCGCCGAACAGCCACTCCCCAACTGCGTGCGCTCCCTCCCGGCTCGCAGTTACAGAAACCGGGATCGGAAGTAGCTTCGTCCTGTTATCCGGTGTTCCCGCCACTTTGATCGCTCAGCTCAACGACGATTGCGGTAATTCTGTGAACAACGGATCGGTCGTCGCGAGTTTCTCCAATGGCGACGCGCCGCTGACCTTGCGGGGCGATTCGCTGGGCAACTATTCCGCCACCTGGCAGCCCGGCGCCGTCTCAGCCCAGATGAGCATCACGCTGAATGCTACTTCCGGGTCGCTCCAGCCCGCCACCGCGTTGCTCACCGGAGGCGTCGCACAAAACGCCACCCAGCCGCCTGTGCTCGCCAACAATGGCATCGTCAACGCGTTTAACCGCGTCGCTGGGGGCGCCCTCAGCCCCGGCACCATCGTGGAGAGCTACGGTTCGGGCCTGGCGTCCGGATCGGGCTCCACAGGCGCTCCGCCCATTCCCGTCACGTTCAGCGGAACGCAGATGCTGGTGGGCGGCCTGGCGGCTCCGCTGTTCTACCTGAGCACAGGGCAGCTCGACGTTCAGGTTCCGGCCGAGCTGGCGCCCAATCAGCAATACATGGCCGTGGTGAGCGCCAATGGCGCGCTGACTTTGCCCGTCCAGATCGATACTGTGCCGCTCCAGCCGGGCGTCGCGGCGTATGCGGACGGCCACGTGATCGCGCAGCATGCCGATTACACGCTGATCAATGCATCCAGTCCCGCCAAGCCGGGCGAGGTGATCATCATTTACCTGCTGGGAATGGGGCCAACGAACCCGCCGGTAGCGTCGGGCGCGGCGGCGCCTTCGAGCGAACCCCTGGCTCGTGTCACGGCGCAGCCAACTGTGACGGTCGATGGACGAAAGGCCGGCGTCGCCTTCGCCGGCTTGACGCCCGGCTACTCGGGCCTTTATCAAATCGACTTCACTGTCCCCTCCGGAGCCAATTCGGGCGACCTGGACCTGATCGTCTCGCAAAACGGGATCGCGTCGAATACCACAAAGCTGCCCGTCGCAAAGTAAGACTCACGCGCCGCTCCCCGATTCGGAGTGCGCCCGCATGAATGCTAAAATTGATTTCGTCTCGATGGAACGCGCCGCTAAGTCCCTCGCCAAGATGAAACTCTCCGATGCAGTTTCCCACGAAGAGCTGGCGCGCGCAGCATGGCCGGCAGCGGTTGGCGAGCGGATCGCAGTCCATGCGGCGCCGAAATCGCTGGTACGGGGATCGCTCGTCGTGGAAGTCGCCGACGCCGTGTGGCAGAAGCAGCTCTTTCACCTGCGCGGCCAGATCATCGCCCGGCTGAAACAAGTGTTGGGCGATGGCATCATAAACGATGTGGAGTTCCGCATCGCCACACCGCGCCGGCCGCCACAGCCCGCACGCAGTCTGAATCCCGCCGAATTGGCCGACGAAGCCGACCGCATCCAGGATCCGGTGCTGCGCATCCTATACAAACAAGCGAGGAAAAAGGCGTCGGCGTGAAAATCACCGAAAAAGACGTGCGCTACGTGGCCGATCTGGCGAACCTGAAGCTCACGGACGCTGAGGTTGGACGTCTGGCCAAGGATCTGGACGAAATCCTGACTCACATGGACGCGCTGAATGAGCTGGATACGTCCAACGTGGAGCCGATGGCGCAGGTGCTCTTCGAGGGCGAGCAAACCGCCACTTTGCGAGAGGATGAAGAACGGCCCTGCCTCACCAACGAAGCCGCGGTGGCCGGCGCTCCGCTGGCTGGAAACGGCTACTACAAGGTTCCGAAGGTGATTGAGCGATGAGCGCTCTCGCCGGCTCTGTCGCTTCTCTCACAATTCCGCAGCTTCGCCAGGGCCTGGAGCAGCGCCAGTTCAGCGCGGTAGAGTTGGCGCAATCGACTTTGGAGTTCGCGCAGGCCGAAAACCCCAAAACCAACGCCTATCTGCATTTCTCGCCAGAGCGCGCCCTTGCGGCGGCCGAGCGCGTGGATCAGAAACTTGCCGCGCGCGAGGATCCTGGCCCGTTGGCTGGCGTGCCCATCGCCGTAAAGGACGTCATCGTGACCGAAGGCGTGCGAACCACCTGCGGATCGCGCCTACTGGAGCGTTACATCCCGCCATACGACGCCACCGCCGTCCGTCGACTGGAGCAGGCCGGCGGCGTCATCCTTGGAAAAACCAACTGCGACGAGTTCGCCATGGGCTCGTCGAACGAGAACTCGGCGTTTGGACCGGTCCGCAATCCGGCGGCGCTCGACCGCGTGCCCGGAGGATCGAGCGGCGGTTCGGCCGCGGCGGTGGCTCAAGGAACGGCGGTAGTGGCGCTGGGCTCCGACACGGGCGGCTCCGTCCGGCAGCCGGCGTCCTTCTGCGGCGTGGTCGGCGTAACGCCTACCTATGGCCGCGTGTCGCGCTACGGCTTGGTGGCTTTCGCCAGTTCTCTGGATCACATCGGGCCGTTCGGGCGAACCGTTCGCGACGCCGCGCTGCTGCTTCAGACCATCGCGGGGCGCGACGAATGCGATGCGACTTCGGCGTTTGCTCCAGTGCCGGACTACGTCGCGCAGTTGGATGGCAAGGTCGCAGGCCTCAAGATCGGGCTGCCGCGCGAGTACTTCGAGGGATTGGCCAGCGAGACGGGCGACCTGGTGATGCGGGGCGTCGACGTGCTGAAGAAGCTGGGCTGTGAAGTTCGCGAAATCAGCCTGCCCGCGACGAAGTACGCCGTGCCGTGCTACTACATCATCGCCACGGCGGAAGCGAGTTCGAATCTCGCGCGCTACGACGGAGTCCGTTACACGACGCGCGCCAACGGAGACACGCTGAGCGAGATGTACCGCGCTACACGCGGGGCCGGCTTCGGCGCGGAATGCAAACGCCGCATCATGCTGGGCACGTACGTCCTGAGTCACGGTTATTACGACGCGTATTATCTGAAGGCGCAAAAGGTGCGGGCGCTCATCGCCGAAGATTTTCGCAAGGCTTTCGCCGAGGTGGACGCTATCGTCACGCCGGTGTCGCCGTCTCCCGCCTTCAAAATCGGCGAAAAGATCGACGACCCGCTGGAGATGTACCTTTCCGACATTTACACCATCACCGGAGACCTGGCCGGAATTCCCTGCATGAGCGTTCCGTGCGGGAAAACGGCGGCAGGCCTTCCGGTGGGCATGCAGATTTTAACCCGGCACTTCGACGAGACCGGAATGTTCCGTCTTGCGGATGCTTTTGAAAAGGCCGGCGGATTCACCGGCTAGCACATTTACAAATAAACACGAGGAGAAAACTATGGCATTCACCGTTCCCCCGCTCCCTTACGCTTTCGACGCGCTGGAGCCCTACATCGACAAGCTGACCATGGAAATCCATCATGACAAGCATCACGGCGCTTACGTGACGAACCTGAATAAGGCGCTGGAGTCGGCGCCCGCGCTGCAGAGCAAGACGCTCGAGGAACTGCTGGCCAACAACTGCGCCATCGTTCCGGAGAACATCCGCACCGCGGTCCGCAACAACGCTGGCGGGCACATCAATCACACCATGTTCTGGACGATCATGGCGCCCAGCGCGGGCGGGGCTCCGAGCGGCAACATCGCGCAAGCCATCAACTCCACCTTCGGCAGCTTCGATACGTTTAAGGAAAAGTTCAACGCCGCTGCGACCACGCGTTTCGGTTCCGGCTGGGCATGGCTGGTGAAGAACAGCAAGGGCCTGGAGATCCTCTCGACGGCCAACCAGGACAGCCCGGTGATGGAGGGCAATTCTCCCGTCATGGGCCTGGATGTCTGGGAGCACGCCTACTACCTGAAGTATCAGAACCGCCGGCCGGAATACATCGGAGCCTGGTGGAGCGTGGTGAACTGGGCGGAGATCGAGAAGCGGTTCAACTCGGCGAAGTAGGCAATAGCGGCTGAGGGAGCCTGGACGCCGAGCGTGTGACGAAAAAATACTAAACTTTCCGCTCCACTTGCGGTAACATGCAATTTCAATGGAGCGCGTTCTAGAGCTTCGCGGCGTTTCGAAGCACTATCCGTCACACCACGCGGTCAACGGCGTTTCGCTGAATCTCGCGCGCGGCGAGTTCTTTTCGCTGCTCGGCCCGTCGGGCTGCGGCAAGACCACCACCTTGCGCATGATCGCCGGCTTCGAGCAGCCGACGGCGGGCCAAATCCTGCTGAATGGCGCCGACATCACGTATCGCAAACCCTACGAGCGCAACGTGAGCACGGTGTTTCAGAACTACGCGCTGTTCCCTCACCTGAGCGTCCAGCAGAACGTGGAATTCGGCCTGCGGCGGAGACCGGGCAATCACTACGCCCAGCGCGCGATGGAAGCGCTGGATCTGGTGCAGTTAGCCGGCAAGCAGACGCGGCGCCCATCGGAAATTTCAGGCGGCGAACGGCAGCGCGTGGCTCTAGCGCGCTCGCTGGTGCTGGCGCCCGACGTTCTGCTGCTGGACGAACCGCTTTCGGCGCTCGATCCGAATCTCCGCAAGCAGGTCCGCGCCGAGCTGAAGGCTATCCAGCGCCGCGTCGGCATCACCTTTTTGTTCGTCACGCACGATCAGGAAGAGGCGCTGTCGCTTTCCGACCGGCTGGGCGTCATGAGTGCGGGCGAACTCCAGCAGGTCGGCACGCCGGAAGAGATCTACCTGCGGCCGCGCACGCGCTTTGTCGCGGGTTTTCTGGGCGGCGTGAACTGGATCGACGGTGTCGGCGTGCGACCCGAAGCCACCCGCATCGCCAAGGAGCCGCCGGGAGAACGGCCAGCGCGTCCCGCGACGGTCGTGCAATCCACTTTTCTCGGCAACTGCATCCACGTGGAAGCACGCCTGCCCAACGAACAGCCGGTTCTGGCCGAAGTCTCCCGGCTCGGCGAAGGTTTCCGCGCCGGCGACCCCGTCTACGTGTGGTGGGAACCGGCCGACGAACTCGTATTTCAATGAACCGCCTGCGTGCCTGGTTCCTGGCGCCTACCTGGACCGTGATGGCCGCGCTCTTCTTAGCGCCGCTCGCTATCATACTTTCCTATAGCTTCCTCACGCGTGGCGCTTACGGCGGGCTCTCTTCGCCCTGGACGCCGGACAGCTACCAGCGCCTGGTGGACCCCATTTATCTCGGCATTCTAGGGCGCTCGTTCTGGATCGCGGGAGTCTCAACCGTCATCTGTCTGCTGCTCGGCTTCCCGCTGGCGCTCTTCATCTCGCGATCCGGCGCGCGCAAGAATCTCTACCTAAGTCTGGTGATTCTTCCCTTCTGGACCAGTTTCCTGATTCGCACTTACGCCTGGATGTTCCTGCTGCGCGATACCGGGCTCGTCAATACGTTTCTCCAAAAGATCGGCGTCATCCATTCGCCGCTTTCCCTGCTCTATAACGACGGCGCTGTGATTCTCGGCCTAGTCTATGGCTATCTGCCGTTCATGGTGCTGCCGCTTTACGCAACACTCGAACGCCTGGATCAGAATCTGCTGGAAGCCGCAGCCGACCTTGGCGCCAAGCCCTGGGTCGCACTCACGCGCGTCATTCTGCCGCTGTGCGAGCCGGGCATCCGGGCCGGCACGATCCTGGTGTTCATTCCCTGCCTGGGCGCTTATCTGACTCCCGATCTGCTGGGCGGCGGCAAATCCGTCATGATCGGCAACCTCATCCAGAACCAATTCACCACCGCGCGCGATTGGCCTTTTGGTTCGGCCGTGTCGCTTACGTTGATGGCCATCGTGATGCTCCTGTTGATGTCGCTGGCGCGGCGGGACGCAGAGGATTTACTGTGACCGTGAAACGCGCCAGTCCGGCCCTGGCCCTCTACGCGCTCTGCGCCTATCTTTTCCTGCATCTGCCTCTGTTGATCCTGGCGGTTTTCAGCTTCAACCAATCGCGCTTCACTGTCTGGCAGGGTTTCTCCTTCAACTGGTACGCCGCGGCGCTCAAGGATTCGCAACTGCTCGAATCCACCGCGAACAGCCTGATCATTGCGGTGGTCGCCACACTGATTTCCACCGTATTCGGAACGCTGTGCGCTTACGGCCTGTGGAAGCGCAATTCGCGGCCGCTCGCGACGTCCCTTTATCTGAATCTGGTTACGCCCGAAATCGTCACCGGCATCTCGCTGCTGGCTTTTTATCAATGGATCTTCCGCTTCCTGCGCGTGCAGCTCGGAATGCACACGGTGATCCTGGCGCACGTGGCGTTCTCGATCGCTTATGTCGTCATTGTGGTGATGGCGCGGCTGCGCACCGTGGACGCGCGATTGGAGGAAGCCGCGCTCGATCTCGGCGCCAACGAATGGCAGGCGTTTCGGTTCGTCACGCTGCCGGCGATCCTGCCGGGCGTCATCGCGGCCGCATTGCTCGCTTTCACGGTCTCGTTCGACGACTACGTGATCACCAGCCTGGTGGCCGGCGTCAACTCCGAAACCCTGCCCATGGTGATCTACGCGATCGCGCGGCGCGGTGTCAATCCGGTGGTCAACGCCATTTCGGCGCTCATTTTCGTGGGCTTTGGCTGCCTGATCCTGATTTCGCAGAGGCTGCAGTCCACATGAACCGGCGTTATTTCCTGCTCGGCGCCGCTGGCCTTGCGGCATGCGCGCGCGATCACCGGCCGCAGCTGAACATCTTCAACTGGTCCGCCTACATTGATCCGCAAACGGTTCCGAAATTCGAGGCCGCGTTCGGCGCTCGCGTGCGCTACGGCATTTACGAGAGCAACGAAGAAATGCTCGCCCGTGTGATGGGCGGCAACTCCGGCTGGGACATCGTGTTCCCTACCAGCTACATCGTGAAGCCCCTGCTCGCCAACGGGCTGCTCGCGCCGATTCATCGCGACCTGTTGCCGAACCTGTTGCAGCTCGAGCCAAGCTTCCAACGGCCGGATTGGGATCCAGACCTGCAATGGTCCGTGCCCTACATGGTCACCGCCGCGGGAATCGCCTACAACCGCAAGTTGGATCCGCCTCCCCAGGCCTGGGCCGATATGTGGGATCCGCGCCTTAAGAGCCGCATGACCATGCTGGACGATCCCTTCGACACCATGGGCGCGGCACTCAAAAAACTGGGGCTTTCCGTGAACGCCACCGATCTGGGGCAACTCGATCGCGCCCGCGCCGAAGCCATCCAGCAAAAGCCGCTACTGCGCGCTTATCTGAACGCCGAGGCCCGCGACCAGCTAGTGAGCGGTGACATTCTGGCGGCGCATATGTGGAACACCACCGCGCAACAGGCCATGGACTCCTCGCCAAACATCGGCTTCGTGTACCCGGCCGAAGGCTACGCGGTCTACCCCGACTCTGCGGTCATCCTGCGCGAGAGCGCGTCGTCCGAGCTGGCCCACCAGTTCATCAATTTCCTGCTGCGCCCCGACATCGCCGCAGCGAACGCGCTCGCCGCCCGCACCACCACCACCAACGCCGGCGCCCGCAAGATCCTCCCGCCGGACTTCCGCGACAACCCGACGTTGTACCCCGATGCCGCCGTGGTCGCCCGGGGCGAATGGGCTAAAACGCTCGACCCAGCGACCCAGCGCCTCCGCGACCGCCTGTGGACCGAAATCAAATCCGCCTAAAATCCCTTCAAAGCAGTTACGATTTAAATAGATGCGAATTCAACCCAGAGCCGTCCTATTCGACTACGGTAACGTGTTGGCCCAGCCCCAGTCGCCTGCCGACGTCGAGGCCTTGGCCGGCATTCTGGACCTTCCGATTTCAACCTTCACTGAAATGTATTGGCGGTTCCGCGTGTCTTACGATGCAGCGGAGTTCGACGCCGCAACATATTGGAGAACTGTGGCCTACGCTTCAACGCGTGAGGTGGTTTCTGAGCAAATCGATCGCCTTGTCGAAATAGACGGCTTGAGCTGGTGTCGTCCTGCACCCGTGATGCCGGAATGGGCCCGCGATATTCGACGGCAAGGCTTGCGCACCGCTCTCCTTTCCAACATGCCTGTCTCCGTTCGCCAAGCAGTGGAGCGTGCGGGTTGGCTGCCCGAGTTCGACGTTCGTACGTTTTCCTGCGACGTCGGCATTTGCAAGCCGGCGCCGGAGATTTACCGCCGTTGCTTGAACGACTTGGGATGCGAGGCATCGGAGGTTCTCTTCCTGGACGATCGCCCGGCCAACGTCCAAGGCGCCGAGGCCGTGGGCATGCACGCGCTGCTATTCACTTCGCCCGAGCAGGCAGCCGCAGCCCTGGAAGCGCGATTCAATTTACCCGTGCCGCTGGCATTCGCGGCGAAAGCCGCCCAAATGCAGCCTCCGGATGGTGTTCATTGACGCACTCAGAAGCGCCCCTCGGCGCAGCTCCAAACAATTTAGCACTTTTCTGTTGCACTGCGGTTGAAAATCGTGCATCATGACCGATAAGCGTCCGATTAGGGATAAGAGCTTGGCGGCGCTGCCGCCGTCGGTCATGGCCCAGATGCTATTCAGAGCCATCAACGAGCATGAGGCGATTTTGGCTAGGGTGTCACGCCTGCTTCACGACGACGTGAGCCAGGTGCTGAGCGCCGTCGGATTACAGTTGGACGCGTTGCGAATGGATTTTCGCGAAACTTCCCCGGGCGTGGAGGGGCGGGCGGGCGAGATCCAGGAACTCCTCGAGCAAGCCATCGAACAACTTCGCGACATCAGCAACGAGCTCAATCCTTCCATCGTCGAGCGAGCCGGCTTACATTTCGCCCTGGACCGTTTGACCGGCAAAACGCGGCGAAGCTTTTCCGGCACCTTGCGCCTGCACTTTGATCCCGTCACGCGCATCCCCACCGTGCTGGCCAACACGTTTTACAAGATCGCCGAATGCGCGCTCGAGACCGCCGCTGCCCGCCCGGGATGTTCTCTGATCGACATTCAAGTGAAACAGGCTCGCGGTGAATATGTCCTGCAAATCGCCGACAATGGAAAACTGGATGAGATCGACTCGCACGATGCGTCAATCGGCCAGCTGTTGATGGACTATTACGCTGCCAAGAGTCATGTCCTGCTGAAGACCGAAAATGTCCCCGGCAAGGGGACCACGATTCGGGCCAGCTTTCCTGTTCCGTTAGCGTCAATTCCGGGAGGCGCCCAATAGCAGTCATGCCGGCTCAGGTTCTGCTGGTAGACGATCACAAGATCATGCGGGATGGCATCAAGGCAATCCTGCGGCACAGTGACGAGTTCCAAGTGGTGGCGGAAGCGGAGAACGGCACTGAGGCGGTGCAGCTCTGCCGCAAGAAACGGCCGGACATCATCCTCATGGACATCGGTCTGCCCGGCCTCAACGGCATCGAAACCACCAGCGAGATCCTGCGGCACTTTCCCGACGTCAAGGTAATTATTCTGTCGATGTACGACGACGAGCATTCCGTAGTGAGCGCCATCCGTTCCGGCGCGCGCGCCTTTGTCTTGAAGAAGGCCTCTGATAATGATCTGCTGGACGCGCTGCGCACTGTCGCCAAGGGCGGCTCCTATCTAAGCCCGCAAGTCTCCGACCGCTTGCTCATCCGGATACAAAGAGGCGATCTGGACTCCAAGCCCGCGCCCTCAAGTTTGGATGATCTGTCGCCGCGAGAGCTTCAAGTGCTTCGCCTGGTAGCTGAAGGCAGGACCAGCAAAGAGATCGCCGTCATGCTCGACCTTGGCTTGCAAACCGTGCGAAGCTATCGGAAGACGATGATGAAAAAGCTCGGCGTGAGCAATGTCGCCGGACTGACGCAGGTGGCCCTGGCAGCGGGCATCACGCGGTTTCCGATCGCCAACGGAAATTCCCAGTAATGCACTCCCCCTGGGGAATGCTGTCCATCGCCGACGCTCACGTCCACTTCTTTTCGCACCGTTTCTTCTCTTTACTCGCCGGCCAGAAGGGTGTTGCCGTCAACCAACTGGACCCTCTGTTGAACTGGCGCTTGCCCGATGAAGATCCCGAACATCTGGCGGACGCCTGGGTTCACGAACTGGATCAGCACGGCGTTTCCAAAGCTGCGCTCATTGCCAGCATTCCCGGCGACGCCGATTCGGTGATCGCGGCGGTTCGCAAGTTTCCCGAGCGCTTCTTCGGCTACATGATGGTGGACCCGACCTCGCCCACTGCCGCCAACGAAGCCGGCCAAGCGTTGGCCAGCGGGCACATCCACGCACTGTGCTTCTTTCCCGCGATGCATCGGTACCCGATGCAAGACGCGCGAGCCACTGCGTTACTGGACGTGCTGGCGGCCCACCCACACGCTGCCGCGTTCGTGCACTGCGGCGTGCTGAGTGTCGGCGTTCGGAAACAGCTCGCCTTGCCGTCGCCCTTCGACATGCGTTACTCAAACCCGATCGACCTGCACGCCGTCGCGCTGCGGTATCCGCAGATCCGGTTCATAGTGCCTCATTTCGGAGGGGGATATTTCCGCGAGGCGCTGATGCTGGCCGATCTATGCCCGAATGTATACCTCGACACTTCGAGCAGCAATCGCTGGATGCGTTACGAAGAAGCGCACATTGACCTGCGCGTGGTATTCCGGCGCGCTCTCGATGTGGCGGGCCCGCAGCGGTTGCTGTTTGGCAGCGATTCCTCTTATTTCCCGCGCGGTTGGAACGCGAGCATCTTCGACGCGCAAAGCAAGGCGCTATACGAGATCGGTATCACCGAAGAGATTGCACGCCAGATTTTCTGCGACAATCTGCTCCATTTATTTCACTAAGACGGATTCGCTGAGACGATACAGAACAGGGCGGCACTGTTTCATCGGAACCCTTATGACCATCCGAGTCCGTCGCCCCCATGTTGGCGCGCGCTTCATTCATCCCCTGGATCCGGAGCCTCGTACGGCGGTCCTGGCCGCCGGCTTTCAGGAGATGAAGCTGGTGCGTGTTTTCCCGCAAGGCTGGAACGAGCAAGCGGCGCGCTTTCACCCCACCTGCATCGCCGGCCCGATGGAGGAGCTACAGCGTGCCGCGCGGGCAGGTGTCGAACTGGAGCATGCGATCGTCGCCTTCACTTATGAGGGCGCTTCCCTACTCTCGCGCAGCGACCGCGAATCGCTTTGGGATGCCTTCGGCGTACCAGTGTTCGAGCAGTACCTTGGCTCCAACAATCAACTGCTCGCCGCGGAGTGTGACGCGCATTGCGGCCTGCACGTGGTCTCGGACTGCGACGACCTCGACGTGGACCACGATCCGTGCCCCTGCGGCAATGCCGCGCCCCGGCTGACGCGCGGCTCCCGCATCGAGGAACTTGCAGCCCTGTTGGCCTGAGCCACCGCGGGGCGACTTGCTATCCTGAGTCTGAAGCCTCGCCCTGCGAACGTGGCGGAACTGGCAGACGCACTAGACTTAGGATCTAGCGGCCGAAAGGCCATGGGAGTTCGACCCTCCCCGTTCGCACCAGTCTCAACGCCCGCCCGGGCCGCGCGCAGGGCCTTCGAGCAACGGCAGGTCCTGATTGTTTTCCTGGCAGATGTACTCCAATAGCTCGGCTCCCGGCATGAGCGTAGCCCTTCCGACGGTTGTGAATGGCTTGGTGTATGTGCCGGGATCGTCAATCGTGACCTCGATCGACATGTGCCCCAGGTCGGTCCGCGTGTAGCGTTCGATGGTGTGCAGTTGTTCGGTGTGCGGATGGCCTTTGTAATCGAACCAAAATTTGTCGTTGAACCCGACCGTATCCACCACCAGCGTGTTTCCTTCCCAGTGGCCAACGGAGTGGCCGTACCAGGTTGGGTCGGGATCGGTGGGATGAGCGCGGCCGTCCATGAAGATCTGCCGGAAGCTGTGGATGTTGCCCTCGTAGAGGATGAAATAGTGAGTGGGAGTCTGCAGGATCCTCCACGGATACGGTGACCCGCGCGGAATACCGGCGGGCAGGCAGTTGGCCTCTGGATCTTGCTTCGACAGCCGGCCCTTGACGACCTTCTGCGCCCACGGCAGCATGTCGACCTCGCTGCCCGGTTTCAGCGACTTTGGGTCGGCGATGTCAGCGCTATCGGAGCCGCTGCCCAGCCAGACGCCTGAGAGATCCGGCGTTCCATCGGCAAGTTTCGGAGCAGGTCCATCGGAGGGCAAGCGCTGATTTCGGTACAGTCCGATGGTTCCCGTTTTCCCCTTGTCGCCGATCTGCACTTGGGCGACTGCTTGCTGAGCCACAACCCCAAGAATTGCCGAGACGGTCCCGCTAAGGAGCAAAGCAGCAGTTCGCCGGATCATCGTTCAGAATCTCCCGCGGCTAGGAACGTCAATTTATGCCCATCGGGGAAAGTAATCACCGACGCACTGCCGAAAGCCGGATTGTCCTTGGCCCGAATCCCGGTCACGGTGACCATATCGCCGGGCTTGAGGGAGTTCCTTTTCCAGCCATTTCGAATGAGAACGTTCGGGCTGGCCAGCTCCAGATTCCAATTCATCACTTTGCCGCTCGAATCCTTGACGTCCAAATAAAAGTGCGCATGCGGATTGGTCCATTCGACCTTCGTCACCACGCCCGACAAGTCGATCTTCGCATTGAAATCAAATTCAGCGGCCGCGGAATGATGGGCGAGCGCGGGCGACACGGAGGCTAGCCACAGAAAGCACACGAAAGCGGCACAGGGCTTCATCACCATACCTCCGTGCGTGATTTTTTCACACCGCGTAGGTATGCACAAGGGGGAGCGGGTTGGCGTCAGCGGGCTGCCGGCGAATACAGTTCCGGCGTGCGTGAGCCTCTGACCCAGCTTTCCAGCCAGAACTTGCGGAACCCGGCGCGCTTGGGAACCAGCGTCGTGCCAGTGCAGAACTCGGCGATCTTGGTAAATTCGGCGATGGTCTCGGGCCTTGCGTTATCCAGCCGGAACTCCGCCGCATCCCACAGATTCTCATCGGGCGGAATTGCGGCGATTTTCTCGGCGTCGATACTCCAGCCAGCCTCCCGGGGAATGGCGACGTTCTTCGCCTTGCGATTCACCACGTACTTCAGTTTGCTCGAGCCGACACCGCGCGCCTCCAAATCGTAGCGCCGGCGGGAAGCGAGATAGAGCGAGGCGGTAGAGGGCGCGGTTACCACAAAAACCGATTTGGCCGCGCGGACCACCACTTCGGTGGCATCATTCACGACTTCCGGCAGGTCCGCGATCACGACGTCGTAGCGAGCCCGCACAAACGACAACAACCGTTGATAGCCCCACGCAGAAACACGGCGTACACCCAGCCGGCTTACCGACGACAGGATGTCGATTCCATCCAGGCGGATCACCATCTCGGACCAGGTGTCATCGGTAAGCCGGTGGGCGTCCTCTAGCGCATCCATAATGGAATACGCCGGCCGGACATTGTAGAGCATCGAAATGGGTCCAGCATGTAAATCACATTCCAGGAGCAGCACCCTCTTGGAAGCGAGCCCCGCCAGTAGATTCGCAACAAACAGCGCGGTGGTGGTGGCGCCGCTGCCGGCTTTGGCGGGCAGGAAAGCGAACAATGGCGCATTCTTGGCTTCCGAGCGTGCCTCCAGCGCATGAAATACCGCCGCCCGGAATTGATCCGGCTCGCAAGGAAACCGCAGGGACGGAAAGCCGCCAGCGGTGGCTTCCAGGATCCCCTGCCCTGGACCGGCAAAAACTCCCAGAACTGCCGCCGATGGCAGAATGCTGCGAATGTCCTGCTCCACGCTCGCGGCCTCGGATTCATCGTCCAGGCTAAGAAAAACCAAATGGGGGGCGAAGGAGTTCAGCAGCCGCATGGTCTCATGCGCCGGCGGATAATGCTCCAGACTGCGGAACACGGAGATGTCCTGCGTCAGCGCACACATCTGCTGGACCTGCGATGCTAGTGCACGGTCCGCACCGAACGTCAAAGCGCTCAACATGGCAGACTCGGTAGCAACTGATCGACCAACGACGTTTTCCTTGAGAAATGTTGCAAACAAAGCAACGAATCCGCCGAAACCGTGTCAAGTTCCTGCCACGACGCCGAAATCGCGACGCGGGCCGTCGCGTTGACGTCAGTGTCAAAACTCTGCTCTAATCGCCAGATGCCGGAGCAAGAGGGTCGCGCGGTGGCCTATAACCTTCTGGAGGCGCTGCGATTCTTCGGGAAGGCTCGGGAGGATGCCGAGATCCTGGATCTGCCAGGGGAATCGCTGATCTTCTGCGGGCTGAACTACGCGGCCTTCAACGCGGCGCTGCTGGCCGAGCCGGTGGAGGGCGACGCCGGCGAACTGGACCGGCTGATTCAGGCTGCCGCCGCCCGGTTCGACGCCCGCAGCCTCCGGTGGACCTATTGGCTCTGCGAGGATTTTCTCAACCCGCCGCTGCGGCGCCAGGCCTCGCGCATCTTTCACCGGCGCGGCCTGCGGCCCTTGACGGAAGCGCCCGGAATGTACACCGAGCGGCTCGCGCCACCGCACCGCAAGCTGCCTTCGCTCGAGATCCGGCCTGTGGCCGACGCGCAGACCCGTAGCGCGTTCGCCGACATCATGTCAGCTTCCTTTGAGATTCCGCACTCCATCAGCGCGTCCGTCTACGGCTTGGAGCGGGCCTGGAACAGCAGTTTCCGCGGATTCGTCGGATATGCCAGTGGCAAGCCAGTGACCACCGCGGCAGCCGTGATTACCGGTGACGTCGCGGGCCTATATTCTGTCGCCACAGTTCCGCAACACCGGCGGTTGGGCTTCGCCGAAGCCATCATGCGGCAGGTGGTTCAAGAGGCCTATCAGACCGCGGGCGCCACCAGAACCGTCCTGCAGGCGACATCGTCCGGCTATTCGCTATACGAAAAGATGGGCTACCGGACCGTCACCGGATTTCAGGTTCACATCGCGGACTAAACGCGCGAAAGAGCGCCGGAAGAGATCCATTCGCTGGCATTCTCGATACTGGACGTCAAAGAGCAGTCGGCGGTCCAGACTGGGCTGACGTCTTGGAGCGCGGCGCGGACGCGTTCGATGATGGCGCTGGAGGCCAGCGGGCGAAGACAATCGAGCGCTCGCGTCGCCGTCAGAAGCTCGATCGCCAGAACATGCCGCGCGTTGCGCACAATCTGTTTGAGCTTCAAAGCCGACGTCATGCCCATGCTGACGAAATCTTCCTTGTTGCCGCTGGTGGTGATGGACCCGGTGGAGGCGGGATGCGCCAGTACCCGGTTTTCGGCGACCAGCGCGGCGGCGGTGACTTGGAGCATCATGAAACCGGACTCGAGCCCGGCGTGATTGGCCAGAAACGGCGGCAGCTCTTCGTTGAGCGCGGGATTCACTAAGCGATCGATCCGGCGCTCGGAAATGCCGGACAGTACCGTGAGCGCGACGGCCATCGCGTCCAGTTGCAGCGCCAGCGGCTCACCGTGGAAGTTGCCGCCGGAGAAAATCTCGCCATCGATGACCAGCGGATTGTCAGTCACCGAATTCAGTTCGATTTCGAATGCGCCACGGGCGGTGGCGAGCGAATCGCGCACCGCGCCATGCACCTGAGGCGCGCAGCGCAGCGAGTAAGCATCCTGCACACGGCGGCAGGCGATGTGGGACTGGCGGATCTCGCTGCCTTCCAGATAGCGTTCGAGATTGGCGGCGCTTTGGATCTGGCCAGGGAATGGCCGGGTCTGGTGGATGCGGGCGTCAAAGGCGCGGGGAGTGCCGCGCAGTCCGTCGATGGTCATGGCGCAGATCAGGTCGGCCGCATCAGCCAGGGTCTCCGCGTCGAGCAGTTGAAGCCCACCAACAGCCAGCATGGCCTGGGTGCCGTTCACCAGCGAAATGCCTTCCTTCGAAGCCAGCACGATGGGCTGGACGCCGGCGCGCCGGAGCGCCTCGGCCCCGGAGTAACGCGCGCCTTCCAATTCCGCTTCGCCTTCGCCGATCAAGACCTGCGCGATGTGCGCGAGCGGAGCCAGATCGCCGCTGGCTCCTACGCTACCTTGCGACGGCACGACCGGAGTTATGCCCTGGTTCAGCAGATCGCAGAGCCGCTCGGCCACCAAAGGCCGGATACCGGAAAAGCCCTTGGCCAGCACGTTGGCACGGATCAACATCATGGCGCGTACTTCCTCACGGGCCAGCGGCGGCCCAACGCCGCAGGCGTGCGAGCGCACCACGTTGCGCTGGAGCTGTTCCAGATCCTCCGGCGGCACGCGCACATCGGCCAGAAGTCCGACGCCGGTGTTCACTGCGTAAACCGGAGCCTCCCCGGCGGCGAGATGCTCCACTACGGCGCGCGATCGCTGCATGTTGGCGACGGCGGCGGGGTCGATCCTGGCCGGCTCGCCCGCCCGTGCGACGCGCCGGACTTGGTCGAAAGTGAGTTGAGAGCCGTCAAGTGAAACCATTCCTTACAGTTGTAGCAGGCGTGCAGTCGTGTCGGCTGGCGCCAACCCGCTCGCGGTCGCCCATTGTCGGACGACCGATTTTCACGGCTTTTTTTTGGCACGGTTTCCGGCTTACCTACGCTAGTGGGAATAAGAAGCGGTCGATATGATCGATGTTGTCATTGCACTAGAGGACGCCGGCGCTAACCGTCAGGTCCATGACGTTCTGCGCCTCGCCGCGGACGCGGTTGCCGAGCAGACAGGCACCCAGATATCGGAGCCCTTAGACATTGGCCATGAGGTGGGGCGAATCATTGATTGGCTTCAAACCTACTTCCTGGACAACCCCGCAAGACTGCTGGTCTTGATTTCTGACCTGTTGTTGCGGCCTGAAGGGCCTCCTTCTGCCAATAACCTTGCGAAACGGTGCCAGGAAATACTCGGGCATTACGCCTTTGGCACGATTGCCATCACGGCTTTGCCCCAGCGCATACCGGATATCGACCGAACCATCCGCCCGGACACGTCTCGCAGCGAATTCGAGCGCGCTCTCAGCCTGACGATCGGCCGCCTGCAGTACGTGGCAGCGCCAACGAAGACCCCGGCGGCGAAATGCGACTCGATCCTGGTACGCCCTCTGCGCAGCACGAATGAAATGGAGTTCCGCAGTTACTTCGCTCTGCGCCATCGCGTGTATACGGTGATGGGCTATCTCGACGACGAGATGGAACGGTGCCGCAGCGGGCTTGAGATCAACGAGGCCGACCTGCGCGCCATTCACTTGGGGGCTTTCTGTCGAACCGGTCCGCAGGAACGGCTCGTGGGCACCGCCCGCGTGGTAACCAACGACGAAGCCAACATGACGCTGCAAAGGGTCTTTGAAGGCTTGGTGCGCAATGATCCTGTCGTCCGGCAGCGTCTCATCAGCCCGTATCCCCTTTCGTTACCCATCTTTCAGTCGTACGACGAGATGGACGCGATCATGCAGGAAGTTTTCAGCCGGCGCCAGCGATGCGGAGAAATCAGCCGCGTCATCGTGGAAAGCGAGTTCCGCGGCCGGGGTATCTCGCGCGCGCTCGTGGCAGAAGCGCTGCGGAGGAGCGTCGACGGGGGCCTGGAGAGGGTGTTCCTGGAATGCTTGAAGATTCATGAAGCTCTCTACGGAAGCTTTGGGTTCCAGCCCATAGTAGAGGGCCCTGTGGTGGACGTGTTTCGGACCATGGTCGCCATGGAACTGCGGCCTACGCCCGCCAGGAAAGCCGTGGCGGCCCAAGCGTCCGGAGAAGCGGAACGTCCGATTGCGTGGCAAGGAGGAGGCCTCCTATGACCCCAACTGCACGGCCCGCCCAGCCTGCTCTGCCCGGATGGGTGCACATCATAGGAAGCGTCAAGGGCGTGCCCGGCTTGTTCGCCTTGATTGTGCTTTCGATCGGCTCCATGCTGGGTGCTGCTCTAACCAGAGGAGCACCCGGGACGCTCACGATCATTGTGATGGCGATCGTAATGGGGCTCGCGATCGTGTGCGTCACCCTGATCATCATCGTACGGCCCAGCCTCATCCCCGTGGCGCGGCCGAGCTCCGCGAGAGGGCTCATTCTGCGTCCAAGGGAGCAGCGCTTGCCTGACGAAGCCAAGGAGCAGCTGGTCCAGCAGAACAGGCCGTTCGTCAAAGACGCCGAAATGCCTCCACTCAGTCCGGACGATCAAACCCGAAAACTCCGGCAGCTTCGGTCTGTGATCTACCAGGCTCCCATGTACTCGACGCCCACGTATTTCCTGGACGCCCACCTGGCGGTGATCCACTGGAACGTGGCGTTCGAGCTCATCTTTCGATCGGTCCTTCCGAAGATTCGCGGCTGCCATGTGAATTGCCTGATCGCCGAACTGGCGAATTCCTCGGCGGTCTTCGATCATGCCCGGACTTTTACCAAAGAGAGCGCTCGCGGGCAGCTTCCCCTGGTGGATTGCGAGCCGTTGGTATACGAGTCCCAGGATTACGGACGGGTAGAGTTCGAGAAAATCGCCGTGCAACTGACGGATGACAACGCCAACCTGCGGGCTTGGTCTGTCGCCTTACTTTTGAAAAGGATCGACTGGGACATGTACGTGAAGGACCTCGAACAGCGCTCCCGAGACGACAAGTTGTGGAGCATTTATGCGGTATCTTACGACGCGGTCTTGTCCGGTTTTCCGCCGTATCAGGAATTAGTGCAGGAAGTTCTGCGGGGCATTCCGCGCGACCCCTGCCAGGTATTGGAGCTGGGAGCAGGCACGGGCAATGTCACCAAAGCGCTTCTGGCCCGCGGGCATCGCGTCACCGCAGTGGAGAACAATACCTTCATGCTCGAGAAGCTCTACGAGAAACAGCTGCTGCAAACCGGGCGGTTGAGTCTGGTGCCGGAGTCCCTGGAAAACACCGAATACGGCCGGCCACAGACCTTCGACGCCGCCGTCGCCGTCAATGTCGCTTACGCCTTGGATGATCCGTCCGCCTGCTTCAGAAAGGTAGCGGAGGTCCTCAAACCCGGAGGCTCTTTTGTTCTGTCGACCACACACTCGGAGACAGACCTGGAGCCCTTGCTGAAGAAGATTGAAGACAATCTGAAAGCCAAGGGCGAGTTTGAACAGAAGGAAGAGCACTTTCGCTGGGTCGTGAAGATCAATCGAGGTATTGCCTATAAAATGGCCAGGCGGCATTCGCGCGAACAATACCAGAAGTGGCTCGAAGAAGTTGGCTTCAAGGTCGTCTATAACGAACCCAGTTACCTGAACGCGGTTGCCGTGATCCACGCGCGCAAGATCTAACCTGCGCTCACCAGGCGGCCCCAGATGGCCGGGGTGGTCGGTGGCTGCCCGATCGGTCTACAATGAAGGATAAGTGCATAAAGCAATTGTTTTGGTCATGGCGCTCGTGGCCGGAGCTTGGTTGTTGCCGGCTGCGACGACGGCAAAGCATAAGACCACTAAACGCCATAAGACGGCGCATTCGAAGCCGGTCGCTTCAAGCTCGAAGTCTGCCAAGACTTCGAGAGCCTTGTCCGCCAAGAAGCACTCCAAGAGCAGAAGTAAAAAGACGTCGAGCCGTACAGCGCGCTCCTACCAACAGCATCCTACGCAGCAGCGATACCAGGAGATTCAGCAGGCCCTGGCCAGCAAAGGCTACTTTCAGGGCGACGCGAATGGCCAATGGGGACCGGATTCCGCCGACGCTCTGAAGCGTTTCCAGGCAGACCAGAGTCTTGCACCGGATGGCAAGATCAATTCCCTCTCTTTGATCGCGCTGGGTCTCGGTCCAAAGCATCTCACCGCTGCCCGCACTACGGACTCCACTCCCCACCCGCCGGGGACGGCCGCAGCCCCCGCAGCCTCTCAATGATCGTCGGCGTAGCCAAGGAAATCAAAGATCACGAAACGCGCGTCGGATTGGTTCCGAGCGGCGTGACCGCGCTGCGGGAAGCCGGCCATCGAGTCTTGGTGGAGTCTCAGGCAGGCGCGGGCAGTTCCATCCCGGATCGGGAATATGTAGACGCCGGCGCGGAGATCCTCGCCAAACCCGCCGAGGTCTGGGCCAAAGCGGACCTGGTGGTTAAAGTGAAGGAGCCGCAGCCGTCCGAATATGTCCACTTCCGCCCCGGCCTGATTCTGTTCACTTACCTGCACTTGGCGCCGCTGCCGGAGCTGACGGGGAAGCTACTGGCCGCGAAAATGAACTCGGTCGGATACGAGACCATCCGCGAGGCCGACGGCTCGCTGCCCTTGCTGACGCCGATGAGTGAAGTGGCTGGACGCATGGCCGTGCAGGTGGGCGCGGTCTATCTGGAGCGGCCCAATGGCGGCCGTGGGATTCTGCTGGGTGGCGTTCCCGGCGTGGCACCGGCCAACGTCGTCATCCTGGGCGGCGGCGTAGTAGGGCATCACGCGGCCAAAATGGCCGTGGGCCTGGGTGCGCACGTAACCATCATCGACCGCAATCTGGAACGCTTGCGCGCCCTCGACGACATTCATAGCAGCCAGGTGGTCACGCTCGCCTCCAACAGCTTCACTGTGCGGGATGCGGTGCGGATGGCCGACCTGGTGGTCGGCGCCGTGCTGATCCCCGGCGCTTCGGCGCCAAGGCTGGTGCGTCGCGAAATGGTGAAGACCATGAAGCCGGGCGCCGTGATGGTGGACGTGGCCATCGATCAGGGCGGCTGCTTTGAAACTTCGCATGCCACTACCCACACGGATCCGATCTACTTCGTCGATGGAGTGCTGCACTATTGCGTTTCGAACATGCCCGCCGCGGTGCCCCATACTTCCACTTTCGCTTTGACGAACGCGACGTTCCCCTACCTGGCGGAGTTGTGCGCCAAGGGGTTGGAGCGCGCCTGCGAGGACAATCCGGCCATTCGCGAAGGCGTCAATACGTACACGGGACACATCACGCATCCCGGCGTAGCTGAGTCTCAGGGCGCGGCGTTCACCGAACTGGCGGCGGTGTTGTAGCAGGCGTTGCCGCCTCCGAAAAAGCCTTCTCCGCTTTTTGGGACTGCAGCAGATTGCCCGTCTCCTGTTCCTTGATCACCAGCGTGGTGCGCACGGCATCCGCCTGGACACGCCAGAGCTTTGTGATATCGCGCTCTTCTTTCTTATTCAGCACGAACGCCGCCGGATGAAGCAGCGTGGACGATTTGTCCCATTTTCCGCCGGTTTCCGCCTGGCCGGTTAGCTCAAGCGCGATAGGAACCGTTACGCGGTTTTCCGTGTTCGCGATCTTCAGCCTTACCAGAATCAGCCCATCGGATTGCTTGTGGATGTCCACGCTGGTTGAAAGCTTGGGCGGCCGCGCGCACGACAGCAGAGTGAGTAGCAAGACAAATAAGGGAAGAATCCTCATCATAAGAGCCTGATTGCTTTGCCGGCCGGAACGCGTTTCTCCAAGCGCGCGGCACGGCGCCGTAGTGCTTCTGAATCCTCAATTGCGAGCGCGTTGCGCGTCATTTCCAGAGCCATCGAGTAGTTGCGTTCCCGATGTTCGTAATATTTGGCGAGTTCCACGAAGGCGGAAGCCTGTAAGGGATTTTTTGATGCTGCTAGATCGGTCAACAGTGGCAGCGCGGCGTGTTCGCGGCCCAGCTTTTTTTCCAGAGCAGCGATATCCCACATGGTGCGAAACAGCAGATCGTCGGACAGGTTGCGATTGAGGGCCTGCCGGAACAAAGCGAGCGAGTTTTCATGCTGCTCGGCCTGGCGCCACCAGCGCGCGAGGCCGACCATCTCCGCCCCGTGCGCGAATTCCGGCCCATTCACGGAATCGCCCGGCGCGTGAAAAGCCCGCGGCACGATCGCCGTCAGGCACGCCAGCGTCAGGATGTCGATAGCGTTGTGATGGAACACGGGCAGCAGGCTGAAGATCTCGCGTGTCCGGATGTATTCGAAGTAGACATACGGGATGAGCTCGCCCGGCAGGTCGCCTTGCCGCTCAACGCCCAGAATCTGGTTTTCCAGATCCACCAGGCGGCAGCTGTCGAAGCGCAGGTTCCACAGGCGGCGCGCGCCGAACAGCAGGTCGAGATGCGCCAGCGAACTGAACGGCGGCCGCTGCCGTGTCATGCGGAACCGAGTTTCGAGCAGCGGCTGATCGTAAGTGCGGCCGTTGTAGGTGATGAGCACTTCGAACTGCTTCAGGTGCTCGGTGAGCGCGCTGAGCTGGCTGGCTTCTTCGCCGAAATCGCGCATGAAGAACTGGCGGACGCGAAAACCCTGCGGCGTGATGCGCCCGACGCCAACTAAGAATGCGTAAGTTCCCGAGCCGCCCGCCAAGCCCGTCGTCTCAGTGTCCAGAAAACACCATTTGGACGGCGGCACACCGCGAATCTCTCCGTTCGAGATCGGTTCCAGCAGATCGCCCGGAAGGTCTTCCAGATCCACGATCCCGATGCTGCCATGACGGCGGTGGCGTTCGTAGAGCTTTTCGAATTCGTAGTGACGACCGTGCGCCGTGGAGACTTCTTCGCCGTTGAGCCATTCCTCCGGGGCCGCTAGCGGCTGGCCGCTGCTGGCTGGCGGTGGCGTGCGCTTGGGACTGGCGTACTTCTTGTCGATTTTGGCGATGCGGCGGCGGAGGTGTGCGAGTTGTTCCTGGAAGTCGCTCATGCTTGTTGCGATGCGACGGCCTGTGATACCTCTTCCCATTCTGCCAGCAGCGCGCTCAGTTCGCTGCGGCGCTGGTCTGCCTGCGCGGACACGCGCATCGTTTCTTCGGCGCTGACGAAATTCGCCAGCTCCTTTTCGTATCCGGCGATCTCTTCCTCCAACGCCGCAATCTGCTCTTCCAGCTCCTGGCAGCGGTCCTGCATTTGCTTTAGCTTCATCGGATTCAGGCGCTTCGCGGCAGGCCGGTGGCTGGCGGCTGGCGGCTGGTGGTTGTTGACAACGTGGCCGTCGACCGGTAGAGCGAGATCGATCTGCTTGCCGTCCTTGCGCCACAGGTAGTCTTCGTAGTTGCCCGGGAACACGTTGACTTCGCCGCCGCCAATTTCAAACACCCGTGTAGCCAGTTTGTCGATGAAGTAGCGGTCGTGCGACACGAACACCACCGTGCCGGTGTATTTTTCGAGCGACTCCAGCAAAACGTCCTTGGCGCGCAGATCCAGATGATTGGTCGGCTCGTCCAGCAGCAGGAAATTCGAAGGCTGCAGCAGCATCCGCGCCAACGCGTAGCGGTTGCGCTCGCCACCCGACAACACACCGATGCGCTTGAAGACGTCGTCTTCGGAGAAAAGAAAACAGCCCAGTAGATTGCGCAGCTCGGTGTTGGTGGAGCGCGGCGCCTGGCTTTGCAGATCGTCCAGCATGCGCGCGTCCACGTCCAGTTCCTTGTACTGATCCTGCGCAAAGTAATCCACTTGAACGTTGTGCCCCAGGCGGTATTCGCCGGAGCTCAGGGGCTCGCTCGCCGCCAACAGCTTGATGAGCGTCGACTTCCCCGCCCCGTTCACGCCCACCAGCGCGATGCGGTCGCCGCGCTCGACGATGAAGTTCACGCCGCCGAAGACGAACTTGTCGCCATAGCTTTTCGAGACATTGTGGAACTCGGCCACGATGCGGCCGCTTGGCTTCGGCTGTGGAAACGAGAAGTGGATGGTTTTTTCCTCGGCCGGCAGCTCGATCCGCTCGATCTTTTCCAGCTCCTTGATGCGGCTTTGCACCTGCTTGGCCTTGGTGGCCTGGTAGCGGAAACGGTTGATGAAGGCTTCCAGCTGCTCGATGCGCTCGCGCTGGTTGCGGTAGGCGGCTTCGAGCTGCTCGGTGCGCTCCTGCTTCTGCTGTAGATACTTTTCATAGTTGCCCGCGTAGAAATGCACGCCGCGGTTCCAGATTTCGACGATTTTGTCTACCGTGACATCCAGAAAGTAGCGGTCGTGCGAAATCAGAACGAAGGCGAACGGATAACCGTGCAGGTATTGTTCCAGCCAGTTGCGGGCTTCCAGATCCAAATGGTTGGTCGGCTCGTCCAGCAGCAGGAGGTTGGGTTTTTCGAGCAGCAGTTTCGCCAGTGCAATGCGCATCTGCCAGCCGCCGGAGAAGTCTTCGGTCCGCTTGTTCCACTCCTCGTGCGGGAAGCCGAGGCCCGCCAGCACGGTTCCAACTTGCGCCTCAATGGCGTAGCCGTCACGCGTGCGGAATTCGCTGTCGAGCTGATGGAAGCGGTCGGCTACTTGCGCATATTCCGCGCCGGCCGGATCCAACTCCGGCATCTTGTGCGTCAGCTCCTCCATCTCCAGCTCCATCTCGCGCAGCGAGGCAAACACGGACATGCATTCGGCGAAGACGCTGCGGCCGGAGAGCGAGAGGCCATCCTGCGGCAGATAGCCCGAGCTGACGCCTCGCGTCACAGCGAGGTTGCCGTAGTCGAGTGATTCGATGCCCGCCAGAACCTTGAGCAGAGTGGTCTTGCCGCTGCCATTGGCGCCAACTAGTCCCACGCGGTCCTTGGGCGTGATCATCCAGGTCAAGTCCTCGAACAGCAGCCTGGGGCCGAAGCGCTTTCCGGCGCCGGAAAGTTGGATCATCTACTTCTTTTCCTTTTGGGGACCGATAACTTCGGGAGGCTTGGCCGGGAGCTTTACAACAAATCCTTCCGGAGGAAACCCACGCCCAAAGACTATCGGCTGGACATGGAGCACTTGATCGCCTTCGATAACGGAGAGCACGTAAAGTCCTCGCAAAGGGTGGTGGATTCGGAACTCACCGGATGTCTCGACGCTTTCCTCCCATTGAAAGGTACCGTGAACGGGGCTCAGGCGAATCCATACCGGCTCGGATGTGACAGTCGGCATCGGATAGAGCCTCCCCTTGATAGCGAAATTCGGAGAAAACCCTCCATCGGCCGCAAAGCCCGCCAGCAGTTCCGTGCCAGCTTGAACCACCAAGAAAATCTCTCCCGCCGTCACCCCGATCTGTCCGCCGCCTATCCCTTCTCGGCCGTCAGTTAGTGGCCGCTTCAAAGTGTAGTTATATAGGCCCCATGGAATCTGGTTGCCCTGCAGCCCACGGAAATGCGAGACCAAGTCCGTTCCATCTCGGCTAGCAAAGCGAGTGACGCGGCAGCCCTCAACAGTGAATCCGGCTTGGTCAACGACGTGAATGGTCACGGTAGCCGTCGGCTCTTGCGCGAACACAGGAAAGGCGAACAACAGCCCGAGGATAAGGAAGAACCTCCGCATCATTCTATTTTCTCAGAGAGAGCTGCCCAATCAAGGTTTGCCCAGTGCGCACAGCGGATCACCCACGACGATATTCATCCAGCTCAGCATCGGAATCGAAAGATAGTAGCTTTCCGCCAGATTGCGGCCATGATAGTAGACCGGCAGAAGAATATTGGGGCGCGGAGTTGCCGGGAGATACGGCTCGTACACGTGCCCGGAAGCGCCAGTAGCGCCGTCGTGGATGTAATCGGACGTCAGCGACTGCGCGGAGCCATCGAACGGAAATATGGGCAGCGAGACGCCGAGTTTCCAGCTATCGGGCGGCCGCGCGAAACTGCGGCCGTCGGTGGAGACGTACTCGGTCATGATGGCGCCGGGCAGCCAGCGGAAGCCAAGATGGCGCTGCTTGCGCGCTGGATCGTTGGAGCCCCAAGACGCGTAGCCGATGACGTCCGCCTGGTTGTCGAGCACACCGGCCGACCGGTCCAGCACCACGCGATCTCGAGGCAGCGCCTGCGCCGCTTCCAGCAGCCAGCGATTACCCTGCGTGTTGTCGCTGGCCTTTAGGTCAATGACGAAGTTGCCGCGGTTGCGCGCCGCCTCAGCGCGGTCAATGATACCTTTCACGTCGTCGAAGTTGAAGCCGGCCAGCCGCGTAACCAGATAGATGGGGAAATCAGGATGGCGAAACTGCGAGTAGACTTTGCGGAAGAACGGATTCGCAATCCCGCCGGGGATCGTGTGCGGATGGCCGTGCAGACCGGAATAGAGCAGCGTCAGTTCTGAATCCACCGACGCCGCATCACCCGCCAGGCCGGTGCTTCCGCGGATCTTCAGTGGGACGCCGTCCGTGGTGACGATGTAGAGAATCTGCTCGATCAGGCGATGCGCGCGCAGGTATGCGCCGATGGGCTGCGCCACCTGCGCGTCGTAGGCATCTCGCGAGATTTCTTCGTCCGGTTTTGTGTTCAACCGGCAAATATTCACTGCGGGAATGCGGCGGCGCGCGGCGTAGTATTGGCCGATCTGTTGGGAAAGCGGAGAAGCCCGGTTAACGACTACGAGGATCTTCCCCGGCGTCTGTGCGCAAAGCAGAGCCGCCAGCCCGAACAGCAGGGCGAGTCGCAGGGCCAAGTCCCATTTTAGGCTCTTGCAGGCATGCAACGATACCGCCGATTAACCCCTGCGGCTCTTGCCGCTCCACTCGCGCCAGTCCGCCGTCGTCGCCTTCACCATGGCGGCTGCGGCGTCATGCAGCCAGTGGCTTGACCGCTTGCCCAGATCCCGCACAATCGCTTGTGTCGTCCGCGGCGTCCCCAAATGGATGTTCGCCGTCTCGAAGCCCATCGCCTGCAGCAGCCGCGACTCATCGCGCTCCTTGGGCATGTGCGCGAGCTCGATGCGCGAGCAGTCCGGCGCCAGCCGCCGCACGATCCAGCGGCCTTTCAGATGCACAAACGGATCGATGGCGCGGATGGAATGGTCCAGAGCCTCCTGATAACGAATCCGCTCGGAGGCCTTGCCAGCAGCGGCCCAGACGCAGGCCGATGGCGCCAGGGCCTTGGCTTCGCGCGCCACCTTCGCGCCGCGATACATCGCGATCGCCACGTACCGTTCCCGCCCCAGGCTGCCGAGTCCGGCGATCCGATGCACAATGCGATATTCCAATTCGGACTCCGGCAGCAGACGCTCGACCGCACGGCGCACGCTCTTTGGGACGCGCCCCTTCCACGTCGGAAGCGCATCCAACTTTGCCCAGTACTGCACCGGATCGCGAAGCCCGCCGGTCACCATGGACCGCAGCCAGTCATGCTCCTCGGCCAGCACGATGGGGCGGCCGCCTGACGTCAGGCCTTTCTGGTAGCCTGCCAAGATCGCGTCGCACGCATCCCGGGCGGCGATTTTCAACCGCGCGTCCCGAATCGCGATGTGGGCGCTCGCCGCCAGGCGCACCAGGTCGATCGTGTAAGGCAGTGGGTAGACTTCGTCGAAATCGTTGATGCCCCACACCAGGCGCCCTTCGACGTCGCGCCAGGTCCCGAAGTTCTCGACGTGCAGATCGCCGACAGCCAACACCCGCGGCGCTTTGTTCTCGGCGCCGCAGACCTCCGGCCAAAGCTGCATCCAACGGTAAAAAGTCGCGCGCAGGAAGGGGAAAACCCCCTCAGCCATGGCAGCGTGCTTGCGCCGCAGGTCCGCGGGCAGCAAAATAACGTGCTTGCCGAGCCAGGCTTCGTAGTCGGTGGTGGCTTTGGCGGTCTTCACGAGCGCTATTTGTTTTACCACGGGACGGCAGCGGCGGATTCATTTCCTCCGGCGCGCGCCACTACCGAACCGACGGGATTGACGGCGGTTTGCACCCCGGTCCAAGATAAGTAATGGTGCTAGATAATTCACAACATGGAGGTTTTCAGTGTCTCTCTCGCGCCATGCATATTTGGCAACCCTGCTAGCCGGCGCCGCGGGCATCCTCTCCGCCGCCCAGGTGCACGGCGTTCTCATCGACCAATTGTGCTCCGCCAAGGCTGATGTTCGGCTGGTCCCCGGTCCTCGTCTCGAAGGAGGCATGATCGTGGCCGAGGCTCACACCCGCGAATGCGATCTGAAACCCGCGTGCCAAAAGAGCGGCTACGGGGTGTTCACCGACGACAACAAGTTCCTGAAATTCGACAAAGCGGGCGACCGCAAGGCGCTTGAGGCTCTTAAAGAGTCCAAGAAGCTCGATGATCTCACCGTGGAAGTCACGGGCGAGATCAAGGGCGACACCATCAAAGTGGAGAGCCTGAAGCTACTCTGACGCCACTCGCGCGCGGCTGTTGTAGAATCGGAGCCTATAGGGGAGGTCCCTACATGCAACCCGCTGTAGCCGGCATTGAACAACTCAAGCAGAGAATGCGCGGTACCTGGATGGCCGGGGACTTCGGCCAGATCGCACGTTATACCGAGAAGACCGCCGAGGATTTTGTGGCGAGATTGGGCCTACAGCCCGCGGCGCGCGTGCTGGACGTGGCCTGCGGCACCGGGAACCTGGCGATACCGGCGGCGCGCGCCGGCGCTCAGGTATGGGGCGCCGACATTGCTCCCAATCTCCTGCTCCAGGCGCAGAAAAGAGCCGAGGCGGAGAAACTGCAGGCGACCTTCGAAGAAGGCGACGCCGAGCAGCTCCCCTATCCGGAGTCCCACTTCGACGTCGTCATGACCATGTTCGGCGCTATGTTCGGACCGCGTCCGGAAAAAGTAGCCGCGGAACTGGCACGCGTATGTCGGCCGGGAGGCCGGATCGCGATGGCCAACTGGGTGCCCGACGGCTTCGTTGCCAGACAGTTCGCAGTGGGCAATCGCTACAGCCCGCCGCCAGAGGGAATCCCTGCGCCAGTGCTGTGGGGCGACGACCAAGTTGTACGCCACCGGCTCAGCCCCTATGCCTCCGAAATCCGGACTGCGCGGTATCCCGTGCATTTCGAGTTTCCGTTCCCGCCGGACGCCGTGGTGCAGTTCTTCCGCGAACACTTCGGACCAACGCAAGTCGCTTTCGCGCGCCTGGAGCCGGTCCGTCAGGCGGCCTATGCCGCGGACCTGGAGAGCCTCTGGCGCGAGCACAATCAGGCCAGCAACGGGCGGACCCTGGTGGAAGGCGAGTATCTGGAAGTAATCGCCACACGCCTCTGAAGGAGGCTCTCTTGCGAACAATTCTGACCTCGATCGTGGCACTGCTGGCCTTGGCCGCCATCACTGCCGCCCAAAGCGGCGTTCCCCGGTTTGAGCCCGATCCCTATTGGCCCAAGCCGCTCCCCAACAACTGGATGCTCGGCCAGGTTTCGGGAGTCTATGTCGATTCGCAAGACCATATCTGGGTCACCACGCGTCCTCGCACCCTGGACAACAACGACAAATACGCAGCGCTCAAGCCTCCGGAAGCCGACTGCTGCATCCCGTCGCCGCCGATTCTGGAGTTTGACCAGTCCGGGTTCCTGCTCCAAGCCTGGGGCGGTCCCGGCGCAGGCTTCGAATGGCCCGACAACGAACACGGCATGTTCGTCGACTACAAGGGCAACGTCTGGGTCGGCGGCAATGGCGCCAAGGACACCAACATCCTGAAGTTCACCCAGGACGGAAAGTTCCTGCTGCAGATCGGCCATCATGGCAAGACCGGCGGCAGCAACGACACGGAAAACCTGAACCGGCCGGCCGGGATTTGCGTCTATTCGCCCACGAACGAGGTTTTCGTGGCCGACGGCTACGGGAACCGGCGCGTCATCGTGTTCGACGCCGACACCGGGGCTTATAAGCGGCATTGGGGCGCTTACGGCAACAAGCCCGACGACACTGCGCCGCGCACGCGGCTGTTCGAGGGACCCGGCCCGCAGCAGTTCAATACGGTGCACGGCATCCACATTTCCAACGACGGCCTGGTTTACGTGGGCGACCGCGTGAACAACCGCATCCAAGTGTTCCGCCCCGATGGGACGTTCGTGAAGGAAGGCTACATCGAGCGGAAAACGTCGGCGCCGGAGGGCACGGCGTTCGACATCGCCTTTTCTCCGGACCGCGAGCAGCGGTTCATTTACGTGCCCGACGGCAGCAACAAGAAGGTACAAATCCTCAACCGGCAAACGCTGGAGGTGGTTGGATTCTTCGGCGGGCACGGAGGCCACGGCGTCGGCCAGATGTTTCACATCCACAGCATCGCGACAGACTCGAAAGGCAACGTCTACCTGGGCGAGTCCTTCGGCGAGCGCGTCGTGCGCTGGAACTTCAAGGGGATCGAGTAACGCTTCAGTGAACTTCCATCCCGCTCGACTTGTAAGTCGGCGCGGCGGCGGCGCTGCTCAGAAACTGGATCACCTTGCTGGCAGCCTCGGCATGCTCTGCCTTGACGCCCACGCCCGCGGCAAAGTGGATGTAACCCTGCACTTCGTTGGGCAGCGGCCCCACTAACTCGACGCCGCGCACCGTCACGATTTCGCTAACCAGCGTGATCAGCATCTCAGCTTGGCCATTGGCGACGCTCTCGCCGGCCGGGCCGGACGCTTGTGCCAACTGCGTCTTGGCCTTCATCTGATCCGCGATGCCGAGGTGCGCCAACGCCGCCTCGATGGTGTGCCGGCTCGCTCCTTTGGCGACATAGGTGATGGACTTGGCGTTCAGCAGCGCCTGCTTCAGCGCGGCAGCCGTTCCGATGTCCGGCTTCGTCGCGCCTTGCCGGATGCCGATGCCGACGCCGCAGCGGGCCAAGCTGGTCCTGCTGGCGGCCGAGACCTTACCTTCTTTGGCTAGATCATCCACGGCTTCGGACGTGAGAAGGACTAAGTCAAACGGCTCGCCCGCAGCTATCTTTTGCCGGAAAGAAGCCGTAGTTCCGTACTGGATGGCCAGTGGATGCCCGGCGGCCCGCTCCATTTGCGGCTCGAGCTTCTCGACAACGCCTTTCACGCCGTTGGAGGCGAGCACCTTTAAGGGTGCCTGCGCAAAGACGGGAACACTCAACAGCAAAGCAGCGGCGAAAAGTCTCATGAGGCCTCGTTTCGCAGAGCATCGTATCACAGGGCGGGTAAATCTAAGTAGTCGCCCGTGCGCCAAGGCGCTTCGGCGCGGCGTTGCGCCAAGCGGCGGCTAAGGCTTTCTGTACGGCGGCTTTCTTTGCCGCCTTTAGCAGAACCGAAGTGCAGCCGCGGCGTCCCCAGGCGCCTTTCACCGGCACGAAGACCATGGGTTCGTTTTTTACGAACTCGTGTTGCTGCTCCGGGGTCAGCTTGACCATCGCCCAGCCGACAGTTGGATAGCCCAAAGTCGCGAAGATTTTGCCGCCCACCCGAAAGTCTGGGTGGCCCATGTGTGCGCTTTCCGACGCTTCGGGAAATCTAACGGCTAACTCGCGGAAACCGTCCGGGGTCATAAAGTCACTTCGATTGTATATAGTTCCGACGTAGAATGCGACGTAGATTATGTAAGTAACTTAATAGTTCCAAAGACCTTTTTACGAAAGTTTTCCGAGTTCGAATGGTTCTGTCCACATCTAAGTAAATGGAGGCAGAGGAAGAAAATGGCGGGCGACATGAGGTTGGATCCAAAACGAAGAGGAGCTGACGCGGAGAGGCTCTACCAACGGCTGAGCCAACTGGTCGTCGGACAGGACGAGGCCATTCGCGAGATCGTGGACGTCTATCAACTCCATGGAACGGGCTTGAATGCACCTGGCCGGCCCATCGGAAACTTCCTGTTCCTGGGACCGACCGGGTGCGGCAAGACGCGCTTAGTGGAAGCCACCGCGGAGTGCCTGCTGGGCGATCCGAGGGCGGTAATCAAGATCGATTGCGCCGAATTCCAGCACAGTCACGAAATCGCCAAGCTGATTGGCTCGCCGCCTGGATATCTGGGCCATCGCGAAACGCACGCTATGCTGAGCCAGGACTCGGTGGACCGCTACATGACCGACACGGTGCGGATGAGTTTCGTGCTCTTCGATGAAATCGAAAAGGCCAGCGACTCGCTCTGGAACCTGCTGTTGGGCATCCTGGACAAGGCCACGCTGACTCTGGGCGATAACAAGAAGACCGATTTTTCGCGCACCATGATTTTCATGACCGGCAACCTGGGCGCCGCGGAGATGAACGCTGTGCTGCAGCCGCGCATGGGTTTTCAGGCGCTGCCCGCGTTCGGACCGGACGCAGCCGGCGCGGTAAGTGAGGAAGTCGCGGGTAAGATGGGCCGCTCCGCCACCGAGGCGGCTCGGCGGAAGTTCACGCCGGAATTCCTGAACCGGCTGGACAAAATTGTGGTCTTCAAGCCTCTGGGAACCGCAGAACTGTGCCGCATCGTGGATCTGGAATTGAACGCGATCCAAGAGCGGATCACCAACCGCGCTGCGGACCGTGTCTTCGAGTTCGAGGTTTCCGCCGCAGCTCGCGATTTCTTGCTCGTGGAGGGCACTGACTTGCGCTACGGCGCGCGGCACCTGAAACGCACGATAGACCGGCTGGTGGTTCAACCTCTGGCGAACCTCATCGCTTCACACCAGGTGAGGATGGGAGATCTCGTCACGATCAACCACGAACCGGGCTCCGAAGCGATGACGTTCTCGCGGTTCAGCGAGAGAATCCGGCGTGCGGAGGCGGCCTGAAGCTGCTAATCACAAAACCGCGGATGTTAGCATGGACATGTGAAGCGGACGCCGAGGCTCGGTCTGGCGTTGGGCCTTGTCCTGGTGGGCGGATTGTGCGCGTTTCAGATGCCGTTCCGCGAGTACGCGGGACAAGAGTACAACGACTTCCCACTGCCGCCGGACTACCAGCAGAAGACCGAATTCGTCTTCGCGCGGCTCATGTATCCGCAAGGGGACTGGGGCATTTTCGGCTGGCTGTGGCGCTTTGACTGGCGCCAGGGCCGCAGCGCCTGGACAAATGACTATCCCCGTTCCGACCGTCATTTTGTGCTCGCTCTGCGCCGCCTCACGCGCGTCCAGGTACGTTCCGTGGAACAGCCGGTCAGCCTGGACGATGGCGATGACATCTACAACTGGCCCTTCCTTTACTGCGTCGGACCGAATCAAATGAACCTGAACGAGGCCGAGACGAAGAAGCTGCGCGACTACCTGGCTCGCGGTGGTTTCCTTTTGGGCGACGACTTCTGGGGCGCAACCGATTGGGCCTATTTCCAACGCAACATGAGCCGGCTTTTGCCGGGCCGTCCCATCGTCGAACTCCAGGACGACGATCCCATCTTTCACACCGTGTTCGATCTGACCCAGCGCTATCAGGTCTCCGGTGCCTGGAGCCTGGGCGGCATGCCGTACCTGAACGGCGGCCGGGATCCGCACTGGCGCGCGATCTACGACGACAAGGGGCGCGTGATCGTGGCCGTGCTGTTCAATCACGACACGGGCGACTCCTGGGAGTGGGCCGACGATCCAGGCTATCCGGAACGCTATTCCGCTCTCGGCATCCGCACCGGCGTCAATTACGTCGTATACGCCATGACGCACTAATGCACGGAGCCATGCTAACCTCGACTTTCAGCCATGAGCTCTGTTGACTCCCTTCCTCTGGACGAGGAGATGGGAGAACCCAGTGCCCGTTCGCGCGGGCTTCTGAGCCGCTTCCGCTACGAACTGGTCGTCGTCCTGGTGGCAGCCGCAATTTTCCTCGGCTGCGCGTTCAGCCCGCCCTCGCTGATGGACGACGTCGATGCCACACAGGCCCAGATCGCGCGCAACATGCTGGATTCCGGCGACTGGGTCACCGCGCACCTGGACGGCGTGAAGTACCTAGAGAAGTCGCCGCTCAAGTATTGGATGATCGCTGTCTCCTACATGGTGTTTGGAGTTCACGACTGGGCCGCGAGGATTCCCGTTGCACTGGCATGCGTTCTGCTTTGCTGGCTGACGGCGCGCATGGGTGCGTGGGCATTCTCAGCGCGTGCAGGATTCTACGCCGGCCTGGTGCTGGCCACCTGCGTCGGGCTGTTCCTGTTTACCCGCATCCTCATTCCGGACGTCGTTCTTACCCTCACGATCACCTTCGCCATGTGGTCGTTCCTGCGTGCGCTCGAACCCGACGAGCCTCACCCGCGCCGCTGGGCCTGGCTGATGGCGGCCAGCATCGGAACCGGCCTGCTGCTCAAGGGACTGATCGCAGCGGTCTTTCCGATCGGCGGAGGGCTGGTTTATCTGGCGCTGAGCCGGCAGTTGTTTGTGCGCACTACCTGGCAGCGGCTGCGGCCGTTCACTGGCGCCTTGATCGTGCTGCTGATCGCAGCTCCATGGCACGTGCTCGCCACAATCAGTAACCCGCCCTATTTCTACTTCTCCATGCACAGCGGGCCGGGCCAATATCACGGCTTTTTCTGGTTCTATTTCTTCAATGAGCATTTGCTGCGGTTTCTAAACCTGCGCTATCCGCGCGATTACGACACCGTCCCCCGCCTCTACTTTTGGCTTTACCACTTGCTGTGGTTGTTTCCCTGGAGCGTTTACTTCCCCGCCGCGGCGCGCCTGAGTTACAAACCCATGGACCGCGCCGGTCGCATGCGGCTGCTCGCGCTGTGCTGGACCGGCTTCCTGCTGGTCTTCTTCACGTTCTCCTCCACGCAGGAATACTATTCGATGCCCTGTTACCCTGCCCTGGCCCTGCTGCTCAGTAGCGCGATCGTGGAGGGCGGCGTCTGGATCCGCGGCGGCCAAAGGGTCGCCAGCGCCATTGCGGTTGCCGCGATGCTCGCCATCGTATTCATCCTGGTCCGAGTCTGGAATTTATCGGCGCCAGGCGACATCGCGCGCGCGTTGACAGACCATCCGGAAGCCTACACCCTGTCGTTGGGCCACATGGAGGACCTGACGCTGGCTGCGTTCGCGTACCTGCGTTTGCCGTTGATCGTGGCCGGCATTGCGTTCCTGATCGGCGCCACCGCCTGGTTGTGGCGGCAGCCGCAGTTCGCCCTCGCGGCGATGATGGTGGTGTTTTTCCACGCTGCGCGCCTCGCGATGGTGGTCTTCGATCCTTATTTGTCGTCGCGGCCCCTGGCAGAAGCGCTAGTGAAAGCGCCGCCGGGGCAATTGATCGAAGACGACGCCTACTACACTTTTTCCTCGGTCTTCTTCTACGCCAACCGCAGCGGCCTGCTCTTGAACGGCCGTCAAACCAATCTGGAGTACGGCTCCTATGCGCCCGGCGCGCCGGACGTCTTCATCGACGATCCCGCCTTCGCGCGCCTGTGGCGGCAACCGGAGCGATACTATCTGCTGGTGGAAGGTCCGCAACTCCCGCGGATTCACAAGCTGGTGGACCAATCGCAATTCAACGTTGTCAAAGAAAGCGGCGGCAAATACCTGCTCACCAACCATGCGGATTCTGATTGACGCTACTCCGCTCCTCCTGCGCAGCGCGGGCGTCAAGAATTACCTCTATTACTGGATTCAGAATTTGCGAAGCCAGGCCGGCGCCGACGAGGTGCTAACGTGTCCGCATCTGGACTCCCTCCCCGCACTCACCCACGAGCGTTCGGTTCTCGGACCGGTGCGAACGGGAGTTCACCTCGGAAGCATCTTTCTGAACAACGCTGTGCCCGCGGTTCCTCTCCTGCGTTGTACCTTGCCGCACGCCGACGTTTTCCACGTCTCCAACCAGATTCGGAAGCCGCCCAAGGCCGTCCGCCTCACCGCGACGCTTTATGACATGACGGTCCGCCTGATGCCCGAACTTCATACCGCCGCAAATCGGAAGGCCGAGGAGAGTCTGGAGAAGAATGTCCTGCGGAAAGCGGCGGGATTGATCGCCATCTCGGAAAACACGCGGCAGGATGCCGTGCGGCTGCTGGGGTTGGACCCGGCGCGCATCGCGGTGATCTATCCCGGCGTCCCCGAAGTGTACTTCAACGCGCGGCCAGCGCCCGCCGCCAAGCCGTATATCCTGTTCGTCGGCACGATCGAGCCGCGCAAGAACATCGACACGCTGCTGGACGCTTGGGAGGATTGCCAGCTCCGCAAGGAATTCGACCTGGTGATCGCCGGCCCCGGCGGCTGGGCTGCGCAGAAAACCCTGGCGCGCCTGGCCGCTAAACCGGAAGGCGTCCGCTATCTCGGTTATGTCGCCGAGGCCGAACTACCGAGCCTCACTGCCGGCGCCACTGCCTTTGTCTATCCCTCCTTATATGAGGGGTTCGGATTCCCCGTCGCGCAAGCCATGGCTGCGGGCGTGCCTGTGATCACCTCCAATACTTCCTGCTTGCCGGAAGTCGCGGGCGACGGCGCACTGCTGGTGGATCCGCGCAGTCCGGCGGCGATCAGAGCGGCGCTGGAGCGGCTGCTCGGCTCGCCGGATTTACAGCGGCAGCTTCGGACGGCGGGCAAAGCCCGCGCGCAGGAGTACCGCTGGGAAGTCTGTGCGAAGCAGAGCCTGGAGTTCTTCCATCGCGCGATGTAAGCCGGCGATATAATCCCGATATGCGAACCTGGATCGGCGTGCTCTGCTCGATTTCGCTGGCGTGCGGCGCGGACGTATCCGTGGAGCATATTCGCGAGGCCGCGACACGCTCGCTCGCCCTCTTCCAGGCCAGCCAGAAGACCTGGTACACCAAAACGCAATGCAATTCCTGCCATCATCAATACCAGCCGGCCCTGGCGTACCGGTCGGCGCGCGAACACGGCATTCCATTCGACGAAGCCATCGCACGTGCCGATGCGGTGAAGGCGTTCGCAGCCACAGATCTGGACCGCGCGGTTCAATGGAGCTGGATCATCGAACCGGCCATGGACGACGCGTACCGCATGGTGGCCGCGGACGCAGCCGGCGTAAGACCCAATCTCGTGGATGCGGTCTACGCCCGCCTGCTCGCTTCGCGGCAAGACGCGGACGGCTCGTGGACCAGCTATCATCAGCGGCCGCCGGCCTCCTACAGCAGTTTCACGCAGACGGCGCTGGTCTTGCGCGCCATCCAGCTTTACAGCCATCCGAGCCAGAAGGCGGACATCGCGGCCCGGATCGCTCGCGCGCGGCACTGGCTGCTGTCGCACACTCCCATCGACACTGAAGCGCGCACCTATCAACTGCTCGGCCTAAAGTGGGCGGGCGCGAACAGCGCTTCGCTACACAAAGCCGCCCAGGCCCTGGCGGCAACCGAGCAGCCCGACGGCGGCTGGAACTCCCTGGAAGGCCGCGCGAGCGATGCTTATTCGACCGGTGAAGTCCTGGTCGCGCTGCACGACGCCGGTGGCATGTCTACCACCGACCCCTGCTATCAGCGCGGCCTCGATTACCTGCTGCGGACCCAGATGCCCGATGGCTCATGGCATGTTGCGACGCGCTTGCATCCGCCCGCGCCGGTGAGTCCACCTTATTTCGAATCGGGCTATCCATATGGGCACGATCAGTTCCTTTCCGCGCAGGGTTCGCTCTGGGCAGTGATGGCTCTGGCGCGCGCGCTCGGCCCCGCTCGCAAAGCGGAACTCCCGTCATTCAAGGAAGCTGAGCCTTCCAATCTGCCTTCGTGGGCCGAAACCATTCTGTTCGGCACAACCGGCGAAGTGAACCACCTGCTGGCCGGAGGCTTCGATCCCAACTCCGCGACGCCCGCGGGCACTACGGCGTTGATGATGGCCGCGCCGGACCTGGCGAAGATGAAGCTGCTGCTCGATCGCGGCGCGAACATCAACGCACGCGCACGCACCAACTATTCCGCGCTGATGGTCGCCTGCCAATACGGCGGCTCCGCTGCCGCCATCCGCTTCCTGCTCGACCGCGGCGCGCAAGTCGCCCTTCCCGCCGGCCAGAAATCGCAGTTCAATGCCAATCCGCTGTTCCTGGCCGCCTACGCGAACAACGCCCAAGCATTGCCGATGCTGCACGCCGCGGGCAACGGCCTGGACGACAAGATGGTCATCATCGGCACCGCCTCCATGACGCCCCTGCTCGGCGCGGTCCGCTTTGGCAACATGGCTGCGATTCGGACGCTGCTCGATATGGGCGACGCAGCGGACCAGGCCGAGCCGAACGGCATCACGCTGCTGGACCGGGCCGTGCTCAGCAATCAGATCGACATCGCGAAGCTGCTGATCACTCGCGGCGCCGACGTCAATCATGTCGACAAGCTCGGCATGACTCCGCTACTCTACGCCGCCTCGATCGATTTCGGTGACTCCGGCATGATCGATCTTTTGCTCGCATCCGGCGCGCGCCCGGACGCGCAAACCAAACAAGGGCTGACGGCTCTCGACCTGGCGAGACAATATAACCACACCCATCTCCTCGCCAGTCTTGAGTCGTCGCACGGCAACGCAACACAGGCCGCGCGTTAGTTATTTACCCGTTCCTGGAGCGACAAAAAAGTCCCAGACCTGCATGTCGGTTTTGCCGGGAGTGAACTGCACCACGCCGTACTCGCCCGGCTCCAGCGGCTTCTGCGGCCAAATCTTGAACAGCTCGTCGCCCACCTGTTGGCGGAACACTTCCACCAGGTCCGGTTCTTCGGTCACTTCCTTGACTACGGGTTGGATGGTCATCTTCTCCACCACCCGATTCCCTTTGTGTTCGCCCATGCGCACGATGCCGAAGCGCTCATCTTCCGACAGCCGAATGTAGAATTCCGGGTCGCGATTGGCGGTTCCCTGCTGTGCGTGAGGACCGTCCAGTTCCAGCGTCGATTTGCCGCTGATCAACGGAACTGGGCTGATAGCTTTGAGCACGTTGCGGCCTTTGTTGTTGACCACTTTCGATTCGCCGGGTTTCAGCGTGATCAGTTTGTCGTCTTCAATCAAGTACACGCCCGGCTCCTGCGGGACGCGTTGTACCTCCCGGCGGGCATCGCGCTCGGCTTTCTCTTCAGCCGCCTCGGCGGTAGCCTCCTGGCGCACGGACTCTTCGCGTTCCTTGATCTCGGCCTCGGTTTTTTTGAGGTCCACGAGGGTCAGCGGGACTTCCTCCCAATCGTCCCGGTCAACGCTGTAGAAACGCACGCGGTCGCCTTCCACTTTGTATTCGCGAACCAGTTGAGAGGTGCCGTCGGTGAGATAGAGCTTGAAGTTGGCCGCGGACAAAACGCACAGCGCGGAAAGCAGAATGCAGAGAGCGGAAGGCAGAAAGCGCCCCAGCTTTCGAGCAAGATGCCCGGTTGCCTTCTGCATACCGCCTACTGCTTTCTTCGCCAAAACCGGCCTCTGGAAACAATTTTGGCACACGCGTTTGAGCCGCGCCTATTTGATCGCGACCGCGTTCGGTGGCGTTGCGATGCCGCCTTCCACGTAAATCGGAACGGAGACCACCAGGAATTCGTAGCGCCGGTCGCGCGCGCAATCTTCGGCCAGCGGCGCCAGGACGAACAGTTCGCCCAGCGGCAGGCCGAGCAGCGGCAGCAGCCGGTAATGCAAAGCGCGCTCGTCGCCCAGATCGAACGGGAGCGGCTCGACCGCCGGGCAGTCCGTACCGATCGCCGCGACGCGGTGATTCCAGAGCCACGCCACGATTTCCGTGCTCCGTTCGATGCCCATCGCCTTGACCTTGTCGAAAGGCGCGATCGCTTGCTTGCCTTCCGGCGTCAGCTTCTCGTACTCCTCCATCCAGCCCGTGCGAACCAGCAGAATAGAGCCGGGTTTCAACGTCGCGCCTTGCCATTGGAGCGCGGCATCCAGCTCGGCGGCGCTGTACGAACCGGACTCGAGCGGCTTCACCGGACGTCCATGCGCCTTGCGGAAACCGTAAGCGTCGATCAGCACGCCGCGCCCGGCGAACTTGTCGATCCAGTGATGTACGCTGTGGCCGCTGGATGGCCCGTCCTGGATCGCGCTCGCCGGCACGCCGTTGTAGAAGCGCTCGTGCCGGATATGTCCGACGTGCGCGAAGCCGTCCCACTGGCTGCCTTCCTGCGTGTTGTAGTTGTCCAGCAGATCGTCGTTGGCCATGGGGCCGAGCGGAACGATTCTGTGCGACACGGCGGCGCGTCCAAATAGCGGCGGCTTGGCGAAGCCGACCTTCGCATCCAAGCGGAAGACCTTCCCCGCCTGCACCGAGCCGGCCGCTTCGACCAGCCCCTCGGGCGTCAGGAAATTCAGGCAGCCGAGCTTGTCGTCATCGCCGAACACTCCCCAGGCCGATTCCGGCGGGGCGCCCGGCTTGACAGGCAGTTGTTCAAAGGTCGGGATCTTGCTGAAGTCGATAGTTTTCATTTGGGCCCAAAGGGGCCAGTATATCGTTACTTCGCGGCAAGCAGCTTTTTCACGCCGTCCACGCACAGAACGGCCGCGTGTTTTGACTCGGGAATCAGTCCGCCCACGGCGGCTTCGATGGTGTCCGTCTTCAACGCGGCAAGTTCGGCGCGCGTCTTGCCCGTCATCCACTCCGTGAGCGCGGAGCCGCTCGCGATGGACGCCGTGCAGCCTCGCACCTTGTAACGCACTTCCGCCACACGCCCGTCTTCAAACCGCGCCGACAGCCGCAGGATGTCGCCGCAAGCGGGATTCGAAATCTCCACTGTCACTGCCGGTGGTTCGAACTCTCCCACGTTGCGCGGATTTTTGAAATGATCGAGGAAGGCTTCGCTGTACACGTCGCTTTTTCAATTATGCTACTCGTCGGACTTCCAACCCCGTGACTACCGTCGTCGCTGCAGTCATCGAGCGTGATGCCAAGGTTTTGATTGGCCAGCGTAAGCCCACCCGCCAGCATCCGCTGCGCTGGGAATTTCCGGGCGGCAAGGTCGAGCCGGGCGAAGCACCCGAAGCCGCGTTGGCCCGCGAATTGACCGAAGAGTTAGGCATCCAAGCCTGCATCGGCCCTGAGATCATGCGCTACGAATACCAATACCCGGGCCGCCCGCCCATCCTGCTGATTTTCTATCGCGTCAAGGAATTCGCGGGTGAACCGCAAAACCTGGATTTCGCACAGATCCTCTGGACCCCGCGCTCAAGCCTGCGCGACTACGATTTTCTGGAAGGCGATGCCGACTTTATTCGGCAGTACAGCTAGCGCGCCGAAGGCAGACGGAACTCGACGCCCCGTTCATCGTTTAAACGCTGCGATAGATCGCGATCGATCAAGTCGATGCTGGCCTGATTCAGCGTGTGCTCGACGCTCACGTAATGTAACGTCGAACCCTCCATCCAGTACCCTAGCGCCTGCACGACGCTGTGATCCTTGAACGCGATCAGATACAGGGTAGGCTGATCGGAATTGGCCGCCTGCTGCGCCTGTTGCGCGCCCTGTGCCGCGTCCGCGTAGGGATGCGACGGCGGCGCCTGATACAGCTTCAGTCCTGACGATTGCTGCTGCTGGTCCTGCGATGACTGGTCGCCCGAGTAGTCCCGAACCACCGGATTCGCCTGCTGCGGCACGAAGGCCTGGTTGATCACTACCGACGGAACAGCGTTGGAACTCGCCGCCGCAGCCTGATCGCCATAGCCGTATGCCGGCCCGTAAGCCGAGGGATCGTAGCCATAGTAGCCGCCGTAATAAATCGGGTACGGAACCACCACGGTGGTGCCTGCGCCGCCGAGGTGATTATGGTTGAACCCGCCGGCGCCGAAAGCTTGGCGCCCATAGTACGGACCGGTGATTCCGCCGGGAGGAGTCCGTGGGGCGTGGCCCGTGGCCGGATACAAAATGCTACCGAAGCCGCCCGGCGACCAGAACTGCCCGCCCCGGTGGCCCTGGCCGAATGAAAGTGTCGCGGAGCTGAGAAACACTGCCGCAGCGATGAGGCAACGCATGGCGACCTCCCCACATCGATTGTAAACCCAAATCCAGCCGCTGGAGCGCCGAGGTGCTCTGTAACATTCCGGCGGCAGTACTACTTATTCAAACCTGACGCGAGCGGCTTAGGCTCGGTTTCTTCCATCCGCGCCGAACTATAATCAAAGACGTGCCCCAAGTACTAAACTCGGTGTGCGCGTTGGATTGTCCCGACTGCTGCTCGTTGCTCATCAATGTAGAGGACGGCAAAGGCAGTCACTTGCGCGGCAATCCCGATCATCCCGTGACCCGCGGTTTCCTGTGCGGCAAAGTGGCCCGGTACTTGGATCGCGAGTACTCCCCCGATCGCCTGCTTTACCCACAGAAACGGACTGGCGCCAAAGGTGACGGCAAGTTTGAGCGCATCTCCTGGGACGAAGCGCTGGACACCGTCGCTGGGCGGTTGCGCACGGTTTCCGCTGAATTCGGCCCCGAAGCCATCCTGCCGTACAGCTACGCAGGCACCATGGGCCTGCTAAATGGCGCCGGCATGGACCGCCGCTTCTTTCACCGCCTGGGCGCATCGCGGCTGGATCGCACCATCTGTTCGTCCGCCGGCGGCGTCGCGCTCACCCGCTCGCTTGGCTGGCGCTACGGCACCGAGCCCGAGCAGTTCCGCCACTCCAAGCTGATCATCTCGTGGGGCGCGAACATCCACGCGACGAATGTGCACCTGTGGCCCTTCATCGTGGAGGCGCGGCGCAATGGCGCGCGCTTCTACACCATCGATCCGGTGCGCAACCGGACCGGCCGCCTTTCCGACAAGCATTTCGAGATTTTCCCCGGCAGCGATCTGGCGCTGGCTCTGGGTTTGATGCATATCATCATCGGAGAGAACCTCCATGACGCCGATTATGTCTCTCGCTACACCGACGGCTTCGACGCGCTGGCCGCTCTGGCGCGCCAATATCCGCCGGAGCGAGTCGAAGCGTTGACCGGAATCGCCCGCGAAGACGTCATTTCGCTGGCGCGCGAATATGCCACCACGCGACCCGCGGCCATCCGCCTGAATCTGGGCGTACAGCGCAGCGAACGCGGCGGCGCGGCCATACGCGCCGTTGCTGCGCTTCCGGCCCTCACCGGATCCTGGCGCGACGTCGGCGGCGGAATGCAGCTATCCACCAGCGGGGCATTTCAACTGAACCGTCCCGGGCTCGAAATGCCTGACCTGCAGCTCCGCTCGCCACTGGGCCGCGAAGCGCGCATGGTGAATATGTCCGAGCTGGGCAAGGCTCTTACTGCACTGAACGATCCGCCGGTGAAGGCGATGATCGTTTATAACTCGAACCCGGCCGCCATCGCGCCGAATCAAAACCTGGTGCTGCGGGGCATGCGGCGCGACGATCTGTTCACTGTGGTGCTGGAGCAGTTCCAGAACGATACCGCCGATCACGCCGACATCCTGCTGCCCGTCACTACGTTCCTGGAGCACACGGACCTCTACTACTCCTACGGCCACTACCATCTGCAACTGGCGCGGCCGGTGCTGCCCGCGCCCGGCGAAGCGAAGTCCAACGTGGAGATCTTCCGCCTGCTCGCCGCACGCATGGGCCTGGATGACCCGTGCTTCCACGATTCGGAAGACGAAATGATCCGCACGCTGTTGGACTCGCCGCATCCATTCTTTAAGGGCATTACGCTGGAGCGGCTGGAACGCGAGCATTCCGTGCGGCTGAACATCGCGCCGGACGGCGAGCCCTTTTTGCCATTCGCTCAAGGCGGTTTCGGCACGCCCTCTGGCAAGTGCGAATTTGGCGCGGAGTCACTCGACTATCAGCCGCCCGCTGAATCGCGCTTGGGCGATGCGGAACTGCGCTCACGCTATCCTCTAGAACTGATCTCCTCCAAGAACCACGACAGCATGAACTCCACGTTCGGCAACCAGCAGGCCACCGACGGCCAGACGTCGCGCGTGTTCCTGCACGTCGATGACGCAAGCTCACGCGGCATCACCAATGGCGACCGTGTGCGCGTATTCAACGGCCGCGGCAGCTGCATTCTGCTGGCGGAAGTGGACGGCGCGGTGCGCCAAGGTGTCGCCTGGGCCCCCTCGGTGCGCTGGAACAAGCTGGCGGCCGACCACCGCAACGTCAACGTGCTGACGTCGGATCGCCTCACCGACATGGGCGGCGGCCCCACCTTCTATAGCTGCCTTGTCGAAGTGGAAAAGTGCGGCGATTGATCATTCCAACACAATCATGAACTACTACGAACAGCACCACCAGGATTATCTGGAAGGACTGAAAGCCTTCCTGCGCATCCCCAGTGTCAGTACGCTGCCCGAGCACAAGCCCGACATCCAACGCGCCGCCGAGTTTGTGCGCAATGAGCTGACCAAGGCCGGTCTCGCGAATGCACAGCTGATCGAAGGCGTAGGCAATCCGCTGGTGTACGCCGAGTGGCTGGGCGCGCCCGGCAAACCCACAGTTCTGCTGTATGGCCACTACGACGTCCAGCCGCCCGATCCGCTGGATGAATGGGTCACGCCACCCTTCGAACCCGCCATCCGCAACGACAATATCTATGCGCGCGGATCGGCCGACGACAAAGGCCAGACCTATATCCTCATCAAAGCTGTCGAAGGCCTGTTGAAACAAAACGGCAAGCTCCCCATCAACGTGAAGTTCCTGATCGAAGGCGAAGAAGAAGTCGGCGGCGAGCATATCGAAAGCTATGTGAACAGCAAGCCCGCGCTGCTGAAGTCCGACGCCGCTGTCATCTGCGACACCGAAATGTTTGCTCCCGAGCTTCCCACCATCTGCGTCGGCCTGCGCGGCATCGTCTACGGCGAATTGATCGTCGAAGGAGCGAATCACGATCTGCACTCCGGCGTCTACGGAGGCGCGGCTCCGAATCCCATGCAGGCCCTTGCCGAGATCATCTGCGCTTTGAAAGATCGCGAAGGCCACATCCGTATCCCCGGCTTCTACGATCGCGTTACGCCGCCGAGCGACAAAGAACGCGCCGCCTGGGCCCGCCTTCCGTTCGACGAAAAGGAGTACACCGAGAAAGAAGTCGGCGCGAAGGCCCTGACCGGTGAGCAAGAGATCCCGCTATTTGAGCGCCTGTGGGCCCGTCCAACCATGGAAGTCCACGGCATCCGCGGCGGCTTCATCGGCGAAGGCGCGAAGACCGTGATCCCCGCCCGCGCGCTCGCGAAACTCAGCTTCCGCCTGGTGGCCGATCAGCACCCCGACGAAGCCATCGGGCAAATCCAGAAGGCCGTCGCCGCCGCGTGCCCCAAAGGCGTCACAGCCGAGTACAAGCTGATTCACAAAGCGCCGCCGTCGCTGGTGAATCCCGACAACCGATTCATCCACGCCGCCGCCGAAGCGATGAAGCAGATCTTCGGCAAGGAGACCGTCTACATCCGTTCCGGCGGCTCCATCCCGATCGTCGCCGCGTTCGAAGAGTCGCTCGGCATTCCCAGCGTCATGATGGGCTTCGGCCTGCCGGATGACAATCTGCACGCGCCCAACGAAAAGCTGCACCTGCCGAATTTCTTCCGCGGCATCGAAGCCGTGGCACGCTACCTTCAGCTACTGGGCGCTTGAGACCCGGTCGTGTCATCCGCTGCTTTGCTGCTGTTCCTGCTGCCGGCTTTGGCTTTCGCTGCCGTCGAAGTGCCCGGCCGCGGCGTTCCGGAAACGCTGGCGACTGAGCGCGCGGCCAGCATCCGGTCCCTACGCTACGAACTCTCTTTCCGGATTCCTGAATCCAAAACAGACGCGGTGCGCGGCGTCGAAACCGTGCGCTTCGAATTAAAGGCCCCGCAGCCGGTCGTTCTCGACTTCGAACAGAAGCGCGACCACATCTTGTCAGTGAAGGTTGCCCAAGGCCCCGCAGCCTTCGACTTCATCAACGGGCACATTGTCATTCCCGCCTCCGCCACCCGCGCCGGCGAAAACGCCATCACCATCGAATTCCTGGCCGGCGACGAATCACTGAACCGTAATGACGACTACCTGTACACGCTATTTGTTCCAGCGCGCGCCCGCTACGCCTTCCCTTGCTTCGATCAACCCAGCCTGAAGGCGCGCTACTCGCTGACCTTGGATATCCCCGCCGCCTGGCAGGTGACGGCCAATGGCCCTGAGACCGGACGCGAAACCGCCAACGGACGCGCGATTGTCCGCTTCGCCGAAACCAAGCCCCTGCCCACCTACCTGTTCGCCTTCGTCGCCGGCAAATTCCAGGTTGAAACCGCCGTACGCGATGGCCGCACGTTTCGCATGTTCCATCGCGAGACCGACGCCGCCAAGGTCGCCCGCAACCGCGACGCCATCTTCGACCTCCACGTACGCGCCGTCGCCTGGCTCGTGCAGTACAGCGGCATCCCCTACCCTTGGGGCAAATTCGATTTCGTACTCATCCCTTCGTTCCAGTTCGGCGGCATGGAGCACGCGGGCGCCATCTTCTATAACGCGTCCTCCCTGATGCTCGACCCGTCCGCCACGCAGAACCAGTTCCTCAACCGCGCCAGCGTCATCTCGCACGAGACCTCGCACATGTGGTTCGGCGACCTGGTCACCATGCGCTGGTTCAACGACGTCTGGATGAAGGAAGTGATGGCCAATTTCATGGCCGCGAAAATCGTCAACCCGAGCTTCCCAGAAATCAATCACGATTTGCGCTTCCTGCTCACACATTACCCCGCCGCCTACGATGTCGACCGCACCGCCGGATCGAACCCCATCCGCCAAAACCTGGACAATCTCGACGACGCGGGCTCACTCTACGGAAACATCATCTACGACAAAGCGCCCATCGTCATGCGCCAACTGGAAATGATCACCGGCGAAACCGGATTCCGCGACGGCATGCGCGAGTACCTGAAGCGCTACGCCTTCGGCAACGCAACTTGGCTCGACTTGGTGAACATCCTGGAGGCGCGCAATCCCGGAAAAGTGGCCGCGTGGAGCCGCGCGTGGGTCGAAGAACGGGGCCGCCCGGAAATCACTACCCAACTGCGCGACGGAAGCCTCTCGCTCCGCCAGCAGGATCCGCTAGGCCGCAACCTCGTATGGCCCGAGCGTCTGCACGTCACTGTCGGATTTCCCACCGGTCCCGAACAGTTCGACGTTTCGATGACCAGCGCCGTGACGAACATCGACAAGGTGGCGGGCCACCCGGCGCCGCTGTACGTGATCCCCAATGGCGGTGGACTCGGCTACGGCCTCTTCGAACTCGACCCGGCCACGCTGCGCTACCTGCTCGGCCACATCGAGGAAATCTCCGATCCGCTGACGCGCGCCAGCGCCTGGATCGATCTCTGGGAGAACCTCCTCGAGTCCCGCGTCGATCCCAGCGAATTCCTGGACACCGCCATCCGCGCGCTCCCTCGCGAAACCGACGAGCAGAACACCCAGCGCGTCCTGGCCTATATGGTCCGCGCCTTCTGGCAGGAAATCCCTCCGGAGCAGCGCACCGCCCGCGCGCCGCAGCTCGAAGCCTTCCTCCGCCGCGGCCTGGCCGCCGCCCCGAACACCAGCCTGAAATCCGCCTGGTTCAGCTCCTTCCGCGATGTCGTGCTCACCCGCGACGGCTTGGCATGGCTGGAGCGAGTCTGGCGTCGCGACGAGAAAATCCAAGGCCTCACCTTCGCCGAAAATGACGAAATCGATATGGCCTTCAACCTCGCCCTGCGCCAAGTCCCCGCATGGCAGCAGATTCTCGCGACCCAGCTCGACCGCACACAAAACCCCGATCGCAAAGCGCGCTTCGAGTTTGTCATGCCCGCCCTCTCCGCCGACCCCACCGTCCGCGAACAGGCCTTCGCGCGCTTTCGTGACCTCAGCAATCGCCGCCATGAGCCATGGGTCCTGGAATCGCTTCGCTACTTGAACCATCCCCTGCGCGCCCCCGGCTCGCGCCGCTTCATCACGCCGGCCTTGAACCTGCTGCCCGAAATTCAACGCACGGGCGACATCTTCTTCCCCAAGCGCTGGGCCGATTCCACGTTGGACGGCCATCGTTCGCCCGAGGCCGCCACCATGGTGCGCCAGTACCTCGCCGCGCATCCCCAATTGCCGCAGCGTCTGCAGTGGGTCGTGCTCAGCGCCGCGGACGATCTGTTCCGCACCGCCGCACCATCCACGAAACACTAAGCTTACCTACGTCGCCGCTGCGTTTCGATAGACTAAACGACGTGGAGCGCTGCCTGCGATTCGCTATCCTGCTGGCCTGCGCGCCTTCCCTTGCCTCCGCCGCAGGCTCCCCATTCGCCGGCCGATGGGATTTAACAATCACTGCGCCGAATGCCACATACCCTTCCTGGATGGAGTTCGTCGACGAGGGCGGAATCCCCGCCATTCGCGTCGTCGGCCGCACAGGCAGCGTCCACTCAGTGCAAGACGTCAAAGTCGCAGGCTCGCACCTCTCCTTCACCAGCAACGAAGGCGTCAAGCTCACCTGGGAGCTGACCGCTCAAGCCGGCAAGCTCTCGGGCCACCAGACGCCCCCCGATGGCGCCAGCTACACACTCACTGGACTCCGCGCGCCGTCCCTTAAACGCGACCCGCCCGCCTCCTGGACCAATCCCGAACCGCTCTTCAACGGTCGCGACCTCGCCGGATGGGAGCCCGACAACCCCGCCGCGAACCACTGGATCGCCGAAAACGGCGAACTGCGTAACGAACAAGGCGGCGCGAATATCCGCACTTCGCGCAAGTTCGGCGACTTCAAGCTCCACATCGAATACAACTGCCCGCAGGGCGGCAACAGCGGCGTCTATCTGCGCGGCCGCTACGAGGTGCAGGTGGAATACGAACCGCCCGAAAAGAACGACAGCTTCCACCGCATGGGATCCATTTACGGATTCATCGCGCCCACCACCGCCGTGCCTCCGCGGCCGGGCCAGTGGGAGGGCTACGATGCCACGCTGGTCGGCCGCACGGTTACCGTCGTGCGCGATGGCATCCTGATCATCGATCACGAGCAAATCCCCGGTATCACGGGCGGCGCGCTGGACAGTCGCGAGAGCGAGCCCGGCCCCATCTACCTGCAAGGCGATCACACCGGCGGCTTGAAGTACCGCAACATCACAATCTCAGTGCCCAGCCGCTAGAGCGGGCCCGCGCAATGCCCATCACCAGACGACTGGCGCTCTCATTCATATTTCCAGCGCTGCTCGCCGCGCAATCTCCCTCAGCCCCGCTTTGGCCCGGCAGCCGCTACACCACGGCGGACCGCGACCGCGCCGTCCACCGCGGCCTAGCCTACATCTACCTCACCGCCTCCGATCCAAAAACCTTCTCCGATTGGGGTCACGATCTGCTCTGGTGCTTCTACACCATCTCTGCGACTGCCAAAGACCCGAAACTGCGCCAGGAAGCGCGCAAAATGGGCCACGAGCGCGCGATCGAATGGCGTCGCATTCATCCCAACGTGCCTGCCGAGGCCGACGCGGACGACGTCGCCAACCTGGTCTTTGGAAGCGATGCCGCCCAACGTCTCGGCGTCCCCGACGCCCACATGAAGCAGACTCTGCGCGTCGCTGCCGCCCGCCTTTCCGCTGTCGACTTCCTGGATTTCGATCCCACCGGCTCGACGCTGCCCTCTTATGACGTCTGGTCGGACGCTCTGATCACGGCCTACACCGGCGACCGCTACGGCGTCACTCTCGGCGCGTCATATCCGCAAGTGTTCCGCTGGATCTCCCGCCTGCGGCCTTATCCGCCACGCGCCTCGCTCACCAAACGCCAGTTCCTCGACGTGGCCTACGCCATCACGCACATCGTCTACACCTTGAACGATTACGGAACTTATTTGCTCTCGCCGGACTGGCTGCCCGCCGAGTTCCAATACTTGAAGGACTACCTCACCGAAACCGTGAGGCTCCACGATGCCGAGACCACCGGCGAATTCCTGGACACTTTGCGCGCTTTCGGCCTCACAGAATCCGACCCGCTCATCCAGACCGGCGTCGAATACGTGCTCTCCCAGCAAAACGCCGACGGAAGCTGGGGCGACCCGCGCGACACCAACGTCTACAACCGCTATCACAGCACCTGGACCGCCGTCGACGGTCTCCGCCAGTACCGCTGGCGCGGCATGCGTCTGAGCTTCCCCGCGGTCCGCAAACTACTCACTGCACCGTCAGCACCACCGGCTGCTCGACCAGGGAGTTCTTATTGGCGGAAAGAAACTCCAGGTGATACCGTCCCGCTTTCAACTTCGGCACCGTGAACTTGATCTCGCTGTCCGTCTGCGACGCGATGGCGACCTTGGTGTCGTCCTTTTCATCGGTCAAATAAAAGTCGGTAACAGTGGTCTTATTGACGTTCTCGCACTTCGCGGTAACAGTGTCGCCTGCTTTCGCCGTCTCCGGTTCCACTGACGTGCATCTCGGGAAGCCTTGAAACGCGGCCAGCCCCGCTGCTGCCGCCAGAAGAATGGCAACCAACCCTATCTTCATAGGTCACCTCTGGCTCGCGATTATACACCCGCGGCAAACAGGCGGCGACGCTCCCCGGTAGTAGACTGAAAACACCACCATGTCGAACGTCAGCACAGCTTCCCACGCCGCGGCGCTTCCGCTCACGCTCCTGAGCGAAGAAGAGAAGATGTTTCAAGAAACCATTCGCCGTTTCGCGCGCGAACGCATTGGCCCGCACGTGCGCGAGATGGATGACGCCGGCGTCTTCCGCAAAGACCTGCTGCATGAAATGTTCGAACTCGGCCTGATGGGCATCGAAATCGCCGAAGAGCACGGCGGCCAGGGCGGCAACTTCTTTCAAGCCGTGCTGGCGGTGGAAGCGCTCGCCAGTGTCGATCCGTCCGCCGCCGTCATCGTCGACGTCCAGAACACCATCGCGAACAACATCCTGCTCCGCTGGGGCAACGACCAGCAGAAGCAGCACTACTTGCCGCAACTCGCCCGCGACACCGTCGCTTCGTTCGCGTTGTCCGAAGCGGGTTCCGGCTCCGACGCCTTCGCGCTCGCCACCCGCGCCACCCGCCAGGGCGATCATTTCTCGCTCACCGGCCGCAAGCTCTGGATCACCAACGCCGCCGAAGCCGGCCTCTACTTCGTCTTCGCCAACGCGAATCCCGAGACCGGCTACCGCGGCATCACCTGCTTCCTGGTCGAGCGCGGTTTCCCCGGCTTTCAAGTCGGCAAGAAAGAGGACAAGCTGGGCATTCGCGCGTCGTCCACTTGCGAGCTCATCATGGACGATTGCCGCGTCCCCGCCGCCAACGTCCTAGGCGAAGTGGGCAAGGGCTACAAGATCGCGATCGAAACCCTGAACGAAGGCCGCATCGCCATCGGCGCGCAAATGACCGGCCTTGCCCAGGGCGCGCTCGATCACGCCATCGCCTACTCCAAGCAGCGCCATCAATTCGGCAAGCCCATCGCCGACTTCCAGGGCGTGCAGTTCGAACTCGCGCACATGGCGACCAGCGTCGAAGCCGCCCGCCTGATGGTCTATAACGCCGCGCGCCTGAAGGATGCCGGCGTCCCCTTCGTCACCGAAGCCGCCATGGCGAAGTACTTCGCATCCCAGGTCGCCGAAGACGTAGCCTCACGCGCCGTCGAAATCTTCGGCGGCGTCGGCTTCACCAAGGACTACCCGGTCGAAAAACTCTACCGCGACGCCAAAATCGGCCGCATCTACGAAGGCACCACCAACATCCAGAAGCTCACCATCGCCAAACAGATCCTGAGCTGAGCGCGGACGGATTACCGCTTCTAGCGTCTTGCTCGACTTTTGAAGGCACAAGTCCGAAACGGCGACAAACCCTCAACTTGGATGCTTCTAAGTGGCCGATTAACCGTCAAGTGCACAAGGCCAACAACCCAGGTGCGGGGATAGCCGGGAACATTCCGCTCTTGCAGTTGTCTATACTGACAGCGGAGGTAGCGCCTGTTCTTCTCCGTCGCGACGTTTGACCACGTCCGCTTGACACGCTCATGGAGGAGTAGATGTGCCTGTTGCGAGCTGGTTTCCTTGGAGTCCTAATTGCGGTAGTGCTCCGCCCGCCGGTGCATGCACAGTCCTTTGACATCCGGCACCAGCGTGATCTTTCGAGCAATCCGGGCGATTTGCACTTTCGTCTCGCAACGGCAGACGGCGTCACAACCTTTCACCGCGGCGAGCGCATCCCCCTCACCCTCGAATTTTGGAGCGACTCGCCGGACAAGTACAAATTGAACGGCGCAACCTACGACAGGGGCGGGCGTCTGCCGACGGAGGAATTCGTTCTCGATCGCAACGATGTGGTGGATCCGTATGCTGACTACTTTTCCACCGGGGTTCTCGGCGGGTTGGCAGGCGGTCTCCGCACTTATCCTGTGCTTGACGCGAAGCCCTATAAGATTGAAGTGAATCTCAACGATTGGTTTCGCTTCGACCAGCCTGGCACATATCGTCTCTATCTCAAATCCCACCGCCTGAGCCGCGAAAGCAATCCCGGGGAAACCGGAGACAGGGTAATTCAGTTTGCTGCTGTTTCGAACGTGCTGGAACTGGAAATTGTGGCGGATGACGCCGCGTGGACTGAGTCAAAGCTTTGGGCGATCGAATCGGTGCTGACCCAGCCCGAGCCAGAGATGCCGAAGCCGGGCGGACCGCCTGTCCCCGTAAATCCGCTTGAAGGCCAATTGAGGTCGGCTAGGCAAGAGCTCCGTTATCTGGGCACTCCTGCCGCACTTGCTTTGGCGTTCCAAGATGCCCGCAAATTGGGAACTAGCCCGGATACGCTGTTGTTGATTGGAGCACGCGAACGAGAACAAACGGTTTCTGCATACGACCGCTACTTGGCCGACCAATCAACACCCATCCGAGAATGGGACATCCGGTTGCGGGCACTCTTCACATTCGTTCAAAGGGAGGCGCCCAAGGCCTTGCCGACATATCCGTGGCAGATTCCAGCAGGCTCGGACATGCAGAAGATTTGGGCCGAAGGTAAAGCGAGACAGAAGCGATTCGCTGAACTAGTCCGCGCTCAAGCAATCCGACTGATTCCGGTCGCTTCAGCAAAGGACGAAACCGCAAGGAAGATCTCGGGCGAGGCGATTGCCGCCATCGCGCCAACCGAGGCCAAGGCCGCATATCTAGTGCCGCCGGACGACTATGGATTGTCGCGAGACGAGCTAATCGCGCAGTTCCCCACATTTCCTGTCGATCAACAGGCTGAGCTTCTCGGCAAGAAGTGGGATCTAGTACGCAGTCCCGATATGATCGCCGCGCTGCGCGCGGTGATCAGCCGCGTCGAACCTACGAGCTTGCCGAAGACCGCTCTGGCACTACAGGTTTGGGGTGCTCAAGACGGAATTGGAGAGATGGCGCTACGACGCCTAAAGGAGCTCTCGCCGCAAGAGGCTTACCGGATTGTTGCCAAGGATCTCGCCAGCGGCAAGCCGCGTTTCGCGGCATTCGCAGCCCGCAAAATCGACGCCCAGGATATCCCGGAAGCCGATGGCATATTTGCCCGTTGGCTGGCTGCCGGGGAGCTCGGGGCTTTGCCGTTGATCGCCAAGTTTGGTAGCGCAAAGCTTGCCGGTGATATGCGCAAGCGTTACCTTGCAGAATCCTGGCCATGCGCGGAAGAGGCATCGTTCATCACCTACTTTGTTCGGACGCTGCCGCCTTCAGGGTCGGGGTCGGCGAGCGAACTTCTGAAGCATGCCCTTGCGGATCGCGAGGGACGCGGATGTCATCATTTTCTGCTAAACCAAGTTGGGCAAGTCGTCTGGAATCCGGTCCTCGAAAATCAAGCGATCCTTTCTCTCGATGATCCCGATCCAGAGACGGCAGTTTCGGCGGTGCAAGCCCTGAGTGCGCACGGCAGCGCGGCGGTCGAGCCGTTCTTGTGGAAACGCCTCGAACAGTGGAACGAACGTTGGCGCGGCAGAACTTCGGAGTTCGAAGTCCACCCGATCTCAGGCGACGTTCCCGATCCGGCAAGGGGCCTGGGGCCGGCGTTGTTTCGTGGCATTGCCTCAGCCAAGTCATGGATTGTGGATGAACCCCGCAGGCGACGCCTTAGCGAATTGTGCTTGGATGAACCATGCCGAAAAGAGTGGGCTCAACCGCGTCCACCGAGCACGCTCATCATTGACGTGTCCAACGGTGGCGGAGGATATCCGGCGGCCTTTCGTGTCGACGGATACCAAGCCCCCACTTTCGACGGACTCAAAGAAAAGCTCTTCCAATACCCTCAAGGAACCGTATTTCGCTGGTGCCCGCAAGCGTTCAACCCGTTCGACACCTTTTCGCCCGGGCAGCGAGAGGAGATGTATCAACAGATCAAGCCGCTGCTGGCCGCGCGATCCATGACGATTGCGCCATACTCGGAAGAGAAGTGTTTTGGCGCGAGTAACTGATAATGTGTCAACCGAACAGTTGACCCGCGGCCTCAAGTTGACACTTAACGCTCTATCCGCCGACTCGAACTCCCGCAGCGCACATCTCCAATCCTCGGCAGCCTCTGATCCCCCGAATTCCCTGATAAACTCCTATAACGATCCGCATGACCGCCCCCCTGCTCAACCACATCGCCCCCTTCTTCATCGTCGACAGCCTTCCAACCACGCTCGACTTCTACACCTCCAAGCTCGGCTTCCAGCTCGCCTACAAAGGCGGCGGCGACGGCCAGGTCGAGGACTTCTGGGGCATCGTGCGGCGCGACGGCGTCATGCTCATGCTCAAACACATCGCATCCGAAATTCACCCGCAGCCCAATCATTCCCGCCACGCCGGCGCGCGCTGGGATGCCTACATCCACACCACCGATCCCGACGCGCTGTATCGCGAATACGTCGCCAGAGACGTCCCCATGCACAGCGAACTCGCCGACACCCACGACGGCCTGCGCGCTTTCGAGATCCAGGACAACAACGGCTACGTGCTCTGTTTCGGCCGCCCTCTCCAGGAATAGAAAAGCAGTCACCAAACCCCCGCCACGCAATCTCGCCCGTCCTCAACAACCTCCCCGGTTCCCCGCCTCCCGCCGCACTGCCCCCGTGCTACCCGTAGGGCCGAGGTACCCAACCATGTCCGCACCAACAACCAGCTCCGACCCCGTTCTCCGCTGGCTCGAACGCCGCGAAGCCATCAACCAGGCAAATGCCCAGCATTCCACCGGCCCCCGCACCGAAGCCGGTAAACAGCGATCCTCCCGCAACGCCCTCACCCACGGACTTACCGCCGCTTCGCCCGTCCTGCCCACCGAAGACGCCGCCGCCTACGAAGCCCACTGCCGCGCCTTCCACGACGAGTACCAACCCGCCACCCCCACCGAAACCCAACTCGTCACCGAACTCGCCGACACTGCCTGGCGCCTCAACCGCATTCCCAAACTCGAAGCCGCACTGCTCGACCGCGCGGCCAACCCGCCGTCTGAGCAAGCCGCTATCCAATTCGACATCGTCGACGCCCACCGCGCCCTTGCCACGCTCGGCCTCCACAGCGGCCGCCTCTCCCGCCAGTTCCAAAAGACGTTAACCACCCTCCGCGACCTCCAGGCCGAGCGCCGCCAGCACGAAGAGCACGCTCTCGCCCGCGCCGCCGCGCTCCTGGAAATGCATAAACACAAAGGCGTTCCCTACGATCCCGCTCAGGATGGCTTCGTTTTTTCGAACGACCAAATCGCCGCCCACGCTAAACACTTGGCTCGCCTGAACGAGTCCCGCCACTTCGAACATGTGCTCTTCCATATGCCGCATTCACCCGCTATGCTAGGCGTATCGGTTTAAGCGCCCCTTGCCAAAGCTCCTCCTCATCACCGCATCCTCGGACGAAATTCGCGCAGCGCGCCGCTCCCGCTTCCTGAATTTCCAGCAGATAACCATGCCGTATCTGGCCGCTCGAGTTCCCTCGGATTGGCAAGTCACTCACGTGGATGAAGAGGCCGAGGCCGTCGATTGGACGGATCAGCCCGATGTCGTCGGCATCACCTTTCACACTCCCAGCGCCAATCATGCCTATGATCTTGCAGCCCGCTTTCAGTCGAGCGGAGCGTGCGTGGTGATGGGCGGTCCGCATGTGACGTTGCTCCCGGACGAAGCCAGTCAGCACGCAGATGTGATCTTCGTCGGAGAAGCCGAAGGCCTTTGGGAGGAGTTCCTGTCCGGCTTTGTCAAGGGATCATACCGGCGCGTGTACCAGCGGACCAGCCCGCCGCCTCTGAACGGCATCCCCATGGCGCGCAAAGCGCTCTTTCATCGGCGCGACTTCACCAGCGGCGTCTTATTCGCCACCCGGGGCTGCCCCAACCATTGCGATTTCTGCTCCATCGTCGCCATGTACCCGGACGGGTTCCGCAAGCGGCCCGTAGCGGAAGTCGCGGCCGAGTACGCGTCTTTCCCCGGCAAGAGAATCATCTTCTGGGACGACAACCTCACCGCCGATAAGGAATACGCGAAAGAGTTGTTTCGTGCTATCACTCCATATCGAAAGTGGTGGAGCAGCCAGGCCACCATCCATGCCGCGCGGGACGACGAGTTTCTCGACGCGGCGGCCCGCAGCGGATGTAAGCAGTTGTTCTTGGGCCTGGAGTCCGTCTCTCAGTCCAGCATGCGCGAGGTCCGCAAAGAGTTCAACCGCGTGGAGGAGTATGCGCGCCTCATCCACCGCGTCCACGCCCATGGGATCGCCGTTCAAGCCGGGATCGTCTTTGGCTTCGATCACGACACTCCGGCGATCTTCAAAGATACCTTGGACTTCCTGGAGGAAACCGGCATTCAGAACGCGACGTTCAATATCCTGACGCCCTATCCGGGCACGCCGCTCTTTGAAAGGCTGGACTCCGAGGGGCGCATCCTCACCCGCGACTGGCGCAAGTACAACGGCCGCACCGGCGTAGTCTTCCAACCCAAACAAATGAGCCCCGCCGAGCTGCTGGCCGGATTCCAATACGCGAACCAGCGTTTCTACTCTCTCACCAGTGTGGCCAAGCGGCTGTGGCGTTCGCCCGTCCAGTTATGGTGGACATTGCCGTTGAACCTGGCCTATGTGGGCTCATGGGCTTGGACCGTCCGGGCACCCACTCGGTCCCCGGCGTTACACTAACTAAAGATGGTTCAAGAAACCGGAACCCTGCGGATTCCGTCCAGTGGGAGAAGCACTATGCGTCTGGTTGCCACCTTGGTCCTGTTAGCGGGTGCGGCCTTTGCCGCCACCTCCGCCGAGCCGACTTCGACTCAAATCGACGACATCATAGCGAGATTCGCGGCCAAAGAAACCGCCTTCGCGAAGGCGCGCAGCAATTACACCTACCGCCAGACCGCCAAGGTTGAAGAAGTCGACGACTACGGCAACGTGACCGGTCAATGGCAGATGGTCAGTGACATCATCTTCACCCCCGACGGCCATCGCATCGAACGCGTTGCTTACGCCCCCGTGCCGTCGCTCCACAACATCCTGCTCACTCCCCAGGACGAGCAGGACCTTCGCGACGTCCAGCCTTTCGTTCTCACTTCCGACGAGGTGCCCAACTACTACATCCGCTACCTCGGCAAAGAACAGCTAGACGAAATCGACTGCTACGCGTTCGCCGTCAAGCCCAAGAAGATGGAACAAGGCAAGCGCTACTTTGAAGGCATCGTCTGGGTGGACGATCAGGATCTTCAGATCGTCAAGAGCTATGGACGCGGCATCGGCCTGCTGAAGCACAGCGAGGATAATCAGTTTCCGAAATTCGAGACCTATCGCCAGCAGATCGACGGCAAGAACTGGTTTCCTACCTACACCATCGCCAACGACACGCTCAACTTCAAGGACAGCTCGCAGCGCATCCGCATGATCGTGAAATACGAGAACTATAAGCAGTTCCGCAGCGACGTCCAGATCAAGTACGACACGCAGGATGCCGGCAAGGATCAATCCAAGCCGCCCGCTTCCGAGCCGCCTAAGCAACCCTGACGAAGACCATTCGTTTGCCCCGCGAGATCTCGAAACTTCCCATCGATGATCTTCTGCCGCAAATCCGCGATTCGCTTGGCGGCTCGCCCAATTTAGTAATTGAAGCCCCGCCCGGCGCGGGCAAAACCACACGCGTCCCTCCCGCCCTGCTCGATCTCGGGCCCGGCCATGTGCTGGTGTTGGAACCCCGCCGCATCGCCGCGCGAATGGCCGCCCGCCGCGTCGCCGCCGAGTTGGGCGAGCGGGTCGGCGAAACCGCCGGCTACCAGGTCCGCTTCGAAGAAGCCGCCGGACCGCGCACCCGCCTCCGCTTCCTCACCGAAGGAATCCTCACGCGCCGCCTGATCTCCGACGCCCGGCTCGCCGGCGTCGACATCGTCATCCTCGACGAGTTCCACGAGCGGCACCTCGAAAGCGACCTCGCGCTCGCCTTACTCCGGCGCCTGCAAACAACCACCCGCCCCGATCTGCGTCTCATCGTGATGTCCGCCACGCTCGACGCCGCACCCATCGCGCGTTACCTCGGCGCCTGCCCCGTGCTTCGCTCCGAAGGCCGCCTCTTCGATCTGGCCATCACGCATCAACCCTACTCCGCGCTGCCGCTCGAAAAGCAAGTCGCCGCTGCGCTGGAGACCCTGCTCAAAGAAACCACCGGCGACGTTCTCGTCTTCCTCCCCGGCGCCGCCGAAATCCGCCGGGCCGAACGCGAGTGCCGCCCTCTCGCGGAGCGCCACGACCTCCTGTTGCTCCCCCTCCACGGCGACCTCTCCCCCGCCGAGCAGGACCGCGCCGTCTCGCGCGCCCCGCAGCGCAAGGTCATCCTTTCCACCAACGTCGCCGAAAGCTCCATCACCGTTGAAGGCATGACCGCGGTCATCGACAGCGGCCTGGCCCGCATGGCGAGCGACTCCTCCTGGACCGGCCTTCCCACCCTCGACGTCGCCCGCGTAAGCAAAGCCTCCGCCACGCAACGTGCCGGGCGCGCTGCCCGCACTGCTCCCGGGCGCGTCATCCGTCTCTACACGCTCGACGATTTCCAACGCCGCCGCGATCAGGACACGCCCGAAATCCTCCGCCGCGAGCTTTCCGAACTCTGCCTCACGCTCCGCGCCATGGGCCTCCTCGATCCCTCCGCGTTGACCTGGCTCGATCCGCCGCCTGTCGCCGCCGTCTCGCGCGCCGAAGATTTGCTCGAACGTCTTGGAGCCACGGCCGACCGCGCCCGCCAGATGGCCCGTTATCCGCTGCATCCCCGCCTTGCCCGCCTCGTCATCGAAGCCGTCCATCGCGGCGTTGGCGAAGAAGGCTGCGCCGTCGCCGCTTTGCTCAGTTCCCGTACCCGCACTCAATCCTGCGACTTGATGGCCCTGCTCGACTCCGAGTTCGACCCTGTCACCCAGCGTCACCTGGAACAGATCCGCCGCATCGTCCGCCCGCCCAAGCGCCAGTCGCACGATCCCAACGCCCTGCCTCTCGCCATCCTCACCGCCTTCTCCGATCGCGTCGCGCGCCGCCGCAAGGACAACCAGCTGCTGCTCGCTTCCGGCGGCTCGGCGCTGCTCGAATCCGAAGCCCGCGCCGAGTTCCTGGTCGCCGTCGACATCGAAGACCGCAGCGAGAAAGGTCTGCCGCTCGTTCGCCTCTACAGCGCCATCGAACCCGCCTGGCTGCTCGATCTGTTCCCTGACCGCATCACCGAACGCGCCGCCGTCGAGTGGAACCGTTCCGCCGAGCGCGTCGAGGCCGTCAGTGCACTGCTCTACGACAACCTGGTCATCGATGACACGCGCAGCGGTTCGCCCGATCCCGCGCAGGCCGCGGCACTGCTCGCAACAAAAGCTATCGAAGCCGGCATCGATCGCTTCGTCGATCGCGACGAGCTCGACCAACTCCTCGCCCGCATCGAATTCGCCTCCCAGCACACCGCCATCACCAAGCCCGACGTCGAATCCGCTTTCCGCGAACTCTGCCAGGGCCTGAAGAGCTTCGCCGAGATCAAGGACGCAGCGGGCTCCGTCATCCTGATGCTCGAACAACGCGCCGGCTCAAAGCTCCTCGGCGACATCGCCCCTGCACGCATCCGCCTACCCAGCGGCCGCCAAACCAAAATCAATTACGAGCGAGGCAAACCGCCGTGGATCTCCTCGCGCCTCCAGGATTTTTTCGGCCTGCGTGAAACGCCGCGAATCGCCAACGGTCAAGTGCCACTGGTCGTGCATCTGCTCGCGCCCAATCACCGGCCCGTCCAGACCACCAGCGATCTCGCTGGCTTCTGGCAGCGCCTCTATCCGCAGGTGCGCCGCGAACTCAGCCGCCGCTATCCCAAGCACGCCTGGCCGGAAGATCCCTACTCTGCCCGTGCTTAGATGAAATCTATGCGCCGCATCGTCACCGCCCTGTTCCTGTTCGGCATTTCGTTCGGATACGTCGAAGCAGCGGTAGTTGTGTACTTGCGCGCGCTCTATCAGCCCATCCGCGCCGCAGTCGATCCAGGCCGCGGCCCTAACGATCTCTTTCCTCTCATCACGCCGCAACAGCTGGCCGGTACCGGCCCCGAAAACACCCGCCGCCTCATCATCGAAATCGTCCGCGAAGGCGCCACCATGGTGATGCTCGCGAGCTTCGCGCTTGCCGTGGCTCGCGACTTCCACGCCTGGTTTGCCGCCTTCGGTGTCGTGTTCGGAATCTGGGACATCGCCTTTTACGCGTTCCTGCGAATCACGATCCACTGGCCGCCATCGCTAGCCACCTGGGACATTCTGTTTCTGATCCCCGTGCCTTGGGTGGGACCGGTGTGGTCGCCTGTGGTCGTCGCGCTCAGCATGATTGTCTGCGGCCTGATCGCTCTCCAGCGCGACGTCCGCGTGCGCCTGCGCGACACCACCATCATCCTGGCCGGCGCGGCCATAATCTTCGCCGCCTTCATCTGGGACTTCCGCAATACCAGCGCGGGCGGATTGCCCAATCCGTTCAACTGGCCGCTATTCTTCGCCGGCGAGATCGTCGGCCTTATCGGTTTCGCTTCCGCATTAACTGCTCCAAAATATCCGGAATCTCGAACAAAGCACGATTCTTGATCTCGGCGGCGTTCGACCGGAAGCGCGAAAAACGCGCCGGATCCAGCAGCTCGCGGAGTCCCGCGTCGATATCGGCGAACGATTTCAGCACCAGGCCCACTTCCTTCTCCCGGATCCACTCCGCGTTGTAGCGCTCCTGCGGCAGCGTCGCCGCGTTTCGCTCCACCACCACCGGAAGTTGCATCGCCAACGCTTCGCTGATGCTGCCCGGCCCCGGCTTGCCGATGAAGAAATCGGAAAGGTGCATGTAGTACGGAATTTCGTTGGTGAATCCTTCGACAAACTTCGGAAATTTGGTGTCCAGCGCCTTCAGCTCCGCCGCCAGCTTTTCGTTCCGCCCGCAAATGAAGATGAACTGCGCTTTGGCAGTCACGCGCTTGGCGATCTCCAGCATCGCCGACGATCCCTGCCCGCCGAACAGCACCAGACCCGTGCGCAGATCGGGGTCCAGCCCCAGCTTCTTGCGCTCGTAGTCGCGATTGAGCTGCACGGATTCGTAAAAGTTCGGGCGTAAAATCATTCCGGAGGTTTGAAAGATATGCTCCGGCGGATGCCCCATCGCCTTCGCCTGTTCCACGGCCTTCTCGGTACCGCAAATGAAGAACTGGTCCTGGCGTTCAATCCAGAAATGCGGCGGATAGTCGGCCAGATCCGTGAGGACGGTCACCAGTGGCGTTTCCGGGAGACTGTCACGCAGCGCGCGGTTGAAATTGGGAATCAGCGAAACCACCAGGTCGCGGCGGTCCTGCGCCCAGTACTTCTTCAGCATCCGCACCTGCCCGCGATGATACAGCCGGATGATCCAGTGCATCACGACCATCAGTTGGGCCGACCCGAACGTCCAACCTTTCTTGAGCATCAGGTTGTAAATGTCCTGCAGCCGGATGCCGGTAATCTTGCGGAAAATGTCCAGTTGATCCAGGATTTCCTGGAGATTGACCAACCGCACGTCCCAGGGCCGTTTCTCCTGTTCGATCACCCCTTTGAGAGCGTTCGCAGCCGCCCGATGGCCGCCTCCGGCGTCGAAGAAAACGAAATCCAGTCTTTTTTTGTCCAACGTACAGTTTGGCACAAATATGTTTTAAGTCAAGAACATGCAAGCCAAAGCCGGGGCAAACAGCGGGCGAACATCAAGTCGAAATCATTTCTTCAGCAAAATGTAACAACCCTCGCGTTATATTCTGAAGTAGAGAGGCGAGAAGTAGAGAGCCGCTATGTTAGGCCTGATCACCAAAAGCGATTACAGCGTGATGCGCCGGGCTAACAATTGGGAGGCGCCCCGTTGGGTGCGCGCCTACGTGATTGGCGCGACGCGCGGCGGTGATGGCTGGCTGTGGTATGCCATGGGGCTGGCGATTCTGCTGTTCGGCGGCGAAACGCGATTCGAGGCGCTGGGCGCCGCGGGCACGGCCTCCGTTCTCAGCATTCTCCTGTTCCAGTGGTTGAAGCGGGCGACGGGCCGCCGCCGGCCTTGCCACATCGAGCCGCACTGCTGGGCCACTCTGCTGCCGCCCGATCAATTCTCGTTTCCATCCGGTCACACGATGACCGCCTTCGCCGTCGCCGTCCCGCTTTCGTTGTTCTATCCTTCTCTCACGGTCGGCCTGCTGTTCTGCGCCCTCAGCATCGCGATGTCCCGCATCCTGCTGGGCATGCATTTCCTGAGCGACGTGCTGGCGGGCGCGCTCATCGGCACCGGCCTCGGGTATCTCGCCTTCTTCGCTTTTTAAGCACGCCCGAAGCGCCGCAATCGTAAGCTAAGATCGGTATTGATCTCCAGCCGCAATCTTTCGCGCCGTTTTGGCGAATTCACCGCCGTCGACAACGTCAGCTTTGAAGTGCCCACCGGAGGCATCTGCGCTTTGCTCGGCCCCAACGGCGCCGGCAAATCCACTTTGATGAAGATGCTCACCGGCCTGCTCGCGCCCACGTCCGGCGAAGCCTTCGTCGCCGGCTACGATGTCCGCAAGGAGCCGCTGGCAGTCAAGCACGCCGCCGGCATCCTGCCCGAGAGCCTGGGCCTGTTCGACGCGCTGACCGTCGACGAACATCTGCTCCTTTCCGGCCCGATCTATGGCCTCACTCAGGCCGAGACGCGCCATCGCGCCGACCAGCTTCTGCACGCCCTCTCGCTCGAAGAAGGCCGCGACACTTTTCTTAATCAGTGTTCGCAGGGGATGCGCAAGAAGACCGCGCTGGCGCTGGCGCTGCTGCACAATCCGCGCGTGCTGTTTCTCGACGAACCGTTCGAAGGCGTCGACCCGGTCACCGCCGACACTATCCGCACCTTCCTGGTCGCGATCGCGGGCCGCGGCGTCACCATCTTTCTGACCTCGCACATTCTCTCCATCGTGAACCGGCTGGCCGACCAGATTCTGGTGATCCGCGGCGGCCGCGTGGTTTGGCAATCGGCCGCCTCCGAACTGCCGCAATCGCTCGAAGAGGTTTACTTCGGCTTGGTGGAAGCATCCACCGTGGACGATCTTCCATGGCTGGGATCGCCCCAATCCTAGCGGCGCTGGCGCGTGTAGTCTGGCGCGACCTCCGCACCTTCAGCACGCTCAGCGGGAACAATTTCTTCCTGGTGGTCGCGCTGATCATGTTCCAACAGTGGCAAAGCGGCCTGTTCTTCATCGCGCTGTTCGGCATTCTCTTACTCGTGCCGCTGGCCGGCGACCCGATGCGCAAGATCCCTCCCGACCGTCTCACGCTCTGGCCGCTCACGCGATCCCAGCGGATTGTTTTGCGGCTCACCAGCCCCGCGCTTACGCCTCTGGTTTGGATCGCGATTCCATTTCTGTTCCGCGCCGCCAGCGTTCCCGTGGCGCTGGGTCTGATCGCAGCCGCGCTGGTCATTCAAGTGCTGCTGGCCACCTGGCGGCACATCATGGCGCGTCGCCCGCCGCTGAACCCGTTCCATTTCATTCCAACGCCGCCCGGCAAACTGGGCGGGCTGATGCAGAAGAACGCCCGCCAGCAGCTCAGCGTGCTCGACCCTTACGTCGCGCTGCTGTTGTGCCTGGCCTGCATCGTCTACCGGCTCACCGCCCGCAATTTAGATCCGGAGGCCAGCGTGATTCTGTCGCTGCTGGTCGCGATTGCGCTCAGCACGCAGGCGCAGTGCCTCTTTGGTCTCGACCTTCCTTGGGGCATCGTCCGCTATCGTTTGCTTCCTCTGCGCGGCCGCGAGATCCTGCTAGCCAAGGATGCCGCGTTCCTGGCCATTCTCGTCATCTTGGTGCTGCCGCTCGCTCCGCTGCCCGGCCTGGCCGCGGGTCTGGTTGCGCTCGGGATTGGCCACCATGATTCTGTCCTTCGTCCTATGCCGCAGCATCGCTGGCGCTTTACCGGCGGCGCCGTTTTTCCATCGGGCTTCTTTCAGGTCATTCTCATGACGGCGACCGGCGTCGCGGTGGCGCGTCAGAGCCTCTGGTATCTGGCCGCGGCAATCGTGTTCTATCTTGGCTCGCTGTGGTATTACGGCCGCCAGTGGGATGCCGGATAAAATCAAACCAGCTATGCGACTGAAGATCGTACAAGTTGGCGAACCGGTGCTGCGGCAGCAAGCGCGGCCACTTTTAGCGGAAGAGATCGCGCTGCCGGTTACCCAGCAACTGATCGAATGGATGCGCGACACTATGCGCGATGCGCCCGGCGTGGGTCTGGCAGCGCCGCAGATCGGCTTGCCGCTTCAACTTGCGGTGATCGAGGACCGTTCCGAATATGCACAGAGCGTCGCGGCCGAAGTGCTGGCCGAACGCGAACGCCAGCCGGTCGACTTTCAGGTGCTGATCAACCCGCGCATCGTGGAGCGATCCGAAGAAGAGGTCGAGTTCTTCGAAGGCTGCCTCAGCCTGACTGGCTTCAGCGCACTCGTGAAGCGCTCTCGCGAGGTGGTGGTGGAAGCGCTGGACGAGCACGGCCAGGAGCGCCGCATCGAAGCCCGCGGCTGGTATGCGCGCATTCTCCAACATGAGATCGATCATCTTCACGGCACGCTGTATATCGACCGCATGGCTCCGCGTTCCTTCATGAGCCTGGAAAACTTCAATCGCTATTGGGGCAAGCTGCGGGTGGACGCGGTCCGGGAAGCCTTGAAGCTCAAGGAAGGTTAGTCGACGAAAAACGGCGTTTCGTTTTCGCCGCGCAGCACGATGTCGAAGCGGTAGCCCAGCACTCCACCGGCGTCGAGCGCCGAATCGCGCACGGCGAACAGTCTGCGGCGCGCGGCGCGGTCGGTGACACAGTCCAGCACTGGATCGCGGACGTCAACGGGGGCGTCGCCAAAGAACACCGTTGTTACCAGGCGGCGCGTCAATCCGATGGCCAGCACCATCAGGTTCAAGTGCGAGCACCGGTCAACGCCATCCTCAGTCCGATAGCTTCCAGGGATCACCGTGCGGAAGCGATAACGGCCGTCGGCGTTGGTGCGCGCGCGTCCCCAACCGAAGAATCCCGGATCGGCTTCGCTGGCTCGCGGATCCAACGGATGACGGAACACTCCGTTGGCATCCGGCTGCCAGATTTCCAGGATCACGTTCAACGTCGGAACGTTGCCTTCTTCCACCACACGGCCGGCGAGCAGGATATGCTGACCGCGCGCGGTCTTTCCTTCGAAGCTGGTCAAGTCTTCGCAGCCCTCCACGAACTGGCCGGGAAAGAACGGGCCGATGGTGCAGTAGGGCGACGTGGGCAGAGTGGCTCTACTCATTCGAGTCTCATGTCAATCCAGCTCCGGCGTCTGGTGCTTGCCGCGCAGCACGAAATCGAGCTTGAAATGCAGCATGTTCACTTTGCCCACCGTGGTCGGCGTGGTGCGGAAGATCAGGCGGTCGCGCGCTTCCGGATCCTGCACCGCGTTGAGCAAAAGGTCCGTTTCGTTCAGCGGTTCGCCGGGAAAGAAAATCTGCGTCACAAACCGGTTCATCCAGCTCGGGCCGAAAATCGAAAAGTGGATGTGCGGCGGCCGCCACCACCAGTCGGATTCCATCACCGGATAAGCGCCCGGCTTGATGGACAAGAACCGGTACTCGCCGTCGGCATCGGTGATCAACCTTCCCTGTCCGGTAAAGTTGGGATCGATGGGGGCTTCGTGGCGGTCCATCTCGTGGATGTACTTGCCGGCCGAATTAGCTTGCCAGAGTTCCACGACTGCGCCGGTGATTGGCGCGCCGTCCTGATCTACCACTCGTCCGCTCACCGAAATGAACTGGCCGATTGCACGCGGGCCGTGAGGCGTGATGCGCGAAAGGTCGCCATCGCCGATCTCTAGCCGGCGCTCTAAACCCGCCGGTCCGGTCAGCTCGCTGAGCGTCAGGGGGCGCTGGATGAGAGGTTGCGCGGGATTGCGGGTGAAGCTGCGAGGATATTTGTCGATGTAGCGCGCGAGCTGCGTTTTCTCTTCGTAGGGCTGGTACTCGATTCCTGCAACTCCGAGAAGATCCTGCGGCATCCTGGGCCGATTTTAACACGCCGACGGTTTGCACTCGCCTCCGCGTTCAGGCGATAATGCGCCAGGACCCCCAGTTGTTTGCATGGTTGGCAAAACGATCCTCCATTACCGGATTCTCGAGAAGCTTGGCGCCGGCGGAATGGGCGAAATCTACAAGGCCGAGGACACGCGGCTCCATCGCCCTGTGGCGATCAAAGTCCTGTCGCCCGGCATGTCGTCTGACCCCGAACGGCGGCGTCGTTTCTTCCAGGAAGCTCAGGCGGCTTCCGCGCTGAATCATCCCAACATCATCACTCTCTACGACATCGTTTCCGAGGGCGACCTGCAGTGCATCGTCATGGAGTACATTGACGGCCAGACCCTCCGCGACGTGATTCCGGCTGGCGGGCTGCGTCCGCCGCAGGCATTGCAATACAGCGTCCAGATCGCCAGCGCGCTCAGCGCCGCGCACGCCGCCAACATCATCCACCGGGATCTGAAACCCTCCAACGTGATGGTCACCTCCGACGGGCTAGTCAAGCTGCTGGATTTTGGCCTGGCCAAGTGGATGGACTCGGGGATATCCGATTTTGACGGCGAACCGGGCGAACAGTCCACCGTCGAAGCGGCGCTCACGCGCGAAGGCTCCATCCTTGGCACGGTGAGCTACATGTCGCCGGAGCAGGCCGAGGGCCGGCGTGTCGACGCGCGCTCGGACATCTTCTCCTTCGGCTCGGTGCTCTACGAGATGGTGACCGGCAAGCGGGCGTTTGAAGGCCGGTCCGGGATCTCCACGCTCTCGGCGATCCTGCGGGACGATGTGACGCCCATCTATGACCTGGCTCCCGGAGTTCCGCCGCTGCTGGAGCAAATTATCCTGCGATGCTTGTTGAAGGAACCGGCCGGACGCTGGCAGTCGATGAAGGAGTTGGGGGCCGCATTGCTGGCGCTGCAGAGGCAGTTGGACCCGAGCGGAAGCTATGCATCGCCGGTCCGCACCAGCTCGCTCAGCTCCACGGGTCCGCAGGTGCCGGACATGGGGGCAACCGTAGTGATGCGGCCGCCGCCTGCCAAATCGCCCGCCAGTTCACCTGCGCCATCGGCGCGGAGCGCATCCAGGAGCGTGCCGCCGAGTGCGGCTCCCGCGGTCTCCAAAGCGCCGTCGCGAGCGCCGGCGAAGCCGCCCTCCAGCGTCAAACGGGCTTCGAGCGCAAAACCGGTATCGAACAAGGTTGTCGTACTGATTCTGGCCGCGATCGGCTTCGTCTTTGTAGCCGCGGCGGCGGGTGGCGGATGGTGGTGGTGGACTAAGATGCGCAAGCCCGCCACGCAACAGGCGGCCGTTGTGACTCCTGCGCCCGCGCCGGTTGCTGCGCCCGCACCCACACCCGCGCCGGCTCCGCCGCCGGAGGCAACGCCGCCACCGGAACCTCCTCCTCCGGAGCCGGCCAAAGTCGAGAAGCCGAAGCGAGTCCGCACTGCTAAAGCTACCAAGGCGCCCGTGGAGACACCGCAGCCGGCTCCTGCCGCTCCGGCGCCCGCTCCGGCCGCGCCAGTGCCCGCTCCTCCACAGCCGGTTGCCACACCGGCACCGAAGCCTGCGCCGGTGCCCGCGCCGGTTCCCGTCATCCAGCGTGTACCGGTCGCAGTGAACGACTCACTGCCCTTCATCGTCCTGCTTGCGCAGGATGTGCCGGCGGATGCGCCCGAAGGAACGACCGTTCGCTTCACGGCATCGGACGGTTTGGAGGTTGGCGGCAAGACGGTCATCGCCAAAGGGGCGACGGTGACGGGCTCCGTGATGGGCGAGGTAAGCAAGAAGTTTCTGGGCTTCGGCGGCGGCCACAAGCTCACTTTCCGGCTGGATCAAGCGGATGCCGTCGACGGCAAGAAGCTGAGCGTGCGCGCGATGGCGGGCCGCGGTGCGGATGGCGCGACCATCCGGCCATTCGAAACGGGCAAAGGCTCCAAGGCCAAGGGAATGGCGGCCGTGCACGGGACCGAGTACATTGCCTACATCGACGGCGACCAATCCGTCTCGATCAGCACCAAGTAGCTCGCTGACCTGCCCGCGCCGCTTATCATCAGAGAAGACCTCTATGCACCCACTTCTAAACAACGAAGCACTGGATGTTCTTTTTCGCGAAGCGCGGACGCACAGCGTTTGGTTGGACAAGCAGGTGAGCGACGATGTACTGCGCCAGCTTTATGAGTTGATGAAGTTCGGGCCCACGAGCGCTAATTCGTGCCCGGCCCGCATCGTCTTTCTGCGGACGCCGGAGGCGAAGAGGCGATTGCTGCCGGCGCTGAGTCCGACCAACTTGGATAAGACCCTGCAAGCTCCGGTAACCGCGATCATCGGCTACGATTTGAAGTTCTACGAGCAAACTCCGAAATTGTTTCCCCACAACGCAGCCGCAAAGAGCTGGTTCGAAAATTCGCGCCCGCTTGCCGAGATTACCGCCTTTCGCAACGGTACGCTGCAGGGCGGCTATTTCATCCTGGCGGCGCGATCGTTGGGCCTGGATTGCGGGCCGATGTCCGGCTTCGACAACGCGAAAGTGGACGCGGAGTTCTTCGCGGCCCCGGATGGTGGCTTCGTGGAAGTGAAATCGAACTTCCTGTGCAATCTGGGGTACGGGGACGCGTCGAAGCTGTTTCCGCGGAATCCGCGACTGAGTTTCGAAGAAGCCTGCAAGTTGTTGTAAATACAGTCTATAGACTTACTGTACTACTAGTAACATATTGATACACTTGACATTTATCTAAATCTACCTATACTTGATGGAATATGGGTACATTGAAGGGTGGCGCGAGTGTTGCTGCACTGCTCGGGCTCCATCTGGCCGCGTTGCTGTATGGGCAGGTGGTGGGTGGGAGTATTTCGGGCAGCGTATTCGACGAATCTGGAGCGGGAATCGCGGGAGCGACGGTCATCATAAGAAATGTCGAAACTGGTTCGGAGCGCAAGCTGACGACGGACGAGTCCGGCCGCTACGCTGTGCCATCCCTGCCAGTGGGCAAATACCAAGTCACCGGTTCAAAGGAAAACTTCCGGCCGCAGACTAAGACGGGCGTCGAGTTGGTGGTGGCACAGACGACGGTGGTCGATCTGGCGCTCCAACTGGGTGACGTGAAGCAGACCATCACCGTGGAGGAGACCGCGTCGCCGGTGGTCTTGACAACGCAGCCCGATTCCGGACTGGTGAGTGAACGGCAAGTGAAGGATCTGCCGTTGAACGGGCGCAGTTACGACGGGCTAATCACACTGAACCCGGGCGTGGTGAACTACACTTCAGGCCGTTCGGGAAGCGTGGGGACATCCAACTCGTCGCTAGGCAGCATGTTCGCGGTATCGGGGCGGCGCCCGCAGGAGAACCTGTATCTTCTGAACGGTGTCGAATACACCGGCGCTTCGGTGATCAACAATACGCCAGGGGGCGCGAGCGGCGAGCTGTTGGGAGTGGATGCAGTGCGGGAGTTCAACGTGGTTACGGACACGTATGGCGCGGAGTACGGCAAGCGGCCGGGAGGGCAAGTGAGCATCGTTACGGCGTCGGGCAGCAATCAGCTGCATGGAACCGTGTACGAGTTTCTGCGGAACAGCGTCTTAGACGCGCGAAATTTCTTTGACCAAGGTGCAATCCCGCAGTTCCAACGGAATGTCTTCGGTGGCGCGCTGGGCGGGCCGCTAAAGCGCGACAAGCTTTTCCTGTTCGGAAATTATGAGGGCTTTCGCCAACACCTGGGCCTGAGCGACGTGACGCTGGTACCGGACAACGCCGCTCGTTCAGGATATCTTCCGGCGTCCGGCGGCGGATTGCAGAACGTGGGGGTTGCTCCGGGGGTAGCGCCGTTATTGGCCCTGTGGCCGGTCCAAAACGGACCGGAACTGGGTGGGGGCGTTGCGGAAGCTTTCAGCCATCCGCTGCAGACCATTCGCGAGGACTTCGGCACGGTGCGGTTGGATTACAACGCGTCGGACCGGGACACTTTCTTTGCTGTCTATACCGCCGACGACAGCGCCGACAATACTCCTTCCGTGAACCCGCTGAGTACCGCGATTGAAACACTGCGGGCGCAGGTGGTAAGCATCGAGGAACAGCACGTCTTCTCGCCGAATCTACTGAACACGGCCCGCTTTGGATTCTCGCGCGCGGCGTTCTACTTCACCGGCGAGACGCCCGTCGATTTGCAAGGCTGGGTCTCCGGTGAACCGATCGGGGCAGTCGTCATCGGCGGTGGCACGGCATTGAACGCGGCTTCGCAGATCAGTTTGGCGGGCAGCAATGCCGGGAGCAATCTGAGAGCGGTTCGGAATCTGTTCACCTACGACGATCACGTCGCCTATACCGCGGGCGCGCACCAACTGGAAGCGGGCGTGTGGGTGCAGCGAATCCAAGCAAACGACAACCTGGCTCAAGACCAATACGGGCAGGCTTCCTTTAGCAGCCTGGCCGCGTTCCTACAAGGCAAGATCTCCACGTTTACCGTGGTTCCCTCGCCGACCGAGCTGGGCTGGCGATCGATTGAAAGCGCCGCATTCGTTCAGGACGTCATCAAGGTGCGCCGGAATCTGGATCTGCGAGTGGGCTTCCGCTTCGAATCCACCGACGGCTGGAATGAAACACATCACCGCGCCGCCAATTACTTGTTTGCGAACGGCGTCATTCAGACTAATCCCAACATTGGAGCGTCCGCCTTTGCCAGGAACCGGGCGAAGTTCCTTCCGGAACCGCGGGCCGGACTGGCCTGGGATCCCTTTGGCAAAAGCAAGACGGTGATCCGGGCAGGATTTGGAATTTATCGCGCGCTGCTGGATAACCTGGATTACCGGCTGGATCAGACCGCGCCCTTCAACGCGACACAAAGTCTGAAGAATGTCCCGGTGGACGGATTGTCGATCGTGCCGGGCGCAGCCCTGCCGGCGGGAAGCAAGATTTCGCCCAGCGGAATCCAGCCGGATGCGTACACGCCCACGGTGCTCACGTGGTCATTCAAAATGGAGCAACAGATTGCGCCGCAGACATCGCTGGCACTGGGCTATGTGGGTTCGCACGGGTATCATGAGCTACTCTCTTTGGACGCGAACATCCCTTTTCCCACACTGGACGCGGGAAGAGTATATTTTCCGGCCAACGCCGCGCTGATGAATCCGGCACTGGCGAACACAACGACCTGGATGTCGGAGGGACTCAGCTCCTACAATGCGCTGCAAGTGGATGTGAATCGCCGGTTCAGCCACGGTTTTCAGATCCGGGGAGTATACACCTTCGCCAAGAGCATGGATGATGGCACCGCGTTAAACAGCAGCGTCGGCGCCAACGCGCCGGGCTTCGTGATGTATCCGTTGAATCCGAAACTGGACTGGGGGCCGTCGACTTCCGACGTGCGGCACTCCGCTGTCATCAATGGCACCTGGGAGCTTCCGGTTGGGCGCGGCAAGGCTTTGCTGCGGGACGCGGCCGGATGGAAACAGGCGTTGGCGAGCGGCTGGAGCGTGAGCGGAATTGGGACCTTGCAGTCCGGCCTGCCATTTACTCCGACCCTAGGGTTCAATCCTGCCAATGATGGAGACAGCCGCAACCCGGTCCGTCCATCGTACAATCCATTGTTCAGCGGGCCGGTGATTCTGGGCGGTCCGAATCAATATTTTGATCCGAAGGCATTCGTCGTGCCGGCGGCGGGCACGTATGGGAACGTCGGACGCGATGTCCTCACCGGCCCCGGGATCGCCGAGCTGGACCTATCGGCTCAAAAGGTGGTGAGACTCTCCGAGAAAGTTCGGGCGCAACTCCGGGCCGAATTCTTCAATATCGTGAATCACACGAACTTCGGGACGCCGAACACCGTGGTGTTTACTTCGGCCGGATCGGCTCCTGCGCCGACGGCAGGCGTGATTACATCGACGTCCACAACTTCGCGCCAAATCCAATTCGGCCTAAAGATGTTGTGGTAACGCCAGCGTGTTGGGGCGGCGCGCGGCATCGGTGCGGATGAGGTCTGCGAGGGTGGTCTTATCGAGCACGTCTGCGATCGCGTCGCGAACCTGGCGCATGATGATGCGCGTGGTGCAGTTCTCGACATCCGCACACTCCTGGCAGGCCCGAAACGCAGTTTCACTGGCGCAGGGCAAGGGAGCCAGCGGACCTTCGAGCATACGGATGACCGAGCCAACCGTGATGGCCTCGGGCGGCCGGCTGAGCTGATAGCCACCGCCCTTGCCTTTCTTGCTTTCCAGCAAAGCCCGGCTTTTCAAATCGAGCAGGATTCCCTCGAGAAACTTGATCGGTATCCGCTCCTCGTTTGCCAGAGTGGCGATGAGAACCGGCCCTTCCCCATAACGGCGCGCCAGAGCAATCACCGCTTTCAACCCGTACTGGGTGCGCTTGGAGATGGTTCGCATCTGGGTCTGCTTATCAGGTTAGCAAGGCAGCCCCGGTAATTTGAATCGTCTAAGGCGTAGCGGTAAGCGAGGTCAGAAGGAGTCAGCGAACCTGGCTCTTTTCGCCGTTGGCCAGGGCGAGTTCACTAATGCGGAGGCCGTTCTTGGTGATGCGCGAAGGGTAGAGATCCTTTAGTCGCTCTTCGTGGGGCGGGATGACGCGCTGGATGTCGCCGCCGACCAGGTTCACCATCTTCTCGGTGGTCATGACGAGGTTGAACTGGCTGCCGGTGGCCAGGCCGACCGGGATGTACTCGGGGTCGTTCGGATCGAAGCCGCGCAGGTTTTCCTGGGTGTAGGCGAGGTCGCCGCAGAAGATGAAGCTGTCCTGCGAATTGGCGGCGAGATCGTTGCGGACGCGCACGTACATGCAGCCCCAGGTGTGGGTGTCGAAGGCGGCGTGGAGGTCGACGCCGGGAAGCACGTTGGCGCGGTCGCCATCGACGCAGACGAGGCGGTGCTGGCGGGCGAGGTCGACGACGCGCATGATGTCGGCCGGATCGATACCCAGCATTAGCCAGCGGAAGCGGCGCTCGAGCGACATGGTCCAGACCCATTTCGAAAGCTCACGCTCCTGGATGTAGAACGTGGCTTTGGGGAAGTCTTCGATGTTGCCCATGTGGTCGAAGTGGGAGTGCGTGATGAAGATGCTGGAGACGTCTTCGGGGGCGATGCCGATTTCGCCGAGCACGGTTTTCGGCGGGTGCCAGCCTTTCACGCCGTAGGTGTTGGCCAGGACTTCGCCGTAGGCTTTGTGATTGTAACCGACGTCGACCATCGCAACCCGGCCTTGGCCCTTGATGACGATGTAGCAATAGGGAAGTTTGCGCGTGCCCTGATTATGAGCGCCGTACACCAAGCCGCTGAGCGGATAATTCGGAACCGCGGCAAATTCCATGACCCACAGCGAATAGGCTGACATTATGCTGGCTTCACCTCGTTTGGCAAATGGATTCCACAGCAGGCGCGTTCGAAGGAGATTATTTCGAAGCCGGGGAGCGCGTTGGCGGCTTGGCGGAGGGCGGCGTATCCGGCGCGGAGGGGGATGAGAATCGGGTCGACGTCCGCCAGGCGGCGTTCGGCGGCGGCGAGGGCGTCGGCGAGATGCGATGCAGCTTCGAGGACGTGTTCGTGATGGCGGCGGGCGCGGAGGGTCGGGCGGGCGCGGCGTAGGCCGTCCGTGGCGTCGCGATGGAGCTGGAAGGCGGCGGTGAGCATGGGGTGGTCCGATGTGGATTCTTTCGAACCGGCTGCGGCGAGGACAAGCAAGCCTGCTAACTGCGAGGCGATCTGGCGCAGGTCTTCGAAGTAGCGGCGGTTTTCGAGGATGTAGACAACGGTGGCGTCGTCGACGAGATGAGACAGCGCCTCGGCGGTGGGCATCGGGTTAGCGCATCACGAACGGGTTCGGGGCGTTGCCGGCGATGTCGATCCAAACGCTCTTGGTCTGCAGGTATTCGCGGATGGCGTCGAGGCCGCTTTCGCGTCCGATGCCGGAGCGCTTGTAGCCGCCGAAGGGCGACATGTAGCTGACGGCCCTGTAAGTGTTCACCCAGACGGTTCCGGCTTCCAGGCGCTCGGACATCAGCAGCGCGCGGCGGATGCTCTTGGTCCAGACGCCGGCGGCGAGTCCGTAGACCGTGCTGTTGGCGATGTGGACGGCTTCTTCTTCGTCGTCGAACGGGATGATGGAGAGAACCGGGCCGAAGACTTCTTCGTTGGCGATGCGCATTTGCGGGTTGACGTTGTCGAAGATGGTTGGTTCGACGAACCAGCCGGAGCCGCATTCGGGGCGCGAGGCCGGGGTGCCGCCGAGACGGCAGACGGCGCCTTCTTCCTTGGCGATGCGGATGTAATCGAGGACCTTGTCGTACTGCGGGCGCGTGGTGACGGGGCCGACCTGCGTGCCGGGGTCGAGCGGGTCGCCCATGCGGGCGGTCTTGGCGAGCGCGAGCAGGCGTTCGACGAACTCGGCGTGGATGCTGCGGTGGATGAGCGCGCGGGAGCCGGCGATGCAGGTTTGGCCGGTGGCGGCGAAGATGCCGGAGACCACGCCTTTGACGGCGTCGTCGAGTTCTGCGTCATCGAAGACGATGTTGGCGGACTTGCCGCCGAGTTCGAGTGTGACGGGTTTGATGCCGCGGGCGGCGAGCGCGTAGATGTGCTCGCCGGTTTTGTCGCCGCCGGTGAAGGCGATTTTCGCGACCTTGGGATGCGTGGTGAGCGGCTCGCCGACTTCGGGGCCGAAGCCAGTGACGATGTTGACGACGCCGGGCGGGAATCCGGCTTTCTCGAACAACTCGCCGAAGGCGAACGCAGAGATCGAGGAATATTCGGACGGCTTCCAGACGACGGTGTTGCCCGCGGCGAGCGCCGGCGCGAGCTTCCAGGTGGCGAGGAGAAGCGGCGAGTTCCAGGGCGTGATGGCGGCGACGACGCCGAGCGGCTCTTCGCGAGTGAAGTTAAAGACGCCGGGTTTGTCGATGGGGATCACGCGGCCTTCGATCTTGTCGGCCAAGCCGCCGAAATAGTAAAACCATTGCGGGATGTAGTTGAGCTGGCCGCGCATTTCGGCGATCAGCTTGCCGTTGTCGGTGCTTTCGATTTCGGAGAGGCGCTGGGCTTCGGCCGCAATGAGGTCGCCTAGCTTGCGGAGCAATGCTCCGCGCGCGGTGGCGGTGAGCTTGCGCCACTCGCCGCGGTAGGCGCAGTCGGCCGCTTCGACGGCGCGATCCACGTCGGGCTTTGACCCGCGCGGAACAAGCGCCCACGGTTTCGCCGTGAACGGATTGACCGTCTCAAACCAATCTCCTGAGGCAGGGTCTACCCACTTGCCGCCAATCAACATCTGATGCTTCTTCAATCCGACAATCCTCCAGTTAAGTTTTCTATGTTTTCTTGCTGGTCGAGTGTGTCGACCATTTCTTCGATGGCGAGCCAGTTCTGGCAGGCCGCGCGGAATCGCGTGCGAATCTGATCCGGCGTTGCTGGGATCACGTCGTCCAGGCGCGTGTACCCCTGGCCCTTGCGGGTTTTCACGATAATTTCGGCGCCTTGAGCGCGGGGATACGCGGCGGTGAAGGCGGGGTTGATTTCCAGTTTCGTGATACCGGCGAGCCGGTTGATCTCGGGATCATCGAGCGAGTGATAGTTGGACTCCTCGATGACACCGCGCGCAAGTGTCGCCGCGACGCAATACTGGATGCTCATCTTGGCTTCGAGAATGCGCGTGAAGGGGCCGGCGAAGTCGCAGCCCGGGTAATTGACGGCGGCAGATGACGCCTTGACTACGATGGATTCGATGTCAGCGCTGCGAAAGTCGTCGCGTCGCGCCATCGCGAGGGCCGCTTGCGTCGCGGTTTGCGCGTAATTGCAGGCGGGCGCGGGCTTGTAATACACCGAGAGAATTTCGAAGTCGCCGGAGAAGGGTTCCACCGCGCTGATGCGGTCTGATTTATTCAGTCCGACAAAGAGCCCGGCGCGGCCGTCGAGCGCGCTCTCGGACGCGCGAGCGCCGAGTGCCGCGAGTTCCACTGCAGTGACGGCGTTGCGCGCGGCGAATCCGGGATGGAAGAACATTTCGTCGCCGCCGCAGTAGGGCCACTCGTTCAATCCGCCGGTGGCGTTGGCTGCAAGACCGAGCGCGCTGACGGATGTGTCTTCGTCGAGGGCGAGCAGGCGGCTTCCGGCCATGGCGCCCGCGAGCGGTCCGGTGATACCGGTGGGACGGAAGCGGCGAACCACGTCCTGATCCATGATCGCCCGTCCGATGGACGCGCCCACTTCGTAGCCGCAAACCGCGGCGAGGATGAAGTCGCGGCCCGATGCCTGGTTGTATTGCGAGAGGGCAAGCAGCGTCGGATAGATCACGACGCCGAGATGGCTGACTGCGCCCGCATGCATGTCCTCACGGACGAGGCCATGTCCCAAGGTCGCATTGGCAAACGCCGCCTCGCCTGCAGCGACGTGCCAAGGGGTGCCGATCACTGTCGCTTTGCCGCCAGACGCGCGGCTGGCCATCTGAATCGCTTGGCAGCCCCAGGGGAGTTCGCGCGCTTCATAGGCGCAGGACAGCATGTCGAGCAGTCCGATCTTGACCTTGTCGACCACCTCAGCGGGAAGCTGGTCGAAGGTCAACGCACGGGCAGCCTGCACGAGTTTGCGGGAAAGATGAATCGCGAACCTCCTCGTATAAGATAACCGATTAAGTTAAACTCCAGTGGTGGGGAGCGGCGTTCAGGGCGTGACGGCAACAACGGCAGTAGAGTCGCAGTACGCGCCGGGATGGCGCAAGTGGGTGCCCTCGGCGGCGATGATGCTGTCGGGCATTTTGTCGTACATGGACCGGCAAACGCTGGCTGTGCTGTCGCCGATGATCCTGCAAGACACGCACCTGAGCACACAGGCTTACGCGACGGCGCTGTCGATCTTCTCGATCTTCTACATGATCGGCAACCCACTGTGGGGCTCGTTGCTGGACTTCATCGGCCTGCGCGCGGGGATGTTCGCGGCGCTGATCATCCGCACCGTTGCCACAGCATCGCACGCGGGATTATCGGGCTTTGTGGGCTTCTCCGTGGCGCGGGGCGTGTTGGGATTCGGCGAGGGCTCCGTGTTTCCAGCCGCGCTCAAAGCCGCCGCGGATTCCTTGCCGCCGAACCGGCAGGCGCGTGGAATGGCGGTCGGGTACAGCGGCGCGTCGTTGGGCGCGCTGATCACGCCGCTCATCGTGATCCCGTTCGCGATTCGCTTCGGGTGGCGGTCGGCGTTTCTGTTTACAGCATCGCTGGGAGTGTGCTGGCTGGTGATGTGGGCGATCATCGCGCGGCCGCCGTATTTGCGCGAGCACAAGCGCGAGTTGGTGAAGCTCGCCTGGCCCAACTTGATGGAACGGCGCTTGTGGCTGGTGGTGTCGAGCTTTGGTCTGGGGGCAGTCGCGCTCGGCGTGGTGTCGTACTTGAGCGCTCTGTATTTGAACCGCGCGCTCGGCGTCAGCCAGGCGCGGCTTGGCGAGATCTTGTGGATTCCGATGATCGGCTGGGAGATCGGTTATTACTTCTGGGGCTGGATCGCGGATCTGTTCGTGGTGCGCGGGAAGCGGCCGTCGGGCCTATTCATACTGCTCGCGGTGCTGGCTCTCCCGATCGCGTTCATGACCTGGACGCATTCGTGGGTCATCGCGCTGCTGCAGTTCTTCTGGGCGCTGTTCATTGCGGACGGATACGTGGTGCTGTCGCTGCGTGTCGGCTCGCACCTGTACCCGCGCGGTCAGACGGCGATGGTGGCGGGCATCGGAAGCGGCGCGTGGTCGGCGGTGCTCGCGGCGGTGCTGCCAGTCTACGGGCGCTGGTTCGATTTGCAGTGGTATAACGCGACGTTCGTCTCGATGGCGCTGCTGCCCCTGGCCGGCACGCTCATCTGGCTATGGCTGAGCCGGCCGGAGGCGCTGTGGCGCGAAGCGGCCGAACGAGTCGATTAGTCAGGCGCTTTGACTAGATGCCCATTTCCTTGAACGTCTCCCGCGCGATGCGGAAACTGTCCACGGCCGCGGGTACGCCGCAGTAAATCGCGACCTGCAAGAACACTTCCTGGATGTCTTGCTTGGTGAGCCCGTTATTGATGGCGCCGCGCACGTGCGCTTTCACCTCGTGCGGGCGGTTGAGGGCTGAAATCATCGCGAGATTCAGCATGCTGCGAGTCTTTTTGTCCAAGCCCGGACGGCCCCAGATCTCGCCCCAGCAGTAGGTGGTGACGAGTTCCTGCAACGGCATGTTGAAATCGTCCGCCGTCTTTAGCGCGTTGTCCACGTACTCCGATCCAAGCACCTGGCGGCGGATGGCCAAGCCTTTTTCGAACATCTCTTTTTCCACTTCTTCTCCTTCGTCTGGTTGGTTGATTGAAATTTACTTCGACTCGACGACCACGCCGGCCCAACTTTCCGGGACTTTGATCATCTCGGTCATGTCGGCATCCGCGCCTTGGCTGGCGGTTCCGATGGCGAGCGCCTGGCGCACGGCGCTGCCGACGACCATGGGAACGCCCATGGATTCGGCCTCTTCCATGCAAAGGCGAATGTCTTTATTGAGCAGGCCGATGGCAAAGCCGAAATCGAATTTGCGGTTGAGCACGCAGCGCGGGATCTTGTCCATGGTGGCGGTGTTGCGTCCACTGCCGGCGTTGATGACGTCGATGATCTGTTTGGCGTCGAGGCCGGCTTTGACGCCCATGACGACGGCTTCCGAGGAAATCGCCATCGCGGTGGCCGAGAGCAGATTGTTCAGCAGCTTCATGGTCTGGCCCTGGCCAGGCTGCTTGCCGACGTGAAAGACCTTGCCGATCACTTCCATGACGGGCTTGACGGCCGGGAAGGCGTCGTCCGGGCAGGAGACCATGACGGCGAGCGTGCCTTTTTCGGCGCCAGCCACGCCGCCGCTGACGGGTGCGTCGACGGCGAGGATGCCCTTGGACTTCAGGCCTTCGGCCACGCGCTTGGCGTAGGTGGAGCCGGTAGTGGAGACGTCGATGAAGGTCTTCACCTTGCTGCCGTCGATGATGCCTTTGGGGCCGAGCGCGACGGCCTGCACGATGGGCGGCGTGGGAAGACTCGCGAGGACGATCTCGGCCTCGGACGCAACTGCGGCTGGTGAATCGGCGCGCTTGGCGCCCTTTTCGACGAGAGGCTTAATTGCCGAATCGTTGGTATCAAAAATTATCAGGTTGTAGCCGGCTTCAATCAGGCGGCGGCACATGGGTCCACCCATGCGTCCCACGCCGACAAAGCCGAGGTTCTGCTGCGCCATTAATTGTTTTTCTCCATGCTGAAGGGGTTAGGATAGCACGGGGCTCGGCTCGGCTCGAATTTCGCTGTAAACTGGTGCTAGAGCGGTTGTGAGCATCCAGAGGGAGGAGGCCAGCGCGATGAAAATGGCATGGCAAACGGAAACCGGCCGCCTGGAGATCCGGTGGTCCGGAGTGGGGGAGCAGTTGCAATACCAAGCGCCGTGGCTGCGGGACACTGCCGCTGCCTGTCCACGCAGGACATGTCTGCCGCGGACTTCGGCTTTCACCAGGCTCAGCCCGTTCGGGCGGCCATGGTTCATTGCGGGGCGGCCCCGCTAGGCCGTTCGCAGCAGTCTACGCCCAGCTAAATCCGCTCTTCGAGAGCGGCAGCATGCGGATGCGTTTGCCGGTGACCACGAAGATCGCATTGGCGATCGCCGGAGCCACTGGCGGCAACGCGGGCTCGCCCAAACCGGTCGGCGGGTTGTCGGTCTTGAGGAAGTGCACTTCGACCTCCGGCGGCGCCTGCGACATGCGCACGGGCTGATATTGGTGGAAGTTCGTTTGCATCGCGTGGCCCTGGTCGATGGTGATTTCCCAGCTCATGGCGTGGGCCATGCCCTCCATCACCGCGCCCTGGCACATATTCTCTGACGCGCTCGGGTTGACAATCTGGCGTCCGATGTCGCCAACCACCCACACCTTGTGGACCTTCACCTTGTTGCGTTCGTCGACGCTGAGATCCACGACGTGCGCGAAGTAGCCGCGATGGCTGAATTGGAATGCCGTGCCCATCGCGCGTCCCTTGGCGAGCGGTTTCTTACCCCAGCCGGAGACGTCGCGCACGCGCTCGACCACGCCATGCATGCGTTCGGCGTCGAAATCGAAGGTGTTCGGCACAGGACCGGGCTTGTTGTTGACGATCTTCTGGTTTGAGAGCATGGCCAGGCGGAACTCGATCGGATCCTTGCCGGCCGCGTGCGCGAGCTCGTCAATGAAGCTCTGGAAGACGAAGCAAAACGCGTTGCTGCGAGGGGCGCGCATGGCGAAGGTCGGCACGCCGATCGGCATGGTGGTCGCCTGGAAGGTGTAGTTGGGAGCAAAGCCCGCGGGAAATTCGTTGGGCGGGATTTCGCACGCGCTGGCGAACTTCTTGCCTTCACCGAAGCTGACGAAGTGGTTCTTCCACGCCACCAGCTTGCCGTTCGCGTCCACGCCGCCTTTCAGGTAGTGGAAACCGGCGGGACGGTAATGGTCGTGCTCCATGTCGTCTTCGCGGGTCCACAGCAGCTTGACGGGTTTGCCGACTTGCTTGGCTATCGCGGAGGCTTCCAGCGCGTAATCGTTCGTCAGACGGCGGCCGAATCCGCCGCCCACCTTCATGAGGTGCCAGGTGATGTCGCTCTCGGGAATTCCGAATAGCTTCGCGACTTCGGAACGGCCTCTTTGCGGAGTCTGCGAGGGCGCCCAGAGCTCGAGTTTGCCGTCGTGCCAGCTGGCGAGACAATTTTCCGGCTCGAGCGGAGCGTGCGAGAGGAACGGATAGTGGTAGGCGGCTTCGACAACTTTGGCCGCGCCACTCAGCGCCTGGTCAGCGTCGCCGTCGATGCGCATGTCAAACGCCGGCGCCTGCTTGGAGATCTCGTCTGCCTTGGCAAGATAGCCGGCGCTGGATTGTTGCACGGTGGCGCCTTCATCCCAGTCCACTTTGAGCTTGCCGCGCGCGCTCTTGGCCTGCCACCAGCTATCGGCGACGATGGCGATGCCGGGCATCAGGCCGGTCAACACGTCGGTGCCTTCCACGACGAAAGCGTATTTCACGCCGGGCATGGACTTGATTTCGTCGAGGTTCGCGCTGCGCACTTTTCCCGCATAGACCGGGCACTTTTCAAATACGGCCCACAGCATGTCCGGCACGGTGAAATCGATCGAATAAACCGGCTTGCCCGTGACCACCGAGTGGTTATCGTAGCCGTGAATCGACTGGCCGATGATCTTGTAATCTTTTGCGTCTTTGAGCTGGACGGTCTTCGGATCGGGCGCGGGCAGCGTGGCGACCTTGGCAGCGAGCGCGCCGTATCCGATACTGCGGCTGGAGCGCTTGTGAATCACCTTGCCTGAGCTCGTCGTGAGCTCCGATTCAGGAACGTTCCAGGTTTGAGCGGCTGCCGCGACGAACATCGCGCGGCCGCTGGCGCCCACCAGCCGGATGGGGTCCCAGTTCGTCGGCAGCGCCGTGCTGCCTCCGGCCACCTGCGGGCCGTACTTTTCGGGATCGAGATCGGCCTGCTCGACGCGGACATCGTGCCAGTCGACATCCAGCTCGTCGGCGATGATCATCGGCAATGAGGTCTTGATGTTCTGGCCGATTTCAGGGTTCTTGGACATGATGGTCACAATGCCATCGGGTGCGACTTTGATGAAAGCGTTCGGCGGCCAAACGGGCGTTGACTGAGGCCCGCGGGCCTGCGCGCGCGCCTGGGGCTCAGTATGGAGCGCGATCATTACTCCGCCGCCGACGATCGCGCTGACGCGTAGAAAGGACCGGCGATTCATGACGGTAATGTTTTCGTTCTTCATGACGATCTCCTGTTGAGCCAACTATTTCACGAGGGCCGCTTCCACGGCCTTCTTGCCCTGGTTGCTGGTGGTGGCGATTGCGGCAGCCTTGTGGATCGCGGCTCGGATTCGCAGGTAGGTTCCGCAGCGGCACAGGTTGCCACTCATCGCAGCCGCGATGTCGGCGTCGGTGGGCTTGGGCTTCGCGGCGAGTAGGGCGGCGGCAGACATCATCTGTCCCGCTTGGCAGTACCCGCACTGCGGCACATCGATTTCCATCCACGCCTGCTGCACCGGGTGGGTGCCATCAGCGGAGAGCCCTTCGATGGTGGTGATGGGAGCGGTGACTTTGGAAACCAGCGTCTGGCAGGAGCGCACCGGCTTGCCGCCGACGTGGACGGTGCAGGCGCCGCACAGTCCCGCGCCGCAGCCGAACTTGGTTCCCTTGTGATTGAGCACGTCGCGGAGGACCCACAACAGGGGCATGTCCGCGGGCACGTCGGCCATCATTGATTTTCCGTTGACGGTGAGTTGATAAGCCATGGTTCGCTCCAGAAAGAGTTTTAGTTCACGGCGGGCTGCGAGGCAAGGCGCGCGCAACCGCCGCAGGCTGCTTGGTGTGAATGATACCAAACAAATGGTTCATTGGTAAGCCGGTAGCCCCGTGCTTGCAAACACCGCCCCAAACCGTAGGTTAAAGTGGTAGTTGGGAACTAATGAAGACTGCCGACTTCAAAGCCGCTCTGACGCCGAATGGTCAGATTACCGTCCCGCCCGAGATCGCGTCGCAAGTTCCGGCTGGGGAACCGATCCAGGTTGTTCTCCAATGGGACGTTTCAGGCGAGGATGCCGCCTGGCGGTTTGCCGGCCGCAAGCGGTTCGAAGCGGCGTATTCCGCCGATGACTCGGTCTACGAACAACTAATCAATGGTACTGCGACCGGGTGAGGTGGTCCTGATACGGATCGACTTTCATCAAGCCGCGGGCGGCAAGGTGCGCCCAGCCATCGCGCTTCTAGATAGCGGAGATGACGACTTCGTCGCCGCCCCGGTCACATCACATCCTCCACGTTCCGGGTTCGATATCGCCATCCGTGGGTGGCAAGAAGCAGGCCTCAACGTGGCCTCCACGATCCGTGTTCACAAACGGACAGTGCTGGCGAAAGATGAAATCGTTCGCCGCCTTGGAGAGCTCACCTCTGACGACCGCACTGCGCTCGGCGGGATGCTCCGTACGGTTTTTTCGTTAGTCTAAAACGCGCCGGATGCGTTGGTCGCCCTCGGCCGGGAACATCGGCTGAAGATTGGTGTCCAAAGTTCTGATGGCTCTTCCTTCAAGCCGATGGCTCCTGCCACTTGGCCACCTTTTCGTCGACACATTGGTGCTTGCGCTCTGGATCGGGCAGGGCCACCAGCTTCTGGGCCCAAAGAAGACAGCTCTGTTTCATCAACCATTTGCTACTGACGTCTTGTTTCTTCAGGAGAGTGGCGTCGTGAGTTTCGACGTTCGCTACGTCGACCCTTCGCCTAACTTCCTGTTTCTCACCGCCGGCAACATACCGGCAGCGTTCGTCTCGGCTTCCTTCCGCCCGAGAGCTCACATACAGACTGGAACGAAGCTCTGGGATCCGGCGTGGTTTCTAATCCACGAATCCGTTTCATGCCTGTTGTGGTTCCTAGTAGCCGTCTGGACTGAAAATGGTCGAGCGCGGGCAAACGGGGTGATGCTAGGGTACCTTGCGGCTCGAATCGGAGCCGCACCGTTCCAGTTATTCCCGATAGTCGCTGAGGTCGGATGGAAGCTTGAAGTGTTTTTCTGGCTGGCGCTTGCAACCTACGTTGTCGCCCTCGCTATCGGCTGGAGCTTTGGAAGAGTGCTAAAGGCGCCTAGGTAGACGTCGTGAAATTGGAGAATCCCGGCAAAACCAAGTAACCTAGAACTAGGTGTCCACAGACGTTATCCCAGCAGTCGGACAAGTGGAGCAGCTTTACGCCGAGCTTGAGCAGAAGGTCCGCGCGCTGCGCCCGAAAGAAGACCTCACCCAGCTCGAGAAGGCCTATCGCATGGCCGCCGATGCGCACAAGAACCAGCTGCGCGAATCCGGCGAGCCCTACATGATCCATCCGCTGCACGTCACGCTGATCTTGGCGGAAATGCAAATGGACCCGGTTTGCTTGATCACCGGCCTGCTGCACGACACGGTGGAGGACACCAGCCTGAGCCTCGAGACCATCCGCAAGGAGTTTGGCCCCGAGGTGGCGCTCTGCGTCGACGGCGTTACAAAACTCAGCAAGCTGCACCTTTACTCGCGCGAGGAGCGCCAGGCCGAAAGCGTCCGCAAGATGCTGTTGGCAATGGTCAACGACATTCGCGTGGTCATCGTCAAGCTGGCCGACCGGCTGCACAACATGCGCACACTCGACGCTCTGCCGCCCGAGCGCCGCCTGCGCATCGCCCAGGAGACGTCGGAGATTTACGCGCCCATTGCCCATCGTCTCGGAATGGGCAAAATCCGCGGCGAACTGGAGGACCTGTCCTTCCGCTACCTGGAGCCAGAGGCGTCGGCCGAGCTGTTGCGCGAAATCGAATCGCAGCGCATTCAGAACGAAGAGTACCTTAACAAAATGCGGCACGACGTAGAAGTCAACCTGCGGCGAGAAAACATCCCGGCGCGCGTCGAGGCCCGCATCAAGCGCCCGTTTTCGGTTTACCAGAAGATGAAACGCCAGAAGATCGGCCTGGACCAGGTGTACGATCTGCTGGCTCTGCGCATCATCACGGACTCGGTGAAGAACTGTTACGCGGCGCTGGGCGTGATCCACAACGAATGGCACCCCATCCCCGGCCGCATCAAGGACTTCATCGCAATTCCCCGCCCCAACCTCTATCAATCGCTGCACACCTCCGTGATCGGACCCGGCGGGCGTTCGTTTGAAGTTCAAATTCGGACGGACGAGATGCATCGCCTGGCGGAAGAAGGAATCGCCGCGCATTGGAAATATAAGGAAGGCAAGAAGGGGCCGGCCGACGACGATCAGCGCATCAGTTGGTTGCGGCAGCTCGTGCAGTGGCAGCAGGAGATGCGCGATCCGGGCGAGTTTATGTCCACGCTCAAGGTGGACTTGTACCAGGAAGAGGTATACACGTTTACGCCCAAGGGCCGCGTGATCGTGCTACCGCGCGAAGCCACGCCGATCGACTTCGCCTACGCCATCCACAGCGATGTCGGAAATTCGTGCGTTGGCGCCAAGGTGAACGGCCGCATTGTTCCGCTGAAGTACAACCTGAAGAACGGCGACGTGGTGGAAATCCTGACGCAGTCGGGCCACCTGCCCAGCAAGGACTGGCTGGCGCTGGTGAAGACGTCGCGCGCGCGCAACAAAATCAAGCACGTCATTAACACCACCGAGCGCGCCAAAGCCGTCGAGATCGGACAAAAATACCTCGAGCGCGAGGCGCGGCGGTTGAACGTGTCGCTCGGCCGAATCACCAAGGCCGAGATGGAGCGCGTCGCGAGCGAATACGGCTACAGCAAGATCGAGGACCTGCACGCGGCGCTTGGCTACGGCAAGTTTTCCGCGCGCCAGGTGCTGCAGAAGCTGGTGCCGGATCTGGTTGAGGAGCTGCCCCTGGTGGAGACTCCGCAGCCGGCGCCTGCTCCCGCTCCCTCCGCGCCCGGCGATACCGGCGACCTGGTTATCAAGGTCAAGGGCGTCGACGATCTGCTGGTGTATCGCGCCAAGTGCTGCAATCCGATCCGCGGCGAAAGCATCGTCGGCTACGTGACGCGCGGCAAGGGGATCGCGGTGCACTCGGTGAACTGCCCCAACGTGCAGAACCTGATGTACGAAGTGGAGCGCAAGATCGATGTGGAGTGGGCGCGCGCGGCGAATGAATCATTCCCGGTTCGCGTGGTGGTCCACACCGACGACCGGCCCGGCATGCTCAACCAGCTCACTTCCGTGCTGGCCAACGAGCAGAGCAATATTCGAAGCCTGGAGGCGACTTCGGACCACAAACGCGGCGACGATGGCGCGGTCATCGACATGACGGTCGAGATTCGCGACAAAAAGCAGCTGGAGCGCGTGGTGGCCGCAATCCGCCGTATTTCCGGAGTGCGCGACGTCGAGCGAACGCAATGATCGAAACGCAAGCCGAGCCCGAGCATATCGCCATCTCCAAATCGAAAGGCATTCATATCGACTGGAAGGACGGCCATCACAGCCAGTACACGCTGGCTTATCTGCGCGACGAGTGTCCCTGCGCCAGCTGCACCGGAGCGCACGGCACGGAGCCACAGAAGAGCAGCTATTCGACCCCTCCCTCCAGCCCGTTCCAGATGTACCAGCCCACGCTGAAGATGCTGAACGTCGAACCCGTAGGGCACTACGCGATCCGGATCGACTGGAGCGACGGCCACAACACGGGGATCTACTCCTACGACCACCTCCGCAAGATCTGCCCCTGCGGAGCCTGTAAGCCCGCTTACTGAGCCTTCGAGCTCGTCGAGACGCGATAGAATACGCACTGGCTGATCGCGGCCAAACTCAACGCGGAGGAGAGTATGACGGGGAATTTCGTGCGGGCTATCGTGCTTCTCACCACTCTGTTCAGCGGCACAGCGCTGTCCGCCACCACATACACTTTCACCAAGATCGTAGACAACGGTGCGGGGCCGTTCAACCTGATGGCCTTTCAGACCTACATCCTGAACGGCAATGGCGCAGTGGCGTTCAGCATCGGCAGCGAAGGGGGCGGCATCTATATCGGATCGGGGGGCGACGTCGCCACGGTGGCGGCGGGCGCGCCCACCTATTACATACTTACAGGCTTCAACGATTCAGGTACCGTCGTCTATCAGGCCAGCGGTTCGATCACTACCAATACTGCCAACGGAACGCCGTTCAAGGTGGCTCCTGATGGATCGGGCACCTCCCTTCCCGCCATCAACAACAACGGAACCGTGGTGTTTACGACGATGGATAACACGGTGATGACACGCACCGGTTCGGCTGCCGCCCAGACCCTGGTGAGCAACACCGCGCTGCCCAGGGCGAATCAATTGCTCGCTCCGATTCTCTACGGCCTGGGGATCAACAGCGCGGGAACGGTCGCGTTTTACGGTACCAACGTCGCGAGCGAGACCAGTTGCAATTGCGGCTTGGTCCTGGTTGCTCCTGGTTCGAATCCGGTCTTGACGTCCTTCAAACAGAACGTCACGGAAAACACTGAACTCAACGACAGCGGCGCGGTGGCTTTCATGGGTATTTACAACGGCGCGAAGGGTGTGTTCGTGGCGCAAAACGGACAGGTGGGTGCGGCCGTCGACCTGACGAGCCAATTAGTCTCACTCGCCACGCAGTACGTTAGCTTGAACAACAAAGGCGAAGTGGCGTACTTCGCTAAGTTCGATATTTCGCCCTTCACCCAGGGCATTTTCACGGGGCCCGACAAGGTCAACGACAAGGTCATCGCCAACGGCGATCCGTTGTTTGGTTCCGTCGTTTCCTCGATCGGCACGTCTGAATTTGGCGGGCGGTTTCTCAATGACAAGGGCCAGATCGCCTTCTCCTACGTGCTGAGTAACGGGCTGAGGGGCATCGCCGTGGCGACTCCGGTCGCTTCCACGACGCCTCCTCCGGCGATTTCCAGCGGTGGCATCGTCAACGCCGCGTCGTTTGCCTCCGGGGCGCCCGCCTCGCCGGGCTCTATCGTTTCGATCTTCGGCTCGAACTTCATTTCGCAACTCGCCGTTGCACCGGGCGACCCGCTGCCCACGTCTCTCGGGGGCGTCAGCGTGACGTTCAATGGCACGAAGGCTCCGCTGTTCTTCGTTGCACCCGGCCAAATCAATGCACAAGTGCCGTTTGAAGTAACCGGGACTAGCGCGACGGTTCAGGTGACCAACGCAGCCGGCCAGAGCAACACGCAAGTGATCGATATGGCACCCGCGGCGCCGGCAATCTTTACCACCGACCAAAACGGCATAGGCCAGGCGGTTGTGGTTTTCGCGAATTCCGTTACCATCGTCGGGCCCGTGAAGCCCGGCACCGATTGGCGGCCGGCCCATACCGGCGACACGATCACGATCTACACGAATGGCATGGGCGCCGTAACACCTCCCATCAACGACGGCTGGAATTCCTGCGACAAATCGATGTGCGCGCCGGATTTCTCGAATCTGACGTTGCGAAACACGTCGGTGCGGCCCAAGGTCACCATTGGCGGCGTGACCGTGCCTGATAGCGCAATCCTCTATTCCGGATTGGTGCCGGAGTTCGCGGGGCTCTATCAGATCAACGTCACTATTCCGAGCGGCATCACCCCCGGCGACAACGTGCCGGTCGTCATTCAGATGGGAGATGTTGCGAGCCCACCCAACGTTCACATCGGGCTGCAGTAGTTCTGCGTTCTACCTATTCTGCCGAGAGTAGCGTGGCTGCATGAAGACCAAGTGGCCGGTCCTGCTTGCGGGAGTGTTGTTGTGCGGCGGAGGGCCGCGTTGTGACTGGCTCGGGACGTCCGCATGACCGAGAACACCGGGCAGATGGAGGTGGGCGAGGGCGTACTCTGGCGGTCGCACGTAGAGCCGACGAGTTTCGACCGCAACATCAACCAGGCGGCCATCCCGCTGCTGACAACGCCGCGTCGCACACTGGTCAACGATGTTCCGCCTTCGGAGCGGACCTCGCGCGAAGTGATGCTTTGGGCCGCCAATTCGTATTTCGACGCGCTCGAGGGCGACGACGGCAAGATCGCGGCGTTGGCCGACGACTGTGTACGTCACGAGAACGGCTGGACCATTGGTCCCGGACGGTAGGCAATCCTACGGCACCACCGGCAGCCACACCGCGCTCGGCCGATCCGCCGAATGGAAAACCGACTGCGTCGCCTTCACGTAATCGCTGGGCTGCGCGAAAAAGATGTTCGCGACATAAGTCTGCGGGTTGCGATCATAGAGCGGAAACCAACTCGATTGAATCTGCACCATGATGCGATGGCCCGGCTCAAAAACGTGGTTCACGGTCGGCAGCGCGAAACGGTACTGCTCTGGCTGTCCCGCCGGAATGGCGGAAGGCTTCTCGAAACTCTCGCGGTAGCGCCCACGGAAGATGTCCATGGAGATTGCCAGCTCGTAGCCGCCTAGCTCCGGCTGGCTGGGAACTTCGTCCGGATACACATCGATCAGCTTCACCACCCAATCGGAGTCTGTCCCCGTTGTTGCGGCAAAAAGATCGGCCATCGGCGCACCGCTGACTCGCACCGGCGCAGTCAGCACCGGCGTCTGATACGTCAGCACGTCGGTCCGATCCGCAACCGAGCGCTGATCGGTCACCAGCCACTGCCTCCAGCGTTCTCCATCGGCGAAACGCACCGGCCGAGGCTCGTAAGGTACAGGCTTGGCCGGATCGGAAATGTAGCTGTCCTCAGCGCCTGATGACCCAGCGGGTTTGTCGAATCCCAAACCGAACCCGCTCTCCAGGTAGAGCGGCTTCATCGGCGACGCACAACCCTGATCGCAGGCGAGCGGCCAGTTAGTGAATCGATCCCAATGATTTTCACCAGTGTTGTAAATGAAAATGTGCGGCGTCGCGACCTTGGGGGCCTGATCCTTCAAGTACTGATCGAAGAAAGGCAGCAGGACGTCGCGGCGGAACTGCAGCGCCGTGTCGCCATCCCATTTGAACGGCCCAAGATTATAGCCATCGTAGTTTACCTGGCTGTGCCGCCACGGCCCCATCACCAGATAGTTGTGATCGGCCTGCCCCTTGGCCTTCAAAGCCATGTAGGAATGAATCGCGCCCCACATGTCTTCCTGATCCCACAGACCCTGAATCCACATGGTAGGCACAGCCGACGGCCGCTCGGCGACCAACTTGTCGAGCGCCTGCTCCTGCCAGAACGAGTCATAAGAAGGATGCTCCAGCACACGGACGTTCCAGGGCAGCTGATCCAGGCCGTGTATGCGGGCGTAGTTACCGGCCGAGCCTGCGCGGCGGAACTCCTGGTAATCGTCGTACGTGCCCCGCGGAACTGCCTCGCCTTCGCCATGCTGGACGGTCTGTTCGTAGAAGTAATCGAAGTTCGGCTGTCGGAACGCGCCGTAGTGAAACCAATCGTCGCCCATCCAGCCGTCCACCATCGGACTCTCAGGCGCGGCCACCTTCAGCGCCGGGTGCGGGCCCAGCAGCGCCATCACCACCGTGAACCCCTCATACGACGAGCCGATCATACCTACGCGGCCGTTCGACTCCGGCGTGTTCTTCACCAGCCAGTCGATCGTGTCGTAGGCGTCGGTCACGTTATCCGTGTCCGTATGATTGAGCGGGCCGCGCACCGGCCGTGTCATCACGTAATTCCCTTCCGATTTGTACTTGCCCCGCACATCCTGGAACACGCGAATATAGCCGTCCTTCACAAACACTTCGTCGCCCTCGGGCAGCGTCGCCAGCATGTAAGGACTATGGAAGCGTTCGGTGCGCTTGGTGGCGTTGTAAGGGGTGCGCGTCAGCAGAATCGGCGCGTTGTGTGCGCCCTTCGGCACGATGATCACGGTAAACAGCTTCACTCCGTCGCGCATTGGGATCTTCACTTCGCGGCGGACATAGTCGTAATTCGAGGTGGGCGCGACAAAGTTGCGTGGAATGTCGCTGGCCGGCGCGGGCGCGGAACCGCTTTCGGGCGCAGCTAAATGTTGGGCGGCGGAGGGAGCGAGAAAGATCGCAACTCCAAATACGGCCGGTAAGCCAATTCGCAGCCAGTGGTTGGTGGTTCCCATTACACGATTTTACTGATTCCGCGCATTGCGCAGGGTACGCGCAAAGAGCCAAAGACCAGCACAAGCTGCAAATCGAAATCACCGATAACGCGTTGTTGATCCCGCGTAATCCGACGGCATCGTCACGGATACCGCGAGATACCGAGGGCCGCGCCTCTCTAATCATTACAATTCAGCTACTTAGCTGCGGACTTCCAATTGCCTCCAATGGTCGGTTTGCAAGGAGCGCAATGTCGATTGCTAAAATTCGCGTCTTGGTGGCTGAGGATGATGAAGTCAGCGCCAAGGCGGCGCGCACGATGCTGGAGCGGCTCGGCTGCTCGGTGGATAACGCATCCGATGGATCTGAGGCAGTGGATCTTTTCCGGAACTATTCTTACGACTTGATCCTGATGGACGGACAAATGCCGGGGATGGGCGGAATTGAAGCTACTGCACGCATCCGCCTTCTGCCTGGCGGAGCGGCCACGCCGATCATTGGAACAACGTCGGGCCGCAGTCATGCCGAATATCTGAACGCAGGCATGAACGAAGTCATACCGAAGCCATTCCTGCTCGAAAAAATGCGCTACGTGTTGTCTCGCTGGACCCGATGGAACGGGCTGTCCACGCCGGAATCACACTCCTGACTCCCCCCAAACGCGGACGATTGCAGACAACTCCCGCCTGAACTACAATTAGCCAAGCTCCCAGACGGGTCAACGGAGGGCCATGAGTCCCTCGGCCAGCGAAACCGATCGTAATCTCGAACACATGGTTTCCGAGATTGCGAAGGGTGTGTCTGGCGCGACGGGAGAAGCGTTCTTCCAGTCGCTGGTTCGGCATCTGGCGCATGCGCTCGAGGCGGAGTACGTTCTCGTCGGGGCTTTGCATCCGAGCGGCGAGCGAATTTCGACTCTGGCCATCCACGGGCCTACGGGCGAGTTGCCGGCCTTGGAATACGGACTGGCCGGAACACCCTGCGCACACGTTGTGGAACAACAGGTTTGCTCGTATCCCAGCGGTGTGTCGCAACTCTTTCCTCAGGACGAAATGCTAGTGACGGCGGGCGCAGAGGGTTATGTCGGGTCGCCCATGATCGATTCCAGCGGCCGCTGTCTGGGCCTCATCTGCGCAATCACGCGCGAGCCTTTGGCTAACCCCAAGCTGGCCGAAGCCCTGCTCACGATTTTTGCCGCCAGCGCCGAGGCTGAGCTGGAACGCAAGAACTATGAAGACGCGCTCGCCCGTAGCGAAGAGCGGTTCCGCGCGTTTGTCGACCACGGCAACGAGGGTGTCATGTGGATCAAGCTGGAACAGCCGATTTCAATGGACCGCCCGGAAGACGAACAGATCGAGCATTACTACCGCTATGGCTATGTCGCCGACTGCAACGAACAAGTAGCCAGGCTGTTCGGCTACGCCGGCGTGGAAGCCCTAATCGGCCGGCGGCTGGAGGCGGTCAGCCCCCGCGCCGATCCGGAGCAGATCGAGCGTCTCCGCGCCGGAATCCGCAATGGTTGGAACTCTTCCCAAGTTGAACGCAGCTTGGGTGACCGCGACCTGCTGATGACCCGCCATGGAGTGATTGAAAACGGAATGCTCCTGTCCGCGTGGGTTACCGCGCGTGACGTCACCGAACTCAAGCGAGCGGAAGCGGAAGTCCTGCGTCTGAATGGCCAGTTGCAGAGCCACCTGGAGCAGTTGACCGCTCTGCAGGCTCGTTTGGAACAGGATAATGCCTACCTTCTGGAAGAGATCCGCTCTGAACACAACCTGGGTGAAATGGTCGGAGCCAGCCAGAAGTTCCGGGAGCTCACCGAACGGATTCACCTGGTGGCCTCCACCTCCGCCACAGTTCTGATTTCCGGCGAAACCGGAACGGGCAAGGAACTCGTCGCACGCGCGATCCACGACCTCGGCCCCAGAAGCAATCGGCCGCTGGTCAAAGTGAACTGCGCGGCCATCTCGGCGGGCCTCGTCGAGAGCGAGCTGTTCGGGCACGTTAAAGGCGCGTTCACCGGCGCCACCGAACGCCGCATCGGACGCTTCGAGTATGCCGACGGCGGCACTCTGTTTCTCGATGAGGTGACGGAGCTTCCGTTGGAGACTCAGGCCAAGCTGCTACGCGTGCTGCAGGAGCAGGAATTCGAACCCGTTGGCTCCAACCGGACCGTCAAGATCGACGTGCGGCTGCTTGCAGCCACCAACCGGAACCTGGCGGAACTCGTGCAGGAAGGCCGGTTCCGCGCCGATCTCTACTACCGGCTTCTGGTGGTGCCCGTGGAAGTTCCGACACTGCGCGACCGGCGCAGCGATATTCCGCAGCTGGCCACGCACTTCGTCCAGCGTTTGTCGCGGCAATTCGGGCGCAGTGTCCAGCGCATCTCGGAGTCCATGATGCACGAGATGATGGCCTACGACTGGCCCGGCAACATCCGCGAGTTGGAAAATTTCCTGGCGCGCGCGATTGTTCTCTGCCACGGAGACACATTGGATATGCGGCTCGGCGCCACACAGGGTGCACTCGAGGTGTCCGGCGGCCCGCTGACCTTGGAAGCCGTCGAGCGGAAACACATCGAGAGCGTGCTGGCATCGACGGGGTGGGTGCTCGAAGGACCCAAGGGCGCCGCGGCAATTCTGCGCGTTAATCCCAGCACGCTTCGCAGCCGCATGCGGCGCATGGGAATCCGGCGGCCCGGTTCGGACTCCTAAGCGCGTAGCGTCGCTTTCAATCTTCGAGGATCCAACAGAAGATCCAGCGCGTTGGCCGCGCCGGCAATCAACAGACCAGCATTGAGCAACGCGTCCACGGCGCAGCCCTCGCCGTTGTCGACAGCGATCGCTAGTCCGCCACCGTCCTTGACGGCCTTTAGAAGCAACCGGTCATTGACTCCATTGCCGAAGGCCACGACCCGCGGAAGGTCGAACCGGCGCACATATTGCTCTTTCTCCACGTCATGTCGGGCGCTCGTAAGAATGTGCGGGACGGCGATTCCCCTTAGCTGTGCCGCGGCGGTTCCAAAAGTATCCGAGCTCACCACCTCAACATCTACAACTGTTCGGAGTTTCAGAAGCCGCGTTCTAACGCCCGGCGTCAACTTCCCGCCCCGCGATAACGTTCCGCTATAGTCGCTGACAATCGTGTGAATCTGGCACGGCCCGCGACCGGGAATGTCGATTGCAATGCCCGCTTTGTTCATCGCCGCAAGTGTCCGTTTCGCCTATGGCAACGCAAAGGCGTAAATTCCGTTCACGCCGCGCGGCGGGTGCAATTCCGGCGTCTCGCCCAATAGCACGCCGTCCAGCAGCCCGTTTCCGGTCATCACGGCGACGTATTGCCTGCCGTTGACGGCGTACGTGATGGTGCTTACCGAAATCGATCCACCCAGGATCGCCTGCCACAACTGCTTGCCCGTCTCGGCATCGAACGCGCGGAAGCGCCGGTTCAGGTCTCCGTTGAATATCAGGCCGCCCGCGGTCGCCAGCGCGGCGCCATCGGAAGGTGCGCGGCCTTGGTTGAACCGCGTGATCTCGCCGGTGGACAGATTGATCTTGCCGATCCCGGTCAGTTCATTCGGATTGGAACCCGGACGCGGCACTGGACGCCGCCGCTCACGCTGATCCGTCCCCGGCCCGGCCGACGTCATGTCCAGGCAGTTGTCGATGTAGGGCACATACAGCGAATTGGTTTGCGGGTCGAACGCCGTTGGCCAGAAACTGCGGGTATTGTAAGAGCAAATAATGTGCTCTTCGCCGGGCTTCTTATTCACAAGATTAAAGTTGATGGTGACCTTGCCGGTCTTTCCATCGATGTTCGAGATCAGGAACAACGGATCATCGTAAGGAAACGGCGTGGCCCACAAAAACTGACCCGTGCCGCGGTCTAGCGCGAAAACACCGCCGCCTTCCCCCACCATCACCGCGATGTCGTGCTCCTCACCGCGCGGAATATCGGGATTGAACCATTTCACAAACTTCGGATCGGGGTTGAACTTCTCCCGCACCAGCGTGCGCTCGTGCGTGTAATCCATGTCCCAATCGTCGGCCGGCAGATGCTGGTAATACCATTTCAATTTTCCCGTGGCCGGATCGAGCGCGACGGTCGAGTTGCTGTATAGATCGGCCGGCGAGGTCCGCGACGTTCCATCCGGGTCGCCGCCGTGGCGCTGCAGCCGAGTGTTCGGCATCGGATTGGCGATGCCCCAATACAGCGTCTTGCGGACCGGATCATAGGTACCCGGCAGCCCCCAGGTGGACGCCAGATTCGTATCCTTGAAATCCTTGCCCCAGGTTTCCGATCCCGGCTCGCCTGGCGCGGGCACGTCGTAGAATTTCCAGGCCTCTTTGCCGGTGAGTGCGTCCTGCGCCGCGATGAAGCAGGTGTCGCGCGTCTTGCCGCAGCCGCGGCCCGAGATCACTTTACCGTCCACCACGATCGGCCCGGAAGTGTTCTGCGCCGACCCGGTGCTGGTCTCCCAGCGCTGCTCGCCCGTGCGCGCATCCAGACCGACCACGTAGCCGTCCGGCGCCGTGTACAGCACAACATCCTGATAAATCGCCAGACACTTAGTGCGCGCCGTGCTGGCCGCTGCACCGGCAACTTTGCGCTTGTATTCCCACAGCAGATCACCGTTGGTGGCGTCCAGGGCCTCGACAATCGCACCCGGCGAAACGATGTACATCACGCCGTTGTGAACGATCGGGATGGTTTCCGAGGTACCCGGTCCCAAGCCCCGCGTCCAGACCATGCGAAGCTGACTGACGTTGTCGCGGTTGATCTGCTTGAGCGGGCTGAAGCGCTGCGCATCGTAGGTTCGGCTGTACATCAACCAATCGTCCGGGCTGGGATTCAGCAGCATCTCCTCGGTCACCGGTTCATAGTTTTTGACCACCTGTCCGGCCGCCGCCATGGCGAACAAGCCCAGCGACGCGGCGGCGAATCGAGTAAGCAGCATAACCCGGCCATTGTATAGCAAACAGGCGATTTCCATCGCCGCTCTTGATATGTTTCCGTAGTTCCATTATCATGGAAATATAGAACGATGCCCCGCAAAGAAGATTCCGAATTAACCGCGCGCTATGCCGACATGTTCTCGGCGATGGGAACTGAGGCGCGCCTGCGTATTTTGCGTCTCCTGCTGAGCGCCCACCCGGAGGGCCTTGTCGTGAACGAGATCGCCGGCGAGCTCGACATCCCTTCCAGCACGCTGTCGCATCACCTGGACAAGCTCAAGAACGAGAATCTGGTGCGCGTGCGCCGCGAAGGCACGTTTCTTTGGTATTCGGCCAACACCGAAGCCCTGCAGGACCTGCTCGGCTTCCTGTACGCGGAGTGCTGCACCCGCAACAAGACCATTGATCCGAAGAAGATCGTGGCCTGCCGATAGGGCATAAAGCTAAGGAGTAAATCATGAGCACTGTTAATGTCAAAGACGCCGTGAAGGAGCGTTACGGCCAAGCCGCCTTGCGCGTGGCGCAGGGACAAAACCACGCCTGCTGCGGCCCATCGTCCTGCTGTGGAGGCGATGCCGATCCCATCACCACCAATCTCTACGATGACGCTCAGAAGAGCGGGCTGCCCCAGGAAGCGATCCTGGCCTCGCTCGGCTGCGGCAATCCCACGGCGCTGGCCGAACTGCGTCCCGGCGAGACTGTCCTCGACCTGGGCGCCGGTGGCGGCATCGACGTCCTGCTCTCGGCACGCCGCGTCGGCCCAACCGGCAAAGCCTACGGCCTGGACATGACCGACGAAATGCTCTCCCTCGCGCATGCCAACCAGCAAAAGGCCGGCGTAGAAAACGTCGAGTTTCTCAAGGGCGAGATCGAAAATGTCCCTTTGCCCGACAACTCCGTCGACGTTATCATTTCCAACTGCGTCATCAACCTCTCCGCCGACAAGGACCGCGTTCTGCGCGAGGCGTTCCGCGTCCTCAAGCCGGGCGGACGCTTCGCCGTCTCCGATGTCGTAGTCCGCGGCGACGTTCCGCAAGAAATCCGCGATCACATCCTGCTCTGGGCCGGCTGCATCGCAGGCGCGCTGAAGGACTCGGACTACTTCGCCAAACTCGCCCGTGCTGGTTTCGACGAAATCGACATCGCGCCCACGCGCATTTACAGCATCGAAGACGCCCGCGCGTTCCTGACGGGCGCCGGAGTGGACGTCGACGCCCTTACGCCGCTGGTCCAGGGCAAATTCATGAGCGCTTTCATCCGTGCCCGTAAGCCGACGGCGAAGTAACTCGCCCTATGCAGCACGTCGGACGCCGCCTCTCGTTCCTCGATCGTTATTTGACGCTTTGGATTTTCCTCGCCATGGCCGCCGGCGTCCTCGCAGGATTCGCGCTTCCCGGCATCGTGACCGTCATTACCGGCTTTCAGGTGGGCACCACCTCCATCCCGATCGCCGTAGGCCTCATCCTGATGATGTATCCGCCTCTGGCCAAAGTCCGCTACGAAGAGATGGGCCGCGTTTTCAAGAACACCAAGGTCCTGCTGCTTTCGCTCGTCCAGAACTGGATCATCGGCCCTCTCCTCATGTTTCTTCTGGCGATCGCGTTTCTGCGCGGTTATCCCGAATACATGGCTGGCCTCATTATGATCGGCCTCGCCCGCTGTATCGCCATGGTGATTGTCTGGAACGAGCTGGCCAAGGGCGATACCGAGTATGCTGCGGGCCTGGTCGCCCTCAATTCCGTCTTTCAAGTGCTCTTCTACTCGGTTTACTCTTGGATCTTCCTTACTCTGCTTCCCGGCTGGCTTGGGCTCCGCGGTTCCGCTGTAAGTGTCTCCATGGCACAAATTGCCAAAAGCGTTTTCATCTATCTCGGTATCCCGTTCCTCGGCGGTATGCTCACGCGCGCGGTGTTCCTTCGCGCCAAAGGACGCGAATGGTACGAGAAAGAATTTATCCCCCGCATCAGCCCCCTGACGCTGATCGCTCTGCTGTTCACCATCGTTGTCATGTTCTCGCTGAAGGGCGGCATCATCGTCCAGTTGCCCCTGGACGTGCTGCGCATCGCCGTTCCGCTGCTGATCTATTTCGTGGTCATGTTCCTGGTCTCCTTCTGGATGGGGCGCAAGATCGGCGCAGATTATTCCCAAACCGCCACGCTTTCCTTCACCGCCGCCAGCAATAACTTCGAACTCGCCATCGCGGTCGCCGTCGCGGTCTTCGGAATCCACTCCGGAGCCGCGTTCGCAGCCGTCATCGGCCCGCTGGTCGAAGTGCCTACCCTCATCCTGCTCGTGAACGTTTCCCTCGGATGGCAGAAGTTGTTTTCAACCAGCCCGCGGATCCCGGTCGAGACCGGTTCAGGAGTGATCCCATGATCAAGCAGAAGGTCCTGTTTCTTTGTACCCACAATTCCAGCCGCACCCAGATGGCTGAGGGCAGCGCCGGCGGGGGACGCGAACGCGGCAGCGAAGACTTCGTTCAGAAGCACGGCTGACCGGTGCAATGAAGAAATCTGTCCTCATCCTCTGCACGGGCAATTCCGCACGCAGCCAGATGGCCGAGGGGCTCCTGCGCCATGACGCGGGCGATCGCTTTGAAGTCTCGAGCGCCGGTACGCGACCCACTCAGGTCCGCCCCGAGGCCATCGCCGCCATGCAGGAGATCGGCATCGACATCTCGCAGCACCGCTCGAAATCCGTTGACGAATTCGCCGGCCGAGCCTTCGACTACGTCCTCACCGTCTGCGACAACGCGAAAGAAACCTGCCCGGTTTTCCCCGGCCATGCCGTGCGGCTGCATCACAGTTTTGCCGACCCAGCCGCCGTCGAAGGCTCCAATGAGACGAAGCTCGCCGCCTTCCGCCGCGTACGCGATCAGCTGCGCGATTACCTGAAGGGCTTCCCTCAGTCCTGAAGGACCGGCAGCCCTGAAACTTCCTGCGTCTGCTCTGACAAATCGTACGTCACCGTAGTAATCTCCGGACACCGCTTGCACGCCGCGCCGCCTTCCTGCGTGTACCAGCGGCAGTTCTTGCGAATAATACACGGCGGCAGTGAATCCACCACCGCCGGCAGAATCTGCACCACCCGCGTAGCCAGCTGGCAGTCCGCGCCGTCGTAGTGCGGGCATTTGTGCTCGGCGCAAACCGCCGCCAGCCGGAACACCTCCGTCGGCTTCAGCGGCGCGGCCATGGCGAGTACCTCAGCAGTCGCAGGCAAGTGCTGATTCAGATACGCGAGCCTGGGCGTTGGACCATCCCGCTCGACCACGCCCAGCACCCGGCACTGCTCCATCCCCGGTTGCGCGCTCGGGCAAAGCTTCTGCATCGCCTCCCTCGCTTACTTTTCCACCTGCAACAATTCCGTCGCCGGCGGAATGCCCACGATGCAATGCCCGCCAACCGACAACACCGCTCCTCCGGCTGGACCATGCGCGATCGCGGTTCTGACCTCCAGCTGCGTGGCCGTAATCTGTGCGGCAACTTCATTGGCGAACGCCTGTGTCTCAGCAACTGTCACCTGGTTCAGCACGCCGTCCGGCACCGGGAAACCGCGGATCAGAAAGGAAACCGAGATCGCTTGCGGCACCTCGAGCTTGAACTTTGGATGCTTTGCGACCGCAGCTTTGACGGCCGATTGCACCGCCGAAGTGAATTTGCTTAACGAAATGGTTGTTGCTTGTGCCATGTGTTTTCTCCGATTCGGCCGCGCTTTCACCCCTGCGGCCGCTGTATGCTTAAGCGCGATCCGGAAGGAACTCCGCCAACTCCAGCCGATGTAACGTTCTCTCACCTTCCCGCCGCTCGCGCGCCCGCGGCATGGCAAAAGTAGTTATGATGAAAAACGAAGAAAGGCAAGGTTCATGGCCTACCAACTCAACGTCAACGGACACACCACTTCCGTCGATGTCCCCTCCGACACGCCCCTGCTGTGGGTAATCCGGGACATTCTGAATCTGAAAGGCACAAAATACGGCTGCGGCATCGGTCAGTGCGGCGCCTGCACGGTACACCTGGGCGGCAAGGCCGTCCGCTCCTGCCTGACTCCGGTTTCCGCCGCCACCAAAGCACCCATCACCACCATCGAAGGACTGTCGGCCGACGGCACGCATCCCGCGCAGGTCGCCTGGCAGGAGATCGACGTTCCTCAGTGCGGCTACTGCCAGGCCGGCCAGATTATGTCCGCCTCGGCGCTGCTCGCCAAGAACCCCAGGCCCACCGACCACGATATCGACGAAGCCATGAACGGCAATCTCTGCCGCTGTGGCACTTATCACCGCATCCGGCAGGCGATTCACAAGGCCGCCGCGATCGGCACCACCAGCGAATTGAAGAAGCCCAAGGAAACCGCCTTGAATGGCGCGGGAGCGAGGTAAGGAGGCTGCCATGAAAACTACCATCAATCGCCGTTCCTTCCTGAAGGTCAGCTCGATCGCCGGCGGCGGCCTGCTGATCAGTTTCTATGTGAAGCCGCCTAAGGCGTCCGCGCAGTTCGGACCAGGCGCACCGGCCGTCCCGAACAACTTCATCAAAATCGCAGCCGACGGCACAGTTACCATCATGGCCAAGGACCCCGAGGTCGGCCAGGGCATCCGGACGATGCTGCCCATGCTGATCGCCGAAGAGCTCGACGTCGACTGGAAGAACGTCAAAATCGAACAGACCGATTTCGACGACAAGAAATACGCTATGCAGTTTGCCGGCGGAAGCCTGGCCACGCCGTTTAACTATGACCCGATGCGCCGCGTAGGAGCTGCCGGCCGCCAGTTGCTGGTTGCAGCCGCCGCCGAAACCTGGAACGTGCCTGCGTCTGAGTGCACCACCGCTTCCGGCCGGGTCTACCACAAGGGTTCGAATCGCTCGGTTGGCTATGGAGAACTCGCCAGTAAAGCCGCTGCGATGCCCGCGCCGGATCTGAAGACCGTCAAACTGAAAGACCCGAAAGACTTCAAGATCATCGGACACACCCAGAAGGGTTGCGACGTCCCCGCCATCGTTACCGGCAAACCGAGTTTCGCCATCGACTTCACTCTGCCTGGCATGCTCTTCGCCGTTTACCAGAAATGCCCGGTCTTCGGCGGCAAGGCCGTCAGCGCAAATCTCGATGAAATCAAGAAAATGCCCGGCATCCGCCACGCATTCATTGTCGAGGGCATGGTCAAACCCGGAACCGTCGTTGAGGGGGATCCTGGCCTGGAGCCCGGCGTCGCCATCGTCGCCGATACCTGGTGGCAGGCGCAATCTGCCCGTAAGAAGCTCCAAGTCAACTGGGACGAGGGCCACGGTGCCTCGCAATCCAGCGCCGGCTTCGCGCAGCGCGCCGAAGAACTGTCCAAGCAGACTCCGCAGAAAACCGAGCGCAAGGACGGCGACGCCGAAGCGGCCTTCAAAACCGCGGCTCATGTGGTTGAAGGCGCCTATTCCTATCCATTCATCTCCCACGCTCCGCTGGAGCCCCAGAACTGCACTGCGCACTGGCAGAACGGCAAGATGGAGATCTGGTCCAACAGCCAAGTCCCGGGCGGCGGCCGCACGCTCGTAGCCAAAACGCTTGGTATCCCAGAAACCGACGTGATGATTCACATGCAGCGCGGTGGCGGCGGCTTCGGCCGGCGCCTGACCAACGATTACATGGTCGAATCCGCCTGGATCTCGAAAACCATCAACGCGCCCGTCAAAGTGCTGTGGGCCCGCGAGGACGACATGGAACACGATTACTATCGTCCCGGCGGATTCCAATACCTCAAGGGCGGCGTCGATTCCAATGGCAAGATCATTGCCTGGCGCGACCACTTCATTAGCTGGGGCGACAACGGCCGTCCGGCGCCGTCTTCCACCATGTCGCCGGTCGAGTTTCCTTCCCGCTACGTGCCCAACTTCGAGTTGTATTCTTCGATGCAGCCCCTGTGGCTGAAGACAGGCGCATTGCGGGCGCCCGGCAGCAACGTTTATGCTTTCGTCATCCAGTCGTTCCTGGATGAACTGGCTCACGCCGCCGGCAAGGATCCGCTCGAGTTCCGCCTGGCGCTGCTCGAAAATGCACCATTGCCGGAGGGCAAGCCCGACTCGCCGCTGCCCGGTCTGCGTTTGCCGCAGTTCAATGCGGAACGCGCCCGGGGCGTCCTCAAGCTGGTCGCCGAAAAGTCCGCGTGGGGCAAAGGATCGATGCCCAAAGGCAGGGCCAAGGGCATCGCTTTCCACTTCAGCCACATGGGCTACTTCGCCGAAGTCGCCGATGTCAGCGTCATAGGCGAGAACAAGCTGAAGGTCCACAAGGTCTGGGTGGCCGCCGACATCGGCAGCCAGATCATTAATCCGGGCGCCGCCGAAAATCTCGCGCAGGGCGCGGTGATCGACGGGTTGAGCGAGATGATGGGCCAGCAGATCACTCTGGAGAACGGCCGCGTCATGCAGACCAACTACGATCACCACCCCATGGTGCGCATGGCGAAAGCTCCGGCCGAGATCGAGGTCCACTGGCTGAAGACCAATAATCCGCCGACCGGCTTGGGCGAACCCGCTCTGCCACCCGTTCTCCCGGCCGTCTGCAACGCGATCTTCACCGCTACCGGCAAGCGCATTCGCACGCTTCCGCTTTCGAAAAGCGGCTTTAGCTGGGCGTAACAAAAGCCGCGTAGCGCGGCGTCAGCCCGCTAGTCGCCCATCGGGGCCGGGATTGGGCTCGTGCCGAGCAATTCCTTTTCGCTGGGCCGCGAGCGACCCCAAAACACGAACGCCACCAGCACCAGAGCGCCAAGGGCAAATACTGTATCGCCGGGCACGCGCATCCACCGCAGCGTCTGCATGAGCGGCGTCTTCAGGAACTCGGAGCTGCGCGCGTACCAATAGCCTTGATTCGCTGAGGCCCATGTCTGCGCCAGCCCAACCGGCAGCAGGCTGCCCACACACATCAGAAACAAGCCGATGTTCATTCCCCAAAACGCGAAGCGCAGCCAGCTCTCGCGCCATTCCGTCAGCGGGCTCATGGCGCGCAGGCAAACCAGCATCAGGCCCATCCCCAGCAGTCCGTACACGCCGAACAGAGCCGCGTGACCGTGCAGCGGCGTCGTGTTCAAGCCCTGCATGTAGTACAGAGCGATCGGCGGGTTGATCATGAAACCAAACAGGCCCGCTCCCACCATGTTCCAGAACGCCACGGCGACGAAGAAATACACGGGCCACTTGTAACGCTCCGCCCAGACCGTCAATTGGCCGCGCCGCAGATCGTCCAACGCCGGGTACGCCATCATCGTGAGCGGAACCACTTCCAGCGCGCTAAATACAGATCCGAACGCCAGCGCCACAGTTGGTGTGCCGGAGAAATACAAGTGATGGCAAGTGCCGATGATGCCGCCGGCCAAAAAGATCGTCGCTGATAACAGAGCGGATTGCGCCGCGAACTTCGGACGGATCAGCCCAATGCGCGCGAAGAAAAACGCAACGACAGTTGTTGCGAACACTTCGAAAAAGCCTTCCACCCACAGATGCACCACCCACCAGCGCCAATACTCCACGATCGACAGGTGTGTGTGCTGGCCCCACGTGAGACCAGCGCCGTAAAATAACCCGATCGCCGAAGCCGACATCAGGAACAACCACAGCAGCTGTCGTTGCTCCGTCGCATGTTTCAGCGCTGGAAGAATTGCCCGAACCACCAGCGCCAGCCAGATCAGCAAGCCCACGAAAAGCAGAATTTGCCATCCGCGGCCCAGGTCCACGTACTCATATCCCTGATGTCCCCAGAAAAACGCGGTACTGTCCGTCAGTTTGTGCTGGATGCTCATCCACTCGCCCGCCAGCGACCCCACCACGATCACCAACAGCGCCCCAAACAGCACGTGTACTCCCAGCGCTTGGTACTTCGGCTCGTATCCGCTTACCAGAGGCGCGATGAATAACCCCGCCGCGAGCCACGCCGTGGCAATCCAGAAGATGCCGATCTGCACGTGCCACGTGCGCGTCACACTGTACGGAAGCCAGTCCGCGATCTTCAGCCCATAGAAACCGTTGCCTTCCACGCCGTAGTGCGCCGTCACCACGCCCATCAGAATCTGCACCACGATCAGCAGCGACACCACCCAGAAATATTTGAGCGTCGCCCGTTGCGAGGGCGTTGCCTGCCAGCCGCCCAGTGGATCCAGCCGTGGAGTGTCGTGCTGCTCCTCCGGCTTCTGCGCGGCGTACCACCACACCATCGCGCAAATGCCGGCCAGCAGCATGATAATGCTTACGCCGGTCCAGATCATCATGTCCCCGCTCGGCTGATTGCCGATCAGCGCCTCATGCGGCCAGTTGTGCGTATAAGAGACTGTGTCGCCCGGCCGCGTCGCCGAAGCGGACCAGGCGGTCCAGAAGATGAACGCCGCCAGCTCCCGCATGCGCTCCGGGGTGCGCACTGTCCCGGCCGGAATGGCGTACGCCTCGTTGCCATTCATGAAGACCTCCGAAAAATGCTGCAGGCAGGCGTCGAAAGCCTTTGCGCGCACCGGCTCGATCTGGATGACCCCGGTCGCCGCGTTGTACCCGTTATGCCGGTAGGTTTCCTGCAGGCGCCCGCGCAGCCGCGCTTGGTCCTCGAAACTCAGCTCGCTGTACTTCTTTCCGTAGTCGGCCGCGGCCCACTCATCCAGCACGAACGAAGCTTCCCGATGCAGCCAGTCCGCCGTCCAATCTGGCGCGACATAGCTGCCGTGCCCCCAAATGGACCCAACCTCCATCCCGCCCAGCGATTGCCAGACGTTCTGCCCCCGCTCAATGTCGCCCGCGTTCACCACCACCCGCCCAGTGGTGTCCACCACCTGGGACGGTATGGGCGGCATTTCCTGATAGATGCGCGTCCCGATCCATCCCAGAATCGTAAACGAACAAACCAGGACAACGGCAAAGCTGATCCAGAGTTTCTTCATATCCTTCCTTTCAACATGGAAATTGCGCGGCTTGGCGGCCAGACCGGTACCCAGCAATTGTGGAGCCAGAAGTCCACAATTAGGCCAACCCCTTCGACTCCCGACGGTTATCTTCTTCGCCGCACCCTGCAACTGGTCACATTGGGGCAAAGCCCCCAGGGGCAAGCGGACCTTGGCGTGCAAGCCAATGTCAGGAAACCAATGCAACTCAGCCGCCCCGTTGACTACGCCCTCCGGGCCATGGCCTATCTCGCGAGTTTGCCGGCTTCCTGTGGCGCCACCCGTTCCACGCTCTCGCGCGCCACCGGCGTACCAGAGCCGTTCCTGGCCAAGGTGATGCGGCGGTTGGTTGTTGCCCGGCTGGTGGTCGCCCACCGTGGAGTTGGCGGCGGTTTCAAGCTGGCAGAACCTCCCGCGCAAATCTCGCTGCTTCGGGTAGTGCAAGCAGTGGACGGCCCGGAAAGCATACGAAGCTGTTTCTTGAGCGCCAAGCCCTGCAGCGCCAGGCACCCTTGCCGGGTGCACGACGCTTTGGCGAACGTGCGCGTGGAACTCGCGCAAGCGCTTGCCAACACTTTCGTTTCCGATCTGCCACGGCACTCAGGCGGCGGATCCCTGCCCGCGATTTGACGCCTACCCCAAGCCGGTGCTACAGTAATCGACACCCTCGCCTACTGAAGGAGGTTTTATGTCCGCTGCCCCCGCCGCAGTCCCGGCCGGCTTGCCATTCGAGCAGCGTTCCCATCAGCGTTTCCCTCTTCAGTTGGAAATGGAGTACAAGCTGTTAAGCCGCGGCCACGCTTCGCGCGGCGGTTGCGGCGCCACTGTGAACGTCAGCAGCGGAGGCGTGCTCTTCACCACGGACGAGCCGGTCCCCTCCGGAAGCCCCATAGAACTGACCATGAGTTGGCCCTTCCTTTTGGAAGGTACTTGTCCATTAAAGCTAGTGCTGCGGGGACGTGTCGTTCGCTGCCATTTGAACGAGGTCGCCATGTCTTTCCGCCGCCATGAGTTCCGCACCGCCGGAACCCGCCTTTCCAAAAGCAGGCAGTCTTCCAACCCTGTACGGAGCTTAGCTTAGTGATCCTACATTCCGGCGCTCCTACCGTCCTGATCGTGGACGACGATCTGGCGTTTCTTTGGTGGCTGGGTGAAGTGTTTGCCGAGGCCGGATTTCGAGCCGCGCCCTCCCTGGAGTGCCGCCAGGCCCTCGCGCTGTTGGACCAGCTAGGGCTGGAGTTAGACCTGCTCGTGCTCAATCCCAGACTCGCGGGCGCGACCCGGATGCGGGAGATTCTAGCCCGGGAGCATCCCAGTCTGAGGGTGATTCTGATTCAAAGCCGGGGCGACAGACCGCATCTCTCGATTCAAGGAGACGCTATCTTGGAGCGTCCGTCCGGTTGGGAACCGGTTTCACGAGTCCACTGGCAGCGTAAGCTGCGCGGTGTGCTGCGGCATTTGGAAACGCCCGTGGCGCAGTAGCGATATCAGCGCGGATCCTTCTAGCTTCACACTGAAAACGGAAGACTGAGGATACGATAGTAGTAGAGCTCGCTTACCGTGGACTTTGGTTCGGGATGCCGTTTTTGAGATTGTGAACTGACAATGAAGAAAAGTCCAGCAGTCATTGTCTTGCTCGTGTCGCTGTGGGCCTGCGCCAGCAAGGAAAGTTATCTCGAAAAGGGCAACCGGTATTTTGACGAAGGCAAGTACGCAGACGCGTCCATCAATTACCGGAACGCCATTCAGAAAGATCCCCGTTATGGCGAGGCTTACTACCGCCTCGGGCTGACCGCCATCAAGCAGGACTCGGCAGGCGACGCTTACTCCGCCCTGCTGCAAGCCAACACTCTGCTGCCCAACAACCCCAAAGTCGAGGAAAGTCTGGGAGAAGTTACCCTGGCCATCTACCTGAAGGACCCTACCGAGTCTCTTCATACGCAAATTGCGCGACTCGCGGACTCGCTGCTGTCGAAAGATCCGAACTCTTTCGAGGGGCTGCGCCTCAAGGGATATCTCGCATCGACGGATCAGAAGCTCGCTGAGGCGATTACGTATTTCCGCAAGGCGCTGCGCGTCAATCCCACGGATCCGAGCCTCATTACCGCACTCGTCGAGGTGCTGTTTCGCGATGACCAGCCAAAAGAGGCCGAGAAAATGGCTCTTGACCTGATCGCCGAGCAGAAAACTTATGGGCCGGTCTACGACGCTTTGTATCATTTCTACGCCGACACGCGCCGGATGGCTGATGCTGAGAGAATCCTGCGTTCGAAAGTGGATAACAATCCGGACAAGTCGGATTACATTCTGGAGTTGGCGCTGTTCTACTCTGCATTGAGCAGGCCCAAGGATGTGGACACCACGCTCCTCCGGCTCTCGAGCGACTCCAAGCGCTTTCCCCAAGGACAGCTACAGGTAGGCGACTTTTACACAAACATCCGGCATTTCCAACAAGCGGCCCGCGCCTACCGGGAGGCGCTGCAACGCAACCCCACAACCGATGATCGCCCGATCATTCAAAAGAAACTGACCAACGCTCTGCTGCAGCTGGGCCAAACGGCAGAAGCGAGTCATTTGGTGGACGAAATCCTCAAAGCCAAGCCGAAGGATCCGGAAGCGCGCCGCCTGCAATCCACGTTGTGGTTGGACAGCGGCAATCCGGCGGAAGTGGACCGCGCGTTGTCCGAACTCCGCACGCTGTCCATCCAGGAGCCCAATGATCCGACGATATGGTTTGAAATGGGCCGGGCCTACGGCCTGAAAGGAAACCGCGACGAAGCCCGGGCGTATTTCCGCAAGGCAATGGAGCTGCGTGCGGATTTCCTGGATCCCCGTTACGAACTCGCCCAGTTCGCTCTCAGCGAGCGCCGGCCCGCGGATGCCCTCAACCAGGCGTCCCAGATTCTAGCCGTCCATCCCAATGACCTTCGCGGCAGGCTATTGCATGCTACTGCCGAGGCGGAAACCGGTAACAGGACGGACGCCCGTACCGAACTGGACCAACTGGTCAAGGACTCGCCGAATGATATCGACGCTGAACTGGAGCTCGGCTCTTTGGCGCTATCCGAAAGGAACTTCAAGGAAGCGGCTACGATCTTCGAAAAGCTCCAGCCAAGCGGGGATCCGCGGGCGATTGCCGGTTTGGCGCGTACTCTTTCGGCCCAGAATCAATCCAAGGCTGCGCTCGATCTTCTGAACGCCGCTCTCCAGAAGTCTCCTGATTCGCCGGTGATTCTCGAGCAGGTCGCCAGGGTCTCGGCTCTGGCCGGCAACTTTGACGTCGCGATCACCAATTACCGCAAGCTGATCGCCGCGGCGCCGGGCTCTTTGCAGGAGCGGCTGAACCTGGGCGAGGTTTACGAGCTCAAGGGAGACTACCCGGACGCGATCGCCACTTACCGGGAGGCGGCGCATGTGGTTCCGGACGATCCCCTACCGGCCTTGGCGTTAGCCGGCGCCTTAGCCAGCAACCGGCAGGTCAAGGAAGCCAAGGCCCAGTATGAGAACGTCATTCGCTCGCATCCGGATAACGCTGTCGCGTTGAATAATCTGGCCTCTCTGCTTTCCGACTCTGGCGGCGACCTGGATGAGGCCTTGCGTCTTGCCAAGCGCGCTCTCGAGAAAGTTCCCGGACAACCCAGTTTCTACGACACGGTAGGCTACATCTACCTGAAGAAAGGAATGCGGGACAGCGCACTGCAGACTTTCGGCACTTTGGTCCAGAAGTATCCCGGCTTCTCGACTTTCCACTATCACCTGGGAATCGCGCTGCTGGAGAAAGGCGACAAGGCCGGCGCCCGGAAGGAATTGCAGGCGGCCCTGGCCGACCACCCTTCACACCAAGAGGAAGCCAAAATCAAGGAAGCGGTCAGCAAGATCTGAAGCGCGTTCTAAAGGCGAAAAGCGCAGAGCCCCAAATTCGGGACCCTGCGCTCGTGGAAGAAGAGATTGTGGAAAACCGCTTAGCTACGCGCCGCCTGGATGCGTTTCGTGATGAACAAACCGGCAGCCAGACCGAGGCCAAGCAGTAGCGAAATGGCCCGTGGCTCGGGAACCGGACTCATCCCGGGAACCGGGTCGAAAGCACTGGCTCCAAACGAGCCATAGGCGCTGTCCTTCGTGTCGGTAAAACCAGTGCCGTGCGCGTTAAAAGTGAGTTGCTTGGTGATGGTGAGAGAACTCACCGCCGTGGGCAACGTCAGGATCTGGCTGAAATTACCGCCGTTCGTCACGCTGAAAACGCCGCAGCCGTTCGAGTTAAATCCACTCAGGTTGGCAAAGGCGACGTTGCAGTAGGTCTCCGTGAATGCCGCTGTGCCCTTTCCGGTGAAACCAGAGTCCGCCGAAACTGTGATCTCATTAATCAACGTTCCGGCCGTGTCGGTTACCGTGAAGGAGACTGCCGTGCTTTGGACTTTCTCTGTTCCGACTGCGTCGTAACCATAATTAAATTGAAGCCCAGGGTCGCTGACCGTGGGAATCGCCGTCACGCTAATCTGCGACGTACTCAAATTGCTAAGCGTGGAATTCGTGCTGCCGGAAATATTCGAAAAGCTGAGGTCACCCAGGGTGCACGACCCGTTGGCGACATAGTCCGCAAGTGTGTCTGTGGAACATGTCGCGGCCGACGCGGCTGGGACTAGAGCCAAGCCCACCGCGGTCATTAGTATGAGCAGCGCTGGTTTCTGAAACATTTCCTTTAACTTCTCCAATCTACCTCTCACTTTCTTCAAGACCTAAATATCATGTTAGGCCGATCATTGGGATTATGCAACGCTCTACACACATCACCGTACTAGTACTGCAAACTTCCCGTACCTGGGCCTAAGTCCCTGAAAAGAACTGCCAATGACCGGCGATTCCGGGGCCCAGGCCCGCCTGGAGAGTTTACTAACTTACACTAAATGCCTTAGTTGTCTTACCGAACCGCAGCCTGGAGGGAGTTCGAGGTCCCGACCCCATTGGCGACCGTAGCGGATACAGAGGCCAGACTATCCAACAAGGTCTTACCGGTAGGCGGGGTCGGACCTTGGAGCGTAAATGGGATGGTGATCTGGAACTGTCCACCAAAGGCTTGCGAGGCCGAGCTCCCAAACCACGCATTCGCTACCTGGGTGAGATCGACTGTCACCGGCGCCGATGACAGATTGTATCCGGCAGCGGCCATGAACGTCACATTCAGGGACGTGAGCGCCCGTGTGGTGGCGTAGCCGGTAACCACAAGCGTGAAAGAGTTCGCCGTCTGGCCGGTAGTTTGAAGGGTGAGCAGCACCGGAGCCTGGGAGGGAATCATGAACTGCAAGGTTGCCGGCGACGAGGGCGTAACGTCCACACTGCCGGCGGCGGTCGCGAAGGTCGGCGCCAGCGTCACGGTTTCGGCCACCGTGCCGGTTTGCAATAACACCTGAGCCCCCTGGCTCGCAAAATCTGCGGTGGTGGTGTTCGCGGGGATCGTGAAGTTGACCGTTCGCCCGCCTGTGGCGAACTGAACCGTCGAGTCGGTCCCGAAGTCGCCGGCTGTCGTCAATGTGAGGGTTCCGGTCAAATCCAATGGATACGAGCTGGATAAGGTGATCGTCACCGGCGCCTGCGTCAACGGCGAAGCGTTCCCGCTTGGGCCTTGGATCGTATAAGAGGGCAGCGGTGGAGGCGCGGTGCCGGAGCCGATCAGGGAGACATTGGTGGTATCCAACACGAGCGTTCCGTTGGAGAAGCCGGTCGCGATTGGCGCGAAGGTCACGGTGAATTGCGACGACTGTCCTGGTGCGAGGCTGAGCGGAAGAGGCGCGACCCCCGAAACGCTGAATGGACTCTTCGATTCGCCGATGCCGATGTTGGAGACCGTGGCAGTTTGAGTGCCCGAATTCGTCACGACAAAGGTAACGTGCTCGGACTGCGCCACCGCAATCGGGGGAAATACCACGGCAGTGGCGGGCGGCAACGTAATCGTACCGGCGCTGGAGATATAGGAAAACGCGAGCTTCGGTCCGAGACCTTTGCCGGATAGATTGAACACGTCACTGCCGATCACCAACTCTCCCTGCGCCGTTCCGGCAATCGTTGGCATGAACGCAACCGAAAATGTGAAGGTGTCGCCCTGCTTTAGAGTCTGCGGGAAGATAGGAAGCGTGCCAGAGAACTGGAATCCCTGCCCGGAGATGCTCACTGAGTTGACGGTTCCCGTCGCATTCCCCTTGTTCTGCACCGAGATGATCAGACTGCTCGTGTCGCCTACATTCGTATCCGGCAGAGGTATCGTCCCATTCGGCATCACGCTGGTGGACATCCCACCTTGGATGTAGCTATAAGTAAACGCCGCCGAGGTCCCGCTGCCTTGCAGGTTCACCGTCACGGTGTTGCCGCTTTGGTAGGTAATCTGGAACTGATCCATGTCAGTTTGAACCGCGGTAGGCGTGTAGAGCACGGTGATGGGCAATTGCTGGCCGGCAGGTACTGCCACTGGCGGCAAGGGCACGCCTTGGAGTTTGAACGCAGGGCCCTTGGGAAAAGTGATGGCCGTAATCTGTCCTGGACCGCTGCCTGTGTTCTTGACGTTCAGGGTGGCCACCGCCGTAGTATTAATGGCAGTGCCTGGAAAAAGCACGGTCCCTCCCGGCGGCAGGGCGACCTCGTTTCCGACGCTTTGCAGGACGTAGCTCAGCGTGAATTGAGGAGTAGTGCCTTGGAAGCCCAGGACGATCGCGCCTTGCACGGTAGTCGTCCCCCCGGTCGCGGAAACAGACGGTTGCGTGAAAGTGAGCGTGAGCTGCGCGCCCGCAGAGGCCGTGGAGGTTGGTTGAAACACCACGTGCATGGTGACGCTGTCGCCCTGATTGAGAACCAGCGGCAGAGTGCCGTCCATGGTGACCTTGAAATCAGTCGAACCGATAAGCTGGGGAGGCTGCGCAATCGTGGCCTGGGCGTTGCCCAGATACGTTGCCTTGATATCCACCGTTACCCCGGACCCAACCGGAGAATTCACGCTGATGGTTGTATCGTTGAGAACGGTTGCTGAAACGCCGTTCTCGGTCACCAGGATCGTGAACGGGATCGACTGGGCCTGGGCGAGACCGGCAGCGAGTAAGAGCAGGAGAGCAGCAGGCAAAGCCGTACGCAGTCGCATCTACTCGGTGCCTCCCACGCCCAGCACGCTGCCCGGGGCGGCCGGTATGGCCGGCACAAAGAAAGCGCCGGGAACCGGAGTGCCGCTATACACCCAGAGCGGCGTCGCGGCCTGGGAACGCGCTGCCAGAACGAAACTAGCGCCCAACGGATCCAACCGGCTGGGATGAAAGGAAAGCGGCACGTCGGCGACAATCTGCCGGCTGACCGGTTTGAAAATCCGCAGCAGCTGATCCTTCCGCGCCGCAACGTACAACAACTCTCCCGCGGCTGTCTGGACCGATTGCATCGCCACCGGGTCGGCCAAACCAGTAGGGAACGTCTGCACGCCCGGATTCACAATGCCGGCGGAAGTGATCCGCTGGCTGTCGCCATCCAGAGCATATACGGCGGTACCATCGGCGGAAAACGTCAGCGCGATGGGATGATTCATCGCCAACATCGGCTGGAAGGATTGCCGGTCGCTGGTCCAATAGATCTCGCCAGCAGAGCCACTGACTCCCACGGCGATGCGCTGGCCCTTCGGGTCGATCGCAATCGAGGCGAGCGAACCTCCCAGGCGGGTGGCGTCGACGCGGGGTTGTGCGGAAGGAGTTTGGGGGAAGCCGGTCAGCGGCTGAAACCAGCTCGCGGAGAGCGAATACAGGACAGCCATCGAGCCATCCGCGGACCAAACAATATGTTCCGGCTGCAAGCTCACTTCGCTGATTGGGGTTACCGCCGCCTTGCCGTCCAGACTGGAGACAAACACGCACCCTCCGTTCTGGAAGGCCACGGCGTAGTTGCGTTGCGGTGCAACGGCCGCTATGTCGATTCCGCTGACCAGCGCCGGCCCGAAAGAAGATGCGCCGGGGTAGCCGGCCACGGCGCGAAGGCTGCGGGTTGGCGCATCGAAGGTAAATCCCTCCGTCGGACCGCTGAGCGCCGCCGGCTGCGCCGCCGCTGGAGCGGCTGCCCAAACTGCGAGGTATAGTGCAAAGGCGAAACGCATGTCGATTTTAGTGGGGCCCGCCAACGGTCGGCCCGCCGGGGATGACGGTGATCGTCGAGCCACTGGACGCCCCTCCTCCGCGGGTCGCCAGCACAATGCCCGCTACCAACGCGGCAGCGCCGCCGATGACCGCGACTTTGACCCAGGTGTGGGACCACCAAGTGACCTTTTTGGCCCGTGTGCCTTCCTGCACCACGTGCCTGGAGTTGCTCATCGAAAAGGTGGTTTCTCCCTGCTGGTTGGCGTAGGTGGCAGTTACATGAACCTCAAAAGTGCCGGTCTGATTGGTCGCCATCCAGTTGGTGGCGGCTGCCTGGCCGTCGCCGTTGGTTCGCACGGTCTCAGTGTTCTTGCCGCCGGTGAAGACCGCACCAGGAGGGTCTGCCGGAAACCGGAACACCACCTCGGCTCCTTCCACCGGACGCTCGTTTTGATCCACCACTTGCACGACGATGGGCGCCATCACCAGGCGCTCCAAGTCATTGGCTTCGCCGCTTCCCGCCAAGACGCGAATTCTCAGGCTTTGTTCGATGGGAAGCTGCGCCGCCGGTTGCGCGGCGGGCTGAGCGGCGGGGGGACCAGCCTGCGCGGGGGCCTGTCCGGCTGCTGGAAACTGACTTACTACCATTAAAACAGCCAAAGCCTGTGGCAAGACAGCGTGGGCAGGTTTCCGCATGAATTAGCAGTGTAACATCACGAGATCTGGAATCCTGTAGCTCACTGAGCCGCGATGAAAATTACGTATGGAATGATCGGGAAAATGATTTGGCCGGTGGTCTGCAAGATCTGCCGGCTGTAGGAGTGTGGAACGTAAACCACGTCGTTGGGCAACAGAGGGACATCGAGATCCTTGCCTTCGAAGACGCGCGCCACATCGACGTCGATTTCATAGCGCCGGTTGGTACCCAGAACGGGGCGTAAAATACGCACCTTGTCCTTCTTGGCGTCGCGCGAAACGCCGCCTGCCTGAATGAGCGCCTGCAAAATCGTGATCGAATCCCGTTCACCCAGCTCGATGCCGCCAGTCTTGCCGACTTCCCCGCTGATGTAAACCAGTTCGGCCCGGCCCACGGAGATCACGTCGTAAGGCTGGAGCACGATGTCTTCGGCTGGATTCACATTTTCCCGCAAGCTGCCCATGCTGATTTCCACGGTGCTGACTTTCCGGGCCGGATCGACGACCGCGTTCGGGAGTGGAATGGCGCCGTACTCTTCCCGGCGGGTGACGGTAATGTGCCGCGAGGCATTGGGCTGCAGACCACCGACGGCAGTCAGCATTTCCACCAGGGTCCTGCGGCCTTGCAAGGGATAAATGCCAGGGCTGCGGAACGCCCCCACGAAGAAGACCGGCTCGCTACGGAACTGGGTGACCACCACGATCGCCTGGGGCTGCCGGATGTACTCCCGGAGCCGGCGGTTTAAGTCTGCTTCCAACTCCTGTTGCGTCATTCCGGCGGCATGGACTTTGCCGAGCAACGGCAGCGTGATATTGCCGTCCGCGTCGAGCCGGAAGGGCTTCTCGTTGATCTCCTCGGCGTCCGGCTCACGGATCATGATCTGGTCGTTTGGTCCGAGAACGTAATTGGGCCGAATCGTCTCCGGCGGCAACTGGGTGGCTTGCGCTGGCGTCTGACCAGCCTGCGGGTTTTGGGCCCCGCCCTGCTGTTGTTGGGCGACGGCGGATGTGAAGCAGCCGGCAGCTGTAAACAGAAGAACCGAGAGCCAGTTCCGGAATCGAAGCATCGTTTGCTATTTTACTCCGCTCCGCGGGATCTTACTAAACAATTGTTGCCGCTAACCGTGTCGGGCGCGTCGGGCGGACGGCGCTCCGGTCTACTTCAGCGGAAACGGATCTCTTGAGCAGGTTGATCGAGACCACCAGCCTGCATTTGCCTTTGACTTCGACGAGGATTCCTTCTAGACCGGCCAACGGCCCGCGCTCGATCAACACGTTCTGCCCAACCTGGACGAAAGGAAATGGAGTGACCGGAACTCCGGATTCCACCATCCGGCGCACGCGCTCGATTTCGTCTTCTGGAATGGGCGCCGGGGTTTTTCCAAAGCCCACGACATCCACCACGCCGGGCGCGGTCAGGACGGGGAGGCGGCGATGGGGATTGAACCGGCAGAAAACGTAGCCGGGAAACAGGTACTGGTCAATCTGTTTCTTTCGGTCTGACCAGCGGCGCTCGCTTTTGTAGGAGGGCGCAAACTCCTCAAAACCGCGCTCCCGCAAATGGACTCGGGCGATCCGCTCCTGGTTGGACCGGACCCTTATGGCAAACCAGGGCTCAGCGGGGTTGTAGTCGGGCTCCAGTTGCGCAGGAAGCATCGTGAGGACCTCGAAACCTCTCCAGCTTGACTCAAATCTTTTACATTTGTCAATGGACCAATGCTCCTATCGGAGGCCAACAACAGTAAGTCACATCACATGCTGAATAGCCCGACCGAATCGCGGCACTTGGGATTTCGAATCGAGGGACTAGCGGCTACTTGGCGATGATCTCCGCAGTGACCCGCCGGCGGCGCCAGAACGCGAGGCCGAGCAACATCGCTGGAACACCTATAGTCGCAAGCGAGCCGGGCTCGGGAACGGCTGCGGGATTGGGGGGATCGAGGAGATTGGCACCGGGAGTAATGAACGCATCCAGCGCGACCGATGACCCGTTACCAACGAAAATCGGCGCGCTCGGAAGGCTAACCTCAAACGAACCACCAGGATAGGTATACAGCTGCGTTAGCGGGGCGTCAAAGCTAATCTCGGCGCCACCCGCTCCGAATACGACCAGTCCCATCGTGCTGGCCGAGAAGTCGTTTGCACCACTACCGGGCTGGGTAAAGGTAATGTTGATATCGAAGGTGCCCCGCTCGTAACCGAAAAAACTCTCGGTAACGCTGAACATACCCAGCTCAATGCTGCCCCCGGCGGCGGGGGCGCTAAAGCTGGCGTCCGGCGTGTAGGTGAGCAGCGGATTACCCGAGAGATTGGACCCTATCGAGGATTCGCCGGCGGTCAGTGCGCAACTTGATCCCGAGGAGTAGAAGCACGCCGAATCCGAACCGACGTACGTCGTGTCGCCTAGCGCGGAGACCGCGCAGACCGCGAACAGTAGACTTGCCCAAGCTGTTTTCATCAACCTCCGAATAGAAACAGTATACGGGCAGGTTGGACACGAGGCAAGCCAAGGAGTACTAAGCGCGGGTACTAGGGGTTGGAAGCGATCCGGATTATAAGGGTCGCCGGGGTGATACTTCTTGTGCAGGTCAAACTGGGCCGCATGCGAGGCAAGCCACACATCGAGCTTCCTCGCATAGGCCTGTAAGGTGGATCCGGGTGGTGAGCGCGGTAGGAATCGAACCTACAACCTAGTGATTAAGAGTCACTTGCTCTGCCAATTGAGCTACGCGCCCGATTTCGGGAACAGAGGATGTTCGGCGCCGTCAGATTCCGACTTGCGGCGACTTTTCGATTGTACCATCGCGCACAAGCGGCCGCGTGAAACTTACTTGGGTTCGAATGCAGCGGCGGCGATCTGAGCGATGTCCAACAGCTTCGGCGGGGAATCGGTGACTCCCGCGAGCGCGTCGCGGAACATCGTGTTGCAGAACGGGCAGGCGGCGCCTACTATGCCTGCGCCCGTGGCAACCAGCTCTTCAGCCCTTTCCACGCTGACGCGCTTGCCCTTCTCCTCGCCAAGAAAAGCCAGCCCGCCGCCCGCGCCACAACAGAAGGACCGCTCCCGGGTTCGCGGCGGATTCACTACTTGGCCGAATCGCCCGATCACGTCGCGCGGCGCATCATACACATTCCGATAGCGGCCCAAATAACAGGGGTCATGGTAGACGATCTTGTCGCCCTGCGAGGTCTGCACAGGCAGTTGGTCCAGGTGACGCGCCAGAAATTCGCTGTGGTGTTCGATCGGCGGCGCTTGGCCGTATTCGGCCCAGTCCGTGCTAATGGTCCGCACGCAATGCGGGCAAATCGAAATGAGTTTCTTCACCTTGCTCTGCTCGAGCGTCTCCAGATTGGCCTCGGCGAGTTGCCCGAACGCCAGATCGTTGCCCAAGCGGCGGGCTGGATCGCCCGTGCACTTTTCCTTGCGCAGCACACCGAAACTGACATTCAGTCGCCGAAACACTTCAGCCAGCGCGGCGACGATTTCCCTGCCCCGCGGGTCGTAGGCGCCCATGCAACCAAGCCATAAGCAATACTCCTGCGTGCCATCGAAGGCCGGCAGTTCTTGCTTCTGGATGAACTTGTCGCGCTCGGAGGCCGAAAATCCCAGCGCGTTCCCGTTGCGCTCCAGATTAAGGAACAATTTCGTGCCGTAATCGTCTTCCCACTTGCCGGTGTTCACCGCGCCGCGCCGCAAGCCGATGATGACCGGCAAATGCTGGATTCCGACCGGGCATTGAAACTCGCAAGCGCCACACGTGGTGCACTGAAAGACCGCTTCCTGCGAAAGGTGGGGACCCAGCAGAGGCTTGTCGCTCTCCGGGCCGAATTCGTTCAAATATCCGCGGACTCCCAGCACGATTTCCTTGGGGTTGAGAATCTTGCCAGTGTTGAAGGCGGGGCAATGCTCCGAGCAACGCCCGCACTCGACGCAACTGTAGGCCTGCAGCGCCACCAGGTTGGTGACGTCTTTGCCCGTGTCCAGGCCGAAGTCTTCGTCGCCGGCAAGCGGCGGGATTTTGCTGAAGGCATCGCGCTTCAGGAAAACAGTGAACGGGCTTAATACCAGGTGCAGATGCTTGGTGTGCGGCACTAACGGCAGAAAGAAGAGTATGGTCAGCGTGTGCGCCCACCAAATCGCCCGGCTGGATTCCCAGCCTGGCGCCAAGGCCGCCAGATAAGTGATCATCAGCAGGAAGATAAGTAGCGCGATGAGGCCTGATTCGTACGACAAAGGCCCCAACCATTTGGGCCGGATCACGAATCGGCGAAACGCCAAGGCGCTGATCGCAAGCGCAACCGCAATCGCAACCACAGCGACAAACCCGAAGTAGAATCGCCCGAATCCGCCGTTCGGCGATAGCACGCGCAACCCGACGCCCTCGGCGAAGTGGTTGACAGTGATCAAGGCGAACGCGCAGAATCCCCAGAAGACCAAGGCGTGCGCGAGGCCCGCCCAGGGGCGCTCGCGGATCACCTTTCCCTGCAGCATCACTTCCCACAAAAACTGGCCGACGCGCCGGCCCATATGCCGCAAGCTGAGCTCGGGGTCCTTCTTCGAGCGGGAGACCTTCCGCCAAACCTTGCCGAAGCGCAGCCAAAATGCGTAGATCGAAACGGCCAGCAGAACAAGGAAGAGGGCCGACTCCGGCCGCGAGAGCTGAACCATCACCTGCGAGTGTAACGCAGGCCATCCGTTGCCCCGGTCAGGTCCTGGGAAGTCCTAAGGACTCGGAAAACAGTGTCGTGAGTTAGGATAGATATTTCGGAGCAAACAATTGCGATTCATTATGTCGGGCGCGGCCGGGTTCATTGGCTCTCATCTCTGCGACCGTTTGATTGCCGAGGGCCATCAAGTCATCGCCTACGACAATTTCATGACCGGCGACTCCGGGAATCTCGCCCACCTGGAAGGCAACGCAAGGTTCAAATTCCGCGAATGGGACGTCTGCCGGCCCTTCACTGTGGACGAGCCGGTGGACGGAGTGTTGCACCTGGCGTCGCTGGCCAGTCCCAAGGACTATTTCGAACATCCCATCGAAACGCTGGATGTCGGCTCGGCCGGCACGCGCAATATGCTGGAGGTCGCGCGCCAGCACGGAGCCCGCTTCCTGGTCACCTCGACGTCAGAATGTTACGGCGATCCGCTGGTTCATCCGCAAGTGGAAACCTACTGGGGAAATGTCAATCCAGTGGGCGTGCGCTCCTGCTATGACGAGAGCAAGCGCTACGCGGAAGCGCTCACGATGGCGTATCACCGCGTTCATGGAGTGCGCACCAACATCGCGCGCATCTTCAATACCTATGGGCCTCGCATGCAGCTCAATGATGGGCGCGTGGTGCCGGCGTTTATCGACCAGGCCTTGCACAACCAACCCTTGACCGTCTTCGGCGACGGCTCGCAGACGCGCAGCTTCTGCTTCATTCGCGACATGGTGGACGGCTTGTGCCGCCTCATGCTTTCCGAAGAGAGGCTTCCGGTGAATCTGGGCAATCCTCAGGAACTGACCATCCTGGAGTTCGCCGAACGCATCCGCAGGCTCACCGGAACCAGCGCGCCGCTGGATTTCCGGCCCCTGCCTCAGGACGATCCAAAGCGGAGGCAGCCGAATATCGACAAGGCCAAACGGGTGTTAGGTTGGGAGCCGAAGGTTGGCCTGGAGGACGGTTTACGCGAGACCATCGAGTATTTCCAGAATCTGCCGGCGCCGGCTCTGGCGAACTAGGCGAGGGTCACCCAAACTTTCGCCGCGGCGGCTTTGCCCAATTGAACCGGCTTGCCGGCCAAGTGCAGCGTCAAAGTATCGTCGTAGTTCGTCGCGAGCATGCGGAGGATCGTGCCTGGGCGAATACCCAGGCCATTCAGATACTCCAGTAGCCGGCGATCGCGCTCAAAGACGCTGACCACGGTAGCGTCGCACTCGGCCGGCGTTTCGTCGAGCGGCCTTAGCCCCCGCTTGCGGCGTTCCTGTGGCGTGTCGCCTGCCGCACGGTTCCCATGCGGGCAGGCTTCCCCGGTGCCCAGTTTCTCCACAAGGCGGCGTTCGAAATCGGCCGAGACCGCGTGCTCCAATTGCTCGGCCTCGTCGTGGACCTTGTACCACTCCATGCCGAAGATCTCAGTGAGCATCCGCTCGATGAGGTGATGCCGCGTCAGCAGGCGGTTGGCGATGTCGCGTCCGGCCGGGGTCAATGTGATCTGGCCGTCGCGCCCGGCACGGATTAACCCGTCCCGTTTGAGCCGCTTAATGGCCATGGTGACGGCCGGAGCTGACACTGTCAGCCAGCGCGCCAGCGTCGCGGCAATGACCGGCTCGCCTTCGCTTTCCGCCTCCGCGATGGCCTTGAGGTAGTTCTCCTTAGAAATCGTGATTTTCACGTCAAGTCAAATTGTAACTTGCAGCGCTGTCACCTGCTTACTAACAGCGCGCCTTCGAGGATTTTGAGTGACTGCGGCGCCAGCTGCAGCAATGCCCGCGCTCCGATCACTAGAACCGGCGCAACTGCGATCCACTTCCGATAGGCGAGCCCATAGAGGCCCAGCAGCACCAGCAGCGGCGACAGGATCCGGCCGAAGCCGTAAACTTCGGTCCAGGCGTCCTGGAAGGACAGAAAGATCGCCATCAGAGTATATAGATAAAGACAGATTTCCAGCGCGCCAAGCTCGCGTTTCCAGGCCATGCGAAGCGCCAGCGCGATGGAGAGCACTACGAAAAGGAGGGCCACGTAGTCGAAAATGATCAAAGCGTCTTCGATCGCGGGCGCGGTCCGGTAGTGATACGGATGCAACATCCGCACTGCCAGCGCTTTCAAAGGAAGCACGGAAAACCACGTGTCGCGTGTAGGCACAATGGCCAGCACTTCATTGCTATCCGCTGTCGTATGCACCCATACGAAGGCATACCAGATCAGGGCCGGGATCGCGGAGCTGGCGAAGAGCACCGCCGGGCGCAGTCCGCGCTGCCACAGCAGGTAGAGGACGTATCCGCCCACCAGGACCAGGCCGGTTTCCCGCATGAGTGCTGCCGCTACAAGGACGGCATAGGTTCGCCATCGCGCGCCCTGTTCGGCATAGAGCACGAAGCCGATGCAGAGCGCCGCCAAGCCGCCATCGACGGTCATGCGGTCGATCGAGGTAACCGTCGCCGGAACCGCGGCGAACAACAGCCCCCAGAGCGCGGAAAAACCGTGAGCTACCGAGTAGAGGCTAAGCCACCAGGCGCCGCAAAACACCACTAATAAAACCACCGCGAAGTAAGCGGCATCCACCAGATCGTCCCGCCCAAGTGCGAGCACATGAGCGGCCAGCGGAATCAGAATGCGGCGGCAACGGAAGCGCGGCGTTTGCACATACGGCAGAAATCCGCGCTCGAAGAACGGATCGTGGGCCATGTAGTGGTAAAACTGCCCGTCATATCCGTTGCTGTCCGCAAATAAGTAAATGTGTTCAAATGCGAGCTGAGGCGGTTGCTCAAAATGAGAGCCGGTGCAGAACAGAGCCGTCCAATTGCCCTGATAGCTGAAATGAACGGTGAGACTCCACCAGCAAAAAACCAAGGCGGCGCATCCCAGTCCAACCAGGATGCACCGCCTCTGGTTCGTGAAGAAGTTGCCGGAGTTAATGACCTATTCGCCGAGTTGGAATGTCCCTACAAACGAGCCACGGTTGCTGTTGTAGTTCCAGGTAGTGTTCAGGCCCTTTCCGTTAAAATCATTGGCCACCGTGAAGGCCGGCATCGCATGCTGGACTGGCGTCAGCGGCTGATACCAGACCGCTTCGTTGTGGCAGATCTCATCCTGATCGGTGAGCGGCCGCGTTTCCAGCTTCACCATATTTCCAGCGGTCATGGTCGCCTTGCGCGTGTGAATGCTGTTGTCAGCGAGCGAAAACTCGATCGGTTGATAGTCTACCCGCACGACGTCCTCGAGCAGTTGGCCGCCCATCTTCTGCGCGAAGGCCTTCAAGGCAAGCCGCTGCTCGGCGTTGGCATTCTGATCGATCACCAGAACCGCCTTGACCGGATAAACCGAAGCAGTCGGATCGCCCAGCGTGTTGCTGGCGTGGATGACGCCCATCACGGACAATCCATCCAGTTGCACGCCGTCGAAGCTGCCTTGGTCGATCTTCCAGCCCATCACAGCCAGGTCGCCGGCTAAGCCGACTTCGGAGTTGGCGAAGCAGGGTCCCGTGTAAACATCGGCGGTGCGGGCCTCGATGTATTCGCCGTGGGCGTGATTGTGAGTAACAGGCAGATTGGCGCTGCTTGCCAGCGAAGCGGAGATGCACAGCGTGGTTGCCGCACAGAGCATAGATCTCATATGGCTCTCCTTGCTGCTTGACTCTCACTATAATATCACCAGCTTCAAGAATGCATACCGCAATTTCGCAGGCAAATACGGCGTCCGAAATCTGCATGCTGAGCGCCGTTGAAATGGCTCGCCGGATTCGCGTCAAGGACCTCTCGGCGCGTGAGGTGCTGGCGGCGCATTTGCGTCAGATTGAGCGCGTAAACCCGAACGTGAACGCGATTGTGACGTTGGTGGCCGAGCGCGCGATGGAGCAGGCGCGGAAGGCGGATGAAGCGCTGGCGCACGGAGATGCGGTGGCGCCGCTGCACGGCCTTCCGATCGCGCACAAGGACCTGCAGCCTACAGCGGGCATTCGCACCACGTTCGGATCGCGGATCTACAAAGACTTCGTTCCCGCTGCTGACTCGCTTTTGGTCGAACGCATCGGCGCCGCCGGCGCGATCCTCATGGGCAAGACCAACACACCCGAGTTCGGTGCGGGGTCGCAGACGTTCAATGAGGTCTTCGGCGCCACACGCAATCCCTACGACCTCACGAAAACCTGCGGGGGCAGCAGCGGCGGGGCGGCGGTGGCGCTGGCCTGCCGGATGCTGCCGCTCGCCGATGGCAGCGATCTGGCCAGTTCGGTGCGCAATCCGGCGAGCTTTTGCAATGTGGTCGGATTCCGACCATCGCTAGGCCGCCTGCCGGCCACACCGGTCGCCGGATGGTCCAGCATGAGTGTGGATGGCCCCATGGCCCGCAACGTCGCCGATGTCGCGTTCTTTCTTGCCGCAATGGCCGGCCCTGATCCGCGATCGACCGTGTCCATCGATGAGCCGGCCAGCCGCTTCGCCGAGCCGCCCAGCCGCGATTTTAAAGGCGTCCGCGTTGCCTGGTGGAAGGATTTGGGCGGCCTGCCCGTGGATCCGCGCGTTCGCGAGATCACCAACGCGCAGCGCCGCGTTTTCGAAGCACTCGGCTGCATCGTTGAAGAAGCCGAGCCCGATTTTTCCGGCGCTGACGAGGCCTTCAAGGTGCTGCGCTCTTGGCAGGTTTACCAGTCTCTAACCGCGCTGCCCAAAGGCGACCCCAGGAAACACCGCGAACTCGTAAAGGACACGGTTCTGTGGGAACTCGACCGCGGCGAAAAACGGACCCCGGAAGAGATCGCCCGGGCCGAAGCCCAGCGCGCCGAGTCGCGCCGCCGCGTCGGACAATTCATGGAGCGCTACGAATTCTTCGTGCTGCCCGTCAATCAGGTGCTGCCATTTGATGTCACGCAGCCTTACCCCACCGAAATCGCCGGTGTTCCCATGGCCACTTACATCGACTGGATGAAGTCCTGCTACTACATCTCGCTCGTCGGCCATCCGGCGATGTCGGTTCCCGCAGGCTTCACAGCCGAGGGACTGCCGGCCGGCATCCAGATCGTGGGCCGCTGGCGCGACGACTGGGGTCTCTTGCAGATGGGCCACGCCTTCGAGCAAACCGCCAACGTGCCGGCAGCACTTCCCGACTTGCTTCAAGTCAGCAGGAAGCCCGTTTGACGTGCTCCGCTAGACGCCGGTCCGCGCCGTGAATATGCTGCTCCGTCCACGCTCGTAGGAACTCCAGCAGAGGTGCACATAAGCTTTCGTGTCCGTCTTGGCGAAGACTTTCCAGGTTCGCCACCTGAGCGATGAACGTCTGGTGCTCCAAGCGATGCTCTGCGATTTCCGGGAAATCCGTCCGCTGCATGAGAGCTTCCTCGTTCTCAAAGTGGAAGGAGGCGTACGAGGCCAGTCGCGCCAGGTTGCTCGCGAGCTTGTCCGTCTCCTGACCCTTGGCGACGTCATCGTAAAGCTGCTCGGCAAGACGGAATAGCGCGCGATGCTCCACGTCAACTTCCGGGAGCCCCAGGGAGTGACTATCGCTCCAAACGAACGGATTCACTGTCGCCTCCACTGCCGGCAGCGCTAGGTCGGATGTCGCGCCGCTCAGCTTCGTCAATGTTCGTTGATCAAGCAAGTGGGGGTCCAACACCCGCCAGGCTTTAGGATCAATGTCACCAGCTTGATAGCGGGCACATTCGCCTTCTTCTTGGGGCTTATTACCCAAGCCGAGCGGTCAATACTCCACGGAAACCAGAAACAGGCCCCGTGCCGGAGCGGTCGGACCGGGTGGAATCGCACAGCCGGGTTCCAAGCGTGCAATCAGACCGGAATGGTCCACATTTCCCTTCCCTGCCTCCAGCAGCACGCCGACAATATTGCGCACCATGTGCTTCAGGAAGCCGCTGCCGGTGACGCGGTAGATCAGCCGCTCGCCCTCCAGCGCGAGCCGCGAACAAAAGATGGTCCGCACCTTGGATGCGCCCAACTCGTCGCGCTCGTCCGCCGCGGCAAACGCCGTGAAATCGTGCTCGCCTTCCAGCACGAGCGCCAGCCCGGTCATTACATCCACGTCCAGCGGATACGGATGATGGTATACGTATCGCCGCTCGAACGGAGAACAGATTTCGCCGCGGAAGATGCGGTACTCGTAGGTCTTTGCCTTCGCCTGGAACCGCGGGTGAAAATCGGGCGCGGCTTCCTCCACCCGCGTGACGCGGATATCGAATGGCAGCAGCCGGTTCATCGCCCGCCTCAAGTTGTCCGCGGGAATCGGATTCTCAACGGACATGGCAGCCACCTGCGCCACTGCGTGAACGCCGGCGTCGGTTCGTCCCGAGCCTGCCACCTGCACGGGCCGTCCTTCGATCTCCGAAACTACGGCTTCCAGCGTGCCCTGGATGGTCGGGAGACCCGGTTGCACTTGCCAACCGTGATAATCGGTCCCGTCGTAGGAGACGACAAGCTTAATTCGCCGCATGAACGGGCCGCGACCCGGGCTTTACTACCGGGTTTCCGGCGCGGCCTAGGGGACAATCGTCGGGCGGGTAGGCAACCACGTCCATCGTCTTCAGCGCCACTCGCGGAACGCCCAAATCGGCCGCGCCACCGCTGCGATCGATGATCGACCCGGCGCCGATCACCCTCGCGCCCGCCTCTTTCAGGATTCCGATCACCTCGCGCGAACTGCCACCCGTGGTCACGACGTCTTCCACCACCACCGCCGTTTCGCCGGGCTCCACGGAAAAACCGCGCCGGAGCACCATCTTTCCTGACGCGTCGCGCTCGGTGAAGATGAAGCGCGCCCCCAGCGCCCGCGCCACTTCGTGCCCGATAATCACTCCGCCGATGGCCGGCGATGCCACCACTCCTACGTTCGGCGTTGGTTCCAGCCGCCGAAACTCAGTGGCCAGCAGCCGCCCGAACTGTTCCGCGTGCCGGGGGTGCTGCAACACTAGAGCGCATTGCAGATATTCGGGGCTGTTCAGGCCGCTGGTCAGGCGGAAGTGCCCGCGCAAGTACGCTCCAGTCTCATGAAACACGCTCAGAATCGGGTCTAGCGGCTCGTTCACATCGCCACTATAGCATTCACGGGACGCGTGCTCGCGTAACCACGGCGGCCCGGCATTCGCCAGTGTCAGTAATGCTAAAATTGTGAACACAGAGCCGCCCAGGACTTCTGTACCTAAGCAATCTATTTGTGCGCTTCCGTGCGGCTTGGACTGCCTTGCGGTCCTTCGACGATGCGGCCGAGCGGCTGTTCGTACCCTTGAGGGAGGGTTTCAGGAAATGAAGTGTTGTCAATCGCTTCTAGCCGTGTTCTGCGGCTTTTTGACATTGCTGCCGGCTTCCGGCGCCGAGATGATCACCGCGTCTCGCGGTCTGCCTGGGACGCGAAAGTACAACCCGCCGGGCGTCGCGCCCATTGATCTGAGCAACTCCAACCGGCTGGAACAGTTGCTGCGCGCGGGCAATCTCTACCTGTCACTCCAGGACGCCATCGCGCTGGCGCTGGAAAACAACCTGGATATCGCTATCTCGCGCTACGGCCCCGTGGAAGCGCAAACCGATTTGCTGCGCTCTCAGGGCGGCGGTGCACTGCGCGGCGTCACCCAGACGGTCACGCCCGGCCCTGCCTCCGCTGGACTTTCCCTCAACGCTTTCGGCAGCGGCGGTGGGACGTTTGTTCCCAGCACCTCCACCGGCGTGAACGGCGTGGTGTCGCAGCTGGGCACCTTGATCCCGAACTTCGACCCACAGCTCACAGGCTTCGTCGGCTGGGGACACAACACCTCGCCGCAGAGCACTCCCTTTCTCTACGGCACCACTTCGCTCGTGACTACCCAAACCACCACCAACTTAACGCTGACCCAGGGCTTCCCCACCGGCGGTACGGCCACGTTGTCGTTCCAAAACCAGCGCGCCAACCTCAACTCGGGCCGGCCGGATCTCAACCCCCTGCTGACCAGTTCCTTGGCGCTCACCATCAGCCAGCCACTGTTGTCCGGCTTCGGCTTCGCGGTGAACCGGCGCGGAATCCACCAGGCCCAGAACTCGCTCCGGGTTCAGGACCTCGTCTTTAAACAGCAGGTGATGACTACTGTCGCCAGCGTGATCTCGCTCTATTGGAATCTGGTGAGCTTCAACGAGCAGGTCAAAGTGGCGCAGGAAGCGCTGTCCGCGTCCCAAAAGCTATACGAGGACAACAAAAAACAAGTCGAGATCGGCACGCTCGCGCGGATCTCCATCGTGCAGGCAGAGGCCGAAGTAGCCAGCCGCGAACAGGATCTGACGGTCGCGCAGACCAACGTGCTCCAGCAGGAGACCATCCTTAAGAATGTTCTCAGCAAGAACGGAGTAGCTAGCCCTTCGATCGCCGACGCACACATCGTGACGCTGGACAGAATCAGGGTTCCCGAAGTAGAGCCCATCCAACCCGTGCAGGATCTGGTCACCAAAGCCATGCAGGAGCGGCCCGAGCTTCCCCAGGACCGCTTGAATATCGAAAATGCCAGGCTGAGCATCCTGGGCGACCGCAGCAATATGCTGCCGCAATTAAGCGCCGTCGCCAACCTCGCCAACAATGGACAAGCCGGTCTGCTCAACGGCCTGCCGCCGCTTTCCGGCAACGTCCGGGCGCCAGATCCATATTTCTTCGGAGGTTATTGGAACGACCTGCGCCAGATTTTCTCGCGAAATTTCCCCAACTACACCTTCGGGGTGCAGCTCAACATCCCGCTACGGGATCGCGCCGCCACGGCCGACTACGAGCGCGACACTCTGAACCTGCGCCAGAGCCAACTGGCGCTCCAGGCGCAGGAGAACCAGATCCGCGTCGACGTGGTGAACTCCGTCATCGGCCTTCAGCAGGCACGCGCCCGCTATCAGGCGGCTGTGAAGAACCAGGTTCTGGAGCAAGAAACCCTCGACGCCGAGCAGAAGAAGTATGCGCTCGGGGCCTCCACCATTTACAACGTCATTCTGATCCAGCGCGATCTTCTCACCGCGGAAGGCAACGAAGTGACTGCCGAGAGCAGCTACATCAATGCCCGCAACAATCTCGATTTCGTCACTGGCGAGATTCTGGATGTGAATCACATCAATATCGGCGAGGCAGTACGCGGGCAGGTCTCCACTCCGCCCTCGCCCCTACCGCCGCTCAAGCCCGAAAAGCAGTAACGTCTTCTAACCGTAGCTGCGTTTCAAAGCGGTTTCCGATTTCGCGGGTCAGTACCGGATTTGCACGCCCAGCAACGCAACTGGAAATTTTTCCACGCGTGATTTGCCGGGTTTGTCCCACGCAACGAGCAATTTAAGGGTATGGCGAGGAACTTGCTCATTATTGCTGCGATGGAATCATCCAAAACTCAAGGAGCCACGGTCGATCTGCTCGAAACCCCGTCTGAAGTTACTGCAAACCGATAGTTTCCCAACATTAACCCCACCCCGATTCCCCACCCGGCCGGCTCCTTGATGTTTTTGGTGATCTCGACGACGAATCTCCCCGCCGCCAAAATCCTGTCAGTGTCCAACTATTGCCACCCCAAAATGTCGAACCTCCGCCGCAGCGGTTAAATTGGCCACCGCCAGAGCGGTTAAATTGGAAAGATGCTTCGCATCATCTCGCTGATCGCGAGCGCCAGCGAAATCGTGCACGCCCTTGGACTCACCGGCCAGCAGGTGGGCCGGTCCCACGAATGTGACTTCCCCGACGAGGTGCGCGCTCTGCCCGTATGCACCGCGCCCGCTTTCCCCACCGAGGGCGATAGCGCCGAGATTGACCGGCGCGTGAAACGCCAAGTCGCGGACGCGCTCTCGGTCTACGAAGTTTTCCGCGATGTGCTCGACCAGTTGCAGCCTACGCACGTCATCACGCAAACACAGTGCAAAGTTTGCGCGGTCAGCCTGGATGATGTGGAGCGGGCGCTGGCCGGTTCGCTCACTTCGCGGCCCAAGCTCGTCGCGCTGGAGCCGAACGCCCTGGCCGACATCTGGGACGACATCCGGCGAGTCGCCGCCGCCTGTTGCGTCGCCGAACGCGGCAATAGCGTGATTCAGAATTTACAAACCAGGATGGGCGCCATCACGGCTCAAGCCGGCACGGCCGGAGCCCGTCCCCGCGTTGCCTGCATCGAGTGGCACGAACCTCTGATGGCCGCCGGAAACTGGGTTCCCGAACTGGTCGAAATGGCCGGTGCCGAGAACCTGTTCGGACAGGCCGGTCTGCATTCACCCTGGATGGACTGGGAGCAACTCGCCGCCGCCGATCCCGACGTGATTGTGACCCTGCCATGCGGCTTTGACCTCGCCCGAACGCGCGCCGAGATGTACTGGCTAACGGAGCGCGCGGAATGGCCAAAGCTGCGCGCCGTGAAAAACGGCCGGGTCTACCTGGTCGACGGCAATCAATATATGAACCGCCCCGGACCGCGCATCGTCGAATCGCTCCAAATTCTGGCGGAAATTCTTCATCCGGAGATCTTCACACCCCGGATGCAAGGCACCGCCTGGGAACCATTCCACACCAACTAGAGGAGGCAACGATGAGATTTCTACGCGTGTTGATTGCCGGCGTACTGTCAGCCAGCTTCGCCGGCGCCCAGGTCCATAACTTCGTTCTCGTGGCGCACGGCGGCGCGGGCGACTATAGCAAGATGCCGTCCGAACAGCTCGCCGCGCGCCGCGAAGCCATGACCAAAGCGGTGCGCGCCGGCTACGCCATTCTCTCGCGCGGAGGCGCTGGCCTGGATGCGGTGGAAGCCACCATTCGCGTGCTCGAAAATTCTGGAATGTTCGACGCCGGCCGCGGGGCCTACTACACACAGGATGGCATCCCTGAAATGGACGCGGCCATTATGGACGGCCGCACGCTCGCCGCCGGATCCGTAGCCAGCATCCAGCACATCGCCAGTCCGATCCACCTGGCGCGCCTGGTGATGGAGAAGACGCCGCACGTGCTGCTGGTCGGCCCTGGCGCCGAACAGTTCGCCAAATCGCAAGGCATCGAGCTGGTCTCGCCGTACTACTTCTACACAGACCGCGAATGGAGGCGCTATCTCGACGCCAAAGCTCGCGCCGGGAAGAAGACCGCCGGGCTCCCACGCGGTGAGGAACACGGTACCGTGGGCGTTGTTGTGCTGGATCAGTCCGGCAATCTCGCAGCCGGAACCTCCACCGGCGGAACGGTCATGAAGATGCCCGGCCGTGTGGGCGATTCGCCGATCATTGGCGCAGGCACGTACGCCAATAACGCCAGTTGCGCTGTCTCGGGAACCGGCACGGGTGAATTCTATATGCGTAATATCGTCGCCGCGGACATCTGCGAGCGTGTGCGCTATCTGCACGTGTCGCTTCAGCAGGCCGCCGACGACGTCGTCATGAAAGAGCTCGTCGAGCAGCACGGCGACGGCGGCGTCATCGCTCTGGACCCCAAAGGCAATGTCGCCACACCCTTCAACACGACTGGTATGCTGACCGGAACTGTGCGGGCCGGCGGCAAGATCACGCTTCAAGGCTGGAGCAAAACCGCAGCGCCGATCCTCGTTCCCGCGCAGTAAGGAGGACACTGAATATGCCACGTTCCGCATGTCTGCTTGTATTGACAGCCGCAACGCTCGCGAGCGCAGCCCAGCCCGATTGCGATCGCGCCTGTCTTAAGACCGCCCTCGACCAGTACCTGAGTGCCGTCGTCAAGCACGACCCCTCCGCCGCGCCTTTGCTCCCGGGCTTCCGCCAGACCGAAAACGCGATCGTCGTGCGTCTGGGAACTGGTCTGTGGCAGTCCGTCACCGCGCTTGGCAAATTGCGCCGCCACTATCTGGACCCGGAGAGCGAACAAGCTGGCTATTTCGGCCTCGTCGAGGAGGGCGATCATCAGGCGATCGTCACGCTGCGCGTCAAAGTGGTCCAGCACCAAATTGCCGAGGCCGAATGGCTGATCGCGCGCAAAGGCGATCCAGGCGGCAACGGGCCAGCACTGCCAGGCCAGCCGCCCGGCAACTTCTTCGACCCCGACAATCTCGCCGCGAATCCCCCGCCCGACCGCCTACTGCCGAAGACGGACCGCCTGCCGCGCCAAGCGCTGGTAGCCATCGCCAACAGCTACTTCGACGGTCTGTCCACGCACGACGGCGCCATCATCCTTGAGCACCACGGCTGCACGCGCATCGAGAACGGTTTCACCGTAACCGGCCGCCCCGATCCGGAAAAGCCCGGCGAAAAAACCGAGTGCGGTTCGAACCTGACGCGCTTTAACATCGAATATGTCGCCGCCCGCCGCTTCCCCATCGCGGACGTCGAAACCGGCGTCGTGCTGGGATTAGGAGTCTTTATCCGCCGACCGGGAACTTCGCAGCGCCGCAACGCGCTCAGCGAGTGGTTCGCCATCGACCATGGCCGCATCCGCACCATCCACGCCGCGATGTTCTACCCGCCGCCCGAGCAGCCGGTTCCCAACTGGCCGCCGTACGTAGGCAACTGGCCGCTGGCGGCCGGGATCGTGCCCGGTGCGAGCGCCTCTCAAGCCTCCGTCGGACCAGGCGATCTTCCTCTGTATAAAGTCGACCCGTTCTGGCCAAAGCCTCTGCCGAATAAATGGCTGCTGCAAGGCGTCCCGACCATGGTGACCGACAAGGACGATCACATCTGGGTCTTCAATCGGCCGCGCGACATCATGCCCGATGAGTCCGGCGCTTCGACGAATCCGCCGCGTACGGACTGCTGCGTGGCCGCGCCCGCCGTGATGGAGTTCGACACCGAAGGCAATGTCCTGCGCGCCTGGGGTGGGCCCGGCTATCACGTGGATTGGCCCGCTCCCGGCGTCGCGCGGCCAGGCCCCGCCGCCGAACACAACATCCTGGTCGATCGCGAGGGCAATGTGTGGATCTCCGGCAGCAGCCAGGGCGACAGCATCCAGAAGTACACCGCCGATGGCAAATTCCTTTGGGACTTCGGCCACCGCGCGCCGCGAGCGCCCGCGCCCCGGCCGCCGGAAAACAACCAGCAGACCGATATTTTCCCCGGCGGAATCTTCTTCTTCGACCTCGATGAAGACGCGCGAGAGATTTATATTGTCGATGCCAAACGAGTGTTGGTCTACGGCTACGATGGCGCGTTCAAGCGCGGCTGGGGCGGACACGGGATCTCGCTTAGCGAAATCAGCAACGCTCCGGCGCCGCCTTACGACACATCGGGCCCGCCTCCGGACCAGCAGCAGTTCGCCCCCGCTCTGCACTGCGTTCATCTCTCCGTGGACGGTCTGGTCTACGTCTGCGAGCGCGGCAGCGACCGCATTCAGGTGTTCACCAAGCAGGGCCAGTTCGTCTCGAGCTTCTTCGTGCATCCCTCTACCCCTGCGCGCGGAAAGCAATGCGGGGGCCCCGGCAGCACGGTGTATGGCATGTGCGGAACCACTTACAACTTGACCTTTTCGCACGATCCCGAACAGAAGTATGTGCTCGTCGCCGACGGCACGAACGACAAAATCTGGATTCACGAGCGCAAATCCGGCAAGCTGGCCGGCTCGATCGGCGACAACGGCCGCATGGCGGGTTACTTCCATTGGATCGACGCCATCGCGATGGACTCGCACGGCAACATCTATACCGGCGAAGTCGACACCGGCAAACGCGTCCAGAAGTTCGTGCTCACGAATGCCGACGGCGCCGCCCGGCCAAGGCCGCATGAATAACGGCTGCTTCTCACCGACATGTTATACCATCCCTTACACACTTGGATGTGTGACCAATGCCCACCAACCTCGCCATTGACGACAAACTGATCGAGGAAGCGCGCCGGATTGGTCATCATAAGACCAAGAAAGAAGCTGTCACTTCCGCTCTTTCCGAATACATCGCCCATCGGAAACGGCTGGAAATTCTCTCGGCTTTTGGCACCGTCGACTTCGATCCCAAGTACGACTACAAGGTGGAGCGCCGGAAGAAGCGCTAGGTGCAAGTCTTCGTCGACACCAGCATATGGTCCCTGGCACTCCGGCGATCGGGTTCGCAACTCAACACCAAATCCAAGCTGGCGGACGCCGACTTCTCGCGTTATAGCAACGTCCTTCCGATCCGCCTCCACCCCGTCCTCACCAGCGCGTAACGAAAGCTCCATTACACCTCGTAACCACGGTCCGCCTCACCCCGCCTTTTGCTAAGATCGGTTCGATCCACCTGGAAGGAAGGTGACCGGTGAGTTCCAAGCTCGATCCTGAGAAGCAGAAGAAACCCGATTTTTCCCGCCGCGGTTTCCTCAAGGGCGTCAGCGTCACAGGCGGCGTCCTCACCACGACGGGCATTCTCGAAACCGAAGCCGAGGCGCAGTCCACGCCTGCCGTAGCCGGCCCCGGCGAGGTCCCCATCACGCTCACCATCAACGGCCGCGCGCGCAAGATCAACGTGGAGCCGCGCTACACGCTGCTCGACACCATGCGCAACCGCCTCGACCTGACCGCCGCCAAGCGCGTCTGCGACCGCGGAACCTGCGGAGCCTGCACGGTCATCATCGATGGCAAGGTGATGTACAGTTGCTCGGTGCTGGCCATCGACGCGCAGGGCCGCCAGATCCAGACGCTCGAAGGCTTGTCGCAAAACGGCAAGCCGAATCCCATCTCCCAGGCCTGGACCAACAACGACGCCCAGCAGTGCGGTTACTGCACGCCCGGTTTCGTCATGGCCGCCAAAGGATTTTTGGACCGCAATCCCAATCCCACCGAAGAGCAGGTCCGCAAAGGCCTCGGCGGCAATCTCTGCCGCTGCGGCACCTACATGGGCATCCGCAAAGCAGTGCTCGAAGCCGCAAGGACGATGAAGGGAGGCCGCAATGCCTAATGCACCCGATTATCATTGGCCGCCAATGGGCCAGCGGCGCGTCATGGGCAAGCCGCTCAACCGCCTGGACGGCATCGCCAAATCCAGCGGCGCCGCCAAGTATCCATCGGACCTGAACCTCAACGGCATGCTGTTCGGCGCGGTCGTCACTTCGCCCCACGCACACGCCCGCGTGAAGAGCGTCGACACCAGCGCCGCCGAGAAGCTTCCCGGCGTCACCGCGATCCGGGTGGTCTCGAAGCCGGGCGCCGAAATCCAATGGGCCGGCGCGGAGATCGCCTTCGTCGCGGCCACTTCGGATGAAATCGCAAACGACGCTGTCCGCCTGATCAAGGTTGAGTACGAAGTCCTGCCGCACCTGGTGATCGAAGAAGATCTAGCCAAAGCCGGCAATCGCGCCAAGCCAGCCGGCGAGCAGGTCTCGGGCGACCCCGACAAGGCGTTCCAGGAGGCCGACGTCGTGTCCGAAGGCTACTACGGCATTCCTGTCCTCACGCACTGCTGCCTGGAAACCCACGGCCAGACTATCGCCTGGAAGGGCGACGAGGTGGAATATTATCCCTCCACGCAGAACGTCGACGGCGTCGCCAACGACATCGGACGCGCGCTCGAAATCCCCATGTCGAACGTCCACGTCCACATGGACTACATGGGCGCCGGCTTCGGCAGCAAATTTCCCGCCGACCTCTGGGGCGTCGAAGGCGCGCAGCTATCCAAAGCCAGCGGCAGCCGGCCGGTGAAGCTGTTCCTGGACCGCGCCACAGATCTCACCATTGCCGGCAATCGCCCATCGGTATTCGGCAACGTCAAGATGGGCGCGAAGAAAGACGGCACCATCACCGTCTGGCAGTCCAATACATGGTCCACCGGCGGACTCGGCGGCGGCGGTCTCAACCCGCAGCTTTTCCCCTACGTGTACAATCGCGTTCCCAATCGCCGCTTGAACCACACCGCCGTGTCCACCAACACCGGCGGCGCACGCGCCTGGCGCGCTCCCAATCATCCGCAGGCCAGCTACATCACCTGCTCGGCCTTCGAAGATCTGGCCGCGAAACTACGCATGGATCCGCTGGATCTCTTCCTGAAAAATCTGGACCACACTATCCGGCCGGATCTCTACCGTGTCCAGTTCGAAAAGGCCGCGGAGCTGATGGTTTGGCGCAAGAACTGGCATCAGCGCGGCGATTCCGGTCCCGGACCAGTTAAGCGCGGCCTCGGCCTCGCCGTTTGCACCTGGGGCGGAGCTGGACATGCCAGCACCTGCCGCACGACCATACATCCGGACGCCACGGTCGAAGTGGAACTGGCTACGCAGGACATCGGCACCGGCACGCGCACCATGGTCGCGATGGTCGCCGCCGAGACCTTCGGCTTGGAAGTGAATCAGGTCAAGGTCAAGATCGGCGACAGCTCTTATCCCAACTCTGGCGCTTCCGGCGGATCCACCACCATCGGCGGCGTCACGTCTTCCAGCCGCAAGGCTTCCGTGAATGCACTGCAGAAGCTTTTCGAGGTGGTCGCCGAGTCGCTCAACGTCTCGCCCGATCAATTGGAAGCCGTCGACGGCCGCATTCGCGTCAAGGGCAACCCGGACAAGGGCATGAGCTTTAAAGCTGCCTGCCAGAAGCTGGGCGTCAACAGCATTTCCGAAATGGGCGAGAACAATCCTCGCAACGCGCCGAAGGAGGGACTCAACACCGGCGGCGTGGGCGGCGTCCAGATGGCCGACGTTTCCGTGGACACCGAAACCGGCATCGTAAAGATCAACAAAATCGTCTGTATCCAGGATGGCGGCCTGGTGGTGAATCCCAAGACCGCTGCCAGCCAGGTTTACGGGGCCTGCATCATGAGCGTCTGCGGCGCGTTGTATGAAGAGCGCGTCATGGACGAACAACTCGGCCGCGTCCTCAATCCGGATATGGAGTTCTACAAGCTCGCCGGAATCGACGATATCGGCGAGATCGTCGTGCACCTGGACATTCGCGAAGAAAACGACAAGCGGGGAGTCATCGGCATGGGCGAACCGGCGGGCATCGGCGGCATCGCGGCCATCGGCAATGCCGTCGCCAACGCCATCGGCGTTCGTGTTCCGCGTGTTCCGTTCACACCCGCGCGGGTTCTTGCCGCGCTCGAAAGGAGGGCCTGATGCAACCGTTTGAGTACGCAAGTCCAACCTCTTTGCACGAGGCCTTGGCCCTGCTTGGCTCCGAGTGGGGGCAAGCCGACGTTCTGGCCGGCGGCACCGATCAGATCAGCCTCATGAAGGAACACCTCCATACGCCCAAGCGCGTGGTCAACATCAAGGGCATTAAGGAACTCGGCGGCATCCACCAGTCGTCGCACGGCCTGCGTCTGGGCGCGACCGTGACGTTCGACGAGATCGCATCGCACCAGACGTTGCATACTGAGTATCCAGCTTTGGTCAGCGCTGTCATGGGCGTCGCCAGTCCCCAGATTCGCAACATGGGCACCGTCGGCGGCGACCTGTGCCAGCGCCCGCGCTGCTGGTATTTCCGCCAAGGCTTCGGACTGCTCGGTATGCAGGACGGCAAGAGCCTGGTGATGAACGGCCAGAACAGCTACCACGCGATCTTTGGCGGCGGTCCGGCGTATTTCGTCAGTGCATCCAGCCTGGGACCGGCGCTCATTGCTTTGGGCGCGAAGGTCAAGCTAGTGTCCGCCAGCGGTTCGCGCACCGTGCCTGTAGAGAAGTTTTTCGTCGCTCCGCAAAACGAAGCCACCCGTGAAATCGTGTTGATGCCAAACGAGATCCTGACCGAGATCGAAATCCCCTCGGCACGCGGCGTCAAGAACGCCACTTACGAATTGCGTCAGAAGGAAGCGATGGACTGGCCCCTGGTCACCGCGTCGGTCGCGCTCCAAATGCACGGGAACACCATCACCAAGGCGCGCGTCGTTCTGGGTCATGTGGCGCCCACGCCGTGGGTGGCCGCTGCGGCCGAGCAGGCGCTGGCAGGCAAATCGCTTTCCGATGAGGTGATCGCACAGGCCGCCGAAGCCGCCGTCCAAGGCGCGCAGCCACTCAGCGAAAACCGTTACAAGATCCAGCTCGCGCGCGTAGCCGTCAAACGCGCGCTGTTGGAAGCGTCCGGCAGGGCGTAGTATGAACCGCGAGCGATCTTCCTTGACCCAGCTCGACGACGACCGCTGCGACCTGCTGCGCTGGAAGGGGCTGTACGTCGAGGCGGAATGGGATGCCACGGTGCCGCACTCGGGCGACCGCCTCTTTTGGTGCCACAAAACCCAGCAATGCCTCGGCCCGGACGGCAAACTCGTTGACGATTACGAGTGCAACCCGGCCCGGCAATGCTACAAACCGTTCTAGCACTGCCGGAAAATAAACCTCGGGGCCTTGACACCGCCGTAACTGAACGCTATACCTTTCTGAAAGGCCCATCCCGAATGAAAACTAAAGAATACGTGTTAGCCGCAGCCCTGCTGCTTTCCGGACTGCCGCTGGTGGCGCACCACGCCGTCTCAGCCGAGTTCGACGACAAGAAGATCGTGACGCTCAAAGGCGTCATCTCGAAAGTGGACTGGGTGAACCCCCACATCTTCGTCTACTTCGATGCCAAGGATGAGAATGGCAAGGTCACCACCTGGAGGCTGCAGTCGGTGCCTCCGATGTTCTTCAAAGGCAGTGGCCTGACCAGAGAAAAACTGTCGGACGGTTCCGACGCAACGGTGACCGTGTACCCAGCGAAGGACGGTACCGAGGGATTTGGATTCTTGGTGAAGCTGACCTACGCGGATGGGCATTTCTACAACCTCGGAGGCGGCGCTGCAGGACCAGGGCCGGGAGCGGCTCCGGCGAAATAGGAGGAAGCTCGTGAGATTCACACTAACCATCGGCTTAACCAGCTTTGCCCTGTGCGCTTTTGGCCAGGCGCCCACTCAGGCCACCAACTACGGCCCTCCCGCGACCAGCTACGTGATGGAGGCCGCGAAATATCCCGATGCCGCCAAGAAGCCGACGCCCCACACGGCAGATGGGCATCCCGATTTGAACGGCGTGTGGCACCACTATTTCGGCAACTTGATCGCCCCCGTGGGCGACAAATCCTTCACGCTCGATTTCCGAAAGTCGTTCGGAGGGGCCAACGCTCCGCGCGCGACGCCGGATCCCGAGCCGCAATACAAGCCCGAGTATCTGGCAAAAGTGAAGATGCTCAGCGAGAATCAGGTCAAAGAAGATGGCACTCTGCATTGCCGTCCCCCGGGAGTTCCACGGATCGGGCCTCCGCAGCAGATCGTCATGACGCCCAAGCAGGCCGTCTTCCTCTATGCCGACATCACGGGCAATCAGTGGCGAGTGATCCCGCTGGACGGGCATTCTCACAGCACCGATCCGGACGCGGATTTCACCGCGGATGGCGACTCGGTCGGGCACTGGGAAGGCGACACGCTCGTGGTCGACGTCACTCGGCTGGGCGACGACACCTGGCTCGCCGACAACGGCCTTTTCCACAGCCTTAAGCTGCACGTCACGGAACGCCTGCGCCGGGTCGGGGACACGATTCAGTACCAGATGACCGCCGAAGATCCGAAAGTGCTCGCGCAGCCCTGGACCATCACGCGGACTTTGACGCTTCAATTCGATACCCTGGGCGAGGCTCCCGCCTGCGTCGACAACGACGCCGGACACTACGTCAATTCGGAGCACCACGACAACGGCCGCTAGTCCTTGCGCGTGAGCCGGCGAATCGCTGTCGCGTGACCAGTCGTAGGATCCACCGTAACCACGGCCGCGTGCAGCTCGCCGCCGCCTTTGGCGCTGTCCAGACGAATCGGCATTCCGGTGAGGAAGCGCCGCAGCGCCAGGTTCTTTTCGGAACCGATGATGGAATCGTAGGGGCCGGTCATCCCGACGTCGCTCTGATAGGCCGTTCCGCCCGCGAGAATACGTTCGTCGGCCGTCGGGATGTGTGTGTGGGTGCCGAGCACCGCCGAAACGCGGCCCGCCAGGTGCCAGCCCATGGCCATCTTTTCGCTGGTCACTTCGGCGTGGAAATCCACCAGCTTGATTTTCACCTGGGGATCGAGCGACTTCAGAATCTCGTCGGCTTTGCGGAACGGGCAATCCGTGGCCGGCAGATGTACCCGCCCCTGCAAGTCGATCACAGCCACCTCGGCTCCGTTGCGAGCCTTGCCGACATACACACCGCAGCCGGGAAGGTCTTGCGGATAATTGGCAGGCCTCAGCAGACGCGGCGCGCGCGGAAGGTAATCGAAGATCTCTTTCTTGTCCCAGACGTGGTTACCCGTGGTCATGACATCCACGCCCATCGACAGCAGTTCTTCGGCGATCAGCGGCGTCACTCCGAACCCGCCGGCGGCGTTCTCTACGTTGGCGATAGCCAGTTGGATTTTCTCGGAGGAAATAATTTCCTGTAGATGCCGCGCAACCAGAGCGCGGCCTGGGGAGGCGAAGATATCGCCGATAAACAAAATATTCATCTGTACGGAACGCGGGAAGAAAAGAGGAGCGCCCTTTCCCCGTGGGACCGGCTCCCGTCCTTGACCCCAGAACTCAACAGGGGCGGAGCCCCCCGTGCGTCTTCAGGCTTCTCCATGGTGGCTTTCGCCACCGGAGCTTGCACACCAACGCTTCATCCGAGTCGGACCCCTAGACAATTGACTGTCGGATCAATTTAAGGAAACCGGTCAAAACACCGAGCAGTAACACTCCTTCGGCAATCATAGCAGAGGGTCCGCACGATTGCGAGAGCTTTCGGCTCTTAGCGCCTTCCTGGCTTGCTAAGCGATTTATCTGTTGTATCTTACGGCAAATTACTTATGGGAAAGATGAGGTGTTACTCAGAGCCCAATTCGGCCTGAATTCGGGCAGCGATGCGGTTCGCAAAGGCTTCCACCCGTTCGAGATCCGGCCCTTCCACCATGACCCGGGCGAGGGGTTCGGTGCCCGAAAAGCGGACCAGAACGCGGCCCGAGTCGCCGAAGGATGCCTCCGCGGCACGGATCTCGGCCGCCACGGCCGGCAGGTCCTCTAAGCGCTTGCGTTCGCGAACGCGCACGTTGACGAGCCGCTGCGGATAGACTTGCAGGTCGCTCGTCAGTTCATCCAGGCCCGTGCCGGTCTGCCGCATCACTTCGAAAACTCGCAACGCGGTGAGCATGCCGTCGCCAGTAGTTGCGTATTGATGAAAAATGACGTGGCCCGACTGCTCGCCGCCCAACACCGCCCCCCGGCGCAGCATCTCCTCGAGGACATACTTATCACCCACCGGCGTTCGCACCATCTCGATTCCGTGGGAACACAAAGCACGCTCCAGTCCGAGATTGGACATAACCGTCGTTACTACAATGGGATGGCCGTTGTTCCCCCCGAGGCGTCCCTGATCTCGCAAGTAGCGTCCGACCAAAAGCAGCACTGCATCGCCATCCACGATCTTGCCGGTCTTCGAAACAAACAAGGCGCGATCGGCGTCGCCGTCGAACGCAACGCCGACATCGGCAGATTGCCGGAGCACCTCGGCACGCAAGCCCTCCAAATGGAGTGAACCACAGTTGAGGTTGATGTTCCGGCCATCGGGTGAACGATGGATCGCGTGAACTTCGCCACCGAGCCGCTGAAAGAGCTCTGGCGCCAGAGCCGATGCCGATCCATTGGCGCAGTCGGCAACGATCTTGAGCCCACCCAAGCCACCCGGGAGCGTGGCGGCAAGATGGTCGATATAGGTTCGGTCCAGGCCGGAGTTTACAGGAATCCTGGTGGGCTCGGAAACAGCGCCGCTCTTCAGAAGCGCGAAGATTTGCGCTTCCAGTAGTTCTTCCTGTTCGTCCGGTAATTTATAGCCAGAATGACCAATTAGCTTGATTCCATTGTCCTGGTAGGGATTGTGGGACGCTGAGATCATGACGCCTGCGGCAAATGGTCCGGTCTTGGCCAGGTAAGCCACGCCGGGCGTTGTGGTTACACCGGCAAAATCAACCTTTACCTCGCGATTTGCCAGGCCTCCGGCAATTTCCTCCGCGAGCCACGGCCCCGATTCACGCGTATCCATGCCGAGTACGACGGCGGGCGCCTGTTGTTGCCGGTGAATCCAGTCGCCGAGCGCGAGGCCCACGGCCTGGACGGTCGTCCGGTCCAAAGGATGCTGGCCGGCGACTCCGCGGATGCCATCTGTTCCGAAGAGGACTCGAGCCACTACCGCGCCCCTTCGGCGTTGGTCTTCTCGATTTCCACACGGACTACGGCTTCCGTGGGAACTTCCAAGCGGACTTGGGGATCTCCGATGCGCACCTGAACTTGAAACTGCTTTGTTCCGGTCACGCCGCTCAGGTCGATCGGGTCGGTCTTGACCTGGTTAATGCTGCTCACACGCTCTCCCGGACCGAGAAGCTGGACGTCGGGTGGCGTGACGGTGATGCTGCGGATGCGATAACCGTTCGGCGTGCTGCCGTAAGCAGGGAGGATGGGAACATCGCGATGCACGAGGCGGTCAAAATGGACAGTGACCTGGGAAGGAACCGCGCGATAAAAGGCGACTCCAACCGGCAGGTCGACATTGTGCGCGCGAATAGTGTACGTGCGTTCGCCGGCCTTCGCGCCGTTCAGATCGAAAACCACAGCCACGGCCGCCAGTTCGTCACGAGAAAGCCTTCCGGAAGGCCCGCGCAGCTCCAGCCGCACCCGGTCCGGCAGATTGCCGACGATATCCAGGTCGGTGGGCATATTTCGGAATTCCACCGGGGCGGAAATCGAGCTGGCGAGTTCGGGCTCGCGCTCCACCACCAGCCACAATGCGATCGCAATCAATAACGAAAGGACCTTCCAGCCGAGGTTGCGGGTGAGCAGCTGGATCATGGCCGGTCGATGGTGGATTGCTGCAAAGCAGCGGATTTCCGGGCGGGCTTGGATGAAACGTGCCTATGCCGCCGGTCCTCGCGCTGGGTGAGTAGATCCTCGACGCGTTCGAGCGGCACGTCGAGCTCGATTTCTCCGAAAGCGGCGACAGAAACTTTGCCGGTCTCTTCCGATACGACAATCGCGATGCAATCGGATTCCTCGGTGATTCCCAGGGCCGCGCGGTGACGCGTGCCCAGTTCGGTCTGGAGCATCGGGTTGGTGGTGAGAGGAAGAAAGCAGGCTGCGGCCGTGATGCGGTCGCCCTGGATGATCACCGCGCCGTCGTGCAGCGCGCCGCCCGGATGAAAAATCGAGCACAGCAGGTCCCGGGAAACGGAAGCGTCCAAGTTGACGCCGCTTTCCACGAAGGTGCGGAGCCCGATTTTGCGCTCCACCACGATCAGTGCGCCGGTTTTCCCCTGGGCAAGACGTCCGACGGCCAGCACTACTTCCTCGCTCAATTCGCGGCGCTCGATCTGGCTGACCCCCAGGAAAGGCCGGCGCCCCAGCCGGGCCAGCGCCCGCCGCAATTCGGTCTGGAACATCACAATCAGAGCGATGGCGGTATAGGGTGCGGCATTGGCCAGGATGGTATGGAGCAGCTCGAGGCGCGCCCACACCGAGATGCCGTAAATTACGCCCAAGACACCCAGGCCCAGCAGGACATGAATGGCGCGCCGGCCGCGAATGACTAACAAAATTTGATAAATCAGAGCCGCGACAATGAGAATGTCAACGGCCGAGGCGAGGGTGAGCTTCGGCAGTTCCGAGAACGGCGATGGCAAGAAGTTCACCATGCATTTAGATTAATTGTATCAAGACGTTCGCGCGCAACTGCGAAGATTCCGAGGTCAGTGCTATATTGGCCACCACGGGAAAGGAGTTCGAACCGGTGCGCAGAGTTACTCTATTGTTGCTGGCGGCAGGAGTGGCATTCGGACAGCAGAGCGTCTCGCCCCAAAAGGAGGCAGCGCTCAAGGCGGATCTGGCCGGCCAGATCGACGGCATGAAGAAGCAAGCCCAGGTGATGGTGGACAGTATCTACAGCTTCGGCGAGCTGGGATTTCAGGAGTTCGAGACCTCCAAATACCTGACCGGCATCCTGGAAAAGGAAGGATTTCAGGTGAAGAGCGGCGTCGCCGGCATACCCACGGCGTTCGTCGCCACCTGGGGACACGGCAAGCCGGTGATCGCGCTGGGCTCCGACATCGACGACATCCCACAGGCTTCCCAAAAGCCGGGCGTCGCCTATCACGACCCGATGATCCAGGGCGCTCCGGGACATGGCGAAGGGCACAACTCCGGGATGCCGCTGAACATTCTGGCGGCGCTTGCGGTGAAGAAGGTGATGGAGCGCGAGCATCTTTCCGGAACGATTATGCTGTGGCCCGGTGTCGCCGAGGAATTACTGGGGTCCAAAGCCTACTATGTTCGGGCCGGCGTTTTCAAAGACGTTGACGTGGTGCTGTTCTGCCATGTATCGGATAACTTCAGTGTGTCCATCGGTCCGGCGCCGGGCAACGGGCTGGTTTCGATCGAATACATGTTCCAGGGCGAAAGCGCTCATGCCGCCGGCGCGCCCTGGCGTGGCCGCAGCGCATTGGATGCGGTGGAACTGATGGATACCGGATGGAACTTCCGGAGGGAACATTTGAGGCTGGCCACGCGCGTCCACTATGTGATCAGCAACGGCGGCGATCAGCCCAACGTGGTGCCGCCCAGCGCGGCGGTCTGGTATTACTACCGCGAAGCCGACTACGACCACATCCTGAACCTGCGGCGCATCGGCGAAAACATGGCCAAAGCCGCCTCGCTGATGACCGACACGACTTACACCGAGCGCGTGCTGGGCAGCGCCTGGCCGGGACATTTCAACGTTCCGATTGCCGAAGACATGTACGAAAACATCAAGCGGGTGGGCTTGCCGCAATGGTCCGATGCCGATGAGACGTTAGCCAAGGCGCTGCAGCACGAGCTGAAGGTTCCCGAGCGCGGCCTGGCGACGAAGATCCGCGAGCTCAAGCAGCCCAAGCCCGCTGGCAGCGACGATGACGAGAACGATATTGGGCCCATGGGCGGCGGCTCTGACGATATCGGCGATGTTTCCTGGACTGTGCCGACCGTGACGCTGCGCTATCCCTCGAACATTCCCGGCGGACCGGGCCATAACTGGGCAAACGGGGTCTCCATGGCGACTCCGATCGCTCACAAGGGCGTGGTGGCGGGCGCGAAGGCGCAGGCTATGACGACGCTGGATATCCTGCTACATCCGGAGCTGGTGCAAAAGGCCTGGGACTACTTCCATAACGTCCAGACGAAGGACGCCCAGTATAAGAGCCTGCTTGCGCCAGAAGATAAGCCCGCGATTTGGCTCAACGAAAAGACGATGGAACAGTACCGCACCCGCATGAAGGCGTTCTACTATGACCCATCCAAATACGATACTTATCTCGATCAGCTAGGGATCAAGTATCCAACAGTGCGAACGGGGAGCAATTGACTTAGAAACCGGGCGGACGCTCCGAGGCTACATGGAACGCCTGCTCCAGTGCGATTCCAGCGCGGCCGAGCGTGCCCTCGTCAAAGAGACGTCCAATCAGCGTCACACCGTGGGGGACGCGGCGCGGCGGCGAAAATTTGGGAAGCGGATGAGCGGGATCGGGAGCCCAATCGCTGCGCGCTTCGGAAACCTCCACGAAGCCCGCGCGCAAGGTCAGCGAGGGGTGGCCAGTGAAGTTGGTGATGGTCAGCATCTCATCGCGGAGCGACGGCACCAAGAGGAGGTCGACTTGCGAGAATATGCGGGCCATTTCCTGGGCCACGCTGCGACGGAACCGGTCGGCTTGCACAAAGTCGACGGCGGAGAGGAAGCGGGACTGCCGGAACGAATTGGGCCAGGCGTCGGGCACCTGCATCTTCAGGTCTTTGAGCTTGCCGCTGAGCGTCAGCTCTTCGAAAGCAGCCGCGCCTTCGGCGAACAGAATCAACTGAAGCGAATCATAAGGCCAATCCGGCAGCGAGACTTCGGTCGGTACCATGCCGAGTTTTCGGACGGTCTCAAGTGCGGCGCGATCCACATCCGTGGCCGGCGCTTCCTTCATCCAAGCCGGGAAGTAGCCGACGCGAAGGCCTTTCACCGGCGCTGACGCATCAAAATCCAGATGGCTGGGGACGCTGGCGACGTCACCGGCGTCCGGGCCGGAGATGGCGCGCAGCACCAGCAGCGTGTCTTCCACCTGGCGGGTCATGGGCCCGAGCTTGTCGAGCGACCAGCACAAAGTCATCGCGCCAGTGCGCGGGACGCGGCCATAAGTCGGACGGAGTCCGGTGACGCCGCAGCGCATGGACGGGCCCACGATGCTGCCTCCCGTTTCGCTGCCGATGGAGAAACCAACCAGACCCGCGGCGGTCGCGGCGCCCGGACCGGCGCTGGATCCGGAGGAGCCTTCTTCCAAAAGCCAGGGATTCAGGGTCTGGCCTCCGAACCAGACGTCGTTGAGCGCCAGCGCGCCGAGGCTCAGCTTGGCGACCAGCACGGCGCCGGCATCGTGGAGGCGCTGACCACGGCGGCGTCTTCGGAAGGCACGCGGTTGCGGTATGGTTCGGCGCCATACGTGGTCGGAATGCCGGCCGTGTCCAGCAGATCCTTGGCGCCCCAGGGGATGCCGTGCAGCGGGCCGCGGTAGTGTCCGGCGGCGATTTCCCGGTCGGCCTGCTTGGCTTGCGACATCGCCAGTTCGGATGTTTGCGTGATGACGCAGCGCAGCTTGGGCCCGAATTGCTGCAAGCGGCTGAGATAAATCTGCGTGAGGCGTTCGGAGGTGAGCTGGCGTTTCTCGACCCAGCGGGAAAGCTGCGCGAGCGGTGCGAAGGCGATGTCCTGGTCGCCGGCGGGAAGCGGCGCCGCGGAGGCTGCCGGGCGGACGAAGCGATCGCGCGAGGGCGCGGCGGGAAGTCCCGGCAATTGCGGATCCCATCGCGTGGCGGGCGCGATGGAAGCCGAGGGGAAGAACTTGCGCGGCCCGACCCGGCGTTCGTACAGGGGCGCCATCGAATTGCGCCAGTTGCCGGCGGCTAGCTCGCGCTCGGCAGGGGCCATGTTAAACTGCACCAGTTTCCCGGCTTCTTCAAACATCGCCGCGGAGACCGGCGGTCCGGCACCCGGCGAAGTACCGAAGGCCGGTGGAGAACCCGGCGGCTGGCTGGTCGACGTAGCAACCGAATTCGCGGCTGATTCAGACGCTGGTTTGCGGCACGCCGCCAAAACGGTCATCAGCCCGGCGGAAGCACGGCCCAGAAACCCCCGGCGCGAGCCGGACAGCTTCATTTCGCCTCCGTGATGGAGCTAACTTGAATCGTTTTCGTCCGCGCATCTAACAATCCGGTTACAGTTACTCTCTTTCCGGCGAACCTTTCGGGCGTCTTCTGATCGCTCAAGGTATAAGTCGCCTTGCCGTCGTACAGGACATACTGGGCACCGTGCTCGTCGATACAAGCAAGCGTGCACTTGGCATCGGTGGGGCCCATTTGCATGTGGGAATGATCGCCGTCCGGGCACATGCTATCGGTGATAACGCCGGTGAACTTCTGCTGGCCGGGCGCGGCGGCCAATATGGCGATCACGATCAAGATCCAGAACAGAAGCCTCATAGCATCTCCTAGGAGTCATGTCGATCCGGCGACTCCGCGTCCACGGGACGCCACCGGACCGCGTGAGTTTATGGTGCAACTCTATGTCCTCATGTGGCAAGTGCATTGGAGCGGCACATGCAGCTTGCCGTGCAATCAGCTTTGTAAGTAGCGTTACGATCGCTTCTCGTTTGAAGCGAAGCTGCAACTTTTGTAGCTTGCCAGGAATCGTATTTAGCGACGCAAAGCGAAGCAAACATGACAGATCGATTCAGCGGCAGCCCAGCCGACTATCTCGCCGCCGAGAGAACGTTTCTCGCCTGGATTCGAACCGGCCTGGCGCTGATGGGTTTTGGCTTTGTCGTGGCGCGCTTTGGCTTGTTTCTGCGCGCGCTGGAAATCGGGGCGCCAAATCTTCAACTGCGGATGGCTGGAATCTCGCCCTGGTTCGGCACGGCGCTGATCGTGGTTGGAATCGTGGTCAATGTTTGGAGCATGTGGAGCTACATTCGCCTAGTGCGGGAGTTGAAGAGTGGGAAGGCCACGTTCGCGCGAACTTCCTCCCTGGCGATTGCTCTGGCAGTGCTGCTGGCCGCCTTGGGTCTCGCGATGGCCATCTACCTGGTTTCAGTTCGCGATCCCCGGCAGGCGCGTTTGGACACAACTCAGGAGAAAACAATGACTACAGGTACAGAGAACGGGATCGTGACCGTACCGGGAGATCAGACAGTAGACCGAACGGTTCAAAAGCTGGAACGAATCCTGGCGGCGAAGGGAGTGAGACTGTTCGCGCTGGTGGATCACAGCGGCGAGGCGGAAAAGGTGGGGATGCATATGCGCCCCACTAAGCTGCTGATTTTCGGCAATCCGAGAGCCGGAACGCCGCTCATGATCGCATCGCCGAGCATTGCGATTGATCTTCCGCTGAAAGTGCTGGTGTGGGAGGACGCCGATGGCAAGGCGCAGATTTCTTACAACTCTCCGTCTTACCTGCAGGCGCGGCACGGTCTGCCGGCGGACCTGCTACAAAACATCGCGGTGGTGGAAACGCTCGCGGCGAAGGCGGCGGAATGAAGCGCGCCGGCGGACTTGTCCCGGTGGGACTTTGGATGCTGGCGGCGATGACGCTCGCGGGTCAGCAGGGCCAGTTCAGCGGCAGCGTCCCTCAGGGAAGCGCGACGCCCACGCCGGTCGCTCTGACGCTGCGCGACGCACTCGACCGGGGCTTGAAGACAAACCTGGGGCTGCTGGTGAGCGATTCGGCCAGCGAGATTGCCCGAGGCCAGCGGCTGGTGGCCCTCAGCGCTTTGCTGCCCTCGATCAACGGCCAGATCAGCCAGACCGAAGAGCAAAACAGTCTGAAGACACTCGGCCTGAATTTCCACTTTCCGGGAGTTTCGATTCCCACCATCATCGGTCCCTTTCACTACACCGACGTCCGCGCTTTTGCCTCGTGGAGCGTGTTCGATTACTCGGCGCGCAAGAACCACCGGGCGGCGCAAGAGAACGAACGCGCGGCGCGCTTGTCGGCTCAGGACGCCCGCGACCTCGTGGTGCAGATTGTTGCGTCGGCCTATCTGCAGATTATCGCCGACTCATCGCGCATCACGGCGATCCGCTCGGAGGTGGAGACGGCACAGGCGCTCTATAATCGGGCGGTCGATCAACACAACGCGGGGACATCGCCTGCCATCGACGTTCTGCGGTCGCAGGTGGAGCTGAAGCAGCAGCAGGAGCGCCTGATCGCGGCTCAGAATCAATTCGCCAAGGACAAGCTGGCGCTGGGCCGCGTGATTGGTTTGCCGAACGGCCAGGGCTTCAACATCGCCGAAGAAGTGCCGTTTTCGCCGCTCACTTCTTTAACCGAGGACGAGGCCCTGAAAGCTGCGCTCGAGCACCGCGCGGATTATCAAAGCTTCCAGGCACGCGTCCGCGCCGCCGAGGAATCCGTGAACGCCGCACGCGGCCAGCGCTATCCCACCGGCTCGATCACGGCGGATTACGGAGACGTCGGAGCTTCGCTGGCCGCCTCCCACGGCACATTCGGCTTTGTGGCATCGGCGCGCTTCAATATTTTCGACGCCGGCCGCATCAGCGCGGATGTGATTCAGGCGCGCGCGGAGCTGAAGCAGCGTCAGGACGAGCTGGCCGATCTCGGCGGTCAGATCGATCAACAGGTTCGCGACGCGTTCCTGGACATTCGTACTGCAGCCGATCAGGTAGCGGTTTCGCGAAGTAATCTCGACCTGGCCAATCAAACTCTGGCGCAGGCCCGCGACCGGTTTTCCGCCGGCGTGACCGACAACATCGAAGTGGTGCAGGCGCAGGAGTCCGTGGCCGCCGCCAACGACAGCCTGATTACCGCTCTGTACGGCCATAACCTGGCGAAGGTGGCATTAGCGCGCGCCATGGGCGGCGCCGACCAGGGAATCCAACGTTTCATGGAGGTGAAATAACATGGCAGAAGTTGCGAACCCGCAAAGGCCCTTGCGCAAGAAGCGCAGGCTGGGCCGACTTTTGTTGGCCGCGGTTGTTGTAGTGATTCTGGGGGTGGGTGGATTCTTCCTGTGGCGCTATTTCAACTCCTACGAATCCACCGACGACGCGGAGGTGGACGGCCACATTGACGCCATCAGCGCGCGCATCAGCGGCCACATCGCCGAGGTGGACGCCGAAGACGAACAAATCGTGAAGGCGGGCGACGTGCTGGTGCGCATCGATCCCAGGGATTATCAGGCCGCGCTGGACAAGGCCGAGGCGGACCTGGCCGATGCCGAAGCGGCTCTCCAGACTTCCCGAATTGACATTCCCATCACCAGCACCACAACCTCTAGCCAGTTGAAAAGTGCGACTTCGGGCCGCGCGGACGCCACCGCGTTCCTGCTCGGCGCCGAACGGCAGCTCGATGCTGCGCAAACCCGGCTGATAGCCGCTCGCGCGCAGGTTCGGGAAGCCGAGGCGAATCTGACCAAAGCCAATGACGACGTGCGCCGCTACAAGCTGCTGGTCGATAAGGACGAGATTTCCCGTCAGCAATACGACACGGCGGTGCAGGCCGCCGCCGCGATGGCGGCCGTCCTGGACGATCGCAAGGCTGGGGTGAACGAGGCTCAGCAGAACATCGTCGTTGCGCAAAGCGTGGTGGATCAAGCGAAACAGCGCATCGGGCAGGCGGATGCGTCGGTGGAGTCAGCTTCCACCGCTCCCAAACAGGTCGCAGCTAGCGAATCGCGTGCTCAGGCGGCGATGGCGCAGGTGGCGCAGCGCAAGGCGCTGGTGGAGCAGGCCAAATTGAATCTCAGTTACTGCACCGTGGTGGCTCCAGTCTCGGGCATCGTCGGCAAGAAGACCGTGGAGCTTGGCGAGAACGTGTCGCCCGGCGAGCAACTGATGGCCGTCGTGCCGCTGGACGACGTCTGGATCATCGCAAATTTCAAAGAAACGCAGCTCAGCCGCATGAAAGCCGGCCAGCACGTTGAGTTCACCGTCGACGCTTACGACAGCAGGACCTACAAGGGCACGATTTTACAGATCGGTGGAGCGAGCGGGTCGCGGTTCAGCCTGCTGCCGCCAGAAAACGCCACCGGGAACTACGTGAAGGTGGTACAGCGCGTGCCGGTTCGGATCAACTTAGATCCGGGCGAAAACAAGGACCATCGTTTGCGCCCCGGCCTATCGGTGGATCCCAAGGTATACCTCGAATAAGGACCGCCAATGGCCACGCCGACTGAGAACTGGACCCCAAAATTCAATCCCTGGGCGATCGCAGTAGTGGTCGCGCTGGCGGCCTTCATGGAGGTGCTCGACACCAGCATCGCCAACGTGGCGTTGCCTCACATGGCGGGCAACCTTGGCGCAAGCAACGACGAAAGCACCTGGGTGCTCACCTCTTATCTGGTGTCCAATGCCATCGTTTTGCCGATCAGCGGATGGCTGGCTACTCGGTTCGGACGCAAGCGCTTTTTCATGCTGTGCATCATGCTGTTCACGGTGAGTTCGCTGTTGTGCGGCGCAGCGCCGAGCCTGAGCGCGCTGATTCTGTTTCGGATACTGCAAGGCGCCGGTGGCGGCGGACTCCAGCCAATGGCGCAAGCCATCCTAGCCGACACGTTTCCGCCACAGAAACGGGGGCTGGCGTTCGCGCTTTATGGCATCACTGCCATCGTGGCGCCGACCATCGGCCCCACGCTCGGCGGATGGATTACTGACAACTACACCTGGCGCTGGATTTTCTACATCAACCTGCCGGTCGGCATCCTGACGCTGTTCCTGGTGCTGCGCATGGTGGAGGACCCGCCTTATCTGGCGCGTCTTCGCGGCGCGGGCATCCGCATCGACTATATCGGCATCGCGCTACTTGCTCTGGGAATTGGCGCGCTCCAGGTTCTACTCGACAAGGGGCAGGAAGACGACTGGTTCGGCTCCCATTTCATCGTCGCGCTAGTGGCCATCTCGGCCGTCTGCCTGATTACTCTGGTGATCTGGGAATGGAATCACCATTCGCCCATCATCGATATCCACATGTTCAAGAGCTTTAACTTCGCGACGTCGAGTCTGATGTTGTTTTTCCTGGGCGTGCTTTTGTTTTCCAGCCTGGTGATGATGCCGCAGTACCTGCAAACTCTGATGGGATACACGGCCGAATCCGCCGGCCTCGTGCTTTCCGGCGGCGGCCTGGTGCTCCTGTTTGAAATGCCGGTGGTCGGGCAGCTCACGACCAAAATGCCGGTCAAGTACATCATCGCCTTCGGATGGCTGTGTTTGGCAGGCGGCATGTACCTTTCCACGCGGCGGATCGACCTGCTGATCAGCTTCAGTTCGGCGGCCTGGCTGCGCGTCGCACAGGCTTTCGGGCTGGGCTTCTTGTTTGTACCCGTTACGCTGGCGGCTTATATTGGAGTTGCGCCCGAAAAGGGCAACTCGGTCGCGGGACTCATCAATTTCATGCGCAATATAGGCAGCAGCGTGGGAACATCCATGGTCACCACGCTGCTCGCCCGCCGCGCCCAGTTTCATCAAAACGTGCTGACGTATCACGCCACCAGGTACGATCCGGCGTTCCGGAATCAGTTGCAGGCGCTCTCCGGCAGGCTCATGCACGCGGGGGCCACTCCGCCGGACGCCGCCAAACAGGCTCTCGGTGGTATTTATCAATCCGTGCTGGTTCAATCACAAACGCTGGCGTATATCGACACGTTCATGGTTCTCGCCGTGTTTTCGGGCGTGATGTTCCTGCTCACATTCATCGTGAAGAAGAACGACCCTGGCGCGGGAGGGGAGGTTGCCGCCGGCTGACGGCGGGTTGAAAACGATGGCTACGATTAAAGTACTGACGATCGAGCGCGAATACGGCAGCGGCGCCAACGAGATCGCGCAGCACCTCGCCGAACGGCTGGGATGGAAGCTGTGGGACCAGTTGCTCACGACCGACATCGCGCGCCATCTGGAGTGCGACAAATCGCACGTCGAACGGCACGAGGAACGGCGCGACCCGCTGTATTACCGCATGTTCAAGGCTTTTCTGCGGGGAAGTTTCGAGGGCAGTCTCAATATGCATCGCTTGAAGCTGGCCGATGCGGAGTCCATTCGCGCCGTCACCGAGCGGCTGGTGCGGCGCGCGGCGGCGGAGGGCAACTGCGTGATCGTCGGGCGCGGATCGGCCTACTACCTACACGGCTTGCCGGATGTCTTCCACGTTTTCGTGTATGCGCCGCTCGAAGCCAAGGTGCAGCGCCTGGAGCAGCAAGGCAAGAGCGAGCAGGAGGCTATCGAACTGGCCGAGACCGTGGATCAGGATCGCGCGGCGTTCATCAAGCAGCATTTCGGAGTGGAGTGGCCGCAGCGCTCCTATTTTCATTTGATGGTCAATTCGACGCTGGGCGACGGCGCGGTGGTGGAGACGATCCTGGACGCAGTCCAAGCCTTCCAGAAGGCCTGACCTTAGCGCCTCTATTTGGGCGTGGCGCTGGCTTCGTTTGACATCGGGCTGGTGCCGCCGGCGCTGACAGCCGCCAGCTTGAAGAAATACGCCTTGCCGGTCGTTAAGCCGGTGCTCGTGTACGACGTGGTCGTGATACTGGTCGCGATGGGTGTCGCACCCTCGGCGCCCGCGGCAGTGCCACGGTAGACGTTGTAGGATGTCGCGCCGGCACTGGCAGTCCAAGTCAGGGCCACTTTTCGCCGAGCTGCCGTAGCGACCAGAGCTGTCGGTGCAGCAGGCGCCGCTGTATGCGGGCTCGCACCGGCTTCGTTGGAAGGCGCACTCGTTCCAGCCGCGTTCACGGCAGCCACCTTGTAGTAATACGTCTTGCCGTTCGTGAGGCCGGTGTTGGTGAAGGAGGCCGTCGTGATCCCGGTCGCGATCGCCGTGGCGTTTTCGCCACCCGGCGTCTTCCCGCGATACACGTTGTAGGACGTTGCTCCGATGCTGGCGGTCCACGCCAGCGTCACCTGCCGGTTGCCTGCCGTGGCCGTGAGCCCCGTCGGTGCGGCAGGAGCCTGAGCCTTCGCGATCGTGATCGCGGCGGCCGAGCCGTTCCAGTAATAGTTGTGCGACCAAGTCGCGTCGAACACGCCGATGTCCACCGAATAGGTGCCGGTAGCGAGGGTCGCCGGCGAGTTCCAGGTGTAAGAGAACTTCAGCGTCTGGCCCGCGGCGAAGTTCTGGCCCGTCCAATAGGTGGTCATCGCCGCGTTGCCGGATTTGTCGAAAACCTGCAATTCAACGATCGAGTTGGAAAGCCCGCCCGTGCCGGTATCGGTAACGGAAACCGCGATGGTAGTGCTGGCGCCGGGCGCGAAGGTCGCCGGATTCGGAGCGGCCGAGGAGCTGAAAGTCAGCGTCGTGGGCGCTGTCGGAGTTGCGGACACTTCCGCCGAGTTGGGGCTGGTGCCGGCTGAATTGGTGCCGGTCACGACATAGTAATACGTGGTCCCGTTGGTGAGCCCCGAATCGGTGTAACTGGTGGGCGAGCTGGCGACAGTAGCGATCGCGGTATAGGGGCCACCGTGAGCGGTTCCGCGCTTTACCGTGTAGCTGGTCGCGCCGCCCGTTGCGTTCCAGTTGACCGTCACCGAGCCGTTGCCTGGTGTCGCCACAACTCCCGTGGGCGCGCCTGGAGCTGAAACCGTGCCGCCCGACGGAATTACAAATAACGTGATGCTCTGCGAAGGCACGGTGGCCGACAACGAGTTGTTGGTGACGTTCAAATCCGCCAGGCGCGCAATCGACGTTTGCGCGGGTGAATTGACTTGCCACGCCTGGACGGCGCCCGAGGACGCGAAGTTCGCCAGGTTCAGCGTCACCGGCGTACTGCCTTGCTGCTTATTGATCACCATCACAGTCAGCGCGCCGTCGGATTCACGCACGGCGGCGAACGCGGAGAGATTATCGGGGTTGGCGACGCTCGCCTCGACGCTGGTTTCGCCGAAGGTAGAATCATTGCCGTCGTAGTTGCGATAAATCTGACTCGCCAGATAAGTCGGGTAGTAAGTGGTCGGGTTCGTATTCGTGTTTTTCGCGACGGTCCAGCGCGTAGCCAGGTCGAAGCCTTCACGGCCATAAATGCCCAGGACATCCGCCTGCGTGGTCGCGCCGTTGAGATTCGGTTCATCGCCCCAGTTGTACTCCGTGCAGCCGATCTCCAGGCCCGGATCATACTGGCTCACCATCGCCTTCAGCGTGGGAATCCAGTTGATGACGCGCCCGTTGATGCCGATGTCGCCGTACCAGGACGGATCCTGGAACGTCGGGTCCCACAGGATGCGCGTTTCGCGGTTGCGATACTGCTGGCCGGAAACTGAATCGTCGCTGCCGTCCGGCGCTCCGTTATAGCAATGCACCGTGAGGACGTCCAAAAGCCGCGTGCCGGTCTGCTGCTGGTAAGCGTGGAATTGCTGCAGCAACCAGGGATAGTAGTACATCTGCCCGTGCGTGTTGTAATCGGAATTGGCCGCGCCCCATCCGTTGGCTTGATCGAAGCCGCTGAAATACATGGCCCACCAGCTCCACTCCTCCGGCCCGACGATCTTCGCGTTCGGATCGGCAGCTCGGATCGCGCTGGCATACGCGACGATCTTGTTGTACATCTCCTGGTAGGTCGACGGATTCGGATGAACGTCGCGGTGCGTCTGATACCACAACGAGGGCTCATTATCGAGAATGTAGTATTTGATGCCATTAGATGTGGAAGCGCCGCCGTAAGTGGAGACAAAGTGCTCGACCCAGGCCTGCTGGATTGCGGCGCTGTTCGCCACGCCGGTATCCAGCGGATTGTTGCCGGTGATGTTCTTGCCGGTGGCTGCGCTCACACCATTGCCCGCATCCGAATTCCACGGATCGGTGGACTGCTGCGCCCCGTACTTCTTCACCGAAAAGCCTTCCAAGGTGCTGCGATTTGTGCCCAGGTTGGCCAGATAGTCGATCATCGGAATGGTGAACAGCGGCTCGGCGCCGGCGTTGGCGCGCGTGGTCAAAACAAAGGCGTCCGCGGATCCCGAAGGAGTTCCATTCCCGTCGGAGTACGTCTCGAAATACCAATCCGCAGCGGCCGAGTGCGCATCGATCTGCCAGTTGTAGCGGCTGGTGGAGTTTCCACCCCAGCGGTTGAGCGGCGCGTTCAACGTGGTCATATCGTGCGCATCCCCATAGGCGATGCCGTAGATATTGGGGTTGATGGCATGCCGGTTCGCGTTGGCATCTACGCTCACTGTCGTAGCGGGATTCTGCGCCAAGCTGGATATGGCGCCGAACACGATCAGCGGCAGAACAATCCGGTTACTCAACATCGAATAGGACCTCTCGGTTTGTAGTTCTGGACCAATCGTAGTTCGAGTACTGAAACCAATCAATCCAACGGATTACCGAGGATATTGCCCAGGATTTTCCGTATGCTTGCCGTACTTGCCGGATGTGTCTTGCGCCAGATTCCAGCCCGTACCGTGAAGTTACTACACGAGTTGCCGCGTCGACTGAGATCGCAGCCGAATTGCCCTAGTACCTATCTTCCGAGTTGTCCAGAGCCGATTACCCTTCCAAGGATTCATTCTGGGCACAATCACCATATTTGCCTGCGAAGCGCAGCCCATCATTATCGAAGGCCTGTCGGGAGTGCTGGCCGCTTGCGAAGATCTGGACTTCGCCGGTTCGGTGTCGCGGGCCGCCGACGCCCTGGAGGTGTTGCAACGAGTGCGCCCCGACGTGCTGCTCATCGATGCCACCTCCGGCCTCACGCCGGCATTCCGCCTGATGGCCAATTTGAAGGCGACTTCGCCCAACACAAAGCCTGTTCTGTGGGTGGTGGAGTTGCCGGAGATGGATGCTTTCCGCGCCCTGCAAATGGGCATCCGCGGCATTGTCCGCAAAACGCTTCCGGTGGCCAAGCTGCTGGAGTGCTTGCGCGAGGTCGCGGCCGGCAAGATTTGGATGGAGCAGTCCGAGCAGGTGGCCGAGTTCCTGCACCGCAAGGAAATCACGCGCCTGACACCTCGCGAGAAAGAAGTGGTGCGGCTGATCTGCCGGGGACTCAAGAATAAGCAGATCGCCGAGGACCTCAGGATCACGCCCGGAACGGTCAAGGTGCATTTGATGCACATCTTTGAGAAGACCGGCCTGAAGGACCGGTTGGCGCTGGCCGTGCATGGCCGGGAACTGGCCGGGCCGGAACCTCAGTCGAAAGAGGCATCTACGACCTAAAGACTGCCGCCTGGCAGGTCGATCACCTCATTGACGGGAGGCGTGAGCCTTTACCGGAGAGAACTGCCTTGGCAACCTCCACTGAGCTTCTGACGGGCGCGCCTGTAGCGGCTCCATCCAGGAACGTTACTGCGAACCTCCGCCGGGGATGGCGGCGGGCGCTCGTACCCTCCTTCTCCGACTGCCTCTTCCTGGCGCTGCTGGCTTGGCTGTTCGTGTGCGGGAGCAGCGGCTGGAAGGCGCTCCTGGGAGATGGCGACACGGGATGGCACATCCGCACCGGCCAATATATCCTCGCGCACCATGCCGTTCCCACCGTGGACCTTTTCTCGTTCTCCCGGCTTGGCGCTCCATGGTTCGCCTGGGAGTGGCTCAGTGATACGCTGTTCGCCACACTGTTCGGGATCGCGGGTTTGAAGGCAGTGGTGTTGTTTTCCGGCGTCCTGATTGTGCTTCAGGCAACCGTGATTGTGCGCTACGCAGTCTGGCGCGGTTCCAATGGACTGGTAGCGACCTTCACGACGCTGCTCGCGGTCGGCGCATCGTCGATGCATTTCCTGGCCCGCCCGCATTTGTTCACCCTCCTGTTCGTTCCGGCGTGCATTTGGATGTTGGAAGTGGACCGCCGCAAGAATACTCCGCTGATCTGGCTGTTGGTTCCGTTGACCGTGCTGTGGACCAATCTGCATGGCGGTTTTGTGATCTTCCTGGCTTTGCTCGGGGTGCTGATCGCCGGTAGCGCGGTGGAGGCCTGCCTGGGCATGGACCGCTGGCCCGCGGTGCACAGGTACACGGCTCTGCTCGCTGGTTGTTCGCTTGCATCGCTGGTGAACCCTTACGGCGTCGCGCTGCATGAGCACATCCTTCAATACCTGCGGGCGGACTGGATCAAAGACCTGGTGGTGGAGTTTCAAGCGCCAACCTTCCGTACCGAAGGGCAACTGCAGTTTGAGGCGTTGTTACTGGCGGGACTGGTGGTGGCCGGCCTGCTGATTCGGAAGCGTCTGGTCACCGAAGCGCTCTGGCTGGTATTCCTGGCCCACTCTTCCTTGATCAGCGTGCGCCACGCGCCGATCTTCGCGGCCATCGCCGCCCCGCTGGTGGCCGTTGAGGTCAGCGCCGCCTGGGGGGCTTGGAGCGGGAGGCTAGGAAAGTCGTCGGCCGTCCGCATTCTGCACCAGATGGCCCAGGATGTGACACCGGCCTTCCGCCATACCAGCCTGTGGCCTGCCGCCGCGGTCCTTGGGCTGGCGCTGATGGGCGCGCCCGTGAAATGGCCCGCGGATTTCCCCAGTGAGATGTTTCCAACCGGCATGGTGCAGAACAACGCCGGGCTGATCGCTTCCGGACGTCTCCTGACCACCGACCAGTGGGGCGACTACATCATCTTTCACTTCTATCCGCGCCAGAAAGTTTATGTGGACGGGCGGAGCGACTTCTACGGCGAAACGCTCGGGCGGGAGTACCTACACCTACTCCAAGGGGCGTACGACTGGCGGGAGATTCTGGTGCGACGCGGTTTTGATGTCGCCTTACTGCCTGTCAACTGGCCGTTGGCTGCGTTGCTCAAACAGGACCGTTCGTGGCAAGTAGTGCAAGACGATGGAGGAGCAATCCTGTTCCGGCGTCTAGGTCTGCAAACCCACTTGAATTAGGTGGTTCCACACCCACCCACGGATCACCCGTACTAAAGAAAACCCGGCGTCAGGGCTAATGAAAACGTCCCATCTTGTCGAAGCTAATAAGCAGGAGAGGGATCCGCATGAGAAGCCACCAGCTAGGTTCAAGCAGCCGCCGTGTCGGGAGCGATTTGCGCCTGTCGCCGCTGCCGATGGAGTGGCTGGATGCGGGCAGCTGGCGTATGCCGTCTGGCAAAGCGCTGGCTGAATTTGCGTTGCAGGCAGGCTTCCTGGCTCCGTTGATTTTGAAGACAGAGCGACTGGACAAGCCGGCAAATTCTCTTGAGGATCACGGGGGAACGCAGCGCAGCAAGCACTTCGGGAAAGGAAGCAGCCGGTGACACCGCAGTGTTGGATCGCTGGAATCATCGGCATCGCCGCTATCGTGGACGATCTGCGGCGGCGGCAGATTTCCAATTGGATTTCCTGCGCGGCCTTCGGCGCAGGACTGCTGATGCAAGTGGTTGAGCATGGCGGAAAGGGAGCGTTGGCGGCTCTGGCAGGTTCCGCTACCGGCGCAGGTGTGTTCTTAGTGTTCTATTTGCTCGGAGGGATGGGTGGAGGAGACGTGAAGTTGATGGCCGGATTCGGCGCCGTCCTGGGCGTGAAGCGGTTATTGGAGGCGGCTCTGTGGACGGCCGGCTGTGGCGGAGTGATGGCTGTGGCCGTGATTGTTGTCAGCACCTTGCGGGAGGCCTGGAGACGCAGATCTTCCGGAAAGGCCGGCACGTCCGGCCCGGTTCCGCGGCGCCCGGTGGTGGACTCCATCCCGTATGCGCCGGCCATTGCCGCGGGTGTGTGGCTGAGTTTGGTTCCAAAGACATGACGGGAGAGTTTTTGCATTCCGGCTCACATGGAATGCAGGAGAGAGAGATATGGATCGTAGATTTCTGACGGTGTTGGGTGTGAGCCTGCTGTTCGCACTGGTAATCTCCAGCGTCTTTTATCAGATGACGGCTCGCGGGGGCTCGAAGAAGGCGGAGACCACCGAACTGAAAGACGTCGTTCTGGCGGCTCACCCTTTGGCGGTAGGGACCACGGTCAAGCCAGCGGACGTCAAGCTCGGCAAGATTCCCACTTCTGCCTTCCCGAAGGGCGCGTTTTCCAAGCCGGAAGAGGTGATCGATCGGCCGGTGATCAGCAATGTCCTCATGGACGAGCCAGTACTCGAAGGACGCCTGGCGGCTCGTGGGAGCGGCCTGGGCCTGGCGCCGGTGATTCCGGTGGGCATGCGCGGCGTTACCGTGCGAGTCAACGACGTAACCGGCATCGCCGGATTCGTCCTGCCGGGAATGCGCGTGGACGTGCTGGTAACCGGACGCCCGCCGAACGCCGACGGAACGATGACCGCGACCGCGCTGCAAAACATGTTGGTGCTCTCCGCCGGTACCGTGATGCAGCCCGACGCCGGGGGGAGGGCCATGCCGGCCGCCACCGTCACGTTGCTCGCTACGCCGGAACAGGCCGAAACGCTCACTCTCGCCAACTCCGACACACGCATTCAGCTGGTTCTGCGCAACGGCAGCGACCAGAGCATCGAAAAGACTCCCGGGCGCGAACTCGCCGAACTGTACGGCGAGCGGGCACACAAGAAACCGCAGGATAACAATCCACCCGCGTCACGCCGTAGGGAACGTCCAGTACCGACTGTAGTGGCTGCGGCGCCTCCGCCGCCACCGCCGCCTCCGGATCAGATTGTGGTGATCCGGGGAACGCAAAAGAGCGTCGAGGTCGTGGGAGTCGGGGGAAAGTAGATCATGCAAGCAATCAAACGGTTAGGCTTCGTATCGCTGCTGCTGAGCGCAGCGGCGGTGACAGCGGCTTACGCGCAAGGCGGTCCGGAGGACATCCGGCTCACGGTCGGCAAGAGCATTGTCATTGACTATCCGACCGACATTGCGCGCATTTCCACCAGTAATCCGGACATCGCCGATGCTTCGCCCGTGACCGGCCGCGAAGTGCTGGTACACGGCAAGGGCTTCGGCACCGTGACCCTGGTGGTCTGGAGCAAGAGCGGCCAGCGTAACTTCTACAACATCGACGTGGAACAGAATCTGGAGCCTCTGCGCAGGCTTCTGCAGGAGACCTTCGCCAAGGAAGACATCCACGTCCAATCCTCGCGCGACTCGCTATCCATCACTGGACATGTGAGCAGCAAGGATGTCGCCGAACGGGCGGCGGCGCTCGCCACGCCCTTCGCCAAAACCATCGTGAACAATCTTCAGGTGTCCGCGCAAGGTGCGGAAAAACAGGTTCTGCTGCGTGTCAAGTTCGCTGAGTTGGATCGTTCCGCCGCGTCGCAGTTTGCCGTCAACCTGCTTTCGACCGGAGCCACGAATACAATTGGCCGGGTTACCACCGGTCAATTCAGTGCTCCCACGCCGACCTCGATTCAGGCCGGCGCCGGCCAGACGAATTCCACGTTCACCATCAGCGATGCGTTGAACATCTTCGCGTTTCGTCCGGATCTCAACTTCGGAGCGCTGGTCCAAGCCCTTCAGCAGCAGAATCTTCTCCAGATCCTGGCCGAACCGAATCTCGTGACAACCAACGGCAAAGAAGCCAGCTTCCTGGTAGGCGGCGAGTTTCCCATTCCGGTTTTGCAGGGCGGCGCGAATTCAGGCGCGGTCACTATTCAATTCCGCGAATTCGGCGTACGCCTGACGTTTACGCCGACGATCGCCGCCAACAATATGATCCGGATGTACGTCAAGCCGGAAGTCTCCTCGCTCGACTATGCCAACGCGCTGTCTTTCAATGGCTTTACCATCCCGGCCTTGTCATCGCGCAAGATGGAAACCAACATCGAACTGGGCGAAGGGCAGAGCTTTGTCATCGCCGGTTTGATTGATAATCGCGTGACCGATACCATCGCCAAAATTCCTGGCCTTGCGAACATACCGATTCTGGGGAATCTGTTTAAAAGCAGAAGTTTAAGCAAAAACAACACCGAGTTGGTCGTGATGGTAACGCCGGAAATCACGATGCCGCTGCAGCCAGGCGAAGTGAAGCCGATTCCGGTAATGCCGCGCGAGTTCCTCGCCCCGGTCAATCCGCAGCAGACCGATGCGGCGCGCGCAAAGACCAAGGGAAAGACCCACTAGGGATCCCGAGTCAACCATGAGGGGCAGGCCATGACAGGAAGAGGACCGGTTCTGACAGCGCTCTCGATCATTCCGGATCGAGAGCTCGCCAGCCAGTTCTCGGCGGCGATCGAACGCACCCGTGCGTTCCAGATCCTGTCGGAGTTCAAAACGTATCCCTCGCAGCAGACGCTGGAGATCCGCCTGCGGCAGACCAAGCCGGATGTCCTGCTGCTGGATCTGGCCTCGGATGTAGAAGCGGCTTGCGAACTCATTCGCTCGGTAGCTTCGTTCAACCTGCAGACGCACGTCGTGGGATTGCACGTACGCAACGACTCCGACACGATTCTACGCTCCCTGCGCATGGGCGCCAGCGAATTCCTGTACGCCCCCTTTGACGTCCAGACCCAGAACGAAGCGGTAGCCAGGCTGCGCCGGTTGCTGCAGCCCGGGCCGGCCGATGAGATCGAGCCCGGCTCCATCATTGCCTTTTCCAGCGCCAAGCCGGGTTCCGGAGCGTCCACACTGGCAGCCCAGACGGCTTTTGCTCTACGCCGCGCCGCCTCCCAGCGCGTTCTCCTGGCGGACTTCGACCTGATGGGCGGAATGATCGGATTCTACCTGAAGTTGAACAACAGCAAATCGCTCCTGGATGCGTTGCAATCGGCCGAGAGGCTGAGCGAAGGAGTCTGGTCGAGCTGCGTCGCCACCGCCGATGGCGTGGACATCCTGCCTGCGCCGGAAACACCCTACGCGGGATCGGTCGATGCGGCGCGGCTGCACGCGGTCCTGGAGCACGCCCGCATGAACTACGACTGGGTGGTGCTGGACTTGCCGGTGGTCTTCCAGCGTCTCAGCCTGATGGCTATCTCCGAGTCCGACCGTGCGTTCCTGGTGTCCACGCCCGAGCTCCCCAGCCTGCATCTGGCGCGCAAAGCGGTCAACCTGCTGGACCAGCTGGGCTTTCCCAAGGATCGTTTCCAAATCATGATGAACCGCATCAACCGCCGCGATGAGATCGGCGGCTCCGACATCGAGCGCCTGTTCAACTGCTCGATCGATGCGCGGATCCCGAACGACTACTTCTCCCTGCACCGGGCCGTCACGCTGGGCCAGCCTGTGGACGGTCACTGCGAACTCGGTAAGGCAATTGAGCATCTGGCCAGCCGCTTGTCGGGCGGCGCGGACCACGACCGCAAGCGGGCGGCCTTCTCCGATCTGAAGGCGGCGCCCTCGGCCGTATAGCGAAGAATCACTATGTTTCCTAACCTTGAGACCAAATCGGCGCCCCAGATCAGCTGGGAACAGCGGCTCCTGAAGAACGGGGGCAAGTCGAAGGGCGCGCTCAAGCCGGAGTACCAGGAACTGAAGTTCACCTTGCACCGCAAGCTGGTGGACAAGATCAACCTCGAAGCTCTGGCCACAATCGACAACCAGCGCGTGCGCAGCGAGGTCCGCCAGGCGCTCATTGCGCTGATCGATTCTGAGCCGACGTTGCTCAGCTCGCTCGAGAAGCAGCAGATCTGCGACGAAGTGCTGGATGAAGTGTTCGGGCTGGGGCCGCTCGAACCGCTGCTGCAGGACCCGACCATCTCCGACATTCTGGTCAACACGCATAAACAGGTGTACATCGAACGCAAAGGCCTCTTGGAGCTGACCACGGTCAGCTTCCGGGATTCCCAGCACCTGTTGCGCATCATCGACAAGATCGTCTCCCAGGTGGGCCGGCGCGTCGACGAATCCACTCCCATGGTGGACGCCCGCCTGAGCGATGGATCGCGCGTGAATGCCATCATTCCGCCGCTGGCGGTGGACGGGCCGCTGCTGTCGATCCGCCGTTTTTCGACCGATAAGCTCATGCCCCCGGACCTGGTGGACCGCAACGCCATGACTCCGGGCATGATGGAGCTGCTCGAAGCGGCCGTCAAGGCGCGCATGAACATCATCATCGCGGGCGGAACCGGCGCTGGAAAGACCACGCTGCTCAACGCGCTCTCGGCGTTCATCTCGTCCAAGGAACGCATTGTCACCATCGAAGACGCGGCCGAATTGCAGCTCAAGCAGCCGCACGTCGCGCGCCTCGAAACACGCCCGCCCAACTTGGAAGGCAACGGCGCCGTGCGCCAGCGCGAGTTGCTGGTCAACAGCCTGCGTATGCGGCCGGACCGCATCGTGGTGGGCGAGGTTCGCGGCGAAGAAGCCCTGGACATGCTGCAGGCGATGAATACGGGCCACGACGGCTCGCTGACCACGGTCCACGCCAACAGCCCCCGCGACGCCATTTCCCGACTGGAGGTGATGGTGTCGCTGGCCAACGCCAACATGCAGCTCGTTTCGGTCCGCCAGCAGATTGCCAGCGCCGTGCACGTGCTGGTGCAGGCTTCGCGCTTGAGCGACGGCTCGCGCCGGGTGGTAAACATCACCGAGGTAACGGGCATGGAAGGCGACGTGGTCACGCTTCAGGACATTTTCGTGTTCGAAAAACGCGGCTTAAACCCGGACGGCCGCGTGGTGGGCCGTTTCGCCGCCACCGGCATCCGGCCCAAATTCTACGAAAAACTGCTGGCGGCCGGCATCCGTCTGCGAGCCGACCTGTTTGACGAGGTGGTGGAGGTCTAGCATGTTCATCGTCACTTTCATCGCCGTATTCGCCTGCGCGCTGGTCATCTGGTGGATCTGCTCCAACGCTTTCCGTCACTCCGACCTGGACAAGCTCAAGAGCCGGCTGCTCGGAACCAGCAAGACGAAAAAGACCAAGGTTGCCACGCAAAGCGCCTCGCTGATTCAAAGCGACGAAAAGAATGTTCTGCTCGGCACCAAGCTGCTGCGGCGTTTCCAGCTGCAGACCAAGCTGCAGGAGATGCTCGAACAGGCGGGCATGAAGTGGAGCACCCACCGGCTGGTCAACACCTGTCTGGTCACTTCGGTGGTGGCTTGGGCCCTCGCTTGGATGTTGCTGCCGGATCAATACCGCCGGTTTTCCTATCTGGCCCTGGCCGCCGGCGCGCTCCCCGTGCTGTTGGTGATCCGGAAACGCAATGCACGCATGAGCCGCTTCGAGGAGCTGTTCCCCGACAGCCTCGAGTTCGTGGCGCGTTCCATGCGCGCCGGCCATGCTTTCTCGGTCTCGCTCGAAATGATCCATCGCGAGTTTCAGGAACCGCTGGCGGGCGAGTTCCGCCGTACCTTTGAGGAACACAACCTGGGGCTGCCGCTGGATGTAGCGCTGCAGAAACTCGCCAAGCGTATCCCCAGTCTGGACGTTCACTTTTTCGTTTCTGCGGTGTTGTTGCAAAAACGCACGGGCGGCAACCTGGCCGAGATCCTGGACAAGCTGGCTTACGTAATCCGCGAGCGCTTCAAACTGCGCGGCCGCATCCGCGCCATCAGCGCCCACGGACGCATGACGGGGACGGCGTTGACCTGTATCCCGGTCGGCGTGGCGGTGATCATGTTCTACGTCAACCCGGAGTATGTGCGCTTCTTTTTCCTGGACGACGTCGGCAACATCATGCTGGTCGCGGCCATCGTGCTGCAGCTTATTGGATACGCGGTAATGAAGCACATTACCAAGATCGAGGTATAAGCCATGGCCCTGGTTCTCAGCTTCGTCATTTTCCTTCTCTTCGCCGCCGGGCTCTCCTTTGCGGGTGTAAAGCTGTACGTAAAGCCCAAGGAAGCCATCGAGCGCGTGGCCGGCATCGGGCCCAGCGTCCACGACAACACGCCAGTCCATCCCAGCCTGTTGTTCCACGACCTGGTCAAGCGGCTAGGCAACCTGGTGCCCGCGTCCCCCAAGGACGTCACGGTGATGCAGCGACGGCTCATCCGGGCCGGTTACAGAAATCCGAACGCTCTCAAAGTGCTATATGGAGCCAAGGCGCTGTTTGCGGTCCTGCTGCCGGTGATCACCACGCTTCTGGTCATGAACTCCTCGGCGCAGCAGAGCAACAAGTTCGGCGCGGTTCTGGCCGCCGTCGCCGTCGGCTTCTTCGGACCGAACGAATGGGTACGCATGGCCGCCAAGCGCCGGCAGAAGGAAATCCAACGCGGATTGGCAAATTCGCTGGACCTGATGGTGGTCTGCGTGGAGTCCGGCCTGGGTCTGGATCAGGCCATCATGCAAGTCGCCAAGGAGCTGGAGCACGCGCACCCGGAGATCAGCGAGGAATTGGCGATTGTCAACCTGGAATTAAAAGCCGGTAAACGGCGGGCCGAAGCGCTGCGGAACCTGGCCGACCGGACGGCGGTGGAAGATCTCAAGAAACTAGTGGCGGTCCTGATTCAGGCGGACCGCTTCGGCACCGGTGTGGCGCTGAGTCTGCGGGCTCACTCCGACTACATGCGCGTGCAAGCGCGCCAAATCGCGGAAGAAAAAGCGGCCAAGCTGGGCGTCAAGCTGGTGTTCCCGATCTTCTTCTGTATTCTGCCCTCTCTGTTTGTGGTTACGGTGGGGCCCGTGGTGATGAAGATCATGCGGGAGTTGATCCCGATGATGAACAACATGTAGCGGAAATGATTTCGCGGGAAAGGAGAAAAAACGATGGATAGCTCGATGATTCGCATCGTTTGCGCTGTGCTCGCAGTCCTGTTTTTGGGGCTGATCGTTCTGCGACGCAAGAAAAGCACGGAGTAAGCTCGCCTGGCGCCGGGGCGAAGCGCCAGGGGAGCAATTCCCTGGCGCGCTACGCCCGGACACGCGCGCAGGATTTGCGGGTGAATCCCGTTTGCAACCGGGGCCAAGCCCGTTGGTATTCGCAAGTTTGTAAGTGAGCTGGAAAATTCTGTTCGTCTTTTGGAGTTAACCGTTATGCTGAGCAAGTCTTATTGGTGGAAGACCGCTCTCGCTGTTTCGCTGGCCGGAGCGGCGTGGGGTGGAACTTTCGGAAAAGTGGTATCGATCGGCGGAGAAGCCTCGGACCTGGCGCTGGATTCAACCCGCGGTGTGCTTTACATCGCGAACTTCACGGCGAACCGGGTCGATGTGATGTCTCTGGCGAACAACACCATCAAGACATCCATCAATGTGGCCGCGCAGCCGAACTCGTTGGCGCTGTCACCGGACGGCCACTACCTGGTAGTGACCAACTTCGGTAATGCCGCCGCTCCCGGTTCTCCGGCCAACGCGGTCACGATCGTTGACCTGACCACCAACGGCCAACAGACTTTCGCGCTCGGCAGCGCACCGCTCGGCGTGGCCTTTGGAATCGACGGACTGGCGTTGGTGGCGACCTCCACCGACTTCCTGCTGCTCGACCCCGCCTCGGGCACGACCGAAGAGCTCGACACGCTGGCTGACGTGGTCGCCAAGACGCTTCCGGTGCCGCCTGCCAACTTTCCAGCCGACATCTCGGCTGCCTCGGTGACAGCCTCCGCCGATGGGCTGACGATCTACGGACTGGGCGGCTCGACCAGCACGGTGACTTTCCGCTATGACGTCAATTTAAAGGCGATCTTCCCGGGCGGAGTCGTTACCAGCACCGGCATCCTTGGCCCGCGCGTTGTGAGCCTGAGCTCGGATGGCTCTCTGGCCATGGCCGGCTGGGTCATGGTGGACAAGCAGGGCATTTTCGTGAACTATTTCCCGCAGCACACCAACCAGTTCAGCGTGGGTACCACGCTGTTCGACGACAGCCGCGGCCTGATGTACGCCCAGATTCCGCAGACCCAGGGCGAGGCGCCCACGCTGCAGGTGGTCGACTCGAGCAACCTCATGCTGCACGAGCGCCTGAACCTGGCCGAGAATCTGACCGGCAAGAGTGTGCTTTCGCCCGACTCCAACACGATGTATGCGATCTCGGCGAGCGGCGTCACGGTGCTGCCGGTTGGCAGCCTCAACCAGATGCCGCGCGTGAAAGCCCAGCAGGAAGACGTGGTCTTCCGCGGCAGTTTCTGTAATCAGGGCGTCGCCACCCAGCAAATCACGGTGACGGATCCAGGCGGCAACAACACGCCGTTCAGTATCAGCTCCAACACCGCCGGCGTCAGCGTCTCGCCCACCTACGGCGTAACGCCCGCCGTGGTGACCGTGTCGGCCGACCCATCCGCCTTCCTGGGACAGACAGGAACGGTTGCGGCGACACTGGCGATCAACTCCGGCGCCGCGGTCAACGTGATCCCGCCCGTGCGAGTGCTGGTGAATAATCCCACGCCTCAACAGCGCGGCGCGTTCATCGACATTCCCGGAACGCTCAACGATCTGGTCGCCGATCCCAAGCGGAACCAGTTCTACGTTCTGCGCAGCGACAAGAATCAGGTCCAGGTCTACAACAGCACCAACGAGACTCTGATCGCAACGCTGGCCACCGGCAACCAGCCCAGCAGCATGGCCATCAGCTATGACCGGCAGTACCTGCTGGTGGGCAACCAGGGTTCGCAAATCGTGAACGTTTACGACTTGGACACGTTACAGGCCAGTTCACCCGTCCTGCTACCAAGCGGATTCATCGCTTTGTCGATCGCCTCCTCGGCGAACGCTACACTGGCGCAGGCCGAGTTTTACGACGGCACCTATCACATTCTGCGGCTGAATCTCGCCGCGCGAACCGGTAGCGAACTGCCTAGCCTGGGCGTCTACAAGAACCTGACCAACGCCAATACGGTCATGACGGCGGCGCCCAACGGGAACTCCATTTTCATCGCGCAGGCCGACGGCACGGTGTACCTCTATGACGCCAACTCCGACTCTTTTGTGGCGTCCCGCCAGGACTTCACTTCGCTCTCGGGCGCCTACGCGGCCTCCTCCTTCAACCAGTACGTTGTCGGCAACCACCTGCTGAACTCCTCGCTGGTGCCGATGATGGACTTTGAAGCTGGTACCGGTTCCCCGTCGGGATTCGCCTTTGTGGACCAGGCTGGTTATCGCACCACTGCGCCTGCTCCGGCAAGCGGCAGTCAGAGCACGGCGCCCGGCGTCATTCAACGCGTGGATATGACCAACCCGACCGGCTCGGTCAGCCAGGCCACCCAAATGGTGGAAGCACCGCTGCTTGGCAATACCACTTCGCCTTTCACCCGAACTGTAGCACCGCTATACGACCGCAGCGCAATCGTCAACCTGACGGTTTCCGGTGTCACCGTCCTGCCCTGGAATTATGCCGCTTCGATCGCGCCCCCGGCCATCAACAGCGTCGTGAATGCGGCCGACTTCAGCGGCAGCGTCGCGCCGGGTGGTCTCATTTCGGTCTTTGGGAACAATCTGAGCCCGGTGAACATGGCTAGTTCCGAGCTTCCGTTGCCCACCGCGCTCGCCAACAGCTGCCTGAGCGTGAATGGACAGCCGGTGCCCATCCTGTTTGTGTCCCCCAATCAGGCCAACGCGCAGATGCCCTATGAGGCGGTCGGTAACGTGACCCTGATCTTCCGCACGCCGGGCGGCACCAGCGACAATTTCAACCTGGTTGTGCAACCCAACGCGCCCAGCGTCTTCACGACCGACGCCGGCCCGCTCACCAATGTACCGGCGATCGTCCGGAACGACGATGGACTCCTGGTCACGGACTCCCATCCAATTCACCGCAAGTCTGGCGCCGCGTTGGTGATCTATCTCACCGGCCTGGGCCCGACGGCACCGGCGGTGGGCGACGGTATGCCGGCGCCTGCCAACCCTCTGTCGCTGAGCATCACGGTCCCGACGGTTACGCTCGGCGGCGTCGATCTTCCGTTACTGTATTCCGGTCTGGCTCCCGGAATGGTGGGCGTGGACCAGGTAAACGTCAATGTCCCCTTCAACGTGCCCACCGGGAGTTCGGTGTCTTTGAAGATCAACCAAGGCTCGTTTGCTTCCTCGACCGCAGTTCGGGTCGTGGACTAGAATGGAATCACGTATGAAACATTTCTTGCTCATTACGTTTTTAGTGTCGCTGGCCGCCGCGCCGGCGGCATGGGCCCAGAGTTGGGAGGTCGGCTTCGGCGCAGGCGGAAGCTTCATCACCTCTCAAACGATTTCCAATCCGATCGGCAATGTGGATGCCGGGCGCAGCCCCGCCATCGCCGCCAGCGCCTGGCTGGATAACAACAGCAGCGGAATGATCGGCGGCGAGTTGCGCTACGACTACGAGCACGGCGATCTCAAGCTGAACTCCGGAGGAAGCAGTTACAGCTTCGGCAGCATGAGCAATGCCATCCACTACGATCTCGTGTTGAACCTCTCGTCCAAAGAGGCCAGCGTGCGCCCCTTCGTCGCGGCCGGAGCGGGTGTCAAGATCTATTCCGGCACCGGCGCCGAGCAGCCTTACCAGCCTTTCGGCAATGTCGCTGCCTTGTCCGATGTCCGGGACGTCAAACCCCTGGTGTCGGTTGGCGGCGGGCTGAAGTTCAAGATCTCTCCGGCCGCTACCTTCCGCGTGGAGGTCCACGACTTCCTCACGCCCTTCCCCAACAAACTCGTATTGCCGGTAAATGGGTCCAAGGTGGGCGGATGGTTGTCGGACTTCGTCGTGATGGCGGGTCTGGGCTTCGCGTTCTGATCCCCTCCGCAGGCGGGATGCCGGGGATGGTTCAGGTGCCATCGAATGCATTTTTCGGCGAATAGTTACTCGGTAACGACTGGGCTGGTAGCCGCCTTCGGGCTGTTTGTCGTGTACATGCGCCTGAAGAACTGGCTGGACAGCAACATCCCGATTTTCTTTTATGTAATCGCCCTCGGTTACATGCGGGCGGTGGACGGCGCCGTGCCTTTCTGGCTGATTTGCACGAGCTTCGCCCTCTGCCTGCTGTTACGCTTCGAGTTTATGAACGGCGCTTTCACCCAGGTGGTCCGCTTTCTAGAACTCGGAACGCTGGCCGGCATTATCTTTCTTTCGGTGGGAATGGTCCTGCGGGCCTGACTACTTTTCCACTGGCAGTCCGGCGGCCTGATAAGCGCGCCACCCGCCGTCGAGCGAAATCACGTTGGTGTAGCCCATCTTCTGGAGCGCGTCGGCCGATAGCGCGGACCGGTAGCCGCCGCCGCAATACAGCACCAGCTTGGCGTGCTTCTGCGGAACCGCGACCTCGATGTCCCGCTCGATGATTCCCTTCCCCAGATGAAGTGCGCCCGCTGCATGGCCGGCCGCCCATTCACCGTCTTCGCGAATGTCCACCAGCACGTGGGGGTCGCGAGCCGCCAGCATGCGCTGGTATTCGTCGATATCGATCTCGCGGATCCGTGCCTTGGCGTCATTCACCAAGGCTAGAAAGCCCGGACTGTGTTGATGCTTCGGTCCGCTCATCGTTTAATTGACTGGTTTAACTGACTCGCTCGATCCGCGCGCCCAAGCACGCGAGCTTCTTCTCGATTTTCTCATAGCCCCGGTCGATGTGATAAACGCGGTCCACCAGCGTTTCTCCGCGCGCCACCAGGCCCGCCAGAACCAGCGACGCACTGGCCCTTAAATCCGACGCGATCACTTGTGCGCCGGTCAACTCGGCCACTCCGGCCACAATCGCCTGCCGGCCCTCGACCCGGATGTTGGCGCCCATGCGCGCCAGTTCCTGCGTATGCATGAACCGGTTCTCGAAGATGGTTTCGGTGATGAACGAGATGCCCTCGGAGCGCGTCATCATGGCCATGTACTGCGCCTGCAGATCGGTGGCGAACCCGGGAAATTCCTCGGTCGTGATGTCCACGGCGCGCAGACGGCCTGCGGCGCGCACGCGTAGCGCGTCTGGGCGTACCTCGGACACCTCGGCGCCGGCCTGCCGGATCTTGGCGACCAGCGCATCCACATGCTCCGGAACACAGCCGGCAACCACCAGGTCGCCGCCTGTCATGGCTCCCGCAATTAAAAAGGTGCCAGCCTCAATGCGATCGGCGATGATCGCATGTTCAGCGCCATGCAGCTTGGCCACGCCCTCCACGCGAATGGTCGAGGTGCCCGCGCCTTCGATCCGCGCGCCCATTTTGTTCAGCAACGCGGCCAAGTCCACTACCTCGGGCTCGCGCGCGGCATTACGAATCAGCGTCTCCCCATCCGCCAAAACCGCGGCCATCAGCACGTCTTCGGTGCCGGTGACGGTGATGCGGTCGAAATGAACCTGAGCTCCCTTCAGCCCGCTCGGCGCTTCGGCTTCCACATAGCCGTGCTCGTGAGTGATCGCGGCTCCTAGCTGCTCGAGCGCCAGCTCGTGCAAGTTGATCGGACGCGCCCCGATCGCGCAGCCGCCCGGCATGGAAACGCGGGCACGCCCCGCACGCGCCACCAGCGGCCCCAGCACGAGACTGGAAGCCCGCATGGTTTTCACGAGGTCGTAAGGGGCTTCGGGCCGCTGCAGCTGAGCGGCGCGCACCGTGACAGCTCCGTCGTCGATGTCCACCTGTGCCCCAATGTGCTCCAGCAGCCGCTGCATGGTGCCGATGTCGCGAACCGGCGGAATTCGCAGCAGCTTTACTGGCTCCTCGGTGAGCAGGCAGGCCGCCAGCGCGGGCAGAGCGGAATTCTTGGCCCCGCTGATTGCGACTTCACCGCACAACGGCTGGCCGCCCTGAATTCGGAACTTGTCCATATTTAACTTTTGAGGGCCTCGGCGATGCGCCCGCCTGCGGCCGCCAATCGCGCTTCGGCGGCCGGCCGGTCGAGCGCCAGGCGCGCCATCACAATCGCCACCTTGGCATCCTCGCCCGCTGCGCGCAACAGGTCGGCCGCCTGCTGATCGCTGACGCCAGCCGACTCGGCCACAATCCTGCGGGCCCGCGCCGCCAACTTACGGTTGCGCGGCTGCACGTTTACCATCAGGTTTCCATACACATGACCCAAACGAATCATGACCGCCGTGCTGATCATATTCAGCACCAGCTTGGTGGCGGTTCCGGCTTTCATGCGCGTGGAGCCGGCGATGACCTCTGGACCCACTAGGGGTGTAATCTGGATTTCAACCAGCCGCGACAGTTCGGAATCCGGCGTACAGCTGATGCCTACGGTGAGAGCCTCCAGCCTGCGCGCTTCCGTAATGGCGCCAACGACATAAGGGGTCCTGCCACTGGTCGAGATGCCCACCAGCACATCCGAAAAAACGAACCCACGCCCGATGAGATCCCGCGCTCCGGCGGCTGGATCGTCCTCGGAGGCCTCAGTCGCGCGCGCCAATGCCGCCTCGCCACCAGCGATGATGCCTTGCACCAGATCAGGGGAAACATGGAAAGTGGGGGTGCATTCGGCTGCGTCCAGCACCCCCAAGCGGCCACTCGTTCCGGCGCCAACATAAAACAGCCTCCCGCCGCCTCGTATCGCACCCACGATGCGGTCCACGGCCTGGGCGATTCTCGGGATCTCAGCGCCTACCGCGGCAGCAATCCCTTGGTCTTGACGGTTGATAATTTGGAGAACTTCAGTGGTGGACCGGTTATCGATGCCTTCGGAGTCGGGGTTAGCCTGCTCAGTGAGGAGCGCATCCAACTTCATGAAGGTCCCTTAATAAAACAGCACGGGCGCCGGAGGACGGAACCCTCACGGCGCCCGCTCGGATGTTTCACTTTTGGACTGCCGCTTACGCGCTGAAGGAACTTCCGCAGCCGCACGTGCTCTTCACGTTGGGATTGTTAAACTTAAAGCCCGAACCTTCCAGAGACTCGACATAGTCGACCTCGGCGCCGTCCAAATAGAGCAGGCTGGCCTGGTCGATGAAGACCTTCAAGTCGTCGAAGCTATATGTCTTATCAAGGAGATTGGGGGTATTTTCAAAAGCCATTGAGTAGCTGAACCCAGAGCATCCACCACCCACTACGGCGATCCGCAACCCGGCCGGCTTCGGATCCTGCGTGTCGAGAATCTCCTTCACTTTGCTCACCGCCGTCTCAGTCAGTTGAACCATATTTTTCTTGGATCTCCCTTGTTTGGATGAAAACCGCCTTAAATACCATTATGCCCGAGAGCCCTCGCCCTGGCAACCGCGTAGACGCAGGCACCACCGTTTCGTTGGATGCTACACTCCGAGGTAGGATGCGCCGGTCGCGTGGGAATTTCCCTCCGTTGGGCCAACTTGCTGCAACCGCAGGCGCTTGGGGCACGTCTCGGTGGGTGTATGAGCGGTCTAGCCAGCACGCTTCCTTTTCCGGCAACGGGTAGCCGGACCCAAACCAGGACCAGAGTGGACCACCGGAACTCCGAAGAAGCCGCGCTTGTCCGCAGGGTGCAGGCACGGGACGAGATGGCGTTCCGGGAAGTCGTGGAACGCTATCAAGCTAAAGTTTTTTCCATCATCTACGGCATCCTGCGGAACCACAACGACGCCGAGGACATCGCGCAACAGGTGTTCGCCAAGATCTACTTCTCCATCCAGAGTTTCGATTTCCGCAGCTCGCTGCTGACCTGGATCTACAAGATCACGGTAAACGAGTGCTACGACTATCTGCGCAAGAAGCGGGTTCGGAAGCTGGTCTACGAAAGCGACTTCTCGGAAGAGGACACGCAGCGCATGCAGAACAGCGAGACGGCCACCGATCCGGGCCTCCCGGTGGACACGCAGCTGGCGCACCGGGACCTGGTGGTGAAGCTGCTGGGCAAACTCTCCACCGAAGACCGGAGCCTGCTGCTGCTCAAGGAAGTGGAAGGGCACTCGGTGGAAGAGTTGTCGCGGATGACCGGCATGAACGAGAATACAATCAAGGTGAAATTGTTTCGGGCTCGCCAGAAGCTGTTGAAGACGGCGCAGCGGCTGACGCGTGGGAGCGGGCACACGACGTTGTGATGTGATACAAATTATCGAAAGCGTTTAGGGCTGACGAAACGGACGATTCGATCCGTAAGCAGATTTAGCAAGCAGTATCTTTTGAGGGAAGAAGTCATGCATCAGGCAATCAGGGACCACCTGGAAGATTACTTGAGGGGCCAGGCTACTCCGGAGGGATTCCGAGCGCATCTGGAGAGCTGTGAAGACTGCGCCAGCGAAATCCTGGGGTTGGAGCAGCAATCGCAAACCTTGCGGTCTTTGGGGAATCCGGAGATCGAGCCGCGCGCCGGCTTCTATGCCCGTGTGATGGAGCGGATCGAATCCCAGCGAACCTCGGTTTGGTCGCTGTTTCTAGAACGGAGGCTGGGGCTGCGCATCGCTGTGGCTTCGGCAGCCATGGCATTGCTTTTGGGTGCGTACCTGGTGGGAACCGATCCGGGCGGTATGCTCAGTTCCGGTCCCTCTGTGGTATTGACGGACAACACCAGCGCCGGCGTAGCGGACCTTCAACCAGAGCAAGTGCAGCAACAGCAGCGCGACGCGGTACTGGTGGATCTCGCCAGTTACCACGAGTAGCTCATGTTTGAAACCAACCGTCCGTCCTGGCGGGATCCCCGGATTTTGACGACTTTGGTGCTCGTGTTTGTGTGCGGCGCACTCGCCGGCGCCGTGACGATGCGCGCCGGCATCCACTACCGCGAGCGCCGCAGCACGGCCCCGTATTGGACGGACGACAAGTCCCTTTTTTCCTACGAGAGGCTGCAGCGGGAATTGAACCTCTCGCCGGAACAGTCCGACCGTCTCAAGACCATCCTGGACGACTTCGTGAAGTATCACGACGACCTGGAGGCGCAGATTGACGACGTCCGCGCCACCGGACGCAACCGGATCCTACAGATGCTCACGCCGGAGCAGCGCAAGCGCTTCGAGAAGCTCTCCACGCAACTCTCTTCGCGTTAAGAGCGCACGGGAAATGCTCGTCCGCAGATCAGAACGTGATCTTCGCGGCCAACTGCAAGATGCGCGGATCAAACGTCGTCGTAGGCGTCAGGAAGCCGGGCGCCGGCGTAAACACTTTGGTGGTTGCGTTGAAGTTATATTGCGTAGTCAATAACGAGCTGTAGTTGGCGCGGTTGGTCAAATTGAAAGCCTCAAAAATCAGCTTCAGGCGCACCCGCTCGGCGTAGAGCGGGATGTCGCGGGTAAAGCGCATGTCGACATCCATGAAGTTGGGACCGTTCGCGGTGTTCCTGCCGAGGTACGGAGGCCGGTCCGTGCGCGTATTCCCGTCGTTGTTCACGTCGGAATTGACGGTGACATCGTAGGGACGGCCGCTTTGCACCGAGGATATCGTGGAGAGCTCGTACCCGCTAAGAAGCGCTCGCCAAACGGCGTTCTGAAGCGACTTGGCGTAGTTGATGTCCCACACTCCGGAGAAGGTGAAGCGATGCCGGATATCGGCGTTGCCGCGACCGCGTTCGAGATTGGGGTTCAGTGTGTTCTGCGCGTTCTTGGCGTCATCGGTGCCTACCACGACGGAGGTGAAATCCGGCGCGTCATCAATGACCTTGGAGAAGGTGTAGGAAGTTTGGAGCTGAAGACCGCCCGAGAATCGCTTGGTGAGCTGAATGAATCCTCCGTGATAGATGGAGTCGGCGCCGCTATCGAACACGCTGATGCGCCCAAAGTTGGGATTCACACGGCCCGGATGGCGATAGTAGGTCACCGGCGTGCCGTCAGAAAACGAGCCCTGCAGCGGTACTTCGGGCAACAGGTTGATGTCGCGAGTGCGGGTGAGGTGCTCGCCGCGCACGCCCAAATAACCGACCGTGACGGCGTAATTGTTGCCAAGCTGCCGTTCCAGGTTCAAGCTCCACTGCTGCGTTAAGGGCTGGACATAGTCCGGTGCGAACACGTAGATATCCGGCGTCCGGCTCAGCGCAGGGGGCGCAGAGAGGATATTCGGGTAAGCCGGAATGTTGTTGAAGAGCGTATAGGTCTGGACCTGAATGCCGTTTTGCGTGAACGCGGTACCGGTCAGGATGGAAGGCGTGCGGCCGTAGTAAATGCCGTAGCCGCCGCGGACCACGAACTTGCCTTCGTTATCGATCCGGTAAGCGAAGCCAAAGCGAGGTGCGATGTTGTTTTCGTCCAGATTGATTCGCGAGGTGTTGAGACCGGCCGCTGCCAAGCCGGCGTCAGGGTTCGATACCGTGGGCTGGGCGTAATCGAAGAAGTCATAACGCAGGCCGTAGTTCAGCGTCAGGCGATCCGTCATGCGCCACGAATCCTGGGCGTAGAAGGCGTACTCATTGACGTTGGGTTTGGACAGCGGGCCGGCGGTGTTGGCGCCTGCGAACGCCTGGGTAAGGCTAAAAGGCTTATCCGCGGCAAAGTCGGCATAGCTGTTGAAGGTGAATGAGCCGCTAAAGTTGCCGGGGAAATAGTTATCGATCGACTGAAAATCCATATCCAGGCCGAACTTGAACAAGTGCCGGCCGGTGATCAGGGAGTACGCTTCGGCCCACTGATAGGTTTTGGCATTGGTGTAGCGGGGACTGAAGTCGTTGCGCCCGATGGAGAGCACAGTAGCGCCATTCTGGCGGATGAACGCTTCGGGAGCATCGGAATTGGCGAAGCCCGGTTCGTTGTCGCGCGTAAAGATGAAACGCGATTCCAGAACGCTCGCAGTGCCGATGGTCAGGGTGTGGATGGCAGCGATATTGTCGGTGGTCACGTTGCTGTTGCCGGTGTGGCCCATTGCGCTGGAAGGCCCGGTATTTTCGAAATTCTTCCCTACGAAACGATTGGCGTTGTAGCGCACGGTGAGACGCTCGGCGGAGCTGATGTTCCAATCCACTTTTCCGAGATACACGTCGTTGTTCAGGCCATTGCTGTAGGGCGTCAGGTATTGCTGCAACGACTGGAAGGCCTGCTGGGACAGCGCGTCGGCCGGCGGCGCCACTTGCAGGAACACCGGGTTCGGCGTGGTGTTGCGCTGGCCGTCGTAGTCGAAGAAGAAGAACAGCTTGTCCTTCACCACCGGCCCGCCAATGTTGCCGCCGAATTGATTGAAGTGGTAGGCGCGCTTGGGAATTCCCCGGCGGTTGTTCTCCCACTGATTCGCGTTCAGCGCCTTGTCGCGGAAGAACTCGAAGACGGTGCCATGGAACGCGTTGGTGCCGGACTTAGTGATTACGTTCAGAACGCCGCCGCCGGCGCGCCCGATTTCGGCGGCAAAAGTGTTAGTGTTCACTTGGAACTCCTGGATGGCGTCCTGGCTGAAGCTGTAAGGATTGCGGCCCGTTCCGGCCCGGCCAGTGGACTGTCCGAAAAAGACGTTGTTGGCGTCGGACCCGTCGATCAGCAGGCTGTTGGCGGTGCCGCGCTGCCCACCGAAGGAAAGATCGCCGCCGCGAGTGGGATCGCGGACGACGGCGGGAGCGGTGAGCATGACGTCCAGAAAGTTGCGGCCATTCAGCGGAAGCTCCGAAACAGCTTCGGAAGGAATGGCCGTAGAGGTTTGCGACCGCGTGGTTTCAACGACGGGCGCTTCGGCGGTTACGTTGACGACTTCCTGCGGGAGACCCACTTCGAGCGCAATATCGATGGTGACAACGGCGCCGACGGTCAGAGTCGTTCCCGTGCGTTTGACTGCTTTGAAGCCGGTTTTTTCCACCGACAGGTCGTACGGCCCGACGGGAAGGTCGGGAAAGGTAAATAAACCGGCGTCCGTGGTTGCGGTGGTTCGAGAAAGACCTGTGCGTGTATTGACGGCGGTCACCTGGGCATCTGCGATTACTGCACCAGTTGGATCGGTGACTGTTCCGTTGAGAGTAGCACTGGCAACGGACGATTGTGAATAGGCCCCGATAGAGACAATTACCCCGAGTAGGAGGGTGCGTGTGATCATAGGCTGACTATAGCTTGAGGCATTACAATTCCCGGTTACAAGTGAGTTACCAAACGGTTAACAGAGGCGCGCAATTAGTCCTTGCTTTGCCACCAGTCGAGGTGGTATTCTATAAGCGAACCGTGGATTGATTTAGGTTCTACCGAGAGGTAGGACTGACTAATTGCAACCACGATAAAAAGTGCTAAAGGTGAGTCGGTCTTCACGAAACCTAAAACCCCTGTGGCACTAGCCCAGGGGATTTTTATTTTGGGACCGGGTCGCCGGAGAGGAAGTCTCGATGACGGCGCATCCAACGACGGCGGGCGCGGCGGTGGCGCTCTTTGGCCGGCAGGGTAAGTTGGTTTCTTTGAGTATCGCGGCTGAGCCGCGGCTGTTGGAAGATCTTCTGGAGGCTTTAGCCAGCCTCGATTTCCCGGTTAATCCGCAACTGTATCATCGGCCGGCGCAGGTGCGCGTGGAATTTCCGGCCTACTCGGCGCAGGTAGAGCAGGTCCGCCAGGCGCTCCGAGGCAACGGCTTCGACCCCGCGAGCCTCCAGGTCACCGGCGTCTGGGCCGGAACCGCAGCCAGCTAAAGCGTAGCGCCCGGCTTCTTGCCGGCGCACTTCCGCTCAACGGCCTTCATCAGCCGGGCCTGTACGTCGTCGGGCAGAGGCTGCGCCTGCAAGCCCTTATAAACCTGGATGGTTCGCTTGGTGGTGTCGAGAATCACAAAACAGTTCGGGCACTCGTTAATGTGCGCCTCGATCCGGTGGCGAAGTTCGACGTCCACGTTCGCGTCCAGGTAATCGGTGAGTTCCTCGAGGAACTCCTTACAAGTAAGCAAAGACGTCGTCTCCCTTCCTTTTGAAGAAACGCGTCAGCTTCTCACGCAACTGCAGCCGTGCCCTTAGCAACCGGCTCTTCACCGCGGGAACCGAGATCCCCAACGCCTCGGCAGTCTCTTCAGTGCTCAATTCTTCGATGTCACGCAACACGAAAACGGTGCGAAAAGCAGGCTTCAGACTCTGGACGGCTTCGTCCAGAATAGCTCCGATTTCCTCCCGGGAGTACTGCTGCTCGGGATTTTCGTCCCAGACGGCGATTTCCCGGACCACGGTATCCTCGCCTGTGTCCAGCGGTTCGTCCAGCGGCACGGTCCGGTCGGACTTCCGCTTGCGCAGCTTCATGAGCGATTCGTTGACGGCGATGCGGACAATCCAGGTGTAAAACTTGGACTGTCCCTGGAAACTCGCGAGGTGCTCGAAGGCCTTCAGAAAGGTTTCCTGCAGGACATCCTCGGCATCCTCGTCGTTTTGGGTGATGTGTTTGGCAAGACGGTAGATCTTGCGGGAGTAGCGGGTGACCAGCTCATTGAACGCAGCGAGATCGCCCTCGCGCGCCCTGGCCAGTAACCGAGACTCGTCGAACACCCCTGCTTCGGTGGTGGCGGCCATTCCCTTTCATGGTACCGCAACGTAAACTGTTACTCTGAGTACTAAGAAATGAGCGAGAGCCTCAAAATCACGCTGCCCGATGGCAGCCAGATAGAAATGCCCGAGGGCAGCCGTCCCATGGATGTCGCGCAGAAGATCAGCCCGCGGCTGGCCGACGACGCAGTGGTGGCGCGCGTCAACGAGCAGCTCTACGACCTGACGCGGCCGCTCGAAGGCGACGCCAAACTGGAGATTCTGACTTCCAAGAACCCCGAGGCGCTGCAAGTGTACCGGCACTCGACCGCGCATTTGCTGGCCGCCGCGGTGCTCGAATTGTTCCCCGAGACGAAGCTCGGCATTGGCCCGCCCACCGACACCGGTTTCTATTACGATTTCGAGCGCGAGACGCCGTTCACGCCCGAGGATCTGGAAAAGATCGAAGCGCGCATGGTGGAATTGCAGGCCAAAAGCCTGCCGTTCGAACGAGTCATGACGCCGAAGGACGTGGGGCTGAAGAAATACGCCGACGACTGGATGAAGCGCGAGCTGATTGAAGAGCGCGCCGGCGACATTTTCTCCGAATACACGCTGGGGCCGCATTTCATCGACTTTTGCCGCGGTCCGCACGTGCCGTCCACGTCGCGTTTGAAGGCGTTCAAGCTACTTTCGGTCGCAGGCGCCTATTGGAAGGGCGACGAGCACAATCCGAGGCTGCAGCGCATCTACGGCACGGCGTTCTTCAGCAAGAAAGAACTCGACGCGTACCTGCAACGGCTGGAAGAAGCCAAGAAGCGCGACCATCGCAAGCTGGGCCAGGAGCTGGATCTGTTCAGCATCCAGGAGCTGGCTGGTCCGGGCCTGATTTTCTGGCATCCTAAAGGCGGCCGCATCCGCAAGATCATCGAAGACTGGATGCGCGATCAATACCTGGAGCGCGGCTACTCGCTGGTCTACACGCCGCACGTCATGCGGCGCGATCTGTGGAAGATCTCGGGGCACGCGAATTTCTACAGCGAAAACATGTTCAAGCCCATGGAGCTGGACGACGCCGAGTATCAGCTCAAGCCCATGAACTGCCCGGGCCACATTTTGATTTACAGAGACAAGCTGCGCAGTTATCGCGATCTGCCCGTGCGGCTGGGCGAGTTGGGCACCGTTTATCGCTACGAGCGCTCCGGCGTGATGCACGGGCTGATGCGCGTCCGCGGATTCACGCAGGACGATGCGCATATCTTCTGCACGCCCGAGCAGATCGAAGACGAAGTAGTGAGCTGCCTGCAGTTTGCGATCGATACGCTCAACACGTACGGATTCGACGACTATGAAGCCGAGCTTTCCACCTGGGATGGCGGCGCGAGCGGCAAATACGATGGCGCGCCCGAACAGTGGCAGCTGGCCGAGAACGCACTGAAGCGGGCCACCGAGCGGCTCAATTTGAAAGTGAAGGTGATGCCGGACGAAGCGGCGTTCTACGGGCCGAAGATCGACGTCAAGCTGGTGGATGCCATCGGCCGGTTGTGGCAGCTTTCGACCGTGCAGTTCGATTTCACGCTTCCGCGGCGGTTCGATTTGGAGTACATCGCCGAAGATGGCAAGAAGCACCAGCCGTTGATGGTGCATCGCGCGCTGTACGGCTCCATCGAACGGTTTTTCGGCATCCTGATCGAGCATTACGCGGGCGCGTTTCCGGTGTGGCTGGCGCCGGTGCAGGCCGCTGTCCTGCCCATTACCGACCGCCAGGCGGAGTACGCCCGCAAGGTTACCGAACAACTGGAATGCGCCGGACTCCGCGTCGAGCTCGATGACCGCAAGGAGAAGGTCAACCTCAAGATTCGCGAAGCGCAGCTGCAGAAGATCCCCTACATGCTGGTGGTGGGCGATCGCGAAGCGCAAAGCGAAAGCGTGTCGGTGCGGAACCGGAAGCACGGGGACCAGGGAGTGCTGCGCGTCGAGGAATTCGTCGCGAACATCCGGAAGCTGATCGACACCAAAGCGCGGACTGAGTAAGTGCTGGCGCTCGAAATCCTGACCGCGTGCCTACTGGCGGGGTCTATCGTCTACAGCGTGCTGGTGGTGGTGGCCGCTCGCAACTTCCTCCGGCAAACCACCGCGCCCGCAAGCGAAACCGCGCCGATCAGCGTACTGAAGCCCCTGGCGGGCGTCGACGAGGGCCTGGAAGAGAACCTGCGCAGCTTCTTCACCCAGCAGCATCCCCAGTTCGAGCTTTTGTTCGCCGTCCGCGAGGCGGACGATCCCGCCGTACTCGTGGTGGAGGCGCTGCAGCGGGAATTCCCTGCCCTGCCTTCCCGGCTGATTGTCACCGGCGAACCGCCTTACCCGAACGCCAAGGTTTTCAGCTTGGACCGGATGCTGGCCGAAGCGCGACATGACCTGCTGGTGATGAGCGATAGCGACATTCGGGTAGCTCCTGGCTTTCTGGAGTCCATCGCCCGGGAGTTTGCGGATCCGCGCATCGCGCTAGCCACTTGCCCATACCGTGCCGTAGCAGGGCGTAGCCTGTGGTCCGAGTTGGAAGCCGAGGGCATGAACACCGAATTTCTGGGCGGCCTGCTGGTGGCCAGGATGCTGGAGGGCGTGAAATTCGCGGTGGGGCCCACGGTGGCGGCGCGGCGGAAGGCGCTCGAAGCCATCGGCGGCTTTCCGGTTTTGAAGGACTACCTGGCCGAAGACTTCGTGATGGGCAAATTTGCGTCCGAAGCGGGCTTCGGCGTGGTCCTTTCGCGAAATATCGTCGAGCACCGTATCGGTAGCCAGAGCTGGCGTGCTAGCGCCAGGCACCGGCTGCGCTGGGCCCGCAGCACCCGGCGATCGCGTCCTTTAGGCTACATTGGGCAGGTTTTTACTCACTCGCTGGCCATCGCTTTGGCGGCTGCTGTGCTGGGGCCCGGATGGTGGCCGGCGGCTTTGGCCGCCCTGTTCGCACGGGCAACGGCGGCCTGGGCTACCTGCAGCTGGGTCTTGAAAGTGAAGCCACGCTGGGGTTTGCTGGCCTTGGAGGATCTGCTCGGCTTTGGTTTCTGGCTGGCCGGCTTCCTGGGGAACACCATTATCTGGCGGGGGCGGCGTTACTATCTATATTCCGACGGCCGGTTCGAACTGCGCTAGAATCGTCCCTAAGCCTGTTAAGCTACAGGTATACTTATAGATAAAAAGGATTGACGTGTAACCTGCGGAACGGGGCCGACGCCAAATCTAACGGCAGGATAGGGCTTTTCCATCTTCCCGGTTAGCCCTTCTGCTGGTGAGCCTGGTCTTCTCGATGAATTTCTGCATACCAACCCGACCCCAAGGGGCCGCGCGCGGCTTCAGCCTAGCGCTCCTGGCCCTGGCTGTAGCCGCTTTTCTTACGATCCAAGGATGTAACAATGCCGGCTCTTCCACGAAGGCGGGCGGCTTCAAGGGCGGCCGCGGTGGAGATGGCGGACCTGTGCCCGTGCTGGTGGCCATGGTTTCGCAGAAAGACGTTCCGATCAATATCGACGTCATTGGCAACGTGGAAGCTTATTCCACCATCACGGTGAAGGCTCAGGTGGGCGGCGAACTGACTAAAGTCTCGTTCCGCGAAGGCGACTACGTCAAGCAAGGCGACCTGCTGTTCACCATTGACCAGAGGCCGCTACAGGGACAGCTGAACCAGGCGGAAGCGAATCTGGCGCGCGACAAGGCCTCCCTGAGCCAGGCGGAAGCCAACCTGGCGCGGGACGTCGCGAACGAGAAATACGCGCAGGATCAGGCAGCCCGTTACCAGAAGCTATTCGACCAGGGCGTCGTCTCGCGGGAGCAGGCCGACCAGATGCGCTCCTCGGCCGATGCATTATCGCAGACCGTGCTGGCTGACAAGGCCGCAATTGACAGCGCCAAAGCGCAGATTGTTGCCTCTACTTCGGCGGTCTCCAACGCGACCGTTCAGTTGGGCTATACCCAGATCCGGTCGCCCATCGACGGACGCACCGGCAACATTGCCGTGAAGCAAGGCAATATCATCGCCGCCAATACGACAGACCTGATGACGATCACGGAGGTGCGTCCCATCTACGTGACGTTCTCGGTTCCCGAAGCACAGTTGAGCGACATCAAGAGGTACATGGCGCAGGGCCAACTGCACGTGAACGCCACGCCGCAGGAGGACGGGGCCAACCTGGAGTCGGGCGTGTTGACGTTCGTCGACAACACCGTCGATGCGACGACTGGCACGATCAAGCTGAAAGGCACCTTCCAGAACGAGGACAACAAGCTGTGGCCGGGCCAGTTCGTGCGCGTCTCGCTGCGGCTGACCACGCGGCCCAACGCCGTGGTGGTCCCCAATCAGGCAGTGCAGACCGGCCAGGACGGCCAGTTCGTTTACGTGGTGAAGCAGGATAAGACGGTGGAGATGCGCCCGGTGGTGACCAGTACCCGCGTGGATCAGGAACTGGTGATTGACCGCGGGCTGGAGCCCGGCGAAACGGTGGTCACCGAAGGCCAACTCCGGCTTACGCCAAACAGCCGCGTTCAAATTCAGGGCGCGCCCGGCGGCGGCCGTGGGCGTCCGCCCGGCAAAGCCAGCTAGCGACGGAGCGCGGCCGTGAACATATCCGAGGTCTTCATCCGCCGTCCTATAGCCACCAGCCTTCTGATGGCTGGTATCGCGCTGTTCGGCATCGTGGCCTACCGCGGCCTGGCCGTGAGCGATCTTCCCAGCGTTGATTACCCCTCGCTGCAGGTGAACGCCAGCCTACCCGGCGCAGACCCGGCCACCATGGCGTCGGCTGTCGCCACTCCGCTCGAACGGCAATTTACGACCATCGCCGGCCTGGACTCGATGACGTCCACCAGTTCCACCGGCAGCACGCAGATCTCACTCCAGTTCGACCTGGACCGCGATATCGACGGCGCCGCCGTGGATGTGCAAACCGCCATCGCGGAAGCCACTCCGCTGTTGCCGCCGGGCATGCCGTCGCCGCCCTCCTTCCGCAAGAGCAATCCGGCCGACCAGCCCATCATGTTCTTCGGCCTCAGCTCGAATACCCTGCCGATGTGGAAAGTGGACGATTACGCCGAGACATTAGTGGCACAGCGGCTTTCCATGGTCCCCGGCGTCGCGCAGGTGCAGGTGTGGGGCAGCATGAAATATGCCGTGCGGGTGCAGGTGGATCCCGACAAGCTCAACGCCAAGCACCTCGGCCTGAATGAACTGGATACCGCAATCAACGGCTGGAACGCCAATGTTCCCATGGGCACTCTGTACGGGCCGCACACCGCGTACAACGTCCAGGCCAACGGCCAACTGATGCATGCGGCCGATTACCGGCCGATGGTGGTGGCCTGGCGCAACGGGACGCCGATCCGGCTGGACGAAGTGGCCAACGTGATCGACGGCGTCGAAGATGACAAGAACGCATCCTGGGTGAATACCAGCGAAGGCGCGGTGCGGGCCATCAACCTGGGCGTCATGCGCCAGGCGGGCAGCAATACGATGCAGATCACCGACGCCATCCGCAAGATTCTGCCCGCGCTGCAGGCGGAGCTTCCGCCGTCGGTGCAGTTGAACGTCCGCGGCGACCGGTCGATCAACATTCGCGAAGCGTTCCACGATATCCAGTTCACGATGGCGGTGACCTTGGGGCTGGTCATCGCGGTGATTTTCGTTTTCCTGCGCAGCGCCTCGGCCACGCTGATCCCCAGCATGGCTCTGCCGTTCTCCATCATCGGCACATTCTCGGTGATGTACCTGCTCAACTACAGCCTCGACAACCTGTCCATGATGGCGCTGATCCTATGTATCGGCTTCGTCGTCGACGACGCCATCGTGATGCTGGAAAACGTTGTCCGGCATATGGAGAAGGGCGAAACCGCTTTTCAAGCGGCGCTCAGAGGCTCGCGCGAAATCGGATTCACTATCGTATCCATGACCCTGTCACTGGCCGCGGTCTTCATCCCAGTGCTCTTCTTGGGCGGCATCCTGGGACGGCTGTTTAAGGAGTTCGCGGTCACCATCTGCACCGCCATTTTGATTTCCGGCTTCGTTTCCATCACGCTGACGCCGATGTTGTGCAGCCGCTTTCTGCGGAGGACCGCCGTGGAAAAGCAGCCGTGGATCAGCCGCAAGCTGGAGGGGTTCTTTGAGTCCCTGCACAGCGGCTACAGATGGAGCCTGCGGCGCGTGCTGGATCACCGCTTCGCGATGGTGGTGGTGTTCTTCGGGCTGATCGGCGCCACCATTTTCCTGTTTGGTGCGGTTTCGAAAGGCTTCATCCCCGATTCGGACAACGACAGCATGAACGTCGCGCTGGAAGCAGCCCAGGGGACTTCGTACTACAAGATGCTGGACTATGTGAATCGTGTTTCCGGCGTTCTGCGCAAGGATCCGAACATCGATTCGTTCATGTCCAACGCGAGCAACTCCAACCAGACCCGCTTCTGGGTGCAGCTCAAGCCGCGCAAAGAGCGGGCGCTGTCCGTAACGCAAGTGATCAGCGAGCTGCGTCCCAAGCTGTCGCACTTCCCCGGAGTCCAGGTCTTCATGGTGGTGCCCCCCAGCATCCGCATCGGCGGCCGCATGACCAAGTCCGCTTACGACTTCACTCTGCAGGGGCCGGACACCGATGTGCTCTATCAGCAGGCACAGAAGCTGCAGCGCGCCATCGCCACGCTTCCCGCACTGGTGGACGTGACCACCGATCTCGAAGTGAAGAATCCGCAAGTCCAACTCAAGATCGACCGCGATAAGGCTGCGGTGCTCGGCCTGGACGCGAATACGATCGAGTCCTCCCTCTACAGCGCGTTCGGCCCGCGCTGGTCCTCCACCATCTATGCGCCGACCAATCAGTACAAGGTGCTGATGGAGATTCAGCCCAAGTATCAGGAATTCTCCGACTACCTGCACAAGATTTACTTCAAGGCTTCGCAGGGCCAGTTGATCCCGCTCAGCAACTTCGCCACGTTGACCGAAAACGCCGGACCGCAGAGCATCAACCATTCGGGCGAGCTACCCTCGGTAACCGTCTCCTTCAATCTCAAGCAAGGTGTTTCATTGGGCGACGCGGTCAGCGCGGTGCAGGAGACGGCCCGTCGCACGCTGCCTGCCAGCGTCACTATGGGCTTCGAAGGCACGGCGCAGGCCTTCCAGAGCTCGCTGAAGAACCTTACGCTGCTGCTCATCATCGCCATCATGGTGGTGTACATCGTGCTCGGCGTGCTGTATGAGAGCTACATCCACCCGCTGACGATTCTGTCGGGCCTGCCCGCGGCGGGCGTGGGCGCGTTGCTGACGCTCATGGTGTTCCATGTGGATCTCAACATCTATTCGTTCGTCGGGCTGATGATGCTGATCGGTATCGTGAAGAAGAACGCGATCATGCAGATCGATTTCGCGCTCGAGGCCGAACGCAAAGAGGGCAAGTCGCCCAAGGAAGCCATCTACGAAGGCTGCCTGATCCGCTTCCGGCCCATCATGATGACCACCATGGCCGCTCTGTTGGGCGCGATCCCGATTTCGCTCGGGTACGGCTCGGGCGGCGAGGCGCGCCGTCCGCTGGGCCTGGCCGTGGTAGGCGGGCTGCTGTTCTCGCAGTTGATCACGTTATACCTGACGCCGGTGATTTACACTTACATGGCATCGGTGCTGGAGTGGTGGCGCGGCCGCCACAAACCGGCTTTCACACCGGCCTTGGAGACTCCCACCGGTGTGCTGACGGGGGCTGACTAAATGAACTTTTCGGAAACCTTCATACGCCGGCCTATCGCCACCAGCCTGCTGATGGCCGCGATCGCGTTGTTTGGACTGGTGGCCTACCGCGCGCTCCCGGTAAGCGATCTACCGAACGTGGACTTCCCGACGCTGCAAGTAACCGCCAGCCTGCCGGGCGCCAGTCCGGAGACCATGGCATCGGCCGTGGCCACGCCGCTCGAAAATCAGTTCTCCAACATCGCCGGCCTGGACTCCATGACGTCTATCAACTCGCTGGGCTCGACGCAAGTCACCCTGGAGTTCGTGCTGAGCAAGAGCCTGGACGGCGCCGCCGTGGACGTGCAGGCCGCCATCACGCAGGCCGCGCGCCTTCTGCCCCAGGGCATGCCCACGCCGCCCACGTTCACCAAGGTGAACCCGGCGGATCAGCCCATTCTCTACCTGGCCATCACGTCCAAAACCCTGCCCCTGTGGACTCTGGACGAATACGCTGAAACGCGCATCGCGCAGCGCATTTCGATGGTCAGCGGCGTCGCCCAGGTGCAGGTGCTGGGCGCTCAGAAGTACGCCGTTCATGTGCAAGTGGATCCGCACCTGCTCGCCTCGAGGCAAATCGGCATCAATGAAGTTCAGAACTCGCTCTCCGGCTGGAACGTGAATTTGCCCACCGGCAGCATTATCGGGCCACAACGCGCTTTCACGTTACAAGCTACCGGCCAGTTGATGAGCGCGGCGCAGTACCGGCCGTTGATTGTCGCGTATCGCAACGGGTCGCCGGTGCGGTTGGATCAGCTCGGCAACGTGATCGATAGCGTGGAGGACAACAAGACCGCGTCCTGGTTCTACACCAAGAACGGAACTGAGCGCGCGATCATTCTCGGCATCCAACGCCAGCCCGGCACCAACACCATCTCGGTGACCGACGCGGTGAAACGCCTGCTGCCGACGTTCAAAGCGGAAATTCCGGCTTCGGTGCAGATGAACACGCTGTACGACCGGTCCGACACCATCCGCGAATCCTACAAGGACGTGCAGTTCACCATGCTGCTGACACTCGGCCTGGTGGTGATGGTGATCTTCCTGTTCCTGCGCAACGTTTCGGCCACCGTGATTCCCGCGCTGGCGCTGCCGTTTTCGATCATCGGCACGTTCGCCATCATGTACCTGCTGCATTACAGCCTGGACAACTTGTCCATGATGGCGCTGATCCTCTCGGTCGGCTTCGTGGTGGACGACGCAATCGTCATGCTGGAAAACATTTTCCGGCACATGGAAATGGGGGAGAAGCCGTTATACGCGGCTTTAGCCGGATCGCGGGAGATCGGCTTTACGATCGTCTCCATGACGCTGTCGCTCGCGGCCGTCTTTATCCCGGTGCTCTTTCTGGGCGGGATTCTTGGCCGGCTGTTCCGCGAATTTTCCGTTACCATTTGCGTCGCCATTCTGATTTCGGGCGTGGTCTCAGTGACGTTGACGCCCATGCTGTGCTCGCGCTTCCTGCGCTCGCCCGAGGAACAGAAGCGTTCCTGGTTCTATCGCACTACCGAGCGCTTCTTTGACGCCTTGCTCCATTTTTACGACGTCACGCTGCAGGTGGTTCTGCGGCATCGCGCCCTCACCATGGCGGCCTCGCTCCTGGTGTTGGTTGGCACGGTAGTGATGTTCGTCCAGGTTCCCAAAGGCTTCATCCCGGATCAGGACACCGACCAGATCTACGCCGTCACCGAAGCCGCGCAGGGCACTTCGTATTACCAAATGATCGATTATCAGAAGGCCGTCGCCGACGTGTTCCGTAACGATCCGAACGTCCAGGCTCTGATGTCCACCGTGGGCGGGACTTCCGCTTCGACGCTGGGCGGTCCTAACTACGGCGAACTGGTGGTTCATTTGAAGCCGCGCTCCGAGCGCAAGGAGTTGGTGAACCAGATCATCGAGGAACTGCGGCCCAAGTTGGCGAATTTCCCGGGCATGCGCGTATACCTGCAGAATCCACCGACCATTCGCATCGGCGGCCAAGTGACCAAGAGCCTGTATCAATTTTCCATGCAGTCGCCGGACAAGCAGGAGTTATACACCGGCGCCGAGAAGCTTGAGAAACAAGTGGAACGATTGCCGGGAGTGCAGGACGTGACCAGCGACTTGGCTATCCTCGCTCCGCAGGTAAACGTGACCATCGACCGCGACAAGGCCGCCGCGCTGCAGGTGAACGCGGACCAGATCGAGAACGCCTTCTACGACGCCTACGGCCCGCGCTGGGTGTCCACGATTTACGCGGCGGTGAACGAATACAAAGTGCTCCTGGAGCTGAATCCGCAGTACCAGGCCGATCCGCACGCGCTCTCGCTGCTGTATTTCAAGTCCTCCAACGGGCCTCTGATTCCGCTGGACACGCTGGCCAAGGTGCACCAGGACATCGGGCCGCAGACGATCAATCACTACGGGCAATTGAACGCGGTGACCATCTCGTTCAACTTGAAGCCGGGCGCGCCGCTCGGCGACGTGGTGAACCAGATTCAGACGCTAGCCAGTCAGACGCTGCCCTCCACCGTCAGCACCAACTTCCAGGGCTCGGCCAAGGCGTTCCAGAACTCGCTCGGCAACCTCTGGATCCTGCTGCTGGTGGCCATCATGGTGGTGTACATCGTGCTCGGTATTCTTTACGAGAGCTACATCCACCCGCTCACGATTCTGTCGGGATTGCCTTCCGCCGGCTTTGGCGCGCTGCTGACGCTGTACCTGTTCCACATGGACCTGAACATCTACGCCTTCGTGGGGTTGATCATGCTGATCGGCATCGTGGAAAAGAACGCGATCATGCAGATTGACTTCGCGCTGGAGGCTGAGCGCAACCAGGGGTTGACGCCGCTAAAGGCGATCTACGAAGGCTGCCTGATCCGCTTCCGGCCGATCATGATGACTACCATGGCGGCGCTGCTGGGTGCGGTTCCAATCGCGCTGGGCTACGGTGCGGGCGGCGAAGCCCGTCAACCGCTGGGACTGGTGGTGGTCGGCGGACTGCTCTTCTCGCAGCTCGTCACGCTCTATCTGACCCCGGTGTTCTACACCTACATGGCGGGCTTGTTGGAGACTATCCAGCGCCGCCGTAAGAAGAGCATCAAAGAAGCGTTTCCCGAGCCGACGGTGGCCTGATCATTTCGGTTCCACCACGAGCGTGTCCTTCGCTTCTACCTTCTCGAACTGCATGGGGAAGCTGCGACCGCTGTAGTAGGCTTCCCACTGATCCTTGTAGTGCCGCGACAGAATCTGTCCGGATTCCCCGATATCCAGGTTGTTCAGCGAATGGTCCCAGTTCGATAAATCCGCGATGAAGCGCATGGATGGCCCGAGAAGCCGGGATGTCTGCTTGATCGTGGTCGACGATCCGCTCATCTCCACAGGACCGATATTGAAGTAAGGTCCGAGCAGCGGCAAGCGGCTTCCAACCGGATGCTCGATCGTCAGTTGGTTGTACCTTCCGTAATCCCATCGGCGCAGGTTGCCGCCCTGCATCTCGCGGCCCTCGTCGATCGCCGCGCGGAGCGCCTTCAGGAGCTCTTCGCTTTCGTCGGGAAACCAGCCCCGCCCACCCGCCTTCAGGATGTTGTCGACGGCCGCCGGCGCCATCATGGCACGGTACACATCGGAGGGACCCGAGTAAGCCTCATTCACCAGCATCTTCCGCAACTGGTCGTAGACGAGTGCAACGATCATCGGTGCGGGTGTCTGCTTTTCCATCTGCCCGTTCCACGATCGCAGCAGCGCGACAGCATCGCCCAGTTCGGGCTCCGTCGGCTTCTTGCGATCGTAGGCCGCGACCACTTGGCGCGCCAGGTACCGTGCAGAGATGGAATAGACGTCCTTTTCGATCGCCAGCATCTGCTCGGGCCTCCAGCCCCCGTGCGCGGTCAACAGATTGCGAATTTCCTGGGAACGGAAGGGCGGGCCGAACTGCCCGTTTAGGCGGTACGGAGAGTTCGGCGGAAACGGATTCTGGTTGGCCGTGACGATCCATCCGCGCGGCGGGTTATACGACACCGGTAACTCGTCAAATGGAATGAAGCCGTCCCACTCATAGTCGCCCGAGCTGCCGTCCACCGGCACGTCGCCGTCATAATTCTTGCGGATGGGCAAGCGGCCCGTCGCGTGATAGCCGATGTTCCCATCCACGTCGGCGTATACGAAATTCTGGCCGGGACCAGGGAAGCGCGCGAGCGCGGCGGTGAACTCGGTCCAATTGGCGGCCCGGTCAATGTCCAGAAAGGGAAACTCAAAGGCCCCGGGCTCGGCCGCTACCCAGCGCAGCGCGAAGAGCTGTCCTTTCTCCGAGAAGCTCACCGGACCATGACGCGTCACCCACAGGCGGAACTCCACCGGGCGCGCGCCCTTCACTCGAATCCACTCGGTATCCAACCGCGCCTGCTCCAGCTGGCCGCGAAACAGATATCGACCCGTCTGGGGATCGATCCGCTCGCGGTAAAGATCCTGGACGTCGTAGCCGAGATTGGTAACGCCCCAGGCGATGCGGTCGTTGTGGCCGATGATCACGGCCGGCACGCCCGGCAGAGAAACGCCGGTGACGTTGAGACCCGGCGCTTTCAGGTGCACCTGATACCACGGCGACGGAATCGCCCACTCCAGGTGCGGATCGCTGGCCAGAATGGGCTTGCCGCTCGCGGTGAACTTGCCCGCGATGACCCAGGCGTTCGAGCCCGGCTGAAACTCGGTTCCGGCGCGCGCAGTGTACAGCGCATTGACTTTGGCTGGGTCGCCATTCGCCAGCATGGTCATTTTTCGCAGCTCGTCCCGCCAGGTCGCGGTCAGCGTCCGGTACATCTGCAAGGCGCACAGCAGGCTGTCCGTGATGGTCCATGGACGCGGATCGTAGCGTAGGAGCGTGAATTCGAGCGGCAGGCGCCCACGATGCGTTTCGATGAAGTAGTTGACTCCCCGCGCGTAAGCCGCCATCACGGCGTGGTCCGCGGCGGTCAGCGTGCGAGCGTGCTCCTCGGCGATGTGGCGCATCTCGAGGCGCCGGGACTCCTGGTCGAGCTCGAGCGTGGATGGCCCCAGAACTTCCGACAGTTCGCCGGCCGCTAGGCGCCTCAGCGCATCCATCTGCCACAGGCGGTCCTGGGCGGTCACGTAGCCTTGGAGGAAAACGGCATCTTCCCAGTTGGCGGCTGCGATGTGCGGGACGCCGCGGGCATCGCGTTGGACGGTGGCACGGCGCGAGATGGGAGCGGAGATCCTTCCGGAGGCCTGCGGAAGCGGGCGATACGCCACCCAATACGCCACCACCAGACCAAGCACGAGCAAACCGGCTATGCTCAAGTTGATGAACTTCAGGATTCTTGCGCGAAGCACCTGGAAGATTCTACTGTACCGCCGTTTCAACGGTGTGTCTGGCGGCGCCGCGCGGAACTGAGCTCGAGCTATGCCCTACCGGTTCGTGATCCTGGTGGCTGTGCTTCTGCTCAACGGCTTTTTCGCCGCCGCCGAAGTGGCCTTGGTCTCGGTCCGCAAGAGCCGGCTGCGCGCGCTCGCCGACGAAGGCCAGGCCGGCGCGCAGGCGGCCCTCAATCTGCTCGCCAACCCGTCGCGTCTGCTCTCCATGACGCAAGCCGGCGTGACGCTGGCCAGCCTGGGACTAGGATGGGCCGGCGAGAACAGCGTCTACCACTTGCTTTTGTCCGTATTTGAACCCTGGATGATTCCACGGTACCTGGCGGTGTGGCACGCAGTGAGTTTTGGCATCGCATTCCTGCTGATCAGCTACGCGCACGTGGTCCTGGGCGAGGTGGTGCCGAAGAACCTGGCGATCGAGAAGGCCGACCATCTGGCGATTCTGGTGGCTCCGCCGCTGGTGGCGTTCGACCGGGTCTCACGGCCTTTCATTTTCTTCGCCGAGCGGTCGGCTGCGGCGCTGTCCCACTGGATTGGTCTCCGGGGAGGCCATAGCGGCGGAGGGCACTCGGCCGAGGAGCTGAAGTTCATCGTCAGTTCCAGCCGCCGGGAAGGCCATCTGCATCGCTTCGAAGAAGACGCCATTCAGGCCCTGCTGGAGCTTTCCAACTACTATGCGCGGGAAATCATGGTGCCGCGTAACGCGATCGTCTCAATCTCGGTGGACGCCAGCCTGGATCAGGTGTTGCGGCGAATGCGCGAGCACGAGTATTCGCGCCTGCCGGTCTATCAGGGCGAGCCCGAGCACATCATCGGCTACGTGCACTATAAGGACATGATGCGTATTTGGGAAGACCGCCGGATCGCCATCGCGAGGAAGCGGGTTCTGCCGCCGTTTCAGCTCTCGCGCGTGCTGCGCAAGCCGCTGTTGGTTCCGGAAACAAAGCCGCTCAACGATCTAATCGAGGAATTCCGCATCACGCACACGCACATGGCCATGGTTGTGGACGAATTCGGCACCATCGTCGGCCTGGTGACTCTGGAGGACGCTCTGGAGCAGATCTTCGGGGAGATCGGCGACGAGCACGACATCAAACGGCCAAAGCCCGCCGCCGAGACGGCAGTCCTTGACGTGGACGGCGCAATCACGATCCGCGATCTGGACACGCAATACGGCCTGGAACTGCCCGGCGATGCCGGCTTTGAAACTCTCGCCGGGTTCCTGCTTTTCCAGCTGGGCTACATTCCCAAGCCTGGTGAAACGGTGGAGTACGAAGACCGTCGATTCACGATCCTGGAGATGGACCGCAACCGCATTGCACGCGTGGCGATCGAACGCGTACCGCAACCCGCTGCCAGCGCGGCGAAAGAGCCGAGCTAGGCAGCGCTTTTCAGGCTTGCTTGTCGAAGACCAGCGTGTCGTCCTGCGAGGATTGCGGCACGATGGAGGTGGTCTGTACAGTCAGCGTTTTGCCGTCGCTCGAAAGTTTCATGCGGTAGCGAAGCACGTGATCGCCTCTAGTTTCCATTTCCACCAGCATCGGGCCGTTGTACCAGAACGAGGCAGAGGCTTTATCGCCCGTTACCTTGCATTCCTTGCCATCGGTGGTGCACTGAAACTCGACTTTCTTATTCGATCCGTCTTCGCTTTCGGAAATCTTGATGGTATCGTCGCCCTCGCTGATGGTCCAGGTCCCGCCGTTGATTTTTTCGGAATGAATCTGGCTCTTCGAGGCGTCGAATTTCCAGGTCCCGGTCAGATCGGGTCTGTCCTGGGCGCCTCCCGGCAGCGCCACGACAGCCAGGGCCAAGCAAGCAACAATTGATGCACGCAGCATGAAATGTCCCCCCGTCTGTCGACTATAATCCAAATCGAACCGCTCCGGGGAAACCCCAGCCTACTGAGTGGAGGTGGCGGGCGGGACGGTATTCAGGCCGGCCGCAAAAGCATCCACGTTACCGGGGCTGGTTCCCTTGCCTTGGTCGCCAAAGGGCGCGAAGATTGGCCCGCTGCTGAATCCGACCAGATAGAGATTGCCCTTGCTATCGAAATCGGCTCCGTACCCTACCTGCAGCCCGTCACTGCCCAGGTAGGTGCTATAAACGAGCCCAGCCCCTCCCGTCTTGGAGGGATCCAGCTTCAGACCGAAAACGTCCAGACTGTAGTCCCACGCCGGTTGGGCGGCGTTGGATGTGGTCAGCATGTCTGGTGAAGTGGTGTAGCCAGTCAAGTACAAAACGTTTGCGCTGTCGCGCGCGAGACCGTATGCCGCGTCTGCACCGCTTCCGCCGAAGTACGTCGAGTAGACGAGCTGCGCCGAGCGGCCGCCGGTGGTGATGGTTGGATCCAGGATGCTCACGAAGGCATCGGTATTCCCGCCGTAAGCCGGCTGGATGGCGTCCTGCGTTACCGGGAAATCCGTGGAGATAGAGTCTCCAGCGACAATGACGCGCCCCGCCGAGTCTAACGCCATGCTGTTGATCTCATCGATGCTGGTCCCGCCGAGAAAGGTCGAGTACACCAATGCATTAGCGCCCAGACCCTGATTGATGTGGGCGATGTAGCCTTTGCCGGTGCCGTTCGAATCCGGCTGGTAACTCTGACCCACCATCCAAATGTCGGGCGAATAGGTGGTGCCGGCAAGCCACAGGGATCCGTCCGCGGCCAGTGCCAAACCCGATGCGCTATCCCAATGCGTGCCGCCGATGTAGATCGCGTAGATCTTGGTTGCGGATCCAGACTGTGAAGGATCAAACCCGGCGACGAACATGTTCTGCGTACCGATGAGGACAGGTTGGAATCCGCCGCTAACTGGAAGGTCGGTGGATTGCGTGTTGCCGTCGACCCAGATCTTGCCTTGGCCGTCCGCGACGATGCCAACTCCCGAATCGATCCCGCTGCCTCCCAGCAAGGTGGAGAATTTGAGCGTCTGGGCGGGATCCAGCCAGACAACAAAAGCGTCGGCATAGCCTGAGGTACCGCCGATCGTCGTTTGTGCAGCGTTTTGCATCGGGAAGTTGGCCGACAGCGTCGAACCGGTGAGATAGACATCGCCCTTGGGCCCTACCGCCATGCCGCCGAGTGTCTCATCGCCAGTACCGCCGAGATAGGTGACATAAATGACCTGTGCTGGGCCGGAGGTTGAGGGCTTGATGATCGCCAGGAACAAGTCCGCGCCGCCGCCGGCGGCAGTCTGCAGCGAACTGCCAACCAGTTCCCAGTCGGTCGAGTAGGTAGTGCCCGCGACGTAAATCAACCCGTTGGAATCATGACCGACCGCATAAGCGATGTCCTGGTAGGAACCACCGAGGTATTGGCCCAACAGCAAAACGGGATCGATCACCAAGTCGCGGGAATGATCGTAGCGGCCGAGGACGAAGCCATAGGTTCCGTCGGCATTCTTGCGATAGCGGCTCGACACGGCGACGCGCACTCCATTGGCGTCCATCTGATAAGCAATCGGGTGCTTCTGGATCAGATCCGCCACCAGATCGCCTTGGTGGTCCAGGCGCGCGCGCTCGCCGTCCAGACGCACGCGAATCTGCCGCGGATCCGCACCCGGCTGGATCGCAAGATCGTATTCCAGTTGGCCGGCGTTTCCGTAATAAACCAGGTCGATGCCCGGGTAAAGCCCTTGCACCTGCAGCCGGCCGTAATTGGGAATCGCTGTGCGCCAACGGGCGGAATCGCTGCCGAGATACAGATTCGTCTTGGAAGGCAGTTGTTCAGCCGCCTGCATTTTCGCCTGCGAAGATGCGCCGGCAAAGCGCAGCCGTACGTCCTTGCTCCCGACGCGCAGGCGCGCCTGATCCCTCTGGAACTCGAATCGGAAATTGGCACCCCGCGCGAGAAAGCCCGTGCCGGCGTCGTTTGACATGGGTTCGAATCGAAGCGGCGCGGTGTCCAGCATGCGCACCGCATCGGGGGGCGCGCCACTGGCGAACGCGCTGGCAGCCAGTAATGAGAGAGGAACGTAAAAATTTAATTTCATGTAGAGACGAATTACGCTAGAGACGTTCGTGCCGCCCGCCCGGTTAACGAAAAAGTGCGCGCCGAAGCGGCGTCGACGGCGATACGATTACAAAACTTGACACTTTCGATCGGCACTGAGTTTGAGTTTAACGTAACGGTGGCGTTGCGCATAGCGTCGGGAGATTAAGATGTACCCCAGGAGCCTGATCCAGCTTATCATCGCGGGAGCGGCCTGTGCCGCCTTGCTGCTCGCTTCCGATTTCTGGAAGACGAAGGACTCTACGCAATGGACCGATGACGAAGTCAACAAGATCCTGACCAGTTCGCCGTGGGCGAAAGAAATGACCGTCACGCCGCAACAGTCCGGAATGGGCCGGCGGGGTGGCGGACGGCGCGGCGGCTTCGGATTTCCAGGTGGCGGGATTGGCTTTCCCGGTGGTGGCCGCGGCGGTGGATATCCAGGCGGTGGCGGCGGTTATCCCGGCGGTGGATATCCGGGAGGCGGAGGCGGTGGAGGCTATCCACGTGGCGGACAGGGCGACGATGGCGGCAATACAGGTCCGATGCACGTGACCGTGCGATGGGAAAGCGCGTTGCCGGTTCAGCAGGCGCTCGTGCGTCAGGCCGGGACGTCCGCGCCTCCCTCAGATAACAAAGCAGCCAGCGACGCGAACCAGAAGTACTACGTCATCTCGGTGCTCGGCTTGCGCATGCCGATGCGGCGCAACCGTTCGTACAACGACGACGATCAGAACCAGACCTCGGAAGACAACGGTCGCGTCGAGCAACGGCAGCCTCAGAACAACAACGATGCGCTGCGCTCGCAGCTTCTGGACGCGGCACAGCTAACGCCGAAGGGCAAGCGCACCGTTTATCCCGATGACGTCCAGTTTGATGGACCGAACGGCGTGAACGGAATCCGGTTCCTTTTTCCGCGCACGGTGGGAATCTCGCCGAGCGATAAGGAAGTGGATTTTGTTCTCGAAGTGCGGCGGATGAAGGTGGAACAGAAGTTCCACCTCAACGACATGCAGTATCAAGGCAAGCTGGCCCTTTAGCCAAACCTTGCGATTCGCGCTCAGGCTTTGAGCAGCGCCTGCACGTATTCCGGTCTTAGCGGTAGACGCCGGGCAATCTTGCCGGTGGCGTCATGGAGCGCGGCGGCGATTGCGGGCGCGGCTAAAGCGTTCGCTGCTTCGGATCCACCACCGTAAGCGCCGACGTCCGGGCGATTCATGAGCACGACTTTGACCTCGGGGATGTCGGCCATCTTCAGGATCGGGTAGGTCCGCCAGTCGCGCGAGGTGATTCCGCTCTCATCGAACCTGGCCTCCTCGAGAAGCGCGTGGCTGATGCCCATGATCGCGCCGCCTTCCACCTGCCGCTCGAGCTGCATCGGGTTGACGACGATGCCGGGGTCGACTGCGATGGTGTACTTCTCCACCTTGATGGCGCCGGTGGCCGGAGTGACAGCGATCTCACAGACACAGGCCCAATAGCTGCCGGAGCGGAACATCACCGAGACGCCGCGCCCGCGCACCGGCTGATCGCCGGTCGACAACGCATTCGGCGCCGGCGAGGGACGCGTCTCCCAGCCCGATTCTTCGCGGACCTTCTTCAGCACGCCGGCGACGCGCTCTTCGGTGGCGTGATCGATGCGGAACTGAATGGCATCCGCGCCGGCCAGGGCGGCTGCCTCGCTGATTGCCAATTCGCGCGGGTAATTTTGTTGGAATTGTCCGGGCGTGCGCATGCTGTGATCGCGAAGCCCGATTGTAAGGGGAGATTCTTTTTGACCGATCTGGGCCGTGCCGTGGCCGTGCTCGGCAAGCACAGCGACGCCGTCGTAAATCCAAGGATCGGAAATGTCATTTTCAGTGGAGCCCGGAAACGGCGCTTTCTCGTTGGGCGCGGGCATGGTCGGTAAACCAGCGAGCACCGCGCCCACCGGCCGATCGTCCTGCATGGCGGGCATGTAGTGATCGATCTGATACGTGGTGATTTTGCCGTGCGCATCCAGGCCGATTTCGACATCCGAATACGCGGCGGGCGATTGCGTGGACCATTGGAAATCCTCTTCGCGCATCCAATGCACGCGCACGGGTTTGCCGACGGCTTTCGACAGGATGACGGCTTCATCTTCGGCGCCGGCGTTGCCGCCGTTCGAACGGCCGTAGTGTCCAGGGCCCGAGAACGTTCGGACGATGATGTGATCGATGCTGGTTCCGAGCATCTTCGCGAGCTCACCGCGTAGCGCCTGCGGATTTTGGTTGTGCGTGTAGACGTGCACGGTGCCGTCGGCGCGAACGTCGGCCAGAGCCATAGTCGGACCGAGCGGCGCGTGCTTCATATAGGAAAATTCGTAGGTCGCCTTGAGTTTTTTCGAGGCGGCTGCTATCGCGGATGGCACGTCACCTTTGGTCTTGTCGCTCTTGCTGACGGGCGTGCTCTTGAAATCAGCCTGCTTCAGATGGTCGAAGAGCTTCGCATTGCCGGGGAGCCCTTTCCACTCCGTCCATTTCGTCGCGGACGCGACTTGCCGCGACGCACGGATCGCTTCCCATTCGGTGGGCGCAAGGACGCCAACGAGATTGCCTTTGACTATAACCTGGGCGTTGGGGAAGCGGATCTTGTCGAGCTCGCCGAGGGAAACGAGCGTGGAGCCGAGTGTTTTTGGATGCACCATGCGAGCGTGCAGCATGCCGGGCAACCTTACGTCCGTGGCCCATTTCTCGCGGGCGGTCACCTTGGACGCGATGACGCTGTTCTTGTGAGACTTGCCAATGACGGTGTATTCGCTGACCGGCTTCATGGGCGGGCTGCCCGCGACGGCCAATCCACCAATGCTGGTCAGTTCGCCGCTCACCGGAATGGTGAGTTTCAACTGCTGGCCCTTGACGAGTTCGCCATAGGTCATGGTCCTACCGCCGCCCGAAACGACGCCGTCCTTGACGGAAATCTGATCTTTAGGTACGCCCATCCGGTGGGCTGCGAGTTCGAGCAGCGCCTGATACGTGTAGGCCGCCGCTTTGCGGATGTTGGGCGTGCCGCGGCCCAGAAAGTCGAAGGCCCCGCTGCCATCCGGCGTGCGGTCGGTGTCGCCCATCAGTACGGTGGTGATGTCATCGAAGCGCGCATTCAGCTCTTCGGCCACAATCTGGCGATACGCAGTGAACGTCGTGCCCTGGCCGAAATCGCTCTTGCCCGTACGAATCAGGATGGTGTTGTCGGGATGAATCTCGATCCAGGAACTGGGCAGCGAGGGGTCGAGCGAATTCTTCACAACCGTGGATTTCTTCGTTGGCGCCGCTCCGGCGATGCCGAAGCCGACCAGCAGTGCCCCTCCCGCCTTCACCAGCTCGCGCCGCGTCAAGGTGGCGCCGTAAACGTTGATGGTGTTTTCGTTTTTGCTCGCCATGGCCTAGCTCTCCTTCGCCATAATCCTCGAAGCATGTTGCACGGCTTCGATGATCGCCTTATAGCTGCCGCAGCGGCACAGGTGCGGCGAGGGACCGGAAGTAGTGAACGCTTCTTTGATTTCGGCGACAGTGGGCTTCGCGGTGCGCTCCAGCAGTTCTGTCGCCTTGATCATCATGCCGTTCTGGCAAAAACCGCACAAAGGCGTCTGCTCCTCGATCCAGGCTTGTTGCACCGGGTGCAGGGTTTTCTCGGCTTCGGTCTTTGACAGCCCCTTCTTCTGCGCCCACCGGGCAGGCAGCCCTTCGAGCGTCGTGATTTCCTTGCCGGAGGCCGCCGAAAGCGGCGTGATGCACGAGCGGATTTCCGTGCCGTCGAGCAGGACCGAACAGGCGCCGCACTGCGCCAGTCCGCAGCCGAACTGGGGGCCGGATAGCTCGAGGTCATTTCGCAGGACGTAGAGGAGTGGAGTGTCGGCGGGCGCTTGGACCTCACGCCGGGCTCCATTGACAACGATAGTGGCCATGAAAACTCCTTCCGGAATGTGCTGCCGATTCGATCCTTATGTTATCAAGAACGGCACCGGATCAAGGTTAGAGCGCGGCGGAACACGAGAGACAGCCGCAATCTAGTGGCATACAATCGAAGCATGCCCCTGCCACGGCGCCTGTGCGCTCTTCTGCTGTTTGTTGCGGGCCTCGTCCCAGCTCAGAAGCTGCCATTTGACGTGCAAGCGCTGCTTCGACTCTCGCGGATCAGCGAGCCGCAGCTTTCGCCGGACGGCAAGACCGTGGCATTTACAGTGCAGAGTATCGATTTGGCTCAGAATAGCAAGCCCAAACAGATTTGGACCGTGCCGGTCAGCGGTGGCGCGCCGCATCAGCTCACCACGCAAGGCACGGATAACGAGCGGCCGGAATGGTCGCCCGATTCCAAGCAAATTGCGTTTATTTCCGACCGTGGCGGCTCAGCCCAGGTCTGGCTCATGAACGCAGACGGCACGGGTGGACGTCAGGTCACCAGCCTCTCGACGGAGGCGGGTGGTGTGCTGTTCTCTCCGGACGGCAAGAAACTGGTGTTCACCAGTTCGGTGTACGTGGATTGCCCGGATGACGCCTGCAACAAAACGCGTCTGGATGAGGACAAGAACAACAAGGTAAAGGCGCGCAGTTACACCACTCTTCTGTACCGTCATTGGACCGAGTGGCAGACCAAGCGGCGCTCGCACCTGATGGTCGTCGATGCGTCCGGCGGTCCGGTGAAGGATCTTACGCCGGGCGACCGCGACGTTCCGCCATTTTCGCTCGGTGGTCCGGACGATTACGCAATCTCACCAGACTCGCGCGAGGTGTGTTACACGATGAACGCCGATCCGGTTCCGGCCACCAGCACGAACACGGACTTATTCGTGGTGCCGATCACCGGCGGCGACGCCAAGAAAATCACCATGAATCCGGGCGCCGATGAGAGCCCACAATACTCGCCGGACGGCAAATGGCTGGCCTACCGGAGCCAACCGCGCGCAGGCTACGAAAGCGATCGCTGGCGTTTGAACGTGCTGGAGCGCGCGACCGGCCACGTGAATGCACTCACCGAATCGCTGGACCGGCCCGTTCAAAGCTTCACCTGGTCGCCGGATTCCAACGCTCTGTTCTTCACGGTGCTGGACCGCGGGCGGCAGGGTATCGAGATGATCCCCACCATAGGCGGCGCCAGCCGGGTAATCGTTACCGGCGCGAGCACGCTCGATGACATGCAGCTTTCGAGCGACGGCAGCACCATGGTCTACAGCCAACAGAGCGGCTCGGCGCCGGTGGAGCTGTATCGCGCCAGTTCAGCCGGAGGGACGCCGGTTGCGCTCACGCATCTAAATGACGCGATTTTGTCGGCGCATCAGATGACGCCGCTGGAAGATTTCTGGGTCGACGGCGCTGAGAACACCCGTGTGCAGAGCTTCGTGGTGAAGCCGCCGAATTTCCAGCCAACGCAAAAATACCCGGTTCTGTTCCTGATTCACGGCGGGCCGGAAGGCGAGTGGGGCGAGGAGTGGACTTATCGTTGGAACGCGCAGGTGTTCGCCGCGGCGGGCTACCTGGTGATCATGCCCAATCCGCGCGGTTCGTTCGGGTATGGCCAGAAATTTACGGAAGACATCAAGGACGACTGGGGCGGCAAGCCGTTCACCGACATCATGGCCGTGGTGGATCACGTGGCTTCCTTGCCCTACGCCAATTCGGACCGCATGGCCGCGGCCGGCGGATCCTACGGCGGCTATATGATCGACTGGATGCTGGGGCACACGACGCGCTTCAAAGCGTTCGTGTCGCATGCTGGCGTGTTTGATCTGCGCAGCGAGTTCGGCGCCACCGAAGAGCTGTGGTTTCCGCTGTGGGAGTTCAACGGAACGCCCTGGGACAATCCGGATTCCTACGCGAAATGGTCGCCCAGTTTCTTCGTGAAGGATTTCAAGACGCCGACGCTGGTGATTCACGGCGAGCAGGATTTCCGCGTGCCCTATACACAGGGCCTGCAGCTTTTCACGGCGCTGCAACTGCAAAAGGTGCCGTCCAAACTGCTGGTCTTTCCGGACGAAGGCCACTGGATTCTGAAGCCGCAGAACAGCGTTCTCTGGTACAACTCGTTCCTGGACTGGATCGGCGAATGGACCAAGGCCGCCCCGCCGGCTTCTCCCGCCACGCCCGCTGTTACCAAAGGCAACTAGATTCCCAAGCGTTGCTTGAGCGCGCGAACGCGGTCGCGCGAGACCGTCAGGTCGGTGCGTTTGGCGTCTTTCAGACGCACGATCATCCGTCCGGCGAATCCGGCGTGCAGTTCCTGGACGTAATCCACATTCAGCAGAATGGCGCGATGGATCCGGATGAAGCGGCGCGGATCCAGCTTCTGCTCCAGTTCCTGAATGGTGTGATCGACCACGTGGTTCTTGGATGCGGTGGCGGCGTAGGTGAGTTTATCCGCTGCGAAGAAGTGCGTCACATGCGACAGATCGACCAACTCGACGCGCTCGCCCACACGCGATGCGATCCGGTCCGGGTAGTCGGCGGAACGCGCGGTCAGCTTTTCGAGCAGGCTCTGAATCTCGGGACGCCCGCCACCACTCAGGCGTTCAATCTTGTCGAGCGCGCGATCGAGTTGCGCGGCTTCGATCGGTTTCAACAGATAATCCACTGAATTCACTCCGAACGCCTCCAGCGCGTACTTGTCATACGCGGTGGTGAACACCACCCAGGGCTGCGGATCAAGGTGGGAGAGCACCTCGAAGCCGGTCATCGCTGGCATTTGGATATCCAGGAAGAGGACGTCGGGCTTGGCGGCGAGGATGGCAGGCACCGCCTCCACCGGATCGCTGCTCGTGCCCACGATATCCACGCGCTTAGTGGCCGCGAGCAGGCGTTGCAGGCGCTTCAGCGCGAGCGCTTCGTCATCGACTAGAAACGCCCGCATGTCCGTTGGTTGTTTGAGGGATGGAGAGGATCATCGCGTTGTGGCCGTCTTTACGTTCGAGCGACAAAGCGGCGCGCTGATCAAACAAAGTAGCCAGGCGGCCCTTCAGATTGTCCAGACCATGCCCGGCGGGCGCTGACTCCAGACGAAAGGCAGGTCCGGAATCGGCGACTTCCACCCGGACCAGCCCGTTGTCCCGCGCTGCCGTCACGCGGACTTCGCCGCCTTCGCGATTGGGCGCGATAGCGTACTTCACGCTGTTCTCCACCAGGGTCTGCACCGCAAGCGGCGGCACGACGGCTTCGCCGATATTTTCCGGCACCTCGATCTCGTACCGCAGCCGGCCGCCGAATCGGGCCTGCTCGATCGACAGATAATCGCTCACGATCTTCATTTCGCTCGCCAGCGGCACCACGCCGGAATGATTGGAGTCCAGCGAGAAACGTAGCAGCGCGGCCATCTGTTCCACCAGGCGCTCGGCGCGGGCCGGATCTTCGGGAATCAGCGAGGAAATCGAGTTCAAAGTGTTGAACAGAAAGTGGGGATGGATGCGCGACTCAAGCGACGCCAGTTGCGCCTCGGTGGCCAGCTTGAGCGCCCGCTCCCGCTCCAACTCCTTTGTCCGCAGCTGGAGCGTAGCGTCTTCCAACCGCTCCCGGAATATCTCATACATCGCGATGACGGCTGTGGCCGCCACGGTCAGCAGGATCACGAGTTTGAGGTTGCCCGTGAACTGCGGCCAAAATTCCGCCGGCGTGTTCCAGCGGAGAGCCACCAGAATCACGCCCGCCAGCATGGCGCCCGCGACGGCTACCGCGATGGCCGCCAGCCAGCGGAATGCCCACTGCGCCGAGCGGCCCAAGCGTCCACCCAGACACCAAACGCGAGGCACGATCAAAAAGGCGAGCGATCCGATGGAATGCGCGTAAATCAAGGAGAAGCCGAAGTTAATCAGAAGCCCGCGCAACGTGGTCGTCTCGTTGAGGGCCAGCAGCAGCACAGGCGGGATGAACGCCAGCGCCGTATCCCAGATCAGAACCCGCAGGATCCTTCTGTATCGAGTCATGGGATGATTCCCTCTTACCTTCGTCCCCATCTTACTTGCTCGTGTGGCAGCTCAGGCATCCGGCCTGCATGGCTGGAAGAGATCCGGTTGCGAGCCATGCGGCCGCGGACTTTGCGTATGGCGTGCCCGGCAGCTCTTTCTGGATTCGCTCAAACCATTCCTGCGCCCTGGCGTGGTCGCCCAGCCGGCTATAGCCGTCGGCCAGGCCGATCATCAATTCACCGCTTTTGTGTGTGCCGAGTCGCGAGAGATCGGGCCCTTGAACCGAGTAAGCCTTCTCATAATCGGAAACGCCTTTCTCAATCAGGGGCCGCTCCAGTTCGAGATTGCCGAGGTAATGCGATGCCGTCAGGAGCACTGCGCCGCGGACGATGCGGACACCCAGACTGTCTGGAGCGAGTTCCACGGCCTGATCCATCTCCTTAAGGCCCTGCTCCCACAACTGCCCACCTTTCTGTTGGTCGCCTTTTTGGAAGGCCTCGCGCGACTCGGTAATCAGCCCGGTGCCGTGCCAGACCAGCGCCTCCGCCGCCTCGGGATCGCTGGCCAGAATGTCTTCGCAGATCTTCATTCCTTGCTGGAGCGCGGCGGCGTTGCCGGCCAGACCGGCGAAGAAGTAAGTGCGAACCTTCATGTCGAAGCGTTCCTGAGCCGCCTGCATTACGGCTCCTAAGAGGGCCAGGATCATCAGTGTGCGTTTCATTTGGAATTCCTTTCAAGTCCAGAATAAGAGCGGGATGGCGGATTCCAGGACCAATCCTGACCGGAGGCCGAACTAGCTGATGAACCGTCCTGAAATGGGGATGAACCGCAGGCTACTGGATCAGTTCCAGGTGAACAAAACCTGGAAGGCTGGCCGGCTGATTGGCGAGAAAAATGATACGGCGGGTCTTGGGGAATGGGAGGCCGGATTGGATGGCGCGAGCGTAGAAGCCCACCTGGCGCAAGACTTGGCGGTAGGTCTCGTCCTGCGTGTCGAGAAACGCAGCTTTCGACAGGAAGCCGGCGCCCCAGCCGAGCGCAAGCATGCAGCCACGCTGCGCTCCGGAAATCTCCTTCAGACGCGTTTCCAACTGGTCGATCGTGGACTTGAGCAGCCCTAAGCCGGTCCATTCCGCGTACTGTCTCTGGATTCGCAGCACCTGGGCGGTGTAGTCGTTCGCTAAGCTGAACATCGCGTCAACGCCGATCGGGTCGCGCCGGCGCAAGGCTTTGGAAATCTCCGGCTGCGCGAGAAAGGCGTTCTGATGCCATTCGCCCTCGAACACCGTACCGGGCACAGCCATTTCCGCGAATGTGGGCGTACTCTCTTCCGCTCGCTTCACACTGCCGCGCGGGCTTTGCTTCCATGCCAACTCCAATTTGCCCTGGGCGCGCGATTCCAGTGTGGACACGCGCAACAGGTAAATCCTGAAGACGCTTGCCGGGACCGTGGCCGAGTCGAAGGCCGAGACCAGACGCATCGGATCCGCGCCGGCCGAACCCATCGCGGCTTCTTCCACCGAATACGCGGGGTGGCGCGGCAGGCGTCCTTCCGAACCCGTACGCGCGGCCAGATCCGCCAATGCTCGCGCCGTCAGCCGTCCGTGAACCACGCCAGTTCGCAACGCCCCCTTGACGGCCGTACCGGGCAAATAGGGGCCCTTCGGTCCGGTGGCGAAAGTGGGAATGAACAAGTGCTCGGCGTGGGTCCTGTCCCAATATTGGGAGGAGCTGGCGTGCTCGAAGGGAATGCGGCGGCCCGCGTAGTTCTGCGCGAAACCACCCCAGGAGGCGAAATCGAGCTTTTCGGCCCTCTTGAGCTGGCTCAAATAGCCTTCCAGACGCGGGCCTTTGGCGAGCAGGCGGAAGATGCGCCATTGATCGAGCACGTTGACGTGGTCCTTCCAGACCATGTAATCGATGGGCGCGAGCTTTTGGCCGTCGCCGACCAGCGTGGGAGTCAGACAAGTGAGGCGGTAATTCATGCGGCCATCCGCCACGGGATTGGAACCGTCACTGCGAATCCGGCGCGATAGACCGGATGCGGGAAGCCGTCCGGTGCGACGTCGCTCGCGGCGCCGAGGAGTTCGCCGCCGGCGAGTAACACGGAACCTTCAGCGACCATCAAGGTGGTTCTTTTCGGCTCGCCCCAGCGCGCTGCGCTCTCGATGCGACCCTCGCGCGAGACGGTAGCATAGCTTCCGCGCTTCCAGTCCACGGCGTCCGCGCTCGACGGCGTATAGAGCGACAACAGCCAGTGCGCGCGCTCGGCAGGCTGATCGGACGCCGGCGCCTGGGGCGGATTCCAGGGCTGCCACTCGGGCCTCTGCGACCGTCCCCATCCGCGGGAGCGCTCGCCACCGAAGCCGGAATCGGCCAGCAGCAATAGCGCGCCGCGCACTGGCGCTTCCCATTGGGCTGTGGCCTCCGCATCGGCGAATTGAACCACCGTCCACAATCCGGCATCTCGCGCGAATTCCAAGCAGGCGGTGGAATGTCCTTCAACCGATCCTTGGCGCACGCGGTCCACACCGGCGTTCGAACGAACGGAAACGCGAAAAGGCCCCGCGGAGTTCTCGGGCACCAGGCACTCGCTCTCTCCGTCTACGGCCCAGCGATCCTCGTTGACCGGCTGATCGGCCAGAAGCCCTTCGATCACCGGGATCGGCACAAAGCGCGCGGCCTTATAGCGGATCTTGGTGGACTCGGCCGGCGGCCAAATGCTGCGCGGAGGAACTATGAGCAGCGTGTTCCCAACAAATGGATAGAAGGAGCTGAACCGAACCGCCGGCGCCGCGGCTCGCGCCGTCGCATCCAACCACGCCTCCGCCAAACCGAGCTGCGACATGGCCGAACAAACGGCGGAGAAAAAGGCGTCGCTATGGTAAATCAGGTCGACGCGATCACGCGCGCCCGAATCGGGCCCGAACCGGCACGGCCCCAGCGGACGGAATCGTACTGCGAAGTGGTTGTGCGCGGCTTCCGGTGACATCCTTACTCGGCGAGCTTTTCGGTGAAATCGGCAGCGGTGATCAGCTGCTGCAATTCCGCGAGGCTGGCGCCCGCGAGCAGTTCCTGCTCCGCAGCTCCAGTGGCGTAGAAACCGCGGCCGCGCCAGGTCAGCTTCAGCCCCGAGAGCGCCACGCGGCCATTCCCACGCGAGCCGCCGCCGCCCAGGCTGTCGTCTTCGAGCAGCCGCAGGCCCTCAATCAGGCGCGGCAGCAGTTCGCGGTCCTCCAGGCATAGAACGTCCAGCACGACGCGAAAATGGAATCGCGCGCCGGCCGGCACCCGCTCGAGCGTGCGCGGATTGGCCTGTGAGGTGATGCGGTCGATGGCGTTCTCGCTCTTCACTTCGGTGAGCTCGTCGTCCATGTTCTCGCGCATCTGCGGCGTGATGCTCTCCGGGACCAGCGGCGCATCGTAAACGGTAAGCCGCGCCGGTGTTGCGGCACTGGCGTCAACGGCCTCACCGGAAACACGATCCATGCGTCCCGGATTCCGTCCGAAGAGCAGACACACCTCATCGTCGGGACGCTCGCTCTGATGGATCCGCACTTCCTGGCCCTTGCGCCGGGACAGATAAACCAGTTCCGACGGCACTGCCAACCCGGAGGATTGCTCCAATAGGGAACGCAGCTTGCCACGCAGCGAGCTGCCTGGAATGTAGGGCAGGCCGAAGGCGTCCTTCACCACTGGATTGTCGGCTCCGCCGATTTCGAGCGAGCCTTTACCCGCGCCGATATGTAGCCCGGTCTGACAGGTGATGTCGCCCTCGAGAATTAGTTTACCGATCAGCTTCAGCTCGGTTTGCGCGGTGTGCGAACTCATGGAATCGTGTGTAGTCTCCGGTTGCTTTATTCGTTATAGGCGACGATGGCTTCGAACAGATCGCGGAAACGCTCGTAGCCGCGAGCGTCGTTCTTGCGGGTCACCTGCAGCAGCAGCTTCTCCAGCGAATCGAGGCTGCGCAGCGAGTGGCGCGCGATGGTGTAGGCCAGCCGGGCGCGGAGCATGACGAACTGCTGCTGGCGCTCGTTCTCCGGCGCCCGCACAGCGCGGCGAACGGCGTTGTATAAACGGCGCAACTGGCTCTTGGTGCCGGAATCCATGTCGCGCATGCGGCTCACGACGCCGTGTGCCTGATTGTCCAGGTATAAGGGATCGGAGATTAACTTCTCGAGGTCGATTTCGGGTGGACCCTCGGGCCGGCCGCGATCTCCACGGCGGTCGTCGCCTCGATCGCCCCGCCCGCCTTCGCGGCGGTCTCCAGGCAAACCCCGGCCTTCGCGACCTCGCCCTTCCCCACCTCGGCCTTCCCGAGGGCGTGATTCCTGTTGCTGTTGCGGCGTGTCAGCCATCCAATCTCGTCTCCTACTTTAACTTTCAGCGGGGCCTTCGGTAGACAACCTGGCCCATTCTAGCGCTACTCGGCCCGACGGGCGCAACTTCAGATTGACCGGATTCTTTCCGACCAGGTCGGCGATCAGGCTGGTGCGCGCCTTTTGAAAATCGCGCGATCGCGAGCTCCCTAAAATGCGGAGCAGGCGGCGGTGAAAGCGCCAGGGACGCTCGGTCCGGCGGGCGCCGGGAGCGCGCCTGGTTTCGCGATAGATGGCGCACAGGTCCCGTATATATTGCGGCGGCACGCCAAACTCGCGCACCATGGCGGTCAGCTCGTCCTTCAGTTCGCCGGCGTCGGCGAGTTGCTTCCATTCCAGCGTGCGGCCCAAGAGATAAAAGCAGTCTTTGTCCGCTGATTTTGCAACGCCTAATTTATCTCCGGCGCGTTCGTAGACCGATGCCAGGGGCGTCTCCAGGTCCGGCGCCAATGCGAGAGCCATGGTGATGGTTTTGCCTTCCGGTCCCGGGAAATCCTTCAGCTGCTCTTCGGTAAAGCGATGGAACAGACGCTGTAACTCGCGGGCAAAAGCGATCAACGCATCCCAACCGCCGTAAACTGCAAAATCGTCGCCACCCGTATACAGCAGATTCACTTTGCGCCAGAACTCAGGCAAGGAGCACAGCACCTCGACTTCGCCCGCGAAAAACTGCTTGTACAGAACGGAAAGCTGCACGTGCTCCTCGATGCTGTGAAGGCGCCGCATGCGGATGGAGAAGTTGTCGACATCGCCGCGCAATACTCCCCATACCGGCCGGCCTTCCGCTCGAGACGCCAGAACCGGCGCCGTGGCCATCTCACGGCCGTCGTCGGTGAGCGCGGAGTGGCGCGCGAGTGGAACCGCGTCCGGCGCGGATCCGATACTCCAGGTGAACTTTCCCCCGCTGGCACTCACTATGGCCGGCGCCTCCGGCGACCAGCCGACTGTCGCGGCGTCGCGCAAAGAGCGCGCCAAATCCTCGAAATAGCTTGGGTCTGCAGGCGGCATGCTCTCGGCAGCCAGCCCCGAGCCAGCCAGCGGAGTGCCCTGTTTGCGCTGGAACTCGTCGTTGATCCGCTTGCGAACTACCATCCAATCGCCCAGATTTTCCGTGATTGCCCAGAGCAATTGCAACTTACCTTGGCTGAACTGACGAATAGCCACGCTGGCAGCGTTCAGAAAATCTTCTGCCTGGGGCTTTACTTCCTCGGGAAGAACCACGAGAAACTGCTCGCCTCCGCTCGATCCGAGAAGCATTTTGGACAAGCCCAGGCCCTCAATCAGCGCACGCGGGAGAATCTCGCTGAGCAGGCTGGCCCAGCGTAACCGGCCGGCAAACAACGGCTCCTGAGGATGGCCGGAGAGCAAGAAAGGCTCAACGCCCAAGATCTTGCCCTGTAATAGGATCTGCACCGACATGCAAAGTCGAGACGAAAGCTCAAATGTACCACGACAATCAGATGAACTGGGGTAGGAAGTTAGCGCGTCACCTGCTAAGCTGGTTCAAAGAGTGTCTCGTACCTTAGCCGCTGGCCCGTCTTCCAAGACGTGGAAAACGCGTCTGGAGGGTTGGTGGAGCCAGCAAGAAACGTTACGCCAGCACGAAGACAAGATCCAACTGGTCCTCACGCTGTTTATTGGGGCGCTGGTTGGGGTCGTTGTGGCGGCTTTCATCTACGTCACGGAGAACCTGGGCGCCCGCTTCTACCCGGCGGGAGGCTCGCCCTGGCGGCGCCTGTTGGTGCCCACCAGCGGGGCACTGATCACGGGCTATTTTCTGTGGCGCTTCTTTCCAAACGCCCGAGGCAGCGGGATTCCGCAGACCAAGGTAGCGCTATTTCTGCGCGACGGATTTATCACGTTTCGCACCGCTTTTGGGAAGTTCTTCTGTTGTTCGGCATCGCTCGCCAGCGGCATCGCGTTAGGACGTGAAGGCCCGTCGGTGCAGGTGGGCGCCGGGTTGGCTTCTGTCTTGGGCCGCCGGCTGGGGTTAGGCCCAAGCAAGATTCGCGAATTAATTCCTGTCGGATGCGCGGCCGCCCTGGCGGCGGCGTTCAACACGCCTGTGGCGGCAGTGCTGTTCACGTTGGAAGAGGTGATGGGCGACATGCACGCGCCCGTGCTGGGGTCCATCGTTCTCAGCTCCGCCACCGCATGGGTGGTACTGCACCTGTTGCTCGGCGACGAGCCTTTGTTTCATGTCCCCGCCTATCAGCTCGTCAGCCCGCTCGAATTCATCGTCTATGCGCTTCTGGGAGTGGTGGGCGGCTTGGTCTCGGTGTGCTTCACCAAGCTGCTGCTCCTGATCCGCAAGCGTTTCATGGAACTGCCGAAATGGAGCGAATGGCTGCAACCCACGGCCGGCGGTTTGCTGGTCGGCGTGATGGGATGGTTCGTGCCGCAGGTACTCGGCGTCGGCTACGGGCACGTCAGCGAAGCTCTGAACGGCCAGATGACGCTCAAGCTCATGCTGCTCCTGGTGGCGCTTAAAGTGATCGCCACCGCCAGCTGCTACGGCACCGGCAACGCGGGAGGTATCTTCGGACCCGCCCTGTTCATCGGCGCGATGATGGGCGGCGGCGTCGGCGCGATGGCGCACCAGTTGCTGCCCGATTACACCGGCAGCGTCGGAGCATACGCGTTGGTCGGGATGGGTGCAGCCTTCGCCGGCATCGTACGCGTACCGCTCACCTCGGTGATCATGATCTTCGAGATGACGCGGGATTACTCCATCATTGTCCCGCTTATGATCTCCAACCTCATGAGCTTCTATATCTCTTACCGCTTGCAGGAAGAGCCGATTTACGAAGCTCTGCAGCATCAGGATGGCGTCCACCTGCCCGCCTTGGTCCGCTACCGGCAGGGAATGCTGGTGGTCCGTGACGCCGTTCGCGCGCCCGCGCATGTTCTCTCCACGAGCCACACGATGCACGACGCCCTGTCGATGCTGCATACCGGACGCAACGCCTGGCCGGTGTTGATGGATGGCGAGCAGAGCCGCTTGGCCGGGATGATCTCGCTCGAACAGGTTCAACGCGAGATTGAGGCTGGCAACGGGGGTGCCAGGCTCGGCGACGCGCTGCCCACGCATCTGCCCGCGCCCGAGCTGACGGCCGAGAAATTCCCGCACGTGCATCTGGATCATCCCGCCGACGTCGCACTGCGGCGTATGGCGGTGGCTAAAATGAACGTTTTGCCGGTGGTCAGCCGGTCCAACATTCGCGAGCTGAAAGGCGTGGTCTCTCTGGATGAAATTCTGCACGCCTACGGTGCTGGCCCCGAACCGGAAGAGGGTGCACGCGAACCCGCAGTGGCGCCGGCGAAGGATGCCGGGGCGGCGCGCAAATTCGTCCCGGGCATGATCGCGGCGACCGTAGTCCTACTGACCCTGATCGCATTTCTGAACTATTACTACCGCTCCACTCGGACTGCGCGGGCGCAGGCGTACTTCAAGGCCGGCAACGAACTGGTCGAGCAAGGACGTAACGAAGAAGCCTCGGAGCAGTTCCGCGACGCGCTTTCCATTGCACCGCAAAACGCGCAATACCGGCTAGCCCTGGGATTGTCGCTGGAACTCTCCGACCATCCCACGGAAGCTTTGGTCTACCTGGACGAGCTCGTAAAGCGTGATCCGGATAACGGTCCCGCCAATCTTGGCATTGCGCGCATCCGGGCCGCACAGCGCCAAATCTCGGAAGCCGTCACGTACTACCACAAAGCGATTTACGGTTCCTGGCCGGCGGGGGGCGATCAAAACCGCATGCAAGCGCGGCTGGAACTGGCCGAATTCCTCCGGAAGAACTCGCAAGGGACCCAAGCTGTCGCAGAGCTACTGGCTGCTCTCGGGCCGGCGGCGCACAACGCCGAGGAGAAGAGAAATATCGGACGGCTACTTATGGAATACGGCGCGCCGAGGCAATCGGTGTCCGTATTTCAGGACTTGCTCCGCTCCAACTCACGAGATGCGCAAGCATGGGCGGGGTTAGGCGCGGCTCAGCTCGCCCAGGACAATTTCGCGGCGGCCAGGGATGCCTTTCGCAACGCCGTGCGGTGGAATCCCGCCGACACGGATAGCCAGAAAGAGTTGGAGTTTTGCGAGATGGCCACTGCGCTCGATCCAAGCGCCCCCAAGCTGCGCAGCGCGGAACGGCACGAACGAAGCGTTACGCTCTTGCAAGAGGAACTCGCGAATGCGGATGCCTGCCGCGTTACAGTCACTGCCCCGGCTCAATCCCAGCCTCTTAGCCAGCTCGCGGATTCTGCGCGGAAGGCGCTTGCCCAACATCCTTCGCGGGCCGGATTGGAAGATTCTACCGACAACAACCTGACCTTGGCGCTCAACCTATGGAAAGCGGATCAGACGCTCTGCGGCTCGAAGGCAGCGCTGGGGAATCTACCGCTGGATCGAGTGCTGGCCAAGCTCTCCAAACAATAAGGCTCGCCGGGAGCTCCGGCGAGCCGCAAAAAAGTCAAGGGAGATCAGAAAGGACTACTCAGCTTGCGCTTGGGTGATGTGGGCGCGGCGGTTCTTCTGCCAACACTCCTCGGAGTGGTCGCTGCAAACCGGTTTATCCTTGCCAAAGCTAACGGTTCGAAGCTGGTCTCCAGGCAATCCCAAGGTCGCGAGATATTCCTGGGCCTGTTTGGCGCGGGCATCGCCGAGCGCCATGTTGTATTCTTCGGAACCCCGCTCGTCGCAATAGCCTTCCACGGTCAATTTGAAGTCCGGATACTGTTTGATGATGTTCGCCAGCTCTTTGGCATCCGCCATGAGCGCCGTCTCGGCGTCGGGCCGCAGGTTATGCTTATCGAAATCGAAGTAAGCGTCCTGAATGCGATTCAACAAGTCCTGAATCCGCGCACGAGTAGCAGCGTCCGGCATGCGATGGTTGCCATTCGAGGCGGTCTCAGCCGGCCGGTAAGTATTCTGGCGGGCGGTGGTGGCTGGCGCCGGCGAAGACGTATTTTGTTGGGCGGGCGGTGGTGGAGGCTTGGGCGTTGAAGCGACCTTCTTCGCACAACCTGCAAATGTCAATGTCAGCGCTGTCACGGCCGCGCAAGCCAGGAAACGGGATTTCATCCAAAAGCCTCCTAATGGGTATTGCAGTTCCAGCATACAGAGGCCAAGATCGACAAGGAATCCCGTCCTACCTGTATTTCTCAGGAGAACACCCGAATACAGGATGCACGCGATTCCCGTATCCGGAGCGTGGATTTATCGTTAGGATGTGTGGCTACGCTCCCATGACGCTATCCGCTATGCTGGAGGAGGTATGCGACAGCGCCCTTGGATGGTCCTGGTAGCGGGCTTCGGAGGGCTGCTGCTTCTCATGGCTGCGTCGGAAGCCGGAGCGGTCTTGTTTCTCAATGGTTTGCGCCGCAGCGGCAACGAGTTACAGGCCCATTTCCTGCAGCGCAACCGTACGCTCGAGAGGCTCCGGTCCAATATTTATCTCTCCGGGACCTATGTGCGCGACTATCTGCTCGCGCCGGAGACGCGCGGCGCCCAAGCGCAATTAATCGCTCTGGAAGGCCTTCGCCGGGATACCGGTATTGCGTTGAACACGTACGCGCAGACATTGGAACCCGAAGAGAAGTTGCCTTTTCAAACCCTGCGTTCACAGATTGAGGACTATTGGAAAGTTCTCGACAGCACATTTTCCTGGACACCCCAAGAACGCGATCAATTCCGGTCGGCCTTCTTCTATCAGGAACTGGTGCCGCGCCGGACGTCGATGCTGCAGATCGCGGATCGGATTGCCGCGTTGAACGAGGACGCGCTGCGCCGCGGTGACACGCAGCTGGGCACGCTGTTTGGGAAGCTCCAGCTCTGGTTGGTGGCGATGAGCGCCATTACGCTGTTGGGCGGCGTGGGTCTGGCGGCTTTGACGACCTCTCACATCCTCAAACTGGAAGCGGAGGTCGTGCGCAGGCTGGAGGAGAGCGAGCACGCGCAGGGCAGTCTGCAGGAGCTCTCGGCGCGATTAGTGCGGGCGCAGGAGGACGAGCGCCGCGCGTTGTCGCGTGAACTGCATGACGAGGTCGGACAGGCCTTCTCCGCGGTCTTGATGGAGGCCGAGAACCTGCTGGATCTGGAGCGCGAGCCGGAAGTGAAGACGCACCTGGAGTCGATTCGCAGCGTGGCCGAGAAAGGAATGAACGAAATCCGGAACATGGCGCTGCTGCTGCGCCCCTCCATGCTGGACGACTTTGGATTGATTCCCGCGCTGGAATGGCAGGCCCGGGAGGTCGCCAAGCGAACGGGCGTGCGGGTGTTATTGGAGAGCGATGTCACCGCCGAACTGCCCGAGGAACACAAGACCTGCGTCTACCGGGTGGTGCAGGAAGCTCTGAACAACTGCGCGCGGCATGCCCAGGCCACCGCGGCGCAGGTTTCCGTGCGCCAGGAGACCGGCCGGATCGTGGTGGAGATTCAGGACGATGGCAGTGGATTTGATCCCCAGCGCGTGCGCGGGCTGGGACTTTTGGGTATGGAAGAGCGCGCCCGGCACCTGGGCGGGGCTTTCGAGATCGATTCACGGCCCGGACGCGGCACCTTGGTCCGGGTCAGCCTACCCTTGGCGACCCTTCCGGCTACTCTGCTGAAGACCAACACGGCAGAGCAGCGCAGCCGCCCGGCTCACGCCCGGCCCGCCAGTGATGTGATTTTTGTGGCGGAGGGAGGCCAAGCCGATGGAACAAATCCGGATCCTGCTGGCTGACGACCATAACATCCTGCGCGACGGAATGCGCCTGCTGCTGGAGCGGCAGCCGGGCTTCGTCGTTATCGGCGAGGCATCTGACGGCCGCGCGGCTCTGGACCTGGCCCAGGACCAACACCCGGACGTCGTGGTGATGGACATCGGCATGCCCAACATGAATGGAATCGAAGCCACGCGCCGGATCGTCGACAAACAGCCGGCAACCGGGGTCGTGATCCTCAGCATGCATCACGACGAGAGCTACGTGATCCGGTCGCTGAAAGCCGGCGCGCGGGCCTATTTGTTAAAGGACGCAGTCAAAACGGAGTTGATCGCCGCGATTCAGGCCGTGGTGCAGGGCCGGTCGTTCTTCAGCCCCAAGATCAGCAAGATTTTGCAGGAAGATTACATCCGCACCATCGAACTGCGGGACGTCGAAGACAGCTATGACCTGCTGACCGACCGGGAGCGCGAGATCCTGCAGCTTGTGGCGGAGGGCAAAACCAACAAGGAAGTCGCCAACCAGCTCAACTTGAGCATGTACACGGTGGATACGCACCGGTCTCACATATTGCAGAAGCTGAACCTGCACAGCGTGCCGGAACTGATCCTTTACGCCGTACGCAAGGGCATTATTTCGTGACAGCCGCGGGGCTGTCGTCCACCACATACACATCCATCACGATACTGACGTGTCCTTCCAGGAGGTGGCCGCCTTTGGTGCTGCCGTCGGAGAGCGCCAGCACCGTGTGCGTGTGGACGTTGGGCTTGCCGTTGATCAGGGTGATATCACCGGCAAACGCGGCCACTTCGGCTTCCTGATTGACCTCGATTTTCTTAAAGGCCCGTTTTTCGGGATCGGTCCATCCGAGCAGAGCCGAACTGAACGCGCCGACTGCGGTAAAGTGCGCGGCCGTCACGTGATTCTTCTCAGCGAATTCGGTCAAGCCGGATTCCACCTCGTCGCCCTTGGAGAAGTGGACGTGGAAGGTCCGGCCAGTGGACGCGAGTTCCTGCACTTTCATTCCTGGCGCCAGGCCTCGGGCCGTCACTTCTTTACGGGCAACGTAGCCTTCCGGAAGCGATGGCGTCTGTGCGGAAAACCAGCTAATACCGCCCAACGCGATACCGATTGCCATCAATCGTGAGAAACCTCGGGTCACGGTGGCTCCTTCCTGGAAAGCTGAAAAGCTTTCCGAGAGCAAGCGTACCACGCCCGGGACAGTCTACTGGGTGATGGTCAGCTTCGCGGTTTGGCTGGCGACTCCGCCCACCGTGACAACCACTGGCTGATCACCCAACGGCGCATCGGCGGGGACCGTGAAGTTGATCTGCGTCACCCCGACTAGGCCGCTCGGAATCCCGATGAAATCAATCGTCGCGTTCTCGTTGGCGACAGTCATGCTGTAGGAAAGCTTGGGTTTGGGCAGCCTGGTCAGCGGTGTGCTCGGATCGGGCGATGTTCCCGTAGCGAGGCTGGGCGTGACCTGCCCTTCGCCGGTAATAAACAATGTGGTCGTCTGGCCGCGTTTGGCGCTGGAGAACGGGGCACTGACATATCCATTCGTCATGAAAATTCCCGGCGCCGCCGCCGTTACGTTGATCGTAAAGTTGACGTTGACGTAAGGATTTCCCACTATCAGAGTTTGCTGCCCCAAGGGCGTTTCGTAAGGAATCTGGAGGTTCACCTGGCCCGGCGACACGTAATACAGTGGAGCCGCCACGCCGTTCACTTCGGCTTCGAAACCAGCCAGATAATCCGGCAACGGAAGCGTGCCCGCCAGTTGGGCGATGTCGCCCATCGCAGTGCCGTACACACTAACCAGCATGCCAGGTGCAGCCACCACCTGGCCGGAAGCAGCGTTGCTGACTCCTCCCACGACCAAGGGCGTTTGCGCCGCGTTGAAGGGAACCGTGAGCTGCTGGCTCCAGGTGCGTCCGTCCGCGTCCTTGCCGTTGAAACCAAACACCACGTTCGTGGGAACCGCTAGGGTCTTAATGCCGAGACTCGCGAAGAGGGAGCCGTCCGCGGGGATGACCGCGCTGCCGAAATCGGTGACCACATCCTGCTGCTGTCCATTGATGGTGAACGCTGTCAGGGTGGTCGCGATGCCGGCTTCTTCGTTCAGCGTAATGGTGAACGTCCAGCGGTTGCCGTGCGAATCCGGCGGTTGTTCGAAGACTGGGTTCTGGTCGATGGAGGATACGACAGCGGAACCAGACGGCGGGTCGTTGGTCCACGAGTGGACAAAGTTGTAGGCGTCCGGAGAGCCGAGACCCGTTGCTTGATCGTAGCCGGGGCCAGCGCCGTAGCCCATCGAGCCTGAAGTGCAATTGGGGGATCCCACCACGCACGGAACGATGTTATTGCCCGACGTGACGTCGTGAAACGCCGATGGCGTGATTTGTGCCAGCCGGTACAGGGTGGGGTTGATATTGCCAACGCCTGCCTGCTTTTGCGCGCCGCTGGATATCAGGTACTGATTGAGCAGCGCTACGATGCCGGCCATCGTGGGCGCCGCCATGGATGTGCCGCCGTAAATCTGAAAGGCTCCGCCCGTGTACACCTCGTAGCCATCGTGATCGGCCGACGAACTGATGGCCAGATCCGGAACATGGCGGAAATTGTCGCTCGGCACGCCCGGCCCGGTCTGCCACACGGGCTTGGGAAAAAAGATGCTGGTGCCTCCGCCTCCGGCGCTAAGGCTGCCATCCAGAAGGGTATCGTTCCAGGCCCGCTCCGGTATGTATTTCACCGCCGAGGCACTGTTGGCCGTGTTGGTGCTGCTCCAATAACTGCCGCTCTGCTCGCCGAACTCGGTGCCTCCCATAGAGGTCACTTCGGGAACGGCGCCGGGAATGTCGATGGCCAATCCGGTTTGAGCCACAGTGGGGTATTGATCTTCACAATCGGCTGCGCCGGCGTCGCCGGAGGCAGACAGCCACGTGATGCCTTCCGAATTCGCCTGTTGCGCCAGTTGTTGGAAGGTAGGCAGATCGACCAAGTCGGACGGCTCACAAAGGCCGTAGCTCATGCTGATCACCGGTGCGTAGGCGTTGTCGATCGCGTCGGTCACCGAAGTAAATACGTCGCCGGAGTACACAAAAATGATCGTCGCGTTGCGGGCCACCGCACCCGACCATTCCAGATCCAGGTCGGCCTCGGGAAGATCGTCTTGGCTGATACCGGGATTCTGTTGGCGACGCACCAGGACCTTCTGCGGATCGTTGGCCGGCAGGCCATACTTGCTGCGGAACACCTCAATGTCCCCAAGATTGATGTCGGTCTGACCGACCACCACCAGATTTTGACCGGTGCCGTCGATGCCGGCGCTATAGAGCGGTGCAACGTCATAGATGGTCGCGAAATCGTCCGGCACGATGTGATGCGTGCCGCTTGCGGTGGTGTATTCGGGAGCCGCTGCCGACTTGACGGCGCGCGCCTTGAGGCGAAAATCATGCAGCCCGTGAATTTCGCGCACCAGATCCGCGAAGGCGGCCGGCACGGACGGACTGGCCGTGTTGGCGAAGTGGGTTCTCCCGTTCACTACAAAGCGATGAATCTCAGTTTGAAACGCTCGCTCAGCCTGCTGGGCGGTCCCGCTGAAATAAATGAAAGCCCGGCTGCGGGCCACCAACTGCACCTGAAAGCCCTGGGACTCAAGCCAAGCCGTAATTTTCGCCACATCGTTCTGGCTCACTCCAAAGCGGTCGGCATACTGCTCCGGCGTCAGCCATTGGTGAAAGTTGGGTGACGACGGATTCTGCTGCTCCGCGAGAAACTGCTGCAGTGCGGCCTGCTGGACATTGGAGGGCTTCAGATACATCGTCATCGCAGGGATGGAAAACGATGAAGCGACCGGCCCCCGGTCGAATTGCGGCAGCGCCTCGCGGGGAACGTGCCCGCCCAGGACCACCATTTCGCGGTTATTGACAGGTGCGACAACCCGGTCCCGCTGCGCGTAGATCAGGCTCGATAAGGTTAAAAATGAAGACAGAAAGAGTACAAATCGTTTCAAAACTCACCCCGATCACAGGTTCGGTTTACTAAGAAGTAGGATGGACCAGTTCAAATTCGCGTTTCAAGCGGATTTCTTGCTTATACAGAACATGTTAGCCCATGATCCGGGTGGACGAGGTATGCTACCGGCGACGAGCGTGCAGATTCGAACGGGGATGAGGCATGGGCAACTTCTCCCGATGCAGCAACTGCTGCAATTTGTTCCATAAGGCAGCGAGCCAACGCATGGGAGCACCCCGCTTTCTCAGTGCTATGAGGGACGCTATCACAAATCGCCCGCGGTGTCACGGGGGATAGGCGTTAATGCTGGACGCCGGAGAGCTTGCGGTAGTAGTCGGCCACGGCGTCCTGGTAGCCGGCCGGAATCCTGGCCGGATCGGTATTGCGGATCGTGCCGCCGTTCTTTTCGTCCAGTTGGCGGCGCAGCTGTAATTCGAGGGCGTCCACGCCGCTGACCAGTTGCTGGTGCATTTGCTCCACCAAGCCTGGGTTACCCGGGAAACGGCGAGGATCAAGATTGCGCATCTGATCGATCAGGGCCTGCAGCTCGCGGCGGGCCTCGGGGCTGTCCTGCACGGCGGCACGAACGCCGTTCAGCAGATTCAACCCCTGGTCAATCTCGCGCTGCGCATCGGCCGGGTTGGGACCTTGTTGGGGCGCGGCCGCGTGGCCAGAGATGCGGGTGTTGCCGGTGTCCATGCCGCCACGCGCATTGCGATCCCGATTGCCAGGGCCACCGGCTGGATTCCCGACCGGGCCGGCAAGACGGTTGCCTACCGGGCCACTCTGCTGTCCCGATCCGCCGTTTTGCCCCGGCTGACCAGCTTGCCCGCCACGGCTCAGCGGGCCGGTTTGGTATGGTTGGCCCCCGGGCTGCCCAGGCTGAGCGTTCGGACTTTGCCCCAGGTTCGAGAGCTGATCGCGTAGACGCGACAGATCGTCCATGGCACGGTTAATTGCGGCGTCCTCGCCACCCTGTTGCGCGCTTCCGACGGCGCGCGCAGCGTCCGTAAGCTGCTGGCCCAGTTTTTGCAGATCATTGGTGATGGCGGTTTCGGCGGGATCGGAAAAGTTCCCGCTGCGCAGCCAATCCGAACTCCGCTGCACGCGCGTGCCGAGATCATTCTCATCCATCGTGTCGAGCGCGCCTCGCAATTTGCCGGAGGCCGCCGGCTGGGTGGACGACAAGTCTCGCGCCGAGTTGCGCATCTGCTGTGTGAGCCGGGCAAGGTCGTCGCTCACCTGCTGGCGATCGTTCACCATCTTGTCGATTTCCTGGGCTGAGGGGTAGGTCGGCTTCTCCTTGGCGGTCCTTGCGGCATTCTGCTCCGCCATCAGCTGGCGCACGCGATCGGCTTGCTGCTTTTGCCGGGCGGCCAATTCATCGGCAGACCGGGCCATCGAACCAAGGCGGCCTGCAGCGTCCTGTTGCTCCAGCCCGCCCAGCATGTCGGTAGCTTGCCGCAGGCGATCGGCTGCGCGGCGGGAATCGGCCGCGCTGGCATTTTGCGAGGTGGCGCGGCGCATATCTTCGTTGGCTTGCCGCAGCCGGTCGAGCGCCTGTTGGGCGGCTTGCTGGCGGCTATCGGCGGCCTGGCCGCCCGACTGCTGACCGGATTGGGATTGGCTGCCGCCGCCGCTGCCAGAGGATGCACTACCGGATTGCCCGCCGGTCTGTCCGCGCTGACCGGTCTGTCCTCGCTGGCTGGTCTGGCCAAGCTGCTGCTCCATCTGCTGCTGGAGCTGCTCGGCTTCGCGCTGTAACATTTCCTGCTGCCATCGTTGCTCGGCGGTCTGCGTGCCGTTGCGCTGCTGCTGCGCCAGATTCTCCTGGCGGCGGGCCAATTCGTCGAGCTTCTTCAAGGCCTCGTCGATTTCCTTGGCCTTCTGTTCGGCGCTGGTAGCCGCCTGTTGCGGTGTCTCGTATTGGTTCTTCTGCGCGTCCAGTTCAAGCTCGAACAGTTGAGCCAAGTCGCGCGCCGCGCCCCCTCCACCACCCCCACCTCCGCCTTGCGCTCCAAACGCAACCTGAATTTGCCGGAACGTCGCTTCGGCGCGGAGCAGGAATTGCAGCGCTTTCTGCTCGTTCGGCATGGCTTCCTTCCACTTCTGTTGCTGCAATTGCTGCGCGGCCGGCCCCATGGCCTCGGATGCGGCCAGCATGTCCTTTTGGAAGTCGCCGATGGCCTTCACTTCATCGGTCAGCTCTCGAGCTTCCAAGCGGCCGGAAAGCGAGACAGCCTGATCGCGCAGAGTGGATTGAGATTGGGAAAGCAGCTTGGCGATGTCGGCAGCTTGCTGCGCCGTGGAATTCTTGCTGCCTTCCTGCCGGAACGTCTGCGAGATGATCTCCTTTTCCCGCTGGGAAATCTCCGCGGACGGATCGCCTCCTCCGCCGCCTCCACCACCACCTCCGCCCGACACCTGGGACTGCGAAAAATCGCGTTCGAACCGGTCCGCCTGGATGAACATCATGTCGGTGTGAGCTTCGGCGTTGCCGTCTTTCGCAGTAGCGTAGACGCTGACCAGATCTCCCGGAACGAGCTTGAAATTCTCCAGCGAGAGCGTGGCCGAGCCATCCGCTTGTTTTTCGCCCTTCTTGTGCAGCAAATCCACCGTGGTCTCGGCGCCGCCGTTGACCGAATAATGCAGCGCGAGGTCTCGCAGGCCATATTCGTCGGTCGCCTTGGCGGCAACAGTGACTTCTTCGATGGGGCTGGCACGGTAGTCACCGCCGGGACGGACAAGAGTAATCTGCGGCGGGTTGGCTTTGCGAGCCTCGATGAAGAAATCCTCGCTGATGCGAACCGGCTGTCCTTGATCGACGCCGGCAACATGGTAGACGCCGTCGCGATCCAGTTTGACACTGGCGTGATAGACGTTCTTCTGGCCGCCCGTCAAACGAATCTGCTGGCCATTGTCGAGTTGGAGTTCGCCCCCCGCGAGCGGGCGATCGGTGGATACATCGAGTTGCGCCTCGGTGCCGATGACTGCGCGCAGATCGCCTCCGCGCTCTTCGACCTCGGGCTGCATGCCGGTCCAAGCAGGGTAATGATAGGTGACGCGAATCTGCTTCACCATGGGCAGATCGGTGACGCGAATCTGGAAGTGCTTCGACGTCATCGCGCCGGCGGTGACGTAATACTCGACGTTTTCCGGCAATCCGGCGAAGAGAAATTCATAGCCGCCGGCGAAACTTCCGGCTGCTTTGGGCAGCATCGCGGTCTCTTCCCACTTGGTAGAGCTCTGAAATCGGGCGTGCAGCTTGACGCTCGGCGACTGCAGGCCAGTCGGGATCGCAGAGACTATCTGATCGGCGTGGCGACGTATGACCGCGTCGCCGGGGACCACACGCAACTCGTAAAGCGCAGGCCTATCGCGGTGCGGACCGGTCCAAAGCAGCGAGGCTCCATAGCCGAGATAGCCCGGGCCGCCGACGATCAGCCAGATCAGGACAACGAAAGCGCCTGCGCCGGTGGCCAACGAACTCCACAGCCGGACGTCGCTGACCAACTGCTCGGGCTCAGCGGATCGGGAGATTTGGAGAGCGTCGCCGGCCAAGAGTTCGATGAACGGATCCTGGCCATCTCGTTCGGCGAAAGTGGTGAGGCGTTGCTGGAATTGCGGGAAGGCGGCTTCGGCGGTTCCGACGGCGCGGTGGCGGGTCAAGCGGCGCAACGGCAAGGCGAGCCCGGCCCCCGCGGCAATCGCGAGAATCAGGATCAACGCGAAGCGCGCCACGGTAACGCTTCCCTGCGAGAATGCCAGCGCGTTGGCGATGGTGACCAGCACCAACGTCGCCACCAAGGCGGCTCCGGTAACAATGGCGATCCCGCGCAGCAGCGTGCTCCGGCGCAGACGTTGTTCCAGTTGCGCAATGTACGCACGAAGTTGTTCGCGGGCGCTCATGAGCCTCCAGCAAAGCCGCCGACGTGATTTATTGAAGCATACCGCAACGGAGCCCGCTATTCCTCACGCTGAGTGCCTAGGTAGCGGCTGGCCAGCGCTGATTCGGCAATGGCGGCAGCGAAGGCAAGCAGCATGATGTACCACCATAGGCTCTGCGGCGTCTTCGTTGGGGTCGCCGGACCAGATGCCGCGCCTTCTTGCGAGACGCCGCCGGATTTTCCTTGCCACAATGCCAGCACATCGTCGGGGATGACGTCGAGGTTTGACTCTTTCGGATCAGGGTTGACGCCGATTTCATCCTGACGGCCATCGGCGAAGCGGATCTGGTAGTATCCTGCGTCCGTAAGCTGGAACGAGCGGGCTGAAGCCGCCTGTCCCAAGGTGAGCGCAGGTTTGCCTTCGGGGTCGGTGACTTCGACGCCCCGGTCTTCGTCCTTAGAACTACGCAGCTCGAGGTAGGCGTCGACAGGACGCGCGCCGCCCTGGCGTTCGCTGCCCGCAAGGTACCGCGCAAGTTGCTCGACGAACGGCACGAAAGTAGGGCTCAACGGGAAATCGCTGGTCAGGTTGTCGAGTCCACTAGTGAACAGCACCACGCGGCCCTCGCCCAGCCGTTTCTCGAGCAGGAGCGGCGTTTGATCGCCTAAACGGACGACCACGCGAGCGGCATTGGGTCCGACACCGGGATCCACGTTCAACGCGTAATAAAACTTCACGCCTGGCCAGCCGCCGACTTTCTGCACGCCGGGATAGGAGGAATCGCTGGAGCCGACCGCCATGTACCGATCCGGAATGCGGTTGTAGTCGCGTGCCTCGACGATGTGCGCGCCGAAGATCGGAATCTGCGAGCGGCCGCCCGCGGAAGTGCCCGCGGCAATCAGCAGCCCGCCACCGGAGCGAACATAATCGGTCAGTGAATTCTCCAGCAACGAAGGCAGGCTTCCGAGGTCGGACAAGATGATAAAAGCGTAGTTGGAGGGTCTTCGGTCGGCAGCCTCGTTGACATTAATCGATTCCAGGCTGAAAGCCGACTGCGCGGCCGCCGAAAGCGCCGCACTGACGTAAAGCGGAGACCGGTTGTCGCCGTAATTGTGAATCAGCAGGGCCTTCTGCGGATCGGAACGTTCGACAACGAAGCGGCGCAAGTCATCGGTTGGGAAGGCATCGGCGGAATCGATCTTCACCTCGCAGCGGTTGAAGCCGTAGGACGCTTCCAGCGCGGGAAAATCGACAGTGGCGCGTCCGTTGGCGGGCACTGCGACGGTCTTGGTGGCGGTGATCTTCCCGTTCACAAGGAGCGAGACCGCGGGTCGGGCTGCAGGAGTGCCATAGCCCGCGATTACGGCTTGCACGCGGACGGGCTTCGTGTCCTTGCCCCAAACTTGTCCCGGCGCATCCACCGATTCCACCGCCCAGTTCGGCTGCGCCTTGCTAACCACGGCATGCGTCACCAGCTTGACGTTCGCGGGCAGTGCCATATCGGCGAAGTTGCCCGCCAGTTCGCTACGCTGCATATCGCTGAACAGATGCAGCTCGATGGGCGTGCGGCTCGATTCGGCCAGCGCCCGGACCGCACGCGCCAGCTCGCCGAAATTACCGTGGCCGTCGCCGGGCTGAATGGCTTGCACAGCGGCGCGCAACGCGGATTGATCCTCATTCGGCTGCGTCAGAAAGTGCAACTGCGACCCAAAAGCCGCCACCTGCCCGCGCGTAGCGCCTGTTCCGGCGAGCACGTTGATAGCAGCCACCTTGGCATCGGCCAGGCGGGTCCCGGCGCGCATGCTGAACGAATTGTCGACCACCAATAGCACCAGCCGGTTGCTCGCAAAAGCGGCAGTGCTGCGGTTGATGAAGAGATTGGCGAAGGCGACAATGAGCAGCACCAGCCACGCCAGACGCAGCGCCAGCAGCAGGAGATGGTCGAGCCGGCGATGATGCGTAGAGCTTTGCGTCCGTGCCTCGAAGAACATCAGCGACGCCCATCGCCGGGGCGTGCTCTTAAGCCGCTTCAACAGATGCAGGTAGAGCGGAAGCGCGACACCCACAAGACCGGCCAAGAACCAAGGCGCCAGGAACCCCATATCAGACGATTCCCCACTTGCGCCGCAGCCACCACTCGGAAAACCGCAACGCAATCAGCACTAGGAACACCAGTGGCAAGTTCCACAGATCCTTCGTCTCACGCACGGTGACGCCCGCTTCCGAAAAAGGAATGCTCGCTGCAAGTCTGTCGAGATCGGCCGGCTTCCAATACCGTCCGCCGGTTTGAGCGGCAAGCTGTTCCAGCAGGTTGCGATTCTGGTCGGTATGAAAGTTCTCGGCCACACCATCCATACGCTGGAAAGTGAGAACGTCGCGGCCTAATTCAACGGCTTTACCGGTGGCGGAATCCGCGTGCTGCGCAGTGACCTCGGTCAGATAGGCTCCAGCTTTGGGAGCGGACCAGTTGGCCTGAAACCGGCCGGGATTATCGGGCACCGGCGACATCTCCACCAGAGCGTTGACACCGCTCGGGCCCAGAATATGCGCTTCGACTTTGGCGTCCGCAGCCGGGTTGTATTGCGGATCGCGAACGTCGGCGGTGAGAGTGACGGAGCCGCTATCGAGCAGCACCTGAGCGGGCACGGACGCCATCACGTGGCCCGGCGTATCAGAAACTAGCCAGCGCACAAGCTGCTGCCAGAACAGATCGTGAGCCGTGTCGCCCAGGGGCAAGCTCATCTGCCAGCGCCAGGTTCCCCCGGTGGCCATGATCGCCGTGCGACCGCGGCCGAAGTTTTCCGTGACCAGCAACGGCAGCTTCCGGCCTTCGGGCGTGATCATGTTGGCGAGAACAGTCGCGCCGGGCTTCGGAGTGCCGGGATCTTCGTAGTCCATCAAGTAAGGAAGCGTCTTCCACTTGGCAGCATTGGCGGCCGGATCGTCCACCAGTCGCGTGATCACGCTGTCTGCCCCTGCAGGCGCGAGTTCCGCGAACGTATGGGTGGTGCCGTTCCTCGGATCGGCTTCGCGATGAAACGTGCTCGATTGCGTGGGCAGAATTGTGGGTAGCAGGCTGGTGAGATTCGTTGCATTCCATCCGCCGTCGGCCAGCGAGAACTGACCGCCCAGCAGCAACAGCCCGCCGCCGCGGCGATCGACAAATTCGCGGATTAGTTCCTGTTGCGCCTGGCTGAAATACGCTGCTTCCACCGACCCGATAATCAGCCCTTGGTAGCCGAAAAGATCCTCCGCGCGGGAGGGAAATCCGGCAGCCAGTTCCTGCGGATTCGCGATTCCCTGGCGATAAATCTTGTTTTCACTCGTGCGGACCATGGAGACGATCTGGACCATGCGGTCGCCCTCTTCGGCCTCGCGAATGAACTTGTACTCCCAGCGCGGCTCACCTTCGACGTAGAGGACGTGGCGCGCCTCGGCGCCGACATTCACAACGCGCGTCAATACATTGTTGGCCGTGTTCTCTTCGCCCGCGAGCGGAGCCGCCGCCACTTCCAGCGTTCTGGCGCCCGCACCGCCGACGTCGAACATCACAGTCTCGGTCTGCGAATTACCGTCGGAGCCGAGATCGATGGTCCGCGATGCCAGCATCTTTCCTTTTCTGTCGGTCATGTCGCGCACCGTCAGGTTGACCTTGGAACCGGCGTAACCGCGCTGATGCAGCGTGATCCTGGCCGCGAGGCGCGAATCGGCCAAGGCGCGAGGGGCGATTTCGGCCTGATCCAGCTCCACGTCGTGCACGGCATGTTCGCGCCCGAAGCCCACAGCGTGTACTGGAATATGACGGGCCCGCAGCGCACTGATAGCCTCTGCGCTGACGCCGCCGGAGTTATCGCTCCCATCGCTTAGCAGGATGACGGCGCCGATGGGCAGGTCGGAGGTTTCGTCGCTCAGTTGCTTGAGGCTGTCGCCGATGCGAGTGGAAGGCGCGATGGGTTTCAGGTCTGTGAGCGTGCCTATCCGAGCAAGCGTGTCATCGAACCGATAGAGACGAGTCTGGAAGTTTCGGGCGAGGCTTGCCAGGACGCCATTCTCCAGCGCCTTCACCGCTTGAGTCTCGCGAGTCGCGCCGTTCTCGGTAATGCCCATGCTGCGCGAATCGTCCACCAGCACCGCGATGATGTTTTGTTGCGGCCTCAACTGCGCGATGGTGATGGCTGGCTGCCACAACAATACCAGCAGCGCCGCGGCCAGGATCACCTGCAAGCCCCAGATCACCCACACTCGCCAGCTCCGCATGACCGGCGCGGCTTGCGCCAGGCGCGACCGGATCAGCCATGCAAGAGCCGCCGCCGCGGCCACGATGAGCACGATGAGCACCCAGGTTGGCCACGCCCCCAAAAGGGCCAGTTGGCCGCGCTCATAAACCGAACGCGGGTACTTAAAGAAAAATTCGAACATCGGAGGTTGGGCTGATCGGCGAGTATAGCAGGAACGTCCCGGTCATTCTTAATGCGTCATCGAGTAGGTGATGTAATTCAGCACGATGCGAAAAGCCAATCCCGAAAACTTCTCCGGGTACTCCGGGCTGTCAGCCCACTCCCAAGCATCGCCGAGATGCATGTTGGCGCAGATGGCCACCATGATGCGCCCGCGTTCGTTGCGGATGGCGCGCCACTTGGGAACGTAGCCGTCCTTTTCGTATGTCCGCCCGGTGTTGACGTAGACCTCGCTCGGGATTTGAAATTTCTCGTTGATGTCGTACAGGACGTGGTAAATCTCGTCCTGGTCCTTCAGATCCTCCACGGGCCGGTCAGGAATGACCTGGCGCATACCGGCCATAAAGTGCTGCCAGTCTTCGGTGCCGTGGAAATCGTCCACCATCAGGAAGCCGCCCTTGTAAAGGTAATCGTGCAGGCGCTTGGCCTCGGCGTCGGTAAAGGTCCAGGTGTTCACGTCGACCGCGTAGATCCAGGGGTAATCGAAGAGGTGATCGCTGTCGAGATCGGCGACGTTGAGCGGCGAGGGTGAGTGAATGCGCGTCAACCTGCGCAGGGCGATCAGGCAGTCGTTGTCCGCCTTGGGATAATCGCGCGACCAGCCGCCGCCAAAGAAACGGAAGCCGTAGCGGCCGCCATCGTTGAAGCTGGAGTTATACTGCAGCCGTGTCCAATAAAATTCCGAAGGCACGCTTGGGCCGCTTTCGTAATACATCCGCCTGCCGCGGAAGCCGCCGAATTGAAACGCAAACAGAGAGAGGCTGACCAAGAAAAGGAAGGGTCGCGCCAGTTTCATCAATCGTCGCCTCGGATTGTTTCAAGCGTATCACGCTGCCGACTTTCTGGAGTTAACGTCAAAGGACACTCCCGCCGCTTTGGCCGAACGTGCGGCTGGCGGTACTATGGTCGTTTCAGATGTATCGTCGTGACTTCCTCAAAATCGCCGGCCTCGCCGCCGCGGCCACCCCGGTCCTCGGCCAGCAACCGCAATCGTTCCTCGCGCCCGCCTCATCAGCTGACGTTGCCAAGACGAGCTTCACGCTCGAAATCGCGCCCGTCACTGTAGAGCTGGCGCCCAATCGAATCCTGAGCACGATCGGCTACAACGGCACTTCGCCCGGCCCGCTCCTGAGGATGAAAGAAGGCGTGCCCGTCACCGTCAATGTCGTCAATAAGACCGACGTGCCCGAGTACGTCCATTTCCATGGCCTCCTCATCCCGCCGGAGGTGGACGGAGCGGAGGAAGAAGGCACTCCGGTGGTGCCCGCGCAGGGGAGCCGCAGCTACCAGTTCACGCCCAAGCCGGCCGGCACGCGCTGGTACCACACGCACACCATGGCGATGGACGATTTGCACCGCGGCAGCTATACCGGAATGTTCGGCTTTCTCATCATCGAGGGATCGAATAACCCGGGCAACTTCGACCAGGAGCACTATCTCGCGTTGCGCGATTGGGAACCTTATTTCACCAATCAACCGATGGACAACGACGATCTCGACCCAAGCGGAGCGCAGCCGGAAAAGCCGGCGGTGATGGATACCCGCCAGCCCGGCATGGAGGTCGCCGCCGACCTTTTCTCGATTAACGACAAGGCCCTCGGCGCAGGCGAGCCGATCCGTGTAAAGCCCGGCGAGCGCGTGCTCTTTCACTTTCTGAACGCCAGCGCAATCGAGAACCGTCACATCGCGCTGCCTGGCCACAAGTTCACCGTGATCGCGCTGGACGGCAACCCCGTCCCCACGCCCGCATCCGTCGACGTCCTGATGCTGGGGCCCGGCGAGCGCATCGACACCATCGTCGAGATGAATCAGCCCGGCGTCTGGATCATGGGCGCGCCGGAGGACCCGGTGCGCGAAGGCGGCCTCGGCATCGTTATCGAATACGCGAATCAGCACCGCACGCCGCAATGGATGCCGGCGCCCAAATCGAGTTGGGACTACACCATCTTCGGCAAGCCGTCATCGCAACCGCCCCCCACCGAGAAGCTCGACATGATCTTCGAAAAAGTGCCTCGCGGCGCCGGCAAATTCAACAGCTTTACCGTAAACGGCAAAGAGTATCCGCACGATCAAGAGTTTCTGTTGAAGCACGGCGCGCGTTACCGGTTGACCTATCACAACCGCACCGACGACGCGCATCCCTTGCACATGCATCGGCACCAACTGGAGATTGCCGAAATTTACGGCAAAGCCACGTCGGGCGTCATCAAAGACACGGTCGTGGTGCCCACCTATGGACGCGCCAGCGTGGACTTCACGGCCGACCAGCCCGGCTCTACGTTCTTCCACTGCCACATCCAAATGCACATGGATTACGGCTTCAAGGCCTTGCTGCGCTACTCATAACTGCGGCGCGCGCGAATGCCTGTCAGGGCAACCTAGCCAGTTCGATAGATCACGTCCCAGTAGATCGCCGAGCTTTTCGATATCCTCGCGATAGAACTCCGTCAGGTAGCTGCGATCTTCCTCTTCCAGCGGAAGCCCCGGCCGCTGAGATTCGAGAAATCGTTTCGACATGTCAGGGCGAAACATGGGATCAACTCCGACGAACCGGAAAATGTCTGCCAACATGCGAAGGGGTTCCGCCTGGAAATCCTCGTACCAATAAACGCGCACCTGCCCTTCGGGAAACGTATCGAGCATGCGTTTGACCTGTCCGTGATACAGCCCTAAGTCGAGGAACGGATGAAACAGATCGATCTCTCCACCGCGCTGGGCAAGGCCCATATGGATTGCCTCGCGAAACGTGCACTGAATCGATCCGCTGCGCAACGTTTGTAGAAACATGGAGAAGATCATCTCCACTGGATTGCGCAATACCAGGATGATTCGTGCATCCGGGATGCTGGCGCGGATATTCCCGGGCGCGGATTCCGCCCAGAGATAACAGACGCTGGCCTCCCCAATCGCTTTCTGACCCTTGGCGTGTTGAAACAATTTCAAATAATCGGACCACTCCGTTACCGGGCCGGAAAAGCGGCTCTCGTGCATCGGGCCCTCGAGATATTCCCGTAATGCCCGAGCCTGCTGCTCCGCCTGAGGCTGCAACCGCTTGCTGAATCGCTCGCGACGAATTTCCGAGGCGAAGTAGTGCGGCTCTTTCACACGGCTCATGTAGATCTCGGGATGCTGATCCAGGTAATGGTAGAGCGACGTAGTTCCCGACTTCGGCGCGCCGGCGATGAAGAAACTCGGAAGACAAGGCCCTTTCATTGAATCGAGACCCGCCCTTATCTTATGCCGGCGAGGCCTGGGGAAGAAATGAGTTAATGGATCTTGGTGAGCCGGGCGGGGCTCGAACCCAAAGGCCACAAAGAAGACGTGTAAGTTATTGATTTCGCGATACGCCAGAAACGGCAAAATCGATTCTTCCGCCGAAGTGAGGTACACGGCGGGTACACGGAGGGTTGAATCCGGCGGCGCCGGTGCGTGTGAAAGTGACGCCACCAGCTTCTTCTAGCGCGCGTTCTCCTCGCGCAGTTGCTTGACTTCCTGGGCTTCGCTCACCTCCATGCCGCCGTACTTCGCTTTCCAGGCATAGATCGTGTGTTTGGACACGCCACAATCCCGCGCCACGTCTTCCGTCGTTCGTCCCGCTTCCACCTGCTTCAGCGCCGCGATGATCTGCGCCTCGCTGTGCTTGCTCTTGCTCATTTGCTTCCCCTTTCCTTCGTCCGAAATCGTACTTCATCTCGGACGGATTCAGGGGTTCACGTCACAGGGCCCCACTCACGGTCGCGGTGCGCCCGATGTTGTCGTAAGTATAGGTAACGGTACGATTCGAGTTCGGATACTTTTCAGTGAGCGGATCTCCGTCATATGCCAGGGCGATCATCGCGAGCACACAAGCAGAACCACTTATGCAAATCGAAACGACCTTAGATGTAACCCTTAAGTAAAGCCAACTCGTGGCCCCTTTCCGCGGCCTTAAGCAACGCGTGGAAGTGACTAACAGAATCCCTTGTCTCTTCGGACTCCTGAAGAGTTTGTCTTGCTCCAAACAAGGGATAAATCTCATTGATTATCCTCGCGCACGCCTCTCTACGCACGAAGTGCTCGGGAGACTGGAAGACTCCAACACTCGCAGCTTCAAGCAGATCAGGATCTTGGTCATCAACCACGTCACGCGCGGTCGGCGAGGCCTCAAGTATTAGAGCCGAGAAGCGTAGCCAAAACGCGAGTACCGGAGAGTAGCGATCCGTCGGCTTTTGAGCGCACAAGCAGAGTGCCAGCGCTCCGTGTACAAGAGTGTTGACATTAAGCGACCAAGCTTGCGCCGGGTCCATGATTGGCGGACTGAGTTCGCCGACGTACGCGCCCGTTATTCGCCCTTCGAGCACCTCAATCGCCAGCTTGACTACCCCTTGGAAGTAAGTCTGGGGCGGCGTGTCCAATATAGCCACCGCGCCGATCTGACTGTTCAGCGCCTGAACTGCCCTTTCCGTCTTGTGGTTTAATACCTCATCGAGGAGTGGCGAAACCTCTTCGCTCATCCTGTGCCGGTTGAGCAGCAGAAAACAGCATGTAAGGGACATATTGTTCCTTCATCTATAGCAGGAGGCTCTGTGTAGCACAGTGGAACCACCAAAGCTACCACTAATGGCCCACGCCGTTGAGCCATTTGTAAAAGTCGTCAATGTTTCTGATTACCGCCTGCGTTCCCGAGTTCAAGCCAGTAACCGCCAGGACCTTGCCTCCTCCCGTTGCGGCAGTAATCGCGCTTCGCTGACCCGGGGTGAGCTTATCCCAAGTTGCTGCATCAACGACCAAAACCGCAACGCCGCCGTTACCAGCTTTTGCCAAGGCGTCGGCAGTAGCTTTTGTGCTGACGGCACCGCTCATTATCTGACTGTACGCGCGCGGATTGTTTAGCCCAACCGCTTTGACTTCTGCGTAAAAGTCGGATCTTGGTGAGCCGGGCGGGGCTCGAACCCGCGACCACCGCATTAAAAGTGCGATGCTCTACCAACTGAGCTACCGGCCCGGAAGCAACTTCTAAGGAAGGCGGACTTTTTCAAGATAGCACAGCTCCGCGCCTGCTCCTGCGGAAAAAGCTCCGTCGCCATGCCACAATAGAGAACAACATGCGGGTTGGGATCATCGGCACCGGCGCGATCTCGCACAAGCACGCGCAGGCCTACGCCAACATCGGATACCAGGTCACCGCTTGCACCGATTTTCATGCCGAGAGCGCCCAGGCCTTTGCGCGGCGCTATGGCTGCGAATTCGTCGCCAGCTACGAGGATCTGTGCCGCCATCCCAACGTGGATTATGTGGACGTCTGTACCTTCCCCGCCTTCCGTCTGGAGGCCGTCACGCTTTGCGCCGAAGCGCACAAGCACGTGCAGGTGCAGAAGCCGATGGCCACCAATCTGGAGACCGCGCGCAAGATGATCGAGACCGCTTGCACCGCCGGTATCCAACTCGGCGTCATCAGTCAGCATCGCTTCGACGACTCCACGCAGTTCCTCCGGCGCGCCCTCGCCGAGGGACGCTTGGGCAAGATTCTCCAAGCGGACGCTTACGTGAAGTGGTACCGCTCACCCGCCTACTATTCGCGGCCGATCAAAGGAAGCTGGGACACGGAAGGCGGAGGCGCTTTGATCACCCAGGCCATCCATCAGGTGGATGTGCTGCTGGCCTTGATGGGCGGCATCAGCGAAGTATTCGCTTACTGGCAGTTGGCGGCGCGGCACAATATCGAATCCGAAGACGTGCTGTCTGCACTGGTAAAATACCAATCCGGCGCTACCGGCGTGATTCAGGCGTCCACGGCCTTCTGGCCTGGATATACTGAACGCGTCGAAATCCACGGAACAAAGGGCACGGCGATCATTTCGGGCGACAAGCTGACTACCTGGCACGCGGAGAATGATCGCGGCGAGCCCGCACCGGTCTCCTACAACGTCGCATCCGCCGCCACCGATCCGATGGGAACCGCCCTGGCTCCCTTCGAGCGTCAGTTCATCGACTTCGGAGAAGCGATCCGGACAGGCCGGAAGCCGGCGTCATCGGGGGAAGAAGGCTATCGCGTCTTGCAAACGGTGACGGCAGTGTACGAATCTTGCCGGAAGGGATGCGTGGTAAAGCTCTAACGCTACTCGAAGATGCAGGTCCGCGTTCCCGCCTCCAGCGCTAATCTCGGCCCCGGATTCGACGCCCTCGGTCTGGCGCTCGGCGTCTATCTCACATGCCGCTTCGAACGCGCCGTACAGCTATCCATCCGCGTCCGCGGGCGCGACGCCGAAAAGATCTCCACAGGCAGCGACAATCTCATTTGGCAGACCGCGCTGGCCGTGGCCGCCGACGTGGGCGATAAGCTGCCACCGATCGCGCTGGAAATCGAGAACGACATTCCGCTCGGTAAAGGCCTCGGTTCGAGCGCCGCGGCGCTGACCGCCGGCGTCGTCATTGCCGATCATTTGCTCGGCCTGCACTGGAAGCCGCATCGCATCCTCGATGAAGCGGCGCGCATTGAGGGGCATCCCGATAATGTCGCGGCCGCGGTGCTGGGGTCCATCGTCGCCAGCGCCACCGATGCCGGTGGTTCAGTGCGCGCCGTGCGGATTGAAGTTCCCGAAAGCTACGGCGTCGCCGTGGTCGTCCCGGATTTCGTCCTGCCCACCTCAGAATCGCGCAACGTGCTTCCCCAGTCGTACTCGAAACAGGACGCGGTCTTCAATGTGCAACGCAGCGCGCTCTTGGTTGCAGCGCTGGCCACGGGAACCACCAGCGCATTTCCGGCCGCCTTCGAAGACCGGCTGCATCAGCCCTATCGCTACGCCCTGGTGCCGGGCTTGGAAGAAATCGTGAAGCTGCGGGCTCCCGGCCTGTTGGGATGCGCGCTCAGTGGCGCCGGGCCATCGATTCTGGTGTTCTACGAGCGCGGCTCCGAACAAGTCTGCGACCTGGTGCGCCAGATCTTCGAACTGCAGGGCCACAAGTCCGAAACGCTTTGCGTCCCCATTGCACGCCAAGGCTACCAATTGACCAGCTAGACTCCTCGCCGGTTTCCCCACAGCTCAATGTGCAGCCGCGGCGAAAGCCGAAAGCCCTCCTGCTTGGCGATCTCGGCCAGCCAGCGCCCGCGCTCGGCCAGAACGCTCGATTCTACGCCCTCCGGCATCAACACCACACGGCTTTTCGCCGCGCCGATATCGTCGATGATCGCCCGCACCTGTGTGACATCGCCTGGATCGGTGATCACGAACTTGAGCTGGTACGGATAAAGCTGAATCAGCCGCCGCAAGATCTCCGGCTGATAGCGCAAGCGTTCGTGCTGCTCGGCCCAGCGTCCGCCGTCGCGCTCGCGCGGCGTTGAATTCGCCAGCTTCGGACTGATGCTCATCAGATCGCAGCGCACGTGCGCGTCCACGGTCCCGGCCGTTTCGATGGTGATTTGCTGCGGCAGGCGCTCGGTCAATTCCTCGATTCCGGGTGCGATCATCGGCTCACCACCGGTGATGACCACGTGCGATGCGCCGTAGCGATTCACCTCCTCGACAATGGACTCGACAGATCGCTCTTCACCCTCGGGCTGCCACGAGGTGTAAGGTGTGTCGCACCACACGCAGCGCAAATTGCAGCCGCTGGTGCGAACAAAAACCGACGGCGTGCCCACCAGCATGCCTTCGCCTTGGACGGAATAGAAGATTTCAGCGATTTTCACTTGTGTATTCGAGAGGATCGGGAAGCCCCGCTTCCGCGAAGCCTTCCAAGCGCAGGCGGCACGAGTCGCACAATCCACAGGGACGTCCCTTCGCGTCCGGATCGTAGCAACTGTGCGTCATGCCGAAGTCGACGCCCAGTTCAACGCCCAATTCGATGATCTCGCATTTGGAAAGCTGGATGAGCGGCGTGTGAATCTTCATGTGCGTGCGGCCTTCGACGCCGGCTTTGGTCGCCAGGTTCGCCATGTGCTCGAAAGCAGCGATGAACTCCGGCCGGCAATCCGGGTAGCCGGAGTAATCGATTGCGTTCACCCCGATGAAAATGTCGGAACTTTCCAGCACCTCAGCCCAGGCGAGCGCGAACGAAAGGAACACCGTGTTGCGCGCAGGAACGTAGGTGACTGGAATGCCCGGCCCGACTCCATCCTTCGGCACCGCGATGTCGTCGGTCAGCGCAGACCCGCCGAACAGCCGCAGGTTGATCGGAACTACGAGATGCTTCTCCGCGCCCAGGCTCCGCGCCACCCGCGCCGCCGAGTCGATCTCCACCCGGTGCCGCTGTCCGTAGTCGAAGCTGAGCGCGTAGCAACTGTAGCCCTCACGCCGCGCAAAGGCCAGCGTCACCGCCGAGTCCAGGCCTCCGCTCAGCAAACATACCGCAGGCTTCCTGTTCGTGGCTTGGGGGTTCATTTGGGAGCAATTCCATTATAGAGATTGCGCCATAGTACCCTGCCATCATGCCCTAAGGTTTTTCACTGTTAAACTGGAAATTGAAGTGCAGCGTTACTACTTTGATCACAACGCGACAACGCCAGTATCTCAATCTGTACTAGAAGGGCTGGTTGCAGCACTACTTCAAGTACCTGGCAACGCCTCCAGCATCCACCAGGAAGGCCAGACCGCCCGCCAGTGCCTGGAGGCCGCACGCCGCGAAACCGCTGCCCTGCTCGGTTGCGACCCCAAGGAGTTGGTCTTCCTGAGCGGCGGGACTGAGGCCGATAACCTCGCCATCCTGGGCACGGTCCGGTCTGCGGCCGGCCCGGAGAAGCATGTGATCACCACCGCCATCGAGCACCCCGCCGTGCTCAATCCCTGCCGCGAACTGGAACGCGAAGGCGTTGACGTCACATTCATTGCGCCCGGCTCAAATGGCGCCGTCGACCCCCAGGACGTCCGGCGCGCGCTCCGGCCCGATACCGTCCTGATCTCCGTAATGCACGCCAACAATGAGACCGGCGTACTCCAGCCCATCCGTGAAATCGCCGCCATCGCGCGCGAGGCCGGTGTTCTCCTTCATTCCGACGGCGTGCAAGCTGCGGGCAAGCTTCCGGTCGACGTCCGCGCCCTCGGCGTGGATCTCTATTCGGTCAGCGGCCACAAGTTTTACGCGCCCAAGGGAATTGGTGCGCTGTACGTGAAGTCCGGCACGCGCCTTCGCCCCATCCAGTTTGGAGGCAAGCACGAGCGCGAACGCCGGCCTGGCACGGAGGCCGTTCCTTCGGCGATCGCCCTGGGCACTGCGGCTTCTCTAGCAGCGGCTGACCTCGCCGTCGAATCCGCCCGCATCGCCGCCCTGCGCGATCGCCTGGAAACCGGTATCCTCGCCCGTGTTCCCGATTGCGGCGTCAACGGACTCGGAGCGACGCGTACACCCAACACCACGAATATCTACTTCGATGGCTTGCAAGGCGAGGCCATGGTCATCGCGCTCGACCTCAAGGGATTCGCCGTCTCCAGCGGCTCGGCCTGCTCCTCGGGCGCCGTCGAGCCGTCGCACGTGCTGCTCGCCATGCGCCTTTCCAACGAACGCGCCCGCGCCAGCCTGCGATTCTCGCTGGGCCGTTCCAACACCGCCGAACAGGTCGACGCCTTGATCGAAGCCGTCGTCGAGTCCGCCGCTCAGTTACGCAAGCTCTCGCCAACCTACACGCATGCCTGACGCCATCACCGCCGTCGCGATGTCGGGCGGAGTGGATAGCTCCGTCGTCGCAGGCTTGCTCCAGCGCCGCGGCCATAAGGTCGTGGGCCTCACCATGCAGCTTTGGAATCAGCGCCGGCTTCCGGAACTTGTGCCCGAAGGCGGCGCCGTCGGCCGCTGCTGCTCGCTCGACGATGTCTACGACGCGCGCTTCGTCGCCCAGCATCTCGGCATCCCCTACTACGTGGTCAACTTCGAAGAACGGTTTGAAGCACAAGTGGTGAAACCGTTCATTGACGATTACCTGCACGGCCGGACGCCCATCCCCTGCACGTTGTGCAACAACTTCATCAAATTCGATCAATTCCTGGAATTGGCTGCTGGAGTTGGAGCCCACCGCATCGCTACCGGCCATTATGCGCGCATCGCTTACGACGACGCTTCCGGCCGTTATCAAATGCGCCGCAGCGCCGACGACGCCAAGGATCAGACCTACTTCCTGTTCGGCCTCACCCAGGAACAACTCGCCCGCACCGAGTTCCCGCTGAGCGGATTCACCAAGCCCCAGGTCCGCGAGTTGGCGCGCGAGCTAGGCCTGCCCGTCGCCGAAAAACCAGATAGCCAGGAGATCTGCTTCGTTCCCAACGGCGATTACGCCGCTTTCATCGACGCTTACTTCCGCGAGCGCGGCCTTGAGCCCGAGCGCACTCATGGCGAAATTGTGGACACCACCGGCCGCGTCCTGGGTGAGCACTCCGGCGTCCACCACTTCACCGTGGGCCAGCGCCGCGGCCTTCGCGTCGCCGCCGGCGAGCCGCTCTATGTTATCTCCACAGAACCCGCCTCACAGCGCGTCATCGTCGGCCGCAACGACGACCTGCTCAGCGCCCGTCTCACGGCTCGCGAAATGAATTGGATCTCCATCGCGCCGATCGACACTCCGATCCGCGCTCAAGTGAAAATCAGGAATAAGCATCTGGCGGCATCGGCTACGGTTTCCCCCACAGCCGACCCAACGCGCGTGGAAATCCATTTCGACGAACCGCAGCGTGCCGTCACTCCCGGCCAGGGCGCCGTGCTCTACGATGGCGATCTCGTGCTCGGCGGAGGGTGGATAGAATAGCCTTCATCCAATACCTCATCGCCCGGTTCATCCTGTGGTCACTCGCGCATGCTCCGCTGGGCCTAGCCCGGTTCTACGCGCGTGTGCTGGATCTCGCCATTCCGCGCCTGCGCCGCACCGCCCTGCGCAACCTGGAGTTGGCCTATCCCGAGAAACCGCCGGCCGAGCGCGGCGCCATCGCCGACGAAGTGTTCCAATCCCTCGCCCGCCTCATCTGGACCTTCGCCCGTTTCCCTCAACTCAACGCGCAAAACATCCACGATTGGATCCGCTACCAAGGCCTGGAAAATTACCAGGCCGCGAAACAAGCCGGACGCGGCATCCTGATCGCTACCGCCCACTTCGGCAACTGGGAGCTCAGCGCCTTCGCTCACGCGTTGATGACTGAGCCGATGTACGTCATGATCCGCCCGCTCGACAACCCGCATGTCGACCGCCTCGTGGAGCAGCGACGCCAACTCTCCGGCAACCACCTGATCGGCAAATGGGACAGCGCCCGCGCCGTCCTCCGCGCCTTGCAGCAAAACGAAGCCGTTGGCATCTTGATCGACCAAAACACATCGGTTGAGGAAGGTACGTTCGTCGACTTCTTCGGCACTCCCGCGTCAAGCAACACCGCCTTCGCCAAGATCGCCGCCCGCACCGGCGCAACCGTGATTCCCGGCTTCGCCATTTGGTCCGCCGAGGAGCGCCGCTATGTCCTGCACTTCTATCCACCCGTGCCTATGTCCGGCGACGCCGCCGAGGACACCCGCCGCCTCCACGCTTTTCTGGAAGAGGCGATCCGCCAGCACCCCGGCCAGTGGCTCTGGATCCACCGCCGTTGGAAGACCCGCCCGCCCGGCCAGCCGCCTTTGTACTGACTGGCCGAAAAGCACCAGACTGGTTTTCCTCGGCCAGCGGGTCATGACATAAGCCTATAGCGCGCAACAACTTAAGCTTGGCATGCCACATGCATTTCAGTCGATGTTCAAGGGCGAATGCATATGAGATCAAAACCAAAATCGATTCTGGCGGGAGCCGCGGCGCTGTTTATGGTCGTTGCGCTGCCTGGCATTGCGCAAGACACCAGTCCCGCACCAAGCCAAGCTCCATCGTCGGGCGGATGGCGCAGGTTTGAGCCGCCCGCGCAGCAGCCGGGCGATCAGCCGCCGGGTCCGCCACAGGCCTCTGCACAGGGCGTGGATCCGCAAGGTCCACCGCGCCAGGCGCCTTCCAGCGTCACGCTCCCGGCGGGAACCTGGATTACGATTCGCGTGAACGAGCCGCTGTCGAGCGATCACAGCCAAGCCGGCGACGCCTTCACCGCGACACTAGCACAGCCAATCGTCGCGAACGGACTGCTGATCGCCCGCCGCGGCCAAACGGTAATGGGCAGAATATCGGAAGCCAAAAAGGCGGGCCGTGTCTCGGGAACCTCGCGGCTCGGGCTACAACTCACCGCGCTGAGCTTGGCCGACGGGCGTCAGGTTCAGATCCAGTCCAGTCTGATGGACCGGAATGGAAATACGTCGTATGGGCGTGATGCAACGGCCATCGGAGCAACCACGGCAACCGGCGCAGCCATCGGCGCGGCCGTTAACGGCGGAGTCGGTGCCGGAGTCGGCGCTGCCGCCGGCGTGGTCGCATCCACCATCGGCGTTCTGCTAACCCGCGGGCGCGCAACCGTCGTATATCCCGAAACGCCGCTAACGTTCCAGTTACAGGCTCCGCTGACCATCGATAACGCCGACGTCGCATTCCGCCCTGCTACGCAGCAAGATTACGGCTCCGGAATCGCGCGCCGGCCCGCGCCCCGCCTGTCTTATGGACCCGGTGCGCCACCTCCGCCCCCTTACTACTATGGCTACGGATCCCCTTATTATTACGGCTACCCTTATCCGTACTTCGGTCCGTCGGTCTACTTCGGCTTTGGCGGCTTCTACGGCCGCGGCTTCCACCGCTGGTAATCGGGGTTACGTTCTCAACCGTTTCTTCCCTCGATTCGGTAAAACAGGCGGGAGGCTGAACAGCTTCCCGCCTTTTTCTTTTGGCTGAGAATCTCCCCGCCTCCGTTGCACTAGCACAGGACACGCTTTCCAAAAGGAGCCGAAATGTCGAGGAATGATCGCATATGTGTCCCGCTTCCAACGCTCTGCTTCCCGCTTGCGTTAATGGTGTTTTCCAGCGTGGCTTCCGCGCAGTCTGGCACCATGGCGTTGCCGAATATGGGCCAAACCCTGTCGCCGGCCGGCACACTTCAACAGCTGAACCCCGGATTGAAAGACCATCCGGAATGGACAGCCACCCATGCCGTGACGAGCGTCGTCAGTCCGCTCGGTGACACGATGCTGGTGCTCACCAGCGGGTTCAATCGGATCTATAACAATCCGCTCACGATCGTCCCGCTGCTCGCGTCCTGGTCCTATGGGGACTCGCCCGAGTACGTGTTCATCTATGACATCACCGCCACCACGCCGACGCTCAAGCAAGTAATGCCCATCACACTTCCAACCTCCCCTGTGCGGCCCGGAAACACCTACAACGGCATTGTCTTCGATCCGACGGGTTTGGCTTTTTACGTCTCCGGCGGCCCCGACGACGTCGTCCACATCTATACGCTCAGCGCCAGCACCGGTATGTGGGCCGAAGCCGCGCTGCTGAACCTCGGCCATGGACCGCTTGGCGGCTTGGGCTTGAACGCGACCAGCAGTGGACCGCTCCCCATCAATGAACAGACCGCCGTGACGCCGTGTGCCGCCGGCATCGCCATCTCGAGCGACGGCAGGACCCTGGTAGTCGCGAACTTCGGTAACGATTCGATCACCATCTTCAATCGTGGCTTCGCGAGCCTCACCGATTGGTCGAAGGTAACTGAACTCGACCTTCGTCCCGGCAAGAGCGCGACCAACCCACAGCCAGGCGTTCCGGGCGGCGAATACCCCTTTTGGGTATCGATCAAGGGACACGGGCCCACCGCCACGGCGTATGTGTCCAGCATTCGCGACCGCGAGATCGACGTGGTAAGTCTCGGGACAAGACCGGCAGTCACGGCCCGCATTCCGGTCACAGGCCAGCCCAACAAAATGACTCTCAATGCCGCGCAATCCCTGCTCTACGTTGCCGACGACCAAGCGGACACCGTCGACGTCATCGATACGGCGAAGAACGCCGTCGTGGAGAGCATTCCAGTGATCGCAAACATGCTGCCTGCCTCCCTGGCACAATTCCACTATAAGGGCGCCAACCCGAACAGCGTGACCCTATCGCAAGACGAGAAGCAGCTCTACGTCACCAACGGTATTCTGAATTGTGTCGCGGTGATCGCGCTGAGCGGAACGAATAGCGGCGACCACGTCATCGGTCTCATCCCCACCGGCTGGTATCCGAATTCGGTGAGCTTCAACCGCGACGCCAGCATGCTGTACGTGGTCAACGGCAAGTCCCCCACGGGCGCGAATCCGGACTGGTGCTATGGCGGTTACGGTCCGGGCCCGCCAGCGAAGAATTGCATGACTGCGAACGAGTACAATCCGCAGTTGACCAAAGCCACCTTGCAGAGCCTGCCGGCTCCCACCACGTCCGATCTCGCGGCCATGACCGCGCAGGTTATCGCAAATGACCATTTGACTGCGACAGAGAGCGCGGCCGACGCCGCCGTGATGGCCAAGGTGCGGCAGGCCGTCAAGCACGTGATCTACATTCTCAAGGAGAACCGGACTTATGACCAGATTCTGGGCGACTTGGACAACGGCGCCGACGGCGACTCTTCCCTGACTGAGTTTGGCGCGCCAAACACGCCCAATGAACACAACATCGCGAAGAGCTTTGTCACGCTGGACCGCTTCCTGGACACCGCCGAAGTCAGCGTCGACGGCTGGGCTTGGAGCACTTCGGCCCAAATCCCCGACATGCTCGAGCGCGAGTGGCCGATCGCCTATGCGTACCGCGGCCTGAGCGTCGAGTCGGAAGGCGTGAATCGCGGTATCAACGTCGCCATTCCGACCGTTGCCGGACGCATAAAGGCCAATCCCCTGAATCCCTCCGATCCGGATCTGCTGCCGGGCCAAACCGATGTGGCCGCGCCCGACGGGCCGGACAATGAGATCAACGCCGGCTATCTTTGGAACAACGCCCTACGGGCCGGCCTGACCGTTCGGTCCTACGGCTTCTTCGTGGATTGCACCCGATACAGCACGCCCACTGACTCCATTCCGCTCCTGCGCAACCCTGCCGCAACGGGCCAGGTGGTGGCCCTTTCCAGCAACGCCGCGCTGGCGCCCTACATCGATCCCTACTTCCGCGGCTTCGATAACGCGCTACCCGACTATTGGCGCTACCAGGAATGGGCGCGGGAGTTTAACGGCAATTACGCCGCCTATGGCTCGCTACCCGCGCTGAGCCTGGTTCGTTTCATGCATGATCACACCGGAAACTTCACCGCGAGCCCCGGGGGCCATCCGCCGGGGGCAATTGATGGAGTCGATACGCCGGAGCTCATGGTCGCCGATAATGATTATGCTGTCGGCATGCTGATCCAGACGATCGCCAACAGCATGTACGCGAACGATACCCTGATCTTTGTCGTCGAAGATGACGCGCAAGACGGCGGCGATCACTATGATTCCCACCGCACTGTCGCGTTGGTGGCGGGGCCTTATGTCAAACAAGGCGTCGTGGTCTCCACGCCGTACACCACCATCAACTTCATCCGCACGATGGAAGACGTCTTAGGCCTGCCTCCCATGAACCTGAACGATGCGCTCGCGGCGCCCATGGCCGATATCTTCGACACTTCCACGGCAACGCCAAAGCCGTGGAGCTTCGCCGCCGCTCCTTCGGCCTACCTGTATGCCACGCAGTTACCGCTGCCTCCCAAACCCGCGAGCCTGGTTGTGCCCAAGTCGAAGCACGATGCAAAGTACTGGGCGCGGGTCACCCGAGGAATGAACTTTAAAGACGCCGACCAGGTCGATCCCGCCGAATTCAACCGCGTTCTGTGGAAAGGACTGATGGGCAACAGACCTTACCCGGCGGCTTTCACGCAGCAATCTGCTCCCGAACACGACAAGTAATTTGGACCGGTCCGCGCGGCGGTTCCGCTTCTGGTTTAACCTCTAGAGAAGGAGCCGCATGACATTTCACCAATTTGTTCCATTGGCGGGAGCCTTATTGGTTTCCGCCACTTTTCTTTGCGCCGAAGAACCCGTCGATCTTTCGGTCATGCACCGCATTAAAGCCGAGGCCTTCGATGACTCCAAAGTCATGGATCAGGTCTTCTATCTCGCCGACGTTAATGGCCCGCGGCTGACCAACTCCCCCGGCTTCAAGTCAGCCGCTGAATGGGTCATGAAACGGCTCCAGGAATACGGGCTCACCAATGTTCGTGAAGAGCCTTGGGGACCCTTTGGCCGAAGCTGGAACTATACGCGCTACGCCGGCCACATGCTCACGCCGCAATATCAGCCCCTGATCGGCTTCCCCATGGCCTGGACTTCCGGCACCAATGGCCCGGTCGAGGCTGAAGCGGTCTACGCGCCTCTGGAAGAGGATGCCGATCTCCAGAAATACAAAGGCAAGCTCAAGGGCAAGATGGTGCTCATCATGAAGTCCAAGGTGCTCGCCATGTCCACCGAGCCGATGGCGCACCGCTTTACCGACGCGGAACTGAACCAGCGCGAGACCATCGAACCAGATCGCCTTCCGTTGCTGTTCCGGCCGCAGGGCCCGCAGCCTACGCCCGAAGCCCGCAAACGCGACGAATTTCGCAACAAGGTAAACCAATTCCTCCACGATGAAGGCGCGTTAGTGGCGGTTCGCTACGGTTATAACGGCGATGGTGGCACGGTCTTCGCTATGGCCGGCGGTTCGCGTGACATGAAGGACCCGGTCCCGCCACCCATGGTCGCATTGACGCCGGAACACTACAACCGCATTGTGCGATTGCTCGAGCACCAGATCCCCGTGAAACTGGGGTTCGACATTCAGGCGCAATTAGGCGATAAAGCCGAGGATTCCTTCAACGTCACTGGAGAAATCGAAGGCGGCCGGAAGAAAGACGAAATCGTGATGCTGGGCGCTCACCTGGACTCCTGGCACGGTGGCACCGGCGCCACCGACAACGGCACCGGCTCGGCGGTGGCTATCGAGGCCGTGCGCATCTTGAAGGCACTGAACCTGAAAATGGACCGCACCGTCCGCGTCGCGCTGTGGGGCGGCGAGGAACAGGGGTTGCTCGGCTCGAAGGCTTACGTCGCGCAGCATTTCGCCGACCGCGAAACGATGCAGCCTAAACCCGAGTATTACAAGCTATCGGCCTATTTCAACGACGACACCGGAACCGGCCGTTTCCGCGGCGTCGTCGTGGCGGGCAACGATGAGGTCAAGCCCATCTTCCAGGCTTGGCTAGCGCCCTTCAACGATCTGGGCGCAACCGCCATCGTGGGAGCGACCGCACCCGCCGCCCGGCGCCCCAGCGCTACCGACCACACCTCGTTCGATTATGTCGGACTGCCAGGGCTTAACTTCCTGCAGGATCCCATGGAGTACAGCACCCGGACGCACCACTCCAACATGGATGTCTACGACCGTGTGCAACCGGGCGACATGATGCAGTGCGCCGCCATCATGGCCGCGTTCGTCTACGATGCCGCCATGCGCGATCAAATGATGCCGCGCGTTCCGATGCCGAAGCCGATCCCGGCCGACAAGCCCACGCAAACCAAGTAGCCAGGCTGGCCAGATTGTCCGTCCCCAATGCGACAATCTGGCCAATTGTACGGCCGCTAACACAAGCCTAAGTAGCTCACTTAAAGGAACTTAACACCCGAATCGGGCTGGCAATCGGCGTGCCTTCTTTGACGCCGCTATGCCCTCGCTTCTACTGCGTTGGTCCAAGAAAGCCAGCCGCATCGCAGCGGCCGGAATCCTGCTGTTGGCGTCGAGCCTTGCCTTCGCCGACAACTCCAAGATTTCGCCCGATCTGCAGCCGCTGCTGACAAATCCGAACAATTCCATTAACGTCATCATTCAGTACAACTCTCAACCGCAGCAGGGCCTCTTGGGAGGCCTGATCGGCGGTCTGGTGAATCTATTGGGAGGCGTGCTCAACACCGTCTTCTCGCTGATTCCGGCGGTATCGGCGACCGTGCATCCCGCCGATATCATCGGAATATCCAACCAGTCCAATGTCGCCTACATCTCGATGGACCGGTCGCTGGGGGCAACGCTCGATTACACGGCGGCCGCGGTGGACGCTCCGCAAGCTTGGGCTTCAGGCCTGGATGGAAGCGGCGTCGGAATCGCGATCATCGATAGCGGAATCTACAATCATCCTGATCTGAATGCGGCCAGCTCGCGCCGCAGCCGCGTCGTCTACCGGCAGAGCTTCATCGGCGGAAGATTGGCGGATGATTTCGGACACGGAACGCACGTGGCCGGCATCGCCGCGGGCAACGGGACATCTTCCTCGGGGCCGGGCGCGTTCCGCACCTTCAAAGGAATCGCGCCGAACGCAAACTTGCTCGACTTGCGCGTGCTCGACGCCAACGGCATGAGCAACGACAGTGCTGTCATCGCGGCCATCGAGAAGGCCGTCCAACTGAAGAGCAAGTACAACGTGCGGGTGATCAACCTGTCGCTGGGCCGTCCGATCTATGAATCCTGCAACCGGGACCCGCTGTGCCAGGCCGTGACCGCAGCCTGGAAGAGCGGGATCGTCGTCGTGGTCGCGGCGGGCAATCTGGGCCGTGACGGCTACGGCACGGTTCTTTCGCCGGGCAACAACCCGAACGCCATCACGGTCGGCTGCATGAAGACCGAAGCGACGATGGATACCAGCGACGACCGGATCGCCAGCTACAGTTCTCGCGGGCCGAGCTTTATTGACCTATACGTGAAACCCGACATCGTGGCGCCCGGCAACCAGGTGGACTCGCTGCTGGCGCCCGGTTCTACGCTGGTCAATGAATATCCCGGCAATATCCTCGCTGCCTCGCAGTACACTACGTCGACTGCGCCGCCGCCGCCGCTGTATTTCACGTTGAGCGGCACAAGCATGGCCACTCCGGTAGTCTCGGGCGCCGCGGCGTTGCTCCTCGAAAAGAACCCCGGCCTCAGCCCAGACACGGTGAAGGCGCGCCTGATGAAGACGGGCTCCAAGGATTTCCCGCCGATGAGCACGGCCACCGATCCGGCTACGGGGCAAACGTATACAGACACCTACGACATGTTCACGGTGGGCGCGGGCTACCTGGACATCGATGCCGCGCTGGCGAACCAGGATCGGGTTTCCGGCTCCGCTGCCTCACCGCAAGTCTTTTACAACGCACTGCTGGGTTCGTCGACGCTCGTATACAATCCCTGGTCGATTTGGTTTAGCAGCACGGCGTGGCTGCCTCCTGCTGTTTGGGGCAGCAATGCGGCCTGGGGCACCAATGCCGCCTGGGGCAGCAATGCGGCCTGGGGCACGAACGCGGCTTGGGGAACGAACGCTGCCTGGGGCACCAACGCTGCCTGGGGCACCAACGCTGCTTGGGGCACCAACGCGGCTTGGGGAACGAGTACCGAGGGAGAGCAGTAACCGGCGAACGCGGTTTCGATATGACGGAGGAGAGGTCCCAAAGACTGCGTGCGCGACTGCCGAAGATTCACGTCTACGCGCACGTGGCTTTGGGATGCGCCGCACTGGCCTCCGGTTTGGCCACCTGGTATTGGGACGACCCGGTTCGTTTCGCTTCCTTCCTGCTCGCCGCAACCCTTGGCTCGATTCTCAAAGTGCGCCTGCCCGGCGTCACGGGAACCACCTCAGTCAGCGCTCTGTTCGTTCTCATCGGCATCGTCAATCTGAACCTGCCCGAAGCTCTGGTCGTGGGCGCCGTCTCCATGCTGGTGCAATGCACCTGGCGTCCGAAGGCGAAACCGCGGGCGATCCAGGTTGCGTTCAGCGTATGTGTGCTCGCGATCGCCGTCTACGTCTCTGCCTTTGTGCTCGCATGGGCGAACAGTCGCTTCCCTGCCCCGGTGAACCTCGCGCTGCTCGCGCTGGTCTACTTCTGCCTGAATACCTTCCCCGTGGCCGCGATCATCGGACTCACCGAAGGCAAGGCGGCCCTCGCAGTCTGGAGCAGCTACCGCTGGACTCTGGCCTACTACCTGGTAGGCGCTTCGATGGCCTGGGTGATCGGCACGATTCCGCGGTCCATTCAGTGGGAGTTCCCCATCATCTGCCTGCCGCTGGTGTATCTGGTGCATCGTTCCAACCGGACTTATTTGCTCCAGATGGAGCAGGTCAACAAGCACATGCAGGAGATGAACGCTCTGCACCTGCGGACGATCGAGGCGCTGGCGCTGGCCATCGACGCCAAGGATCACACCACGCACGATCACCTGCAGCGTGTTCAGCTGTACGCCATCGAGGTCGGCAGGGACCTGGGGCTCAACGAGCAGGAATTGGACGCCCTGCGCGCGGCGGCGGTGCTGCACGATATCGGCAAGCTGGCCGTGCCGGAATCCATCATCTCCAAGCCCGGCAAGTTAACGCGTTCGGAATTCGAAAAGATGAAGATTCATCCGGTGGTGGGAGCGGAGATTCTCGAGCGCGTGGAGTTTCCGTATCCGGTGGTGCCGATCGTGCGTGCGCATCACGAGAAGTGGGACGGCAGCGGTTACCCATATGGTCTGAAGGGCAGCGAGATTCCGATCGGCGCGCGGATCCTTGCGGCGGTGGATTGCCTGGACGCGCTCGCATCGGATCGTCAATACCGGAGGGCTTTGCCGCTGGACGAGGCCATGGCGCGCGTGGCGTCGGAGGCCGGCACCAGCTTCGATCCCGCGGTGGTCCGGGCGTTGAGCGCCCGCTACCGGGAGTTGGAGGCTCGGGCCAAAGCTGCCACGCCCCCCGCGCCGCAGCCCACGCTGTCGGTGGACATCAAGATCACGCGCGGCAGCGCCCCAGCGGCCGGTTTTGAAGCGGACGCGGCTCCCTCGCATCCGGTATCCCGGGCGCGCGCCCGCCAGCAGACCGGGAGCTCAGCACTACAGGTGCCATCCGGGGGAGTGTGCGCGTTGGACTGGCGGGAGGCTCTCGCCGTCGCCTCACTCCGCATCCACCACGCCGTTCCTTATGATGCGATCGCGTTTTACACCCGCGATGACCATGTCGTACACGCCAGGTTCGTGGATGGAGATGACCGGGCGCGGTTCGAATCGCTGGTTGTTCCTTACGGGGAAGGCTTGATCGGATGGGTGACGGCAACCGGAAAACCGCTATTGAACGGCAATCCCGCCGTGGAGCCCGGCCACACGGCCGAGAACGCCTTTGCAGCCGCGCTGGCGCTGCCTCTCCTGCAAGCCGGATCAGCTATCGGAGTCGTCGCACTGTACCGGCGGGAGAAAGATTCGTTCGCCGCGCACGAATTGGTTTCGGTGCTGGAAGCCTGCCCGGCGCTCGCCTCGCTGCTGAGCGAAGTACCCGAGATAGCGGCGGCCCCGGCGACACTTCCATTGATGGTTGCCAGCTGAGGCGTTCAGGCGCCGGCCGCCAATTGCCGGATATCGACGGCTTGTGTTCTCCGCGTGCGGAATTGATAGCGTACCAGCTTCACCGCGAACATCGCCTGCTGGCAGCGGACCACTTCGCAGGTAGCGCTCAATTGGATGGGTGTCATTCCGTGCAGAAGCAGCGGCCAGTCGACGAGCACTTGTAACTGCTTGCCGGCCAGCGCCATTGCCTTCTCGCCTAGAATTAATAAGCCACTGCTGCTGATGTTGACAGTCTGGCCGCTTCCCCAGGACCAGGGCCCAGCCAGCGTGCGATAACGGACACTCAGCTGAACTGGAAAACGAACCTTCGATCGGCGTTCTCCAGAACCGTCCTCCGCTGCTCGCATAAACTTGCTCTCTTTATCGCACGCGCCGGTTACACTGCCATGACTTCTTGTGCGGGCCGCAGCGGAAAGAACCGAACGACAAACGTCAGGCCGACTCCCGCAGCCGACCCGCGTTCTTTTCCAGCAAGCGGGTTACGCTGGCCTCACTGGATGCTCCGTCGCTCGAGACACAGGCCGAAGCGGCTTCGGCAATTCGCCGCTGTTCCCGCTCTTTGCGTTCCTGCCATAGGCGAAACGCTTCGCGTTCATGCTCAATCTCTTCCAGTCCCGCGGAGATCCGGCTGCGGTATTGAACGCACAAGGCTTCCATCTCGGCGCTCAATTTTTCGTTCTCCCGCAGCTTTCCGTTCTCAAATTCTTCCAAGCGCCGCCGCTGGATTTCCTCATATTCATTGAGTACACGCTGGCGCTGGACCGCGTCCTGCAGCATGTCCTCCACGGCGACGCTGGCGGCCTCCAAGGCCATCATCAGAGCGCTATGTTTGGCGGCGGGCGACAAGCCGCGCAAATGTTCGCTGTCCAACATGTCCGCCATTTTTAATATGTCCCACGAGGCTGTGGACGTAGCGGCTCTGACGGCGGATTTACCATAAATTTCGGCGAAGGATAGCAGCTTCGTTGCAACGCCATTTCCAGACGGATCCATCCGGTTCCGTTCACTGCTGAGGGGTGCCGGCGGCGCGGCGGGGGTGACACTTAACTCTTCCGCCGGGGCTGTGTAACGGGCGCCCGCAGAAGCTTGCAACATCTTCCTGAACATTTGTTCCTCCCCTAATTACTAAGTGGAGGTTCTCATAATAGCACGATCCTCTCGCATTAAACTAAAACATTTCTTGCTCGAGAGCGGCCATTTTCTCGTGAACAGCTTTTTTTCCACTGCGCGGGCAGGGACGCTATCTCCCTCCCGGAGCGATCTCCGGTGTCAGATTTACCGCCAAAGCCCAGCCGTTACAGGGTCAGTAGGGTATTTACAACTGGGAAAAAACACAGTAGTATGGTCCCCAGCAGCCGCTATGATCAACTAAGGGCGTAACGCCGTCTTGGAACACGGGCAGCTACTCTCTTGCTAGTGCTAAGAAGGGACATGTGTCTTGCAACGATAGGTTCCGAATTCTAACGCCGACGCTCGGGATAGAAGTCGTTGAGGGAGAACGGATTCCGGTTACCATTCCGGTAGACGCCACCGTAACCGTTACCGGCGCCCAGGATGCCGAGGGACTCCTCACCATCGACTGGAACGGAAAGAGCCTGTTGATGTATTGTCACGACCTGGATGAACGCGCCGAAGCCGTCCGGTCTGCGGGATCAAGCGCCGCATAGCCTGCCGCTTCGCTGCTTAGGCAGCGGGGAAGGCGACTGACCGGCTCACGCTACCAGTAAAGATACCAGGCACCTTAAGCACAGACGTACCTGTGTCCGCCCGCCAACGATTCCCATTCGAATACGGCCATTTTTTGAGAGAGTTCCGAACGCGATAGCACTACTCATCGGTAGGGATAGTTCCCATGGTGATGCGAAGTGTGTTGGTGCGTCTGTTGGAGTGGCGCGCCCGTCGGTTCTCCGATCCTGCCGACCGGCTGCAGTTTCTGCGGCGGAGTGTGTCCGGCCCGGTTGCAAAACCGCGCCGGTTGCGGCGGGCGTTGGAGCATTTGCCGGTTCTGACCATCGCGTTCGGTCTGGTGTTGGCGGCGGGCGTGCTGCTCACATCGGGCCGGCACGCGTTGGGTGTGACCGCGACCGCGAATTCTCGACCCGCAGCACCGGACCGCAAGTTGGCCGATGCCTCGTATACCGCCGCTCCGGTTTCCAGGGTCTGGCTGGTGCAAAGTAATCCGCAGTTTGACCTGTACAGCAATGGACTCCGGGTGGAAAACCAGTACGCGACTTCCGCGCAGCCGCGGCACTATCTGGCGTTGGCGCGGACGGCAACGGGCGCCTCCGAATGGCGTACCGAACCGGCGGGTATCGTCTTCCATACCACGGAAAGCCACATGGCGCCCTTCGAAGAAGACCAGAACCAGATGCTGCGGCGGGCCGGCGAAGGACTGCTAGAATTTGTGCAGCGCCAGCGCGCCTATCATTTTGTGATCGACCGCTTCGGCCGGGTGTTTCGCGTGGTGCGCGAAACCGACTGCGCCAATCACGCCGGCAATTCCGTGTGGGCGGACGAATCCTGGATCTACGTTTATCTCAATCGCAGCTTTCTGGGCGTGGCTTTCGAAGCGCAAAGCAATCCGCGCGCCGGCGACGCTGCCGTCAATGCGGCTCAAGTCCACGCCGCCCGCATTCTCACCGAGATGCTGCGGTCACGTTACGACATCCCCGCCGCCAATTGTGTTACCCACGCGCAGGTATCGGTGAATCCGGGGAACTGGCGCGCCGGTTACCACACCGACTGGGCCGCGAATCTGCCGTTTCGCGAGCTGGGACTGAGCAACAACTATCGCGAACCGCCTGCCAGCGTGCTGCTATTTGGGTTTCGAAGCGATTCCCTGCTCGCCCAATCCGGCGGCGCCGGCGTCACTCCGGGCGTGGAAGCCGCCGAAGGGCAACTACGAGCCGAGGCGGCCGCGCGCGGTCTCACGCTGGACCTCTATCGCGAAAGGCTGCAAAGAAGATACCGAGATGCAATCCGGGCGCTCGCAGAAAAGAGCGCTCCCGAGGAGTACAACGAATGAACACCGATACGCAAGCAACTTCAGCCATCGGGCTGGACGTTGGAACCAGCCGGATCGTCGCCGCCCGGCGACAGGACAAGGACGTCCAGTTTCAGACGCAACTGAACGCCTTCGTCACGATCCCGTTTTCGAAACTCACCCAGAGCGTGCTCAAGAAGGAGCGCATTCCACACGTCGCCCAGGATTCCGAGATCACCGTATACGGCGACGAATCCGAGCGTTTCGCCAACCTGTTCCATAAGGAGACGCGCCGGCCGATGCTGCGGGGAGTTCTCAATCCTGAGGAAGCCGACAGCATCGGGCTGGTGCAGCGCATCGTGATCCTGCTCACCGGGGAGGAACAGGGGCAGGGCCAGAAAGTGTGCTTCAGCGTTCCGGCGGCTCCGTTGGGCGCCGATGCGGAGGTCAACCAGCATGAGATCGAACTTAAGAACATGCTGGGCAAGCTGGGCTACGAAGCGCGCGGAATATCCGAAGGGCTGGCCGTCATTTACGGCGAAATGGAAAACTCCAACTACACTGGCATCGGAATTAGCTGCGGTGGCGGGCTGTGCAACGTCTGCCTGGCGTATCTCTCGGTTCCAGTGTTCAGCTTCAGCATTCCAAAAGGCGGAGACTTCATCGACTCGAGCGTCGCCAACCTGCGCGGCGAGCCGGCCACGCGCATCCGCACTATCAAAGAGGAGTCGTTCCACTTCAACGGGCACTTCGCCAATAAAATTCACCAGGCGCTGGCCACCTATTACGAGGACATGATCCAAGCGCTGGTGGCGTCGCTGAAGGACCAGTTCGCCAGCGTGCAAAACATGCCGAAGCTGAACCGGCCCATCCCGCTGGTGCTGAGCGGCGGCAGCGTGATGGCGCCGGGCTTCCGCGATCGCTTCGAGAAGACGCTGCGCGAAACCGAACTGCCGGTGGCGATTTCGGAAGTGCGCTTGGCCGCGAGTCCCATGCACTCCACGGCACGGGGCGCGCTGGTGGCCGCGCTCAGCGAGCTTTAGCTGGTTGGCTAATCGGCCCTCTGGTAGATAACCCAGCTGCAATGCCAGCGCGTTAGAGAAATAATGGAAGGTTGAGGCCTATCTACCTTCTATTTCTTTGTGCTCTGGCGTTGCATGGCCAGATTAACGTACTTACCTATCACAACGATCTGTCACGAACCGGACAGAATCTGATGGAGACGCGGCTAACGCCGGCCGCCGTCAGCTCAGGCCAGTTTGGGCAGCTCTTTAGCTATCCGGTGGACGGCCAGGTCTATGCTCAGCCTTTGTATCTGCCTGGCGTTAACATTCTGGCTAAAGGCGTTCATAACGTTGTGTTCGTCGTCACCGAACACGACAGCGTTTATGCGTTCGACGCCGATAGCAAGCTGTCCGCGCCGCTGTGGCAGGTCAGCTTCCTGAACCACGCTGCCGGCGTCACCTCAGCCTCAGCGGCGGATTTGCAATGCAATTCGATCCAACCTGAGGTTGGCATCACGGCAACGCCGGTGATCGACGCGGCGAGCGGCACGCTCTACGTGGTCGCGATGACTGAGGAAGGGCCCTCGCAGCGCTACGTGCAGCGTTTGCACGCGCTGGACGTTACTACCGGCGCGGAACGCCCCGGCAGTCCGGTTGAAATTCAAGCCTCGTTGCCCGGGACAGGCGACGGCAATACAATGGTCCGGTTCCAGCCCGCTTTGACGAAGGAACGTGCTGGCTTGCTGCTGCTCAACGGCGTAGTGTATACCTCCTGGTCGTCTCAATGCGACTCCGGCCGGTATCACGGGTGGGTCATCGGCTACGACGAAAAGACGTTACAGCAAACCGCGGCGTATGCCGTAACGCCGAATTGGGACGCCGGCTCCATCTGGCAAAGCGGCGCGGCGCCCGCGGCCGACGCTGATGGCAACATCTACGTTGTGTCCGGCAATGGCACCTTCGATGGCGATCGCGGCGGCACGGACCTGGCGGAAAGCGTGATCAAGCTCTCCACTTCGCAGGGTCTCGCGCTCGAGGACTACTTTGCGCCGTTCGATGCCACTGCCCTCAGCGAACAAAACCTGGACCTGGGTTCGAGCGGCGCTGTCCTGCTGCCCGCCGAAGCCGGAAGCCCGGCTCATCCCCGGCTCCTGGTGAATGGCACCAAGTTTGGCGGAATTTTTGTTTTGGACGCCGACAACTTGGGCCATTTTGAGTCCGGCAGTAACAGCCAGATTGTTCAATCGCTGCCTTCGGGGATCGGCGCGGTGTTCGGAGTGCCGGCCTACTGGAACGGGCGTTTGTACTTCGCCGGAGCAGACGATAACCTCAAAGCGTTTCCCGTGAAAAATGGTACGCTGTCCTCCCAGCCGGCCACAGAAACCGCGATGCCGATACAAGCGCCGGGCGCGGTGCCGAGCGTGTCCGCGAACGGTTCAACCAATGGAATTGTGTGGATCACCGACCGCTCCGCGCAGTTACGGGCGTTTGACGCTGCCGACCTGAGTCACGAACTGTACCACGCCGATATCGGTTCTTTCGTGAAATTTTCCACGCCGACCATCGCCGACGGCAAGGTTTTTGTGGGTACGGCGAGCAGCCTGCTGGTGTTCGGCCTCAAGACTTCGGCGGCTGTTTCTGCTGTCGTGAACGCCGGAGACTTCGAACCCGGACCGGTGGCGCCGGGATCGATCGTCTCGTTATTTGGCTCCAATCTGGCGCCGCAAGCGGCAAGCGCCGCGGGAGTACCTTGGCCGTTCCAACTCGGAGGATCTTCGATCACCGTAAACGGCATTCCGGTGCCGCTCTCTTTTGTAAGCCCTGCTCAGATCAATGCACAGATCCCATTTGAAATTTCACCGGGCGACGCGAGCATGGATGTTTCGGTGGGAGGCCTTTCGCTGGCGCAACTGCCGTTGACAATCGAACCGGCCGCGCCCGGGTTGTTTCTGTCGGCGGCTGGACACGCGCTGGTACAGAACCAGGACGGGACAACCAACAGTCCGGGGCAGCCCGCTTCTGCCGGCACCGTGGTCACCGCGTTTCTCACGGGTCAAGGGACGCTCGATCCGAATGTTCCATCCGGAGCCGCGGCGCCAGCCGATCCGCCGGTCTCGCCCGTGTCCGCTGTTTCGGCGAGCATCGGGGGGCAGGCCGTGGAGGTGGTTTCGGCTCGCATGGCTCCGGGCCTGGTGGGAGTGCTGCAAATCGGGATCAGGATTCCAATTCTTGTGCCGGGAGATTACGCCCTCCAAGTTGGGGTTGGCAACGCGATGAGCAACTCCGCGCTGATCTCGGTGGGCGGAAACTGAACATGACCAGACGCATCATTACACTCACTACCGACTTTGGAACCTCAGATCATTTCGTCGGCGTGATGAAAGGCGTGATTCTGGGTATCCATCCGGCCGCCCAGATCGTGGACATCAGCCACGAGGTCCAGCCCTTCGAAGTGCCGGACGGGGCATTCACGATCGCGCAGGCTTACAAATATTTCCCGAAGAAGACCATCCACGTGGTAGTAGTGGACCCAGGCGTCGGCTCTACCCGGCGTCCGATTCTGGCTGAGGCGGGAGGCCAGTATTTCGTGGCGCCCGACAACGGCGTGCTGTCGATGGTGCTTGCCAGGGAAAGCGGGAGAGTGCGGCACATCACGAGCGAGCGGTTTTTCCTGCGTCCGATCAGCAGAACATTTCATGGCCGCGACGTTTTCGCACCCGTTGCGGCGCATCTGGCCGCGGGCGTTCCGCCGGCGCAGTTCGGCAAGCGCATCGACGACCACCTGCGCCTCAATTTCTTCGCGCCGGTGCATACCGGCAAGCACACCTGGACGGGTTCCATCCTGAAGGTGGACCACTTCGGAAACCTGATCACGAATTTCCACATCGACGAGTTTTCGCGAGCTCGCATCCGGCCGTTCGAAATGATCGCCGGGCTGAAGACAATTTCCCGTCTGGCTCTGACGTTCACCGAATGTGCGCCGGGCGAGATTTTCGCCGTCGTGGGAAGTTCGGGTTATCTGGAGGCCGCCTGCAATCAAGGGTCGGCGGCGAAGGTGCTGGGATGCGGCGCCGGATCGCCCGTCGAGTTGACTATTTACTGACTCGACAGTTGCGCTATACTGAATCGACAACTTCACCTTGAGGTGCATACGCCGTGAAGAGCCCAGTCATCACTCTCTGACGCCTGCTCCCAGCAGGCAATAAAAGCTTGACGAGGAGTGCGCCTTGTGCACGCCCCGCCCGGCAACCAGAGTTTTAGCATCTCCAGGAGAAATTCCTCTATGAGCGAAACTAGCGCCGCAACTGTCCAAACTCGGGCCCCTGGCTTGTGGTCCTCGCTGCGCGAAGCGGTGATGGGCACCAGTCAGGACTTCACGGAAGGCAGCATCGGCCGGGCGATCATTCTGCTGGCCGTGCCGATGGTGCTCGAGATGTGCATGGAGTCGTTATTTGGCGTGGTGGATGTGTTCTGGGTCGCCCATCTCGGCGCGGACGCCATCACCACGGTCGGCTTGACCGAAACCGGCTTGACTGTGTTGTTCGTCATCGCGCTGGGTCTGAGTATGGGAGCGACGGCGCTCGTGGCCCGGCGAATCGGCGAGAAAGACGAAGCGGCGGCCGGCGTAGTGGCGGTGCAGGCCATCGTGGTGGGGCTGGTGATCGCCACCGTTACCGCTGTCTTCGGCTATTTCTGGGCGCCGAACCTGCTACGTGTGATGGGCGCATCGGAAAGCGTGGTCAAGCTCGGCACCGGATATACACGCATGATCCTGGGCGGCAGCGCCACCATTTTTCTGCTCTTTCTGATCAACGCGGTCTTTCGCGGCGCGGGCGACGCAGCCATCGCCATGCGAGTGCTGTGGCTGGCGAACATCGTGAACATTTGCCTGAACCCTTGTTTGATCTTCGGTATCGGACCGTTCCCCAAGCTGGGCGTGACCGGCTCCGCCGTGGGCACAACCATCGGCCGCGGCATCGGCGTCCTGTTCCAATTGTGGGTGCTCACTTCCGGCCGCGGCCGTATCGCGGTGCGCCTGGCGCAGCTCCGCCTGGATTTCGGCGTGATGCTGCGGATGATCAAGCTTTCGCTCAGCGCCATCTTTCAGTACATGGTGCAGATGGCGAGCTGGATCGGAGTGGTGCGGATCATGGCCAGCTTCGGCAGCGACGCGGTGGCCGCGAACACGCTCGCGATCAAGATCATCGTTTTCGCGATTCTGCCTTCGTGGGGCATGAGCAACGCGGCGGCCACGCTGGTGGGCCAGAATTTGGGCGCGAGAAAACCAGAGCGCGCCGAAACATCGGTGTGGCGCACCGGCTTCTACAACATGCTGTTCCTGGGCGGCGTAGGGCTGATCTTCATTGCGTTCGCCGAGAAGCTGATCGGGCTGTTTACAACGGACCCAGCCGTCGTTCCGCTCGCAGTCAGCGGACTGCGCTTGCTCAGCTATGGCTACGTATCGTACGCCTACGGCATGGTGGTGACCGCATCGTTCAACGGCGCCGGCGACACCGCTACTCCCACCGTGCTGAATCTGGTGAGCTTCTGGCTCTGCCAGATCCCACTGGCGTGGGTGCTCGCGTTTCATACCAGCCTGGGCCCACGCGGCGTGTTCGTGTCCGTAGTCGTGTCCGACACCGTGCTGGCGGTGCTCAGCATTCTGCTGTTCCGGCGCGGGACGTGGAAAAAGACGATGGTGTAGGGAACCCTTGTCTCACTTGCCGACGTCGCGGTGAGTCTCCTTCACCTTGAAGCCAGCCTGTGCGAGGCGCTTGCGGATGTCGCTCGCGATCATGACTGACCGGTGATGCCCGCCCGTGCAGCCAAAGGCGATGGTCAGATAGCTCTTGCCTTCGCGGATGTAGTGCGGGATCAGGTAAATCAACAGGTCCGAGATGCGGTCGATGAATTCCACCGTCTGCGGAAACGACCGGATGTAGCGGGCCACGCTGGGATGCCGGCCGGTGAGCTCCTTGAACTGCGGGATATAGTTCGGGTTGGGCAGGAAACGCACGTCGAAAACCAGGTCGCTATCGGGCGGGACGCCGTGCCGGTATCCGAAGCTGGTGATGTCGATGCGGATGTTGGCTTCCTCGCGCCCGCCGCCGAACTTGTCTTCGATGACGCTACGCAGTTCGTGCACGTTGAACTTGGAGGTGTTGATGATGTGATCGGCCACTTTACGGATAGGCGCGAGGCGTTCGCGCTCTGTGCGGAGGCTTTTCGCTACTGAAGATTCGGTGCCGAGCGGATGCGGACGGCGGGTTTCGCTGAAGCGGCGCGCGAGCGTGGCGTCGTCGGCTTCGAGGAACACCAGAGTGGCAGGGACGCGGCGGCGCAGTTTCTGGAACAGAGCGGGAAACTCGGCTAACTGCTGGCCCTCGCGAATGTCGATGACCAGCGCCGCGCGGCGGACATGTGCGGAATCCTTGGCCAGTTCGGCGAACTTGGGAATCAGCCCGATGGGCAGGTTGTCAACCGCGTAATAGCCGAGGTCTTCGAAAGCTTTGAGCGCGGTAGCCTTCCCGGAACCACTCAGGCCGGTAATGATGATGAGCTCCGCGCCTTTGCGATCCCCGCGACTCCCGACTTGTTTGGCCACTAGCTTTCGATGAGATCGAAATGGCCGTCGGCGCGGCGCATCAGCACCGTAACGCGGTCTGTCCGCGCATCGCGATAGACCAGGTAATCCTGCGACTCTTCCATCTCGAGCATCGCTTCTTCGAGAGTCATCGGTTTGCTGCCGTCGGTATGGTTGACGCGAAAGACCTTCTTGCGCGCCGCAGTTTTGCCAACGGGCGCCGCGCTCCGAGGCGGCCCGACGTTCTTGGTCTTCTTCCCTTGAGCCGGCTGGGATGCAATTGCGGCGCCCTGCCCGGCCTCGGCTTCCTTGTCCTTGACGCGTTTCGTGTCGCGCCACTTGGCGCGCAGCTTCAAGAGCTGCTTTTCGAGCTTGTCGGCTGCGTCGTTGGCTGCTATGACAGGATCCGGGCCGGAACCGATCCCAACCATCGCGTGGTCCCACGCATTGACCGTGATTTCCACTTTGTGCAGGAATCGCTCCTGGGTCAGGATGACGTGCATCTCCTTTTCCCCGCGGCGTTCCAACATCTTGGAAAGCTTCTGCAGCTTCGCCTCCAGCTTGGCCCGCTGCTTGGGCGGCAATGCTTCGTATTTGCCAGTGTAACTAATGTTCATGAGATGTACCTTGGCGAGAAAAAAGAACCATTCAGTTGCGAACCCGGCGCTGGTGCGTGGAGGGAATCTTCATGTCCTCCCGGTACTTGGCAACGGTTCGTCGAGTGACGTCGATGCCTTCATCCTTCAATCGCGCGGTGATCTGCTCGTCGGTCAGCGGATGTTGAGCGTCCTCTTCCTCGATCATCTTCTTCACTCGCCGCTTCAGGATCAACAGGGGCGTGGCGCTGCCGGCCGCGCCCTGTACGGCTTCGGAGAAGAAATACCGCAGCTCGAACACGCCCTGCGGAGTGTCGGCGTATTTTCCGGCCACGGCGCGGCTCACCGTCGAAGGATGCACACCGATCTCCTCGGCCACTTCCTTGATCATCATGGGCTTCAGTTGATCGAGGCCGTGCTCGAGAAATTCCAGCTGGCGGCGGACGATCGACTGGCACACCTTCATGATGGTCTGCTTGCGCTGCTCGATGTTTTTTATCAGTTGGATGGCCGCCGCGTAGCGATCCTTAACGTAGTTGCGGATCTCCTTGCTCGGTTCCTGATCGCGATCCAGCATCTTGCGGTACTGCGCATTCAAGCGCAGCTGCGGAAGATCGTCGTCATTCAGCTGGATGATGTATTCGTCGCCTTCCTTGAATACATAGACATCGGGTTCTACCTGGCGCGCGCCGGCGCCGGAATAGCGCAGTCCGGGATACGGGTCCAGATGCCGAATCACGTCGATTGCCATTTGGACGTGCTCTAACGGCCGGCCCAACTGCTTGGCGATTTCCTTGAACTGGCGCGTCTCGAGCAGCTTCAGATGGTTGGAGACGATCTGCCAGGCCACGCCGCCGCGGCTGTTGCGGCTTTCCAGCTGCAGCAACAGGCACTCCCGCACATCCTTGGCGCCCACGCCGGCCGGATCGAGCGACTGCACGATGCGCAGCCCCTCGGCCACTTCCTCGATCTTATGCTCGCCCGATTCGGCGATCTCTTCCAGCGTCGCCGTCAGGTAACCGTTCTCATCCAGATTTCCGATGATGCTCGTCGCCGCGTCCCGAACCGTTTCCGGCATCACCAGCACCGCAAGCTGCGAATGGAGATGATCCGCTAAGGTGACCGGCGAGGAAAGGAAAGTCTCGAAGGAGGGTTTTTCTACCGCTTCTGAAGCCGGGCTCTTGTACCCCGGATCCAGATAATCGTCGAAAAACGAACCAAAGTCGATTTCGTCGAATGGATCCTTTTCGGTTTTTTGCTCGGGAACATCCGTCTCCGGAGCAGGAGCGGCGGCCGCGGGATCCAGGGCGGCAGAAGGATTGCTCTCGTAGTCAAAATCTGCAGGGCCGGCAGGGTCGGCAGCTTCCGGAACGCCCTCGGCGATCTCGGGAACGCTCTCGGCAGCCCCGTTCACGGTTTCGAGAATGGTCTGATCGGACGGCTCGGAGGTGCGCTCAGCCTCGAGAATTGCCTGCATTTCCTCCGGCGTCAGCTCTTCGATGCCGTCGACCGATTCTTCCAGAACCGGATTCTCGGCGATTTCCTGCGTGATCATGTCCTTTAGCTCCAGCCGGTTCAGCTGAAGCACGGTGACCATCTGGACGAGGCCAGGTGTGAGGATCTGCTTCTGGGAGACCTTCAGTTGCAGCCTGGGAGACAGCATCGACATCTGTAGCCATCATATCACCGGGCCCCTTGCAAGTATCCAGCCATTTTGGAAATCCTCCCGCCGGACGAGAGAAATCAAGTAGATCCAACCAGACGCAATAGGCAGACCGAGAATTTACTCAGTTCTTACAAGCCCGCAACCACTAGAAATCGGCCGTTGGCGTTAATGGAACCATGCGGGTACTTATCTGCCTTTCTGCCCTTTTGCCGGTCTTACCTTTAATCGCCCAGGACGCTGCGCCGGAGGCGTCCTACCTCGCTGGTTCGCACTCCGCCATTTTGCTGGAGTCGGACGGCAAACGCTATGTGGTCGATGTCGCCGCGGGGACTGTTCGTGCGGAGGAAGCCACCCAGCCGGCGGCTGCCGGATTGTTTGCGCAGCACTGCTCAGGCTGTCACGGCGCCGACGGCAGAGGCGTTCGAGCGGCGGGCACGCCGGATTTCAGAGAGCGGTCCTTTCAGGACAGTCTGAGCACCACAAAAATCGCCAACGCGATCCGCCACGGCGTCGATAACAAAATGCCGGCATGGGACGGGCGGCTGAGCGACGGGCAGATCGGAGAATTGACTGCGTATGTCCGTTCGTTCGCGGGACCATCGAGCAGCGTGAGCGCCGCGGCCGCAGTCGCGACCACTGCGAAGCCCGGCGTTTACAAGCCCGGGGACGACGTGCTGTTCAGCTTGCCCTCCGGACGTCGGGTGGACGCGCATGGCGTGTATGTCAATTTCTCGCACCGCTTCGCCTATGACACCGCGTTCAGCGGGCCGGCGCGCGGCGCCGAACTGTTCGGCCTGGACAATTTCGCGCTTTCGTCGTTTGGCGTGCGCTACGGGGTGACGGACAAGCTTTCGGTGGATGTCTGGCGGTCGCCGACGTTCATCGGCCGGCCGATTCAGCTCATGGCGGCTTACAACCTGCTCGACGAAAACCACGGCGCGCCGCTGAATTTTGCCGTGCGGGCTTCTCTCGAGGGCCAGGACAACTTCCGCAAGAACTACACCGAGGACCTTGAATTGATCGTGTCGCGCAGCCTGACATCGCGGGCGCAAATTTATTTCGTGCCGACGGCATCGTTCAATGACCGGCGGTTGGTCCAGGCCAGCGGCCTTCTCTCGAACGACATTCCCGACATCCCGGGGATCAACGCCTTCTCGCTCGGCATCGGCTTGGCGGTCGACATCCGCCCAACCGTGGCGCTCATCGCAGAAGTGATCCCTACGCTTGCCAACGCGAGCGCGCTAGGCATTCATCGGCCGCCGTTTGCGTTCGGAATCCAGAAAAAGATCTACCGGCACGCTTTCACATTCGGGTTCACAACTAGTCCGGGGACGACGGTGTCCGAGCGCGCCGGAACACGGGCCACGTTCCTGGGTGATCCGGGCGCGGACACGCCAGCGGGATTGTTCATCGGCTTCGACCTGACGCGGCAGATTCACTAGTGCTGCCGGAAGATCGTCTTCAAGAACGCCCGCCGCGCTGATCCCGTCGCCGCCGGCGAATTGGGCGGATGATACGTGGCTCGATGAGCCGCCAGCCGGTCGCGCGCGTTCTTCAACCGCGCTTCCGCCGCAAATTTCTTAGCCCACTGCGTTTCGCCTTCATAAGTTGGCGCGTTCGCCGGCAGCGCTTGGTCCGCCGCTACCAGCTCAGCGGCCGCGACGGCTTCTTCCCGGCTCAGGCGCTCGCAATCCGCGCAGTCCATTCAACCAGCGTAGCAAGAAACGCGCGCGCTTCCTGCCAACTCCTGCTATACTAAGAGCTTAACGCTCCCTGTGGCGAGGATTTTAGTGTGTTCATAAGCGTCAAGGAGCTGGAATTAAAGAAGGTCCGTTTTGACGTCGCCTTCCCTCCCGGTGAAATCGGTTTTGCAGACGGGGGGCTAAGCCAGACGACCCCGCTCGAAGCCGTGGGTTCCGCGGAGTTACTGCCGCACACCCTGGGCGAAATTCGGATCCGGGGCCATTTGAAGGTCGGGATGCACGCAGAGTGCGACCGATGCCTGGAGCCGGCGAGCTTTGCGATTGATTCCAGCTTTGATTTGTTTTACCGGCCGGCCGTAAGGACCGGCTACGAAGAGGAAGTCGAGATCGACGAAGGGGAAGCCGAGATCGCCTTTTATGAAGGCGACGGCATTCTCCTGGAAGATGTTTTGCGGGAATACGTCCTATTGGCGATGCCGATGCAGCGCCTGTGCCGCGCGGATTGTCAGGGGATGTGTCCCGTCTGCGGCCAGAATCGCAACTTGATAAACTGCGGATGCGAAGTGAAGCCCGCGGACGACCGCTGGTCAGCGCTGAAGAAATTACAAGTTAGAGGAACTTAGATGCCCAATCCAAAACGACGACACTCCAAGCGCCGCACCTCCACTCGCCGTGCGCACGATTCGCTGACGGCGGCCGGACGCGCCGAGTGTCCCAATTGCCACGAGCCGAAACTCCCTCACCGGGCTTGCCCGCATTGCGGCCGCTATAAGGGCCGCGAAGTGATTGAGGTTGCCGAGGAGTAACGCGCCCGAGGCGCGACCCAATAGGACAGCTTACTCATGGTGACCATCGCGGTGGACGCAATGGGAGGCGACCACGCCCCAAAGGCGGAAGTCGAAGGCGCCATTCGTGCAGCCAAGTCGCTCGGCGTTCGCGTCGTCCTGGTTGGCCAGCAAGACGTGGTTCGCGCGGAGCTCGCTAAGCACGAAGGCTGGAACCACCTGCCGATCGAAGTACGGCATGCCAGCGAAGTCGTCACCATGGACGAGAGTATCAAAGCCGTGCGCCAGAAACGGGATAGCTCGGTTCGAGTGGCAGCGCGCCTGGTGCGGGACGGTGTTGTCGACGGATTCGTCTCGGCCGGCAATACCGGAGCGGTGATGGCCACGGCCAAGTTCGTGCAAACCATGCTGCCCGGCGTGGATCGTCCCGCCTTGGCCTCGGCCTTCCCAACGCTCAAGGGCACGCCCGTCGTGGTGGTGGATGTCGGCGCGAATGTCGACTGCAACCCTCACATGCTCGCGCAATTCGCCGTCATGGGCGATCTTTATTCGCGCGTGATCTTCCGCACCGAGCGGCCGCGCGTCGGGCTGCTGTCCATCGGCGAAGAGGAGCACAAAGGGAATGAGCTGACGCGGGCGGCCACTCCGTTGTTGAAGACACTCCCCATCCACTTCATCGGTAATGTGGAAGGCCGCGACATCTACGCGGGCGACACCGACGTGATCGTTTGCGACGGCTTCATCGGTAACGTAGCATTAAAAGTGAGCGAGGGTCTGGTGGATATGATCTACCAGATGCTGCGGGAGTCCCTGGAAGCCACCATCCGGCGCAAGATCGGCTACGTGCTGGCGCGCACGGCGTTCCAGGACTTCAAGAAGCGCGTGGATTATTCCGAGTACGGCGGCGCGCCGCTGCTCGGCGTCAAAGGGGTTTGTATTATTTGCCACGGACGCTCCAACGCCAACGCGATCAAGAACGCCATTCGCGTGGCGGCGGAGTTTGCCGAAGGCAAGGTCAACGAACGAATCGAAGCGGAATTGCGGAATGGGCATTTACCCACTGCAACGGCCGCGAATGCGGACTAAGCGTATGATTCGGCAATTTGCGGTTGGCCTGCTTGCGGTGGCGGGAATCGCCGGCGTGGCGTGCGCAGCCGAGGATCCGGTGCAGTGGACGCTGCAGTTCGACGCCAAGTCCGCCCCCCCCGGTTCGCATGTGCTGGCACACTTGACCGGAACCATCGCGCCGGGCTGGCACGTTTATTCGATGACCACGCCGCCGGGCGGCCCTAATCCTACGACCGCGGGTCTCGCTGATAGCCCCGCGGTGAGCGGTTTCAAGATCTACCAGGCCAAGCCCGAGCGCAAGCTGGACCCGAGTTTCAACATTGACACCGAGACCTTCTCGGGCCAGATGGTCCTGCTGTTCGATGTCGATCTGAACAAGGACGCGCCAGCCGGCCCGGCCGAGGTCACCGCGCAATTCCGTTATCAAAGTTGCAACGACAGGATTTGCCTGCCGCCCAAGCGGAAGTCAGCCGCCGCGACCATCAGCATCGACGCCGCGGCTCCAGCGAGCGCGATCTCGATCCCCGCCGGCTTCGCGGAAGTGAAGACTCCGCCTCCGTCCGCGCCGGTCACAACTTCCGCGGCGCCTTCACCCGCACCATCGGCTCCGGCCGATTCATCCGGCTTCGGTCTCTTCCTGTTGACTGCGTTCGGCGCGGGCCTCGCTGCCATCTTCACGCCCTGCGTCTTCCCCATGATCCCGTTCACGGTCTCGTACTTTGTGAACCGTCAATCGGGCAATAAGCGCGAAGGCGTGAGCCACGCGGTTCTGTTTTGTTTGGGCATTATCATTCTCTTCACCGGCCTGGGCGTGGCGATGAAGGCCATCGCCGGGCCGTTCGGTGTAGTGCAACTTGGCAACAGCCCCTGGGTGAACGCGTTCATCGCTCTAGTGTTCATCGTGTTCGGTCTCAGCCTGCTGGGTGCATATGAACTGGCGTTGCCATCGGGTCTGCTGACGAAACTCAATCAGGCATCGGAGGGCGGCGGATATCTCGGCACGCTGCTCATGGGCCTGACCTTTACGCTGACTTCGTTTGCCTGCATCGGACCGATCGTCGGCCCGCTGCTGGTGGCATCCGTGCAGACCAGCGGCCTGCAGCCCGTCTTCGGCATGGCTTCGTTCGCCACTGGGCTGGCCTTGCCGTTCTTCGTGCTCGCGCTGTTTCCATCGTTCCTACAAAAGATGCCCAAGAGCGGCGGCTGGCTAATGCGCGTGAAAGTCGTGCTGGGCTTTGTGGTGCTGGCCATCTCGATAAAGTACCTAAGTTCAGCCGACCAGGTGTTGCGAACCGACCTGATCTCGCGCGAAATGTTCCTGGCATCCTGGGTGGTGCTGTTCGCGCTGCCCGGCCTGTACCTGCTCGGCTTCCTGCGCCTGGAAGGCGTCAAGGCGGACGATCATCTGGGCGTCGGCCGCATGCTAGTGGCCGCGCTGTTCCTGATGTTCTCCATCAGCCTGCTGCCGGGGCTATTCGGCGCCTCGCTCGGCAATATCGAAGCATTTATTCCAGTCCAGGCCAAGAACGTCGCGTTTGGCGGCGGGGGCGGCGGGCCTGCAGCGCCGGTATGGATGAAGGATGAGTACAAGCAAGCTCTGGCCAAGGCCCGCGCCGAAAACAAGCTGGTGTTCATCAACTTCACCGGCTACGCCTGCACCAACTGCCACTGGATGAAGGCCAACATGTTCCCGCGCCCGGAAATCTCGGGGCTGTTGAAGGACTTCGTTCTGGTGGATCTCTACACCGACGGTACGGACGCTGTTTCCGAGCAGAATCAGCAGCTGGAAGAGAGCAAGTTCGCGACCGTCGCTATTCCCTATTACGCCATCCTCGATCCTGATGAGCATGTCATCGCCACTTTCCCCGGGCTGACGCGGAATGTCGCGGAGTTCTCGGGCTTTTTGAAAACGCGGCCCGGCGCCAAAGTCGCGGCCAATCTCTGATGAAACTACTCATAGGCTTTCTTGCAGCTTCGGCTGTGCTGTCCGGCCAGGAACCAATCCGCGGATTCCCTGAGAACCAGTGGGCATCCGAACACGAACTCGAGCGAAAAGCGCAGGCGATGCCGGAGTCCGATCGCATCAAGACCTACCTGGAGCGGATCGCCGGTACGCCTCATCACGCGGGCTCCCCGGCGTCGGCGGCGGTGGCCGAATACATCCTTGGCTTGCTGAAGGAGTTCGGCCTCGACGCGCATATCGAGAACTTCGAAGCGCTGATTCCCTACCCCACTGCCCGAACGCTGGAGATGACCGCGCCGGTGAAGTTTCAGCCGTCGCTCAAGGAACCAGTAGTCGCTGGAGACCGCTATAGCTCGAATGCGACTCAGCTGCCCACCTTCAACGCGTACTCTGGCTCGGGGGACGTCACCGCGCAGCTTGTGTACGTCAACTACGGCGTGCCGGACGATTACGAATATCTGGCCAAACAGGGCATCGACGTAAAGGGCAAGATTGTCATCGCGCGCTACGGCAAGAGCTGGCGGGGAACTAAGCCGAAGGTCGCCTTCGAGCACGGAGCCGTCGGCTGCCTGATTTATTCGGACCCGCGCGACGACGGCTACTTCCAGGGCGATGTCTTCCCCAAGGGTCCGATGCGCCCGGCGGACGGCGTGCAGCGCGGCAGCGTGATGGACATGCCTTTGTACCCCGGCGATCCGCTATCGCCTGGTTGGGCGTCGGAGCCCGGCTCGAAGCGGCTCACACTCGCCGAATCGAAAGTGCTCATGAAGATTCCGGTGATGCCGATCTCCTACGCCGACGCTACGCCGCTGCTGGAGAATCTCGGCGGTCCGGTGGCGCCCGAGTCCTGGCGCGGCGCGCTCGGCTTTACGTATCACATCGGACCCGGCCCGGCGACGGCGCACTTCAAACTGGACTTCGATAACTCCACCCGCCCGCTGCACGACGTCATCGCCGTCATTCCCGGCAGCACGTATCCGGATCAGTGGGTGATCTATGGCAATCATCATGATGGCTGGGTGAACGGCGCGCACGATCCCACCAGCGGTTCGTCGTCGTTGATCGAAACCGCGCGAACGCTGGCCACGCTGCGCAAGCAAGGCTGGCGGCCGAAGCGCACCATTGTTCTCGCCCTTTGGGACGGCGAAGAGTTTGGCCTGCTTGGCTCCACGGAATGGGCCGAGAAGCATGCAGGCGAGCTCTCGCGTAACGCAGTGGTGTACATCAATTCAGATTCCAACTCCAAGGGAACGCTGAACGCCAGCGGGTCGCACACCCTGGAGACGTTCATGCGCGAGGTGATGCGCGACATCCACGATCCGGTAAGCGGCAAGAGCCTGCTGGAGGCGAGCCAAGTGCGGCGCGAAGGCGATCCGCCTCGGCCCAAGGACGAGCCGGCTGGTTTTCATCTGGCGGCTCTGGGCGCCGGTTCCGATTACGGAGCCTTCATCGATCATTTGGGGATCGCGAGCTTGAATCTAGGCTTCAGCAGCCCCAATCAGAACGGCGTGTACCACTCCGTCTACGACGATCCGGATTGGTTTGAGCGCTTCGGCGACCCGGGTTTCGTGTATGGCCGGGCGCTCTCCGAGGTGACTACCACCGTGCTGCTACGGCTGTCCGACGCACCGCTTCTTCCATTCGAGTTTGAGACCTTTGCGAGCACCGTGCGCCGCTATGCCGAACAAATCAAGAAGGAGGCCGGCGATAAAGTGGACCTCGCGCCCGTACTGGCCCAGCTGGACAAGACCGACGCGGACGCCCGGGCGTTTGAAGTGGCGGAAAAAGCTGCGGTGGCGCGAGACAAGGAGGCCCAGCTCGCCGGTGCCAACCAGGCGTTATATGAGACCGAGCGGGCGCTGGTGCTTCCCCGAGGCTTGCCGGGTCGCGACTGGTACCGGCATGCAATTTATGCGCCCGGCATGTACACCGGCTACGGCGTCAAGACGCTGCCCGGAGTACGTGAAGCCGTGGAGGGAAAGCGTTGGGATGAGGCAAAGCGCGAGTCCCAGGAAGTCGTGGAAGTATTGCAGCACATGAACCGGGACATCGAGACCGCCACGCGCCTGCTCGGCGGGCGCTAAGTGTTGCGGCGGGATTTCGCGAGGAATAGCTCTGCCGCCAGGTCTTCCTGCTCTTTGTTGCTGGCCGCGCGCCACTCCGCCAGCGCGGTGGTGCGGAGCCGGTCCAGCAATTCGAATTGGCGGCGCGCCTCGATTACGCGCTGGCGCTGCTTGGCGATCTGAGCCTCGCATTGCCTCGCGCGGTTGTCCAAATCGGTGACGAGCCTGTGGATGTGCAGCCGGTAGGCGTCCAGCTGATGAAGTTCGGAAGCTTCGAGTGAAGCCTTCGCCAGCAGTTGATCGGCGGCCCGCCGTCCTTGGGCTTCCGCTTGCCGCCGCGCCCCTTCCAGTTGTGCTCTCGACGCGATCATCTGCCGGAGCTTGAGTTCCTCGAGGCTGGCCTGCTCGCTTCGCCACCGGCGCACGCGTTCGAGCGAAAATTCGAAGCGCTTCATTCGGTCATTTTCGCCAACTCGCGCATTTGCGCCACCGTCTGCTCAAAGGCGCTGTGCTCCCGTGCGTCCTGCTTCAGGAAGTCCATCAGCTTCGGTCGTAGCTTCAGCGCGGCATCCAGCTTGGGATTGGCCCCGCTGACGTAGGCGCCCAGGTTGATCAAATCTTCCGAGCGTTGGTGCGTGGCCATCGCTTCGCGGATCTTGATCGCCGCTTCCTTCTGTTCTGCGCTGCAGAGCCGGGGCGCGAGCCGGCTCACCGATTGCAGAACATCGATGGCGGGGTAGTGGCCGGAGGCCCCGAGTTGGCGCGAGAGCGCGATGTGCCCGTCCAGGATGGCGCGCACGGCGTCGCAGATCGGTTCGTTGAAATCGTCGCCCTCCACCAGCACCGTGAAGAATCCCGTGATGGACCCTTTCTGGAAGCGGCCGGATCTTTCAAAGATCTTGGGAAGCAAGTTGAAAACCGACGGCGTGTAGCCTTTCTGGCTGGGCGGTTCGCCGGCGGCGAGACCAATTTCGCGCTGCGCCATCGCGAGGCGTGTGACGGAGTCCATCACCAGCAGGACGCTCTTTCCTTGATCGCGGAAATATTCGGCCACGGCCAGCGCCACGAATGCCGCACGGATCCGCAGAGGCGCCGGACGGTCCGACGTAGCTACCACCAGAACGGACCGAGCCAGACCATCCGGACCCAGTTCGTGCTCGATGAAGTCGCGGACCTCGCGGTTGCGCTCGCCGATCAGGGCGACGACGCTGACGTCGGCCGAGCTGTAGTGCGCCATGGCGCCGAGCAATGTGCTTTTGCCCACGCCGCTACCGCCGAAAATGCCGATTCTCTGCCCCTTGCCGCACGTGAGCAAGCTGTCGATGGCGCGGATCCCGGTGACCAGCGGCTCTCCGATCGGCTCGCGTTCGAGCGGTCCGGGCGCCGGCGCGTAGAGCTGGTAGGGGTTCCGGGCGCCGATGGGGCCCCGGCCATCCAGAGGCTTCCCAAATCCGTCGATCACGCGGCCCAGCAGTTCCGGGCCGGCTTCCATGCGGGCATCTTCCTTGCGAGCCGTGATCAGATCGCCCAGGTGCAGGCCATCGGTCTCCTCGAGCGGCATCGAAAGCACATGCCCGTCGCGGAACCCGATCACCTGCGTGCGAATCACCCGGCCATCGCGAGTCTGGATTTCGCAAAAGTCGCCGATCGCGGCCGCAGGCCCGCTGGACTCCACCAGCAGACCGACCAGTTCGGTTACCGTGCCGGTCCAGCGGCAGGTTTCGATCTGGGCGAGCCTTTCATAATAGGGAGCGAGTTTCATTAGGTCCTCCGCACCAGGTCCGCGAACCCGCGTTCGATCTCCAAGAGCTGGGTCTCGACGGAGGCGTCCAGCAGGCCGCGCGTGGAGTCCAGAATGACGGCGCCACGCGGCAGACTCGGGTCGGCGATAACTTCCACTCGCCTGGGCAGTCCCATCTCTTCGAAGAATCTCTGCACCTGGGGCGCATCTTCGCGGCTCACCCGTACGCGATGCACTTCCCGGGCCTCGATCTTTTCGAGCGCCGCCTTGACCAGGCCGAGCAGCGCATCCGGCGCAACGGTCAGCTCACGGTGTAAAACGCGCCGCGCGATGGCCAGCGCCAACTCGACCACGTCTTCCTCAGCCTCATGCCGGAAGCGGGCGCGTAGGCCAGTCAGTTCTTCAATGCTACGCGCCAGGCGGCCCTCCATGGCTTCAAGCTGCGCCGCCATTTGTTGCTGTCCGGAGGCCTGCCCGTCACGGAGGCCTTCCTGATAAGCGGCTTGTATCCTCGAGTCGGGTGCGCCGCTGGCGGGTATGCCGGACGAAACCGAATACGATGGACCTTGACTCGGCACGCCGGAACCGGTGGGAAGCCACGGGAGGGCCTCGCTGGGAATCTGTTCGCCGCGATGCAGCTTAGACGACATACTGCTCGCCGACCGTTCCCTTCAGGCTGATGGTGCCCTCGGCCTCCAACTGGCGGACCACCGCGATGATCTGCTGCTGCGCGGCCTCCACTTCCTTGATCTTGACCGGACCCAGGGCCTCCAGGTCTTCCTTGAGCATCTCCGCGCCGCGCTGCGACATAACCTGCATCAAGTGGTTCTTGAGCTGCTCGCTGGTACCCTTCAAAGCCACAGTGAGGATCTTGCGGTCCACTTTGCTGAGCAGCTCCTTGATAGCTTCGGGGCTAATCAGCAGCAGGTCTTCGAAGACGAACATCAGGTGGCGGATCGTCTCCACCAGCTTGGGATCGTCCTGCTCAATGGCCTCCAGGATTTCCTTGCTGGTGCCGGAATCCAGGCGGTTGAACATCTCCGAAACCGCGCGGACGCCGCCATAGGATTCCCGATTGAGTTCCCCCAGAGCCTTCAGTTTTTGGCCGATGATGGCGGCGATTTTGGAAATGATGTCGGGCGAGATCTGATCCAGGTGCGCCATGCGCAGGGCGACATCGGCGCGCAGAATCTGCGGCAGGGACGTCAGCAGCGCCGCGGCCTGCGAGGCGTTCAGGTGGGACAGAATCAATGCGATGGTTTGCGGGTGCTCGTTGTGGATGAACTTGGCGAGCTGCTGGGGATCGGCCTTCTGCAACGTGTCGAAACTGGCCAACTCCGAGCCCAGCGTCTTCACCAGCCGGTCCACCAGCCGCATGGCGTGCTCTGGACCGAAGGCGTTCATGAGCATCTTCTTGGCATAGTCGATGCCGCCCTTCAGCACGTACTCGCGGGCCATCGACATCTGGTAGAACTCTTCCAGAACGGTTTCGGCCTGGTCGTTGCTGATGGAGGTGATGCGGGCGACTTCCTTGCCGATGGACTGCACCTCGTCCTCGTCCAACTGGCGCAGAATCTCGCCGCTGATCTGATCACCCAGAATAATCATGAGCACAGCGGCCTTGCGGATGCCGGGCACGGTGGGCGCTGCGGCGGATTCGAGGTTCTGAATCATCGTCTTGTGCCGTCGCCGCTCTCGGAGATCCAGGCGCGGAGCACATGCGCCATGCTGGCGCTATCCTTCTTGGCCTGTTCCGCAATGTGCTTGGTCAGCACTTCGGTCTTCTTGGTAACGGGAGGCAGTTTCAGCGCGTTCAGGGCTTCCAGCTCCTGCTTTTGCCGCAGCGCGGTCTGTTCCGCCAACTGGCTTTCGATCTGCTTCTGCAGGTTCTCCGGCGAGCCTCCGGCGGCGGGAATCTGCTGCGGCCCGTCGACCTCGGCGCGCGGGCCGCGCGGTGCGCGTACCAGGCGGATCACTACGAATAACAGGGCGACGAATACGGCCAACCCGACACCCACGCCGACCACGAAAAACTTGCTTTTGAGCAACTGCTCCAGACCGGCCGGCTGGGAGGCGGGAGCCGAAGTCTTAGGCGCGTCCGTCATCGCCGGCGGATTCAAGGTGGATTCAAACGGCAGCGTCTCCACCACCAGCTGGTCACCGCGGTCCGGCGTAAACCCGATCACGCCCGCTACGAGGTCATGGATGGTTTTCAGCTTTTCGGGCGGCGGCGGTGATACAATTCGTCGCGCCTTGGCTCCGCTGCCCTCCAAACGCACATCGGAATCCACCAGCAGCGCCACCGATACCCGCTTGATCGCGCCCTGCGGAAGACGGACATGCCGTTCCGTGTGACTGGATTGATAGCTGATGTTCTCGCTGCGTCGCGTCACCGCGTTGCCGCCTGTGGATGGCCGTGAAGTCGGGCGCGGAAGATTGGAGGCCGTACCCGGCGTGCCCGAGGCGATCGCGCCGCCGCTGATGTCTTCGGTCTTCTGTGAGCTGACCATCACGGACTTGCTCGGGTCGTACGTTTCGTCGTTCTGCTCTGCGCTGCTCAGGTCGCAGTCCACTGAGGCCGTGGCGCGGAATTTATCCGCTCCCAGCAGCGGGTCTAGCGTATTGTTGATCTTGGCGAGCAGATCGTGCTCGATCTTCTGCTTGTAGTCGAGGGCAGCCTCAGAGGGTTCCGGATCATCGGGCGACGAGGGCTTGCGGGCCCGGTTCAGCAGGTTGCCCCGCATGTCCACCACCGAAACCGCCTCCGGCGCCAGGCCCTCCACCGCGCTGGCGGTAAGCTGGCAGATGGCGGCGACGTTCTGCGCCGACAACTGCGCACCCGGCCGCAGCTTCACCAGCACGCTGGCCTTAGCCGGAGCACGCGATTCCAGAAAGATGGAGTCCTTGGGGAACGTGATGTGCACCCGGGCCGCTTCCACTTCCGCCAGCGACATGACCGAGCGCTCCAGTTCGCCCTCCAGCGCGCGGTGATAGTTCACCTGTTCGGTGAAATCGCTGGCGCCGAAGTTGGTTTTATCGAACAGCTCGTAGCCGATCCGCCCGCTCTTGGGCACGCCAGCCGCGGCCAGTTGCAGGCGCAGCTCCGCCACCCGCGCAGACGGCACTAGCACCACCGTGCCGCTCTCGGATAACCGGAACTCCGACCCGCTCTCGCGGACCTTCGCCAGCACAGCAGCCGCATCTTCGGTCGACAGCTCGCTGTAGAGCGGCCGGAAGTCGCGCTCCCGATTCCAGTGGGAGAAGGCTGCCAGGCCGCCAATCACAGCCGCCGCCGTCAGCACGAGCGACAACATCTGCTTCCAGGTCAGTGTCTCCAGTAGCCGCTTCAACTGATCCATCTAGGTCCTTGTCGGGGTCCTACATCTGCATGCGCATCACTTCCTGGTAGGCCGAGATGACTTTATTTCTCACCTGCAGGAAAAGGTCGAAGGTCATTTGTGTTTCCTGAGTGGCCAGCGCGACTTTGTGGACTTCTTCGTCCTCACCCGAAAGGAACTTGTCGATACTGGCTTGAGCATTCTGCTGAAACTGCTCGACGTGGCCCATGGCCTCGGAAAGAACGTTCTGAAAGCCGCCGCCCTCGGTTTTGCCCAACGGCTTCAGCGGAGGAAGGGCACTGGGAGTGCTGATCGGTGTGATTGGAAGGGGCATGGCTTATTTCATAAGGTTGATGGAGTTGAGAATCATGTCTTTAATGGCGGTCATCGCCGCGACATTGCCCTGATAACCCCTCTGGGCGCTTAACAGATCCACCATGTCCTCGGCGGGATTGATGCGCGGGAAAGCGACATAGCCGTCCTTGTCGGCGTCCGGATGGCCGGGCATATAGCGTTTCTCGGGCTCGCGTGAGTCTTCGACAACATCGGAGACTTCAACGCCTTCGACATCGGGGGATAGTTCGGTTTGAAAGACTGCGCCGAACGGAGAGGTTTCCGGCGCACTCGTAAAGACCGCGTCCTTGCGCCGGTAAGGCCCTCCTTCCGGAGTGCGGGTGGTTTCCGAGTTGGCCAGGTTTTCGACCAGCAGTTCAGCACGGGTGCGCTGAGCCGACATCCCCGAAGCGCTTACTGATAAAACCGAAAACAGGCTCATCAGGACTGGCCCTCCTTGATGGCCGACTCGATCAGCTTCAATTGCGTCTTCATGAGGCTGGAGGCAACATTGAAGCGGAGCGCATTTTCAGCCAGAAGCCGGGATTCCCGGTCCAGGCTGACGTTGTTGCCGTCGTTCTTGACCACCAAGCCTGGCGTTTCCACTACATTGGGCGTCCCGCCTTCGACCAGGCTCATATATTCAAATTGAAAGTCGATGTCTTTGGTTTTATAGCCGGGCGTGTCCACGTTGGCCATGTTTGAGGCGACCAGCTTCTGCCGCGTACTCAATAAATCCATGTAGCGCGCTATTTCGTTGGTAATATGGTCAACCACGCTAGCCACACATGCAAAAGGAGCACCAAATCAAAGCAGCGCTTAGTCTTCAAGGACTTACACGTCCCCGTGGAGACAGAATCCCGGCGGATGGCAGAGAATTGCCATTCCAAAACGGGTTTCGATTCCCGTTTCGAATCTGAACGAGTCCAGCGCAAACGCGCCGATTGGGGGTAAACTCAAACCTTCGGGGTAGGAAGCACTAGGTGCTTTGCCTACGGCGCTCTAAGAGTTACCTGAAATTGATTACGTACCAGTACCCTTGTAGAATCGAAAGTCAGATGGCCGATACACTATATATGAACGAAAGCTCGACGGCGTTGGAAGACCAAGGACTCGGTCCGGATGAGGTGGAGGCTAAAAAAGGCATGATTCGGGTTCTCATTGCCGACGACCACCCCATTGTCCGGGATGGCCTGCGAAAGCTCCTCAGCCTGGAGGAGGATTTCCAAATTGTGGGCGAAGCCTCGGACGGCTGCGAGGTGTTGGATAAAGTCCAGGAACTCGATCCGGACGTGCTGCTGCTGGATCTGCGGATGCCCAATCTGGATGGGCTTTCGGCGCTCCAGGCGCTGCAGCAAACCAACAAGCATACTCGCGTCATCGTGCTGACTGCGTCGGAGGATAAGAACGAGTTCGTCCAGGCCATGAAGCTGGGCTGTTCCGGCATCGTGTTGAAGCAAACCGCTCCCGAACTCATCGTCAAGAGCATTCGAAAGGTCCATGGGGGCGAAATCTGGCTGGATTCGCACACGACTGCCGCGGTGATGCGTCAGTTCGCTGCGCCCGGTGAGACCGGCAGCTCCGGCTCCGGAAAGAGCCGCGAGCGGTCGCCGTTGAGCCAGCGCGAGCGTGAGATCGTTCAACTGGTGGCCCAGGGCTATAAGAACAAGGAAATGGCCGAGAAGATGTTCATCAGCGAACAGACGGTGAAGAATCATCTGCACAACATCTTCGACAAGTTAGGCGTGTCCGACCGCTTGGAATTGGCCCTCTACGCCATTCATAAAGGTTTGCATCTTAGCCCCGAACGCTAGCTCCTCTCCGGCGGGCTGGCTCAGCACCAGCCCGCGCTCTCCTCTTAGCAGCTCATACCGGCATTGCCTCAGGGATTCTACCGGGCGTCTTTGGTACTTCCCGTCCATTGCCCACCGTGACCATCAGAAGTAAGTTTCCTGATACGGAGCCGTACCATATGCGACGAATGCTCGTTCTTCCGCTGCTTTCTTTGGGCCTGGCGCTTGCGTTGCCGGCTCAGGTGCCTCAAATGCACACGGTCCAGCCGGATAGCGGCAAGATCGGCTCGGTTCTGCGAATTCACGGAGTCTACCTGGGTAAGACCACGGTCGACGAGGTTTATCTCACCGACCATACCTTCGATATGAAGGTGAAAGTGCTGGACCAGGCCGACGATTCCATTGAGTTTCGCATTCCGCCTTCGGTGAAGCCAGGCCGGCTACAGCTCCTGGTGAAGACGACTGGAAAGCAGCCGCTATTGATCGAGCAGCCGGTTTACATCACGGTGGAAGAACCCAAGAACACGGGCGATTCGGCCACCGCTTCCAAGTGAGGCGGCGTCACTGCTGCTGTTGCTGCTGCTGTTGAGCAGCGCTGTCGTTATCGGCGGTCTCCTCACGGAGCGAGTTGGACCAGTCTTCGGCCCCTGGCTCGGCTTCCAGAGGCGGCGGAGCGTCAGAGGGCGCCACGCGCACGGCCACCTGCAGCTGGCTTTCCGCCGAGCCCTTAAACACGCCCCTGGTAGGGGGAACGTCGGCGTAATCGCGCCCCACGGCTGTTCGTACATGCATCTCGCCGGCCAGCACGTTGTTGGTGGGATCGAATCCCACCCATCCAAGAGTGGGCAGCAGCACCTCCACCCAGGCGTGCGTGGCGCCTTCGGCCGAGCGCGTCTTGTCGCCTGCGCGGTGAAACAGATAGCCCGAAACGTAGCGGCAAGGAATGCCGATCCGCCGCGTCAGAGCGATCAAAATGTGCGCGAAATCCTGGCAGACTCCCTGGCGCGTGCGCAAGGCGTCGTCAATCGGCGAATCCACGCGCGTGCTCTTGGGGACATAGGCGATTTTTCCGTAAAGACCGGAGCTCAACTGCAGAACTAACATCAGAGGATCGCGTGCGCGGGCGTGCTCCCGCGATTCCACGCCCAGCTCCCGGGCGAGCTGCTCCAGCAACTCGCTGGACTGCCCGAACTGGCTGGGCAACAGCATCTCGATAAAGTCACCCGCGGCGATCGTGGCATCCAGAGCGTCCCAGGCGTCGTTTGCGAGCGATTCAGGCAGCGCGGGGCCCGCCTGCACATCCACCAGCGCCTCCGCCACCAGAATGAGCTGGCGATGGTGGCCGGGAACGTCGAAGTGATGGACCGTATTGCCCAGATAATCGCGATAAGAATAAACACGCCGGCGCGGGTGAACCGCGAGCTGGAAGCTCAGGCAGCGCTGCGGGCCTTCCGAGCGGGGCTGCATGCGCGCCTCCATGATGCTCTCGCTGACCGGCGAGCTGTAACGGAACTTAGTGAGATGACGAATGGAGTAATACATCAGGCTTCGATGGCCGCCTCGATCGGATAAGTAATGTACACCTCATAGATGGCTGAATGGATGCGCGCACACTGCTTCTGGATGTCGGCGAAGAACTCGGAAAGCGAGGCCACAATTTCTTCGAGCGGCGTGAAGATGAGCCCGGCGCGTAACCTCCCCGCCATTTTGGCCACGCGCGCCGAGCGCTTGCTGGAAGCCACTTCGTTGATCGCGTCCAAGGACCGTTGCACGCTATCGGCAGCGAAACGCACGGAGTGAGGAAACTCGGCATTGAGCAGCAGGAACTCGGCCACGCGCTCCGGCCGGAGGTCGGCCGTGTAGACCTTGCAGTAAGCCTCGAACGCCGTGCAGCTGCGCAGCAGGCCGATCCATTCCATGTGCACGCCGGAATCCATGGCCTCGCGGAGTGATTCGCGGAATTCGCGGAAATACAGATCCAACAGGCGCGCCGTGGCCGAGGCGCGCTCAATGAACCGGCCCACCTGGATGAACTGCCAGCCTTCGCCGTGATTCATGGTGGAATCCGTCACGCCTTGGAACAGATGGGAGCTTTCCAGAATCACGCTGACGAAGTCCAGAGGCTGGCGCGTCCATACGCCGGCCGCCTCGATGCGCTTCACTTCGTGAAACAGACGGTTGAGATGCTCCCACATTTCCGAGCTGATTTGCTCGCGCACCTGACGGGCATTCTCGCGAGCGGAGGCGATGCCGCCCGTGACCTGGCGGAGGGCATGGTTGCGGGCTAGAGCGAAGGGGTCCGGATGTTCGGTTATCGCGTCCGCAGCAGCAGGCGCAGAGTGGCCCAAAGCGGCGAGCGTACGTAACCAGCGGCGGTCGGACGTGCGCGGGTCCTGCTCCAGCATGAGGTTGAGCTGCACGCCCATCACGCGCGCGGTGTGCTCGGCTCGCTCCAGGTACCGGCTCATCCAATAGAGATTGTCCGCGACTCTCGAAAGCATGTTTCCTACTGTAGTACCCAAGTGTCTTTGCTACCCCCGCCCTGCGATGAGTTCACCACCAGCGATCCGGTGCGCAGCGCCACGCGCGTCAAGCCGCCGGGCACAATGGTCACCTTGTCGCCGCAGAGGATGTAGGGGCGAAGGTCGACGTGGCGCGGCTCCACGCGGCCATCGAAAAAGCAGGGCGCGCGCGAAAGCATCAGCGTCGGCTGGGCGATATAGTTACGCGGATCAGCCTCGATTCGCACCCGAAATTCCTCGCGCTGCTCCGCGGTGCTGTGCGGCCCGATCAACATGCCGTAGCCGCCTGATTCCCCCACCGCCTTCACCACGTACTGATCCAGATGGGCCAGGACGTGCCGGCGCTCGGCCGGCTCGGTCAGCAGGTATGTCTCGACGTTGTCGAGAATGGGATCTTCGCTCAGGAAATAGCGGATCAGTTTGGGCACGTATGCGTAGAGCGCCTTGTCATCGGCCACGCCAGTGCCCAGCGCGTTGGCGAGCGTCACGTTGCCGGCCCGGTACGCGTTGAACAGGCCTGCGACACCGAGGATCGAATCGGATCGAAACGCCAGCGGATCGATGAAATCGTCATCCACTCGGCGGTAGATGACGTCGACGCGCCGCAGGCCTGTGGTGGTACGCATGTAGAGGACGTTGTCGTGCACCACCAGGTCGCGGCCTTCCACCAGCTCGATGCCCATCTGGCGGGCCAGGAACGTGTGCTCGAAGTAGGCCGAATTGTAGACGCCGGGCGTCAGCAGCACGATGTTCGGCTCGGGGCGGCCTTCGGGAGCTAGCGCGCGCAGCGTGCTCAGCAGGGCTTCGGCATAGTGATCGATGGGACGGACGTCGGTGCGCTGGAACAGCTCCGGGAAGGTGCGCTTCATGACCTGGCGCGAAGTCAGCATGTAGGAAACACCGCTTGGCACGCGCAGATTGTCTTCCAGAACGACGAAGCGGCCATCCGGCAGCCTGACCAGGTCGGTTCCCATGACGGACACATAGATGCCCTTGGGCGCTGCAAAGCCGCGCATCTGTCGGCGGAAGTGCTTGCAGCTGTAAATCATTTCGCGCGGCACAATGCCAGCGGCGAGGCAGCGGCCCTCGTTATAGATGTCTTTGAGAAACAGGTTCAGCGCGGTGATGCGCTGGGCGAGGCCGCGCTCGATGGTCTCCCATTCGGCGCTCGTGATGATGCGCGGCAATAGGTCGTGGGGAAAGATGCGCTCGGTGGCTTCCTCGCGGCCATAGACGGTGAAAGTGATGCCCTGGTTCAGGAACGACGCATCGGCCGCCTGCTTCTTGCGGCGCATCTCGCCGGCGGGCAGCCCCAGAAGCAGCTCGTGCAGCGCCTGGTAATGCGGCCTGGGCCGCCGGTCCCCGTGGAACATCTCGTCGTAGGCCGAGTCCAAAAGGTAATTGGAGAAGGGATCGCTGTTGAGCCGCAGTTCGTCGAGTCCAGGAGTTGCCATGGGTTGCCCTGCTTCGACGCGGAAGGAAATAACATTATCACACGCCGCCGGTTCAGCTTACACTGAGAGTTGTTTTCCATCCTGCTGCATCCGGAGCCCGACCAGGAAGACTATCTGATCGCCGAACTGGCCGAGTGGGGCACGGCAGGAATTGTCCAGGAAGACGGCCGTATCCGGGCGTTTTTTGACGACGCGGGCGACGCCGAAGGCCTCATCCGCCGGTTCGCAGACTTTACGCCGGAGCTGCGCGAGGAGGCTGCCATCGATTGGGAGCAGGCCTCGCGCGATGCCTGGCCGCCGCTTGAGATCGGCCAGCGCTTCTATTTGGTTCCACCGTGGCGCGCGGGCGACCCCGTGCCTCAGGGGCGGTTACGGCTTATCGTTTACCCGGGAATGGCCTGCGGCACCGGCTGGCATCCCTGCACGCAGCTTTGTCTAGAGGCCATCGAACGGTACGTGAAGCCGGGCGACCGCGTATTGGACGTGGGCTCCGGCTCCGGGATTCTGTCGGCTGCGGCGCAGTTGGTAGGGGCCAGTTGCGTGATCGGCTGTGACATTGACGCCGAAAACGTCCAATTGGCGCGGGACCGCGTGGCTGTGCCGATGTTCATTGGATCGGCCTCTGCCGTCCGCGCCGCTTGGGCGGACGCAATCGTAGCCAACATTGATGCCGCGACGATCGAGGATCTGATGCCGGAGTTAACGCGCGTGAGGACGGCCGGCGGAACGTTGATCCTCTCCGGGTTCCCGCGGTGGGACGCTCCGGAAGGGTTCCAGCCGCGGGAAATGCTCGAGCGCGAGGAGTGGCTGTGCTGGATCTGCTGAAAAAGAAGAAGCCCACGGCGGCTTAAACCGTGGGCTCTTTTCACTGCGGGTTTGGAGAAGGATCTACTTATTCAGACGACGGCCGGCGCTTTAAAGTCGGACGGTCTTCGTCATCAGACTTGTTGGTGTTCGTGTTACCGTTATCATCCGGACTCACTGTTCCGGTACCGGAGCCGGGGGCCCGGCGCAAAGTGGGCTTGTTCGGATCGAAGTTGTCGATCTTGCGGCGATTGTGCATCGCCATCAGCCGCGCCTTTACGTCGTTAAACTCGGACGTGTTCAGCACATACTCGGGCTTTTCCTTCAGCAGCTCCTGAATGTTCTTCTGGGCCGCCCGAACGCGATCGTCGGTGGGCGGATGCGTAGAGAAGATTTTGGAAACCGTGCCTGGCTTGCGCTTTTCCAGGGTCTGGATCTTTTCGAAGAAGTCGACGAACGCTGTGGGGTCGTAGCCGGCCTTGTACATGTATTCCAGACCCAGCATGTCGGCCTCGGATTCGAAACCGCGGGAGAACTTCAGGAAAGTCACGGGCACCAGCACGCTCGCGGCTTGATAAATGCCGTAGCCTGTCCAGCCGCCCATGAAAATCAGCGGAATCATGCCGAGCTGGGCGATCTCACCACGGGTGGCCTGGCGTGTGCCGTGGCGGGCGGCCACGTGCGCGATCTCGTGCGCCATCACGCCGGCCAGTTCGGCTTCATTGTCGGCCTTCAGGATCAGCCCGGAGTTCACGAAGAAGAATCCCCCAGGAAGTGCGAAAGCGTTGACTTCCTCACTATCTAGGACCTTGATCGTGAAGGGGACCTTCGCATCGGAGTTGCGGACCAGGTTCTGGCCCACACGATTGACGTACTCCGAGATCACCGGATCGTTGATTACTTTCGCCTGCCGCTCGACCTCCTGGGCCAGCTGCTTGCCCAGCGCGATTTCCTTTTCGAGCGAATAGAAATTCACCTTCCCCGAGACGTCGCGATTGCCGATCTCGTCGGGGTCTTTCTTGGCGTCCTTGGCCAGGGCCGGGTTGGGCACGACCGTGGTGAAGACGAGCAGGAGACTGAAACAGGGAGACAGCAGGCGTTTCATCCAGGCACTCCTACGATCCAGTATAAACCTTCATATTTTAAACGTATAGTGGTTCTTATGGGTTTCGAGGAAAAGTCCGGAGCGGCCGCGGCCAGCACCGAGCCATTGTGGAGGCAGTACCGGGACGAGTTTCCCGTGACCAAGAATCTGATCTATCTGAATCATGCCGCTGTTGCGCCCCTTCCTAAACGGACAGCCCAGGCCATGCAATCCTGGGCGCAGGACGCGCTGGAGTTCGGCTCCCTGCACTACAGCAAGTGGTTGGATACCTATGAAGCACTTCGAGTTGCGGCCGCGAAGTTGATCGGCGCGCAGCGCAGCGAAATCGCGCTCATCAAGAACACCTCTGAGGGCATATCTGCTGTCGCTAATGGGTTAGAGTGGCATCCGGGCGACCGGATTGTGGCGTTTCGCGAGGAGTTTCCAGCCAACTACTACCCCTGGAAGCGGCTCGAGGCAAACCGCTGCATCGTGGAGTGGCTCTCGGTGCATGATCCGCTCGAGAAGATCGACTCGGCCTGTACGGGCGCCCGATTGCTGGCCATCAGTTTTGTTCAGTATCTCAGCGGTTTCCGGGCCAATCTCAATGCGATCGGCGAGATCTGCCGCCGGCGGCGCTGCTTCTTCTTCGTCGATGCGATCCAAGGCCTTGGCGCGTTCCCGCTAGATGTCGAGGTCGCTCGCATCGACGCGCTCGCCGCGGACGGGCACAAGTGGATGCTAGGGCCGGAGGGCTGGGGCATCCTCTATGTGCGGAAGGACCGGCAGGATTCGATCTTTCCTCACGAGTTCGGTTGGACGAACGTAGCCGGCTATAACGACTATTCCTCTCGGGACATGGCGCTCCGGGGCGATGCTGGCCGGTATGAATGCGGAACACTAAACACAATAGGTTCCTACGGTTTACTTGCATCTTTGGAACTATTACTGGAGATCGGAATCGGCCAGACCGCACCCGCCGTGCAGGGCCTCGCCGACCAACTTGCCGAAGGCGCCCGCCGGAAGGGTTACGAACTCCTAGGTGACCGGACTCCCGAGACCGGCGCAGGCATTATCTGTCTCCAAAAGCCGGCTCTGGACAGCCGTAAGGTGGTCAGCGATCTGCGGCAGCACGGCATCCTGGCCGCGCCCCGCCAGGGCTGGATCCGGATGTCACCGCACTTCTATATCAGCCCGGACGAAATTGACCGTGTTATCAGCGCGCTTCCGTAGGCGCCGCAAGGTGAAGCGCTGGAAGATTAATACTGTTCCGGCGCGATAATCCGTCTCCCCTCCTGGCGCGTCCAATTGGCGTGAAGGAGGTCCACGTAGACATGTTCCGAAACCTTGTACTCAGTGCCGGCCTGTGCGCGTCGATGACGGCATTTGTGGTCCCGGTGCAGGCTGCATCGGGATCGAACGACGCGGCAGTCCAGCGGAAGGCCGACAGGGTCTTTCAGGCAGTCCAGTACGATGCCCGGCAGGCGCTCGACCACGCCTATAACCTGGAAAGCTTCAAGACGCCAAACACTCCCAGTTGGAGCATGGTCGCCCTTCAGCTAAACCAACTCCGGGCCGAGGTGAACGATATGACCCGGCGGTTACAACATCTGCAGCGCATAAGCCCACATGCGGCCCCCTTGCAGCAAGCGGCTATTGACCGTATGTCCAGATCGGTCCATTTACTGTCGAATTACACTGCCGACGCCATCGCGTTCGCCGATTCCCACCATCATGACCTGTGGAACCTCACCTATCAGCGATACCTGAGAGACGTCGGCCATGACGCACGCATCTTGACGCGCACCGCCGATCACGCAGTGGAACGCGCCAAACTCAATCAGGAAGAACGACCATCAGGGGGGAACGTTCGAGCTTCTTCGTAACAAAGGGAGGTAACTGATGAAACTCAAGTTGTGGAATGCAGTAGGTCTTGCAGCATGCGCCGTTTTGCTGGCAATTGCCGCGCCTGTCAGCGCCAAGGCCGCGACAACTGCGGAAAAAAGTGCGACCGCAATGGCGGCGAAGGGCGTCCGAGAGGCTTGGCCGGCAGAGACGCTCTCGGGCACGATCATGGCCGTGGATCCTGCACAGAACCTGGTGATCGTGAAAGGAGCGGACGGCGTGCCGTTCGATATGGACGTCAGGGCATCCACCCGCATCCGTTCTGGCGATCACCGGCTCACGCTGAAGGATCTGGCCTCGGAACAGAAAAAGAACGTAACCGTACATTTTGTTCCGGAGCGCGCGGGCGATATTGCGCGGACAATTCAGGTGAACGGATAAGCGCTTCAGATGTCCAGCCCCAGCGGGCGCTTGGGCACGTCGTCGGCCGGGCGGCGTTTCTTACGAAATACGCCTGACAGTTCGTAGAGCACGACCAACAGCAGGATCACCGACAGCGTGAGGGCGCCGCCGAGCCACAAGCCGGATTGGCCGCGCCATTCCCGCAGCGCACGTGTCCAAATCAGCGCGATGATGATCACGCTGAGAACGATGCGGAGAAGCTTGCGCGCCGATAAGAACATGCTTTTCTCGTGACTGGCCGCGGCCGAAGCCGCTCAGGTAATATACTATGCCATCGGGGCGGGGCGACACGGAACGGTGCGTCGAAGCCGCATTTTTCATGCCCACATTCGTTACGCATGCCATCGCCGGAGCCGCCGTTGCCCAAGTGCTTGCGCCGTGTTCGCTGCGCGGCCGGATGACGGCGGTCGCGGCCATGTGCGCGATGCTTCCGGATATCGATGTCATCGGGCTTCGCCTCGGCGTGCCGTACGACAGTCTGTTCGGACATCGCGGCATCACGCACTCAGTTCTGTTCGCGGGCCTGGTAGCGCTGGCTATTTCCCTGCCCTTGTGGAGCCGGAGCAAGACGCGCGAGACCTTGCAGACGCTCGCATGCGTCTTCGTGGCGACGGTGTCGCACGGCGTGCTGGACGCGCTGACGAATGGCGGCCTGGGGGTGGCGTTCTTTGCGCCGTTCAACGATGCGCGGTACTTCTTTCCGGTGACGCCGATCGAGGTTTCGCCGCTGCGCGCGGACGTTTTCCTGACGGTACGCGGCGTGTCGGTCTTGTCGAGCGAAGCACTCTGGGTGTGGTGCCCGGCGGCGATTGTCGCAGTCGTAGCGCGGCTAACTCGATGCCGCGCCTAGTTAGCCGGGTGCAGAGTCAGCTTCTGCACGCGCCAGTTCAGGATCTCGGCGACGTAAAGCTCATTTTCCGACGGGCACGCCATTTCGTGAATCCAGCCGAACTGCTTCAACTGGCGGCCCATGCTGCCGAGCACGCCCACTACTTTGCCGTCCAACGTCATCTTGTAGATTCGGCCTGGATATGCGTCGGACGCGTATAAATACTGCGTCGGGCCGGGCGAAATGCACACCGCCCAGGGGGCGCCGGGCTGCATGGTCGCGTTGCCGCCGGCCGGCGGGTTCGGGTTCGGCGGACTGCCCATCCACATGTGGATCACCGGGGGCAGCGGCACGTTGATGTGAATCTCACGCAGGTAATCGCCATTGGAATTGAACACCTGGATGCGGCGGTTGCCGCGATCCGCCACGTAGACGTTGCCTTGTGCATCGGATGCGATGCTGTGCGGCGTATTGAACTGGCTGGGGCCAGTGCCGAAAGAGCCCCACTGCTTTACCCAGTCGCCGTTCTTGTCGTACTTGGCGACGCGCGAATTGATGTAGCCGTCACTGATAAAAATGTCGCCCTCCGGGTCCCAGGTAACGTCGGTGGGCTGGCGGAACTGGCCGTCCACCGCAGGCAGTGGCGGTTTGGGATGCTTCCACGCTTCGGCGCCTTCATCCGACGCTTCCTTCTTGCGGCCGAACACCATCGCCACGCGACCGTCCGGATCGAACTTGATGATCATGTCCGAGCCTTTGTCAACGGCCCAGAGATTGTCGTCCTTATCCACGCGCACGGTGTGCGCGAAGGACCATGCGTAGAGATTGTGGCCGATCTCGCGCATGTAATGGCCGTCGGGGCCGAATTCGAGAATTTGCGCGGCCGCGGCGGCGTAGGCCGGGCCGGTGGTGTTGCCGCGCGAAAAGACGAAGATGTCGCCTTTGGAATCGACCGCGACGCCCGAGGCCTCGCCCAGGTAGAGGTCGGGCGGCAGCTTCAGGAAATTGGGGACCGAGTCATAGGGGATTTCGGGTACCGAGGTTCCCGATGTAGAGGCGTCATCGCCCCCAGCGAGCGCAGCGAAGCCCGCAACGGCCAGGATCAAAAAGCGTTTCAAGGTAGCCTCCTTGCGTACTCAAAGTACGATATCAGAAGGCAGAGGTCACTGCTTCATTGGGCGGCTTTGTGGGCCATGCCGCGGCGTCCGGCGTCGAGCACCGCGTCCACCAGGACCGCAAGATCCTCCTCCGTTGTTTCGTAGTGAAGAATGCAGGCGCGCAGGACGAAGCGGCCATTCAAAACCGTGTTGGTGACGAAGACACGGCCCTCGGACTGCAGAGTCTCCATGATGTGCTGATTGATCGCGTCGAGCTGCTCCTGCGTGCCGGACCAATCGCGAGGGCGATAGCGGAAACACACGATGGACAAGATCACGGGCGCGGCGAGTTGCAGATCCGGCTCGGCGGAAATCTGCGCCTTAAGAATCTGAGCCAGGCGGCGATGGCGTGCGACAAGCTGAGCCAAGCCCGCGCGGCCGGCGGTCACGAGCGTGGTCCAAAGCTTCATCGCGCGGAAGCCACGGGTCTGCTGGATGCCGTACTCGCTGAACCAGGGCATGCCGCCGAAGCCCTTTCCCTGCTCTGTTCGAATGTATGCCGGCACCAGGCTGAAGGCATCGCGCAGCAGCTCGCCGTCGCGAACGAACACGCAGCCGCATTCCACCGGAACACTGAGCCACTTATGCGGATCGAGAGCGAGCGAGTCCACCCGTTCCAGCCCGCGGTAAAGATCGGCGATCCCGGGATCTAGAATGCCGGGCGCGCCGTAGGCGCCGTCCACGTGCAGCCAGAGATCCAACTCGCCGCATAGGGCAGCCAGTTGCCAGAGGGGATCGATGGCGCCGGTGCTGACAGTGCCCGCGTTGGCGACAACGCAGAAAGGCCGCAAGCCGTTATCGCGATCCCGCAGGATGGCGCTGCGAAGGGCGTCGACATCGATGCGGAACCCGGCGTCGACAGGAACGCGCCGGATGGAATCGGAGCCGAGGCCGAGCAGTTCCACCGCCTTCTGGATGCAGGAATGCGCTTCCGTTGAGGTGTACAGCCGCAGCGGCGCGTCCAGCCGGGCAAGACCGCGAGCGCGAATGTCGTACTTGGCTTTAGCCGCGGCCCAGTGGCGCGCCGCACCCAGAGCGACGATAGAAGCGGCAGAGGCCCCGCTCACCAGCATCCCGATGCTCTGCTCCATCGGAAAGCCAACCAGTTCCATCAGCCAGCGAACCGCGCAGTGCTCCAGGTAAATGGCCGCATGGTCTCCGCCGGCGCAACTAGGATTCATCGCAGCAGCCAGCAGTTCGGTAATCACCGGAAGCAATGCAGGCGGCGAATTCACCCAACCGAAGAAGCGCGGATGTCCGTTGCCCATGGGATGCTTCAACACAATGCTAGTCAGGTACGCAAAGATGTCGGTGGGAGCGAAGCCCTGGTCGGGCATCGGCTGCGACAGGATCGCTTCGCGCTCGCCCGGCTGCATGGGCTGAAACACCGGACTGGAAGGCAGAGCGGCCAGATAGTCTGCAGCCATATCCACAGCTTGATATCCCAGCTTGCGAAACTCTTCCGGCGTCAGTGCGAATCCAGATGCCATCCTGATGCAATCCTCCGTCAATCCAGCCAGCGCGCAAGCCCACTGGCTACGCGGAGTGGGATACTGGCGTTTATGGTACTCCGTTTCTCCGCTGCAACGGTTTTCACGTTACTCACCTTGCTCTGCGCATGTAACAAAGTGACACCAGCAAACGCGCCGCATGCCACGGTTTATCTGCGCGACGGAACGGTGGTGGCTGGCAAAGTGATCTCGAGCACGCCGACGCAGCTCGAAATCGCAGGCGACGATAACATCACGCATACCATTCCGGTCGGCCAGGTGCAATCGATGAGCTACGATGCGCCCCCGCAGGCCGCAGCGGCAGCGCCTCCGGCCAGCACGTCAAGCGCATCCAGTGCGCCAGCGCCCTCGGCACCCGCACCGCCCCCACCCGATTCCAATCACGAGAACCACTACCATCCGCCGGCATCCGCCATCACCACGGCGACCTATGAGGTTCCCTCCGGCACAGAGTTAACTGTGCGCACCGAAGAGACCATCGACTCGGAACGCGCCTCGGAAGGCCAAACGTTTCCAGGCGAACTGACTCATGATGTGCGCGACGCGTCCGGCAATGTTGTCATTCCGCGAGGAGCGAATGCGCAGCTCGTGATTCAGTCGGAGAGCAGAGGCGGGACGTTTCGCGGTTCCGCTGACCTCGTGCTGGGTCTGGCGTCAGTCTCGGTCGACGGCCGGATGTACCAGTTGGATACCAGCGATGTAGTTCGCAGCGGCAAAGAGGGCGTCGGCAAGAACCGGCGTACGGCCAAATTCGCCGGCGGGGGAGCCGTATTTGGCGCGATTATCGGCGCAATCGCGGGCGGCGGGAAAGGCGCGGCGATTGGGGCTGCGTCCGGCGCAGGAGCCGGAGCGGCGGCGCAGGCCTTCACTAAAGGCCGAACCATCCGTGTGCCCGCCGAGAGCATCCTGCGGTTCCGGCTGGAGAGGCCGTTGCACGTAGTGGCCGCGCAGTAAGCATGAGCGGCACACTCTGCATCGAGGCGCTTGAACCCCCGGACTGGCCGGCTGTGCGGGCCATCTATCTGGAAGGCATCGCCACCGGCAATGCGACCTTCGAGCAGAACGCTCCGGAGTGGGAGAAATGGGACACGTCGCATCTGGCAAACGCGCGTCTTGTGGCGCGATCGGATGGCGCGGTTCTTGGTTGGGCCGCGCTGAGCCCTGTATCGGGCCGGTGCGTCTACTCTGGAGTGGCCGAGGTGAGCGTGTACGTCGCCGAGCGCGCCAGGGGCCGCGGCGTGGGGCGGGAGCTTCTGTCGAGGCTAGTGGCCGATTCGGAAAGCTCCGGCATCTGGAGCCTGCAGGCGGGCATTTTCCCGGAGAACACCGCGAGCATCCATCTGCACTCGAGCGCCGGGTTTCGTATCGTCGGCACACGAGAGCGCTTGGGCATGATGAACGGCAATTGGCGCGACGTGGTGCTGATGGAGCGCCGCAGCGCGGTGGTCGGCGTTTAAGCGCCGGCCGGCTTCAACGCGCGCGACTTGCGCGTTTCCAGATTCGGTAGGAATCCGGTGAGTAAGCCGATGGCCGGCAGAAACGCGCAGATCTTATACACAAAGAAAATGCTGGTGTGGTCGGCTAACTGGCCGAGCAGCGCCGCGCCGACTCCGCCCATACCGAAGGCCAGTCCGAAGAACATCCCCGAGATCATGCCGATCTTGCCGGGCACCAATTCCTGCGCGTATACCAGAATCTGCGAAAAGGCCGAAGCCAGAATCACGCCAATGACTACGCTGAGGATCGTGGTCCAGAATAGGTTCGAATACGGCAGCATCAGAGTGAACGGCAGCACGCCGAGAATGGAAACCCAGATCACGTATTTGCGGCCCAGGCGATCGCCCACCGGGCCACCGATAATGGTTCCCGCAGCAACGGCGCCCATGAAGATGAACAAATGGATCTGCGCGTCGCGCACCGCCAGGTGGAATTTGTTGATGAGATAGAAGGTGTAGTAGCTGTTCAGGCTGGACAAATAAAAGAACTTCGAAAACATCAGGCAGATCAGCACGGCGAGCGACAGGACCACTTTGCGCTGGGAGAGCGCATGCGAGAGTTCCGAGTGGGCTCGGGATTTTTTTGCACCAGCGTGATGCTGCTTTGACCACGCGCCAACGCGCGCCAAGACAATGATTCCGAGTAAAGCGGCCGCGGAGAACCAGGCGATGCGCTGCTGGCCACGCGCTCCGACGATGATAAAAGCCGCCAACAGCGGGCCCAGAGCCGATCCAGTGTTTCCGCCCACCTGGAAAAACGCCTGCGCGAAACCGTGCTGTCCGCCGGAGACCATCCGCACGACGCGCGACGATTCGGGATGGAAGATCGCAGAACCCATACCAACCAGCGCCGCGCCGAGCAAGATCATCGGATACGTACCCGCCCGCGACAACGAGATCAATCCGACCAGCGTCAGCCCCATGCCGATGGACAGAGAGTACGGCTGTGGGTGCCGGTCGTTGAAGTAGCCCACCATCGGCTGCAGCAGCGAAGCCGTGATTTGATACGTTAGCGTGATCAGACCGATCTGGCCGAAGTCGAGATGATACGACGTCTTGAGCAGTGGGTAAATCGCCGGGAGCAGCGACTGCACCATGTCGTTCAAGAAGTGGCAGAAGGCGGCTGCCAGCAGGATGCTGAAGACGAGTTTTTCGCTCGTGTGCGAAGGGGCCTGCGCTGCTATCGGATTTGCAGTTGTCTGCATAGGCGTTTAGATCGATTCACCCTAGGGTCCGATTCGGGTTTCTCGGAGTCGACTCCAAATGGACCTTACTAGTTAGAGTACCGTCTTTTGAGTTACTTGCGCAGATAGGCGTCGTCGCCTCGGATCCAGTCGTCACGGCGGGGCGAAAATAGATCGACCGCCACGCAGTCTTCCAGCGCTTCCACACTGTGCGGGGTGTGCGGAGGGATTCGCACCACCTCCCCCGCCTTAACCACGCGGGGCACGCCTTCCAGCACGAAGTTCGCCGAGCCTTTCTCGATCATCGAGATCTGTTCGTTGTGGTGGCTGTGCTCCGGCACAACGCAGCCTTTGCGCATGTAGATGCGTGCCACGGTCATGGTCTCGCTGTGAATCACCTGGCGCGCGAGCGCCGGATTCATCTGCTCCTTCTGGATGCGATCCCACTCGTAGATGTGCATGGCGCCTGAGATTCTATCAGATGATATCGGCGAAACTCTTACGCAGCTTGCTGAACCAGACGTGCGACAGGAAGAAGACGACAATCCCGACAGCCCACAGTTTCACGAGCGGCAGCAACTCCGGCGCGTGGCCTTCGAGAAACACGGCGCGGTAGCCGCGCACCAGCACGAACAAGGGATTCTTACCCAGGAGCGAGAGCGCGCTGGAGGGCAGGCTCGCCTCCGGGTAACAGATAGGCGTGATGAAAAACCAGAGCGTGAGCACGAAGCCCATGATCTGACCGAGATCGCGGACGAAAGCGCCCAGTGCCGCGAGGAACCAGCAGACGCCGATGGTGAAGAGCAGTTGGGGAATTAGAAGCACGGGCAGCCAGAGGACAGACAGCGGGACCGTGTGACGGATCGCCAGCAGGCCCACGATAAACACCAGCGCGCCGAAGGCCTCGGTCACCAAGCCCGAGAGCACCTGGTTCACCGGCAGCGTGTCGAGCGGAAAAATCAGCTTCTTGACGAAATTGCGGTGTTCCGGAATCACGTACGGCGCGCGGCCGACCGGCTCGGAAAACGCGAGCCACGGCAGCATCCCGGCCAGGAAGTAAAGTGCGAAGCTCGTGCGGCTTTGATCGGGTCCGAAGCGCGTCCGTAGCACGACGCCGAAGACGAAGAAGTAGGTGGACATCAGCAGCAGCGGATTCAAGATGGTCCAGAAGACATCGCCGAAGGATCCGCGGTAGCGCGCCAGAATGTCACGCCGCGCCATGGAACGGATGAGACGGTGGTTCTGCGCGACGGTGCGAACGGGTCCGGTCGCAAGCTTGGGAAGCGAAGCCCAGAGGCGCCGCCAACGCAATCGTCCCAGCGTCGAGATCTCCTGCGCCAGCACGCGCACGCGGCCTTCAGCAGCCTCCACCGAGATGCGCACGAATGGCAACCCCCGCGCATAAGCCCAACCTCCGGGCGTCTGGATGTGCGACAGATATACCTGGTATCCGCCTGTTTCGGGCGGGAACGGGATGGAGATGTCGAACGTTGCCGTGCCGCCGGGAGCCACGTCGCACAATACCGGGTTCCATGCACCTTCCAGGATGAACAGGTTGGTTTCCGGATCGAAGAATTGCCAGCCCAGCGAGAAAGTCTCGGGTTTCCAGGTTTCGCGCGACTTGTTCTCCACCTTCACGCGCACTTCCAATGACGAGCCTTGCGTACTCACCTGGACGTCGCGGTATTCGGCGCGTGTCATTGATAAAGCCAGCTGGGGAAGCGCTCGCGAACCGTGCCGGATTTGCGTCCCACCGCGTAGATGCCGTCGCCACGCAGATCGGGCGGTAGTTCGTAGCGTTCCAACAAATGCCTCACCCACTCGTGTTCGGGCTTGGGTTCAGCCAGGAACGGCCCGGTTTCGAGTAGCACCATTTCGAAGCCGGCGTAGTGAAACAGCAGAACGATCTCGCGCGGCGTGTATTCGCGATTGTGCCGCGCTTCGGGCTCCTCGCCTTCCGCGCGCGGGCGGATGTAAGCGGGAAAGAAGCCGGGATGGTAACCCGCGAGAATGGCCGCGATCGCACGCAGCGATCCGATGTTGGGGGTTGTCAGCACCAGGTGTCCGCCGGGCCGCAGGATGCGGTTGATCTCGGCCATCATGTGCATGGGATCTTCGGTGAGATGCTCCACCAGCTCGCAGCACAGCACGGTGGAGAAATATTCGTCGGCGTAGGGGAAGCGATCTTTTTCGGCGTTGAACAGCTCGATGCCGCAAGTGAACTGCTCGCCGTTCGCCGAAGTCTGCAAGCGATGTTCCACCTTGCCAGCGGGTCCGTAATAGCAGCCGCGAACCTCGCCATAGCCGAGCCGGGTCTGGAGCGCGGGCGTGATTTGTAAATACGAACCCATCTCCAGAATGCGGTCGTCGGGACCGCCGGGCGGCGTGATGGCGAGCGTCTTCTCCAGGCGCGTAAGATGCGTCTCGATGTAGCCCTTGGCCGATTCGTCCGGCGCCCAGGACAGGATATAATCCGGTTCCACAGGTACACTCGGGGCTTCGGGTTGTGGTTCCAGCGCCGGTACTGCCGCGGTGACCTGCCGTTGGCCTGCGACACACTCCAGAAACTCGGCGTAACGCTCGGCGACCTTCGGCCAGGTGCACTCAGTTTCCACCCATTCTCTCGCGCTCGCTCCCAGTTGCCGCCGCAAATCCGGCCGGCTCACGAGCAGGTTGAGATACTCGAACAGGTGGTCCTCTTCGCTTGCATCCACCGGCGTCTTCAGGCAGATGGAGTCCGGCAGTTCGCTGAAGGACCCGACTTCGGAAACAATCACTGCCTTGCCGAGGCCGAGAGCACGCATCAACGTGCCCGAATTCTCACCAACCGTCGGGTAGCGCAGGTTAAGTACGACGTCACAGGCAGCCAGATAACCGACAAACTCTTCGATGGGACGGAAGCCCAGCACACGCACCTGCGCGCCGAGATCGAGCGAGCGGATGAGCGAATCTAACTGCAGTTCGGGATGCGGCTCGCCGACCAGAACCATTCTTGCTTGCGGATGTACGCGCAGCAGCCTGCGGAACGCTCGCAGTGATTCCGCGATGCGCTTGTACGGCTTCAGAAACCCGAAGATGCCCACCAGCGGCGTAGTCTCGTCCAGCCCCAGGCGATCGCGATGTTCCATGCGGCTGGCGTCGGGAATCCAGGCGCCGTGCGGGATGCGCGCTACCGGGCCTGTGAAACCAGCCTCGCGCAGCTCGGCCTCGACGCAGCCGCTATGAACGATGGCCGCTTTCGAAGAGGCCAGCAGCCGGCGCAGCATCGGCACGCCTTCATAATCAGGACCCACTTCGAGCGCCCGCACGCGCCGCGCGTACTCCAGCGCTTCCGGACGACCCTCTTCCTCCACGGCGCGTATGTACGCATCCCAGTCGTTGCGCTTAATCGTGATGTCGGCGATCAGGTGGTGAAGGTTCGCTTCATGCATCACCACAACGCCGGGATGTCGCAGCGCCGTTTGATAGCAGAAGTCGTGATGAACGTTGTTGCCGATCTGGTAGAGCGTGACGTCGAAATCCGCCGGGCGGAAGCCCTCCGGTTGGGAGGCGAACACCTCCACGTCTACCTGTTTGCGCAGTTCTTCCAGAAGAGCGGCGGAGTAATCGGCGATTCCGCTGCGGGCCGGCGGCAGCGGAGAAAAGAAGGCAACCTTAATAGGCACGAGTCGGAAGGGATCCGTTGGAATTATTTCACAAGCTCCATGGAGAACGTTCCGAGAGCGAAGGGAACCTTGACCAGCGCCAATGTGCGCGCTGAGTTCTTCAAGAAGAACAATTCGACGGTCGTGTTGGAAGCGGGTCCTTGCACATGGGCGGTGAAGTGGTCGGCCTCTTGTTGCTTGCCGCCAATGGAGATGTTTTGTGTGCCGTCGGAATCCAGACTCACGTCGTAGGTCACGCCGAAGAAAATCGTCTGCGGAGGCGGGACGCGGCCCTGGCTCAACTCATGGCGCACAAAATACAGGAATGCCAGGGCATCATGGCTGCAGCTGGATGCCTCCATCTCGGACTTGCCGCCGCCGGCATTGATCCGCGTGGCCGTACCTTCGTGCGCGTCAAACGTAGTCTTGTCGTCGACTCTTTTAGCGCCGTGCGTGGAGTTTCGCTGAAATTCGACAGAGCAGTAGGCTTCAGAAGCCTCGGACCGGTAGCGATCGCTGACGGAGAAGCCGGGAACGCCGGCATCCAAATCGAGCGCCAGATGCAGGCGTTGCGGCGCATCGTTGGAAGGCTGAGCACTGGAGGCGCTGAGTTGCGCCTCGCCCAGGCTAAGCCCGCTGGGCCAGTTGATGTTGTAGTGCAGGATCTCGCTGGGAGGCGCCGACGTTCCGATGGGGGCCGCCAGAAGAGCCAGAGCCGCGCAGAACGAAAGCGACAACTTAGGAATCAAGAGCTTCATCAGCGCACTGCAGAAGTCGATTTGACCGCGGAAGCCGCCTTAGCCTTGCGATCTCGGGCCGGCTGCCCCATTGCCTTGCCGGCGATGGCGTAATACAGATCCAGGGTTTTGGAGGCGGTGTTCTCCCAGGTGAACATCGCCGCGCGCTGCACGCCGAGGCGTTCCATGCGCTGGCGCAGTTCCGAGTTCAGCAGGAGATCCCGCATCGCGAGCACCAAATCCTGTTCCGAGGACGGGTTGAATAGAATGGCGGCGGAGTCGGCCACCTCCGGCATCGCGGACGTGTTGGAACATGCCACAGCGCGTCCACAGGCCATCGCTTCCAGGATGGGCAGACCGAAACCCTCGTAGAAAGAAGGGTACACGAACAGGTCGCATGCTCCATATAAACGGTGGAGCACGCTATCGTCCACGAAGCCGGTAAAGTGAATCCGATCCGAGACGGCGCATTTCCGGGCAGCGGCGCGGACGTGCGACGCGTACCAGGTCTCCTTGCCGACGATCACCAGATGATGAGGCAGGTGTGGAAACGCGCGCAGCAACTGCTCGAACGCGCGGATCAGTCCCAGGTGATTTTTGCGCGGCTGCAGGTCGCCCACGGTCAAGATGAACGGAAACGAGAAGCCGAATTTGGAATGCACGTGGCGCTGGCACGTCACTCGACCCGCCGGATGGAAAGCAGAACTGACGCCATTGGGAAGCGCGATTACCTTGTCTTCGCTCAGGCCATAGGCGCTCAAAATCTGGTTCTTGGAAAATTCGCTGGGTGTGAGCACTGCGGCGGCACTACGTACCGTGCGTTCCACCGTGCAGCGCAACTGCCAGGCTCGAAACGTGGTGAAGTATTCCGGATGCTCCAGAAAACTGACGTCATGCACGCTCACAACGACAGGAACGGGGCAAAACAGCGGCGCTGTATACTGCACATGCAGCAAACTCGGACGGTCCTGGCGAAGTGCGCGGGGCAGATCAAGGCCCAATCGGAGAAACGGATTCACCGCAACACGCCGCTTCTCGAACCTGTCGGGAACTTCACGGAAAGCGTTCTCCCGCGAAAGGTACGCGACAACGTCCGACTCGCGATCCAGCGCCGCGAAGCAATTTAGAAGATTGCGGACGTAAGTTTCGTTCCCCGTGAGATGCTGGCCGATCGCATGAGCGTCTACGGCAAAGCGCATGACCTTCTCCAGTATAGAGGTTTCCCTGGCGCAAACGGTGGGTTCACAATGGGTTCACAAAATGTTTACAGGTTGGCAGCTATCACCCTACAAATCATAGTACCTGGAAAATCGTCACTGGGACCGGAAAAAATTTCGGCGTTTCAGGGAGCCGAACGAGACGTGCCCGAAGGCTGCCCGAGGACGATGTCCAGCTCTTTCCATGCGGCCGGCCAGCAGTAGCGTTCTTCATAGAGCCTCCGGCCCGCCATTCCGATCCGGGCGCGCTCATCCGGCGAGGCCAGTAGCCGCGAAACCGCCTCTGCAAAGGCACGCGGGTCGTCGGCGAGCAGGAGGTGCTCCTGATCGCGGTATTCGAGCCCCTCGGCGCCGAGCCTTGTCGAAACAACGGGAGTGCCCGCCGCCCAGGCCTCCAGGATTTTAAAGCGCGTTCCGCTCCCGGCCAGCAGAGGGACCACCGCGACTTGGGACTCAGCCAGGATAGGAATCGCGTCGTCCATCGGCCCGGTAACAAGGATACGCGGATCACCCGATACCAGGGTCCGAATGGCTTGCGGATAGCGCCCGACGATTTTCCAATTCAGTTCCGGCCAGCGCGTTCTAAGTTCGGGCCATATTCGACGAAGGAAGAAGCGCACGGCGCCCACATTGGGCGGATACTCCAGGTTTCCGCTGAAAACAATTTCGTGCTTGCGGACGCAAGCGGGAAGGACCATTTCGGGCAGCGCATTGGGGTAGACCATCACACCGGTCTCGGGCGCAAGCGCGCGGACCAGTTTGGCGTCGTCGCACGAAGTCACGAGCACGTTGTCCATTCGCGGCAGCCAATGTTGTTCCAGTGGCACGCACGCTTTGGCAAATCTTCTGAACCCCGCCGCGGGAATCGGCCTTTCACTGGCCGCCATGCTGGAATGCCAAGCAGACTCGATGTTGTGCAGATCCAGCACCACTTGCTTGGCGCACGAACGCACCTGTTCGACGTATGGCGCAGTCCAGAAGTGCTCCAGCACGGCAACATCGTATGTCTGGCCTAAGACCAGCGACCGCACTTCCGCTTCGAATCCTGAAAAACGGTCGAACAATGGCGGGCGGTTCCGCGCCAAACGCCACGCAGTCCGGATCAGACGGGGAATCTGGCGCTTGGAATGGTAGGGCAGTGCGATGAGATCGAGTTTTTCAACGCGCCCGGCGGGAATGGCGCGCGCAGGGTCTGGAGCGCCGGGTTGGTGGAAGAGAATCAAGTGGACTGAAAAACGTTGCGCCAGGTAGTCCAGAATGGAGGCGCAACGCAGCGGACCGCCGCCCACCACCGGGTAGGGCGCGTCCACTGCGAGCAACAGTGCTCTAGGCTTTGCGGAAGCGCTCGACGGCGTGGTCATAAACGGTTCTAGTGAGCTTCGCGGTCCGGTCCCAGGAGAATTCCGCGGCCCGTGCTACAGCTTGATCGCGCAGGCTTCGCAACCGTTCCGGCTGCGCCCAGGCTACTTTCAGAGCCTCCACCCAGGCCCGCCGGTCGGCCGCGTCGAGCAGTATCGCGGCGCCGTCGGCCACCTCCGAAATCGCCGGATCGCGCGAAGCGATTACCGCCGCGCCACACTGCATGGCCTCCAGCACCGGCAGACCGAATCCTTCATAGTAAGACGGATACAGGCAGGCGAGCGCGCCCGAGTAGAGGCGGGGAAGATCTTCTTCGCGCGTGAGACCTAACTGGCGGAGGCCCGGCTCGGGCGGAATCTCCGGAAAATCCTCGCGACGGCGTCCCGCGAGCACCAGGTCCAGCGGATGTTCGCGGCTCAATTCGCGCCAGACGTCCAACACCAGCGCAATGTTCTTTCGCGGTTCGAGCGTCCCCACGTACAACAGATAGGGCCGCCCATTGGACGCGGCGGGCGCGGGGTGAAATTGGCGATTGGCAGCCAGCGGCACCACCACGACGCGGCCAGCCTGCAAGCGAAAACGGTCGATGGCCTGACGCCGGACCGCCTCGCAATGTGTAATCACCAGGGTCGCCAGGCCTAGCCGCAGCAGCAGAGGCGTACGCTTCCGCACCCGATCCGACTGGGTGTGCCAGGACGGATTCATCCACGGCGACAGATCGTGCAGAGTCATGACGCTGGGCCGCGAAGCGAGATAGGGAACCGAGAAATCCGTGCCATGAAATACCTGAATGCCCAAGCGCGAGATTGCGCCCTGCAGACCCCACAGCCACCATCGCCTTTCGAGCGCATTGCGGGGCCCGTGGCCTGATTTGAGATTCGGCAGGGGCGGCTGGAGCGGCTCAAACGGCTGATCGGAGAGCAGCCAGAATTCGTCGCGCGGGAAATTTACAGCCAGTGCACGCGCCAGTTCCTCGGTGTAGCGGCGCACACCACCGCTCGCGACCGTTAATGGCGTCGCGTCCAGCGCGATCTTCATCCTCTGATGATAGCCGCGATATTCAGAAGGTGTAGCTGACGCCGAATAGCGGAGTGAATTGCTCAAAGATCCCGCGGGCGGTGTTGTGCGGAGCGGGTACGATCTGCTGACGGGGAAATGTCGTCAGATAGTCGCGAAACTCAGCGCGCAGCGGCATATGGGGAAGCAGGCGATATTTCACCCCTCCGCCCACGCTGAGGACGACCTTCCACACGTCGTTCGCCGTAAGACTGGCGATTTCAGGTATCGGCTGGGGGAAGGGCTCAGGGCCGGCAATGATGTAATCCTTCCCGCCGAAGCCTCCGGCAACGAACGGACGCCAGCGATGTTCGCGCGGCTTGAAGTGGAACAGCACCTCGCCGGTCAGCATATCCGACTGGCCCTGAATGTCCACTTTCACTCCAGGAGCCTGTAGAAACGGGTGACCGTCATGATACAGGTAATCGAATTCCGCCGAGACATATTCCGAGAAGTCGTCTCCCAGCATGACGCCGGCGGCGAAGCGGTTTCGAATGCCTGCCTTCGCAGTTCCCGACGTCGAGTAGATACTACCGTTGCGATAGAACCCGTACCCGACGTCCGCTCCGATCTCGTACTGCTGCTGGCCGAAGGCGGCGCCGGCGAACAAGATCAGAATTGCGTACTTCATGCGCATGAAGATGCCTCGCAAATCTACTTCGTTCCGGCGCGGCCAAAGAACCGGATGCGAACCACGAAGTGACGGCCTTCTTCACCAAGAAATTGCAAAAACTGTGGCACGCCGGTCACATTGTTAACCGCGGTCGGGTTGGATTGATTTGTGAGATTATCCACGCCGCCGCGTAGTGCAAACCGGTAGCCGCGAAACGTGACCATGCGTTCGATGGCGATGTCCAAATCGAAATTCAGCGGGTAGCGGTAGGAGTTCACCGCACCGACAACCGGTCCGCTCGGCTCGCGCACCGAGAATGGAAAACCGCTCCGCATGTCGGCGAGAGCCGAAACGGCCCAATTCTTCCAGGGCAGAGGTAAGTACGTCCATCCTAGGAAACGGTGTGGCGCATCCCAAGGCATCGGCACGAGATTTGGAAGCACCTGCAGCGGCTGGGCGGTATTAGGATCCAGCACAGCATTGGAGAGCGCCCGCGACCATGTGTAAGACACCATCCACTCGTACTGACCCGACAAGGTTTGCCGCGCCGAGACTTGGACCGAGTCGTAATCGTCGCGGCGGAGATTGGTGAGTTGATAGAGCCCGCCCACGGTGCCGCTCGGCAGAGGGAGCAGGGATGGCGGCGCATTGGGCTCAAGAGTATTCAAAAAAACGAAGCCATCCGTGCCCCGGCGACGTAGATACTTCGCACTAACGTACACGTGCTCCAGCACTTGCTGATCCAGGCCTAGCGTCCAATTGTCCGCCCGTGGCAGAGCCAGGCCGCTATGCGGGACGGCGAAGGTCGTTGGTGCGGCCGGCCCGGAAGGCGTGCCGTCCATGTTGTATTGCGTGGTGAATGCGGTCTGGTCGAGTGGGCGGCCCAGCATATCGAAGGTCACGGCATCGTGCGTGATGGCATATCCGCCTGAGATTCGGGTGCGGCCCGACTCAAAAGGCGACCACGACGCAGACAAGCGCGGCGACCAGGCCACATCGCCGATCGCCCGGTCCCAATCCTGCCGGACACCCAGGTTGAATTGAACGCCTTGGGACACTCGCCAGGTATCGAGCAGATAGGCTGCCTGTTCGGTATCGGTGACACGGAAACTAGCGTGCGACGGGAAAAGGGTTTCCGATATCAAGCCGCCGGTGGTGCCGAACACCCGATAGCCCGTTCGCCGGAAATCGCCGTTATAGTGCAGCCAATCGACGTCGGCGCCCACCTCGAGCTGATGTGAGCCGGCGAACTGGAATTTCGGCAGATAGGCGTGAACCAGGCCCTGATCCCGCGCGGCGCTCTGCGAAGAATTCACAAAATAATTGCCGCCATTGCCTTCCGGCGCGATGACGTACAGGTTCGTACCTTGTGGCGTATTCGTGTTGGAGAAGTCGTTATGTGCATAGCCGAATTCCACCAGCATGCCGTGGCCAAAATATTCCTGGTCCTTGAGGCTTCCGAAATACTCACGCGTGCGCACCGTGGACGTCGCGGGCACGGGATTGAGCGGACCGAGCCCGATCCGGCCTTCGTTGTCGATGTTCACCAAAAAATCCGCAAAGAGGATGTTGGATGGCGTCAGGTTCACCTGAGTGTGCAGCAAGTTGCTGCCGGCCCATCCGCTACGCGTGTTCTGTCCACTCGGCAGGCCGGTGACGAGGCCTTGGTTATATTCGGAATCGAACGTGTCGGAAAACCAGGCTCTCCCGCGAACCATTGGGCCGGAGACGCCGAAGCGCGGATACCAGTTCGCGAGCCGCAGGCCGTTCTGGATGCTGACGCCGGGAATGAAATCGGTGGCCGTGTAATGGAAGGCGTCGGTGCCGTTCTCCGTCTCGATAGCCAGCACGCCCGCCGATCCTTTGCCGAACTCGGGCGAGTAACGGCCTGAGGCGAGGTTGATGTCGCGAATTCCTTCTACCGCGAGAAGCGTCTGGAAGTTGCCGGAAATCGGGTTGGTGATGTTGAAGCCATTGAGGACGTAGTTCAGCTGGTTCTCCTGGGAGCCATTTGCGTGCAGGGCGCCGGTGGCGTCTTGTATGACTCCCGGCATCAGCGCGAACGCGTTTCGGAGGCTGTGGCTGTTCGCATAGGGCACGTCGTTCACCTCGGTTCCGCTGAGACGTTCCTGGTTTTGGGCCTGGCCAACGTCGAGGGGAGAAGTCTCGGCGTTGACGTTCTCGGACTGAAACACCTCGCGCACCGTGTTGACTGCGAGCGTCAGTTCGGTGGCGCCCTGGATGTGGACGGCACGGTCCTTTAAGGTGTAGCAGCCTACTCGCTCTACGTCGACGAGGTAGTCGCCGGCCGCGGGAAGCCCGACGGTGAAGGCTCCGTCGGGATCGGTCTGCGCTTGCCAACTCATGACGGCCGCGGCTAGATGCACCGACACCCGCGCAGACTGAACCGGCGCGTCGTTTTCATCGACAACCCGTCCATGCAGTTCCACCTCTGCCGCGCCCATTGGGAAGCTGGCTAGAGCCGAAATGAGGGCCAGATCGCGAATTTTGCCTTTTAACACAAGGGCTATCTACACCCCGCGGAATAACTGGATTGGACGCGCGAGGCCGGTTTTGATTTACACTGAATTCAAACTGGTTCGTTTTTGTTCTTGATTCTCATTGCATTGAAGGTACAAGCTTGATCCGGCACGATCCGTCGCCGGGGTCGCGGCCGGAACGGCTGCGCCAGGTGCTCCGTCACGCTGCCCATCTCCTGCCCAAGCAGGGGCCGATCGGAGTCTTCGTCCACCACAACACTTTGCACGCCTTCGAGCATATGCCGTTCGAGCAGGCAGTGCTGGCGGCCTGGCAGCTCTTCGGCGCCGAACCGTACATGAGCGAAGCCGCGTACCGGGCTGAACTCACGCGCGGGCGGATTCGTCTGGAAGATATCGACGCCGTGTTGAGCGCCGAACCGGATGCAATCGTCTTCCCGCGTCTGAGCAGGCAGTCGCTACGTCGCGCCATGATGACGCCGGGCGTCCGGGAATTCGACGCCGCCACGATTTTGTGGCGTTCCGAGCAGGGCGACTTGGCGAGAGATTTCCGCCAGGCCGCTTTGCGCGCTTTGTTCGACGCTTGTCTTGCGCGTGCTGTCGCACATGAGGAGGAACCGGCGTCGCCCAGCCCGGTGAATGAGATCATCCATCCGTGGCTGATCCGGCTATGCTCCGTGTTTCTCGACCAAGGCACGGCTTACTGGCCCATGCCGCATCGCGAGAGAGGCTTCTATGTCGGCGTCCGGACGCTGCTCGCGCAGCCAGGCGGCGTGTTCCCCCGATTTCTGCAAGGGTTGGACGAAGCCTTCCGGCGACAAGAACATTTGGGTTTTTCGGCCGCAGATGCGGTACTGGACTATCTCGATGCCCAGCAGGTTCAAGAAGCGGACTGGGAAAACGTCCTGCAAGCCGAACTCCTGGCGCTTCCTGGTTGGGCCGGATTGATGTCCAGGATTGAAGAGGAACCTGGGCTCGCAATACATGAACGAGTGCCCGCGCAGCTCCTGGACTTCCTGGCGGTGCGTTTGACGATGGTGCGGGTGGCCTCGCAAAGAGGGGCGGCTGACGACCTACCGGAAGAGAGCCCACTCAAGACACAGGAGAAGCGGCGATTGAGCCGAGCCGCGCGCATCTATGACGCAGCCCGCGTGGTATCGCTCTCGGCTGACGAGGTAAAAAGCCTGACAGACGACGAATGGTCTGGATTCGTGAGAGAGGCGAGAGCGTGCAATGGGCTGGAGCGCCGCCGCATCTTTCAGCTTGCTTACGAACGCCGGCATGAACACGAGATACTGAGCGGGCTGGCAAGCCATCGCAAGTACCGGGGCCTGTCCGAACCGAAAGCGAGGCACGCTGCGCAGGTCTTCTTCTGCATCGACGAGCGCGAAGAATCGATGCGGCGCGCGCTGGAAGAAGTCGATCCGGACGTGGAAACGCTCAGCGCGGCGGGATTTTTCGGCGTGGCGGTGAACTACAGGGGCATCGACGACCCGCATGGAGCTGCGCTCTCCCCGGTGGTCGTGAAACCGCAGCATGCGGTCGATGAACAACCCAAGGCCGAAGATCGCGCTTTGCTGAAGACCCGCAGAACGCGGCGGCGTTTGCTCGGACTGGTGATGCGGCAATCGTTCCTGTCATCGAGAACGCTGGTACGCGGCTGGCTCTCTACGGGCGCACTCGGATTGCTTTCAGCCGTTCCATTAATCGGTAATCTGCTGGCGCCCCGCCGTTATGCCCAATTGCGGGAATGGCTGAACAAGGAATTTCTTCCCGAGCCGCGCACGGAACTGACGCTGATGCGCAACACGGCGCAATCGCACGGCGCCATGACGGGTCTGTTGATGGGCTTCGCCGCCGAGGAAAAAGCGGAAAGCGTGGCCAGTGTTCTGGATCCGGCCGGTCTGACACACGGATTCGCGCGCCTGGTCGTGATCTTAGGACATGGATCCACCAGTTTAAACAACCCGCATGAATCGGCTCACGATTGCGGAGCTTGCGGAGGACGCCGCGGGGGCCCCAACGCGCGACTGTTTGCGGCTATGGCCAACCGTCCGGAGGTACGCGAACTGCTGCGCGGGCGCGGCATTGATATTCCGGACGACACATGGTTCGTGGGCGGCTATCACGATACGTGCAGCGATGACGTGGAGCTTTACGACGTCGAGGCAGTGCCGGCGACGCACCAGGCCGACCTGGCGGGGATCGCTGAATCGCTCGATCGCGCCAAGGCGTGGAACGCCCAGGAACGCGCGCGCCGGTTCGAGTCCTGCCCGCCACATGCTTCCCCAGAAGATGTGCTGCGGCACGTAGAGGAGCGCAGCGAGCATCTGGCGCAACCGCGGCCCGAGTACGGACATTGCACCAATGCCGTGTGCATCGTGGGGCAGCGCAGCCTGACGCGGGGCCTTTTTCTGGACCGCCGCGCATTTCTGTCTTCCTACGACGCCGCTCAAGACCCCGATGACCGCAAGCTGGCGGCATTGCTCGCGGGCGTCGTTCCGGTCTGTGCCGGCATCAGTCTCGAATATTACTTCTCTTTCGTCGACAACGACCGCTACGGCTGCGGCACGAAACTTCCTCACAACGTGACGGGCCTGGTTGGCGTCATGGATGGCCACGCCAGCGATCTGCGAACGGGCCTGCCGTGGCAAATGGTCGAGATCCATGAGCCGGTCCGCATTCTCTTCGTGGTTGAGACTTCGCCCGAACGCCTGACGAAAGTGGTGAACACGAGCGAACCGCTCCGGCAGTTGGTGGAAAACCGGTGGATTCGCGTAGCCACGATCGACCCCGAGACCGGCGCCGTACATATCCACAGGAACGGCGGGTTCGAAGCGTTCGAAGGCCAGATCGAGCGGCTTCCCGTCGCCCTCTCCTCCGCCGAATGGTACAGCGGCAAAATCGAACATCTCCCTATGGCCTGGATTCAAACCGGGGCAGGAAGGCGATAAGCGTGGCGTTTACACAAGCTGCGCTCTTGTTCGCGGTGGCGGCGCCCGGCGCCGTGTTCATCGTGCTGGCGCTGCTGTGGCTCGCAGGTTGGGCTCCATCCGAGCGCGCGATTTCCCGAGTCACCGGCGCAACGTTTTCCGCCTGCCTGTTCGGCCTGGCCTTCGTTGTTTGGAGGGTGCATTCGACAGCGTCACCCGTTATACTCGCTTTCGGCAACTGGTTTGCCGTGCATGATTATCATTTCCCGCTCGTATTGCTGGCGGATCGTCTTGCCCTGCCCTTTCTCGTCCTGACGCTCGTCCTGTCGGGGTTGATCGGACAGTTCTCCGCGACGTACCTGCATCGTGAGCGCGGGTTTCTGCGGTTCTTCCTGCTGCTGCATCTTTTCGCGTTCGGATCTTTGCTCGCCTTCGCCGCGGGCTCGTTCGACCTGTTGGTAGCCGGGTGGGAGATCGTGGGCATTACTTCCGTGTTGCTGATTGCCTTCTTTCAGCAGCGGCCGGCGCCGGTGGAAAACGGACTGCGCGTGTTCGCGGTGTACCGCGCCTGCGATATTGGATTGCTGCTGGCCGTTTTCGCCATGCATCATTGGGCCGGGACGGCATCTTTTGACGGCGGCCTGCCTACGCTGAGCCCAACGCAGACGACGCTGGTCTGCCTGCTCTTGCTCCTGGCGGCTGCCGGAAAAGGAGCACAGGTTCCATTCTCAGGATGGCTGCCGCGCGCGATGGAGGGGCCCACGCCGTCGAGCGCGATCTTCTACGGCGCAATCTCGATTCACGCCGGCGCATACCTGCTGCTCCGCGTGGAACCGATGCTGGCGCAGTCGCCGTTGGCCTCCGCTTTGGTGATCCTGACCGGCTTCGCCACCGCGATCCATGGAACCATCGTCGGCCGCGCCGCCGCCGACGCAAAAACCTCGCTGGCCTACGCCTCGCTCACGCAAGTAGGCGTAGTGTTCATGGAGATTGGAATGGGCTGGAAATGGATCGCGGTCGCGCACATCCTGGGACACGCCACGGTTCGCACGCTTCAGTTCCTGCGTGCGCCATCCATGCTGCACGACTATCACGCGATGCACTCGGCCATCGGCGGCGAGCTCTCGCCTGAAGGCAAGCATCTGGAAGATCTCCTTCCAGAGCGTGTTCATTTGTGGCTCTATCGCTGGGCGCTCGACCGCGGCCATCTGGACACGATTCTGGACCGCTTCGTGATTGATCCGCTGATTCGGCTGTCCGGCCTTTTCGCCAAACTCGACCGCCTGGGACTGGTGCAGCCGGCGGCGCGCCCGGAGAAGGTAGCGCTCTCCGTCCAGGGAGTTGCCCGCGAAGGAGGACACGTGTGAGTGAGCCGAGCTTGAATCTCAGCGCGATCGCGATATCGGCCCCCTGGGTAGCGGCGATTCTGACTGCGGCGGCTCGGCGGCAAGCACGCGCGATCGGCTTTCTCGCGGCGTTCGGGTCCGCACTGGCCAGCGTGCTGCTCCTGCATGAAACGCCTGTTGGTGAGACGCTGGGCCCGGCCCTGATGGTTCTTTATTCCTGCCTCGGCGCACTCGCAATGCTGGTGCTTCCCCGCCGGGACTGCGACTGGACCGCAATCGCGGGGATGCTCTTCGTGCTCGGGTCTACCCTGTTGGCTTACTCGACCAAGGACCTGCTGGTTTTCTTGGCGGCCTGGATTTTGACCACCGTGCCGTTCTTTCTGGAGCGCTTGTTTGGCGCGCGTAGCTGGCGACCGCGCCTGGCCCTTCTGCTTTCGAGCGCCGCGCTGGCGCTGGCCGTCGTGCTGCTCGCGGCAAAGGGCCATCCGCTCTCGATCGATCAGCTCGCGGGCAGGAGCCCAGGGGGGATGGCCGTCTTTGGGCTGCTGGTGGTAGCAGTGATTTTCCGCAAAGGCATTTGCCCGGCGCACGCCTGGGTGGCGGACGCAGCCGAAGGCGGTCCCGCAGTTCCCACAGCCCTGCTGCTGAACGGCCATCTAGGCGCGCTGCTGGTAGCCAAACTGATAGTGCCGCTGTTTCCTAGCGCGACTCGCGATCTGTTTCCAGTCCTCACCTATCTCGCCCTGATCACGGCGCTCTACGTCGCCATTCGAGCGCTGACAGAGGATTCGCCGCGCCGGCTGCTTGCCTTCCTGGCGCTCAGCCAGTCGGCTTGCATTCTGGCCGGGCTGGAGAGCCGAACCGAAGAGGGCATGACGGGCGCCTTTGTGCACTGGTTCGTCGTGACGGTATCCACGATGGGCCTCTTTGGGATTTTGCGGCTGCTGGAAGTCCGCTTCGGCGAAAATCTTAGCGGCAGCCGGCATCTGGGCCTGGCCGAACATGCGCCGCGCCTGGCTGTGTTCTTCGTTATTTTCGGGCTTGCGCTGGTAGGCTTGCCGGGCACGCTCAGCTTCTGTTCGCAGGATCTGCTGATCCACGGAACGCTGATGTCGCACCCGCTAACCGGCCTTCTGCTCCCGATTGCCATCGCCATGAACGCCGTCAGCATCTTCCGTCTTTTCGTGCGGCTGTTCCTCGGCAAGCGCCGCACTGGATTCACGGTCATGGCCGATGCCCTACCACGCGAACGCTGGATTCTAACCGCGGCTGTATTATTCGTCGTGTTTGGCGGCCTGTTCCCGAACGCGATCGTCGCGCTCAGTCCGATGAGGGTTGTGCCGGCCGGGCCGGTGACTCAAGCGCGCGCCTCCGCCGCGAAAATCGACCCGCCGGGCCACCGCCGGTATTAGAATCAAGCAATGACCAAAGAAGAGGTTATTCTCGCGAACCGCCAGCACCTGTTTCCGAGCGTGTTCCACTACTATAAGGATCCGCTGGTGGTCTCCCATGCCAAGGATCAATACGTCTGGGACGCGGACGGCAATCAATATCTGGATTTCTTCGGCGGCATCGTCACCATCAGCGTGGGCCATTGCAACGAGGAGGTAAATAGGAAAGTCCACGCGCAGATCGACCGTTTGCAGCACGTGTCCACGGTGTTCGCCAACGAACCGCAAGCCGCACTCGCCAAGAAGCTGGCCCAGATCACGCCCGGCGGGAAACTGACCAAGTCATTTTTCACCAACAGTGGCACGGAAGCCAACGAAACCGCCATTCTGACCGCGCGATGTTATACCGGGTCCACCGAAATCGTAGCGCTGCGCCATTCCTATCACGGCCGGTCGGCCTTGGCCATGGGAATGACAGCGCAATCCACCTGGCGGCTAGGCCCGGTGACGCAAGCCGGCATCGTGCATGCGGCCAACGCGTACTGCTATCGTTGCCCCTACGGTCTGACGTATCCCTCGTGCAAAGTGCAGTGCGCACGCGACGTCGAAGACGTGATCCGCACCACCACCTCCGGACGCATCGCGGGGTTCATTGCCGAGCCGATCCAGGGCGTGGGCGGTTTCGTGACGCCGCCCAAGGAGTATTTCCCGATCGTCGCCGACATCGTTAAGAAATACGGCGGCGTTTTCATCAGCGACGAAGTGCAGACCGCGTGGGGACGCACCGGAGGCAAATGGTTCGGCATCGAGCAATGGGGAGTGCAGCCGGATATCATGACCAGCGCTAAAGGCCTCGGCAATGGCACACCCATCGGCTTGACGATCGCGCGTCCCGAAGTGGCTGACGCGTTGAAGGGCGCGACGATTTCCACCTTTGGGGGCAATCCGGTGGCCGCCACTGCCGCTAAAGCCGTCATCGATTTCATCGACGACCATAAGCTCTCCATCAACGCCGCCGAAGTGGGCGCGCATCTACGCGACGGGCTGGAGAAGCTGCAGGCCAAGCATCCCATCATCGGCGACGTGCGCGGCATGGGCCTGATGCAGGCGTTGGAACTGGTGGACGACTCCGACAGCAAGACGCCAGCGGCGGCTCAGACAGTGGCCGTTATGGAAGCGGCGCGCGAAAATCGCCTGCTGATCGGCAAGGGAGGATTCTACGGGAACGTGTTGCGCATTTCCCCGCCCTTGAATATCGGCAAATCGGATGTCGACGAATTTATCCGCCTGCTGGACGCAAGCTTTGTGCGCGCGCAGGCCCTGGCCGCGGTCTAATTAGGAATCGCTATGGACGAACGAGCCTTTTACAAAGAATCGCAGACTACAAAACCGGCCGCCCTGCACTGTCCCTTCTGCCGGAGCGCAGAGAGCTACGATTTGCGCTGGTTGGTACGGACCAAAGTGGACCGCCTGCCGGGCAACGCCGATGAGCGCGACCGCGCCAAGTTCAAGAAGGCCGCCAGCTACATGGTCCTGCTGGACGACAAGGTGATGTGCAAGAACATGCGCTGCCGGAAGCGCTTCGACGTGTCCGGCATCAAGACGACAGCGTTTATCTAGCCGGCTATTTCTTATCCTGAGTTCGCGCGGGTGGCGCCGCGCCGAAGGTAATGCTGGAATCGGCGTCGAATTTGCGGTAGTCGTCGTAATCGACGTCGTTTTTGATCAGGGATTTTCCCTCGCGCGAACGCAATTCGAAGGTCAGCGGCAGTAGATAATCCGCGCTGCCGATCCGTGTGTAGTCGTAATCCAGCGCCAGGCTCACATCCTGCACCGGAAAGGACGGCGAAATCCCGTCGGCGTGCAGCGTTATGCGATGCACGAAATGCTTGTGCTCGTCGATGAAGACCAGCCCGTGATAGGCCGCCACCAGGTCGATGTGGTCATTGGGCACGACGATGTGATAGTCGGATTTGTCCTTGGCGACTCGATACGAGAAGACGTCCATCCGCCGTCCGCGCAGCGTGAACCAGCCTTGCCACGAGAACGCGGTCTCTGTTTCGGGCGCGAAAATGCCCTTCATGACGGAGCCGAATTCCCCCGAAGATGTGGCGCCGCCCAGTTGATTGTGGCCGACAGTGGAGGGCTGGCCGTTCACCTCGATCACCTTGTAGTCTTCCTTGTGCTCGAAATAGGTGAGCCGCTCCACGATAATGTCAATGGGTCGCCAGTTTTCCTGACCCGTGAAGTCGCTGAAGCGTCGCGTGGTCTGGACGCAGATAAAGTTCGGCAGGCTCTCCTCATGATGCCGCGCGTAGTCGGCCGCGTCGGCCAGCACCCGCTTTTGCTCGGTGGCGTCCGGCGGCGTCTGGGCAAACACCGCGGTCAGGGCTGTCAAAGAAGTCGCCAAAACGGCCGCGCGCAACATACACTGACCCCAAGATGACTATAGAGATTCGAACCCTCACAGCGCAAGATGCCGAGGCCTTCTGGCACCTCCGCCTGGAGGCGCTCGAACAGCAGCCGGAGGCTTTTGCTTCGTCTGCCGAAGAGCATCGCGCAACGTCGGCCGAAAGCTTCGCATCCCGTCTGGCGGCATCGAACGAAGACAACTACGTTCTCGGCGCGTTTGCCGGCGCCGCTTTGGTTGGGACCACGGGATTCGCCCGCGATCGGCGATTGAAGTCACGGCACAAGGCCATCGTCTGGGGTGTGTACGTGACTAACGCCTGGCGTGCCCAGGGGATCGGGCGAACGTTACTCACTGAGATTGTTCTGCGCGCAAATCGGCTGCCAGGCCTCGAGCAGATCCGCCTCACCGTCGGGCACACCCAGCCTGCGGCCCAACACCTCTACGCTTCCCTCGGATTTGAAGTCTTCGGTTACGAGCGGAACGCGTTAAAAGTGGGCGAGACCTACGTCGATGAACACCACATGGTGCTCCGCCTGTCGGATAACTCCCCGGAACAAATGAAATAGTGGCGCTGGAAAATTTTGCCAGCCCAGAAATTATTGCGGGGTCAGGGGTTACTTATCGACTACATCGTACTACTGGTTCTAAGATGAAGGTTTCTCAACAGTTAGTACCTTTGCCCCGGTACTTTTACCAGTGTTGGCCCTCGAACTGCCTTTGGGCTGGCGGCGAGTTTTCTTAAGAGGAGCCACGATGACACGAGAAGAATTCGGCAGCGCCTACAGCAGAGGCTATAACATGACGGTCCGTTTCCTGGTGTCGCGGGGTCTCTCGTTTGACACCGCGCAGGAGACTGCCCAAGCCGCTTGGGCAAAAGGCTGGGAACGCCTGAGCCAGCTTCGCGACTCCAGCATGGTGCTGACCTGGATGAACAGCATCGCTCTGAACATTCACCGAAGCTGCGTCCGTCGCGAACCCTTTCTGCAGACTCTGCCCGAACTTCCAACTCCTCCCAAAGTGAATCTGGCGGCTATCGATGTTCGCCGTATCCTCAAGACCTGTAAGAAGAACGATCGCATGGTGCTGCAACGGCACTACCTGGAAGGCTACAAGGTCCAGGAGATCGCACGAGCTCACGGATGGACCGATACCGCAGTGCGTATCCGCCTGCTCCGCGCGCGCCGCGCCGTCAATAAGCGCCTGAAGGCAGTAGCCTAAACTCAAAACGATCCCGCTGGCTCCGCACGCTATAAGTGTAAGTTATATTACTCTAAAACTCGCCAAATAATATTTTTTGCAATTCTAGCGCAATCTGATTTACCATAGTGGGTCATACCGGAGACCAAGCAGGAACGAAAACTGGATGGCCCAGATCTTCCACCGCAGTACCAATAGCATTGCCAAGATCAGCATCGTAGCAACTGTCCTTGGAATCGGCGCGCTGATCACGCTCGCGTACACGATGGACCGCGGAAGGTACATCACCGATGTGCACGTGGTCAAAGACCAGCCGGTTCCATTCAGCCACAAGCATCACGTCAGCGACGACGGCATCGACTGCCGCTACTGCCACACGTCGGTAGAGACCTCGTCGTTCGCCGGGCTGCCTGCCACCGAGATCTGCATGAGCTGCCACTCACAGATCTGGACGAACGCGGAGATGCTGGAGCCGGTGCGCGCAAGTTACCGGAGCGGCGAATCCATCCAATGGACGCGCGTGCACGACCTGCCCGAGTTCGTCTACTTCAACCACAGCATTCACATCAACAAGGGCGTCGGCTGCTCGACCTGCCACGGGCGGGTGGATCAGATGCCGCTCATGTACAAGGAGAACACGCTGTACATGAACTGGTGCATCAACTGCCATCGCAATCCTGAAAAGTACGTTCGCCCTCGCGACCAGGTGTTCAACATGGCGTACGAGGCGCCAGCCAATCAAGCAGAACTGGGCGCGAAGCTGGTCCAGGAGTACCACATTCAAAGTTTGACCGACTGTTACACTTGCCACCGATGAACGATAAACCCGCTCTTGACTTAAGCAAGATTCGGGCTCGGCTGGAATCAGCCCAGGGACCCTTGTACTGGAAGAGCCTCGAAGAACTGGCAGAGACCAAGGAGTTCCAGACTTTCGTCGAAGACGAGTTCCCTGACCGGACTCCGAATTGGCTGGACCCGGCCCACCGCCGCAATTTTCTGAAGTTTATGGGAGCGTCGCTGGCGTTCGCCGGCGTCACCGCTTGCACCAAGCAGCCCAAAGAAACCATCGTCCCCTACGTCCGGCAACCGGAGGAATTCATTCCGGGAGTACCGCTTTACTTCGCTACGTCCATGCAGATGGGCGGCTCGGCGACCGGGCTGCTCGTGACCAGCCATCTAGGCCGGCCCACCAAGGTGGAGGGCAATCCGGACCATCCGGCCAGCATGGGCGCATCGGATTATTTTCATCAGGCCTCGCTGCTGACGATGTATGATCCGGACCGCGCTCAAACCCCGGTCAAGAGCGGCCTGATCAGCTCGTGGACGGCGTTTCAGGGCGAACTGATGCAACAGCGCGAAAAAGCGCTGGCGAACAAAGGCAACGGCGTGCGTATTCTTACGGAGACCGTTACCTCGCCCTCGCTCACAGCACTGATCAACGGCGTCTTGAAGGAGATGCCGGGCGCCAAGTGGCATCAGTATGAGGCGTGCGGCAGGAACAACCGTTCAGCCGGCGCGGTCCTCGCTTTCGGCCGTGCGATAAATACGATCTACCATCTGGACCAAGCGGACGTGATCGTGTCGCTGGACGCTGACTTCCTGTCGTGCGGTCCGGACAGCCTGCGTTTGGCGCGCCAGTTCGCCGACAAGCGCCGCGTGCTGACCAACGTCACGCATACGAACCAGCCCAAGGAAGATTTGCAAGAAGGCTATCAGGCCGGGCCCGTCCCTCCGCGCGATACGCAGTCGGCCTCCTACGCGGATCAGAACCGCGGTCCGGTGCATCTGCCGCCCCAAGTGCAGGCGATCGGAAAGCCGCCGGACCAAACCGTGCAGAACCGGCTATACGTCGCGGAACCCAGCCCTTCGCCAACCGGCGGCATGGCTGATCACCGCTTTGTGCTTCGCGCCAGCGAAATCGAAACCTGGACCTGGGATCTGGCGGCCGCCCTGGGAATGAGCGCGCAGTCGAGCAACAGGTACAAGGAAGTGGCGGCGATCGCGAAGGACTTGAAGGCCCATATGGGCGCTGCGGTCGTCATCGCAGGCGACCATCAGCCGCCCGCCGTGCACGCTCTGGCGCACGCCATCAATGCGACACTCGGAGCCGTCGGCAAGACCGTCACCTACACCGAACCGATCGAAGGAAATCCGGTAGACCAGGCAGATTCGCTCCGCGAACTGGTGACCGATATGAAGGCCGGCAAGGTGGAAACCTTGCTGATTTTGGGTGGCAACCCGGTCTACAGCACGCCCGCGGATCTGGATTTCGCCGGCGCCCTCCGCAATGTCGGCTGGAAAGCGTACCTGGGTCTGTACTTTGACGAGACGGCCGCGCAGTGCCTGTGGCAAATCCCAGAAGCGCACTACCTGGAATCCTGGGGAGACGCCCGGACTTTCGACGGAACCGTCAGTTTTGTTCAGCCGCTGATTGCCCCGCTTTACGGGGGCCGGACAGCGCTGGAGGTCATCGCGACTCTGGCCGGGCAGCCCGACAAGACCGACCATGATCTGGTGCAGGATTACTGGCGGGCGCAATCGAAGGCATCGAACTTCGATATTTTCTGGCAAAAAGGCCTTCACGATGGCGTGATTCCGAACACCGCGCTGCCGGCTGTCACGGTAACCGCGAAGATGCCCATGCCCAGCCAGAGGCCGACGGCGGAAGGAATTGAAATCATGTTCCGTCCCGACCCGACCATCTGGGACGGATCGTTCTCCAACAACGGCTGGCTTCAGGAATGTCCCAAACCGCAGAACAAGATGACTTGGGACAACGCGGTTTGGATCAGCCCCAGCCTGTCGCAGAAGCTCAATCTCAACGTTGGCGACGTGGTGGAGATGAAATACCAGGGGCGCACCATTACGGGCCCGATCTGGATCATGCCCGGCCATGCTCCCGATTCCGCCACCGTGCACTTCGGCTATGGCCGCACTCGGGTAGGCCAAGTCGGTAACGAAATTGGGTTCAACGCTTACCTGCTGCGAACGTCCACCGCGCCCGCCGGCGGACCCGGCCTGGAGCTTCGCAAGACCGGCGCCAGCTACGATTTCGCCACTACGCAACACACCCAGACGATGGAAGAAGGCGAACCGGTACGGGTCACCACGCTGGACGCCTACAAAAAGAATCCTCAGTTCGCCGAAGTTACCGAAGAAGATAAGCCAGTGCCCGGCTACCTCACTTTGTATCCGGATTACCGGTATCAAGGCTACAAGTGGGGCATGACCATCGACCTCAATGCGTGCAACGGATGTGGCACGTGCGTGATCGCTTGCCAGTCGGAGAACAATATCCCGGTGGTCGGCAAGCTGGAAGTGACGCGCGGACGTCACATGCATTGGATCCGGGTTGACCGCTACTTCAAAGGCAATTGGGACAACCCCGAGCTGTACTATCAGCCGGTGAACTGCATGCAGTGCGAAAACGCACCCTGCGAGCTGGTTTGCCCGGTCGGCGCAACGGTGCACAGCGCCGACGGCCTGAACCAGATGATCTATAACCGCTGCGTCGGCACGCGCTACTGCTCCAACAACTGCCCCTACAAGGTACGCCGCTTCAACTTCCTGCTCTATTCGGACTGGGACACGCAAAGCCTGTATGGATTGCGCAACCCCAACGTCACGGTGCGCAGCCGTGGCGTGATGGAAAAATGTACTTACTGCATCCAACGCATCAGCGTGGCAAAAATTGACAGCGAGAAACAGAACCGGCGCATCGCCGAGGGCGAAGTAACTCCAGCCTGCGCCCAGGCGTGCCCCGCGCAAGCCATCGTCTTCGGGGACATCAACGATCCGAAGAGCCGGGTGGCGCAGTTGAAGGCGCAGGCGCGCAACTACAGTTTGCTGGAAGATTTGAACGTGCGGCCGAGAACCACCTACCTGGGCCGTTTGCGCAACCCGAACCCGGAGATCTCCAATGCCTAGCAGCTTGAAGACCGACGAACCAGATCAAATCGCGATCGACCCAGGCCCGGATAAGATCATCGCGCCTGGATACAAGTACAACACGGTCACCGACAAGATCGCCAATGTTGTCCTCAAGCCCATCCAGACCACCCCGATGGCTTGGTGGGTCACACTGGCCATCGCGTTCGTGGCCATGCAGGGCTTGCTGGCCGGCGGCTTCTGGCTGCTTTACAAGGGCGTCGGCGTATGGGGCATTATCATCCCGGTGGCATGGGGCTTCGCCATCGTCAATTTCGTGTGGTGGATCGGTATCGGCCACGCCGGAACGCTGATCTCGGCCATCCTGCTGCTGCTCAAACAGGACTGGCGTACCTCCATCAACCGCTTTTCAGAAGCCATGACGTTGTTCGCCGTGGCGCAAGCGGGCATGTTCCCGGTCCTGCACATGGGACGTCCCTGGCTGGCCTATTGGCTGCTGCCCTACCCCAGTTCGATGTGGCTATGGCCGCAACCCCGCAGTCCGCTGGTGTGGGACGTGTTCGCGGTCTCCACTTACCTGACTGTTTCACTGGTCTTCTGGTTCATCGGATTGATCCCTGACCTGGCGACGATGCGCGACCGGGCCAAACATCAGTGGCAAAGAGTGATTTTCGGGCTGCTTGGCATGGGCTGGCGCGGATCGGCGAAACATTGGGCACGCTATCAAATGGCCTACCTGCTGTTGGGCGGTCTGGCGACGCCGCTGGTGGTTTCGGTCCACACGGTGGTCAGCTTCGACTTCGCCATCAGCCTGTTGCCCGGCTGGCACACCACGATTTTCCCGCCCTACTTCGTCGCCGGCGCGATTTACTCCGGATTCGCCATGGTGGTGACGCTGGCCATTCCCGCGCGCAAGTGGTTCCACCTGGAAGACCTGATTACGATGCGGCACCTGGACTGCTGCGCCAAACTGATGCTCGGCACCGGACTGATCGTCGCGTACGGTTACATGATGGAAGCATTCATGTCCTGGTACAGCGGCAATCCGCACGAGATATTCATGTATATGAACCGCTCGACGGGGCCCTACCGGTATCTGTTCTGGATGTTGATCCTGTGCAACATCATCATCCCCCAGTCGCTGTGGTCAGCGAACGTGCGGCAGAATCTTCCGCGGCTGTTTTTCGTCTCCATCGTGGTGAACATCGGCATGTGGCTGGAACGGTTCGTGATCGTCATCATCAGTTTGCATCGCGACTTCCTGCCGTCCTCCTGGGGCATGTACTTTCCCACTCAATGGGATTGGGCGGTGCTGATCGGCACGCTCGGATTCTTCATCGTATTGATGACGCTGTTCGTTCGCTTCCTGCCATCGATCTCGATCTTTGAGGTGCGCGAAGTACTACACCATCTCGCCCCGAACGTAGTTGACGAAGGGCCGACACCTTCGCCGGTGGCTGGAGATTAGCGATGGGCGAAACTTTTTGGGACAGACACGGTTTGTACGGGCTCATGGCCGAGTTTGAAGAGCCGGAGCAATTATTGGAGGCCGCAAATCGGGCGTACGCGGCGGGCTATCGCAATATGGACGCCTACACACCCATGCCGATCGAAGGACTGGCCGAGGCCATCGGTTTCCGGCGGAACTGGGTGTCGACAGTGGTGCTGATCGGCGGCATGTGCGGTTGCGCAGGCGGCTTTTCGCTGCTGTGGTGGATTACCGTGGTCGCGTATCCACTCAACGTAGCTGGCCGTCCGTTCGACAGCTGGCCGGCCTATATTCCCATCACGTTTGAGTGCACGATCTTGCTGGCCGCGCTCAGCTCAGCCATCGGGATGCTCGCCATGAACAAGCTGCCCATGCCGTATCACCCTGTCTTCAACGTAGAGCGCTTCAGCCAGCATGCCTCGATTGACCGGTTCTTCCTGTGCATCGAGGCGTCCGATCCGCAATTCGATCGCGAGAAAACCAAGGAGTTCCTGCAAGAACTGACGCCCGAAGAGGTGGCCGAAGTTGAAAAATAAACTTTTGCTGGCCGCCGCCGCGCTCCCCATTCTGGTGTTGACCGCCTGCCGCCAGGATATGCAGGACGAACCGAAGTACAAGCCGCTGGCCGAAAGCGATTTCTTCTCCGATCACCGCTCGGCGCGTCCGATGGTGGAAGGCACCGTGGCGCGCGGCCACTTGCGCATCGACGAAGCGCGCTACACGGGCAAGATCGACGGCAACGATATCGATGAATTTCCAATTCCCATCACCAAGGCCGACATCGTGCGCGGCCAGGAACGCTTTAACATCTACTGCACGCCGTGTCACAGCCGCATCGGGGACGGCAATGGCATGATCGTGCTGCGCGGCTACCGCCAGGCTGCTTCCTTTTACAGCGATAAGCTCATGAAAGCCCCGATAGGCCATTTCTTCGACGTTATTACCAACGGATTTGGAGCCATGCCGAGCTACGCTTCGCGCGTCGAACCGGACGACCGCTGGCGGATCGCGGCATACATCCGCGCATTGGAGTTGAGCGAAACGGCGAACATCAATGATGTCCCGCAGGATCAGCGGCAGAACATGATCGTCGAGCCGGCGCCGCGCGAACTCTCGCTACCAGCACCGGCAGCGCGCCAAGGAGCCAACCGATGACTCCCAGCGAAACCTTACAACCGCAGATGGACCGCTGGCAGCGCAATGCCCTGATCGTGGGCGTGGTCGCGCTGGCCGCGGCGCTGGTCGGTCTGTTCACCGACAGCCAACACTTCTGGCAATCGTATCTGTTCGCCTTTATTTTTTGGTGCGGCCTGACGCTCGGCTGCCTGGGCATCTTTTTCCTGCACAACGTCGTCGGCGGGAACTGGGGCGTCGCCATCCGGCGGCTAGTCGAATCCGGCTTCAAGAACCTGCCTTTAATGGCGTTCTTCGCCATCCCGTTGTTCTTCGCGTTGAAGATCCTGTACAAATGGACCGACGCCGCCTATCGAGCCGAGCATTTCGCGACCGGCCACAAGGCAGTCTATATGAACGAGCCGTTCTTTATGGTCCGGACCGTCCTGTACTTCGCCATCTGGTTCGCATTCGGATACCGCATCCTTGGCATGGCCAACGAGCACGACCGCACTGGCGATCCAGCGCTGTTCAAGCGCATCAAAGCGGCCAGCGCGCCGGCGTTGCTGATTTTCGTGGTCTCCACCACCTACGCCTTTATCGATTGGATCATGTCGCTCGAGCCCGACTGGTATTCCACTATCTATCCCTGGATGTTCACCGTCGGCCAAGTGCTGCTTACGTTCGCGTTCCTGATCGCTGTCTTAGTCCTGCTCTCCAAGCGCGAACCGTTTAGCCACTTCCTGACGCCCCAGCATTATCACGACCTCGGCAACCTCATGCTGGCCTTCACCATGCTCTGGGCGTACATGTCGTTTTCCCAGTTCCTGATCATCTGGGCCGAGAACCTGCCGGATGAAATTCCCTGGTACGTGCGTCGTTTCAGCGGCGGCTGGGGCTACGTAGCCTGGACCATCTCCATCTTCCATTTCTGCGTGCCCTTCTTCCTGCTGTTGATGCGCTTCATCAAGAAGAACCCCAGCTTGATCCAGAAGCTGGCCATCTGGATGATCATCGTCCGCGTCCTGGATGTATTCTGGATCGTAGCGCCCGCGTTCCGCCAGCAGGGACTGCAGGTCTACTGGACCGATATCGTCGCGCTCATCGGCATCGGAGGCATCTGGCTGAGCTTCTTCATTCGCAATTTGAAGTCCCAGCCGTTATTGGTGACCCAAGATCCCCGGGATACTTATTCCCTGGCGAAGGTGCACGCTCACTAACATGGAACACACGGTTCAACATAGTCCCAACGGCGCCGGCCATGAGCAAAGTGAAGTCAGCGTACGCCTGATCGTGGTGTCGCTGGCCTTCCTGGCCGTATTTACGTTCCTGGTCTGCGTGCTGGTGGTAGGAATCTTCAACTACCTGCACTCGGAATATCACACGGCGGAAGCGGAGCGCCTGGCTCAGCCGGTCATTCCGCCGGAGCCGCGCATCGAGGTCTATGGTCCCCGCCAGTTAGGGAACTTGCGCGCTCATGAAGACCACGTGCTGAACACGTATGCGTGGGTGGACAAAGACGCGGGTGTTGTGCGCATCCCCGTGGATCGCGCCATCGACCTGCTCGCACAGAAGGGCCTGCCTTCGCACAACTACCTGGATGATATTTTGGCGGGTAGAAAACCGCCGGTAACGAAGCCGCCCGTAGCAACAAAACCGCAAGGAAGTACTAATGCGCAGTAAGAGAAGTTGGATTGCAGCACTGATTATCACCGCCGCTTTTTCCGCCACCGCGGAAGCCCAACGGTATGGGGTAGGAGAGGGCTACAGCATTCAGCCCGCCGGTCTCCCGCCCGTGATTCAGGGAATCAAGATCGACCAGAATCTCAATGCTCAAGTCCCCCTGGAGTTGACCTTCAAAGATGACACAGGAAAGACCGTTCGCCTGGGCCAATACTTCGGCCAAAAGCCGGTGGTCCTGGCGCTGGTTTATTACGATTGCCCCGGCCTGTGTGACCTGGTGTTGATGGGCCTGGAAGAGGCGATGCAGAAAAGCACTTTGACCCTGGGTAAGGATTTCCAGGTGGTCACCGTCAGCTTCAGTCCCCAGGAAACCTGGCAGCTCGCGGCCGCCAAGAAGGCCAATTACATTGAGAAGTTGAAGAACCCCCAGGAGGGCAAGCAAGACTGGCATTTCCTGACCGGTCAGGACGATCAGATCGTCCCGCTGGCCAAAACCGTCGGATTCCATTACCGCTATGATCCGGCCACTAAACTCTACGCGCACGCCAGCGGAATCATGGTGCTGACACCAGAAGGCAAAGTATCGCGATACCTTTACGGCATCCAGTACAACCCGCGCGATCTGCGGCTGGGGCTGGTGGAGGCGGCCGGCGAGAAGATCGGATCGCCGGTGGATGAAGTTCTGCTGTTCTGCTATCACTACGATCCGACCAAGGGCAAGTACGGCCTGGTGATCTCCAACGTGCTCCGGGTGTTCGGTTCGGCGACCCTGTTTGCGCTGGTCGCGTTTGTGTTTATCATGGTGCGGCGTGACAAGCGCCACGCCAATTCGGGGAGGCCCGCTTAGTCCATGGATTTTCCGCTCTGGCCGGTGGCAGCATCCAACATTGCCAGCGACGTCGACCATTTGTACATCTATTTGGTGCTGGTCAGCGCTGTGATGACGCTGCTGATCTTCGCGACGATATTTGTCTTTGCCATCAAATACCGGCGCCGTTCCCCCGATGAGGTTCCGGCCCCCATCCACGGCTCCTTGAAGCTGGAAATCACCTGGTCGATCATTCCGTTCCTGATCATGCTCACCTTCTTCTGGTGGGGCGCGAAGATCTTCTTTTTGAATGCCACGCCCCCACCCGATTCCATGGATGTCTACGTAGTGGGCAAGCAGTGGATGTGGAAGATCCAGTATCCGGGCGGGCAGCGCGAGATCAATGAGTTGCACGTTCCGGTGGGCCGGCCGGTGAAGGTTACGCTGGCGTCGGAAGATGTCATCCACAGCTTCTTTATCCCGGCCTTCCGCATCAAGCACGATGTCGTGCCGGGCCGTTACGACACCATGTGGTTCACGGCCACCAAGCCCGGCCGCTATCACCTGTTCTGTGCCGAATACTGCGGGACGGAGCACTCCGGTATGGTCGGCTGGGTAACCGTAATGAGTCCCATCGACTATGAGAACTGGCTGGCGGGCGGCGGGACTGGCGGCACCATGGCACAGCAGGGCGAGCAGTTGTTCGAGCAGTTGGGTTGCTCCAACTGCCACCTTACGGACCGGCAAGGACGCGGCCCTAACCTGCGCGGCGTCTTCGGGTCCCACGTGCAGTTGACCGATGGCCGGTCCGTTTCGGTCGACGACGTCTTTATTCGCGAATCCATTCTCAATCCCAATGCCAAGATTGTTGAAGGTTACCGGCCCAACGTGATGCCGAACTTCCAGGGCCAGGTCACCGAAGAGCAAATTCTTCAGTTGATCGCCTACATTAAATCGCTGGCGATCCCCGGAACAGCGGTCGCACCGGTTGGGACGCAACCGGCGAGCGCTACACAGCCTATTGGCGGCAAACTATGAGTACTGCATTAGAACAACCTCGGGCGCAAGAGAAGCCCAATTACCTGAACGCCGAGTACGGTTGGAAGTCGTGGCTGTTGACCACCGACCACAAGCGGATCGCCGTGCTCTACATCATCTCAATCTCGGCGATGTTCCTGCTGGGCGGCATTTTTGCCATGCTGATCCGCCTGGAACTGCTCACTCCGCAGGGCGATCTGGTGAATTCCGACACCTATAACAAGTTCTTCACGATGCACGGCGTCGTGATGGTGTTCTTCTTCCTTGTACCGTCCATTCCGGCCACTCTCGGAAACTTCCTGGTGCCGATGATGATCGGCGCGAAGGATTTGGCGTTTCCGCGCATTAACCTGCTGAGCTGGTACATCTACATCGTTGGCGCGCTCTTCGCGCTGGCGGCCATCGCGATGGGCGGCGTGGACACTGGCTGGACCTTTTACACGCCCTTCAGCACGACGTATTCGAACACCTTCGTCATTACCGCGGCGGTCGGCGTGTTCATCGCCGGCTTTTCGTCGATTCTGACCGGACTGAACTTCATCGTCACCGTTCACAAGATGCGCGCCCCCGGCATGACCTGGGGCCGTCTGCCGCTGTTCGTGTGGGCCAACTACGCCACCGCTCTGATCCAGGTGCTCGGCACGCCCGTCGTAGCCATCACCCTGGCGCTGGTCGGCCTGGAGCGCGCGTTCCACATCGGCATCTTCGATCCGGCCATCGGCGGCGATCCCATCCTGTTCCAGCATATGTTTTGGTTCTATTCGCACCCGGCCGTTTACATCATGATTCTGCCCGGCATGGGCGTAATCAGCGAACTGGTGACCTGCTTCTCTCGCAAAGGCGTCTTTGGCTACCCGTTCATCGCCGGATCCAGCCTGGGTATCGCCATCATCGGCTTCCTGGTGTGGGGTCACCACATGTTCGTCACCGGCATGTCCACCTACGCCGCCTTGTATTTCTCGCTGCTGACCATGCTGGTTGCTGTTCCGTCCGCCATCAAAGTATTCAACTGGACGGCTACGATGTACCGCGGGTCGATCAGCTATGAGACGCCGATGCTCTATGCGTTCGGCTTCATCGGCCTGTTCACCATCGGCGGGCTAACCGGGCTGTTCCTCGGCACCCTGGGCGTGGACGTCCACCTGACCGATACCTACTTCGTCGTGGCCCACTTCCATTACGTCATGGTCGGAGGCATGGTGCTGGCATACCTCGGCGGACTGCATTTCTGGTGGCCGAAGATTACCGGCAAGATGTATCCGGACGGCTGGGGCAAGTTCTCCGCCCTGCTGGTATTCGCCGGTTTCAACTTAACCTTCTTCCCGCAGTTCATCACCGGTTACCTGGGCCAGCCGCGCCGCTATCATGCGTACGCGCCGGAGTTTCAGGTGTTGAACGTGATGTCCACGGCGGGCGCTTCCGTTCTGGGCCTCGGATTCCTGATTCCGGCCATCTACTTGTTGATGTCGCTGCGCAACGGCAAACCGGCCGGAAATAATCCCTGGGGCGCCAAAGGGCTGGAGTGGGAGACCACTTCCCCGCCGCCCACGTTCAACTTCGACGAGACGCCCATCGTAACTGAAGAAGCCTACGCCTACGCCAAACACGAGGAGGAACACGTTGGCTGACACGCACGTCGCACCAGCAGAACACTCGCCGCATCTTCGTCATCACTTCGATGACATGGCCCAGCAGTTCGACTCCGCCACGCTGGGCATGTGGGTCTTCCTGCTCACGGAAATTATGTTCTTCGGCGGAATGTTCGGCGCCTACACCGTGTACCGCTCCATGTATCCGGAGGCTTTCGCATCCACCAGTCTGCACATGAATCCGGCGTTTGGCGCGGCCAATACCGCCGTGCTGATCGTCAGCAGTCTGTTCATGGCGCTGGCCGTCCGCTCCGCGCGCCTGGGTAACCAGAAACTCCTCCAGTTGTTCCTGGTTATCACCATGATCTTCGGCATCGCGTTCCTGGTCATCAAGGGATTCGAGTATCACGAGCACTGGGTCGACAACAAGGTTCCCCTCATCAGCGGACATTGGGACTACAGCAACGACGCCGAACACCCCCATCAAGCTCAATACGCGCAGCAAGCTCAGATTCTGTTCTGTTTCTATTTCTTCATGACGGGCTTCCATGCCGTCCACATGCTGGTGGGCGTGGGCATCATGATCACCATACTCATGATGGCCCGAAAAGGGACGTTTAGCGCTCAATACTTCACGCCGGTGGAAATTAGCGGCTTATATTGGCACTTCGTCGATATTGTCTGGATCTTCCTGTTCCCGCTGCTTTACCTCATAGGCAACGCCAGAAAGCTCATCTGATATGCACTCACAGCCTAGCGTTCGAGCTTACGTCATCGTCTGGGTGATCCTGACGATCATGACGTTCGCCACTTACTACATCGCCCAGATCGACCTGGGGCCTTGGAACATCGTGATCGCTCTGTTGATCGCGTTCTTCAAGATGTCGCTGGTGGTTTTGATCTTCATGAACGTCAGGGCCGACAGCCCGCTGACCAAGCTGTTCGTCGGCGCCGGCTTCTTCTGGATGGCCATCCTGCTGGCCCTGACGTTGGGCGACTACGTCTCCCGCGGCTGGATGCCCGGCGGCAAGTTCTGGTAGACCGCTCTCTCGCTGCCCGGCGATCGCACTAGGGCTTGGCTTCGTACACCAGGTTGAAAGGCGTCTCGGTGGCCCGCCGGAAGCGGGTGAACCCTCCGTCGCTGACCACCTTGCGCATACGCGCTTCACCGGATTGAGCGCCCAGGCACAAGCCGACCTCTTGCGCCCGCGAGGCCGGCGTACAAATCATGGTTGACGCCGCGTAGAAAACCCGGCCAACGGGGTTCAGGTTCCTTTCCAATTGGTCGTGCGCGAACGGCTCCACGATCATCCAGGCTCCATCCGGGTTCAGCATCTCTCGCACGTGGCTTGCGGCGCCGATCGGGTCGCCCATGTCGTGCAGGCAATCGAAAAATGCCACGAAATCGTATTTGGCGCCATGGAAGTCTTTGGCCGTCGCCACTTCGAAGCTTGCGTTCTTGACGCCGCCTTTCGCCGCCGCCCGCCGGGCCCAGCCTACCGACGGCCCGTGGTAATCGAACCCGACGAACTGAGAATTCGGATAAGCCTGTGCCATCAGGATCGTTGATGCTCCGTGCCCGCAACCCACGTCGGCCACGCGCGCGCCGCTCTTCAGTTTCTCTTCCACCCCGTCCAGAGCCGGAATCCAGGAGCCGACCAGATTGGCGGCATAATTCGGCCGGAAGAACTTCTCTGTGCCTTCGAACAATGAAGTGTCGTGCTCATCCCAACCCACGCCCTCACCGGTGCGGAACGCCTCGAGCAGCTTCGGTTCGTCTTTGATGATCGCGCTAACGATGTGAAATGCGCCCGGTAAGTACGCGGGACTATCTTCCACAGCCAGCGCGAACGCCTGTTCGTTGGGCAACTCGAAGGTCTGTGTGCCCGGGTCATAGGTCACAAATCCTCCAGCCGCTTGCGCCGAAAGCCATTCGCGTACGTACCGTTCGTCTGTGTTGGTCCTGCGAGCCAGCTCGGCCGCCGTCAATGGCCCGGCGCCCGACATCGCTTTGTACAGCCCCAGCTTCTCTCCGATTAGCACCAGCGCAGCGTTCATAGCCGCGCCAAGCTCTCCAATTACTTGCCCCAGGAATTGATTCAGTTTGTCTTGATTGATCTCCATGTTTCCCCCGTTAGTGGTCTGCGGTTACCGCAATATACAACGGGGATTTTAGCGCGAACGGGCTCCTGCAAACCAGGCCAAGACACGCCGCTGAAAATCGCGGGGATCAGTTCCAAACGCGCCCGTGTGCCCTGCCCCGGGCACCAGCCACAGCCGGACCCAGCGTGGATTTTCCGCTGCCAGAATCTCGGAATGAATCGGCGGAGTTCTATCGTCCGCCATGCCGTGGATCAGGAGCACGGGAGTCATAATCCCTGGCATAGCGGCCTCGGGAGACGCGGCGCGGAAGTCGAGACCGTACCGAAGCCGCGCATATTCGAAGCCCATCCAAACCGCAGGCAGAGCCAGAACACGCGGTACGCGGTGGGCGACACGATCATCCGCAATCCGCTCAAAGCTAGCGAATGCGCTTTCCGCCACAACCGCACTGAAGCGCCGCTCGATGGCCAGGGATTGGAGCAAGACGGCACCGCCCAGTGACTCCCCCATCCCGAACACGCTCCGGGGATGCTGATTGGCGATCAACCAGGTTACCCATCGATGCAGATCCTCCGCCTCCCGCAGCCCGTAGGTGACTAGCTCGCCGCCGCTGTCGCCCTGCCCGCGGCTGTCCGGCAGCAGAACCGTATAGCCCTCGGCCAGGAACATACGAGCGAGGCCTATTTCGCCGGCTCGAGAATCAGCGATCCCGTGCAGCACGATCACCGCATTCTCATTGGTGTTCCGGGGCCGGAGAAGCCACGCTCTCAACACGGCGCCGTCGCTCGCGATGATCTGGACGTCCCGCCAACGAACGCTTGGATCCAATCCGGGCGGCGCCGCCGGAGGATGCCGTCTCGGGGCACGGATGGCAGACTCGCAGAGCACGGCTCCTGCAACGGCACATAGCAGGACACAGATCGCGGTCATTGCCGCAATTCCCCATGCCATCCGATGTGCCATCGCTATTGGACGTTACGCAATCGCTCACCGCCAGGTTCCTCGGCTACCCTAAGAGTGTGCCAAGACATACCTTGCTTCTATTCTTAACAGCTGCCTGCGCGTTTGCCGAAGTTCATCCGCTTACCCTGCGGCAGGCAGTGGATCTGGCTTTGAAGGAGAACCCGGACCTGGTGCTGTCGCGCCTGGACGAACAAAAGGCGCAAGCCGCGATTCGAGTGGCCCACGATCCTTTCGTGCCCAAAGTCTATGCCGGCAGTGGCGCGGCCAAGGTCTGGGGATACCCCGGCAGCATCGAGGGCGCGGCGCCTTCGATCATCCAGGCGCGAACCGACATGGCGCTCTACAACCGGCCCAAGAGCTTCGAGCTGGCGCGCGTCCGCGAGAGCGCCCGGGGAGCCGCCATCGATACGCAGTCCAAGAGCGACCAGGTGGTCTATCAGACCGCGTCCCTGTTCATGGACGCGCAGGAAATGGCGCGAAGCGTGCAATCGCTCAACCTCGAGGTAGAGAGCCTGCAGCGCGTCAGCCAAGCCGTCGGACTTCAGGTCCAGGAAGGCCGCCAGCTGCCGATCGAAAACAAGCGCGCCGCGCTGGATTTGGCGCGCGCAAACCAGCGTCTCTCCGCTCTGCGCGACGATCTCGATTATGCCCAGGCTTCGCTCGCCGTGGTGCTCGGCTTCGCCGGTGACGATCGCGTTCAGCCCGTCGCCGAGGAACGTGCACCGCTCGAGGTGCCGGCTAGTGAGGAAGCCGCGCGTAGTCTGGCGCTCGAAAACAATAGGGACATCCGGAAGCTCGAGTCGCAACTGCAGGCCAAGGGCTTCGAGCTCAAGGAATACCAGGCCGCGTGGCTGCCCTCCGTGGACCTGGTTGCGCAGTATGCACTGTTCGCCAAGAGTAACTATTCGGCTTACTTCACCAACTTCCAGCGGAACAACGCCGAACTGGGCGTCGCCATCACCATCCCGGTGCTCCGCGGCTCGGCTCCCAAAGGCGAGGAGGCGCAGGCACAGAGTGACATTCTCGCCCTGCGAACCCAGATGAACCAGGTGCGTAACCGGATCGAACTCGACACGCAGAAGAGCTATCAAGGTCTGCAAAAGGCGAATTCCGCGTTGGACGTCGCCCGCCTGGATCTGGACTACGCGCGCGACCAAGTATCTCTCTTACTGACCCAACTCAGCGAGGGACGGGCAAACGAGCAGCTGGTGGACAACGCCCGGCTCAACGAACAGGAGAAGTGGATCGTATTCTACGATGCCCAGCACACCGTGGAACTCTCCCGGCTGGACTTGCTGCGCCAAACAGGAACGTTGATGGCCGCCCTTCGCTAACCGGATACTCCCTGCGCTGTTGTATGATCGAACGATCAACCTGCGCAGCCAAACCACGACACGCTGGGCCAGCCTGCCGTATGTGCTTCCCTTTGCGGTTTTCCTGGCTCTTTTGGCACAGCAGAAATACGCACCGCTAAGCCCCTACATCGAGTTCACCGTCCGCGACGTGCTCTTGGCGATTGTTTTGTTCCTGGTTTCGCGCCGCGTCACCGAGCTTCGCAGCATGCGGCGGCTGGAGACGGTGATCATCGGCGTGGCCGTCTTCGTCGTCTGGGTCGCGCCGGACGTGGTCTTGCCGAATTACCGTCAGCATTGGCTGTTTCAGAATTTCATCACGGGCCAGATCTCGACCACGATTCCCGAAGACATCATCCGATCTCCCATCGTGCTGTGGCCGCGGATCATCCAGGCAGTGGTGCTCGTTCCGATCCTTGAGGAGCTGTTCTGGCGCGCGTGGCTGATGCGCTGGTTGATCAATCCACGCTTCGAGAGCGTCCCGCTCGGCACGTATCAAGCCGCTTCGTTCTGGATCACGGCTGTTTTATTTGCCTCCGAACACGGACCTTATTGGGACGTTGGCCTGATCGCCGGCATCGCCTACAACTGGTGGATGGTCCGCACCCGCAGTCTGGGCGATTGCATCCTGGCGCACGCCATCACCAACGCCTGTCTGTGCGGCTACGTCGTCGCCACGCACCATTGGGAGTACTGGCAGTAACGCTGGCCCGCCAATGGCGATTGTGCAATACTGATATGCAAGTATTCAAGTGGAGGTTTGCACAACAATGCCCAAGTTGAACGCGTTGTTAGTCGCAAGTTTTGGTTTGATTCTGACCGCGCTGCCTTCGCTCGCGCATCATTCTTTCGCGGCGGAGTACGACGGCAAGGAGCTGGTCACCCTGACTGGCGCGATCACCAAGGTGGAGTGGACCAACCCTCACATGTACTTCTACATCGATGTGAAGGACTCGAGCGGCAACGTACAGAATTGGGCCATTGAAGGCTATCCTCCGAATACGCTAAAGCGCACCGGGTTTAGCAAGAGTGACCTGCGAATCGGCGACACCGTAACCGTGACGGCCTACCGCGCTAAGGACAGCACCAACCGCGTAGCCGGACGCGAAGTGACGTTCCCGGACGGAAGCAAGAAGTTTGCGGGCCCAGCGGCGGGTGGCCCACCGGCTTCGCCGGCAGCTCCGTACGCGCGCTAGGAGGTCCTGCATGAGAACGCACCTTGCCGCGGCGGCAGCCCTGGCGCTCTTCGCGGCCACATCGGGGCTCGCTCAGTCTTCCTCGAATTCCATCAAGCGCACCGCTAGCGGTAAGCCCGACCTCAACGGCGTCTGGCAGAGCGGCGGCGTGAGCCTGTACGGTGAGCCGGGAATCGCTAAGCCGCCGCCTCCGCCGGTGAATCCGGCGCCCAAGCGTGAACCGCTGCCATATCAGCCATGGGCAGCCACGAAGTCCAAAACATTTACCCCGCTGGACGATCCGACACTGCGCTGCCTGCTGCCCGGCGTGCCCCGCATCACCTCCATGCCCATGCCGTTTGAGATCGTCCAGACGCCGACGCAGATTGTCATCACCTACGAATCCTTCCACGCATTTCGGATCATTCCGATCAACGACAAGCTGGAGCATCCCGACGATCTGGTGCCGACCTGGATGGGAGATTCCGTCGCGCGTTGGGAAGGCGACACGCTAGTCGTCGATGTGACCGGCTTCAATGACAAGACCTGGCTCTCCGGCACGGGAAGCTTTCACAGCGACCAACTGCACGTCGTCGAGCGGTTTCAACTCAACCGCGACGACACCATCACCTACACGGCCACTGTGACCGATCCGAAGGTGCTAAGCAAGCCCTGGGTCACCGGCGCGGTGCTGCGGCGTCCACCGAACACTCGCGTCGAAGAGTACGAGTGCATCGAGAATAATCAGGACATCCCGCACATGGAGAAGGCAGAGTCGAAGGGCAAGTAAGAGCTAGCGCAGATAGCGCTGGTGCTCTTTGAGGATGCAGCGGTCCATGACCACCGCGAGTCCCTTTTCTCGTGCCTTGCGGGCCGCGGCTTCATCCACGACGCCTTCCTGCATCCACACCGCTGAGGCGCCAACTCGAATCGCCGACTCAACGACTGGCTTCACGAACTCGGATCGCCGGAATATATCCACGATGTCGATGTGTTCGGGAATGTCTTCCAGCCGCGCGTATGACTTCTCACCCAGCACTTCGGTTTCATTCGGATTGACGGGAATGATGCGATAACCCTGCTTCTGCATGTACTCGGAAACGCCATAGGAGGCCCGGTACTTTTTGCTGGAAAGCCCGACCACCGCAATCACTTGGGCTTCACGGAGCAAGTCGGGAATCGCCGTGTTCATTCCGCCTCCATCTTGAGCACTTTACGGAAGCGCGCCACTTCGGCTGGCGTCAGGTGCCGAAACTTGCCGGCCTTGAGAGAGCCCAACTCGAGAAAGCCGATCTTGACGCGCCGCAGCTTTTCCACCAGACGGCCGAAATGTTTGAACATTAGCCGGATCTGATTCTGGCGACCCTCAATCAGCCGCACTTCGTACCACGGGCTCTCGGCGCGCTGGATGAGCTTCAAGCCGGCCGGCGCAGTTCGCTTCCCGCCGAGCGGCACTCCTTCGCGGAACTTTTGTTCCTGCTCCAGCGTAAGCGGACCATTGGTCTTCACCAGGTACGTCTTGGTGACGTGACTGGCCGCCGACGTGATGCGCTTGGCGAATTCGCCGTCGTTGGTGAGTAGCAGCAGGCCGTCGCTCGCGTAATCCAGGCGGCCCACTGGATAGACGCGCGCCTTTACGCCGCGCAGCAGGTCGATTACCGTCTGGCGGCCTTCGGGGTCGCTGACCGAGGACATGACGCTCTTTGGCTTGTTCATGGCCAGGTAAACCAGCCGTTCCGGTGCGCCGACGCGTTTGCCATCCACCTTGATATGGTCGTGTTCGGGATCGGCCTTGGTTCCGAGCTCGACAACCACGGCGCCGTTGACGGTTACGCGGCCCTCCAGGATGAGTTGCTCGGCCTTGCGCCGGCTGGCGACTCCGGCGTGCGCCAGCAGCTTCTGTAGCCTCTCTTCGGGCATTTATTCGGCAGTTTCCGAAGATTCCGCGGTATCCGAAGACTCCACGGCTTCCAGGGACTCCCCAGCAGGCGCCTGCGCCGCTTCTGGTTCCGTCTCATCGCCCATCGACAGGCGGCCCAATTCCTCGAATTCCTTCAGGGTCGGTAGTTCGCTCAGATCCTTCAAGCCAAACTGCACCAGGAATTCCTTGGTGGTCTTGTACAGAATCGGCTTGCCCACCACCTGCTTTCGTCCCGCCGTGGCAATGAGCTTGCGGTCCAGCAAGGTCTTCAGTACGCCTGCGCCCTGAACACCTCGAACCTCCATGATCTCGGGTGCGGTGATGGGCTGCTTGTAGGCGATCAGAGCCAGAGTCTCCAGCGCCGGCAGCGAGAGCTTCAGCGGCGGCTTCAGGTTCTTGACGAACGCGCGGATCGCCTCGTGGTGCTCGGGCTTGGTGGACATCTTGTAGCCGCCCGCCACTTCGCGAATCGTCAAGCCGTGCTCGGGCTTGGCAAATTCGGCGGTCAATTCCGCAAGCACCCGGCCCACGTTCGCCGCGGGCTGTTGCACAGCCGTCGCGATCTGATCGGCGGAAAGTGGTTCGTCGGTTACATAGATCACCGCTTCCACAACGGCCTTGAGTTCCGTGTCGGACAACTCGGCTGACAAGGCGAGGCCCGATTGTACTTCTGGAGTTTCCATTTTCGGTTAGCTGTATTCCTCTTCGATGGCGGCGAGCGATTGGCCCAGCGCCTCGTCGAACGCCCGGTGCTTCTTCAATCCAATGTCGCCGAAAGCGTCCTTCTGGGTCAACACGAGCGCCTGCCGGCGCACCAGCTCCAGGGTAGCCAGAAACAGGCAAATCATGGCACGGCGGCTTTGCTGGCGCTCAAACAGCTCGGTCACTGACATGGATTCGCCCACGCGAAGCTCGCGAAAGACGTTCTCCAGGTACCGGATCATGTCCGGAACGCTGACGTCCTCTTTGCCGACCTGATAGATGGGCCGGTTCTTGGCGCGCTCCAGCACCACTTGCAGTGTCTTCACCAGATCGACGATGCTGACCGCCAGCTCCGGCTCTTCGTTCTCGGCGAGGAACTGGGCCATCTGTGGGTTCGACCAGGCAGCCTCCTCGACGATGCGCTTCTGCTGGAGCATCTCGGCGGCGTTCTTAAAGCGCTCATGCTCCAGCAGCCGGTTCACCAGCTCCTGGCGCGGGTCTTCTTCGGGAGAGATCTTGTCCAGCTCGGGGTCGCGCGGCAACAGCATACGCGACTTGATGTGAATCAGCGTCGCGGCCATGTAGATGAACTCGGCGCTGAGTTCGATGTCCATCTCCAGCGCCCGCTGCATGAAGTCCAGGTACTGCTGTGTGATGGAGGCGATCGGAATGTCGTAGATGTTGATCTGCTGCTTGCGGATCAGGTCGAGGAGTAGATCGAGCGGCCCGTCGTACTGCTCCAGATGAAAGTTCAACGGCGATGACACTTCACTTAGGATACCAGCCATTTTCCGGCTTTTTGTTGAAGTACAACGTTACATCCACGCTGTGATCGCCCGGGTTGACCTTGGTGTCCGAACTGGTGGTCTTCAGGTTGTCGAAGATGCCGCCTTCCTTCACCCGGCTCAGAAAGTGGTCGGGATAGCCAGGGTTGAACGGCCTGCCGGCAGCCAGGCCCCACATCTTGCGGATCACAGGTTCGCTCTCGATATCCAGGCCGACGATGTTGAGCTGGCCCATCGTGTACAGCGGACCGGGCTGTATCTGGAAGGTCACGTCAACGGTGCGCTCGCCGTCATTGACATCGCGCTTGATCTGGGACGACGCATCCAGATGGCCCTGATTGCGCAGGCTGTCCCGAATGCGCGCCTGGGCGGCCTTCACGTCGTCGAAATTAGCGGGCTGGTTCGACCGCAAATGGGCCAGGTTGACCAGCTCTTGATATGGCGTGTCGGCTCCGGTGAACCGGACACGGTCCAGCTTGTAGACTGGCCCTTGCTCCACCTGCACAGTGACCGTGATGCCGTCCACGTCCTTGGCGGGCTCTGTGGTGATCTTGGGGAAGGCCACGCGAATCATGCCCCGCGCCTCATAAAGTGGACGGGCCGCGGAGTCCAACAGCAGGCGGAAGCGGGGCTCGGTGTAAGGCATGCCGATGGCGACGCCGTACATCTGCGTCTGGAGCAGCCCGGAGGGCAAGTCGCCCGTGTTGGTGAAAACGACGTGCGCGACGGAAGGCCTAGCCTTCGCCGGGCGAATCAGGATCGACAGATCGGGCGTGGCGTCGGAGGCCAGCTTGCCGGTTATCGGCTCGTGATCACCGAGCTGCGCCAGATACTCGGTGACCCACTGAACGTAGCGGTTCACCACGGGCTCGGTAGCGGGAATTTTCGGGGCGAACAGCGGATCCTTTTGCTTCAGCCAGGCGCGAAGCTGGGCATCGGTGGCGGGTAAATCCTCGAAACGGAGCGGATAAACCTGCTCGATCTCGGAGACCTCGAAGGTGACGTCGTAGCCTTGGCCATCCTTGGCGGGCGCATACCGGTAGGCGACATTATTGAATGCGCCCGTGGCTGAGAGCTTCACGCGCGCGGCGTCGAATTTCGCTTGATCTACTGCCTCGCCCGTGTGTAAGCCAAGGACCGCTAGAACTTGCTCGGCTGTGTAGTTGTGGTTGCCCTCTACCGATAGCGTTTCGATGGGCCAGGAAGATTTGGCCGCCGGGGCCGTGGGCGTGGCGGCGGGCTTTCGAGAATGGTGCGTCTGGGAGGACGCTGCGCCTGCCAGCGACACCAGAAGAATGGCGATTGGGAGCCGGTTCATTCCAACTCAACCGGCACGTACATCAGGTGCCCCGATCGTTCGATCTGCGTGACCACGGAATCGCCAGGCTTAAACTCGTCGAGTCCACAGTAGTCACGATAGTCCCATTCACAGAATAGATGACGTCGCCGGGCTGCAGTCCGGTTCCACTGGTCAGGTCCGTGCTGGTGGATCCTGCCGCCACCACCACGCCATAAGCATTCCGCAGGTCGGGCAGCATGGCGGCGAGGTTCTTGTCGATCCCGATCGCCAATATGCCCAGCCGCCGCACCAGGTTATTCTCGGGATTGACCATGTCGGCAAAGCGCTGGCGATCGTCCACGCTGTCGGTCACCGGCACCTCGATGTTCAGGTGATCGGCGCCGCGCTGTACCTCCAGCGTGACCTTTCCTCTCATCGGCGAGCGGTAAATGTAGGACTCCAACTGGCGGGCCGTACGCAAGGTACGGCCGTTCAGTGTGAGCACCACGTCGCCAATCTTCACTCCCGCCTTGTCGGCAGGACCATCCGGCACGACGTCGCCCACCAGCACGCCCCAGTCGCGTGGCAGTTCGAGGCCTTCGGCGATCTCTGGCGTGATGGTCTGCACCGAGATGCCAATCCGGCCCCGATGGACGTGGCCTTCCTTGCGCAATTGCCGGTAGACGATGTTCACCATGTTGCTGGGGATGGCGAAGCCGATGCCCTCGCTGCCGCCGGATTGCGACAGGATGAAGGTGTTGATGCCGATGACTTCGCCATCGGAGTCCACCAGCGGGCCGCCGCTGTTCCCGGGATTGATGGGCGCGTCCGTCTGAATGTAGGCCAGTATGTCGTCGGGATGGATCTCCCGCGCCGTGGAACTCACGATGCCCATGCTGACCGATCCTTCCAGTCCAAGCGGGTTGCCGAAGGCCATCACCAGCTCGCCTTGGCGCACCCGGTCGGAGTTGCCGAGCCCCAGGGTCGGCAGATGCGCTCGTTCGATCTTGATGACCGCTACGTCCATGTCCCGATCCAAGCCGACCAGCTTGGCGTCCAGGAGTTTGCCTTCCGGCTCGAAGACGGGGCGCCCGGCGGTGCCATGCCTCAGAATCGACAACCGGACCTGGATGTGCCGTGCGCCGCGGACCACGTGGGAGTTGGTGACGATGTAGCCATCCTCAGAGAGAATGACGCCAGAGCCGGTACTGCGCTGTTTGGATAGAAGAGCCGCAGTCGCGCTCGACTGTGTCTCGTCTGCGGGGACGTAGCCGGTGGAGAAGATCTGGACCACCGCCGGCCGGACGCGGTTCACCAAGCCCTCGAGAGAGGAGCTGAGGTCCGGCAAAGAGATGGTGGGTGGCTTGGCTTCACCGGCGGGCGCGACGGATGGAGGCTGCGTTTGGGCAAGAACAGTCAGCCCGGAAAGAAGAGCAACGAAGGCCAGGGGCCGGAGGGTTCGCACGCCTTTATTTTCCCACCTGGCGTTGACACCAGCGCCACGTAATGTCAGGGCAGGCGCGCGTGGAGATTCTTGAGCGCCAACAGGCCGGCCTGCGCTACGTCGCTATCGGTATCCTGCGATAGAGCCTGCAGAGGCGCAACCGCATCCTGTCCGCCGCTGGCCGCCAGCACCTGGGCGAGGCCGGTCTTTTCGTCCTTCGTGGCGGTGGACTCCTTTAAGGCGGGGTAGAGCGCTTGGCGGACGGCCGGGTCTCGGGCCAGCTCCGTCAGATAGGGGAGCGCCACGCCGCGATAAGAGGCCGAGTTCAAGTTATTGACCAGATATCGGAGTGGATCGAATTCGCCGATCCCGTGTTTTCCGAGATCTACCAGAGCGAAGGCGTCCGAAAGCCGAGGTTCGGTCTTGGTTTCGTTGGAAAACGCCTTCTCCAGCGGCGGCAGGTCGTTGGCATTCTTCAGCCGGCCCAAGCCCTCCGCCGCGCCTTCGCGCAGCCCTTCATCCTTATGATCCAGGTACGCCACGTAAACGCCGTGCAATTTCGGATCGGGCATCTGAGCCATTGCAGTGAGCGCGGCGCGCTTCACTTTCATGTTCTTGGAGCGGTCCAGAACGTCGCGCAAGGAATCCAATGCGCCGCGGTTCAGCAGCAGGCCGGTGGCTTCAATGGCCGTGAGCTGTACTTTCTCGTTGAGATCGTGCAGGAGAAAAGCGAGTTCGGGGCCGGCGCTTTCGTCGCGAATTTTCTCCAACGCCACCAGCGATTCGTAAATCACCTGGGTGTCTTTGGAACGGAGCGCCTGCTCCAGTTGCGGAACGGCTTGGCGGCCTCGCAGAATTCCCAGCGCCCTCGCCGCGTTGGCCCGGGCGTCCATGCTGGCGCCGCCGGTGGCAAGTTGGCCGAGCGCGGCGATGATCTCCGGCCGCGCGTGGACGTAGGCGTCCACCACAAGAGTATTGGTGTCGGTGAACTTGCCCTTAATGGACGAACCTACGCGGCGCAGCGACGATGTCAGACCGGTCTTGACATAGCCCGGCACATAAAAGTTCACCAGACCGTCGGTGGCGCGAATTTGAATCTCCGGATCGTTGTCATGCGTGGCTTTGACCAGCGGGTCCAGGCTGCTTTCGGTCCCGATGTCGACGATCGCCTTCACGGCGTCCAGCCGGACGTCCAGCTCGGGATCGGACAGGTATGGCGCGATTTTTGGAATGGACTCCGAACCGCCGGTCTTTCCGAGTTCCTTGACGTATTTCGAGCGCTCTTTTGCAGTTGAATACTGTGGCGCAGCGGCCTGCTGCTGCGGCTCTTGCGCCGGCAGGCAGGCAGCCGACAACATCAGGCATCCAAACAGGAGCCATCGGTTCCAGCCGTTCGAGTTCACGGGATATCACCTATCGGACAAATTCCACCTGGACCTTCTTGCTGATCAAACCGGCTTCATAGCCCATATCCAGGAGCTTTTGAGCGGCTCGCGGCACGAGATCTCCGCAGTCCAGGGTAAAGTGATTCACATACATGCCGACGAACTTTTCCGCCAGACGCGGCTCCAGGTCGCGGGCAAACTGTAAGGCATAGTTCAGCGCTTCTTCGCTATGGTCGAGAGCGTATTGGATGCTTTCCCGCATCATGCGGCAGCACTCGCTCTTGAGCTCATCGGGAAGCGCTCGTAACAGCACATTGCCCCCCAACGGCAAGGGCAAATCGAACTCGGTTTTCCACCAGCGGCCCAGATCGATGACGCTGCAGAATCCGCTCTTGCCGTACGTCAGCTGGCCTTCATGAATAATCAGTCCGGCATCCACGCTGTGTTCCGCCACGGCATCCAGAATTTTGTCGAAGGGTACCACCACCTCTTCAAAGTCCGGTTCAAACAGCTTCAACGTCAGGTACGCGCTGGTCATGCGCCCGGGGATGGCGATCTTTTTGCCCTTGATTTCCTCGGGAGCCATCGGCCTGACACTCGCCAGAATGGGGCCGTAGCCATCTCCGATGCTGGAGCCGCTGGCCATCAGGACGTACTTGTCGGCGACGTAAGGATAGGCGTGATACGAGATAGCGGTCAGTTCGTAGACCCCTTCCACCGCCTTGCGGTTCAGCGTTTCAATGTCTTCCAGCACATGACGGAAACCAACGAGCCGGGAGCGGACCTTCTTGGTGGCCAAGCCGTAAAACATATAGGCGTCGTCGGAATCCGGACTGTGGGCACAGACTATTTCCGTAACGGAGGTGGATGCCATAGCAGAGAGCAGATTTACACTATAGCAAACACCATGCGACAACCTGCGCGGTTGGACGCGCGGAGCGCGGGGTGGAATGTTTCGGATTGATTACCGCGCCTGGAGTGCTTCCAGCTCAGGACGCAGGATTGCCAGCGCTTTTTCCAACTGTTGCAACCCAGCCCGGGAGTCGGCAAGCGTGCCCGATCTGCCCTGCTGCTCCAGCGCCAGCGCCGCTTGAAACGCCAACGGAGCGCCGAACGTGGACACAGATCCTTTCAAACTATGGGCGCTATGTTCCAATGTGGAGGCATCACCAGCCGCGACAGCCTTGCGGATCTCTTCGAGGGTATGGGGGTAGTCGGCCAGAAAAAGTTCAGCCACTTCGCGCAGCAGCTCCTCATCGCCGCCCACGCGGCTCAGCGCCACGGCTTCGTCCAATTGACCGAGCTGGGTCTCCACGGAAGTAGTTTCAGCTGGAAGCTCAAGGTTCATGGGAATTCCTCCTGTCACAACGGATTCAAGCATGCTGATGAGTTCGGGGACAAAGACTGGCTTGGTGACGTATCCGTCCATGCCAGCTTCGAGACAGCGCCGGCGGTCGGATTCCCCCGCCTGCGCCGTCATGGCGACGATGGGAACACGGGAGCCTGTTCCGCGCTCCATTTCGCGGATCCGGCGCGTGGCTTGGACGCCATCCAGGTCCGGCATTTGCACATCCATCAGAACCAGATCGAACCGGCTCTGGTGGAGTTGATCGAGCGCCTCCCGGCCGGAAGCTGCGATCACAACCGTGTGTCCTTCCCGCTCGAGCAAACGGGCCGCGAGCCGCTGGTTGACGCTGTTGTCGTCCACCAGCAACACCCGCAGTGTGCGGCCGTCATGCGCACGCTGGACCGGCCGCCCGGCCCGCTCCGGCGCCTCCCCCGGCAATCTCAAGGAGACCGTGAAACGAAACGTGCTGCCATGGCCCGGCTCGCTGTCCACCGAGATCCGGCCCTCCATGAGTTCCACCAATCCGGAAACGATGGATAACCCGAGGCCCGTGCCGCCGTACTTGCGCGTTGTGGAAGTGTCGGCTTGTGTGAACGGCTCGAAGATGAGACTCTGCTTTTCCGCCGGGATTCCGACTCCCGTATCGGCCACCGAGAACGCCAGCACGATACGGCGGTCCCGGATGGATTCCGTGCGGATGCGCACATCGACGTGGCCGGCGCTGGTGAATTTCACCGCATTGCTGGCCAGATTGCGCAGAATCTGTCCCAAGCGCAGAGGATCGCCGATCAACAGGTCGGGGACTTCCTCGGCCACTGTGATCTCAAACGCAAGCCCGCTGGCAGAGGCGCGCAGCGCCAAGGGCCGCAGCACTTCGCGCAACAAGGATCGCAGCGAGAACTCGCAGGAATCCAGCGCGAGCTTACCCACCTCGTGCTTGGAGAAATCCAATACGTCGTCCACCAGGCTTAGCAGCGCTTGCGCCGAGGAACGAACCAGCTCCAGATATTCGCGCTGCTCGGCTTTTAGCTCTGTCTCCAGGACCAGGCCGGTCATGCCGAGAATGCCGTTCAGAGGCGTGCGCAGTTCGTGGGTCATGTTGGCCAGGAAGTCGGTCTTGGCCGTGCTCAGCGCCTCGGCGCGGTCGGCCATTTCGCGTGCCAGGCGTCCGGTTTCCTCCAGGCCACGATTCAGGGCCATCAACTCCTGGTTGGCCGACTCGGCTTCCTCCTTGGCCCGGGCGAGCTCCCGCTCGGCCTCATAGCGCTCGGTGATGTCGATGCCGGTGGCGATATAGTATCGAACCTCACCGTCGCGGCCTACCAGCGGAGCGTTGGAAAAGGAGATGCGGCGCACGCGTCCGGACTTCGTGATCCAGTCGTTTTCAAACGCGGTGGCTGCACGGGCGGACACAGCCTTCTGAAGCCGGTTCTGGCTTTGTTGACGAGTGTCCGGGCTCACCAGATCGAAGACGAAGCGGTCGATCAGATTGTCGCGAGTGTAACCGGTCACCTCCTCACACGCACGATTGCACTCAACGATGCGGCCGTCCGGATCGAGAACGACAACCAGTGCAGCGCATGCCTGCAAGACCGCGCTGGTGAAGTCCAGATCGTGGAAAAAATCCAGCGTTCCCGCGGTATTCGTCGGAAAGTGTGGCCCTTGGTCCATCCAGTAGACTGTTCCTAAGTCTGCTTATCGGCATTCCGGGCCAGCAGGATTACAGCGTCAGAGGCAGCAACCCATGCGTTTTCAACGAAATCACGTGCAAATCGGCGTATCTCTAAGGCGTTCACCCCATTGCCGCGCTAGGCAGAAATCGCTAGGCTGGAATCGTGAACCGGTTCATTTTCCTTGCGCTGGCATGCATGGCGCCGGCGGTGGCGCAGCAATCCAGTGTCAGTAGCACAACCAGCGTGGACATCAACGGCCATCGTGTGCAGGATGGCCCGCAAATCATACATAGCAAATCAGATGGCACGTCCGAGACCACGGAAACCATGCAGTCAATCAACGGCCGTACGGTGCCGCTCGAGCGCGTCGAGGAGCGGGTGCTGCGCGACGACGCGTCCGGCAAAGTGGTCGAGCGCCTGATCCGCCGCTACGACCAGCAGGGCAACCCCACCGCACCCATCAAGCAGACCATCCAAGAGCAGAAGCGGCCCGACGGAAGCACCTCAGTCGAGACAACCACGTACCGGGGAGACATCAACGGGGGCATGCAGGTCATCGAGAAATCGGTGACGGAGACGCATAAGAGCGATTCCACCGAGACTTCGAACACGGTGATCCAACGGCCCAATGTGAATGGCGGCCTGGACACAGTGGAGAAGCGGGACGAAGTAAAAGTCACGCAGCCGAATGGATACCAGACGGAAACCACCACCTACCGCAACGACGGAAGCGGCGGGTTCCATGTGGCAGTCCGCCAGACCGATCAGCACACTGAGCAAGGTTCCCAATCCACGGATAATCGAGCCGAGTATGAAGCAGGGCCTAGCGGCTCGCTGCAACTTCACAGTCAGTCGGTGACCAACACCATGACTCGGGCGGATGGTTCGCAGGACACCACGGTAGACCTCTTCGGCCGAAGCGTGCCCGGAACGGTGAGCGGCAACGATTCACCCTTGAAGCTTTACGAAAGGCAGTACATCGAGAAAACGCCCGGGCCAAACAACACAGTAACGGAATCGTTGAGCGTGCAACGACCAACGGTTTCCGATCCGGGAAGCCTGGGGCCGACACAGCAGATTTCGCAGACGGTTTGCAAGGGCAACTGCAAAAAGCCTTGATGTTGGCTAGCCGTGGCCCAGCTTCATGAGCCAGCCCAGGCCGATCAACGCCACCACAAAATAGACAAAGCAGCGGACTCCGTAACGAAGGCGTTCGGAATCGGTGCGCTTGGTGATCACGCCCAAGACCACGGACGAAAAGAACGCGAACAAGACGGCAGCCTCGAAGTGGGAAAGGTTCATCTTGGGCATCAGTCTTTTTCCTTGACGGCGATTTCGTAGGCGTCCACCATCGCGAGCACATTCAGAAGGCCGGCCGCCACCAGGAACTTGGTGCCGTAATCGTGGACGTGGCCAGCCATATCAGGCTGGGCGTAGCCGAGCCAAATGGTCAGCAAGTAGAGCAGCCCGGACGCCAGATCGCCGAGGAATCCGCCGCAGTAAATGATGGTGGTAAGCACGTCGCCGGTCTGCGGTTGGAACATGGCGCCGCGCATCATGAGACCCAGCAGGAACATCAAGGCCACGGAACCTAAGAGCAGAGCGCCGCGGCCGGGACGTTTGAGCAGGAAATGGCCGCCGCCGGGGATCAACCAAGCCAATACGACCACTCCAAACCAGGGCCGCTGCGGAGGAGCGTCGGTTTGGGCCTTGCTCACGTTCGTTGCCATGTTCACTTCAGTGTAGCAACGCGGGCGCAACTTCGGACATAAAGCGCGCCATCTCTTCCTTCACCTGCGCGTGCGGCTTCAGCCCGACATTGAAATAGAGGATCACTTCGTCGAAGCCCGCGGCCTCCACCTTCCGAAGGGTCGCCGCGATTTGCGCGGGCGAACCGATCAGCACCGAGTTCTCCGTAAGATCTTCAGGCTGAACCTTTTGCAAGCGCGCGACGATGTCGATGAAGTAGCGATAGCTGGGAGGCGCATTCTGTGGGTCGCCCGGAAACGACGGAATCACGCATTCTTTGTAATAGCGAATCTGGCGCCCGCGAGCGGCGTCCTCCTCACCCTGGTTGCCGGCGAAGTGGATGAAGTAGCTGCACATCAGGCGTCCCGGGGTCCGGCCGTGCCGGGCGCAGGCTTCTCTATAAAGCTGCGCGACCTGCTCCAATCCCCCGTAGCTCATGCTGGCGGCAAAGGGCGCCACGATCAGGCCGCAGCCGAGCCTGGCCGCCAACTCGATGGATGGTTTGGAAAACGAAGCCACATAGGCGGGAATCGGCCGCTGAACGGGCTTGGGTGTGATGCTGACTTCGTCGAATCGGTAGTATTTGCCGTGGTGCGTCACCGGGCTCTCGCTCGACCACAAGCGTCGAACCAGCTCCATGCCTTCCTCGAACAGGGCTTGGTTGTCGTCGAACGGCGCGTGGAAGGGCCCGTATTCGCGCCGGTCATAGCCGCGGCCGGCGGCGAAATCCACCCGCCCGTTGCTCAACAGGTCGAGCGTGGCCCATTGTTCGGCCACGCGGATGGGATGATGGAGCGGCAACACCGTGACAGCAGGCGCCAGCCGGATCCGCGTGGTTCGCGCGGCTACGTTGGCCAGCACCAGGTCGGGGCAGGAAAGCACGCCCAAGGTGCTGAAATGATGCTCCCCGATCCAGGCCGAATGGAGCCCGACTTCTTCGGCGTAGACCGCTTCATCCAGGATGTCTGCCACGAACTGATTCGCGGCTCTGGGGTTGTTCTGATAGTGGTTGTCGCTGAGCGTGAAGTAGCCGAAGTCCATGCCGGTCAGTCACGGGTCTCTTTCGTTGAGTGCCAATCGTATCATGAAAGACATGCCGACCCGCCCTGAGCTGCTGAAGTTGGACTATTACGCTCCGATGGCGGTGAACGTCGTCCGCATCGTTTTCATCCTGCTGGTCGCATTGATCTTCACGCGGATCATCAGCCGGATGCTGCGCGGTCTGCGCGAATACACGGTCCGTATGATGCTCAAAAGCGGCGGCGGCAGCGAGTTCGAGCTGGAAAAGCGTGCCCGGACCATCACCGGCCTAACGAGAAAGACACTGTTCATCGCGATCTGGATCACTGCCGCGCTGATGATCCTAAAGGAGATGAACTTCGATGTCGGGCCACTGCTGGCTGGCGCCGGAGTGGCGGGTGTGGCCATCGGTTTCGGAGCACAGAACATCATCAAAGACGTGCTGGCCGGTCTGTTTATGATGATGGAGAATCAAGTCCGGGTCAATGATGTGGCCATCATCAACGGCAAAGGCGGCCTGGTGGAAGAGATCAACCTGCGCACCACGGTGCTGCGAGGCGAGGACGGCGCGGTACACATTTTTCCGAACGGCTCCATCCAAAGCCTGTCGAACCTGACGCGAGATTATTCGTTCTACATGTTCAATCTGACGGTTTCTTACAATAACGACACGGACCGGGTGATCGCGATCCTCAAGTCGATCGCGGACGAACTGAGCCAGGAGGATCCGTACCGCAGCGTAGTGCTCGCGCCCATCGAGATCTGGGGCGTGGACAAACTGGCAGACGCGGGGGCAATTGTGAAGGCCCGGTTTAAGACGGTGCCGAATAAGCAATGGCTGGTGGGCCGTGAGATGAACCGCCGGATCATCAAACGGTTCGAGGAGGCCAAAATTGCGATGCCGTCCTCGGCGCCGGCCGTCCAAGTCATGTTGCCGACGACTGCCGAGCCACGAGCGTGAGGGCCTAAACTTTCGCCAGGGCTCCCAGTTCCTTCACGATGCTTTGCAAGAACGACTTGGCATCGCCGAATAGCATCAGCGTGTTGTCGCGGTAGTACAGTTCGTTGTCGATGCCGGCGAAGCCCGGGTTCATACTGCGCTTGATCACCATCACCGTACGGGCCTTATAGGCCTGGATGATCGGCATGCCCGCGATCGGGCTGTGAGGATCGCTTTCAGCGGCCGGATTGACGACGTCGTTCGCGCCGATGATGAGCGCGACATCGGCCATGGCCATTTCCGGGTTGATGTCGTCCATCTCGCGCAGCTTGTCGTAGGGAACGTCGGCTTCGGCAAGCAGCACATTCATGTGGCCGGGCATGCGGCCAGCTACGGGATGGATGGCGAATTCGACGTTGACGCCGCGCTTATTGAGGATTTCGAACATTTCACGCAGCTTGTGCTGTGCCTGCGCTACCGCCATGCCATAACCGGGAATCACGACCACGGTGCGGGCTGAATCGAGGATTTGCGCGGCTTCTTCGGGGCTGGCTGAATGAATCGGCTTGGCTTCGCCCTTCGCCGCGGTCGTCTGCAACTGGCCGAAGGCGCCGAACAGTACGTTGGTGAAGGAGCGGTTCATCGCGCGGCACATGATGATGGACAGGATGAAGCCGGACGATCCGTCGAGCGCGCCCGCCACGATCAGCATCTTGTTGTTTAAGACAAATCCCATGGCGCTGGCCGATAAGCCCGCGTAGGAATTGAGCAGGGCGATGACGGTGGGCATGTCTGCTCCACCAATGGGAATGATCAGCAGCACGCCGAAGATGAGCGCAAGCGCGGTGAAGATTGGAAATAGCGTGGTTTGTCCCGGCGCGACGATCAGCGCAAGGCCGATGCCGGCCGCCGCCGCGAAAATTCCCAAGTTGACGAAATTCTGGCCTTTGTAAGTGATGGGGCGCTGCGGAATCCAGCTCACCTCCTGGAGCTTGCCAAACGCCATCATACTGGCCGTGAAGGTGAGAAAACCGAGCAGAGTTTCGATGACCAGAGCGGTCATCTCCACGTTGTTCATACGCGGCCCTTGGCTGAACTGCTTGTAGTACTCGGCAGTACCGATCAGGGCGGAAGCGAGCGCGCCGCACGCGTGGGAAAACGCGGTTCGCTGCGGGACGGCCGTCATGGGCATGATGTAGGCGATGGGAATGCCAAAGGCCGTGCCCAGGAAGAACGCCACGAAGATCCATTGATAGTTGACGACTTCGAAGCGCAGCAAGGTGCCGACTACGGCCAGCAGCATGCCGATTTCGCCAATGATGACGCCGCGCCTCGCGGTGGCCGGCGAGTTCATCCACTTGATGGCCAGGATGAAGCTCATGGCCGCCAGCATGTAGAGAATTGGAAGAAGGGTGTCGTCGAGTCTCATCGCTTTTCCGGCTCCCTCTTCTTGAACATCTTGAGCATGCGGTCGGTGATCAGATAGCCGCTGACCACGTTGAGGACGGCGAGAAAGACGGCAGAGAAGCCCAGGATCTGAGTGAGCCGCGTGGCGTCCTTTTCACCTGTAAGCAGAATGGCGCCAACCACGGCGATAGCCGAAATGGCGTTGGTCAGCGACATCAGGGGCGTGTGCAGCAAAGGCGAAACGCCACGAATGAGCTGGAAGCCCAGGAAGGCCGCCAGCATGAAAACCCAGAGATCGAATTCATAATTTCCCATGGTTTCAGTCCCCTCCCCCGGCTTGCTTCACGGGCGTCAAACCCAGCGCTTCCGCCACGCGCTGGTGCACCACTTCCTGGCCGAAAGTCACCAGTGTTTCGCGGATAATTTCGTCGTCACGGTTTATCTTGAGCTCGCCTTTATTCACCATCAGCTTGAGGAGTGCGGTCAGGTTAGAAGCATACATCTGGCTGGCGTGATAGGGGATGCTGGTGGCCAGGTTGAGCGGGCCAAGGATGTTGATGCCCTGATGCACCACGGTTTCGCCGGGCCGCGTCAGCTCGCAGTTGCCGCCGCGCTCGGCGGCGATATCCACAATCACCGATCCGGGCACCATCGCGCTGGCCATTTCGGCGGTGACCAGTATCGGCGCTTTCTTGCCGGGCACCGCGGCGGTGGTAATCAGCACATCCTGCTCGCGAATCACCTCGGTGAGCAGCTCGCGCTGGCGGCGGTAGAAGTCTTCGCCCATGGCTTTCGCGTAGCCGCCTTTATCCTCGGCGGCCTCGGCCTTGAGATCCAACACGACGAATTTGGCGCCCAGGCTTTCTATCTGTTCCTTCACCGCGCTGCGGATGTCGTAGGCAGAGACCACAGCGCCCAGACGCCGGGCGGTGGCGATCGCCTGGAGTCCCGCAACGCCCGCTCCGAGCACCAAAACGCGCGCCGCCGTGACGGTTCCCGCGGCGGTCATCAGCATGGGGAACATCTTGGGAAGCGTGGTGGCGGCGATGAGCACGGCGCGGTATCCGGCGATGGTGGCCATGGACGAGAGCGCGTCCATGCTTTGCGCGCGGGTAATGCGCGGGACCAGCTCCATGGCGAAGTGCGAAACCCCGGCACGCAGCAGCTCCATGACTTCAGGCGCGGCCGTCAACGGCTCGCCGAAGCCGATCACGATCTGGCCTGGACGCATGAGCCGCACGTCCGGCCGGCCTGCCTCCGGGTTGGCGCCGAGCGCTCGCACTTGAAGAACAATGTCGGACTGCGCGAACACGTCGGCGCGGCTGGTAATCTTCACGCCTTTGGCCGTGTAAAGATTGTCCGGAAATCCGGCTTCCAGCCCGGCGGATTCTTCCATGATGACGCCCGCGCCTAACTTCGCCAGCGCTTCCGAAGAGCGCGGCGTCAGCGCGACGCGCCGTTCACCCGGGAAAGTCTCCCGCGGCACTCCTACAGTCACAGCCACTCGTTACCTCCGTGACGTACGGTAGTTGAGAACCGACCCGGGCCTCACGATCCGGCCCACGACTCTCGCGCGCCGTGGCGTTCTGGGGCCGGCCGGGCCTCAACTTCTCTGCTAGAGATCATACTCTCATTCGAAGCGCTTGTGGCGGACGGCTTTCCGTCGCGAAGACGTGCGCACCCGGCGGTACACGAGCGGCTACGATGAAACGCCATCTACGTTACCCTGAACCTGATTGAAGGCGGTAACCCAACGCAGCGCAGGCCGCTCCAAAACAGTCGCCCTAGCCGTGGTCCTTTTCCTGGTGAACGTTTACATTTGCCGGGAACTGTTTGGCGTCGAGTATCTGGCGAACGTGAACACGATCGAAGGCGCATTTATCGGCATGGGCCGGTACGCCATGGCCCACTGGCGAGATCTCACCTGGTTCCCTCTTTGGAACATGGGCACTCCGTTTGCGATCACATACCCGCCCCTGCTTTCTCTAGTGACCGCGTTCGATGCACGGCTCTTCCACCTGTCGCCTGCGCACGCATACCATGCGACGACAGCGCTCGCCTATTGCCTGGGTCCTGTGGCGCTTTTTGCGTTGGTGACGCGGCTGAGCGGATCACGATGGACCGGCTTCGTGGCCGGCCTGATCTATTCCAGCGTGTCCAGCTCCTATTGGATCATCCCGTCGATTGGCCGCGACTTGGGCAGCCCGTTCTTCTCCCGGCGTCTTCAGGCACTCCTGCAGTACGGCGAGGGTCCGCACGTCACCTCGATGACACTGCTTACTCTGGCTCTGCTGTGCCTCGATCTGGCGATGACCCGGAGGAGCGCCCCGCGCCTGGCGCTCGCCGCCCTGGCCTTCGCCGCCACGGCCTTGACCAATTGGCTGGGGGCATTTGCCACTGCACTGATCGTGGTTCCCTACACTTTGGCGCAGTTTGGCCGGAACGGTTGGGGATGGCGAGAACTAGTCCGTGTGGGATGGATCGGTGTAGCAGCATACGGTCTGGCCATGCCGCTCATGCCGCCGTCGGCGATCGAAATGCTCCAGCGGAACGCACGAGATACGGGCGGCGACTACAGCTACGTTTATAACGCGGGGCTTCCGTTGGCGCTAGCGGTTCTGGCGGGCCTGATTCTCGCGAAGGCCCTGGTGAACCGGCTGCCGCGCCATCTGCAATTCGCGATTCTGTTTGCCTTCCTCATGACGTTCGTCACGGTGGCTGACGGGGTTTGGCACGTTCCCGTGGTTCCAATGGCCCTGCGTTATCACCTGGAAATGGAGATGTCGCTGGCCATGCTGGCGGCCCTGGCGCTGCATGAAGCCCTTCGCAACCGTCCACCCTGGATCGCGGGAGCAGGCCTCGCGCTGGCTGCTGTGGCTCTGGTGTGGCCGCTATCGATGCAACGCAGGGAGGCGCACCGGTTGCTCCGCACCGGCGACATCACCCAAACCTCGCAATGGAAGACCGCGCAATGGCTCAACCAGCACTGGAGCGGAGAGCGCGTGTTCCTGCCGGGAACGGTGGCGCAGTGGTTGACCGCATTCAGCGACACACCGGAGTTGTGGGGATTTGCACAGGCCGCCACGAACCCTGTGATTCGCATCGCATTGTATATAATCTACGCGGGCGACCCGACGGGAGTTCACGAGACCGACAGCGCGGTCCTATGGCTGAAAGCCTTGGGGATTCACGCCGTGGGCGTAAGCGGTCCGGCGAGCACGGAAGGCGACCGGCCATTTCTAAAGCCCAAGAAATTCGAGGGAGTGCTGCAGCCGCTCTGGCGCGACGGCGATGATGTCCTTTATCAAGTGGGCGCCGATGCCGCGCTGGCACGCGTGATTCCTCGGGCGGCCCTGGTGTCACGGCAACCGGACAACGGTCTCGACATGGATCCGCTTCGTCCCTACGTGGCCGCCCTGGACGCTCCCCGCATGCCACGGGCGAGCTTCCAGTGGACGAACGCTCACTCCGCAGTGATTTCGACGAATCTGAATGCAAGTCAGGTGGTGTCCGTGCAATTCTCCTGGTTCAAGGGTTGGCACGCGATCGTGAACGGTCGCCCAAGCGCAGTCAAGCGAGACGGAATCGGATTCGGCTACATTGATCCGCATGCCTCGGGTCCGTGCACGATCCAGCTGACCTATGACGGAGGACCTGAGACGCTCGCGTCACATTGGCTGTTCGCGGTGACGGTCTTACTGCTCGTAGGGGCTTCGGTACGCAGCGTCGTCAACAGGAGAGTCAAGCCCGATTCACCGAATTCTCAGTCGGAGTAGATGAAGAATGGATAGCGGTCTATCGGCAGCGAACTCCGTTTCACGGCTAGACACCAGGATTGTTCGCCGCGATTTTCTGTGTTGAAACCGTTGATATCGAGGAAAGTCAGCAGAGGCAGATGCGATGAAAACTCCCCGATGAATGTGGTGAATAACTGCTTCACTTCAAAGCCGGCTGCCTTTACGGCTTCTCCAAGTTCGTGGGCAGTGTACTCGCGGACGTGTCCGATTTCCGGTTCTTCGCCAGGCGCCGGCCGCTTGTACAGGAAAAAAATCTGCGGATTGTCGCGGCCGTCCAGAGTTTTTGCAACGCTGGTGACGCTTCCGACATTCGGCGTCGTCACCAACAAGAAACCACCTTCGGTTAGAACGCGGCGCGCCTCGACCAGCATGTGCATTGGATCGGAGGTCAGGTGCTCGATGATCTCACCGGCGATGACCAGGTCAAAGTGTTCATCGGGATAAGGGAAACGGTCGCGCTCGGCGTCAAAATGATCGACATAACAGGTGAAATCGCCATCTGGAAATGAGATGGTCTTGCAGTCGGTCTTGCCGGCCGTGCCGTAGTAAGCGCCGCGAACCTCGCGGTACCCGCAAAAGCGGTGGAGCAGGGGCGTGATCTGCATATAGCATCCCAGTTCGAGGGCGCGGCTGACGCCCTGGGGAGGAGGCACGAGCGCCAGCGTGCGAGCCAGGCGCGGAACGTGTTTCTCCAGGTAGGCTTTTGCTCCAGCGTTGGGCACTGGCAGCTGGCGTAGAGCCTCTTCGCACTGGCGGAGACGCTCTTTGTCGAACGGCTCGACGAGTTGCGCCGATGGACGGCGGGAAAGATGGCGATTCACGCGGCGCAGCACTCCGCGGACAATTCTCCGCTGGATGGATGACATGAGTGGGCAGGGCCTATTCCGAGGCGCTAGCCGCGGTCTGCCCGGGTTCTTCGTACTCGAACCGGCGGATGTTCCGCATGCATTCCGTAAGCGCTCCCTGCAACGTCTTGCTCCAGCCGCAGGGGCGGAAGGGCGCGGTCTTTTGATTCAGCTCACAGTCGGCTTCGGCGAAGAACAGCAGGTCGCCGACTTCGGCCGTCGCGTACTCGCGCACGGTAATCCGCAGTTCCAGCTCACCCATGGCCAGGCGTTTCTTGGTGGAGAAGAAATGCAGCCTGGCGAGGGCTTCCTCCGGGTGGGCTTGCGCGTCTTTCCAGTCGCTCATTGGGATGTTTGGCTCCTTTGCGTGAGTATAACGAAACAGGCCTGCTCCAACGCCGCCCGCCGCGCCAGAGGTACAATCTTAAAAAGCTGAGTCTCATACCTCCAATTGAGCGTGGTGTATGCGGAAGGTCTATTAGGTCGCTCCGTCCCGGATGATCACAGAAACAAGAACAGTCCAGTTTGATTCGATCGCGCTCGATAGCGGCGGGACGCTAGCGCCCGTGCAGGTCGCCTACGAGACCTATGGAGAACTGAACGCGGCCAAGAGCAACGGCATTCTAATCCTGCATGCGTTCTCGGGCGATGCGCACGCGGCCGGAATCGACAAGGAGTCCGGCACAACTGGCTGGTGGGACAATATGATCGGCCCGGGCAAGGGCTTCGATACCGACAAGTACTTCGTGATTTGTTCCAACGTTCTGGGCGGCTGCCGCGGCACCTCGGGCCCAGGTTCGATCAATCCGGAAACCGGCTGTCCGTATGCGATGGCTTTTCCGCCCGTCACGATCCCGGACATGGTGCGGCTGCAGAAGATGCTGGTGGAACATCTCGGCATTGAACGGCTGCTGGCGGTGGCTGGCGGGTCCATGGGCGCCATGCAGGCGCTGGAATGGGGGGTGGCGTACCCGGACGCAGTTGCAGCGGTTATTCCGATCGCGGGTACGGCGCGGCACAGCCCGCAGCAAATCGCGTTCAATGAAGTAGGCCGTCAGGCAATCATGGCCGATCCGGATTGGAACGAAGGCAATTACTATGACAAGCGCCCGCCCGCGAGAGGGCTTGCGGTCGCCCGCATGGTGGGCCACATCACCTACATGAGCGACGCGTCCATGCGCGAAAAGTTCGGGCGCCGGCTGCGCGATCAGGATCAGTTCGAAGTGGAGAGCTACCTGCGCTATCGCGGCAACCAGTTCGTGGACCGCTTCGACGCGAATTCGTACCTGTACATCTCGAAGGCCATGGACTATTACGACCTCACGGCCGGGAAGCCTTCGCTGAGCGCGGCCTTCGCCGGGGCAAAATCGCGATTCCTGGTTGTGAGCTTCACCTCGGACTGGCTCTATCCCAGCTACCAGTCGCTCGAAGTGGTGCGCGCCCTACGCGGCCGCAACTGCGACGTGGCCTATTGCGATCTGCCCTCCAACTACGGGCACGATGCATTTCTGGTTCACATCACCGAGCAGGCGGAATTAGTGCGCGGCTTCCTGGCCAGCACCTTCCGGGAGCGGTCCTAAGCGTGGCGCATGCCTTCGTGCCGCGTCTGCTCGGACGCAGCGATTACGAAATCATCAGCGAGATCATCGAGCCGAACACCCGCGTGCTCGACTTGGGCTGCGGCGAGGGTGAGTTATTGGCATGGCTGGCCGAGAACAAGCACGTAGACGCGCGAGGAGTAGAAATCGAAGGCTCGCGCGTCCGGCAGGCCATCGGACGCGGCGTCTCGGTATTCCATAGCGACATCGAAGACGCGCTCGCCGATTTGCCGGATCAGGCCTTCGACTACGTGATTCTCAGCCAAACACTGCAGGAATCGCGCGCGCCGCTGAAGGTGCTGCGCGAGATGCTGCGCGTCGGCCGCCGGGCGATCGTGGCGTTCCCCAACTTCGGCCACTGGACGGTAAGAAAAGCGCAGCTTCTGACCGGCCGCGCTCCCAAGACCAAACTCTTTCCGCACAACTGGTTCGATTCGCCCAACATCCATTTCTTCACCGTCGAAGACTTCGAACTGCTGGTCCAGGCGCAGCACTGGATCGTCGAGAAGCGCATCTTTCTGCACGGAGCGCACCAGGTCAAGATTCTGCCGAACCTGTTGGCTGAGGTCGCGGTGTACCTGGTGCGGACGTAGCCAGCGTCGCGATGCCTTCCCCCGCCTTCGCGGCCAGCCGCTCGACAAATTGAGCCAGATACGGCTGTCCGTGCCGGCCGGTTTCTTCAGCCAGCACGATGTAGGGGCTCATCACAGTGGCGCGCAACACGAAAAGTCCGTGCTCGAAATAGTCCGCGGCGTCGATAGAGAGCCGCTGCAACAGGCCCGCCACCGAGGTGGGCGAGTAGCCCGGATATTGGATGACCGTATGCGAGAGGAAGAACGGCTGCGCGTAGCTATAGTCGCCTGGGCTGTGCTCGGACTCGATGGTGAAGCGCTGGTAGATCCAGCGGTTCAGCTCGTTGATGCGCACGGCCGAACTCACGCCCTTCTCCTTCACCAGGAAGCAGACAATGTTGGTGTCCGGCGGCTCGGGCGTCAGCGCGAGAAAATCGAATCCGGCCTCCACGCTATTTGCCTCGGCCCAGTGCTCCCAATGCACCAGCCGCTCGTACAGCTCGCGCGCCGCAAGAAGCGAGGCCCGGACGATCTCGCCATGGCCATCGCGGTCGAGCGGAATCATCCGGTGCGACAGCCACACTCCCGCTACCGCCGCGCCGGGCTTCGATCCTTCCAAAATGTACGGTCCGATGGCTGTCGGCGGGGCGTGGTCCGTTTTCTCTTCGCCGCTCCTCACGGCCGACTCCAGGTAGGGCGCGGCTTCGGCCAGGAACTGCCGCACGCGATCGTTGCGAAACGCGACGACGCCGCAAGGGTACGGCACGTAGCCCATTTTGTGCGGGTCCACGGTAACGGAATCCGCGCGGGAGAAAGCTAGAAAGGCGCTCAACACATCCTTGGCGCCCCATTGAATCTGCAAGGTCCTGGAATAAGCCCCTCCGCTCAAGTTCAACCCGCACGATACGAAGCGCCGGACCGCTTCGATATGCTCGTCGAGCGACTCTGGCGCGTTTTGCGTGCCCGTGGCGTCTTTTGCGAGTAGAGACCGCAGGTAGCCCGCCCACGCCGCGTCCACGTGCAGCCAGAAGCTCGTGCGCAACTCGGACTCCAGCTCATGGCGCAGGTCCAGAATCTCGTGCACGGGGTCCACTGCGCCTTCTTCGGTGGTTCCCACGGTTGCGATCACGGCCAGCGGGAGCATTCCGCGCGTGATTGCCTGCCGGACCTTCGCTTCCAGGTCGCGAATATCCATGCGGAAGAGGCCGTCGACATCGACGAGGATTACGTTCTCGCGTCCGACTCCCAGCAAATCCGCTGCTTTGTAGATGCTGTAATGCTTTGCCGCCGAGGCGAAAATTGCGGGCGGGCGCACCGCATAGCATGCCGCCGTGCCGCTGTGAGGAAGGCTGAAGCCGCTGGCCGCCAGCAGTTCGGGTGTCTTCTGAATGGCCACTTCGCGCGACACATCCAGGCGGCGTTCGATGGTACTCACCAGACGCGGCAGCAGGTGCAGGATCTCGCCAGGCGCAAGGCTCAGGCATTGCCCTTGTGCCAGATCCGCGAGGTTGGACACCGTCTGATCGGGCAGCGCGACCTGGAGCGGTAGCCGCATTTCGCTCGCGATCCGATGGACCGCCAGCGGAAAATAGGCCGCGTTGCGCGCCGCCCAGAGCGCTTCGATGTTGGCCACCGTGCCGCCGCTGGTGATGTGCGCCCATCCGAACTCCGAGCGAGCTTCGTGCCCGCCGCCTGGCGCGGGAGGCGCTTTGTACCCCAGCATCTCCAGAATGTCGCGGCCAACTTCGAACTCCCAGCGTTCGGTCACCGGCGCGGCCTCCGGAGTGACGTTGTTGGGATTGTAGAGCAGCCCGGCGAAATAGCCCAGAACCGACGGCAGCGTCTGGTCCGACATCATGTGCGCCAGATAGCGGGGGTTGTAGAAAGGAAAATGTTTGCGCAGCCCGGCCAGCATCTCAGCGATCTTCTGCGCCAGCTCGTCGTTCCAATCCACCTGCTCCCGGCGCATGCTCTGCGGGATCACGATTTCATCGGAAGGATAGTAGTTGCGCCGCCAGTGAAAGTAATCCTGCAGGATGAAGGAAATCAGCTTCTCTTCGGTTTCCGCGTTCTCGGCCTTGGGGCCCAGGAACCAGGCGCCCAGTTTTTTGGTTTGGTCGCGGAGCCGCGAGTCGTCCGGCATTCTTTTAACGCTTCTTCAGGAATTCGGCGATTCCGCGCTCGAAGTCGGCCGTCGTGCGGGCGATCGCGTTCGTGTCGGCCCCAGCCTGCACCGCCGCCTCGAATCCCATCGCGTCGGTGCGATAAAACAACTGCTTGGCCAGCGTGATCGCGGCGGCGGACTTGGCGGCCAGTTTCGCGACGTACGCGTCCACGTTCTGGTCGAAGGTCTCAGCGGGGAATAGACGATTCACAATTCCATAGTCGCAGGCCGTCTGCGCGGTTATGTTTTCAGCGGAGACGATCAATTCGAAGGCGCGCTTTTCCGTCACGGACCGCCGCAGAATCGCCATCACCATGGCCGGCACGAATCCGACATTGACTTCGGGGTAGCCAAACTGCGCCGAATCCGAGGCGATCAGGATGTCCGCGGCGGTCGCAATCCCACACCCGCCTCCCAGAGCGCGGCCGTGCACCGCGGCGACAATCGGCCGTGGGTGATGGCGCATCTCGAGGAACATTGCCGCCATCCGCTGGGCCTCCTCGCGATATTGGAGCACTCCGCCGCCGGCGCCTTCCTGAAACGCACGCAGATCCATACCCGAACAGAAGTCTTTGCCGGCGCCGCGCAGCAGAACGACGCGCACGCTCGCGTCGCGCGAGGAGACATCCAACGCATCCCGCAGCCCGGAGACTAACGCCGGGATCAGAGCGTTGCGCTTCTCAGGCCGGTTCAGGGTGATGCGCGCAACGCCTTGTTCAACTTGATAGAGAATCGCTTGATCGGAGCCCACGGAAGGCTATTATAGGTTGGCCGTCCCTCTCAGTGCCCGGCGGTTTGTGACGCAGGCATGAGCGCGGCCCGATGCGCGGACAAGAAATCGGCCACGCTCATCGGAGCGCGGCCTGTCAATTCCTGCACCGCCGTCGTCGCCGTACCCATCTTGCCTTGCGCGATGGCGATTTGCGAAGAGACCAGAATTTTGGCGATCGGCTCCGGCGTTCCGAGAGCAATCAACTGCTGAGTACGCTCCTCTGGCCCGACGGCAACGTATTCCACCGGCCGGCCGGTGAAGTCGCTCGCCAGCTTTGCCAGTTCGGCGTACGTAACAACCGCGGGGCCTGTGATGTTCCACGTCCGGTTGCTCGTGTCGGACGATGCCAAAGCAGCCGCAGCGGCGCGGGCACAATCTTCGCGCGTCACGTAAGGCGCGCCGCCCAGACCCGTAGCCGCGATCAGCTTGCCCGACGCCACGGCCGCCGCCAAGCCCGGAATCAGGAAATCGGTGTACCAGCAATTCCGGAGAATCGTGTAATTCAGGCCGCTCGCCGCCAGCGCCTGCTCGGTGCCGAGATGGTCCGGGGCGAAGACAACAGGCGAAGTTTCGGGATTCGGCATGGACGTATAGATAGCGTGTTTGACACCCGCCTTGACTGCCGCGGCAACCGCGGCGCGGTGTTGCGCGATCCGGCGGCCCGGCCGGTCGATTGCATCGCTGCTGATGATCAAGACGCGGTCCACGCCCGCCAATGCGGCTTCGAGGCCGGGCTGGTCCTCAAAGTCCGCCTTGCGCACCTCCACGCCTTGCCTGGCGAGTTCAGCCAGCTTTTCCGGGGTGCGCGTCCCAGCGACTACTCGCCCGGCGCCCCCCTGCTCAACCAAAAGCTCGATGACACGCCGGCCGAGATGACCCGACGCACCGGTTACGAACAGATTGCTGTTAGAGTTCACGCTCACGAATTCCGGCCCTCCTGAGGCCTATCCTGCAAACGATCATTGCACGGTATTGAGGGTCAGCGCCTGTGGGCTCTGGCCCTGGTTCACAGGAACAGCGGCAATAATCCGGCCAGCGCCAGCCCCGCCAGCAGTACGAGCCCCTGCCTACCGGTTCGCTGGTCTCCAAAGCCATAGGCATAAATGCCCTTGATCAAGTTGTTGCTCGCTGCTGCAATCAGGATCGCTCCTCCGGCCAACGCAGCCGGAGTCAGTGTCGACGCAGATTCCGCCAGGCTCAAGATAAACGGGTCGACATCGGTGACTCCCATCACCCCAGCCACGGTATATAGCCCGGTCCGGCCCAGGTAGAGCACCGCGAAATGCGTGATCAACAGCATGCCCACGAACAGCCCGGCGAACAAGAACGCCGCCCCCAACTCTAGCGGGTTTTTCGGCTCGAAGCTCTGCTCTTCTCTAGCGCCATGATCCAGTAGATGCATCCACAGCGAGCCTCCCACAAGAGCGAGGGCAGCCAATACCAGGAAAGGGAATCCGAGGCGCTGGAGTAACTGGCGATTGAAAATGGCTAGTAGCGCGATCAAGCGCAGATACATCACGCCGGACGCGACCAGCATCGCGCCTGAGTACAGATGCGGGCGGGATTGTTCGCGGGCTCGCTTGGCGAGCACCACGGTGGTGAGCGTCGAGGAATAGGCCCCGCCCAGCAATGCGGCGAGCAAAACGCCGCCGCGCTTCTGTGTCCACAACTGCAAGAGGTAACTGCTGTAGGAGATGGTGCTCACCGCGACAACCACCAACCACGTTTTGAACGGATTAAAGCCAAATGTCCCAAACGTCTGGTTGGGAACGATGGGAAGGATCACCGCGGCCAGCAGGAGAAACTTGGAGAAGGTCAGGATTTGGTCGGCCGGGATCCGCCTGGCAAGGCTCTCCAGCGCTGTCTTGAGCTCGAGCAGCGCCACACCAAGCACAGTAAGCGTAATAGCGACCCAATATAGGTCGCGCGCAATGAGCCCTCCGACAATGTAGGTCACCAAACCCGAGAGCTCCGTGGTCATTCCAGCCTGCAGAACGCCCTCGAGCTTGTGCCGGTACGACTGCCAGAGAAACGCTCCAACGACCGCGAACCCCACGGCAGGCAGAACCAGATCTCCCGGCGCCAGCGAAAAGAGTGCGTAGCCGAGCAGCCCTAACAGCGGGAAAGTCCGAACCCCGCCAAACCGGTACTGTTCCGACGTCGCCTTCTGTTCTTCGCGCTCGAGACCGATGAGGAAGGAAAGAAAAAGCACCAGGAGAATCTGTGCTCCGTCCTTGGGTATGAGTTGGATCAAATCGGTGCCCATGGCGCCATTGGTAACTTTCCAGCTTAGGTTACGTCTTTTTGTACGGCCTCGCTTGCATATAGACTGGCGCAATCCGGCAGTCGAAGGAAAGCTGTCTTGTTGAGGTTTATCATCAAATTGAAAGTGAGCTGCCTATGAATGCCGAAAAGGTTCTCCTGGCCGCGGTTTTGTTATCCGGCCCATTGCTGTTCGCCGCTCCGAATCCTGCCGCGGACGTGACACGAGCCACGCTGGACAACGGCCTTCGCGTGGTGGTGGTTCACAGCTCTCTGGCGCCCGTCGTGACCACGGTGGTGAATTACCTGGTTGGTTCCAACGAGGCTCCCCAGGGCTTCCCCGGAACAGCGCACGCACTGGAACACATGATGTTTCGCGGTAGCCCGAACCTGTCTGCCGACCAGTTGGCCAGCATCGCGGCCGCGATGGGCGGGAATTTCAACGCCGACACCCAGCAGTCCGTCACACAGTTCTTTTTCACCGTACCGAAGCAGGATCTGGACGTCGCACTGCATATCGAGTCGATCCGCATGCAGAACCTGCTGGCTACCGATGCCCTTTGGGATCACGAGCGCGGCGCCATCGAGCAGGAAGTCGCGCGCGACCTTTCCAATCCCCAGTACGTGTTCTATACGGATCTACTCTCGGCAATGTTCAAGGGCACTCCCTATGAGCACGATGCGCTGGGGACACGACCGTCCTTCAACGCGACCACCGGAGCCATGCTGAAGAAATTCCACGACACTTGGTATGCGCCGAACAACGCGATCCTGGTGATCGCGGGCGACGTGGATCCGGCGGCCACCATCGCGGAGGTGAAGAATCTCTTCGGCTCGATTCCTCGTAAGACGCTTCCCTCGCGTCCTGATATTCGCCTTGAACCGGTGAAGGGCGAATCTTTGAGTCTCACCACCGATCTGCCCTATGGGCTGGCGGTGACGGCATTCCGTTGGCCCGGTTTGAGAAGTCCCGACTACGCGGCTGCCCAGGTTCTGGCCGACGTCTTGAGCAGCCAGCGCGGCAGCCTCTACGACTTGGTGCCGGAAGGCAAGGCCTTAAGCGCCGGCTTCTCGTTCGATGGCTTGCCGCAGGCCAGCCTGGGATATGCCCTGGGTGCCTTTCCGGCGGGCGGCGACGGCAAGGCGCTGCTCGGTGACATCGGAAGCGTTCTTCGCGAGATCGCGAAAAATGGTGTTCCGCCGGATTTGGTCACCGCGGCCAAGCGTCATGAGGTCGCCAGCGCGGAATTCCAGAAGAATTCCATTTCCGGTCTCGCTATGGTTTGGTCACAGGTCTTGGCACTAGAGGGGCGCGAGTCCCCCGACGAAGACATCCAATCCATTGAGAAGGTCACTGCCGATGACGTGAACCGCCTGGCGCGCCAGCTCCTGAATCCGGATGATTCGATTTCGGCGATCTTGACTCCGCAGCCGTCGGGCAAGCCGCTCTCGTCGGCCTCCTTCGGCGGGTCGGAGTCCTTTGCAGCCACTCCCAACGCGACGGTTTCCCTTCCCGCTTGGGCGCAGAAGGTGAATCAGCTCTCGATTCCGGCGTCCACCGTGCACCCTATAGTCGGCACGCTGCCCAATGGATTGCAGCTGATCGTGCAGCCGGAAACCATCAGCAACACGATCAGCGTCTACGGCTACATCCGCAACAATCCGGACCTGGAGAGCCCGCATGGCCAGGAGGGCGTCAACCAGGCGCTCGATCAACTGCTCTCCTATGGCACTCAATCGCTGGACCGGGTCGCGTTTCAAAAAGCTCTAGACGACATCGGCGCCGACGAATCGGGCGGAACGAATTTCTCGCTCACGGTTCTGGCGAAAGAGTTTGATCGTGGCGTCCAACTGCTGGCTGATAATGAGCTGCATCCGGCGCTGCCTGAAACCGCGTTCAAGATCATTCAACGGCAGCTCGCCGCCAGGGTGGCGGGCGAATTGCGCAGCCCGGGCTATCTGACGCAGCATGCCTTGCAATCGGCCCTTTTACCGAAAGACGATCCGAACCTCCGCCATGCCACGCCTGACAGCGTGATGGCGCTTTCGCTCAGCGATGTTCGCAATTACCGCCAGCGTGTCTTTCGGCCGGACTTGACCACCATCGTCGTGATCGGTAATGTCACGCCGGAACGTGCTCGCGCCGTCATTGCACGCAACTTTGGAACCTGGAAGGCGGAAGGTCCGAAACCAGTCACGCTACTGCCCCCAGTCCCTCGCAACGGGCCATCGACTACGCAAGTGCCGAATTCCAGCCGCGTACAGGACGAAGTCACGCTCGCCGAAACGCTGCCGCTCAACCGGTCCAACCCGGACTACTATGCCTTGAATCTCGGGGATCAAGTATTGGGCGGATCATTCTACGCCAGCCGATTGTCGCGTGACCTGCGCGAGAACGCCGGGCTGGTGTATTCGGTTTCCTCGACGCTGGAAGCTGGACCAACCCGCGCCTTCTATGCCGTGAGCTACGGCTGCGATCCGCCGAATGTCTCGAAAGCTCGTGCGATTGTCGAGCGCGATTTGAAGGCCATGCAAACGGATCCGGTCCCCGCCGACACGCTGCACCAGGCGAAAGTCCTCCTGCTGCAGCAGATCCCGCTATCCGAATCAAGTGTGAGCAGTATCGCCGGGGGGTTGCTCGCGCGCGTTCGAAACAAGCTGCCGCTGGACGAACCGGCGGTGGCCGCGCATAAGTACGTTCTTTTGACTGCCCCGGAGGTTCAGGCCGCTTTCGCGAAGTGGATTCGCCCCGGCGAGCTGGTGCAGGTCACACAGGGACCTGCGCCCAAGTGAACCCGCGGCCTTGCCAATGGAAGACAAGCTGAATTCTCCGGAACCGGGAGCCTCCAGCCGCTTGCGCTGGCTGTTTCTCGGCGTCTGCGGGTTTCTGCTAGCGCTTCTCGGCCTGTCGGGCGTCCTCGCCGTTCGTCTGCTCGGCGAGATGCACGCGCAGGAGCTAGCGGTCACACATGCCCTCGGAGAGCGCGCCCAGATGCTCTCGGACCTTCTGTTCTCGGTCCAGAAATACAATCAGGCAGTCCAGCAACTGGTAGCGGAGACCAAGGCGGATCAGGAGCAGGCTTCCCGCCGGCGTCTTGATCAGCTTGCCTTCGAAATTGAATCGGATTTACGGCAATATCCTGTTGCGCGCGACTCGGCCGAAGCAGCGCTCTTGGATGGCCTTGAAAATGTTTTCTCACAGCAACGGACGCTCTATATCTCGGTCCTGGCGGCTCCGCCGGACGAGCGCCGGCAGCAGGGCCAGGTCCTGATCGCCCAGCATATGAACCGGCTTCAAGGCCAACTCGCCGACTGGTCCGCCCGCCTCAAAGCATGGAACGGAGAGCGGCTCCAGCAGGCGGATCACTCTCTGACGTCGGAATTCGCGTCGGTGCAGCACGGCCTGACGCGCGTGCTCGCCATCGGCTTTGGGAGCGGTTTTCTGCTGGTGCTGGCAAGCATGGCGTATATCGTCCGGCTCGAGCGCCAAACGCGCAGGCGCTACGTGCAGTTGGCTCAAAGCCAGCATGAAATGCAGCAGCTTTCCGCGCGGCTGGTGGACGCGCAGGAGACCGAACGCCGCAACATCTCGCGGGAATTGCATGATGAAGTCGGCCAGTCTCTCGGGGCGCTGCTGGTGGACGTGGGCCGGCTGTCGGGCCTGCTCTCGCGCGATCGGCCCGAGGTGAGGTCGCAGCTCGACAACATGAAGTCGGTTGCGGAACGAACCTTTCAGGAAGTTAGGAACATCGCGCTTCTGCTGCGGCCGTCGATGCTGGATGACCTCGGGCTCGTCGCCGCGTTGGAGTGGCAGGGTCGCGAAGTGTCCCGCCGCAGCGACATCGAAGTGGAAGTTCAGTCCGACATCGTCTCGGATCATCTGCCGGACGACTACCGGATCTGCATTTATCGTCTGGTTCAGGAGGCGCTGAGCAACACCGTGAGGCACTCGGGCGCCAAGAATGCAAAGGTCCACGTGCGGCAATCCGCCAAGGGCGTTCGGGTACAAGTGACCGACGACGGGCGGGGATTCGACGCGGAACATGTCCGGGGCTTGGGTATCCTGGGCATGGAAGAGCGCGTGAAGCGGCTCAATGGAACATTCACGATTGAATCTCGCTTGAACCACGGAACCATTCTCACTGCCGAGCTTCCGCCGCCATCCAGCAACGGCCAGCATTCATGACCCAGACCCGTGTGCTGCTAGCGGACGACCACACGCTGATTCGCGCCGGCCTGCGCATGGTGGTCGATGCTCAGCCCGATCTCACTGTGGTTGGCGAAGCCGAGGATGGCCGCGAGGCGGTGGCGATGGCGCAGAAGCTGAAGCCGGACGTCATCGTCATGGATATCGGAATGCCGAATTTGAACGGAATCGAAGCTTGCCGCCAGATTCGCGAGGGCTTTCCGGGCACCCAGATCGTCATGCTGAGCATGCATTCCGACGAAGGCTACGTGCTTCGCGCGCTGAAGGCCGGGGCCAAAGCGTATCTTCTGAAGGACTCCGCCGAAGCGGACCTGGCGCGCGCCATCCGCTCCGCCGCAGCGGGCAAATCGTTCTTCAGCCCGGCCGTCGGGAAGGTGCTGCTGGAGGACTACATGCGAAAGCTGCAGCGCACGGGAGCCGAAGACTCGTACGATCTGCTTTCGCCGCGCGAACGTGAGATCCTGCAGCTCGTGGCCGAGGGCAACTCCAGCAAAGACATCGCCAACCTTCTGGATCTCAGTGTCTACACCATCGAGACGCACCGCGCTCGGATCATGCAAAAGCTGAATCTGCGGGGCATCCCCGAATTGATCCTATACGCTGTCCGCAAGGGCGTCATTTCCTAAAACTCGCGGGCGTACCCAATCGCCGGTACGCCGCATACCGACTTCCCGTGAAAGTCACCGTAAGCCTGCGTTCGTCCAATGAGTTAGGCCACCTTCCTGGGGAGCCAACCCGGTGCCAGTGGCCGACGGACAAATCTCATTGGAGGCCATATGAACAAATTGAGTTTTTGGAGGCGGCCCCAGGCAGTATTACTGGCTGTGGCGCTCGCCCTGGGTATAGGTGGCATCGGCTTTGCCGCAAGCCATTTGGGAATTGCGCATCCCGCATTCGAACTGAAGCTGGCGAATCCGAATGAAGCTCCCAGCACGGTCGGGTTCGCGCTGGTAGTACGAAAAGTATTGCCCGCCGTGGTCAGCGTTTCATCCACAAAAATATCTAAGATCCCCACCGAGTTCTTTGGCGGCGGGCAGGTTCCGGACGATCCTTTCTTCCGGCAGTTTTTCGGCAACTCGTCGCCCCAGTTCAACACGCCGCGTCAAATGCCCGAACAGCGTGAGCATGGCCTTGGCTCCGGCGTCATCATGACTCCGGATGGTTACATCCTAACGAACAACCACGTCGTGGACGGCGCCACCCAGGTTCAAGTCACGCTGGCTGACAAGCGCGAGTTCGCGGCCAAGGTCGTCGGAGCGGACGCCAAGAGCGACCTCGCGGTGCTCAAGATCGATGCGAGCAACCTGCCTTGCATTACGGTCGGCGATTCCTCGAAGGTCCAGGTGGGCGACTACGCGCTTGCCGTCGGCAATCCCTTTGGCGTGGGCGAGACCGTCACGATGGGAATCGTGAGCGCCACTCACCGGTCCGATCTAGGAATCGAACAGTACGAGAACTTCATTCAGACCGACGCTCCCATCAACCCCGGCAATTCCGGCGGCGCGCTGGTGAACGATCGCGGCGAGCTGATCGGCATCAACACGGCCATCATTGCTCATGGCTCAGAGGGCAATCAAGGCATTGGCTTCGCAATTCCCGTCGACATGGCCCGTAATGTCATGGAGCAACTGGTTAAGGACGGAAAAGTCACCCGCGCGTACCTGGGCATCATCCCGCAGGACGTGACGCCGGCCATGGCTAAGGCTTTCGGCGCGACGGAAGCTCGCGGCGCGCTGGTTGGCGATGTCAGCCCCAACAGCCCCGCGCAGCGCGGCGGCCTCGAACGCGGCGACATTATTCTGGATGTCAACGGCAAACCGGTGGCAGGCAGCAATGATCTGCGGATGACCATCTCGATGATGCAACCGTCGAGCGAGGTTAACCTGAGGGTGGCGCGCAACGGCGTCGAGCGCAATGTCACCGTGAAGCTCGGCGATCTGCCTACCGAAACAGCTTCGGTGAAGCCGCACGGCGAGAAGTCGCAGAGCTCTCTGGACGGCGTCTCTGTCGAAAATCTCACCCCAGAGTCAGCACACGATCTGGGCCTTCCCGCAGCCACCAAGGGCGTGGTTGTGACCAGTGTCGACCCTGCCAGCCAAGCCGCCGATGCCGGACTCCGCCAGGGCGACGTGATTCAGCAAGTCAACCGCAAACCCGTCGACAACACTTCCGATTTCGAGCTGGCACTAAACAACTCGAAGGAGGAAAATCTCCTGCTGGTGAACCGCGGCGGCAACACGATGTTCGTTGCTGTCTAAAACGGCAGACCACAGCAGGCACGGCCGGTCCTGGTGTTCCTCCGAGCCAGGACCGGCCATTTGCATTTCTGGATCGGAAGACTTGATCCGCAATCCATGTTTCTGAATTCTTACTGGTCTAACCTGCGTCTAACCTAGTGGAGGCACCCCCCAACGGCCGCTAAGGTATTTCCTCACGGGCGGGCGGTAGCTCGATGACAGAAGTAAATGTTCTGCTGGATCCGGGTTTACCCGGAGAGCCGGCTAAATTCCTGGACGAAAGTCTGCGCCGGCTGATTGTCGGCCAGGACCAAGCCATTGATCAAATCGTCAGTGCTTACCAGACGCACCTGTCCGGGTTGACCGCTCCTGGCCGCCCGGTTGGAAACTTCCTGTTTCTTGGGCCTACTGGTTCCGGTAAGACCCGCATCGTCGAGGTTACCTCGGAGACGCTTCTGCGGAGCCCGCATGCACTGATCAAAATCGACTGTGCGGAGTTCCAGCACAGCCATGAAATCGCCAAGCTGATCGGCTCTCCGCCGGGATACCTGGGCCACCGCGAGACCCATCCGATCCTTTCACAGGAAGTCCTCAATCAATACCACACGGAAGAAACCAAGCTCAGCTTCGTGCTGTTTGATGAAATCGAGAAGGCATCCGACGCCCTGTGGAACCTCCTGTTGGGCATTCTCGACAAGGCGACACTTACGCTCGGCGACAACCGCAGGGTGGATTTCTCGCGCGCCATGATTTTTATGACCAGCAACCTGGGCGCAGTGGAGATGAGCGACATCCTCGCTCCGAGGTTGGGCTTTTCGGCCGGCGAGTGGCAACGCGCGAAACTCGAGATCAAGGAAGAATCTATGGCCGGCAAGATCCATCGCAGCGGCGTCGAGGCGGCCCGCAGGAGATTTACGCCGGAGTTCATGAACCGGTTGGACGAAATCGTAACGTTCCGCCCGCTCGGTTCCGAGCAACTCCGCAAGATTCTCGATATCGAGCTGGACTTCGTGCAGGAGCGGATCTTCAGCAGCGGCATCGACCGCGCATTCGTGTTTACTCTGTCGGAGGAGGCCAAGAGCTTCGTCCTGACCGAAGGCACCGATATCCGCTACGGCGCCCGCCACCTGAAGCGAACCATCGGACGCCTCCTGGTTCGTCCCCTCTCGAACCTGCTTTCGAGCGGCCAGGTGAGCGGGGGCGACTGGATTCTGGTGGACTTCGACCCGGCTGCTCGCCGCCTCCGGTTCACCAAGCGAGCCGCAGGCCTGTCCCTGCAACAGATGGCCGGCCCGATGGACATCCTGCCGTTCAGTTCTCCGCCGGTCGAAGCCCGCAGGAAACGCCGGGCCGCTTCGTAACCAGTTCGTGCCGTAGTACGTAAATATACTAGTAAATGAGGGTGCGAGCCGTAAGCATCGCTTCGCTGGCAGTTTGTCTACTTCAGGCCCAAAGTAAAGTCGCTGACCCTAGCGCCAACCCCGCCGCGGCAGCGCCCGAAGCTCCTCCTTTTGTCACCGGCCCGGCCGGCGGCCCCTTGGGAGCCGTGGATTTGCGAGTCCGCGACGGCGGAGCGCCGCTTCCTTTTCGCACTATCAACCACTTGAGCGAAGGCGATACTTTGTTGTACGCACCCGTGCTGCGCGGGAAGGAGAAGCGCCCCGGCGAGGTCGCGCTGGTGTTGGTGCCGAAACTGCGGCACTCCGGCGAAGCGGACATCGTCGTTACCGACCCCAAGCCCGCCGATAAGCCGCAGGAATGGAAGATGACAGAGACCATTTCCCTAGGGGCGCTCGTGTACGGTCCTGCGGGGTTAAGTAGGAAAAAGGTCGCCAATTTCCTCTCGCAAGACGAGGTCCTGGTCGCCCAACTGGCGGATTATGCAGATAAGACGGCCGAAGCGGAGCAGCTCGTGGAGACACTCTCAAATGGCGACAGCTCGGCAGCGAGTGTCAATGCGGCGCTGAACGGATTCGCCTCCCAGTATGGATTCGCCGTACAGATCAACCGGGACGCGCCACCCGCTGTTCAGGCCCAGACCGTGTTTGCAACCATGAATCCGCAGTTGGCGACGTACAATCCGCTCGCCAGCGCGTCAGCCGAACGGGCCGGACAAACAGCGAGCATGGCAACGACAGCGGCCACCCTCTTCTTTGGTAGCCCCGTCGGGCTCGCTGCCGGGGGGACCGCGATGTTGTTGGACTTACGCGCGATGGCGTTTCCCGGAACGCAGTTCCGCGCATCTTTCGCGCAGCCGCTCAAAGCCTCCGGCGTCAATCTGTGCGGCGAATCCGGCCCGGCGCCGCCGCACACGCGCGTTGCCTACATCTGGGCCAGCCGCATTCCGAACATCTCCGCGCCTTCGATCCACATCGGCAAGGCCAACTATATCCCGGCTGATCAGAAAACACCTCTCCCGGTGGAAGTTCCAAAGGCGGACTGGAAATACCTGGCCCGCGCGCGCGCTTGGGCGTTAGTCAACGATCAGCACAAGAAGACGCCAGTCTCCGTCGTGACACTGGGCAATCAGAATGCTCTGGAACTCGATCTGACGAAAGCCCATATCGCGCCGGGCGAGTACAAGTTGACCGCATTTTGGGACTGGGCTCCCTTAGAAGCGGCGGGAACGGTTCACGTCGAAGCCCTCAGTGATTTCGCGAAGGCGCACCTGGATCCCGCTTCCCAGGGGCACCTACTTGCCGGATCCGCGAAAGCTCCCGTGACCGTTACGGGCAGCGACTTTGAGTTCACCACCAAGGTCCAGGTCAAGAAGCTGAACGACGAGTTCGCCACGGCAGATGACGTGCGTTTTCTACTGCCCAAAGGCCTACGAGAAGGCCCGCAGGAACATATGGACGTACAAATTGACCCGCAAGGCCTCGAAGCGGGGGCATACGAACTGCTTGTATCACAGCAAGATGGCAAAACGCACGCGGTAAAGTTCAGTGTTCTTGCGAATCCCCCACACATCGAGAACCTCCCGGTTGTCGTTAAGCGCGGCCCCGGCGAACAACACTTTGTCTTGAAAGGCGAGCGGCTGCAACTGCTTTCTAAGTTGGAGGTGTCCGGCGCCGTTCTGCACCTGGACTCACCGGCGAGCGAGACCGAACGCAACGTCACCGTCGAATTGAAATCGTCTCCGCAGCCGGGCGCCGATCTCCCGGTAAAGGCGTTTCTTCGGGACCGCACGCGGCCGTTGAATTTCCCGGATGGCCTTCAGATCGCCGGACCTCTACCGGTGATTGTGAGTTCGAAGCTCTCCCTGCCGCCCGGAATGGCGATCTCGCTCGGTTCGGAGGACTTCCCTGCCGGGTACACCTTGAACGCCGTGCTGGATGCGAAGAACCTGCAGCGGCAAAGCGTTCTACAGCTAGCGTGCGCCGATGGCCTGGGCGCACACGCATCGCTCCACATTGGAGAGCAAACCGGGCAAACCAACCTGCAGCAGCTCTCTCCGGATCAATTGTTTCTCGCCTTCAACACGAGCGGCCTGCCCGCCGGGTGCTTGTTCCAGGCGGTGGTTGACAACGGACGCGATGGCGAGTCCCAGCCGTTTACGCTCGCTCACATCCTCAGGCTGCCGCAGATCGATTCCTTTGCCGTCGCCGATACGCCCCAGAATGGGACGCGCCACTATCAGCTCACAGGACAGAATCTCGAGATGATTGCGGAATTGGGATGGGCTGAAACAAATGGGACGGAAGTCACCAGTCTTCCGGCGCCCCTGCCCGGGCCAGGGCTGAAGCAGTCGCTCGATGTACTCCTACCGGACCCGCCCCATGTGGATGCGAATCTCGCCGTCTGGCTGCGCGGAGACAAACAAGGCAGGACAACGACGATCAAGGCTCCGTCGTTGCCGCAAACGACTACGATGGCCAACCCTCCGGCTGCAGTAACGGTAACATCGACGGTCAACCCGTCCTACATGGGGCAAGCAGTGACGTTTGTGGCGCAGGTGAGCCCGGCAATCGCAACCGGGACGATCACGTTCCTCGAAGGACACACCGTTGTTGGAACACAAGCATTAGAGTCCGGGCAAGCGAGTCTTACGACCTCCGCTCTTACTCATGGCTCGGTTGCGATTACCGCGGTTTACAGCGGCGACTCGGAATATGCCGGCAGTACTTCACCAGCGGTCGTGCAGACAGTAAAATAAGTGGCCACGGCAACGTCGATCAGTTCTGCTCCGGCATCATCGGCTGCCGGCGACCCAGTGACCTTTACAGCCGTGGTGAATGTCACTTCGTCGAATGGAGGGATCCCCACTGGAACAGTGCGCTTCAAAGCAGGCGACACGGTTCTGGGTGCGAGTGCCCTCGATGCGACAGGCACGGCGACGTTCAGCACGTCCACGCTCGCATCCGGGACATACCAAGTGCGAGCAGTTTACGAAGGCTCACCTGTTTATGCAGGAAGCGCTTCCCGGGCCATTCCTCACCAGGTTCGATAGCGGGCGACGCTATTGCCGCTTTACTGTTCTCGGCCAGCGAGCGAATGAAAAGCACTGATCAACGCATGCCGTTCAACTTCAATTTTGTCGAGTCCGCGACGGAGCGATCAGCCGGTACATTCCCGGCGCGCTGCGGAAAAGGAGTGGCGAGTGCAGCACGATGCGCCACAGGTTGGGAGGCATGACGCCGGCTGAGGCGCAAGAAGCTCGAAGACGTTCAAAGGACAGCTCACCTCCATGCCGCCGGAGAATCCTGCACACGACGGCCTCTGCGTGGCTGATGAGGTTGGCTGGGCGGAATGCGGGGTCCAGTTCCACCAATCCTCCGCGGACCCGGCAGAAAGGCGCCTGGCGGCACAAGCGAATGATCACTTCGCGAGGCACGGACGTCTTTGGCTGGCGTGGAAGCCGCCGGATCGCCCGGTCCAGGTCCGCAATGGAGGCAGGGCTCGCAAACGCAAGCAGTTTCCGAACGCAGCGAACAATCGGATTCCGTGGAACAGTCGCCAGCCAGAACCACTCCTGGTCCGCGTCCAACCAGCAGGTGTCAGAGCGGGTTTCCAGCATTTGATGGATCAAGACGCTGTCGCGGGATCTGCGATGGCGCGGCGGAAGTGCCGAGCATAGTTCCGAGACAGTCTGCACTCCGTAGTAAGTGCTGCCCCGTTGGACCGCCTTGAGAATCGCCCGGACGACGCCCGGCCCCGCGACTGCGAAGAAATGCCCTCCGGCTTCCTCCAAAGTGAAGCGAGGTCTTCGCCGGAAAACAAGCGCCGTTTGCACCAAAGCCTGCAGAGCAAAGCGATGTCTTGTAAGTCCGCGGCGCTCGAGTTCAACTTCGATCGCCTCCGCGCTTTGGTTGCACATCGTATGGACAAAGTGGAGAACCCGATCCAGCAGGGCGCCCGGCGGACGGTTTCGAATCAGTTCGACCGCTCTGGTGTACACTTGGCGGGCCCGCTCGCGGGTTATGGAAAATTCGTCACCGGCCTCTTTGATGGCACAACCGCCCCGCCCGTCCCATCCCAAGATTCGGCGGACCACATCGCGGTCCCGCGGGCTGGGAACAGCGTCCAACAGCAGCGAAAGTTCGTCCTCCAGGAAGCGGCGGCGCGAGGTTCTCTTGGCGCGATCGAGCGTCGTCAAGGTGACGGCCGGGATTCTCACGCCGGGTTGTCGATATGCAGCGCGGCCGCCCTTGGCGCGGAGATTCCCCGAAGGCACGCACCATGTTACGGGAGGTTACGAAAATCGGTCAAGGTTTGGATAGCTGTATTCAACACCCTTGATAGTAGCGTTTATCAGCGCGACTGATGTCCGATATCATCATATGGCAGCGATCCGGAACAAGTGATATATCTGCTTAAGCGCTTAATAGACCAATGAAAACGGTCCCTTCGCTTGACGGAGACAGGCGCGCTTTATATCATCGTTCCCAGGAAAGTAAGTTTGTTCGCGTAACCTGGAATTCTAATTTCTCGCCTAAAATCAAGGACGATCCTCCAGGAGTAGGCCCATGACCCACCGATCTTGTGTCCCGGCTGGAACGCTGGCCCTTGCCGTTTGCTCTCTTGTGTTTGCGCCTGCCACCGCCCGCGCTCAAAGCGGCCTGGAGGCGGTGGACAAGGCCGCCGCTGCTCTGGCGCCGAAGGGTTGGACGCCCCCGCGCACTCCTGAGGGCTACCCCGATCTGGAAGGCATCTACACCAACGTCAGCCTTACGCCGCTGCAACGCGAAAAGGACTTGGGCACGCAGCAGTTCTTCACTCCCCAGGAATCGTCCGCCTGGAAGGCGCGGATGCTAAAAGTCCGGAACATGGACCGGCGCGATGGCGGCGCGGTTGCGGACCTCACTCGCGCATACAACGAAGTCTTTTGGGACAACGGTTCGGAAGTCAGCCCGACGTTGCAGACCTCGCTCATCGTCGATCCGGCGGACGGTCGCATGCCGGCTTTTACCGAGGAAGCTCAGCACAAAATGGCTTTGAAGCTGGCGGAGATCAAGGAACGATGCGCCGATCCGACGCGCGCCTGCCCGCTCACCAACGGCGGGCAACCCTGGCCGGCCGACGGCCCCGAGGATCGTCCCGCCATGGAGCGCTGCATCGTCTGGCCGACCGCTGGCCCGCCGATGCTGCCGAGCGCTTACGACAGTAACTACCAGATCGCCGAGACGAAAAACTCCATCATGATTTACGTGGAAGCGATTCACGATGTCCGCGTGATTCCGCTGGATGGCCGCCCGCATCTGCCCTCCAACATTCGTCAGCTTCTGGGAGACTCCCGCGGCCACTGGGAAGGCGATACCCTGGTAGTGGACACTACGAATTTCAACGACGAACCCGCTCTCTACAACGCCGACCAGAACCTCCACGTGACGGAGCGCTTCAAGAAAGTGTCGCCGGATGTTCTCCTCTATGAGTTCACCGTGGAGGACCCAACCGTCTTTACCCGGGCCTGGAGCGGCGCGATCGCAATGACCAAAATCAAAGGCCCCCTGTTCGAATATGCTTGCAACGAGGGCAACTATGGCCTGCAAGGCATCCTGAAAGGGGCGCGTGTGGAAGAGAAGAAGCACGCCGAAGCCAAGGCCGAGCCGGCGGGCAGATAATCTTCCAATGTCATAATTTGAGAAAGGCAAAACAAGAAATGAGATCGAAAGTCATCACCGCATTCCTCGGCCTGGGGATTCTGGCTGCAGTGCCCGCGTGGGCGCACCACGCGTTTGCCGCGGAATTTGACGCGAGCAAGCCCATCAAGCTCGAAGGAACCGTCACCCGCATGGAGCTGATCAATCCCCATTCCTGGATCCATATGGATGTGACCGGCCCGGACGGCAAAGTCACCAGTTGGATGATCGAGTGCGGAAGTCCTAATACTCTCTACCGGCACGGCTTTACGAAGCTCACGGTCAAGCCGGGGACGAAGATTGTGGTTTCAGGCTATCTTGCCAAAGACGGCGAGAACCGCGCGAACGGCCGTGACGTCACCTTGCCCGACGGCAAGAAGCTATTCCTGGGTTCTTCCGCCGGCACCGGCGCTCCTTACGAAGAAAAGGATTCACAGGAGAAGTGAGGCGGATGCACTGCGCGCGAACGGCGGCCGTCGTGAGCGCAATTTTCCTGGCGTCCACACTCTGCGTTCAGGCGCAGAGCCAGTTTCCACGTGCCAAAGACGGCAAGCCGGATCTAAGCGGAATATGGCAGGTATTGGACAACTCTTTGGACTGGGATATCCAGGGGCATGCCGCTCAGGCCGGACCCCTCGCGCAGCTTGGGGCTGAGTTCGCCGTGCCTCCTGGAATCGGGGCTGTCGAAGGCGGTGAGATTCCCTACCTGCCTGCGGCGCTCGCGAGGAAGCAGGACAATTTCCAGAAGCGGCTGACCGAAGATCCCGAGATCAAGTGCTACATGCCGGGAGTCCCCCGCGCTACGTACATGCCTTATCCTTTTCAGATCGAGCAGAGTTCCCGGTACCTCATGATTGCGTACGAATTCAACAATTCCATCCGCACGGTCCATATGGACAATCCAGGTCCGAACCCGGCCGGCGATAGTTGGATGGGATGGTCCGTGGGACATTGGGAAGGCGATACCCTGGTGGTGGACGTGACCGGCATGAACGACCAGACTTGGTTTGACCGCGCCGGGGATTATCACAGCGATGAATTGCATGTCACCGAGCGGTACACCCCGCGGAGCGCGGACGTTCTCAGCTACGAAGCCACCATCGAAGATCCCCAGGTGTTTTCCCGGCCCTGGAAGATCAACGTGACGCTCTACCGCCACTTGGAAAAGAATTTCCAGCTCATGGAGTACAAGTGCGTACCCTTCGCTGAAGAGGTGCTCTATGGCAAATACCGGAGGCATGCCGCTGATGCGGAAAAGTAGAAGGCTCGCGATTCGCTGTGCCGCCGCGTTCCTGATCGCCGCCATTCCCGCGACGCTTTTCGCCCAGTGGCCTACATACACCACGGCAAACGTTCCTAAGCTGCCGGACGGCAAACCGAATCTGGATGGGCCTGCACCCCGCACGGCCGAAGGCAAACCGGACCTGACCGGCCTCTGGCAGTTCGTCGACTCGAATCCCCGGCTGCGGCCGCCGGGCGCGGCGGGCGTGCTCGCGACAGCAGCGGAAGCCAAGTCCGGAAAACGGCCCGCAGTCGACGCCAACGGTCTTCCCCGCGGATTCCGAAGCCAGTTCTGGGACATCGGCTCGACCATCCCCGGCGGACTTCCCTACACGCCTTGGGGCGCGGCTCTGCGCAAGCAGCGCATGGAAAACAACAATAAAGACAACCCCGACGCGCACTGCCTGCCCATGGGCCTTATGCAGTTCCACACCCACCCGCAGCCGAGGAAGATGATCCAGACCAAGGATGAGATCGTCATGATTTACGAGGCGAACTACGGCCTTCGGCAGATCTTTCTGGACGGACGAACGCTACCCAAGGCCGACGACGTGGAACCGTGGTGGTACGGTTACTCGGTCGGGCATTGGGACGGCGACACGCTCGTCGTAGAAACCACGGGATTCCGCGACGACGTCTGGTTGGATGTCCAAGGCAGTCCGCTCACCAGCACCGGCAAAATGATCGAGCGCTATCGCCGCCCCAACTATGGGCATCTGGAGATCGACATTACGGTGGAAGACCCCAAAGCTTACACCAAGCCCTGGACGGTGCGCGTCAACCAGCGCATCATGCTGAACACGAACCTGATCGAGTTCATCTGCAACGAAAACGAAAGGTCCGACGCGCACCTCGTCGGCAAGTAAGCTAACCTGAAGACCCCAAGCAAGCCACTGCGATGGTAGGCTTGTTCGCATGCCCAGGCTCCTCCTGTTGCTGCTCAGCGCGGCCGTATTGTCTGCAGAACAACGTCCGATCGTGCTCAGGGCCTCGACCGTCTTGGATGGAAAAGGCAAGACTCTCCACAACACCATCCTTGTAGTCGAAGGCTCGAAGATCGCCAAAATCGGCGGAGCGGGGCCCTCCGGCGCGGTCGTTTACGATCTGTCGGCATTCACGGTTTCTCCCGGTTGGATCGACACGCACTCGCACCTCGCCTCGCACTTTGACAGCGCTGATCGCATGGCCGGGTCGGGCGAACCGCCTTCGCAGGCGCTGTTGCGGATCGCAGATAACGCGGCGCGCACGCTGGACGCCGGATTCACCACCGTCCAAAGCCCGGGCGCACCGATCGACAAGGATCTCCGCGATGCCATCGCTCGCGGCGTTCTGCCTGGGCCGCGCGTTCTCACTTCGCTCGAGCCGCTGACGGGAGCCAGCGGCGATCCGGCTCGATTGCGCGCGCTGGTCCGCGAGCGAAAAACGCAAGGCGCGGACTTCATCAAACTCTTCGCCTCGAAAAGCATCCGGGAAGGCGGTGCCCAGACGATGACGGACGCACAGCTTCAGGCCGCGTGCGGCGAGGCCAAGGCGCTTGGTCTGCGAACGCTGGTGCACGCGCACTCCCCGTCCTCGGTCAAGGCCGCGACGCTCGCCGGCTGCACTTCGATTGAACACGGCGCTTACGTCACCGACGATGTTTTCGACCTGATGGCGCAACACGGCACTTATTATGACCCGAACATCGGCGTGGTGTTGCAAAACTATCTGGAGAACAAGCCCAAGTATTTCGGCATCGGCAATTACAACGCCGAGGGATTCGCGTTCATGGAAAAAGGCGTCGGCATTGTGCTCGAAACCTTCAAGCGCGCGCTGGCCCACAAGAATCTGAAAATCATCTACGGAACCGACGCCACTGCCGGCGCCCACGGCCACAACTACCGCGAGTTCATTGTGCGCGTGCGCGACGGACACCAGGACCCCATGGCCGCGCTCGTTTCCGTTACTTCCCTGTCGGCCGAATCCTTGAATCTGGCAGGCCAGATCGGCTCCATCGCACCGGGGATGCAGGCAGATATCGTCGCGTTTGACGGCAACCCGCTCCAGGACGTGACAGCGGCCGCGCGCGCGGTGTTCGTTATGAAGGCCGGCAAGGTTTATGAGAATCTCTCGCACGGCGCAAAGGACGATGCCCGCTAAACACCGTCCCCGCACGGCCGCTGAGACGGGTGCATAATGGTTCGAACGTAGATGGCAACCACCTTTCGCAGTCCAAGAACGCTGGCTCTGTTCGTGATGGCTGCCTTGCCGCTGGCGGCGCAGACATATAACGCGCCGCGCCTCTCGGATGGCAAGCCCGACCTCAATGGAATCTGGCAGGCGCTGAACGAAGCCAACTACGATATCGAGGGCCACGATGCACGCCCCGCCATGGCTGTGCGCCCCGGGCCATACGGTCCCGTACCGGCGGCTCCGGTGCTGGCGCTCGGAGCCGTCGGTGCAGTACCGCCCGGCTTAGGCGTCGTGGAAGGCGGCGAAATTCCGTACAAGCCGGAAGCGTTGGCGCAAAAGAAGCAGAACCAGCAGGATTGGCTGAACCGCGACCCGGAAATCAAGTGCTATCTGCCCGGCGTCCCGCGCGCCACCTACATGCCGTATCCCTTCCAGATTCTCGAAAGCGCCAGCGCGATCACGTTCGTTTACGAATACGCCGGCGCCGTGCGGAACATCTTTCTCAAAGACCCCGGCCCGGCGCCCACCGACTCCTGGATGGGCCAGTCCGTCGGTCATTGGGAGGGCGATACCCTGGTCGTCGACGTAACCGGCTTCAACGATCAAAGCTGGTTCGACCGCGCCGGAAATTTCCATAGCGACAAGCTGCACGTGGTGGAGCGCTACACGCGCACCAGCCCGGATATCATCTCTTACGAGGCGACTATTGAAGACCCTGGCGTCTTCACGCGCCCCTGGAAAATGAGCATGGCGCTGTACCGCCGCCAGGAAAAGAACGCGCAGCTGCTGGATTTCAAGTGCGCTGAGTTTGTCGAAGAGCTGATGTACGGCAAGTACCGGAAGCACCCGCTCAGCAAGTAAAGGAGGACTGGATATGCGGTTTCGATGGTTCGCGCTCATTTCCCTAACAGCTCTGATCGCGGCCGGACAGGCCCCCGCGCCGGCGCCCGCACGCAACTCCGCCATTCCCCGAATGCCGGACGGGCATCCGGATTTGCAGGGCACTTACGACCTGAGCATGATGACGCCCCTCGAACGGTTGCCCGGGGATCCACCTTTCTTGAGCAAGGAACAAGCGGCAATTCTGCAGAAACGGGAAGCCGAGCGCCGGGCGCAGGATAATCGACCGGACTCTCCGGATCGCCCCGCTCCTCCGGTGGGCGGCGACACGACCGCGGGCAAATCGTTCTTTGAAATTTTGGAGAAGGCCGGCGGCGGCGCCGTCGGTGGCTACAATCGCTACTGGCTGAACCAGGGCTCAGCCTACACCGTGGTGGATGGACAGGTCCGAACCTCCATCGTCGTCGACCCGCCGGACGGCCATGTGCCTCCTTATAACGCCACCGCACGCAAGCGGCTGGCGTCGGCGCGCGCCCTGCCGACATCCGACGCGCGGGAAAACCGCGATCCCAACACCGAGCCGCCGGGTGCATTCGACAATCCAGAACAGAGGCCGTTGGGCGAGCGCTGCCTGCTAGGGTTTGGTTCCACGTCCGGTCCGCCGGCTCTGCCGGACTATTTCTACAACGACCTCCACCAGATCGTGCAAACCGGGGACTCGATTATGATACTCAGCGAAATGGTCCACGACGCCCGCATCGTGAGGATGAACGCCCAGCATCTTCCTAAGAACATCCGCCGTTGGATGGGCGATTCGGTGGGTCACTGGGAAGGCGACACACTGGTTGTTGACACCACGAACTTCACCAACAAAACGCGGTTCCGCGGATCGACGGAAAACCTCCATGTCATCGAGCGATTCACGCGCGTCGACGCCAGAACGCTTCTCTACCGGTTCACCGTGGAAGACGCCGATACCTGGGACCGCCCCTGGACCGGCGAGTACACGTGGCCCGCGACCAGCAAACCGATTTACGAATACGCCTGCCACGAAGGCAACTACGCTCTCGCCGATATTCTGCGCGGCGCCCGGCGCGAAGAAGCTGAAGCAGCAATAAAAGCCAAACACTAAGTGGGGGCGCGACAAGACTCGTGACCTGCTTCTGCGCATGCGAAAGCTCGGAGGCCATCGACCGTCGGAGTCCGGTTCCGCGAGTTTCGGGCACTTCGCACAATAGCTTCAACCGCGTGTCAGGACCGCCGAGAGCACACCCACTCGATTCTCGCGGAGGTTCCGAGCGAGATTGCCGGTCATGGCCGAAAAGTCCGGCCCCATCACCAATCCCAGGTTTGGTCCGCTGTGGGGCTGGCCGTCAAGGATAGTCTTGAACCAGCGCCCGGCGGTTCAATTCCGTTCGCCCGGCAACCGTCCTCATCCCCAAGCCGGCAAAGATGGTGGCCGCTGCAGAATTCGAATCTGCGACCTCCGCTGTGTGAAAGCGGCGCTCTAACCAACTGAGCTAAGCGGCCTCTAAGACCTCTGGTGTGATAATCTGCAATCGACTTCTGAGGCACCAGCTACGCGCACTACTGCCCGATCTTATCTAACTCCGAGCCCAGTCCGCCACCAAAGTGTGAAGCAGGCGCTCTCTAGTTTACCAACTTCCTCCTGTTTCCTGGCCACGCTCCGGTCCGCGCAGGTAGGGGTCTGCCCGAAACCCTACAGCCAATCCCGCAAGCGGCGCTGAAAAAACCATTAGTCCTCCTAAGGTGGCCTGCAGAGCGCTCTCAGGACATCCGATCAGTGCTTAGGTGCAAGCCGAGGTACTAGCGCAAACCCAGGTTTCCCTTACTGGTCGTAAAGATGGAAGCGCCTGGCTCCTAAGTGAGCTGCCCCGGCACGGCAGCCTAGAGGCGATGTTCGAATGAAGTCAATCGGCAAGTATCAAGTAGTTGAGGAACTCGGGACCAGCGCGGCCGGAACCACTTACCGCGTTCGGGATAGCTTCCGGAGCCGGGAGTTTGCCGCCAAAGTTCTGCACTCAGGCGCCGGACTCACTGCGGAAGCCCGAGAGCAGTTCTGCCGCGACTTGGCCGACTGCGCGGAGCTTTCGCACCGTCATTTGGTGAAAGTCCATGACCTGGGCGAGGTAGAAGAAGGAATCTACCTGGCCACGGAGTTGCTCTCTGGTGTCAGCCTGGGCCGTTTCATGGAGGAGAACCGGGATCTCCCGCTCGGACAGAAGCTCGGCGTGATCGCGCAGGTGGCCGAGGGACTGGCTTTCGTGCATTCCAGAAATTTTGCACATGGCGACATCAAGCCCAGTAACATCATGGTCGACGCTGCGCGGAACGCCACGATTCTGGATTGCGGCATCGGCAAGTGGCTGGCGTCGGTTCTGGCAGCGGGCAGCCGGCTGGAGGGCCTTCTGCCGAATTATTTCGCGCCCGAGCAGGTGCTAGGTCAGCCTTTTGACGCGCGAAGCGATCTCTTCTCGCTGGCGCTGATTCTCTATGAGTTCATCGCCGGAAAATATCCTTTCTCCGTCGCCCCGAGTTTGATCCCTCGCGAAATCGTACACAGCGATCCGGAGCCGCTTCGCAAGCTGGATCCGCACGTTCCGGAGGGTTTGGAGCAACTGGTCGCGCGGGCGCTATGTAAGAACCCCGAGCAGCGTCTCCAAACGGCCGAGGAATTCGCCGCCGGCCTTTATGCAGCCGCGCAGCAACTGAGACGCACTGAAGCGGCCGCTGCGCCGGTGTTGCCCCCCATGGAGGCGGAGGTCCCACCGCCCGTTCAAGCGACCGCCTTCGAGACACCCAAGGCCGTGCAGCCGGTTCCAGCGCCAGTCGAGATTCCCATGGCCTCTCCGCCAGCGGCGATTCACACCGGGCCTCCGCCCGCACCGGAGCCCGAGCCGGCAGCTGCAGTAGTTGCCGAGCCAGTCGCACCGCTTCAGCCGCCGCCGGTCGGCATTCCGGCACCGCTGGAGGCCCAACCTGTACCGGCAGTTCAACCCGCACCCGCCCCGCAGCCGGTCGCGAAGCCGGCCCGGCCGAATAACCCGGCGGGCACTCGCTCCGCTGGAGCACGGCCCCCGGCTGCGAAAGGCGCACCGGTGCGTAAACCTGCGAAATCCAGCCGGCGCGCTTTTACCATCGTCGCTGGCGCGCTTCTGGCAGTCTGCATCGTAGCTGCGTTCGTATCGCGGCAAAATTTGACGGCATCGCAGAACAAGAGCCACGCGGCGCCAGTTCCTGCAGCTTCGGCGCCAGTTCCAGCAGCTTCGGCGCCCGTTGCTACGCCTGCAGCGACGCCCATCCCCGGGCCCGCGCTCCACGAACCGGAGCCGCCCTCTCCACCGGCAACGGAGCAAGCAGGGCCGTCATCCAACCAAATCTTGAGCGGTCCTGTACGGTCGCTCTGGGAGTCTGGCAAGTACGCGCAGGCCCTGGGACTGGTGGACAGGGTTCTGGCGGATGATCCCGAGAACGCTGAAGCGCGCGCCTGGAAAAAGAAAATCCACGAAGCCCAGGCGGCGGAGGCGGCTCTGAAGTAGGAACACACTATGCGAGGCGTGATTCGATCATTACTTTGTCTGGCAGCCTTGTTGGCGCCAGCCGCTCTTTCTCCCCTGGCTGCCGCGCCGGGCGCTCATAAGATTGCATCGAAGAAATCAGATCCGTTCTTGAGCGGGGAACCTTTCACGCTGGATCAGGTCCTCCGCCTTTTGAAGGAAGATGCAATCCCGTTGCGGCGCCGCAAGGAAGCCATTGAAAACCGCGGCGTCGATTTTGCCATGTCGGCCGATGCGCTGGCTAAGCTGCATGCTGCCGGCGCTAACGACGAGATTTTGGAGGTAATCAAGACTAAGGCCAAAACAATCGCTGCCACGCCCCCTCCGGCCCCCAAACCATCGCCCAAGGGAAACTTGAGCGTCACGTGCGCGCCCGCCGAGTGCCAGATCACGCTCAACGGCACCTCCATTGGTTCGACCGCCAGTGGCTCCCTGCAGGCCACAGGTCTTACGCCGGGTGTCTGGGTGGTGGACTTTGCGAAAGCCGGTTATGTCGGCCGCCAGGCGACCGTCGCGGTGGAAGCCAACAAGCTCGCCGAGGTGTCGGCGACACTCAGCCCGTCTCCGGCAACCTTGCAAGCTTATGGGACCCATCTCCTGGGTAAGGTCGTGCAAGCGTTTGGCGGCGATAACGGAATCAAAACGCTAGGTTACGTCGAGGCCACCGGCAGCACGACCGTGTGGGACGCCCAGGGTCATAGCGTTCGATGGACCCTCCTGATGCGTAATTGGCCCGACAGAGCGCTTTTCCAAGTGCGCGCAGGCAAACTGATGCACGAAGTCCTGTTTGAAGGCAGCGAGTTTAAGGCCAGCAAAAACCTCAAAGGCGACGAAGCCCTGGCATTGCCCACCGATTTCGGGACTCTCCGCGATCATCAGCTTTCCGCCCTTCTGGCGCTGCTCCAAAAACCGGAGTTCAAAGTCACCGCCAACCACCTCGATCCGGTTCCCGGCGAAGAGTTTTCGCTTTTCGCCGAATCGGGCACGGAGAAGATTTCGATCGGCCTCAATGCTGATTTTCGTCCAGAGCGGGTGAAGATCGCCACAGACACCGGGATCGGTTCCGCCATGATCACCTATTCCGACTATGTGCAGAGTGGAAGCTCGTTCTATCCCAAGACCATGAAAGTCAAGCCCGAAGGCAAAGAACAGGGCGTGGAAGTACACTTTGACACGGTACAGTTAAGCCCCAACTTGAAGGATTCGGATTTCAAGTTGAAAGGCCGCGCACTGTTTGGATGGGGCAACTGAAGCTTATTCCTAACGACGCCCCCTAAACTTACCAAAACGTAATGAACGATTCCGAACCTTTTTGTTCGTGATCTCGTCTAATATGCATGATGAGCAAGGCACGAGTAGTGGAGTTGGAATACAAACGCGCCTTCGATGAGTTCGCCCGCGTGGTGGGGCGAGTGCAAACTCTATTGGCCCAACAGGATAACCATCGTGAAACCGTCGAAGCCGCTCGTATCGATTTGGAGAAAGCCCGCGTAGCCTATATTCAGGCGCGCGATGCCTGGGCGCAGCTTCTGCTTGCGTCGTCCGAGCAAAACGCCCAGCACGAAGCTCCACAGCATAAGGCGAAAGCGGTCGCGTAGCACATACGGGCACCCTGCCCTACTTCGGCTTCGGCGGTTCCCATAACTCAATCCGGTTGCCCTCCGGATCCATAATCCAGGCGAAACGTCCGTATTCGTGATCCTCTCGCTTAGGATCGATCTTGACGCCCTCCGCTTCGAGCGCCGCGAGCAGCGCGTCCATATCGTCTACCCGGTAGTTGATCATGAACGGCGCGCCACTGGGCGCGAAGTACTTGGTGTCCTTCGGAAAAAGCGACCAGACGGTCGTCCCCTCGCGTCCGGACTCCTCGGCCTCGCGCCAACGAAACGTCGCGCCCCCACCATGCGGCTCGCGAACGATCCCCAGATGTTTCTCATACCATGCATAGAGCTGCACCGGATGCTCCGCTTTGAAGAAGATACCGCCAATTCCCGTCACTCGTTTCATACTTGTCTCTCCGAACTTCAGCATAGGCTAAACTGGTGTCTTAAAGCCATGCTGTCCATCGTGATCCCTATTCACAATGAGGAGCCGTCCATCCTGCCGCTGTACGACCGGCTGACGGCGGTGCTCGAATCGCTCCAGAAACCCTACGAGATCATCGCCGTGGACGACGCCTCCACGGACCGCAGCTTCGACCTGCTGGCCAACCTGGTGGAAACGGACCCGCACTTAAAGGTGATGCGCCTGCGCCGCAACTTCGGCCAGACCGCCGCTCTTTCTGCCGGCTTCGACGAGGCGCAAGGCACTGTCATCATTTCGCTCGATGGCGATCTGCAGCACGCGCCGGAAGACATTCCTGCCCTGCTGGCCAAGATCGAAGAAGGCTACGACATCGCCAGCGGCTGGCGCAAGGAGCGCGTGGACAATGCCCTGACGCGCCGCGTCCCATCGCGTATCGCGAACTGGCTGATGGCCAAGGCCTCCGGAATCGAGCTCCGCGACTTCGGCACCACCTTCAAGGCTTACCGCGCCGAAGTCCTGAAAGACATCAACCTCTACGGCGAGTTGCATCGCTTCATCCCCGCGCTCGCAAGTTTCTACGGCGCGCGCATCGCCGAAGTGCCCATCCGCAATACGCCGCGCGTCTCCGGCGACTCGCACTACGGCCTCGGCCGGACCTTCAACGTGATGTTCGACATCCTGACCATCAAGTTCCTGCTGAAGTACTTCACCCGTCCCATGCATTTCTTCGGACGCTTGGGCTTGTTGGGCGTCACGCTAGGCGGAGGAATCCTGGGCGCGCTCGCGATTTACAAGCTGGTAGGACACGAACTGGTCAGCGAGCATGGTCCGCTCATGATCGCCGGCGGCCTGCTGCTGCTGGCTGGATTGATGATGTTCACCACCGGCCTGCTGGGCGAGGTATTGATGCGAACCTATTTCGAAAGCCAGGGCCGCCGCATCTACGCCGTGCGCGAAGTGCGCTGCCGCCGGGAACCGGTGGCGCCGGCATAGTTCCACCGCCGGCTCACAACTCTACTGCCGTACCCTGAGCGACGCTGACGGCTTCCAGCCCGAGCCTTCTGCGCCAGTAGTTCTCAAAAAGCCCCTTCATCGCTTCGCCCATTCCGGCATGTTCGAACACAACCGCCGTCCAGGTGGGCCGCGTGACCACCGGATCGAGCAACGCCAGCAGTCCGCGCACGCCGTCGAAGACCGCCAGCTTCATGGGCAGTGAATCGATCTGCGCCACCTCGACGCCCGCCGCCGCGTAATCCTCCAGCCGCTGACGATGCGCCGCATCCAATGTGCCCGCTTCGATCAACAACCGGCAAGTGGCCCCTCGTAAGCGCGCCTGCTTCACCAACTGCTCATCCAGCGGGTCCACCGCGTAAGGCGGACGCGAGAACTCCAGGTACTCGTTGCGCACGTCCGACAGCATGCGCCGGTACTGCAGCGCAATCTGCTCCGGATCGTTGACAATCCGCAGATACTCCAGTGTCCCCCGATCGCCCTGCCCTTCCGAATACGACGCCGCCAGATCCACCACCAGGCTATCGGCCATGCGCGTCTGATCGGTCAGCTCGCGCTGCAGCATTTGCGCGCGCCGCCCTAAGTAAGCCGGCACCGCCAGGCTGGGCTCTACAGCCGAAAACAGCTTGGTCTTTTCCTGCACCACGTGCGCGAAGCCCTTCTCCACCAGGCTGTCCAGCACCTCGTAAATCTTCTGCCGGGGCACGTGCGCCCGCGCCGCCAGCTCGATCGCCTTGAAGCGCGGATGCCCGATCAGCACCAGGTAAGAACGCGCCTCATAGGCGTTCAGGCCGAGCTGCTGCAGCCGGCGCCAGAAGCGCTGGAAGTCCATCTCGGGCAATTCCGTGGTCATGGAAGATTAGAGCATATCATGCCCCGCGCTATTTGCTGTTAGAATCGCGGTAGATTGATTTTTGCCATGTCTGAACTACCTTTGACTCTCGGCACTCTTAAATCCAGCAAGTTTGGCGAGCAACAGATGCGGCAGCGCAGCGTCAAAAGCGAGCTGCGCGAAAACCTCATCTGTAAACTGCAGCGCGGCGACGACTTGTTTCCGGGCGTCGTGGGCTACGAGGACACCGTGGTTCCGCAGATCGTCAACGCAGTCCTGTCGCGGCACAACTTTATTCTGCTCGGCCTCCGCGGCCAGGCGAAGACTCGCATCATCCGGATGCTGACCGGGCTCCTCGACGAGCGTCTGCCGTACGTCGCCGGCTGCGAGATCCGCGACAACCCGTTCCATCCCATCTGCCGCCGCTGCCGCGAGCTGATCGCCCAGCAGGGCGACAAGACGCCCATCGCCTGGCTCGACCGCGAAGCGCGCTACGTCGAGAAGTTGGCCACGCCCGACGTCACCATCGCCGACATGATTGGCGACATCGATCCCATCAAGGCGGCCCGCGGCGGTCACGAGCTTTCGAGCGAACTCACCGTGCACTACGGCCTGCTTCCGCGCGCCAACCGCGGCCTCTTCGCCATCAACGAACTGCCCGACTTAGCCGGCAAGATCCAGGTCGGATTATTCAACATCATGCAGGAAGGCGACGTGCAGATCAAAGGTTACCCGGTGCGCCTGCCGCTGGACATCGCGCTGGTCTTCACGGCGAATCCGGAAGACTACACGGCGCGCGGCAAGATCATCACGCCGCTCAAAGACCGCATTGGCAGCGAAATCCGCACGCATTATCCGCTCACCGTCGAACAGGGCCTCTCCATCACCAGGCAGGAGTCCTGGACCGAGCGGCCTTCCCCTATCCGCCAGGAAGTCCCCAATTACATCCGCGAGATTGTGGAGCAGCTCGCGTTCCTGGCGCGCGAAGACAAGCGCGTGGACAAGCGCTCTGGCGTTTCCCAACGCCTGCCCATTTCGGTGCTCGAGAACGTCATTTCCAACGCCGAGCGGCGCACGCTCAAGGCCGGCGAAGATATCGCCGTTCCGCGCGTGCTCGATATTTACGCGGCGCTGCCTTCCATCACCGGCAAACTGGAGCTGGAATACGAAGGCGAGCTGAAGGGTGGCGACGCCATCGCCCGCGAGCTGATCCGCATGGCCGTTGGCAAGGTTTACACCAATTATTTCGAAGGCGTCAACGTTTCGCAGATCGTGCAATGGTTCGAGCTGGGCGGCTCGCTCAAGCTCGAAGACGCGGCCGATTCCGCGGCCATGGTCAAGCAGCTCTCGAAGATCCAAGGGCTGATGGAAAAGACCGGCGCCCTGGGTTTAGGCGCCAATGAACCCGACGCCGTCCGCACTTCGGCGGCTGAGTTCATCCTGGAAGGCCTCTACGCCCACCGCCGCATCAGCCGCAACGAGGAAGTAGGTTTCACCGCCGGGGAGCGCAAGCGCGAACCTCCCGAAGGCGGCGAGGGGCGGCGCCCGCCCCGAAGGCAGTTCAACTAATGAAATGGATCAACTATAGCCGCTACACCGGCGACGACTTCGGGATCAGCGCCGAAGATCTGCTCAAGGCCCTCTCGGACTTCTTCCTCCAGAGCGGCTTCCACAACCAGTACATGGGCTTCAGCGAGTGGAACGAGCATACGCTCGACGAGCTGAAAAACGCCATCCAGCGCGCTTTGGAACAAGGCGAAATGTTCGATCCGGAAAAGGCCCGCGAGATCCAGCAGGCGCTCGAGAACATGACCCAGGAGCAGATGGACCAGCTCATGGACCGGCTGGTGCAGAAGCTGGTTGACGAAGGCTACATCAACACCGAGCAGCAGGCCAACGAGGGGGGCCAAGCCGGCCAGGGCGATGCCGACAACAAGCTCAATGTCCAGATTACGGACAAATCCATCGACTTCCTCGGCTTCAAGACCTTGAAGGACCTGCTCGGCTCGCTGGGCAAATCCAGCTTCGGCGCGCACGATACGCGCGACCTGGCTACCGGCGTCGAGACCAGCGGCGCCGCAAAGCATTACGAATTTGGCGACACGCTGAACCTGGACATCTCCCAGACTTTGTTCTCCGCGATCCAGCGCGAAGGCTTGAAAGTCCCGCTGGACCTGGAATACTCCGACCTGCACGTGCATCAGTCGGAATATCAAAGTTCCTGCGCCACGGTCTTGATGCTGGACTGTAGCCACAGCATGATTCTCTATGGCGAGGATCGCTTCACGCCCGCTAAGAAGGTCGCACTCGCGCTGGCGCATCTCATCCGCACGCAGTATCCCGGCGACAGCCTGCGCCTGGTCCTCTTCCACGATTCGGCCGAAGAGCTGAGGATTTCCGAGTTGGCTCGCGTTCAAGTAGGACCTTATTACACCAACACGCGCGACGGCCTGATCCTGGCGCAGCGGCTGCTGAACCAGGAAAAGAAGGACATGAAGCAGATCATCATGATCACCGATGGCAAGCCGTCGGCGCTGACGCTCGAAGACGGGCGCATGTACCGCAACGCCTTCGGCCTGGACCCGCTGGTGATCAGCCGCACGCTCGAAGAAGTGGGCCGCTGCAAGAAGCAGGGCATCCTGATCAACACCTTCATGCTGGCCAGCGATTTCGGTTTGGTCAACTTCGTTCAGAAGGTCACAGAACTGTGTCGCGGCAAAGCCTATTTCACGACGCCATATAATCTTGGGCAGTATTTGCTAATGGATTACATGAACCGCAAGACGCGGACCATTCACTGATCGTGCGTAGGACGCTGACCGGTCACTGACACGTAGATCCAAACTTCTTGGCTATCCGCATGCTACGCTTCGTCTGATGCTTCCGTCCGGCCGATTTGTAATCTGCGTCACCATCGCCGCCCTTCTGGCTGGGTTCGTTTTTTCAAATGTCGCCAGCGCGCATAATGTCTCCAAGCGCGACGCTACGTTCGTCCAGGCGAATCAAGGGGTTGCAGTCGCCGCCTTCCTCTACCTCGGCGCCAAACACATGGTCACCGGCTATGACCATCTGGCCTTCCTGGTGGGCGTCATCTTCTTCCTTTACCGCCTGAAAGATATTGTCCAGTACGTAAGCCTGTTCACGCTAGGCCACAGCATCACGCTGCTGGCCGGCGTTCTCGGGGGAATCCACGCCAACAGTTACGTGATCGACGCCATCATCGGACTATCGGTGGTCTACAAGGCTTTCGACAACATGGACGGTTTCCGGCGCTTCTTGGGATTTGAGCCGAACACGAAGCTGGCGGTGCTGATCTTCGGTCTCTTCCATGGATTTGGCCTTGCCACCAAACTGCAGGAGTTGTCGCTCGCCAAAAACGGACTGGTGACCAACATTGTCAGCTTCAATGTCGGCGTGGAAATCGGGCAGGTGCTGGCGCTCACCGCGATTCTGATCGTGCTGAGCGTCTGGCGGACCCGGCCTAGCTACTTGCGCCACGCCTTCGCGACGAACACGGCGCTCATGGCCGTGGGATTCATTCTGGTCGGATATCAGGTCGCCGGCTATTTCGTAGCAGCACACGCGTAATTCAGGAGTTCACATGCCAAACCAACAAGGTATGGACCAGATCGAAGCGCCGTCAAAGAAGGCCATCGCCAAGGCGACTGGGATCGCGTTGATCGTGGCACTCGTCATCCTTTTTGCCGCCGTGCTTCCCGCCGAGTACGGAATCGATCCCCTGAAGACGGGCGCGGCACTCCACCTGACGGATCTTTCGAAGGCCGCTGAAACGAAGCCAGAGTCGAAGCCCGCAGCGGGAGCCCGGCCAGCGCCCGCGCCAGCCGGGATTTATCGCGCGGAGCCGACTTCTTATAAGGTGGACTCGGAGGACCTCACGCTGTTCCCCGGCGACGGCGTGGAAATCAAGTATCACATGCAGAAGGGAGCCGGCATGGTGTACTCCTGGAAAGCAACCGGCAACATCCTCTACGAGTTCCACGGCGAACCGGACAGCAAACCCAATCCCGATTACTTTGAAAGTTACGAACTGGACGACAAAGTGGGCAAGGATCATTCCTCCGGATCGTTCACCGCGCCCACAACAGGCATTCACGGCTGGTTTTGGGAAAACAAAGGAAGCAAGCAAGTGGACCTTCACCTGACCACCGCCGGCTTCTACGACAGCGCGAAAATGTACGCCGGCGACAAGCCCGAGGAACTCGCCATCCAAAGTCCGAAGTAATCGCCTTCAAAAAAAGTTCGGGCGCCTGTCGATCGGCCAGGCCGCCGTTCGACCAACCAGCAGAGAGCCAAAACAACCCGGCTGACGAAGCCGGGGGACGGCTCTAGACTCAATACAAGGAGATCAACATGCGATTCTTGTGCGTATATAAGTCCGGCAAGCCAGAGGGAACTCCGCCGACTCAAGAAGAAATGGCCGCCATGGGCAAACTCATTCAGGAGGCAATGAAAGACGGTTGGCTGCTGGCCACCGAGGGCTGCCTTCCCAGCGCTTTGGGAGCGCGCGTCCGTCTGTCCGGCAGCGAGTACACCGTTACCGACGGCCCCTTCACCGAAACGAAGGAATTGATCGGCGGCTTTGCCATCATCCAGGCGGCTTCGAAGCAGGAAGCGGTGGAGCGTACCAAATACTTTCTCCAGCATGCCGGTGGAGGCGAAACCGAACTCCGGCAACTGTACGAGGTTCCGGCCTCTGAGGCAGCCAGGCGGTAAGGGAGGACATGCTCATGCAAGCAGCGACAGCTTTAGCACCGGCCCACGGACAGCGTCTATGGGCCGGGCGCATCGTGAGCGCGATTCCCGCGCTGTTTCTCGTGTTGGACGCCGCCATGCACATCGCCAAGCCCGATCCGGTGGCGCAGGCTTTCGCGCAGCTCGGATTTCCTCTCGGTTTAGCTGTGCCGCTCGGAATTATTGAGCTGCTGCTGGTAGCGATCTATGTCGTCCCGCGCACTTCGGCGCTGGGCGCGATCCTTCTAACCGGTTATCTGGGCGGCGCCGTCGCCAGCCATGTGCGCGTCGGCGATCCCGCTTTCCCGGTGATCTTTCCAATCCTCGTTGGTGCGCCGTTGTGGGGCGGCCTTTTCCTGCGTGACGCTCGAGTGCGCGCGCTGGTGAACTGGTAACCGGTGTCAGAAGGACCAAATTATGCGCTTCATGATGCTGATGATCCCGAAAGGCTACGAGAAGGCCGAAGCCGGTACGATGCCCGACCCCGCTGCCGTTTCCGCAGTGATGAAATACAACGAGTCGCTGCAGAAGGCCGGGGTGCTGCTGGGACTGGAGGGCCTTCACCCGCCGTCCATGGGCGCCCGCGTCTCCTTCGCCGGCGGAAAAGCTACGGTAACCGACGGGCCGTTCGCCGAATCGGCTGAAGTAGTCGGCGGCTACTGGATGATCCAGGTGAAATCCAAAGAAGAAGCCATTGAGTGGGCGTCGCGCTGCCCGGCGTCGAACAACGAAGTGATTGAACTGCGGCAGGTGCAGGAGTTTGCCGACTTCCCGGCCGATGTGCAGAAGGCCGCCGCAGGATTTGAAGACCTGCAGCAGGGCCGCTGAGCCGGCGTTCAGCAGAACGAGTGTGCGGACCTCAGTGTCGCGCTTTTCGGCCGCGTGGGGAATCGTCAAACGCGATAGCGGCTTCAGCTAATGGCCGGACCGTGTTTAGGAACTCGCTCATCGACAACACTCTCCTGTACTCACGTTGCCCCTCGGGAACGACGTAAGGGACCACGTAGTCCTCGCCGGTTCCCTGAGCTTTCAGCCAGAAGCCTTCCATAAGGAGCCCCGGGACGCGTAGTACACGTAGCTCGTAGTGTTGATCGCTCGCTTGCGGGAGCCCTTCGACCTCTCGGGCGGCGTGTATGGCTTGCAGGAATTGGGGCCCGCGGGCGAAGCTGCGCACCTTGAGAGGGCGGCCTCCGGGCGGCGGTTCGCTGAGCTCCGCGGCTGCAGTGTCGTTCCCGCTGCTGGCCAGAAAGCGCCAGCCGGCAGCTTTGGCCTTGGCAATCCCTCCGCCATTACCCAGGAGCTCGGGCAGCGCTAACGTGAAGACCCAGTGGCATGGGCCATTGGCTAAAGCGGAAACCATGGGATCGTCAGGCTGAACGAACTTCTTCAAACCGTCGGTCAGTGTCTGCCGCATTGTATTCGTTGGAGCAGGTTTGATAAGAGCCATCGTGTTGATCCTCTTCTACACCAGATAAGCGTCGGTCCACTGGCCGCTTCCCTGGTAGGCGGTAGCAAACTCCTGGAAGTCCACCGTAGACCCGGAGTAAAACGGATCCGCCACGTCCACCAGCTGTTCACCGGTTGGCAACTGATGGTACCCGCAAATCACGACAAAATGCCCGCGCGGACCTCCATCCCAGGCGATGCGTGCACAGACGGGTTTGCCGGCGTCAATTTGCTGACGGATGTCGTCGAATCCGAGTGGGGGTTTGATGTCGGATGGCGGCCTACCGGCCTTATCCAAGGCGTCCTCCAGAAACTCGGGCTGGTTGCAGGCGGCCGATCCGAGGCAGCAGTCGTTGCGTCCAAGTAGTTTTCCGGCCAGTTGGCATTGGCTCAAGGAAGATTGCGGGGCGAAATAGCGTTCGACGCTGACTGAGACGGCAGCCCAGCACCAATTGCTCTCCAGTTGCGGTTGCATTTGAAATTCGCTGATATCTTGGCCGCCGACGGGGTGAGCATTCCCATTGGCTGTACCGATGATGATAGGGCCGAAGACGATTGCGGGTGTTCCATTTCCGTTCCCGGCGAGGCCGTGTGGTCCAGTCGGCGGATTGGGAACGCCCGCTTTGCCGTGCGGTCCTGTCGGCGGATTTGGCACGCCGCCCTTGCCGTGCGGTCCTATCGGAGGATTGGGAACGCCGCCCTTGCCGTGCGGTCCTGTCGGCGGATTGGGAACGCCGCCTTGGGTATGCGCAATTGAGCGCCCGAGGCTATTATGTGCCTCTGATCCGTCGGACCCGGCCTGATCCGGGGGGCCGGCGGGCGAATCCGGTTCTACGCGCTGGGAGATCGCCAGACCGTCGGGATGGAACTTGATCGAGTATTCAATCAACATTTGTAATTCTCCTTAATTGATCTGACGCGAGGCCAGCAATTGCAGGAAGCGAGGATCCTTCCGTAAGTCCGCCACATCGGGCCATCGATTCAAGTCAGCGAGAAGCCCATTGGAGGAGGAGCTCAAAACGGCCAGGGTATTGTCCCGTTCGCCGAGCGCCTCGTACGTCAGGACCGCAATTTCGTGAGTGTCGGCGTTGCTAGACGACAATTGGAGTGCTTGAGCGATTTCCGACTCGGCTCTGGCCCTTTCGCCAAGGCGGGCGCAGAAGTATGCCAGATATGACCGCATATACCCGTTGCGGGGATCGCGAGCCACTTCTTCTTCGATCAACGCCAACCCCCGGCGGTTGGCGCTCTCGGCTTCCGCCGGGCGGCCGATCCGCCGGTAAGCTGTACCCAACTGCATCCAGGCAAGATATTTCAGTGGGTGATTCAAACTCAACGAGTGCAGGAAATAGGGGATAGCTTCGGCCTCGCGGCTCTGGTACATGAGCACGCTGCCGAACTGGTGCACCGCCATGGCAGTTTCGTGCAGTTGAATGGCTGATCGAAGTTGGCTTTCGGCATCGGTATAGCGTCCCAAGTTCATCAAAGCAGTGGCGTACGCCATGCGGGGATCCGGCTCGGCCGGAGCGAGTTCGACGGTCTTTTGGAACTCGGCGGCGGCTTCGCTGTAATCGGCGCGTTCGATATAGAAAGCACCCAGAGCTTGATGATTGCGATAATTCTCCGGCTCCAATTCGATGGCCCGCCGGTACGCGGCTAACGCCGCATCGACTTGGTTGTTTTGTTTCAGAACCATAGCCAGGCGCCGGTAAGCGTCGCTGTTGTTCGGCTCCAGTTCGGTTGCCCGACGATACTCTGCTTCGGCCGACTCGTAGCGGCTGGCATTGTCCTCAAGCATGCCCGCTATGCGATGCACAGGCGCTGAATCCAGGTCCCGAAGTTGCGCTTCGCGCACGGATTCACTTGCCCGATCCAGCCAGATCCTCTCGCCGGTAATCGAGTACTTGAACCACTCGGCTTCCGCCAACCCGGCGTAGGTAAGAGGCGAATCGGGATCGGCAGCCACGGCTCGTTCTAGAAGATGAATCGACGCATCTACCCCGGCGTCGCGGCGCAAAGCGGACAATCCGGCGGAGTAATCCCGGCGCGCTCCCGCATTTACTGGGGCAACCTCCAACGGCGGCAATCGTAGCGATGCGGTCACCATGCCTGCCAGAGCGACCGGCGCATAACGCATTTCAGACGGAAGGTAAGCTGCCTTCCATTCCTTGGTATTGAGCTGGGAGCGCGCGTCGGTCAAATCGGCCATCAGGATCAGCTTTCCGTTCTCTTTGTGCAACGATCCATGCAGGACCAGCGTGGCGCCCGCCTGGTTGCGCTGAAAGATAAAGGCCGTATGCGCATTGCCCTCGAGCCGCGCGAGCTGTCTTCCGGTATCGCGAAACAAGGCTGGGACAAATGTGGCCGTGCCGATGTCGCTTTCAAACGGCAGCACGGCGAGCCGGACCGATTCGGCCGGAGCGGTCGCACGCTGGTACGTCACCGCGCCGGTAATCGCAGCTAAAACCAAAGCCGCGGAGGCCGGGAGGAACCAGCGGCGGGAGCTTGCCGGCGCTAGCGCCTGCACGACTTCATCGACGATTTGGAATCTCCGCTCGGGATTCGGTTCGAGGCAGCGCGCCAGAATGCGGTCCCACTTCGAGTCGACCGGAGACGGCTTCCAACTGAGGCGGTCTTCATCCGAGACGTTCGACCAGTCCGGCCTTCGCCCTGCGGCCAATTCGTAGAGAAGGACTCCCAGAGCGTACACGTCGGAGGCCACAGAGGGCTGTTCCCCTCTCCAGAGTTCCGGGGCCATGTAATCCGGCGTGCCCCCGCGTTCGCCCGACTGCGAATTACTTCGCGCCGGCCGGGCCATGCCAAAATCCGTGATGACCGCGCGTACGGCCCCGTTGCGTCCGGCGGTGAGCATGACGTTGCCGCTCTTCAGGTCGCCGTGAACCACATCGCTGTGATGTGCCGCGGACAATCCCTCGCAGATTTGGCTCGCAATCACCCTGGCTTCCGGCTTGGGCAGCGGACCGCGACGGAGACGCTCGGCCAGCGTTTCTCCTTCGAGAAACTCCATAGTGATGAAGTCGATCTCGCCATGCTTGGTGGACGCCGTATGAATCTCGAAGATCTTGCACACGTTCGGGTGGCTAATCTCGGTGGCGTGACGGACCTCGGGAGGAAGGCGCTGTTGGAAGCCGACTTTCGCGCACTTGAGGGCAACGCGGCGGTCCAGCTTTTCGTCCATTGCTTCGTACACAATGGCCATGCCTCCACGTCCCACTTCGCGAAGAATCCGGAAGCGGGCATCCAGTACTTCGCCCGGATCGAAGGGCGGTTCCTCGGAAGCCAGTTCATACAGCGGATCTAACAAGAATCCCGCCATGCGCTGTTCCCACTCCACGTATTTCCGGACCTCGCTGAGGAGCTCGATGTCGTCGCCGCACGAATTGCGGAGATAAGTGGTGCGCTCGCAGGGGGGCTGGTCGAGGGCCTGCTCGACCAGGCTCATCACCAGGTCATCGTCCTGCGCTTTGCTTGGCATGGCGGGACTCCAACCGCTCGAAGAGCCATCTTCGGGCCTCGCTCCAGGTGCGCTGCATGGAACGCAATTTCAGACCGAGAGCTTCGGCTGCTTCCTGGTCGGTGAGCCCGAGGAAGTACTTCACTTCCACGAGCATGCACCAGTCGGGTTTGGTTTCGGCGAGCTCGTCCAGCATCCGGCCCACGGTGATCGCGAGGTCCACCTTCGGGCTACTGGCAGGCAGGAATTTCTCCAGCCCTTCCAATGCAATGAGCTCCGCATCCGGCCGCCCCCGGGCGTGGTCAATCAGGTACCTTCGCATGGCTCTAGCAGCTATAGCGAAAAAATGCTGCCGGTTCTGCCAATCGCGGTCTTTGGCCGCCACGAGGCGGAAATAGACCTGGTCGACCAACTCGGTGGCTTGCAAGGTGTGCCCCTTGCGCTCGCGCCGCATCATGTATTGGGCCAGGCGGCGCAAATCGGGCATGACGAGCTGGAAGAGCCGGTTTTCCGCCTCACGGTTGCCAGCGCGCCATTCGTGCAGGAGCCGTGTGATGTCTCCTGTCTGCTCCGACATACGTCACCCGTGTGCGGGAATAGTATCACATCCGGCGCCGGAATAAGCGGACGGTTTTCCCGGCACCGGCACCAATTCGCGGCAATTTCAGAGGCGTACTATGCCAGGCGGTGTTTTTTCAAGCGGGACGCTATTTGCGGCGAAGGCGGAAGCGCCTGAGTCTGAAATTAGGAGGAGGAGCTGAAAATGAAACGGTTCCATTTTGTAGCAGGTTTGTTGGTGGCGGCATGTCTGGGTCTGCAGGCGCAGACGATCGATATGCACGCGCATATTCCTTTCAACTTCCAGGTTAGCCAGCGGACGTTTCCGGCGGGCGACTATGCTTTCCATCACTCGGCCGGAGTGCTGGTGGTACGTGAAGAGGCCGGCGACCACATGGCTAACATCTCGTTCACTGTGTCGATGTCTCGCCTGAAGCCGGCATCCGAGGGCGAAGTGAAGTTCAACCGCTACGGCGACTATTACTTCCTCGAACAGCTTTGGACGCCGGGTTCCCAGGAGGGGCAAGGTGTCCTGAAGAGCGCCCGGGAGAAGGAGATTGCCATCCGCAGCGGCCAACAGCCGGCGGTTGTCGCGATCCTCGTCAAGTGAGCGGGCAGTGATTGAGTGCTTACGGGGCTGACCGGCGACGTCAACATGCCGCTCGGTCGGCCCTTATTTTCTTGTGTCCTTCCCTACGATGTGCTCCACGTCCTGATTGTTCTCGTTGCAGACGTATTCCATGATCTCGGTATTCGCCAGCAAAGGAAAATGCCCGTACATGGTAAACGGCCGGGTGTAGGCGCCAGGGTCGTCGATCGTCACTTCCGCTTCCAGGTGCGCGGCGTCGGGCCGATGGAAGCGCTCGGTAATGTGCAGTTGCTCCGTGTGCGGATGGCCCGCGAAGTCGAACCAGAAGCGGTCGTTGAAACCGGCCGTGTCGACGACGAGGGTGTCGCCCTCCCAGTGACCGATCGAATCACCATACCAAGTGGGGTTCATGTCTTTAGGGTGGCCGCGGCCGTCAAGAAATACCTGACGGTAGCTGTGGATGTTGCCTTCGTACAGAAAGACGACCAGGTTGGGCGTCTGTACGATCTTCCAAGGATACGGCGCCATCCGCGGCACGCCGGCGGGCAGGCAGTTGGCTTCCGGATCGTGGCGCGACATCCGTTCTTTGGTAAGTTTGGCCGCCCAGGGCTGTAGCGGTAGCGTGTCCCCAGGCTTCAGCGCGCTGTTGATGTCGTAAATAAAGTTGTGATCCGGGCCCCAGATGCCCGACAGATCGGGTTTGCCGTCGCGTGCGCGGGGTGTTGGGCCAGAGGCAGCGGTATTCCAGTTTTGTATCGTGGTAATCGCCTGACCGCCTCCCGACGACTGCGTTTGGGCGGCGGCCGGCACGCTCAAGAAAGCAAGGGCCAGGGCTGTCCGGCGCCACGCTGCAGTTCCCATAACTCGGTCAGTATATCAATCGCGCGTGCATGCGAGAATGGTTGGTCATTCACCATGAGCTTCGTGAACGCAACGGGGGCGCGCCTCTACGTCGAGGAAACGGGCAGCGGCTATCCCGTCGTGTTTGTGCATGAGCTGTATTCCGACTGCCGCGAATGGGAAGCGCAGGTACGATGGTTTTCCCGTGGGTATCGATGCATAACGTTTAACGCGCGTGGGTATCCGCCGTCAGAAGTACCGGACGACTCCAGCCTCTATGGCTATCAGTTCGCCGTCGATGATATCTCCGCGGTGATGAGCGGCCTCGGCATAACGAGAGCACACATCGTTGGACTCAGCATGGGCGCTTATGCCGCACTGCTCTTCGGGCTGAAGTATCCGCACATGGTCAGTGCACTGGTGGCAGCCGCGGTAGGGTCAGGATCGCCGGCGGCCGACCGCGCGGAGTTCGTTGCGAACTCGGAGGCCACGGCGCGCGCCTATCTGGAGCAAGGGGCGGCCGCGGTGGCGGAGACCGTCGGAGCCGGGCCGACGCGCCAGCAACTTCAGCGCAAGGACCCGCGCGGATTCGAATCTTTCATGCGGGATCTACGGGAACATTCCGCCCAAGGTATGGCACACACGCTGGCGCAGTTTCAGGCCAAGCGCCCGTCGCTGCAGGATTTTCAAAGCCAATTCGCGAAGCTGCAGATTCCGGTGCTGCTGATCGCCGGCGACGAAGACGCGCCTTGCCTGGAGACGAGCTTGTTCCTCAAGAAGACGATTCCAAATGCCGGGCTGTGGATCTGTCCTCACACCGGCCACGGGGTCAACCTGGAAGAGCCGGCCGCATTCAATGCGATGGTTCAGAATTTCTTCGGCGAAGTCTACTGCTTGACCAACACCACGGGCGCGGACTGAGCGCCGTTCACTCGCTCGAAGAAGTCGCGGATCTGGGGATATTCCGAGGCCGGCGCCACAATACCCTTGATCTCCAGCGACTCGTCCATCACGATCTTGCCATCCTTTACGGCCCAAGTGGCCTGCAGTGTTCCATAGGGACTCTCGATCTTCGCCGCGTCGGGCAATTCGTCGACCACGTGGACACGCCAGAAGAGCACTTCCGCGCCGGCGTCTTTTTCGACGACCGGACTTTTCACTGACGCTCGTCGCCGGACAAAGGCAGCCAACCGCGGAATTCGGGGGGCGCGATGGTCTTTTGCTGCGCTTCGACAAATGCTGCGGGCAAAAGCGCCGGGTGAACCTTTCGGGGACGCGGCTCGAAGACGTGCATGAGGCTGAACCGGACTGGCGAGGCGGCGCGTGGATGTGCAACCGTAGATAGGACAAGCGGCCCCGCAAGCGGGCGCACGGAACAAGGAGCAAGGATGTCGGAGACGAAGACACTGGCGTCGTACATCGTCGAGAACCGGATGGAGAGCGTCCCGGACGACGTGCGCAAGGAGGCGCGGCGAGCCATTCTAAATTATGTTGGTTGCGCGCTGGGAGGCAGTCCGGATCCGGCGGTGGACATCGCGATTCGAGCCCTGGCGCCTTATGCGGGTAAGCCGACGGCGGCCATTCTGGGGCGCTCCGAGCGCATGGACCCGCTCAATGCGTCATTGATGAATGGCATCAGTTCGCATTTGTACGATTACGACGACACGACGCCAAAGAACTATATTCATCCGAGTTCGCCGGTGGCGTCGGCGCTCTTCGCCTACGCCAGCGTGCATCCGGTGACGGGGCGCGATTTCGTGCACGCGTTCATCCTGGGGTTCGAAGCGGAGTCGCGCATCGGAAATGCCGTGTATCCGGCTCATTATGATGTCGGCTGGCACATTACCGGGACGGCCGGAGTGTTTGGAGCTGCGACAGCTATCGGCAAGCTGCTGGGGCTTTCGCTTCAGGAGATGATTTGGGCCATCGGCCTGGCGGCGACGCAGGCAGCTGGGATACGCGAGATGTTCGGCTCAATGGCCAAGTCGTTCCATCCCGGCCGGGCCGCCCAAAATGGCTATTCTGCCGCGCTGCTGGCGCAGGCGGGATTCACTGCGGGAGAGCATTCGCTGGAAGGCCCCCGCGGATTTGCGGCGGTGCAAGCGGCGAAGTACGATTTGTCCAAGATTACAGCACGGCTGGGCGTCGATTTCGATTTGCGTGCCAACACCTACAAGCCGTTTCCATGCGGAATCGTCAATCATCCGACGATCGACGGCGCGATCCAGATTCATGATGAGTACCGGTTCGCGCCGGAATCGATCCGAGCCGTGCGGCTGCGTGTCGCGCCGCTCGTCATGGACCTATGCAATCAGACCAACATTACCAAAGGTCTGCAAGGCAAGTTTTCGGTTTATCATGGAGCCGCGATCGGGCTGGTGCGGGGCAGGGCGGGAATTCAGGAATACACGGACGAAGGGGTGAACGATCCGGCTATCAAACGGGTGCGCGAGGCGGCCACGGCAGTCGGTGATCCGACCGTTACAGAGGACCAGGCTCACATCGAAGTGGAACTGGCGACGGGCGAGACATTAAGTCGCTTTGTCGAGAAATCGTTAGGCAATATTCACCGTCCGATGACGGACCGGCAACTGGAAGTTAAATTTCGCGATCAGGCAGAGATGGCCATCCCGCCCTCTCAAGTGAACCGGTTGATCGACTTGTGTTGGCGTATCGACGAACTCGCCAACGTGGATGAGTTGATCCAGACCGCCGTGCCTTTGCTGCATCATCGGCAGGCGGTTCCGGCAGAATAGAATCAATGTGGCGTAGAGAGTGTCATATCGCCGTGCTGGCGGCAGTTGTTTGCTCGCCCGCGTTGTCGGAGGTGAGCGAGGTCCGGTTTCCCGTCGGCGCGGGCGGCGTAGGCTTCCTTCCGCTACTGGTGATGGAAAAGTATCAGCTCATCGAGAAGTACGCCAGGCAGGCGGGCATTGGCAATCTGCATGTCCGCTGGATCAATCTGGGCGGGCCGTCGGTGATGAACGACGCGCTGTTGTCCGGCTCGGCGGACTTCATCGCGGCCGGGCCGCCGGCTTTTCTTACGCTTTGGGACAAGACGCTGGGCTCCATCAAGGTAAAGGGTGTCGCCGCGATGACGTCCTTGCCGATGTACTTGAATGCCCGGTCGGACCAGCTGAAGAAACTGGAAGATATCACAGAGCGCGACCGCATCGCCGTCACCGCGATCAAGGTCTCGATTCCCGCGCTCATCATGCAGATGTACGCGATGCAGAAGTATGGCGCGTCTCAGGTCGCTCGCTTTGACAAGTACACTGTGACCATGACGCATCCGGACGGCGTGATCGCGCTGCTTTCGGGATCCAGCGCCATTGACGCGCACTTCACTTCGCCGCCGTTTCATCAACGCGAGCGGAGAGATCCGCATATTCACACGATTCTGACGTCGGACGACGTGATGGGAGGGTCCACCACGTTCACGATGGTGTCCACCACCAGCCGGTTTCGTGAGCAGAATCCCAAGGTTTACGGTGCAGTGTTGAAAGCGCTCGACGAAGCGAACCGGCTGATCGTTGCCGACAAACAGACTGCCGCGCAGATTCTAATTTCGTCCACGGTCGGCGAAAAAGGGTTCTCGGTTTCCGAGATTGTGGAGGTGTTGAACGATCCGCATATCAAGTTCACCACTACTCCCGAGAATGTCATGAAGTACGCTGACTTCATGCATGCGATCGGCTCGATTCGAAATCGGCCGGCTTCGTGGAAGGATCTGTTCTTCCCCGAAATTCACGGAGCGTCCGGAAGTTGATGAACGCCGCCGTTGCCGCAGCGCCGCTGCTCACCGTGCGCGGCGTGACGCTTCAGTTCCGCACAGGGGATCACCTGGTGACGGCGACATACCGGATCAGCTTCGACGTATATCGGTCCGACCGCTTCGTCATATTGGGGCCGTCGGGATGCGGCAAGTCTACGCTTCTGAAGGCCGTCGGCGGATATCTGAGGCCTGCCGAAGGAACCATCTCGTTGAACGAAGCCGCCGTGACGACCCCGGGGCCGGATCGCGTCTTTGTGTTCCAGGAATTCGACCAGCTCTTACCGTGGAAAACGGTGAAGGAAAACATCACGTTCGCGCTGACGGCGGGCCGGAGGATGCGGCGCGCAGAGGCCGAGGAGCGCGCCTGGCATTTCATCGAGAAGGTGAAACTGACGGAGTTTGCCGAGAGCTATCCGCACACGCTCTCCGGGGGCATGAAGCAGCGCGCTGCGATTGCGCGGGCGATGGCAATGGAGCCGCAGGTTCTGCTGATGGACGAACCGTTCGCAGCTCTAGACGCACTCACGCGGGCCAAGATGCAAGAGGAATTGCTCCAGCTTTGGGAAGACACGAAGTTCACGGTGCTGTTCGTGACGCACTCGATTCCGGAAGCCGTTCGCGTCGGCAGCCGGATCCTGGTGCTAAGCGCGCATCCTGGCCAGGTGAAGGCAGAACTGAACAGCCGGGGCGTCGACGAAACGGACGCCAATGGCAAGCCGCTGTCGGCACGTATCCAAGAGATGCTTTTTGACGGCGAAATCAAGGAGGGAGCGGCAGCGCATGTCTGACGCGCCGGCTGTTATCGAGCGACCCGAGGCGATCCATAGCATCGTCCGATCGGGATTCGACGTTGTCGAGAGGCCGCTGGGAGCGTGGGAGAAACTATACGGCAATGGGGCCGTTCGCAAGACGGCGCTGCTCGTCCTGCTCGCGTTGGCGTGGGAAGGCTACGCGCGCTGGCTCAACAATCCGTTGCTGTTCCCGACGTTCCTGGACACAGCGAAGGCGTTCTTTACGGCGATCGGGTCGGGTGAGTTGCCGCGCGCAGCGTCCTACACGATTCAACTGCTTCTGAAGGGCTACGCCGCCGGGCTCGTGCTGGCCGCGTTGCTGACGGCTTTGGCGAGCGCCACACGCATCGGCGCCGATCTCTTGGAGACGCTGACTTCGATGTTCAATCCCCTGCCCTCCATCGCACTTCTGCCGTTAGCGCTGATCTGGTTTGGGCTGGGCGACGGCAGCGTGATTTTCGTGTTGATTCACGCGGTATTGTGGGCCGTGGCGCTGAACACGTACTCGGGCTTTCGCGCGGTTAGTCCGACGCTGCGGATGGTCGGGCAAAACTACGGTCTTTCCAAGATTGGATATATCCTGCGCATTCTGATTCCCGGCGCGTTTCCCAGCATTCTCACTGGCCTGAAAGTTGGCTGGGCCTTTGCGTGGAGGACTTTGATCGCGGCGGAGCTGGTCTTCGGCGTGAGCTCGGGCTCCGGAGGCCTAGGCTGGTATATCTTCGAAGAAAAAAATCAGCTCTTAATCCCCAACGTGTTCGCCGGCCTGCTGACGGTGATTCTGTTCGGGCTGATTGTCGAAAACCTGATCTTTAAGACCATTGAAAGCCGGACGGTTCGCCGCTGGGGAATGCAGGCCTAGCTATCGAACCGGTGTTTGCTGGCTGATAGCGATCCGCCAGACGCCTTCCCGCTTCACCCAGACGCGGGTGTTGCGCAGCGGCTTGCCGCCCGGATACTGGTGCATCGCGATCATGACGACGGCGTCGCCGAAGTGGTAGAGCTGCGCGGAAACCAGCGGAGGCGGGGCTGCGCCGGCGCCAGTTTTCTTGTCTTCATCCAGCATCGCCATGCGCTCGGTCTTCGTGATGGAGTGATCGTAAGAGGGGCTGGTGATGGTGAACTCGTCCATCACGTGGCGTGAATATTCGGCCGCGTCGTGGTGCGTAACGGATGTCTCTATCGCCTGCCAGGACCGGATCAGCGCCTGCTCATCGGCATCCTTGGGGTGATAGGGAACCGTCTTGCATGGGTTCTCGCAGTCTTGCGGCTGCGGCGCCCCTTTGGAGGGAGAATTGGGGAACGAAACATCCTGCGAAACCAGCACGCGCCAGCCTTCCGGCCGCTTCACCCAGATGCGCATTCCGCGCTCCCTGCCGCGGAGAGAGGTGACCACGCCGACCTGTCCATAGACATGAACCTGAACCTGCGTATCCCCTACCTGCATCGAGGGAGCGAGACCGTCGAGAAACTCCGCCGCCGTTTGGGTTCGGCCCTTCGAGTCCGTCCAGGTGAAATCTTTGTCGAGAAAGGCTCGCGTTTTGGCTTGGTCACCGGCGGTGACAGACTGAACCAGGGCCCGGTCGGCTTGCTGGACGGCGCTCTCGTCAGCCGCTCCCAGTGCGATCAAGAGGGGGAACAGGCCCGCAATGAGAGTTCTTTTCATGCCAGGACTGACATCGTATCACTCAGCCGGAGGCTTGTGATAGACTCGCCGACAATGAACCGGTTTGTGTTCCCGCTCGTGAGCTTGCTCTGTATCGGATCACTATCGTCGCGCGCGGCGGATTCCGGCGAAGCCGTGTACAAGCAACGCTGCGCGGCCTGTCACGATCAGGGCGGCGAGCGCATTCCTCCGCGGGCAGCATTGGAAAGATTGCCCGCGTCGCGAATTTTGCGAGCGATGGATTCGGGCGTCATGATGACGGTGGCATATCCGCTGGGCCGCGGAGAGCGCGAAGCTGTAGCTGCTTATCTGGGCAAGGCCGGTCCCGAGCCGGGTCCACGCGCCGCGGCGTTCTGTAGCGACCGCAGCGTAAAAATTTCGAACTCGCCAAAGTTCGCTTGGAATGGTTGGAGCCCTACGCCCGATAACGCCCGGTTCCAGTCCGCCGCGATGGCCGGCTTGACCATCGGCCAGGTGGGGCACTTGAAGCTGAAGTGGGCTTATGCGTTTGAAGGCGACATCGCCGCCTGGGCGCAGCCGACGGTAATCGACGGCCAAGTGTTCGTCGGCAGCGCGGGCGGCGTGGTGCAAGCGCTGCGCGGAGATACGGGATGCCTGCAATGGACCTTCCAGGCCAGCGGACCGGTACGGTCGGCGATCTCCGCCGTGCCTTTGAATAGTGGCCACGTGCTTCTGTTCAGCGATATTGTCGGTTGGTTTTATGCGCTGCAAGCCGAGACCGGCAAACTTCTGTGGAAGAAGCGCGTGGAAGAACATGAAGCCGCGCGGCCGACTGGCGCGGCGCTGGTGCACGACGGCATTGCTTATGTGCCGGTCGCGTCCTGGGAAGAGACGCGGTCGTTGAATCCTGAATATGCCTGCTGCACGTTCCGCGGCAGCGTGAGCGCGCTGCGGATTCGAGACGGCTCGACGGTATGGAAGACGTACACCATCGCCGAGGTCCCAAAACAGAACGGCAAGAACTCAATCGGTACGGCGCGCTTCGGACCTTCCGGCGCGGGCGTGTGGTCAACACCGACGCTCGATCTCAAGCGCAGACGCATCTATGTGACAACGGGCGACAATTACTCCGATCCCGCGACGAAGACCAGCGATGCCGTGATGGCGCTGGACATGGCGACGGGCAAGATCCTTTGGTCCAAGCAGACAGTAGCCGGTGACGCTTACACGTCGGCCTGCGGCGTGAAGGGTGTGAATTGTCCGGACAGCAAGGGTCCGGATTACGACTTCGGCTCGTCGGCCATTCTTGCAAAGACCGCCGGCGGCCGCGAACTGCTGCTGGCGGGGCAAAAATCCGGCATGGTCTACGCGCTCGATCCGGACCACAATGGCGAGGTAGTCTGGCAGACGCGCGTTGGCAAAGGCGGCACCATCGGCGGCGTGCAGTGGGGCATGGCGAGCGACGGCCAGCGCGTTTATGCCGCGGCATCGGACGCGCACTTCGTCACAGGCAAGATGGCGCGCACTTTGGATCCAAGCCAAGGCGGCGGCCTGACGGCGCTGCGCATCGCGGATGGAAGCAAGGCCTGGTACGTTCCGCCGGTGCCTTGCGGCGCGAACCAACAGGGCTGCAGTCCGGCGCAATCGGCCGCGGTTACCGCAATCCCGGGCGTTGTCTTCTCCGGATCGATGGACGGGCATCTGCGCGCCTACGCCGCCGAGGACGGGAAAGTTCTGTGGGATTTCGATACGGCGCGCGCGTATCAGACGGTCAATGGCATCGCGGGGCACGGTGGAACGCTCGATGGACCCGGACCGGTGGTGGTGAACGGCATGGTGTTCGTCAATTCGGGTTATCCGCGGTTCGGCGGTATGCCGGGAAACGTGCTGCTGGCGTTCGCGCCGGACGGCCAGTAACGAGTGATAGACTGAGTCCCGATGGAGGCAAGGATATGAAGCTAACGGCGGTTGGATTGGCGATGACGGCGGCGCTGGCTGTTTCAGGCTATGCGCAGGGCCCGCAACCCGATTTCAGCAAGGTTCAAATCAAGACGACAAAGATCACTGACAACTTCTACACGCTGGAAGGCCAGGGCGGCACCATCGGCGTGCTAACCGGTCCGGACGGCGTCTTTATGGTGGATTCCGAGTTCGCGCCATTGTCCGAGAAGATCGCGGCCGCCATCCATCAGCTCTCCGATCGTCCCATCCGCTTCATGGTGAACACGCACGTCCACGGAGATCATACGGGCGGCGACGCCAATTTCGCCAAAATGGGCGTCACGATTCTCGCGCGCGATCAACTGCGTTATCGTTTGGCTCATCCCTCCCCGGCGGCCAACGGCACGCCGGGCGTTCCCGCTCCACACGAGGCCCTTCCCATCATTACTTACGACGGCCCCGTGACCGTTCACTTGGACGGTGAAGATATCCGTCTAATTCCAATCCGTCGCGCCCACACCGACGGCGACACGCTGGTTCAATTCACGAAGGCGAACGTGCTGATGACGGGCGACTACTTCCGGTCGCTGGGCTTTCCGAATATCGACCGCACGAACGGCGGGAGCCTGGACGGAATGCTGGCGGGCCTGGGCACGACGATTGGATTGGCCGATCCCGATACGAAAATCATACCGGGCCACGGTGTCATCGTCGATCGCAGTGCCTTGATCGCGCACCGCGACATGATTCTGTCGATCCGGGATCGCGTAAAAGCCCTGGTGGACGAGGGCAAAACAGTTGACGAAGTACTCGCTGCGAAACCCACGTCCGAATACGACGACAAAGTTCCCAGCGCAGCCACCACCTCGGAACGATTTATCCGTCAATTGTACGCAGAGCTGAAGACGAATTAAGCTGAAAGGGTGAAACTCTGCATTTTGCTCGCGGGTGCGCTCCTGGGCGCCGGCGCGTGGGCCGCCCTTGCACTTCAGTTTTCCCTACGCGATACGCACAACGCCATTCATTCCTCGGATGAATGGAACGGAAAGAAAGCCATCGTCGTATTCTATACGACGACCGACTGCCCATTGAGCAATAACGACGTGCCGGAAATGAACCGCATCCGCCAGGACTACGAATCGCGCGGCGTGGCGTTTTACGCCGTGCAGGCGGACACCACGATTGCCGATACCGAAGTGATCGAGCACGCCAAGGAGTACCAGTTCTCGTTCCCGGTACTGTTCGATCCGAAGCAGGTTTTGGTCAAGCTGACCGGCGCGACGACGATCCCGGAGGCCGCCGTGCTTTCCAGTTCTGGAAATCTGCTGTACCTGGGACGCATCGACAACCGCGTGGAAGATTTCAACAAGCGGAGGCCCGTCCCCACGGTGTTCGATCTGCGCGTCGCCCTCGATGCGGTGTTGGCCGGACGGCCCGTGCCCCATCCCCGGACTGAGGCCTTCGGTTGCGCCATCAATCAAGTGAAGTAGAGGGACCGATGAGGGGACGCTGGACGATCTTGATAGCGAGCTTCGCCGCGTTGACCGCTTCGGCAGCAGGGGCGACGCCGACGTTTAACAAAGATATTGCTCCAATCCTTTACGCCAATTGCGCCACGTGTCACCGGCCGGGCCAGGTAGCGCCGTTTTCGCTGCTGACCTATCAGGACGCATCCAAGCGGGCCGCGCTGATCGCTGGCGCAGTAAGCAAACGGTTCATGCCGCCTTGGAAGCCGGAGCCTGGTTATGGCGATTTCGCGAATGTCCGCCGCCTCACCGAAGATCAGATCGCGCTCATTCAAGAGTGGGCGAAAAACGGAAAGCCAGAGGGAGATCCGGCCGACCAGCCGCAGCCGCCGAAATTCGCCGATGGCTGGCTGGGAGGGAAGCCGGACCTGGTTCTCACGATGGAGTCTCCGCACACTCTACCGGCCGATGGGGCGGATCAGTACCGTTGCTTCGTGCTGCCCACCGGCCTCGACCACGATGTATACGTCGACGGCATTGAATTCCGGCCGGGCAACCGCCAGGTGGTGCATCACGCGCTCGTCTTTCTGGACGCCAGCGGAAAGGCGCGCGAGATGGCGGCATCCAGTCCCGACCACAGCTATCCCTGTTTTGGCGGACCCGGCTTCCAGGCTGCGGGCCTGATTGGCGGATGGGTGCCTGGATATACGCCCATCCCGCGAGATCCATCAGTCTCTGAGCCCATTCGCCAAGGCATGGACGTGGTGGTACAGATTCACTACCATCTGTCGGGCAAGCCCGAGCAAGATCAGTCGTCCCTGGGCTTGGCGTTTTCCGGGCCGCCCACGAAGGGACGCACTTCAATCCTCCTGTTCAATCATCACCTGGATATTGCACCCGGTGACTCGCATTACGTGGTAAAGGCGTCGCTGGTGCTACCGCGAGACGTCCAGTTGGCCGGCGTTACTCCTCACGCGCATTACTTGGGCAAGGAAATGAAGATCACCGCGAACCTGCCGGATGGCTCCACGAAGCCCTTGATCTGGATCAAGAACTGGGACTTCAACTGGCAGAGCGCTTACCGGTATCGCACGCCGCTCAATCTGCCCAAAGGCACACGCATCGAACTGGATTACACATACGACAATTCGGAAAATAATCCGAGCAATCCCGCCCATCCTCCCGTGCGTGTGCACTGGGGCGAGCAGACCACGGACGAAATGTGCCTCGCATTCCTATCGGTGCAATTGCCGACACGCGACGATATCCGCGAATTCCGCCGCGACATCGGGCGCCAGTACGTCGAACAGTTCTTGAGCCAAGTGACCACTCTTCAAGACCTGCCGTACGAGATGCTCTCGCCTCCCACTACCGAGCGTCTCACCAAGCTCTTCAAGTTGTTTGATAAGAACGGTGATGGCAAGTTGGACGACGGTGAACGGGACGCGATGCTGAAGTTTGTCGCGAACTTCCGCCAGCAGTAAGTAGAGCAATATCACACGGTTTCGTGCGCCACGTGATAGCATGGCGTATCGGAATGGGAACACAATTCAGACGCTTTAAATGCATCGCTGTCGTATGCAGCCTGGCCCTGGTTTCAGCGCTGGCGGCGAAGCCTCCCGAGCACAAGGTTTCGCCGGGCGACTGGCCGTCCTACGACCATGATCCGGGCAGCACGCGCTATTCGGAGCTCAAGCAGATCAACACGACCAATGTCTCGATGCTGGCGCCGGCCTTCACCTATTCACTGCGCGGCGAGGCGGCGCCGCCCCGTTTCGGCGGAGGCGGCTCGGAAGCGACGCCGATTGTCATCAATGGCGTCCTGTATGTGACGGCCTCGAATCGCGTTGTCGCTCTGGATGGCGAAACGGGCAAAGAAATCTGGAGCTACACAGTTACCGGCCCGCGGCCCTCCACGCGCGGCGTGGCGTATTGGCCGGGCGATCAGGAGAACCCGCCGCGCATTATATTCACCGCCGGGCGCAATCTGATCGCACTCAACGCCAATACGGGCAAGATCGATCCGGGTTTCGGCAAAGAAGGCGTCGTCGATATGGTAATCGGATATAACGGCGTGCCCACGATCTTCAAGAATCTTGTCATGGTGGGAGCCGGTGTGCTGGAGTTGCCGGTTGGCCAGCCGGGCGACACGCGCGCTTACGACGCCCGGACAGGCGCCAAGCTGTGGGAATTTCACACCGTCCCCCGCCCCGGCGAAGTCGGGCATGAAACCTGGCTGAATGATGGTTGGAAGGGCCGCTCCGGAACAAACGTATGGGCGTGGCCGATGACCGTGGACGCGCAGCGCGGCATTCTCTACATGCCGGTCGACGGGCCTGCGTCCAACTATTACGGCGGGGACCGTCCGGGCGCGAATCTTTTCGGTAATTCCGTCGTTGCCGTGGATGCCGAGACGGGCAAATTGAAGTGGTATTTCCAGACTGTGCATCACGATTTGTGGGATTACGACAATCCGCCGGCTCCGGCGTTGATCGACATCACCGTGAACGGTAAGAAGATTCCGGCGCTGGCGCAGATCGGCAAGACCGGGTGGATGTTCATTCTGAACCGCGAAACCGGCAAACCGGTTTTCGGCGTGGAAGAGCGAAAAGTCGCCGCTGGCGATGTGCCGGGCGAGTGGTATTCGCCGACGCAGCCATTCCCGCTGAAGCCGCCGCCGCTGGCGCGGATGGACTACAAACCAGAAGATCTGGTGACGGCTGAAGACACGACGCCCGAACACGCCAAAGCCTGCAAGGAGCTGGTCGAGCGGAGCGGCGGATTCTATAATGCCGGGCCCTTCACTCCGTTCCTATTCCATGAAGACGGCAAGCCGCCAAAATCGACCATCATCTTTCCCGGCGCCACCGGCGGCACCAATTGGGGCGGCATTGCGACGGACCCCAAACTGGGCTACGTGTTCGCCTACACGCAGGATCAGGGCCAAGTCGGCTGGACCGAGAAAAAGAAGCCCGGTGTCGAGTATTCGTTCGACGAACATGGTTCGCCGCTCGAATACACACGGGCGGGCGTGGATGGCCCAGGGCCGTTCCACACCTTTAGCGTGCCGGTAAAAGAGGCAGATGGTACGAGAGCGAATTGGCCCTGCCAAAAACCACCATGGGGCCGGCTGACCGCGGTGAACGCGAATACGGGCGAATTCGCGTGGCAAGTGCCGCTTGGAATCACCGAAGACTTAGGACCGCAAAGACAGGACACGGGGCGTGCTGGAGGATTTGCGGGCCCAACCGCTACGGCCGGCGGCCTGGTGTTCATTGGCTCGGTGAGCGACAAGCGCTTCCGCGCGATCGACGCGAAGACCGGCAAAGAGCTGTGGGCTTTCAAAATGGACGCCACCGGCAACGCGGACCCGATGACCTATGCGGGCAAGAACGGCAAGCAATATGTGGCAATCGTCGCGGGTTTGACGCTGCACGTGTTCGCACTGCCTTAGGTCGAATCGTCTAGCCTTCAGGGGCGCCTAAGCAGCCGTCGGTCAGCGACACGTCAGGCGTGGTGCGCCTGCTGCAAGCTTTCCTGCATCACTTTCTCCCCGTGATCTGGTTCTCCGTGGCCTGGCAGGCTACCCTCCGGCACAAGGGAGGCGAAGCTTTGAAACACCTGGGCGATCAGATCCAGCCGCCGCTCCAGGCGGGAGATGCGCTCCATAAGACCAGCGTCGGTCGTCGCCGGCATAATGGCCATCATTCGGTGATAGAGCTGGGCGCGGTTCCGCACACCCAGCTTCCGGTAAGAATTGTCGATGTGGGTCTGTGCGGTCTTACAAGAAAGATTCAGGCGTTCGGCGATTTCCTTGCAAGTCAGGCCCTCAAAGAGCAGTTGACAGATCTGTGCCTGGCGCGGCGACAGTTTCTCGGACAACCAGCCTCGTGGCGTCATGTTGGCAGGATGGGCCCTCCCGGCAACATTCCAGTCTGTTTGCGTTGTCAGCTTCAAACTACACAACCTCCTTGGGCTCTCGGGCGCGGATGATATGTGACTCACGGAGGCGTCACGATGTTTCACATTTTTCGCACGACTGCGCCCGGGGGGTCCGTGGGGGGCCGCCAGTGATTAGGGCGTGGAATCGGATGGCGTCGAATCCGTGCGGTCCTTTGGTCTGTCAGTTTTCCACATGTGCCCAAGTACTCGGAATTCCTCCTTGGCCAGTTGAGTAGGACCCATGATTCGGTGAAGCGAGGCAGGAAGATATCCCAGCCGCACACGGATAGAGTCGAACGCTGCCGCCATCGACCCTTGCGCGAGATGGAGCAAAGACGGTGGAACTGCGGAGAGCTGGTAACCGAGTCTGTCCATCTCATCCCCGGCCATCCACTCAATCAGAGCTACCTCGTCTCCTCGAAGCTGGTGTTTCCAGGTGCCAATCAAGTCTGATGTGACCGGCTGCACAGAACGCCGGGTCCACCAACTGTACGACGTCGCTTCCTCGCGAGGAACAAGCATCGAATCAGACCACTCTTCACCTAAATGGACGCAGATTCTCGCCAATTCACGTTCAGGCTTGGTTACCAGGGCTTCGTAACGAACCTCGAGGTACCCCGGCCGGTGCCGCGAGCGCTGGGCGGAGCGATTGAGATTCAGCCAGACGCGAGCATTGTTCAGAACGCTGTGTGAGGCCCACGGCATACGTTGCAACGATGCAACAACGTCGCGGGGATCCCGCACGAGATGGAGGATCACGGCGCCCGGGTACCATTCGCATAGGGTCTCCGCGAAATCCGCGTGATAGGGTGTCTTTTCGCCGAAACGACTCTTGCCCTGGGACTGGGCGTAATGTTCCAAAAGGAGCGTGAAAAATGCGCGGTAATCGGTGGCATCTTGCAACAGCCGGTCCGCCAGCTTGGAAGTTTCGATACCTAGCCGCTGAAACCGCTTGGTTGAGAGGTACTCCCTCACCAGGCGTTGCCGGTTGCGGGGGTCAGTCAGATCGCCGAAAGCTTTACGGCGTGCATACACCATGCGCTGAAACTGAGTCTCTCTGGCGATCGCAAGTGAGGCGTGCCGATTGAGCATGTTGAGCAACAAGGTGGTCCCGCTCCGCGGAGCGCCAACGATAAAAACCGGAGGTTTAGTTACTGCCTTGTGAGGATCCACGTTGAGCCGTCCGAGCGCCGTTACGTGATACCAGTCTAGCGCTGCGCACACCGAGGCCTAGGGCCCTTCCAATAGCCACATGCCACAATCCCGTAGCGCAGCGAGCTATGATGGACCACAAGGCTTTTGCTTGACCTCACAGGATGCCCAGGTGACAGGCAAGTTTTTTTCGGTGATCGTCCCGACGTTCAACCGGCGCGAGCGGGTCCGCGCGTGCCTGGAGGCGCTAGCGAACCTCAACTATCCCAAAGACCAATTCGAAGTCATCCTCGTGGATGACGGCGGTACGGCCGATTTGGAAGGCTTGACTCCGGCGATCAGCAGCCGCCTTTGCATCCAACTGGTGAGACAGGCGCATGCGGGGCCGGCAATGGCGCGCAATCGGGGAGCCGAAAACGCTCGCGGTCAGATTCTGGTTTTCACGGATGACGATTGTGAACCGGCGCCTGATTGGCTCAACGCAATCGAGGCATCTTTGCAGCAATTTCCGGATCACATCATCGGCGGGCGTACTGTGAATGCAGTCCCTGAAGACTTATATGCGAGCGCCAGCCAGTCGGTCCTGGACTCGATTTATATGTACTACAATCGCCCTGGACACAATGCCCGCTTCTTCGCGTCTAACAACATCGCCGTGCCTGCGCGTCTGTTCCGCGAAACCGGAGGCTTCCATCTGCAATTTCCAGCCGCTGCCGGAGAAGACCGGGAGTTTTGTGGACGCTGGTTACAGCGTGGCTTCGGGCTGGTCTACGCACCCAACGCCGTTGTACTGCACAGGCAGCAGCCCGGCTTGAAAGCCTACTGGAGGCAGCATTTCCGCTACGGCCGCGGTGCACGCCGCTATCGACAGATCGCGCGCGCGGCGGGCTATCGCGTACGATTCGAAACGTTCGCGCTGCATTGGGAGATCTGGCGCGCGCCTCTTCGCGGCACTTCCGGATGGAACGCGATGCGCACGATTTGCGCCGTCGCGATTTCACAGATCGCAGTGGGAGCGGGCTTCTTGAGAGAATTCCTTCCTCATCTCTTCTCGACTCGCCGGCAGGGAGACCACGCTGGTGCTTCCGCGCTGGCGGACAGGCGTTAGGCGGCGGCAGGATTGGGCAAACATGCTCTCGAACGAGATGAGCTATAAAGGAGAAAACGTGCCTAGCCTATCGGTTGTGATTGCATCCTATTGCTCTCGCCGAACGATTCAGGCATGCCTCCGCTCGCTGGAGAATCAGACTCGCCCGCCCAGTGAAATTATCCTGGTCGACAGCGGAAGTGACGGTACGGCGGAACTGGTTGTCGGCGAATTCCCGCATGTACGGCTGTTCTCCTTCTCCGAACGGAAATACCCCGGCGATGCGCGCAATATTGCCTTGCAGCACGCCACTGGCGACGTGATCGCGTTTCTGGATGCCGATTGCGTCGCTGATCCGAATTGGGCGGAAGAAATCCTGCTAGCACATCAAAACACGGACGCTTTGATCGGAGGCGCGGTCGACAACGCGAATCCAGAGAGTCTGGTCGGATGGGCGGCATATTTCTGCGAGTTCAGCCAATGGATGCCGGGCACGAAGCCCCGTTACATGATCGAGGTTCCCACAAACTGCCTATCCATCAAACGCTGGGCCTTCGAAAAGTACGGACCATTCCTGGAGGGCACCTACTGTTCCGATAGCGCCTTCAACTGGCGGGCGGGAGCCGACGGGCAGCGGCCGTGGTTTCAACCGGCAATTCGAGTACTTCATCACAACCTGGCGAACTTGGGCAGGTTTCTAGCGAAGCAAGTGATGCACGGGCGCGCGTTCGCGACTGTTCGCATCCAGGAGCAGAATCTGGCACCGCGACGTACGGCGATCTTGTGGCTCGGATCGCCTCTACTGCCGCTCCTCCTTTTCTCGCGTCTCTTTGTGCGTGTGTTGAAAAACCGCGCCTACGTCTCCCGCTTCATCCAGGTGTCCCCAATCGTATCCCTCGGCCTCACAGCCTGGTCTTGGGGTGAGTGCCAGGGGTACCGGAAGGGCCAGAAGAACCTGTACCAGAAAACTGGGGCGCCTGAGTCCCTCAGGAGGTCGGCATGGCAGTGAAGGAAAGCCCGGCGGCCGGGATTGAGTTGCCGACAATATCGGTAGTCATCGAAACCTACACCATTACACGCGAATACCCTCTCAAAGAAGGACAAGCCCAGCTTGCCTCTGTCTTGGACCGGTTAGAACAGCAATCCTATCCGAGGGACCGGACCGAAATCCTGGTTGTGCTGGACCAGGCCGCGAGCGAGTGGGAGCAGTTCCTGCAAACTGATTACCCGCGAGTGAGAACCGCTTTCATCCGAAATGGGACTTATCTGTCGATGAAGAATCTTGGTTTCGAATTGACGCGTGGCGACATGATAGCGCTCATCGACGGGGATTGCTTTCCGGTGGCGGACTGGCTGGAGAGGATCGCTGCGGCGTACCGGGCCGGCGCCGATGCCGTGGCGGGCAAGACTCGTTACCGGCCGGAGCATCCATTCGCTGAGACATTTTCGGTCTTTGACTTCGGGCACGTGCAGGCAGACCGCCTCGGCAAGACCTTCGCCTTCAATGCGAACAACCTCGCCTTCCGCCGCAGTGTCGTGACAAATCACCGCTTTGACAGCCAAGCGAAGCGCAACGGCGGATGTTTTCTTCTTTGGCGCAAATTGAAGCTAGCCAACTACGACATGATCTACGATCCGAAGATGTTCGTAGGGCACGGCAACGATTATTGGAAGCTGGGATTCGTTCGCAAGCACGTGGAGCGCGGATTCGACGCGATCAATCTGTTCCGCACCTCGGATCCAGCTCTGCTGGAAGGCGCACGCTACATCCGCTTCGGACCGCTGGTGCCGCTGGGAATGTTTGCGAGCCGTGTGCTTTTCGATCTCCGGCGAATCGTGTCGAACCGGCAAGACCTGGGTATCCAGCTCGTCGCCGTCCCATACTACTTTGCAGCTTCCGTGTTCATACGGAGTCTCGAGGCGTTGGGCGGGATGATTGCCCTTTGGAATCCGGAATACTTCTACGAGCACTGAGAGCGTAGCGCTCTCAGGCGACAATAGGAAAATCATGACCCCGAACACCTCGGAGAACGGATTGACCATCTGGTTCACCGGCTTGAGTTCCGCTGGCAAGACCACGATCAGCCAGGCACTACTGGAGCAACTGAAGAGCCAGGGACGCCAGGTGGAGTGGCTGGACGGCGACATCGTGCGCCAGTACTTCAGCAAAGGACTCGGCTACTCCAAAGAAGATCGCGATGAGAACATCCGCCGCATCGGATTGATGGCTGAGAAGTACACGCGCCAAGGTTATATCGTGCTGGTTTCGGCCATCTCCCCATACCGGGCAACGCGGGCGGAGGTTCGCGAACGCATCGGTAGTTTCCTGGAGGTCTACGTGCACGCTCCCCTGAGTGTGTGCGAGAAGCGGGACCTCAAGGGCATTTACCGGCGCGCCCGAGCAGGCGAGATCCAACATGTGACCGGCATCGACGACCCGTACGAGCATCCATTGGCGCCGGACGTAGAGTGCCGCACCGACCTGGAGAAGCTGGAAGAAAGCGTCGCCAAGGTTTACGAAGCGATGGAGCGCTGGTTCGGCGCGGCCTCTGGACAACCCGCCTCCGCGTGAGCTCGCCCGCAGCGAGGCGATTCGGGTCCTCGAGCGCGAGCACGAAGGCTAACCCTCCCGGACAGCTGGACAAAGCGGCGCTGTCCGGGAAGATTGTCGCCGCTTACTGCGCGAGTGCGTAACCCCAACCAGTCTGGCTCGAATCTGAGAACGTCAGAGATAGCTCGGGAGACTGTACAAACTCATTGACTCTCGCGATACCCGGCGCTCCTGAAATTGCCGGCTGGGAAATCACGAAACTAATCGTCAAACTCTGAGCGGTGCTCGAACTGCCGCCGCCGCTGGTTGTTGTGCTGGTGCCGGATGAACCGCTGGAGCCTGGAGTCAGGGCAGCGCTGGAACTGCTGATGGTCATCGTTCCGCTGCAGTCGGCATTTACCGAATAGGTCCCGGTGTATTCCAGGCTTGTCAGCGAAGTCGGCTCGGCGTTGGAAGACGAGTTGCCGTTGGCTGAAAGCGGAGTTGGCGAAGGGATAGGGGCGCTCGCCGGCATAGCAATGTTTCCCGCGCCATCAAACACGACTTCTCCCAGAATGGTCGGCTGCATGGTGCTGGGCGAGCTTTCGCCGGTGTTGCCAGAGCCGGCGCCCGTCGTGCCTGTTCCAGTGCCAGTGCCTGTTCCAGTTGAACTAGCTGGCATCTGTAGTCCAACTGCATTCAAAACGAATCCATACGGACCGTTCAGCGTCGCGACCGTACAACCATTGCGATTCAACACCCGGGTCAACTTGAGAGCAAGCTGAGAAGTTGTTTGCGCGCCGGTCGTGCCCGGTGATCCTGATCCGCTACCGCTCGTTCCGGGGCTGGATGTGCCGGTGTTTCCCGAACCCGTGTTCCCGGAACCAGTATTCGAACCGGATGAGGTTGTGACAGTTAAGTCGATTTCCGCGCCTCGACCTAAGACGACGCCGCCAAGAGCGGTTGAGGCGGTGGTGCTGCCAAAGGGGTCGACTAGATTCATGGTGATTGTGCAGTCCGGGTTCACAGTGTAGGTTCCGGCCTGCAAAACATTTCCGCCAAGCGTTGAGGAAGTCAGAACGTTGCCCGCGCCGTCGAAAGTCAGAATCCCGGACAAAGCGAGTTGAGTACCTCCGTTAATTCCATTGAGTAACTGCCCCAACGAAGTATTGCTGTAAGTACTGGTCGAGCTTGTTCCGGTGTTGCCGCTGATTCCTGTTCCCGAGGTTGTCCCTGTAGTGCCCGTCGAGCCGCTCGTGCTCGTTGTACCGGTGGAGCCTGTGGAACCGCTCGTGCCTGTTCCACTGTTGGAGGCCGGCGCTGGGCCCGGCTGCGTTGCTACAAATCCATATGGTCCATTGATATTTGCGTTGGTTACCTCGCACACTTGAGCCGAAGCCCAACAACTGCCCCAAACGCCAAGACATGACGCGACAAGGGTTCTTGTCCAATAGCACTTCATTGAGGTCTCCTGATGATGGCCTTGATCTCGAACTGTCGGAAGATAGACCGCTTCTCGACTGGAGCCGTTACGTGAGAGGGAGTAAGGCACTCCTCGTTACAAGCTAGCGGTCGGCTTGGAGTTACAGGTGACTCACGGTGTTGGTGAGCGTGCCGATCCGTTCGATCGTCACCGACACCGGGCCGCCGAGCTTGTTGAGATCAATGTTTTGCACGGCGCCGCCTTGCGCGGACTTCTTTAGCGCCGTCCCCATGGAGACGATATCGCCCGCATCTAGCGTCAGATGGGTGGACAAGAACGCCAGGACTTCCGGGATTTTATAGAACAGGTTCTCGGTGTTGTCCTCCGTGACCAATCGATCCTTGTGATGGCATGACACCGCCAGCCCGTGAGGATTGGGCACTTCATCTCTGGTGACCACCCAGGGTCCCATGCAGGCGAATGTATCGCAGCACTTATAGCGGCCCGGATAGCTCACCCAGGTGTCGACATATTCGATCTCATTCGGGTTGTCCGCCTTCGGATGAATCGCGCGGTAGTGAAACGTGTCCTCGCCCCGCATGGTGGGCGAGGTTATGTCGTTGTGAATGGTATAGCCGAAGACGTACTCGTAAGCGTCCTCGGCCCGGATGTTCTTGGCGGACTTGCCGATGATCACGGCCAGTTCCGGCTCCGGATGGACGCGCCCATAGTGCGGTTTGCATTCGATCGCGCCGCCATGGCCGACCAGCGAGCTCGCCGGCTTGATGAACATGGCCGGATGCTTTGGTCCTTGCAAGATGCGGTCGCTGTTCGCGCTGTTGTTGAGCGCCAGGCAGCAGATTTTGGAAGGCCGCCGCACGGGCGCATACCAGGCGACATCGGTCATCGAGAAGGTCTCACCTGTTTCGCGAAGGCCCGACAATTCGCCGGGCCCGGCCTCAATGAGTTCCAGGATACTGCGAGCGCCGGCTATTTCGTGCAGAGTGTCGCGGGCTGGGAAACCAATGCGATCCTTCCCCGCGGCCCGAAAACTGGCGAGTTTCACCGTTGATCCGGAATGATGGCCATGATCTCGCATTCCACAAGCAAGGGAGCGCGCAGATCGGGAGTGGAAAAAGTGTGCCTGGCGGGCCGGGAGTGATCGTCTGGAAACATCTCCACCCAATATTTGTTCATCTGCGGCCGATGCGCCATGTCTTTCAACCAGAAACTCATCTTAATGACATCGTCGGGCTTGGCGCCGGCCGCGGCCAGGACTTTGCCGACGTTGACGAACATCTGCTGGCACTGCGCGTCGATGCCGTCGGGAACCTTGCCTGTTTCCGGATCCTTGCCGAAAATTCCTCCGCTGACCACGAACGGACCAATCCGGCTGGCGTTCGGTATTGGATTCACGTGCTCCAACCCCTTGACCTCAATGCTGGTACGTTTGCTCATGATCGTAGTCTAGCGTGCGAGGCGGGCGGAGTTTAATTGCGCCAATACGAAGTCCAGGTGCGGCCCGCGCGATATCGCGTTCCACTTCGGCGAGATCCGGGCCATTCCTCGTCCACGGCCGCAGGAGAACCTCCAATACGCCCATCTCGAGTGCCGGATTCCGACGCATCCATGGAGCATGATCATTGGACAATTGTAGTGGATGTTTATGGAAAGCACAGTGCCGCGAACGGCGTGCAGGGTGTGGAAATCAATTTTGCAGGCAGGCGTTCTCTCGGGTGACAGCCTTGCCCGCTGGAGCTCAGATCTCGTTTACATTCGTTTACGGCCGATTCGGATAACCTGGCAGGAACACAGATTATTTCGGACAGCTTCGTGTTGCCTTCTTTCGCGGCGTTTGAGGTGGTCTCACAGAGCGAAGCAATAGACGGCGACGGCCCGTCCTCCTAATGTATGACGCCCGCGGCGCCTGGCCGATCAAGGTATTCGATGCATCCGGCGTAGTATCATGCTCGAAGCCGACGCCATCGTCCAAGGAGGACCCAAGAGGATCCTGCCAGCCGCAGCTCGCGCGTTTATGGCCGCCACGTTCCTGGTCTGTATCGCTGCAGCGCAGCCAGTGAAGATCTACAACACCGGGATCCGAACATTTATTGCACCGCGGCGAACGCAGGCTACGACTTCACCTGGATCGAAATGCAGCACAGTCCGTTGACGTTTGAAGACGTGGCGCACATGATCTGGGCCTGCCGCGGGGCGTCGGCGATGCCCGTCATCCGCGTTCCGGACGCCACCGAGAGCGATATCCAGAAAGCGACTGACATCGGCGCGCTGGGTATCATCGTGCCGACCGTAGACACGGCCCGAAAATAGCCCAGACTGTTGAACCTGCCTAGCGCTTGGTGCTGGAGTACAATCAAGACTACGGCCCTTACGGATCCGCGCTGATCTTCATGGCTCGAAAGGGCCAATAACTATGGGCGTGATCCGATCATCTTTATATTCATATAGTTCGGCCTGTGTATGTGGATAGTCCGTTTAGCGCTGCGGCGCCCCTATACCTTCGTTGTGATGGCTGTGGCCATCCTGCTGCTCGGCGTGGCAGCCATCGTAACGATGCCGGTGGACATCTTTCCCTATATCGATATTCCCGTCATTAGCATCGTTTGGAATTACAACGGAATGTCGCCGTCCGAAATGGAGAGCCGCATCCTCACGGTCTTCGAACGGGCGATGACCACGACAGTTAACGACATCGAACACATCGAGTCGCAATCCTATTACGGCGTCTCCGTTGTACGCGTCTATTTCCAGCCCAACGTAAAAGTCGACATGGCGATGAGCCAGATCACGGCCATCTCCAATCTCACTGTTCGCGCCATGCCGCCGGGCATTTTTCCGCCCAATATTCTCAAGTACGACGCTTCCAGCGTGCCCATCCTGCAGTTGGGTTTGGAAAGCAAGACCTTGAGCGAGCAGGAAATCAACGATCTCGCGCAAAACTTCATCCGGACTCCCCTGGCGACGGTGCAGGGCGCTTCGGTGCCGGGGCCGTACGGCGGCAAACAGCGCCAGGTGGTTGTGGATCTCGACCCCAACGCGCTCTACGCCAAACAGCTTTCGGCGATTGATGTTTCCAACGCCTTCAATCTGCAAAACCTGATCCTTCCGGCCGGGACGATCAAAATTGGAGACATCGAATACCCGGTTCGTCTGAACAGCAGCCCAGAGGTCCTCAGCGACATGAATAATCTGCCGATCAAGACCGTCAACGGCGCGACCGTCTATCTCAAGGACGTTGCCACGGTCCACGACGGCTTCAACGTGCAGCAGAATATTGTGCGGACGAACGGGACCCGGGGAGCGCTGCTGACCATCCTTCGCAATGGCCAGGCTTCGACGCTCGACATCGTCAACAAGGTGAAAGCTGCGCTGCCCAGAATCGAAGCGGGCATGCCTCCAGCGTTAAAGGTCCGGCAACTCTTCGATCAATCGTTGTTTGTTCGCGCGGCCATCAGCGGCGTGTTGAAGGAAGGTGTGACCGCGGCCCTGCTCACCGGTTTAATGATCCTGGTGTTCCTCGGCAGTTGGCGAAGCACGGTCATCGTGTGCATCTCCATTCCGCTTTCCATTCTGACGTCGTTGATCCTCCTCAAGCTGATGGGCCACACCATCAACGTGATGACGCTGGGCGGCTTGGCGCTGGCGGTGGGCATTCTGGTCGACGACGCCACGGTGGAGATCGAGAATACCCACCGGAATCTTGCGATGAAGAAGCCCTTGGTGCGCGCCGTATTGGATGGCGCCCAACAGATCGCGGTGCCGGCCTTCGTCTCGACGCTGGCAATTTGCATTGTGTTTGCCCCGGTTCTGCTGCTAACCGGCGCCGCCAAGTACCTGTTCACGCCGCTCGCTCTAGCGGTCGTTTTTGCCATGCTCGCCTCGTACATGTTGTCGCGCACCTTGATTCCGAACATGGTGCATTACCTGCTCAAGCCGGAAGTGGACATGTACCGAACCGGCGAGCACGGCGAAGGTGGCACGGCAGAGGGCCATCCACTGATCTGGCGCATGCATTTTGCGTTCAATCGCGTGTTTGAGCGTTTCAGAGCCTTCTATACCGGACTGCTGGACTGGGCCCTGGACCACCGGGCGCCGGTTCTCGCTGGTTTTCTCGCCTTCGCCCTGGCCTCGCTCGGTTTGGTCTACCTGGTGGGGCGCGACTTCTTCCCCACCGTGGATTCGGGACAGATTCGTTTACACGCGCAAGCTCCGGCCGGCACGCGCATCGAGAAGACGGAGCTGATTTTCGCTGAGATCGAAAAAGAGATCCGTAACGCGATCCCGCCCGGCGAACTGGACACGATTCTGGACAATATCGGCGTGCCTTCGGGCGGCTTCAATCTCGCCTTCGGAGATAGCTCCGTGATTGGCAGCAATGACGGCGACATTCTGATTTCACTGACCAAGGACCACACGCCCACCGAGGTCACCACCGAGCGGTTGCGGGCGCGGCTGCGCCAAAAGTTTCCGGACGTCATCTTCTTTTTCGAAGCGGCCAACATCACGAACCAGATTCTGAATTCGGGACTGCCGGCGCCAATCGACGTGCAGGTGACCGGGCGCGACGCCGGGCCTAACTATGCGCTTGCGCAGCAACTCGAGAAGAAGATCGCCCGCATTCCAGGCGCTGTGGACGTTCACATTCACCAGGTAGTGGACGCTCCGGAGCTGCAAGTCAACGTGGATCGCGTGAAGGCGGGCCAGTTGGGCTTAACGCAACGGGATGTGGCTAGCGCCCTGTTGATCTCACTGAGCGGCAGCGAGCAGGTGGCTCCCAATTTCTGGTTGAACTGGAAGAACGGAGTCAGTTACCGCGTGCTGATTCAGACACCGCAATATAAGCTCGATTCGGTCGCTAAGCTGATGCGGACGCCGGTCTCGGCGGCGGGCGGCGCTGTTGCGTTCTCCACTCCCGGTTCCTTGGCTGGAGTGGCCAATCAGGCCGCGAGTTCAGTGGGAACCTCGCCCAGCCAGAACTCTAGCGCTTACGGCAATCCGGGCGCGCTGCCCTATAACACGCAGCTGCTGTCGAATCTGGCGACCATCGAGCGCACCACCGGCCCGGAGATCGCAAATCACTACAACGTGCAGCCGGTGTTCGATGTGTATGCTAACATCGACCGGCGCGACTTGGGTAGCGTGACCTCCCAGGTGGAAAAGATCATGCGCCAAACCAAGATTCCCCGTACCACGCAGCTCATGTTGCACGGGCAGGCCGAGACGATGGAGAGTTCTTTCTATCGCCTGGGCCTGGGCGTGATTGCGGCGATCGTTCTGGTGTATCTGTTGATGGCGATCAATTTTCAATCCTGGGTGGACCCATTGATCATCCTGAGCGCGCTACCGGGTGCGTTGGCCGGCATTCTGTGGATGCTATTCATGACGCAGACGACCTTGAATGTTCCGTCGCTCATGGGGGCAATCATGTGCATCGGCGTGGCCACCGCCAACAGTATCCTCGTGGTCGTGTTTGCCAATGATGAAAGAATGGCGGGGAAAGGCGCCCGTGCGGCAGCGCTTGGCGCGGGTTATACGCGGCTACGCCCGGTGGTGATGACCGCGCTGGCGATGATCCTGGGCATGCTGCCCATGGCGCTCGGGATCGGCGAGGGGGCCGAACAAAACGCCCCGCTTGGCCGAGCCGTGATTGGCGGCCTGCTGGTGGCTACTGTCACCACCCTGTTCATCGTTCCTATCGTGTACACCTACCTGCGCCACCGCCCGCCGGTGGACCACGACAAACTGATTGAAGAGGAGGCGCGCGAAGGGCAGTTTGAAGACGAATTCCAAATGTACTGAGGCCCCTGCCAGATTTTAATGACACGATCTACCATCGAAGAACCGGACAATCCCGTCCCTTCGGGCGCATCCACGACTGAGGAGGAATTGCGCGCGGAGATTGAGAGGCTGAAGCGGCAATTGCAGGAGCAGAAGGCGAAGACCGCAGTGCATTCGCCGCTCGAGCACCCGCGCAGGCCGTCCAACCTCGCCGTGTTCGGATTGCTTCTTCTGGCAGCGCTCGGTGTGCTGGTGGCATTCTTCGTTGGCTACATTCCACACCACCAACGTGAACTCGCCGTGACCTCTGAGTCCAACGCGCAAAATGCAGCGTTGCCGGACGTCAGCGTAGTCAGTGTAAAGAAGGCCGCTGCGGTCGGCCAACTGGTGCTGCCCGGAAATATTCAAGCGGTCACCGAGGCTCCCATCCTGGCCCGCGCCGAAGGCTACATCAAACGCCGGCTTGTGGATATCGGCGATCGCGTGAGCGCGGGGCAACTCCTGGCCGAGGTCGAAGCGCCGGATCTGGATCAACAGGTGCGTCAGGCTCAAGCCGCCGTCGCGCAGGCGGAAGCGGATCTGCAGCGCGCCCGGGCCGCTCTCGATCAAGGCCAGGCCAACGAGTCGATCGCCAGAGTGACGGCCTCACGCTGGGAAAATCTGGTGAAGCGCGGCGCGGTGTCGCGCCAGGAGAACGACCAATACCAAGCCCAATTCCAGGCGCAAGCCGCCAACGTCCAGGCGCTGAATCGCGCCGTGGAAGCCGGCAAGGCGAGCCTCGCTGCCGCGCAGGCCAATGTCGGCCGGTTGAGCGAGATGCAGGGATACCTGAAAGTGCGCGCGCCCTTCGCAGGTGTCATTACGGTGCGAAACATCGACGTCGGCGCATTGGTCAATAACGGGAGCACCCTGCTGTTCCGAATCGCGCAAACCAACCTTCTGCGCACGTATGTCAATGTGCCACAGGCAAACGCGCCTGACATTCATACGGGTTTGACAGCCGTTTTGGACACGCCGGAGCTACCCGAGCGGAAGTTCAACGGCACCGTCACCCGCACGTCCAACGCTTTAGATCCCGCCAGCCGCACGCTTCTGGTGGAGGTGCAAGTCCCCAATCCGGAGGGAAAGCTGCTGCCCGGCATGTACGTGGATGTGGACTTCCACCTCCCGCGCAAGGATCCACCTCTACTGCTGCCAAGCGACACTCTACTGGTTCGTCCGGAAGGCACACTGGTGGCGGTGATTCGGCCGGGCAATACGGTTCACTTCCAGCCGGTGGTGGTCGGCCGGGACAGTGGCAGCCAGATTGAGATTCTCTCGGGCCTCAACGAGGGAGAACTGGTGGCCGCGAGCCCCAACGACGCGGTGCAAGAAGGCGCCAAAGTGCATCCCGTCCCAGCAGCTCAAACCGGCGGTGGCGCGCCCAAACGCCCGCGCTGACACAATGTAGAGTTGGACCGTGGCGCGCGAACTGGCGCGACCGCTGGAGGATTGTGTCATTGCAAGCAGACCAAACTCATGATGAAAAAATTTAGCGCAGTTCTTCTTTCACTTTTGCTTCTGGAACCGGCCCTGTTCGCGACGGACCCCTGGCCGTGGTTGAGCCGTCCTTACGTGCCACCGCCGATGGCGCCGGTGGATCTGACCAACACGGCCCTGATTCGCTCTTTGCTGCGCGCCGGCAACATCTACCTGTCGCTCTCGGACGCGGTCGCTCTCGCGATCCAGAACAACCTCGATATCGAACTGGAGCGCTACACGCTGCCGGCAGCCGACACCGAGGTCCTGCGGGCCAAGGGCGGCGGGCTACTGCGCGGCCTTCCCTATACGCTGGCCGAAGTGCCCGTAGGAATCGGTGGTCCGGCCAGCCCTCTGATCACCAACGCGGCGTCGCCCAGCATCAGCGCTGGATCAGTCCCCACGAATCCATCCGAATTAGGCGTACTCTCGGAGCCGCAGGACAACCTGGCCGTGACCGGAACCATACCCTACTCCACTGGCCCAGCCATTCCTTTGTTCGATCCAGCGCTCGCCGGCCAGCTGAATTGGACGCACCAAACGACGCCGGAGGCCAACTCCGTCACCGTGGGCACAAGCGCGCTACAAACGAACACCACCCTAGCTGACGTCGGCTATGTGCAAGGCTTCGGACCCGGCACCGAGCTCAACGTCAGCTTCAACAACGCCCGCGAGACTCTGAATTCTCTTCGTGGCAATTACAGTCCCTACACGACCTCCAACATTGGCTTCACCGTTACCCAGCCGCTGCTGCGCGGATTCGGCCTGGCGGTGAACCGCAGGTTCATCCGAATCGCCAAGAACGAGAAAGCCATTGCGAATCTCCTGCTCCAGCAGCAGCTCATCGCCACCGTGTATGGCGTGGTGCGCCTCTACACCGACCTGGTGACGCTCTACGAAGACGTCAAAGTGAAGCAAGACACGCTGGCGTCGGCGCAGAAGCTATATGAGGACACCAAGGCGGAGGTCGATGAAGGCACGCTGGCTCCCGTGGAATTGACGCGCGCCAATGCGCAGGTGTACTCGATCCGCCAGGACCTGATCAACTCCAGTTCGCTACTGGAGGAGCAGGAAGCCATCGTCAAGACGGTGCTCACGCGCCGCACCGACAACGATCCGGACATCCTGGCGGCACGGGTTATTCCCACCGACACCATCGAGGTTCCCGCCAAAGATGAGGTCGCGCCGCTCCAGCAGTTACTGTCGGAGGCATTTGCCAACCGGCCGGACTTAAGGCAGGCGGGCGTGCAGGTGGAGAACTCGCAAATCAGCCTGGAAGGTTCACGCAATGGCCTGCTGCCGGAAATCGATCTGGTCGGCGTGGCTCAGAACAACGCGCTCGCCGGGCAAGCCAATCCGCTCGCCAGCAGTGTCGACCCGACCTTCCTGGGCGGATATGGCAGCGCTCTCGAGCAGCTCGCCACTCGGAAGTATCCCACCTACGGCGTCGGGTTGAACATTACACTGCCTCTACGAAACCGGATCGCGCAGGCCGACGTGGCCCGCGACCAGATCCTGCTACGGCAAACTCAGGTCCGCCAGGAGCAATTGCGAAAGCAAGCTCAACTGGAAGTGGAGGATGCGCTGGTAGCCATGCGGCGCGCCCGGGCATCTTATGAAGCCGCGGTGCAGACGCAAGCCTTGCAGCAGGAGTCGCTCGACGCCGAACAAGCCAAGTTCGACGTAGGCGCTTCCACCAGCTTCTTTGTAATTCAATATGAAAGCTATCTGGCCCAGGCGAGATCCACCGTGGTGGTGGCCAAGGGCGCCTATCTGAAAGCCCACGCCGCCCTCGAACGAGCGACCGCCACCATTCTCGATGACAACCATGTATCGCTTCCGGCGGCCATCCGCGGGCGATGATAACGCCGGCTGACACCGGGCGGCGTAAAAAGAATGCAAACAAATTGTAGAACTCTTCCTTTACCGAAGAGGGCTTCTTATACTCGAAGTGGATTTGTCCGCTTGGAGTTGCTACGCTTTGTCCACTCTTCACCTGGACCCGCTCGATATTGCGATCCTCGAGGCACGGAACCGGCCGTTTTCAGTTCCAGAACCATTGGAACGCGGAGCCGGCGTTTTGCTGCTGGCGCTTGCCAGTCCCGTAATCGCGGTGTCGGCCTTGACCGTCGCTGCTCTATCACGCCGCTCTCCCTTCATCGCCCACCTGCGCGTCGGCCGCCACGGCGTTCCGTTCTGGGTCCTGAAGCTGCGGACTCTGTGGCCGTCCACTGAGGAATCCGGATCGGAATCCAGCTGGGTCGTGCGCGTGATTGCGGATCCGGAAGTCGACGGCAAACTTGCGGCTGATCCACGCATCACCAGCCGCTTCGCGGCATTCTGCCGCAGGCATTCCATCGACGAACTGCTGCAATTGTGGCACGTCGCGCGCGGTGAAATGTCCCTAGTAGGCCCGCGGCCATTGACTCGTGGTGAAATTGTCCGCTATTACCGCGACCACTCGGCCGAGCTGTTATCCGTGAAGCCCGGCCTGACCGGGCTTTGGCAAGTGCACGGACGCAGCGCCATTCGTTTCCCCCGGCGCGCTCAGATGGATCTGCAATTGGTGCGGACGCTATCGTTACGCCTGTATCTGAAGATTCTGGCGCGCACCGTCCCTGCCGTCCTACGCGGACGCGGCGCCTGGTAGATGAGCGTCCTGCGGCCTACTGCGTAATTGCGATTGTGATGTTGGACGGGGTGATGACTCCGCCCATATTCAATACGATCGGCACGGCGTCGCCGGCAGGCACGTTCGGAACCACGATATTTAATTGGTTCACCCCCACGAATTGCGGGCTCAAGCCGGAGAACAATACCTGAGCTGACAGGCCACCCACAAAGACAGACGGATTCACCAACGTTCTGCGCGTTTCGTCCAAAGAGTTTTGTCCGTCCGCGGGTGGCGTAGATTGCAGTTGTCCCAATCCCGTGGCGTAAACGATCAGTATGTCTCCCGGCTTAGCCGGATGCGTCATGAGGCCAGGTACGACACTCGAAGGCCAAGCCAGCGTACCATCCGAATTGTTTACCGCAATGGCGCGGCCGCCGGATGCAAAGACACCCGGCGAAAATGGTCCGGCTGTAAACTGCAGCGGCGCCGACTTGGTCCCGTTATTGTCGACAATGACGCTCACTGTTGCCGCGGCGCCACCCGGCACGAGTTCCCATGGAATCTGAACATTCAGCTGCGAGGTGACGTTGTTCGCCGGGTCGTCGGGTTGGACATACAGCATCGGCGCGCTCAGCATCGTGTTGCCATTGACAAACTGAACTGAAACGCCTCCCAGCGTGTTCGAAAGCGGGATGGTGTCCGCTTGTGCGACGTGAGACGCCAGGTTGGTCCCGAAAATCGACACCAAGGAGCCCGGTGTCACTGCTTGGCCCTTAACAAAGCTTGCGCCGTTCAGCACTCCGCCATCGAACACGGTAGGAGTCTGCGCCAGCGCCACACTGGCGCAGGCAATCACCAAGAGAACACTTCGCATGTTATGGATGCCCCTGGGATCACTATAGGCGAGGAGCCCGGCGCAGGCAATGGATGGCTGGTAAAAACTTTGTGAAAACTCAGCGCGGCGGAGCAAACGTCGAGCTTAGCCGTTTCCAGGTGTCGGTCACTTCCGCGTCCTTGCCGGCATCGAGGTCGAAAGCAGTTTGAGCCTCCGCGAGAGCAGCGTCATGGCGGCCGGTTAACTCGAGTAACCGAGCCAGCGTCCAGTGCGGTTTGAACCAGTTCGGCGCCCAGGCTATCGCATTGCGCAGCGCGCGCTCGGTCCCAGGCGCGTCGGTTTTGGCGGCGAGTAACGCGGCCAGGTTGTACCAGGCGTTGTGGCGGTCCTCGGCCGTTTGAACGGCGCGCACCGCAGCTTCCAAGGCCTGCTGGCTAGCTAGGAGCCGGGTTGCGAAGATAGGCGTCCGTGCGGCGAGCTGCTGCACTCCCCGGGAATAGCTGAGGTCTGCGCTGCAGCCGGGCGGCTGCCAACCGAGTACGGATCGGTACGCGTCGGCCGCGCCTTTCGCATCTCCGAACGCAATCCGCTGCTGGGCGATCGCGAGAGAGCGGTCGGCGACTAATAAGTGAACTGAAAAGATTGCAAGCATCAGACTCAGCAAGCTGCAAGGAACGAATATCCAGCTACCCACCCGAGGAAGCTTGATAACCTCACGCTGCGCTCGGGAGTGCGCCACCAGCACCGCGATCAAGAGATGGAAATAGAGTGCCGTGGTGAAGATGAAAGCAACAAATTGCTGCGAAACGAGGGCGGCAGCCAACGCCGCGCCAAGCGGAGCCGCCACAACGCCGCCGGATTGCCACGCCCGCCCCGCCGTCCAAAGACCCAGCCCACACAGTCCGGCCAGCGCAAGGCAGCCGAGAATTCCCTGCGTCGTGAGCGCGTCCAGAAACATGTTGTGCGCGGATTCATGATAGAAGTCCGGATAAGCGCGCGCCAGTTCCACCGATTCAAAGCGCGGAAACTCCGTGGCGAAGGTCTCCGGGCCGAAACCGGTCAGCAAACGTTGCTCCGCCATTCGCAGAGAATCGCGCCACAGCAGCAAGCGTGCGCCGCCGCGCGCGTCTTCGACGGACCAGTGCAAGCGCGCACGCAACTTCAAGCCCGGTGGCGAGAAGAAAAACAGCATCAGGCACGCGATCGCGGCGGCCCCGAGCAACGCGTGACGGACACGGAGCTGGGACCGCGCGCCAAAAAGAACCATCATGGCTCCGATCAACAGCCCCAACAACGCCGAGCGTGTGCCGCTCAACAGGATCGTAATGGCGGCCAGCGCCGATGCAGCCCGGGCTCCCCTCTTCAGCCAGTTCGACTCCTCCAGACGCGCTAGTACAAGTCCCAAGAACACTACGATTACCAGCCACGCTGCGAAGTAGTCCGCATGTCCCAACGTGCCTGGCGGGCGAACGATAGTGAACTTGCCCTCACCCACTTGATAGGCTTGCGCCGGCAACAGCGGGTCCCAACCGAAATATTGCCCAATGCCATAAAGCGCCCCCAGCGCACCGCTCACTGTGCACGCCCGAAACAGTAACCGGATGTTATTTCGATCGGCCGCCAACCATCCTGCCGCCAGGAGCACGAAGAGCAGCAGCCCGGTTTCCGTCACGAGACCGAAGCGCCGCCAGTTACTTCCGTGCAGCGATAGCGACGGATTGGTGGAAATCAGACTCGCCAAGGCGGCTGCCAGCCACTCCGCCGCCAACAAGGGAACGAACCAGCGTCCCGTGGTCGTGCGCAGCAGTTGCCCCAGGTTGTATAGATTTGCGCGCGGCTTTAACAGAATTAGCGCGACACAAAATAGTAGTAACGCGATTTTCGGCGTAACATCGAAATAAGCAAGCACGCCCGGCGTTACGACCAGGGGAACGAGCGCCGCGCCGGCGAGCACAAGTAAACGCACATCGAACAGACGCGCCTCGTTCCAGGACGGTAACAACCATGTACGAAACATTCGACGCTCTTGACTATATCGACTATCTGCTCCGGCGGTGGCGTGTCGTTGCGTCAGCTTGTTTGGCGGCGGGGCTTCTGTCGCTTGGCGTCAGCCTGCTGCTTCCGAAGCGTTACACGGCCACCGCAAGCATCGTCATCGAACCGCCCGGAGGGAGCGACGCGCGTCTGACAACCGCGGTCAGCGCGATGTATCTGGAATCGCTAAAGACATACGAGCTGTTCGCAAGCAGCGACACCCTCTTCGCCCATGCGGCGCGCGAGTTTCACTTGGACGGCAGATCGCAGTCATTGGAATCGCTCAAGCGCCAGGTGCTCAAGGTGTCCAAATTGCGGGACACGAAAGTTCTGCAGATCAGCGCTACGCTGCGCGGTCCGAAGGAGGCGCAAGCTTTGGCGCAATACCTTGCCGGCGAGACCGTGAATCTGAGCCGCCAGGAGAGTCGAGACTCTGACCAGGACTTCGTTCAACAGGCCGTAAAGCAGGCCTCGGCCGCCCAGCACCGGGTGGAGGATCTGCAGAAGCAATGGAACGCTCTGGTCGTCAACCAGCCGGTCGAGTCGCTGCAATCGGAAATTGACTCCGATGTGGACCTGCGTGCCAAGGTACAAGAGCAGTTGCTAGGAGCGCAAACCGAGATCGCGGAATATCAACCACAGCAATCTGACGGTCAGTTCGCGCGCGAGCAGCTACAGGGCGCGCAGGCCCGGGTGGCCGTTTTAGCGAAGCGGTCGCAGGATCTAGATCGTAATATCCAAACTAAGACCGCGCTCTTGGCGATCCGGACGGCCCATCGGCAAGGCCTCGAAACCGAGCTTAGAGTCGCGCAGGAGTCCTACAAAACCATCGCCACGCGTCTTGAAGAGTACCGGGCGACAGCCGGCACGCATGCCGAGCAACTCCGCGTGATTGATCCCGGAATTGTACCGGAACGCCCCAGTTCCCCGAACATCTCCTTGAATGTCGCCGTGGCCTTGTTTGTAACATTGCTCGCCGCATTGGTGTACCTAAGCGCGACGTTTGTCTACGGCCGGCGATCCATCCGATATGAAGCCACGGTCGCGCGCGGGATGCACGGGTGATTGCTTCAACGAATGCGTGGAACCGGCGGCAAGTGCTGGCGGGCGTCGGGCTGGGTGTATATGCATCGGCTGTTGCTCTCACGCCGGGCATGGCGGCTAAGGTCATACTCTGCGCGCCGATACTACTGGTCCCGCTGTCCTGGAGCTTGCTGACAAGCCCAACCGCCTGGCTGGGGCTGTTCTTTGGATGCGCGCTGCTTACACCGCCGCTTCCCTTCTCGCTCGGTGATTCCGGACCCCATGTCGCGCTCCTGGCGGCATGCGCCGGCCTGTTCATCGGGCTATTACGGTTGCGCGAATGGCGGTTGCGGTTGGATGCGCTATCGCTGTCGTTGATCGGTCTGTGGATGGCCTTCGCGTTTAGCCTGTCCATGGCAGCCATCTATTCGGGACTCTCCATCGCGGCCGGCAGCTTCGCGCGCGTGCTCTTGTTCGGTATTTCGGTCTACGTGTTCCTGTATGTGCGCGATGGGCCGACGCGCCTGACCCCGCGACAGTCCCTCGGCGCTATCCGCTGGCTCTTTTTGGCAGCCGCGCTATCCGCGCTGTTCGCCTGCGTCGATTTCTACTTCCAGTTTCCAACACCCGCAGGTTATGAGCAGCAGTTTGTTTGGCTGGAAAGCGGAGTTTATCGCCGTGCGCAAGGTCTCTTTTACGAGGCAAGCACACTCGGCAACTTATGCGCGTTCTTCCTGGAGATGATTGCGGTTGCGCTGTTCCGGCCGAAGCAGGGCCAGCCGGTCCCGCGCACTGCCATGCTCGTGGGCGGAACCGCATTGGCAGCGGCGCTGGTCCTCTCCTATTCGCGCGCGTCGTTGGTCAACGTCGCGGTGGCTCTGGTTGTATTACTGTGGCTGAACCGCCGGCGCGTTCATTGGCAACGCTTGACCGCCTGGACGACCGTGTTCAGCGCGGGCGCCGCTGGCCTTCTGGCCGCTGCATTTCCGGTCTTTGCGCGGGCCGCATGGCTGCGAGTGTCGGCCGCGTTTGAGTATTTCTCGGAGTCACCGAACGCGGTGCTATCCGGCCGGATTACGAGCTGGCAGACGCTGCTCAGCTTCCTGGCGTCGCATCCTTGGCACGCGCTTCTGGGCGTTGGATACAAGACCCTGCCGTATTCCGATTTCATCGGCGCCAAAGCGGTCGGCGACAATACCTATCTCACGCTCTTAGTCGAGACCGGCCTCGTGGGTCTTTTGGGCGTCCTGGCGCTCAACGCGGCCATACTTGCGGCCGCGTACGAAGCATCCCGATCCAGGGATTCCGTGCGGTCGTTTTGCGGGACCTGGATGTTCTGCTTCTGGACGGGGCAGTGCGTGCAGATGCTCTCGGCCGATTTGCTCACGTATTGGCGCATCCTGCCCGTATACTTCTTCGTCCTCGCGCTGGCTACGCGGAGAGAAGCGTGAACATTCTCTTTCTGGATCAATACAGCGACCTGGGAGGCGCTCAGCAAGTCCTGCTGGACACGCTCGACGCCACGACCGAACGAGGTTGGCACGCACACGTCTTGATTCCCGCCCCCGGCCCTTTGTGGGACGAAGTTCGCTCGCGCGGCGTGTCCGTTTCGACGATCTCCTGCGGGCAATATCGGGCCCGACGCAAGAGCGCCGGAGATGCCATGCGATTCCCGTTCGATGTGTCGCGACAAGTCACAACAATCAACCTTCTGACGAGACGCGGCGAGTTCGACTTGATTTACGTGAACGGCCCGCGGCTGCTGCCCGCCGTCGCTCTGGCGAGAGGCCGGGATGCACGAGTTGTGTTTCACGCGCACAGCCACGTCAAACAGAAGTTCGCCGCCTGGCTGGTGGGCCGGAGCGTGCAACGGGCAGGCGCTCGTGTCGTGGCCTGCAGCCATTCCGTCGCGGAACCTCTGCGGACGTACACGAACGAGCTTTGCGTGATTCCCAACGGCGTCCGCGACATGGGTTTCCACCACCGCGACTTTGGGCGTGACGGCAAGTGGCGGATCGGACTGATTGGCCGCATCGCTCCGGAAAAAGGACAAACGGAGTTCCTGCGCGCAGCGGCTCGGCTCCAGGCCGATTTGCCAGGCGCTGAGTTTCTGATTTGTGGAGCGCCTCTCTTCGGCGCGTCGGATCGCTATTCCAACGAGGCGCACACCATCGCCAGAGGGCTTCCTGTCAGGTTCCTCGAGTGGCAAGCAGACGTGAGCCGCGTCCTCCATACGCTGGATTTGCTCGTAGTTCCTTCGATACAGGAGGGGATGGGGCGTGTCGCGCTGGAGGCTTTTTCGGCTGGCGTTCCCGTGATCGCGTTCCCGACCGGCGGGATCCCGGAAATAGTGAAGAATGGCGAGACAGGATTCTTAACGCCCGAGGTATCGCCGGAGGCTCTTGCGGAACTCATTCTGGAGGTGACTTCGAAGCGAGAGTTGCTGCAACAGGTCGTGTTCAACGTCCGGCGCGTCTGGCAGTGTTCCTACACCACCGCTTCCTACAAGGAGCGCATCACGCGTTTGCTGGAGAGCTTGGCTTCCGCGAATTCATCAGAAGGCGAAAAAGAAGCGCTACCGCAGCCGCAATGATAGCGGCGACGGTAAGCACCGGCGGATATCCAAAGCGGGCGAGCAATGATCCTGAAATCGTTGCGGCGATGGCCTGGCCTGCGAACATCACGAGAATGTTGAGCGCCGATGCGCTGCTGCGCTCGACTTCCGGCGAGACCTCCATCAAGAGGGTGAACATGCCGGGCTCGCTCATGTATTGAAACGCCATGTAGCCGGCGAAAGCGCCCGCCGCCCACAGCGGTCCGGCAGCAGAGGCCAGGGCGACCAAGGCAATCGCCGTGAAAAACTGCATTCCTGAAATCGCTCTGGTTAATCCCAGCCTTCGAAATAGAACTGGCGCGAGCAGTACCGCGGCCACTTGCGCAAGTTGCGATGCCGAAAAGGCGTAGCCAATCTGCTGCAGCGGAAGATGCAGGCGCGCCAGATATACATTCGGGAACGGGTTGAACATTCCAGTGGCGAGATTCCAGACCAACATGGCGGCCAAGAAGCGCAACACCAGCGGGCTGGGACGTTGGAGCCTTCGCTCGCCGGGCGGCGCCGCGGAGGTCATCCTCACTCGAGCGAGCGGCCACAGCGCCAACAATACGATGGTGCATCCGGCCAGCAGCGAAACGCGGTACGACGCGACGGTCGAAGACGTCCAGCGCGCGCGCATCAGCCATCCTGGCAGCCGTCCGGCCGCCAGCCCACCCAAGATGCCGATCGAGATTCCCGAGGCGCAGATGAAGCTGAACCCTCGTTGCCGGCTTTTGTCCGTGGTCACCGACGCGATGATAGGCGCCAGCGCCACGGGCCACACCGACGACGCCAGCCCCGCCAATGCCGCAAGAGCGAGTAGCGCCGGCGCCGGAGTGACTACCGCCCGCAGCGCGCACAGACCCGCTGTCAGCCCAAATGACGCCATCAGCGTCCGCCGCATCCCGAACCGTCGAATGGCGAAGACGGACAGAACCGATCCGGCCACGTTCCCCGCCGTGTTGATCCCCGACATCAGTCCCAGAAAATCTTCACGGAATCCCAACTGCAGAAGATAGAGGTTGTAGAGAAAGACGAAAACGAACATCCCGAAGTCGAAGCATCCTTCGGAAAGCAGGAAGCGCCAATACTCGGCACCCAGTTCTAAGGGCGCGCCGAACCAGCGTACTCCGCTCCAGGCGACGGACCGCAGCGCTCGCACGTGATGCGCCGCGCGTGCGACACAGTACTGCCAGTAGCGCCAGCGGTCACGCAAGCGGATTCGCCAAGTGAGCTGTTGCTCGGGGATGTGAACGCTGCTAACGGGACTAGGTAATTGTTCCGGCATAGCCCGCCGCCGCAACACAGCCCAGCGGTCCCGCCGCGACTCAACCAGGCTCCAATGTAGCCACACTTCGTCTTTGTTGGGATGAAACAAGCCGGTCAGCGGCGACTCGGAGAAGGTGTCGAGCCAACGGCGGACATCCTGCGGAAGGTGATCGAATTCCTCGGAAACAGCCACGGGCAAGCGGCAGTCGAACCAACGTTCGGCCAGCGAAAAGCAAATCGCTTCCAAACGCCGCAGCGAGGCGTCGTGCAGCTCATGCCATTGTGTCCAAAACAGGGTGTCCCCGGCGCTCCGATGCAGCAGATAGGCAGTCTCATAGAGATGATAGGGACGGAGATCTCCGCGCAATAGATGCCGCAAAAGGTGGAGAGTAGCGTAGCCGACCGCATCGGCTGCATGCAGTCCGACGAATTTCAGCCCATCCAGTTCTCTCTCCTGACGGCGTTCCCAAAAGCAGTCCAAACCCGCGGGCGCGAATCGTTCCGTGCGCTCGTCCCAGAGCCGGAAGTGCAATTCAAGCGAAAGCGGAATCTCCGGGTCGTAAAAGCTACCGCCCCGCCACTCCCATCCGTTTTTGCGGACCAGCGCAGGCAGGTGATCGGTGGGATGCTGGTCGAAAGGCACTGCCGGCTCATAACCCAGGCGTAGCGCCACATCTCGAGCTTCACCCAGCTGTGAAGGCGGAAGTAGAAGGTCGATGTCGAACTGCGCCCGATGGCGCGAGTCCGCCGCAAACAACGGGCAGTGGCTAAAGCCCTTGAGCACCGCGAATTCCAGACCCACGTCGTCAAAGGCGGACGCAACTTCGCAATAGACCGCTTTCACCCGGCGCCAGCGCTCGGCATTGTTGCACAGGTCTTGATTGACGTCGGCGCATATTGAATCCGGTAAGCTTTCACGACATCGCAGGCCCAGTGGGAGCTTGAGTTGCGCGCGATCCGCGAAGGCCAGCGCTTTGGACCACTCTGGCTCCGTCAGCGCAGCCAGTGGCTCAGTGTCCGGCGCAGAGAAGCGCAACGCCGCCATCACTGCGCGGGCATACCGCGGCACCTGTGTGTCCTGGACCCTCAGAAGTCGAATCTCATGGCGAACTGCAAGCGCCGCGGGTTGCCGGCAGAAAACGCCTTGCCGAAGAACGGCCCGAAATCGGGATATGGTCCGGGAATTCCGATGTTCGGATGGTTGAGTAGGTTGAAGGTTTCGGTGCGCAGCTCGATCGTCTTGCCTTCAACCACGACAAAACGCCGATTCAAGGCGACATCAACCACCGCATTGCCTGGACCTGGCAGAATGTCGCGGCCGGCGTTCCCGAATGTGTACGGAGCCGGATCGGAGAACGCGTTGGTGTTAAAGAAGCGGTCCGCGCTGCGCTGGCTGCCTGGGAGATTCACCGGCACGCCCGGCACCACGTTAGGCCGGTTGGGTGTGCCGGAATTGGCGAAGTCCTCAGCATAATAAACCGGATTCAGCGGCGTTCCATCCTGGAAAGTAAAGTCGCCGCTAAACTGCCAGTTTCGCAACAGCGGCCTCCAGACCGGTGCGGAAGGGATGGAATAGACATATCCGCCGCTCAGCCGGCGCCGCACGTCGAAGAACGACAGGCCGCGTTCGAGTCGCAAATTGCGCTCATCCTGAGCACCGAAGCTTTCAAACGTGCCGGGAATCTCGGAGTCGGCATCGTCGATGGACTTGCCCCAAACAAAGCTCGCCAGAAACGACAGGCGATTGCTGAAGCGTTTCTCTGCCTTGATTTGGAGTGAGTGGTAGACGGAGTTCGCGATGTTCTGAATCTGGTACAAGGTCCCGAGTTCAGGGAAAGTGCGCAGCGATTGCAGGTCGCCAGGGCGCGGCGGCAGATCCTGCCCGGTCTCGACGTGGGCAGGCGTGTTGAACCGGCGGAACAACGTGAGATCGGTGCCCTTGGTGCCGACATAGCTGATCTCGAATAGCGTATTCCCAGGCAGTTCGTGCTGAATGCTCGCGGTCCACTGCTGCGCGTATGGCGTGGGCGAGTTCCTGTCCACTCCGAAGTAACTGGGGAAACCGGTGGAACTGGTTTGGGGAAAACCGTTCTGGATGGTAAGAACCGGAGTCAGGCCGCCGGGCTCGTTGACCTGGTTGATCACGTTGTTGCGCGCCAAATCGTAGGCTTCGATCGCGAGGGCCGGACTGTAATAGATTCCGTAGCCCGCGCGGAAAACGGTCTCACGAGCGCCTGAAAATGGTCGCGGAAGCCTGATCGACAACCCGACGCGTGGAGCAAAGCTCAGGGTCTGCGGATTTGTGACCGTGCCCACGTGCTGGAGTGTCGGGGCGCTGGGTAAGCTTGAATAATCCAGATTCAGTAGCGCCCCGCGGTCTTCACTGAACGGTGCGGCATACTCGTATCGCAGTCCCGCGCTGATGCTGATGCCAGGAGTGACGCGCCAGTCATCCTGCAGATAAGCGGAATACGTGTTCTGGCGCAGGTAAGCCTGCGCGGAGCCGGCTTCACGCTGTGTTTGTGCGGGAAAGCCGAGAAGGAAATCGGCGAACGCGTCACCTGTCGCGCCCGGGCTCGATGGATCCGTCGTGTAGCTTCCGTTGAAGATGAAATTGCCGCGCACGAACAGGCTCTGCAAGTAGCCCATAGTGAAGTGGGTGAACTGGAAGCCCGCTTTCCAGGTGTGCCGGCCGATGGTGCGCGAGAAGCCATCTGAGAAATACCATGTATTGTCGCGCTGCGTTTGCGGAAGATTGTCCGAGTCCTGCACCGTATCGTAGTCAGTCACCGTCAGCGCGGGCAGGCCGAAGGTGAACGGATCGCTCGAAAACCCCTGAATGCCCAGGTTCGCGAGGACGTTGGCGCCGAAAGCATTCGTAGGGAGATCAAAAACCCGAAGGCGGGTAAAAGAAACGTGGGCTTCGTTGACCCAGGATGCTCCGGCGAACGTGTATCCGACGTCCGCTTGTTGGGCGCGCAACGTCTCGGAGGTGGGCAGCGCGGGGAACGAGCCCGCCAGCAGCGAGCGGTCGTCATTGATGGTGTAGCGCCCGAACAGATGACTGCGCTCGCCCCAAGCATGATCGAGGCGCGCGGTTCCGTTGTCAGCGTGATCGCGGTTGGGCGTCGAGTCGACGTAATCGAATCCGTTGGCGAGTGGATAATTGGGCAACGGTTCGTAGAGCGCAAGGTACTTGGCGACGGCGGGATCGATGCGGCTCGCCGGAATCATGTTGTTGGCAAACTGCTGGCGCAATCCGGTGGATGGGTCGAGCGTCAACGGGTCGAAGATCGGCGAACCGGCAGAAAAATCACCTCCGCGAACGGCCGCGTTCGGAACCAGGTGCTGTGTGGAACTGGCCGAAAGCGAACGAAGCCCTTCGTAGGAGACAAAGAAGAATGTCGCCGGCGCAACGGGTCCGCTCAGGGTGGCGCCAAATTGATTCTGACGAAAGATGCCACGTGGCAAGCCGGGCACGTCGAAGAAGCCTTGTGCGTCGCTGGCTTCGTTTCGCAGAAATTCGAACGCGTTTCCATGGAACGCCTGGCTGCCCGGCTTGGTGACGACGTCGATCACCGCGCCGCCCGACTCCGCGAATTCTGCCGGAGCCAACGACGTCTGTATTCGAAATTCGGAGACCGACTCCATCAGCGGCACTACGGCGATGGAGAACGTATTGCGGTCTGTATTATAAGCGCCATCAAGAATGTAGCTGTTCTCAGTCGAGCGAGCTCCATTGACAGGGGCATTGAAGGCCACCGCGCCGCGATTACCTTGCAGATCGTTGACGATGTCGTGCGTGAACCCGCCCAACTGCCGGGGGATCGCGCCGGGACCCAGGGTGACCAGGCTGATGATATTGCGCCCGACCAACGGGAGCGCCTCGACGAAGTTGGAGCCGAGCGTGTAGCCCTCCGCGGCGTCATTGGTCTGCACCGGAGATGTCCGCGCCGTGACCGTGACGGAGTCATGCGTCGACCCAACGTGCAGCCGGAAATCGAGCCGCGCCTTCTGGTTGATTTCGACAAAAATGGGGGACACGGTCTCCGCTTCAAAACCGTCATGCTGCGCGGTGACCGTGTACGCCCCGGGAAGAAGATCGTCCATGCGATAGCTGCCCAGTGCGCTTGTGGTAGCAGATCGCGAAAAGCCCGTGTCATTGTTGCTGGCCACGATAAGCACGCCTGCGACCGTGACCGCTTTTTCGTCGTGTACATCGCCCAACAGGCTGCCGGAAGATACTTGGGCGGCGCACGGGACATAAAAAACCAGGAACGCAGCGGTGAAGGCCGCTTTACAGAAGCACATGGCCATCAGCCTCCACAGTCCACTAGCCGCTCGAGGCGCGCGACTGCGCCGTCGAGACCTGAGTAATCCATTTCCCACAGGCCGGCATCGAGCAAACGCAAGTAGCACTGCTGTTGCGCCACGCGTGTCTCCTCGGCGCCGAAGATCGCGTGGGCCTCCCAGGCTTGCCGCGCACGCTCCTTTCCACATCGGCAAAGCTTGGCCGGGCCTGGATGATGACGGTCCAGAAATACCAGATGATCGACAGTGCATCCGGCCGCGGTGGCGATAGGCAACTCGCTCGTAAAGACCTCGATGCCGATCTTGCCGTTAGGCCGAATTACCGGCATGCGTTCAACCAGCTCCGGAAACAGCGAGGGCGCGTCAGCCCGGAAACGGATCGTGTGAAAGTCGCCCACCGCGTAGCGATCCTTGCGCCCGCGCACGAGAAAAGTTCCATCATCGCTGATGAGCGTCCAGCCGGCGCGCGCACACGCGTAGGCCAGCGTGCTTTTGCCTGCGAACGAATCACCGCACAAGGCCACGCCGACGCCGTTCCGGGCGATCAGCGCTCCGTGCAAGGAAGCCAGCGAGCGCTGCTCGATCAGCGTCGCGCCGGCCGCGGTCAAGAAGCGGTAGCGCAGGAGTGAATGGTCGGCGGCCACCTCAGGCGTGACCCATCCAAACGCAAATCCTTGCTCGAAATCGCACACCGCGAAGTTATCCGCGTTGGCGACAATCGACATCAGGTACCCTCGCGAGCGAACCACGGAGCGCAGCGGCAGCGCCTCGGGATCGCCCTCCATCACACCCAGCGCCAGACGTACGGGCGCAGCATCAAATGCTTGCGCGAACCCTCCCCATCCTTCCTCGGCTGCCTGGATCACTTCTTCCGAATTTGTTTCCAGGTCGAGTGGATGACCGAAGGGATAGAAAGTGCGACGCAGAGGCAATCGCGCGTTGGATAAAACGGGGTCGGCAATATCCTGTTCGACGAAAGGATTCTCTTGCATGGGCTGGCTCGTTCTCAGACTAAGCGATCGAGCCGCTGAAAACCAGTGTTTTAGGCCCGCAAAACGTAGATTTTACAAGAAAGGTACAAACTGGAAACAAGCCGCGTGACCACGCCTGCGAGCGCGATCCCGACGACCCCAAACCAGCGCATGAATACAAGATCGAGCGCGCAGGTGAGCAACAAACTCAGCGCGGCGACGCGATAAAGCAGGTGATTGGCCTTCCACGCGGACGTCAAACGAATTTCCAGTGCCAGCAAAACCGAGAGCGGCAGTTGTAACAGTGAGGCGCGCTGCACTGCCGCGACCAGACGCGTTGCCTCATAGCCGAACGCTCCTTGCTGGAATAGAACCCGGACGATAGGTTCGGAAAAGTAGATCAGCATTCCCGTTGCTGGAAGGATGAGAGCCAACGCCGCGAGGCCATAACTGCGCAGCGTCGCGCGCACAGCGGATCGGTCACCGACAAGCGCTGCGGCGGAAAGATGCGGCAGTATTGCGGTGCCAACCGCCGTCGGGCCGATCACAATCAGAACTCCCAATAAACGCGTGCCGTAGCTGAGAGCGGCGACGCTTCCTGAGTGCAGGTGTCCCGCCATGGCTTGATCGATCACTGCGGAGCCGGACACAACCAGCGCCATCGCCACCAATGGCGCATACTGCTCCATCGTGTGCCGCAACTCCGCGGTGAGCCCGCCCCAATGCGGCAACAGCGGATAGCCGGTTCGCCAAGCTCTGGCGCCGCTGAGCACAACTTCCAAAGCACCCCCGGCGACTGTAGCAACGGCTAGCGCTTCGACACCATAGCTTCGGCCCGCCGTCAGAATCGCCGCGATGGACACCAGTGGCGTGATGATCGGCACGGCCGCGGCATAAGCAAACTGGTGTTCGGAATTTAGCACGGCTCGCCAGGTGGACGACATCGCGTTGAGCGGCGCAACCGCGATCATCAACAGCAGCAGATGCCTGGTGAATGCGAGCTTCTCAGGTGCGAAGCCTGTGGCTAGCGCGGGAACCAGCCAGCCGGACAACGCCGCGGTCATCAGCGCCGCCAACAACAAAGCAGCACCAGCGGAGGCCAACACGGAAGCATACAAGGCTTCCGCCGCTGCCCTGCCCTGTTTCTGGCGAGCCTCGATCAGTGAAGGAATCAAGGCGGAATCGAGCGAACCGCCAAACACATCGATGAAGAACGACGGAGCGAGGAATGCGATCAAATAGGCATCCATGGCGTCGCCGGCACCGAACAGGCGCGCCGCAAGAATGACCTTGGCGGCTCCCATTACCTTGACGGCCGCGGTCCATCCGCCCACCGTGAATGTATCGGCGAGCATGCGCCAACTGGAAAGGCGGCGCGCCGCGGCTGGAGGGACGCGGTCAATGGGAACACTCATGTCTGGTCCCGCCATGGCATACTTCCTACCATAGTCCACAACAGGAAACTGCTCGATGCGCACCGCGATTGTCCATTACTGGTTGCTGAACATGCGCGGCGGGGAAAAGGTCGTCGAGGCGTTGTGCCGCCTGATACCGGACGCCGATATCTACACCTTGTTTTACGATCCAGAGCGCGTGTCCCCGGCCATTCGGCCTCATCGCGTCCAGGCCTCGTTTCTACAGCCTTGGCGTAAACACTACCGTTCCTTGTTGCCGTTAATGCCGATGGCGCTGGAAAACTTCGACCTGCGCGAATATGACTTGGTCGTGAGCAGCGAGTCCGGCCCAGCGAAAGGCGTTCTCACTTCTTCAACCACGCGTCACGTCTGTTACTGTCACACGCCCATGCGATATCTGTGGGATTTGTATCCGGCGTATCGCAACGAATGGACGCGCTCGCGATGGAAGCGGGCGGTGTTGGCGCCGGTGGCAAACTACCTGCGACTGTGGGATTATGCGTCCGCCGCTCGCGTGGATACTTTCGTCGCCAACAGCGAAAACGTGCAGCGCCGGATTTGGAAAACTTACCGGCGCGAAGCTCTAGTGGCGCATCCGCCGGTTGCGGTGGAGGCGTTCTGCTGGAAGCCGTCAGAGGACTATTATTTGATCGTTTCGGAGCTGGTGGCTTACAAGCGTGTTGATTCGGCCGTTCGTGTGTTTAGCCGCAATGGACGCAAGCTCCGCGTCGTTGGGGATGGCCCGGAATACAAAGCGCTGAAGCGAGCCGCATCGGCGAATATCGAGTTTTGCGGGCGCGTAGACGATGCTGATTTGCGCGAGCACTATGCGCGCTGCCGCGCATTTCTCATGCCGGGCGAAGAGGATTTTGGCATGACGGCAGTGGAAGCGCTGGCAAGCGGCAAGCCGGTGATCGCGTTGGCGCGCGGTGGTGCCTTGGAAATCGTCCCCCGTTCCGAGCCCCTCGGCGGACTATTGTACGCTGAACCCGGCGATGACGCGCTCCAGCGAGCAATCGAGCAATGGGACCACCAGGACCGCAACGTCGACCCGCAGGCGTTGCGGGCTCACGCTGCTCGATTTTCGGAAGCCGAGTTCGTCAAGAAAATGAGCCCCGTTCTGTTTGATTAGGACTTGCGATGCGCCAGCAACAACATGACGCAGCCGAAAACCAGCAGAGCCGCGCCGCAGTATAGGTTGACATTCGCCGTTTCGAGCCGCGCGCGGCCGCCGCTTGCCACTCCGGTCACGGCGAGGATCGCGCCGACCAGCGTGAAGAACCCACCAATGGGGACGCGCAGATCGTTCATTTCACCAGAACCACCAGTTCAGGAATAGCAGCACGCCGATCAACAGCACGGCGACCGGAGCGGGACGCTCAAACCAACGCGCGCGTGTGTCGTGTGGAATCTCGGTCAGCCCATAGACCAGGTTGTGAAGTTCCGAATCCGGTTTGGGCCGCGAGGCCATGCTGACCACAATCGTGACCACAAAGCAGGTCGACCAGGCGCAGATGGCAATCCAGAAATTTTGCGCCATCGTGGATGGAAACGTGTGGACGACGGCGCCGAGCCACCCGCCTTTGTGCTCGGCCAGCGTCAGGCCGTGCGTGGCCGCCGCCGCGGCCGTGCCTGCCAACAACCCCGTGAACGCACCGTGTCCCGTAGCTCGTTTCCAAAACATGCCCAGCAGGAATGTGGCAAACAGAGGTGCATTGACGAAGCTGAACACAAGCTGGAGAAAGTCGTTCAGGTTGTTAAACGCCGTTACCAGGTAAGCCACGGCTACGGACAGCGCAACTCCCACCACCGTCGTGATGCGCCCCACGCGCAGATAATGGTCGTCTGGAGCGTTCTTACGGATGTGGCCTTGATAAAGATCGTACGTCCAAACCGTGTTGAACGCGGTCACATTGCCGGCCATGCCGGACATGAACGACGCCATCAGCGCCGTCAGCCCCAGCCCGAGCATTCCGGACGGATAGAACTGCGCCATCAGCGTAGTCAGCGTCTGATCGTAGTCCAAGCCCCCGCCCGCTTTGGGCGGAATCGCATAACCCAGAGCCATGTGCGATAACGCCACGGCAGCGACACCCGGCACGATCACAATAAACGGCATGATCATCTTTGGAAACGCAGCGATCAACGGCGTACGGCGTGCGCCGGACATCGATTCGGCAGCCATGGCACGCTGCACCACAAGAAAATCCGTGCACCAGTAGCCAAACGAAAGCACGAATCCCAGGCCTGCGATTAGCCCAAATGCCTCTACGCCCATGGGATTCTTCGATGCACTGCCGGCGTACGACCAGGTATGCGTCATGACGGCCGGCATGCGCGCGGCCATGCCGTTCCAGCCGCCCGCCTTCATCACCGCCATCACGGCTAGCGGCGAGAATCCTAAGACAATCAGGAAGAACTGCAATACTTCGTTGTAAATCGCGCTGGTCAGCCCGCCCAGCAAGGTGTACACGAGAACAATGACGGCGGAAAGCAGCACCGACGCCGTGAAGCTCCAGTGCAGCACCAGTTCGAACAGCAGCCCCAGCGCGTACATCGAAATGCCCGACGAGAACACGGTCATTACTGCGAAGGTGACCGCATTCAGCGCTCGCGTCTTCTCGTCGAACCGCAGCTTCAGGTACTCCGGCACGCTGCGCGCGCGGCTGCCGTAATAGAACGGCATCATAAAAACGCCCACGAAGAGCATGGCCGGAACCGCGCCGACCCAGTAGAAGTCCGCGGTCATGAATCCGTACTTGGCGCCCGACGCGCACATACCGATCACTTCCTGCGCGCCAAGATTCGCCGCCAGGAACGCCAGACTGGTGATCCATACCGGAACGCTGCGGCCGGAGGTGAGAAAGTCACTGCTCGTGACTACCTTGCGCTTCAGCACCCAGCCGATAAAAAGGACAAAGGCGAAATACAGCGACAAAATCAGGTAGTCAACCGCGCCTAGGCTCACTGACGGCGAGTCTATCACAGGCTTTCGTCTAGGCTATGCCATCGCCCGCGGCTTGTGCGATGATTGCTGATTACCTAAGAATGCTCGCTTACGCTTGTACAATTTTTCTCAGCGCGTTCCTGCTGTTCGCGGTCCAGCCGATGATCGGCAAGATGATTCTTCCGTGGTTCGGCGGCTCGGCGGCCGTATGGAGCACGTGCCTGCTGTTTTTCCAGACCGCTTTGCTGGCAGGCTATCTGTACGCGCACTGGTCCACGCGGTCGCTTAAGCCCCGATATCAGGCCATTCTGCATGTCGCGCTGATGGCTGCAAGCCTCGCGCTGCTTCCGATTCTCCCATCGCCCTTTTGGAAGCCCCAACACGCCGGCGACCCGTCCGGCCGCATCCTGCTCCTGTTGGCCGTGACCATCGGTCTGCCCTACATTCTGCTCTCCACCACCAGCCCGCTGCTACAAGCCTGGTATGTGGCCGCCAAGCCCGGCTCCATCCCCTACCGCCTTTTCGCTCTTTCGAATTTCGGTTCGCTGCTGGCGTTGATCAGCTATCCAGCATTGTTCGAGCCATTGTTCACGACGCACACGCAGGGCTACGGATGGTCCTGGGTCTATGCGGTGTTCGTCGTCGTCTGCGCGATCGTCGCATTGGCCGCTCTTCGCGCCGGGCACCAGTCTCGAGCCACCAGCCGCAGCGATGAGCCCCCAACTCCGCCCCCGGCCTGGCACCTGCGTCTTCTGTGGACCGCGCTCGCCGCCTGTTCCACCGCGCTGCTACTCGCCATCACCAATCACATGAGCCAGAATGTCGCTCCCATTCCGTTCCTGTGGGTACTGCCGCTGGGGCTCTACCTGATCACGTTCATTCTGTGTTTCGAACGCGAGAAAGTCTACCATCGCGCCGTCTTTCTGCCGCTGCTGGCGATCGCGCTCGGCGGCGCGGCCTTCACCATTTACTACAACGAAGGCAATCCCAACATCCGCTGGGCTATTCCGACCTTCGCAGCCACGCTGTTCGTGTGCTGCATGGTTTGTCACGGCGAACTGGTTCGGCTGAAGCCGGATCCGCGGCACCTGACCTTCTTCTACATGATGATTTCCCTGGGAGGCGCGCTGGGCGGTGTGTTCGTCGCCATCGCCGCCCCGCACATTTTCCACACCTACGCCGAACTTCCGCTTTCACTGGTGACCTGTCCGGCGCTGGCCGCCCTTGTCCTCTGGATAGCACCCGGCAACTGGAGCCGCAGGGGCGGTCTGACCTTTGCGCGCGGAGCACTGGCCGTGTTTACTCTCGCGCTGGCCGGCTATCTGGGCTATCAGAAACTCGAAAATGACAAGCTCTTCCGCCTGTCCGAACGGAACTTTTACGGCGTCCTGCGTGTTCGGGATGTCGCGCAAAGCGCCGACGAGACGGCCGAACGCCGCCTGATTCACGGCACCATCAATCACGGCTCGCAGCTTCTCGACCCCAAGCGCCGCGATCTGCCCACCAGCTACTACGGCCCCTACTCGGGCATGGGCCGGGCAATGCGTTATTTCCAAGCGCGCGGTCCAATCCGCGCCGGCGTCATCGGTCTGGGCGCGGGCGTGACGGCCGGCTTCTGCCGCGCTGGCGACGTCTTCCGCTTCTATGAGATCAACCCGCTCACCTTGGCCATCGCCAGTTCGTGGTTCACATTCTTGAAGGACTGCAAGGCCGATCATCAGGTGCTGCTGGGCGACGCCCGCCTGACACTCGAAGCCCAGCCCAGCCAGCAATTCGACCTGCTGGCCGTCGACGCATTCACCAGCGACGCCATTCCCGTGCATTTGCTGACGCGCGAGGCGTTTGCGCTCTATTTCCGGCATCTCAAGCCCCGCGGCATCCTGGCCGTCCACGTGTCGAACCGCTATCTCGACCTCGTCCCCGTGGTGGCGCGCAACGCCCGCGATCTCGGCAAAACCGCGCTGGATATCGATGATGACGACGAAGAAGAGGATTATTACTCGTCAAGCGATTGGGTGCTGGTATGCGGTGACTCTTCGATCTTCCACGATCAACTCTTCAATTCTTCCAGCGCGCTGCCGGCGCGTCTCCGGGCCGACCTCCGCCCGTGGACCGACGACTATAGCAACCTCTTCCAGATCCTCAAGAATCACGAAGACTGACGCCGCGCGGTACAATGAAGATTCTTCATGCCCCAACTGATGGAGGGCAGGGCCGCCCTCGTTCTTGGCGTAGCTAACCGCTGGAGCATCGCCTATGCCATCGCGCGCGCTTTCGTGCGCGAGGGCGCCAAAGTGATCCTAACCTACCAGGGCGAGCGCCAGAGGCAGACAGTCGAAGAACTGGCTGCCGAACTCCACGCCCACCAGACGCTCGCTTGCGACGTCTCCCAGGACGCCCAAATCGAGGCCCTGGCTGCACAGTTGAAGGATCAGGGAACCGTCCTGAACGCCGTGGTGCACAGCATCGCGTTCGCCAACAAGGAAGATTTGAGCCGCCCGTTTGTGGAAACTTCGCGAGCTGGTTTTGCGCTGGCGCAGGATGTCAGCGCGTATTCGCTGGTCGCTGTCGCCCGCGCCATGGCGCCGCTCATGGCGCCGAAGGACCAGGGCGGCGGTTCCATCATGACCCTTACCTACCTTGGCTCCAGCCGCGTGGTCGAGAATTACAACGTCATGGGCGTCGCCAAGGCCGCTTTGGAAGCCAGCGTGCGGTACCTGGCGGCCGATCTCGGCTCGTCCAATATACGGGTGAACGCAATTTCCGCCGGAGCGGTCAAGACCGCCTCCGCCCGCGGAATCCGCGATTTTTCTAAAATGTTAGAGAGCGGAGCGCGGTTTGCCCCGCTCCGGCGGAACACGGATCCCGCCGAGGTAGCCGATGCCGCCGTATTCCTGGCTAGCGATTTGGGCCGGGGCGTCACCGGTAATATTCTTTACGTGGACGCAGGCATGCAGATTATGGGGTTCGCTCTCGCGGAATGATGGAATTGCCCTCCAACACCGCACGAGCCGCTTCCCATCAGTCATCGCAGTTTCTCAGAAAACAACTATGATTACCGTCAAAGGTCTTACGAAACGATACGCCCGCACTCTCGCGGTGGATCACATTTCGTTCGAAGTGCAGAAGGGCCAGATTGTAGGCTTCCTGGGACCCAATGGCGCCGGGAAGACTACAACCATGCGCATTCTGACGTGCTTCCTCCCGCCCACCGAGGGCAGCGCGAACGTGGCGGGTTTCGATGTGCTGGAGCAGCCCATGGAGGTAAAGAAGCGCATCGGCTATCTGCCCGAAACCCCGCCTCTGTATCCGGAGATGGAGGTCAAAGAGTACCTCACATTCGTCGGCAAGCTGAAAGGCATGTCTGGCCCGAGCCTGGCCAGCCGGGTGGACGAAGTCGCCGAGCGCTGCGCCGTCGCGGACGTCCAGAATAAGCTGATCGGCAAGCTGTCCAAAGGCTACCGCCAGCGCGTCGGCCTGGCGCAAGCGATCATTCACAACCCGGATGTGCTGATCCTGGACGAGCCCACCGCGGGTCTTGACCCCAAGCAGATCAACGACACGCGCGAGCTGATTCGCAGCCTGGCCGGCGACCACACCATTATTCTGAGCACGCACATTCTGCCCGAAGTCGAGCAGACCTGCCAGCAGGTAATCATCATTAACAAAGGCAAGCTGGTGGCCACTGACTCGGTGCATAACCTGCAAAACCGCGCGCGCGGAGCCGAGTCCGTATTGCTCGAAGTCGAGGGCCGCGTGGGCAACCTCGACGCTTCGACAGTCCAGCATCGGCTGGAAACGGTCAACGGCGTCAGCCGCGTCTTATTGAAAGAATCCCACGACAACCGCTCCATCTTCGAAGTGGAAAGCCTGAAAGAGCGCTCCATTCGCGGCGATCTGGCGCGCGCTGTCGTCGAGGCCGGATGGAATTTGAATGAACTGCGCTCGGCGGCCATGAGCCTGGAAGAGATCTTCCTGCAACTGACCGGCGCTGAAAAAGCGGAAGAGCCTGCGCCCGAGGAGCCCGTTCTGCAAGGAGGTAACCAATGAGAAACATCTGGGTCATTTGCCGAAAAGAGCTGAACAGCTATTTTGTTTCGCCCGTCGCCTACCTGCTGCTGACCATGTTTGCCGTCATTTTCGGGTTCTTTTTCTGGAACTCTGTAGGCTACTTCAACCAAGCTGGATTGCAGGCGCAGTTCAGCGGCCAGTCCGTCCCGATGAGCGTGAATGAATATGTGATCCGCCCGCTGCTGTCCAACATCAGCGTGGTCGGCCTATTCTTCATTCCAATGATCACCATGCGGCTGTTCGCCGAAGAGAAGCGCCAGGGCACCATCGAACTGCTGGCCACATCGCCGATACACGACACGGAAGTAATTCTGGGTAAGTGGCTGGCGGCCTTGATTCTGTACGCAGTGATGCTGCTGTTTTCTGCGGCCAACTTCGCGTTTCTCTTCCGCTACGGCAATCCGGATTGGAAGCCTCTGGTGATCGGCTATCTGGGGCTGCTGCTGCAAGCCGGCGGCCTCCTCGCAGTGGGGACGTTCATTTCCACTCTGACACGTAATCAGATCATTGCCGGTGCGGCCACCTTCGGCGCGTGCCTGCTGTTGTGGGTTCTGGAGTGGGTGTCGGGCTACGAGACAGCGGCTTGGGCTAAAGTGCTCGCCTATCTCTCCGTCATCACGCACTTCGATTCGTTTTCCAAAGGCGTCCTGGACTCCAAGGACGCCATCTATTATGTATCGCTTATATTCCTGGGGCTGTTTCTCACATCCCGCTCCATGGAATCGCTGCGGTGGAGGTCATAAGCCATGAATCGTGAGTGGCTCAAAGCAAGACAAACCAAATATGCCGCCTACATCACGGTCTATATTCTGGTGATCCTGGCCGTGCTGGTGGCGGCCAACTTCCTGGCGAACCGGTATGACAAGACTTACGACGCCACAGCCAACAAACGTTTCACCCTGTCCGACGAGACCAAGAAGGTCGTTGGCGAGCTGAAGCAGGACGTCACCATCGAGTATTTCGATCAGTCCAGCGGCTTCCAGACAGGCAAGGATCTCCTGGATCGCTACGCGAACCTGTCGCCCAAAGTGCACGTTCAGTACGTGGACCTGCTCAAGAATCCTGTCTTGGCTCGGGCCATGAACGTGAGTCGCCAGGGCGAAGCGATCGTCGAGTTGGGCGCGAAGCGCGAAGAAGCCAAGACTTTCGATGAGGAGGGTATTACCGGCGCACTCGTGCGAGCCCTCAAAGGCGGCGAGCGGACAGTCTGCGTGGTTGCCGGCAGCGGCGAACATCGCCTTGACGACAGTTCCGCCAACGGTCTATCCGATTTTCAGACCGCCGTCCAGAAAGACAACTACAAGGTCGAGCCAGTCGACCTGCTGCAGAAGGCACAGATTCCATCCGAATGCACGGTCCTGGTCATCGCCGGACCAACGGGCGACTACATCCAGCCCGAAGTGGACACCATCAAGAAATACGTCGAAGATGGCGGCCGCGCGATGTTCCTGCTGGATCCCCCGCTGAGGCTGGGCCGCAACGAAATCAGCGACAACGCCGCGCTTGTCACTTTGCTCACCAGCTGGGGCGTGACCCCCGAGAAAGACCTGCTTTTGGATGAGAACCCGGTGTCGCAACTGGTCGGGTTGGACGCCACCGTGCCGCTCGTCACCGCCTACGACTCCCATCCGATCGTCAATGAAATGGCCGGCCAGGCCACCGGCTTCCCGCTCTCCCGGTCGCTCGAAACCAAGAATGGCGACAAGACTACCGTCACCAAGCTGTTCTCCACCTCGGACAACAGTTACGCGACTCCCAATCTCAGCTCCTCCGAGATCCGCATCGATCCCGCCAAGGACAGAAAGGGTCCATTCACGTTGGCCGCCGCCGGCGCCTACAACACCGGCAAGCCCAACAGCCAGGGACGATTCGTCGTGGTGGGGAATTCCCGCTGGGCGTCCAACCAATTCCTGCGCTTTAACGGGAACCGGAACCTCATGCTGAACATGATGAACTGGCTCTCTTCGGACGAAGACTTGATCTCCATCCGGCCCAAACAACCGGAAGACCGCCGCATCACCCTGAACATCCTTCAATTCCGCTGGTTGATCTTCACCAGCCAGATTTTCTTGCCCCTCATCGTGATCGTCGGCGGCGTCATGGTGTGGGCGAAGAGGAGATAGCGGCATGCGTTTCCGGGGAATGCTGGTCGCTGTCGTCGTTTTGATCGGGTTGGGCTTCGGGCTCTACTATTCCGAGAAGCAGAAATCCGCCGAAGCCGCCAAGCCGCCCGCCAACCAGCCTCCGAAAATTCTGACGCTGAGCGACGCCGGCATCACTCAGCTCGTCGTGAAGAAAAAAGGCGCCGAGGATGTAGTGCTGCAGAGGAACAAGGCCAATAAATGGGAGATCACCGCTCCCAAGCCTTATCCGGCCGACCAGGACACAGCCGCCCAGCTCGCTACCTCGGCCTCCAATATCAGCGCCGATGCCGTGGTAGAACCAAAAGCGACAGACTTGGCGCCCTTTGGGCTAACCTCACCTAGCCTCGAGCTGGACATTACCAGCAAAGGCGGCAAGGTAAACAAATTCAGCGTCGGCGACGACACGCCGACCAACAGCGGCGCGTATGCGGCGCTCAGTGGCGACCCGCGCGTGTTTACCGTCGGCAGCTACCTCAAGACGGAACTGGGCAAGTCGCTCAACGATCTGCGCGATAAACGCCTCCTGACGTTCGAGCAGGATAAGCTCAGCCGCGTCGAACTGCTGGCCAAGAAGCAGGACATCGAGTTCGGCCGCGACAAGAATCAATGGCAGATCCTCAAACCCAAACCGCTTCGCGCCGACGGCCTGCAAGTCGACGAGCTGCTGCGCAAACTGAAAGACGCCAAAATGGATCTCACGTTGTCCGGCGAGGACGCCAAGAAAGCCGCTTCGTCCTTCGCCTCGGGCTCTCCTGTGGCTACCGTCAAACTCACTGACACTTCCGGCACCGAACAGATCGAAATCCACAAGAACAAGGACGACTACTACGCCAAATCCAGCGTGGTCCCGGGCGTTTACAAGGTGACGGCGGAGCTCGGCGCAGGCGTCGACAAGGACCTGGATGATTTCCGCAACAAGAAGCTGTTCGACTTCGGCTTCATGGACCCCAACAAAGTCGAGATGCACCTCAATGGCAAGTTCTACGGCCTGCAGCGTAGCAACGAAGACTGGTGGTCGAACGGCAAGAAGATGGACGGCACCAGCGTGCAGTCGCTGCTCGATAAGCTGCGCGATTTATCCGCTTCCAAGTTCATCGACACGGGCGCCTTCGGAAATTCCGTGGGCGATATTACGGTCACTTCCAACGACAACAAGCTCGTGGAGAAGGTGCTGATCTCGAAGAGCGGAAACGACTATATCGCCAAGCGCGACAATGAGCCAGCGCTTTACGGGCTGGATGCCAAAACCGTGGACGACATCTCCAAGTCGGCGTCAGACGTCAAGCCAGCGCCGCCGCCCGCGAAGAAATAAGCGGCCACCTATCCCATGACCGGCCTCCTCACTGACCTCTACCAGCTCACGATGGCGGCCGGTTATTTCGAGGCCGGCAAGGCGCAGGAAACCGCCACCTTCGAGCTGTTCTTCCGCAACCTGCCGCGCTACCGCAATTTCGTGCTGGCGGCGGGGCTGGAGCAGGTGGTCGATTATCTTGGCAGCCTGAAGTTCCGCGACGACGAGATCGCCTACCTGCGTTCTCTGCCCCAGTTCAGCCGCGTTTCCTCCGAATTTTTCGACACCCTCCGCAACCTGCGCTTCACCGGCGACCTGTTTGCCATGCGGGAAGGCACGCCCATCTTCGCGGGCGAGCCCTTCCTCACCATCCGGGCGCCTTTGATGGAAGCGCAGATCGCTGAAACCTACCTTCTGGCCACTGTGGGCTTCCAATCGCTCATCGCCACCAAGGCCGCGCGCATCGTTGAGGTTGCAGGCGGCCGCGCCGTCGTCGACTTCGGAACGCGTCGCGCGCACTCCCCTGAGGCTGGCGTGCTCGCGGGACGCGCTTCCTACATTGGCGGCTGCGCCGGCACCAGCAACACCGAAACTGGCTTCCGCTATGGCATCCCCGTCTTTGGCACTGCCGCCCACTCCTGGATTCAATCCTTCCGCTCGGAACTCGAGGCCTTCGAGCGTCTGCAAAGCTTGCTGGGCGACGCCACGGTTTATCTGATCGATACCTACGACACTGTGCAGGGCGCCAAGCTGGCGGCGTCACTCGGCGGATCGCTTTGGGGCGTGCGCCTGGATAGCGGGAATCTCGTCGAGCTTTCCCGCCAGGTCCGCAAAATCCTGGACGACGCCGGATTAAAACACGCCAAGATCATGGCCACCAGCGATCTGAACGAATACAAGATCCTGGAATTCGCCGCCGCCGGTGCGCCCATCGACGCTTTCGGCGTGGGCACGGACCTAGCCACTTCCACCGATTCTCCCAACTTGGGCGTAGTCTACAAATTGGTCGAGCTCGACGGGCGCTTCACAGCCAAGTTCAGCGAAGACAAACACACCCTCCCCGGCGCCAAGCAAGTGTTCCGCTTCGCCGGCCACGATGTGATCGCCTGCTCCTGGGAGTGCCTGGGTTGCGGGCACGGAGAGCCGCAGGCACGTGCATTACTCCGTCCGGTCATGCTTCACGGCGAACTGGTCGAACCGCTTCCCAGCGCCACGGCCGCCCGCCAATACGCGGCCGAGTCCATCAAGTGCCTGCCCACGGCCGTGCGCAGCCTGTTCGATACCGAGCAGCACTATCGCGTGGAACACAGCCACGAACTCGTCGCGCTCTACGAGAAAATGCATGATGAAAACAGTCTTCTTCGACATCGACACGCAGATTGATTTTGTCTATCCGGCTGGAGCGCTTTACGTGCCCGGCGCGGAACAGATTCTGCCCGTGATCGGCGAGTTGAACCGTCATGCGCCTGTGGTCGTCTCCACGATGGACGCGCATTCAGAAGACGATCCGGAGTTCAAGATCTATCCGCATCATTGCGTAGTAGGGACAACCGGCCAGCACAAACCGGCCATCACCTTAGTAGGCGACCCAGTGCGGCAGATCATTCTCGAAAAACAGACACTCGATTGCTTTGCCAGTCCGCGTCTGGCGCCTCTGTTGGCAAGACTGAACGCGGACCGCTACGTGGTCTACGGCGTGGTCACCGAAATCTGCGTGAAATATGCTGCCTCCGGCCTGCTAAAAACCGGCAAGCGGGTAGACCTGGTCACTGACGCCGTGAAGGCGCTCGATGAACCCTCCGCTGACGCGATGTTTCGGGAATTTTGCGCCTCCGGCGGCCGGCTGACCACCTCCGCCGAAGTGCTCGCCGAATTCCGCTAGGCCGGCGAGACCGCGTCGGCCGCATGGTACGAACTGCGCACCAGCGGGCCGGACTCCACGTGCGCGAAGCCCATCTCGTAGCCCAACCGCTTGTACTCGGCGAATTCCTCGAGCGTCGCATAGCGGATGATCGGCAAATGCTTTTGCGACGGCCGCAGGTATTGGCCCAGCGTCAGGATGTCCACCCCATGCGCCCGCAGATCGCGCATCACCTGCCTGACTTCTTCGTCGTTTTCGCCGAGTCCCAGCATGAGGCCCGACTTAGTCGGCACCGAGGAACGGCACTGCTTGGCGTAAGCCAGCATGTCGACCGATCGTTCGTAGCGCGCGCCCAGCCGCACCTGGCGATACAGCCGCGGCACCGTCTCGATGTTGTGATTCAGCACGTCCGGCTCGGCATTCATGACGATATCCATGGCCGCGTGCGAGCCTTGAAAATCGGGCACCAGCACTTCCACCTTGCAGCCGGGAATCCGCTCGCGAATCGCTGCGATGGTCAACGCGAACAGCTCGGCGCCGCCGTCTTTGCGGTCGTCGCGATTCACGCTGGTCACTACCGCATACTTCAGCCCCAGAATGGCGCACGCCTCTGCCACCCGGCGAGGCTCGTCGTAGTCGACCGTCATCGGCGGGCCTTTCTGGACGTTGCAGAAGCCGCACCGGCGCGTGCACACATTGCCGAGGATCATGAACGTGGCCGTGCGATGATTCCAGCACTCGCCCGTATTCGGACACGCCGCGCTCTCGCAGACGGTGTGCAGATTCAGGCCAGTAACCAACCGCTTCAGCTCGTGATAATTCTCGCCCACGGGCGCGCGCGCTCGTAGCCAGGAAGGGCGTTCCAGTTTGGTGTTAATGGAAACCAGCACTCACTTTATTCTATCGCCGGCGAGTCGGGTCCACCGGAGCGCGCCGGCCACCGCACTTTTGACCGCTCCACAAGGACGCTCCCGTTCTTCATGACCAGATCCACCGCGTTCATCCCAAAATGACCGGGCAACTCGCGATAGTCCTGCACGCCCAGAATCACCAAATCCGCGCTCTTGCCGGTTTCGAGCGACCCCACCGCGTCCGCCCGCCGCAGCGCATGCGCCGCGTTGATGGTGGCTGCCGTGATCGCTTCCGCCGGAGTCACTCGCATGGCCCGGCATGCCAGCGCGATCATTGCCTGCATGCTGGCTGACGGGCTGGTGTCCGGATTGTAGCCCGTGCCCAGCGCCACCGCGGCTCCGCTGTCGATCAGCAACCGCGCCTCCGGATAACACCGCTTCCCCAGGTAAAAGATGGGACCGGGCAGCAGCGTGGCGATCGTCTGAGACTCCCCTAAAAGCCTCGCCTCTTGCTCGGCCGTACCGGCGCCTGGCACGACGCTCACGGCTCCCGATTGCACGGCCAGCGTGATGGCCCCCGGATTCCGCCCCATTCCAGCGTGCACCTTCAGCAGCAGACCAAGCCGCCGCCCCGCGATCAGAAAGGAGCAGGCCTGCGTCAGCGTAAACGAACCCTCACCGCAGCGGATCTCGACGAATTCAGCCAGCCCGCGCCGGCGCAACAGCGGCAGCAGACGAACCGAAATCCATTGCAAGTACTCGTCCTGCCGCGCTTCGTAGTCCCGGGGAACGCGCGCGCTCAGGTATGTGGACGCCACCGAAATAGGACGCCTCCGCAGGGCCGTATGAGCCCGCAAGATCTTCATCTCGCCCGCCACCGTAAGCCCAAAACCGGACGTAGCGCCGAACGTTGTGGTGCCGTGGCGTAATGCGTCCTCTACCACGCGCAGCGCCATCGCCTCCAACGCGCGCGGGGAATAATCCTGGATAGCCCGTGCGATGGCCAACACTGCTTCGCCCGATTGTGGCAGATCGTCATCCTGCGGCCTGGCCGGCCCGCTCACCGCGTGGATGTGCGCATCGACGAAGGCTGGCATGACCACGCGGCCACTCGCGTCGATCTCCTCGGCCCCGCGCGCGAGCGCGAGATTCTCCAGACGCCGCGTAGGACCCACCTCGTGGATCAATCCGTCGGCAATCAGAACTGCGCCGTCCTGAATCAGTCCCAGATTCTGTAGGTCCGCCCCGCGCCGGGGGCCATTCGGTCCGCGAAGAGTGAGGAGTTGTCTGGCTCCCCGGACCAGCGTGACTTTGCGCATGCGTGGAACGCTGCCCGCAGGGTGTCCGCCCGCACTTCCAGACTACATCAATGAGAGAGGAAGTTTGTCGGCGCCCGACTACATACACAGGAGAAAGAAGCGTCACCGGCCCATGGCGTATCCGCGGAAGTCGAGAAGATCCATGCGCAACCGCGCCAAGCAGACGACACTGCCCCGCCATCTGGTGCCCAAAGCCCGTTCTCCCATTCAGTGCCTAGCTGAGTCGGGCGTGGTGGGTATCGTCTTCTCCCGGATGGACGGCCTGATCGTCGACGCCAACGACGCATTTCTTCGCACCGTGGGCCATTCACGCCAGGATCTGGAACTCGGCCGGCTCCGCTGGACCGAACTGACGCCTCCCGACTGGATAGAAGCGAGCGAGCGGACCCGGGCACGCATCGCCGCCGAAGGCTTCGCTCCCGCTTTCGAGAAGGAATACGTCCGCAAAGACGGCTCCCGAGTCCCGGTGCTGATCGGCGTCGCGCCGCTCTCCGCCGCCAAAGGAGCGCGAGCCAACTATGTGACGTTCGTTGTCGATATCAGCGAGCGCAAACAAGCGGAAGGCGAGCGCGACCGGCTTTGGCAAGAACGCGTCGCCATGCTGGAATCGGTCGGCGAAGGCATCTTCGGCGCGGACCGCGAAGGCCATTGCACCTTTGTGAATCGCGCCGCCACCGAGATGCTCGGCTACTCGGCTGAGGAATGCCTGGGCCAAAACGTCCACGACTTGATCCACCCCGTCGCTGCCGATGGCGCCCGTCATTCCTGGAAGGAGTGCCTGATCTTCGGCGCATTTGCGTCCGCCACGGGCGTCCACTCCGATTGCGAGGTCGCGTTACGGCGCGACGGTACCAGCGTGTATGTGGAAGGATCGGCGTTTCCGGTCATTCAAAATGGCCGCGTCGAGAGCATCGTGATTTCGTTTAAAGACATCACTGCGCGAAAGAAAGCCGAAATGGCTCTGCAGGCGAGCGAAGCCCGCTATCGCAACATCGTCGAAAACGCGCACGAGGGCATCTGCATGTGCGATGCGCAGCGCCAGATTACTTATTGCAATCCTCGCCTGGCGTGCCTCATCGGCCACCCCCAGGACGGCAGCGGTCTCACCTGTCCTGAGTTCCATTTTCCGGAAGACAACGACGAAAACTGCCGGCGATACGACCGCGTTCGCCAGGGACATATCGAAACTTACGAAACGCGCCTGCGCCATAAGGATGGTTCCGCTCGCTGGATGAGCGGTTCGGCCAGCCCCATCCAGGATGAGACGGGCAGCTTCGCAGGCGCCGTCTGTATGTTCAGCGACATCACCGAACGCAAGCGCCTGGAAGAGCAGCTGCGCCACTCCCAGAAAATGGAGGCGGTCGGACAGCTCGCCGGCGGGATCGCTCACGATTTTAACAATCTGCTGACCGTGATCCTGGGCTACGGCGATGTCTTGGAGCGCAAACTGCCATCCGGCGACCCTCTGCGCGCCAGCGTTCTGGAGATCCGCAAAGCCGGCGGGCGCGCTGCATCGCTCATTCAGAAGCTGCTGGCGTTCAGCCGCAGGCAGGTGCTTCACCCCCAAGTCATTTCCTTGAACCAGCTGGTTCAGGATTTAGAGCCCCTGTTGCGCCGGCTGTTGGGCGAGGATATCCAACTGGATACCACTCTCGGCCCCGCTGCCGGCAATATCAAGGCCGATCCCGTGCAAATCGAGCAGGTCCTCATGAATCTCTCGATTAACGCGCGCGACGCCATGCGGCACAAAGGACTGCTCCTCATCGAAACGCAGCGTCAGGTGTTCGATGCGCGCGCCGGCGTCCTTCACGGGTTGCCGCCCGGGCCTTATGCCGCCCTCATCGTCACCGACACCGGCTCCGGAATGGACCAAGAGACCAAGGCCAGGATCTTTGAGCCCTTCTTCACTACCAAAGAGCCTGGAATCGGCACCGGCCTGGGGCTGTCCACGGTCTTGGGAATCGTGAACCAGAGCGGAGGAGGAATCTCCGTCTACAGCGAGCCCGGCGTCGGCACCACGTTCAAAATTTACCTCCCCTCAGCGGACGACGCCGTTAGCAGCGTTGAGCTGCCTTCCCCGCCCGCCGCGCAGCACGCCGGTGGGAGCATCCTGCTGGTCGAGGACGATCCCGGTATTTTGAGGCTGGCGTCGGAGCTGCTGCGGGAACAAGGCTACCAGGTAGCCGAAGCGAGTAACGCCGAGGATGCGCTCGCATTGTGCCGTTCTGCTTCCTGCCATCCGGACCTCCTGTTGACCGACGTCATCCTCGGTGGAGTCGACGGCCACGAATTGGCCAACCAACTTGTCTCCGCCGACGAAGCGATTCAGGTCTTGTACATGTCCGGTTATACCGAGCGAACCGTGATCCAGCAGGGAATTTTGGAACCCGGGCGGAGTTTTCTCGCGAAGCCCTTCCGCCCCGATGAGCTGCTCTGGAAAGTGGCTCAAGCGTTTCTTCTCAAACGCGGACCGGCCAAGATCCTGATCGCCGACGACGACCCTCAGATGCGCTTGCTCTTGGCTTCTGAGCTGGAGGCCCGGGGCTATTCGGTCGTTCTCGCCGCCAACGGGCGCGAGGCCCAGGCCCACCTGCTCGAAGCGAAAGTAGACCTAGTGATCACCGATCTCGTCATGCCCGAGCAGGAAGGTCTGGAAACCATTCTGGACCTTCGGCAAAAGGGCTCCCGGATCCCGGTCATCGCCATCTCCGGAGCTTCCGGTGGCGTTTACCTGGAGGTCGCCAGAAAGCTCGGAGCGAATGCGATCCTGCCCAAGCCGTTCTCTACCTCGGCCCTAGCCAACGAAATCCAGCGCCTGCTGGCTGACCGCTAGTGTTTCTGCCCGCCTGTTAGCCTATTTCTGTGAAGCCCGTGCCCGGTAAACGTCCCCTGAAGACACTCGAGCGCGTGCTTTCAAAAGCTGGCTTGGGTTCCCGTACGGAAGCCCGCCAGTGGATTGGCGCCGGCCGCGTCCGGGTGAATGGCAAACTCGTTCAGACGCCCGACCATTGGGTGGACCTGGAGCGGGACCGCGTGACACTGGACGGCAAACCGGTTCGGGCCTCCAAGAAAATCTACCTCCTGCTTTACAAGCCCACCGGCTACATCACGACGTTCAAAGACCCTGAGCATCGCCCCACGGTTTACGATCTGATTCAGGATGCCGGCCAGTGGGTGGTTCCGGTGGGGAGGCTCGATCAGGATTCGAGCGGCTTGCTCCTGCTCACCAACGACACGCGCTTCGCCGAGCGTGTCACCAACCCGGATTACAAAATCCCCAAGACCTATCTGGTGAAGGCGTCAGCCCTGCTCCGCGACGAACAGTTGCAGCAATTGCGCCGCGGCGTCCTGCTCGCCGATGGCCCCACGCAGCCCGCCGCGGTCCAACGCGTGCGCGATTCCGCCAAATACACCTTCCTGGAAATCACCATCTCGGAAGGCCGTAACCGCCAGGTGCGCCGCATGATCGAAGCCGTCGGCGCCAAGGTGCTCAAACTGGTACGCACGGAAATCGGCGGGCTGAGAATCGGCGATCTTCCCATCGGCAAATTTCGCAGTCTGACGCCGGAGGAAGTCCGGATGCTCCAACAGCGCCGGCCGCCCGACGGCCGTTCCCGCGTTGCCGTCTTGTAAAACTCTTGTAAAAACCAGTCGCGAATTGCAAACTTCACAGAGCTGCGGCGCGGCCTTCCGCTAGAATCGCGGTAGCAGCGGGATGCAAACCATCTTGGTCATCGACGACGACATCAGCGTGCGCGACACGGTCGGCGTGATGCTGGAACGCGAGGGCTTTCATCCGGTGTTGGCCGAAGACGGCAGTAGTGGTTTTCACCAGGCGCTCGCGCTGAACCCCGGTCTGATCCTGGTGGACCTGTGCATGCCTGGCATGAGCGGCATCGAGGTTTGCCGCGAGTTGCGCTCCCGCGGCATCAAAACGCCCCTCATTGTGCTCAGTGCTGCCTCCGCCGAAGTCGAAAAAGTCCAATTGCTCGAAACTGGTGCCGACGACTATATGGTGAAACCCTTCGGCGCGCGCGAGCTAATGGCCCGCATCCGCGCCGTGCTGCGGCGCACAAATCCCGAGGAAACGCGAGTGCTGGAATTCGGCCGCGTGCAGGTGGACCTGACGCGCCGCACGGTCACGCGCCGCGGCGAGGAAGTGAAGCTGACCCGCGCCGAGTACAACTTGCTCACTTACTTCCTGCAAAACCCCGATCGCGCGCTTTCACGCGACACAATCCTCAACTCGGTCTGGGGCTACGAGTTCTTCCCCCAGACCCGCACCGTCGACGCTCACGTGGTCCGCCTCCGCCAGAAGCTCGAGGAGGAGCCGGCCCGCCCGCGCTATTTTCTCACCCTCCACGGCGTCGGCTACCGGTTCCTCCCCTAGCTCCGCAGGGAGGCGCGCCGCCGGTGGCGAAAGCTACCATAGTAAAAGCACCATGCCGGATTGGCTAAGCATTCACGAACCCCTCCTGGTCAACACCATCGGGCATTGCGCAGGTGCGCTGATTTTCGGAACGCTGCTCTACCTCTTTCTAGTGAACTGGCGGCGCGCGCCTGACGGGCGCAATTGTCTTCCCATGGTGGCTGCGGCGCTTGCCATGCTTTGGAATCTCGGCTCCCTGGTCGGGCTCGCCACTGGTCCCAACGGCGGCATGGCCGCGGATATTATCGTCGCGGCTAGTTTCTCCGTATTGAGCCTCCTGCCCGCGGTGCTGCTGCATATCTCGCTGGGTTCGCGCCACCGGGCCCTCTGGATTACCGGTTATGTTCTCAGCGCGCTGGCAGCCGCGCTGCACGTGGCTGACTTGCTCACCCAGGGGCCGCGCTTTCATCAGGCGGCGCTGCTGCTGGTGACGGTCGGCTTCGGCGGACTCACGGCGGTCTCCGTGCTGGTCGAACTTCGGCAGGAGAACGGCGCGGCTGGTTCGCGCTTGGCCGCGTCCATGGTCCTGTTCTTGTTCGCCATTTCCTTCGTTCACTTCAGTGCGGGCCACGCCCAGATGGCCTGGTCCAAGGAAGTAGCCTTACATCACGCCGGCTTGCCGCTCGCCGTATTTGTGCTGCTGCAGGACTACCGGTTCCTGCTGTTGGACGCGTTCCTCCGGTTCATTGTCAACGCGACGTTGGCTGCGGGTACCTTACTGTGCGCTATCCGCGTGGCGGAGTCCCGCGAGCTTCGGGCCCATCTGCAACATCCCTTCGAGGCGGGGCTGCTGTTCGTGTCCGCGTGCCTGCTGCTGGCCCTTTTTGTCTACGCGCGCAATCGAATGCAAAGGCTCTTGACGCGCGTCCTGTTCCTGCGTTCCAACGTTGAAGAAGCCTTGCTCGAGCTGCAACAACTGGCTCGCGCAACGCGGAGCGAGAACGAATTTATCAGCGGCGCGACCGAAGCGATTGGCCGGTTCCTTCACGCCTCCCGCGTCGGTCTCGTCGAAGAGAATCCCCTCGCTCACGGCGAGCTCGCTTCCGCCACAGCCGTAGCCAGTTTGACTGACTGGAACGTCCCCGCCTGGGCGCTCGCGGTCCTTCCTCTGCGATTCTCCCAGAGCGACGTGCGTTTCCTCCTGCTCGGACAGCGCGCTGGCGGCCGGCGCTATCTGAGCGAGGATTTTGAAGTCTTGACGCGGCTCGGCGCCGCATTGGTCGAACACGTCGAACAGCTGCGCGGCATCCAGATGCGCGCGCTCGTCTCGCAAGCTGAGCTGAAGGCGCTGCAAGCCCAGATCAATCCGCACTTCCTGTTCAATTCCCTCAACACCCTGTACGGAACAATCGACCGGTCCAATACCGAGGCGCGCCAACTGGTCGTCAACCTTTCCGACGTTTTCCGCTACCTGCTGCGTTCCGAGCGCACCTTCATCGAAATCGAGGAAGAGCTGCAAATCGTCCGCGCTTACCTGCAAATCGAAGAGCTGCGGCTCGGGTCCAGGCTGCAAACCGAGCTGCAGATCGATGATTCCGCCCTTCGCGCGGCCATTCCCCTGCTCTCCATCCAGCCGTTGGTTGAAAACGCCGTCAAGCATGGCGTAGCGGCTGGAATGGGAACCGGATTCGTACGCCTCACCGTCCGCTCCACGGAGGAAGGTGTCGCGGTCGAAGTCGTGAACTCCGGAGAATGCGACGCGGCCCGCCTGGCCGGCGCCTCGAACGGCATAGGCCTCGCCAACGTACGCCGCCGTCTAGCCCTCTGCTATGGGGAAGGAACACGCCTGAAAGCCGGGGTCGTCAATGGCGTAACAAGCGTCGGCTTCACGCTTCCCCACAACCACATGGCCGCAGCTGTTTAGTCCCCATGGCCACTTGCCCTAAATTCCAGTCCGCTGACTCCTCTAGCTCTTCCGTTCGGCTGAAAATCGTTCGGCCCTCCGCCGCAGACGTGCTACAAGTATCGGAACGCCGCACCCTTTCCATGACGCTGAGGATACTGATTGTGGACGACGAGCCGATCGCCCGCAACGTCCTGCGGGAGGAACTCGAAGCAATCGCCGGAGCCGAAGTGGTGGGAGAGGCCGAGAATGGCCCCGACGCCCTGGCCAAGATCGCCGAGTGCCTTCCGGACCTGGTCCTGCTCGACCTGCAAATGCCCGGCATGAGCGGCTTGGAAGTGGTCCGCAGCCTTCGCGGCGGTGCGCACCTGCCGGTGATCGTGATCGTGACCGCCTACGACGAGTATGCCCTGGAAGCCTTCGATGCCGGCGCCATCGACTATTTGCTGAAACCCGTGGGCCACGAGCGGCTAGCCAGGGCCGTGGAACGGGCCGGCCGCATGACTGGCCGGCAGGCCGTTGAACGCCTGGCCCGGTTGCAGGAGATCGGCGACTCCCGCGCAGCTTCGCCAAGCCGCAAAATCGTCGGCAGAGTCGGCGAAGAATATTTCCTCCTGAACACCGACGAGATCTGCGCGTTTCAAGCCGACGGCGACATCGTGTGGATCATTACCGCCAGAAAGCGTTACATGGCCACCCAAACTCTGAAGGCGCTGGAGGAGCGTCTCCGTCTGACCAACTTCCGGCGCATTCACCGCAGTGCCCTGGTCAACGTCGATCACGTCCGCAAAATGAGCCCCCTCAGCAGCCAGCGCTGGCTCATCACGCTGAGCAACGAACAGGAATTCATCGCCAGTAAGCGCCAGGCGCGCACCGTGCGCGACTTGGTGAGTTGGTGAAACGGGATTCGAAGTGAACCCCGATCGTCGCGGTCACAGCCCGCGGGCTGACGTAGTGCGTCCCGCTGAACTTTGACCAGGTTGGATCCATACTGCGACGCAGCACAGTGCCCCGGCCGCGCCGGACGGGTCCAGCACCCTGCCGTGAACAGTTCCGGCGTTGCCGCCGGCGGATTGCGCGGAGAGGAAGCCGGCCAAGCACAATAAGGGCAACTGGAACGTGGAGGTCAGAAAGTGCCGTGTTATGTTTAGCTTAGGAGGGAGCTTTGCGCTGACAGGCCATAAGCGGGCCGATTCCAGCCATCGGCGGCAACCAGAAGAACTCTAAACTCGGCTCGGATGGTCGATAAGAATCGGTAGTCAGGAGCACGACAATGATCAACAGCGTGAGCAACAGCTCGCAGGTTCAGCAGCAGTGGCAGGTGCAGCATCAACATCAGGCCGTTCAGACCAAGAAGGCGAAGTCCAACGAACCACAAGATTCCGTGGTACTTAGCAAACAGGCAACAGGCCAGGTGGACGCCGATCACGATGGCGACAGCCGTTAGACCAAACGGGCGTTGGCAGGTGGATTGCTCCCCTTTTCCATATGCCAGCGCCCACACTCCAACACATTGGCGGGCATCATAAGCCCCGCGATTACGCGCAAACCCCTCTAAACATTTACTGGGAGATGACCCAGGCCTGCGCGCTGGCCTGCCGGCACTGCCGCGCCGAAGCCGTTCCCAACGCCCATCCCGACGAATTGAACTTCAACGAAAGCCTTCAGTTCCTGCGTCAAATTGGGGATTTTGGGGACTCTTTGCCCCAGTTGATCCTGACCGGAGGTGACCCGCTGGCCCGCGCGGACCTCTACGAGCTGATTGATGAGGCGCGCCGCCTGGGAATCGGCGTTTCCATCACCCCCGCCGCCACACCCGCACTGACGCGCGAGGTTCTGGTGCGGCTCCAGGAGCATGGGGTCGAGGGCCTGGGCCTTAGCCTGGATGGCTCCACGGCCGCCCGTCACGATTCGATCCGCGGCGTCCCCGGCACGTTCGACCGTACGATACAAGCGATGCGGTGGGCCCAGGAACTGAACATGCCGCTCCAAGTGAACACGCTGGCGTCGGAGGAAACCGCCGACGACGTTCCCGCCATCTATGAGCTTCTGAAGCCACTGGGCGTAACCCGCTGGAGCCTCTTTTTCCTGATTTCGGTCGGTCGAGGCAAAGTTCTGCAGCCGCTCAGCCCGGAAGATGGCGAGAAGCTAATGGCTTGGATTTACGAGACTTCCCGCATCGCGCCGTTCACCGTCGCGACCACCGAAGCGCCGTCCTATCGTCGAGTTGCGCTGGACCATATGCGCGCTGAAGGCCTCACCGGCGACCAAATCAAACGAACCGGCGCCGGGCGCGGCTTCGGCATCCGCGACGGCCACGGCATCATGTTCGTCTCCAACACCGGCGACATCTGCCCTGCCGGCTTCCTGCCGCTCGTGATCGGCAACGTGCGGCGCGATCGCGTCGCGGAAGTCTACCGCAACGCGCCCGTTTTCCAGTCGCTGCACAACCCCGCTCAGTTTGAGGGACGCTGCGGCTATTGCGAGTATCACGCGTTGTGCGGAGGCTCCCGGGCCCGCGCTTACGAGGCCACTGGTAACCCGTTGGCTGAAGATCCGTTCTGCGCCTACCAGCCACACACGCCGGAACCGGCTCATTCGTAGCGCAAAGCCTCGACGGGCGCGATGCCGGTCGCGCTGCGCGCCGGATAGATGGTCGCGATGAAGCTCACAAAAATCGCCGCCGCGGCAATCCAGATCGCGTCTTCCCAGCGCGGATTGAACGGAACGTAACTCAGCGAGTAGACTTCTTCGTTCAAACGAAGCCAGCGATAGTGATCGGCCAGAACGGAAAGGGTGTATCCGAGTGCAAGGCCAATCGAAGTCCCGATCACGCCAATCAGGACGCCCTGCAGCATAAATATCTTGCGGATCTGCCCGCGCTTGGCCCCCATCGACATCAGCACCGCAATATCGCGATTCTTTTCCATCACCATCATGACCAGCGTAATCAGAATGTTGAGTCCTGCCACCAGCTCGATCAGGCCGATAGTAACAGCCGTCACGATTCGCTCCATCGCGAGCGCGCCGAGGATCTGATGATACTGCTCCATCCAGGTGGTGGCGGAAAGCTTGGAACCGACGATTTTGTCGGCCGCCCGGGCGACCTCGGGCGCGCGGTCTATATTGTCCAGCTGTAATTCAATCGAGTTCACTACATTCCCAGTGCTGAAGACGTGCTGGGCCGATTCGAGCGACGTGAATGAATAGTATGAATCGATGTCGTACATGCCCGATTCGAAAATCCCAACCACGCGGAACGAGAATGGCAGCGGAGTCTGCGGGCCAAACGGCGTCAACTCCTCGCGCGGGCTCAACACCTTCACGATGCTGCCCAGCTGCATGCCCGTGCTCTGCGCCAAACGCGAGCCAAGAATGATGCCGGGCAGGTTCTTAGGGTTCTTCAAGCCATCGAACGAGCCTTGTTTGAGATGCCGCAGCATATCGGGCGGATTGTCAACCGGGATGCCTTTCAGTTCCGCGCCGCCGGATTGCAGAGGTCCCATCAGGAGCACGGTCCCGTAGAGATTCGGCGCCACGCTGACGACGTGCGGCAACGCGCGCAGCTTGGGATCCAGCTCCTTCCAGTTGGTGATCGCCTCCGATGGGTCTTTCTCGAGAATCATGACATGCGCCGTCGCCCCCAGCAGGCTGCGTTGCAGCGTGTTGCGGAAGCCATTATTGATGGCGATGCCAATGACCAGCGCCATCACGCCCGCCGCCACGCCCGCGATAGAGATGAACGTAATCACCGAAATCACTGCCTGCTTGCGCTTGGCGCGCAGGTAGCGGTTGGCGACAAACAGCTCAAACGTCTTGGTGCTCATAGGGCGCTGCTTCTATAAGGGACGCAGCAGCGGAAACAAAATTACATCGCGAATAGAGCGCGAGTCGGTCAAAATCATGGTCAGACGGTCGATCCCGATGCCTTCGCCGCCCGTAGGAGGCATGCCGTAGGACAACGCGCGGACGTAGTCTTCGTCCATCTGGTGCGCTTCTTCGTCGCCCTTTTCGCGTTCGGCGAGCTGCATCTCGAAGCGGTGGCGCTGCTCGCGCGGGTCGTTCAGCTCCGTAAAGGCGTTGCCGATCTCCATGCCGGCCGCGAAAATCTCAAAGCGCTCGACGAAATCCGGATCGTCCCGTTTGTTCTTGGAGAGCGGCGAAACTTCGACCGGAAAATCGTAGATCATGGTGGGCTGTATGAGGTTGGACTCGACATCGCGCTCAAACGCTTCCACCAGCGCGTGACCCTTCAGGCTCGCGTCGCCGATGGCCTCGCGCATGGACTTCCGCGGGATGTTGCCGAAGTCGAGCTGCGCGCCCTGATATTCGACCACGGCCGATCCGGTTGCATCGATCGCAACCTGGCGTAGCAGTTCCTGCGAAAGATCCATCATGCCGTGATAGTCCGTGTAGGCCTGATAGAACTCCAGCATGGTGAACTCGGGATTGTGCTGCGTGGAGATGCCTTCATTGCGGAAATTGCGGTTGATCTCGTACACGCGCTCGAGGCCGCCCACCACCAGTCGCTTCAGGTACAGCTCCGGCGCGATGCGCAGGTACAGATCGATGTCCAACGTGTTGTGGTGCGTCGTGAAAGGCCGGGCTGCGGCGCCGCCGTAAATCGGCTGCAACATTGGCGTCTCCACTTCCAGAAACCCGCGCGCTTCCAACTGCCGCCGCAGCGACGCGACAATCTTGGATCGCGTCAGGAACACCTTGCGAACATCCGGATTCGCGATCAGATCCAGGTAGCGCTGCCGGTAGCGCGTCTCGACGTCCTCGAGGCCATGCCACTTCTCGGGCATCGAATACAGCGTCTTCGCCAGGAAATACAGGCGCTCGGCGTGCACGCTCAGTTCGCCGGTTTTGGTGCGGAACAGATAACCATCCACGCCGATCAGATCGCCGAGATCGAGCAGCTGGTACAGCGCGAAGTCCTTCTCACCGACCGCGTCCTTGCGGACGTAGACTTGCAGCCTTTCACCGTTCTGCGCGATGTGCGCGAAGCCGGCCTTGCCCATGCGCCGCACGGTTTGGATGCGGCCAGCGATGCGCACTTGGACGCGCGGCTCCAACTGCTCGGCGGTCTTATCGTTGTATTCGGCCAGGATCTGCGGAATGGTGTGCGTGAAATCGAAGCGGTGCCCATAGGCTCGAAAGCCCAGTGCCTCGATCTCCGCGATACGGCGGACTCGCTGCTCGTACAAATCGTCTTCCAGGGACAATACTCAGCTCCTATCTGAAGTGTGGGCCGGGCGGCGCGGCAAAACCGGAAACAACGCCCGTGCCACAAGTATAATTGACCGTTGGACTCTCTCTCCATCGTCATCCCCGCTTACAACGAAGAACACCGGTTGCCGAAAACGCTGGATCGCATTGTCGAGTGGGTGGAACAGCGCCGATTCCCGTTCGCCGAGGTGATCGTCGTGGACGACGGATCGAGCGATCGAACGGCCGCCGTGGTGGAGGATTATCGCAAGACGCATGCCTCTGTCCGGCTGCTCCGCAATCCCGGCAATCGCGGTAAAGGCTACGCGGTGCGGCACGGCATGTTGGAAGCCGCGGGCGAATGGGTCTTGTACACGGACGCGGATCTCTCGGCGCCCATCGAGGAGTTTGACAAGCTGTGCCAGGCGGCGATGGCTTCGGGCGCAATGATCGCGATCGGATCGCGCGCAGTGGACCGGTCCTTGGTTTCAGTACACCAGTCGCCTTTTCGCGAATTTTCAGGCCGATTCTTCAATCTGTTGATGCGCGCTGTAACCGGCCTGCCGTTTCGCGATACGCAGTGCGGATTCAAGCTGTATCGAGCCGACGCAGCGCGTCAGATCTTCGCGCTCCAGAAGCAGGACGGCTTCAGCTTCGACGTGGAAGATCTCCTGATCGCCAAGAAGCTCGCGCTGCGCGCCGTGGAGGTCCCGGTGCGTTGGGCAAATGTGGAGGGGACCAAGGTGCGCCTGAGCCAGGGGGTTCGGTCCTTCCTGGATCTGGTAAGGATCCGGATGGATCATCGAAAAGAATGATGTACCGAGCAAAAGTGCGCCAAGGGCATCAGCCGTGCTTCGGATCAGCCCAGACGAGCGTGGAAGCTAGCAAATCGTGAAGGGTTTGCCTTCGCCGTGTGAAAAGCGCCATCAGATAGCCAACGCCCAGAAGACTGGAGAGCGAGCGTGCGAAAAACCGACCAGATGCTTGAAGAAACGTGAGGCGATGGCCATCGAGATCCGCGACTCGCAATCCGATGAGGTGTTTGCCCAAAGTCCCTTGCCACTTCGAGCTCTCCATCACAGCGAAATAGATCCAGGCGAGTATAAAGAAACTAGCTTGAAACCCAACCGAACTCTCTTTGTGGAACAGGCGTATTAGCAAGGGCGCAGGAACTCCGATCAGCATGATATCCAGCCAAAAGGCCTTCGTTCGCTGCCAGAAGGTCGCTAAATGCGGTGACCCGGAAGGATGGAGGAGATCACACCCGCAACTCTCGCACGCAGTAACAAGGTCCGTATTAATGAGCCGGCATGCTGGGCATTCTTGCACTTAGCGTATTGTCTCGCACACAACCGAGGAACAAACACTGCGAGCGAGAAGGGACCGGCGACAGCAATGTTAGACCGCGGTCGTCTCCACACGGCGCTCGGCGTAGCGGCGGTCGACGTAATTATTCAGGATCTCGATGAACTCGGCTACGATATAGTCGCCGCGTAGCGTGGTCGATAGCTTGCCATCCACATACACCGGCGCCACCGGTTCTTCGAAAGTCCCCGGCAGCGAAATGCCGATGTGCGAGTGCTTGGATTCGCCCGGCCCATTCACCACGCAGCCCATCACCGCGACTTTCAATTCCTCGACGCCTGCGTACTTTTCTTTCCAGACCGGCATCTTCTCGCGCAGGTAAGTCTGGATCTGGTCCGCCATGTCCTGGAAGAACGTGCTTGTGGTGCGGCCGCAGCCGGGACACGCGGTTACCTGCGGCGTGAAGCGGCGCAGCTCCAGCGCCTGCAAGATTTGCTGCGACACGATAACTTCTTCGGTGCGGTCGCCGTTGGGCAGTGGCGTGAGCGACGCGCGAATCGTGTCGCCGATCCCTTCCTGGAGCAGCACCGAAAGCGCGGCCGTCGTAGCGACGATCCCTTTGGAGCCGAGCCCGGCTTCAGTCAAACCCAGGTGCAGCGCGTAATCGCACTGCGCAGCCAGCTTTCGGTAGACAAGAATCAGATCCTGCACGCCGCTGACCTTGGCGCTCAAGATAATCTTGTCGCGGCCTAGTCCATAGCGCTCGGCAGCCTCGGCCGAAAACAGCGCGCTGGCAACGATGGAGTTGAGGGTGACCTCGGCGGCGTCTAGCGGTTCCGCCGACCGCGAATTTTCGTCCATCATGCGCGTCAGCAGCGCCTGATCGAGCGATCCCCAGTTGACGCCGATGCGCACCGGCCGCCCGTACTCGATAGCCGCTTCGATCATCGTGCGGAAGTTGTCGTCGTGCTTCTTGCCGATATTGACGTTGCCAGGATTGATGCGGTATTTCGCCAGCGCGCGGGCGCAGTCCGGATACTTCTTCAGCAGAATGTGGCCGTTGTAATGGAAGTCGCCGATGATGGGCACGCGGACACCGAACTTGTCGAGCGTGTCGACGATCTTGGGCACGGCCTGCGCCGCGGCTTCCGTATTCACGGTGACGCGCACCAGCTCGGAACCCGCCTGAGCAAGCGCCATCACCTGATTCACCGTCGAGGTGACGTCGGCGGTGTCGGTATTGGTCATGGACTGGACGACGATGGGGTGGTCGCCTCCCACCCAGACGTTCCCGATCTTGACCGGCACCGACGTGCGCCGCGGTTGTGCAGCCATTCAGCCTCCCGTTGGAAAATTACATTGTAGCGTGTGGCTATCCTGAAAGAGATTATGCCCCTGCGACTTTTGTGCTCACTGACCTTGGCTGTGATCGCAGCGCACGGACAGGCCGCCTCGGGCAGCGTCTCAGGGACGGTGGTGGACGTCACAAACGCAGGCATACCCGGTGTTCTGGTCACAGTCGAAAGCCCCATGCCTATGGCTGGCTCCGAAACCGACCCTTCGGGCAAGTTCACCATAGCTGGCGTTCCGCCAGGAAACTACACGCTGCGCCTGCAAGTGGCGGGATTTCGTCCCAGAAAAATTGACGTCCAGATTGGTGAAGGCCGCGTTACATCAATAGGCTCGCTGACCATGGATATAGTCCCGCCACTCCCGTGCATCGGTGCTTTCAAGACGTCAATCCTCCGAAAGAACAAACTGCCCCCCGGCGGCAAGCCGCTGTTGTCCGGCACTACGCGTTCTGAGTCCGGCGGCGTGTTGACGCATTTCACCCTCACATTGCTTATGGCTGGTACATCCAAGGAGATTGGAACCACGAGCACGGATGAGAATGGCAGCTTCCACTTTATGTACCTGATGCCCGGGACCTATGAACTTCTCGTCTCTTATGGAGGGGCCGCCGATCGTACGAGGGTACGTAGGATCAAGGTTAGTAAGGGCCGTGAAACGCACGTGGGGCTCATATGGAATGCATTGCCCCAAGGTTACATTTGCCTATAGACAACCTGATATTGCACGCATCCGCCGAGGCTTGGTGACCACCGACATCAGGTTCCGGCCAACAATCGCCGACGCTGCGACAACGCCGCCGAACAACGCGCCTGCAACGCCCAGCGTCGTCACGTCTTGACCGGTCAGATATAGGTTTCGCACCGAGGTCCGCGGAGTCAGCGAGCGCAGCCGGAAACGCACCGGCGTGGCCGCCAACCCATACGCTTCGCCGTGCGCGTAGTTCATGAAGTGGCGCGTGGTGAGCGGCGTCGATAGCTCGGCGTGATCGATCTTGCCGGCGATCGAGGGAACATTCCGCTCCAGTTCCAGCCGCAGCCGGTTCCCCAGGTCTTGCTTGAAGGCGGCGTATTCGGCGTCCCGATGCTTCCAGCGCGAGCCTTCCCAACGTTCGAACCATTGATACGGCGCCATGACTACTGCTTCGAGCGTCGCCCGGCCGGGATGACGGCTCTCGAACTCCGGGTCCTTCGCCGACGGAAACGAGACGTACACAACCGGAAACGGCGCGGCAGGATCGGCAACGAAGCGCGACAGGTTCGCGTCGTGATCGGGCGACGGATAGATCCAAAGATTCGTTCCGTTCAGCCCGAGTTCGGCGGCGCTCTGCTTGACGCCCACGTAAAGGCTCAAATGCGCAAACGACCCGGGAACCCGCCGAAGATCGTCCAAGATCGGCTGCGGCTCACGGACCAGGCGCTCGAAGGTATTGCGCGCGCCCGCGTCGCTCACCACCAAACCCGCGCGCAATTCGCGGCCATCGGCCATCTTCACTCCTGACGCCTTCCCGTTCTGAACGATGATCTCCTGCACTTCGGCGCTGACCACCACCTGGCCGCCATTGCGCTCGATCACGGGCGTGATGGTCTCGGCGATCCGCGCAGCGCCGCCTACCGGATAGCTCGCGCCATTGAAGTAATGGCTGGCGATGACGGCGTGAATTCCAAAGCTGCTCTGCGACGGCGGTAGCCCGTAATCGCCCCACTGCGCGGTCAGCACGCCAATCAGCTCTTCGTTTTGCGTAAAGCGGCGCAGCACGTCAGCAGTGGTCTGCGATGCCCAGCGCAGAAATGGCCTACGCAGAAAACCGCCGGCCAGGCGCGCCACCGGCCGCGGAACGGCCTTCTCGGCAAAGTACATGCCAATAGACTTTTGCGCGGATTGCACGGCAGCCAGGTAACGGTCGATGGCCGCGGCTTCGTTGGGGAAATAATCCTTTAGGCGCGCGCGCAGGGGTTCCAGGCCAGTCGGGAAGTCGTACGTCCGGCCGGCGATCACGACGCGGTCATACACGTCGGGCATCGGCGCCCATTCCAGTTTGCCTTCGGTGAGGTGGTCGAAGGCCGCCCGCAGCGGCGACGCCGGGTCTTGCAGCTCACCGATGTAATGAACGCCGACGTCCCACGAATAGCCGGGCCGGTGGAAGCTGTGCGTGTAGCCACCGGCCGTATAATGCCGCTCCAGCACGAGCACTTTCTTGCCGGCATGCTTGGCCAGCAGCGCTGCGGAGGTCAGCCCGCCGATGCCCGAACCGATGACGATCGCGTCCCATTTCTCGTCCAAGGAGTGTTGTTTGTAAGAGATCATGTTGACACCGCCCACATTCATCTTAGGGCCAGATGTTGCTATTGTCAACATATTTTGCTACAACGGAAGCAGATGGCTGCGAAACGCCCGTATCATCGCGCTAACCTCAAGCAAACTTTGCTAGATTCCGCCGTGGCCCTCATCGCCGAGGTCGGCCCGCAGGCCTTTACCTTGCGCGAGGTGGCCCGCCGCGCCGCAGTCTCTCACAACGCACCCTACCGGCATTTCCGCGACAAGCGCGACCTGCTCGGCGCCGTCGCGGCCCAAGGTTTCGACCGCCTGACTGAATCGATGCATAAAGCGATGGCGGATGGTTCAAGTGCATCGGACCGGCTGCGGCTGGCGGGCCTCGGCTATGTCGAGTTTGCACTGGCAAGTCCGCAGCATATCCTGGTAATGTTCGACACGCCGTCTTCCGACGATGCCCGTCCGGAATACGCCGAAGCCGCCAAACGCGCCTTTCAAACGCTGCTGGACGCGATCACCGCCGTGCAGGCTGGAGGCGGTCTGCCTCCGGGCGATCCCCTGCCCTTCGCCATCGCATCCTGGGCGGGCGTGCACGGCCTTGCGAAACTGGCCATCAGTGGGAGACTTCCGTTCGACGCCACGCAGACGCTGCACTTTACCAACTATCTGACACGAGTCCTGACCCGGGGCATGTCGCCTTAGCCAAGCAAAACAAACATTTTCGGTGTAGTCTGGCGGTATATGGCGGCTGTTTCGGATTCGCCCGTATGGCGGGTCCTTGAATTGCGCTACCTGCGCGCCGGCGACTTGAATGCGCTCCTCGACGAAGAGATTCAGGAGTGGGCCGACAACCTGGATTGGGATTTCCGCGGCTCCGCCGGCCTGGTGCGCCGCTTCCTCGAGATGCAGGCGCTGAACGGCTTCGCGCTGCTGATGAACGGCTATCCGGTGGGCTATTGCTATTTTGTCACCGAAGAGCGCAAGGGACTGATTGGCGACCTGTACGTGATGAAGGATTTCGTCACCGTGGAAAACGAAGAGCGGCTGCTGACAGCCGTCGTGGACCACCTGGTGAAGACGACGTTTATCCATCGCATCGAGTCGCAGATCATGATGCTGCGCAATGGCCCGGCTTTGCGTCTGCCGCAACAGCGGTACCTGCGCGTGCATCCGCGCAACTTTATGCAATTGGACTCGGCCGCGCTGCAACGCCTGTCAGAGAGCCAGCCGAAACATGCGGTTTGGTTCGACCGCTGGACCGAGCGCAAGCAGGATGAAGCGGCATCCATGATCGCCGCGGCCTACCAGGGTCACATCGACAGCGAGATCAACGACCAGTACCGGTCACCGGGCGGCGCGCGCCGCTTCTTGATGAACATCATTCAATACCCAGGTTGCGGCAGTTTTTTCCAGCCGGCTTCCTTTGTCGCCACCGATCCGGATACGGGCAAGTTGTGCGGCATCTGTCTGGCGAGCCTGGTGCAGGCCGACGTTGGACACATCACGCAGGTGTGCGTTACCAAGGCCGTGCGCGGGACGGGCGTGGGGTATGAGTTGATCCGGCGGTCTCTCGAATCATTGGCGCGGCACGGCTGCCGCAAGGTCAGTCTCACGGTGACGGCCAGCAATACCGAAGCCATCGCACTTTACGAACGCATGGGATTCCGAAAGACACGGAGCTTCGCCGCCTACGTGTGGGACCGGTTCTGAAACCCGGCCAAGTCTACGGCGAACTACGCGGCTTGTAGACGTATACGCCATCCAACGCCGGCCCTGGAATCTGCTTCACCAGCCGGTAGTGCTTTCGAATCTCGTCGAGCTGCGCCGCGGGCAGCGTGGAGATTTCGACATCCAGCGGCCCTGCTTCGTGGAAGACGTCCTCCACCAGCACAATGGTGGAGAACGCGGAGGCGGCCAGGTCCCGTCGCACCGGTTCCGGATCCACAACGCCGGAGGACACCAGCAGGTTGTAGAAGGCCATCTCCATATCGAGACGCCCGCGCAGGCGGACGAGCGCGTTGTAGTCGGCCGACAGGACACGTCCGCCATCGGCGAGGTAAGGAGCAAGAGCAGTCAGTTCGACCCGGCTTTGCTGCTCAGTTACGTAGCGCAGCAGCAGAACGTTGGCAGTGGTTCGCAAGTTCACCACCAGAAACACGCCTAGGGGAAGCTGCAGCAGCGTAATCCAGGTACGGCTGCGAAAAATGGAAAGGCGGAAGAAATCCAGCGCGTGCAGGCTCAGGCTGGCGCACAGCATGAGCAGCATGGTGAACTCAAGCTGATAGTTCAAGTCCGAACCGGCTTTCGGCGCTGAGCCGAGAAAAACCAAAGCGGCCATTCCGAGATACGCAAACGGAGCAGCACCGCATTTTCGAATGGCTTGGCGGGCGCCCAGCGCCGCGACAATTACCAGCGGCCCGGCGACAAACAAAGCGAAGCGCAAGTGCAGAAGCAGCTTGTGGACCGAATACGGATTCAGGTTGGCTTTCACGGTGTCGGCAAGAAACCGCCCGCCCAGTGCGGCGTCGATCGAAAGACAGACAATCGCGACCGCGGCGGTTAGCAGCAATCCAAAGCGCAGCGCCACGGCTTTACGGCGCGTGAAGAACAGGTGCAAACAGATGGCCGCCGGACAGGCCAAAAAGGTCTGCTTGGTGAAAAACGAGAGAAAGACGCAGACGCCGGCCCAAACCAGAGTGCGCTCGCCGAGCCGCGTGTAACGGGAGTAGAGATAAAACGCCGCCAGCGCCCAGAACAGGCCCAGAACATCCACTTGCCCAACCGTCCCCCAGATAAACAACAATGAGCTGGTGCCGAAGAGAAGAACGCTCATCGCCGCGCTGTACCGGTCCCTTGTATAAAGCAGCGTCAGGTACCAACTGAGGACGATGATGCCGAGCGACGCCGCGAAGCTGATCAACCGCCCGGCTGTGTAGACCGGCAGCCCGAGCTTCTGCAGCCCGGCATCCAGCAGATAAAACAACGGCGTGTACGGAGCGACCGTGTAGGGGTAGTGGTGGAAATCGTAATACAGCGTGCCGTCGTGCACCAGCATGCTGGTGTGCGCGCCCACGACGCTTTCGCCGCCCGTGAAGGCGTTTTGCGCCCAAAACACCAGTGCCAGATGACCCAAGATGCCGAGCGCCGCGGCAACGGCGAAGACAATGAGAATCCGCCGGAACCAGGTCTCGGTACGCTCAGCGCTCCCAGCGCCGGACGCGGTTGTGGTTAGCGTCGCCATGAGGCCCTGCTCGTCCATCGGCCGCCGGGCGGCGAAACTTCACCGCGAAGCCTACTTGGTCACGGCGACCGTCGTGGTGACAACGGTCTGGGTTGCGGCCAGTTGCTTAGCAGCCTTGTAATCCGCCACCAGCCGTTTGGCGATCTTGTCGGCCACATCGGCGCTCGCGCCCAGGAACTTCCCGCCCAGGCTCTCGGCTGTGGCGGACCATATTACGTCGCCGTCTTTATTCACCAGGCGAACCGTGGCAATGGCCTCGTGCTTCCGTTCTTCGGTGCGGCGGCTTTCATTCTCACCGATACCCAGGCCGCCGGAGTGGCTGCTGCTGCTACTGGCGTAGTTGCGCGTCCCCTGACTCTCGCCGAAGCCGATCTGGCTGTGTGCGTTGATGCCTTCCGAGGATTGAAATACATCCGTAAACACATCGTCGTCGCCCGAGCCTTTCAGCACGGCGTCCGCCTTATCCTCGTCCTCGGTGATGATGAACTGTTTGCTGTTATGCAGGCTGGTCATCAGCAGGTCGCGCAACTCGAGCGCAGCGTCGCCGCCGGTCAGGATCGCGATGTAGATCCGGTGCACCTTGGCCAATTCGCCCGCGGATTCCTGTTCCGGCGTCGGCGAGATAAACGGCGCGAAGAACAATATTCCCCCTAAAATCCATGGCATGACTCACCCCTTCCCTGCCTTGCGAGCATCATCGTCCTGAAATTCTACCTTGCGGCCCGTGCGCGCCTCCAGGCTCACCAGCATCATGCGGATGTCGTCCTTGTCCACCTTGAAGACCATGGCCTGCTGGCGGTTATCTTGGTCCGTGTAGCCAACCGTCAGGAAGTGCTGCCGTTTCTTGGCCAGCAGAAATAGCGGCGAGATGATCACAGCGGCGATATAACGGCGGTCCACCTTCTGGCCGTATTCAAGCAGGTTGATCTGCTCGTAAGGCACGCGCCAACTGGCGTGCTTGGAATAAAAGACGAAATATTGGTCGTCCACGGCCTGGATGCTTCCCTGGCAGCCGTCCGGAATTTGCGCGATCGTGCCGCCGACATACTCGGCGTGTCCTCCCTTGCCGCCTGCCGTTAAAGCTCCACCGAGCATGAGACCCAGCACAATGAGTTTGTTGGATGTCATACTAGGATTAGTCGCACGATCCGCCGTATCTTCTCACCGATGTTCGCTATGGACCAAAACAAGACCCAGCAGGAGCGGATTGCTTCGCCCGAAGATGTGCCACAGGGGGTGATTATCAGCCCGGATACGCGCCGCGCCAATCGCGTGCCGCCAGGACAAAGCCGGACACTGAAATGGCCCATTTTGGATGCCGACGGCCCTCCGGCGATCACGCTCGATCGCTGGAAGTTGAGCATAAAAGGCCTCGTGGCGCGTCCTATAGAGTGGAACTGGCAACAGTTCCAGGCCCTGGAGCGCGTGAAGGTTTTTGCCGATTTCCACTGCGTAACCCGATGGTCCCGATTGGGCAATACCTGGGAAGGTGTGTCGACGCGCAAACTGTTGGAACTGGCGGGCGGACCGCTTCCGGGCGCCGAGTACGTCCTGGCGCACGGTTACGACGGTGGTTTCACCACGAACCTGCCGTTGAGCGACTTTCTGGCCGAGGACGCGTTAGTCGCGTTCCTGCACGACGGCGAGCCGTTGACCGAAGAACACGGTGCGCCCGCCCGGCTGATCGTCCCTCGGCTGTACGCCTGGAAGAGCGCCAAGTGGGTGGCGGAATTGGAGTTACTGGATCGGGACCGGGCCGGATTCTGGGAACGTAACGGGTATCACATGCATGGTGATCCCTGGAAGGAAGAGAGATTTGGCTGGTAATGCCGGTGGACCGTCGCTGGCCCAATGGGCAGGCGCGGCGAAATTTGCGCGGAGAGCCGCGCCGGAATATTTTCGACGCTACCGCCAGGAACGGCGGCGCGCGGTTATGCCCGCGCCTTTCACACCACATCCTAAGCGCTGGCCGGACAAGGGATTGCACGCCGCGTGGCTGGGCCACAGCACCGTGCTGATCAAGATCGATGAGTTCACCATCCTCACCGATCCGGTGCTGGGCGACCGGTGCGGCATCCGCATGGGTCCGGTGACAGTAGGCATCAAACGCATTGTCGCGCCGGCGCTCGCCAGAACACAGCTTCCTCATATTGACCTGGTCCTTCTATCGCACGCGCATTTCGATCATTTCGACTTGCCCACCCTGCGCAGCCTGGAGCGCACCGGGACTTCCGTTGTAACCGCGAAATACACGAGCGACCTCTTGCGAGTCCGGCGCTACCACAGTGTGCAGGAAGTAGGCTGGAACGAGCGGGTGCACCTGGGCCCGCTGACGATTCAAGGCTTCGAAGTGAACCACTGGGGCGCGCGCGTGCGCACCGACGTGCATCGCGGCTTCAACGGCTACCTGATCGAATCCGGCCGCTATCGCGTGGTATTCGGCGGCGATACGGCGTGGACGGATTCATTTCGCGCGCTTCGAACCTCGCGGCCGGTGGATCTGGCGATCATGCCGGTTGGCGCATACGACCCCTGGATTCAGGTGCACTGCAACCCCGAGCAGGCCTGGCGCATGGGTCGTGATTGCGGCGCCGAGCATCTGCTGCCGGTGCATCATCAGACGTTCCGGCTTAGCCGCGAACCTTATCTGGAGCCTGCCGAGCGGTTCATCGCCGCGGCGGGCAATCATCCGGACCGCGTCGTGACCACGCGCATCGGCCACGAGTGGTCGCAAAATTAGCGAGGAGTCAGGCCATGCGGCGGACGATCCTTTGGGCGATGGTAAGCCTGGGGATCGGCACGCTCAGCGCGCAGGACCCGCGTGAAATCGTGCGCAAATCGGTAGAGTTGGATCAAGCCGACTGGCTGCGCATGAAAGACTATACCTGGATCGCGCAGGAGACTTCTCGCGACCTGGATGGCAAGGGCCGCGTGAAATCGCAGAAGTCCGAGGAATGGGAGACCGTAATCCTGGACGGCGAGCCGCACCGGCGCATGCTGCAGCGCGACGGCAAACCGCTTTCACCGGCCGATCAAGAGAAAGAGCAGGAGAAGCTGGACAAGGCCGTGGCCAGGCTGGAACACGAAACACCCGAACAGAAGGCAAAGCGCGCGGCCCAGTACGAAAAAGAGCGCGCGAAGGATCGGGATTTCCTGCGGGAGGTTCCCGATCTTTACGACTTTCAACTGGCCGGCACGGACAAGATCGACGGCCACGATGCCTGGGTGATCACGGCGACGCCGAAACCCGGCTATGAGCCCAAGCGCCGCGACGCGAAGCCGCTTCTGAAGACGCGCGCGAAGTTGTGGGTCGATAAAGAAGAGTACCAGTGGGTGCGATTGGAAGCCGAGACCACCGCCACGATTTCCTTCGGTCTGTTCCTCGTGCGCCTCGATCCAGGCGCGAAGCTGGTCTTCGAGCAGACGCGCGTGAACGATGAGGTGTGGCTGCCCAAGCACGAATTCATCAGCGGCGCCGGCCGGCTAGGCCTGGTGAAGAAGCTGGCGGGCGACGAAGAAGTGACCTGGAACAATTACCGCAAATTCCAGGTGGACTCGAAAATCGTTTCCACACAGTAGCTGGCTCTTATTCCCCGGTTGCCATGTGCGCCCGCCGGTTCTTCTGCCAGCATTCCTCCGTTTCGTCGGTACACTGCGGACGCTCCTTGCCGTAGCTGACCGTCTTGAGCGCCTTGTCCGGAACCCCCAGGTTGACCAGAAATTCCTTCGCCATGTCGGCGCGGCGCGCCCCTAGCGCCAGGTTGTACTCGGCCGAGCCACGCTCGTCCGCGTGCCCCTCGACCACTAGGGTGGTGTCAGGCTGCTGGTCGAGAATCCGCTTTACAATGGAAGAATCGGCGCGCAATGCCACCTGCGCATCGGGGCGGAGCAAGTCCTGGTCGTAGTCAAAGTAAGCATCAGCCAGGCAGAGAAGCAGCTGTGAAACCGAGGTCCTCGGAGCCTCATTCGTCGGCGCCAGTTCTGCTTCGCTCGAACCGCGCGTTGGCAACTCAACCGGGTTTACAACAGGCTTGGATCTTTCCGAATCGACTGGTGGCGCCGGCGGAGGGTCGGCAATCGGAGGGGGCAGGTGCAACGCCGTGTCATGATGGCGGCAAGCTCCAAGAAACACGAAGAACGGGAGGCTGATCGAACAAACTAAAGTCTTCATGCCACTCAGAATGCGCCGGCTCGAATGGACAGAAAATCCTGCCGCGCAGGTATTCCCTGGGCCCGAAGATACCGCCGCGACAGTATACACTCGTGAGGAAAGGTTCTCTATTCTGAAGTGAACATGCGAGCCGAAATCGGGCGGCGACCGAGTTGGACACCAGGACGAGTCCTGATTGCCGGCTTCGGCGGGCTGCTGATACTGATGGCCATCGCGGGCGTGGACGCGCTCCTGGTTTTTCATCAGGCCAAGACCACCAACGCCGCGCTGCGGAACAGCTTTCTGGCGCGCAGCCGCGCTTTGGAACAAATTCGGGCAGGAATCTATATCTCCGGCACGATGGCGCGCGATTATCTTCTGGCGAGACGACCAGAGGAAGCTATTACACAGCGCGCCAAGTTGAAACAGACTGAGAACGAGACCGACGCCGGGTTGGATCGATATTCCGGCTCTCTAAGTCCGGCGGAAGCCGGCACGTTTCGCAGTCTTCTGGCTGAGATCCACACCTACTGGCGAGTCCTGGATTTCCTCGCCGATCCGGACCATGCCGATGAACACCGGCGCAGCGCCGCGTATTTCTACGATCAACTTGTGTCGCGCCGGACAGCGATGCTAGACCTCGCCGACGACATCGCCCGCCGCGACGAACAGGACGTCGCCAGCGGCGATGAGAAGCTATCGGAGATGTTCAATGGTTTCCGCTTCCGCCTGCTTCTGATTCTGGCCATCACGCTCGCCGGTGGCCTGGTGCTCGCGGGCTTGACGACAGCCCACATGCTGCGGGCGCAAGCCGAGCTAAGGCAACTCTCCTCGCGCCTGGTGTCGGCCCAGGAAGAAGAGCGCCGCTCCATTTCGCGCGAATTGCACGATGAAGTCGGCCAGGCACTCACCGCGTTGGCCATGGAGGCGGGGACTGCCGCAAGTTCGAGGGCCGTGCCGGAGGAATTACGCCCGCGTCTGGAATCCATCAAGCGCCTGGCTGAGAGCAGCATCAATGCGGTTCGAAACATGGCGTTGCTGCTGCGGCCGTCGATGCTGGATGATCTCGGGCTGGTTCCTGCGCTGCGTTGGCAAGCCAGGGAGGTAACCGAACGAACAGGAGTGAAAGTGCGGGTGTTCGCTCAGAGCGTGGCGGACACCCTTTCCGACGAGTACAAGACCTGCGTCTACCGCGTGGTTCAGGAGGCGCTCAACAACTCGGTGCGGCATGCCCAGGCCAGCGGCGTGCGGATCGAGATCTCGGCCGATGCCGGGGCCGTCCAGATCATCGTCCAGGACGATGGCCAGGGATTCGATCCGCGTCAGAGCCAGGGTCTCGGACTAATGGGAATGGCGGAACGCGTCCGGCATGCCGGGGGCGAAATCGACCTGGACGCAGAACCCGGGCGCGGCACCACGGTTCGTGTCCGGCTGCCGCTGCCCCAACTGACGACGTGAAGCCGGTCCGCATCGTGCTGGCTGACGACCACGCCATGGTCCGCAACGGTCTGCGGCTGATTCTCCAACAACACCCGGATTTCGAAGTGGTGGGCGAAGCCTCCGACGGACGCGAAGCGGTGCGCGTCGCGGCGCGCGCGAAGCCCGACGTGGCGGTTATGGATATCGGCATGCCGAACTTGAACGGCATCGAGGCGGCGCGGCGAATCACGGACGAATGTCCGAACACAGCGGTTGCGATTCTCAGCATGCACAAGGATGAAGGCTACGTCGTGCGGGCCCTCAAAGCCGGTGTCCGCGCCTACGTGCTCAAAGATTCTGCCGAGACGGAATTGATCGCCGCAGTCCGGGCGATTTCCACCGGACGTTCCTTCTTCAGCCCTCCCATCCGCAAGATCCTGCAGGAAGAGTTCATGCGCCAATTGGAAGATCACGATCTGGAAGACACTTACGATCTGCTCAGCAGCCGCGAACGGGAAGTATTGCAGTTGGTGGCCGAAGGCCGCGCCAACAAAGAGATCGCCGGCATGCTGAACCTCAGTCTCTTCACGGTGGAGACGCATCGTGCCCATATCCTGCAAAAGCTGAACGTCCACAGCGTGCCGGAATTGATCCTGTACGCTGTTCGCAAGGGAATCATCAGCTAAGTGCGGACGGCAACATTGGACGGCTACCGCCCCGCTTCCTGTAAAATGAGGACATCATTAGAATGCTTCGCGTCCTTTCCGCTGTCCCGGCGATTCTTGTCCTCTTGCTTGCCAGCGGATGCAAACGGTCCGTGCCCGACAACGTCGCGGCGACGGTGAACGGGCGCGTTATCACCTTTGCCGATCTCGACAAACAGTACGAGGCGCAATTCATGTCGGCCACCGAGCGGCCGAGCGACGACCAGATGCTGATCCAGAAGCTGGAAGTGCTGCGCACGCTGGTGGACAACGAGATCATGCTGCAGCGCGCCGAAAAGCTGGGGCTGATGGCCACCGACGCCGACGTTGAGTCCAAGTTCGCGGAGCTGAAGGCGCCGTACACGCAGGAGGAGTTCCAGAAGCAGCTCGAGGCGCGGAAAATGTCGGCGGACGATATGAAAGCGCAGCTCAAGCGGGACCTCAGCATCACTAAGCTGTTCAATAAGGAGATTACTTCGCACATTTCGATCTCCGACAAGGACGTCACCGACTTCTACAACTCCAACAAGAGCAGCTTCAACTTCCCGGAGCCGCAGGTGCACCTGGCGCAGATCCTGGTGACGCCCACGCCGGACCCGAACGTCCGCAATCTGAAGAATGACAAGGCGCAAAACGAAGAGCAGGCGCGCAAAAAGATCGAAATGATCTCCGTCCGGCTGAAGCAGGGCGAAGACTTCGTGGCATTGGCACAAAATCTTTCCGAGGACCCGACGACGGCACCCAACGGCGGCGACCTGGGGTTCGTGCCGGAGTCAGCCCTGGAAAAGGCCAACCCGGACATCCGCAAAGTGATCCAAAGCGCTTCACCCGGGCAAATCACTCCGGTGGTGAAGACCGCGGAGGGCTACCGAGTCTTTAAGATCTACTCGAAGGAGCCGGCCGGCCAGCGCGAGCTGAGCGATCCGCGCGTGCAGCAGAACATTCGCGAGACGCTGATCAACCGCAAGGACCAACTTCTGCGCGCGGCTTATTACGAAGTCGCCCGCGACGAAGCGCACGTGGTGAACTACCTGGCGCAGTCGATTGCGCAGACCGCAGATAAGAAGTAAGCCGAAGCGGCTGGCAGTCTAGTTGGCCGCGCCCTTGGGCTTCGCGGACTCAGGCTTGGCCTTGGATGCAGGCAGCTTGCGGATTTCCGCGAAATATTGCTGGACGTACTGCTGGTAGGCCAGCGGGATTTCGTCGCGGTTGATTTCGCCGCCCTGGTCGGAATGGGCGGCGTCGCGCTGCGAGTACTGCGTCTTCAACTGCTGCTTGCCGCTCGAAACCTCGACCATCACTTCGCCGGTTACATTGGCGGAGCGCTTGCCGATAATCTCGCTGATCTTGCCCATGGCGGCCAGTTCGGCGGCTTCGCGCGCGGTCTTATCACCGTCCTGCTTGCCGATTCCGCTTTTGCCTTCGGGCGAGTTGGGCTGATTGTTGCTGCGCGCTTCACTCTTAGCCTGCGAGGCTTGTTCCGAGGCGCCCTGTTGCTGCTCGCCCTGCGACTGTGCATCGGAGCTTGCGTCGTTGGGCTCCTGCCCGGGCGTCGGCTTCGGCTGGCCATCTTGTGTCTGGCTTTGCTGGCGCGCCGATTGCTGCCCGGCCGATTGCGACGAATTGTTCTGCTTGCTGCCCTGGCCGGACTGCGGCTTCAGCTTCGCCATCAGATTGGCCAGCGCGTCGCGCACCTTGTCGGCCAGGCTCGAATTCTCGCCAGGACCCTGTTTCTGGCTGCCATCCTGCGCGCCGCTCTGCTGCTTGCCCGATTGCGCATTCGCGCCCGGCGAGGAGTTGGGGCTGCTTGGATCGGCCGCCGGCGGCGAGTTCTGCCCTTTACCGCCCGAATCCAGCGGATCGTCGCCGGGAGGCAGCGGCTCGTTCCCCTTGGCCTCCGCTTTGGCGGATTTGTCGTCGCCGTTCTTCGGATTGTTGACGTCGGGATCTTCCACGGTGTTCAGCGCGGCGTCCGGCGCAGAATCCAGATTTTCGGGCTTGGACTCCCAGGGGTCCACCGCCTCGCCGGGATCGCGCTTCCCATCCGCATCCAACTGACGCGGCCCGCGAATGACTTTCGTGTCCGCGACCTCGCGTCCGTTACCCAGGAATCCGTCGAAATCGATGTGCACAAGCGAGGACCGCAAGTCCAGGCTGCGTGTGATGCCGTAGCGCAGCCCGAACATCCCGAAGGCGACCGCAACCAGAGCGGCGTTCACATACAAGGTTTTGGGCACGAGAAAGGGCATGCCGCGGCGGATATCGGCCGAACGCGCCAACTCCTCGGCCGCCTCACGCTGGTTCTCGACAAACGCAGGAGACGATACAACCTTATCCGGACGCTCCTCAAAATACCAGGCGGTTGACAGGGCGTCCTGCAAGTTCAGCCGGTGGTCGATGGATTGCGCAACCTCGTAGCTGGAAAGCAGCAGATGCCGGGACCGGTAAATTGCAGCCGCCAGGCTGACCGCAAACAAAAGCACCAGCCAGTACCAGTTGAGAATCTGAGTACCCAGTAGCAGAAGGAGGATTGCGCCGCCGAGAGCAACGACCGCGGCAAAAGAAGCGCCGTGAATCAGCCAGTGAGACAGCTGGCGTGTCCGGCCTCGCCGGATCAGATCGGCCAATGCGTTGCGCTCACCCACCTATTGATTATGACAAAAGCTCTCGATGTTATGGCGCCAGCACCGTGGGTTCGCAGCGCACGGGGAAATTGACCGAGTTCGCGATGAAGCAGCGCTCGTGAGCGCGCGCGTGCAGCGCCTGTGTGTCGGCGGTCCGGCCGACATCCGCGATGTTGAGGACCGGGTGCAACGTGACTTCAGTGAACCGCCCCGAACCGTCTTCGTTTTCGACCATGGTGCCGAACGCCTGGTCGGAATAGGCCGTCACCACGATGCCCGCGTCGGCGCAGAGATGCAGCATCCACAGCATGTGGCAGGCGGACAGCGACGCCACCAGCAACTCCTCCGGGTTGTAGCGGGAGGCGTCGCCGCGAAATGCGGCATCCGAAGAGCACGGAATCGGCAGCGTCTTTTGCGCGCCTGTGATTTCGTGATCGCGGCGGTAGGCGCGGTAGTTTGCCGTTCCCTGTCCCGAATTGCCGGTCCAGGTAGTCTGCACTTCGAACCGATGAGAGCGGTGATCCACGCCTTCCACGGTAGCGCGGGGTGGAGCGCTTTAGGCAGCGAAGCGGAGGCTCTCCAGCTTGTCAGGCCCTTTGCGAAGCACGCGGTAAAGCACCGCGAGCGGGACTCCGGCTTGTTTGGATGCCATTTCCAACCGGACGTAGGAAGGCAGATCTTCGTCGACGTCGCACAGAAACTCCGCCATATACAGAAGCGACGCGAGAGGCACCGCCGAGCGCTCCGGGCGGTGATGCCAGCGAACCGCCTGCACGACAGCTTCGGGAAATTTCCAACGGGTCAGGGTCTCGCCGCCGATGTCGCCGTGGCAGCGGCCGACCAATCCCAACTCTACTTCCACCGCGGGGCAGCCGCCATCGGTCAGGCGATTGAAGCGTTCCAGGAATGCGACCGGCATGATGGAAAACGCGAGCCGGCCGATGTCGTGGACCAGCCCCGCGAGAAACGCCTCGGCAGGGTCGATTCCCACGCTGGACTCGCCGGCGAGCGTCTCGGCGGCCTGTGCCACGTCGAGCGAATGGTTCCAGAGCCGATGCAACTGCATGGAACCGAAATTGCCCCGCAGTGCGGCGCCCAACAGAACCTTGCGCGTCATGTCGGTTCCAATGTGGCCGATGGCGCGTGGGATGCTGCCGAGAGGCTGCATGGGACTGTAGGCGGCCGAGTTCGCGGTCTGAATGATTCTGCCTGCCAAAACCGGGTCCTTGGACGCTACGGCCTCCAGTTGGTGAACGGTGACCTCGGGATTCGCGGCAAGCTTGATCACTTCCCGGGCAGCGCGCGGAAAGACGGGTAGCCGGTCGATCACTCGATTAATGTCCGTGCGGCTGGTCACCTGCAAATAGGACATCATGGTTTCCACCGACGAAGCCGCGCATTCATCCTGGTTGGCGGGATCGGGATCGAACAGAGGCTGCGACTCGAAGTACTGGTCAAAGTCGTCGCTGATTTCGAGCACCGCGACAATCCTGGCAAGGCTGGCATCGGCGATCGGCTGGACGCCCTGAAATGCCTCCAGGATCGTGCGAACTTCTTCCGGCACGAACGCGGGTTGGCCTTGTTCGGACACATGCAACTCGGCCAGCAGGCGGCCTCGGGCGGCTTCGTCCATCAGGAACTGGGGAACATGATGATACAGAGCGCTTCGTTCGATCAGCTTGCGCTCCTTTTCCGAAATCCCCAACGCGCCCGCCAGTTCGCTGGCCCAGGCCGCCACCCTCAGGCAGTGGGCGCGAATGGCTTCATCGCCATAACGGTCCGCTGGTACTACTGCGGATTTGCTCACACTGGTCTTATCGGCCACCGCTCCGGGATCTTCCGGCGACGGAGCGGGAGGAAGCGGCTGATTGTCGAATGGAATCCAAGCGCTCAAGTTTGGCCTCGGTCTTCTCATCGATGATGACTCAGGCGAGTTTGAGGAAAACTCACCTTAGCCGGTGTAGTGTGCATCCATGAGGCGCTTCAGGCTTCTTCGGATGGAACGTCAGATAAGGTACGCTCGGCGCCCGCCGCCCGGTAGGCCTCAATCAAAGCGCCGGCAGCGGGAGGGTACATGGGAGCCTGCAGCTGAGTCCCTTCGTCCAGCTCCACGAGGCTTTGGAATCTGGCTAACAGAAGCCGGCTGCGGAACACGCCGCCGACATAGGCCAGCCGTACCCGGTCTCCACCGCCAAACAACTGCCGCCGGACGGCCGCGGCGAGAATGGCGAGCTTCTGGGCGGCTTCGTGAAGAATTTCACGAGCGATGTGATCGCCGTTTTGCGCGGCGTCGTCCACCAGCTTTGCGAATCCGGCCACCCGGTCCCTAGGGAACTCAGCCGTATAAAAGAGGTGGAGCAGATGGTTCATGTCGCTCGCGCCGGTGGCATGCAGCAGGACGGAGCGCAGCGCAGTCGGCGGCCCCCAACCTTCTTCGGCGCGGAGGGCGGCGCGCAGCGCCTGGCGCACGATGTAGAATCCGCCGCCTTCATCGCCGAACAGGTAGCCCCAGCCTCCGGCGCGCGCGGTTTGGCCGGCGGCGTTGCGTCCGAAGGCAATGGAGCCGGTGCCGGCGATGACGATCAGGCCGGGCTCGCCCGCGGTAGCGCCGGTAAGAGCGATCTGCGCATCCGTAGTGACGATGATGCGGCCGGCAGCAAGGATCTCGCCTAGAATCGCTTCTTTGCCGGCTGGGCCGCCGCTCAATCCGAAGCACGCGGAGGCGAAGCGCACCGACGACGACCCCAAGCCAGCTTGTGCACAGGCGGCCTCCAGGCAAGCGGTCATGGCTGAAATGAATTTGGCTTTCCCATCGGCGGCGCCGGCGTGGTTCGAGGGACCGCCGCGTCCGGCGCCAACGACGCAGCCGGTTTCATCGCCGATCAGGGCGGTGGTGCTGGATTGCCCGCCATCGACGCCAAGAAAATATTGAGGCATGCCGTTAGGGAATGAAGTAGAGACGCTGGGCATCCACCACGCCCGCCACCTTCATGCCCCACGCCTCGGTGTACCGGCGCAGATCATCCGCGCCGGGGTTTTCTGGCTTCATCAAAACGTAGCGGATGCCGCGGGCCTTAAGCTCGGCAGCGGCGGCGCGCCGCAAGCTGGTGTGAATGGGATTGACGGACTCGACTGGGTGATCCGACAGCGTGATCCACTGTCCGTTGGCATCCAGGCCTTCGGCGATGATTTTCGTGTTCGCCGCATCGGACGACGTCTCCACCACGACCCCGTCCACAGTTTGCATCCGCGCGAAGTCCACTTCCACGTACATTCCGGGCCCGGCCGGCTGCCAGGTGCGCCAGCGCGTGACCGGGCTGTTGTCGAAGGCCAGTTGGACTTCCCAAGGGTTGGGATGCGCGGTGAGGCGCCAGGCTGAGTCGCGCGGGAGTTCCATCGCGCCATCAAAGACGCGCAGCTCCGAAATGGACCACTGGTCCATCGGCGCATTCGCCGTTTGAACCACGCGCAGCTTGCGAATGGCATGCCGCGCGAATTGGAATGCGAGCTTTCGCGTCGGCTGGAACTCGCGAATCACCGGCGTCCATAGAATGTCCTGCAACACTTCATTAGAGGCCGATTCATAGCCCACCAGCTCGTCGCGCGTCGTATAGGACTGGCCGGTCTGTGAAACTCCGAATACCTTGTCAGCCCGCGGCACGACGCCATCGATCAGGCGCGCCATGCGGTAATCGGGATTCTGGTTCAGATAAGTCTCCTCCGGACGCAGGCGTAGCGCGGTTCGGACGGAGACTCGTTCCAGCCGCCATGCGCCGGGTGCGCAATAGAGCTGGATGACGGACGGCCAGCAGGTAATGGCATGAAAGGCCACCAGAGCCAACAGCAGCGCGGGAAAGTCGGCCACAGCCAACGCGAGTGCAAGTGAAACGAACGGCACAACGGGGATCAGGAAACGCGTGCCGATGTTGCCGAAATACGTGGAGGCGAACAATGCCGCGGCCAGCAGCAACTGACGGCCGGCACGGAAGCGCAGCGCGAGAAGTGCAAGCGGCGTCAGCAAAAACAGAGGACCCAGCAAGCCCTCGACATGATCGCCTTGGACGGTGACCTGCAGCGGAATCTGCCAGCGGCTGGTCAGGTCGTACATGCTCAGGTATCGCCGCCAGTTGTCTTCAAAGGAAATGTGAATGTAAGGATTGGTGAAGATGCGATTGGCGAGCGGCGAGATCGGATTCGCCACTTCAATCCAGTTCTTCACCATCCAGGGCAGAACGAAGACCGCGGCGAGCAGCGCCACAACCGCCACGGGCCGCAGCACGGGTTGGCGCTTCCGCCACAGCTTCCAGGCGATGAAGCCGATCGCGTAGGGCACTGCCAGAAACGCCGTGTACTTCACCGCGTAGGCGAAACCCGCCAGGATGCCGATGGGGATAAACAGCCTGGGGTCGCAATTCTCGTCCCAAATCTGCAGCAGATAGAACCCGGCGAAGAGCACCGCGGCGAGGGCCACATCGATGTACGCCATCGAGGCGTCGAAGTACACGATGGGCGCGGCGTAAGTGAAGATCGCAGCCGCGACACCCACAGCCGGACGCCCGATTCGCCGGCCATAGGAAAGGATCAGCAGCGCGAGCACCACCAGGAAAGTGAAGTGAACCAGGGTTGCGGCCGAGTGCCGTCCGAAGTCGAAAGCGTAGAGGAACAGCATCTCGACGCCTTCGGAAAGATTGGCGTACATGTCGTCGGTAATGCGAAAGAAGCCATGCGCCTGCTGGTACTTGAGCACATTGCCCAAGTGATAGGCCATGCCGTCCGGGCTGTCCTCGGGCATCATCGCGTGGAAGAACGCGAGATAGCTGAAAGCGGTCATCGCAACCAGGAACACCCAGAGCCACAGGCGCGGCAGCGGAGCGAAGGAATCACCGGAGGCCCGCAACGCGCCCGAGTAAACGGCATAGCCGATGATGGCAAGGCCGATTACAAGAAACACGCCGCGATGAACAACCCGGACCGCGCAGATCGCAAAGACAATCGCGCTCAACAGGGCAGAACCAACGACAAACGAAAGCAGGCGCTCTTCCGCGCGATGCAGTTTCAGGGCGAGCTTGCGGAACAGAATCGCACCCAGCGCCCAGGCGGTGAGGACCGTCAAAAGCGTGCCGAACAAAATCGCCAGGACGCGAATCATGGGACCAGTCCGATGCGCGTCAGGATCACGCCGAAGCGTTTTTTGTCTCGCGGCGAAACATAGAGTTTGTCGACGTGAAAGGAGAGCGTCGCTTCCCGGTCCAGCATCAACCAGTCGGCGGGCACGGGTTTTTCGTAGTGTTTGACGCCGGGCGTGGTGTAGCGTACCTTGTCGAGCAGCTTGTCGTTGATGAAGAAGGAAAGCTCTACCGGGCCGGTAGTCTTGAAGCCATCGTCCCAGATTGCGAAATCGATGCGTAGTTTTAGCTTGTCGGTGGAAAGGACCAGTACCTTCACCGTGGGGTCCTGCTCGGTCCAGCGCCAGGACGTGCCGCCGGGCGGGTAGATGTCCTTGACGATGGAGAGATTGGCGTCGGGGCTGTCCATCTCGACCATCATGGCCTCGGGGCCGGGATTGACGCCCTCGGCCGGGTGGCGCTGCTCGGGCGGCGGATAGAATTCCGGCGGGCGCTCGCAAGCGGACAGCGCGAGCAGGACAACGGCCGCGGCAGCAACTCGGGTCAAGAAGCTATTATGCCAGCGTCAGGGCGCATGGCCGGGCGTCCCGGCGGTCGCGATTGACAGGCACGCCGCGCGCCGAATGTTCAGCGGGACCGGGGAAGCACATTCGCGGCGCTGGCGGCCGCGGGCGGCAGCATATGAAAGATCAGGCGCGCAATGCCCCGGATGGGATGCCCGTTCTCTTCAAACGGCTTGAATTTCCATTGCTTCGCGGCCCTTTCGGCGGCGTCCACTAGCTTGGGATCGCCCAGGACAATGATGGTCGAGTACACGGAGCCATCGGTCGCGACGTAGTCGTCGATCTCCACCCGGCTGCTTGTCTTCACTCCGCGGGGCAACTCGGGAAAAACCGGCTCTACTTTATGAATCGCGGCGGCTTGCGCTTCCTCGGGTCCGAAGCGCTTCGGTTCATCCTGACCGAAGGCGGAAGCACCAATTGCCAGAGAGAGGCAGACAAGCAACGGCAAGGATCGAAGCCTTGCGAATGGGGAGTTGGATTGGAGTGTCATAAGTGGTAGCTTTATCGGCCCATCGCTTGGGGGTTTGAAATTTATTGACCCTGGAAATGAGCTTAGATTCTCACCCCCATCGCTGTGAGCCTACAAACGAGGGGCCGATAAGGTTTTCCGGGAAACGAAGACAGGGCACGTCCCGTCCAGAAAACAGAAATGCTCTCAGGTACGGGGCCCTGGAAGATCTCTCTCGCGTTTGTTATAGCGCTACGAGTCTGGTGCGCTGCTGCGTGTTTGGCTTCACCAAAGTGCCGGGCGAACAAACCAAGGCCTGGATGGCCCGGCTCAGCCAGGATGGCGTCAATGCCTGGTCGGTCGCGAATTTGGAAGGAGCGCCCGCCTTTGTTCGCGGCATGATCCGGTCCAGCATGCGCAAGGGAACCGCGCCGCCGCTGCTCGATCGCAGCCTCATCATGACAAAAGATGAAAAGTCCTGGAAGAGCGCTTTGGGTGTCAAGCAGGCGAATCTACCGGTTGTTGTTCTGCTGGACGCGAAAGGGCAAGTCCTGTGGACTTACGAAGGGCTGTTCGCCGACTCACCGTATCAGGAGTTGAAGAGCAAGCTCGACGCAATACCGCGTTAAGGGTTTGAGAGCAACCTTCACGGCCTCACTGCGGCCTGATTCAGATGCGCGCACGAAACACCAACTCGCACCGAGTGCCCCGCGCTTGAGCGTGAGAGAGACAACATCACCGGCCTGAATGTAGTCGTAGATTCTGCGACTCACGCGGAGCCTGTTAGGTGCAGTTTTGGGCCCCCAGGGTCCCAGGTCCAGTTGATAGCTGTCGATCCTCCTGCCGCGGACGAGTTGCTTGCTTTGGACAGAGGCCGTGTAGCTGGCTTCCGGCGAGCGATCAAGTAATACGTTCACCTGGGCAGCTACGCCGTACCCATAGCCGATAGAAAACGCCAGGATCACTACGGCGATTCCCGGATTCGCACGCATAGACGAATCGGCCGCTACCGTGCAAACGCAGAGAAAACACCCTGCGCCGATCGAGAACCACGCCAGAGCAGACGGCTGAAGAATGTTGTAGTCGATGATGGATCGAAACAGAAGGACAAGACCGGGAAGCAGGAAAACAATCCCAACGTTCGGGTGTGAATTATTTCGCGCCGAGTCCAGCCGCAGCCGGCCGTGGGACCTTCTCACCGCTTCCAGTGCGATCCAGGGCAGGACGGCGAGCATCAGGATGACGATCTGATAAGGACGCGGATGAATGAGTCCCCACAAGGACACGAGCCAGGCAATTCCAGATAGGAACCGGGAGACGACCTTCGGTTGTGCAGAGACCGGCATGTCCTCGCCCAATGACTTCGGCGCTCTGCTCCGCTGGCTTTAGTCGCGAGCGTTCCGGCAATTGGCTCGGCGAGTGGATTAGAACGGCGCGGATAACGATAGGCGCGACCACGGCCTGTGGGTCTTCACGCGTGCCCATCCCAAGCCCGCACGCACGGCCAGGGCCAGCAATTCCTCGCGCTTGAATGCGGCCTGCACCGAGATCTGGCCGTCGGAAATCGTAATATCGTGCCAGCGGAAGAGCCAGCGCGTGGCCGGTAGAAAGTGGTACGCCAGCGGACCGCGGTCGAGGTCGATCGCCAGCACGCCACGGCGCGCCACAGCACGGAAGCTCGTCAGCAGATCCACGACCTGCTCGTTGGAGAAGTGATGCAGAAACAGGGAACTGAACACGAAGTCGAAACTGGCCGGGCCGAACGGCAGCCGGAAGGCGTCCGCCACCACTTTGGGCGCGGGGGCGGAGACCAGATGCAGCAAGCGGTGATCCAATAGCGTAACTCTCGCCCCCGGATACAAGCCGCGCAACGCCGTCGCCAAATCGCCGGACCCCGCCCCAACATCCAGCACAGAGAACTGCTCCTGCGGTTTCACCAGCCCTCCAAACAGGCTTCGCAGGACCCGGCGGCCGCCCAAGTAACGATTGATGCGCACTAAATCGTACAGACTGGCGCGAGCAACGTCCTCTGGCGCATGATCCAGCTGTTCAGGCGTGATGAAGCGCTCCGCAGCAAGGGGCACCTTCTCATGATAGGACGCGGCAGCAAAGGCGTTGATACGGGTTTGTAAAGATTGCGGTCTTTCCTGGTAACCTATTGTTCAAGAGGTAACATGTCCATCTTTCCGAGCCCCAACCCCGGTTCTGGTTCACCGCCCCCAACGTCCGCGCCACCTCCCGAGGGGCCTCCGACTCAGCAGTACTATGCGCCTCCGCCGCCCACCTATTACCCGCCACCGCCCGCGCCCAGCGGCGGGTCCGGCAAGATCATCACGCTGTTTGTCGCTGTTGTGGTGTTGCTCGGAGCAAACGGCTACCTGTATTGGCAATTGGACGGCGTCAAGAAACAGCTGGTGGCGGCGAACGATTCCGCACAGAATCGCCTGGACAAACTGGAAGAAGCGGCGTCGCTCACTACACGCAGCAATCGCAAAACCGTCGAGGAACTGAAGGATCAATTGGACCGTGCACGGCGTCAGGCCGCCGCGGCGGCCGGTGAAGCCAAGGACGCGGCGCTCAAGAAAGTCGACGAGACCCGTGCGGCGCTAGAGGCTGCCCAGCAACGCGACCGCCAACAGTTCACTTCGGACATTTCGCAGGTAAGGCAGGCCACCGACACGGCCAATAACAAGATTACTCAGGTGGACACAGCGGTCACCGGCGTGAAAGGGGATGTGGCCGCGACGAAATCCCAATTGGAAAAGACGATCGCGGAGTTGAAGCGAGCCACCGGCGAACTGGATGGCCACAGCGTGCTGATCGCCACCAACGATAAAGAGCTGAAGGCGTTGCAGGCGCTGGGCGAGCGGAATTATGTCCAGTTCACGATTCCCAAGGAGAAGAAAGCCCAGCGTGTGGCCGATGTCAGCATTCTGCTGAAGAAGGCCGATCCCAAGAAGAACCGCTACACCATCGAGCTGACCGCCGACGACAAAACCGTAGAGAAAAAGGACCGCGGCGTCAACGAACCAGTGCAGTTCATGACCTCCAAGGCGAGGCAGCCCTACGAGCTGGTGGTCAACCAGGTGACGAAGAACGAGATCGTCGGCTATTTGTCGATTCCGAAGGTGATGAACACGCGCAACTAGCGCGCTAGAACCTCAGCGCGAATCTCGCCCAGCTTGAGCTGTTCGTGCGGGCGGGCGTGTTCGGTCCGGACGTAAGCGAGCGCGACCACCTTACCCAAAGCCGGCGAATACGCGGCGGACGTGATTTCAGCCGCGCTCGCGTCGCCGACTTGCAGCTTCGCGCCGGGTTCCGGCGGCTCCTTCGTTTCCAGAACCATCGGCATGAGCACGCGATGGATCTGCCCGCGCGAACGGACGCGCTCCACGATCTCCTGCCCCAAATAGCAGCCCTTGTTGAAGTGCAGCGCCTGAGGTTGATTGGCCTCTTGAGCGAGATACCGTTCGCTTAAATCTTCGCCGTACCGGGCTTTGCCCTGCTCCAGGCGAACCACGCCGAATGCCTCGGGGTCGCCGGCTTCGGCTCCAGCTGCCTCCAACTGTGCAATCAACTCGGCTTTTTCGGCCACGGGCGCAAACACGAAGAAGCCCGGGCCACCGGCCGAATTCAAGCGGGCGACCAGGCGCGCGCCCCACTCGATGCTGGCATAGTCGGCTTCGGGCACGCTTGCACCGGCGGCGGCGAGCACTTCGGCCGACTGCGGTCCTTCGAGGGCTATGGTAGCGGTCGCGCTGGTGGCGTCTTCCAGCGTCACGTCGTCGGCGATGATGTAGTGATCCAGATGCTGGTACAGCTTCTCACGCACTTCGGGCTCGACATCCAGCAGAAAATGGTCCGGCCGGCACAGGATGTTGGCGTCGGCGAGAATACGTCCTTTGTCATTGAGGAAGAATGCGTAGCATCCGGCGCCCGGCGTAAGCTGCTGGATGTGATTGGTGCTCATGGCGTGCAGCAGGCGCGCGCAGTCCTCGCCGGTGAGCTTGATCTTGCCGCGGCTGGAGAGATCCAGCCAGGCGGCGCGGTTGCGTAGAGCCTCGTAGCCGGTCATGTGAGCGAGATCCACCGCAAGTAAGACGCAATGGCGATGACGATCAGACCAGAAATCACGATGCCGGTCAGCGTGCGGTTGGTCTTGGCCTCGTCGGCGTCGCGCGCCGCGTAGAGGGTGCCCGCCGCGAAAATGTGGAGGACCAGCAGCAACTTAATGCCCATCCACATGTGATAATGCGGCGGGTAACTGCCCTTGGTGACATAGTTGTAAGCGCCGGAGCCGAGGATGAAGATCATGAGCGTGTACAGGAACGGCCGGAAGCCCGCGATGGTGCGCTTACGGAACGCGTCGCGGTCCGGCCCGGTGAGTGAGGCAAGCGCGGGCGCTAGAACCAGCCGTGCATAGATAAAGCCGCCAATGAGTGTGACCACCGAAGCGATGTGAATCCATCGCATGCACACCCCGAGCACCGCGCGCGTGGTTGGGTCCATAATTCGAGTATACGATCATGCTTCACGAGATCATTCCGGTCGGGATGCTGCAGTGCAACTGCTCAATCTTCGGCGATGAGGCCAGCCGCGAGGCCGTGGTGATCGATCCGGGCGACGAGATCGACCGCATTCTCGCCGTGCTGGCCAAGCATCAATTGCGGGTGAAGGCGATCGTGATCACGCATGCGCACATCGATCACATCGGCGGCGCGCAGAAGCTGAAGGCCGCCACGGGCGCGCCGGTCTACATGAATGCGAACGATCAGGAGCTATACGATCATCTCGACATGCAAGCGGAATGGCTGGGCATGGAGCCGCCGGAGCAGACCGATGTTGACGTGAACGCGCGCGAGGGCGAGAAGCTGCTGCTAGGCCCGGCCGAGTTCCACGTGATTCACACGCCCGGCCACACACAAGGCAGCATCAGCCTGTGGATTCCGGCCGAGAATAAGCTGGTCGCCGGCGACACGCTGTTCTTCGACAGCATCGGCCGGACGGATCTGCCCGGGGGCAACACGAAGCAGATCCTGCACTCGATTCACGACAAGCTGCTGCCGCTGGCCGATGACGTGGTGGTGATCCCCGGGCATGGGCAGGAAACAACAATCGGCCGTGAGCGCCGCCGGAATCCGTTCCTGCAGGGGCTGTAGCGAGGCGCGCGCCCGCCTCCATTGCCAAAATTACCAAACGAACCCACCGTCTTGGAACCCAACTGGAATCAACTGGTTGCACTTAGGAAACATCACGGGGACGCTGCCGTAGAGGCACACGGCGCTATACTTGAATCGAAGTCTAATGGCCGCGAAATCAGCCTCCAAGCAGCAACCGCCCCCTCTGCCGCCGGAAAAACCGGCCGGCTACCAGCCGACGCTCCGCCGCAAGCTCTTCATGATGGCGCTGTGCATCATCGGATTGATTGTCGTTTGGACCTACTACTTCACGCACGGCGGCAAGCTGTAGCCTATTGCGCTGCGCGTTTGCGCTTCAACTCACCCATTACGTCTGAAACCAGCTCCTTGGCATCGGTCAGGCATTTCGCGATCATCTGTATATCCATGGCGGGCTTGCCGGGCTGGCGCGCGCTCTGGCAGTAGACGCCATGCTGGCCCACGAGCACGAGCGCGTCGGTTAGCAGGTCCAGCGTGACGGCCAGGCGGCCCCGCTCGGTCCCCATCATAAACTCTTGTTTTTCCAGCTCTTCCCGGCGCTCGTCGTAAATAGACATGGTGCCTCTATTGTAAGTGGCGGCGCCCCTAAAGTTCGCCAGCGAACCGCCGATAGTACTTGCGAGGAGAGGTACTAATGTCTGCTATCCGCCAGCTTTTAGTTTCCACGCTGATTTTCGCGGCTGTTCCACCCGCCGCCGTGCGCGCAGCTGAAGGCGCCGAATACGTTGGTGGCACCGTGAAGTCGATTCCAGTGAATTCCACCGGCGCATTGAGCTTCGAAGACGCCAAGGAACTGCGCTTCAACTACAGCGGGTCCGTCTACAGCCTGCCGTACGAGAACATTACAAGCACTGACATCGGCAAGGCCCAGACCCGCCACCTCTTCGGCAAGATTCCTATGCCCGCGCTTTTACACCCGAAAGATGTCCTGAGCATCAGCTATAAAGATGCCAGCGGCGTTACCGGAACCGTCAACTTTGAAGTATCTTCCTTCGATGCCCAGTACATGCAGGCCAACATCCAGGACAAAAAAGACGCGCCCAAGAAGGCCGCCGATCCGAATGGCGACTGGTTCGTCGACAAATACTTTAAAACCACGCGGAACCAGGGCCAATGGGAAGCCAAAGACGCGCAGAATGCACAGAACGCGCAGAGCGCGACGGCCCCCAGCACGCCCGCAGGCACCAAATAAATTCGCGACGATCGCAGACACAGCGTTTTGACAGGCACGGGTGACCAACCCGTGCCATTTTTTTGTTTCAAAACACCAGCCTCCCGCATCCCATTCCATGGGTGTTAGTCTGATAGAGCGTGGCCGGAGGCTACCATGGCAACTATACCGGTGGCGAGTCGGACGCTTCTCGGGCGGCTGCAGTGCGCGCGGGAACAAACCGACAAGCTGTTCGACTTAATGAGGCCGGAAGCCCTTTACTCGCGTCCCGTGGCGGAGCGGCACCGGCTGATCTTCTATCTGGGCCACCTGGAAGCCTTTGACTGGAACCTGGTCTGCCGGAAAACCCTCAGTGCCTCGTCGTTCCATCCGCAGTTTGACCAGCTATTCGAGTTCGGCATCGATCCGCCCGTTGGAAAAGCGGCCGAAGATCAGCCCTCGGACTGGCCTGGTGTGGCCGAAGTTCGCACCTATAACCGGCGTGTTCGTGATGCGGTTGACGAACGCCTGGAGCAGGTACCCGAGCAAATCGCGCACGTCGCGCTGGAACATCGGCTGATGCACGCCGAAACGCTGGCTTACCTGTTGCATAATCTGCCTTACGAGGAGAAGCAGCAGGATCAACGGCTGCTTCACTCCGGCCACAGGATCGCAAGCCCGATGATCTGGATCCCGCCTGGCCAGGCCACGCTCGGCCAAGAATCCGGCGAGTTCGGTTGGGATAACGAGTTCGCACGGCACTCGGTGAGTGTTCCGGCTTTCGCAATTGGTAAGCACAAGGTCACAAACGGACAGTATCTGGAATATGTACGCGACGGCGCGCCGCCACCCCATTTCTGGGCGGAGCGGGGCGGCGAATGGTTCTATCGAGGGATGTTTGCGGAAGTACCGCTGCCTTTGAACGCTCCGGTCTATGTGACTCATGCCGAGGCCACCGCCTATGCCCGCTGGTCCGGCAAACAGCTCCCCACCGAAGCGCAGTTCCACCGCGCCGCGTACGGCACTCCGAACGGAGACGAACGCTCTTATCCATGGGGAAGCGCGCCGCCGGATGCTTCACGAGGCAACTTTGACTTTCACAACTGGGATCCGGTGGACGTGGATGCCACCCCTGCGGGCGAAAGCGCGTTCGGCGTGTCCCAACTGGTGGGCAACGGCTGGGAATGGACCGTCACGCAATTCGGCCCGTTCGCAGGCTTCCAGCCTTTTCCGTTTTATCCGGGATATTCGCAAAACTTTTTCGACGAAGAGCACTATGTCCTGAAAGGCGGGTCGGCGCGCACCGCGGCCTGTCTGCTTCGCCGCTCCTTCCGCAACTGGTTTCGGCCCAACTACCCTTATGTCTACGCCAGCTTTCGGCTTGTCGAAAACTAGCTTCGGTCGCGAAGCTGCGCTACGCGAGTTCGCCGGCGACGTCCGCAACGGCCTCGCGAAGCCGCAAAAAGAACTGCACTCCAAGTATCTCTACGACGAGTTGGGCAGTTCGCTGTTCGAAGCCATCACGCACTTGCCCGAGTACGGTCTGACGCGCGCCGATGAACGCCTGTTGCGCACGCACGCCGCCGAGATTACCGGCATGCTGCCGTCCTCGGTAGCGGTGATTGAACTCGGCAGCGGCACGGGCCGCAAAACGCGGCACATCCTCGAAGCTATCCGCGATGCCGAACTGCGTTACTTCCCCATCGACGTCTCCGTGGACGCTCTGGCGCGCTGCCAGCGCGATCTCGCCGACGTGGCTGAAGTCCATCCGCTCGAACAGTCTTACTTGGATGGAATGGCGAATGCGGCGGCATGGCGCCGGCCCGGCGAAAGCCTGCTGGTTTTGTTCCTGGGAAGCACCATCGGAAACTTTGAGCGGCCATGCGCGGTCGAGTTTCTGCGCGACCTGCGCCGTGCGCTGCGGCCGGGAGATTTTCTCCTGCTGGGCGCCGACCTGGTGAAGGACCGCGACGCAATGCTGGTTGCGTATGACGATCCCACCGGCGTAACCGCAGCTTTTAACCTCAACCTGCTGGGCCGTGTCAATCGTGAACTGAGTGCGAATTTTGACTTGCGCGCGTTCGCGCACGAGGCCCGTTGGAACGAACACGAGCGCCGCATCGAAATGCACCTGCGGTCGCGCGTCCGCCAAAACGTTTTGGTCGCCGCGGCGGATTTGCGCCTCGAATTCCTGCCCGGTGAAACCATTTGGACGGAGTCGTCGCACAAATTCCACCTTGCCGAGCTGGCCGCGATGGCCGAGCAGTGCGGATTCGATGTCGAAGGACAGTGGATGGACCCCGAGTGGCCGTTCGCAGAGTCGCTGTGGACGGTGCATTAATGCCGGCCAGCCGCGCTGCGCTGGAGTTCCGCGATGTCTCCCTGCGCATCGGCGGCAATCTGATCCTCGACCATTTAAGTCTTGCGGTCGAACATGGGCAAACGCTTGTGCTGCTGGGCCGCAGCGGCTCCGGCAAAACCACCTCGCTCAAAATGATCAATGGGCTTCTTCTGCCCACTGAAGGCGAAGTTCTGGTGGACGGCCGTGCGACCACCGCGTGGGACCTAATCCAGCTCCGGCGCGGCATCGGCTACGTCATCCAGGAGGTCGGCCTGTTCCCGCATTTCACCGTCGCCGAAAACATTGGCCTGGTTCCGCGCCTGGAACGCTGGCCGGAGGAGCGGATCGCCGAACGCACCGCGGAATTGCTCACGCAGGTCGGTCTTGATCCCGCCGAGTTCCGGCAGCGCTATCCGCGGCAACTTTCCGGAGGACAGCGACAGCGGGTTGGTGTGGCGCGCGCGCTGGCAGCCGATCCGCGCTACCTTCTGCTGGATGAGCCGTTCGGTGCGCTCGATCCGGTTACACGCGTCGACTTGCAAGACCAGTTTCTGGGGCTGCGCGATCGGCTCTCCAAAACTTCCGTTTTCGTGACCCACGACGTCCGCGAAGCGCTCCGCATCGGCACGCATATCGCACTGTTGGATCGCGGCCGCTTGGAAATAGCTGGTACACGGGAACAGTTTCTGAGATCCAACGGGCCGCAAGCTCGTGCCTTCATGGCAACTCTGGAGATGGGAACCGCCGCTCATCGCGGACATTTATGATCCGCGCCGATCTGCTGGACGAAATTGCCCAGCTTACGTCCGAACATTTCGTATTGGTACTCGTGTCCATGGCAATCGCCGCCGCCATTGCGATTCCGCTCGGCATCCTGCTGACGAGGCGCGCTGTCCTGCGCGGGCCGCTGCTCGGCTTCACCAATGTCGTGCAGACCATCCCCAGTCTGGCGCTGTTCGGCTTCCTAATCCCAATTCCATTCATCGGCGGAATCGGCAAACGCACGGCGATTGTCGCGCTGGTCCTCTATGCGCTGCTTCCAATTCTGCGCAATACTTTAGTCGGCATTCTGAGCGTGGACGCGGCAGTGCGGGAATCCGCCATCGCCATGGGAATGACCGGTCGGCAGTTGCTTTGGCAGGTGGAGATACCGCTGGCGGCGCGAACCATCCTGGCCGGTGTGCGCGTGGCAACCGTCACCACCATCGGCACCGCCACCATCGCAGCGGCTATCGGCGCGGGCGGCCTGGGCGTCTTCATTTTTCGCGGCATCGCGTCAGTCGACACCACGCAGATTCTCGCGGGCGCCATTCCCGCAGCTTTGCTGGCTTTGATCTCGGACGGAGGGCTCGGTTGGATCGAACGGCGCTTCTCTGCGGCCTGAGCGCGGCTCTGCTGCTGGCGGGCTGCACGCGCTCCCATCACCTGGTAGTCGGCTCCAAGAATTTCACCGAACAATTGGTGCTGGGCGAAATCATTGCGCAACACATCGAGGACCGCCTGCATCAGCCAGTGGACCGCAAGCTGGATCTCGGCGGAACGCTGCTGGCGCACCAGGCGCTGCTCGCTAAGGACATCGACATGTATCCCGAGTACACCGGGACAGCGTTCACCAACGTGTTGAAGCTGACGGGTGTAAACGATCCGGCCGTAGTGCTGCAGCGCGTGCAGACCGAATATGCCGCCCGCTTTCACGTCGATTGGCTGGACCCGCTGGGCTTCGACAGCTCCTTCGCAATGACTGTCCGCGGCAGCGACGCGCGCTCGCGTCATCTAGCAACGCTCAGCGATGCCGCGGCCGATCGCAATGGTTTCGCTCTCGGAGCCGGTTACGAATTTCTCACTCGTCCCGATGGACTCGCCGCCCTGAATTCCGCTTACTCGATCCATTGGACGGCGCCGCCCAAGAGCATGGATCTCGGCCTCCTTTATCAGGCCCTGACTGCAAAGCAGGTGAGCATGGCGGCCGCCAACACTACTGACGGCCTGCTCAGCAAGCTGGATGTCAAAGTTCTGGCTGACGATAAACACGCCTTCCCGCCCTATCAAGCCTGCATCGCCGTACGTTCGGATACGTTGACCGCCTACCCGGGACTTCGCGCCGCCCTGACCGAATTGTCCGGCAAGATCTCGGCTGCTGCCATGCAGAAGATGAATTACGCGGTCGACGTGGAGCATCGCCCTGTGCCGGATGTGGCGAAGGAATTCCTCAGAACGGCGGGCCTACGGTGAGCTTGGCTGAGGACTCGCCTTCTGGCTGACGCGCGAGATGGCTCGCACCAATTTCCGGTAAGGCGCCTGCTCCAGGCCGTGAAACCCAAGCCATTCGCCGTCGCTCCAGGTGGAGTAATGCCAGCGCGCGAGCAGCGCCAGGTGTTCCTGCTTTTCGGCAAGCGGCGCCTGCAGCGGAGCGATCGATGCTACCAGTTCGCGCAGCCGCTGATCCAGCGAAACATTCGACGTCAGCGCGAACTCCACCGGCGCCTGCCACGATCCCTGACACACGAACCACAACTGCACGCTATCGGCCGCGGAAGCGGGCGCAATCGCCACGCCGTACAGCCGGTCGACGTCGCACACCAGATCATCACGCTGCGCCAGCACCTCTTGGATGCGCTCCAGGCGCTTGTGCTGCCGCGCCGCTTCTTCGAAATTCATCTCCTGGCTGAGCCGGTCGCGGGCGGCGGCAACATTCGCCAGCAGCCCCGTGCCGTCGGCCGAAAGAAATTCCTCCACGCGGTGTACCTCGCTTTGATACTCTTCGCGCGTCACCACCTGCTGGCAGGGACGCAGGCACATGTTCATTTCGCCGTAAATGCAGCCGGGATGCTGCGGACTCGGCTCCAGATTCTCCTGGCAGCGGCGGATCTGAAAAAAGTCCAGGAACTGATTCTCGAACAGCTCCGCCGACGCCCGCGTGCGGAAAGGACCATAGTAAATCCCGCGCCCGCCGCCCAGCCGCGTGGTCACCTGCGTGCGCGGATACTCGTTGGAGAGAATCAGCTTCACGTACGCCGGCATGCGCAACTTCACCAGCCGCAGATAATCGCCGGGAAAATGCCGCCGCGCCAACGCGTAGTGCAGCAGCATGGATTCGAAACGCGAACTGGTGAGCCAGTATTCCACGCGTGTGAAAACATCGCGCAGATTCAGCGACCGTCCTTGTCCGCTGGCCGGCTTCAGAATGCGCAGCAGCCGGCGCCGCAACATGCTGGTCTTGGCGAGATACGACGAACGGTCGCCCGCCCACACTACGAACACCGCGTCGCTATTCGGCAGCGCCGCCAGGTTTTCGTCCAACGCCTCGCGTTCGATGACGGCAGGCTCCGAAATCTGCATCCGTTCTTAGTGTCGCGCGTATTACTAATCGATTTCTAGCGATCGCCGCACGGTCCGTGGTATGTAGGCATAGGCAGGTTGGTCAAAATCTATGAGGCTCACAAGCGCAACCATAATTTCTCTACTCGTCCTTGGCGCGTTCACAGGGCGCAAGTCTGACGCGCAAACGTACACCATCACCACCGTTGCCGGCGGAGGGAGCGACCGCGGCGATAGCGGGCCCGCCATGGATGCCTACCTCGGTACACCCGGCATGGCTGTAGATTCCAAGGGAAATCTCTACATCGCCGACGCCGCGAACAACCTGATCCGCGAAGTCACGCCCGATGGAATCATCTCCAGCATCGCCGGTGATGCGGTGAATCAGAAGGCGGGCTATGCCGGCGACGGAGGCCCGGCGACCAAGGCGCTTCTTGATGCGCCACAGGCAGTCGCAGTCGATTCCGCCGGAAGGATCTACATCGCCGATGGCAGCGGCCGGATACGAATGATCTCCACGTCCGGGATCATCATGACGGTTGCGGGAGGCGGCACGGACATCAGCGACGGAATACAAGCTACGCAGGCTGCCTTACAGACGCCGGAAGACGTCGCTGTCGATAATGCCGGAAACCTGTTTATCGCCGATCGCGACGCTAACAAAGTACGCAAGGTAGCGCCGGACGGAACAATTTCGACGGTAGCGGGTTGTGGCTTCTGCGTTGATTTGGGCGACGGCGGCTCCGCGATAAAAGCCAGCCTCAACGGGCCTTATGGCGTCGCCGTGGATTCGAAAGGCGACGTCTTTATTGCTGACACGCTCCACTTCCGAATCCGCAAAGTGACGCCCGACGGAAACATCACCACGGTGGCAGGAAACGGCGCCGGAAGCTATTCGGGCGACGGAGGTCAGGCCGCCAGCGCCGGCATGTACATTCCGAAGTCAGTCGCTGTAGACTCTGCCGGAAACTTGTTCATCACCGACACCGGCGACCACCGCATTCGCATGGTCGCGGGCAACGGCGTCATCAACACGATCGCGGGCAATGGCAGCCAGGGAATTGCCGGCGATGGCGGACCAGCTCTGGATGCTGGATTGAATCTTCCCCAAGGGATTGCACTGGCAGGCAGCAAAATCTATTTCGTCGACGGCGAACAGGTCATACGACTGCTCACCCCGAAGGCCGGCGCACCACCTTCAGTCTCCGCTGGCGGCGTTGTCAGCGCCGGCGCCTTCGGGCAATTCACCGCCGCGGCTCCCGGCTCCTGGATCGAAATCTACGGCTCCAACTTATCCGCGACAACCCGCTCCTGGAGCGGCGATGACTTTAGCGGCATCAACGCTCCCACGAAACTCGATGCGACCACGGTGACCATCGGAGGCCTGCCCGCTTTCGTTGACTACATCAGTCCGACACAGGTCAACGCGCAAGTTCCCTCCGGCATAGGGACAGGATTGCAACCACTGATCGTGACAACGGATGCCGCCGGGGCAAGCGCATCCTATTCGCTCAAGATCAACAACACCGAACCGGGCCTGTTGGCGCCGCCGTCTTTCAAGATTGGAGGCACGCAGTACGTGGCCGCTTTCTTCGCCGACGGTGTCACCTACGTTCTTCCGCCGGGAGCGATCGCCGGTCTCCCTTCGCGCCGCGCCAAGCCGGGCGATACCATCACGCTGTACGGTGTGGGCTTCGGTCCGGTGTCGCCGAATATTCCGGCGGGCCAGATCGTGCAAGGGAAGAATAGCGTGTCCGATCTCCACATTTTCTTCGGTTCCACGCAAGCCACCTATACATACGCCGGTCTGGCGCCGGACGCGGTGGGGCTTTATCAGTTCAACGTCGTCGTGCCCGATGTTCCTGCCAGCGATTCTGTTCCGCTGACGTTTTCGCTCGACGGAACCAATGGAACGCAAACGCTATACATCGCTGTCCAAAACGGCTCGTAGTGTGTAACCATAAGAGCAACGCCTCCCCCGTGTAGAGTCCGCTAGCAACATGGATTTCGCCGAGCAGCTGAAGTCGTCCGTCGATATCGTAAAGACCATCGGCGAATACGTCCGCCTGAAACGCGCCGGTAGCACGCCGCGCTACATGGGCCTGTGCCCGTTCCACACCGAGAAGACGCCTTCGTTCTCGGTCCACGCCGGCCACCAATTCTACAAATGCTTCGGCTGCGGCGCCGGCGGCGACGTTTTCAAGTTCATCATGGAGATCGAGCGCGTCAGCTTCTTCGAGGCGTTGAAGCTGCTGGCGGAGCGCAACGGCGTCGCCATGCCCAAGCGCGACTACTCGGATCCCGACTCGAAACTGCGCGCTGCATTAATGGAAATGCATGAAATCGCCGCGCGGCAGTTCCAGGCGAATCTTAATGGGCCGGCCGGAACCGAAGCGCGCAACTATCTGGCAGGCCGCGGCGTCACACAAGCACACAGCGCCGAGTTCGGACTTGGGCTTTCGGACGCTTCAGGACAGCAGTTAATCCGCCAGTTCGAATCCCGCTTCGCGCCCGAACAGTTGGAGCACTCCGGACTCGTCATGAAACGCCAGGACGGTAGCGGATTCTTCGATCGCTTTCGCGGCCGCTTGATGTTCCCCATCCAGAACGAATCGGGCAAGGTGATCGCGTTCGGCGGGCGCGCGCTGCGAGCCGGCGATGAACCCAAGTATCTGAACTCGCCCGAAACGCCTCTGTACCGCAAGAGCTACGTTCTCTACAACCTTCACCGCGCTAAGGACGCCGTGCGCAAGTCCGACGTTTCGGTTCTCGTCGAAGGCTACATGGATGTGATCGGCGTTTACTCGGCCGGCATCCACAACGTCGTGGCGAGCTGCGGCACCGCGCTCACCAGCACGCAGGTTCGTGCGTTGAAGCGACACTCCGAGCGCATTGTCGTGAACTTCGACCCCGACGCCGCCGGCAGCAATGCGGCTGAGCGTTCCATTCAGATGCTGTTGGATGAGAACATGCAGGTTCGCGTCTTGGAACTGGAAGAAGACCTGGATCCGGACGAATACGTCAAGAGCCTGGGCGCGGACGCGTATCGCGCGCGACTGGAGAAAGCCCCGGCATATTTTCACTGGCTGGCTGACCGCGCCCGCAAGCGTTTCGACATGCGCACGGTGGAAGGCCGCATGCAGAGCTTTAAGTTCGTGGCGCCCGCCATCCAGCGCATCGCCGACCGCCTGGAGCGCTTCGCGGTCGCCAACGACGTGGCGGGTTATCTGGGCGTCGAAGAGAAGCTGGTCCGCGACTACTTCAGCAAGAGTGCCAGCGAGCGCACGGCCGTCCGACGCGGGCCGGAAATTCCAGCCGTCGAGCGGCTCTTGTTACATTCGCTGCTCGCGAGCGAGGCCGCCCGGATGGAAGCCATCCCGCAGCTGCAAGGGATGCCAGCGGTGGAGCGCTTCGCTGCCAGGAATGTCTTTAAGGCCTTGTTTGCCATGCACTTCGACAGCACGCCCTTCCGTTATACCGATCTAGAAGGCCGCCTGACCGATGCCGACCGGGATCTATTGTCGGCTGTCGTTTTTGCCGATGAAGGGCTTGAGGAGGAACAGGCAGCGGAGCAGGCATTGGCTTGCGTGCGCAGCCTTAAATCACAGGACCCTAAGTCTGAGGTCGCGGCCCTGCGCGCGCAGATCAAGGCGGCCGAACGGCAGGGAAATCTTCAGGAAGCCATGCGCTTGGCGCAGGAACTCGATCGTAAGTCTCGCAGCGGAAATTCGACGCAACCAGGAGCGTAAAAGCAAGGACGCGAGCAAGCCGAAATACTGTATGCGATGTTGTACACTAAATGGGATCAGGGCAAGACATCGCTGGTGAATTGGGGTACCAGTGGCAACGGATGACAAGTACGGCCGGCTAAAGCATCTCATGGAAGAGGGCAAGGAAAAAGGCTTCGTCCTGTACGACGACGTGAACGATCTGTTGGCGGAAGAGTTTCCTTCCGGCCGCGAATTCGAGGATCTGCTCACCGATCTCGACAACGCGGGCGTGGAGATTCTCGAAGAGCCCAAGCTCGAGTTCGAAAAGTCTAAAGACGAGCCGGACGACTTCGGCGATCTGGAGCTGACGCAGGACGTCGGCGACAAAACCAACGATCCGGTCCGCATGTATCTGCGCGAGATGGGCACGGTTCCCCTGCTCACCCGCGAAGGAGAAATCGAGCTCGCCAAGCGCAACGAGCGCGGCCAATGGGCTGTCCGCAAAGCGCTCTCACGCTCGCCTCTGGTAATCCGCGAAATCATCCAGCTTGGCGAAGATCTGCAGCGCGGCACGGTTTCCGTGCGCGACGTTCTGGTGCTGCCCGAGTTCGTCATCACCGACGAAGATTTCACGGCGCAGCTCGATGAACTGCTGGCCAAGATCGCAGAAATCGAAAAGTATTACAAGAAGAGCCAGCAATTCCGGCAGAAGCTGCAGGCCGTTTCGCGCCAGATGAAGCCCAAACAGCACCGCAGCTTGCGCTATGGCCTAGCGCGCAACATGGTGCAGATTTCGCGCATTATTCGCGATGTGGCCTTCAGCACCGCAGTCCGCCGCAGCCTGGCGGGGCGCCTGCGCTGCGCGGTCGAAGAGCTGAAGCCGCTGGAACGCGAGATCGCCAAGATCCAGCGCAAGCTGGAAGAGCCGGCACAGCACGGTCACGGCCATCCCTCACGCGATCTCCGCAAGGAACTGCGGCAGTGCAGCCAGCGCATCCAGCAGTTGGAAGAAGAATGCGGCGCCAGTTCTACTGAGCTTCGGCGCACGCTGCAAATCGTAGAGCGCGGCGAGCAGGAAGCCGAATCCGCAAAGAAACAGCTCATCGAGGCCAACCTGCGCCTGGTGGTCTCCATCGCCAAGCGCTACACCAACCGCGGCCTGCAATTTCTGGATTTGATCCAGGAAGGCAACATCGGCCTCATGAAAGCGGTCGACAAGTTCGATTACCGGCGAGGCTACAAATTCTCCACCTACGCCACCTGGTGGGTGCGCCAGGCGATCACTCGCGCTATAGCGGATCAGGCACGAACCATCCGCATCCCGGTGCACATGATCGAGACCATCAACAAGCTGGTTCGCACGCAGCGCCAGCTACAGCAGGAACTGGGGCGCGAGCCCACCACCGAAGAGCTGTCGGTCAAGATGGAATTGCCGGTCGGCAAGGTGCGCAAGGTGTTGCGCATCGCCCAGGAGCCCATTTCGCTCGAAACGCCCGTCGGTGAAGAAGAAGAATCGCATTTGGGCGACTTCATCGTCGACCGTCGCGTGGTCTCGCCGTCGGAAGCCGTCATCAACCTGAATCTTCGCGAGCAGACTGCCGAGGTGCTCAAAACGCTCAGCCCGCGCGAAGAGAAGATCATCAAAATGCGGTTCGGCCTGCAGGACGGCAGCGAGCATACTCTTGAAGAGGTCGGCCAGCACTTCGCGGTCACACGCGAGCGCATTCGCCAGATCGAAGCCAAGGCCCTGCGCAAGCTGCGCCATCCCAGCCGCAGCCATCGCCTGCGCGCTTTCCTGGATACCTCTCTTCACGAATAGATCTCGCGCACCCGCTCAATGATCTTTTCGGGCACCAGGTGTTCCCACCGCTCGCCGCGAGCAATCCGCTCCCGCACCTCTGTCGAGGAAACGGCTTCGAAGGACTCACCTGTGCTGAGCGCGTGGATCCGTTCGCGGCACGCCTCCAGCGGCTCGTAGGCGCCGCCCCGGGGCGCCACTAGCAGCTCAAACTCGCGCAGCATCTCCTCGACAACACCCGGCCGGCCGTAATCCCACTCGAGAATCCGCTCAGCCGCATCCCGCCCGCAGATGAAATAAAGCTGGGTACCCGCGTCGTACCCTTCGCGGCACTCCCGGGCTATGTCGATGAACAGTCCCTGGTCGCTGGTCGCAATCGAATACGCCGCCGGGCTTCCGGCGTCCCTCAGCATCTCGAGGCGCTGCTCCAGCGTCGCCCCAGAGTATTCTTTGTGCGGGAATTCACGGGGAACAACCCAAAGAACCTCGTCCACCACGTCCGCCGCCGCCCGCGCCAGGGCTACATGCGCCACGGTCGGCGGGTTAAAGCTTCCCGCCAGAATTCCGACTGAGCGCGGTCTGCCAGACCCTCGGTGATAAAACTCCACTAACCAACCAGTATAGACCGCGCAGCATAGTTTCCGCGCCCAAAAGGTCCTTTAGGTGCCGTCGTTTAGCAACATAAGGCCACTCTTAGACCAAGGTAGGGTAACTGCCCGACAGATTCAAATACACTTTGGTTCTAGAGTGGATGTATATGCTGTACTGGATTTGTCCTGAATGCGGGCACGAATGCTCGCCGGCCATCCGGGAATGCCCCACCTGTGCGATGGATACGGAGAGCGCGCCTGCCGCTTCAGCTCCGGCCCCCGAACCGCCGGTAGAAGTACGGCCTGAGTCCGGTATCAGCCACGAAATCGTTGCACTTGCGCAGAGTTTTGAAGAGCCGGCAGCGGTTACCACGGAAATCGCCGCCGCGCCCTCGGCTGAATCGGTCTCTTCAATCAACGGCCACACCAAGCATCACCCGCTGAGCACGGTCGCCACGGTGGAAGACCCGGCCGAAGTCGCTGCGCCCCGGGCTCCGGTTGAAGAAAAGGCTCCGGAAACCGCAATCGATTCGCTGGTGCGCCCGCTTGTGGAATCAGCGAAAGCAGCGCCTCCGCCGGAAGCGCCCGCAGCTCCGGCGACTCCTCTGGTTGCTCCGCCCTGCGCCGAATTGAGGCCCGCGGAGCCGGCGATGTCCGAGCCCCTGCGCCCACGAGAAGAGTTCGCGCGCGCTCCCAAGGGCACACCGGCGATGCTGTCGTCCTCCCGGCCACGCATCGAACTGGATCCGCTACCGCCGATGGCCACGGGCCTGGCGGCGATCGACGGAGCGCAGCCCCAAGCGGCAGAGCCCATTCCACCGAAGCAGCCAAGGATTCTGCCGAGCACGCCGCCGCCGGCTCCCACGCCTGCCGTCATCGAGACTCTAGCTCCCGAAGTGAGCTTCGAACTTCCGGCCGCGGATCTGGTTGCTTTGAATGAAGCATTACAGGAACCTTCGCCCTGCGAAGCGGACGAAGTTCCTCCCGTGGCGGTCCAACCGAAGCCCCGCTCCGGCGCGGCGGGAGCTACCGGCCCTTTATTCGATTCCGCACACGTGACACCGGCCAACGAGCCGCTCGCCGAGCCCGAGCCGGAATACGACACCGAAGTTGTCGCCGAGGCAATAGAACACCAAGCGGCCTCTGTGCGCGAAGCCATCGCCGAACATGAGATCGCGCTGGAGCCCGAACCGCCGGACGCGGACGCGCTCTCCCAGGCCCTGCAACTCAATGCCAGCGCGCTCGTCGACGATATCGGGCGCCAAGTCGAAGCGGAACAAGCGAGCATCCAGGCAATCGCCGAGACTTTCCGCCAACAGCCGCCGGCCTCCCTGTTGGCGGCTGCGCCCGAGATCCTCACCGCACCCGCTCCTCCGGCCACGCAGTGGATCCGGACACCACGGCCGATTCTGAAGCCGTGCTCGCCTTCGCATATTGGCCTCAACCTCATAACCGGACCAAAGGCGCCGACGCTGGCCGGTCCGTGCCTGCCGCCGCAGTTGCAGAACTTCCTTGAGCAGGGAAGCAGCACGCCGCAATCGGTCCGCAAGCCGATTGCGTTCCCGACCTGGCTGGTCAGCGTGGTGGTGGCGACCTGCCTGTTCTTGGGCGCCGGCAGCCTGATGCAATATCTGACGCCCAACCATGACGCAAGAGCCGCCTCAACGGCGCCAGCCTCTCCAACGCCCGCGCCTGTCCCCGCCCCCGCTGCCGCGCCGCCTCTGCCGGTGGTGCAGGAGCATCCGCTCGCGCGTTTTGTGGAAGTCGCCGGCGTGCGCGTCGTGAACGGCGCAAAGGGTAAGCCGCAACTGGAGTACATCGTCATCAATCATTCCGGCTCACCGATCACGGGCCTGGATGTCCGCATTGCCGGCCGCTCGGCCGACGCGCCCTCCGGCGATCCGCTATTCAGCGTGTCGGGCATCGTTCCCGCGCTGGGACCCTACCAATCCAAGGAAATGCACACGGACCTTGACGCCGGCCTGCGTGCGGCGTCGCTTCCCGATTGGCGATCGTTGCGAACAGAAATCTTGGTCGCCCGCCACTAAGCAGTCCCTCATTTACCGGGCGCGCCGCGAAGTGCGATGATAGCGGCTTGACCAACAAAGCTACGCCGCCTAAGCTGGTTCCCCGCCCTAAAACCGCCGCCGAGCGCGCCGCGCGCGTGCGCAAGATTATCCAGCGGCTCGACAAGATGTATCCCAACCCGGCTGTGCCGCTGCATCACCGAGACAGTTGGGAGTTGCTGGTCGCCACGATCCTCTCGGCGCAATGCACCGATAAGCGCGTCAACGAAGTCACGCCCGGCTTGTTTTCGAAGTACCCCTCCATGACCGATTTCGCTAATGCCAGCCAGGCTGAACTTGGTAATGACATCCGCTCCACCGGTTTCTTCAACAACAAATCCAAATCGCTGATTGGCGCCGCCCGCAAGATTTTGGCCGACTTCGGCGGCGAGGTCCCAAGCACCATGGAAGAGCTGCTCAGCGTTCCCGGCGTGGCGCGAAAAACCGCCAACGTGGTTCTGGGCGCTGTCTTTCACATCCCGGCCGGAATTGTTGTGGACACGCACGTCCAGCGCAACGCACAGCGTCTGGATCTGACCAAGAACACCAACCCTGTCAAGATCGAGCAGGATCTCATGAAGGTCATTCCGAAAGAGAAGTGGATCGACTTTCCGCTGCAGCTCATCTACCATGGCCGGGCCTTGTGCGTCGCGCGCAAACCGAAATGCGCCGAGTGTCCGCTGGACCCGCTCTGCTACGCCAAAGATAAGACGATTTGATTCGGAACTCTAGAGGTTCCGTTTCAGGTAGGCGCAGATGTGATAGCCGTCGATGAACTTGAACGGGGTTTCGCCCAGGGTGTAGTGCCCGCACGGCATCACAACAACTTTGTGGTCGATGCGGTGCTCGCGCACCTTGGCGACAATGTCCTGTGAGAACCGCGGCAGGAAGGTCGTATCGTAAGCGGCGTAAATGAACAGCGACTTCTGCTTCTGCGCGGCGAACTTCTCCAGGTAGCTGACCGGGCTAATCGCCATCCAGACCTGCCGCAGCCGTTCCAGGTCGATGTGTTCCTCCAAGCCCTGGCGGACGTGTTGCGTGGAAAGCCCGGTCCAGACAACATCAGCCACGTAGGTGGAACAATGATTGAACACGTTGACCGAAATGCGTGCATCGTGCGCGCTCGCCAGACAGGCATAAGCCGAGCCGAGGCTGGTGCCGACGATCCCGAGGCGCTCGAAGCCCTGGGTCTCCAGCCAATCGAAGCAGCAGCGCACGTCGATGACGGCCTGGCGCGCGGCATCGATGGTCCGGCATACATTGGCGGACATCGCGTAGTCAGCCCGCTGCAATTCCTTGGGCATCCGGAAATCGTGATACGGCAGGCTGATACGCAGCGCCGAAATGCCCAGGCGGCTTAAGCCCCGGCAAAGCGCGTTGTGGGCGTCGGCGGGGGCGTTCCAATGCGGCAGCACGACCACTGCTTTCTTGAGTCCCCTGGCGCCGGCCGCGGGAAACCACTGCGCGTGCACAACGTTGTTCTCCGGATACGGAGTGGGTACTGGGGAATGAAAACGCAGCGTGCCGTGTTGCAAGGAAAAGTCACGCGGCCGCTCATAGCCAAAGAATTCGTCGCTGTGCCGGAGGGCAATCTGGTTCAGTTGCGCGAGGTAGTCTTCCGGCGCGCCGCCATTCTTGGAATGCCGCCCGCTGCACGGCCAGTTGTGCGCCCATTCCAGTCCCCATTCGAAGCCGCGCACCACGCGATTGGTGGCGCGGAAGCACAGATGCTCCTCGCGCGCGCGGATCCAACGTTCGTACAGACGGGCTGTGGTCCTCACCATGCGACTTATTTCAGGATATCGGGCGAGCGGCTGACACCGCAATACGGCCCGGCAGCCGGATGCTACGCTAAGACAACGGGGAACCTATGGCGGATCCAGCCGACAACCGGCCGCGCCGCGTGCGCGCATTAGCGCTCCGTCTGGCGCTCGTGATCGCCATCATCGCGGTCATTACGGCGGCCTGTTTGCGCCTCTTTCACTTGAACGCCACCACCGCGGGCTTTGCCTATCTGGTCGCGATCCTGTTCATCTCGGCGCGCTGGGGATTGACGGAAGCGATTGTAGGATCGATCGCCGCGGTCTTGTGTTTTAACTTCTTTTTCCTACCACCGGTTGGAACGTTCACCATCGCCGATCCGCAAAATTGGATCGCCTTTTTCTTCTTTCTGGCGACGTCGTTCACAGCCAGCCAGTTGGCCGAGCAGGTGAAGCAGCGCGCACGGGAAGCGACTGATCGCCAGCGCGAGATGGAGAAGTTGTATTCCTTAAGCCGCTCGATCCTGTTAATCGAGCCAACGCGCGGGGTGGCCCGGCAGTTGGCCGGTCAACTGGCCCAGGTCTTCGGCGCGTCCGCCGTGGCGCTGTACGATCGGGAGACCGGTGAAACTTACGGCGCGGGTCCGGAGGACTTTCCCGAGTCCACCGACGCGCTTCGACAAGCCGCTCTCGAAGGTACCTTCTTCCGCAACGAGCAAGCGCATACTGTGGTCACCTCCATCCGGCTGGGCGCGCAGCCCATCGGCAGCCTGGGATTGCGCGACGTAGATCTGTCCGACTCGGCGTTGCAAGGCATCGCGAACCTGGTTGCCATCGGCCTGGAACGCGCCCGCGCTCAGGAGGCCTCCAGCAGGGCCGAAGCCGCTCGCCAAAGCGACGAGTTGAAGTCCACGCTACTGGACGCCGTCGCGCATGAGTTCAAAACACCGTTGACCTCCATTAAGGCCGCCAGTACCGCTCTGCTTTCCGGCAGCGTGCCCCGGCCCGAGCAGCAGCACGACCTGATCGCAATTGTCGATCAGGAAGCCGACCGGTTGAGTGCCCTGGTGACTGAAGCCATCCAAATGGCCCGCATTGAAGCCGGACGCGTGCGCCTGCGCCGCGATAGCTACTCCGTCAGCGACCTGGTGGAATCGGTGTTGAACAAGATGCGGCCGTCGATTGAGGAGCGAACCGTCCAGGTGCGGATTGCGCCGGAGATTCCGGCCGTCTGGGTGGATAGCGAGCTGATTGAGGTCGCCCTTCGCCAGCTGGTGGACAACGCTCTGAAGTATTCGCCGGCTGACGCCCCAGTTCTGATCGGCGCCGAATTCACAGACGGGCGCGTGATCGTACGCGTCGCCGATCACGGGCCGGGCATTCCCGAGCAGGAGCAGACTCGGATTTTCGAGAAGTTCTACCGCGCCGAGGCCTCCCGCCAAATTCCTGGGGCGGGATTGGGGTTGGTGATCGCCCGCGAAATCATCCACGCGCACGGAGGAGAGATTTGGGTGGAGAGCAAGGTGGGCGAAGGGAGCATTTTCCGGTTCTCGCTTCCCGCGTCGGCGGAACGCCAGCAGGATGAAGGGAGTCCGCCGGCCGGCCAGACGGCGAAAAGCGTAGCGGAAGGCTCGGCGCCGATAATAAAGTAGAAGCCATGCCAACAGCCACGCGAAAGCGGACGCCCGAGGAACTGTTGCAGCAGGTCCAGGCCGAAGAGGAGTACGAGCGGCGCGGACGGCTGAAAGTATTTCTCGGCTACGCCTCGGGCGTCGGCAAATCGTTTCGCATGCTGGATGAGGGCCGGCGCCGCAGCGAACGCGGCCAGGATGTCGTAGTGGGCGCGATACAGCCGAAACTTTCGATGGACATCGAAAGCGTTCTGAGCAAGCTGGAAGTGATTCCCCTGCGGACGGTGGACGGCGTGGCTGTCATGGATGTCCCCGCAATCCTGAAGCGGCATCCGGCTGTTTGCCTGGTGGATGGACTGGCGTACGACAACCCGCCCGGAGCGCCCAATCGCAGCCGCTGGGAGGACGTCAATCAACTGCTCGACGCGGGCATTTCGGTCATCACCTCGGTGAACATCCAGTACATTGACGAACTGCGGGACCGGGTGGAGAAGATCACCGGGAAGCGCGTGGAGCAGACTGTCCCGCGTAGCTTTCTCAATTCGGCGGATGAGATCGTCGTGGTGGATGCCCCGCCCGAGATGTGCATCGAGAAGGCGGACAGCCAGATCGAGCCGGGATCGGCCAGTCCGGCGCAGAAGCTGTCGGAACTCCGCGAAATCGCGCTGCTGCTGGCCGCCGACGTCGTCGACCGCCAGCTGGAAGCCTACCTGCAACGCACCGGAACGCAGCAGACCTTCGGGACGCAGGAGCGGATCATGGTGTGCATCACCCCGCGGGCCAACGCCGGGCCGATGATCGCCAGTGGCAGGCGCAATGCAGACCGCTTCCACGGCGATTTGACCGTGGCATACGTCCGCCAGCCGGAAATCTCCGCCGATGACCAACAAGCTCTGGAGCGGAACTTGCAGATCGCGCGCAGCGCCGACGCGCGCATTGAGATCCTGGACGGCGAAGATCCCATCGCGACAATCCTGAAGTTCGCGCATGAGCACGGCGTCACGCAGATTTTCGTGGGACACAGCATCCGTCTGCGGTGGTGGGAGCATTTCACCGGTACACCCCTCGACCGGCTGATTCGCGGCGCCAACGATATCGATGTCCGGGTGTTCCCCCACTGATCGATGGCCGATCGCCATACACAAGGAAAGCTGAAGATTTACCTGGGCTACGCCGCCGGTGTCGGCAAGACGTATCAGATGCTGGAAGAAGCCCAGAACATGAAGCGTCACGGGCAGGACGTGGTGATCGGCTACTTCGAGCCGCATGCACGCAAGGACACCATCGGGAAGACCGAGGGCCTGGAGACGATCCCGCGCCGCAGAATCGACTACCGCGGCACCATTTTCGAAGACATGGATACCGACGCCATCCTGCGCCGCCATCCCCAGCTGTGCGTGGTGGATGAATTCCCGCACACCAACATACCCGGTTCCGACCGGCTGAAGCGCTGGCAGGATGTGCAGGTGCTGCTCGACAACGGCATCGATGTTCTCACCACGATGAACATTCAGCACCTGGAGAGTCTCAACGACCAGGTGTGGCAAATCACGGGGATTCGGGTGCGGGAGACGATTCCGGATTGGGTGATGCAGCAGGCCGACCAGGTGGTGATGGTCGATCTCACGCCGCGTGCGCTCCTGAACCGGCTGGCGCGCGGCGTGGTGTACTCGCAGGAAAAAGCGGAAAAGGCGCTGGAGAATTTCTTCCAGGAATCCACGCTGGTAGCGCTCCGGGAATTGGCCCTGCGGCAGACGGCTCATGAAGTCGAGATCCGGCAGGTGGATTACGACGCGCCCGGATTCGAGCCGGCGCCCGCGTATCACGACGAGGCGGAAGCCGCAACGCGCAGCTCCGACCGCGTCCTGATTCTCATCACCCCGGATCCATCCAGCGCCATGCTCATTCGCCGCGGCAAGCGCGTGGCGGACTATCTGCAGGGCGATTGCTTCGCCGTAGCCGTATCGCGCGACGGCGATTTGCGCGACTTATCCGCCTCCCAGCGCGAAACGGTGGAGCGCCACTTGAATTTCGCCCGCAGCCTGCACATCGAGACTCGCGTGCTGCACGGCCACGACGTCGCCAGGACCCTGGTCGAGTTCGCGCATCTGAACGGAGTCACGCAGGTGTTCCTCGCCCGGCCGCAGGCGGGCCAGTGGTCGATGAAGCCGGGGAGCAATCTCCTGCAGCAGGTGGTGCACCTGGCGCGTGACATGCAGGTGACCATCGTGGCGGACCGCGGCAGCCGCCCGCAGCCGCACTAACGGCGTCGGCGCGGCCCGGAACTCGCTACAATTGGCGGGGACGGGACTTCACATGCCGGATCATTCAACTGTCTTCCTGTTTGACGTCGACAACACGCTGCTCGATAACGATCACGTTACCGCGGACCTGAAGCGGCACCTCCAGTCCAATGTAGGCCCCGAGCGTGCGCAGCGCTACTGGCAGCTTTTTGAAAACCTCCGCACCGAGTTGGGCTACGCCGATTATCTAGGCGCCTTGCAGCGCTACCGCATCGACTATCCGCACGATCCCAATCTGCTGGCCGTGTCGTACTTCATGATGCGCTACCCGTTCGCCAACCGGCTCTTCCCGAATTCGGTGGACGCGGTGGAGCACGTCGCGCAATTCGGGCGCCCGGTGATCCTCTCGGATGGCGACGTCGTGTTTCAGCCGCACAAGGTTTATCGCTCGGGTCTCTATGAGCTGTTCCAAGGCCACGTGCTCATCTATGTCCACAAGGAACATGAACTCGAAGACGTCGCGCAGCGCTATCCGGCGGAACATTACGTCATCGTCGACGACAAACTCCGCATTCTGCACGCCGTCAAACAGATTTGGCAGACGCGCGTGACCACCGTCTTCGTGCACCAGGGACACTATGCGCTGGACACACAGGCGGGGGCCAAGTATCCGCCTGCCGATGTCAGCCTGGAACGAATCGGCGATCTGGCGAACTACGACCTGGCCGCTCTGGTAGACGCCGCGGCCGCGCGACAAGCCGCGAGCTAGGCTTTTAGACCGCCGCACCCAGGACCGAACCGACGATGGCCTGCGCTTCCTGTTGGATCCGCGCCAACTGATCGGGGCCGCGAAAGCTCTCCGCGTAAATCTTGTAGATATCCTCGGTTCCGGATGGCCGCGCCGCGAACCAGCCGCTTTCGGCGATGACCTTGATGCCACCGATCGGATTGCCGTCACCGGGCGCCGTGGTCAGGATGCTCTGAATCTTTTCGCCCGCCAGTTGCGTGACGGAAACGTCCTTCGGAGAAAGCTTGGCGAGTGCCGCCCGCTGATCGGCGCTCGCCGGCGCGTCGATGCGTTCATAGAACGGCTCTCCGTGCTCGCGGATCAATTCGGCATAGATCTGGCCAGGGTCTTTGCCCAGGCGCGCCGTGATTTCCGCCGAAAGCAGCGCCGCGATAATCCCATCCTTATCCGTGGCCCATACCGAACCATCCCGGCAAAGGAAGGAAGCGCCCGCGCTTTCTTCGCCGCCGAAGCCCAAGGCGCCGGTCAACAGGCCGTCCACAAACCATTTGAACCCCACGGGAACTTCGTAGAGCTTCCGGCCAAGTTTCGCGGTCACGCGATCGATCAAACTGCTGCTGACCACAGTTTTACCGACCGCCGCGTCCCTCCGCCAGCCGGTTCGATTGCTGTACAGATACTGCACGCACACCGCCAAGTAATGATTGGGCGGCAGAAGCCCGGAGCTGCGCGTCACGACCCCGTGCCGGTCGTGATCGGTATCGCACGCAAACGCGATATCGAATTTGTCTTTCAGTTCAATCAGACGCCGCATGGCGTAGCGCGACGACGGGTCCATACGGATGCGGCCGTCCCAATCCAGCGTCATGAAGGCGAACCGCGGATCGACGGTCTCGTTGACGACGGAAAGATCCAAACCGTAGCGGTCGGCGATCGGTCCCCAGTAGTGCACGCCCGCGCCGCCCAGTGGATCGACCCCGAGTTTGATCTTGGAATTCCGGATCACGTCCAGATCGATCACCTGACGAAGATCGTTGACATATTCGGCCAGGAAATCGTGCTGGCGCGTGGTCGGGGCGAGCAGCGCCTTCTCCAAAGAAACGCGCTTGACGCCCGCCAGGCCGTTCTCCAGAATTTCGTTGGCGCGAGCCTGGACGAAGCTCGTAATCCGGCTGTCGGCGGGTCCGCCGTGCGGAGGGTTGTACTTGAAGCCGCCGTCCTCGGGAGGGTTGTGCGAAGGCGTGATCACGATGCCGTCCGCCAGGCCCGTCTTCCGTTCGCGGTTGAACTTCAGAATGGCGTGGGACACCGCAGGAGTCGGAGTGTAGCCGCTATCGGGCGCGATCCTGACTTCCACCTGGTTGGCCGTCAATACTTCCAAAGCGCTGGCGAACGCCGGCTCCGACAGTGCGTGCGTATCGATACCGAGAAAAAGGGGCCCATCGATTTTCTGCTGTTGACGATAGATGCAAATCGCCTGCGCAGTCGCAACAATGTGCCACTCGTTAAACGTCCGGTGCAAGGAAGATCCGCGATGGCCGGAAGTGCCGAAGGAGACACGTTGTTCGGGAACATGCGGGTCCGGATGATCCGCGAAGTACGCAGTCACCAAGCGCGGGACATTTACCAGATCCGATGCTTGCGCCGGCTCACCAGCACGTGGATGGATGGCCATCGATCACCTCCCCACGTATTAAGATTGACATAGAGGCGCCGGAGTTACTCGCCGCCTCGATCGCGGTCTGGACGAGCCGGGGCAGATCATGCATTTTTTATGTCCCCGATGCGGATCGACACGGGTGCGGCTCTCGCGCCGCCGCAAACTGGTGGATTATGCGTTAGCTCTGCTCTTGCTGGCGCCCTTCCGCTGCCGGCAATGTGTTCGCAGATTCTACCGTTTTCGCTTTTGGGCCCCGGTCACCGCGCCCGCAGTCAACAAGGTTGCTCCCCCCAGGCACTCCTGATCATCCACCGCGTGCCGGCCGCGGCTCAGGGCGTGATGCTGATTGTGGCGGAGTTGCTGGTCTGGCCGCCGATGGTCACGGCTAATGGATAATTCCCCTGTGAGAGACCGGAAGGCACGACGATGTTCATCTGCAGCAGGCCGACGAAGCCAGGCGCCAGTCCCGCGAAGCTGACCTGGGCCGTAGTGGACCCGATAGTAGCGCTGTAATCCGCGGTGACCTTGGCTGGAGGATTGGAAGGCGCGGCCGCCCCATCCGCGACGGACGGACTCACGGCGCCGGATCCCGTCAAATAGGCCGTGATCGTGCTGCCGGCTTTGGCCGGATTCCCGGACGTGTTCAGGCTGTAATCCTGATTCTGGACCACCGCCTTTCCACCGCCGTAGGAAAAGATGCCGGGAGCCGCGGACGTGACCTTGACGTTCACTGTGTTGCTGACCACGCCGTTCACGGTGAGAACCACGGCTCCTGAACCGGCGGACGTCGACGCCGGCACCTGGAAGTTCACCTGATTGGAGTTCACGTACAAGATGGGCGCCGGCTTGCCGTTCACGGTGATCGAGACGCCGCCCAGGTTGTCGGGTAAAGGCAGTGCACTGGCGCTGGCCTGCAAGCTTGTACCGGTGAAATTCGACCCAAAGACAGAAGCCAAGGATCCGGGCGCGACCGGCGCTGTAAAGCTGGCAGCGTTCACGATGCCGTTGGCCGCGATCGCAGGAGCAACCACTTGCATCTCGCGGATGACGTTGCTGCCAGTGTCGGCAACGTACACATTGCCGGATGCATCTACCAGCACTTTTCGCGGAAAATACAGAAAAGCCGAAGTGGCTGCTCCGCCGTCACCGCCATAAGCGGGGCTGCCCTTCCCGGCAATCGTCGTGATGATTCCGGCGGGCGAGATTTTGCGAACACGGCTGTTCAACGTGTCAGCTACGTACACGTAGCCCGCCGAGTCCGCGGCCAAACCTGCCGGATCGTCGAACGTCGCGTCGACGGCCGGGCCGTTGTCACCCGAGAAGCCAATGATTCCATCGCCGGCGATCACTGTCACCGGCCCACCGGTAGCCGCGTATTTTAGGATGCGCCGGCCCTGCTCGTCGGCGATATAGAGATTGCCCTGCGCATCGAAGGCCAGGTCGGTCGGATTGTGGAACTGGTCGCCCGTGGCGTCACCTCCCAGAACCGTGGTGATGATTCCTCCCGAAACCTTGCGGATGGCGTCGTTTCCCGAATCGGCAATCCAGACGTTTCCAGCCGAATCCAAAGCAACTGCGGTCGGAAAGTCCAGTTGGGCAACGGTCGCCTTGTTGCCGTCTCCGGAATACCCGCCCGTGTTGATTCCGGCGAAAGTGGAGATCTTGCTGCCGGAGACTTCGCGGATGACGTGATTGGAAGGCTCGGCGATGTAAACATTGCCGGACGAATCCACGGCAATGCCGGTGGGATTAAACAACTCCGCGCTGGTTGGAGACCCCCCGTCCCCGCTGTAGCCGGAGGTCCCGTTGCCAGCGATCGTCGTGATGGTTCCCTTGGAGATCTCCCGGACGCGCTGGTTGGCTGAGTCACAGAAGTAGAGGTTGCCGGAAGAGTCCAGGAACATCCCAGTGGGTGAACTGAGCTGCGCGCTCGTAGGAGCTCCGCCGTCGCCCGAAAATCCGGCCGTGCCGTTTCCAGCAATCGTATTGATAACATACTGCTGCGCCCGAACTCCGTGCGCACAAAGTATCAGGCCAAGCAAAAAGTGCCCAGATTTCATAAGAGTGAAACAACCCGTGTGAGACAACTAAGTTGTGAGTATACCGTTAGCATGCCACATCGCGCCGCCTGCGGGAAGTGGGCCGAACCGGCAACAGGAGGGCTTTGACGGACACACCCCAGTCGCGAGAAGATTCTTGGGGGAGGAGACGAACAAGATGTTCAGACAATTAGTAGTTGTTGGGGTGAGCCTGTTGGCCGTCAGTCTGTACGGGGCCAGCAAGTCCGTCACTGTGGAGATGAAGGATGCCAAGGGCGAGAGCGTCGGGATGGCCACGCTCAGCGCGACGAAAGGCGGGGTGAAGATCAAAGCTGATTTCAAGAATCTACCTCCGGGCGAGCACGCGTTGCACATCCATTCGGTGGGCAAGTGTGAACCGCCGTTTACGTCGGCGGGCGGCCACTTCAACCCGGACATGAAGAAGCACGGCCTCCAGAATCCGGAGGGTCACCATGCCGGCGACATGCCGAATTTCACAGTCAAGGCCAACGGCACCGCAAAGTTCTCGATCGTGAACACCAGCGTCAATATGGATGACGATGCGCATTCGGTGTTTGCCAACGGTGGGACAGCGCTGGTGATCCATGAGAAAGCGGACGATCAGAAGAGTGATCCGGCAGGCAATGCCGGTGCCCGTATTGCCTGCGGCTTGATCACCAAGTAACAGACCGATGCCGCCGAAGAAAGCCGACGGTTCTGCCGGAGACCACAAAGCGGGTCGTGCGCAGCGCAAGCGGCCGGCGGCGCGAGTGGATTCGTCCACGGCCGTGGATTTGGGCGATCCCGGCCTCTATCTCAATCGCGAGCTGAGCCTTCTGGCATTCCAGCGCCGGGTCCTCGAGGAAGCCGAGGACCCGGCGAATCCGCTGCTCGAGCGGGTGAAGTTTCTCGCAATCGTCGGCTCTAACCTGAACGAGTTCTTTATGGTGCGGGTGGCCGGCCTGGTCAGCCAGCTGGATGCCGGCATCGTAGAGGCCGGTCCCGACGGCCTGCCGCCACGCGCTCAGTTAGTGGCCATCCGGCGTGATGTGAAGAAGCTTTTGGCGGATGTTTACAAGTGTCTCGCCAAGCTGCACACGGGGCTGAATGAGGCGGGGATCCGAATACTGGAGTACGGCGATCTCAACGAGACACAGCTACGCGTCGCCGCGGAGTATTTCTCCGAGGCCGCGTTTCCCGTTCTGACGCCCTTGGCATTTGACCCGGGCCGGCCCTTCCCCCACATCTCCAACCTGAGCCTGAATCTGGCCGTGCTGATCCGAGACGGCGCTGGCAACGAGCATTTTGCCCGCATCAAGGTTCCCGACTCGCTGCCGCCGCTGGTGCCAGTGAATCGTCTGGCGAAAACGAAGCAGAAACGCAAGCGTTCGCAGAACCCTATTGAGCTGGTGTGGCTGGAACAGGTGATCGCGGCACACCTGGCTTCGTTGTTCCCCGGCATGCAGGTGGTGGAAGCGCATCCGTTTCATGTGACCCGGGACGCCGACATCGCGATCAAGGAACTCGAAGCCGAGGACCTTCTGGAGAGCATCGAGGAAGGAGTGCGGCAGCGCCGTTTTGGGAGCGTCGTGCGGCTGATGGTAAGCGAAGAGATGCCGCCGCACATCCTGGAAATACTGATGACCAACCTGGAGGTGGAGGCGAGCGAAATCTATCGCCTGAAAGGACCGATCTCGCTGAGCCGGCTCATGCACCTCTACAATCTGGACCGTCCCGACCTGAAGGACACACCGTTCGTTCCAGCCGTGCCGCCCGCGCTTGCCCTGGCGGGCGCCGAGGAAGATATGTTCGCGCTGATCAGCCAGCAGGACATTCTCTTGCACCATCCGTTTGAGTCGTTTCAACCGGTCATCGATTTCCTGAAAAGGGCGGCTCACGATCCCAACGTGCTCGCCATCAAGTGTTGCCTCTATCGCGTCGGCCGCAATTCGCCCATTGTCCAGGCGCTGCTGGAGGCGATCGAAGAGGAAAAGCAGGTAGCCGTGCTGGTGGAACTGAAGGCGCGCTTTGACGAGGAAAGCAACATTGAGTGGGCGAGGGCGTTGGAACGCGAGGGCGTCCACGTGGTCTACGGGCTGATTGGCTTAAAGATCCACTCTAAAGTAGCGATGGTGGTGCGGCGAGAAGGCGACCGTATTGCTCGTTACGTCCACCTTTCCACGGGAAACTACAACGCGGTGACCGCGCACCTTTACACCGATCTGGGTATGTTTACCGCGAGCGAAGAGGTAGCCGACGACGTCACCCATCTGTTCAATTACCTGACCGGCTACTCGGCCAAGGCGGACTACAAACGCCTGCTCGTGGCGCCGGTGAATATGCGTGCTCGCCTGGAGGCCATGATCGAACGCGAGATCGAGCACCAGCGGCATGGGCGAGGGGGCCATCTGATCTTCAAGACCAATGCCCTGGTGGACCCGGACATGATCCGGCTGCTGTACCGGGCCTCGCACGCGGGCGTCCGCATTCAACTTCTGGTCCGGGGTATTTGTTGCCTGCGGCCCGGGCTTGCGGAAGTGAGCGACCACATCGAGGTAACCAGCATCGTCGGACGGTTCCTGGAACACAGCCGGGTCTATTATTTCCGCAACGGAGGCGACGAAGAAGTTTATGTAGGGAGCGCCGACCTGATGCCGCGAAACCTGGACCATCGCGTGGAAGTGCTGTATCCGCTGGCCGACAGCAAACTGGTCGCGCGGGTGCGCGACAGCATCCTGGCGGTCTATTTGAGCGACACGGTGAAGGCGCGCCGCATGCAGTCCGGCGGTGACTACACGCGCAAGAAACCGGCGCACGGCAAACGCCCAATGAACAGCCAGGAGTTTCTCCTTCCAAGACGGCGCTCAGAGGGACCGGAGCTCACTAGCTAGATATCGCCGCGGGTTCGGCTTCCAGTGCTTCCTCGATTGCCGGCGAAGGCGCTGGGATCACTATTGGAGGCGCCGGAGCTGCAAGGGCAAACTCCGCTTGACCGGCGCCCTGCTGGCTGGAGACTTTGATCAGCACCGAACCTGGTTCCGCGGCCGGCGGAAGCGAATAGCTAACCTCGTAACGGTTCAATAGCTGGGCATACGATTCGGCCAATTTCTCCTCCAGGGCACTCGGAGCGGCCTCTTCGAAAGATCCCTCAGGGTTCGACAAGAAGAACTCCTGAAACGCGCCCCACGGAGCCGCAGCATCATGACAAATGGCATGAAAGACGATGCTGCTGTCCCGAGCGAGCGACTTCAACCGCGCGATTACCGGCTCGCGTGTCAATTCATGGTCCATGTCATGCAGGAACACAAACAGGTGCCGCTTGCCCGAATGTTTGGTCAGGGCCTGGCATTGGCGTTCGACAGCCGCAACCAGACCGGGCGCGAGACGGTCCGCAGGGGTCGCAATCGGGATCAGCTTCGCGATCAGGCCGGGATCGGCCAGGCAACCGTGCCGCATTTTCACCTCCGCGGTCACCACGGCGTCATCGTAGGGCAGAACGGACATTCCGCTACCTTCCGGTTCAGCAGCAGAGGATTCGGCCGGATAGCGATCAATCCTCCACAGGTCGCCGGGACGCTTCAGTGCCAGGCAACGGTTCAGGCCATTCAGCAACGCTGGCGCGCAGGGCTCGCCATCGGAGGAAAATTGCGGCGTCACGAATCCGGCGATGATGACCGCGGGGTTGGAAACGGACTGGACTTCGTAGTTGTCGACAATTTGCTGGCCCTCCCAGAGGGCGAACTCGGCACGCGTCAGGCCGCCCAAGTCCCCGTCGCCAGAAAGAGCAAATGTCAGCCGGCGGCGGCCCTCGGGCTCCAGCACGGCGCGCAAGCCATGGAATTGAAGAGGTCCTCTGGTCGCGGCATGGCGCTCGCGCCGGCGGATGCGGGACATGGCCCCGGCGATGGCCAGCCGCGTCTTTCCCTCCGACGCCTGGAACTGCGACTGGAGGGCGGGAAGAAAGCGCGAATCCTCGGTCTGTCCAATTGCCCACAAGGCCGACAGCCGGAAGACCGGATCCGGATGGCACATCATTTCCAACAGTGCCGGAACGGCGCGGCTATCAGAGATGCGGTACAGGCCCAGCGCCGCATTGGCCGCCACGCGGTTGTTCTTGGACTTCATCGCGGCTGCCAGAAGAGCTTGCGCCTCGGGATCCCGGTTTCCCCACAAAGCCTCGACGGCGCTGGCCTGCACGCGAGGATCGCGATCCACCAGCCGCCGGCCAATCCAGGCTAGATTCCTGACGTTTCTTCCAATCAGCAAGGCGGCTTTCGAGCGCACCATTTTGTCAGGGTACGCCATCAATTCCAGCTGAAAGGAGTTCCAGGAGCTTTGCGCTCCGCTGGCGGCCAGCAGGTCGAGAATTCGCAGAATCCGTGCTGAATTCTGAGAGCTGGAGGACGCCTGGAGTGCTTGTGTGAGAGCTATCTCCAGCGCGGAAATCAGCTGCGTTCCCGATTCAACCGCAACGCGGCACGCCGCCACGGCTTCCGTCGTCGTGCAGGTTTTCGGGTCCAGTAAGCCAACTGTGAGTACCCGGTTCTTTGTGAGCAACTGCACCAGGTAACGGAGCCCGCTCGAGACTGGTCCTGCCGCCAGGACACGAATCCCGGCCGCGCAGAATATGCCGGAGTTCCCCGCCAGTTGCTGAAGCGACTGTTTATTTGCCTGCTCCTGGCCGGAGAACGTCTCCACCAGCCTGGAAATCTCTTGCGCGCAGGCTTCGAGTTTGCTCGGTTCGGTACCCATGGTCCCAGAAATGCTTATCGGCATGGAACCGGGCTTTTTTGGGAACGCTGCCGGAGGTTACTTGGATTGGGCGGGCGCCCCTCGTCTTTTGGCCCAGGGAGGAGCGCCCGCACCTCTAACGGGGATTGACGTTGATCCCAGTCTAGTCGGATACGGCCCCTATGAACATACCGTCAGATCGGTATTTTCTTGGGCGACACGGCTGGTAGTTGGGCTAGGCAGCGTATACCGGAACCGCCCGAAGTCAGTGAAAAAGCTCGGTTAGCCCGGCACACTCCGACTGGAAGCGCGTCAATACGCGCTCCAGAGACGGCGAATGGCCTGGAAACTCCAGGCGTGGCGGCTCAGGATTCGAAGCCGCAGGGACCGGAAGAACCGACATCCCCAAGTAATTCACCAAGATATCGGCCTGCTGGACCACTACACTCAAGCCGATTCGGCCCTCCGCCGGCCGCTCGAACTTGGAGGCCGTCTCCGGTGCATGGTGGTAGCCGGCCGCCAGGCGAACCGCTTCGGGAAGTTGCCAGCGGGCGATCGCCAGGCGGGACAGTTCAGCATGGTCGACTCCCAACACCGAGCGTTCGCACTCGAGCAACGGGTCGTGCGAGACAGCCGCCATAGAGAGGACGGATTCATACTTGTCGGGCATCCCAGCTGCCAGAATCAACTTCCCGGCATCGTGCAGGAGGCCGGCCATGAACGCATCCGAGCCGTGATCCACCGGCAGTTCGCCCGCCAGGATTTCAGCCAGCGTCGCCGTCGCAACCGAGTGGACGTTAAATCGCGTCATGGAGAAGCACGGCGAAGTGCGGTAGCGCATAAAGAGATTCGCGAAGGAGCGCGCGAGCGCGAACTTTCGCACCGTATTGACGCCAATCATCGCCACGGCGTGCCGGACCGAACGGATGGTTCTCAAACGGCCGAACAGGGCGGAATTAGCCAGTTCCAGGACCTGTACGGACAGAAGAGCGTCCTTTTCGATGAACGAAGCCAGGTCCGCCAAATCGCAGTTCCGTCTTGCGAGGCGGCCCAACAGCTGCGAAGCCATCAAGCCCGGCATGGGAAGCCGGTCGAGACGGCGCAACGATTCTTCTCGCGTGGTCCATGCACGTGTGGAAGAAGCAGTCATCCGATCTCTTATCGAAATGAGGCCTGACCTGATAGAACAAAAAAACGGGAAGCTGTCTCAAATTGTCCAGCAATTGCTAGAACTTGACCAAGCCGGGTACTGGCAAGCGGATTAGTTCTGGTGCTTGGCGGACGCTGTCTTAGCGGGCGGCAGGTTCAGTTTTGAAAGGATGTCGGCGACATACTCGAGTGTTTCGGGGATGGCGGGAACGCCCGCCTGCTGATCGACGCGGGCGGGCCCGGCATTGTAGGCGCCTAGAGCCAGAGCAGGATCGTTGCCGTACCGGTTCAAGAGAAACTTGAGCAGTTTGGTTCCGGCCTCTACGTTCTCTCGCGGGTTGAACGGATCGTGAACGTCAAACTGCTCCGCGGTGTCCGGCATCAGTTGCATGAGGCCCGCGGCTCCGGCGGTCGAAACAGCGCAGGGGCGGGCAGCGGACTCTTTCTCAATCACAGCGCGAACCAGATCGGGGTCCACTTCCTGTTTTCCGGCGGCAGACTGGATGAGCGGATCGAGTTCCTCGTCCGGTAGTGGATCACAGGCGGCGCCTGTAATTGTGACCGGGGGGGAAGGTAACGTGAAAAAGCCAGGTTCGAATGAGGCGCCACGCTGCTTCGTCACCAATCCAGCTTGTTGGTGCACTGCGGCGCGCTGTTGGGCCAGGCCGGGCGACATAGCCGCTCGAACCGACTTCTCGAAATCGGCCGGCCCCTGCGCGAACGCGGACACACTTCCGGCGAGCAGGATGAGTTTCCAGTTCATGGCGCCCCTGTCTTAGACCGGGATAGATCCCGCGGGCGGCTGGTTTGGATTGTAGGCGGTCATTCCCGGGAGAGCAGCGTTTCCCGGCATGGTCTCCACCGGATTCTGCAAAGCGGAGGGAACCCAGGTGTATCCAAAGCTCTGCCGCAAGTCAGTGGTAATCGAGGGATCCCAACCCCACACCATGATGGGTACGTCGATGGTGTAGCCTTCGGCGGCGAGACTGTGGGCCGCCGCCGCCCTCTGCTCCGGCTGCATGTTCCGCAATGCCTGCACGGCTGACGGTTGCTGAGCCCAGTAGGCATCGTCGAACGCTTGGGTGGGGTCGGCATTGTTACTCGCAGCGGTGGCATTGGCAGGAGTGCCGCTCACCGGCGCGGCGTTCGAAGTTGCTGCGCTAGTAGCGGGAGCGCTGCTCGAAGCCGGTGCGGTAGTTGTGGTCGCGCCGGGAATCGACTTATTAGAAGCGGCCTGCAGGAACGGATCGTACGGCGCCGGCGAAGAGTCCGTCGCAGGCGAGTTGCTGGGCGGGGCGGTCGATGTAGCCGGCGCCGGGTTCGAACCAGACGACTCCGGCGTGATGGAAATATTCACACTGCTCGGGTCAATTCCAAATTGTTTGAACGTCGTGGAAATGGCGTCCGATAGCGCGGTCTCGAAGCTGGCGAGATTGGACGGACTGTTGGAAGAGTTGTTCGAACCGGCGGTGGCCGGGTTCGTTTCCGTTAACGACAAGTTGTGGAAGTGAATCATGGTAGTTACCTCCTTAAGGTCAAGAGACTGCTTTTGCTCCCATCAAACGATAGATGTAGGCCAGGATCTCCGCCACGGCCCGATACAGATGCGGCGGAATGGTTTGCCCGACTTCGACGGACTTGTAGAGAGCCTGCGCCAAAGGCGGATTCTCGATTAGCGGCACCTGGTGCTCCAGCGCCCGCGCACGAATGCGAAGGGCCAGGTAATTCTTTCCTTTGGCCACCACTAGTGGCGCGGCCATGGTTTCGTGGTGATAACGGATGGCCACCGCATAGTGGGTCGGATTGACGATTACGGCGGTGGCGGTCTTTACCTCGTCCATCATTCGCTTGCGGCGCAGGTCGCGCTGCAGCCGGCGAATGCGGGTCTTGGTGTGCGGGTTACCGTCCGTCTCCTTCATCTCGTCGCGAATGTCCTGCTTGCTCATGCGCATTTGCTTGGTGAAGCGGCGCTTTTGGCGGAAGAAGTCCACCACTCCAAACAAAATGAACAGAGCGGCCGCCTTCCACAGAAGATTCATCGCGAGCGACCGCATGACTTCGAGGCCAGCCGGAAGACTGCTGAGCGGGACCTGGAGCAGTGTCTGCGCGTTGTTCACCACCAGCCAGTACAAGGTGACACCGAAAACAGCGAGCAGCGCGATGGCCTGAATCGCCGACACGAATCCTTTTTGCGGAACTGATTTCAACTTGGCCAGTGGATCGAAGTTGGACGGCTTCGGAACCATCTTATTCAGGCTGAACGAGAAACCCGTGGACGTAAGTTGAAAGGCCACCGCGCTGACGGCCAGAATGCCGCCGGATGCGGCCAGCGGCGTGAGTGTGCGGGAAAGGCTCTCGTGCAAGAGCTGCACCAGCGAGCCGGTGCTGAGATCGGCGCGGAATGCCTGGGTGAACGCCACCCGGCTAACCTCTTTCAGATTCCCCAGCAGGCTGCGGCCGCTTTCAGCGACGAGAATGACGAATAGCGTGAACTGCAAGCCGCTGACGAAATCCTTGGAGGCAGCGAATTGGCCTTCCCGGCGGGCTTTTTGCAGCCGCCGCGGTGTAGGTTTTTCCGTCTTTTCGCCCGAGTTCGTCATCCGTAGATCCTAAGACGCTACAAACCCAGCAGCCTCCCGATCGCCGTAAACGCCACGTTGGCAGATTGCTCGAAAAGCCTGGGAATCAGCAGGCACAAGAAGCTCAACGCCGCCAAAGAGACCAGCATTTTGGCGGGAAAGACCAGGGCGATGAGCTGCAACTGCGCGTTCAGATGGCCCAGCAGTCCCACCGACAGGTCAATCAGGAACAGCAACGTCATGAGGGGCAGGGCGAGCCGGAAACCGGTGGAAAAAACGCTGGAGCCCAGATGGACCAAGCCTTCCACGCTGGCGCGCGACGCCGTGAAGACGCCGAGAGGGTGCGTGTCCAGGCTGCGCGCCAGAATCAGCAGAAGCTGCCGGTGTAAACCGAGGACGAAGAAGAGCACGGCCGCTGTGGTCTGCGCCAGCATGATCAGAACGGTGGAATCGGCATTGGTGGAAGGGTCCACGGTCGATGCATAGGAGAATCCAGCCTGCGTACTGATGGCCTGCGCGGCGAAGATGATGCCTTCCAAAAGGAGCGCGACCGCCAACCCGGTGGCTAAGCCGATGCCCGCCTCCGAAAGCAGCCATCCTGTGACCTGCACCATGCTGACTGGCGCCGTGTTGATGACCGGCCAACGCGAGTACAACGCTAACGTCAAGGCCATCGACAGGGTGATTTTCGCAGCGTTCGGTCCAGCGTTCATGCCCGGCAGCGGGAGAAACGAGAAAATTCCCGCGATACGAGCCAGCACCAGCAGGAAGCCATACAGGAGGGACGCGGGGATGGCCAAGTTACCGTGCATAACGGGACAAATCCCCAAAGATGCTGATTGAGTATGCGGACAGCTGTTTCAACATCCAGGGCATCAAGAGCAAGAAGCCAAACAGAAAAGCAGCCAGGCGGGGAATGGTGCTGAAAGCCGCATCCTGCAGGGAAGTGGCGATCTGAATAATGTTAACGACGATTCCTACCGCGAAGCCGATTAGCAGCAGCGGCGCGATCACCAGGACCGTGGTCCAAAAAGCCTGGCCAATGATGTGAACAGCGGTTTCAGGGGTCATAGATTCTCAGTAAAAGGTCTTGAGCAGCGATCCGACCACCAGGTTCCATCCATCCACCAGGACGAAGAGAAGAATCTTGAACGGCGCGGAGATCATCACCGGCGGCAACTGCACCATGCCGATGGAAAGAGTCACCGAGGCGACGGCCAGGTCGATGATCATGAAGGGCAGGAACAGAACGGCACCAATCTGGAATCCGGCTTTCAGCTCGGAGAGGATGTACGCCGGAATCAAAACGCTCAGGCTGAGATCGGCCGCATTCCGGGGAGCGGGCGATTTAGTCATCTGCACGCAGGTCTGGATATCCTTCTCGCGCGCGAACTTCAACAGAAAGGTTCTGAGCGGTTTGGCGCCCTGATCGAGACCTTGCTGCCAGGTCATTTGGCCGTTCTCAACCGGTTCCCAGCCCTGGTGATAGGCGTCGATGACTACCGGCTGCATGATGAGGAACGAGAGGAACAGCGCCAAACCCACCAGTACTTGGTTCGAGGGTGCGGACTGAGTTCCTAAAGCCTGCCGCAGGAAATGGAGCACGATGATGATTCGTAAGAACGGGCTCACCGACATGATCATTGCCGGGAGCAGAGTCATCAACGTCAAGAGGATGACAATCTCAGTCGGAGTGCTGAGGGTCAGCCCGGCCTTGCCGCTGCCGGAGCCAAAAACAGGGACAACGGGATTGGCCACGGGCGCCGCGAACGCGGCTCCAGCCAGGAACAATGCGAGCAAGATGGCGGTGGATCGGATCATGAATTCGCTCGAGCCAGGTCCTGGGAGAGACTGGCGAGTGAGTCTTTCGAAATTTGGGTGTCTAGAACAGAACAGGCCGAAGGTGCGGTCGCGATGAGTACGACGCGCCCGGAAACTCGCACCAGGTGAAGCGAATGCTGCGCGGTCAACGGGACGCGGTCCAGAACTTCGAGCAGGCGTGTGTCGCCGGCACGGCGCCGCCCCAGGGGCATGTTTGCAATGCCGCGCCGTTTGGCGAACCAGAGCAGCCCGCCGAGGAGCGCGAAGACAACCAACACCATCGCGACCTGTTCAAACAGTTCCATGTTCACCACCGGAGGATGGGCTGTTTTGCAGAATGTTTTGCACGCGTATGGACACGCGCTCGTTGACGACGACCACCTCGGCTTCGGCCAGTGGGACGCCTCCGGCAAACAGGGGGAACGGCGTGCCGGCGGCGTGACCGGTCCTGAGCACCGCTCCCTCCCGTAGCTCGAAGATTTCCCCGATCGTCATGGCGAGCGTCCCTAGTTCGAGCTCCAGGCCGAACGGGAGCGCACCGAAACGCTGTAAGACGTCGGAAGGACTCATCGTTATTGCTTAATGTTGAGGACGTCTTGCGTAAGCTGGTCCAGCGTAGAAATCACTTTGGAGTTCGCCTCGTAGGATCGTTGGTACACGATCAAGCTGGTAAACTCTGTCGCGATGTCGACCGTGGAGGATTCCAAGGCGCCGGCCTCGATCGTGCCGCGGCTTCCGGTATTCGGAGTGCCGACGGCCGGAGTAGCGGTATCCGCGCCGATTTCATAGTTGTTCTGTCCAACCGCAACGAGTGAGGAGGGGTTGGAAATGGCCGCCAGCGCGATTTGGCCGACCGTCTGCTGGGCGCCGTCGGAGTAGTGCGCGATGAGTTCGCCGCCGTTGGACAAAGACAGCTGCGTGATCTCCGCCGGTTGAATTCCGTCTTGGGTAGTGGCCGACACGGCGGACGGTTGCGCGTACTGAGTGACCGTGGGAGTCCCGGTGGAACTGTAAAGGTTCCAGTTGATGTTCATGTCCGAAGCACCGTCGGCCAAACCGGTGATGGAAACCGGCTCTTGGCCCGGTGCGGGCGGATCGATGAGGTTCCCGTTGCTGTCAAAGCTGAGCGTCCCGGTGGCCACCGCCGAGGGCGTGCCGGCGGTTCCGCCGGAAATATCGCCGCCGTCGATGTCTATTTCATAGTTCCAGGCCCCCGGACCGGTCAAGGTGAAGTTGGCGGTTAGCGTGTGGGTCTCGCCCAAGGAGTCGACAACCTGGATCGGGGCCGAGAAACTTCCGCTTGGCGCGCCCACCACTCCATTCGCCGCCAGGTTCAGGTTCATGGTCATGTTGGCGGTGGCGACAGGAGTCTGCAGTGCGTTCTGCGGGATAGTGATGTTCCCGATCGCGCCGTTGGTGTTCAATATGCCGTTCTGCGCGGTCCAGCCTTGCACGAATTGGCCGGTGGCTGTGACGAGGTTCCCGTTGGCGTCGATCTGGAAGTTCCCGGCGCGCGAGTAGAGCGTCGAGTTGTTGGAATCATGCAGGATGAAGAAACCGTTGCCCTGGATGGCCGCGTCGTAGGCGCCGCCGGTCAACTGAATCGATCCCTGGCTGAAGTTGCGTTCGCTCTGGGGCGCAGAAACGCCGCCGCCGATTTGGATGGCGCCGCCGCCCACCGATTGCTGCAACAGGTCGTAGAACGACACCGTGCTGTCTTTGAATCCAGTAGTGTTTAAGTTCGCCAGATTGTTGCCGACGATGTCTAGCGCGGCCGAATCGGCGGTAAGTCCGCTAAGTGCGATTGAAAACGATCCTGACATTTGAGTGCTCCTTTTACTGAGTAGATTTAGTTCCGCTGCCGGAGACCGCCGTTGTCGAACCGGAGTTCGTGTTTCCGGAATTTGTGTTTCCGGAGTTCGTGGCTCCGGTGGCAGCGGCCGCGCCCGCGTCCGTGGCGAGTTGCTGCGTGTTCTTGCTGATGGTCAACAATTGCTCCAGTTGGCTGTACTGCACCAGCTGCCCCACGAACTGAATGCTATCGGTGGGGTTAAGAGGGTCCTGATTCTTGATCTGCGCTACGAGAAGCTGCAAAAAAGTGCTCTCTTGCGTCAACGGATCGGTGGCGCTGCTCTGAGAGGCGGCTGTGCTGCTGCTCGAACCGGTCGTCCCGTTAGTGCCGGTCACCGGCGATGGGTTGGTTGTGGCGGCGGCTGGGCCGAAGATTTGCATTAGGTCTTACCTCCTGTACTGGCTGGCTGACTGGAAACTTCTTCGAATTCATCCTGCCAGCGTCCGGAGTTGGCGCGGCGTTGCTGGCTTTGCTGGCGCCCGCCGCCGGTGGTTTGTTGTTGCTGGCTAGAGGATCGTTCACCTTCCGAGCGGGAATCCCGGGCGTTCTCGGCATGCGTAGCCGCCGGCACGGGCCGGCTGACTTCCGTCCTCCACCCTTGCGTATTCAGTTGGGAAGACAGATCACCGAGATTGGACCGCAGGGAATTCCGAAGGTCCGGATCGGTAGCGTGCACGGAAATGTTGACTGTACCGGCGCGATCGGCAACCCGGATGGACGCTGTGGCCTGGTTGTTTCCACCAACCTGCAGCAGAATCCCCTGGTTAACAGGCGTCTTGTGCGACGCTTCGAGCGGCAGCTGGATATCTGCCGCGGGCGACGCTGGTCCGGCGGGGGAGGGTTCGGCTGACTCACCTGGAGCAGAGGCGGCGCGGACGTCGGAATGCTGCATCGAAGTGGCATCGGCCCAATGGAGTCCGGCCTCAGGGGCGGAGTTCTTGCGCAGCACTTCGGCATAGGCGGACGCGCGGTTGTCCGGGAATGCTTCGGGCGCGGTGCTGGACTGCGGTTCGCGCGGAACGACGTTGGAGTCTGTCCGGCGGGCCGGCGCCGGCTCAACTGCTACGGGCTTAGGTTGAAGAACTGGCGCGCGCGCGGGCAGGGCGTCCGTGCGTGTCATCTGCAGCGTGAATGCCAGATTCTCAGTTCTTGGCGCTGAGGGAACCGCGGGAGTCGTGCCAACCAGCGTCGCGTTGCCCGCCTGTGCCGGAAGCTGAGGCGCTGACTGGCCGGCCTTTTGAGTGTCATTGTGTCCCGGAGCGGGCGTTGCGCTCGGAACAGGCACATCGGGCGCCAGAACTGCGGCGGAAGCTGATTGCAGAGGAATCAGGTTCGTGCGGGTAGAGGAGACATCGCGGAGTTGCTTTGCTTGATCCGCTGGCTTCTGGCCGCTGGTAGCGACAGGTTGGCCGGCAAGCGCGGGGGACTGCGCGGGAGCGTCGTTCGACTGGGCCGGAGGCGTTACGGTTTCCTGGGAACTGACCGGAGCGATCGGGGCCGATTGAACTCTGGCGGCAACCGCGTGTCGAGAAGGCTTGGAAGGCCCGGAGAGCGCCGCTGGTCTTGAATTCGCAGCGGGCGTTGGCTCAGGAGTGGTTGAATTCGTTTGAGGATCAGGCTCGACGGCTGCCTCCGGAGCTGCCTGGGACGCGATGAAGTCTTTCTGCGGATGTGCCGGTACCACTGTTGTGACGGGTTGAGCGGTGGGCGTCGTAGTGGCTCGCGACGGTGCCGGAAGCTCAGGTTTTTGCGTCACGACCGGCGGGACCCTGTTCGAGCGCACTTCCTGGGATTGAGCCAGTGTGGATGGAGGTGCCGTGAAGCGAGTAGCGGGCGACGGCGTTGCCGCGTCTTCTTGGTCTGGGACCGCGGTCGCGGCAAGGCGCGGTTGGGCTGGGTCCTGGTCCGGAGTTGCTGCGGCCTTCGAGCTGATCACTGCGACGTTGGGCAGCTGCGCTTCCACTGGCGCCGGCACGGGATCGGTCAGCGCGGTTTCGGTCGGCGCGGTTTCAAGCGCCACCTTCACTGGAACAGGGAGGCTGCTCGCTTTGCCCGGATGGGCCTTGTCAATCGGGACATTCGTCAACGGAGTTGTCGTGGAAGCCAGCCTTCTGAACGCTTGCTCATGCGTCGGCAAACTTGGTTGCGCGGAAACGACGGAGAGCGTCGCGGACAGCGCCGTCCTCACCGGCGACTGAGTGGGGGGCATCGCCGGCGTGCCTGTAGGTAGCGGCGACTTATCCGGTGGGGGTGTCGTAAAAGGTGTCGTGGTGAGCGGCGGCGCGGTCTGACGGAGCATCGGCGTGTTGCCGGCCGACGCGATAATCTGCCCGTCGATCGGGTTCGCCGCTGGTCGAACGGTTACCGGTTCAGCGCCCGGTTCCAAGGTCCCGGCAGTCACGCCAAGATCCTTCTGCGGGTCGGTAGCTTGCGGCGTTGGAGACTCTGGTTCGGCGGCGTTGGCCTGAATTACTTGTGGGACAGCCGGCATCAGCAACATGGCCGCGGTCCGGCCCCCCGTAGGCGCGGTCGAACTCAGTAGCAACTTGGGGGAGGCATCGGCTCCAGGGTCCTTCTTCGCTGGCGCATTCTTCGGAGTGCTCTGCTGTTCGGAGCTTCCCTGCCCGGCTCCGCTCTCAAATCCCGCGAGGCTCCCATATAACGATTGAAAGAGTGTCTCGATCGGGGAGTTGCCCGCGCTCGGCGAAGCGGCCAAATGAGAAACCACCGGCACAGTCGGATTCACGGACGCCGGCGCAGACAGATTCACGGTGCCGAACTAATGCAGGTTCGAGACCAAAAAACGTGGCGCCGGTTTTCAGCGGCTTAGATCAGGCGAGCGTCGGAAACTCGGCGGTCGTCGACTTAGTCTCGACGATCGTTCGCAGCAAGGGCGATCTTCTTATCGCAAAACGAGCGCTAAGTTGAAAGTTTTTTTAGCGGCCGGGTTTTGGCCTCGCATTTGCAATGGAGCTCAGCGCTCTATGGATCAGATGAGTATCTTGGCCGCCAGCGGCATGCAAGCCCGCATGCAATCGCTGGACCTGGTCGCAAATAATATGGCCAACGCCTCCACCAGCGGATACAAGGGGGACAGCGAGTTCTACACGGTGTTCACATCGGAAGCCGCGGCCGAAGATCCGACGAATGATCCCGCGGCCCTGCCGATGATCCAGCGCCAGTGGACGGATTTCTCGCAAGGCCTGCTGGAACCGACCGACAATCCCTCGGATCTTGCTCTCTCCGGTAAAGGCTTCTTCGTCGTACAGGGCGCGTCCGGACCATTGTATACGCGCGACGGCAGTTTCCATGTTTCTCCGGACGGCACGCTGGTGAACTCGGATGGATACGCGCTGCTCGCGCAGAACGGACAAACCTTTCAGGCCGACGCGAACCATCGCATCGAAGTAGCCACCGACGGCACAGTCCGGCAAAGCGGCCAGGATCTGGGCAAGCTGCAACTGGCGAGCTTTAACGATATGTCCATTCTGGTGAAACAAGGCAGCAGCTACTTCCGGAATCCCACGACGCAGGCGCCTGTGGACGCCACAGACGCCCAGGTTCATCAAGGCAAGGTGGAGGCGTCAAACGCCAATGCGGCTCATGGAGCGGTGCGTCTGGTAGGCGTGCTGCGCCAGTTCGAAATGATGCGCAAGTCGGTGACGCTCGCCGACGATATGGACCGCAAGGCCATTGAAGAGGTGGCGAAGGTCTGACCGCCAAGGAGATTAAGGAATGATTCGAGCTTTATTTAGCGCCGCCAGCGGCATGAACGCACAGCAGTTGAACGTGGAGAACATCGCCAACAACATCGCCAACGCGAACACCACGGGCTTCAAGGCGCGGCGCGCGCAGTTTCAGGACCTGCTGTATCAGAACATGATTCAGCCCGGCGCGGCGGCCACGCAGCAGACACTCGTGCCGACCGGCCTCCAGTTGGGCCTCGGAACACGGGCGGTCTCCAACGAGATCATCTTCACGCAGGGCGACTTTAGCCAGACGGATAATCCTTTGGATATCGTCATCCAGGGCAATGGGTTCTTTCAGATTCAGCGCCCCACCGGTGATCTGGCTTACACGCGGGCGGGTGACTTCCATTTGAACGCCACCGGCCAGCTCGTCACCGCTTCGGGCGATTTGCTCGATCCGCCGGTAACAATTCCGAGCAACGCGGTGACCGTTACTATCGCTTCCGACGGAACGGTCAGCTACACGTTGCCCCAACAGAGCGCAAGCCAGCAGGCAGGCCAGATACAACTGGCAAACTTTCCCAATCCTTCGGGTCTGAACAGCATCGGCGGCAATCTGTATCAGCAGACCGACGCTTCCGGTGCGCCCATCATCGGCACACCCGGCGGGCCGGACGGCCTGGGCTCGCTGCTGCAAGGGTACACCGAACAATCCAACGTCAGCGTCGTCCAGGAATTCGTGAATCTCATCGTCAGCCAGCGCGCGTATGAGGCCAATTCCAAAGTCGTGAAGGCCGCCGATGACATGTACCAACAGGTCAACAATCTGCAGCAATGAGCGTATGGCTTCTGGTTCTCGGCATGATGGCGCATTCAAATTCTTGTGAGATGATCCACACCGACCAGATTCTCGGCGAAGATCTGGCGCGGGCGCTTCCGGCGTTTTCCAAAATGCCCGGCGACGCAGTTCTTGCTCTCGCTCCACCACCAGGGATGCAGCGCGTTTTCGGATTCCCCGAGCTCTCGCGCGCCGGCGCCAAGTACGGCGTGGCGGTTCCCAACAATGCCCGGGCCTGCTTTGAGTGGAGGCTGCAACCCATCACCGAAGATGCGATTCGTGCCGCGATTCGGGAGACTTTACAAACGCCCGGGGCGCGCGTAGATGTCCTTACCTTGAACAAGACCATGGGCCCGGCCGGAAAACTGGTGTTCCCGTTGTCGGGTCTGTCCGCGTCCAGTCTGGTTGATCCAGCGACACCGGTGACTTGGAGAGGCCAGGTGGTTTACGGCGGCTCCCGAAAGTTCGAGGTCTGGGCCAGGGTGCGAGTTTCCGCCACGACGACGCGCGTCGTAGCCACCGAACTACTGCTTCCGGGCCAGCCTGTTACGCCACAGCAGGTGCGCGTTGAAACTTACGACGACTTTCCACTCCGCAACGATATCTCACGACACTTGGAAGAGGTGATCGGACGCCTGCCGCGCCGCGCCATTCGCTCCGGCTTGCCGATCCGCCGCTCGGACCTGATGGAACCGTTCCTGGTCAAGCGGGGAGACGCCGTGACAGTGACCGCCATCTCCGGCGCCGCGCAATTAGAAATGGACGGCGCCATCGCCGAAAACTCGGGCCGGCAGGGCGACTTGATTGATCTGAAGAATCCTCGGAGCGGCCAAGTGTTCCGCGCGCGTGTGGAAGGCAAAGACAAGGCGCTCGTGCTGGTGTCCGGTGGAAGCTTCATCGCGAGGGTGCAATGAAACGTTTCCTTTGCCCGCTACTCCTGTTGCCTGTGGCTCTGTGCGCGGGAGCAAACAAGAAACAAAAGAAGCCTACTGAGCCATCGCCGCTCGACAAATACATCAGCGACTCGTATAAGGATTACAAATCGTCCCAAAGCGCCCGCCCCCCCGGATCTCTCTGGTCCCCCAACGCCATGTTCGCCAACCTGGGGATGGACCTGAAGGCTCACCAGGTGGACGACATCGTGACCATCGTCGTGAATGAAACGTTTTCTGCGGTTGCGACCGGTGACGTAAAGACCTCACGCCAATCCAGTGCGCAAAGCGCCATTACCGCCGCTGGAGGGATCACCCGGGCTACCGGTCCCTTGGCGAATCTGGCCAAGACCAACACGCAGACGGCGCTCCAGGGCGCAGGTTCCACCAGCCGCGGAGCCGTCCTGACAGCAAACCTCAGCGCGCGCGTTACGCAAGTGCTGCCGAATGGGTACCTCGTGATCGAGGGCACCAAGCGGGTGCAGGTGAGCTCGGAAAATCAAGTAGTCACGGTGCGCGGTGTCATCCGTCCGGTGGACTTGGACGTAGCCAACACCATCCCCTCCGACCGCATTGCTCAGATGGAGATCCAAGTCAACGGGAAGGGAGTGATCGGCGACTCCATCCATCGGCCGAATATTCTTTACAGGATTCTATTAGGAATATTGCCGTTCTAATGAAAACTCGAATCAAACGATTTGCGATTGCCGTTTTAATGGCGGAACTTCTGCTGGCCGCTCCCGCTTACGCGTCGGAGCCCGCCGCCCGGCTCAAGGAACTGGTCTCGCTCGAAGGCGTACGTGAGAACCAGTTGATCGGTTATGGAATGGTAGTTGGCCTGAAAGGCACCGGCGACCGCCAGCTGACCCTGTTCACCGCGCAGAGCCTGGCCAACATGCTGCTGCAGATGGGAGTCACCGTAAATCCCTCTCTGATCCTGGTGCACAACGTTGCATCGGTGATGGTCACTGCGACGCTCCCTCCATTTGCCCAGCCAGGCGCGCAGATCGACGTGACTGTGGGGGCCATCGGCGATTCGGGTAGCCTGCAGGGTGGATTACTGCTGATGACCAGCCTCCGGGGTATCGATGGCCAAGTCTATTCAATCGCCCAAGGGCCCGTAGTCACGGGCAGCTTCATCGCGGGCGGCGCCGGAACTACGGCAACCTTGAACCATCCGACGGTAGGCCGCATCCCCAACGGCGCCATTGTCGAACGGCCCGCGCCCTCCGTCACACCTTCGCACGAGATTCGCCTGCAACTCCACGACGCAGACTTTACCACGGCAGCCCGGATTTCCGATGCTGTCAATCATCACTTTTCGCCCGATGCGCCTGCCATCGCGCACGCCGACAATTCGGACTTGGTCCGAGTCCTGATTCCAGCGAAATACTCCTCGAACGCCACGCAGTTCATCGCGGAGTTGGAAGGCCTAACGGTACAAACAGACCGCCCGGCCCGCGTAGTGGTGAACGAACGCAGTGGCACCATCGTGATGGGCAAGGAAGTGCGTGTATCTCCGGTCGCGATTATGCACGGCAACCTCAACGTCGAGATTCAGACCGATTACAACGTATCGCAACCCAACGCACTCGCTTCGGGAAATACAGTGGTGACTCCGCAAGTGTCGGTTGGCGTCAAGGAAGAAAAAGCCCGCAACGTGGTGCTCAAGGAAGGCGCCACGGTGGAGGAACTGGTGCGCGCGCTCGCTTCGATCGGTTCGACGCCCCGCGACATCATCGCGATCCTGCAAAGCCTGCACGCGGCGGGAGCGTTGGAAGCCGAGATCGAGGTCATTTAAGGAAGCGGCATGAACATTCATCTTCCAGCCTCGGCGCTCGTCGGAGCCGAACCACGCCAAACCGCAATCACTCCGCTTTCCAAGCCGGCGCCGGAACTGAAAAACGAATCATTCCATCACACGCTGGCGCAGCTCAATGCCAAGCCGGACCCCGACTCTCCCGCCAAAGTCGCGGATGTCGCCAAACAGTTTGAGGCTCTCATGATCGGCCAGGTACTGAAATCCGCACGAGCGTCCTCGGATGGCGGCTGGCTGGACGACGGCGGCGACGACACCAACGATATCAGCCTGGACCTTGCCGAACAGTCACTCTCTCAGGCCATGGCGTCCCGCGGCGTGTTCGGAATCGCCAAACTGATCACGAAAACGGTCGACCAACACGAACATCCTACAGCTGCCAGCTCCGCACCCGGGACGATGGGCTCGCCGCAGCTGCATATGGATTCGCCGCGCTAGCAACGGCGACGACCTCTTCCAGTACCGCGGCCGGCTCCGGCTCCTTGGGAGCGCTGAGATTCCGCATCGCGCCGGTCCAGCCCTCCAGCAGCGTGCACAGCAAGCGCGATACCTCCCGCAGAAAGCCGCCGGATTTGTCGGAGTGAGCCCGCAGCAACTGCCGCTGCATGTAGTCATACAGCCCGGCCAGCGTGTCGCAGTATTGCGGGTTCACGTCCCGCCGCAGGGCGGTCCGCAGTTCCGCGATCACCTGGATGGATTTGGTGATGGCCTCCCCGCGTGCCGCAATGTCGCCGGATTGAAGCGCCGCCAGAGCTTCATCCACGGCCTGTAGTGCGGTTTCGTACAGAATCCCAACCAGTTCGACGGGCGACGAGCTCAGCACCCGTTGTACGAGATACTCCTTTTGGTTTCCGAAGGGCGTCATGTTTCGGTTCTTTCGTACTACGTATCGCGCTCCGGCTCGCGGTTTTCCAATATTTTTTTGCTACCCCCTTTTGTGGGGAACGCGGCTCCCCCATAAGAATCAAAGATCTCAGTCTCAAGTCTTCTGTTTATTCCTCCGATCTTTGTGTACATAGGAAACAGGTTAGGCAACCTAGATGGATCACCTGATATTTGTGCCGGAGCGTGGAGTGTGAAGACGGTACTTCTGATTGAGGAAAACCCGGCCGGCGCGCACGCGTTGGCGGGACTCCGCGCATCGGACCCGCTTCAATTTCTCCTAGCCGATACCATCCCGGGTACTGTCGAGGCCCTTGGGGGGCATCCTGTCGACGTGGTACTGGTCCGTCTGCCCCTCGCGGGCATCGCAGCCGAAGAACTCCTGGCTAAGATACTCGAAACCGGCACCAAGGCTCCGATTATCGTGTACGAACCGGACGGAGCCGTGAGCAAAAGCATCGAACTCACCCGGCAAGGTGCATTTCAGTACATCGCGCACGAGGTGAAGCTATCCGACCTGCGCGAGCTGCTGCTCGAAGCGATGAAGCACCGCGGCGGAAATGCATCTTCCGCAGTTCCGGCTTCCCTCGGCTGGCGGGCAACGCTGGTTGGCTCCAGTAGCGCGATGCAGGAAGTCTCCGAAATCATTGATCTGGTCGGTAACCGCCGTTCCACCGTTCTCATCACCGGCGAGACTGGAACCGGCAAAGAGGTCGCCGCGCGAGCGCTCCACAGGGCTAGCAACCGGTCCGGATCCCGCATGGTAGCCGTGAACTGCGCCGCTCTCCCGGATCACTTGCTCGAAGCCGAGCTGTTCGGACACACCCGCGGAGCCTTTACCGGCGCCGTCAACGCGCGCGTCGGTTTGTTCGAGCAAGCCCATCGCAGCACGATCTTTCTCGACGAAATCGGAGAGATGCCGCTGCCGTTGCAAGCCAAGCTGTTGCGCGTGCTGCAGGAACGGGAAATCCAGCGAATCGGCAGTTCCGAGCCGATCCCCATCGACGTCCGCGTGATCGCAGCCTCCAACACGAACCTGCTCGAAGCCGTGGCCAACCGCCGTTTCCGCGAGGATCTGTACTACCGGCTCAATGTGGTGGCGCTGCGGATGCCCTCCCTTCGCGAAAGGCCTTCGGACATAGCCGAACTGGCGGAACATTTTCTGGACAAAATCAGCGAGCACGAACCGGCCTGGAGAAAGAGACTCTCTGCGCAGGCGCTGGACGCCCTGACGAAGTATTCGTGGCCCGGCAACGTGCGCCAGCTCGAGCACGCGCTCGAATCAGCCGTCGCGCTGAGCGGCGCCCGCGCGATCCTCTACCCGGGCGACTTCGATTTGCCGGCGGAAGTTCAATCCGCCGAAATTGGCCCTTGGTCCAACCTGGATGTACCCGAAACAGGTCTCAACTTCGAAGAGCTCATCGCTGGCATCGAGCGAAGGCTGCTGGAGCGCGCACTCGCGAAATCGGGCGGCAACAAGGCCCGCGCCGCCAGCATGCTGCAGATGAAACGCACCACCTTGATTTCCAAGTTCAAGTCGCTGGAAGTGTGCGCCTAGAGATCTTATGGCCCAAGCGCGCGCCCTTACCGCACCATCGGCCGCCGCAAATCCGCTGAAAGCGGATCGTTTCTCCAACGTTGGCGAACTCGTGGTGCCCATCGCAGTGCTTGCGATCGTGGTCGCTCTGATCACCCCGCTGCCGGGCTTCCTGCTGGATATCCTGATCGTGCTGGACCTGATGATGTCGGTCATCGTGATGATGGTGGCCATGTACATCGGGCGCCCGGTGGAATTCAGCGTGTTCCCCACGGTTCTGCTTCTGCTCACCCTGTTCCGGCTGGCTTTGAACGTTTCTTCATCGCGCCTCATCCTGCTAAACGGAAACACCGGCACGGCCGCCGCGGGACACGTGATCGAGGCGTTCGGAAGCTTCGTCGTGGGCGGAAATTACATCATCGGCGCGGTGATTTTCCTTGTGTTGATTGCGATCCAGTACGTTGTGATCAATCACGGTTCCGTGCGTATTTCGGAAGTGACAGCGCGCTTCACCTTAGACGCTTTGCCCGGCAAACAAATGTCGATCGACGCCGACTTGAACGGTGGCCTGATTGACGAAGGCGAAGCCCGCCGCCGCCGCAAAGAGCTCAGCACAGAGGCGGAATTCTACGGCGCCATGGACGGCGCATCGCGGTTCACCCAACGCGACGCCATCGCCAGCATCATCATCACCGGCGTCAATATCATCGCGGGATTTCTGATCGGCGTGCTCCAGCACCACATGGATCTGGGACACGCACTCGAAACCTACACGGTGCTCACCATTGGAGATGGTCTAGTCACGGTGATTCCCGCCTTGATGATCTCCATCTCCGGTGGTCTGGTCATTACGCGCGCCAGTTCCGACACCAAACTGGGCGTACAGTTCCAAAACCAGGTGTTTGGGAAATCCGAACCGCTCATGCTCGCCAGTGGCGTCCTGTTGGCCCTGGCCCTGTTTCCAGGATTGCCGACGGTTCCGTTCCTGCTTCTCGGCGGCGGACTGGGCACGGTGGCTTGGCAAAAGCGTCGGAAACGCGACGCTGGCGTCGCAACTTCGACGGAGAGCGCGGACAAACCGGCCAAGGAAAATGTCGAAGCCCTCCTGCAGGTGGACCCGCTGACCGTGGAAGTCGGGCTCGGTCTGGTCAAGCTGGTCGACGGCGGGCCTCACTCCCCGCTGCTGCAAAGAATCTCCGGCATCCGCAAGACGCTGGCCTCGCAATTGGGGTATTTCCTGCCGCCCGTCAAGGTGAACGACAATCTTTCGCTGCGCTCTCGCGAGTACGCGATTCTGATCAAGGGCGTCGAGATGGCACGCTACGAACTGCTGGCCGGCCACGAGTTAGCCATTCCCGCCGCCGGCGTGGACGGCAGTGTAGAAGGCAAACCAACGCAGGATCCTGCGTTTCATCTGGCCGCTCTGTGGATCCCCACCGACCGGGCCGCCTACGCCCGCAGCCGTGGTTATACAGTAGTCGACGACGTCAGCGTTTTGGGCACACATCTGACGGAGATCGTCCGCCGCCACTCCCACGAGCTTTTCACACGCCAGGACACCAAGAATTTCTGCGACCGTGTGGCGCAGACCAACCCGAAAGTGGTGGAGGATTTGGTTCCAAAAATGCTATCGCTGTCGGTGGTTCAACGCGTTCTTCAGAATCTATTGCGGGAGCGGGTCCCGATTCGTGACTCCGTCACAATTCTGGAGGCGCTCAGCGAGGGAGCGCAGATGACCAAAAATCCGGTATTGCTGACCGAGTACGTGCGCCAGGCGATCCGTCGAGCGATCGTCAGCTCGCACGTCACGCCGCAGGGCGAGATTCCGGCTTTTCTAGTGGAGTCGGCCTCCGAACAGGCGGTGGAAGCGGCCGTCGAGCACAGCGAGCACAACAGCGTGCTCGGCCTCGCTCCTCAGTCGGCTCGGGAATTGGTGGGCCGCATCACGCGCAAGCTCGAGAAGCCCAACACGTCGGCCATCATTCTGGTGAACCCGTCCATCCGCTATTTCGTCAAGCAGCTTTTGGAAAACGCTTTTCCGGATGTGACCGTGCTTTCGCACAGCGAGGTTCCGCCGGAAATCAAAGTGAAGTCACTCGGATGGATTGGATGAGGAACGCATGGAACAAGACACCTCTTCAATGAGAATTAAGTCGTACTTCGCGGGCTCCGTGGAAGAAGCCATTCAGGAGGCGCGACAGGAGTTGGGCCAGGAGGCGATGCTGATCACCTCCCGGCGGTCCGCTCCCGAGTCGCGGCACCTGGGAGCCTATGAAGTCGTCTTCGGCGTGACCGCCAGTGCGGCGCCGGTGTCCGCGGCAGCGCGGCCCAAGTCCAAGACGGCTGCGCGCCCCGGCACACCCCCGCCACCCGCGCCGGAACTGAGCGCCGAATTGCAGAACCTCCGCGCTCAGCTCGAAGACATCAAGCAGACGCTGCAGTTGGGCGCAAGCGCCAAACAGCCGGTCCCGGCCGCGCCGGAGTCCGAAGAACTTTCCGCGGAACTGGTCTCGCTGGACTTGGCCGCTCCCCTGGCCCGAGAGATTGCCGCCGCTGCTGCGGCGCTGCGCGAGCGTGTGCATCCCGGCAAGCCCTTGCGCGAGCTGGCAACCGAATCCATGGCCGCCAAGCTCCGCTGCGCAGACAATGCAACACGCGAACCGTTGCAACTGGGCTCAGTCCTTGTGCTTGCAGGCCCAGCGGGCGCCGGCAAAACCGTCACGCTTGTGAAAATCGCTGTACGCGAAGTCCTCACTCGCCGCCTGCCTCTCCGCATTGTCTCCGTCGATCCCTACCGGGTCGGGTCTCAGGAAAAGCTGCGCACTCTCGCGGGAATCCTCGGCGCCACGTTTGTAGCAGCGACCACTGCGGCGGAGTTCCAGGAAGCAGTGCAGGAAACGCACCGTAAGCACGTGACTTTGATCGACACGCCCGCCTTCGACCGGTCCGAGCCAGAAAAGGCGCAAGAGATCGCCGCTTGCCTGGAAAAAGTCAGCCGCAAGGAAGTGCATCTGGTCCTACCGGCCTCGATGAAACGCACGGATATGCTGAATTGCGTCCAACAATATGCGCCGTTCCAGCCGGATCACCTCTTGTTCACCAAGCTGGACGAGACCGAGTCCTACGGGGCGCTCATCTCCACAGCCTTCGAGACTGCCCGTCCAATTTCGTTCCTGACGACGGGCCAAGGGATTCCAGAGGACATCGAATCCGCCAGCGCCCAGAGACTGCTGGCAAACTTTCTACCCCGCCAAGCGGCTGAGGCAGTTTCGGCAGCATAGATGGCGACGAACTCACTTACGAACATGGCACAGTACGCACCCACACCCGTTCTAGAGGCTAGTGAACGGGAGCGTCTGATCCTGGAGCAGCTTCCGCACGTGCGGTGGATCGCGATGCGAATCCACGAGAGGATCTCCGGGGCGGTGGCTTTGGACGATCTGGTCTCGTCCGGCGTCATCGGGCTCATCAATGCCGTGGACAGCTACGATCCCAAGTTCAACGTCAAGCTCAAGACCTACGCCGAACATCGCATCCGCGGCGCGATCCTGGACAGCATTCGCGGCCTGGATGGCATTCCGGTACACAAGCGCAAACGGCTGAAGGAAGTGGAAGCGGCCATCGCCGCCACCGAGCAGCGCCTGCAGCGCGTGCCCACCGAAGAAGAGATCGCCGCTGAGCTGAAGGTGCCCCTGGCGCAATACCAGGAAATGTTGGGCGAGTTGCAAGGGGTCAGTCTGGGAAGCCTGGACGAAGTCGCTGACGGATTCTCGGAAAGCAAGCTGCTTCGCTATGTGGCGCACGACGAAGAGAGCCTTCCGGCTCGAATTCTGGAGCGTGCGGAGTTGGAAAAGCTGCTCGTGGACGCAGTGAACAAGATGCCGCGGCTGGAACGCACCATCCTGACGCTGTACTACAAGGAAGAACAGAACCTGCACGAGATCGCGGAGATTCTAGGCATGCATACCACGCGCATCTGCCAGCTCAAGTCGCAGGCGGTGCTCAGGCTGCGAGCTTATGTTTCCAAGAAATGGCCGAGCAGCCGGGGAATCCTCTAGATGAGCCAGCAGGAAGAAACCACACAGCCAGCCACGCCCACCGATGAGGCGGCGCCTGTCGCGGCGGCCGCTCCGCCGGTTTCCTCCGCCGCGCCTCTGTTGATGGGCGTTAAGCTGCCCATCCGGATCCTGCTAGGACGCACAGAGATGCTCTTGCAAGATATCGCGCAACTCGGCGCCGGGGCCGTGGTGGAGCTGGACTGTTCGCCCAACGATCCGGTGGAAATCATCGTGAACGATCGCGTGATCGCGCACGGCGAAGTGGTCGTCGTGGATGGAAATTACGGCGTAAGAATCACAAAAATGGCGGCACGAAGCCAGAAAGCCGAGCCCGATGGGCAAGGCGCTGAACTATTGAACCTCTCTGGACAATTAAGATGACACAGATCCTAATCACTCTACTCCCCTACCTGACCGTGGCGGCGAATTTGCTGCTGGTATTGGGTATCTTACTAGGCGTCAGCCAAAGCGTCCGCCGGTTGCGGAAGCACTCCGGCGCGCGCGCCACCGCTCTTGAAGCTGAAAACATGCGTCTCGCCGTGGTCATCGGCGAGCTGCAGGCACGGATCCAGAAGCTGGAGGAAGTCGAGACGGCGCCGGTGCAGGCTGTCGCGGCCGGCGGGACCTCCCCGAACGGCGTGCTCCGCACCAAGGTGCTGAAAATGCACCGCTTGGGCCAGGCTTCCGGGCGCATCGCCGACAAGCTTCGCGTTCCCAAAGGAGAAGTGGATCTGATGGTCAAAGTCCATCAGATGGCCACGCAAGCGCAGGAGGAGGCCGCCGCCACGGCTGCGGAAAAAGGTTAAATGCCTGCCGGAAAGCTGCGATACGGGACATGAAGCGAAGGTGAGGATGCCATGATGATCAAAAGTGGAGACAGTCTGGACGCTTCCCGGCTGGGTCTGGATCAGACCCGGGGATCCCAGGGAGCCGGCTCGGCCGGCGCACCCACATCGGGATCGGCCCAGCAAAACCACGGCAACGATAGCATCTCGCTTTCCACCCCAGGCGATATCGTCCAACAGGCCCTGACCGCTGGAGCTTCCAGCCGGGCGGCCCGCATTCAGGAACTGAAGAATCAAATTGACGGCAACCAGTATCAGGTCGACCCGCAGGCGACCAGCCGGGCCATTATCAACGCCCATCTCGCCGGAGAATAGCGGCGCTTCAGGACCGGTATGGAGAACCCAACTGGCGACGTCCGTGAGTGCCTCCTCGCCGCCCGGGCTGGCATGCGGGAAATCAAGCGGCTTCTTTCGCAGCCATCCGCGGAAATGGCCGATCAGGCAGTCATCATTCTCCGGGACGTGGAAATTCAACTCGGCTGCGTGGCGGCGCTGCTTAAAAATAACGGCAACGGCACGCGTCCTGCACTGGAGATCCGGACGGAAGTCGAGGATCTACAGGAAGAGGTTGCGGTCCTGGCGCGCTTTCTCGCGAGAGCGGATCAGATGCTCGCCGGCTGGTTGCAGGGCGTTCGAACCCGCCGCGGCGGCTACACCGAGCGCGGACAGGCCGCACCCTTGGTTTTGGTCAAGAAGCTGACGGTGGAAGGATAAGGCGCTATGGGCAGTCTATTTTCGTCCTTGAGCTCGGTAGCGAACGCACTGCAGGCTTTCCAGCAGGGGCTTAACGTCACCCAGAACAACGTCACCAACGCCAACAGTCCCGGCTACGCGGCGCAGGTGCCGGTGATGGTGTCGCAAAATTTCGAAAGTGAAGGCGGCTCCACCGGCGGAGTCACCGAGCTGACGCAGGATACGCGCAACCAGTATGCTGAAACCGCGGTTCAGCAGCAGGAGTCGCTTCTGGGGCAGTTTCAACAACTGCAAACGTCCCTCGGTCCCCTGCAGACCGTGTTCGATGTTTCCAGCAACAGCCCGATCCCTTCCGCATTAAATCAGTTGTTTCAGAGTTTCTCGCAGTGGAGCACGGACTCTTCCAACGCGGACTACCAGAGCGCCGTGATCAGCGCGGCCCAACAGACGGCAACCGCTTTTCAACAGACCGCCGCGGAGCTGAGCCAGACCCGCGCCTCCAACGCAAACAGTATCCAGTCCACGGTTGCGCAGATCAATCAGGACGCTGCCACCATTCAGTCCTACAACCTCACCATCTCTAAAGAAGGGCAGCCTGATGCGGGCCTCAGCGCGCAACTCTATAGCGCCCTCGACGATCTTGCCAGCCAGGTTCCGATCCAGGTGCTGCCCGGAGTCGGACAAACGGTCACCGTATTGATGGGCGGACAGACGCCCCTGGTAATCGGCACACAGGCGCTTCCGATCCAGGCAGTGGACGACCTTTCCTCGAATGCAAGCAATCCGGGCGCTCCTCCGAACATCAAGATCGTCAACGCCAGCGGCGAAGACGTCACGTCGCAGGTGACCTCCGGAAGTCTCGCGGGTTTGCTGACCGTGCAAAACAGCTTGTTGCCGTCGCTGGCCGGCGGTGGCGCGCAAGTCGGCCAGCTCAACACGCTGGCGAAGACGATGGCGGATGCAGTGAATAACGTCCTCGCGGCAGGCTCCACGACGCTCAACCCGCCCTATGACTCCGGAGCGCCTTTATTCACCTACAACGACACTTCTGCGGCAGGTCTCGCCGCCAGCTTGAGCGAAAATTCCGCTCTCGCGCCGGGCCAACTCGCCGCGGTCAGCCCTGGACCGCCGTATGTCTCCAATGGAGCCGCGCTCCAGTTGGCTTCGCTCGCCACCGCGTCCAACGCGCCGCTCAACGGCATGAGCTTCACGCAGTATTTCAGCTCGATGGCGGCGCAGGTCGGCAACGTGGCGGCCAATGCCAACACGGAGGTTACGGCACAGACACAATTGCTAGCCAGCGCGAAGAACCTGCGGCAGCAGGTCTCCGGGGTCAACATCGACGAGGAAGCCATTCGCCTGGTGCAACTGCAGAGTGCTTATCAGGCGGCCAGCAAGGTCGTAACGGTCGTGGATGAACTGACTCAGACCCTCATGGGCATGGTGCAGTAGACGAGGTGATGCGATGATTAGCGGACTCAATCCAGGCAACCAGCAATTTCTGGCGTCCTTGAACGACCTCGAGACGCGGCTGAACACCGCGCAGCAGCAACTGACCACCGGCCTGCGCGTCAACCAGGCTTCCGACGCCCCCCAGACGCTGTCCGATATCTTCCAAACCCGCGCCGACATTGGACAGCAACAGCAGTTCGTCCAGAATTTGACCAACATCCAGGATCAGGCGAACACGGCCGATTCCAGCATTCAGTCGGCTTTGCAGCTCCTGCAGCAAGCCATCTCGATCGGAACACAGGGCGCATCCAGCACCACATCCGCCAGCCAGCAGCAGGAGTTGGCGCTCCAGGTACAGGGCATCGAGGCGCAGGTCGTCACCATCAGCCGCACCCAGGTGAACGGGGTTTACATCTTCAGTGGAGATCAATCCCAAGCGCCGGCCTATCAGGTGGACACATCCAGTCCCACCGGAGTCGACCGGCTCATTACCACACAAGCCACGCAGCTGATCCAGGATCCCACCGGCGTCGCCTTTCACGCGTCGATGACGGCTCAGGATCTGTTCGATAACCGCGATAGCAGCGATAATCCGACGCCGCAAAACGTCTTTGCCGCGCTTGCCGGGCTGACGCAGGCATTGCAGAGCGGCAGCAATAGCGCCGTGGAGACCGCGCTCAGCGGGCTCCAGACTGCCTACGGCTATTTAAACCAGCAGCAGGGCTTTTACGGCTCGGTGGAAAATCGCATCAGCACTTCGCTCGATCTGGCGAACAAGTTTCAATTGCAAGACCAGGCGCACCTCAGCACTCTCCAGGACGCCGACATCCCGACCGCGACTGTGGAACTCACGCAGGCCACCACCAGCCTGAACGCCGCGATGGCCGCCGAAGCACAGCGTCCTCGTTCCACGCTGTTCGACTACTTGCCGATCGGCTAGAGACCGTCTCGCGCTCAGGTAAAAAACTCTTGCTTCCCTGGCAGGCATCCCCCCAAATGCGTGATCGTTCAATACCCCCGTACTTCGGAGATGCAAGCACCAATCGTGGTATTCCGCAAAAAAGTCGTAAATTCGGCCAACACACCTACCGATATAAGCATGTACTTGAGCGCACCATTGTAAGCGATGGCTGCATGCCGTACGGACGATTCACGAAAGGATAACGCGATGTCTAAAGTTTTCGCATCGAAGATGTTTTTGGCCATGTTCGCGCTGCTGGTCTGTGCCGGCATGTTGCAAGCTCAGCAGGCGACGCCTCTGACGGCCACGCCGTCGTCAGTTACAGTCAGCTACGTCGTCGGGACTGGTCCCGGAACCGCGGCGGCAGTGGTGCTCAAAGCCACCAACGCCACCACATTTTATATTGACCCTACCAGCATGCCGTTTTGGCTGACGGTGGATAACACCACTGGTTCGGCCGACGCCGGTGGCTTCACGGTAAACTTCAACTCACTTGCCAGCGGAGCCAGCACATTGGCCGCCGGCAGCTACGGTGCTACCGTTCTCGTCAAGGCAACCGGATACACGGACCTGAAGGTTGGGGTCACGCTTGTCGTGAGCGACCCCACGTCCACAATCTCCGTCACCGATTCCGCCGGCGGGCTGACCACTGACAGCAGCGCCACCATCACGAAGAACATTAACTGGACTCCCGGTACGGCGATTCCGTCTGAAGCCCTGACGATTACCTCGAACAATGAGCCGATCTCTTATACGGTGGCTGTGGCGACCAATCCGGTGAGCTCGCCCAACTGGGTCTCGTCCACTGTCTCGAGCGGCATTGCTTACAACTTCGGCTCTTCGGTGACCATCAACTTCCTCGCGGACGCCTTGAACAACGGAGCCTCGGCGCTCAACACCACCGCCGCCCCGACGATGACCGCCGTTGTGACCGTCACTCCGGCCAGCGGAAACGTCCAGACGATCACCATCGTGATTCACATTCAGGAACCGCCAGCCGTGGTCAATTCGATCTTCCCGTCGCAGACACCCACTCATGCTTCGGGCACGCTCACCGTGGTTGTCAGCGGCAACTACTTCGGCAACGCGGGCGCGTACGCCGGTGCGAACAAGACGACGGTCAAAATCACGTACGGCGCTCATGGCCCGACGGATCTGACCACCATCACCGGCGGCGTGGTCACCGTAGCCAATCCCTCGACGCTGGTGCTTACCATCCCGTTCCAGGATGCAAGCAACAACTCGATCCTCAATACGGCGGGACAAGGGGTTACCCTCACCATTCAGAACGCAGCTCTGGGAACCGCCGCAACGCAGACGCTCACGGTAACCAACAGCCCGATCATCTACACGGTGACGGATGCCGCTTCGCTGGTGGATGCGCCGGTCGGGAGCAATGGCACGGTGGCGCCGTATGAACTGATCTCGATCTTCGGCGACAACTTCGGGCCGACCGCCGGCACTCCGGTGGCGGGGGCGCTCGACACCTACTCGAAGTATCCCAACACCCTCACCGCGAACGGCCACGCGCTCACGGTCACGTTCAATGACGGCAGCGGCAATCTGATCCAGAACGCACGCTTGTTGTTCGCAACCAATAACCAGATCAACGCCCTGGTTCCGGCGGCCGTCACCGGCAACACTCAGGTGCAGGTCGTGGTGAACTATAACGGCAATTCGAGCACCGCCTACATCGCCAACGTTGTTCCAGCCAACCCGGGACTCTTCACCACGGGCGCTTCGGGCCAAGGCCAAGGAGCCATCCTGCTGAGCAATTACACGGTGAATTCCGACACCAGCAGCTCCACCAAGGCCACCAAGGGCGGCACGATCCTGATCTACCTGTCGGGAATGGGCGCGCCGGATTCGAGCGCCGCCAATACCTCCAGCACCAAGGCGGCTGCCTGGCCGGCTGCCTGCATCGCGGCGACCACTGGAACCACCAGCTACTTTGCGACCGTCAACACGAACCTGACTGCCGGTTGGGTTCTACCCCAGTCGCCGGCTGTCGTGGGCGATGATGGCGTCGACGGCGCCGTGATCCTCGGCAGCCAGATCACCAACGGCCACTTCGCGCCGTGCTTCGCAACCGCCAAGGTCGCCGTTTCCATCGGCGGTCAGGCTGCGACGGTGACCTACGCCGGCTGGGTGGTCGGCTCGGTGAATGGCCTTTATCAGGTCAATGCCACCGTGCCTACCAAGGCTGCGTCCGGCGACGACACGATTACGGTCTCCATCACCACGGGCGGCCACACCTACACGACCCAACCGGGCGTGACGGTGGCGGTTAACTAACCGGGCTCCGGTCCGTCCGGGTCCCAAGTTCGGCGGCGGGAGGGTGCAGTTTGGCCCCCGCCGCCGATTTTTCTTTTTACCCCCAAAAAGTTTCTTCAATTCACCATCGGGCTTCTACGATATGAAACCCGTATGGCCAAGCCGAACTGCGCCGCTGAAAATGCCGCCCATCTCGCCGGACGAATCCTCGTCGCCTGGAAGCTAGGTCCCGGCCCGGTCCTTGAAGACGAGCTGGACTACGCCTCCGGCGCCGCCGTATTAGACCGCCGCGACACCCTGGAGATGGAGAAGATGGAGTTGCTGGAAGGCGCGGCCGAGTCCCTGCGAAACGGACGCCAGGGACAGGTTCGTGCGGCCGTACGCATTTTGGAACACCTGGCCGGCGCAGGCGCGAGCGAACTCAGCCGGTGAAATCTTCCACCTGGAAGGCACGACGCTGGCCCGTACTGACGATCTGCCCGTTCAGGCTGGCCTTGCCGTTGAGAGTGGCCACCGCCCGCCGCTCCACCGGATGGTCCAAGCGGACCACTTGCCCCACGCGAAGCTGCAGTAGGTCGCCCAGACGCATCTGGGAACCATCCAGCCACACGTCGAGCGCGACCTTGCCGGCCATCATGCGGTCCAGAATGATCTGCGCCGATCCGCCGGCTTCGCGCTTATCACTCGAAATACCTTGCTCTCCGGCCATCGCCTTGGAGAAAAGGTCCGGAGGCGCCAGCAGCGTGACTTGGCCGGTATCCGCGCCGAGCGCCAGTTGGAAGCGCGCCGCAAACACAGACTCGGTAGCCGGCAAAGCGCGCGCCGGGGCAGCCTCGATTTCCATGGTCACCGTTTCAAGCGGCGAAGCCATTAACGGCGCCCAGTTCCGGTACGCCTCCGCCAGAATGAGCCGGAACAGCAGGCTGACAATCTGCAACTCAATGTCGGTGGGTTTCCGCTCGGGCGAAATGAAGCTGCCGGACCTGGCGCCCAGCGCGATGCCTACCAGCGGGTACAGGACTGAATATTGCATCTCCAGAAGCAGCTTGCGGTCGCCGGGACGCACCACCGCCAGGCCGACGCAGGATCCCTCCACCGGGAACTCGCCGAAAGGGATCTCGCCGCCGCTCTGGTACGTGAGCGTGATCGTGGTCCTCAAAAACGCCGAAAGGTTCACCGCCAGTTCCCGGGCCAGCGCTTCATTGGCCATCCGGACGAGATCCCCCGGAATGCCTTGCAGCTTACCGTAGTTCTTGAACTCCGCCTTGGGCCAATTCGATTCCATGTTGGTGGCTATACCGCATCTTTATCATCGGCGGCGCCGTTCGAACTCTTTATCGGGAACCGGCGAACCGCAAGCAAGCTAACAATAAAAGCCGTAAACGTTTGTTAGGAGCCGGCCGATAGATCAGGGAGCCGCCATAGTTTGGAGTAATCCGTGATACAGCTCACCAGGCTGAACCATGTTCCGTTGATCGTCAATGCCGACCTCATCGAGCATGTCGAAGTTACGCCGGACACCGTGGTCGCGCTGACCACCGGCCAGAAGTTCATGGTCCTGGAGTCGGCGGAGGATGTGGTGGAGAGAGTGATCCAATATCGCAAGACCGTCCTGGCGGGCAGCGGCTGCCCTCTCAAGGACGGCCGTGCGGAGCGAGACCCAATGCAGGTTTCGGGCCGAGGGCGGGAGTAAATAGGAAACGGAATGGCGAGTAAGGGCAATAGGAAGTCATCCAGCCGGCCGGACATAGCGACGCTGGGCGGGTTATTATTGGCCGCAGGCGGTATTTTAGGCGGTTTGACGCTGGAGGGCGGCAAACTCACCGACATCGCGCAAGTGACGGCCTTGATGATCGTGCTGGGCGGAACTCTGGGCGCCGTCATGGTGACCACCCCGCTGAAGACCTTGCTGCGCGCCGCCAAATCTCTGGGCGACGTTTTCCTGGAGCGGATAGAGTCCCCCGAGCAGGTGATCGAAGAAATCATCGCCTATGCCACCAAAGCTCGCAAGAACAGTATTATTTCGCTGGAAAACGACTTGGAGAACATCGAGGACCCGTTTCTCCGCAAGGCCATCTCGCTCAGTGTGGATGGCACCGATCTGCAGGAGCTGAGGAAAATGATGGAGCTGGACCTCTCGCTCCAGCAGCGCAGCGGCGAAGCTACCGCCAAGGTCTATGAGGCCGCGGGCGGCTATGCCCCCACCATCGGAATCATTGGCGCGGTGCTGGGCCTGATTCAGGTGATGAAGCACCTGGAGAACATCGAAGAAGTGGGCCGCGGCATCGCGGTAGCGTTTGTCGCCACGGTCTACGGCGTTGCCTCCGCGAATCTCTTCTTCCTGCCGGTGGCCAACAAGATCAAGGCGCGCCTGCATCACACGCTGCACGTCAAGGAACTGATGCTGGAAGGTGTCTGCAGCATCGTCGAAGGTCTGAATCCGAAGTTGATCCGCGTCAAGCTGGAGGCTTTTGCCGAAGAGCAGGCTCCCACGGCTCAAAAGGCCGGCGCTCAAGGCAACACCGCACGCCAGCCGGCGGCCGCGCAAGGCAAGGCGCATGCCTAGAAAGCACGGCCAGGAAGCGCCGGAAAACCATGAGCGCTGGCTGGTTTCCTACGCGGACTTCATCACGCTGTTGTTCGCCTTCTTTGTAGTGATGTTCGCCTCCTCGCAGACCGACAAGGCCCGCGCCCATCAAGTGTCCGAGGCCGTCAAGAAGGCCCTGGAAGACGGCCGCAGCATCGGCGTTCCCCCGGCCGTCGCCAAGATCCTGGGCGGCACCGTGGACGACAAGGGCCAGGGAAACGCCATGATGAGAGGCCCCGGAGGCGCGCAGCACGCTTTGCGTGAGTCTCCTCCGGAAAACATCGTCGAGCTGATGCCGTCGCTGCAACGTCTGAATAAGGAGCTACAGCAGGAAATCCAGGCCGGAAAGCTGGAAGTCCGGTTGGAGCCCCGCGGGCTGGTCATCAGCCTGCGTCAGTCGGCGTTCTTTCCCTCTGGCGAGGACGTGCTGGCTTCCGACAGCCAGCCCACCATGCAGAAATTGGCGGCCCTGATCGCCACGCTCCCCAACCCGATCCAGCTGGAGGGCCACACCGATTCCCAGCCCATTCATAACGGCCGCTTTAAGAGCAACTGGGAGCTGTCCTGCGCGCGGGCGATCGCCGTTTTGAACACTCTCTGCGATACGTTTCACCTCAGCCGGGACCGTTTTTCCGTAGTCGGGCGCGCCGACACCATGCCAGTTGACACCAACGACACCCCGGAGGGCCGGGCGCGCAACCGGCGGGTGGACGTGGTCATAGTCAGCAGCCTCGAAATCCAGCCCGAGGAGGCTCCCAAACCCGCCGCCAAGCGGTGATTGGTGGGTTGCGATGCCGGTCCTAAGTGTCGGACTTTCGACGGCTTATGGATTGGGCGGGCGACCCAAAAAAAATTGTGAAAAAGTGGGCTGACCCGATCGACAAGAATACCGCACGCTGGACAATGGCGTGATTCGGCAAGTAGCCGAACGAAGGGATGAAAGAGGATAAATTATGATCTCACTTCAAACGAATATCACGTCGCTGTTCGCGCAAGAACAACTTCAGATGAACAGCAACTTCGAAAGCAACACGATTCAGCAGTTGACGTCCGGCTATCGCATTAACGCCTCCGGAGACGATGCTGCCGGTCTCGCCGTTGCCAACCAGTTGCAAGCCGGCGTCATCCAGCTGCAGCAGGGCGTTATCAACGCCAGCAATGCCCAGAGCACTCTGCAGACCATGGACGGCGGTCTGAGCAACATTTCTAACCTTTTGGACCGGTTACAGACTCTGGCCACCGAGTCGGCCAGCGGTACGTTCTCCGGCAACCGCACGACGCTGGACAACGAGTTCCAGTCGGTGCTGACGGAAATTACGCGCCAGGCCGGCAACATCGGCTTGGCCACCGGCGGTCCCGCTCCGACCACTTCCGGCCCCATCAGCACGTCGCAGTACAACACCGCCGCGCTCAGCGTGTTCATCGGCGCCGGCGACACCACCGCGACAGATAACCGCGTCAGCATCGATCTCACCAACGGCGGAAACGGCGTGGACGCCCAGGGCCTCGGCCTGACGGGCACCGACGTTGCCAACGCCGCCGACGCGATTACCGCCTTGACAGCCATCCAGACGGCGATCAGCAACCTCGGCACCGTCCAGGGCGCGGTGGGCGCGGGCGAAAACCTGCTGAACTACGCGACCAACCTGGCGAATTCCCAAATGACCAACCTGAGTTCCGCCGAGTCCTCCATCAAGGACGCCAACATTGCGGCCGAAGCCTCCAACCTGGCCAAGTCGCAAACCCTGCAGCAGTCCTCCATCGCCGCTCTGGCGCAGGCTAATGCCATGCCGGCGGCGCTGCTGAAGCTGCTCCAATAATTTTGGCTCTAAAGCTCGATACGGTGTGGGCCGATCTTAGCCAAGAACGGCCCAATTCCGTATTTTGTAGGAGTGGTCCATGAGCACTGGTTCGGTTAACGCTAGTTCGATTGTCAACTCCATTGCGACTCCGCTTACGATCACTACGGGGACCAGCACGTTCGCAACCGACCTCCAGAATTCCGTCAATCGGGCGCTGCAGATCGCCTCGCTGCCGATGCAATTTCTCCAGAACGATCAGTCCGCGGTCACCAACCAGATCACGGAACTGAACAATCTGGGCAGTCTGTTTAACAGCCTTCAAACGTCCCTGCAGAATCTGGCGTCCGGATCCGGCAGCAACGCCATGGCGGCGTCCGTCGACAACTCCTCCGTGGCTCAGGCCACCTTGAGCTCGGGCGCTCTGGCCGGCACATATAGTGTTAGTGTCCTCACCGCTGGCAGCAGCTCCAGTGTCATCAGCAACGAGACGACACCGGCGGTCACAGACCCCACCACTGGAGACATCAGCCAGAGCACGGTGTTTACGCTGACCGTGAATGGCGTGGACTATACCATTCAGCCGCCGGACCAGACTTTGAACTCCCTGGCGGCGTCCATCAACTCGTCGGGAGCGCCCATTCAGGCGGTAGTAGTCAACCTGGGAACTCCCGAATCGCCGGACTACCATCTGGTGCTGCAGAGCACGGCTCTCGGTGATGTCGCGATGCAGTTAAACGATGGCTCCAGCGACCTCATGAGTTCGTTAACCACGGGCCAAAACGCCACCTACACCGTCGACGGCCAGCCTCCGGCAGGTATTTCAACCGACTCTTCCACTGTCACGATTGCGCCCGGCGTGAATGTGACTCTCGGAAATCCGGGCACGGCAAATATCACCGTGGCTCCCAGCCTCAATTCGGTTTCGAGCGCCCTTACTTCGTTCGTCAACGCTTACAACGCCACCGTAAGCGAGCTGCAGAAGAACTTTGGAACCGGCGGCGGCGCATTGGTGGGCGATCCGGCCGTGTTGAGCATGCAACAAGTTCTCAACCAGGTGGGTAGCTACGCGGGCTCCGGAGGTTCCATCACGTCCTTAAGCCAGTTGGGCGTGGAGTTTACCCAGCAAGGGACCCTGACGTTCAATTCCAGCACCCTCAACGGCCTGTCTTCCTCGCAGATCAATGACGCCTTGAGCTTCTTGGGGGATCCCAATAGCGGCGGGTTTCTGCAATACGCCACAAATTCTCTGGGCGGGATCACGGATCCAACCAGCGGCATCCTGACCAGCGACACGGCCAGCCTGCAGAGTCAGGTGCAGCAGGATCAAACCGAGATCGCCAACGACCAGGACCGCCTGAACACGCTCCAGAAAAATCTACAGGCGCAAATGGCGGCTGCCAACGCTCTCATCGCCACGCTGCAGCAGCAGACCTCGTTCTTGCAGGGGATGTTCCAGTACAGCACCAGCAGCAACCCGTATGCCTCAACCGCCGGATAGGATCGCCAGCGAGTTTCGTTCGGCGGTGCTGGCGGGCGACCACAGCCAGGCAGAGCGTCTGGTTCAGGAATATACGGAAGCTTTACGGGAACTCTGGCTGGCTCTGCCTGAGTCGGAGCGCGCCGCGTGCGCCATTCCGGAGCAAGCCCGCGAGCTTCTGGAATGGGCTCGCGAGATGACGCTGGTTCAGCGGGCGCTGGCGGCACAGCACCTGGCGATCGTCGAAACGGCCAGCCGCTACGAGTCCGCCCCCGGGGCCAGGGATCAGTCTTCCTCCACCATCCAGGTGCACGCCTAGCGCGGACGTCGAGATCTCAACGCCGAGCGTCATGGCTCAGACGCTCGGTCTAGCTAACCCACTGAGAATCCGCGAACCACCGGCTGGCAGGCGAATTGCAATGCCATGGCCATCATGTTGGAAGGTGTCGGCGCCGGGATCGAACGCTACATGAACCTCGTCAGCGCTCGCCAAAAATTGACGGCGTCGAACATCGCCAACGCGGACACCCCCGGGTATCAGACCAAGGACATCGACTTCCGGTCCGAACTGGAAAACCAGATCGCCGGTTCGAAGCCCGAGGTAATTGAAGTCTCCGGGCTCAAGACGAAAAACGACGGCAACAACGTCGACATGGACCGCGAGGCGCGAATGCTTGCTGAAAACGATCTCCGGTTTTCGGTTGCCTCTAATCTCGCCATGTCGGAATTGAGCACCGTGAAGATGGCCATCGAGGTGGATAAGGGCGCATGAGCCTGTTTTCCACTTTATCGGTCAGCGCTTCGGGAATGTCGGCTCAGCGCACCCGCGCCGAGCTGCTGGTGGAAAATCTCGCGAACGCCGAGACCACCCGGACGCCGGAGGGAGGCCCCTACCGTCGCAAGGACGTCGCCTTTGCCGAAGACAACTCCATCGGATCCTTTTCCTCGGAGTTCGATTCGGCGCTCGGCTCGAATGCTTCGGGCGTCACGGTAAGCGACACCATCGTGGACTCAACGCCGCCGGAACGGCGCTACATGCCGGGACACCCGGACGCCGACAAAGACGGCTACGTGGAATTCCCCAATGTTAATCCCGCCGAAGACATGGTGGATCTGATGGGAGCTTCCCGCAGCTACGAGGCCAACGTCGCCGCGATCTCGGCGGTCAAGGACATGATTCAAAAGTCTCTCGATCTGTTCCACTAAACTTCCATGTCTGCCCCTATCTCTCCCATTCGAATGATCAGCGTGCCGCCGGCGCCGCAGGTGAACGCGCCGGGCCAAAGCGCCTCGGCGGACGGCTTTCACTCCATGCTGCAGAACATGATCGGAGGCGTTGAGCAGTCGCAGACTCAGGCGCAGCAGGCCGTCGATAACTTTCTGAGCGGAGGAAATGAAGAGCTTCACTCCGTGGCACTGGCCACGCAGCGGGCGAGCCTGGAGTTCGACCTGTTCGTTCAGGTCCGGAATAAAGCCGTGGCGGCCTATCAGCAGATTATGCAAATGCAGGTTTGATTTGGGGATCTGAGACCGCTCTCTCGCCATGGATCAGCTAAAAAAGCTCCTCACGTCGCTTGCCCCGCGCCAGTTGTTGACTATTGTCATCGCTGCTGCCGCAGTCGTGGGCGGCGTAACCTGGCTGTCGCGCTGGCAGCGGGAGAATGGCATGCGCCCGCTGTACACCAACCTGTCGCCCGAGGACGCCAACGCCATCGTGCAGAAGTTACACGAAGGCGGAGTGGATTATCGCGTCACCGGCAACGGCACGTCTCTGCTGGTGCCCGAGGACCGGGTCCCCGAGCTGCGCCTGGAAATGGCCGGCGCCGGCATACCCAAAACCGGTCGCATCGGTTTTGAAATTTTCGACAAGACCAACTTCGGCATCACCGACTTCGCCGAGCACGTTAACTATCGCCGCGCTCTGGAAGGCGAGCTGGAGCGCTCCATCATGGCGATCTCGGAAGTGCAGCAGGCGCGTGTCCATGTGACGCTTCCCAAGGATTCGGTCTTCAGCGATAATCAGGAACCGGCCAAGGCTAGCGTTCTGGTCGGCCTGCGTCCCGGGACCAGGCTGTCGGCGCCCAACGTGATCGCGATCACGAATCTCGTTTCGAGCGCCGTCGAAGGCCTGACACCCGACGCCGTTTCCGTGGTGGACATGAACGGAAATCTGCTCAGCCGGCCGCGGCGGGATGGACCGCTGGATGGCATCGCCACCTCGGAAGCCGCGCTGGACTACAAGCAGGCGTTCGAGCACGACCTGGTCATGAAGATCAACAATACGTTGGAGCCGCTGCTCGGCGCCGACAAGTTCCGCACCGGTGTGTCGGCGGACATGGACATGACCAGCGGCGAACAAAGCGAAGAAACGTTCGACCCGTCCAAGTCGGTCATGGTCTCGTCGCAGAAAACGGAAGACACCAGCACCGCCTCGCGGGTCTCACCGGGCATCCCCGGAACAGCCGCGAATCTGCCGAATCAGCAAGCCGCAGCGGAACCAGCGGCGCCGGCCGGTCAGACTCCGCCCACGACGCCCGCGCAGCCCGGAGCCCAGGCGGCTGCATCCCAGACTGCCAAGGCTCAGACTCCCGCAGCGCCGCCGCGAGTCGGCGGCAACACCAGCGGCACCAACCGCCGCAGCGAAAGCATCACCTACCAAACCAGCCGCGTTACGCGGCACGTCAAGCTGCCGCAAGGAACCGTGAAGCGCCTCTCCATCGCGGTGCTGGTGGATCAGGGATTCAAGTGGGACGGGCAAGGCAAGCAGATGCATCGAGTAACCCTGCCGCCGGATCCCGAAAAACTCAAAGCCATTCAAACGTTGGTTGGAACGCTGGTGGGTCTCGACCCTATGCGCGGAGATCAACTTACCGTCGAGGCGCTCCCGTTCGACACGGGTCTCGATGCCGAGCCTCCCGGCGCTGCGGTCCCTAGCGCGCAGAAGAAGCCGGAGGATCCGCTTTCGCTGGAAGCGTTGAAAAAGAAGCCGGCCTTGCTCTATGGCTCGATTGGCGGCGCGGTCCTCATCCTGGTTCTGATCGTTTTCCTGGCGAGCCGGGGTGGCAAGCGCCGCGCAACTTTGGAAACGCGTGAAGCCCTGCCCGTGCCCGTCTCCGCAGAGAGCGCTCCGATGAACGCCATTCCGTCGGCGCCACCGGTCTCGGGCGAAACGCCGCGCCTTCCCGCGCTCATGCCCTCGCGGACCGAAGTGCTGCTCACGCAGCTTCAGGAAAGCGGGAAGAACAATCCGGAAGCCTGGGCCAACATCCTGCGCACGTGGTTGGCTGAAGGCGACTCGGTCTGATAACCGAACATGCAAACCGAAACCGCAGCCACCAAGATCTCCGGCCCTCAGAAGGCAGCCATCGTTCTGGTCGCACTCGGCGAAGGCGTCGGCAGCGAAGTGCTCAAGCAGCTCAACGAAGAAGAAGTGAAGTCTGTGAGCAAAGCCATCGCACGCCTGGACAACGTCGCGCCCAGCCAAAAGGAATCCGTGCTGGAAGAGTTCTTTCAGCTCGCAAGCCAGGCACGCGGCGGGCGCGGCGGCTTCGAATTCGCCAAAAAGATGCTGGCCAATGCGTTCGGGCCCGAAGGCGCCAAGCGCATCGCGGAACATCTTCCCAAAACCGGATCCCGCTTCAATAAGAACATCGAGTCGCTCCAAAAGGCCGATCCCCAACAGCTGAGCCGTTTCATCGAGGGAGAACATCCCCAGACCATCGCGCTCATTCTGTCGCACCTGGCGCCCTCCCAGGGTGCTTCCCTGCTCGCCAACATCCGGCCCGAATTGCGCGCCGACGTGGCACTGCGGATTGCCCAGCTCGATCGAGTTTCCCCCGATGTGGTGGCGCGCATCTCCGTGGTCATCAGCGAAAAGCTGAAGGCCCTGGGCGAGTTGAAAACGGAAGTGCATGGCGGCCCGCGCTCGGTAGCCGAGATTCTGAATCACATGGATTCCTCCATCAGCGACGACATCCTCACCAACATGCAGGACGACCAGCCTCTGGTGGATGCCATCCGCCACTTCATGTTCACCTTCGACGACCTGCTGTTGCTGGACGCAATGGCGATGAAAGAAGTCGTGGCGAAGGTCGACCGCAAGCTGCTGGTGGTGGCGCTGAAAGGCACCAGCGACCAGATGAAGCAGCATTTCCTGCAGTGCATGTCCAACCGCGGCGCGGAAATGATGCGCGAAGACATGGAGGCGGCCGGGCCGGTGAAGATTCGCGATGTCGAAGGAGCTCAGCAGCAGATCCTGGCCGTGGTGCGGCAGTTGGAAAACGAAGGCACAGTGAGTCTGAAGGGCGGCGGCGGCGATCAGTATGTCGTCTAAGATCCTGCCCAGCGGCGAGCCGGCAGCTCCGGTCCTCTGGCGGGTCGTCGACTCAGCCGGCGAGAACAAAGCTGGAAATAATCGCGCCGAACTCCAGCGCGCCGTCGATCAAGCCCGCCGCGAAGCCTACGCAGAGGGCATCCTGGCCGGACGCCAGCAAGCCGAGGAGCAGGTCCGTCCCGCCGTAGCAGGACTGGCGCAGGTGCTCCAGTCTCTCGCGAGCCTCCGCGAGGATATTCGCGAACAAACCAATCAGGAGCTGGTTCGTTTAGCTATCTCCATCGCCGGCCGCATCATCCATCGCGAGGTTTCCATCGATCCGGACGCACTCTCGGGCCTGGTGAAAGCGGCCTATCTGAAATTGCAGTCGCGCGAACTCAACCGCGTGCGCATGCACCCCACGCTGGAGGTGCTGGTTCGAAAAATTCTGGAGCAGAGCGGATCGCCCAAGAACCTGGTGCTGACGCCCGATCCGGCTTTAGGCCCGGGCGAAGTCTTCTTTGAAACTTCACAGGGCCTTCTGGACGCCTCCGTCGACACCCAGTTGCGTGAGATCGAACGCGGCCTCATCGATCGGCTGGAGCGGTAAATGGCGCCCGAGCTAAATTCCACCATCAGCCAGCTCATCCCCCACGTCGGCGATATTGAGATGCTGCCGTGGGTCGGCGAAGTGACTGAGATGGTCGGCCTGTTGATCGCCTCGCGCGGCCCCGTGGTCTCGGTGGGCGACTTCTGCGAAATCCGCACCTCCTCCGGCCGCTCCATCCGTTCCCAGGTGATCGGCTTCCGCAACGAGCGCGTGCTTTCGATGCCGCTCGAAGAGATCGACGGGCTGCAGCCGGGCGACCGTGTCATCGCCCGCCGCGACGACGCCCTGCTGCGAGTTGGTCCGGGCCTGCTCGGCCGTGTGCTCGACGGCTTCGGCAAACCGATGGACGAAGGCCCGGCCATTCATGCCTCCGCTACCTATCCTTTATATACGCCCGCGCCCCGCCCCCTGGATCGCGAGCACATCGTGGAGCCTCTGGTAACCGGTATCCGCGCCATCGACGGTTTGCTGCCGTGCGGCCAGGGACAACGTGTCGGCATCTTCGGCGGAAGCGGCGTCGGCAAGAGCACGTTGCTCGGCGCCATGTCGCGGCACAACAACGCCGACGTCACCGTGATCGCGCTGGTCGGCGAACGCAATCGCGAAGTCCGCGCGTTCATCGAAAACGAACTGGGGCCAGAAGGACGCAGCCGGTCCGTGGTTGTAGTGGCCACGTCCGACCGCCCTGCCCCGCTCCGCATCCGCGCCTGCTTTGTCGCGTTGGCAGTCGCCGAATTCTTCCGCGACCAGGGCAAGAACGTCCTGCTGGTGGTGGACTCCGTCACTCGTCTCGCGATGGCCCAGCGCGAGATCGGCCTTGCCGCCGGTGAGCCGCCCAGCCAGAAAGGCTACACGCCTTCCGTCTTCGCACTGCTGCCCAAAATCTTCGAACGCTCCGGCCATTTCAAGAAAGGCTCCATCACGGGCTTCTTCACGGTGCTGGTCGAAGGTGACGATTTCAACGAGCCCATCTGCGACGCGGTGCGGGGCATTCTGGACGGCCACTTCATCCTGTCGCGCGAGCTGGCGGTTGCCGGACATTATCCGGCCATCGATATCCGTCATTCCATTAGCCGCCTCACTTCGCGCATCGCTTCGTCCGACCAGCAGGGGCATTTGCAGAAAGTGCGCGAGGCGCTTGCCTTATATCACGATTCGCAGGACCTGATCCAGCTAGGCGCCTACACCACTGGAACCAATCCCAAGCTGGATGCCTGCATCCGCGCGCGGCCCGAAATCCTGAACTTCCTCCGGCAGGATGCGCAGAGCTTCTGTCCGCTGGCGGAAACGCAGGCGCGGCTCGGCAAGCTGGCGGCGTCGCTCGGTTAGAGCAAGGAAACGGCTCATGGCGCGATTTCAATTTACTCTGGACAAGATCCTGCGCTGGCGCACCGCCGAGCTTTCGGCCGAGGAGGCAAAGCTCAAGCGCTTGATCGCGCAGGAGCAGCATCTCCAATCGCGGCGCGCGGCCATGGGCGCGGAGCGAGTCGAGGTGGCCGAGACGCCCGGCACGATGCCGGATGTTACCGGTACCGACCTTCGCGGCGTCACGGTGTACGGATTGCGGCTCCGGCGCGAAGCCGAGCAACTGGCGCTCGATCTGGTGCGCTGCCAGCGCGAACTCGCCGCTCAGCGCAAGTATTACAACGAAGCCAAGCGCCGCGCCCGCCTGCTCGAGGAATTGAAAAAACGCAAGCTCGAAGAATGGAACTACGAGCAAGGCCGCCTGCTCGAAGAATTAGCTTCCGAATCCTTCCTGGCCAACTGGAACCGCGGGAGGCAGTAGCACCGCCCACCAATCACCAGCCACGCAGGCGCCGTGGATGTTCTATTGTTAAGAGCGGCAGTGGAGCCCCCCTGGACAGTCCGCGTTTGGATCATGTTTGTCATCTTGATTCACCTTGCCTCCCAGCAAGTGAACGCGGCAGAATTGCGCTACTACTCGCCGGTCCTTTCTTCCCAAACCCGCGCCCTAGGACCCGGCGAAGCGGACATTTTTCTTGCAGGTTTCTGCCAAACGCCTACCCGTTTGGTCGAGGGAGTCGGGCAAACTTGCACCACGCGGCCGTTGAGCGCGGGCTTCTCCGACATCACTGGCCGCACATTTCATCCGAAGACCTTCATCGTTGGCCATTTCCTCAGCCCCGGGAGCGATGACGTCGCGGTCGGCGGTTGGAGCGCAGAGACCCACCCATATTTGTGGGGGGGAACACTCCTGCTCACCAGGCACAAGGACTCCTGGACCCCAGTACGGTATCGAAGCGCCATGATTATCGACTCGTGTGAAAAAGTGGTTCTGCCTGACCGCCGCGACCTACTGTTGTGTGAGATTGAGGATTCCGGGATGGGCCATACGCTCCATTACCTGTACGCGGTCGATTTCGCGCATCCGTCCGACTTAGAGCACGGCCTCTTGGCGAAGGCGGACTCGTTTGAAGACGACTGCGTAAGTCAAAAGCAGATTCTGAAGACGGCGCGCTGGAGCGAAAACAAGCAGGAGTTTTCCGTAGTGGTCGACACCACCGAGTGGAACCATATTTCGAATGCACCTTACTGCGCAAAATATCCTAAGCGCCGCCCATCCTCTCTGCGTTTGGTGTTCGCCGTCACATCCAAAGGACTCCAGAAGATCTTAGGCGAATGAAAGGGTGCCTCATGGCTGCGCCGGACTAGCCAACTCCCATGCACAATTCGGACAGTAGCGGTCACGTTCGCTAACTTCACATCCGCAGTGCGGACACGCCGGCCGAAGGTTGCGCTTGCATTGAGGACAGAAATTGAAGTGCGCGCGCACAGCAGAACCGCACTGCGGACAGTTGAATGGCAACGGTGCGCGAACCAGGAAATAGAGGACGCACCCGCTGACCGGCGTCCCAGGAAGGAAGATGACCAGCAGCGTCCAAAGCGTGGGACTCATGCCCCGTCGCTTGGCGTCCCGGTTTACATAGCCGATCAGGAAGATGTATGCCGCGACGAAAATCGAAACTGCGGTCAGGGCCGCAACCATGACGAAAACGGGTGGGCCGGCGTTCCAGTTGAGTGCAATCACGATGGCCAGGATAGTCAGGTATAACCCCGCTACAGTGCTCGCCAGCGCTCTGGGAATGAGACGAATCTCGTCGGAGAACCGAAACTTTTCCCTTCTTCGATTGCGGATCCGCTGTAGCGGGTTGATGGATTCAGTCACTTGTTTCTTAACCTGGGGTTCCTGAATTTCAGCCATACCGTTCACCTCATTCTTTCTCTTTGGCCGGCTGCGCCGAATCTCTGGAGCAGCACGATCGCAGCCACCAGCGCTGGCACGGTCCACCACACAACAAATCCCGCCTGCCAAACCAGAGACGGCAGGCCCGCCAGGCGGCCGGCCCATTCGAACCCCCGCCAGATAACCGGAGCACTGACGATTCCCAAAACCCATGCAATCCCGCACACAACCCACATGGTCCATGCATCGCGCGTGCGCTCCCGGAGTTGCTCGGCGCGCAGATACGCGCGCAACTGAGCGCGGTCGGCAAGCCCCGCTGGAACCGGAATCGAAACCGCGCGCAGCGACCTCAGCGCGCCGGCAGTGCGGTTCGCCAGCCGCGCGCAATCGACGCAGCTCTCCAGATGTTGGTCCAGCCATGCGCGCTCTTCGGTGGAAATCCCCTCCACGTGTTCCTGGAGGACCAAGCGTTCAGCGGTCGCATGGAGATCTTCGCTCATGGCTTCGCTCCTTCGATCAATTCGCGCAACTGTTCCAGCCCGCGGTATAGCCGCGATTTCACCGTGCCCATCGGCACAGCCAGCACAACAGCGATTTCTTCAAGCTTCAGGTCTTCCTGAAATCGGAGAAGCAGCACTTCTCGCAGGATGGCGGGAAGCCGGTTCAGGGATTCAAGCAGGCCGGCCTCCGACTCGCGCGCCGCTGCCAGATCCAGAGCAGATGCGCCGCCGGCGGGCACCTGAATGGGATTCTCCTCCGCTTCCGTCAGCGCTTCCAGGCTCTGTGGCCGTTTCCGCCGGTGCAGATCGATAACCAGGTGTCGCGCGATGGAGAAGAGCCACGTTTCAAACTTCGATCGTCCGTCGTACTGGTGGCCCCGGTCGAGCACACGCACCCACGTTTCCTGAAACAGATCCTCCGCGGTTTCCCGATTACTGCAGATGTAGACCAAGTACCGAAACAGGCGGTATTGATACCGCCCGATCAACTCGTCCAGCAGTTCAGGATCGCGCCGGCGCAAACCACGAGCCAGGGCCTTCCTCTCCTCCTCTATTGGCATCGAGAATAGAACTGCTGTGTCCACTCATAGTGGCATACGCACGACAACGCCAAAAAGACTCATGGCGGCCTGGGGCAGGTCTGGCGCGTACCAGCCACCAGTTACGTGGCCCCGCACGTAAGGCCCGCACCTTGACTTTGCTTCGAACCGCTATATATGATCGTACTTCCTGCGCGGTTGCATGCAAGCCTGATTGCTTGCCACCGTACTTCATGGGGATGAGGAAGTATTCGATGAAGATCTTAAAACGACTGGTGGGTACCGGTGTGGGTGCGTCGCTGGTTAGCGGCGCCGTCCTGTTCGCTCAGAGCGGCTCTACGGCGGCCAAACCTCAAATGGCCGACAATGTCTTCAAGAACATCCAGGTGCTGAAAGGCCTGACGGTCGACGACTTCATGGGCGCCATGGGCCTCTTTTCCGCCGCCCTGAATGTCTGCTGCGGCGACTGCCACGTCGGCGCCGGCGGCTCCGACCCAAAATGGGCCGACGACACGCCGCCCCGCAAGAAGATTGCGCGGCGCATGGTCACCATCATGAACAACATCAATAAGGAGCAGTTCAACGGGCACCAGGTGATCACCTGCTGGACCTGCCATCGCGGCAGCACTCCTCCCGCCACGACACCCTCCATCGACAACATCTACAGCGATCCGGTGAGCATTCCTCCCGACGTTCTGCCTGCTGCCACGGCCAGTTTGGGCGCGCTTCCGGCCGACCAGGTTCTGGATAAATACATCCAGGCTTTGGGCGGCGCCGACAACCTCGCGAAGCTCACCAGCTACACCGCCACGGGAAAGAGCCTCCGATTCGACGAGGTAAAAGCCGACACAGTGGAACTGTATGCGAAAGCTCCGAACATGATGGCTACTACAATTCACGAGCGCGAAGGCGACCTCTCGCGGGTTTCCAATGGCAAGAGCGCCTGGGTCATGCTACCGCTCACCGTTCTCGGCGAATGGGAACTCACCGACGGCGCCTCCCAGGGCGCTAAGCTGGACGCACAGATGGCCTTCCCTGGAAACATCAAGCAGCTCTTCACCAACTGGAAATCCAGCTTCCCCATCACCCTGAACGGGCGCGACGTGTATGTCGTTCAAGGCGGCACCGCCTCCGGCCTTTTGGCCACCTTCTATTTCGACAAACAGACCGGCTTGCTGAACCGGCTGGTCCACTATTACCCCTCGGCGGTCGGCCGCGTTCCCACTCAGATTGACTACTCCGATTACCGCCCGGTCGCGGGCGTAATGCTGCCGTTCAAGTGGACCTATGGCTGGGTGAGCGGCCGCGAAGAGTACGAGATCACCGAGTACACGCCCAACGTGCCCGTGGACGATTCGAAGTTCAACGAGCCCGTCCAGCGGGCGAAATAGACGGCAGCATCTAACTAATTCGGAAGGGACTTTCACACGATGCACACCAGCACCGAGCGGATACTCACGACCCATGTGGGCAGTCTTCCGCGCCCGCAGGACGTGGTCGATGCTTTGTTCGCCCAGGATCGCGGCGAAGCTTATGATCCGCAGAAGTTCGACGCTACCATTCGCCACGCCGTCGCCGACGCCGTGAACAAGCAGGCCGAAGCCGGCATCGATGTCGCCAGCGACGGCGAAATGGGCAAGATCAGCTACGCCACCTATATCCGCCACCGTTTGACCGGTTTCGAGCCGGGCGAGGTACCACGTGCCACGCCCCAGGATCTGGACGATTATCCCCAGTACCGCGACCGGATCGCCTCCTCGGGCGCCACGCCCAAGTATCAGCGCCCCATCTGCAAAGGGCCGATCAAGGTGAAGGACCTGGGACCGGTCCAGCAGGATATTTCCCGCATGAAAGAAGCCCTGGCCAAGGCGAAAGTCGTCGAAGGCTTCATGACGGCTGCCTCACCCGGCACGATCGCCGTATTTCAGCCCAACGAATATTACCCGTCGCACGAAGCGTATCTGGAAGCGCTGGCCACGGCCATGCGCGAAGAGTACGAAACCATTGTGAATGCGGGCTTGATTCTCTCGGTGGATTGCCCGGATCTGGCCATGGGCCGCCACATCCGTTTCCGCGGCGTGGATGACGACGAGTTTGTCCGCAATGCGGGACTGCAGGTGGAGGCAATGAATCACGCGCTGGCGAATGTTCCGGCCGACCGCGTGCGCTTTCACGTCTGTTGGGGCAACTACGAAGGCCCGCATACGCGCGATATCGCGATGTCTAAGATCCTGCCCGTGATTCTCAAAGCCAAGCCGATGGCGCTGCTGATCGAAGGCGCCAACCCGCGGCACGAGCATGAATGGGAGATTTGGAAAACCACCAAGCTGCCTCAGGACAAGGTCCTGGTCCCCGGCGTGATTGGCTCCAACACGAACTACGTGGAGCATCCGGACCTAGTTGCCCAGCGCATTGTTCGCTACGCCGAAGCAGTGGGCCGCGACCGCGTGATCGCTGGCACGGACTGCGGCTTCGGCACGTTCGCCGGCTTCGGCGCCGTCTATCCGGCCATCTGCTGGTTGAAGATGCGATCGCTCGCCGAGGGCGCCCGCATCGCCAGCCAGAAGCTCTGGGGCCGCGCCGGTTCGGCGAACTAAATCGGTACAATCGGCCGTCCGCGAACCTTGGGTTACCATGAAAAGCATGTCTTCGGTAACCGAGGTGGCGGCCAACATTCGCTTATTCCTGATGGACGTCGACGGTGTGCTCACCGACGGCAAAGTGTACGGCGTGCCCGGACCGGACGGCGCCATCGTCGAGAGCAAGGGATTCGACACCCAGGACGGCATCAGCCTCCAGTGGCTTGCGTGGAAAGGCCTCCAAACCGGTGTCATCAGCGGGCGCATTTCACCGGCGACGGAAGCCCGCGCCAAGCAGTGCCAAATGACTTATGTCTACCAGGGGCACATCGAAAAAATCCCGATTTTAGAGGAGATCCTCGCACGATCGGGTGTTCCGGCTTCACAGGTAGCCTACATGGGCGATGACCTGACCGACGTGGTGGTGATGAATCGAGTAGGGTTAAGCATCGCGCCGGCTAACGCGCGGCCGGAAGTAAAACGCTGTGCCCTGCACGTGACGGAAAGCCCCGGAGGCCAGGGCGCTGTTCGCGAAGTGGTGGAGTTGCTGCTCAAGGCGCAAGGCCATTGGGAAGACCTGCTGCGAAAATACGAAATCAAATGAACGAAGATCGCATCGGTGTTTTGATTCTGGCCCGTTCCGGGCTAGGCGTCCTGCATGAGCTGACCGGAGTGATTGCGCAGCACAACGGCAATATCGCTTCGGTGGAAATCATTGAGGAGCGGCCGCCGGATTCCCGCATTTATTTTGAGATCGATCTGCCGGTCGCGCCCCAGGTGCTGCAGGCCGATCTGGAAAAATCGGCCAGCGTTCGGGAAGTTAAAGTAGTGAAAACGCTGCAGAAAATCTACGGTAAGCGGATCATCATTGTCGGCGGCGGCGCCCAGGTGGGGCAGGTAGCACTGGGCGCGATTTCGGAAGCTGACCGGCACAACATCCGCGGCGAGCACATCTCGGTGGATACGATCCCGCTGGTGGGCGAACAGCCTTTAGCGGATGCCGTCCGCGCAGTTGCGCGGCTGCCGCGTGCTCGGGCGCTGGTGCTGGCCGGGTCCTTGATGGGCGGCGAGATTGAAAAGGCAGTTCGTGAAGTCCGCGAACAGGGGCTGCTGGTAATCAGCCTGAATATGGCGGGCAGCGTTCCCGAAGCGGCCGACCTGGTGGTGACCGATCCGGTGCAGGCGGGCGTTATGGCCGTCATGGCGGTGGCGGACACCGCAAAATTCACGGTCGGCCGGCTAAGCCGCCGAGTGTTTTGAAATACCCACCGCCGGCGGCAGGCAAGCAAATTTCATCACGATAATATATTCGTCGATTTCCGCCAAGCGGTCCTGACAGGTGAGACAGACTAGAAGGTGCTCTTCGAGCGGCGCGCACACCGAAGTGGGCAGGCGATTGAAGACCCATTCCTCAAGCACTCCATCGGTTGGATGATCCAAGCCAGCGTTCACAACAAGAACCTCCTCGGAGGACCAAGCTACGGAGTCCCCCTGATACGGCCGGATCGAGGGGCCCTTAGCTGGCCGCGACGGTATTCCGTTGTTGTTAGTGCGCCAAGGGGGCGGAAGTTCTCGAAAAGAATTGGAGCATGGGCTTTTGTTGAAGCCTTCGCTTGCCCAGCTCCCCGAACCGCGCCTTGGCACGCGACTTGAGCAGGCGGAACTGGGTTTCCGTAAGCTGCATTTCGTTGCAGATCTGCTGCTGACTCTCTTCCAGGAGATAGAAGCGCGTCAGGATCTCACGGTCGCGTTCGGTCAGCTCATCCAGGATAGACCGCATAAACTCCACCTTTTGTTGAAGTACCGCGGATTGTTCCGGATTACGACGGTTGTCGGCAACCCGAACCCCCATGTCGATATGCAGCTCCTCGCGCCGGCTGTGCACCACCTGATCGATGTGCGCTGCCACTTGCCGCCGCACCACCGTCCGCACAAACCCCATCAGACGTTCGGGCTCGCGCAAATCGCCACGGCGGATGGCCTGCACCACAATGAGAAAAGTGTCATGTACCTTATCATCTAATTCTTGTGGCCCAAGCTGCCGGCACAAATAGAAACGGATGCCGCGGGCGAACAACTCATAGAGCTCGCCCATGGCGGAATCGTCGCCGCGCTGAATGCGCTGGACTAAAGCTGGCCAGTCTACGCGCGCGTGTGCCTGCGAATCCGACGGGGTGGAGTCGATCTCCTGGTCCTTGGCGGCGTCAGTGCTGACTGCGCCCGCAAGTGGTGGAAGAGAATCATCCGAGGTTGCCAGATTCTCCAGAACCGATGTACTCTGTTTGACTCCCAAAGTTGCGACCATCGCGGTATATCCTTTCCAGTCGCGTAGGGAAGCGGCGAACCATCCTGCGGAGACTTGCGGGTCGCGCGGGGCCGGACGGCCTCCCCCGTCTTGTTCGAAGCGCTAACACCGCAAATGGGCTATCCAACAGGACATCGTCCGCTGTAGGTAACCACTGGGGAGCTTCCGCCTGACGTGTGCACTTATCGCGCCAAAGAAAGCTCGGAGTCGGTGATTCACCTTATTCACGCAATTCGGAGAGATTTTCCCCTAATTAACTTACGGAATTCGAAGCAATTATCGCGCGGCGTGGAAAATAAGGCCTCGCGCCCTAGGCCTGGATGGTTATGAGCCGAGAGGGCCAGTCTGGGTGGGGCTGCAGAGCGGGCGCTCGCACCCATTTTCACGTTAGGGGGTGAAGGTGACCCATAGATGGGTCATGAAACAGGCGCATCTCCGCAATATGTAGGCTAACGAACGCAAATGCAGAGATCGCCCGCCGTGCAGCGCGGAATGAGCGCAGGCTGGAATGATCGATCGTCAGGGATAGATGTGCGGCGGGCTACACCACGCCGGCGTGCCGCTTCAGGATCTGCTGCAGGTTCTGCGAAAAGGCCGAGCGTGCCATCACAATGTTGGCCCCGGCGTCGTGCGCCTGTTGCTTCAACTCGCCTTGCACGTGGGAGAGATAACCGATCAGGCTGATTGGTTTCAGTTCCGTGTCGCCCTTCAGCTTGGAAATCAGGTCAAGCGGCTGCACGCCGTTGAAGTTGAGGTCCAGGATGATGAGTAGCGGCTTTTCCTGCTTCGCCTTGTCGAGGACATCGCGCGCGGATTTCAGGAACTCCACTTCCAAACCCGAGCGCTTGGCGGCATCGCTGATCTTGACCGTGAACAGCAGGTCCTCAACGACCGCCAGGATCTTTTTTTTCTCCCGCTTCTGCATAGAGCTCTAGACGCCTGCTCCCCAAGATGTCTTTTACTTAGAACTGGAAACTACAAGTTGTGTGGAAGGTAAGAATTATTCTAGCATGACCTAGTGAACGTTCCACTCGCGGCGGAGCCTGTGAAGCCAGCGTCGCCGCCGCTGCACCGGAGACTTCCAGCGTGAGCCTCAATTCCCTTGTATACGCGGATGCGCAATCGGCTTCATCGGCCTGCGCCGCCCGGATCTTCGAATTGCTGACGGAGGCGCTGGAGTCACAGCCTTTCGCCACGCTCGCGGTCTCGGGCGGGACCACGCCCAAGCTCATGTTCGCCGACATGGCCAAGACGCGCTTCGACTGGAGCCGCGTCCACCTGTTTTGGGTGGATGAGCGCGGCGTTCCACCCACGGACTCGCAGAGCAACTACAAGCTGACCAAGGAGAACTTCATCGATCCGGCCCATTTCCCCACCGCAAATGTACATCGCGTTCAAGGGGAACTCGCGCCGGAAACCGCGGCACAGCGCTACGTCGACGAGATCCGGAGAGTGTTCGGGCTAAGCGCAAGTGCCCTGCCGCGCTTCGACATCGTACACCGGGGCATGGGTCCGGATGCGCACACCGCCAGCCTGTTTCCGGGCGAGTCTTTGATCGATGATCGGACCCATATCGCGGCGGCTGTTTATGTTGAAAAATTTCAGCAATGGCGTGTCACTCTGCTGCCGGGGGTGCTGGAAGCGGCGCGGCACACGTTGATGCTGGCGGCCGGGCCGGACAAAGCCGAGCCCTTGCGCGCGGTGCTGCGTGAGCCTTACGATCCACATCGTTATCCCTCGCAGATCGCCACCTACAATGGCCAAGGCGTCACCTGGTTTCTGGATAAGGCCGCGGCCCGGCTGGTGGAATGATGCTCACCCGGCGCGCCATTTTGCTGGCTCCGGCGCTCGGCCTGCTCTCCAAATCCGCTGAACACAGCTCGAATCCGCCGAGTCCACTGCCGCGCACGCGGATTCTGCTGGGCGGCGACGTCATGCTCTCGCGTTACGTCGGCACACGCGCGCGGCGGCTGCACGACCCGGCTTCGCCGCTGCGGGAACTGGCGCCGTTACTGTCATCGGCCAGCATCGCTTTCGTAAACCTCGAAGCCCCGTTTTCCGACCACGGCCACCCGATCGAGAAAGGGATGGTCTTCAGGGCCGAGCCCGAAATGGTGGAAGCGCTAAAAGTGGCCGGCGTGTCCGTGGTCTCCACCGCCAACAACCACGCCCGCGACTGCGGCGCATACGGTGTCGATTTCACCGTGGATTGGCTTGCCAAAAACGGCATCGCCGCGGCCGGCACCGGCCACACCGCCGAGGCCGCGCACCAAGGCGCAGTGCTCGCGCGCAATGGCGTACGCTTCGGCTTTCTGGCATATACCTACGATCAGTCCAACGGCAACTACAAAGATCGGGACGACCGCATCGCCATGATGGACGTGCCGAGAATGACCAAGGATGTTGAAGAGATGCGCCAGCGCACCGATGCCGTGATCGTGTCCATGCACGCCGGGGTCGAATATCAAGCCAAGCCCAATGCCCAGCAGCAAAGTTTCGCCCACGCGGCCATCGACGCGGGCGCGAAGGTTGTGGTGGGTGCGCATCCGCACGTCACGCAGCCGGTGGAACCTTATAAGGATGGCGTGATCTTCTACTCGCTGGGCAACCTGGTTTTCGACCAGTTTCAGCGCAAGGAAACGCAGCACGGTTTGCTGGCCGATGTCTATTTCGCGGGGCCTAAGCTGGAGCATTGGAGCCTGATTCCGGTGGACATTCTGCAATCGGGCCCGCGCGTAGCGCCAAACGCGCCGCGACGGTGAGGGAGCGGTAGTGACGGCCTTGGTCTTGTCCGCCGGCGGAATGTACGGCGCGTATCAAGCGGGTGCCTGGAGGACGCTGGCCGATGTCTTCCGGCCGGACCTGGTGGTGGGCGCGTCCATCGGCGCGCTGACTGGCTGGGCGATTGCAGGCGGGTGCGACCCGGATGAACTGGTGGACCGCTGGCTGAACCTGGAAGCCGCCGAGCGATACCGTTGGAAGTTTCCGCGGAGCCCCGTACAGGGCCTGCTCGACACCGCGCCGCTTCAGGAAGTGATCCAGGATGTTTACAACTCCTATAAGCCGCGCGTCAGTTTCGTCGTGGTGCTTACGGACCTGTTCCGGCTGCAGCCGCGCATCTTTCGAGGCAGCGAGGTGACTTGGCGCCATCTGGCGGCCAGCACGGCCGTCGCCGGGCTTTTCGATCAGGTGCGCATCGACGGGCGGCTATACTCCGATGGCGGCCTGCTGGAAACCGTCCCGCTGTGGGCCGCCGCGGAACTCGGCGCCACCAAGGCGCTGGTGATCGACGTTCTGCCAGAACCGCCCGGCTTGATCGCCAAAACCTTCGTCAGCGCCATGCGCCGCATTTCGCGCTTTCGCGCCTCGGTTCCAGACGACCTGGAAGTCATCCGCTTGTCTCCTCCCAAACTGCTTGGCTCGCCGCGGGAGGCCATTTGTTGGAGCCGGGCGAACGCCGAGCGCTGGATCCGGGCGGGCGAGGCGGACGCGGCAGCAATCAAACATTCCCTTGCGAATTGTTTTGAGCGACAATAGAACCGACATGCCGGCATACCAGATCCATCGTTTGAAGGAAACGCAGCGCCAGCAGTTCCGCTGGGCGCCCCACACCTCAGGCCTGACCATCGCGAAGCCCAAGGATTACGAACCGGGCAACGCGGTGGAAGCTTCCAGCCCGTACGCGCTGTGGCTTGCGTTGCGCGACCAGGAACACCCCCTGGAGGTCGGCGACCTGGTGGAAGGGGAAGATGGCAACCTGCGTATTTTCAAATACATAGGATTCGAAGAGGCGCGCTGGTACGTACCTGAGGCCGCGCCGCCTCCCATTTCGCCTGCGCTAGAGGTAACATAGGGGAACAAATATGTACACAGACCCCCCTGCCTGGGATCGGGTCAATTCCTTCGCTTTGGTCGGCTACATTCCTGACCCGTTAGCGGGTTTTCTGGATGGTTTGCGGCGGGAATTGGTGCCGAATTGCTTTCTGCATGCGCATGTAACATTGCTTCCACCGCGGCCCATTCGTTGTTCTCCGGAAGCGGCCTGGCAGCAGGTCCAAACGCTCATTCCGCAGTTTGCGCCGTTCGAGGTCCAGCTTGCGGAAGTGGAGGTCTTTCCGGTGACCGACGTAATCTATGTCGCAGTCACTCAGGGCCGGGAGGAGCTGGAGCATTTGCATGACGGAATGAACCTGGCTTGCCTAGGTTATTCGGAACCTTTCCCCTATCACCCGCACGTGACGCTGGCGCAGGAACTGAAGTCTGACGAAGTGGATGAACTGGCGAGGGTGGCGCGAGCGCGCTGGGCTGAGTGCAAGCTTCCCAAGAGCTTCCGCGTGGAGCAGGCGGTGTTCGTGCAGAACACGGTGCGCAACGAATGGATCGACCTGGGCGAAAGCATGCTGGGCCACAGCGAGTCGCGTCTGATGACCGAACTCGTGGATCTGGTCGGCTGACCCCTAGGGGCGGATCATGGTGAAACGGTCCCGCGTGCGCGTGTAATCATTGCCGCCCATGCGGCCGACGGCGCGCAGCTTTTCGGCATCGATGCGGAAGTTGTCCGTGACGGCAGGGTCGATGTGAAATTGAACCACTTCGCCGATGACCAATGTCCCGCCCAGCGGCGTGCGCTTGCTCACTTCGACAATTTGAACCAGCTTGCACTCCATGTTCACGTGGGATTCAGCCACGTAGGGCGGGCGCACGATGCTGCTGGGCATGGGGGTGAGGCCGGAAAGCTGGAACTCGTCGACCTCGGCCGGATATTCGCCGGAGGTGAGATTCATCTTCTCGGCGAACTCTTCACTGACGATGTTTACGACGAATTCGCCGCCGGCGCGGACGTTGGCTAGCGTGTCTTTCTCCGGCGAACGCGTGCCACAGGCGAAGCACACCACGGGTGGGTTGCCGCAAATCGCATTGAAGAAACTGAAGGGCGCCAGGTTGTAAACGCCGCCGGGCGAGATGGTGGAGATGAAGCCGATGGGACGCGGCACGATGGAACCGATCAGCAGCTTGTAGCTGTTCTGTGGAGCAGTCGCCGCCGGGTCGACAAGGATTTTGGGTTCGGGCATAAATAGTCATGAGAGCACAGTTGGATGGGTGAAAGCATGGACCATTTTCTGCCTGCGTTCGATGTGCGCGAGCGGCACGGAACGCTGGTGCGGGCGACGTCGAATCTGGCATTCGAAACGGCCGAGGGTTTCAAGCTGCAGTCCATCGCGTTGGTTCGCACGATTTTCTGGCTGCGATCAAAATTGATGGGAGCGCAGTACGAGCCGCTCCGCAGAGGCTTGGTCGAGGAGATGCTGGCCCTGGGATGGGTGAAGCTTGCCTATACGCCGGGGCGTGAGCTGGTGATGGGCTCGGCCACACAGCCGTGGATCGCCGATGTGAAGTTCCGCTCGATTCCAGCGGATGAGTTTGCGGACTTTAGCGAACCGGGTTTCGTGAAGATTGTCTGGACGATTGAAGCCGAGCCGCTGGGTCCCGCGCTCACGCGCCTTGCCACCGAGACGCGCGTGCGAGCGACCGACGAGGGTGCACGCGCGAAGTTCAGGCCCTACTGGCGGAAGTTCCGGCTGGGAATTGTCTTGATCCGGCGGCTGGCGCTGGCGGCAATCCGGAAGGAAGCAGAGCACGGTCACCTAGAATAGATATCCGACCGACGCTTGGTAGTTCCGCGGCGCGACGAAATGCGTGCCGCTAAACGTGGAAAGGAAGTTGTAGAGCGCCACTTTGTTGGTGAGATTCTCCACCGTGAATTTCACCGTCCACCGCGGGCCGGATTCCTTGTGGAACAGATTGTCGGTCCCGACGCCGACGTCCGGCAAGTTGCGCGGGTCCACGCGATCGAGATTGTGGTCGTCGTTCTCGGTCCCGGTCTGCGGCAAAGTTAACAATTTGGATGTGCCGATGCCCGGGCAAGTATTATTGAGACATTGCTATAATCGAGTGAGTTACTATGTCTTGCATTGGCTGGACTTCACGAGCCGCTGAGTTCCTGGGCGTTTAGTCCGGAATGCCAAGGTTCTTCAGTCTCCAGCAAGCCGAGCAGCTCCTTCCACAGATCGAATCCGCGATCCGGGACGCTATTACTCTCAAAACCGAATATCAACAGGAAGAAGCCGAATGGCAGCACTTTGCCCAACGCGTCACGCTGATGGGCGGCATGCAGGCGGACCGTTCCGATCTGATCGGAAAAAAGAATCGCCGGGAGGCCTCCGCCCAGCGGCTGAAAGAGACGTTGGAGAAGATTCACGAGATGGGCTGTCTGGTCAAAGACCTGGACATCGGCCTGGTCGACTTTCCCACTCTTTGGAAGGGCGAAGAAGTCTACCTGTGCTGGAGACTCGGCGAGTCTGGGATTCACTTCTGGCATGGCGTACAAGAAGGCTTCCGGGGCCGCAAGCCCATCGATCCGGAGTTCCTCGACAACCATCGCGGCGAGCCGGCGAACTGAATGTGCGAGAATTGAGGAATTGTCACTGAGTATGGAAATGGCCATAAGCTCAACAGAAACGCATGCTTCTCAGTAGAGAATTCGTCGCATACCTGTCACGGCAACTCGTAAAACGGATGACGCCGCAGATCATCGAAACCAGCAGCCCGGAAGGGGCGGCGGAGATGATCGACAGTCTCATCGAGGAAGAGCTGCAGGTGGAGGACCGCCTGAACGACGAGGTGCGCGACCTGCTCAGCCAGTACAGCGAGTATATGCGCCGCGAAGGCGTCAGTTACCAGGAGATGTTCCGCCGCATCAAGAACACGCTCATATCGCAGCGTAAGGTGATCCGGGCCTCGGGGCGCGATACCGGCGACAATATGAAACTTTCGCGCGACAAGGTCAATGATATCTCGCACAAGCTGGTGGCGGCGCTTCGCAAGTCGCGGCAGTTCCGCGTGAAAAAGGACCCCAACGACGTGCGGCTGGAGATCGTGAAGGCCATGACAGAACTGCTGGGCGTTGAGGAGCGCGTGGATCGCGCGGCGCGGACCAAGATCCGTTCGCAAAAGAAAGATATCCCCGAAGGCACTGAGGAATGGGACCTGCTGCACCGGCGCTACTACGCCGAAGAGCTGAAGAAGCTGGGCATCGATCTGAGCCGCTGAGCCAGTCCTCGAACTACGGGCCGGGAGTTTTATCGAGCTGTTGTTTAGCCCAGATCCGGTCTGGATTCAGCTCCAGCGATTTGGCGATGGCTTTGCGCGCTTCCTCGTCTTGATTAGTCCGGCGCAACGCGACACCCAGCCACAGCCAGGCATCGGCATTCTTGGGATTCAGATCGATCGCTTTGCGGAAATCCTTGATGGCCAGATCGGGGCCGCCGCCGAAGGCCGCGGGCAGGTAGTAGTTGCCGACGCCCCGGCTCACGTAAGCCATCGACGATTTCGGATCCAGCTCGATGGCTTTGTTGACGGAGTCCAAGGCGCACTTGCCGTATTTCAGAGCGGCCAGTGAGTTACTGGAGATCATCTGGCCGCAGAGCGTTCCCAGGATGCGCTGGTATTCCGCGGAATCCGGCTTCAAGTTGACGGCCCGGTTGGCGGCCTCGAAGCCAGCCTGCGCGTCGTTCTTTGCCGCGCCCTTATCGTGCAATTCGATAGCAACCTCGGCCGCGTACGAGTCCGCCAGCGCGACGCGGTACTGAGCGGCCGCATCGCCGGGCTGTTTGTCCGCAACGGCATGGAAATCGGCGGCCATCTTTTCCAGCGTGGCGCGGTCCTGGCGATCCCGCACCTTGGCGAGACTCGAATCATCGATCGGCACGGCGGCGGCCAGCGCCATCGTTACAAAAGTTGACATGACGAGCTTCGTCTGCGTCATTGTTAGTATGATGCCAAACCCCCGCTAGAGCGTTGCAACTTTTCGATGCACCACTAGGAAGTAAAGGCCCAGGATCGCCAGCAGGACCCCGTTCCAGCTCAGCACCACGGGTGCCGAAAACTGGCGCACTAATGCACCGACGACGAGACTTCCGAACGGCATGCCTCCGCGAAAGGCAACGTTATAAACGCTCATCACGCGCCCGCGCATGTCGTCCGGCGCAATCAACTGGACCAGGGAACCGATGCTCGTGAAAACCGCTAGTAACATCGCCCCGGAGAAGAAAATCAGAATGCAGCTCAGGACGAACGAGTGCGAACGGGCAAAGCCGGTGATTAACAGTCCTAAGGCCACCAGATTGATCAATACCAGACGGCCCATGTGTTTGTGCTTGCCCAGGCCCGCTACGGTCAGCGCGCCGCAGATGGAACCAATGCCCGAGCAGACTAAGAAGATCGTATACAGGCTAGGCCCGCCCTTAAAAACGTCTTTGGCGAAAACCGGCAGGAACACGATCAACGGGAAGGCCAGCAGGGTCATGGAGAACGCCAGAACGATGAGCGCTTCCATGGCGCCCTGTTTGCGGATGAATGAGATCCCGCCCCGCATGCTCTCGAGCACCGATTCGCCCGTCTTGGTGGGCACGAAGTGCGGCTTGATGAGCAACAATGAGATGATGACGGCGACAAACGAGATGCCGTTCAGCGAGAAGCACCACGACGCGCCTAGCGCCAAGGCGACTCCACCCAGCGTCGGCCCGAGCACCCGTGCGACGTTGAACTGGATCGAGTTCAGCGCGATCGCGTTGGGCAGGTCTTCCGTTTTAACGAGCGTGGGGATTAGCGCCGAATAGGCCGGTCCGCCGAACGATTGCGCAGTGCCCACGATGAACGAAAGCGCCAGGATATGCCAGATCTTCACCACGCCTGTGGCGAACAGCGTCGCTAGAAAGAAGGCGCAGGCCATCTGGACAAACTGCGAGCCGAGCAGCAGCTTTTGGCGTTCGGTGCGGTCCGCAAAGACTCCGCCGACGAGTGAAAACAAGACGATCGGAATGCTTCCGAGAAACGAGTCCAACCCCAGCAGGAAAGACGAGCCAGAAAGCTGCAACACCAGCCAAGCCTGCGCGAACGTCTGCATCAGGGTTCCGATGCTGGAAGTGCACGCACCAAACCACATGATGCGGAAGTCGCGGTAGGCAAAGCCCCTGAAAACTCGGGTGAGCAACGGAAAATCCGCTTACGGGAGAGGTTGTTCTCGCTGGATCAAATGCAGCAGATTGCCGTCACCGTCGCGAAAAAACTGCAATCGGTTGCCCCCCATAATCACTGGTTGGTCGACGAGCTCGACTCCCCGCTTACGCAGTTCGGCCGAGGCTGCCTCGAAGTTGTCCACGGTGATTGCCAGGTGGCGGATGCCGGGGTCCCTCATCTTCTGTGGGATGCGTTCGCCTTCGGACGGAATGAATTCCAGCATCGATCCATCGGCCGCCCGCACGAAATAGTTGCCCATATAGTTGTGGTTGATACGGAAGTCGAGGTGCTGGGCGTACCATTCGGCCAGTCGCTTCGGGTCAGGCGTAGCGATGGCAGTGTGCTCGAGTCCTTGGAACATAAACCTGGATTGTATCAGAGTGCTATACGTGGGCTCAGCGCTTACTGGAACAACTGCGGCGCGAACTCGTTGAGATAGTCGCGCCAGTTGGTCCAGGTATGCGCGCCGGCGCTTTCCTGGAACACCGGATGAAAGCCGTGCTTTTGAAACAGATCCACTGTAGCCTTGGTGGTGCTCAGCAGAAAATCGTCTTTGCCAGTGGAGAACCAGAACAGTTTCCAATCCTTCTTCCCGGCGGCTTTATCGAGATCGGCGGCATGCTGCTCCTCCCAGGAGGGACCGGCTGGTGGATCGATCGACGGGCCGGCACCTAAGCGCAGCGGTACGATGCCAATCACGCCGGAGCTGAAAACGCCAACGTAGTCAAATTCGTCGGGATGTGAAGCCGCGATCTCGATGGTCTGCGCGCCGCCCATGGAAAGGCCTGCGATGGCACGGTGCTGGCGGTCGCGCAGCACGCGATAGTGGGTCTCGGCGTACGGCATGATGTCGTTGTCGAAATCTTTCACGAAATCGGTATTGAAGTCGGGCACGCGCCCGGCTGCTCCTGGCGACCGGTCGGGTGGAGCCGTGTGCCCGGCCGGCATCACGACGACCATGGGTTTGGCTTTCTTGGCTGCGATCAAGTTGTCCAGGATGAAGCCGGCGCGGCCCACCGAGGTCCAGGAATCGTCGCAATCGCCCGCGCCATGCAGAAGGTAGAAGACCGGGTACTTCTGCGAATTGGTTTCATAGCCGGGCGGGGTGTAGACATGCATGCGGCGGAACTTGCCCAGCGACTTCGAATAGTAAGTTACGCTCGCCACTGCACCGTGCGGCACGTCCTTGGTGTCCATGAAATCGGCGCCAGGCACGTAGACCATACTCCAGGCGTTGCCGTTGGACTCGCTGACCGAGTCGCTGCGCGGGTCCATCACGGCGACGCCGTCCACGTTGAAGTTATAGCGGTAAGCCCCCGAGTCGATCGGCCCGGCGGTAAGTTCCCAAACTCCGTTTTCCGCTTTCGTCATTTCGCCAGCCGGCTTGAGCCCGAAGAGGTCTGTGCTGAAGAGACGTACCGTCTGCGCTTTCGGAGCGAAAATGCGAAAAGTGATGTGATGGTCCGCCGTGACTTCGGGCGATGCGAACGCGGGCGGTGCTGAACCCGGCCCTGGAACCTGCGCGAGAAGCCGCGCCGCCAGCAAAACGGTGGTGACGCGGGCGAGCTTATTGTATTGCATGCAGCATCGAGTATACAGCGACGCGAGTCGCGCTGGCGGCCCGTTCCAGTTAACCTAGAGCTTAGGACCAAACACGAATGCACTTTCTCAAAGACAGTCTGATCGAGCTGATTACGCAGACCTCCACGAATCTACCGCCCGACGTACGCGCGGCGATGGGAACAGCTTTAGAAGACGAAGTTGCCGGTACACAGGCCGCGCAGGCCTTAGGAATTATCGCCAGCAACATCGACATGGCGCAGCAGGACGAAGGGCCAATCTGCCAGGACACGGGCATGCCGACGTTCGTAGTGCACACGCCGGTCGGCATCAACCAGCTCCAGGTGAAACGCGCGATTCGCGAGGCTGTAGCCGAGGCAACGCACCGCGGCAAACTCCGGCCGAATTCCGTGGATTCGCTGACGGGGAAAAACACCGGCGACAATTTGGGCGAAGAAACGCCGGTGATCCACTTCGAGCAATGGGAAAACGACGACATCGAAGTGAAGCTGATCCTGAAGGGCGGGGGCTGCGAGAACAAGAACATCCAGTATTCCCTGCCCTGCGAGCTGGATCACTTAGGCCGCGCGGACCGCAATCTGGAGGGCGTGCGGAAATGCATCCTGCATGCCATCTGGCAAGCGCAAGGGCAAGGCTGCGCGCCGGGCGCGGTGGGCGTCTGCATCGGCAGCGATCGTGCACACGGCTACGTTCTCGCCAAGGGTCAACTCTTCCGCACGCTCGACGACACAAATCCGGCTCCTGAGTTAGCGAAACTGGAAGCTGAAATTATGGACGAGGCGAATCGTATTGGAGTGGGCGCGATGGGCTTCGGCGGGAAGGTATCACTGATTGGCTGCAAGATCTGCGCCGCGAACCGCCTGCCCGCGAGCTTCTTCGTCTCAGTCGCATACGACTGTTGGGCGTTCCGGCGGCTGGGTGTGCGGCTGGATGCCTCCAGCGGGGCGATCACGCAGTGGCTGTACCGCGATCCGAAGCGCGCGGTCGAGCGCATGTCGCGCGCGGAAGGTTTTCCGCTGACAGGCCGCGAGGTGGTGCTGCGGGCGCCGCTATCCGAGGAGCAAGTGCGCGGCCTCAAGGTAGGCGACGTGGTGCTCATTTCGGGCGAAGTGTTCACGGGCCGCGATGCCGTACACGCGCACTTGATGAAGAATCCGCCGCCGGTCGATATGCGTGGCTCCATCCTGTATCACTGTGGGCCAGTAATGCTGAAGCAAGGCGATGGTTGGACCGTGAAGGCCGCCGGGCCGACCACCAGCAGCCGCGAGGAGCCGTATCAGGCGACAATCATCGAGAAATACGGCGTGCGTGCGGTAATCGGCAAGGGCGGAATGGGGGCGAAGACGCTGGCGGCGTTGCAGAAGTCGGGAGCCGTTTACTTAAACGCGATCGGCGGCGCGGCCCAATTCTATGCGCGGTCGGTAGAAAAGGTGCTGGGCGTGCAATTCCTGGAGTTCGGGATTCCAGAGGCGATGTGGCATCTGCGCGTCAACAACTTCGCCGCTATTGTCACCATGGACGCGCACGGCAACTCGCTCCACGCCGAAATCGAGCAAGCAACGGGCGCAAAGCTCGGCGAACTGCAGCAAGTGTGAGCGTTTGGTAAAATGGGAACAATTCCCCTTCGGCCAGGTAGCTCAGCTGGTAGAGCGCAGCCCTGAAAAGGCTGGCGTCGGCGGTTCGATTCCGTCCCTGGCCACCACATTCTAAAAGACTTAGCAGCAGCCAAAAACATGGGTTTCTAGTCGAGGGAACAATAAGGGAACATCAAGCCCCCGTTTCCGATACCTTGTTCCCCATTTCTGCCTGCATCAACCTCCACATCTCGCGTGCCGTGCTGCCCGTTCTCGCGATGTGACTTCTAGCGAGCTTGGCGTAGCGCTCGGTCATCTTGATGTTGGAGTGGCCAAGGATCTTGGCCAGTTCGTACAAATTTAGGTCTCTTCCCGATGCGAATTTCGATAGAATGTTCCGTCTGAAGCGTCAAATAATGCGATTCGGAGTGCCGAGAAACCACTGAACGCCCGGCTCTCCCGATAAAAAGTGCCATCCGACTCGTCGAGCCAGCGCGAGGGACTGCTGGATAAACCCGCGAAAGTATTCGAGCCCTCTTGTCTTAAGGAATGCGGCGACGTCTGACAGTATGGTCGCCGTAATGCGATCGCTCGATGTGCGGGCGTCTCCTGCGGCTGCAAGGATATCCTGCCACTGCGCGCGAAAGAGCATAGTCCGCAACTCGGGTTCGTCGTTGCACAGCGCGGATGTCTCTTCCAGCTCTGTCAGCGATTCGTGAGGCGTCAAGTACAGCAGGGCCGTCGTGGCATTGCTGAGTGCTGCTGGGGCGGCGGGCAACGGCAGCGTGTTGAGGCTCTTCAGCACGCTAAGGTACCGGCGGAGTTGGTCGTCTTGGCCGGACCCGCTTTTCCCCGACCAGAGCTTCGCTTCTATGATCAGAACAAACGGGGAACGATCCGGGCGACCCGAGAAGCATAGCGCGACGTCTGGAGTACCCAAACGCGGATGAGCTGGCCAAAAGGCCGCCTCGACTTTTGTGAGCTCGGAAAAGCGGATGTTCCGACAATCGAGATATTCTTGCAGCGACTGCTCTTTGCCCTCGGTGGGCAGGCCCCTGGCGCGCGAGAAAAATGCCTCCCAAAATGACGGCGTGTAGACGAACCTCAAATATCCGAACACCGCCGACGTAAGGTAGTCCTCATTGCCAGCGATTTCTGCAGCCGCGTGGCCGTGGATTTCCGCCATCAGCATAGGTAGTCTCAGATTATATAGCTTGGTCGTGGGCTGCCAGACTTGTAGGCGACCGATGGATTTCGAAATCATGAAGCATCAATTTGGACCTTACACCTTCGAGCTAGTTGAAGAAATTAGACCTGAATCGGACGATCACGGATTCATCGAGTACACAAGCGCCCTGAGACCAGGTACGCGACCGAACCGCTACGCCAATGGACCCTTCTGCCGGTTCAGAGTTTCGCGTGCACCTCATGAGCCTGGAGTTTATGCTGTCACGACCGCGAACGAACTCCAATATCTGGGCGAGTGCATAGATCTTGCCGTCCGATTTGGACCGCGGAACTACGGTGCGATCAGTAGTAGAAAGATCCAGAGCGATGGCCAGTCAACCAACTGCAAGGTCAACGCTCTGATTCTAAAAGCTGCAAAAGCGGGATTGCGGGTTGACCTTTGGTTCCATCGGACGCTAGATCACGAGGCCGTCGAGGATGAGCTGATAAGTCGGTTGCGGCCACCTTGGAACGGACGATTAAAAGTAGCCACGAGTCTCGATCCTAGACCCGTCCATGTGGAAGTGCAGAGGGTTCAGCAACAACGAATCGCGATGACGCATCAATACGTAGCGCTGTTCCGGCGAGCCCTTGAGCAAGAATTCAAGGAGGCGCTAGCGCGCGACTCCTCCAGCGTTCGCATTCGTTCCGGTGGTCTACACCGCAAAGTCGGCGGATATCCTGGTCGCCATCATCGGATGCCCATGTGCTGCGCCGTGATGCGTTCAATGATGTCAGCGAGTGATGTTGTGGTCTCCAGTCCGCCGAGGGGATCGGGTGCCACGCTAATAGTTCTATATAAGTTGCCGAGGACGTAGAGGCCCGATCACCTCATCTGAATATTTCCCGATAAGCAACATTAACAGTAGCTTCCTCGAACGCCGTATCGCGAGAGCCGGCGAGCTGTTGAGTGGGCAGATTCGCTTCATCGGATGACCCCGGCTTCGTTGAGCGTCAGCAGTTTGCCGGATCAACTGTTCCCGGCTCGCTATGACGAGAATGTCCCCGACCAATGTCAGGGTGACAATGGCGCGGCAAGAAGACTCTGCCGCCACTGCGCGTAGGATAGAATCCGTGAGGGGCGCGGGTTGGCTTTATTCAGGACCTTCAACGCACGGCGCTGACGCTTGTCCCGCGTGACAAAGACATCGCAGATCGGCAGATAAGTCGCGGACCAGAGATCGAGGTGCCCAGGGTTCCTGTTATGCCCGTAACCTTGCTCTTGAACCGCGCGCTGGTAGATGGCGCACGCGTAGCCCATCAGGAACATCCGCCATTCGTACAGGGAGTTTAACAGCAGCCGTAACTCCGTGCGGGGAAGCGCACCACCTGTAGCCCGCTCATAGATGGGATTGATGACTTCGTACAGGAAATTGTCGTCGCGGGAGTACTGCCTGATGAGGGAGCCGATCGAACGGGGGCGCTGCGTTCCCGCCACAAAAATCGATTGCAGTTCCCGGCGCAATCCCTCAGTGAGGGCTCTCATTACGTTTTCGCGCTCTTCGTTGAAATCGAGAGCCAGGCGTTGGGCAGCTTCATCCACTTGCGTTGGGTCATTGAGCGTGATCCATGCGCCCTCAGCGTCACTCCCTGCATTGAGCGTGATCATAGCGGCGCGCTTTGAATAACCCTCGCAGGCCATGATGATGAGCTGGTTCGGTGAAGCCATCGGCCGGTTGTCGCGACCCAGCGTCTTCATGAGGCGCAGAATATTCATCCGTCGGGCGGTGTCTTCGGTGGCCGCGACTTCAGTAATAGAAATGCATGTGGGGAAAATCGTCCGGGAGAGTGCGGCCTCAATGAGTAGCTTGCGGTCAGGATCGTCGAACAGAGCATTCCACGCGCTCGTGTCCAGAATGTGCTTGTTCTGCACATCCGAGAGCATCCGTGTTTTTGGCATGGAATTCGCGGGCACAACTTTGCTTTTTAGGATAGGCGCTGGCACTTTGGCGCGCTACTTCCAACAAGTTTCGGTCGGATCAATGATCAATCTGATTCATGCAGAACGACCACGATCGCTCCGAGCAAGGCGTGCGCCAAAGAATCGGAAGGCAGGAGTTCAAGCGCGCTCCGCGCCTCAACGCGAGCCAGATCCACGCCCGAACGGGATTCCGGGATGATGGTGCATGCAGAGCATTTTAAGCAGCGTGCCGACCAATGAAGTCGCTGCCGTCCGCGAGGATGCACGCTGCTCAAAAGTCCGTTGCGCTAAGCCTCTTTCGCGCCTGCGCCGAAAGCTATGTGTTTTGAATTTTGATTGCCGGTAACTTTCGTAGAGGTGGAACGAGTACAACAGCCGATCCTGGGGACGGTAGATCAACAGGGGATCGATTCCGCGGAGTTACCGCCTGCCGCCTAGTTCGGCGTATGCGCTCCTGGCTTCCCGAAGAATGGGAATATCTTGATCGGCATCCTTCCACAACGCAAAAAACTGTTCGTACTCGCGGCGGCTGCCGGCTTGGTCGCCCTCGAACGCATAGGCCCGCGCCAATCCGATATGCGCCAGTGGGTAATAAACCGAAAGTGGATCGATGCCTTGGTTCTTGATGATCTTCTGGAATTCCCGGGCAGCATCCGTTCCCAATCCGGCTGACAGATACGCCGAGCCTCGGATATAGGGCACGGTGAAGTCGCGGAGCTCATAAGGCGCGGCGCTGCGAAGCAGATCGACGGCGCGCGCCGGTTGCCCGCGCCTGATCTCCACCGCCGCCCGAATCTTGGGAACGCTGACCTCGTTGACGAGAGTGTCCAGAGGATATCGCCGCACGAGGTTGTCAGCGAGCGATTCCGCCCGGGTCAGTTCACCGATCTGTGCCAGAACCAGCGCGGCGTCGTCTGCAACATCGGCTCCCTCCACTGTCAACGCGGCGGTAGCGCGCTCCTTCGCGTGCGTGAGATTGTGGAAAGCCGCTTCCACCAATCCCTGCGATACCACTGCTGCGGCGGCGTTGTCCGGAAAACCGTTCTTGCGAGCCAGGGCGAGAGCGTGTCGCCACAGCTCGCGAGAGTCACGGAGCTTGCCGGCAGTTGCCGCAGCCGCTGCCTCATACATCAGAGTTTCGTCCTCCGTGGACTTTCCGATGCCCCACTCCACCTGACGTTGCATGGTGCCAGCATCCCCTTCGGCGAATGCGATTTGATACAGAATGCCGTGGATGCCCCAGCGTTCCAGGTGTTTCGCGATTGCGGCTCTAGAGATGGATTTGGCTTCCGCGTAACGGTTGGCCCGTTTGTATGCGCGCGCTAGCGTTTCGTACGGAAACTCATGATTCGGGTTGAGCCTTACCGCCTCCCGGGCTGCTTCAATAGCTTTTTCGTACTGGCCGAGGTCCGTGAATTTGTTTCCAAGATTGTTGAACGGAATCCAGTCTCGCGGATATGCGGTCCTCCATATTTCGTAGTTGTCGATCGTCTTGCCAGCTTCTCCGCTGACGTTCTCGTAATACCGTGCAGCCAGGTAAAGCCGCTCCCGCTCGCTGGTGCGTTCTCTCAGTTGAAACGCTTTTCCCAGATACTCCTTCGACAAGCCGCTCTCGCTCAGGTTGGCATACGCAGCGCCCAGCCGTCCATAAGCGAGCGTGAATTGGGGATCAAGTTCGGTTGCCCGCTTGAAGAAAGGAATCGACTCGGCGACCTTACCTTGACGGCGAAGCTCATCCCCCGTTGTGAACATTCGCAAAGCGTCGAGCGATCCGGTAGTTGCCTCTTCGACGGGTGCGCCGAACTTCCGGATCGAAGCCAAAGACTCGCCCAGTTTCCGGCGAATCGTTGCTGTGGTATCGTCCAAAGCCCGAAGTACTCGCTCTTTGCTCTCCGCTTCGGCCTTCGTTCCTGCAAGTACACCGCCCGTGGCGCAATTCAAGGCTTCCAGCGTCAGTATATAGCGATTCCCGAGGCTGGCGATCGAGCCGCTCACCACAGCCTTAGCCGCACTGCGCTGGCAGAGTTCGAGGCCCACCTGCTTCGTGATCGGTTCCTCCGGGCGGCGGCGCATGTAACCCAGTGTCTGCCGCACATCTTGATCCGAAAGGATGTTCAAGTACGGCGACTGGCTGATTTCAACTTCCAGTACCTTCTTCAATGTGCCGTCAAAAGCCGGGTCGCCCGTCTGGTTCTCAAAATCCGCCAGCACGATCGAATCCTGCTGGGTGAGCAGCGGTGGTCTGTGCCAAAGTGTGTACCAGATTACGCCGCCGACGCCTAAGAGTGCGGTGGCGGCCACAGCCAGCATTGGAGCCGACCGATAGCGGAGATGTGCAACAGCGGTTGGCGCGGGCGCAGGAGGTGGCGCTGGCTCAACGGCCGCCTCCAGACCGCCGGAGCTCACAGGCGCGATAAAGCGATAACCCACGCGAGGCAAAGTCTCGATGTAGCGTGGGTTTTCGGCTGAATCCCCCAACGCCTCCCGCAGTTTCTTGACTGCGCTATTGAGACCGTGTTCAAAATCGACGAACGTGTCGGCGGACCAGAGGATTTGGCGTAACTGGTCGCGCGTTATCACCTCGCCTGGCCTTTCCAGCAGTATCGTCAGAATCTTAAAAGGCTGCCCGGGCACCCGGACCAGCAAGCCGTGCTTCCGTAATTCGCCGGACAGAAGGCTGGCCTCAAAGACGCCGAATCGTACAACCGGCTTTTGAGTTTGCTCAGCCATCCAGAGCCTCGGATGGAAACGATCTTATCACCTGACCGAAAGGACGGGCCACCTCGACAGTTATCTTTAATGTCTCCATGGAGTTGGATGGTTACCCAAAAACCCCAGACGCAAGCATTGTAAGCCGCGTGGATTCTCGCCATACTTTGCTCGTTTCCCCTAACGAGAATTCGTGACAAAGAGAGGCTGATATGAAGAAATCGGATCGGCAATCGATGCGGCGGCGAGGCGCCTTGATCCAGAAACTCGCGCTCTGGCTGGTAGTTCTCCTTGCCTGGTGCAGCATCGCCACCGCTCAAAGCTGGACTCCGGTGACAACCCAGTTTCAGGTTGGCATAGCCCTACAACTCACCGACGGGACCATCCTCATACAGCAATTCGATACTCCGAACTGGTGGATTCTCACCCCAAACAACGAGGCATCCTACCCGAAAGGGAAGTTCACTCCAGCAGCATCCTTCCCAGCCACCGAGCACTATGCGCCTTTGTATTTCGCCTCGGCTGTGTTGAAGGATGGACGCGCCATTGTGGCGGGAGGCGAGTTCAACTACGGAACCAAACCGACGGGTAGCGATACGACGAAGGCGGCGATCTTCGATCCGACCGTTCTCCCCAACGGCAAGTGGACCGTAGTGCCACATCCCAAGGGCTGGACCACTATTGGCGATGCCCAAAGTGTGGTCTTACCTACCGGGACCTTTATGCTGGCCAACTGTTGTGCGCTCCCACCGCAAGCCGCTCTGCTGAACGAATCTACGCTCAAATGGACCGTCCTTACGAGTACAAAAGGTTTCAAGGGCAAAACCGACGGCAATGACGAAGAGGGCTGGACGTTACTGCCCGATGGAAAAGTGCTGACCGTTGACACCTACTGGCCGGCGAGCTTCTACTACAACCCCAACGGTGAGAACTCGGAGATTTACGATCCTAGCACCGGAACGTGGACCAGCGCCGGAAGCACGGTGCAGCAACTTTGGGATTCCAGATCCTCCTGCGGGGATAAGACGTCCAATGAAACCGGGACGGCGATCCTGCGGCCCGATGGTACGGTCTTCGTGACCGGCGCCAATAGCTGCCCGGGCAGCGCCGGCCACACTGCGATTTACAACTCTCTGACAGGAGTCTGGACGGCGGGTCCGGACATCCCTGGAGGCAATGACATGGCCGACGCTCCGGCCGCCCTGTTGCCGAATGGCGACGTGTTAATTGACACGAACCCAGGCTACGGTAATAATCCCAGCACCTTTTACGAATTTACCGGATCCGGATACCTTCCCTCCATTCCCCAGCCAACGGGCCTTAATCCCAGTAACACCGAGGGGGCACGCCTGCTGGTCACCGCGCAGGGGACCGTTCTCTTGACTCACCTGCGCTCCAACAACATCTGGTTTTACAATCCACCGGGAACCTACAAACCCGAATGGCAGCCGCACATCTGCCCGGGCTGTTATCCAGCGATCGCCTACATAGGGGACACCTATACAGTCCAAGGCACGCAATTCAACGGTCTCTCACAAGGAGCGGCCTTCGGAGATGACGGCCAGTCCGCGACCAATTACCCGCTGGTGCTGATTACAAACAATGCCACCGGGCATAAGCACTTCGCGCGCACGCACAGCTTCAGCACCATGGCGGTAGCCACTGGCAACGAATTAGTGAGCTGCAAGTTCGACGTGTTGCCGGGCACCGAGGGCGGCGACAGCACCATGGTAGTGATCGCCAACGGCATTCCTTCGGAGCCGGTCGGCATCATCGTAAGGCAAAAACCGTAGCGGAATGCGAGGGCTCAGCGGAGGAGACAGCCATGAATAAGAGACTCTGGATGGCCGTATTCGCGGCTCTACTCCCCGTCGCCGGGCAAGCTGGACCGACGGTCACAGGAGTCGTGAACAACTACAGCTTCATTCCTTCCGGGTTGCCGAACTCCGGTGTGGCGCCTAGCTCGATCATCACTATTTTCGGCACCGGCTTGGCTGCCGCTCCGACTGGCAATTTAACACTGGAGTCAAGCGCCGGGCCGGCAGGTATCCCAAAGTTGCTCAACGGAACCAGCATCTCGGTTACGGTGGGTGGAACAACGGTTACCCCAGCCATGTATTACGCGATCCCGACCCAAATCGCGGCTGTTCTGCCGGCCACTACTCCGATCGGAACCGGGACCCTCACGGTGACCTACAACAGCACCGCGAGCAACGCTTTTTCGATCCAGGTGGTGCCGAGCGCGTTCGGCCTGGACACCTATTATGGGACCGGAAGCGGTCTGATCGTCGCGACCAACGCCACCACCGGGGCTCTGTTCAATTACACGAATTCGGCGGCTCCCGGGCAGGTTATCACGCTGTGGGGCACCGGTCTCGGCGCGGACCCGGAGGACAGCGACACGGTCTTCACCACGACGCCGCACGCCGTGAATCAGTCCTCTGTACAGGTCTACTTTGGCGGGGTGCCTGGAACCATCACTTACGCCGGATCCTCCGGATATCCGGGTCTGGATCAGATCAACGTAATCGTCCCGGATCCGGTGGGCTGCAATGTTTCAGTAGCGGTCGTCCTCGGGGGCCATGCCTCTAATTTTCCGTCGGTTCCCCTCGCCACAGGCGGCGGCGTGTGCAGCGATCCGTTGTTGGGAATTACCGGAGGCGAGTTGAGCGCCTTGAGCGGGGAAACGAATGTAAACAGCGGGGCTGTGTTTGTCGGCCAGACGAGTTCCAGCGGAACGGGAATGACGGTCAGCTCCGCGATAGCCGACTTCCGGCACTACCCGGGCGGTTACGGCACGGTGAGCGGTTCGCTATCGATTGGCAGTTGCATCATCACCGAGCCGCTCGGCGCGCCCGCCTCCACTGGTCTCGATGTTGGAACCATGTCGCTCAAGGGATCGGGCGGGACTTACACCTTGATGGACCCGGAAATAGGGCTGTACGGGACATCGATACCGGCCGCCTCAGCCACCCCCGGCGCAACTTTTGTGTTCAATTGGACGGGCGGATCGGTTGTGGGCGCGTCTTCGGCGACAGTAACTCTTCCCAATCCGTTTCTGAACTGGACCAATTCCAGTGCATACGCCACCGTCACGCGGTCGCAAGGGATCCACGTGACCTGGACCGGCGGTTCGCCAGGGTCCTTCGTGATCATCTCGGGCACCTCGAGCCCGCCGGGCGGATTGGCTACCGGCTTGGTTTGCTACGCGCCGCAGGGCGCGCTGGAGTTCGACGTCCCTTCGTACATTACCGAACTTCTACCCGCGGGTTCCGGGACTTTAGGATTGGTAGATACGACGCCCTACCAAAGTTTTACGGCGCCGGGGCTCAACCACGGCACCGCGTGGGGCTCCAACGGTGTTGGGATAAGCAGGGTGAAGTATCAGTAACGATGCGGAGGAGATGACCATGAGTAAGCGACTCTGGATGGTCGTATTCGCGGCGGTGCTGGGATCGGCTCCCGTTCACGGGGCGGACCACATCCTGGTGGCGAGCAGCAGGAGCAATTCCCTGGAGGAGTTTGACACCAGCGGAAATTGGCTTCGAACTTTTGCTACCACCGGCCCGTATGCACCCATCGCCCTGGCCCAAAGCCCAACGACTGGAGAAATCTTCGTTACCACGATGTGGGCGTCGGGGCCCTCGGCCGGGCAACTCACCAACAAAATTCTGCGATACCAACCCAATGGGGGCTTCTACGTCGATTGGGACACTTTCACTGTCGTATGCGATTATTGCCCCACCACGGCGACGCAGAGTTTGCTCTTCGACTCGTCGGGAAACCTGTGGGTGGCCACTGCTTACGGTAAGGACCTAGGCGGGTCGATCTATATCTTCGAGTACCTTGCTAAGGACCTTTCGGCAGTCGTTCCGCCGGCCCAACCAAGCCCGATCGCGGCCGCGATGTTCCGGGGTAATCAGATGGCGTTCAACACCTCGGGAAATCTTTGCATTGCGGGCTTCATCGACGAGGATGTGCAGTGCTTCGACACATCCAATGGAACACAGACTGCCGACTATTACGCCGAAATCCATGCAAGTAGCGTGAGCCCAGTCATCGAGCCGATAGGGCTCGCCTTCGGTGGAGATAACCGGATGTACTTGACCAGCGTGTTTAGTGGCCAAGTGGTGAGCGAGTCGAGCCCGGGCGGACCGATCGTGCTCCTGGCCACGCTCACCACCGCTCCGAACGAACTAAATGGCAATCTGGTGTTTCGAGGTCCTTGCACGAAGTACCCGTGCCTCGTGATGGGCTCTGCATCGTCGCATGAAGATCTCTATACGACCGCATTTGGAACATCGCCAGTGACATTTAGCACCCCAGACCCCGCCTACAAGGTCTCCCTCGCCGGCGCGGTAACCGATTTCATCAGCGAGGCTGCACCGCCTGCGCTGGGTAACGACCATATCTGGGGGGCCTCCTGGATGATCTTCATTTCACCCGCGCCTGGCCCTCGCCTGCTTTTGAGTACACCGTAGTTTCTTGGAGGACTTTCTCATGCGCCTGTCTCTCACGATCACAGCCTTATCCCTGACGCTGTCGTTCACCCCCGCATCGGCACTGGCTGACCTAATCGGGTCCGATGTAACCGCTACTGAATACTATCCGGATTTGTCCACTATCTACTCGTGTTGTGGCATCCCTCCGGGACCCATCGGACCCGTCGTGGTTGGTCCTGGGGTCGAGTTCCCATCTGGGTCGCTGGCGCCAGACGGACAGATCGACGTCACGGGATCACAGATTGTCTGGACAGCAACGGAGACTGTAGATTACCTCCCCGGTGCTTTCAACGGATTCGTTCTGGTGTTCAGCGGCGCCCCGCTCATCACCAACGTGACGCTGGATGCTTCAAGTACTCTTCCAGCAGCGTCGATCTCCTTCACGGGCAATGAGGTTCTGCTTAATCTCGAAGGCGAATCTGCTATTGCGGGGCAAGAGACAATTTTGGATATAACGACGAGCGCGGTCCCTGAACCTGGTTTGGCCCTTCTACTCGGTGCAGGGTTGGTCGGGCTGGTCGCTCTGGCTAAGAAGCGCAAAAAGGCGACATTCGGGTATTGTGACTGATAAGCTAGATGAACCTGCATAAAGCGGTGTCGCCGGTAACTGTCTCTATCCCGCTGTTTATTGGGCTCTGGAGCTTGAGCCAGCCTGCCCTCGCACAGACTCGCGCCTACGTGGCGAACTTTGGCTCCAACAATGTCTCGGTCATCGACACTTCCAGCAATACCGTAATCGCTACAGTGATGGTGGGCAACCAGCCCCAAGGTATAGCCATCACGCCGAATGGAGCGTTCGCCTACGTGGCGAATTGCGGTGGCGACGTCTGGGTGATCGACACCGCGACCAACAAAGTGGCCACAAAGTTTCTGGTAGGGGGTTGCCCCACTGGGGTGGCCTTCACTCCGGATGGGACTCGCGCTTACGTGACGAAAGCCAACGCCAACGAAGTCGCGGTGATTGAAACGTCCAGTAACAAGGTGACCGCGACGATCCCCGTGCAGCAGGCCCCCGGCGGGATTGCCATCACCCCGGACGGAGCGCACGCTTATGCGACGAACGTCGGTACAGGCACTGGGTCCGTCTCAGTGATCGACACGTCGAGCAACACCGTCGCCACTACCGTGCAACTGGGGAATATAGGTCCGGTGAGCGTGGCCATTACTCCGGACGGAACACACGCCTATGTGGCGGGTGCTTACGGCACCGTGGCGGTGATCGATACCTCGAGCAACACCGTGGCGAGAACAGTGAATGTGCCGAACATTGCAGACTCGCCCGTGAATCTGGCCATCACGCCGGACGGGAAGCTCGCTTACGTAGTGACGTACGGTCCGGGCGGCACTGGGCCAGTAGCGGTGATCGACACGTCGAGCAACAAGGTAATAGCCAACGTCAGCGTGGGGACCGGCCCAACCGGGATCGGCATTAGCCCGGATGGAACGCGCGCCTATGTGACGATCGCAACCAACGTCATTGGCAGCGGCCCCGGCGCCGTCACGGTAATTGATACGTCAAGCAACACCGTGGTCGACACCGTGACGGGCGTTGGAAGCACACCCTTTGGTGTCGCGTTCACGCCTGGGGCCGTCGGGCCGGCTACTCCACCGGCGATCAGTTCCGGCGGTATCGTACCCGCAACCGTGCAACCGGGTGAATGGGTAACGATGTATGGAAGCAACCTGGCCACCGCGACAGCGGTCTGGACCGGAAACTTCCCCGTTTCTCTCGGCGGCACCAGCGTGAAGATCGACGGCAAGGCCGCTTATCTCTCGTATGTCAGTCCCGGGCAAATTGACCTGCAAGTTCCGAACGATTCGACAACCGGATCCGTGTCCGTGGACGTGACCACAGCCAATGGAACTGGATCATCCACCGTCACGCTGGCTCAGTTCGGCCCTGAGTTCTTCCTGCTCGACGCCAAGCACGTGGCGGGCATCATTCTGAGAAACGACGGTTCCGGCGCCTATGGTGGGGGCGGCTACGACATCCTGGGGCCGACGGGAACATCGCTTGGCTACAAAACTGTCGCCGCGAAGGCTGGCGACACGATTGAACTCTTCGGCAATGGGTTCGGGCCAACGAATCCCACAGTACAACCCGGCCAGGTATTTAGCGGCGCTGCACCCACCACGAATCCGGTGACGCTGCACATCAACGGCGTCGGTGTGGTGCCGTCGTTCGCTGGCTTGTCCGGCGCCGGCCTGTATCAGTTCAACCTGGCTGTACCTTCGGGTCTCGGCACGGGTGATGTTTCGCTTCAAGCAACCGTGGGCAGCGTCGAGACCCCTTCTGGCGTTGTGATTTCCTTGCGGTAGGCGTCTCTTCATAACCGAGCCAAACCTACAGCTGACGAACGATTTCGTACGCCGCAAGTTGCGCCAACCTTGAGCAGCCAGGCAGCTTAATATGGAGACGAATTGCTGCGATCTCGGTCCTGAAATGCTAGACTCACGGCATGCGCCGCAATGCGGGGGATCAGCCGTGTCAAGCAATTGGATTTGGCCTTGGGCGTACCGGTTGCACTTCTCTGGCAGCGGCTCTCGAACAGCTCGGCTTCGGCCCTTGCTACACCGCTGCGCGGCTGGCGAATCCAAGTTCGATACCCCTGTGGAACCACGCGCTCGATGGCACGCCCGACTGGGAAGCGATTTACCAAGGCTGCAATGCCGCGTGCGATCATCCGACTGCCTTCTTCTACAGAGCGTTGACCTCTCAGTATTCCCAAGCAAAGTTCATCCTCACCACGAGAGACCCCGAGCGGTGGTACGTCTCGGCGTCTGCGACAATCCTGTCTGAGAAGGTCCAGCAGGACCTTGAGCGCAGCCCAATCGCGCCTATGATTCGAAAGATGCATGCGAGATTACCAGGGCTCTATTCGAGGGATAAGGATCAGGTTCTCGACGCCTTCCGCACTCACTCTGCCGACGTTCGCCGATACGTTTCTGCTGACCGCCTGCTGATCTTTCAAGCTGGAGACGGCTGGGAGCCGCTGTGCAATTTCCTCGGTGTGGCCTGTCCAACCACAGAATATCCGCATGCCAACGAGGGAAAAGACTTCCAGGACGAGTGGAAGAGCCCCTTTCAGGGCTGATCGATCGACCGCACCGGATGAGCATGGGTTGGCTGGACGCTTACGGTCGACCTCGGACGCGTATGGCGTTTGCATCCGACAAGGGCCTCGTGATCACGGACATGCGCGGGGCGCCGCAGCAAGACATCGTCATCGACCTCCGCAAGATAGAGAAACACGCGCAGAAGGGCGCCAAAATCAATATTGCTGGCGCCGGATTTGCGGAAAACAGTTCCGTGCTGTGCGCAGGCGTCCGGCTCGACACGCAGGTGATTGTTGACGAAACGTTCTGCATCGACCTGGCGGCCGGTCGTGAGGTGGGCACCCGGCCGAAGGGCCATCAGGGCCTCGGATACCCGGTCGACTCCGCCGAGCAGGCGTCGCGTGCCGTATGGGGTATTAGCAGAATCGGAGTGCGCGACGTGCTCGAATGGGTGCCCGTAGCTCCGTTGTTGTCGAGCCCTAGTTACCACCCAGCTTTTCTTGTGTGGGATTACAGAGCAGCGGCCCGGATCCTGAAACTCGGAGCGTTTCGCTCGCTCGGGTCTTACGATCGGCCGGTCGCCATCACTTCCAAATGCGATGAGTTCGCGATGGTCCTTGGCAATTTCGTGTTGTTCTGGGATCTTCCGTAAACCTGCTCAATCTCTTTGGAATACATGCGATAGGGGCTCTGAGGGGCCAAGCGTTCCCAAAGTCCGCTTGTAGGAAGGGCCGGAAGCGTGATTCAGGACCTGTTAACACCTATTATCGGTAGTCTTCCTGCAGGACTCTGGACCATCCAATTCGACACCTCGAGCAGCTGCCGTTATGGCATCCCAGGCCTCCAAAGGGATGCAGCCGGGATACCCAGGTTCTTCCCCGTTGACGATTCTTTCGAGCTTTGAGAACTAGCAGTCCAACCACTGTTGGGTTTGCGGCACAACGCCACTGCGGTCCGACCAAATGCGCTTCGAGCTTTCCGACCTGGGACGGAAGACAAGAAAGACCCGGAAATGCCAGAGAATACGTTTACGCCATAGCAGATCGTTGCGAAGCTGCGGCAGATTGAAGTGCTGGTGAGCGAGGGCGAGCAGAATTTCTATCCGCTGAAGGAGCCGCAGGCGTTGGTGGCGATGTGACGGAAGTTGTACAACACCGCCTCATAAGTCGCTGGGGAAATCTCAGTGCGATCGATTGGCGCCAGTCGATATCCGCTTGAGATAGGGATCTATCCGATCAGATAGCGATTGCGCCCCTTAACCGTATTTTCCGAAGAGGCCGACAGGCGGCGAGCAGCTCGATTGATCGAATGGCTTCAATTGTTTGCAACTTGGATCGAACGGCTGCCCGCCCAGTGGCATCCGGATTGCTTCGAAGGCCACCGCTCCAAAACATGATCTAAGTCAGGCAACAATTCCACGTGGTCCCTGGAGGAGTCAACTGATGACGCGGTCGGGAAGAAGTCGTGGAGTCGCAGTTCAACGCGGGCTCTACGGGGTGCTGTGTTCGGCCATCCTCCTATTCGTCATGGAAAGCCCGGCACAGGCACAATCTATGCGGACAGGCCATGTGCCTGCAGCCGTCAAGAGCGGTCAGGCACGGTTGTTGAATCGTCTGCCCTCCACTCAGTCCTTGCGCATCGACATTGTGCTGCCAATACGCGATGAGGCAGCATTGGAACAATTCCTGCGAGAGATTTATGATCCTTCCAGCGCCTCCTACCACCACTTCCTGACACCCTCAGAGTTTACGGCGCGGTTCGGTCCCAGCCAAGAAGATTATGATGCCGTGCTCCAGTACACAACGTCGAACGGGCTTAAGGCGGTTGGCGGCTCCCACGATCGAATGGACCTGCAGATCGAGGGCTCAGTGGCTGATATCGAGCGAACCTTCAATGTGCGCATGGGCGTCTACAAGCATCCCACGGAAAACCGTACATTCTATGCTCCAGACCGCGAGCCCACAGTGCCCTTGCCAGTCGCACTTTGGCATATCTCGGGTTTGGACAACTATTCGGTCCCGCGCCCTGCTCTCGTGCAACGGAATTCAAGTGTGCAGTCCAATACCACCACAGGTTCCTGTCCGTCGAAATCGTATTGCGGCAGGGACCTAAGGGCGGCCTACTACGGGGGCACGGCTCTGACGGGCGCGGGCCAGACAGTCGGGTTGCTGGAGTTCTACGGCTATGACATAGCCGACGTGAACACATACTTCACTCAAGCAAACCAAACCAACGGTGTCCCGATCGTTGGAATTTCCACGGATGGAACGAGCTTGACCTGCCTCTTTTCGACAGGCTGCGATGATACGGAACAGACCATTGACATCACTCAGGCGGTCTCCATGGCCCCGGGACTGGCAGCACTCTACGTGTACGTGGGGTCCACCGATACCGCCATCCTTAGCTCGATGGCCACGCATTCTCCGCTCAGCGCCCAATTGAGCTCTTCCTGGACCTGGAGTCCGTCAGATCCTGCCACAGACGACCCGTTTTTCGAGAGGTTTGCGGCGCAGGGACAGAGTTATTTTCAAGCCGCCGGCGATAGTGGGAGCTATACTTCTTCATCCACGGCTGTTTTCCCAGCGAATGACGCGTATGTCACGGTAGTCGGCGGCACGGATCTAGTGACTAGCGGCCCGAGCGGCACGTGGGTCTCCGAAACAGTCTGGACCGACGGTGGAGGCGGCTATTACACGCCGGACGCCATCCCGATTCCCTCCTGGCAGCAGCTCGCGGGCGTGGTCACACCCTCCAACGAGGGGTCCACGACGTTGCGGAACTCTCCCGACGTCGCCGCGGAAGCCAACTTTGACTTTTACGTGTGTGCCGACCAGACCACCTGCACTGCAAACGAATATGGCGGAACCAGTTTTGCGGCGCCCATGTGGGCCGGTTATTTAGCCCTAGCCAATCAACAGTCGCTTGCCAATGGCAATTCGACACTCGGCTTCATTAATCCAGTCATTTATCAGCTTGGTCTAGGGTCCGGGTATAACACTGATTTCCACGACATCACCAGCGGCAATAACGGTTATTCAGCAGAAATCGGCTACGATCTCGCGACCGGCTGGGGCAGTCCGAATGGGAGCGGCCTGATCAACGCACTTTCCGGAGCGTCGACGGCGGCCAGTTTCAACGTCTTTGCGTCGCCCACTTCAATCTCCGTAATACCGGGTAGCAATGGTACGTCGACGATCACTACCACCGTGTTGGACGGCTTTCAATCGGCTATTGCCTTGTCTGCGACTGGCCAGCCGGGAGACGTAACGGTCAGCTTCAGTCCTGCCTCCATCGCCGCTCCGGGCTCGGGCTCCTCTACCATGACCATAGGAGTAGCATCCACCACAACTGTTGGCACCTACACCATCACGGTGACGGGCACGTCGGGGAGTTCACAAGACTCGACCAGCCTCACTCTGGTTGTTCCGCCCATTACAGTCTCAGTCACGCCTCCGGAGGCTACACTCTCCGCAAGCCAGACCCAGCAGTTCACGGCCGCGGTAATCAACAACACCAATACGGCGGTGACCTGGGCGTTGAACCCGAAGGTGGGAACCATTTCTCCCACCGGCCTTTACACAGCGCCTTCTACGATCAGCACCCAGCAGGCAGTGACAGTCACCGCAACCAGCCTCGCCGATGCAACCAAGACGGCTTCGGCGACAATCATACTGATTCCACCAACCGGTTGGTACAACTTGGCCTGGACCAACCGGAAGACGCTTACCATCAACAGTGCTCTGGTGTCGGGATCATCGAATCTGGTGAACTTCCCCGTGCTCGTATCGGTCACCGATCCCAATCTGATGAGCCTGGCCAACGGCGGCAGCGTGGGTAATTCGAACGGAAACGACATTCTGTTCACTGCCTCGGATGGGGCCACCAAGCTGAACCATGAGATCGAGAGCTACAACCCGGGCACGGGGCAACTGATCGCCTGGGTGCAAGTGCCGGCCGTCTCGCCGGTAAGCGCCACGGTGCTCTACATCTATTACGGCAACCCTTCGGCCAGCAACCAGCAGAACCCGACTGGCGTGTGGGATAGCAGCTATGCGGGCGTTTGGCATTTCCCGAGCGGGGCGACGCTGGGCCTTCAGGACTCCACCTCGAACGGCGATAATGGCTTGCCGATGAATGATCCGATCGCAACGAGCGGTGAGATAGCTGGTGCTGTGCAGTTTAGCGGCTCTTCCAGCTATGTGAACGTCGGGAAACTGAACCAGACTGGCGATTTGACCATCTCAGCGTGGGTCAACACCAACTTCATTAGCCATATCACAAACTCCGATGATCAAGGCATAGTGGCCAAATCGTTGTGGGGTGGTGATGCCAGTGGGGATTTTGTGCTCAAGATCCGTAGGACGACTGTGAACAACGGGATCTTTTTTGCACGCGTCAACGGTGCTTCGCCGCAGGTATATGACACGAGCTACAACACGAGCCTCTCGACTGGGACCTGGTACTACGTGGCCGCCACATATTCTGCCGCCTCAACTACTGGGACGATCTACGTCAACGGAGCCTCGGGTGCCAGCGGCAACCTAGGGGCTGCAATGAGTACGAACGCCCACGCTGTACTCATCGGAATGCAGGAGATCAACCTGCACGAGCCCTTTTCTGGCGCAATCGACGAGGTGCGCATTAGCAATACTCCGCGCTCGGCCGATTGGATCACAACCGAGTACAACAACCAGAGCTCGCCATCCACCTTCCTAGTGGAGGGCACGCAGCAGAACTCGGGAGCGGTTGTGGCACCCGCGTTCAGCCCGGCTGGCGGAGCATACACTTCGGCGCAAACTGTCACGATCAGTACAACTACTCCTGGGGCCTCGATCCGCTACACCACCGACGGGAGCACACCGAGCGAGACCGTCGGAACTCTGTACAGCGGACCGGTCACGGTAAGCAGCGCGCTCAGCCTGAATGCGATTGCCTACAGGAGTGGACTGATCGACAGCGCGGTGACGACAGCCCAGTACACCTTTACCGGCACGAACTGGTACAACGCGGCATGGACTGACCGGAAGCCGATCACGATCGATCACACCAAGGTAGCCGGGACGTCGAACTTGACGAACTTCCCGGTGCTGATCTCGCTGACCGACGCGAACCTGGCGACGGTGGCCAATGGCGGCAGCGTGGGTAATTCCAACGGAAACGACATTCTGTTCACCGCCTCGGATGGGGCCACCAAGCTGAACCATGAGATTGAGAGCTACAACCCGGCTACGGGGCAGCTGATCGCCTGGGTGCAGGTGCCGGCCGTGTCGCCGACGGGCGACGCGGTGATCTATGTCTACTACGGGAACAGTTCGGCTGCCAACCAACAGAACAAGACGGCCGTGTGGGACAGCAACTTCCAGGAGGTGCTGCATCTGAACGAGAGTAGCGGCACGACGCTTTATGACTCCACTGCCAACGGCAACAATGGCAGCAAGATCTCGGCCACCAGTCCCACGCCGACCTCGACGGGAGAGATCGGCGGAGCGCAGAGCTTCAACGGGACTTCGGACTACGTGGTGCTGCCGCCGTCGATGACCAAAGGGCTGACGGTGTTCAGCGTGAGTTTCTGGACGCAGACCACCGACAGTGGCAGCAACGGGACCTATTGGCACCAGCCGCAGTTTGTGGGCGACGCCAGCAACGGCAGCAACAGTGGGGACTTCGGGATCGTGACCAACAATGGGGATCTGGGGATGTGGTCGGGGTTGAACAGCGGGGGCGACAATGCGCTGGTCACAAGCGACGGGATCAACGACAACCACTGGCATCACCTCTCGGCTGTCAACGACGGCTCGACCCTCTGGCTGTATCTGGACGGTCAATTTACCGGGAAATCCTTGTCGTCGGGCGAGGGACTGGACAGCTTGGGCTGGTACCTGGGAGCGCAGCAATCCCTCAGCAGCGGCGTCGCCAGCTACTTCCATCAAGGCAGCATCGATGAGTTCCGCTTCTCCAACTCGGCGCGCAGCGCGGGTTGGGTGGGAACTGAGTACAACAACCAAAGCTCTCCCTCTACCTTCTTCTCCGTCGGATCACAGCAAGGCTCGGGTCTTCCACCGCCAGTGGCGGCGCCGGCGTTCAGTCCTTCAGCGGGGACCTATGCTTCGGCGCAGACGGTGACGATCAGCACAACGACTTCCGGGGCTTCGATCCGCTACACCACGGACGGAAGCACACCGAGCGAGACGGCCGGCACCTTGTACAGCGGTCCGGTCACGGTGAGTGCCAGCGCCACGATCAACGCCATTGCCTACGAGTCGGGGATGACCGACAGCACGGTGGCCTCCGCCACCTACACCATCCATATCAGCTCGCCGAACACGGCTCAGTTCGTGAAAGCGGATCTGGCCACGCAAGGCTCCTGGAAGGGAGTCTATGGCTCCAACGGCTACAACGTGATCGAGGATGGGACGTCCTATCCCAGTTATGTGACGGTGACGCCCTCCGGCCAATCCAACTACATCTGGAGCAGTTCGCTCAGCCAAACCCGGGCGTTGCAGAAGGCGGAATCCACGACCGACCGCATCGCAGCGACCTGGTACCGCGGCGGGAGCTTCAGCCTGGATGTGAACTTCAGCGATGGCGCGGTCCATCAAATGGCGATGTATTTTATGGACTGGGACGGCGGACGCACGCAGACGGTTGCCATTCAGGACGCGACTACTCACAA